>Ga0222419_100001_pt1:0-842500 | contig 3736802 bp, 3355 predicted proteins | sample 1B20Ametagenome_FD_182474 | JGI IMG/M metagenome (GOLD analysis project Ga0222419, IMG submission 182474) | Enriched microbial communities from leaf-cutter ant dump, University of Wisconsin, Madison, United States - 1B20A (version 2) | ecosystem: Environmental > Terrestrial > Nest >... | reverse complement strand
ATCGCGGCGCCGCTGCTGCTGCTGTTGACGGCGCGCCTCTCGGGACCACTGATCGGCGTGTCGCTGGGCGATGTCGCGCGTGCGATGCTGCCCGGCCTCGCCCCCGCGCTGCTGATGGCAGTCGGGGTCGCCCTTGCCGGCGAAGCGCTTGCACCGTTCGCGCTTGCCGCGCCGGTCCGGCTCGCGCTGCTCGTCGCGCTGGGCGTGCTGCTCTATGGCGGGCTGCTACGGCTGTTCGCGCGCGAGGCGCTCGCCGAGGTGCAGAGGGTCGTGTTGCGGAAACCGGCGCCCGAGTCGCGGTGATCGCCGCCCCGAGTCAGGACGCGATATAGTCGCGCATCGCCGCCGCCTCGGCCTCGATCTTGTCGATGCGATATTTGACGAGATCGCCGATCGACACGAATCCCACGAGTCGCCCTTCGTCGACCACCGGCAGGTGCCGAATCCGCTTCTGCGTCATCTGCGACAGCGCGCCGATTACCGCCATGCCCGAATCGCACGTCACCGGCGACTTGGTCATCACATCGTCGATCTTGCGGTCGAGCGCATCGGGGCCGTAGGAGGAAATCAGCCGCACCAGGTCGCGCTCGGAAAAAATGCCGACGATCATGTCGCCGTCGAGCACCGGAACCGCGCCGATGCGATGCTGCGCCAGCAGGTCGATCACCGCGCGCACGCTGTCGTCCTGCCGCGCCGAAATCACCGCGCCCGTACGCCCGTAGAGGATGGCTCCAATCGTCATTCCTGCCGCTCCCATCGAATTATCGTCGGAGCAAAGCCTAACATGATTCGCGCCAAAGCCGAAACGCCGGAGGCCCGCATGCCGTCATTCGCGCTTGGCCTTCACGCGCGGTTGGTTCATGGGGGAGGCATGGTCAAACATTCGCCCCTCGACGATGGCGACACGTCGAAAGTCGCCTGGGCGCGCTATCGCCGCCTGATGCGCGGCATGGCAATCGTCTCGCTGGTCGCCGTCGTCGGCGCGCTCGGCTGGCTGCGCTATACGATGGGTGACGCGCTGACGATCCACATGATGATCGCGACCGCCGCTGGCGTCGGCCTGTCGGTGATGCTCGGCGCGGCGTTGATGGGGCTGGTCTTCCTGTCGAGCGGCAGCGGGCACGACGAAGCGATCGACGATCCCTTCGCCGACGACCCGGACATGAAGAATGACCGCTAGCCCGCGCGACCCGATCCTGCGGGTCGTGCCCCAGCCGTCCGACATCAACAGCAACGGCCATATCTTCGGCGGCTGGGTGCTGTCGCAGATGGACATCGCGGGCGGCATCGTCGCAGCGCGCATCGCGCAGGGGCCGACGGCGACCGTCGCGATCGAGGCGATGGAGTTCATCGCGCCGATCCTGCTTCGCGACCTCATCTCCGTCTATGCGCATCTCGAGCAGCGCGGCCGCACATCGATGGGCATCCGGATCGAGGTGATCGCGACCCGCGGCCGCGACCAGCGCGAAGTCAAGGTGACCGAGGGGCTTTTCACCTTCGTCGCGCTCGACGCAGATCACCGCCCGCGCCCGCTGCCACCGGTCTAGACCTTATTTAGCGCGATAATCGAGCGTCCGGCTGTCGTTGGCCGGCACGGTGACGATCCAGGTGGGCAGACCGTCCTTGCGCGGCAGTTTGCGGAGCCGCGAATCGACTGCTTTCATGTCGTCGATGGCGAACCCGAGTTCGAGGACGACCGCAAAGGGGTTCGCGTTGGTCACGGTCACGCGATAATCGTCGCCTTGCTTGCCCGGCGCATGATGATTGTCGGCGGTGACGAGGACTTGGCGACTTTCGCCGATGACGAGGTTGACCGTCTCGCCGACCGCATGGTCGCGCATCGCGCCCTCGCCTGCGAGCAGTTCCTCGCCCAGCGCCGATTCGAACACCGCGACCTGTCCGCTCGGCAAAGGCACACCGAGCTTGCTTGCCTCCTTGTTCTCCATCCGCAGCACGATCTCCGCGCCTTCATTTTTCGGTTCGCAGGTCGGACAGGTCCGCAGGCGATAGATGGTGCGGAACGGCACCTTGTCCTTCACCAGCAGCGCGACCTGCTTTTGCGCATTGGCCGCAACCGTCACGCGCATCGGCACGCGATAGAGCTTGAGATCGCCCAGATCCTCCAGACTGGCGGTGCCAGCGACAGCAATCGCCATCGGCGAATCCATCAGGCTTGCCTCGCGCCGCTGCGCGGTGACGACGATATCGTAACCCGCCATTGCGGCGGGCGCCGGCGGCGGAGGGGGCGGTGGCGGAGGCCGAATGCCGTTGCGCCCGCTGCCGGTCGGGAAGCAGGACAGGCGAAGCTGCGGCTGCGGCGGCGCCTCGACCAGCTCATCAAAATCCTGCTCGATATTCAGCGTCCCCGCGAGCGCCGACAGATTGGCATCGGCAAAGCTCTCGCCATTGCTGTTGGCGACGGTCAACCAGGCGAAGAGATCGAGCGTCTTTCCGTCGCCCGCGACGCGCGCGACATAATTGCTCGCCCAGTCGAAGCCCGTCGACAAATAGGTGAGCGTTACCGTCACGCGCTGCGCAGCCGGACTGCGCGTCGTCACTGACAGCGTCGGCTTTGCGGTCAGCCCCTTCGGCACCCCGTCGTAAAGGAGCATTTCGGGAAGGCCCGAACAGCGCAGCGCCTCATAGCCGGCGGCGGTTCGCAGCACGACGGCGCCGTCGAGACCCGAGCGGATGAAGGCATCCTCTTCGGTGACCTTGCCCGTCGCGCGGTCGGTGCGCCGAAGATGGACGCGGTTGCCGAGCGAGCCGTCGAGCAGGCTGGCGGGCGACAGCAGCGCCGCGTCGCGATTCTTCTGCACCACCCCGCCGGGCAGGCCGGTGACGATCGCCGATACAGCGACCATCCCTTCGGCCACGCCCTCGAAGCGCAGCAGCGATTCGCCCGCCGGCAGGTCAACCGTGCGCTGTTCGGAGATCAGCGCGAAGCCTGCGAGGCTGTCGAGGTCGATCTCGCCGCCTTCGCCGCGTCCGGGATCGCGGAACGCGCTGACCGAAACCGAATCGGGGGCGGTCGAGGTCACGACGCTCTGCGCCGCCGCGGGCGATGCGGACAGAAGCAGCAGCAAAGCAAGTGACCGGCGCATCGCGGCGCGGATCAATAGCGCGTTTCGAAGGTGGCGGTGATCGTCGTCTCGCCATTGGCGGGAACCGTCACGCGCCATCGCGTCCCGTCGCTGTCGAGTCGTTCGCTCTTCCGGCTTTCGGTGATGATGCGCGTGTCGTCCCAATACCAGTCTATCCCACGCTGGACGAGGTCGATCGTCACCGGCTGCGGTCGCGCATTGGTGAGCAGATAGGACATCGACGAGCGCCAGATCGACGGCGACCGCCGTTCGCGCGACACTACGGTCGCCTTCACCTTGACGTCGAAGGCGTCGCCGGTCTTGAGGCCGAGTTCGCTGCCCATCGGCGTGTGGCCGATCCGGCTTTCGCCGATGAACTGCGGATCGCCGCGCAGGTCGCGCTGATAGAAGCGCACCGTTCCGGCGGGCAGCGCGTCGCCCAGCCCGCCTTGCGCGCTCGAACTGAACTTGATCACGCTCGCCGCGCTCTGCGGCTCGGTCATATTGTTGAAGCCGTTCACCGTATATTCGTAGATTTTCTGCGCTGGCACCTTCGCCACGTCGAGGAAGCCGACCTGCTTCGTCTGCGCGTTGGCGATCGTCGTGCGCTCGGCCAGCGGATAGAGATAATAGTCGCCCAGTTGCTCGCGCGGCGCGGTCTCGGTGCCCGCGCGGCGCAATTCGCCGGGCGCCACGGATCGCGGACGATAGGTGCCGCCGCCACCGCTCGCCGCATTGCCCGCCGACGGCGTGCCCGCGACGAGCAGGGTGCGCGCCCGGTCGAAGGTGGTGCCGGTGGTGTTGGTCAGCGTGACCCAGCCCTGGACGTCGATCGTCCCCGCTTTCTCGTCGTAGAGCGAGACATAGTCGGCCGCCCAGCCGAGCCCGCCGGTCAGATAGGACAGCGTCGCCGGCCGCGTTCCGGTGCTCTTGCTCTCCACCGTGATCGACAGCGTCGGCTTGGCGCGCAGGTTCGGCGGAATCTTGTCGAAGATCACCCGCGCCGGCAGCCCATCGTCGCGCAATATCTCGATGCGCGACCCGATCTCGAGCACTACGCCGCCGTTGACCGCGAGCACCTTCGCGCGCTCGCGCGTCTCGGCGCCGGTCGCGGGATTGATGCGCAGCAGCGTCACCGTCTCGCCGACCGCCTTCTGCATCAGCGCGTTGGGCGACAGCAGGTCATAATCGAAATTCTGTTCGACGATCGCAGTGCCCGCGGCGCTGAACGACACCGTCTGCGGCCGGATCTGCGCCGACACGTCGGGAAACTCCTGGCGCGTCCGGCCGGCGGGGAAGGATATCTGCCGGATATCCTGCACCAGCGACTGGCCGCCATTATAGATAGTGACCGACAGGTCGCCTTGCGCATTGCCGGCGGCTGGGTCCTGCGCCGCGGCGGAAGCGGCGCCCAGCGCCAGTGTCAGAAAGCAAAGGCTTGCCATGGCTTGCATGAAAAACTCCCCCGAACGGTGGTTCGGGGGAGGCTATGCCATGTCGATGGCAAAAACCAGCGTCGAATCGCGGACTTATTCCGCCGCTTCGACCCCGGTGTCGCGCGTGGCAAGCGTCCGGCGCGTGCGCCGCGGCTTGGGCGCCGGTGCCTCTTCGGCGCCATCCCCGGCGGCGGGAACATCGGCATTGCGTTCGCTGCGTCCGATCGCGGGTGGCAGCGCGGCGCTGTCGATCCCCGCTGTTTCGCCTGCATCCTCCTCACGTTCGCGCGTGCGGCGCGGGCCGCGGCGCGCGGTGCGCGGTGCGGGGGGCGCATCCTCGGGCGTCTCGCGCTCGGCGCTGCCCCCTTCCTTCGTTTCGGTACCGGCTTCGCTGCGATCCTGATCGCGCTCGCGACGGCCGCGGGCGCGCGGCTGGCGATTGCCGCGCCCATCCTCGTCGTCGCGGCGGTCGCGGTTGCCGCGCGTTTCGCCATCCTGCTCGGTTTCGGTCCGCTCGCCGTCGCTGTCGAGATCGCTCTCGTCATGGCCGTCGAAATCCTCGACCCCGCGTACTTCGCGATGGCGGTCGGGGCTGCGCTCCTGACCGCTCTGCGCCGCCCTTTCCTCCTGGCGAGCGCGGAAATCGCTGTGGACACGGAAATAATGGTCGGCGAACTGCAGATAATATTCGGTCTGCACCCGGTCGCCCGAAAGCTGCGCGTCGCGCGCGAGATTCTTGTATTTCTCGATCATCTGGACGGCATTGCCACGCGCCCGGCTGTCGATCCGATTGGCCTGGTCGACGCCCCCGCGCCCGCCCGACTGCGACCGGTTGTTGCTGTTGTTGTTGCGGCCGCGACGGCGACCGCTCTGCCGGTTGTTCATGTTCAACTGAGACATCCTGTCGAAAGCTAATAAGCTATGCCAACCCCTTTTGGCCGGCGGCACCAAATCGGCGTGCCGCACCCGCGCTCGCTGCGCGGTTCTAGCCCTCTGTCGCCCGCGCCGGACCCATAGTCCCGCACCGGCATTGCAAGTGGGAAGCAGGCCAGCCGGCCCGATGAAGGGACCCCGGTCGGGCCTGTGAGCCGCCCCCTACAGCGCTTTGCGGCGGAAACCAAGAAAATTCTTGTATGGAGGCGCATCAGGCGCGGGTCAGCAAAAGCGCCCGGTCGCGACCACCCAAATCCCGGCGGCACCGTACGGCAAATCCCGCCGCTTCGGCCAGCTCTGCCACCAACATATGCTGTGTGGACCCGATTTCAAGCACCGCCGCGCCGCCGGGGGCGAGATAGTCCGGCAGCATCGGAATGATCCGGCGATAATCGTCGAGCCCGTCCGCTCCCGCGAACAGCGCGCTCGCCGGTTCGTATCGGACGACGTCGGGCATCAGCGCCTCGCCGTCGGCGATATAGGGCGGGTTGCACAGGATAAGGTCGAACGATCCGGCCATGCCCGCCATCCAGTCGCCGACGCGGAAGGCGGCGCGGGCCGCGAGCCCGAGGGCCTCCGCATTGGCGCGCGCCAAGGTCAGCACGGCCTCGCTCGCGTCGATCCCCAGTCCGGTCGCCGCTGGCCATTCGGCGAGCGCCGCCAGCAGCAGCGTCCCCGGCCCGGTGCCGAGGTCGAGGATATGATGCGGCGACCGTGCACCGAAGTGATCGAGCGCCGCCTCGATCAGCGTCTCGCTGTCCGGACGCGGGATCAGCGCACCGGGACCCACCGCGAGCCGAATCGTCCAGAAATCGCGATAGCCGACGATATAGGCGACGGGTTCGTGCGCCAACCGCCGCTCGACGAGCGTCGCGAACGCCTCCGGCACGGCGTAGCGGGAGGGATCGAGCAGCAGCGCCGCGCGCTCCACCCCCAGCGCATGCGCCATCAGCAGTTCGGCATCGAGGCGCGGGGTTTCGGACACGGCGGCGAGGCGGGTCGCGGCGGCGCGGAGAGCCAGCCCGACCTCACTCACGCCGAATTCCGTTCGTGTCTAGCGAAGTCGGGGCACTCATCGAGACGATATCGAGCCGAGGGGCATCTCGACGTCGCTCGATGCGAACGGGTTCGGATCAGGCGGGGTGCTCCGAGGCTAATCACCCAGCCCTGCCAGCCGCTGCGCCTGATCCTCGGCGATCAGCGCATCGATCAGTTCGTCCATCTGTCCCTCCAGTATCTCGGGCAGGCGGTGGAGCGTCAGGTTGATGCGGTGGTCGGTCACGCGCCCCTGCGGGAAATTATAAGTGCGGATGCGTTCGGACCGGTCGCCCGACCCGACCATCGACTTGCGCGCCGACGCCTCGGCGCTGTGCGCACGTGCACGTTCGAGGTCATAGAGCCGCGCGCGCAGCACCTGCATCGCCTTCGCGCGATTCTTGTGCTGGCTGCGCTGGTCCTGCTGGATGACGACGAGGCCGGTCGGGATATGGGTGATGCGGATCGCCGAATCGGTCGTATTGACGTGCTGCCCGCCGGCACCGGAGGAGCGATAGATGTCGACCTTCAGATCCTTCTCGTCGATCGCGACATCGACCTCTTCAGCCTCCGGCAGCACCGCGACGGTCGCGGCGCTGGTGTGGATGCGCCCGCCGCTTTCGGTGACGGGAACGCGCTGGACGCGGTGGACGCCGCTCTCGAACTTGAGCTTCGCGAACACCCCCTGCCCCGTCACCGACGCGACGACCTCCTTGTAGCCGCCGACCTCGGCCTCGTTCGCCGAGATGATCTCGACCTTCCAGCCCTGCGCGTCGGCGTAGCGGCTGTACATGCGGAGCAGGTCCCCCGCGAACAGCGCCGCCTCGTCACCGCCCGTCCCCGCGCGGATTTCGAGCATCGCCGCGCGCTCGTCGGCGACGTCCTTCGGCAGCAGCCTGACCGCAAGGTCGTGCTCAGCGGCCGGCAGCGCCTCCTTGACCGCAGCGATCTCCTCCTCGGCCATCGCCTTCATCTCGGCGTCGGACAGCATTTCATCCAGCGCCACCAGCTCGCCGCGCAGCCGCACCACCTCGCGCGCCGCCGCCGCGACGGGCTCCAGCTCCGCGAACTCCTTCGAGGCCGCGACGAAATCGGCGGGCGTCATGTCGCCCGTCGCCATGCGCGCCTGGAGCGCAGCATGGCGCTCGATGATCGCGTCGATCTGTCTGGCCGAAACGTTCGCCATCACCCGATCGAACGAAACAGCGCTTCGGCGCGGGCGGCGGCCTCGCTGCCGTCGGTCTTGGCGTTTGTGAAGGGAACGCCGTCGCGCAGGCTGATCGAAATCAGCGAGCGGGCGCCGATCTTCGCGGCCTTGTCGAAGCGCTTGCGCGGCGAACCCGTCGCGACGATGTCCGCCGACACCCGATTGTCGCGCAGAAGGCGAAGTCCGCGCATCGCGAGATCGAACACCGCATCGTCCTCGACCGCGATCACCGCGTCGAGCCGCGTGTCGACAGCATTATCCGCGAGCAGCATCGCCAGTCGCTCAATACCCGCCGCCCAGCCGACCGCCGCGGTCGGCGGCCCGCCGAGCGCCTCGATCAATCCGTCATAGCGTCCGCCGCCCAGCACCGTGCCCTGCGCACCGAGCCGATCGGTGACGAATTCGAACGCGGTGTGGCGATAATAGTCGAGCCCGCGCACCAGCCGAGCGTTGCGCTCCCACGCCACCCCGGCGGCGTCGAGCCCCGCGGTCACCGCGCCGAAGAAATCCTGCGCCGCCCCGGTCAGAAAGGCGTCGATGTCGGGCGCGCTGTCGGCAATGGGCCGGTCGCGCGGGTCCTTGCTGTCGAGGATGCGCAGCGGATTCTTGTCGAGCCGCGCGAGGCTGTCCTCGGACAGCTCGCCGCGATGGGCGGTGAAATGCTCGACCAGCGCCGCACGCCACGCCTCGCGGCTTTCCGCGTCGCCGAGCGTGTTGAGCGTCAGCGTCACCCCCTCGGCGATCCCCAGTTCCTTCAGCAACTGGTCGGCGAGGACGAGCAGTTCCGCGTCGGCGAGCGGGCTGTCGCTGCCGAGCACTTCGGCATCGAGCTGGTGGAACTGTCGATAGCGGCCCTTCTGCGGCCGCTCGTAGCGGAACAGCGGACCATGCGTTGCGACCTTCAGCGGCGCGAACTGCTGCCAACCATTGGAGATATAGGCGCGCGCGATTCCGGCGGTGAATTCGGGGCGCAGCGTGATCGATTCGCCGCCGCGATCCTCGAACGAATACATTTCCTTCGACACGACGTCGGTCGTCTCACCCAGGCTGCGCGCGAACACCGCGGTCGGTTCGATCACCGGCACCTCGACGCGCTTGAAGCCATAGAGGCGGCGCACGCGGTCGAAGGTATCGACGACATGCTGGAAACGGTCGGCGAAATTGCCGAGCATGTCCTGGGTGCCGCGCACCGGCTGCGGCGTCGGGATTTTCTTCGCGCGGTCCTTGCTCATGGCCGCGGCGTCTAATGGCTTTTCGTCGAAACGCAAAGGGTCCTCGCAGAGCCCGCGCTGGACCTTCGCCGCTTTTCCCGGCAACAGGCTGACCATGAAAATGGCACCGTTCGTCGCAGCGGCCCTGCTGGCCGCTCCCTTCACCCTTGCCCCCGCCGCTGCCGAGGAGGCGAACAGCCGCCCGCAGCCGGTCGTCCAGCCGCACGTCGTGCCGCTGCCCGCCGACAAGGCCTATCCGGGAACGATGCAGCTTCGCGTCGATGCGACCGACGTCGCACGCGGAATCTTTCGCGTGCGCCAGACGATTCCGATCGCGAAGGGCGGCAAGCTGACCCTCCTCTATCCGCAATGGCTGCCCGGCAAGCATGCGCCGCGCGGCGCGATCGCGGAGATCGCGGGGTTCCGGCCCAGCGCCGGCGGGACGCCGCTGAACTGGGTGCGCCAGCCGACCGACGTCTATGCCTTCGACATCGACATACCGGCGGGCACCAAGAGCATCGACGTCGCCTTCGACTTCCTGTCGCCGACGCGGCCGAGCGAGGGCCGCATCGTCGTCACTCCCGCGATGATGAACCTCCAGTGGGAACAGGTCAGCCTCTACCCGGCGGGCTATTTCACGCGCAACATCCCGGTGCAGCTCGAGGTGATACTGCCCGAGGGCTGGACCGGTGCCGCGGCGCTCGACGGGCTGAAGGTGTCGGGCAACCGCTACAGCTATGCCCCCACCAGCTACGAGACGCTGGTCGACAGCCCGATGTTTGCCGGCAAATTCTTCCGCAAATGGGACCTGGGACAGAATGTCACGCTGAACGTCGTCGCCGACGAGGCCAAATATCTGGAGGCGACCCCCGACCAGATCGCGCGCCACGCGGCGCTGGTCGCCGAAACGGTGGCGCTGTTCGGAACGAAGCATTTCGACCGCTACGAATTCCTCCTCGCGCTCACCGACGAGCTCGGCGGCATCGGCCTCGAACATCATCGCAGCAGCGAGAACAGCCGCGCCACCGACTATTTCACGCGCTGGGACGACAATGATTCGGAGCGCGGGCTGTTGCCGCACGAATTCACCCACAGCTGGAACGGCAAGTACCGCCGCCCCGCCAAGCTGTGGACGCCCGATTTCCGTACCCCGATGCAGGGCAATCTGCTGTGGGTCTATGAAGGCCAGACGAGCTTCTGGGACCTCGTCCTCGCCGGCCGTTCGGGCATGCAGAGCAAGGATACGGTGCTTGGCGAATGGGCGACCAACGCCGCCTTCTTTGCCGCGCAGGCCGGCCGGGCGTGGCGATCGGTCGAGGACACGACGCTCGACCCGGTGATCGCCGGCCGCAAGCCGCGCCCCTTCCCCAGCGCGACGCGGACCGAGGATTATTACAACGAAGGCTCGCTCGTCTGGCTGGAAGCCGACATGATCATCCGGCAGGCGACGAACGATACGAAGAGCCTCGACGATTTCGCAAAGGCCTTTTTCGGCGGTCGCGGCGGTGACTGGGGCGAGGTCACCTATGATTTCGGCGACGTCGTCGCAGCGCTGAACACCATCCACCCCTATGACTGGAGCGAGTTCCTGCGCACCCGCCTCCAGACCCCTGGCCAGCCGGCGCCGACCGGCGGCATCGAGAAGGCGGGATACCGGCTCGTCTGGCGCGACGCCCCCAACGCCTATGACCGGGCGCGGATGGCGCGCGCCAAGACCGCCGACCTCACCCACTCGCTCGGCCTCGTGATCGACAAGGACGGCGTCGCCACCAGCATCCTGTGGGACGGCCCGGCCTTTCGCGCCGACATCGTCAACGGCACGAAGATTCTCGCGGTCGACGGCCTCGGCTACAGCCGCGAACGGATCGAGGCCGCGATCCGCGCCGCCGCCGACGGCAAGACCCCGGTCCGCCTGCTGGTCGAGCGCGGCGGCCGCTATCGCACGATCGAGATCGCCTATCATGGCGGCCTGCGCTGGCCACACCTCGAAAAGACCGGCAGCGGGCCGGACTGGTTCGACCGGCTGCTCGCGGCGAAACGCGCGCTCTGATTTCCCTCCTGCTTGCGGGAGGGACAAGCTCCCCCTCGACTTTGCGCGCCGTCAGGCGCTAAAGGCGCGCGCCATTTCAAAAAAGACCGAAGGATATTCTCTCCCATGCGTATCGACCTGATCCCGGCCGGCGACAATCCGCCCGACAGCCTGAATGTGCTGATCGAGGTGCCGATCGGCGGCGAGCCGGTGAAATATGAATTCGACAAGGCGTCGGGCGCGCTGTTCGTCGACCGCTTCCTGCACACGCCGATGCGCTATCCCGCCAACTACGGTTTCATCCCGCACACGCTGGGCGAGGACGGCGATCCGCTCGACGCGCTCGTCGTCGCGCGCACCTCGGTCATCGCCGGCGCGGTGGTCAAGTGCCGCCCGATCGGCGTGCTGCTGATGGAAGACGACAAGGGCGGCGACGAAAAGCTGCTGTGCGTCCCGGTCAACGCCACCTTTCCCTATTATGCCGAAGTGGCGAGCTATCGCTCGATGCCGCCGATCGTCATGCAGCAGATCGAGCATTTCTTTACCCACTACAAGGATCTCGAACCCGGCAAATGGGCCAAGCTCAACGGCTGGGGCGACGTCGACGAGGCCAAGCGGATCATCGTCGAGGGGATCGAGCGCGCCAGGCAGGCCGGCGTCTGAGCCGCAGCGGGCGGCGCGCCCTATTCCGGCGCGTCGCCATCCGAAACGAAGCGGATGTCCTGGCGCGGATAGGGGATGCGGATTCCCGCTTCGCCGAACCGGTCCCATATGTCGAGGAACACGCTGCCCTGGATATTGCCCAGCCCCGCCTCGGGGTCCGATATCCAATAGCGCAGCTCGTGCTCGACCGCGCGTTCGCCAAAGCCGATGATCCACACCACCGGTTCGGGATCGGACAGAATGCGCGGATTGGTCCGCGCCGCTTCGACCATCAACCGCTGCGCCAGCCGCAGGTCGCAGTCATAGGGAACCGGAACCCGCATCCGCACGCGCACGTCGCGGCTCGAATAGCTCCAGTTCTCGACCGCCTGCGTCATCAGCAGCTCGTTCGGGATCAGGTGCTTCTTGCCGTCGCGGGTCACGACGCTGACCGCGCGCACCCCGATCTTCGCGACATAGCCGACATTGGGCACGCCGCCGAGCGTCGCGACGCCCATCGAGGCGGCATCCCCCACCACGATCACGTCGCCCGGCTTGATCGAACGGTCCATCAGCAGGATGATCCCGGCGATCAGGTTGCCGACGGTCTTCTGCAGGCCGAAGCCGATCGCCAGCCCCGCCGCCCCCGAAAAGACCGCCAGCGCGGTCAGGTCGATGCCGAGCAGATCGACCCCGAACAGCAGCGCCAGCGTGAACAGCGCGATCGCGATCAGCTTTTCGGCGAGGATTCGCTGCGTGTCGTCGATCTGCCGGTTGCGGCGCAGGACCCACTTGATCGCGCGCAGCACGACGCGCACCGCGACATAGAGCAGCACCGCGACGACCAGCGCCGCGAACAGCGAATAGAGCGACAGGCGATAGTCGCCGATGTCGAGCCCGATCGCCTTCATCGCCGCGATCACCTCCGCGACGCCGTGCCGGGCGCTCGCCGCGACGCTCATGCCGCGAGCGCCGCAAAGCCGCGTTCAAGGTCGGCGATCAGGTCGGCCGGGTCCTCGAGCCCGATCGACAGGCGCACCAGCGCATCGCGGTCGGTCCACGTCGTCGCGGTGCGGATACCCGCCGGATCGCTCGGCACGACCAGGCTTTCGTAGCCGCCCCAGCTGAAGCCGATCCCGAAGCGCGCCAGCGCATCGACGAAGCGCGCGCGCGCCGCGTCATCGGCACCCGCCAGCGTGAAGCCGAATAACCCGCTCGTCCCCGAAAAGTCGCGCGCCCACAGCGCATGGCCCGAATCGCCGGACAGCGCGGGGTGCAGCACCCGCCCTACCTCCGGCCGCTCGGCCAGCCAGCGCGCGACGGCGAGGCCGTTCTCCGCATGCCGCGCCAGCCGCACGTCGAGCGTCCGCAGACCGCGCAGCATCAGGGCGCAATCATCGGGCGAAACCGAATGGCCGAGCTGGTAGGTCGCCTTGCGCAGCCGCGGCCACAGCGCAGGCGTCGCGGTAAGCGAGCCCATCATCGCATCCGAATGGCCGCCGACATATTTGGTGAGACTCATCATCGTCACGTCGACGCTATGCGCCAGCGCCGGGAACAGCAGCGGCGTCGCCCAGGTGTTGTCGAGCATCGTCACGACGCCGCGCTCGCGCGCGACGGCCGCGATCGCGGGCACGTCCTGCACCTCAAAGGTCAGGCTGCCGGGCGATTCGAGGAAGATCAGCTTCGTCGCGGGTTCGATCAGCGCGGCGATGTCCTTGCCGATCAGCGGATCATAATAGGTCGTGCGCACGCCATAGCGCTTCAGCATTCCGTCGCAGAACAGCCGCGTCGGTTCATAGGCGCTGTCGACCATCAGCAGATGATCGCCCGGCGCCAGCAGCGCGAGCAGCCCGGCGGTGATCGCCGCGACGCCCGACGGGTAGAGCAAGGTCCCCTCGGCCCCCGGCTCGAGGTCGGTCAGCGCGTCGGCGAGCGCCCAGACGGTCGGCGTCCCCCGCCGGCCGTAATAAAGCTTGTCGTGCGTCGCATGACCCCGCGCCTTGAGGTCGGCGACCGAATCGTAGAGGATCGTCGAGGCGCGCCAGACCGGCGGATTGACGACCCCGCCGCCGAGCCGCGGGTCGCCGGTCCATTCGGGCCGCCGCCCGCCCTGCGCTAGTTTCGTCGCGGGGCGGAGATTGCTGTCGTCGCTCTTGCTCATCCGCGCCTTGTTAACCGAGCGGGGCGCAAAATCCAGTAGTCGGCACCTTCCGACCCGCGCGGTGGGCTTTCAAATTCTCAAACGAAGACGCGAAGAGGGCAGCCCACGCGCGAACCATGCGCGCATGAACTGCCCTCTTCATGTCTTCGTGTGAATCAAAATGGCGCTGCGCGCGGAGGATCGAATCCCGCCCGCGTCCAGTGCCGCCGCCTCAGGCGGCGCCGGTCGCCTTCGGGGTTGCCGGGTCGGCACCCCATTCGGTCCAGCTTCCGTCATAGACCGCGACATCCTCCTTGCCGAGCAGGTGCGCGCCGAAGGCAACGACAGTCGCGGTCATGCCGCTGCCGCAGGTCGTGACGAGCGGCTTGTCGAGATCGATTCCCGCGGCGTCGAAGGCCGCCTTCAGTTCGTCGCCCTGCTTCCAGGTGCCGTCGGCGTTGAAAAGCTGGCTGTGCGGCAGGCTGCGCGAGCCCGGGATGTGGCCCGGCGCCATGCCGGGGCGCGGGTCGCGCTCTTCGCCGGTGAAGCGCGCCGCGGGGCGTGCGTCGACGACCTGTTCGGCGCCGTTATCGACGTTCGCGAGCATCTGATCCTTGCTGCGCACCGCCTTCGCATCGCGCCACACGGTGAAGTGGCGATGGCGCAACGTCTGCTTGCCCATTTCGAGCGGGCGCCCTTCGGCCTTCCACTTGGCGAGCCCGCCATCGAGGAGCGCGACGTCGTGCGCGCCGAACAGCTTGAGCAGCCACCAGGCGCGCGCCGCGCTTTTCAGCGGGCTGTCGTCATAAAGCACGATGCGGCTGCCGTCGCCGAGGCCGAGCGACTGCATCCGGCTCGCGAACTTCTCGGGCGGCGGCGCCATATTCTCGACATCGCTGTGCGAATCGGCCAGCTCGGTCAGGTCCATGAAGACCGCACCGGGGATGTGACCCGCCTCATATTCCGCGCGCGCGTCGCGATCGGTCCCCACCATGAATTTCGTCGCATCGACGACCCGCAGGTCCGATGCCCCCAGTTCGCGTTCCAGCCAGTCGGTTGACACCAAGGCGTCCATGTCATGCTCCTGTTACGACCCGACGGTGGAACCTGCATTGTCCTGCCCCGCCCGCCGGCCATCCTGCTATGGCTCTTGTCTTTCCGGGGAAGTCGCCAGCCTATGCCCCCGCTTGCCCTTTTTCAAGCGCGCTGCCGCTCTGCCCCAGACGATGCTGCGCCGCAACAAAAATGATGTCTACAGGCTCCGCCGCATCGCGGTGGCGCGGGCGCCCGGCTGGCTGACGACATAGGTCGCGCGGTCGAGCGGAAGCGGCGCCAGACGGTCGCTTTCCTTCGGCCCCGTCTCGCGGCCGATCACGAAACTGCCCGCGACCTGGCCGAACCCGTCGCCCGCCCCGTCCCAATGATAGGTGACGTCGAAGGCGACCACCGGGACGAGCATCGGCTTGCCCCCCATCGGCAGCGGCTCGATCGTCGCGCGCGGCAGCACGACCTCGCCATCGAGCCGCTCGCCCGCGCCCGGCGCCAGCGCCATGTCGTCGCGCAGCACGCTGCCGCCGGCGCCGTCGAAGAAGCGCGCGAGCACCGGCTCGGTCATCGCCGATCCCTGATTGAGCGCGATGCGGACCATCAACCCGACGGCATCGACCGATCCCTGGTTCGTCAGGTTCAGCGAAAAGCCGAACAGAATCTGGTCGGGCGCGGCGCGAATCGAGTGAATCTCCAGCGTCATGCCGATCACCGGCCGCCGCTCGGCCGCGGGCCGGGTGACGAGCGGCGTCGGCGAACGCGGGGCGCCCGGCTGGAAAGGCGCGGGCGGCGCGGCGGGGGCCGGAGGCGCCACGTCGGGCGTCGCCGGAACGAACGGCGAAGGCGCGGGTGCCGGCGGCGGTGTCGGCAAGGGCGCCGGGGGCTGTGGAGCGGCCGGCGGCGGCGCCGGGGTTTCCGGCACCTCAAAAGGCGCAGCGCCCTCGGGGAGCGGACGACGACGCCAATACCAGACGCCGGCCGCCAGCGCGGCCAGTGCTGCCAGCAGCCAGGCCCAGAGCGGCGTGTCCGGCGCGGGCCCGGAAGAGGACGCAGGCGCCGCCACATCATCGGCCGCCGGACTGGACGCCTCCGGGGCGGGCGTGGATGCCGACGGTTCAGGCCCGGCGGGTAATGGCGATGCGTCGCCGGTCGGTGCGGCGGGCACCGGCACGGGAGCTTCGCCGCCGGTCGGTGCAGGCGACGCGGCGCGCGGCGATGCCTCAGCCACGCGCGGCTCGGCGGGCGCGGCGCGGCGCTGGGTTTCAGATGTGGTCGTGCCGCCGGTCGCGGGCAGCGTCGGTGCCACCCGGGGCGGTGTGGGACGGGGTGCCGGGGAGGGCGCAGGCGTGGGAGTGACGCGCTCGCCGGGGGCGATCGGCGGCAGACCGTTGTTCGATGGCCCCTGCACCCCGGCCGCACGGCCATCGTCGGCAGGCGGCAGGCGGAAATCGACCGACGGCCCCGATGGAGCAGGTGACGACGGAGTCGGCGACGGCGCGGGCTCGGGCGTCTCGACCTGCTGCGCCGCGGTCGGGGCGGGCCCGCCCAGCCCCAGGGCGAGCGCCATCAACGGCAGCGCTGCTGCCTTGCGTCGCCGATCCAACCTGCTGCCCGTCATCGCCAAACCGTCCGTGACACCCGAATATCGTTCCCTGCCCCTCGATGCGGCCCGGTCGATCGCAAGCCGATGGGGCCGGCGGTCCGCAAAGCGCTTCCGCGCGGGGCGATGAGGCTCTAGACGAAAGCCATGACCGATTCCAGCCATCCCCCGCTCGCCCCCAAACATCTCGGCCAGCCCAGCCAACTGCCCGCCGCGCCGGAGGCGGCGGTGCTCGACTATGTGCCCAATCCGCGCAGCGGCGAACTCTATCTGGTGCGCTTCGCGGCGCCCGAATTCACCTCGCTCTGCCCGGTCACCGGCCAGCCCGATTTCGCGCATCTGGTCATCGACTATGCGCCGGGCGAGACGATCGTCGAATCGAAGAGCCTCAAGCTGTTCCTCGCCAGCTTCCGCAACCATGCCGGCTTCCACGAGGATTGCACCGTCGGCATCGGGCGTCGCCTGTTCGACGAGATGCGCCCGCGCTGGCTGCGCATCGGCGGCTATTGGTATCCGCGCGGCGGCATCCCGATCGACGTCTTCTGGCAATCCGGTCCGCCGCCCGAAGAGCTATGGCTCCCCGATCAGGGCGTCGCGCCCTATCGCGGGCGCGGCTGACCCGATATTTCAACAAAAAAGGTGGGATTTCATCTTCCCGTCACACGACCCTTACATTATTGTCAGCGCATGACCGTCACCGCCCGCCCCCACGACCACGACATCACTGTCGGCCCCGACGCCATCGACTTCATGGGACACGTCAACAATGCCCATTATCTGAGCTGGGTGCAGGAAGCGGTGCTTGCCCACTGGCGCAAGATCGCGCCGCCCGAGGCGGTGTCGCAGCATCTGTGGGTCGCGCTGAAGCACGAAATCACCTATCGCCGCCCCGCCTTCCTCGACGACCGGGTGATCGCGACGGTGATCCTCGAAAAGGTGCAGGGCGCGCGCGCCTTCTACGAAACGGTCATCCGGCGCGGCGAAGAGGTGCTGGCCGAAGTCAAGTCGAGTTGGTGCTGCATCGACGCCGAAACACTCCGTCCGGCGCGGCTGGCGAGCGAGGTGGTGGCGCGCTTCTTCCCGGGCGAAAAAAGCTAAGCTGCCCTTCCAACCTCCGTCATGCCGAACTCGTTTCAGCATCCATGGCCCAAACCTCTCCTTCGACGCAGCATCAAAGGACGGGTCCGGCCATGAACCCTGAAACAAGTTCAGGGTGACGAGCCATGGAGCTTGATCTGGCAGCCGAACGGGCCGCCCTTACCGTTTACGCCGCCTCGAACCGGATCGGCAGGCGCTTCAGGCCGCCGACGAACACAGATTCGACGCGCGCCGGTTCGCCCGCGAGTTCGATTTTCTTCAGCCGCGGCAGCAGTTCCTCCATCAGGATGCGCATCTCCATCCGCGCGAGATATTGGCCCAGGCAGACATGCGCGCCGAAGCCGAAGGCGATCTGCTGGTTCTTGCGGCGGTCGGGATCGAAAGTGAACGGGTCGTCGAACACCGCCTCGTCGCGGTTGGCGGAGACATAGTTGAGCATCAGCCAGTCGCCTTCGCGGATCGTCTGCCCGCCGACCTCGGCATCCACTTTCGCGCTGCGCATGAAATGCTGAACCGGGGTCGACCAGCGGATCGCCTCCTCGATCAGCCCGGCCTTCTCCGTTTCCGCGTCGCGGAAGCGTTCGAACAGTGCCGGATTCTTCGCCAGTTCCATCATCGCCCCGGCTGTCGAGGCGCTGGTGGTGTCGTGTCCCGCGGTCGCGACGATCATATAATAGCCTGCCAGTTCGCGGTCGGGGATCGGCCCGCCGTCGATCGTCGCATTGGCAATCACCGTCGCGATGTCCTCGCGCGGGCTGGCGCGACGGTCGGCGGTCAGTTCGCGGAAATAGGTCTCGAAATCGGCGATCACATAATGGAGCATCGCGATCGCCTGTTCGGCGCTGGTAATCGCCTCGCGGCTGCGATTGAGGTCGGGGTCGGTCGATCCGAACAATTGCTGCGTCAGCATCAGCATCCGCGGCTCGTCCTCGGGCGGCACGCCCAATATGTCCATGATGACGCGCAGCGGATAATGCGCTGCGACGTCGCGTGCGAAATCGCATTCCCCGTCGAAGGACAACATATGATCGACCGCCTCGCGCGCCAGCTTGCGGACGCGGTCCTCGACGATGCGCAGATTCTTGGGCGCGAACCAGGCCTGCGTCAGCAGGCGGTATTTCATATGGTCGGGGGCGTCCATCTGCACCAGCGAGCGGATGAGATGGCCGTCATTGCCGGGCGTCGCCGCGCGCGCCAGCGCCTCGCCCTCGCGGTTGGTCAGCACCGTCTGGCGGACGCCGTTTGCGAAACGCTGCGGATCGCGGCTGATCGCCATGATGTCGGCGTGGCGCGTCACCAGCCAGAAGGGATCGTGATCGGGGTTTTCCGCGACCGCGAGCGGCGCATGGGCCCGCGCCCACGCCAGTTGCTGATGCAGCCCGTCCCATTCGCCATAAGCGACGGGATCGACGACGGCGGCGGCTACCTCTCCAGGCAATATGGGTTTTGTCATGAAACCCAAGCTGCCTCATGTCGCGGGCGGTGTCGAGAGGGATGGAAGCGGCGGGCCTGCTCTACTTGAACAGCCCGCCCAGAATCCCGCGCATCAGTTGCCCGCCGAACTTGCCCGCGACCTGGCGGCCAAGGCTGGTCGCGGCGGAGCGCGCGGCCGATTGCACCATCTTTTCCGTGAAGCTGGGTTTCGCCGCCTCGCGCGCCGCCGCCTTCTCCAGCCGCAGCCGTTCGCGCTCCTCGGCCGCCTTGCGCTTCGCCTCCTCCTTCGCGGCGAGCGCCGCCTGCTTGTCGGCCTCTGCCTGCGCCTTCGCCTCGATCGCGGCGGCCTGCGCCTGCTCAGCCTTGGCGGCGAGCAGTTCCTCGGCGCTCTCGCGGTTGACGACCGTGTCATATTTGCCCGCGACCGGAGAGATCGACTGGATGATCGCGCGCTCCTTGACCTCGAGCGGGCCGGCGCGCGAGCAGGGCGGCTTGATCAGCGTGCGCTCGACCGGCGACGGCGCGCCGTCGGCCATCAGCAACGACACCAGCGCCTCGCCGACTTTCAGCTCAGTGATCTCGCGCGCAACGTCGACCTTGGGGTTGGGGCGGAAGGTGTCGGCGGCGGCCTTCACCGCTTTCTGATCGCGCGGGGTGAAGGCGCGCAGCGCGTGCTGGACGCGGTTGCCGAGCTGGCCCGCGACCGCTTCGGGCACGTCGATCGGGTTCTGGGTGACGAAATAGACGCCGACGCCCTTCGAGCGGATCAGGCGCACGACCTGCTCGATCTTGTCGACGAGCGCCTTGGGCGCGTCGTCGAACAGCAGGTGGGCCTCGTCGAAGAAGAAGACGAGCTTCGGCTTGTCGGGGTCGCCGACCTCAGGCAGCGTCTCGAACATCTCCGACAGCAGCCAGAGCAGAAAGGTCGCATAGAGCTTCGGGCTCGCCATCAGCTTGTCGGCGGCGAGGATGCTGACATAGCCGCGCCCCTGATCGTCGGTGCGGATCATGTCCTGAATGTCGAGCGCGGGCTCGCCGAAGAAATGATCGCCGCCCTGGCTTTCGAGCGTCAGCAGCTGGCGCTGGATCGTCCCGACCGTCGCCTTCGACACATTGCCGTATTTCGTCGTTAGTTCGTCGGCATTCTGCGCGCACCAGGCGAGCATCGCCTGCAGGTCGCCCATGTCGAGCAGCAGCAGATTCTGTTCGTCGGCAACGCGGAAGGCGATCGTCAGCACCCCCTCCTGCACCTCGTTGAGCCCCATCAGCCGCGCGAGCAGCAGCGGCCCCATTTCGGACACGGTGGTGCGCACCGGATGCCCCTGCTCGCCGAACAGGTCCCAGAAAATCACCGGATTGTCGCGATAGGCCCAGCCGCTGTCGCCGATCTCCGCCGCGCGCTTGGCGAAGGGTTCGTGCGTCTTTGCGGTCGGGCTGCCCGCCATCGCCATACCCGACAGATCGCCCTTCACGTCGGCGACGAAGACGGGCACGCCGACGGCGGAGAAGCTTTCGGCGAGGCCTTGCAGCGTCACCGTCTTGCCGGTGCCGGTTGCGCCGGCGATCAGCCCGTGACGGTTGGCGCGCTTGAGCACGAGCGACTGGCGCGGCCCGTCGGGCGCCCCACCGCCGCCGAGGCCGATATAGATTTCGGTCGCTTCGCTGCCGTCGCTCACTGTCTCTTCCTTCCCGTTGGACACCCTGCCGGGTCTAGAGCGGAGGCGGAAATCAGGCAATCGGCAAACCTGTTGGCGGTTCGGGCGCCGATGACGAAGAAGGGGCAGGGGCGACGAGGACAGGAAATGTCCGGAATCCCCCGCCTGACGTTCCTCACTCCATGATGAAAGCGTTGAGCTTGTTCCCGTCGGGGTCGCGGAAATAGCCGGCGTAGAAGCCTTCGCCGCGCGGTCCCGGCGGGCCTTCGCAGGTGCCGCCGTTGGCAAGCGCGATGGCGTGGAGACGCTGGACCTGCTCCGCGTCGCGTGCCTCCAGCGCGACCATCACGCCGTTGCCGACGGTCGCGGGGTTGCCGTCGAAAGGCCGGGTCAGGCCGATCCCGGCGCCGCCCCCTTCCTTGCCCCACGCGATGAAATTATCGAACTCCATCATCCGCGACACACCGAGTTCGGCCGCGATCGCATCATAAAAGGCCGCGGCCCTCGCCAAGTCGTTCGTGCCCAGCGTCACATATCCGATCATCCTGTCATCTCCCGATTCGCGATTATGAGAACATAATAGGAACATTGTGTAGTGAGCGCAAAGAAAAAGGAAGCGTGTCGATCGCGGTCGCGGACGCGCTTCGGGGTTGAAGCACGCTGCTTTCCCGCTTCGTCATGCTGAACCAAGGTCCCCCGATCATTCTGCGCCGCGCCCAATTCAGGGGTAAGCCATGGACGGAGCCGTCCCCCGGCGAAAGCCGGGGTCCACGCGGGGCAGCGCTACGCCATCTGGACCCCGGCTTTCGCCGGGGAACGGTTCCCTGTCGAAAAGGGATGATTACCAAAAAAAAGGGCGCCGGATCCGAAGATCGCAGCGCCCCTTTCGACGGCTCGGACGAGCCGGTCAATTGCCCTTGAGGCGGATCGCGATGAAGGCGGAGGGACCGCCGCGGCGCAGGACTTCGAGCAGCACCGCGTCGCGGCCTGCCTTCTTCGCATCGCTCAGCACCTTCGCCAGCGCCTCGCTCGACGTCACCGGCGTGCGGTTGGCGCTGACGATCACATCGCCGCGGCGCAACCCCTTGCGGCCGGCGTCGCTGCTGCCCGCGGCGGCGACGATCACCAGCCCCTTTGTGCTGGCGTCGACACCGACCGCGCGCGCGATGTCCGAGGTCAGCGGCTGCACCGCGAGGCCGAGCGTATCCTGCACCGTCTGGTCGGCGGTCCCCTTGGGATCGTCGGGCAGCGCCTGATCGTCCTCGGGATCGAAATTGGCGCCGGCAAGCTCCGATTCGGGCGGGCGGGTGCCGACGACGGCGGTCAGGGTCATCGTCTTGCCCTCGCGCACCACCTCGATCGGGATACGCGTCCCCGGCTTGGTGTTGGCAACGATGTAGGACAATGTCTGCTGCGGCGTCACATCCTTGCCGTTGACCTTGGTCACGACGTCGCCGCGCTTGAGCCCGGCCTTCGCCGCCGCACCGTCTTCCTCGACGCGCTGGACGAACTCACCGCGATCCTTGGGCAGGCCGAGCGCCGAGGCGAGGTCCTCGTCGACCGGCGCGATGCCGATGCCGAGGTAGCCGCGCTCGATCTTCTCGCCCGAGCGCAGCGCGTTGATCACCGGGATCGCCGCTTCGGCGGGAATCGCGAAGTTGACGCCGATGTTCGCGCCCACCGGTGAGATTAGCATGTTGTTGATGCCGACGACATTACCGTTGAGGTCGAACAGCGGGCCGCCCGAATTGCCGCGGTTGATCGCGGTGTCGGTCTGGATATAGCGGTCATAAGCCCCACCCTGACCCAGATTGCGCTGGACTGCCGAGATGATGCCGGCGGTGACCGTCGAGCCGAGGCCGAGCGGATTGCCGATCGCGATCACCCAGTCGCCGACGCGCGCCGAACTGCCATCGGCGAACTTGACGAAGGGCAGACCTGTCGCGTCGATCTTGAGCAAGGCGAGGTCGGATGCGACGTCGCGGCCGACGATCCGCGCCTTGTATTCCTTCTGGTTGGTCAGCGTCACCGTGACCTGGTTGACTTCCTCGCCGCGCGGGCCGCCGGAAATGACGTGGTTGTTGGTGACGATATAACCATCGGTCGAGATCAGGAAGCCCGAGCCACCGCCCTGCTGTTCCTGCGTGATCGGCTCGCGCGTGCCCGCGAAGGGATTGAGCCGGACGCCGAGTGTGACCTCCTGCTTGGTCGAGATGTTGACCACCGCGGGCTGCAGCTGCTCGACGAGGTCGGCGAAGCTTTCGGGCGCGCCGGCGCGCGGAACGGCCTTGGCGATTTCGCTGCGCTCATTCTGCGCAACCTGCGCCCCGACGGGCGACTGGGTGACCAGCGCCAGCGCCGTGCCGCCCACCAGCAAGGCCGAAGTGATGCCATAAACATATCGCACGATCGCAAATCCTCTTCTCTCACGAAAAACCCGTGGCCCCGGCGGCGGTTGTCTGCGACCGCGCGGCTGAACGGCAATTGAACATGAACGGCGGTTGCACGTCCTGTTCATTATCCGCTCCGCCGCCGAGGAACGGGTGTCAGCCCCCTCGGAACCGCTTCAGATATTCATTGTCGGGCGACAGGATCAAGGACGATCCGCCCTGGTTGTTCTCGCCCAGGAAGGTCTGCCGATAGCTTTGCATCGCCCGATAGAAATCGTAGAATTCGGGGTCCTTGCCGAAGCTGGCGGCATAGATGCGCGCCGCCTCGCCGTCGGCGTTGCCGCGGATGATCTGCGCTTCCTTCTCGCCCTCGGCACGGATCGCGATCGCTTCCTGCTGCCGGGCCGACCGCATGCGGTTGTAGGCTGCGACCAGCGTCGCCCCTTCAGGCAGGTCGGCGCGCTTGATGCGGACGTCGATGATCTCCGCGCCATATTTCTGCGCCTCGCGGTTGAGCGCGATCTGGATATTGTCCATCACCGCGCCGCGCTCGGGCGACAGCAGCGTCGCGAAGGTCCGCTTGCCCAGTTCGTTGCGCAGCGACGAGCCGAGGATCGTCGCGAGTTGCTGCTGCAGCCGTTCCTCGGAGCGGATCGCGGTGTACATACGCACCGGATTGGTGATGCGGAAACGCGCGAAGGCATCGACCTGCAGCCGCTGCTGGTCGGTCGAGAGCACCTGCTGGCGCTCCATGTTCACGCCCAGTACGCGCTTGTCGATATACTGGATACCGTCGATAAAGGGCACGCGCACGACGAGCCCGGCACCCGACCGGCCGAACTGCTCGCCGGGCTTGTAGCGGTTCACGGTGCGCTCGATCTCGCCGAAGCGCAGAATCAGCGCCTGCTTGTCCTCGGGCACGATCGCGAGCGTCTGCGACAGCAGGACGAGGAAGGCGAGCAGCCCGACGAGCAGGCGGAGCGGGTTGCGCAGCAGCGATTCGAACATCACTGGCCTCCCTTCGCAGGCGCCGCGGCCGCGTCGGCCTCGTTGCTGTTCAGGCGCCGCTGCACCTCGTTGAGCGGCAGATAGGGTGTCACCCCGCGCGCCTCGACGATCGTCTTGTCGACGTTCGACAAAATGCTCTCCATGGTTTCGTAATAGAGCCGCTTGCGGGTCACGCCCGGTGCCAGCCTATACTGTTCGTAGATCTGGTCGAACGCTGCGGTGTCGCCGCGCGCGCGTTCGAGTACCTGCTGCTGATAGGCGCGCGAGCGGTTGATTGCCGATTCGCGCTCCTGCCGTGCCGCGGTGACCTCCTTGAACGCCTCGTCGACTTGGCTCGGCGGATCGGCCTGGCGGATCGCGATGCCCTGGATCGTCACCCCAGCGCGATACTGGTCGAGCAGGTCCTGCATCCGCCGCTGCACCTGCGCCTCGATCTCGACGCGGCCCGGACCGATCGCCTGGACGAGGTCGAAATTAGCGACCGTCGCGCGCATCGAGCTTTCGGCCACCTCGCGGATCGTCCCGTCGGGGTCGGCGAGCTGGAAGAAATAGAGTTCGGGATCGCGTACCGACCAGCGGACCTCATAGGCGAGGTCGACAAGGCTCTGGTCACGGGTCAGCACGAAATTCTCGTCGGTCGCGTTGGGCGATCCGATCGGCATGGTGCGGATCGCGCGCACGTCCTCCAGCCGGATCCGTTCGAGCGGCGGCGGCAGCGTCCATTTGACGCCCGGACCGACCGTCCGCGAATAGCTGCCGAGCCGCGTGACGACGCCTTCCTTTTCGGGCGGCACGATATGCACCATCGACAGCAGCACCATGACCAGCACGACCGCGACGATCGCCCATTTCCAGCGCCGCGCCGCCATCGCGACGTCGAAGCCGCCGCCATCGCCGCCGCCCGAGCCCCCACCGCCACCGAAACCGCGTCCCTTGCGCAGCAGCTCGTCGAGCGCCGAGGGACCGCGCGGCTTGCGTCCGCGCAGCGGGTCGGTCGGGTCGGGCGTCACCCATGGATTGCGCGGGCCGGGACGCTTGCCGTCACCGCCGTCCTCCTTGCCCCCCTTGGGGCCATTGCCCCAGGGACTGTTTGCCATCTGACTGATCTGATGGAAAAATTGCCGCACTCCCCCGGGGGCGCGGCCTTCCATGTTGCCATCGCTGCCATTGCTCATGCCTGCATTTATAGGGGCGGCGGGCGCGATTAACAGGGGGTGTCTGGATAAAATGGCTGGCAATCCCCCCCATCATGCCTATCTGCGCTGGACATGACCGACCCAGCCCCCGACATCGCCCGCCTGACCGCCTCCGCCGCGGAGGCGTCGGCGGGGCGCACGTCGGGGTTGCGGCTGCTCGACGACACGGGTCTGCTCGCGGTCGTGCTCGACGTCACCGGCCTCGCCGCCGACGAACGCCAGCCGCTCGAGGACCGGGTGCGCGCCGCGCTGCTGAACGAAGCGGGGGTGCGCGAGGTCCGCGTCGCGATGACCGCCGAAAAGAAAACGCTCACCATCATCGCGGTCGGCAGCGGCAAGGGCGGCGTCGGCAAGTCGACCCTCGCGGCCAATCTGGCGGTCGCACTGCGGCGGCTTGGGGTCAAGGTCGGGCTGGTCGATGCCGACATCCACGGCCCGTCTCTGCCCCGGCTGATGGACAGCGAGGATGCCAAGCCCGCGTCGCGCGGGTCGAAGCTGGTGCCGGTCGACAATGCCTATGGCGTGCCGATGCTGTCGACCGGGCAGATCGCCGCGCCGGGGCAGGCGATCGCGTGGCGCGGACCGATGGCCGGGCGCGCACTCGAACAGCTTGTCGACGCAAGCTGGGGCGCGGTCGACACGCTGGTCGTCGACCTGCCCCCCGGCACCGGCGACGTCCAGCTGACCATGATCCAGAAGCACAAGCCGGCGGGCGCGGTGATCGTTTCGACCCCGCAGGACCTGGCGCTGATGGACGCGGCGCGCGCCGTTTCGCTGTTCGAGCAGGTCGAGGTGCCGATCATCGGCCTCGTCGAGAATATGGCGGGCTATGTCTGCCCGCATTGCGGCGGGGTCAGCGATCCGTTCGGCAGCGGCGGCGCCGAAGCGGCGGCGAAGGAGATGGGGCTCGACTTCCTGGGCAGGGTGCCGCTGGCGATGGGCATCCGCCTCGCGAGCGACGGCGGCGTTCCGCCCGCCGCCGGAACCGACCCGCAAGGCGAGCCGTTCCACGCGATAGCGGCGCGCGTCGCCGCATGGCTCGAAGCACGGAAAGGCCGCTAGATGGCGATCAACGACGAAGGCGAAATCCGCGAACTGCTGAGCCGGCCGCGCCGTATCGCGGTGGTCGGCGCCTCCCCCAATCCGACGCGCGCCTCGAACGAGGTGCTCGGCTTCCTCGTCCGCCAGGGGCATGACGTGATCGCGGTCAACCCCGGTCACGCGGGCGCGACGATCCACGGCGCGCCGGTCGTCGCGACGCTCGCCAATGTCGAGCCGCCGGCCGAGATCGTCGACATCTTCCGCAACAGCGCCGAAGCCGGCGCCGCGGTCGACGAGGCGATCGTCCACGGCGCGAAGGCGGTGTGGATGCAGATCGGCGTGATCGATCATGACGCCGCGCGGCGCGCCGAGGCGGCGGGGCTGACCGTGGTGATGGATCGCTGCCCGAAGGTTGAAATTCCACGGCTGGGACTGTTGAAATAGGAAGCCTGACAGGGGGATTCGCCGACATGAAGCCGTTCTTTGCCGCCACGGCCGCCGCCGCGCTCGCAGCCTGCGCCGCGTCGCCCGCGCAGGCGGACCCGCAGGATGCCTTCTTCGCCGCGCTCGCCGACCGTTGCGGCAAGGCCTATGCCGGGCGCCTCGTCAGCGACCAGCAGGCCGACGCCGCGATGCGCGACAAGGCGATGATCGTTCATTTCCGCCGCTGCGCCCCCGACCGGATCGAAATTCCTTTCCATATTGAGGGGCTGGCCGAGGATGGCGGCTGGGATCGTTCGCGCACCTGGATCATCACCCGCACCGACACCGGCCTGCGGCTGAAGCACGACCATCGCCACGCCGACGGATCGAAGGACGAGGCGACGATGTACGGCGGCGATACCGCGACCCCCGGCACCGCGACGCGGCAGGAATTTCCCGTCGACGCCGAATCGATCGCGCTGTTCGGACGCACCGGAAGCCACGCGTCGACGACCAACGTCTGGGCCGTCGAGACCAGCGATTCGGGCTATGTCTATGAACTGCGGCGCGAGGGCCGCCTGTTCCGCGTCGCCTTCGACTATGACCGGCCGGTGTCCCCGCCCCCCGCGCCGTGGGGCTGGCCGGAATAGCAGCCGCCCGAAAGCCTTTGCCTCCCCGCCGCGCCCCGCTTATCAGCAGCGGCGATGGCGGGCATTCGCGACACGATCGACACGAAGGGGCGGCGCCTGCCGCCGGTCAGCCGCCGTTCGCTGCTGGTCGGCGCCACCGCGGCGGGCGGGCTGGCACTCGCCTGGTCGGTGTGGCCGCGCGATTATCGCCCAAACCTGACCGCCGCGCCCTACGAGCATGTCTTCAACGCCTTCCTGAAGATCGGCGACGACGGGCATATCAGCGCGATCGTCCCGCAATGCGAGATGGGCCAGGGTGTCACCACGCTGCTGCCGCAGATCATGGCCGACGAACTGGGTGCCGACTGGCGCACGGTCGCGGTCGAGACCGCGCCGATCAACGCGCTCTACACCAACACGCTGGTCGTCGACGAGGATAGCGCCGCCTTCATGCCGCGCGCCGGCGTCCCCGATTTCGTCGCCGACGTGCGCAGTTGGGCGCGGCGCGAATGGGCGGTGCGCCACGCGGTGATGCTGACCGCCAACAGCTCGTCGGTGCGCATGTTCGAAGCGCCGTGCCGCGACGCCGCGGCGCAGGCGCGCGCGCTGCTGATGATGGCGGCGGCGCGGCGCTGGGATGCCGACTGGCAGCAATGCGACACACAGGACGGCTTCGTCACCCTCGGCGCCCGGAAACTGTCCTTCGGAGAGCTGGCCGCCGCCGCCGCTTTGCTCGAACCGCCCGCCGAGCCCGTTTATCGCGCGTCGAGCGCCGACCCGCTCTATGGCAAGGACCTCACCCGGCTCGACCTGCCGGCGAAGGTCGATGGTTCGGCCAATTACGCCGGCGACATCCGCCTGCCCGACATGGTCTATGCCGCGATCCGCCAGGGACCGTTCGGCGCGACGCGGCTGAAGCGCATCGATCGCAAGGCGGGGCTCGCCTCGCCCGGCGTGCTGTCGGTCGTCGAGCACGAGCGCTGGGTCGCCGCGGTCGCGCGCAACTGGTGGGCCGCGAACCGCGCGCTCGACCGCTTCGCCCCCGAGTTCGAAACGGGCGGAACCCCGATTTCCAGCGACGGCATCGACCGCGCACTCGCCGCCGCGCTGAAGGGCGACGGCTATCGCATCGCGCACAAAGGCGACGTCGAGGACGCGATGGCGGGCCGCGAGCGGATCGCCGCCGACTATCTCGTCGCCCCGGCGCTCCACGCCCCGATCGAGACGCGCACCGCGACCGCCGCGCCTTCGGGCGACCGGCTGCGCGTCTGGGTCGCGACGCAAGCGCCCGCGCAGTGCCGCGACGCGATCGCGCGCGCCACAGGCCTTTCCCCCGCCGCCGTGACATTGTTCCCAATGATGGCAGGGGGATCGTTCGACGCCTGCCTCGACCACAGCGTCGCGGTGCAGGCGGCAATCATCGCGCGGCAGGTGAAGCGTCCCGTCCAGCTCTGCTGGTCACGCGCCGAAGAGATCATGCGCGACATGCCGCGTGCGCCCGCGCGCGCGAAGATGACCGCGACGCTCAACGCGGCGGGCGGCATCGACGCGCTCGTCGCGCGGATCGCCGTGCCAGCGACGAATCACGAGGCCCGCGCCCGCCTGTTCGACGGCACGCCCGCCGACGTCGCGCAGCGCGATGCCGCGGGACGGGTCGACGCGGCGGCGGTCGAGGGTGCGGGCGGCGTCTATGCCATTCCGCATCGCGCAGTCGATCATTGCCCCGCCGACATCGGCCTGCCGACCGCACGCTGGCGCGGCAACGCCGACAGCTACACCGCTTTCTTCACCGAATGTTTCGTCGACGAGATGGCGGCGCGCGCCGGGGCCGATGCGTTGTCCTATCGCATGGCGATGCTGGGGCAGGCGCCGCTGCTCGCGCGCTGCCTGCTCACCGCGACCAGCCTCGGCGGCTGGGAGGGCGGCCTCGCCGGCACCGCGCAGGGACTGGCCTGCCATTCGATGCGCGGCAGTCATATCGCGCTGATGGCGACCGCGCGCGCCAGCGACAAGGGCTTGCAGGTCGAACAACTCGTCGCTGTGGTCGATGCCGGGCGGTTGGTGAACCCCGCGATCGCGCGGCAGCAGGTGGAGGGCGGGCTGATCTTCGGCCTCGCCGCCGCGGTCGGCGCGACGACCGATTACGAAGGCGGCCTCGCCACAGCGCGCAAGCTGCACCAAATCGGCCTGCCGCGCCTGTCGCAGACGCCGCAGATCCTTATCGAGTTCATCGACAGCGACCGCGACCCCGGCGGGATCGGCGAGATCGGGGTGCCGGTCGTCGCCCCCGCGGTCGCCAACGCGATGTTCGCCGCGACGGGCCGCCGCATCCGCCGCCTGCCGCTGTCGGCGCATCCACTGTGACGCCGCCGCCCGGCCATAGCGGCGCGCGCATCGGCGTGCTGCTCGTCAATCTCGGCACCCCCGACGCGCCCGAGCCGGGGGCGGTGCGCCGCTATCTGGCCGAATTCCTGTCCGACCGGCGCGTCGTCGAAATCCCGCACATCCTGTGGCAGCCGATCCTGCGCAGCGCGGTGCTGACCACGCGGCCCGCGAAATCGGCGCGCGCCTATCGGCTGATATGGAGCGATGCTGGCTCGCCGCTCGCCGCGATCACGCGGGCACAGGCCGACGCGCTGCAGGCCGACCTCGGCCGGGCCGCGCGGGTCGCTTACGCGATGCGCTATGGCGATCCGGCGATCGGCCCGGCGATCGACGCGCTGATCGCCGCAGGGTGCAATCGCATCCTCGTCGCGCCGCTCTATCCCCAATATTGCGGCGCGACGACCGCGACCGCGGTCGATGCCGTCGGCGCGCATCTGGCGACGCTACGCGCGCAGCCGAGCCTGCGTTTCCTGCCGCCCTATCCCGACGACCCCGCCTATATAGGCGCGCTGAAGGCATCGGTCGAAGCGGGGCTGGCGGCGCTCGACTTCGCGCCCGACGTGCTGCTCGCGAGCTTCCACGGCATGCCCGAGCGGACGCGCGCGCTCGGCGATCCCTATCACGACCAGTGCCAGACGACGGCGCGACTTCTGTCCGACGCGCTCGGCCGCCCGGTCGAGGTCGCCTTCCAGTCGCGCTTCGGCCGCGCCCGCTGGCTCGAACCCGCAACAGAGGCGACGCTCGCACGGCTGGGCGGCGAAGGCCGCAGCGTCGCGGTCTTCGCCCCCGGCTTCGCCGCCGACTGCCTCGAAACGCTGGAGGAACTGGCGATTCGCGGCAAGCAGACCTTCGAGCGCGCGGGCGGCCGCAATTTCGCCTATCTGCCCTGCCTCAACGCCGACGCGGCGGGCCTCGCGATGCTGACCGCGCTCGTCCGGCGCGAACTGGCCGGCTGGCTGCCGGGGTAAATGGCTGGTCGAGGAAAGCGCTTACCTCCTGTTTAACTCCTTCGCCTAAGCTGTCGCGGCCCCGCGGCCGGCCGGGCGTTTGATGTGGAGATAGGCCATGAGCGACCTGCAATCGGCGGCGCTGACGCTGGCCGGCGTCACGCTGGTCTTCCTGCTGATCCTGTTCCTGGTTCTGCGCGCGCGACGACCGCAGACCGAGCCCGCGCCGCGTGCGCCGGCACCGCGCGAGCCGCGCGAGCGGCCGTTCGCGAAGCGGGGCCGGACCCGTGACGACGAGCCGGCGATCGCCATGGCGCCGTCGCGCCTCGCGCGAATCAAATCGACGCACGCGGCCGAAGCCGACGACGAAAGCGCGCCGCCCGACCGTTTCGACGCGGCCGTGCTCGAAGCGCAGATCGCCGCGGTCGAGCAGCGCGCCGCCGACGCCCCGGCCGCCCCGCCGGAGACACCGATAGCCGACACGTCGGACGAGACCGCGCTGGCAGCCGCCGGCGTCGTCGTGCGCCTCGTCCCGCAGGTCCCGCTGCGCGACGCGATCTCGACGAACAGCCGCATCGGCGGCCGCCCGCGCCTGCCCGCGTCGCTCGACTGGCCGCGGATCGATGGCGTCGACGCCGTCTTCGTCGCGCAGATCGCCTGCGACGCGCTGCCCGCCGCGCTGTGGGGCGGGCTCGGACCGCGGCACGGCTCGCTCGCTTTCTTCCGCCATCCGGCCACGAACGCGCCGCTCGTGCTGCACCTTGCCGAGGACGGGCCGCCGCGCGATCCGCCGCACGGCGAGCCCTTTCCCGAATGGCCGGTCGACGTGATCGAGGCCGCACCGGGCGAACCGGAAAGCGAAGCAGCGGATGCGCCGGAGGATTGGGTCGCAGCGCTGGGCGCCGAGGGCTATGACATCGCCGACCCGGCCTTCCACCCCTTCGATTGGCAGAGCATGTTGGCGATGGCCGACCTGCTCGAAGCGCGTCTCGACCGGCTGGCGACCGACGCTGCCCTGCCCGCCGGCGCCAGCGACGAACTGGCCGAGGCGGCGCACACCAACCACGACGCCCTCGCACGCGCCGAGGAGATCATCGCGATTATCCGCGACACGGCGGGCCGGCAGGATTTTTCCACTCCCGATGCCGGCGCGGTGATGGCGGCGCTGCACGCGATCCGCTGGACGCATGTGGCGCGCGAGACCGATCCCGAAACGGGCGAGGAGCGTGCCGATGCCGTCACGCTGCCGCTGACCCGCCACAACGCGCGGGCCGATCTGTGGGTCGGCGCCTATCTGCGACAGGCGTTCGAACAGGCGCAACGCGGCTGGTGCCGCGACCCCGGCCTTCTGTCCGCCCCCGCGCGCGCCTTCTTCGAGCCGCTGTGGCGCGACTTGGCGGAGCGCGCCCCGCCGACGATGGGCAGCGGCGATCCGGGCCGGGAGCCGGGCATGCTGCGGCTGCTGACTTTGCCGGCGGACGGGCTGCTGCCGGGGCTCGCGGGTAGCGACGCAGACCTTGTGCTGACCGTCGCCAGCGCCGAACTCGCGGTCGGCGACGTCTCGCGCGTCCGCGCCGGCCGACGCGTGCCCGAAACGATGCGCGATTGACGTTCCGGTCAACTTGCGACGCTCCCCGCCCCGTCCTAATCAAGGGGTAGAACATCTGTGGGAGAGCAACAGACATGACACGCGTCGCAATCGTCACCGGCGGCACCCGCGGCATCGGCGAAGCCATTTCGCTGAAGCTGCAGGGCATGGGCATCACCGTCGTCGCCAACTATGCCGGCAATGACGAAAAGGCGCGCGCCTTTACCGAGCGCACCGGGATCGCGGCCTATAAGTGGGACGTCGGCGATCATCAGGCGTGCCTCGACGGCTGCGCGCGGGTCGCGGACGAGGTCGGGCCGATCGACATCGTCGTCAACAATGCCGGCATCACCCGCGACGGCACGCTCGCCCGCATGAGCTACGACGACTGGCACGACGTGATGCGCATCAACCTCGGCGGCTGCTTCAATATGGCGAAGGCAACCTTTCCCGGCATGGTCGAGCGCGGCTGGGGCCGCATCGTCAACATCGGGTCGATCAACGGCCAGGCGGGGCAATATGGCCAGGTCAACTATGCCGCCGCCAAATCGGGCATCCACGGCTTCACCAAGGCGCTGGCGCAGGAAGGCGCGAAGAAGGGCGTGACGGTCAACGCGATCGCGCCCGGCTACATCGACACCGACATGGTCGCCGCGGTGCCCGCGCCGGTGCTTGAGAAGATCGTCGCAAAGATCCCCGTCGGCCGCCTCGGCCAAGCCGACGAGATCGCGCGCGGCGTCGCCTTCCTGTGCAGCGAAGACGCCGGCTTCGTGACCGGATCGACGATGAGCATCAACGGCGGACAGCATATGTATTGAGGCGGGCTGGGGCGGACGACCTCTCGCCGTCCGCCGCCGCGCCTCAGTCGATCGTGTAACCGACCACGCGCCACGCGCCGCCTTCGCGGACCAGCGAGAGCGTTTCGACCGCATCCGCTTTGTTCGCAAAGCGGGTCCGGAACTTCACCATCCGATAGCCGTAGGGCGGCGCCGGCACCGCCTCTTCGCCGGCCGCCTCGCGCGACAAGACGGCGCCGAGCGGCGGACGCACCGACCGCGACACCTCGGCCCATAGGTCGCTGGTGTTCAGCGCCTTGAACGCCTGGCCTGTGGCGTTCCAGCTGCCGTTCCAATCCTCCCTGTCGACGAGCGTCAGCCACGCCCGCGCGGTTTCGACCACGACGGTTTCGGGGGAAGCCGCGGGCTGGGCCGCCGACTGCGATGCGGCGGGCGCATCCATGGGACCGGACCAGGATACGAGAGCGAAGAGGGCGAGAGACAGGGACATGACGATTCCTCCGAAAACCCATCCGATGCGGCGCACCATGCGGGACGCATCGACCGGTGCCGCAGATTCATCCCGGTCCGCGACGGCGAAGGCATCCCCAGAAAGCCTGTCCCCGCGATATTCGGGGTCCCACTGTTCGATCGCGCGCAATTTCCGGGCGGCCTCGCGGCTGCTCGAAACCGCCATCTTGCGCCGCGCATCGCGAAGCCGTTCGTTGACGGTGTGCACCGAAAGACCCAGATGCCGGGCCATGGATTTCGCGTCATGGCCATCCACCAGCAGACGCAGCGTCTCCTTTTCCTTTTCGGTGAGGGCCTGAAATCCTGAGGTCATAGCATGCCTGCATTTACGCGGGGGTCTGCCCGCCGGTGTACGGAGCGCTCGAATCGCGATCCACCCCGAAAAAATCGTACCCGCAACGACCGCACAGGCGATAGGCTGCCGTCATGGCCTTTCCTTATCAGCCCCCCGTCAAACGATCGGTGACCATCGCCGGCCATCCGACCTCGATCAGCCTCGAACCGATGTTCTGGGACGCGCTCGAGGCCGAAGCGAGGCGACAGGCGCTGCCCGTCAACGCCCTCGTCGCGCGCATCGACGTCGAGCGGATGGATGCCGACGATCCGCCAAACCTGACATCGGCGATCCGCCAATGGCTGTGGCGAGAAGGATGCCAGGGCATCGCGCGTTAAATCTGCGTCGCCCTTTCTGCCGTTCGTGCTGAGCTTGTCGAGGCACCATCCTTCCCCTTGCAAAGGGGAGCCCTCGGCAAACGCCTTCGTCATGCTGAACTCGTTCAGCGCATATACCCTTCAGACACGCAAAGGCCTGTTCCCGGCATAAGCCGGGGTCCAGATGGCATGGCGGCGTCCCGCGTGGACCCCGGCTTTCGCAGGGGAACGGTCAACTGTCGCACCATGCGTCCCTGCGGAGGCAGGGACACGCATCTTTGGTTCGGGCGCTTCCATCGAAGATGATCCGGCTCCAATCCTGTAACCGACCGCGCCGCTCGAAGGAGAACGGTGCTTCGACAAGCTTGGCGCGAAGCTATGCGCCGGTGAGCAGCGCCCCCACCACCGCTGCCCCGAACGCCGCGCCGCCATCAGGCGCGAAATTCAGGAAGAGTTGCGGCTCGATCAGTTCAAGTTCCATGATCGCGAGGCCGCCGCGGCCGTCGCCGATCATGTCGACGCGGGCATAGACGGTCGCCGCCGGCGCCGCCGCCAGCGCGCTTTCGGCCAGCGAACGCGCCGCCGCGCTCGCCGTCCATATCTCTTCGCGCCCGCCGAATTGCGGCTGGACGCGAAAGTCGCCCGCCGCCGGGCGCTTTACGATCGCGTGGCTGTAACGGCCGTCGAACAGGAAAAGCGAATATTCCCCCTCGGCAAGCACGCCAGGCATGAAGGGCTGAATCAGCCGCCTCTGCCCGCGCGCATCGGGCGGGACGGCGGCGTCCGCCGCCAGCCGGTGCGTGCCATCTGACCCCGCCGACACCGGCGGCTTCACGACCAGTTCTTCGGCGCCGAGCGCCGCGCGCGCGGCGGCCAATGCGGCGTCGTCGAGCGCCGTGACCTCGATCGTCGGCACCACGGCGACGCCCTTCGCGCCCAGTTCGGCGAGATAGGCCTTGTCGCTGTTCCAGCGCAGCACCGGCACCGGATTGGCGACCCGCAGCCCTTCGGCTTCGAGCCGGTCGAGCAGCGCATACCAGCGGGCGGATGCGCGCGGATAGCCCCAGGCGAGCAGCGGCAGGATCAGGTCGAATCCCGAAAGATCGCCCGGATCGGTCCACACCCGCGGCTCGACCGCCAGCCCGGCGGCGGTCAGCGCCGCGGTCTTGCGCGCGAGCGCCGGATGCCAATGCTCGCCATAGTCGGCGGCCGGGACGAGGATCGCGACGCGCGGCTGATAGGGCATGACGACGTCCGCCGCTCCGTCATTGCGAGGAGCGAAGCGACGCGGCAATCCCGAGCAGACCGTAACCGCTCCGGATTGCTTCGCTCCGCTCGCAATGACGACGCGGGCCTGTCATCGACCTATCGCCCCAGCAATCCGCGCGCCTGCCCGGCGATGTGCGAAAGCATCGCGCCGTTCGGGCTGGGGATCGTCCGCGCACGGTCGACGACGCTGCGGAACTGCGCGACGCGCGCCGCATGCTCGGCGAGCCATTTCGTTACCGCCGCGTCGAGGTCACCCTTCGGTAGCCCGGCGAGGAAGCCCAGGCGCATCTGCTGGAAATCGCGCGCGAGGCTGTTGACGAGCAGCCGCTCCCACGGATCGGCGGGGCTCATGTGCGCGGCGAGCGTCTGCGCCCAGTCGAGCCCCAGCGCCTCGCCCAGATGGGTGAAGGCGGTCGTCACTCCGACCTCGTCGTCGCCGCGCCGTTCGGCGAGGTCGACGATACCGATCGCGCCGTCGGTCTTGAACAAGCGCACCACCGCGGCGGTCAGCGCCTCGGGCGCGCCAGCGTCGAGCAGCTGCTTGCTGAGCATGTCCCACTGGCGCCGGACCGATTCGCTGAGCAGCGTGTCGACCGTCATCGTCAGCCGGTCGACGCCGGGCTCCAGCCGTGCGACCACCGGTCCCGGCTGGTTGAGCGTCGGGCTGATCCGCAGCAAGTCCGCCATCTGCGAGGTCATCGCCGACGCGGCTTGGCTGAACAGCGACAGGCGGATCGATTCGTCGATCTTCGCGGTGTCGAGCGAAGCCCAGATCTCGCGCACGTCGAGCAGCCGCTCGACCGCGACGAAAGCCGCCGCGATGTCACCGAGCGAGCGTCCCTCCTCCTCGACCAGTTCGAAGGGATGAACGACGCCCATGCGGTTGACGATGCGGTTGGCGAGCTTGGTCGCGATGATCTCACGCCGCAGCTGGTGCTCGGCGATCGCCTTGCCGAAATCGCGCTGCATCTCGGCCGGGAAGGCCGCCGCGAGATCGCCCGCGAGCGCCGGGTCGTCGGGCAGGTCGCTCGCCTCGATCGCGTCCTGAAGCGCGAGCTTCGCGGTCGAGATCAGGATCGCGAGTTCGGGCCGGGTCAGCCCGCGCCCTTCCTGCGCGCGGCGAAGCAGTTCGTCGTTCGCGGCGAGCCCTTCGACCTTGCGGTCGAGCCGCCCCGACGCCTCGAACGTCTCCATGATCCGCACCAGCGACGGCACCGCGCCGGCACCGCCCTTTTCGGCGATCGACAGCGCAAGCGCCTGGAGCCGGTTGTCCTCGAGCACCAGCGCCGCAACGTCGTCGGTCATGCGGACGAGCAGCGCGTCGCGATCGGCCTGCGCCAGCCGGCCCTCGGCCATCTCGCGGTTGAGCGCGATCTTGATGTTGACCTCGTTGTCCGAGCAATCGACGCCGGCGCTGTTGTCGACGAAGTCGGCGTTGATCCGCCCGCCCCGCATCGCGAAGGCGATGCGCGCGGCCTGCGTCACGCCCAGGTTGGCGCCCTCGCCGACGACGCGGACGCGCAAGTCCTCCGCATCGACGCGTAGTGCGTCGTTGGCAGGATCGCCGACCTCGGCATTGTTCTGGCTCGCCGCCTTCAGATAGGTGCCGATGCCGCCGAACCACAGCAGGTCGACCGGCGCCTTGAGGATCGCGGAGATCAGCGCCGTCGGTTCGATCTCCGACACCGACAGGCCGAGCGCCGCCTGCACCTCGGGGGTTAGCGCGATGCTCTTCTGGCTGCGCGGGAAGACGCCGCCGCCCTTCGAGATCAGCTTGCGGTCATAATCGTCCCAGCTCGACCGCGGCAACTTGAACAGCCGCTCGCGCTCCTTCCAGCTCTTGGCCGGATCGGGGTCGGGGTCGAGGAAGATGTGACGATGGTCGAAGGCGGCGACCAGCTTGATCGCCTTCGACAGCAGCATGCCGTTGCCGAACACGTCGCCCGACATGTCGCCGCAGCCGACGACGCGCACCGTGTCGGTCTGCACATCAACGCCCATCTCGGCGAAATGGCGCTGGACCGAGACCCAGGCGCCGCGCGCGGTGATGCCCATGCCCTTGTGGTCATAACCGTGCGACCCGCCGCTCGCGAACGCGTCGCCCAGCCAGAAGTCGCGCTCCATCGCCAGCGCATTGGCGACGTCGGAGAAGGTCGCTGTGCCCTTGTCGGCAGCGACAACGAAATACGGGTCCTCGCCGTCGCGGATCACCACATCCTTCGGATGCACGACCTTGCCGCCCGCCAGATTGTCGGTGATCGACAACAGCGAACGGATGAAGATGCGATAACATTCCTTGCCTTCGGCGAACCAGACATCGCGATCCTCCGCCGGGTTGGGCAGCGCCTTCGGATAGAAGCCGCCCTTCGCGCCGGTCGGCACGATCACGGCGTTCTTGACGCGCTGCGCCTTCATCAGGCCGAGAATCTCGGTGCGGAAGTCGTCGCGCCGGTCGGACCAGCGCAGCCCGCCGCGCGCGACCGGGCCGGCGCGCAGGTGGACGCCCTCGACGCGGGGGCTGTATACCCACACCTCGCGCCACGGCAGCGGCTTGGACAGGCCGGGGACCTGCGCGCTGTCGATCTTGAACGCCAGCGCCTCGGCCGCCGCGGGGGCGAAAGCGTTGGTGCGCAACGTCGCGCCGATCACCGCGTGGAACAGCCGCAGGATGCGGTCGTCGTCGATCGACTTGATGCCCGCGAAGCCCGCCCTGATCTGCGCATCGAGCGCCTCGGCGCGCGCCGCGTCGCGGCCCTTCGGATCGTGGAGCGCGCAGAACCGTTCGATCAGCGCCGAGGTCAGCGCAGGCGCGTGGCGCAGCGCCGCGACGACGGTGTCCATGCCATAGCTCGATCCGCCCTGGCGCAGATAGCGGAACCAGGCGCGCAGCCAGACGATCGCCTGCGGTTCGGTCTGCGTGACCAGCACCAGCTCGTTGAACGCGTCATTCTCCGCCCGGCCGTCGAGCACCGCGGCGATCGCGCCCTCGATTGTTTCGACATGCGGCAGCAGCGCCAGTTCGTCGACATTGGCGGGAAGGCGCAGCGTGAAATCGTGGATGAAGGTCGGCTCGCCTTCCCCCTCCTCGTCGCCGCCCGAGCGGACGTGCAGCTCGGTCGGCAGTTCCTCGAGCACCTCGAAGCCGAAATGCTCCAGTGCCGGCACGACGTCGGACAACGCCAGCGGGCCAGCGGCGCTGTAGACCTTGAGCCGCAGGCGGTCGTCGCCATCGAGGCTCTTCCTCGCGAGGCGGACGCTGCGCGGCCGGTCGGCATCGAGGTCGCGGAGACGCAAGATATCGCGCGCCGCCTCTTCGGGGTCGTAGAGGTTGCGGTAATTGGGCGGGAAGAGCGGAGCGAAGCGCGCTGCGAGCGCCGCCGCGCGCCCGGCGTCACCGTGCCGCGCGAGCGCCGCCTCGACCTCCGGCTGCCAGCCGCGCACCATCTGTTCGAGCTGGGCGTTGAGCGCCGCCGCATCGGGCACGACGCCGTCGCCGCGCAAGTCGAGCGTGTAGCGGAGCAGCGCCGCGCCGCCGTCCTCGAGCACCATCGTCCAGCCGATCACGCCGGCCTTCGCTTCGCGCGCGAGCAGCGATTCGACCGCGAGACGGCGGCCCGTCGACACCTCGTCGCGGGGCAGCCAGACGAAAGCGAACAGGTGGCGGCCGAGCGCGCTCTGAACCATCACGATCTTCGGGCGCGGCCGATCGGTGATCGACATCGAGGTGAGCACCAGTTCCTCGAGCGCGGAGCCGTCGAACGCGATCAGCAGGTCGTGCGGCAGCGCGGTCAGCGCATGCGCGAGCGCCTTGCCGGCGTGCCCCGCAGGATCGAAGCCGAATTTCGTCATCAGCGCGTCGAGCTGCGCGCGCAGCATCGGCACCTTGGCGGGCGGGGTCGACAGCGCCTGGCTGGTCCACAGGCCGGCGTGAATCGACAGCCGATCCGCCTTCTTGCCTTTATATTCGGGGACGATGACCAGATCGAGCAACACGCGGCGATGCACCGACGACAGTCGGTTCGACTTGATCAGCAGCGGCGCATGGCCACCGCCCGCCTTCGCCTTCGCATCGAACCACTGGAAGGCCGCGGCGAGCGCGTTGGCCGACACGAGCTGCGAACTGCCGCTCGCCGAAATACCGAGCGGATCGTGGACCGCGCCGTCGCGCGTGCGCCATTCGTGGCCGAGCTGCGTCATCGCGCCGCCCTCGAACCAGCGCAGCAGTTCGGCGCCCTCGCCGTCGGCGCGCATAGCGGCATCGGCGAGCATCGCGGCGCGCATCGCCTTCCAGTCGGCGACCGCGGCGCGCACGTCGGCGAGCGCCGCTTCGAGCCCGTCGATCAGGCGCCGGCGCGCGCGCGCGTCGCCGCGCTCCAGTTCCATGTAGATGACCGATTCGCGCGTCGCGCCCGCCTTGCCCGAATCGACCCCGGTCAGCTTGCCTTTCGCATCGCGGTCGACCGAGACGACAGGGTGGAGAATACGGTGGATGACCAGCCCCTGCGCCCCGACGATCTGCGAGGTCGAATCGACGAGGAAGGGCATGTCGTCGTTGACGACCGCGAGGCGCATCCGCCGGTCGATTCCGTCGGTCGCGATCGGTTCGATCAGCAGCGACGGCTTACCGGGCGCGCGCTCGAGCGAGGCCCGCGCGACGAACTCGCCCGCTGCGGCGAGCGCCTTCGCGTCGAGGTCGTCCCCTTCGCCGGGGAGGGCGCTGCCGTGCAGCGCGGCTTGATAGGCTTTGGAAATTTTTGCAGGCGCCTGCGCCGCCGGTGCAATAGAGGCTTCCGGCGTTTCAGTATCGGTAAGAGGCATGATGGTGTCGTATCCCCGAGCCAAGGTTGGCAGGCCTCGCCGGGAACCGGCCGGTCCGCTCGATCCGATCCCTATGCGCCTCCGGCGCGCGCGGCTCAAGCCCTCCCCCGCCCTAGCGTAAAATAATTTCAAGCTTCGGTTTGTCTGTTACGCGGGGCGCGGTCGGCCAGCCTCCCGCAACCCCGTCAAATCCCAGCTTTCATCGCAATTTCCCCTGCGGACGGAGCGGGCGTCAGGCGGCCGGAGCGATGGCGATCGCCTTCTTCGCAAGCCGCGCAACCAACGCCGGATCGTCGGCCGCCTTGGCGACGATGCCGATATGGCCGCCGGGCATCGTCCGCGCGATCAGCACGACGAACTCGGCATCGCCCGCATCATGCTCTAGCAGTACCGCGGGCGGCGCGGCGCGCAGCGCTTCGAGCCGCGCACCGCCGGCATCCGCCGTCTCGCGGCGCGGGCGGCGGCGGGCGCGCGCATCCTTGACCAGTCCCTTGAGCCCGCCCGGGTAGCGGTCGAGATAGGCGGCAAGCGCGCCCCGCCCGAAGCCCTCCTCGCGCGCATGTCCCAGCACACAGGCATATTCGGCGAGCCGCGTCTTGTCGTAGCCGGCGCCGAAGACGAGCTTGACCACCGACGTCATCGGCGCGCGCGGCTGGACCCGGATTCCGGCATCCTCGATCAGCGTGGCAAAGGCCTGCGGCTGTGCCTCGGCGGCCAGCGCGAAATCCCAGGCGCGCTCGACCGCCGCATAAAGCGCGTGGCGGCTGCGGCTGTCGGCGCTCTGCGCGCGCTCCGCGGTTTCGCGGGCAAGCGCCAGCCAGTCGGCGAGGTCCGCCGTCTCGTCGAGCGCGGCGGGCGCGCCTTCGTCCGCGTCCCCGGCGCCGTCGAGCGTCAGCGGGCGGCGCGCACGAACGCTGGCGGCGGCATCGGGCGCCAGCGCCGCGAAGCCCGGCTCGGCCACGTCGTCCATATGGCCCGAATCGGGACCGTCGGCCCAGACCGGGACCGGCGCGGTGAGCGGCGGCGCGCTGCGCAGCGCCTGTTCGACCGACAATTGCAGCTCCTCCGCCTGGTCGGCGGGCGCCGCTTCTTTCCAGTTGATCACGCCGAGGATGAAATCGATCGTGTCGTCGTCGGACGAGAAGGGCAGCAGGATGCCGCGATACATGATGGTGATGCCGCGGTCGTTGATGAACTCGGCCTCGAAGCCGATCGGGGCGCGGTTGGCAATGATCTGGAGATAATGGTCGGTCAGCCGCGACAGCAGCGACCGCCCGGGGATCTGGCTGATATACTGGACGTCCTCGTCGATTTCGGATTCGGCGCGCAGCCGCTCGCCCAGAAAGGCGACCGCCGGATTCTCAATGCCGGCAGTGAAATCGAGCAGCACCGCATGCGGCCCGAAATCGCCGACATTGTCGAGGTCGAGGTCCTCGGCCGACGGATAGGAACGGTCGCCGAGCAGCGAGGCCCAGTGATTATAGGCCCGGACCTGCATCCGCCGCTCGTCGACCCCGACGGCCGGCGGCGCGTCGATGGCGCCGTCGTCCTGGTCATGGCTGCCCGAAAGCAGGCCGCGCATGCTGTCCATCATCTGTCCCCAGTCGCAATCATCGGCGGATTCATGCACCGGGACTGGTAAAAGCGGCGTAAACGATGCGCCGCCGCTGTCAGGCGAGGCTGGTGTCGATCGGCAGGCCGGCCTTCAGCGTCAACGTCACCGGCGTGCGCTCGGCAATGTCGGCGAGCCGCGCCTGCTGGTCGGCGTCGAGGCCGACAATCGCAAGCCGGCGGTCGATGCGCCGTTTCTCCTGGCCGTGGAGGCGCAGCGAGACCTCGACCGATTCGAGCGGCCAGCCCTTGCGGTCGGCGTACATGCGCAGCGTGATCGCGGTGCAGGCGCCGAGGCTGGCGAGCAACAGGTCATAGGGCGCGAAGCCCGCCCCCTGCCCGCCCAGCGCGGGCGGCTCGTCGGCGACAAGCGCGCGGCCGCCCACCTCGATCGCGGTGCGATAGCGGTCCTTGCCGATGCGTGCGATGCCCTGCGCCATGCGAGTCTCCCTGTCCGGTGAGCCCTCATGCTATCAGCCGGGTGTGGCCCCGATCAATGCGCGGCGTTCGGCCAAGCAGCGCCTTTCGCCGCTCGATCTCCCCTCCCGCAAGCGGGAGGGATTGGCGTGGGGCCGCTCGGCGCCACCGCGACGCCCGATGATTCCCGCCCGCGCCCGACAAGCTCCTATCCGACGAAGGCGCGCTCGATCACGAAATCGCCCGGCGCCGCGTTCGACCCTTCCCGGAATCCCAGCGCCTCAAAGCGCGCCTGGAGGTCGCGGATCATCGCCATGCTGCCGCACATCATGATGCGGTCGGTCGCCGGATCGAAGTACGGCGCGCCGGTCAGCGGATGGCCAAACAGGCGGCCGCTGTCGATCAGCGCGCCGATCCGCCCGGTCGACCGGAACTCCTCGCGCGTCACGGTGGGCAGATAGTGGAACTGCAGCAGCGCCTGGTCCTGCACCAATGGGTCGCCGGCCAGCTGGCTTTCCAGCTCCTCGCGGAAGGCGAGGTCGCTGACCTGCCGCGCGCAATGGACGAGCAGTATCTCGTTGAAGCGTTCGTAGATGTCGGGGTCGCGCGCGAGACTGAGGAAAGGTGCGAGGCCGGTGCCCGTCGACAGCAGGAACAGCCGACGCCCCGGCAGCAGCGCGTCGGCGACCAGCGTCCCCGTCGGCTTGCGGCCGAGATAGAGCGGATCGCCCGGCGCGATCGCCTGAAGGCGCGAGGTCAGTGGCCCGTCAGGCACCTTGATCGACAGGAACTCGAGCTCGTCGGCATAGGCAGGGCTGGCGATCGAATAGGCGCGCAGCAGCGGCCGCCCCTCGCCCGGCAGGCCGAGCAGCACGAATTCGCCCGACCGGAAGCGGAAGCTCGGCGGGCGGGTGATCGAGAAGCTGAACAGATGGTCGTTCCAGTGCCGCACGCGCAGCACCTCCTCCACGGTCAGCGAGGCGGAAGGCGCGAGTTTCGCGGCGGCGGCGATGCGATCGCTCATGTCGATGGTCCTGACAGGCTGGGAGAGGGCGTGGTGAGGTGCGAAAGGTCGAATCCGGCTGCTGCGAGTTGCGAGGCGGCGGCGTAGATCGCCGCGAGCGCGGGCGCAACGCTCGCCTCGTCGACCAGCAGGCCGAGCGTCGCGCGCGCCGTGTCCGTTCCGCCCGACGCCGCGTCGCTCCACAGGCGGAGCAGGACCGCCTCGACCTCACCGATGCGCGCGCAGCCCATCGGCGCGAACGCCAGCCGGGTGCGCGAGCCGCTGACGAGCAGCGCGAAGGCGACGTGAACATCGGGCAGCGCGGCGAGCGCGCCGACGCCCGCGAAGCCGCGGTGCAGCGCCCGCGCCGGGCAGCATCCGCGCTCGATCGCCAGCGCCCACCCGCGCATCGCCCACAGCAGAAGGCGCCCGCCGTTGCAGAGGCTCTCCACGGGACGATCGACAAGCGCGTACATCTGTTCCTCCTGCGGCCGGGCGCAGGCCGGCGGTCGCGGATCGCCATACATACTATTGAGAGTCATTTGCAATTACAGATTGACCCGTCGCGCGATAATTGCGGCCGAACCGCCCATTGAAGCGCGATGCCATCGGTTGGACTCATTGCGAGCCCGGATCAGGTCTGGGTTTGCAATGACGAAGAGGGTCAATCCAAAGCCATCAGGCCTAGCATTCGGGTTCGCGTTCCGAGCCGCTCCCGGCCCGCGTCAAAAGGTCTTTTCCACATTATCGCGGCGTGCCAGCCTCAACGCATGACCTTCGTCATTTCGTAAATGCAGGCGACTCCACTCCCGCCAGCGGGAGGGGCAGCGAGGCTTGCGAACTTGTTCGCTAGCCGCAGCGGGGTGGGCCTCCGCACCACCGCTGCTCTCCTTCGACCTCTCCCACATGCAGGAGGGGAAGTCGGAAGGACACAGCGTGACCTTCATATACTTTGGAATAATATTGCGCGCTTCCCGAAGCCCCTGTTCCCGCAAAAAAGGGGTGAAGATAGGTTTTTCCTCACCGCCGCCCCCTTCGCGGGATTCCTAATAGGCAGGCTCACCACCGCCCAGCACCGTTTCCGCCTGCGCGGTCAGCCAGGCCATCGCCGCGGCCCAGGGTTGATGACCGTGGCTGATCCGCGCCACGCCGAGCGCCGCCAGTTCAGCATGCGTCGGTCCGGCGGGCGAGCGCAGGATGTTGACCGGCAGCGGCGAGGCTTCGCAGATCGCCCCGATGCATCCCGCGTCGGCGAGGAAAGGCACGAACAGCGATCCGGCGCCCGCGTCGGCATAGACGCGCGCGCGTTCGAGCGTTGCGGCGACGAGCGCAGCGCCGTCCTTCCCGGCATCCCGCCCGCGAAACACATCGCAGCGCGCGTTGACGAAAAGGCCGGTATCGGCGGCGGCGCGATAGCGTGCCTGCGCTGCGGCGATCGGCAGTAGCTCCGACGCGCCGGGCAGGCGATCCTCGATATTGACCCCTGCGGCGCCCGCCTCCCGCGCCCGAGTTATCGAGGCGCCGACCGCCGCCGGGTCGGCGCCGTAGCCCGATTCCATGTCGATCGTCACCGGCAGGTCGGTGACGTCGAGGATGCGGCGCAGATTTTCGAGGACATCGTCGAGCGGAAAATTCTCTCCGTCGGCGCGGCCCTGCGCGCCCGCGACGCCATAGCTGCCCGTCGCGATCGCACGGGCGCCCGCCGCCGCGACCGCCTTCGCACTGCCCGCGTCCCAGATGTTGACGAGGATCAGCGGGTCGCCGGGAACGTGCAACGCCCGGAATGCGGCGATCGCGCTCGATGATGTTGGAGTCATGGAATTTCCCTTTTCAGAAGTTCGCGCTTGATCGGCAGGCCATAGGCATAGCCGCCAAGCGAGCCGTCGCTGCGCACCACCCGGTGGCAGGGAATCAGCACCGCGACATTGTTGGCGCCGTTGGCGCTTCCCGCCGCGCGCACCGCCTTCGGCTTGCCGACCGCGGCGGCGATGTCGGCATAGCTGCGCGTCTCGCCCGCCGGAATTTTTCGAAGCTCGCGCCACACCGCTTCCTGAAAGGCGGTGCCCTTCACGTCGATCGGGATATGGTCGAAGCCGGCCGCCGGCGTCTCGACCGCTTCGACCACCTGCGTCAGCAGCTCCGCGAAGGCCGCGTCGCCCTCGACAAGCGTCGCGGCGGGGAAGCGCTCCTCCAGCGCCTCACGTCCCTCGGCGAAGGATAGGCGGCACACGCCCTTCCCGGTCGCCGCGACGAGCATGTCGCCGAGACTGGTCGGCACCACCGCCCAGTGAATCGTCACGCCCTTGCCGCCGTTCATCCATGCCGAAGCCGTCATTCCCATACGTCCCTCCATATTATCGTAGAACCGCGACGGCCCCGAAAAGCCGGCGTCGTAGATCGCGTCGGTCACGCGCGCGCCCTCGCTCAGCGCCTTCCGCGCACGCTCCTCGCGCAGCGCGCGGGCATAGGCGGCGGGCGACAGGCCGGTGTGGCGGGTGAAGACGCGCTGGAAATGCGTCGGCGAATAGCCGGTGCGCGCGGCGAGATCGGCGAGCGCAAGCGGCTCCTCGCTGCCCTTGATCGCCGCGATCGCGGCAATCACCGCGCCATCGTCGCGCGCAACGTCGTCGGGCAGGCAGCGCTTGCAGGGACGCAGCCCCGCCGCGCGCGCCGCCGCGCCATCGGTGAAGAAGCGGACGTTGGCGCGCACCGGGTGCCGCGCCGCGCAGCTCGGCCGGCAATAGATGCCCGTCGTCAGTACCCCGGTGACAAAGCGCCCGTCGAGTGCCCGGTCGCGGCGCTGCACCGCGGCCCAGCATTCGTCGTCGGTCATGGTCCCGGCGCTCATGTCGCGTCCCTTTCGATCCGCGCGGCGAAGCAGCCATATGCGGCGTTATGCGCGTCGATATAGGCGGTCGCGTCGTCGGCGAACAGGGCGCGCAGTTCGTCGAACACCGGCAGCGGCGCATCGCGACAGGGAACCACCAGCACCCCGGTGCGAGAAGAAATGGCATAGGTTATGAGGGTCATGAACCGTCCTTTCTTCGTGTCGCACCCGTCTGCCATGTGCCGCCGCGGCGCGCGTCCCGATGCTTGCGTTCAAAGCGCGCCTCACTAATCTGCCGCGCCATGACCCGCCTCCTCCCCCTGCTGCTCGCCTTTTTCGCCATCATCCTGCCCGCGCGGGCTGCCGACGATATCAGCGCCGCCTCGCGCAGCGTCGTGCGCGTCGTCACCGTCGCGATGATGGAGGGCGAGGTGGTCGGCTTCGGCCACGGCAGCGGCATCGCGATCACCCCGACGCGCATCCTGACCAACGCGCATGTCGTCGAATCGGCGGTCCGCTATCCGAACAATGTCGCGCTCGGCGTCGTCCCGTCGGAGGGGCAGAAAAGCTATCCCGCCAGGCTGATCGCGATCGACACCGCGCGCGACCTCGCGCTGATCGAGATGGGCGAGGGCCGGCTGCCCGCCGCCGCCATCTATACCGGGCCGCTCGAATCGGGGACCGACGTCGTCGCGCTCGGCTATCCGGGCAACGTCGACCTCGCGACCGCGCGCAGCGCCGCCGACTATATTACCCCGCGCACCCCGGTACGCAGCGAAGGCAACATGTCGAACGTTCAGGCGGTCGACGGCATCGCGACGCTCGTCCACACCGCCAAGATCTCGCGCGGCAATTCGGGCGGCCCGCTCGTCGACGCCTGCGGGCGCGTCGTCGGGATCAACACCTTCATCACCCGCGCCGACGACGGCGATTCGCCCTTCGCCTTCGCCATCTCGGTGCGCGAGATCGCGCGCTTCCTCGCCGATGCCGGGCAGCAATATACAAGCGTCGGCACCGCCTGCCTGTCGATGGCGGAGGCGACCGCGCGCGACCGGGCGGCGCTCGACGCCGAAACCCGCGCGGCGGCCGAGGCCGATGCCGCGAAGACGGCGGCGGCGCGGCTCGACCGCGAACTGAAACAGGCACGCGCCGAAGAAGCGGCGCTGGCGTCGCGCGAGAACCGCATCGCGCTGGCCGGGGTCCTGTTCGTCATCGGCGCGCTCGCCGCCGGAGCCGGGCTGCTCTTCTACAGCCAGAAGGCGATGCGCAACGCGAAGATCGCCGGCGGCGCGGGCGCGGTGCTGATGATCGGCGCCGCGATCCTGTTCGTGACGCGCCCCGACGCGCACGCCGAAATCGCCGGAGAAACAGACCAGGCGGCGGCACCCGACGCCGCGCCGAAGCTGGCGCAGGGGAATTTTCTCTGCACGATTCAGCCCGACCGCAGCCGCATCACCGTATCGTCGACCGTCGACGTGCCGGTCGAGATCGGCGGGGACGGCTGCATCAACCGGCGCACCCAATATGCGCAGGGCACCGACGGCCGCTGGCAGCGCATCCTCGTCCCGAACGAGGAGGCGACGGTGACGATCGCCTCGATCGACGACGGCGCCCACGAATATCGCGTCGAACGTTATCTGCTCGACGCCGAGACGATGGCGAAGGCGCGCGCGCTCCGCGCCGCGGCGGAGATCAAGGGCTGCGCCGCCGACCCGCAGGCGCTCGCCGCCTTCGCGACCCAGCAGGACGCGATCAAGGGCGCGCTGCCGCCGACGCCGAACGAGCGGCTCGTCTATCGCTGCCAGAAGGTCGCCGGCTCGGCGGCGGCCGCACCTTGACGTGACCTGTTAAAAGACCTATTAACAGGTCATGGGAAAGCCGCTTCTCGCCGACTTCGGCATCAGCATCTCGGAACTCAAGAAGAATCCGTCCGCCGCCATCCGCGCCGCCGACGGCGCCCCCGTCGCGATCCTCAACCGCAACACGCCCGAAGCCTATCTGGTCCCCGCCGACGCGTGGGAAGCGATCCTCGATGCGCTCGACGACATCGAACTGGCGCGGATCGTCAGGGAGCGTCAGGGGCAGGAGGAAATCGAGGTTTCGATTGACGACCTATAAGCTGACCTTCCTTCGTGACGCGAAGAAGGAATGGGACAAGCTGGCACCGCCGCTACGTAAGCAGTTCGAGAAAAAGCTTCGTGAGCGCCTGGACGGCCCGCGCATCGAAGCGCACCGGTTGCATGCTTTGCCCGATTGCTACAAGATCAAACTGCGGTCGGCGGGATACAGGCTTGTGTATCGCGTTTTCGATGATCGCATCGTCGTACAGGTCGTCGCGATCGGCAAACGCGAACGCGAAGAAGCCTATCGCAACGCCGCGCGGCGCCTTTAACCCCCGCACGCCCTGAACAGCATCAGCGTCCGCTCGCGCGCCAGTTCCGCGCTCGGTTCGTGATAATCCTTGCGGCGGTCGCTGTTGAAACCGTGCCCGGCCTCATAGACGAAGATCTGCGCGGTCGGATGCTCGCGAGTGATCAGCGCCTCCACGCCCTCCATCGGAATCCCCGCATCAAAGCGGCCGAAATGGGCGATGGTCGCGCATTGCGGCGCCTGCTCGGCAAACTGCGTCGGGACGAGGCTGCCGTAATAGCAGGATGCCGCGGCCAGATCGGGGCTGGTCTGCGCCATCCGCCACGCGACCGACCCGCCATAACAATAGCCGGTGATGAAGACCGGCCCCCCGGAACCATTCGCGCCCTTCAGCGCGTCGATGCAGGTCTGCGCGTCCTTCAGGCTCTGCTCGAACGGGTGGAGTTGCCGCGCCAGTTCGACCGCGCGCTCGAACTGCCGCCCCGAATAGTCGCTCTCGAACCCCGGATGCTCGCGGTCGAACAGCGCGGGCGCCAGCACCTCATAGCCGTCGGCGGCATATTCGTCGCACAACTCGCGGATATGATCGGTGACGCCGAATATCTCCTGGATCAGGACGAGCCCGCCCCGGCGCTCGCCCTCGGGCTGCGCGTGATAGACGGCGATCTCGGCGCCATCGTCCATCGTCATGCGGATCATCTCGCCCATGGTCCCGTCCCTTCGTCCATTTGCCCTGAGCTTGTCGAAGGGCCGTTCTTCTTTTCTATCTTTGAAGAAAGAACGGCCCTTCGACAAGCTCAGGGCGAACGGGAACAGCGACGGCGCAGGATTCGTCCGCCCCTCGCCTTGCATTGCAGCAAAATCGTTGCTACGCGCGCCGCGACTTTGCAGCGGGGGGCATTTTCGGATGCCGGGAACCCGCGCAGCCATCCCCCTCGGGATCGTTAAAGAAGGACTTTCGCGCGTGGAGAATTCCGGCGGCATTCAGGGCAACATCACGGCGGGCCTCGCGGGCCGCTATGCCAGCGCGCTGTTCGATCTGGCGCGCGAATCGGACGCCATCGACAGCGTCCGTCAGAGCCTGGCGACCCTCAAGGCCGGGCTCGCCGAATCGGCGGACCTCGCCGCGCTGACCCAGAGCCCGGTCGTCGGCCGCGCCGACGCCGCGAAGGCGGTCGCGGCGGTCGCGAAATCGCTGGGGCTGGATTCGCTGACCACCAAGTTCCTGGGCGTGCTCGCCGAGAATCGCCGCCTCGCCGATCTGGGCGGGATGATCGACGCGTTCGACGCGATCGTGTCCGCGCATCGCGGCGAAGTGACCGCGAAGGTGACGAGCGCGCATCCGCTCAGCGCCGAGCAGCTCAAGGCGCTCGCCGCCAACCTCAAGACCCGTGTCGGCCGCGACGTGCAGATCGCGACGACCGTCGACCCCGCCATCCTCGGCGGCCTCGTCGTCCAGCTGGGCAGCCAGCTGATCGACGGCAGCATCCGTACCCGTCTCAACAGTTTCGCCCAGGCGATGAAGGGCTGAAAGCCCGTACGCCAAATGCCCCGATGAAAGGCTGAATAATGGAAATCCGCGCCGCTGAAATCAGCAAGGTCATCAAGGACCAGATCGCCAATTTCGGGACCGACGCCACGGTCAGCGAAATCGGCCAGGTGCTCTCCGTCGGCGACGGCATCGCCCGCGTCCACGGCCTCGACAATGTCCAGGCCGGCGAGATGGTCGAATTCGCCAACGGCGTGAAGGGCATGGCGCTCAACCTCGAAGCCGACAACGTCGGCATCGTGATCTTCGGCTCGGACGCCGAGATCAAGGAAGGCGACACCGTCAAGCGCACCGGCACAATCGTCGACGTCCCCGTCGGCAAGGGCCTGCTCGGCCGCGTCGTCGACGGTCTCGGCAACCCGATCGACGGCAAGGGGCCGATCAAGGCCGACAAGCGCATGCGCGTCGAGGTCAAGGCGCCCGGCATCATCCCGCGCCAGTCGGTGCACGAGCCGGTGCAGACCGGCCTCAAGGCGCTCGACGCGCTCGTTCCCGTCGGCCGCGGCCAGCGCGAACTGATCATCGGCGACCGTCAGACCGGCAAGACCGCCGTCGCCATCGACACCTTCATCAACCAGCGCGAAGTCAACAAGGGCGATGACGAGAGCAAGAAGCTCTATTGCATCTATGTCGCCGTCGGCCAGAAGCGCTCGACCGTCGCGCAGATCGTCCGCCAGCTCGAAGAGAATGGCGCGATGGAATATTCGATCGTCGTCGCCGCGACCGCGTCGGAGCCCGCGCCGCTGCAGTATCTCGCGCCCTACACCGGCGTGACGATGGGCGAATTCTTCCGCGACAACGGCATGCACGCCGTGATCGTCTATGACGACCTGTCCAAGCAGGCGGTCGCCTATCGCCAGATGTCGCTGCTGCTGCGCCGCCCGCCGGGCCGCGAAGCCTATCCGGGCGACGTCTTCTACCTGCACAGCCGCCTGCTCGAGCGCGCGGCGAAGATGAACGCCGACAACGGCTCGGGCTCGCTCACCGCGCTGCCGATCATCGAGACGCAGGCGGGCGACGTGTCGGCCTATATTCCGACCAACGTGATTTCGATCACCGACGGCCAGATCTTCCTCGAAACCAACCTTTTCTACCAGGGCATCCGCCCCGCCATCAACGTGGGTCTTTCGGTGAGCCGCGTCGGCTCGGCCGCACAGACCAAGGCGATGAAGAAGGTGTCGGGCTCGATCAAGCTCGAGCTCGCGCAGTATCGCGAGATGGAAGCCTTCGCGCAGTTCGGCTCGGATCTCGACGCCGCGACGCAGAAGCTGCTCAACCGCGGCGCGCGCCTGACGCAGCTGCTGAAGCAGCCGCAGTTCCACCCGATGCCATTCGAGGAACAGACCGCGTCGATCTTCGCCGGCACCAACGGCTATCTCGACACCGTCGCGGTGAACGACGTCACCCGTTACGAAGCGGCGATGCTCGCCTATCTGCGCAGCGACCATGCGGATGTCCTGGGGACGATCCGCGACACCAAGGACCTGGGCGACGACGCCAAGAAGGGCCTGGTCGCCGCGCTCGACGCCTTCGCCAAGATTTTCGCCTGATCGCACGATGAGCTATACCGTCTTCGCCACGATCCCGGTCAAGCCGGAGCATATGGAGGCTGCCTGCGACGCAGTGGCCGCCATCGTGCCCGCGACTCAGGGCGAAGCTGGTTGCATCACGTTCGAACCGCACCGCGCCGCGGACGGGTCGAGCACGATCATGATTTTCGAGGAATGGGCGGATCGCGACGCGTTCGATTTCCACCATGCCCAGGATTACACTCAGGACGTCTTCACCAAATATGAGAGCTGGCTCGCAAGCGATCCCGTCCTCGTTGAAGTGAAGCCGCTGGAAAGCTGAGATAGATGGCAAGCCTCAAGGAACTCAAAGGGCGGATCAACTCGGTCAAGTCGACCCAGAAGATCACCAAGGCCAAGAAGATGGTCGCCGCCGCCAAGCTGCGCAAGGCACAGGCCGCGGCCGAGGCCGCGCGCCCCTATGCCGAGCGGCTCGAAGGCGTCGTCGCGAGCCTCGCGTCGAAGGTCGGCGCCGCCGACGGCGCGCCGAAGCTGCTGTCGGGCACCGGCAAGAGCGACACCCACCTGCTGCTGGTGCTGAACAGCGACCGCGGCCTCGCGGGCGCGTTCAACAGCAACATCGTCAAGGCGGCGCGCGACAAGGCGCACGAGTTGCAGGCCGCGGGCAAGACGGTTCGCTTCTTCCTCGTCGGCCGCAAGGGCCGCCCGGTGATCAATCGCCTGTTCCCCGGCCAGATCATCGAGAATTACGAGACGACCGGCATCCGCGAGATCGGCTTCGAGCAGGCACGCGAGGTCGCGGAGAAGATCAGCGAATTGTTCGAGGCGGGCGCGTTCGACGTCGCGCACCTCTTCTATTCGAAGTTCCGCTCGGCGCTGGTGCAGGAAGCCACCGGCCAGCAGCTCATCCCCGTCCCCGCCCCCGACGAAGCCCCGGCTTCGAGCGGTGCGGCGGTCGAATATGAGCCCGACGAGGAGGCGATCCTCGCCGACCTGCTGCCGCGCAACGTGACGATCCAGATCTTCAAGGGTCTGCTCGAAAACGCCGCGTCGGAACAGGGTGCGTCGATGACCGCGATGGACAATGCGACGCGCAACGCGGGCGACCTGATCAACAAGCTGACCATCCAGTATAACCGCAGCCGCCAGGCCGCGATCACCACCGAACTCGTCGAAATCATCTCCGGCGCCGAAGCGCTGTAAGCAGGAAGAAGCACATGGCCACCGCACCCGCCCCTGAAAAGAAGGCTCCCGCCAAAAAGGCCGCCGCGCCCAAGAAGCCGGCCGCCAGCAAGGCCGCCGCACCGAAGAAGGCCGCGGCCGGCGCCGCGACCGGCCGCGTCGCGCAGGTGATCGGCGCCGTCGTCGACGTCCAGTTCGACGGTGCGCTGCCCGCGATCCTGAACGCGCTCGAAACCGACAACGGCGGCAACCGCCTCGTTCTCGAAGTCGCGCAGCACCTCGGCGAGAACACCGTCCGCACCATCGCGATGGACGCGACCGACGGCCTGACCCGCGGCCAGCCCGTCACCGACACCGGCGCGCAGATTTCGGTCCCGGTCGGCCCGCAGACGCTTGGCCGCATCCTCAACGTCATCGGCGATCCGATCGACGAACGAGGCCCCATCAACAGCGACATGACCGCGCCGATCCACGCCAAGGCCCCCGAATTCGTCGACCAGTCGACCGAGGCGGCGATCCTCGTCACCGGCATCAAGGTCATCGACCTGCTCGCGCCCTACGCGCGCGGCGGCAAGATCGGCCTGTTCGGCGGCGCGGGCGTCGGCAAGACCGTGCTCATTCAGGAACTGATCAACAATATCGCCAAGGGCCATGGCGGCGTGTCGGTGTTCGCGGGCGTCGGCGAACGCACCCGCGAAGGCAACGACCTCTACCATGAATTCCTCGACGCGGGCGTCATCGCCAAGGACGCCGACGGCAACCCGACGCCCGAGGGGTCGAAGGTGGCGCTGGTGTTCGGCCAGATGAACGAACCGCCGGGCGCGCGTGCCCGCGTTGCGCTGTCGGGTCTGACCATGGCCGAATATTTCCGCGACCAGGAAGGCCAGGACGTGCTCTTCTTCGTCGACAACATCTTCCGCTTCACGCAGGCGGGTTCGGAAGTGTCGGCGCTGCTCGGCCGTATTCCTTCGGCCGTGGGCTATCAGCCGACGCTGTCGACCGACATGGGCGCGCTGCAGGAACGCATCACGTCAACCACCAAGGGCTCGATCACCTCGGTGCAGGCCATTTACGTTCCCGCGGACGACTTGACCGACCCGGCGCCGGCGACGTCGTTCGCCCACCTCGACGCGACGACCGTGCTGTCGCGCGCGATCTCGGAACTCGGCATCTATCCGGCGGTCGACCCGCTCGATTCGACCAGCCGCGTCCTCGAACCGCGCGTCGTCGGGCAGGAACATTACGAGACCGCCCGCCGCGTTCAGGAAACGCTGCAGAAGTACAAGTCGCTGCAGGACATCATCGCGATCCTCGGCATGGACGAACTCAGCGAGGAAGATAAGCTGACCGTCGCCCGCGCCCGCAAGATCCAGCGCTTCCTGTCGCAGCCCTTCCACGTCGCCGAGGTGTTCACCAACATCCCCGGCAAGTTCGTGCAGATCGAGGACACGATCAAGTCGTTCAAGGCGGTCGTCGACGGCGAGTACGACCATCTGCCCGAAGCCGCCTTCTACATGGTCGGCGGCATCGAGGAAGCGGTCGCCAAGGCCGCCAAGCTGGCGGCGGAAGCGGCGTAATAGAAGCTCCCTTCCCGCTTGCGGGAGGGGTTAGGGGCGGGCCAGCGGCCTGCCCGGAACGAGCCCACCCCCGACCCCTCCCGCAAGCGGGAGGGGGGAGATTAGAGAATGGCCCTGAAGTTCGAACTCGTCACCCCCGCCCGCCTCGAAAGGTCGAACGACGTCCATATGGTCACCGTGCCGGGCAGCGAAGGCGACTTCTCGGTGCTCGAAGGCCATGCGCCCTTCATGACGACGCTGCGCAACGGTCCGCTGACCATCTATGCCAGCGCCGGTGCCGCGCCCGAGACGATCGAAGTCGAAGGCGGCTTCGCCGAAGTGAACGAGGCCGGTTTGACCGTGCTCGCCGAACGCATCGCGGGCTGACCCCGCAATACCGCCGGATCAAAGGGGCCTGCGGGCCCCTTTCTATTGGCGGCTTCGGGGTGGAAAGCCGTTGCTTCCTGAAACAAGTCGGCAGGATCCCTTTTCGACAGCTAACCGTTCCCCGGCGAAAGCCGGGGTCCACGTGGGGCAGCCTGTGTCATCTGGACCCCGGCTTTCGCCGGGGAACAGCGCCTTACTTGCCTGAAGGACATATGTACCAAACAAGTTCAGGGTGACGAAAGATCGGATGGCACCTCCGGGTCGAAAGCTCCCTTGGCTGCCGCCTGTCGGCGCATAGGTCCACTCTCGCGCTTTGCTGCCATCCATCAGCGAAATGCGCGCCCTCAATCGTCCGGCCTCGCGCCAGTAGCGGATACGCTGCGGATAGCATTGCAAAGCGCATCGTCACCCTCCACGCACCCTGTCGGGCTATTAGGAGATTATCAAAGTTTCCCTTTTATTCACCCTGCTTGATGGGGGGTCTGCTGGCGAAAGCCGCACTCACCCCGAACGAGAAGCAGGATGAAGCGATGAGTGCATTCGGACGTCGTCCCGGAACCGCTGGCCGCCCCGCCTTTGGCGTGGCGAAGCCGATGCAGACTGGGCCCGGCGTGCCCGGTGGAAGCCAGTTCCCGCCCATCGAGCCCGCGCCCGCCGCGCACGATCCGGCGCCCTCGCCCCTCAGCCCCGAGCTGGAGGCGATGGAACGGCTGAACCAGCGCTCGTCGGCCGAGAATATGGAGCCCGAAAGGGCGCAGGGGTTCGAGGCGAGCGTCCACAAGATCAAGGAACAGGTGCTGCCGCGCCTGCTCGAACGCGTCGATCCGGAGGCCGCGGCGACGCTGAGCAAGGACGAGCTGACCGAGGAATTCCGCCCAATCATCCTCGAAGTGCTCGCCGAACTGCGCATCACGCTCAACCGCCGCGAACAATTCGCGCTCGAAAAGGTGCTCGTCGACGAACTGCTGGGCTTCGGCCCGCTCGAGGAATTGCTCGCCGACCCCGATATTTCCGACATCATGGTCAATGGGCCCTACCAGACCTATGTCGAACGCAAGGGCCAGCTCGTCATCGCGCCGATCCAGTTCCGCGACGAACAGCATCTGTTCCAGATCGCGCAGCGCATCTGCAACCAGGTCGGCCGCCGCGTCGACCAGACGACGCCGCTCGCCGACGCCCGCCTGAAGGACGGCAGCCGCGTCAACGTCATCGTGCCGCCGCTGTCCTTGCGCGGCACCGCGATCTCGATTCGTAAATTCTCGGCCAAGCCGATCACGCTCGACATGCTGTGCCAATGGGGCGCGATGAGCCAGAAGATGTGCACCGCACTGAAGATCGCGGGCGCGAGCCGCTTCAACATCGTCATCTCGGGCGGCACCGGCTCGGGCAAGACGACGATGCTCAACGCGCTGTCGAAGATGATCGACCCCGGTGAGCGCGTGCTGACGATCGAGGACGCCGCCGAACTCCGGCTGCAGCAGCCGCACTGGCTGCCGCTCGAAACGCGCCCCGCGAACCTCGAAGGCAATGGCGCGATCCACATGGGCGACCTCGTCAAGAACGCCCTGCGTATGCGTCCCGACCGCATCATCATGGGCGAGGTCCGCGGCGCCGAATGTTTCGACCTGCTCGCCGCGATGAACACCGGCCACGACGGCTCGATGTGCACGCTCCACTCGAACAGCCCGCGCGAATGCCTCGGCCGTATGGAGAATATGGTGCTGATGGGCGACATCAAGATTCCGAAGGAGGCGATCTCGAAACAGATCGCCGATTCGGTCGACCTGATCGTCCAGATCAAGCGCCTGCGCGACGGCTCGCGCCGCGTCACCAACGTCACCGAGGTGATCGGCATGGAGGGCGACGTCATCGTCACCCAGGAATTGTTCAAGTTCGAATATCTGGACGAGGACAAGGACGGCAAGATCGTCGGCGAATATCGCTCGATGGGCCTGCGCCCCTATACGCTGGAAAAGGCACGCCAGTTCGGTTTCGACCAGCCCTATCTGGAGGCGTGCCTCTAGAAAACCTCTCTTTCCCTTGGGTGAGAGGGTTGCGCAGACTTGGCGGCTTGCCGCCTAGACCCCGATGACTTTGGATTGACCCACTTCGTCATTGCGAGCGGAGCGGAGCGAAGCAATCCAGGGCGGTTTACGCGACTCTGGATTGCCGCGCGGCTGCGCCGCTCGCAATGACGAGTCCGTCTCATGTCATCATGGCCTAGTCGAAGCTGGGTGAGGGTATCGACGGCGCGCAAACACGCCACGCAGACACCCTCATCCAACTACGCCTAGCCGCTTTGCGGCAAGAGGAATCAGCCCTTGAGCGCGAACGCCGCTGCGAACAGCGCCACCGCGATGCTGGCGAGCGCGATGCCGCGCCACGGCATGAAGCCGACCCGGTCGACGTCACGCCGGTGCTTGCGGCGCCATTCGGCAATTTCGGCAATGCCGAACAGCACCACCGCCCCGATGCTGACCGACAGCATGGACACTTGCATCGACGCGCTTCCCTTCGCACTATGGACCTTCCCCAGCAGGATCGGCCCCGCCGGCCCCTGCCAGCCGAAAGGTGCCGATATGCGTCATTTTCGTCCCGTCGCAATAGCCGCCCTGCTCGCCGCCTCGGCTGCTTGCAGCGCCCCATCGTCCAACGCGGCCGCGGGCGAGGCGGCAGCGCAGCCGTCGGATGCGATCGCGGCGGCGGTCGCGGCACCGACACGCACTGCGGCGAACCTGCCGCGCGACGCCTATCGCCACCCCGCCGAGACGCTGGCCTTCTTCGGCGTCACCGGCCGCGACACCGTCGTCGAGCTGTGGCCGGGCGGCGGCTGGTACACCGAAATCCTCGCGCCGCTTGCCAAAGCAGGCGGCGGCACGCTCTATACGGCTGCGCCGTGGGAACGCGGCCTCAACAAGATCAAGGAGTGGCAGGGCGCGCATCCCGACGTCTATGGCGCGGTCAGGCTCGCCGAATTTCCGGCGACCGGCGCCGGTCCGAAGGTGCCCGACGGCAGCGCCGACGTCGTGCTGACCTTCCGCAACGTCCACAACTGGCGCTTCGGCGGCGCCGACAAGACCGCCGACGCGTTCAAGCAGATTTATGCGATGCTGAAACCCGGCGGCGTGCTGGGCGTCGTCGAGCATCGCCTGCCCGAGGAGATGGATTCGGCACGCGAGGAAAAGAGCGGCTACATGAAGCGCTCGTCGATCGTCGCCTTTGCCGAAGCCGCGGGCTTCCGCCTCGCCGGCGAGAGCGACATCAACGCCAACCCCAAGGACACGCACGATTATGAAAAGGGCGTGTGGACGCTGCCGCCGACGCTGACCGAGGGCGAGAAGGACAAGGACAAATATCTGGCGATCGGCGAATCGGACCGCATGACGCTGAAATTCGTGAAGCCCGCAAGCTGACCAGGCCGCTCGACACCATCGACCCCGCGCTGCTGCTCAGCGCCTATGCGCAGGGCCTGTTCCCGATGGCCGACGGGGCGGACGATCCGTCGGTGCATTGGGTCGAGCCGCGGCTGCGTGCGATCCTGCCGCTCGACGGCTTCCATCTGTCGCACAGCTTGCGGAAGGTGATCGTCGCCGACCGCTTTCGGGTGACGTCCGACACCGCCTTTCCGGCGATGATGGCGCTGTGCGCCGAGCCGGCGCCCGACCGGCCGACGACGTGGATCAACCCAATCATCAGGGCCAGCTACGAACGGTTGTTCCGCCTCGGCCACGCGCACAGCGTCGAATGCTGGCTGGGCGACACTCTCGTCGGCGGCCTCTATGGCGTGTCGCTGGGGCGCGCCTTCTTCGGCGAATCGATGGTCAGCCGCGCGCGCGACGCATCGAAGGTCGCGCTGGCGCATCTCGTCGCGCGGCTGAAGGCGGGCGGCTGGCAATTGCTCGACTGCCAGTTCATCACCCCGCACCTGGCGAGCCTCGGCGCGATCGAGATCCCGCAGGCCGTCTATCTCGCCCGGCTCTATTCGGTGTTGTCGGGGGTCGAGAGCGGAGCGGCGGGCGGGGTCGCCGGTGCAGGTGGCGGCGACGGCGCGGCAGGCGCAGCGGTCGTCCCTTCGCCGCCGTTCGTGGCGGGCGACTGGGGCGCGCTCGACGCCCTGGGCGCCGCATCCGATTTGGGAGCCGCCCGCGCGACCGGCTCGCCGCCGGGATATGTCATCGCGCAGCTTTTGACGTAGACGTCGAAGATCGGGTGCTGGATCACGTTGCGTTCGGGCCGCTCGCGGAAAATCCAGCCCGAAAAGACGCGATACCATTTGTCGTCGCGCTGATCCTGCACCGACAGCTGGACGAAGGCGCCGGTTTCGGGCGGGTCTTCCCACGGCGCGGTCTGCTCGCAGGCGCGCAGGCGGACGACCGCGCGGCCGACGCGTGCCGAATCTCCCGGCTTCATCTCCAGCTCGCGGACCAGCCCGTTGCGCTTGTTGAGCAGGCCGAGCACGGCGACGCGTTCGGCCATCGGGGTCGCCCCCTCGATCCCGCCGACTTCCTGCGGCACGCTTTCGGAGCGCACAGCTTCGGCCTTGTCGGCCTTCTTCGCCGGGCCGCGGTCGCAGGCGGCGAGCCCCGTCGCCGCGAGCAGCGCCGAAAGCGCGATCGGAAGCGGGCGCACCACCGCGCGGATCACTCGGCGCCGGGGCGCCAGGCCTCATAGTCGCCGGTCGCGGCAGCGCGGCGCCCGCCGCGCTCGAGCGCGCCCGCCGGGCGATAGGCACCGAGGCTGCCGGTCAGGTTCGGCGTCGGTTCGGCCTGCCACGGGCGCGGCGCGGGCAGCGCCTCCGACGGCAGGTCGTCGAGCGTGCCGTGCAGCCAGCCGTGCCATTCGGGGGGCACGCGGCTCGCGTCGTTCGATCCGTTGTAGATCACCCAGCGGCGATTCCCCTTGCGCGCGCGATAATAGCGGTTGCCGAGGCTGTCCTCGCCGACCTTCTCGCCATTTTTCCAGCTGTTCAGCAGCGTGCCGACGGTCGCGCCGTCCCACCAGGTGAAAATCTTGCCGAGGATGCTCATGGCCGTGGCGTTTACAGGCAAGCCGCCGCGCTTCGCAAGCGCGAAAGGTCGGAAAGACCGAGAATCCGGTCCCCAATGAAGGTCAGGGCATCAATTCTTCCACGTCACCGTGGCGGTCTCGTCGATCCCGAGCCGGGCGGCCGTTCCGCCCGCGAGTTCGAGCACCGCCGCGACGTCGCCGCCGCTGACCACCGGTTCGAGCGATTCGGGGATCGTGTTCTCGGCAATGCGGTCGATGCTGCCGTCGGCGCGGATGAAGATCATGTCGAGCGGGATCAGCGTGTTCTTCATCCAGAAGCTCGCCGGGCGCGGGGGAGTGAAGGGAAAGATCATGCCGCCGTCGGCGGGCAGGCTGGTACGGAACATCAGGCCGCGCGCCTGCTCCTCGGCGGTGCGCGCGACCTCGACGCGAAAGCGATGCGTCTTGCCCGCCATCTCGACCGTAAGCGGGATCACCGCCGCGTTTTCGATTTCGCTGGCGCACGCCGAAAGCGGCGGACTAAGCGACAGGGCAAGGACAGCAAACGAGACGCGCATTGTCGACTCCATGAAGATAGAGAAGATGAATTCGGCTACCCCGCCCGCTTTGCCCAAACCGTGACATAATAGGCGACGTTGCGTTTTTCCTTGGGCAGACGCCCGAACGCTGACGAGTAGCTGGCATGAAACTTGTCGATGAGGGGTATCCAGTCTGCGAATATGGCCTGCAACTCCTCACGGCCGACCACCCAGACATTCGCTATGCCACATTTCTCCAACGCATGGCTACCTTTTGCAGGACATACGGCCTGCTTGACCTCGAATCCCTCGCCACTCTTCCGGAGTGGACTGCGCGCCACGTAGACAATATCCCCCTTGCCCTTCAAGGCGTGGAGGAAATTCTGCCACTTGGGAATATATTGTAGAGTGCCAACGACGACGACGATGTCAAAATGCCCTTCCGGTAGTTCCTCCACGAATCGACAATCCGGGAAAAGTCGTCGACCCAGCGCGATGCTCCGCGCATTGTCGATCACGGTATAATCCATCCGACCAACCAGTTCGGCACCGAGCACCGTTCTCAAAATGCCGTAATTGTCGCCGAAACCACCGCCGACGTCGGCAATCGAGATGCGTTCCTTCTCTGCAAGCATCTTGCGAATGATGGGTAGCAATGGAGCAAGGTGCGTGGGGATGTCCGCATGACCCAGCAGCAACCTTCGTGCTAGGCGACGCAGTATCGATACGCGCCGACCTGCCTGCCCTCCAATTTCGCGCACCTCCGCTTCACAATGCGCAATCCAGCCGTCACTCAGCCAAGGATCGACATCGCCCGTCACAGGTCCATCGGGGATAAAAAAATAGGGAGGCGTGGGGCGCTCGCCTAATTGGCAGGATTGCGGGTCCATCGACAACACCCTTCTCTTTCTACTATTTTCAGGAAGGCGTTCGCGAATAACTTCTAATCGAGCGCCGCCTCGCCGTCCAGCGCCGCGAGTGCCGCATCGTCGCCGGGCGCGATCGCAAGGATGCGCCGCGCCAGCGCCGGCGCATGCCCCGCACGGACGAAAGCCGCGACCTGCCGCTCGCGCTGCGCCGGATCGTCGGCCGCGCGCGTCGCAAAAGGGCCGAAGCGCCGCCGCCGCGCGAAACCGACCGCCGCCGCAAGCGCGCGCTCCTCGGCCTCGGCGATCGCCTCGCCGCTGTCCGCGTCGGCGATGCCATCGACGAAAAGCTGCGCCTTCACCCGCCGCACGCCCAACCCGCGGCGCGTCATCGCCCCCGCGCGCATCGCGGCATATTGGCGGTCGTCGAGGAAGCGCAGCCGCTCCATCCGGTCGGCGACCGCCTCGCAAACCGCCATGGTGTCGGTATCGCCCTGCCATTCGGATTCGCGGACCTTGCGGGCCAGATAGCGCGTCAATTTGGCGCGGCTCGTCGCGAAACGCGCGACATAGGCGAGCGCCAGTTCGTCGAGCCGGGCTGCGTCCAACGGCTTTTTCCGACGGTCGGATGGAACGCGACTATGCGACATATGCCATGTTTATGCCACAGTCGGGCCCGATTGAGAACGACCAGCGCCGCCATATCGGGCCGATAAGGCCCGAAAATGGGCGATTTGTTCGAACTGCAAGGGATCGCGCAGCCCCGTCATGGCCGAAAAAGATGACATGCTTGTTGCCGCGCGTCCCGCATCCCGGGACCTCGCACCCCCTATGACCCAAAAAAACAACGTCGCACCGAATGACACCGTCGCGCCGACCCCGACGCCCACCGAATGCGCGCAGCCGCGCCGTTTTTCGGACTTCGCCACCGTCGGCGAAGCGCTCGCCTATGCCGCCGCGGGCACGCGCGGGCTCAATTTCCACGATCCGCGCGGGCGCCTCGTGCGCGCCTACAGCTATCGCGAGCTGCGCGACGACGCGATCGCCACCGCCTATCGGCTGATCGCGGCGGGCGTCCGGCCCGGCGACCGCATCGCGCTGATCGCCGAGACCGGCGCCGAATTCGCCGCGCTGTTCTTCGGCACCATTCACGCCGGCGCCTGGCCGGTGCCGCTGCCGCTTCCCACCAGTTTCGGCGGCCGCGATTCCTATGTCGGCCAGCTCGTCGTCCAGCTCGAAAGCTGCGACCCCGCGCTGCTCTTCTTCCCGCCCGACATCGCCGCGATGGCGATCGAGGCGGCCGAGGCAAAGGGCGTGACGCCCGTCGACTGGGACGAATTCGCCGCGCGCCCGGCGCCGGTCGCCCCGCTGCCCGAACAGAAGAGCGACGAAACCTGCTACCTTCAATACAGCAGCGGCTCGACGCGATTCCCGCATGGCGTGGCGGTCACTCATGCCGCGCTGCTCAACAATCTCGCCGCGCATGCGCACGGCATGAAATTGCAGGATAGCGACCGCTGCGTGTCGTGGCTGCCCTGGTATCACGACATGGGGCTCGTCGGCTGCTTCCTGTCGCCGGTCGCCAACCAGGTGTCGGTCGATTATCTCAAGACCGAGGATTTCGCGCGCCGGCCGCTCGCCTGGCTCGACCTCATCAGCCGCAACGAGGGCACGACGCTCAGCTATTCGCCGACCTTCGGCTACGACATCTGCGCCCGCCGCATCTCCAGCCAGACCAATGTCGCCGACCGCTTCGACCTGTCGCGCTGGCGCGTCGCGGGCAATGGCGCCGACATGATCCGCCCCGACGTGATGCAGGCCTTCGTCGACGCCTTTGCCGAAGCGGGTTTCCAGGCCGGCGCCTTCCTGCCGAGCTATGGTCTCGCCGAGGCGACGCTCGCGGTCAGCATCATGCCGCCGGGCGAAGGGATCGTCGTCGAGCTGGTCGAGGAGACCGAACTGTCGGGCGCCGCGGGCAACGGCGACCGCCCGACCCGCTATCGCGCGATCGTCAATTGCGGCCGCGCGGTGCGCGACATGACGATCGAGGTGCGCGACGAGGAAGGCCATGTCCTGCCCGACCAGACGGTCGGCAAGGTGTGGTGCACCGGTCCGTCGCTGATGACCGGCTATTACCGCGATCCCGATGCGACCGCCGCCTGCATGCAGGACGGCTGGCTCGACACCGGCGACATGGGTTATCTGTCCGACGGCTACATCTATATCGTCGGCCGGGCCAAGGACATGATCATCATCAACGGCAAGAATCACTGGCCGCAGGATATCGAATGGGCGGTCGAGCAGTTGCCCGGCTTCAAGTCCGGCGACATCGCCGCCTTCGCGATCACCGCCCCCGGAGGCGAGGAAACGCCCGCCGTGCTCGTCCAGTGCCGCACCAGCGACGAGGCCGAGCGCGTCGCGCTGCGCGAGGCGATCCGCGACCGCGTCCGCGCGATCACCGGCATGAACTGCCTCGTCGAGCTGATCCCGCCGCGCACCCTGCCGCGCACCAGCTCGGGCAAGCTCAGCCGGTCGAAGGCGCGCGCGCAGTATCTGGCGGGCGAGATTCAGCCCTTTGCCATCGCCGCCTGACGGCGGTCCCGTTCGGCGCCCGATTCGCTCCATCCCGGCACGAAAGCGCGGGGATGGAGCGGGCGCAGTTACCTTCGGGTAACCCCGCCCCGCTACACAGGCGGCGTGAAAAGCCTGTTGACCGACCAGAATCCGGCCGATGACGTTTCCGTGCGCACCCTGTTGGGGCTGGGGGCGTCGCACCGGGACATCGCGCACCTTCGCCAGCTCCAGCTTGCGCCACTTCGCGGCCGGGGCTCGCTGCGGCTGTGGATGGGCGTCGCGATGGCGCTGATCGCCGCCTTCACCATGGTGCCCCACGTCCGCTCGGTGATCGTCGCCGGCTGGCTCACCTGCGCGCTGAGCTTCAGCCTGTGGTCCTATCGTTCGTTCGCCACCCGGCCGCTGGGCGAAGCGCGGATCGCGGGGCCCGCCGAGTTCGCGCTGTGCAACCGGCACGCCTTCTATTCGGCGCTGCTCTGGACAGTGCCTTTCTGGCTGCAGGGGCTGTCGCCCGGCACCGACCATGCGCTTGCGATGTGGGCGACCACCCTGTTGATGATGCTGACGCTGGCGATGATCGCGCACAGCCTTCCAACCGTGTGCATCCTCTATATCGCGCCGGTCAGCTTGTCGGCGGCCGTTGCGCTCGTCCGCGCCGGCGCGCCGCAGCTCGCCGTCGTCGCGGTCGCCGCAGGCCTGCTCCTCAGCTTCTTCTGCATTCGGTTCGCGCAGAACCATATCCGTTTCCGCCGCGCCGAGGAGGTGCTGCACGAAAAGAGCGAGACGGTCAGCCTGCTGCTGCGCGAATTCGAGGAAACCTCGGCCGACTGGCTGTGGCAGACCGACAGCAACCGCCGCCTCGTCCACGTCTCGCCGCGCCTCGCCTATGCGCTCGGCGCGGCGGCCGATGCGCTCGAGGGGCAGCCGCTGGTCCAGGCGCTGTCGGGGGACGCGTGGGAGACGGGTAATTTCCCCCGCAGCCTGCACGACATGGCCGAGCGGATGAAGCGGCGCGAAAGCTTTTCCAACCTGATCGTCCCGGTGACGATCGGCGGCAAGCCGCGCTGGTGGGAATTGTCGGCCTCTCCGCGCCTCGACGAGGCGGGCAAGTTCCTCGGCTTTCGCGGCGTCGGATCGGACGTGACCGAACAACGGGTTTCGGCCGAGCAGATCGCCAAGATGGCGCGCTTCGACAATCTGACCGGCCTGCCCAATCGCCTCAGCCTCAACGAGGCGCTGGCCCGCGCGCTCGACCAGGCGCAGAGCGCCCGGTCGCGCTGCGCGCTGCTGATGATCGACCTCGACCGCTTCAAGGCGGTGAACGATACGCTGGGGCACCCGATCGGCGACAAGCTGCTCGCGCAGGTCGCGGCGCGGCTCAAGGGAATGATGGACCGCAGCATGACCTGCGGCCGCCTCGGCGGCGACGAATTCGCGGTGGTGCTGCACCAGGCCCCGTCCGCCGACGAGGCAGAGGAGATGGCGCGGCGGATCATCGCGACGCTCAGCCGCCCCTATGTCGTGGACAACCACCAGCTCTTCGTCGGTGCCAGCGTCGGCTATGCGATCGGCCCGCAGGACGGCGCGACGGTCGAGACGCTGACGCGCAACGCCGATCTCGCGCTCTACAAATCGAAGGACAAGGGCGGCAACGTCGTCGCCGCCTATGTCGCCTCGCTCCACGCGCAGGCCGAAGAGCGGCGCGTGATGGAGCAGGAACTGCGCGGCGCGCTCGATCGCGGCGAATTCGAACTCTATTACCAGCCCGTCGTCACCGCAGAGGACGGAACACTGAACGGCTTCGAGGCGCTGATCCGCTGGACCAACCAGAAACTCGGCTCCGTCCCGCCCGGCCGTTTCATCCCGCTGGCCGAGGATTCGCGGCTGATCGCACCGATCGGCGAATGGGTGCTGCGCACCGCGTGCCACGAGGCGATGCGCTGGCCCGCGAACCTGAAAGTCGCGATCAACGTGTCGGCCGAACAGCTCACCGACCCCAATTTCGCCTCGGTCGTCGTCTCGGCACTCGCGCAGTCGGGACTGCCGCCGCACCGGCTGGAGATCGAGGTGACCGAAAGCGTCTTCCTGCGCGACGGCGGCGGTGCGGCGCAGCTTCTCGACCAGCTCATCGGGCTCGGCATCCGCCTCAGCCTCGACGATTTCGGCACCGGCTATTCGTCGCTCGGCTATCTTCGCAAGACGCAATTCTCGACGATCAAGGTCGATCGCAGCTTCGTCGTCGGCGCCGCAAAGGGCAGCATCGAATCGATCGCGATCATCCGCGCCGTCGTCGCGCTCGCCGACAGCCTGGGCATGTCGACCACCGCCGAGGGGGCCGAGACCGAGATCGAGGTCGACACGTTGCGCGCACTCGGCTGCAGCAATATCCAGGGCTATTATTACGGGCGTCCGATGCCCGCCGCCGACGTACTGACGCTGTTCCGCCCGCCCGAGAATCTGGCCACAGTCGCGGCGTGACGGGCCGTTCCGGCCGGGCTGGATCGGCGACGATCCGATGGCGTGCCGCGACGAATCGAAAGCCTTAACAAAAGGTTCCCCCACCCACCGCAGCAGTAGCGCGATTCGTCGCTAGGCGGTTGGTGGCGCCCGAAAGCTGCGGCAGGGACACTGCAACGCTTGAAGACAAGCCAAATGGGGGTCGCCTTTCATGCTCCATCGCCGCTTTCTGGGTGCCGTCGCGCTGTGCGCCTCGCTGATCGCCAGCGTCCCCGCGATCGCCGCCGACTATCTTCAGTGCGTCCCCTTCGCCCGCGCCGAATCGGGCGTCGAGATCCGCGGCAACGCCAAGACCTGGTGGTCGCAGGCGGCGGGCAGCTATGATCGCGGCCACGAACCCCGCAAGGGTGCGGTGATGGCCTTTGCCGGCACACGCGGCATGCCGTCGGGCCACGTCGCGGTGGTCAAGAAGGTCGTCAGCGACCGCGAAATCCTGATCGATCATGCCAACTGGTCGCCGATCAACGGCCGCCGCGGGCAGATCGAGCGCAACGTCCGTGTCGTCGACGTCAGCGACGCCGGCGACTGGAGCATGGTCCGCGTCTGGTATGCGCCGATCGGCGACCTCGGGCTGCGCGCCAATCCGGTGCAGGGCTTCATCTATGCGGACGGCGCCGCCCAGCCCGAGCGCAAGGCGTTCGATACGCCGGTGTGGACGCAGAACGACTGGAAGCCCGGCAACGGCCTCGACATCGTCGCCGCCTCGCTCGGCGGCTGAGCCGGCCCTCCCCTGCGGGGAGGGGCTCGACTTATTCCTCGCCGCTCTCGTCGGCTTCATCCTCGAACCAGGCCTCGACCTCGCCCGACAGCTTGATCGTCATCGGCTGGCCGAAACGGTCCTTCGATTTGCCCGCGGCGACGCGGATCCAGCCTTCGGAAATCGAATATTCCTCGACGTCGGTGCGCTCCTTGCCCTTGAAGCGGATGCCGATGCCGCGCTGCAGCACCTCCATGTCGAAATGCGGCGAGCGCGGGTTGGTCGACAGGCGGTCGGGGGGCGTATCGGTCATCGTCAATCTCCAGAAACTGCCGCGCGGCTAGGCGAGGATGGTCGGCAAATCAAGCATTGTCGGCACGAATCGCGCCTATTCGGCGACGGGATAGAGGTCCCGTTCCTCGCGCGCCATGCGTCGGCGCAGCGCAGCGAGGATCGCCCGCGTCTCGCGGCGAAACCGCGGCCATTCCGCCGCGATCCGCCCGGTGGGCCACAGGCCGTCATAGCGCGCATATTCGTCGGCTAGGGTGCCGATCTCCGCCACGAAAAGCTGCGCCAGATCGGCAAGTGCGGGATCGCCACTGTCGCGCAGGCGCGGATAGAGCGCCCAGTCCTCGCATTTCAGGTGGCGGACCAGCGTATCGCGGAACAGGCCGCGCACCGCCTCGATCTCGGTCGGTCGCGGCGGTTCGGCGGCGGCGACCAGATCGAGCAGATATTGCGACAGCGTGGCCAGCGCGGCATGCTCGTCCCGCAGGCGGCGCGTCTCCCCGGCGATATGCATGGGCCCCTCTTTTACCGAGCGGTCCCTCGCATTCGGCCCTAGACCGCCGCCGTGAAAAGACGGTTAACGCAAGCCTCGCCGGCCTGTCCTGCCGCCTATGCCGCTTCCTTCTTGCGCGCCGCCTTCTTGCGCTCGTGCGGGTCGAGGATCGCCTTGCGCAGGCGGATGTTCTTCGGCGTCACCTCGACCATCTCGTCGTCGTCGATATAGGCGATCGCCTGTTCGAGCGTCATCCGGCGCGGCGGTGTCAGGCGGATCGCGTCATCCTTGCCCGTCGAGCGGAAGTTGGTGAGCTGCTTCGACTTCATCGGGTTGACCTCGAGGTCGTCGGGCTTCGCATTCTCGCCGATGATCATCCCCTCATAGAGCGCCTCGCCGGGCGAGACGAAGAGGATGCCGCGTTCTTCGAGCGGGCCGAGCGCATAGGCCACCGCCTCGCCCGCGCCGTTCGAGATCAGGACGCCGTTCTTGCGGCCCTCGATCGCGCCCTTGTAGGGGCCGTATCGGTCGAACAGGCGGTTCATGATGCCGGTGCCGCGCGTGTCGGACAGGAATTCGCCGTGATAGCCGATCAGGCCGCGCGACGGGCCGCTGAAGGTGATGCGCGTCTTGCCGCCGCCCGACGGGCGCATGTCGGTCAGTTCGGCCTTGCGCACCTGCATCTTCTCGACCACCGTGCCGCTGTGCTCGTCGTCGACGTCGATGACCACGGTTTCATAGGGCTCGGTGCGCTGGCCGTTCTCGTCTGTCTGATACAGCACCCTCGGACGGCTGATGCCCAGTTCGAAGCCTTCGCGGCGCATCGTCTCGATCAGCACGCCGAGCTGCAACTCGCCGCGCCCCGCGACCTCGAAGCTGTCCTTGTCGGCGCTTTCGGTGATGCGGATCGCGACGTTGGTCTCGGCCTCGCGCATCAGGCGGTCGCGGATCATCCGGCTCGTCACCTTGCTGCCCTCGCGCCCCGCCATCGGCGAATCATTGACCGCGAAGCGCATCGACAGCGTCGGCGGGTCGATCGGCTGCGCGGCGATCGGCTCGCTGACACTCGGATCGGCGATGGTGTTCGCGACGGTGGCGTTGGTGAGGCCCGCGATGGCGACGATGTCGCCCGCGCGGGCTTCCTCGACCGGCACGCGGTCGAGCCCGCGAAAGGCGAGCAGCTTCGACGCGCGGCCCGTCTCGATCACCTTGCCGTCGGCGTCGAGCGCATGGATCGGCTGGTTGACCTTGATCGTCCCCGACTGGACGCGCCCCGTCAGCACACGGCCGATGAAATTGTCGCGGTCGAGCAGCGTCGCGAGGAAGGAGAAAGGCCCGTCGGCGTCGAGACCCGGCGCGGGCACATGCCCCACGATCGTCTGGAACAGCGGCGTGAAATCGCCGTCGCGCGCCTCCGGATCGGGCGAGGCGAAGCCCGAACGGCCCGAAGCGTAGAGGATCGGGAAATCGAGCTGCTCGTCGCTCGCGTCGAGCGTCAGGAACAGCTCGAACACCTCGTCGAGCACTTCGGCGGGGCGCGCGTCGCTGCGGTCGATCTTGTTGACGACGACGATCGGACGCAGACCGAGCGCCAGCGCCTTGCCGGTGACGAACTTGGTCTGCGGCATCGGCCCTTCGGCCGCGTCGACGAGCAGGATGACGCCGTCGACCATCGACAGGATGCGCTCGACCTCGCCGCCGAAGTCGGCGTGGCCCGGCGTGTCGACGATGTTGATCCGCGTCGTGTCCGCGCCCTCACCCCATTCGACCGAGGTGCATTTGGCGAGGATGGTGATCCCGCGTTCCTTTTCGAGATCGCCCGAATCCATCGCGCGCTCATCGACGCGCTGATTGTCGCGGAAGGTGCCCGACTGGCGGAAAAGCTGGTCGACAAGGGTTGTCTTGCCATGATCGACGTGCGCGATAATGGCGATATTACGCAATGACATCAGAAAATACCTTAACGGGGGCATGGCGGCGCTGCGCCGCACTTCGGCGGCGCGCCTAGCGAATTTGCTGCTGCGGCGCAACAAAATTGCCGATGTCACAGCATCGCGATCAGCCGCTCGACCTCGATCGCCGCCGCGCGGGCGGCGCGGACGAGGTTCGCGTGAAAGTCGCGGCTGCTTCCCTCGTCCGCCGTATCGGTGACGGCCTTAACCGCCGCCCACGGCTTGCCGAGCCGCGCGGCGACCTGCGCGACGGCGCCCACCTCCATATCGACGAGCGTCGCGCCAAGGCCGCGCACGAGCCCGGCCGCCACGTCGGGGCAGGCGATGAAGCTGTCGCCGCTCGCGATTCGCGCATGCGGCAGGCCCAGCCCGGGATCGGGCATGGCGGCGAAATGCGCCTCGCCCACCTCTCCCGCCGGCCATTCGCCCGCGCGATAGCGGTCGAAGCGGTCGGGACGCACCGTGCCGTAATCATGCTGCACCGCCTCGGCGAGCCAATAGGCGCGCCCCGCCTCGGCATCGAGCGCGCCGCAGGTTCCGCTCATCAGCAACAGGTCGGCGTCGCCGCCGAACAGGCCGGCGGCAAGCGCCGCATGGACCTTGCCGAGCCCACAAGTCGCAACGACGAGGGCATGCCCCCGCACCGCAAGGCGGCGGATGGCGAAGCCATCGGCGGTGCGCACGCCCTCCCCGGGGAAAAGGGCGTCCGCCTCTTCGGGGAGCGCGGCGAGGATGAGGATGCGGGACATGGACGCCCTGTAGCGCCGGCATCGTCGGATGGAAAAGGATTCGCGCAGGCGCGCGCAGGAAATCGCTGTCCTGCAAAACCGCGCGGCGCCAGCCTCTCCACTCGATGCCGAAAATCCCGCTCTCGCCGCGCCGCCTGTCCCCTCGCGCGCCCACGAGGCTGCGCTCGCCCGGCAACGGCCAAAGCTACAAAGGGCACCCGCGGCGCCGTCCCGCGCGGAGCGCTGGGTCCTGTACCCGATTCGTCTTCCCGCGGGGGGAAGCGCCCGTTGACGAGTCTTGCCAATCCCCGCGCATCCCGCCATCGCCCGGATCATGCTCGCACGCATCTTCCCCGACCGCTTCGTTCCCGTCCTACTCGCGACGATCCTGATCGCCAGCCTGCTGCCTGTGCGCGGCGAGGCGGTGCCCGTGGCGCAGGGCGTGTCGACCGCGGCGATCGTCCTGCTCTTCTTCCTCAACGGTGTGCGGCTGCCGCGCGACGAGGTGCTGCACGGCGTCCGCAACTGGAAGCTGCAGGGCGCGGGCCTCGCCTTCTGCTTCGGCGGCATGGCGCTGCTCGGCGTTGTCGCGCAGGCAGCGACCGCGCCCTTCCTCCCCGCGACGCTGGCGCTTGGTTTCCTCTTCCTCGGCATCCTGCCCTCGACCGTCCAGTCGGCAACCGCATCGAGCAGCATGGCGGGCGGCAATGTCGCGGCGAGCGTCGTCGCCGCCGCGCTGCTCAACCTGACCGGGGTCATCGCCTCCCCGCTCCTCTTCGCCGCGCTCGCGGGGAGCGCGGGCGCGATCAGCGGCGCGGCGGCGCTGCGCATCGCCCTGATCCTGCTGCTGCCCTTCGTCGCGGGGCAGGCGGCGCAGCGCTGGCTGCGCCCCTGGGTGCTGCGGCATCGCGAACTGGCGACCTTCATGGATCGCACCTCGATCGCCATCGCGGTCTATGTCGCCTTTTCCGCGGCGGTGGTCGGCGGCATCTGGACCCGGCTCGACGGCCGCGAGATCGGCATCACCTTCGCCGCGGTCGCGGCGCTGCTCGCGCTCGCCTTCGCGGCCGCCTGGGCTTTGGGCGGGCTGCTGCGCCTGCGCCGTCCCGACCGCATCACCCTGCTTTTCGCGGGCGCGCAGAAAAGCATCGCGGTGGGCGCGCCACTCGCCGCGACGCTCTTTCCCCCGGCCATCGCGGGCGTGGTGCTGGTGCCGATCCTCGTCTATCATATGGCGCAGCTCATCCTCTCCGCGTGGATCGCACCGGTTCTGAATCGGCCGCAAGAGGTGTGATGCTTGAATAACACAGTGCCGCGTGCCATATAGGCTTCGGCCCAGAGCCGACTTGAGGGCTGGAAGGAAGTGGAATGAGCGAAGACACCGCGACGGCGACCGCCACCGACGAACTGAAGCTGACGCCGCCCGAACCTGTCCCGGCCGTATCGCCCGAAAAGGCCGCCGGGCTGGTGCCGCTGTCGACCGAGCAGAAATCAAAGCTGGAGGAACGCGTCGACAGCTTCATCGACGATCTCGTCGCGCAGGACGAGAATTCGCCCGAGTTCGGCAAGCGCATCGACCAGATCACCAACATGGGCCGCAAGGAGATGCTGGAGGCAGCGAGCCACAGCAACCGCTTCCTCGACCGCCCGGTCCGGGCGATGGACCGCGACACCGACATCGGCCAGAATCTGATCGAACTGCGCACCACCGTCGAACGGCTCGACCCGTCAGCGAACGGCAAGCTGCTGACCAAGCGCGGTTTCCTCGACAAGATCTTCGGCAGCAAGGTCAGCAACTATTTCGCGCAGTATCGCAGCGCCCAGACTCACATCAGCGGCATCCTGACCGCGCTCGCCAACGGCAAGGACGAGCTGCTGATGGACAATGCCGCCATCGACGTCGAACGCCGCAAGATGTGGGAATCGATGGGCAAGCTGGAGCAGATGGTCCACATCGCGAACACGCTCGACCAGCGGCTGGAGGCGAAGGCGAACGAACTCGACGGCAGCGACCCCGCCAAGGCGAAGATTCTGCGCGAAAATGCACTCTTCTATGCCCGCCAGCGCACGCAGGACCTGCTGACCCAGATGGCGGTGACGGTGCAGGGCTATCTCGCGCTCGACCTCGTCAAGAAGAACAATGTCGAACTGGTGAAGGGGGTCGACCGCGCCAGCACGACCACCGTCGGCGCGCTCAAGACCGCGATCACCGTGGCGCAGGCGATGACCAACCAGAAGCTGGTGCTCGAACAGATCACCGCGCTCAACACGACGACGGCGAACATCATCGACGGCACGTCGAAGATGCTCAAGGACAACACCGCGCGCATCCACGAACAGGCGGCATCGAGCACGATCCCGATGGAGACGCTGAGCCGCGCCTTCCAGAACATCTACGACACGATGGACGCGATCGACACCTTCAAGCTGAAGGCACTCGACACGATGAAGACGACGGTGACGGCGCTGGAGGGCGAGGTCGCCAAGTCGAAGGGCTATATCGCGCGCGCCGAGGGCGCGAGCCAGGCGCAGGCGAGCGTCGGCGGCGCCGACAGCCCGCTCGCGGCGCTCGAGGGCTGACGAGGCGGCGATGGCGATGAGCGAGACCGACCAGACGATCATGCTCGGCAACGCCGCGATCGAGCGGTCGCGCGAACGCCGGCGGCCGATCGGCACCAAGAGCATGGCGCTGCGCCGCCAGCATCTGTTCCGGAAGATCGGCCGCATCTGCATGGCGGGCGGCGCGGTGCTGATCGCGGCGGCGCTGTTCGGTATGCTGATCCAGCCGCTCGGCTTTGCCGGGGTGATGGCGGTCACGCTGCTGCTGATCGGCGTCGCGATCCTGTTCGGCAAATGGCCGCCCTTCCCCGAACCGCGCCAGGCCGACCTGCCCAAGGCCGACCTCAAGCAACTCGCGGGGCGTACCGAGATATGGCTGGAGGCGCAGCGCCCCGCGCTCCCCGCGCCGGCGCGCCAACTCGTCGACGGCATCGGCGTCCAGCTCGACCTGCTCGCGCCGCAGCTCCAGACGCTCGACCCCGCGACCCCGGCGGCCGGCAACATCCGCAAGCTCGTCGGCGAGGATCTGCCCGAGCTGGTCGCGGGCTATCAGCGCATCCCCGCCGGGCTGCGCGGCGAGGCGCACGCCGGCCGCACCCCCGACGAAACGCTGGTCGGCGGCCTCAGGATGCTCGAACGCGAGATCGGCGAGGCCGCGCGCAGTCTGGCCGCGGGCGAACTCGACAAGCTCGCGACGCGCGAGCGCTATCTCCAGCTCAAATATCAGGGGCTGGAGGCGGAAGACGGGGGCGACGCGCCGACGTCCTGACCGGACCCCGGTGCCTTACAGGCGCTGCGAATGGTGTTCGCTGGGCTGCGCGATATCGCCGAGCGCCTCGCCGGCCGCAGGCGCCGCGCCGTTCGTCGCAAGATCGCTGAGCGACACCACGCCGACCAGCCGCTTGTCGCGGTCGAGAACGGGCAGGCGGCGCACCTGTAGCGTGCCCATCATGTGGAGCACCTTCTCGACCTCATCCTCGGCGAAGCAATAGCGCACCTCGTCGCTCATCACCTCCTCGACGCCCGCGGACGGGGCGAGTCCCATGCCGACGCCACGAATGGCGATGTCGCGGTCGGTGACGATGCCGATCAGCTCATCCTTGTCGGCGACGGGCAGGAATCCCGAATCCATTTCCGCCATCAGTTGCGCCGCGGACTGGAGCGAATTGTCGAGCGACAGGACGCATATGTTCCGGCTCATGCAATCGGCGACCTTCATGTCTCTCTCCTTCGTGCCGCCCCCGGAACCAAAATCACATCCTGCGCGCCGGCACGGACGCCTGCAGGATGGGAGCCGCCAGCGGCAAGCGGCCCAGCGGCGCCACCGTCTCAACGGGCTCGAACAGCGGCGCGACGCGCTCGGCGGCGGAGGTGGCTTCGTTGAAATGGAGGTAGTTTGCGTTGAATGACGCGAGCGCCGCCAGCCGCTCGAAGTCGGAAAGCTCCAGCCGCAGCTGGCGGATCTCGACCCCGCAGCACCGGCGCAGTTCCTGGATCGTGCGGTTGACATGGACCTGGGTCAGGCCGGTCGCTTCCGCGATCTGCCACTGGGTGAGCAGGAAATCGCACGCGCCGGCATTCGGCGGCGTCTTGCCGCGCTGGCGGACATACAGCTCGCACAGCAGGTGCGCGACGCGCTCCTGCGCGTTGCGCTGTCCGATGTTGATCATCCATTCGCGCTGGATCGCGCCGGCGACAAGCTCACTCCAGCAGAATATCTGCGAAAGGCTGGGGCAGCGGTGCAGCAGGTCGCACGCCTCGGCGCGCCCGATCTCCGCCACGCACAGGCGGCGGATCGCGGCGAGCGAATGATCGCTGCGGCTGACGGTGAACAGGTCGAGGTCGCAAAGCTGGCCGGGCAGATAGAGCGCCAGTATCTGGCGCCGGCCGTCGGGAAGCTGCTTGTATTTCTGCGCCCACCCGTCGAGCACGACATGCAGCGCCCGCGGCCGTTCGCCCTCGCGGATCAGATCGGCGCCCTTGCCATGGTCGCGGGCGTTGCGCGCCAGGCAGGCCTCCCACGCGATGCGTTCGCGCGGTGTCAGCAGACTGTCGAGAACTTCGCGGAAGGGCATGGAAATGGTACCTCGGAACCGGTCCGGATGATGAACCCCCGATGTACGGGGGTCCCTCACCCATGTTAGCCGGGCGCTCGCTTCGTCGCATTTCGTACCCGGCCCGTTCGACGATTCCGGCCCCGCCCGCCGCGAAGAACGGGGCCTGCGCAGCGCGGCGCTACTGCGCCGGGGTCTTGTCGACGGGCGCGGCCGGCGGCGGCGCTGCGGGAGCCGACGGAACGGTGCCGGTCGCCGCGACGTTACGGGCCGGAACGTCGATGCCGCGCAGCATCGAGAGATGCCCGTCGACCACCGTCGCGGTCGCCTGCGCGAAATCGCGCAGCGCGTCCTGCGTCCCGCTGTCGACATAGGCGTTGAGTTCGGCAAGCGCCGCCTCGTGCGCCCGCATCTGCTGTTCCTTGTAGAGGCTGTCGAAATCGTCGGCCGTTGCCGCCCGCAGCGCGGCGAGGTCGGTGCGATGCTGGGCATTGGGCGACGCGTTCACCGTCAGCCCCTGCGTCGTCGCGGCGGCCTTCAGCTTGGCGCTCGATGCGGTGTGGTCGGTGACCATCTTCGCCGCGAAATCGCGAAGCGATTTGGACTTCGCCTTGCTCTGCGCGATCTTGGCGGATTCGATTTCGAACTGGTCGCTGGCGGCGATGCGGTTGGCGAAGATCTGGGGATCGACGGCTGCGATGCTCCCTTCGGTCGTGGTCATCTCTCCGTCGGGCATGGCGCCGCTATCGTCCTGCCGCGCCGTATCGGGGCTGCCGCAGGCAGCGAGAAGCGCGAGGGCCGCGAGCCCGGTCATGCGTGAATAGGCCATGTTCAGTCTCCCGTGTCTATGCAGGCTCGACGCCGCGCGACCCGGCCGGGTTCCTGCCGAGGATTATTTTTATTTTTCATAAACTTGATCCAAATTATAAGAATGCGAGCGGCCCTTTACGGCGCCACCGGCAACCCTCTGGATCGTCCCGTTTTTTTGCATGACGTGCCGCCGTCCGCCCGTTCGGCGCGCGGCGACATGCGCTCCTCCACGCGCGGAACCTCGCCTTGATCGAACGGTTGTCGGGGAAGAGAAGGCGAAGGAGAGCGATCATGCCCCGCGGCGACAAATCGAGCTATACCGGCAAGCAGAAACGCAAGGCCGAGCATATCGAGGAAGGTTATGAGAAGCGCGGCGTCGGTCACGTCGAGGCCGAGCGCCGCGCCTGGGCAACGGTGAACAAGGAATCGGGCGGCGGCAAGAAATCGGGGTCGGGCCGCGGCAAGAAGGAAAGCCACGCTTCATCGCGCAAGGGCGGCCATAAAGGCGGGTCGAGCCAGAGCGCGGAGAAGCGATCGGCGGCCGCGAAAAAGGGTTGGGAAACGCGCCGCCGCCGCGCCGGAGGCTAGCCTCCGCGATGGCGACCGCAAGGACTGGCCCGATACCTATCCCTTCGGGCTGTGACCTTCCGGGCCCGGCTGCAAGCCGGGTGCGCCCGAACGGACAAGTGGCTCAGATTCCTTCGTCATGCTGAACTCGTTTCAGCATCCATGGCCGGACCGTCCCTTTTGCGCCGCTTTTCATTCGAGGGCAGACCATGGACCCCCGGATCGGGTCCGGGGCAGGCTCTGAAACAAGTTCGCAATTATCCCCTTCCGACAGGTGAGCGTTCCCCGGCGAAAGCCGGGGTCCAGATGGCGCAGCGCTGCCTCGCATGGACCCCGGCTTTCGCCGGGGATCACCAGCGCCCCTGTCTCAGGGGTATAAACGCCAAACAAGTTCAGGGTGACGAAAGGGGAGGAATCAGGGTGACGGAAGGGAGAAACCGCACCGAAACCCGAATCCCCACAGGCCCTAGACTCTGATGACTTTGGATTGACTCACTTCGTCATTGCGACCCCGGACCTGATCCGGGGGAAGCAATCCAGAGCAGTTACCGCACGCTCTGGATTGCCGCGCGGCTTCGCCGCTCGCAATGACGATCCCATTCGATGTCATCAGAGTCTAAAGCAGCAGGTCGAGCAGGTCGTCGAGCGAGGCGGTGGCGAAACCGATGGCGCTGTCCGAAATCCCGTAGGGGATGAACAGTTCGTCGCCGACGCGCATCGCGCCGCAGCTGTAGACGACATTCGGAACATAGCCCTCGCGGTCGCTTTCCGCCGCGGTCAGGATCGGACAGGCGGTGCGGCCGATCACCCGCGACGGATCGTCGCGGTCGAGCAGCGCGGCACCCAGGCTGTATTTGCGCATCGCGCCGACGCCGTGGGTCAGCAGGAGCCATCCCTCGTCGCACTCGATCGGGCTGCCGCAATTGCCCATCTGGACGAATTCCCACGGGAATTCGGGGCTGAGCAGCAGTTCGCCCTCGTCGTCCCAGTGCGTCAGGCTGTCGGACGACAGCAGGGTGACATTCTTGCCGTCCTGCCGCCCGACCATCAGGTAGCGGCCGCCGATCTTGCGCGGGAAGAGCGCCATGCCCTTGTTGCGCGCGGCGCGGCCGGTGAAAGGTTCGAGGCAGAAGCTCGCGAAATCGGTCGTGCGCAGCATTTCCGACCGGATCGCCCGACCCGAATAGGCGGTGTAGGTGCCGATATATTCGCGCCGGCCGTCGTCGTGGGTGAAGGAAACGAGGCGCAGGTCCTCCAGCCCGTTGCGCTGCGCCTCGGTCACGGGGAAGAGCACGCTGTTCGATATGGCGCTGTCGGGCTGGCGGTGCACGGTCACCGCCTCGTCCGCCTCCATCCGGTGACGGTCGTCGACCACCGCGGCCATCGCCGGCCCCGATTGCGGCCACAGCCGGAAATCGCCGCCCGGCCCGATCATGCCCTCGCGAAAGGCGATCGAGCTGATATGCCCCTCGCCCACCGCGCGCAGCGACATCAGGAAGCGCTGCTGCCCGCCGCTCAGCCCGCTCTGGTCGGGATGGGGCACGACGCTGGGGTTCATCAGCGCCGCGGCGGCATAGCTGTATTCGTGGCAGAAATAGGCACCGATCAGCCGCTGCTTGACCGGCGACACCGATGCCCGGGCCAGCCGGACGTCCTCCGCGATCTCCGCAAAACGCTGGTCGAAGATGCGCCCGATCTGCCAGTGACGTTCCGAAAAATCCTGCCAGACGATGTCCAGTTCGGCCGCCGCCTGATCGTCGTCGAGCGTCAATATGTCGCTGACGAGCTGCGCGGCGCGCGAGGGTTCGGACACGCTTGCCTGCCAGGCGAGGTGAAAGGGCCGAAGCACGACCCGCGAAGGGTCCGCGTTCAGCTTTTCATCGAGGATATGTAGCGGCGATTGATCAGGTCTGCATATCAGCATGCGCGAAGCCGGCGTCCTTCCTGGCACCCCCCGGCCAGACTAGGGCGTCCATCGCATGATAGGCAAGGTGAAAAGCCAGCGTCGATTCGGCCCCGGCATTCGTGTTGACGCCGCGCGGGGTCAGTCCGTCGCAGCAGCGGCCCGTCTCGATGCTCGCCAGCGCTTCGCTGCGGTCGTTGGCGCCGAAGAACCAGCGCCACGCGGCGTCGGCATGGCGGCGCCAGCGCGTGTCGCGGCTGATCGCCAGCGCCGCGCCGCAGGCTTCGATCGACGCCCAGACTTCGAGCGGCTGCTGGTCGAAGGGCAGCGCCTGATAGAGGCGGCCGAAGCCGTCGGAGCCGACCGGGCGGAAATGGCCGGCGGTCGCCGTCTGCCGGTCGCAGAGCCACGCCAGCGTGGCCAGCCCCGCCTGCTGCCACGCCGCGACGCCGAGCGTGCGTCCGGCGCGCAGCAGCGCCTCGCACAGGCGGGCGTTGTCATAGGTCAGCGTCGGCTCGAACCAGTTCCATTCCTCGGTGCCCCAGCGGGACCGCAATTGCTCGAGGAAGGCGGCGCCGCACCCCAGTATCTCCCCCGCCAGCGCATCGGAGGGGAAGCGCGCGAGCAGTTCGTCGGCGCCGAGCATCGCGAAGGCGACCGCGCGCGGGCTTTCGACGCTGGCCGCACTCTGCGCGGCGCGGTCGAACCATTCGCGCGCCCAGCGCGCGAGGTCGTTCGAAGGCGAATGCGCGGCGCAATGGCCGAGCGCCCAGATCGCGCGGCCGTTGCTGTCCGCCGACCCGCGATCCTCCAGCCAGCGCCGGTCGTATCCCATGAAGTTGCGAAAGGCCCGAAGCTCCGGGTTCCAGCCATGCTGGATGAAGGAGGCAAAGCGGAAGGCCCGCTCCTCATAGGCCTGCACCGTGTCGAAGCGCACGCGGTCGGCGAGCATCAGCGCGCGGGCATTGTCGTCGATGCAATAGCCGTGATCGCGGTCGGCGACCGGGCCGCGGCCGTGCTGGAGGATGCCGACATCGTCGCACATCGACCACACGCCCGACAGCGACGGGGCCGTCCGCGGCGTCGAAAGCAGGCGCGGCGGCGCGGCGATCACCTGGTCGAGCAGCGCGGCGCTCTGGCGGACGATCTGCGGCCAGGCGGTGCGGCGGCCGCGCTCATAGGCCCGCATCTGGAGCGCGTGCCGCTCCTCGGGCGAGGCGAGCAGCGCGAGGACGGCATCGGCGATCGCGCTACTGTCGCCCTGCGCGACGAGTACGCCGACGTCGTTCGCCAGCAGTTCGCGCGCGTGGATGAAGGGCGTCGACACCACCGCGCGGCCCAGCGCCACCGCATAGGAAAGCGTCCCCGACGTGACCTGCGCAAGATTGGGATAGGGGGCGAGATAGATGTCGCACAGCTCGATCTGGTCGAGCAGTTCCCCGGCATCGAGGAAGCGATTGTCCCAGGCGATATGGTCGCCGACGCCCAGCGTCGCGGCAAGATGTTCGAGGCTTTCGCGATACGCCTCGCCCTCGGCTGCGATCAGGTTGGGATGGGTCGCGCCGACGATGCGATAGAGGATGTCGGGGTGCCGTTCGGCGATGGCCGGCAGCGCGCGGATCGCGGTTTCGAGCCCCTTGCCCGGCCCGAGCAACCCGAAGGTCGAAAGGATCGGACGATCGCCGATGCCGAGCCGCTCGCGCAGCGGCGACCGCGCGACGAAGGGACGCACCGGCGTGCCATGTTCGATCAGCGCGACCTTGCCGGGCGGCGCGCCATAGACGTCGATCAGCGTCTGGCGACCGTGCTCGCTCATCACCATCAGCCGCGAGCCCCTTGCGACGAGCGCATCCATCACCCGGCGCTGATCGGCATCGGGCGCGGCGAGCACCGTATGCAGCGTGACGACAAGGGGCGCCGCGAGCCGCTCGACCAGTTCGAGCACCATCGCGCCCGCCCGGCCGCCGAAAATGCCGAATTCATGCTGCAACCAGACGGCGTCGGCGCCGCTGCGGTTGATGGCAGCGGCGGCAGCGGCATAGGATTCGGGGTCGTCGGCGTCGATCGCCGCCACGACGTCGGCATCGTCCGGCTGTTCGGGATCGGCGCGCATCGCATAGACGTCGATGCCAATTTCGGGATGCTCGCGCCGCAGATGATCGTGGACATCGGCGGTATAGGTCGCGATCCCGCAACGCCGCGGCCGGAAACAGCCGATCAGCGCGATGCGGCGGGTGCGGGGATGCGTCCACGAGGCAGGCGTTTCGGCGATGGCGTGATCGTCGTCGAGCAAGCGAGCGAAGAAGCTGTCCTCGGCATCATATTTCATGGCAGGCCTTCCGTCCGTTCCCCAGATTGAAACCGTCTCTCCCCGCAAGCAACAAGGGCCGCGTCCTCCGCATTCGTCGGACGGCGGTCCCGTCATGGCAACGCCCGGCCGGTCGACAGGTTGCGCGCCGCCAGCCGCGGACGCGTCCGGTTTCCTGATCCAGGTTATGAAAGGGCGGCGCGGGCCGCCGGATCAGCGCCGGGCGCCCGGGGGCGGGCGTACCGCCATCGGCACATAGGCGAGGACGAACAGCAGGAAGGCCGCGCTCCACAACCCGCCCGCGATGCGGATCGCGAGCATGTAATCGATCGGCAACAGCGGCGCCGCCACGCGCAGCAGCGCCCCCAGATGGACGAGAATATAGATGCCGACGGTGAGCCGGTCGGCCTCCAGCGGCCGGCCGGTGTGGCCGCGCGTCGCGCGCGTCATCACCGCCAGCGTCATCGCCGCCATCGCGCCGGCGCCGAGCGCGTGGATCGCGCTGGATACCGGGATGAACGGGTGGATGATCGCGCAGCCGAGCAGCACCAGCCCGAGCGGCAGCCACGCGTAGGACAGGTGAAGGACGAAGACCAGCGCGTCGTCCCGCGCCTTCAGGCCCGCCCAGCGGGAGAGCCGGGCGGCCTGAAGGGCTCCTGCGACCAGCAGAAGGGCTGCGGAAACGATGCTGTCGGGTCGGGTGGTCCACAGCGCGAGCGCGAGCGCCGTTGCCCCGATCACCGCCGTGTCGAAGCGGTTGGCCATTGTCGGCAGCCGATCGGTCCGGCCCTGCCGCATCAACCAGTTGCGGGTGAAGGCCGGGGTGATCCGGCCGCCGATGATCGAGATCAGCAGCAGGATCAGCGCGAAGCCGGTCCGCATCCCCAGCGCCGGATCGGCGAGCATCCCCATCGCCCCGGCATGGTCGAGCGCGGAAGCGGCGGCGAACAGGAGCAGAATGAGCAGGATCGGCTTGTTGCGGTTGCCCGACGCGACGATCTCTCGCGTCGCATAGGCGAGCAGAACAGCCAGGAAGCCGACGTCGAGCGCGACGCCGACCAGCGGCGGCACCGTCGCGGAAAAGAGGATCGCGAGCCGCGCAGCAAACCACAGGCCGACGACCGCGGCGACGCGCCATCCGGTCACCGTCGGCCGCCCGGTCCAGTTGGGGATGGCGGCACTGAGGAAACCGGCGATGATCGCGCTCAGATAGCCGAACAGCATTTCATGCTGATGCCAGGCGAGCGGTTCCATCGCGGTGGGCAAGACCCAGCGGCCGCCCAGCGCGCCGACCCACAGGGTGACGACGATGACCGCCCACAGCGCGCCCGCCCCGAAGAACAGGCGGTAGGCGCCGCGCAGCCAGAGCGGCGAGCCGGCGCCGCCCCGCGCTCCGCCGGTGGCCGCCGCGATCGTCATGCCCGCGCGCCCCGGCGCGCCAGGCCGAGGATCACGACCTGCCACGCGACGGCGATCGCGCCGACGATGAACACCACGTCGCCGAAGGTCCGGATCCAGCGCAGCGTTTCGAGGAAGCCCTGCTGCAGGAATTCATCGCTGCGCGCATACCACATGCCGGTGGTCACGCTCGCCTCGAACTGGAACAGGCCGACCGGCAGCAGGCTGGTGAAGATCATCAGCACCAGCCCTGCGTTGAGCCCCCAGAAACCGACGCGCATCAACCGCTCGTTGAACGCGATCTCCGGCCGGATGTAGCGCAGCACCAGCAGCGTGAAGCCGAGGGCGAGGAAGCCGTAGACCCCGAACAGCGCCGCATGGGCGTGAACCGCGGTGGTGTTGAGCCCCTGGAGATAGAAGAGCGCGACCGGCGTGTTGATCATGAAGCCGAACACCCCGGCGCCGAGCATGTTCCAGAAGGCGACCGCGACGAAGCACATCAGCGGCCAGCGCAGCGCGCGCATCCACGGCGCGCGGTCGCGCAGGCTCCAATGCTCCCACGCCTCGTAACCGAGCACGATCAGCGGCACGACCTCGAGCGCGCTGAACGCCGCACCGACCGCCATCACCGGGGTCGTCGTTCCCGAAAAATAAAGATGGTGGAAGGTGCCCGGCACGCCGCCGACCATGAACAGCGAGGCGGAGGCGAGGCTGGCGGCGGTCGCTATCCGTTTCGACACCAGTCCCATCGACGCGAAGATGAAGGCGATGGCGGCGGTCGCGAACACCTCGAAAATGCCCTCCACCCACAGGTGGACGACCCACCAGCGCCAATATTCCATGATCGTGATGTGGGTGCGCTCGCCATAGAAGAGGCCGGTCCCATAGAAGAGGCCGATCGCGATCGTCGAAACGGTGAGCAGCGCGAGCAGGCTCTTGTCGCCTTCGTGGCGGCGCAGCGCCGGCAGCATGCAGCGCAGCATCAGCACCAGCCAGAAGAGCAGGCCCGCGAACAGCGCGAGTTGCCAGACGCGGCCGAGATCGAGGAATTCATAACCCTGATGCCCGAGCCAGAAGCCGAGCCCGTCGGGCATCGTCTGGGCGATCGACAGGTAATTGCCGACGAACGACCCGACGACGACGAGGATCAGCGCCCAGAACAGCAGATCGACCCCCAGCTTCTGATATTTGGGATCGCTGCCGTGGATGACCGGCGCGAGGAACAGCCCGGCGGCGAGGAATGCCGTCGCGATCCACAGCACCGCGCTCTGCACGTGCCAGGTCCGGGTCAGCGCATAGGGGAACCACTGCGACACATCGAAGCCGTAGAAGCTCTGCCCCTCGATCGTGTAGTGCGCGGTGAAGCCGCCGATGAACACCTGGAAGATGAACAGCGCCAGCACCACGAACAGATATTTGCCGAGCGCGCGCTGCGACGGGGTAAGCGCCGCGAGCGTCAGCGGGTCCTTGTCCGCGGCGACGAGCGGCGTGTCGTCGTGGCGGCGCAGGAAGGCCCAGCCCCAGATCAGCGCACCCACGCCCGCGATCAGGATCACGACGCAGGCGAGCGACCAGAGGATATTCTCCGGCGTCGGCTGGTTGCCGATCAGCGGTTCGGGCGGCCAGTTGTTGGTATAGGTGGCGACCGTCCCCGGCCGCTCGGTCGATGCGGCCCAGGCGGTCCAGAAGAAGAAGTCGGTCAGCGCCGCGCGCTTCGCCGCGTCGGGCAGCGTCGCTTCCTTCATCGCGTAATTGTCGCGCATCTCGCGCAGCGCCGGGTCGTTTCCGTACAGCCGGTCATAATGGTCGGCGGTCTGGTCGATCGCCCGGGCGCGCAGGTCCGACACGGTGACGACGCCCGTCGCCGGATCGAGCGTATTGCGGCGATATTCCTCCTTGAGCCGATGGGTCAGCGCCGCCTTCTGCGCGACGTCGAGCGCGTCGAACGCCTTGCCATAGCTTTCCTGCGCCGCAAGGCTGAGCCATGCGGTCAGTTCACGGTGCAACCAGTCGGCCGACCAGTCGGGCGCCTGATAGGCGCCATGCCCCCAGATCGAGCCGAGCTGCATCCCACCGGTGCTCTGCCACGCGGCCTGCCCCGCCATGATGTCGTCGCGGGTCATCAGCACCTCGCCCGAGGCGGTCGTCACCCGTTCGGGAATCGGCGGTGCCTTGCGATAGACCTCTACCCCGGAGATCCCCAGGATCGCGAACGTCACCGTCAGGACCGCGATCAACGTCCACCAAAGCTTGCGATATTCGCCCACGAGAGCCCCCGTCTATATGAAAAGCATGTGTGTCAGGCGGCCCGGTCGGGCGCCTGGGATTTGTCGGATTCGTCGAACAGGATCGTCAGCAGCAGCGAACTGTCCGCAACCGCCTCGACCGCGTGCCGCGCGCCGGGATCGAGGAACAGCCAGTCGCCGGTGCGAAGCTCGGCCGGCGAGCCGCCCTCGAACCGCACATGCCCCGCGATGCAGTAAAGCGTCATCGACCCGGCGACCTGGTGCGGGGCGATCGACTCGCCGGCCCGCACGACCAGATGGACCGCCTCGAACGACGCATTCCTGGCGAGCGCCGCGGTCCGTGTCGCCGGATCGTCGAGCGTGCCCAGGCGCGCCACTTCGCCCGATCGGCAATGATGGAGCGCCATGTCAGGCTTCCCCCGCAGACGGCGAATCGCCGCGCCGTGCAAGGCAGAGACCGCGTCCGACGCCACGCAGCGCCGCGACGCACCAGCGCCGCACCGCTCCTGCCCCGCGCGCGCCTTCGCGTGCGCCACGCCGGGCATCGAGCGGCCCGGGGCCGGTCACTTCACCACATTCGGGACAGAGCATCGCCCATCCTCCATCCGCGCGACCCGGACCGCCGGACGCGCATTCGACTATGAGAGACGATAGCAGAGTTCGGGGCAATGGGTTTGCGCTGGATCAAACTGCCCGGCGGTTTGCGGGGTCGAGCCGAAAAGGGGCCGGAACGCGGGCATCCTTTGGGCGAGACGCCCCTTAGGGTCCTGACCCTAATCCTCGTCGCCTTCGGCCAGGCGGCGGATCGCTTCGGGGTCGTGGATGGTCAGGCGCTGGCCGCGGCTTTCCAGAAGCCCCGCCTTTTCCCAGGCCGCGACGGTTCGGCTGGCGGTATGCAGCGTGGTCCCCGCGAATTCGGCGAGGTCCTTGCGGCGCAGCGGTATCTCGATCGTCGTGCCGCGCGACCCGTCGCGCCCCGACTGGGCGGCGAGCCGCAGGACGGCCTGGGCGATGCGCTGTTCGGCACGCCAGGTGGTGAGTTCGCGGACGCGCTCCTGAAGCTGCGCCATGCGCTCGCCGAGCGCCCGGATCAGGTTGATCGCGATCGCCGGATAGCGGGTCATCAGATCGAGGAGCTGCGGCTCGGACCATGTCAGCACCGTCGATGGCTCGACGGCGACGGCATCGGCCGGGAAGCGGTGATCGGTGAACAGAGGCACTGTGCCGAACATCTCGCCGGGCGCGATGAAGCGGACGATCGCCTGTCCGCCGTCGGCGCCGCCCTGCACGATGCGGACGCTGCCCGACGCCAGCGCATAGGCGCGCGACACCGGGTCGCCCTGCCGGAAGATGACCGCGTCCTTCTCCACCCGCGCCGTGCGCATCGCGGCGCGGACCGGCTCGAGCGCCTCGGCCGGCAGCGAGGCGAACAGCTCGAGCGCGCCGATCCGGTCGAGCGACACTGCGGGCTCCATGTCCATCCCCTGCCTTACTCTCTCACGCATCCCATCACCGCAGCGGCCGGCCCGATGCACCCACGATTTGCGCTGGCACAAAGCCGGCGCCGCCAACAGCGTTTATATGCAATCCATTCGCAACAGCAATCATATGCTCTGCGCCGACGCATGGCGCCGGCCGATCGTTCGACACCGGAAAGGATTCGCCAATGCTCCGCCGCCTTCCGCTTCTCGCCGCCGCCGCGTCGCTCGCGATACCGGGGTCCGCGTCGGCGCGATCGACGCGACTCGATCTCGACCGATTGGCCTATGCCGTCGTTCACGGCACCGCGCAGCAGGCGGTGCTCGCGACCGACGCCGACGGCCGGCCGCTCAGCTTCCTGCTGCGGATCGACAAGGGGAAGCTCCTGCCGCCGCACGGCGCGACGGGTCCGGTGCGCCTGCTGACGGTGCTGTCGGGCACGCTGTCCTGGGGCGACGGGGCCAGTCTCGACGAGGCGGCCGAGCGCCGCTTCGGCCCGGGCAGCGTGATCGTCATCCCCGCGGAGGGCGGCGAGCATTGGGCCGCGGCCCGCGACGGCGACGTGCTGCTTCAGGTCGTGCTGGTGCGGAACGGGGCGCTGTCACCCGCGGCGGCGGCGCAGGTGGCGCGATGACCGGCATCGACGATCTCGCGCTCGCGCGTGCGCTCCATGTCCTGGGCGTCGTCGTCTGGATTGGCGGCGTGTCGATGGCGACCACCGTCGCGCTGCCCGCGGTGCGGCGCGGCACGTTCGGCGAAGATCGCGTCGCGGCGTTCCACGCCTTCGAGGGCCGCTTCGTATGGCAGGCGCGCGCGGCGGTGCTGCTGGTCGGGCTCACCGGCTTCTACATGATCGAGCGCCTCGACCTGTGGGACCGCTTCGCCGAGGCCCGCTTCTGGTGGATGCATGCGATGGTGATCGTCTGGTCGCTGTTCGCGCTGCTGCTGTTCGTCGGCGAGCCGTTCGTGCTGCACCGCTATTTCCCGGCATGGGCGCGACGCGACCCGCAGCGCGCCTTCACCGCGCTGCACCGCGTGCACGTGGTGCTGCTGGTGCTCGCGATGGCGACGATCCTGGGGGCCGTGGCGGGAAGCCACGGATGGCTTCCCTTCTGATCCGGCGTCAGGCGGCGACGGCGGCCTGCGGAGCGGCCCGGCGCACGCCTTCGTCGACATGGTCCGCGAACTGCGCGAAATTGTCGATGAACTGCTGCACCAGCAACTGCGCCGTGCGGTCATAGGCGGCCTTGTCGGCCCAGGCTTCGCGCGGGTCGAGGATCGCGCTGTCGACGCCCGCCACCGCGACCGGATAGTCGAAACCGAAGTTCGGGTCCCGGCGGAATTCGGCGTCGTTCAGGCTGCCGTCGAGCGCGGCGTTGAGCAGCGCGCGCGTCGCCTTGATCGGCATGCGCTTGATGCCGTCCATCGTCGCCATGCCGCCGGTCCAGCCGGTGTTGACGAGCCAGCATCTGACGCCGCCCTTCGCGATGCGGTCCTTGAGCAGATTGCCGTAGACGCTCGGGTGGCGCGGCATGAAGGGCGCGCCGAAGCAGGTCGAGAAGGTCGCCTCGGGCTCGGTCACGCCGATTTCCGTGCCGGCGACCTTGGCGGTGTAGCCCGACAGGAAATGATACATCGCCTGGTCGGGGGTCAGCCGCGCGATCGGCGGCAGCACGCCGAAGGCATCGGCGGTGAGGAAGATCACCGTCTTCGGCACCGGCCCCATGTTCGCGTCCGACGCGTTCGGGATGAAGTCGATCGGATAGGCGCCACGGGTGTTTTCCGCGAGGCTGTTGTCGTCGAGGTCGAGCGCGCGCGTTTCGGGGTCGATCACCACATTTTCGAGCACGGTGCCGAAGCGCCGCGTCGTCGCGTAGATTTCGGGTTCGGCCTCTTCGGACAGGCGGATCATCTTGGCATAGCAGCCGCCCTCGAAATTGAAGACCGCGGTGTCGGACCAGCCATGCTCGTCATCGCCGATCAGCGTGCGCGACGCATCGGCCGACAGCGTCGTCTTGCCGGTGCCCGACAGGCCGAAGAAGACCGCGGTGTCGCCGTCGGGGCCGATGTTCGCCGAACAGTGCATCGGCATCACGCCCTGCGCGGGGAGCAGATAGTTGAGGATGCCGAACACCGACTTCTTCATCTCGCCGGCATAGGCGGTGCCGCCGATCAGCACGAGCTTCTCCGCGAAATTGACCGCGACCACCGTCTCGCTCCGCGTCCCGTGCTTCGCCGGGTCGGCGCGGAAGCTGGGCAGGTCGATGACGGTATAGTCGGTCTGGAACGCCGCCAGCTCGTCGGCGGTCGGGCGGCAAAGCAGGGTGCGGATGAACTGGCTGTGCCACGCATATTCGGTGAGCACCTGCACGCCGACGCGATATTCGGGCTGCGAGCCGCCGAACAGCTGCTGGCGATAGAGGCGGTCGGACGCGGCGAGATGCGCGAGGAAATCGGCCTTCAGTGCCGCGAAATGATCGGGGGTCATCGCGACGTTGGTCTTGCCCCACCAGATGGTGTCGCGGGTTTCGTCGTCCTGGACGATGAACTTGTCCTTGGCGCTGCGCCCGGTGTGCTTGCCGGTGGCGACGACGAGCGGGCCGTCCTTGGCCAGCAGGCCTTCGCCATGGCGGACGGCATCCTCGACGAGCCGGGCCGTGCCCCAATTGTCGGCGACGTCCGCTTTCGTTTCGACGGTCGCATCGCCGATCGCAATCCTGGTCATCTGTCTTCGCCTTTCCCTGGCGCTGCGGCCCGCCTGGTTCGCGATGCGCGGCCTGCCGAGCAGAAGGGCTGGCCCGCATGCGTCATGGGTGCCGACGTGACGCCGATTCCGTAGATATCCAGTCGCGTTAGCGAGGATGGCGGGGCAGGTCAAAAGATTAAAGGGTGAATCGGGGCCGGGCCGTGCGCGGTTGTCGATGGCCGCCGGATCGGCTAGTTCGCCTGCGGGGCGCCCAGCCATTGGAAAGAGCATGACGGCAACCATCGCGCTGGTCGACGACGACCGCAACATCCTGCAATCCCTGTCGATCGCGCTTCAGGCCGAAGGCTTTGCGACGCGCGTCTATTCGGACGGCGAGGCGGCGCTGAAGCCGCTGATCGACAATCCCCCCGACCTCGCCGTCTTCGACGTCAAGATGCCGCGCATGGACGGGCTCGAACTGCTGCGCCGGCTGCGCGAGAAAAGCCAGCTTCCGGTCATCTTCCTGACCAGCAAGGACGACGAGATCGACGAGGCGCTGGGTCTGGCGATGGGCGCCGACGATTATATCGCCAAGCCCTTTTCGCAGCGGCTGGTGATCGCGCGCATCCGTGCGATCCTGCGCCGCGTCGAACTCAACCGGAACAGCGCCGGCGCCGATGACGAGCCGGTCGCCGAACCCATTTCGCGCGGGCGGCTGACGATGGACCCGGCGCGTCACAAGGTGAGCTGGGACGGGCGCGACGTGACGCTGACCGTCACCGAATTCCTGATCCTGGAAACGCTCGCCAGCCGCCCCGGGATCGTCCGCAGCCGCAACCAGCTGATGGACGCGGCCTATCAGGACGACGTCTATATCGACGACCGCACGATCGACAGCCACATCAAGCGCCTGCGCCGCAAGTTCCGCGAGGTCGATCCCGAATTCGACGCGATCGAAACCCTCTATGGCGCGGGCTACCGCTTCTCCGACGATGCTTAGGGCGATGCGCAGGTCGGAGGAGGCATCCGCCGCCGAGCAGGAGGAGGCTCCGCTCGTCTGGTCGGCGCGCTGGTCGCTGACGACGCGCATCCTGGCGGTCAACATCCTGGCGGTCGCGCTGCTCGCCGGCGGCTTCTTCTATCTCGACACCTATCGCACCCGGCTGGTCGACACGCGCATCGCGGTGATGGAGGACCAGCTCGCGATGCTCGACAGCGCGCTCGAAGCGGCGCGCCCCGACCAGCGGCAGCGACTGATCGGCGAATTCACCCGTGCGACCGAATCGCGGCTGCGCTTCTACGATGCCGCGGGGCGCAAGGTCGACGACAGCTTCGCGCATGCCCCGCCGACCTATACGCTGCGCGACCCCGAACTGCAGCCGTGGAAACGCGACGCCGCGCGCGCGATGGACCGCGGCATCGACTGGATCGTCGGCGCGCCGACCTATCCCGATTTCGAGGAGCCGCTGGACGACCGCGCCGCTGCGTGGCCCGAGGTGGTGGAAGCGCTGCGCAGCGGAGTGGAAGCGACGCGGTTCCGCTATGCCCCCGAACGCACGCCGCTGCTCAGCGCGACGCGCGTCGTCGACCTCGAAACGCCCGAGGTGATGCTGATGACGCTCAACGCGCGCGACATCACGCGCACCGTGCGCGCCGAACGCTTTCGTCTCGCGGTGGTGATGGCGATGGTGCTGGTCGCATCGGTGCTGCTGTCGCTGTTCCTGGCGCGCACGATCGTCCGCCCGCTGCGCAGGCTGGCGCGCGCGGCGGTGCGCGTCCGCCTCGGCCGCGCGCGCGAGGTCGTCGTCCCGCGCCTGCCGAGCCGCCGCGACGAGATCGGAACCCTTGCCCGCGCGCTGAGCGACATGACGCAGGCGCTGCGCGAACGCATCGACGCGGGCGAGCATTTCGCCGCCGACGTGACGCACGAGCTCAAGAATCCGATCGCCTCGGTCCGCTCGGCGATCGAGGGGCTGGGCCGCGTCCGGACCGACGAACAGCGCGCGCAGCTGCTCGCCATCGCCGACGAGGATGTGCGCCGACTCGACCGGCTCGTCACCGACATCAGCGACGCGAGCCGCATCGACGCGCAGCTTTCGCGCACCCATTTCGAGCCGATCGACATCGGGCTGATGATCGAATCGATGCTCGCGGGCCGCGCCGCGCGCGCCGGGCAGGGGACGGACGGACAGAAGGCGAACGGGCCGCGCATCGCCTTCGCGCGCCCGCGCCGCGGCACGACGATGGTGATGGGCGATGGACATCGGATCGAACGCGCGATCGACAATGTCATCGATAATGCGATCAGCTTCTCGCCGCCGGACGGCCTCGTCTGCATCGCCGCGACGCGGCTGGGCGACGAAGTGCATGTGCGCGTCGACGACGACGGCCCCGGCATCGACCCGGCGCAGCGCGAGGCGATCTTCCGCCGCTTCCACAGCGAACGCCCCGACGGCGAGGCCTTCGGTCGCCACAGCGGGCTGGGTCTCGCCATCGCGCGCACGATCATCGAGGGTCACAGCGGCACCATCGCCGCGCGCGACCGCGAGGACGGCCGGCGCGGCGCGAGCCTGCTCATCACCCTGCCGGCCGGCGACGGGAACGAAACGGTCGCCTGAGTCCGGCGGCATTCACCCAATCTTCCCTCCCGCAAGCGGGAGGGGCAGCGAGGCTTGCGAACTTGTTCGCTATGGTCCGTGGGGATTCGGATTTCGGCACGGTTTTTCCCTTCCGTCACGCTGAACTTATTTGGCAATGATCTCTTTTCGACAAGTCACTGTTCCCCGGCGAAAGCCGGGGTCCATGCGAGGCAGCGCTGTGCCATCTGGACCCCGGCTTTCGCCGGGGAACGGCGCCTGACTTGCCTGAAGCCCCGATCCGGGAACCCATGGTCTGCCCTCACCTAAAAAGCGGCGCAAAGGGCAACGTCCGGCCATGGATGCTGAAACGAGTTCAGCATGACGAACGGATGAGGCGGTACGCCGAATCCCCACGGACCATAGAGCCTGATGCCATGAGTTGGAATCGTCATTGCGAGGAGCGAAGCGACGCGGCAATCCAGAGTGGGCGCAAACCGCTCTGGATTGCTTCCCCCGGATCAGGTCCGGGGTCGCAATGACGAAGCGGGGGCCAATATCATCATACTCCAGCCGCAGCGGGGTGGGCCTCTGCACCGCCGCTTGCCCACCCCCACCCCCTCCCGCAAGCGGGAGGGGAGACCAAGTGAGTAATGACCCACTACCCGCCGGTTTGCCGCCTTGCTACCCTACCCCGCCGCAGCTAAGCCTAGGCGATGCTTTCGAGCCGGACCGTGCCAGAGATCGTCAACATCCATGCGAGCTGCGTCGCCGCCGGGCGCCGCGGCATCCTGCTGCTCGGCCCGTCCGGGCTGGGCAAGTCCGACCTCGCGCTGCGGCTGATCGACCGGGGCGCGCGGCTGGTCGCCGACGATCGCTGCGACGTCTGGCGCCAGGACGGCGCGCTGTGGTGCCGCCCGCCCGAGACGCTGGAGGGCAAGCTGGAGGTGCGCGGGATCGGCATCGTCGAACAACCCTTCGCCGCGCCGGTGCCGCTGGCGCTCGCGGTGCGGCTGGCCGACCGCTATGACCGCATGCCCAACCCGGGCGAGGTGGAGACGGTCGCGGGCCATCCGCTGCCCGCCCTGCGGCTTTCGGCCTTCGAGGCGTCGGCACCGATCAAGGTCATGCTCGCGCTCGACCGTCTGGCGACCCCGTCATGACCGCCCCGGCCGAACCGCGCCTGCTGCTCGTCACCGGCCTCGCGGGCGCCGGCAAGTCGACCGCGCTCAAGGTGCTCGAGGACCTGGGCTGGGAAGTGGTCGACAATCTGCCGCTGTCGCTGCTCGAACCGCTGATCGACGCGCCGGTCAAGCGCAGCGAGGCGCACCGGCCGCTCGCGGTCGGCATCGACAGCCGCAGCCGCGGCTTCCGCCCCTCGCTGCTCGTCCGCCATATCAAGGACCTGCGCGCCGCGGGCGGGCGCGACATCCAGACACTGTTCATCGACTGCGCGGGAGCGGAACTCGAACGCCGCTTTTCCGAGACGCGCCGCCGCCATCCGCTCGCCGAGGACCGCCCCGCCGCCGACGGCATCGCGCGCGAGCGCGAGATGATGGAGTCGCTGCGTCGCTGGGCCGAGCATGTCGTCGACACGACCAATTATTCGAGCAACGACCTGCAGGAAGAGATCCGCCACCGGTTCGGCGACGACGGCGACAATGAGCCGGCGCTCAACATATTGAGCTTCGGCTTCGCGCGCGGCCTGCCGCGCAACGCCGATCTCGTCTTCGACATGCGCTATCTGCGCAATCCGCACTGGGACCCGGCGCTGCGCCCCGGCACCGGGCTCGACCCCGCGGTCGCCGCCTATGTCGCCACCGACCCCGCCTATGAGGCGACGGTGTCGCAGATCGAGACGCTGCTGCTGACGCTGCTGCCGCGCTACTGCGCCGAGGGGAAGAGCTATGTCACCATCGCCTTCGGCTGCACCGGCGGGCGCCACCGGTCGGTCCATGTCGCCGAACGCGTCGCCCGGACGCTGCAGGCCGCGGGCCACCTTCCGACCGTCACCCACCGCAACCTTGACTCCGCCCCGCAAGATGGGCTTGAGGGCAAGCCCCCGCCCGCATCTCCCGCATCCGGCGGACAAGCATAAGGGTCGTCGATTTCATGCCCACCGATAAAGCGCTGCCGCTGCTTGGTATGGTCCTCGTCACGCATGGCCGGCTTGCCGAGGAAATGGTGACGGCGATGGAGCATGTCGTCGGCCCGCAGCGCGCGATCGCGACCGTGTGCATCGGCCCCAACGACAATATGGAGATGCGGCGCAAGGAGATCGCCGAGGCGATCCGCAAGGTCGACGAGGGGCGCGGCGTCATCATGCTGACCGACCTGTTCGGGGGCACGCCGTCGAACCTCGCGATCAGCCTGCTCGAACAGGGGCGGACCGAGGTGATCGCGGGGGTCAACCTGCCGATGCTGATCCGGCTCGAAAGCGCGCGCAAGGCGATGGACCTGCGCTCCGCGGTGATCGCGGCGAAGGAAGCCGGCCAGAAATATATCTCCGTCGCGTCGGAAATGCTGGGAGTGGGGCCATGAGCGAAGCGTCGGAGACCGTCGAGATCACCAACCAGCGCGGGCTCCACGCGCGCGCCAGCGCCAAGTTCGTCACCTTCGTCAGCCGCCTGCCCGAAACGGTGACGGTCGAGGTCGAGAAAGGCGGATCGCGCGTCAACGGCACATCGATCATGGGGCTGATGATGCTCGGCGCGGCGAAGGGCGACAGCATCACCATCCACACCAGCGGCGATGGCGCCGACACCGCGCTGCTCAAGCTGGTCGGCCTCGTCAAGGACAGCTTCGGCGAGGATTGAGCCCATGGCCCCTCCCCGCGCGGGAAGCGCCCGCCGTAGCCGCATCGAAAGTCTCTCCAACCCGCTGGTCAAGCGGATGCGGCTGCTGCGCGAGAAACGGCACCGCCGCGCCGAGGGGCTGTTCCTCGCCGAAGGGCTGCGGATCGCGACCGAGGCGCGCGAGGCGGGGGTGCTGCCGCAGTGGCTGTTCCTCGCCGACGAAGGCGCCGCCGGGCATCCGCTGGCGAAGGCGCTGGTCGAGGCGACGCTGGCGGCGGGCGGCGAGGTGATCGACACGACGCCCGCGATCCTCTCCAAACTCTCCGGCAAGGACAATCCGCAGACCGTCGTCGGCATCTATGCCGAACCGCAGACCGCGCTGGCCGACATCGACCGCGACGCCGCGCCGATCTGGCTGGTCGCCGAGCGGTTGCGCGACCCCGGCAACCTCGGCACGATGCTGCGCACCGGCGACGCGGTCGGGGCGGGCGGGCTGATCCTGCTCGACGACAGCACCGACCCCTGGTCGGTCGAAGCGGTGCGCGCGAGCATGGGGGCGATCTTCACCCAGCGGCTGGTGCAGGCGCGCTGGGACGAGTTCCTGCCCTGGCTGCGCGCCGGCCGCGGCGAGCTGGTCGCGACCTGGCTGGGCGACGACAGCAAGGATTATCAGGCGGTGCGCTATGCCGCGCCGACCTTCCTGCTGATCGGCAACGAATCGCAGGGGCTGCCGCCCGCCTATGCCGCCGCCGCCGACGTGCGCGTGAAGATGCCGATGCTGGGCAAGGCCGACAGCCTGAACGCCGCGGTCGCCGCGGCGGTGATGGCCTATGAGGTGCTGAACCAGCGGCGAAGATGAACGGCGCTTGGCCGGATCGTTCAGAAAAGCGCCAGCCCCATGCAACTAGAGGCGCGCCTTTCCGTTCGTATCGAGCGGAGCCGGGACGCGCGCCGGACATGGCGCGCTATCCCGGCCCCGCCGACGCGAACGCGCTGCTGGAGACCATCATGACCAAGACGCTGCCCCTGCTCGCCCTTTCCCTCGCTCTCGCCGCCTGCGCCCCCGCCGGGACGCCGCAGGCGCCCGGCGATGCGCCGCCGCCCGCCGGCGCCTATATGGCGGTCGGCACCGAGCCCGGCTGGACGCTGGAGATCACCCCCGAAAGGCTGAACTATGCCGGCGATTACGGCGAGACGAAGATCGTCGTGCCGAACCCCGGCGCGCGCGCGTCGTCGGGCGGCGAACGCTATGTCACGCCGCGTCTGACGGTCGACGTCGCCCACGCCGCGTGCAGCGACGGGATGAGCGACCGGCGCTATCGCGACACGGTGACGGTGACCGCCGACGGCAAGACGGTGAAGGGCTGCGGCGGCGCGATCCTGCCGCCGGGCGAGCTGGCCGGCACCCACTGGACCTTCGTGTCGATCGGCGGCGTCGCGATCGCCGGCGACCGGCCGGCCGAGCTGCAATTCGACGGTGACCGGATGAGCGGCAGCGCCGGCTGCAACCGCTTCGGCGGCAGCTATTCGGTCAAGGACGGAATGCTGACCGCGGGGCAACTCGCGGCGACGCTGATGGCCTGCCCAGGCCCCGCGATGGAACAGGAACGCGGCTTCTTCGCCCTGATGGAGGCGCCGGTGCGCGTCGACTTCCCGGCGGACGGCACGATGGTGCTGACCGGCAGGGACGGCAAGACGGCCGTGCTCAAGCGGGCGATATAGAACCGCGGGCGTAAATCCGATCCATCGCCCTGTTGGGGAGCGGGGATCGGGGGAGCGATGCCGGTCGGGCATGCGCTTCCAGGCCGACATGCCGCCCGCGCGGCAATGGCGACTCATTCGCCCGCGTCGTTCACCGCGCTGGGCGCGGCCGCCAGCTTGGCGAGCGGGCGCGCGGCCTGTTCGGCGACCGGCAGCGTCGGGATTTCCTTGCCGCCGGTTTCGATATCAAGCGCCTCGAAACGCTTCGCCTGCGTCAGCACCTGGCTTTCGAAGCTGCCGACGAAGGCGTTGTAGGCGCCCGTCGCCTGGTCGAGATTCTTGCCCACCCGCGCGATGTGTGTGCCCATCGTCGCCATGCGCGCGTACAGTTCCTTGCCGAGCGCCGCGATCTCGCGCGCCTGTCCCGCGAGCTTTTCCTGCCGCCACACCGCGGCGACGGTGCGCGCGATCGCGATCAGATTGGTCGGGGTCGCGAGCAGCACCTTGCGCTCGAACGCATAGTCCCACAGCCCCGTATCCTGGTCGAGCGCGGCGGCGAGGAAATGCTCGCCGGGGACGAACATCACGACATAGTCGGGCGTGTCGTCGAACTGGTTCCAATAGGCCTTGGCGCCGAGCGCGTTGACATGCGCCTTCATCGCCGCGGCGTGCGCCGCCAGATGCGCCGTCTTCTCGCCCTCGTCGACCGCGCCGAACGCATCCTGATAGGCGTTGAGCGACACCTTGGCGTCGATGACCAGATTCTGCCCGCCCGGCACCCGCACCACCACGTCGGGGCGCAGCCGCCCACCCTCGCCGTCGGCGACGCTGACCTCGGTCTGGAAATCGGCATGTTCGGAAAGACCGCAGCTTTCGAGGACGTTGCGAAGCTGCTGCTCGCCCCAGCGGCCGCGCGCCTTGGGTGCGTTGCGCAGCGCGTTGACCAGCTTCGCCGCCTCGCTCGACACGCGCTCGTTCTGTGCGCGCATCGATTCGATCTGTCCCTGCAGGATGCCGAAGGCGCTCTGCCGGTCGGCCTCGACCTTCGTCACCGCCCGCTCATATTTCTCGAGCCGCTCGTGGACGGGCGACAGCAGCGCCTTCAGATTCTGCCCCGCGCTTTCCTCGCTCTGCCGGAAGCGCGCCTCGGCGCGTTCGAGGAACGCCTTCTGCGCCTCGCCGAGCATCGCCTGCCCGACCTCGCGGAACTGCGCGGTGAGCGCCGCCTGCGCCTCGCGAAGCTGGGCGATCTGCGCGTCATGCGCGGCATCGCGCGCCTTCTGCTCGGCGAGCAGCGCCGACAATTGCAGGTCGGCGGCCTTGCGCGCGTCGGCCTCTGCGGCAAGGTCGGTCACGGCGGTCTTGAACCGCTCGGCCAGCCCGTCACGCTCGGCCCGCAGCGCCCCCGCCTGCCGCCCGGCAAACAACCAGCCGATCAGAGCGCCAAGGAAGAGCGCGACAAGGGCGGCGACGAGCATCATGTCCATGCGCGGAACATAGAATGAACGCGTTCTGTCTGGCTAGCGGTAAATTGTGCGGCGAAGCCGGATGTGCGAAATCCCGTGAATATGAAATTCTTTCCCCTCATCGTCATCGCAGCCGCCCTCACCGCCGCCTGCAGCCCAGAAGCGAAAGTCGCTTCCGTCGACCTATGCGACATCCCAAAACATGGCGCGCGCTGGACCGATAAGGAAATTGTCGTGGCGGGTTGGTATTATGGCAGCAGCCACATGGTCGAGATCGGTTCGGATAAGTGCAGATATGATCGCCTCAGTCCTCATTTCAAAGAAGGAACTGTCGGCAGTTTTCACGATTCCACAGACAAACAGCAAAGCGAGTTGAAGGCGGACCTAAAAAGCGGAATTTGGCCGGAAGCGCAATTTTACGCTCGGTTCCATGGCGTGTTGCGATTCAAGCCCAGCCAGCCCTCGTTATGGAACAACAGAACCAACTATTATGAGCTGGAGATCGACCGGGTGGACGGCATCAGATGGGAGGAGGCCCCGTTTCTCAACCCCGTCCCACCGTGCAACGCCGAGTGCCAAGCTTATGGCCGAAAAATGGGTGCGACCCATCCCTAGGCCGCAACGAATCAAAAATGGCCATATCGACTAATTTGCCGTCACAAATGCAAACGGCAGCACCGCCCGATAGGCCTCCACCCCCGGCGCGCCGCCGATCGTCACGTCCTGCGTGAGCAGCCAGTAGTGGCGCACGATCTCCGCCTGCTGTTCGAGGCCGTAGCGGTCGAGCCGCCATCCCGGCTTCAGGCTGTAGCTGTAGTTCGCGAAGGGGTGCCGCATCAGCACCAGATACCAGCGCCCGCGCGTCTGAGCCTGCCAGACATGCGTCATCTCGTGGATGAAAAGGCCCTTGAGCGCCTGCGGCGCCGCTCCGAAATCCTCGCAGTAAAGGTCACCGTGCGGGTGGAAATGGAGCGCGCCCATCGGCGCCATCACCACCCGGCGCGGCTGAAAGAATATCCACTTGTGATGGCAGACGCGCACGCGGTCATAGGCGATCGCGTCGCCGAACACGGAGCGGGCGAGCGCGATTTCGCCCTCGGTGAGCGGGCGCGATGGGCGCGGCATCAGTGATGCTTCGTCATTGCGAGGGGCCGGAGGGGGCGCTGCTCCGCTCGCCGTAACGATGGGAGGGGCGTCACCCTATTTCTTCGCGGCATCCGCAGCCTTGTCCGCATCATGGTCCATGCCGCCATGATCCGCCGCGCCGGCATCGGGTGCCGGCTTGATCGGCATGTCGAACAGGATGCGGTCGTTGTTGTTGTTGGTGAAGACGAAGGCCATCGGCAGCTTGCCCGCGCGCACCGCGGCGCCGTTGATGTGCCAGATCATCAGATGCTTGCCGCCCGGCTTGAACTCGAGCTTGCCCTTCGCGGGCACCGCGGCGCGTGCGAGCGGCTTCATCGTCACCACGCCGTTCTCGCGCACGCTTTCGTGCATCTCGACGCGCTGCGCGAGGTCGGCGGTCACCGCGACCAGCTCGACCGGCTGCGGCCCGCCTTCGACGGTGAAATAGCCGACCGCGGGCCGGTCGGGGGTCGCCCCCATCTGGATATAGCCGGAGACGACGTTGAGCTGCGGACCGGCGCCAAGATTTTCCTGGCACCCCCCGATGGCGAAGGTGGCGGCGGCAAGCGCGGCGATGGCAAGGGCTTTCATGATGTGCGGACTCCCGAAAAGCTGCAATTTCCTGTCCCAGATACGCTGTGGAAACCCTTGTGCCAAGGATCAGCGCACCTATATCGCGCCCATCAGACGAACATCAGGCGTGCCGCATCAGGGCGCCGAAGAAGCAACAAGGACGTTGAGATTATGGCCAAAGTGATCGGGATCGACCTCGGCACCACGAACAGCTGTGTCGCGGTCATGGAGGGCGGCAAGCCCAAGGTTATCGAAAATGTCGAAGGCACGCGCACGACGCCGTCGATCGTCGCCTTCGCCAAGGACGGCGAGCGGCTGATCGGCCAGCCTGCGAAGCGCCAGGCCGTCACCAATCCCGAAAACACGATTTTCGCGGTGAAGCGCCTGATCGGCCGCCGTTTCGACGACCCCATGACCAAGAAGGATATGGAACTCGTCCCCTACAACATCGTCAAGGGCGCGAACGGCGATGCCTGGGTCCGCGCGGGTGGCGAGGATTATTCGCCGTCGCAGATTTCGGCCTTCATCCTTCAGAAGATGAAGGAAACCGCCGAATCCTATCTCGGCGAGAAGGTCGAGCAGGCGGTGATCACCGTCCCGGCCTATTTCAATGACGCGCAGCGGCAGGCGACTAAGGATGCCGGCAAGATCGCCGGTCTCGAAGTGCTGCGCATTATCAACGAGCCGACCGCGGCCGCGCTCGCTTACGGGCTCGACAAGTCGGAGAACAAGACGATCGCGGTCTATGACCTCGGCGGCGGCACCTTCGACATTTCGGTGCTCGAAGTCGGCGACGGCGTGTTCGAGGTGAAGTCGACCAACGGCGACACCTTCCTCGGCGGCGAGGATTTCGACTCGAAGATCGTCGAATATCTCGCCGACGGCTTCAAGAAGGACGAAGGCATCGACCTGCGCGGCGACAAGCTGGCGCTCCAGCGGCTCAAGGAAGCCGCCGAAAAGGCGAAGATCGAGCTGTCGTCGGCGCAGTCGACCGAGGTCAACCTGCCCTTCATCACCGCCGATGCCAACGGGCCGAAGCACCTCGTCAAGACGATCACCCGCGCCGACTTGGAAAAGCTGGTCGAAGAGCTGATCAAGCGGACGCTCGAACCGTGCAAGAAGGCGATCAAGGACGCCGGCGTCAGCGCGAGCGACATCGACGAGGTCGTGCTGGTCGGCGGCATGACGCGCATGCCGCGGGTACGCGAAGTGGTGAAGGACTTCTTCGGCAAGGAACCGCACACCGGCGTCAACCCCGATGAGGTCGTCGCGATCGGCGCCGCGATCCAGGCGGGCGTTCTGCAGGGCGACGTCAAGGACGTGCTGCTGCTCGACGTGACGCCGCTGAGCCTCGGCATCGAGACGCTGGGCGGCGTGTTCACGCGCATGATCGACCGCAACACCACCATCCCGACCAAGAAGTCGCAGGTCTATTCGACCGCCGACGACAACCAGTCAGCGGTGACGATCCGCGTCTTCCAGGGCGAGCGCGAGATGGCGGCCGACAACAAGATGCTCGGCCAGTTCGACCTCGTCGGCATTCCGCCGGCGCCGCGCGGCGTGCCGCAGATCGAGGTGACCTTCGACATCGATGCCAACGGCATCGTCAACGTCTCGGCGAAGGACAAGGGCACCGGCAAGGAACAGCAGATCAAGATCCAGGCCAGCGGCGGCCTGTCGGATGCCGACATCGACCAGATGGTCAAGGACGCCGAACAGTTCGCCGAAGAGGACAAGAAGCGTCGCGAGGCGGCCGAGGCGAAGAACAACGCCGAAAGCCTGATCCACACGACCGAGCGCCAGCTCGAGGAGCATGGCGACAAGGTCGATGCGGGGCTGAAGTCCGAGATCGAGGCCGCGGTCGCCGAAGCCAAGACGGCGGTCGAGGGCGGTGATGCCGCCGCGATGACCGAAAAGGCGCAGGCGCTCGCACAGGTAGCGATGAAGCTGGGCCAGGCGATCTACGAGAAGGAACAGCAGGCCGCGGCGTCGCCCGGCGCCGAGGCGGGCCCGAATGCAGACGGCGCCAAGGCCGACGAAGATGTCGTCGATGCCGAATTCTCGGAAGTCGAGGACGACAAGAAGTAAGGAATGGGCTTCACCCGTCATGCCGGCGAAGGCCGGCATCGCTTTCGGCAAGGCTCCGCCGAACCGATAGCGGCCCCGGCCTTCGCCGGGGCGACGGGTTGAAGTAAGGGGCTTTGCAGCATGTCGCTCGACATCGATTATTATGAACTGCTCGAATGCGAGCGGACCGCCGACGATGCGACGCTCAAGGCGAGTTATCGCAAGCTGGCGATGAAATATCACCCCGACCGCAATCCGGGGTGCAAGGACAGCGAAGCGCGCTTCAAGGCGATCAACGAAGCCTATGAGGTGCTGAAGGACCCGCAGAAGCGCGCGGCCTACGACCGTTTCGGCAAGAGCATGCCGCAGGGCGGCTTCGGCGGCCATGCCGATTTCGGCGACATCGGCGACATCTTCGAATCGATCTTCGGTTCGGCCTTCGGCGGCGGCGGGCGGCAGCAGCGCGGCCCGGCGCGCGGCGCCGACCTGCGCTACGACATGGAAATCAGGCTCGAGGACGCCTTTTCGGGCTGCGTGCGCGAGATTCAGGTCGATGTCGCGGCGCGCTGCGATGCGTGCGACGGATCGGGCGCCCGCCCCGGCACCTCGACCCATCGCTGCACGACGTGCGGCGGCCACGGCAAGGTGCGCGCGCAGCAGGGCTTCTTCATGGTCGAGCGCACCTGCCCGCATTGCCAGGGATCGGGCGAGGTCATCACCGATCCGTGCGACCAGTGCCATGGCGAAGGCCGCGTCGACCGGCGCAAGACGCTGACCGTCAACGTCCCCGCCGGCGTCGACGAAGGGACGCGCATCCGCCTGTCGGGCGAGGGCGAGTCGGGTGCGCGCGGCGCGGCGCCGGGCGACCTCTACATCTTCCTCCACATCGCGCGGCACCGGCTGTTTGAACGCGAGGGGACGACGCTGTTCACGCGCGCGCCGATCAGCTTCACCACCGCGGCGCTCGGCGGCTGCATCACCATCCCCGGCCTCGACGGCCGCAAGCACGACATCACCATTCCCGCCGGCATCCAGTCGGGCAAGCAGTTGCGTCAGCGCGGCGCCGGAATGCCCGTGCTCAACGGCCGCGGCAACGGCGACCTCGTCATCCAGATCGACGTCGAGACGCCGACGAAGCTCAGCGCGAAGCAGAAGGAACTGCTCGAAGCCTTTCGCGAGACCGAGACCGGCGACGAATGCCCCGCGAGCCAGGGCTTCTTCGGCCGCATCAAGGAAATGTGGGACGACCTGACCGAATGATCGTCCCGTCCCTTCCTCTTGCGGAAGGGCTCAGACGGTTCCGATCTCTCCCCGTATCTCGTCGATCAGCGCCTGCACCCGCGGCAACCGGCCATCCTCCTCGTCGAGTATCGCGTGGAAGGCGCGGCGCTTGATCGCCGCCAGTTCCTCGCTCGTCAGCGCGCCGTCGCCGGTCACGCTCGACGCCACGATGTCGATCAGGCGGTCGGCGCCGTGGAGCCGCCCCCACAGATAGTCGTTCTCGCGATAGGCGCGGCTGAAGAAGGCGCCGAAGCTGTTGAACTCGATCCCCTTCAGCATCGCCGCCGCGCCGCCGGGGCGGATCGCGGTCGCGTCGGAGGGCGAGATGCGGTCGATCTTGATCGGGTCGAACTCGTCGAATCCCTCGCCCTGCAGCAGCGGCAGCGTCGCGATGTCGAAGAAGGGATAGCCGAGATAGGCGAGCAGCATCGTCCGCCGGTCGTCCTTGGGCAGCGCCGCGAGCGCCGCGGCGATCAGTTCGTCGGTCTCGGTATCGACGTCGACGAGGTCGCGCCGGTCGCCGATCGCATCGATCCATTCGCCCATCCCGGCATCCTCGGCGACGTCGAGGTCGGCGAGCCAGTTGTCGCCTTCGCGTTCCAGATAGAGGCCGAGCGCGGCGAAGATCGCCTCGTGCATCGCCTCGCACGCCGGGTCGGGCGCGTCGCGCGTCGCCTCGATCGCGTCGAGCTCGCGCGCGAGGAAGCGCAGCCGGCGGACGCGGAAGCCGAGGTCGTGGATGCGGAAGAAGGCGATGGCGTCGCCGCTCGCCCCCGCGCCGCGCTTGCCCGAGATGCGGTCGAGCCCGCGCTGCCGCACCTCCTCCCACAGCGCCTCGCGCCGCCGCGCTCGGTGGATCGCGCCTTCGGAGGGCGCCAGCCGCTCGACCAGCGCCACCAGTTCCTCGACCACCGCCGACAGCTTGAGGTGGCCGTAGGGCGCGAAGGCGAAGCCCGCGCGCGCCGCCGCCTCGGTCTGTGCCTTGGCGCGCCACTTGCCGAGGCGCGCCGGGGTCGGGCTGTCGAGGAAGAAGGTGGTGCCGAACAGCGCCGCCACCTGTTCCTCGACCTCGACCTTCATCGCGTCGACGATATGCTGCATGCGGCGGATGCGCCGCGACATGCTCTCGATCACCTCGACATTGTCGCGGATCGGCTGTTCGCGCGGGATTTCGGAGAGCGAGCCCAGGATCGTCGTCAGAAAGCCCGGCAGCCGCTTTTCGGCGCCCTCGACCGGCTCGCCGTGCCGGCCGAAGCGGATCGAACGATAATCGGGCTTGGGGTCGATATAGACGAAGCGCCGGTCGATCTCGCGCCGCGCCGGCCGCTGCTTGAGCGCGGCGATGGCCGGGCGGAAGGGCGCATTGGCGAGCACCGATCCGTCGATCAGCACCCGGTCGGCGGGATCGGCCTCGCTGCCGGCGGGAAGCTGCACCTTGATGAAAGCGTCGCGGTGCGGCCAGTCGATACCGCGCTGGGCAAGGACGCCGTCGAGTTCGCGCAGCGTGAAGGGCGGAAAGGCGCCGGGAAAGCTGGCGGTCGCACGCGCCGCCGCGGCAAGGCCCGGAACATCGTCGAGCCGCTTGCCCATGCGCCCGTCCTGCCGGAAATGCATCACCAGCCGATGCTCCTGCTCGGTGACGCGCGGCGGGCTGTTGAGCGCCAGCGGCATGCTGTGCCCCGCGAAATCGGTGGCCGAGACGAACAGGTCGACCGGCTGCCCCGCCGGAACCAGCGTCGGGCCGCGCGGCGCCTTGTCCATCGCGTCGAACGCGTCGAGCAGCAGGTTGGAGAAGATCGCGCCGCCGAAGGGCGGTTCGAACCAGCGCGCGCGCACGAAACGCGACAGCTTCGCGCGCACCTCGTCCTGCGCGCTCCCGCCCACGGTGCGGTCGATGACGTTGCCGCGCCGCTTCATCGCCCAGCCGGCGATCGGTACCGCCCAGAATTTGGTCGCGGCGGACAGCGGCCGCGCGTCGGGGTCGAGCAGGCGATCGACATCGGCATCGTCGAGCCACAATTCGGTCAGCGGATCGAGCGACAGACCCTCGGCGAGCGCGCGTGCCAGGAAAACGCCGTTGATCCCCCCCGCGCTGGCCCCCGCGACGATGTCGGCGAGCACGCGCAGCCGCACCCCGCTCTTCGCCTGGATCGCGGCGAGCAGCTCGCGATAGACGACGCCCGACCCGGCGGCGTCGGTGCCGTCGTGAAAGGCGCGCGACGCCGCGGCGAGGCGCCATATCTCCTTGGTGATCCCGTGCATGTAGACGGCAAGGCTGATGCCGCCATAGCAGATCAGGGCGAAACGCAGTTCCTTCTCGCGCATGGCGGCGGTGATAGCGCGCTTTGCGCACTGTGGCGAATTTTCCACACCGGGTCCGAAAGCGAACCGAAGCGGCATCGATCCTGCTTTGCCCTTGCGTCTGCGAATGGCTCGCATTAGCAGCGCATCCGGAACAGGAGCCAAGAATGAATCGCAGATATTTCGCCGCAGCGCTGGCCTGCACCGCGCTTTCGTCGCCCGCCCATGCCCAAAGCACCGCAGCGCCCGACAGCGCCGACGCCGACGAGGCCATCATCGTCACCGCGGCGCGCACCGTCCTGCCGCCCAACGCGCTGCCGCTGACGATCGACCTGATCGACAAGCAGGCGCTGGAGCAGCAGATCGCGATTTCGGGGTCGATCGCCGACGCGGTGGCGACGCTGACCCCCAGCTTCTCCCCCACCCGGCAGAAATTGTCGGGCGCCGGCGAAACGCTGCGCGGGCGCGCGCCGCTCTATGCGATCAACGGCATTCCGCAGTCGAACCCGCTGCGCGACGGCAGCCGCGACGGCTTCACCATCGACGGCTTCTTCATCGACCGGGTCGAGGTCATCTACGGCTCGAACGCATTGCAGGGGATCGGCGGCACCGGCGGCATCGTCAACCAGGTGACGGTGGGCGCGCCGAAGGCCGACGGCGTGTCCGGCCGCTTCCTGCTCCAGGGCACCGCCGACGACGAATTTTCGGGCGCCGGCATGGGCGGCAAGGCGGCCGGGCTCGTCCAGTACAAGGCGGGGCGCTTCGACGCCACGGTCGGCGCCGCCTATGAAATCCGCGGCATCTTTCGCGACGGCGAGGGACGTCCGGTCGGCATCAACCTGACGCAGGGCGAAACGATGGATTCGAAGACGCTCTCGCTCTTCGGCCGCTTCGGCTATGCCGTCACCGACACGATGCGGCTCGACCTGATCGCCAGCCGCTACGAGATGAAGGGCGACGGCGACTATGCGCCGGTCGCGGGCAACAAGGTGGCGGGTATCCCCACCACCCAGGCGCGCGGAACACCGCCGGGCGTTCCCGCCGCGAGCCGGACCGAAAGCGTCGCGCTGTCGCTGACCGACCCGCAACTGGGCGGCGGCAATTTCGTCAGCCAGCTGTTCTGGAACCGCACCCGCGACACGTTCGGCGGCGAACCCAATCCGATCGCCAGCTTTCAGGACCCGGCGATCGCGCCCGTCGGCACGCTGTTCGACCAGTCGCAGAACCGCAGTCGCAAGGTCGGCGCCAAGATCAGCTATGAACGCGCGGTTCCGGGTTTCGAGGCACTGACGCTGATCGCGGGCTTCGACGCGCTGTGGGACGAAAGCGAGCAGCGGCTGATCACCACGAATCGCGCATGGGTGCCGCCGACCAAGTTCCGCAGCTTCGCGCCCTTCGGCCAGGCGAACCTCAAATTGTTCGACGGCGTCGTCCGTCTGGCTGGCGGCGCGCGCTATGAGGATGTGAAGATCAGCATTGCCGATTATCACACGCTCGCCGCCAACACCTTCGTCGCGTGCCCCGCGCCCCCGGCGGTGCCGACCGGGCCCTGCGGTCCCTCGACCTATGGCGGCGTCGACGTCGGGGGCGGCAGCCCGAACTTCGACGACGTCCTGATCAACGGCGGCCTGATCGTCGAGCCGGCGCCGGGCATCCGCGCCTATGCCAGCTATGCCGAGGGCTATACCGTCCCCGACGTCGGCCGCATTACCCGCGCGGTGAGCAGGACGGGGGTCGATATCGACAATTATCTCGATATCGCGCCGATCGTCTCGAACAACCGCGAGATCGGGGTCGAGGTGAAGCGCGGACCGCTCGACGCGACCGCGACCTACTTCTGGTCGACGAGCACCAAGGGGCAGCTTCTGATCGCGCGTCCCGACGGCATTTTCGACGTCGTGCGCCAGCGCGTCGAGATCGAGGGGCTCGAACTCAACCTGGCAGTGCGGATGCCGATCGACGGGCTGACGCTGTCGGCGGGCTATGCGCATATCGAAGGCCGGTTCGACAATGACGGCGACGGGGCGGTCGACACCGACCTCGACGGCGCCAACATCTCTCCCGACCGCCTCAACCTCGCCGCCGCCTATGCGAAGGGCCCGCTGTCTGCGCGCGTCCAGACGCAATTCTATCTCGCGCGCACCTTCCGGGGGCCGGGCCGCGACGCGCGCAACGATTTCGAGGGCTATAATCTGACCGACGCCATCCTGCGCTATCAGACCCGGCTCGGCGGCATCAGCCTCGCGGTGCAGAATCTGTTCGACCGGCAATATATCAGCTATGCGAGCGACACCCAGCGGCCAACGGACAATTTCTTCAACTTCGCCGGCCGCGGACGCACCTTCACGCTCGGCTGGGATTATCGTTTCTAGGCATGACCCACCGATGATGAAACTGCTCGACACGCTGCACCGCTGGACCGGCGGCCTGATCGGCCTCGTGCTGGCGCTGCTCGGCCTGTCGGGCACCATCCTGCTGCACAAATATGCGTGGATCGGCATCGCGCATGCCGGCGATCCGCTGCGCACCGACCTTGCGAGCACCGTCGCCGCGACCGAGCGGATCATGGCGCTGCCGCAGGCGCCGCAGGGCATCATCTATGCCAGCGACGGCTTCGGACTGCACCAGGCGCGCTTCGGCGACGGCGCCGGCCTCTACGCCGACCAGACGGGGCGAGTCGCCGCGCAGTGGGCGAGCCAGTGGGAGCGGCCAGAGCTGTGGATCTTCGATTTCCACCATCATCTGTTCACCGGCGACACCGGCGAATGGGTGATCGGCACCGCGGGACTGTGCGGCCTGTTCTTCATCCTTTCGGGCGTCATCCTGTGGTGGCGCACGCGCCGCACCTTCCGCTTCCGGCTGTGGCCGAAGCGGATGAGCCGGCCGGCGATCGTCATGCACCACCGCGACCTCGGCATCGTCGTCGCACCGTTGCTGCTGCTGTCGGTCGTCACCGGCACGATGATGATCTTTCGCCCCTTCGCGATGGCGATGGTCGCGCCCTTCGGTTCGGTCGCCGAAACGGTGAAGGCGATGGAGCCGCCGAAATACACGGGCGGCCCGCTCGCCGCCAGGCCCGATTATGCGGCGATGCTGGGCGAGGCGCGCCGCCGCTTTCCCAATGCCGAGTTCCGCATCCTCAGCCTGCCCGCGAAGGACGGTGGTCCGATCATGCTGCGGATGCGCCAGCAGGCCGAATGGCTGCCCAACGGCCGCTCGACCCTGTGGTTCGACGCCGCGACGGGAAAGCCGCTCGGCGCGCGCGACGCGCTCGCGATGCCCGCGGGCGCGCAGGCGTTCAACAAGGCCTATCCGATCCATTCGGGCAAGGTCGGCGGCCTTTTGTGGCGGCTCGTCCTGACGATTTCGGGCCTGTCGATGACGATGCTGGGAAGCCTCGCGGTCTGGACCTTCTGGTTCCGGCGCCCGAAGCCCGCGAAACCGCGGGTGAAGGAAGCGGCGTTAGCCGCTTTCTAGAGGACCGTCCGTTAAATCTGGATCACATCTGTTTCCGTTCGTGCTGAGCTTGTCGAAGCACCGTTCTTCTTGCGGCGCCAAAGAGAAAGAACGGCCCTTCGACAAGCTCAGGGCGAACGGTGCAGATTTATGGCTCGCGCCATATTCTCCGCAGCTCCGCGTGAACCGAAATCACTGCGTCTCTGCGCGCATCCATTTTCCGGAGCCGCGTCCGCTTTCCTATTTTACCGGCCGCCCTATATCCTCCCCACAGATGACCCGCGCCCGCGTCCTCCTTCTGACTGCCGCCCTCGGGCCGCTCGACTATCGCGTGCCGCAGGGCACCGAGGCGCCGCTCGGCAGCGTCGTCGTCGCGCCGCTCGGGCCGCGGCGCATGGGCGGCGCGGTGTGGGAGGATGCGAGTTTCGGCGCACCCGATCCGGTCGGCGACAACCGGCTGCGCAACCTGTACGAGGTCGTGCCGGTGCCGCCGGTGCCCGCGCCGCTGCGCCGCCTCGTCGAATGGACGAGCGACTATTATCTCGCCCCACCGGGCGCAGTGCTGCGGATGGTGCTGCCCGGCGCCGCTTTTGCCGACGCACGCCGCCCGATCGTCGAATATCGCGCGACGGGCGCGCTTCCGCCGCGGATGACGCCGCAGCGGACGGTGGCGCTCGAGAAGATCGGCGGCCGGCGGGGCACCGTGCGCGAACTGGCGGCGCTCGCCGAGGTCAGCGACGGGGTAATCCGCGGCCTCGCCCAGGCGGGCGCGCTCGAGGCGGTGAGCGTGTCGGCCGACGCCCCCTATCCCGAGCCCGATCCGGCCTTCGCGCCGCCCGCCCTCTCCGCCGAGCAGGCCGCCGCCGCCGGCGAACTCCGCAACGCCGTCGCCGCCGCACGCTTCGAGACGCTGCTGCTCGATGGCGTTACGGGATCAGGCAAGACCGAAGTCTATATGGAGGCGATTGCCGCCACGGTCGAAGCCGGCGAGCAGGCGCTCGTCCTGTTGCCCGAGATCGCCCTGACCGAGCCGATGCTGACGCGCTTTGCCGCGCGCTTCGGCTGCGAGCCGGTCGCATGGCATTCGGGGCTACGCTCGACCGAGCGCCGCCGCGCCTGGCACGCGATCGCGCGCGGCGACGCGAAGATCGTCGTCGGCGCCCGGTCGGCGCTGTTCCTGCCCTATGCCCGGCTGGGCCTGATCGTCGTCGACGAAGCGCACGAAACGAGCTTCAAGCAGGAGGACGGCGTCCATTATCACGCCCGCGACGTCGCGGTGATGCGCGGGGCGTTCGAAAAACTGCCGGTGATCCTCGCCAGCGCGACCCCCGCGCTCGAAAGCCTCGCGCAGGTCGAGGCGGGACGCTATCGCCACATCGTCCTGCCCGCGCGCTATGGCGGCGCGACGCTGCCCGACCTCTCGGCGATCGACATGCGGATCGATCCGCCCGACCGCGGCCGCTGGCTGGCGCCGCCGCTCGTCGACGCGCTGGCCGACCGGTTGCAGAAGGGCGAGCAGAGCCTGTTGTTCCTCAACCGACGGGGCTTTGCGCCGCTGACGCTCTGCCGCACCTGCGGCCATCGCATCCAGTGCCCGAACTGCACCGCGTGGATGGTCGAGCACCGACTCGTCCACCGTCTCGCCTGCCATCATTGCGGCCATGTCATGCCGCCGCCGCGCCTGTGCCCCGAGTGCGAGGACGAGGACAGCCTCGTCGCCTGCGGCCCCGGCGTCGAGCGGATCGCCGACGAAGTCGCCGAACGCTTTCCCGAAGCACGCACCGCCATCGTCACCAGCGACACCCTGTGGTCGCCCGCCAAGGCGGCCGAGTTCGTCGACGCGGTCGAGGGTGGTCTTGTCGACATCATCATCGGTACCCAGCTCGTCACCAAGGGCTATCATTTCCCGAACCTGACGCTGGTCGGGGTGGTCGATGCCGACCTCGGCCTCGACGGCGGCGACCTGCGCGCGTCGGAACGCACCTTCCAGCAGATCGCGCAGGTCGCGGGACGCGCCGGACGCGGGGTGAAGCCGGGCGAGGTGCTGATCCAGACGCGCGTCCCCGACGCCCCGGTGATGGCGGCGCTGGTCGCGAACGACCGCGAGGGCTTCTATGCCGCGGAGGCCGCCGCGCGGCGGCAGGCGGGGGCGCCGCCCTATGGCCGCTTCGCCGCGCTCGTCATCTCGTCGGAGGAGATGGAGGTGGCGCGCGGCGTCGCGCAGCGGCTGGGGGAGAAGGCACCGGTCGCCGACGGTCTCGCCATCTATGGCCCCGCCCCCGCGCCGCTCGCAATGCTGCGCGGGCGGCACCGCTTTCGCCTGCTGCTGCACGCCCCGCGCAGCTTCGACCTGCAGGGCGCGATCCGCGACTGGATCGGACGCATCGACTGGCCCGCCAAGGCGCGCCTCGCGATCGACGTAGACCCCTACAGCTTCGTCTGACGACCGATCGGGGCATTGGAATCGCGGGCCGTAGTTGCTAGCCCTCGGCTTCAGGACATCTGTTCGAGGAGCGGGCGAGTGACATTGCAGGGCTGGGTACGCGCGATCGGCGTCGGGACGGCATTGGCGGCGATGGCGATTGGCGCCAGCGCGCGCGCCGAATGGTGGCAGGCCGAAACCGCGCATTTCATCGTCTATTCCGAAAGCAAGAAGGACGACGCAGAACAGTTCGCGCGCCTGCTCGAACGCTACGACAATGCGCTGCGCTATCTTCAGGGCTATCCGATTCCGGGGCCCGACATGGGCGAGGCGAACAAGGTGAAAGTGTTCCGCAGCGGCGACATCGACGACATCGCCTATGTCGCCGGAGCGCCGGGGTCGGGCATCGCGGGTTTCTATATCCCGCGCGCAGGCTCGACCGTCGCCTTCGTCCCCGCGCGCGAAAAGCGCCGCGACATGAGCAGCGTCCGGCGCAGCAGCAGCAGCCCGACCCTCGACACCGAGCAGGTGCTGTTCCACGAATATACGCACCATTTCATGCTGACCAATTTCAGCACCGCCTATCCCGCCTGGTATTCGGAAGGGTTCGCCGAGCTGTACAGCACGGTCGAGTTCCGCGACGACGGCAGCTTCGTCGGCGGGCTGGTGCCGCAGGCGCGCGGCGCCGCGCTCAAGCAATTGCCCGACGTGCGATTGTCCCGTCTGTTCGACCACAAGGTGAAGTTGACCGGACTCGAGCAGTATCAATCCTACGCCTTCGGCTGGTTGCTGTCGCATTATCTGAACTTCAACGAAGAGCGCCGGGGACAGCTTCCCGCCTATCTGGCGGCGCTCAACAAGGGCGAGGACAGTCTGACCGCGGCGAAACGGATCTTCGGCAACCTCGACACGCTGCAGGCCGAACTGCGCAAATACAAGGGCGGCAACAAGTTCCCGGTGATGGTCTCGCCGCCCAACGCGGTTCCCGAATCCGCGGTGGCGCTGCGCCAGCTGCCCCCGGCCGAGGAAGCACTGATGCGCGAATATATCCGTTCGCAGCGCGGGGTCGACCGCAAGGAGGCAAAGGATGTCGCTCGCGACCTGTCCGGCAAGGGCGCGGCCTATCCCGATAATCTGAAAGCGCAGTTGATCGTCGCCGAGGCGCATTTGGACGCCAGGAATTTCGACGAGGCCGAAGCCGCGGCAAAGCGCGCGCTGGCGCTGGCGCCCGACAGCTCCTTCGCCAATTTCCTGATGGGTTCGATCTTCCTGGCGCGCGCCGACGAAAACAAGGACAAGGCGCTGTACGCGCAGGCGCGCCCCTGGCTGGTCAAGGCGCACAAACTCGACCAGAAGGACCCGCGGCCGATGATCGGCTATTACATGTCCTATCGCGAAGCGGGCGAGCCGATTCCCGAGGACGCGCTGGTCATCCTCGAAAGCGCTTGGGACTATGCCAAATATGACGCGCTCTATCGGCTGATCCTGGCGCGCCAGTTGCTCGACGAGAACAAGGGCGACCTCGCGCGATCGGTGCTGTCGCCGATCGCTTTCGCCGCGCACGGCACCGAAAAGGAAAACAAGATCCGCGCGACCGTCGACCTGATCGACGAGAGCAAGATCGACGAAGCCCGCGCCAAGCTGGCCGAAATCTTCAAGGAAGCCGAGGACCGGCAGAAGGGCAAGAAAGGCTAGGGCCGCCGTCCCGGCTTTCCTTCGTCACGGCGAGCGAAGCGAAGCCGTGACGAGGCGACGCCTATGGAGCATCGTTTCCGGACGACATGAGCTTGCGGATTCCGAGCGTGACGGCGACGACCGCGAAACCGAGAGCGACGAGCAGGACCGACATCAGCAATCCCACCGCGTTCGAATGGCCGGTCAGCACCTCGTCCTCGATATCGGTCGTCCAGAAATAGCAGAAGCTCGCGGCGCTCAGCAGCCCGATGAGAAGCATCGACCATCCGGCACCCGGGACGCCGTAACGGATAATCAAAACCGGCGCGGCAAGGACCATTGCGAATCCCAGCACGCCCGACCAACTCAACAGCCAATCCAGCACCGCCACCATCTCCTTCCCATCGATGTTTCCCGCCTGGAGACGAGAGTAGGCGTCTGTCCGCTCAACCTGCCAGCAGGGCCCGCGTTTCCTTCTCGTTCAGCGGCTCCTGCTCTTCGGGGCGCACATCGCAAAATCCCAGGGCGCGCTCGACACGCAGGCCGTGATCGATCGTCAGGACAAGACTGGCTCGCCAACTCACGCCATCTTCCAGCGTCTTCAATATCGGCGTCACCTCTTCCATGACGATCGTCCTGGATGCATCGACAATCCGTTCGGTGTCGCGAAAATAGGCGCCCCGCCTTTCGCTCTCCGGCCGTGGGATCTCGATCATCCCCGAAAACAGCCCCATGCCATCTTCTTCAATGACATGTTTTCCGGGCGTAACGGCCGCCTCGCCGGGCGCCCGCCAATAACCGCGCCCACCCTCGTGCCTGAACTTGAGCGTGTGGCGGTCGAACCGCTCGTCCACCATTTCGCACTGGTAATGGACGATGGGCTGGGTGAGGTTTTCCGGGTCCGGAATCCAGGGAGGCACCGGACTCATCAGCAGAAAATACAGCATGCCCCCTCCCCTCCGTCCGCCGGATGCCGCACGCGCATCGCAATCAGCGTGATTTCGGAGCGGGACGGGGCGCCAGTGCGCGCTCATGCGATATTTGGAGGCCCGAGCCGGAATCGAACCGGCGTATACGGATTTGCAGTCCGCTGCGTCACCACTCCGCCATCGGGCCTCAGGCGCTCAAAATGCGTGGAGAAGCGCCCCTAGCGATTTCGTCGCGCACTGGCAATCCGCTTGTTGCGCAATTTTCGGTGGCACGCCGCCGCTTCGGCCGCGACGAGGCTTGGCGCAGGGCGTCCGGGCGGCTATGCGCGGCGGCAGCCGGACTTCGTCGCTGTATTATCATTGCAATACAGCGCGGCATGGGCTAGAAGCTCCCGGCGGAAACGAACGAAACAGCAGAATCGGAAACCGGCTGATGGCAACCAAATACAGCGAATTGAGCGCGGCGGCGATGCGGGCGGCGATGGTCGACAGCCAGCTTCGCACCAGCGATGTCATCGATCCCGCCATCGTCGCGGCGATGGGGGCCGTCCCGCGCGAGGCGCATGTGCCCGCGCAGCTGGCGAGCGTCGCCTATATCGACCGCGCGATCGCGCTCGGCGGCGACCGGATGCTCAACCCGCCGCTCGTCACCGGACGGATGCTCGTCGCCGCCGATATCCAGCCGGGGCAGAAGGTGCTGCTGATCGGCGGCGCGACCGGCTATGTGGCGCGGCTGCTCGCCATGCTGGGCGCCAAGGTTCATGCGGTCGAGGAATCGCCCGAGCTGATCGCGGTCGCCCGCGCCGCCACGGCCGACACCGACATCCGCTGGATCGAGGGGCCGCTCACCGCCGGCGCGCCCGACGCCGCCCCCTTCGATCGCATCATCATCGACGGCGCGATCGAGCAGCTGCCCGACACGCTGGTCGGCCAGCTTGCGCGGCGCGGCCGGCTGGTCGCGGCGCGGCGCGACGGCACGGTTACGCGGCTGGTGCAGGGCATCAAGACCGACGGCACGCTGGCGCTGCGTCCCTTCGCCGACATGGACGTCGCGCTGCTGCCGGGTTTCGCGGCGCCCCGGGGCTTCCGCTTCTGATTCTCCCCTTCCCTCTGGTTCAGGCTGGCAACAGGATGCACGACTCCGACATAAAACCCGTTCGCCGGGGATATTGGCTTGCCGGCATCGCCGCCGGGGCGTTCCTGCTGACCGCGACGCCGGCGGCCGCCGAGACGCTGCAGGGCGCGCTCGCCAAGGCCTATGAGAACAACCCGACGCTGACCGCCGCGCGCGCGGGACAGCGGGCGAACGACGAGAATGTTCCGATCCAGCGGAGCCAGGGCCTGCCGTCGCTCGGCGCGCAGGGCGATTATAGCGAAAATCTGGTGAAGCCCGGCAACAGCTTTTCCTCGCCGACGCGGCTGATCGATGCCGGCGGCCGGCTTTCGGTCCCCATCTATCAGGGCGGCGCGGTGCGCAATGCGGTGCGCGCCGCGCAATATCGCGTCGAGGCCGGGCAGGCGGACCTGCGCGCGACCGAGGCGAGCGTCTTCGCGCAGGTCGTCGGCGCCTATATGGACGTGATTCGCGACACCGCGATCGTCCAGCTCAATCAAAAGAATGTGTCGGTGCTCCGCACCAACTTGCAGGCGACCAGCGACCGGTTCGAGATCGGCGACCTGACGCGCACCGACGTCGCCCAGTCGCAGGCGCGACTCGCGCTCGCCGAGGGCGACCTGCGCAGCGCCGAGGCGAATCTGATCGCCAGCCGCGAAACCTATATCCGCCTCGTCGGCGAGGCGCCGGTCGACCTCCAGCCGCCGCCGTCGCTGCCCGGCCTGCCCGCCAGCGCCGAGGACGCGGTCACGATCGCGCTGCGGGACAATCCCGACATCGACGCGGCGGACCAGCTCGTCCACGCCGCGCGCGCCGACATCGGTGTCGCGCGCGCCTCGCGCATGCCCAAGCTCGATGGAACCGTCAGCGGCAATTACACCAATTTCCTCGGCTCGGCGTCGAGCGGCGTTCCCGGCGTCGGGGTGTCGCAGAGCCAGACCAGCGCCGCCGCCGGCGTCACGCTGACGCTGCCGCTGTTCCAGGGCGGGCGGCCGTCGGCGCAGGTCCGTCAGGCGCAGGCGCGCACGAGCCAGGCGATCGAGACCTATGTCGCGACCGAGCGCGACGTGATCGCGCAGACGCGCGGGGCCTATGCCGCGTGGCAGGCGAACGAGCGCGTCATCGCCGCGACCGAGCAGGCGGTCGGCGCCAACGCGCTGTCGCTGGAAGGGGTTCGTGCCGAGAACAGCGTCGGCACCCGCTCGATCCTCGACATATTGAACGCCGAGCAGGAATATCTGAACGCGCAGGTCCAGCTCGTCTCGGCGCGGCGCAACAGCTATGTCGCGGCCTTCTCGGTCCTCGCTGCGATGGGCAAGGCCGAGGCGCGCGACTTGGGGATCGAGGGCGGCCCGCTCTACGATCCGGCGGTCAATTACGAGCGCGTGCGCGGCCAGATCTGGGATTGGGCCGATGATCCCGCGCCGCAGCAGCAGGCGACCGATACGCGCGCGGTGCCCGCCGCCGATGCCGGCGTCCCGGCCGACGCCAGCAACCTGCCGCACCAATAGGGCGTTCCAGCCGGGCGAAAACGGCCGGCGACCCCGAAAACGCGGCAGAACGCAAATCCGGGGCGACGGGCGTGAAATCCGCAATCTGGGGCTTGGCAAGCCCCGCCCCGGACCTTTATGATCGTGGTTAACGCCCGCCGCGCGGGTTCACCGAAGGGGGCAAGGATGGGCGATCTGTCGCGAGAGCCGTCGATGGAAGATATCTTGTCGTCGATCCGGCGCGTCATTGCCCGTGACGAGGCGCCGGGCACGGCGCGCGCCGCGCGCACCCCGGCCGACGACATTCTCGACCTGCAGGATGAAGAAGCAGCGGTGGACGCGCCTCAGGATGCCGCGACAGCGGCGCCGGGCGGCGAGGAACTCGTGTCGGCCGCCAGCGCCGATGCCGCGCGCCAGTCGCTCGACGCGCTGACCGCCGCCGTCGCGCCCGGCACGGCCACATCGCCCGCACCGCCCACCGGCGGCCGCACGATGGAAGAGGTGGTGATCGATACGCTGCGCCCGATGCTGAAGGACTGGCTCGACGCCAACCTGCCGGCGATCGTCGAGACGATGGTCGCAAAGGAGATCAGCCGGATCACCGGCCGCCGGCTCTAGGCCGTCTTCTCCGAGCGCTGGGAAAGCGAAGGCGGACGCAGCCTCGTCCGCCCGCTCTCAGGAGCGTTTGGCTGCGATATACCGCTCCACTTGATCTTCGAGCAGATCGAGCGGCAATGCACCTTCACCCAGCACCGCCTCGTGAAATTCGCGGATATCGAAGCGTGGCCCCAGCTCGCGTTCGGCGCGCGCGCGCAGTTCGGCGATCTTGAGCTGGCCGACCATGTAGCTCGTCGCCTGCCCCGGCCAGTTGAAATAGCGGTCGACCTCGCGCGCGATGTCGGTATCCGACACCGAGCTGTTCGACCGGAAATATTCGATGGCCTGCTCGCGGGTCCAGCGCTTGGAATGGATGCCGGTATCAAGCACCAGCCGGATCGCGCGCCATACCTGCAGCGACAGCATCCCGAAGCGGTCATAGGGGTCTTTGTACAGCCCCATCTCGTTCGCCAGCCGCTCCGAATAGAGACCCCAGCCCTCGACATAGGCGCCATAACCGCCGAACCGGCGGAATTTGGGCAGCCCCGCCAATTCCTGCTGGCGCGCGATCTGGAAATGATGTCCCGGCGCGCCTTCGTGCGCGGCGATGGCGGCAACCTGCACCTTCTGCGTCTGGTTCATGTCGATCAGGTTGACGTAATAGATGCCGGGACGCGAACCGTCGGCGGACGGCGAATTGTAGAAAGCGGTCGACGCGGTCGCCTCGCGCCACTTCTCCACCGCGCGCACCTCCAGCGCAGCCTTGGGCAGGACGGAGAAATAGCGCGGTGCCGCCGCCATCGCCGCGGCGATCACCCCGCGCGCATCGTGCAGATACGCTTCGCGGCCGGCCTCGCTGTTCGGATATTTGAACTGGGGGTCGGTGCGGATGTGGTCGAAGAACTGCTCGAGCGTGCCGTCGAAGCCGACTTCGCGCTTGATCGCCTCCATCTCCTGCCGGATCGCCGCCACCTGCGCGAGGCCCAGCCCGTGAATCTGGTCGGCGGTGAGGTCGGTGGTCGTCGAACGCTTCAGCCGATCGGCGTAATAGGCCTCGCCATCGGGCAGGCTCCACACGCCGAAATTGCCCTTCGATTGCGGCTCGATCTCGTCGAGCGCCGCGATCAGCGCGTCGTAGCCGCGTTGGAACGGCCCGGTCAGCGCGGCGCCGGCTTCTTGCAACAGCTTTTCCTTCGCCGCGGCCGGTGCGTCGAGCGCGGTCACCTTCTTGCGGAAATCCGCCATCAGCGTCGAATCGGCGCCACCATCGAAGGGCGCGCCGGTGATGACCTTGCGCGCATCGGCGCGCGCGGGCGCGAAATTGACCTTGTTCGGCACGATTCCCGCCGCGGCCTGCTCGCGCATCGACGCCGCGACCTCGCGCATCACGCGCTCGGTATCGCGCAGGCGGGCGATATAGGCTTCGGCGTCCGCGACGCTGTCGATCTTGTGGTTGTTGATGAGCAGCACGGGAATCTGGCCCGCCGGGCTGCCGTTCGTCGTGACCGGAAACCGCAGTTTGCGGAACCGGGCCGATTCGCGGCCGCGTTCGACCTCATATTCGAACAACCGGTAGCTGACCCGGGCGCGCTCGCCGAGCTGCTCAGGCCGGAAGCGGGCGTGCAGGTCCTGAAGCTGTCGCTCGGCCAGTGCCTGTTCGCGCACCGCGGCGGCATCGGTATAATCGTCGAGCCGGTCATAGTCGGTCTTGAACCCCAGCCGTGTCTGCTCCTCGGGACTCAGCTTCACCCGCTCGTCATAGGCGCGGTCGAGAAATTCGAGCAGCGCTTCGTCCTGGGTGCCCGCCGGCGCTACCTGCGCCAGCGCGGGGGCGATCGCGGGGCCGAACGGCAGCGCGGGGAACAGCAACAGAGCAAGGGCCAGACGCATCATATTCTCCTGATCGAATTGTATCGCTTGTAACCGCGCTTCGGCCCGGCGCAATTGCCGCTCGTCGAAATTTCGCGGCGATTCCATCGCGCACGCTGGCTTCGTCGTTTATCATTATGGTGTAAGCGTGTAGGTTCTTTCTTCACTCTTCAACCTGTCGGGAGCCGATATTGAGCGCGAGCATGGACGACCCCGGCCTGAGCCCCAGACCGCTCCGGATCGGCGAGGTCGCGCCCGATTTTCAGGCGCGCACGACGATGGGCGAATTGCGCCTGTCCGACTATCGCGGCCGCTGGGTGCTGCTGTTCTCGCATCCGGGCGACTTCACGCCGGTGTGCACCAGCGAATTCGTCGCACTCTCGCGCGCCGCCGATCGGTTCGAGGCGTTGAACTGCGCGCTCGTCGCGATATCGGTCGACAGCCTTTATGCGCATCTGGGCTGGATTCGCGCGATCCGCGACCATTTCGGCGTGACGGTCGGCTTTCCGATCGTCGAGGACCCGTCGATGGTGATCGGCCGCGCCTATGGGATGATCGCGGCGGACGCGACCGACGCGGCGACGTTGCGCGCGACGTTCTTCATCGACCCGGACGGCGTCGTCCGCGCCCGCATCTGCTACCCCGCCACCGTCGGACGATCGGTCGAGGAACTGCTGCGCGTCGTCGCCGCGCTGCAGCGGGTCGACCGCGACAATGTCGTGACGCCCGAAGGCTGGCGCCCGGGCGACGACGTGCTGCTGCCGCCCTGCCAGGATCAGGCGTCGGCGCTCGATGCGGCGGACGGGCCCTGCTGGTTCCACCAGACGCGGGCCGACAGCGATGGAAAGACACGCCGGTGACGCGCTTCACGGAGACCGAACTCGGCACGATCGCATCGCTTCTGAAGGCGCTTGCGCATGATGTGCGGCTCAAGCTGGTGCACACGCTGCTCGAAAGAGGCGAAACGTCGGTGGGCGAACTGGAAGCCCTGACCGGCATCGGCCAGCCGGGCCTATCGCAGCAGCTTGCGATCCTGCGAAAGGCGGAGCTGGTCAAGACCCGCCGTGACGCGAAGCTCGTTTTCTACAGCCTCGTCCCCGAAACACTGCAAGGCACGGCAAAATTGCTCCGCGCCCTGTCGGCTTCTTCGCCCGAAGCGCCCGGGCCGGAGCAGGCGCGCGCGCGATCGCGCGTGCGGGGCTCAGCGGCCAGTTTCGCCAAAATGGTTTGAGGTTTGTGGGGATTCGGATAGCGGCGGATCTTCTCGTCACCCTGAACCTGTTTCCCAATTATCCCCTTCCGACAGGTGAGCGTTCCCCGGCGAAAGCCGGGGTCCAGATGGCGCAGCGCTGCCTCGCATGGACCCCGGCTTTCACCGGGGATCACCAGCGTCCCTGTCTCAGGGGTATAAACGCCAACCTGTTTCAGGGTCCATGGCCCGCCCTCGACTGAAAGGCGGCGCAAAAGGGAAGGTCCGGCCATGGATGCTGAAACAAGTTCAGCATGGCGAACGGATGAGGCAGCACGCCGAACCCCGAAGCCACAAAGGACGCAGAACCACCATGGACATGCGGGGCTTTTGTGGCTTTAAGCGATGGCGACGGGATCGAAGCCTGCTTCAACGGCCTCAGTCGGGCGGCCCGAAGCGGTCGCACAGCATGTCGATCAGCTTGCGGACGCTGTCATCGGCGAGGCTGTAGTAGATGGTCGTGCCGCCGCGGCGGGTCTTTACCAGCCCGCCCTCGCGCAGCCGTCCCAGATGCTGCGACATGCTGGCCTGCGATTGTCCGCACAGCTCGACCAGCTGCCCGACCGCATATTCCCCCTCCATCAGCCGGCACAGGATCAGCAGACGCTGTTCGTGGGCGAGCAGCTTCAGCACGCTCGCGGCATGCGCGGCGTGCTGGGCGAGTTGGGCCAGGGGCGTATCGAGCGGCATCATCTGGTCGCGGGCTTCCCGTCGTCTCGAAGGAGGATGTAGATCGCGGGAATAACCAGCACCGTCAGCAACGTCGAGGAGGCAAGGCCGAACAGCAGCGAAATCGCGAGGCCCTGAAAGATGGGGTCGGTCAGGATCACCGCCGCGCCGATCATCGCCGCGAGCGCGGTGAGCAGGATCGGCTTGAACCGGATCGTCCCCGCTTCGAGCAGGACATCGCGCAAGCCCTTGTCGGGCGTCGCAGCGTGGCGGATGAAATCGACCAGCAGGATCGAGTTGCGCACGATGATGCCGGCCAGTGCGATGAAGCCGATCATCGAGGTCGCCGTGAACGGCGCGCGGAACAGCATGTGGCCGATGACGATGCCGACCAGCGTCAGCGGCACCGGGGTCAGGATGACGAGCGGCAGGCGGAAGCTGCGGAACTGCGCGACGACAAGGATATAGATGCCCAGCAAGGCCACCATGAACGCCCCGCCCATGTCGCGGAACGTCACCCAGGTGATCTCCCACTCGCCGTCCCACAGCAGCGCCGGGACGCTTTCGTCGGCGGGCTGGCCGTTGAGGCGGACGGCGGGCTTCGTCAGCCCCTTCGCGGCCCAGTCATGGCTCTCCACCGCCCGATCGACCGCCAGCATGCCATAGATCGGCGCTTCATAGGCCCCCGCCAGTTCCGCCATCACCATGTCGGCATAGCGCCCGTCGCGCCGGAAGATGGCGGGGCTTCCCGCCTCGGCCCGCGCTTCGACTACGGCGCCCAGGTCGATGAGCTGGCCCCCCGGGGCCTGCGCGACGGGGGTGCTCGACAGCGCCTGTGTCCAGCTGCGATTCTTCTGTTTGAGCGCGACGGTGATCGGAAGCGGCGTGCGCCCGTCGCCGCGCGGCGCATAACCCACCGTCTGGCTGCCCATCAGCATGGCGATGCTGTCGGTGACCTGCCGCTGCGACAGCCCGTAATAATCGACGCGGTCGCGCTGGATGTCGAGGCGGAGCCGGGGCCGCGGCGCGCCGAAGCTGTTGTCGACGTCGACGATGAAGGGGATGGATCGAAAGATCGCCTCCAGTTCGGTCGCCGTCTTTCGGCGCGTGGCGGCGTCGGGGCCGTAAACCTCGGCAAGCAGAGTCGCGAGCACGGGCGGCCCCGGCGGCGTTTCCACCACCTTGATCGAGGCGCTGCCCGGCAGCTTCAGCGCCTTCAACCGCTGACGCAGGTCCAGCGCGATTTCATGGCTCGACCGGCTGCGGTCGCCCTTGGGGAGCAGCGTCACCATCACGTCGCCCTGTTCGGGCTGCGCGCGCAGGAAATAATGGCGGACGAGGCCGTTGAAGTTGAACGGCGCCGATGTGCCCGCGTAAAGCTCCATCGCCATCGCCTCGGGCAGCGTGCGCGCGATCCCCGCGACGTCCTCCAGAACCCGGCTGGTGTTTTCCAGCGCCGTCCCCTCGGGCATATCGACTACGATCTGGACCTCCGACTTGTTGTCGAAGGGGAGCAGTTTCACCGTGACCGCCTTGAAATAGAACATCGAGCAGGCGACGAGCGTCGCAATGCCGACCGCGATCAGGAAATTGCGCGCCGACCGCCGCGTGTCGATCACGCGATGCGCGACGCGGGCGTAAAGCTGCCCCAGCCTGCCGCCGCTTTCGTCATGGCCGTGGGCCAGCGTCTTGCGGGCAAAGCGAATCATCAGCCACGGCGCGATGACGACGGCGACGAAGAAGGAGAAGATCATCGCCGCCGAGGCGTTGACCGGGATCGGCGCCATATAGGGGCCCATCAGGCCGGAAACGAACAGCATGGGAAGCAGCGCCGCGACGACGGTCAACGTCGCGACCACGGTCGGGTTGCCAACCTCCGCCACCGCCTCGATCGCCGCCTGGGCGCGGCTGCGGTCATCGTCCATCGCCCAGTGGCGCGCGATATTCTCGATCATCACGATCGCGTCGTCGACGAGGATGCCGATCGAGAAGATCAGCGCGAACAGGCTGACGCGGTTGATCGTGTAGCCCATCAGGTTCGACGCGAACATGGTGAGCAGGATCGTCGTCGGGATGACCACCGCCGTCACCGCCGCCTCGCGCCAGCCAATGGCGAAGCCGATCAGCGCGACGATCGAAACGGTCGCCAGCGCCAGATGGAACAGCAGTTCGTTCGCCTTTTCGTTCGCCGTCTCGCCATAGTTGCGGGTGACGGCGACCTCCACGCCGTCGGGGATCAGCTTGCCCTTCAGGCCTTCGACGCGTTCGAGGATGGCGTCGGAGACGACAACGGCGTTGGCCCCTGCCCGCTTGGCGAAGGCAATGCTGACCGCGGGCGCGCTGTCCCACTTGCCGTCCCCGGTTCCATCGTCCGACTTCGCCCAGCGCCACGCCCGCGCCTGATCCTCACGCGGCCCCTGCGTGACGCTCGCGACGTCGCGAAGATAGACAGGAGCGTCGCCGGCGGACCGCACCGTCAGCAACCCCACCTCTTGCGCCGATGCCAGCGTGCGGCCCGCGGTCACGCCGACCGCCTTGCCGTCCTCGCGGACGGTGCCGAGCGGGACGCTGCGGTTGGCCTGCGACGCCGCCTCGACCACGCTGCCCAGCGGCACGCCATATTGGCGCAGCTTCGCGGGGTCGGGGGCGATGCGAATTTCCTCCGGGCGACCGCCGACGAGGAAGGTCAGCCCGACGTCGTCGACCTTGGCGACCTCGGTGCGCAGCTTCGCCGCCAGTTCGTATAGGCTGCCATCGTTCCATTGCCCCGCGGCGCCCGGCCTCGGCGACAGCGTCAGGACGACGGCGGGCACGTCGTTGATGCCGCGCACCGTCACCTTGGGATCGGGAACGCCGACGGGCTTCCGATCCCAATTGGCGCGCAGCTTCTCCTCGATGCGGATCGCGGCATCCTCGGGGTTCGATCCGACGAGGAAGCGCGCCGTCACCATCACTCCGTCGTCCTGCGCCTGCGTATAGACATGCTCGACACCGTCGACGCTCTTGACGATCGTCTCGAGCGGAATGCCGACCAGTTCGGTCGCATCGGCGGCGGAGAAGCCGGGGGCCATCACCTGAATATCGACCATCGGTACGCTGATCTGCGGCTCCTCCTCGCGCGGGATGGAGAAGAGGGCAAGCAGGCCGACGGCGATCGCCGCGAGCAGAAACAGCGGCGTCAGCGGCGAGGCAATAGTGGCCTTAGTGAGGCGACCGGAGATGCCGAGATTCATGGGCGCACGGCCTTGGCGGGCTTTCCGGGAGCGAACAGCGTGTCGCCCGCCGCCACGCCGCTCAATATCTCGACCCGATCCGGATCGGTGGTGGGAGCGATCTGGACCGGGACCATGCTCAGCCGCTTGCCGCCGGTAACGAGCTGGACCTGATCCATGCCATAGCGCGTGGTGACGAAAGCACGCGGCACCACCAGCGCCCGACGCGTCCCGACCTCGACCGAGGCGCTCACGCGGCGGCCGATGAACCGGGTGTCGAGGCCGGGCAGCGTCGCATCGACGCGGACCTGCCCGCCGGTGATCGCGGGATAGACCTGCGCCACGCTACCCTCGCGCGGCCCGGAAGGCGCGCCCGCATCGTTCGGCCTCATATCGCCGACGATCACCCGGGCGCCGGGACGAACCTGCCCGGCGGCCGATTCGGGCAACATCAGGCGCAGCACCGGGGGGCCTGCGGTGACGGTCGCGATCGACATGCCCGGCGCGACGACCGAGCCCGCCGGAATATCGGCGCGAAGCACGCGGCCGCTCGCGGGTGCGAGCACCGCGCCCTGTCCCGCGACGCTGGCGCTCGCGCCCTGCTGCGCGCGCGCCGCGGCGACCTGCGCATCGGCAGCGCGCGCCGCAGCCACCGCCTGATCGAGCCGCGCCTTCGCATAAACTCCATGCCCGTAAAGGTCGCGGATGCGGGCAAGATCGGCATTGGCGCGTGCTGCCTCAGCCTGGGCGGCGGCGACCTGCGCACCATAAGCACGCGTTTCGTAGCCGAGCCGCGAATCGACGATCATGCCGATGCGCTGGCCCTTTTCGACCGTGTCGCCTTCGCGGACGGACAGGGTGACGAGTGTTCCGGCTATGCGCGCCAACGCCTCGGCCTGATCGCGCGTGGCAATCTCCGCGCCCACCGCCTTCATGTCGGCGATCTGGGCGGCCGCGAGGCGCAGGGTGGTACCGGCGGGAAGCGCCGCGGCCGCCGCGCCGCGCTCCGGTTCACTGCCGCAGGCCGATAGCGCCAGAACGGCGCCCGCCAACCAATAGCCCTTGCCCATCGCGCTCATACCCCTTCTTCCGCCGCTGTTCAGTCGGCGGCCACCGGGAACCCGGCATTCCTCCACGCGGCGATACCGCCTGCGAGATGCGTATCGATCGCGCTGCGCGCCCGCGCGCATTGATCGAGCGCCTGCCCGGAGCGCCGCCCGCCCGCGCATTGCAGCACGACCGTCCGCCCTTCGGGATCAGGGATATTACGAGGTGAAAAGCTAGACAGCGGCATGTTTACTGCGCCCGCGATATGGCCAGTCGCGAACTCGCCCGCCTCGCGCACGTCGATCAGGAGCGCCCGACCAGCCTCCAGCATCGCGTGCAGCTCGGCGGGATCGACCTCGCGGTGAGTGTCGCGCTTTCGCAACCCGAACATGGATTTTCCCCCCTTTTGACTTGATAGTTGCATATAATATGTAAATCTTATATAGTCAACATATGGGACGGAGGGATTGCAGATGGACAAGCCGCTGATCGTGATATTGGGCGCCGGACTTGGCGGCACGCTCGCCGCATACGAGATCAGGGCGGCCGTCGGAAATCGCGCCGAAGTGATGACGGTGTCCGACACGGATACATATAGTTTCGTGCCTTCCAACCCTTGGGTCGCGGTGCGCTGGCGCGAACCGGAGGCGATCCAGATCCATCTCCCGCCCGTGTTCGAAAGGAAGAAGATCGGCTTTTCCGCGGTCGGCGCCCAGCGGCTTCATGCCGAAGAGAAGCGACTCGAACTCAAGGACGGAACATCGATCAATTACGATTATCTTGTAATAGCGACGGGTCCCGATCTCGCCTTCGACGAAATCGAGGGGCTGGGGCCGCAGGGCCATACCGTCTCGATCTGCCAGACCGCCCATGCCGCCGACGCGGCCGATGCGTTCGACGCCTTTGTCGCGAACCCCGGGCCGATCGTCGTCGGCGCGGTCCAGGGGGCTTCCTGCTACGGCCCGGCCTACGAATTCGCGCTGATCCTCGATACCGAACTCCGCCGCCGCAAGATTCGCGACAAGGTGCCGATGACCTTCGTCACCGCCGAACCCTATATCGGGCACCTCGGCCTCGACGGCGTGGGCGACACCAAGTCGCTGCTCGAAAGCGAACTGCGCGAGCGCCACATCAAATGGATCACCAATGCGCGCGTGACCGGGGTCGAGCCCGATGTCATGCATGTCGAAGAAGTGGGCGAGGACGGCGCGGTCAGGAAAACGCACGACCTGCCCTTCGGCTATTCGATGCTGCTCCCCGCCTTCCGTGGCGTCCCCGCCATCCGCGACATCGCGGGGCTGACCAATCCGCGCGGCTTCGTCATCGTCGACAGTCACCAGCGCAACCCCGCATTTCCCGAAATCTTCGCGCTCGGCGTCTGCGTCGCCATTCCGCCGACGGGTCCGACCCCGGTGCCGGTCGGCGTTCCCAAGACCGGCTTCATGATCGAATCGATGGTGACGGCGATCGCCGCCAACATCGCGGCAATCCTCGACGGCAAGGAACCGGCCGCCGAAGCGACGTGGAACGCGGTGTGCCTCGCCGACTTCGGCGACGGCGGCGTTGCCTTCGTCGCCCAGCCGCAGATTCCGCCGCGCAACGTCAACTGGTCGGCGAGCGGCAAATGGGTCCATCTCGCCAAGATCGGCTTCGAAAAATATTTCCTGCGCAAGATCCGCCGGGGCGAGAGCGAGCCCTTCTACGAGAAGCTGGCGCTCCACGTCATGGGTATCCGCAAGCTGCGTTTCTGATTGTCCGCAAAAGAAGGAGTGCAAAGATGACCCTCGACCGTGCCGTGATGGCATTCGCCGGATGCGTCGTGCTGATCGGCGTCGCCTTGTCCCTCACCGTGCATCCGTGGTGGATCGCGCTGACAGCCTTCGCCGGCCTCAACATGCTCCAGGCGAGCTTTACCGGCTTCTGCCCCGCCGCCCGGCTGTTCAAGGCGTTCGGCGTGCGCCCGGGGACCGCGTTCCGGTGATGTCGGTGCGGTCGATCGCCCTCCCCACGCTGGCCGGCCTGCTCGCAAGCGTTGCCATGCCCGCGCAGGCGACGACGCTGGAAGAAGCGATCGCGGCCGCCATGGCCCATGCGCCCGAGATCGAGGCAGCGCGCGCCGATGCCGACGCCGCCGACGCACGCATCGCGGAGGCCAGGGGCCACGGCCTGCCCAGCGCGGTGCTGAGTGGGACGATCGGCCAGGGGCGGCTCGACCCACAGGGCTATTTCGGCCTTCCGGCGGCGACCGTCACCCCACGCGCCGCGCAGCTCGTAATCGAGCAGCCGCTGTTCACGGGCGGACGGGTCGGCGCGGGGATCGCGCAGGCGAAGGCGGGCAGCGAGGCCGCGCACGCCGGCGAGGCGATGACCCGCAGCCGGATCGTCGTCGATACGGTCCGCGCCTATGGCGACGTGCTGACGGCGCGCCGCATGATCGCGCTCTACGAACAGATGGTCGGGCAGATGGAGGAAATCCAGCGTCACGCCCGGCTTCGTTTCGCTGCCGGCGAAAGCCCCAACACCGACGTCGCCCAAGCCGCCGCGCGCCTCGCCGAGGCGCAGGCGGCGCTCGAACGCGCGCGCGGCCTTGCCGTCTCGGCGGATGCGCGTTTCGCCAACCTGACCGGCCTTGCGCCGCAGGACGTGCGGCCGCTTCCGGCGAATCCAGCCCTGCCCGCGTCGCTCGACGAGGCCCTCGACAGCGCGCGCGCGAACAACCCCGCCCTTATTCAGGCCGGGGCGGCACTGGAAGTCGCGCGCGCGGCGGCCAGGGGCGCGCGCGCCGAACGGCTGCCCACGGTCGGGGCCTTCGCCGAAGGGGCGACGGTGCGCGACCAGTTCTTTCCCGATTATCGCGCCGACGGCGCCACGGTCGGCGTGCGCGCGCGCTGGCAGCTGTTCGCCGGCGGACGCGTCGCGGCGAAGATCGCCGAATCGGACGGCGCCGTCCGGGCGGCCGACGCCAGGGTCCGCGCAGCGCGCTCCGCCGTCGACGAGCAGACGATCGGTGCGTTTCAGGATGTTCGGACCGCCGAACTGGTCGAAGCCGCCGCCGCCCGGCAGCGGCTCGCCGCCGACCAGGCGCGCGAAAGCGTCCGCCACGAGGTTCGGGTGGGCATGAAACCCCAGCTCGACTGGCTCGACGCCGAGCGCGAGGCAACCGCGGCGGCGGTGGGCGAGGCCGGGGCACAGGCCGACCGTATCGTCGCCGCCTACCGCCTCCTCGCGTTGATCGGGCGCTGAGACGGGTCCGGGTCGATAATCCCGACCACAATTGACGGATATCAATTCCTCAAGCGCGCGAAGGTGCAAGAGCGCCGCCATGATACAGAACCGATCCGCATCCTCATCCCTGATCTGGCGCCATGGACTGGCGATGGTCCTGATCGGATCGGTCGCGCCATGGTCGAGCGCCGCGGCACAGGGTACGCCCGCGCCATCGGCGCCCGCGGCATCGCCCGCCTCGCCCGACCCGATCACCTCCTATCTGCACGCCCGCTATCGCCTCGAAACGGTCGATCAGGCGGACATCGCCCAGTCGGCCACGGCATCCACGCTGCGGCTGCGCGCCGGGCTGCGCACCGCGGTCTGGAACGGGCTGAGCGCGGTGGTCGAGGGCGAGGCGGTCGTGCGACTCGGCCCCAGGGATTATAACGACACGGTCAACGGCCGCACCGCCTATCCGGCCGTGCCAGACCCCACCGACGTCCTGCTCAACCAGGCCTATGTGCGCTGGCAGCCGGCGCGGGAACTCGACGTCGTCGCCGGACGGCAGACCGTCAATCTCGACAACCAGCGCTGGGTCGGCAGCGTCGACTGGCGCCAGAACGACCAGACGCTCGACGCGGTGCGGGTCGGGATCGCACCCGCGGCGGGCGCGCGGATCGACTATGTGCACAGTTGGCGGGTCAACCGCGTGTTCGGGCCCGATTCGCCGCAGGGCATCTGGCGCGATTCGAACATCCACCTGCTGCGCGGCTCGGCGACGGTGCCGGCCGCCGGCACGTTGACCGCCTATGGCTATTGGCTCGACCTGCCGGCGGCGCCCGCCCTGTCGTCGCGCAGCCTCGGCGTCCGCTTCGCCGGCGAGCACGCGCTGCGCGACGGCCTCAAGCTGCATCTGGCCGGCGAATATGCGCATCAGCGAAGCCATGGCGCCAATCCGCGCCGCTTCGGTCACGACTATTGGCTGATCGAGCCGGGCATCGGGGTCGGGCCGGTCGTCGCGCGCGTCGGCTATGAACGGCTGGAGGGCGACGGCACGACGGCGCTTCAGACCCCGCTCGCCACACTGCATGCGTTCAACGGCTGGACCGACCGCTTCCTGACGACGCCCGCCGACGGTCTGCGCGACCTGTATGGCGATCTGCAATGGCGCCTGGGTCCGGTGTTCACCGATGCGCCGGCGACACTGCGTTTGCAGTGGCACGATTTCAACGCGACGCACGGCGGCCGAAACTACGGCCGCGAAGCCGGGGCGTGGCTGACCGTTCCGGTGACGCGGCGGATCACGACCTCTTTCAAGCTGTCGCATTACGATGCGCAGCGATTCGCCAGCGACACCACCAAGGCGTGGCTGTCGATCGAGGCGCGTTATTAGAGACAGACCTGGCTGGCACGATATCCCCCTTCCCCTTCAGGGGAGCGGGCGGGGTGGGGTCCTTCGGCCTATTGCGATCCCACCCCAATTCCTTCGCACCTTGCGCGACCCGATATTCATTGGTCGTCGATGACCATGTCGGGCCGCGCAAGGGCGGTGAGCTTCGCACGGTCGACGATCCGCACCGTCGGTCCGTTGATCAGTGCCCCATGATCGGCCAGCGCGCCGCAGGCGCGCGACAGATTTTCCGGCGCCATGCCGAGCAGCGAGGCGATCACGCGCTTTTCGGCCGGCAGGGTGAATTGGGCCGCGCCGCCCTGCGTCTTGCTTTCCAGCAACAGGAAATTGGCGAGGCGTTCGAGCGTCTGCCGGACCTTCATGTCGGTGAGGGCGCGAATCACAGTGCGATAGCGCAACGCGATTTCGGTCAGCGCGCTCTGCGCGAACGCGCTGTCGCGAACGATGGCATCGCGCAGCAGCGAGGACGGGATCATCAATATGCGCGACGCCGACAACGTCCGCGCGGACATCAGATAGCGCTGATCGGTATAGGCCGCGGCCAGGATGAAGCTCGAAACCGGCCGCACCAGCTGAACCGTGACCTCGCGTCCCGCGCTCGCGGTATAGAGTTCCACCAGCCCGTCGACGAGGATATGCAGGAAATCGGCGCGCGCGCCGACCTCGAACAGACGAAGGGCGGGCGGAAACACCTGGAGGAAGGCGGCGGCAAAGACCGAATCGCGCAGTTCGGGCTGCATCGCCGCAAACATCGGCAGGGTCGCGATTTCAGGGATTTCTTCGCTGCGCATCACTCTCGGCTACGTAGATGATTGCGCAATGTCAATCATTCGATTGATTATTATCACCCTATTTTCAGCTTTTGGCGAAGTCTGGATTGCGCCGCATCAGGCGGGGGCGATTTTACTGCTGATGCCGACGAAGTTTGACGCAGGTCAACGGCGCTTTTCGGCCCCGTCGGCATGGGTACGGCCACCATATGCCCGAAGGGGAAAATAAAGTGGCATCGACAGCACAGGTGCAACCGACCCGAAGCCAGCAGAACGGCGCGCTGACGCTCAGCACCGTCGCCTTCACTGTGTGTTTCGCGGTGTGGACGATCTTCGCGATCGTCGGCATCGAGATCAAGAGGGAGCTCGGCCTCAGCGAGACCCAGTTCGGCCTGCTCATCGGCACGCCGATCCTGACCGGATCGCTGGTGCGCGTCTTTCTGGGCGTGTGGACCGACCAGTTCGGCGGCCGGATCGTCTTTCCGCTGACCATGCTGGCATCGGCGGGGGCGACCTTCCTGTTGTCGCACGCCGCAACCTATCCGCTGATGCTGCTCGCCGCGCTGGGGATGGGCCTCGCGGGCGGCGGCTTCTCGGTCGGCGTCGCCTATGTATCCAAATGGTATCCGCCCGAAAAACAGGGGTCGGCGCTCGGTATCTTCGGAATGGGGAACGTCGGGGCGGCAGTCACCAAATTCTTCGCGCCCTGGGTGATGGTCGCGCTCGGCTGGCAGGCTGTGGCGCAGTTCTGGGCGGCGGGGCTCGCCGCGGTTGCGGTGCTGTTCTTCCTGTTTGCGAAGGACGACCCGGCGCTCGCGGCCCGGCGACGCAGCGGCACGCCGCCGCGTTCATTCCGGGAACAGCTCGCCCCGCTCAAGAATGAGCAGATCTGGCGCTTCTCGCTCTATTATTTCTTCGTCTTCGGCGCGTTCGTCGCGCTGGCGCTGTGGCTGCCCGAATATCTGATGGGAGTCTACGGCGTCGACGTAAAGGTCGCCGGCATGCTGGCGGCCGCCTTCTCGCTGTCCGCTTCGGTCTTCCGGGCCTATGGCGGCATGCTGTCCGATCGCTTCGGCGCCCGGCGCGTCATGTACATGACCTTCGGCATGTCGCTGGTGCTGCTGTTCATGCTCTCCTATCCGGCGACCGACTATACGGTTCACGGCATCCACGGCGACATCCGCTTCTCGACGTCGATGGGGCTCGTCCCCTTCGTGGTCGTGATCTTCATCCTCGGCTTCTTCATGTCGCTCGGCAAGGCGGCGGTCTACAAGCATATCCCCGTCTATTATCCCGATCACGTCGGCTCGGTCGGCGGCCTTGTCGGCATGATCGGCGGGCTGGGCGGGTTCGTGCTGCCGATCGTCTTCGGCGCCGTCAGCGACCTGACCGGCATCTGGACGAGCTGCTTCGTCGTGCTGTTCCTGCTGGTGGCCGTCGCCTTCATCTGGATGCACACGGCGGTCCGCCAGATGGAGCGCGAAGCCGCCGAAGCGACCACCCTGCCGCCTTTCCCCGAACTGGCGAAGGTCCATGCCGAGCGCGTCAAGGCGCAGCAGGCCGTTCACGCCGCGACCGGCTCGCCGCGCGTGCTCAAGGAGTGGCAGCCGGAAGACCCCGCCTTCTGGAAGGAGGTCGGCCAGAAAGTGGCGCACCGCAACCTGTGGCTTTCCGTGCCCGCGCTGCTGCTGGCATTCGCGGTGTGGATGGTCTGGTCGGTGGTCGTGGCAAAGCTGCCGCTGATCGGTTTCAACTACACCACCGACCAGCTCTTCTGGCTCGCCGCGCTTCCCGGCCTGTCGGGCGCCACCTTCCGTATCTTCTACAGCTTCATGGTGCCGATCTTCGGCGGCCGGCTGTGGACGACGCTGAGCACGGCATCGTTGCTGATCCCCGCCTTCGGGATCGGCTATGCGGTGCAGAATCCCGCGACGCCCTATTTCATCTTCCTGGTGCTGGCGCTGCTGTGCGGCTTCGGCGGGGGCAATTTCGCCTCTTCGATGGCGAATATCGGCTTCTTCTTTCCCAAGGCGCAGAAGGGCAGCGCGCTGGCCGTCAACGCGGGCCTCGGCAATCTGGGCGTGTCGGTGATGCAATTCGGCGTCCCTCTCGTCATCACCGCGGGGGTGTTCGGCGCGCTCGGCGGCACGCCGCAGATCGCCACCGACGGCAGCCAGCTCTGGCTCCAGAACGCGGGCTTCATCTGGGTGCCCTTCATCATCGCCTCGACGATCCTCGCCTGGCTGGGGATGAACGACATCGCCGACGCGAAGGCGAGTTTCGCCGAGCAGGCGGTGATCTTCCAGCGCAAGCACAACTGGCTGATGAGCTGGCTCTATACCGGCACGTTCGGGTCGTTCATCGGCTTTTCCGCGGGCCTTCCCCTGCTCGCCAAGCATCAGTTCCCCGATGTCGACGTGCTGAAGTTCGTGTTCCTCGGCCCGCTCGTCGGCGCGATCAGTCGTGCGGCGACCGGCTGGATTTCCGACCGCTGGGGCGGCGCACGGGTCACCTTGTGGGTGTTCCTGCTGATGATGGCCGGCGTCGTCGGCGTGATCTATGCACTCGAAGTCGAAAGCTGGTGGGGTTTCCTCGGCATGTTCGTGTTCATGTTCGCGGTCACCGGGGTGGGCAACGCCTCCACCTTCCAGATGATCCCCAACATCATGCGGCTGGAGGTGCCGCGCCTGATGCCGCATCTGTCCGCTGCCGACCAGCTGCGGCAGGCGGAGAAGGAATCGGCGGCGATCGTCGGCTTCACCTCCGCCATCGCGGCCTATGGCGCCTTCTTCATCCCCAAGAGCTTCGGCTCCTCCATTTCGGCGACGGGGTCGCCACTGGCGGCGCTGATCGGCTTCCTCCTCTTCTATGCGAGCTGCGCCGCGCTGACCTGGTTCGTCTACACGCGGCGCGGCGGGCTGCTGTATGATATCGAGCGGGGACGCGTCCCCGCCCCCGCCGCCCCATCCACCCTCACCCAGGGAGTTTCCGCATGAGCCAGTTGCTCGACCGCCTGACCTTCTTCCGCAAGACGAAGCAAAGCTTTGCTGACGGGCACGGCGTCACCACCAACCAGAGCCGCGACTGGGAGGACGGCTATCGCAAGCGCTGGCAGCACGACAAGATCGTGCGCTCGACGCACGGCGTGAACTGCACCGGCTCCTGTTCGTGGAAGATCTACGTCAAGGGCGGGATCATCACCTGGGAAACGCAGCAGACCGACTATCCGCGCACGCGGCCCGACCTGCCCAACCACGAACCGCGCGGCTGTCCGCGCGGCGCAAGCTACAGCTGGTACATCTATTCGGCGCAACGCCTGAAATATCCGATGGTGCGCTCACGCCTGCTCAAGCTGTGGCGCGCGGCGCGGGCGATCCGCACGCCGGTCGCCGCCTGGGCGTCGATCGTCGAGGATCCGGCGCAGCGCAAGAGCTATACCGCGATCCGCGGCCATGGCGGCTTCGTCCGCTCTACCTGGGACGAGGTGAACGAGATCATCGCCGCCGCCAACGCCTATACGGTCAAGGCCCACGGCCCCGACCGCGTGGTCGGCTTTTCACCGATCCCGGCGATGTCGATGGTCTCCTATGCCGCGGGCGCGCGCTATCTGTCGCTGCTCGGCGGCACCTGCCTCAGCTTCTACGACTGGTACTGCGACCTGCCGCCGTCCAGCCCGCAGACCTGGGGCGAGCAGACCGACGTCCCCGAAAGCGCCGACTGGTACAACGCCGGTTTCCTGATGATGTGGGGCTCCAACGTGCCGCAGACGCGCACACCCGACGCTCATTTCATGACCGAGGCGCGCTATCGCGGCACCAAGGTCGCCGTCGTCTCCCCCGACTATGCCGAGGCGACCAAGTTCGCCGACCTCTGGCTCAATCCCAAGCAGGGCACCGACGCCGCGCTGGCGATGGCGATGGGGCATGTCATCCTGCGCGAATTCCACCTCGACCGGCAGGCCGAATATTTCGAGGACTACTGCCGCAAATATTCGGACATGCCGATGCTGGTCCGGCTGGTGCCCGGCAAGGGCGGGCTGGTCCCCGAACGGCTGGTGCGCGCATCCGATTTCGCCGATGCGCTGGGCGAGGCTAACAATCCCGAATGGAAAACGGTGGCGATCGACGCCGGGACCGGCAAGCCGGTGGCGCCGCTCGGTTCGGCGGGTTTCCGCTGGGGCGAACAGGGCAAGTGGAACCTTGAGGAAAAGGATGGACAGGGCGCGGACACGAACCTGCGCATGACCGCGATCCTCGATAGCGATCACGATGATGTCGTCGATGTCGCCTTTCCCTATTTCGGCAACCGTGAGCACGATCATTTCAAGGGCACCGATCATGCCGACGTGCTGCCGCGCCGCGTGCCGGTACGTGAGATGGCACTGAAGGACGGCAAGGGGTATGTTGCTACGGTTTTCGACCTGTTTTGCGCGAATTATGGCCTCGACCGGGGGCTGGGCGGCGGGAATGTCGCGCGCGACTATGCGGAAAACATGCCCTACACGCCTGCGTGGGCGGAGCGGATCACCGGCGTGCCCGCCGACCAGATCATCACGATCGCGCGCGAATTCGCGCACAATGCGGAGATCACCAGGGGCAAGTCGATGGTGATCCTGGGGGCCGGCCTGAACCACTGGTACCACATGGACATGAACTATCGCGGCATCATCAACATGCTGGTGATGTGCGGGTGCGTCGGCCAGTCCGGCGGCGGCTGGTCGCACTATGTCGGGCAGGAGAAGCTGCGGCCGCAGACGGGCTGGACCGCGCTCGCCTTCGCGCTCGACTGGAACCGGCCGCCGCGCCACATGAACGGCACCAGCTTCTTCTATGCCCACACCGACCAGTGGCGCTACGAGACGCTGGACGTCGGGGAGATATTGTCCCCCACCGCGCCCGAGGGCGACTGGGACGCGAGCCTGATCGACTACAACGTCCGCGCCGAGCGCATGGGCTGGCTCCCGTCCGCGCCGCAGCTCAAGACCAATTCGCTGGACGTGGGCAAGGCGGTCAGGGCATCGGGCAAGGAGGCGAAGGATTATGTCGCCGCGGCGCTGAAATCGGGCGAGCTGGAACTGTCCTGCCTCGACCCCGACAATCCGGCCAACTGGCCGCGCAACATGTTCGTCTGGCGCTCGAACCTGCTCGGCTCGTCGGGCAAGGGGCACGAATATTTCCTGAAGCACCTGCTGGGCACCGCGCACGGCGTCCAGGGCAAGGACCTGGGCGAGTCCGGCCGGCAGAAGCCCAAGGAAGTCGTGTGGCGCGACGAGGCGCCGCAGGGCAAGCTGGACCTGCTCGTCACGCTGGATTTCCGCATGTCGACGACCTGCGTCTATTCGGACATCGTGCTGCCGACCGCGAGCTGGTATGAAAAGGACGACCTCAACACGTCCGACATGCACCCGTTCATCCACCCGCTGTCCGCCGCGGTCGACCCGGTGTGGGAATCGCGCAGCGACTGGGAAATCTACAAGGGCATCGCCAAGCGATTCTCCGAGGTCGCGCCGGAGGTGCTGGGGGTCGAGCACGACGTGGTGCTGACCCCCATCCAGCACGACAGTCCCAACGAGATCGCGCAGCCCTTCGACGTCGCCGACTGGGGCAAGGGCGAAATCGAGCCCATCCCCGGCAAGACGATGGCGACCGTCGCGCTGGTCGAGCGCGACTATCCCAATCTCCACAAGCGCTTCACGTCGCTCGGCCCACTGATGGAGAAGCTGGGCAACGGCGGCAAGGGCATCGGCTGGAACACCGACCACGAGGTCGAGAATCTGCGGGCGCTGAACGGCGCGGTGCTCGACGAAGGCGTGTCGAAGGGCCTGCCGCGGATCGACACCGCGATCGACGCGGCCGAGGTGATCCTGATGCTCGCGCCCGAAACCAACGGCGAGGTCGCGGTGAAGGCCTGGCACGCGCTGTCGCAGAACACCGGGCGCGACCACACCCATCTGGCGCTGCCCAAGGAAGAGGAGAAGATCCGGTTCCGCGACATCCAGGCGCAGCCGCGCAAGATCATCTCCTCCCCCACATGGTCGGGGCTGGAGAGCGAGCATGTCTGCTACAACGCCGGCTATACCAACGTCCACGAACTGATCCCGTGGCGGACGCTGACCGGACGGCAGCAGCTGTATCAGGATCACAAGTGGATGCGCGCCTTCGGCGAAGGCTTCTGCGTCTATCGCCCGCCCATCGACACCAAGGCGGTGAAGCCGATGATCGACGAGGCGAAGGATGCGCCGCACGTCATCCTCAACTTCATCACCCCGCACCAGAAATGGGGCATCCATTCGACCTACACCGACAATCTGCTGATGCTGACGCTGTCGCGCGGCGGGCCGATCGTGTGGATGAGCGAGGTCGATGCCGCCAAGGCGGGACTGGTCGACAACGACTGGGTGGAGGTTTTCAACAGCAACGGGGCGCTCGTCGCGCGCGTCGTCGTCTCGCAGCGCATGAAGGAGGGCACGCTGTTCATGTATCACGCGCAGGAGAAGATCGTGAACGTCCCCGGATCGCCGCTGACCGGACAGCGCGGCGGCATCCATAATTCGGTGACGCGCGCGGTCCTGAAGCCCACGCACATGATCGGCGGCTATGCCCATCTGGCCTATGGCTTCAACTATTACGGAACGGTCGGGTCCAACCGCGACGAATATGTGATCGTCCGCAAACTGCAGAAGGTCGACTGGCTCGAAGGGGCCCTCGCCGAAGGGGAGACGGTAGCATGAAGATTCGCGCCCAGATCGGCAAGGTGCTCAACCTCGACAAGTGCATCGGCTGCCACACCTGCTCGGTGACGTGCAAGAATGTGTGGACCAGCCGCGAAGGCATGGAATATGCCTGGTTCAACAACGTCGAGACCAAGCCCGGCATCGGCTATCCCAAGGACTGGGAGAATCAGAAGCGCTGGAACGGCGGCTGGGTCCGCACCGCGGGCGGTTCGATCCGTCCGCGCATGGGCGGCAAGTGGCGGTTGCTGGCCAAGATATTCGCCAATCCCGACCTGCCCGAGATCGACGATTATTACGAGCCCTTCACCTTCGACTATGCCCACCTCCAGCAGGCGGGCGAAAGCAAGGCCTTCCCCACCGCGCGGCCGCGCAGCCTGATTTCGGGCGAGCGGATGGAAAAGGTGAAATGGGGCCCGAACTGGGAAGAGATATTGGGCGGCGAATTCGCGAAACGGTCGGAGGATTACAACTTCGAGGGCGTCCAGAAGGAAATCTACGGCCAGTTCGAGAACACCTTCATGATGTATCTGCCGCGATTGTGCGAGCACTGCCTCAACCCGACGTGCGTCGCGGCCTGCCCGTCGGGCGCGATCTACAAGCGCGAGGAGGACGGCATCGTCCTGATCGATCAGGAGGCATGCCGCGGCTGGCGCATGTGCGTGTCGGGCTGTCCCTACAAGAAGATCTATTACAACTGGAAAACCGGCAAGTCGGAGAAGTGCATCTTCTGCTATCCGCGCATCGAGGCGGGGCAGCCGACGGTCTGTTCCGAAACCTGCGTCGGGCGCATCCGCTATCTGGGCGTGATGCTCTATGACGCCGACCGCATCGAAGAAGCGGCAAGCGTCGAGGACGTCGAGGACCTCTATCAGGCGCAGCTCGACATCTTCCTCGATCCCCACGATCCGGCGGTGATCGAACAGGCGCGCAAGGACGGCGTCCCCGAAGCGTGGCTGGAAGCGGCGCGCCATTCGCCCGTCTACAAGATGGCGATGGAATGGAAGGTCGCTTTCCCGCTCCATCCCGAATATCGCACGCTGCCGATGGTCTGGTACGTGCCGCCGCTGTCGCCGATCAACTCGGCGGCGACCGCGGGGCAGATTTCGGTCAACAACGGCATGCCCGACGTCCGGTCGCTGCGCATCCCGCTCAAATATCTCGCCAACCTGCTGACCGCGGGCGACGAGGAGCCGATCGCGCGCTGCCTCGAACGGATGCTCGCCATGCGCGGCTACATGCGCGCGAAGACCGTCGAGGGCGTGCGGAACGAGGGCATCGCCTCGGCCGTCGGCCTGACCGGCGCGCAGATCGAGGAGATGTACAAGGTGATGGCGCTGGCGGACTATGAGGACCGCTTCGTCATCCCGACGGGCCACCGCGAGGATGCCGAGGACATGTTCGACGAGCGCGGATCGTGCGGCTTTTCGTTCGGGAACGGCTGTTCGAGCGGGACCAGCGAGCCGAACCTGTTCGGCGCCCCGGCGCGCAAGAAGCTGCAAACGCCGACGGAGGTGTTCTGATGCGCGCGCTGCACCTCTTGTCGCTGCTGCTGCAATATCCGACGCCCGAACTGCAGGCCGTCTGCGGCGAGATCCGCGAGCGGCTGGCGGCCGACGCGGACCTGCCGCCGGACACCGTCCGCCGGCTTCATCCGCTGCTGACCCGGCTGGCCGCGAGCGACATCTATGCCGCGCAGGAAGCCTATGTCGAGCTGTTCGACCGGGGTCGGGCGCACAGCCTGCACCTGTTCGAGCATGTCCACGGCGAAAGCCGCGACCGCGGCCAGGCGATGGTCGACCTGCGCGAACGCTATCTGGGCGCGGGGCTGGAGCCGACGGGGAACGAGCTGCCCGACTATCTGCCGCTCTTCCTCGATTATTGCTCGACGCTGCCGCCCGAGGCGGCGCGCGAGGCGCTGGCCGAACCGGGGGTTGTCCTGGTCGCGCTGGCGGCGCGGCTGGCCGAGCGCGAGTCGGACTATGCGCCGCTGCTCGCGCTGCTCTGCGACATCGCCGGCGTCGAGCAGGACGAAGACGCGCAGAAGGCGCTGTCGCCCGTCGACGACCCCGCCGACCTGGAGGCGCTCGACCGGCAATGGGCCGAAGAGGAAATCCGCTTCACCGCCGACGCCGCGCCCGACCCCAATGCCCCCTGCCCGCAGGTGGGCGGCATGCTGGACCGCATGCTTTCGCCCGCCCCGACGTCAGCAAGGAATTGAGCCATGGAAGCCTTTCTCAACAATCTGTTTTACGGCATCTATCCCTATATCGCGCTGGCGGTGCTGGCGATCGGCTCGATCATCCGGTTCGACCGCGAGCCCTATAGCTGGCGGTCCGGGTCGAGCCAGCTGCTGCGGCGCAGGCAGCTGATGTGGGGATCGGTGCTGTTCCACGTCGGGGTGCTGTTCATCTTCTTCGGCCATCTGGTCGGCCTGCTCACGCCGATCGCGCTGTTCGATGCGCTCGGTATCAGCCACGGCGCGAAGCAGTTGCTGGCGATCGTCGCCGGCGGTGTCGCCGGGGTGATGGCGATCGTCGGCGCGACGATGCTGATCCACCGCCGCTTCTTCGATCCGCGCGTGCGCAAGGCATCGAATTTCAGCGACAATATGGTCATCCTGCTGCTGTGGATCCAGCTGGCGCTCGGCCTCGCCACCATCCCGCTGTCGGCGGGGCACCTCGACGGCAGCGAGATGGTCAAGTTCATGAACTGGGCGCAGGGCATCTTCACCTTCCGCGCGGGCGCCGCCGACTACATCGCCGACGTGCACCCGATCTTCAAGGCGCACCTGTTCCTGGGGCTGACGATCCTGCTGATCTTCCCCTTCACCCGCCTCGTCCACATGCTGTCCGCGCCGGTGCGCTATCTGTGGCGCGGCGGCTATCAGATCGTCCGTTCGCGGCGGAGCCTGAGCCATGGCTGACACACTGGAACGCGCCGCGGTGCGGGTCGGCGGGGTGGAAATCCCGGCCGCCGCGATCGCCGCCGAAGCGCAGAACCACCCGGCGCAGGACGCCGACAGCGCGTGGACGGCGGCCGCCGAAGCGCTCGTCATCCGCCAGCTGCTGCTGGACGAGGCCGACCGCCAGGGCATCGTGGCCGACGAGCGCACCGACGCCGACGGCCGCACGCTGGCCGAGGAGGACGCCCGCATCGACGCGCTGCTGGCCAGCGCGGTGCGCGTCCCCCAGGCGACCAGCGTTGAGGCGCGCCGCTATTACGATCGCCACCGCGACCGCTTCGCCAGCGAGACGCTGATCGAGGCGGAGCATATCCTGCTGTCGGCCGACCCCGCCGATTCCTTCGCCTATGGGCTGGCGGTCGGCGACGCCCGGATGCTGATCCGCAAGATCGAGGCCGATCCCGCCTGCTTCGCCGCGCTGGCGCGTGAGCATTCCGCCTGCCCGTCGAAGGCGCAGGGCGGCAACCTCGGCCAGATCGGGCGCGGTCAGACGGTGCCCGCGTTCGAGCAGGCGCTGTTCGGCCTTGGCGAAGGCGAATTGTGCCGCGAGCCCGTGCGCTCCCCCTATGGGGTGCATGTGGTGCGGGCCGGGCGGCGGATCGACGGGCAGCAGCTTCCCTTCGATGCGGTCGAGGCGACGATCCGCGACTATCTGGAGGAAGCGAGCACGCGCCGCGCCATGGCGCAATATCTGTCCATCATCGCCAGCGAAACGACGGTCGAGGGCGTCGCGCTGCCGATGGCCGACGGGCCGCTGGTGCAGTGACGATCGAGCGCATCCGCGACCGGCTGACCACGGCGCCGGACGGCGACCGCGGCCTGACCGACGCCATCGGGCGCCGGTTCGAATATCTGCGCCTGTCGCTGACCGACGTCTGCAACTTCCGCTGCACCTATTGCCTGCCCGACGGCTATCGCAAGCGGCGCGGACGCCCGGCTGACCTGTCGGTGGCGGAGATGCGGCGCGCGGTCGGCGCCTTCGCCCGGCTCGGGCTGTGGAAGGTGCGGCTGACCGGCGGCGAGCCGACGCTGCGCCCCGATTTCGAGGATGCGGCGCGCGCGATCGCGGCGGTGCCCGGCATCCGCCGGATCGCGATGACCACCAACGGCTATCGGCTCGCGGACCGCGCCGCCGCGTGGCGCGACGCGGGGGTGAGCGCGATCAACATCAGCGTCGACTCGCTCGATCCGGCCCGCTTCGCCGCGATCACCGGGCACGACCGGCTGGCCGAGGTGCTGCGCGGCATCGAGGCCGCGCGCACGGCGGGGTTCGACAGCATCAAGATCAACGCGGTGCTGATGCGCGGGGTCAACGACGACGAACTGGCGGCGATGACCGACTTCATCGCCGAGCGCGACCTGTCGCTGCGCTTCATCGAGGTCATGCGCACCAACGACAACACCGCTTTCTTCAAGGCGCGCCACCTCGCCGGCCAGACGGTGATCGACCGGCTGGAGCAGGCCGGCTGGCGGCGGCTGCCGCGCGCGGCGGGCGCCGGACCGGCGGTCGAATATGCGCACCCCGCCTCGCGCGGCCGGATCGGCATCATCGCGCCCTATGCCCGGGACTTCTGCGCCAGCTGCAACCGCCTGCGCATCTCGTCCGACGGCAAGCTGCATCTGTGCCTGTTCGGCGACGGGGGGCTCGACCTGCGGCCGCTTTTGCAGCAGGATGCCGACGCGGAGGCGCTGATCGAACGCATCCGCGCGCTCACCGCCACCAAGGCGCCGGCGCACCGGCTGCACCAGAACAACAGCGGCGCGACGCCGCACCTCGCATCCATCGGGGGCTGACATGACGGACGGAAAGGAAGCCCGGTTGCAGATCGAACTGTGCGGACGGCTGGCCGACCCCTGCGGACGGGTCGTCGAGATCGCGGTTCCCGACGCGGGCCTGTCGGTGACGGCGATGCTCGCCGCGCTCGAACAGGCGCATCCCGCGCTGCGGCAGCCGCTGGCGCGCGGCCGCATCCGCGCCTGCATCAACGAGGTCGTGGCGCCGCGCGACGCATGGGTCGCGCCCGGCGACCTCGTGGCGCTCTTCCCGCCGGTATCGGGCGGATGACCGGCGCGGTCGAACTGACGCCGGACGCGATCGACCCGGCGGCGCGGCTGGCGGCGTTCACGGCCTCGCTCTCCGGCGAGGGCGCGGTGGTCAGCTTTACCGGCCACGCGCGCGCCGCGGCAAAGGACGGCGCGCCGCTCGCTTCGCTGGTGCTGGAAAGCTATCGCGGCGTGACGCTCGCCTCGATGCGGGCGATCGCGGCCGACGCGCGGGCGCGCTTTCGCATCACCCGCAGCCTCGTCGTGCACCGGGCGGGGCGCATCCTGCCCGGCGAGGCGATCGTCTTCGTCGCCACCGCCGCCGCGCACCGCCGCGCCGCCTTCGAGGCGGCGGACTATCTGATGGACCGGCTGAAGACCGAAGCGGTGTTCTGGAAGCGCGAGGAGGCGCCCGAGGGAAGCCGCTGGATCGAACCCACCGACGCCGACCGATCGGCCGTCGCGCGCTGGGAAGCCGCAACATGGGAATGACGCATGCCCGGAATTGACGACAGCCTGACCTTCCACCCGCTGCATATCGCGGTGCTGACCGTGTCGGATACGCGCACGGTGGAGACCGACACCTCTGGCGCACTGCTCGCCGAGCGGCTGACGGCGGCCGGCCACAAGCTCGCCGCGCGCGCCATCGTCACCGACGAGGTGCAGGCGATCCGCGACCGGATGGCGGCGTGGATCGCCGACCCCGGCATCGACATCATCGTCAGCACCGGCGGCACCGGCTTCACGCCGCGCGACGTGACGCCCGAGGCGGTGATGCCGCTGCTGCGCCGGGTGATGGACGGGTTCAGCGTCGTCTTCCACCAGGCGAGCATGACAACCATCGGCGTATCGACGCTGCAATCACGCGCCTTCGCGGGCCAGGCGGACGATACCTTCATCTTCTGCGTGCCCGGTTCGACCGGCGCCTGCCGCGACGCGTGGGACCTCGTGCTCGCCGCCGAGTTCGACAGCCGCCACCGCCCCTGCTCGATCGCCGGACAGGTGCCGCGGCTCGCCAGACTGTGCGCATGAACGACCTGTCGCATATCGATGCCGCCGGGCGCGCGCGCATGGTCGACGTCGGCGACAAGCCGGTGACGACGCGCCGGGCCGAGAGCCGGGGCGAACTTCTCTGCGCGCCGGCGACGCTCGACAAGGTGCGTGCCGGCGAAACGCCCAAGGGCAGCGTCATCGCCACCGCCGAACTGGCCGGGGTCATGGCCGCCAAGCGCACCGCCGAGCTGATTCCGCTGTGCCATCCGCTCGCGCTGTCGCAGGTGCTGGTGGAGATTGCCATCGACGACAGCCTGCCCGGCTTCAGCATCCGGGCGGAGGTGCGCACCAGCGGGCAGACCGGGGTGGAGATGGAAGCGCTGACCGCCGTTTCGGTCGCCGCGCTGACCCTCTTCGACATGCTGAAGGCGGTCGACAAGACGATGACGATCGAGGCGATCCGGGTGACGGCGAAGGATGGCGGGCGATCGGGCGCGATGCGCAAGCCATGACGGGTTTCGACGACGCGGTGGCGCGCATCGCGCGCGAGGTCCGGCCGCTCGCAGCCGAGCGGGTCGATCTGGCCGAAGCGGCGGGCCGCACGCTGGCCGAGCCGCTGCACGCACGCACCGCCGCGCCGCGCCGGGCGGTTGCCGCAATGGACGGCTATGCGGTCGTCGACGCGGGCACGCAGCCGGGGGCGCCGCTGCGCGTGATCGGCGAATCGCGTGCCGGGGCGGGGTTCGCGGAGCGCGTCGCGCCGGGCGAGGCGGTGCGCATCTTCACCGGCGCGCCGATGCCCGACGGCGCCGACCGCTGCATCATGCAGGAATATGCGACGCGCGAAGGCGACAGCGTCATATTTGCCGAGGGATACGGCCCCGGCTGGCATGTGCGCGCGGCGGGAAGCGATTTCGCGGCGGGGGCGCTACTGCTCGACGCCGGCACGGAACTGACGCCGCGCGCGATGATCGCCGCCGCCGCGGCCGACGTCGCGCAGGTGGCGGTGATCCGGCAGCCGCGCGTCGCGATCGTCGGCACCGGCGACGAACTGGCGCCGCCGGGCAGCGCGCTGGAGCGCGAGGATGCGATTCCCGAAAGCGTGACCTTCGGCGTCATGGCGATGGCGCAGGCACAGGGCGCGCTGGTCGTGAGCCGCGCGACGGGCGTCGACGACCTGCCGACGCTCGAGGCGCTGGCCGACCGCGCGCTCGATCAGGCCGACGTGGTGATCGTCACGGGCGGCGCATCGGTGGGCGAACGCGATTTCGCCAAACCGATGTTCGCGCCGCACGGGCTGGACCTGTTGTTCGCCAAGGTCGCGATCAAGCCCGGCAAGCCCGTGTGGCTGGGCCGGGCGCGCGGCCGATGGGTGCTGGGCCTGCCGGGCAATCCGACGTCGGCGATGGTCACGGCGCGGCTGTTCCTGGTGCCGCTGCTCGCGCAGTTGCAGGCGCGCGGCGTCGAGCGGGCGCTACGCTGGCGGACGCTTCCGCTCGCCGCCCCCCTCCCCGCGACGGGCTCGCGCGAAACCTTCGCGCGCGCGCGATGGGACGAGGCGGGCCTGACACCGCTCGGCAATCAGGACAGCGGCGCGCAGGCGGCGCTCGTCGTCGCCGACTGCCTGATCCGCTGTCCGCCGGACCAGGCGGCGCTGGAGCCCGGCGCACCGGTCAGCGCGCTGGCGTTCTGATCCGCGCTTCGGCCGCCGCCAGCGCCGCCGCATCGTTGATGTTCGCGAAGGGATCGGGCCCGGCGGCATCCCACGCCACCTCGACCATCCCGACCTCTCCGGCAAAGCGCCGCAACGACTGGCCGCCGCGCGCGACATAGGCGTCGAGCGCACCGCTGTCGGGTCGCCACAGCGCGGCGGTGGGATGCAGCCGCCCGCGGCTGACGGGAAGCGCGGCGCCGTGGCCGTCCAGCGCCGACGACAGGCGTTCGACCAGATCGTCGGGCAGGAAGGGCATGTCGCAGCCGATCATCAGCACGGCGGCGCGGCGCTGCGCGCACGCGTGATCGAACGCGCTCGCCAGCGCGCTGATCGGCCCGATATCGCGGTGATCGTCGAACAGGAGCGGACAGCCGGTGCCCCAGTCGCCGTCACCGGGCCGCACCGCCAGCGCGACCGCATCGCCGTGGCGGCGCGCCCACGCCACCGCATGGTCGATCAGCCGCAGCCCGCCGAGCATCCGCGCAGGTTTGCCTCCGCCGATGCGCGCGCCGTCCCCGCCCGCCGCGATCACGATGGCGGGACGCTCAAAGGCCAAGGGACGGGACGGCGGCAAGAGGCATGGGAGCGGTCATCGCCTCGATCCTTCCACGCCCGGTCGGAGCGGTCAACGGCGCGTGGGCCATGGCGGTGGGTTCAGTGGAATCCGTCGTCATTCCCCCATCCGTCACGCTGAACTTGTTTCAACATCCACGGTCCGCCTTTTCGGTTTACGCAGTGCTTGTCACGGGGCCAGATCATGGAATCCTTCAGGCAAGTAAGGAGCTGTTCCCCGGCGAAAGCCGGGGTCCAGATGGCACAGCGCTGCCCCGCGTGGACCCCGGCTTTCGCCGGGGAACGGTTGCCTGTCGAAAAGGGATAATTGCCAAACAAGTTCAGCATGACGAGGGATAGCGGTGACCCGCGCAAACCCGCTTCGCCGCCCGGCATATGCGAGCCGCTTGATCCATGTCACTCCGGGCGGCGCGCGGCGTGATAGGCGTGCCGCATGTTGATCGCGCCCACCCTTCCGCTGCGCCGGCGGTTCGAGCCGCTTCGGTCGCCGCCGCCCTCGCCGATACGGGTGATGATCCAGCCGATCCTGAACCGGATCGTCCGCGACGTCACGCGCACGCTTCCCGAACTGTTCGAGCGGCTCGGCCCGCATCGGCACAGCCGCTTCCTGATCGACGCCCGCGACCTGCCCTTCGTGCTGCTGTTGCGGCCGGACCCCGACCGGCCGGAACTGGTCGCCTGGCCGCGCCGCGCCGAGCCGCCGCACGACACGCGCATATCGGGCCGCCTCCGCGACCTGCTGGGCCTGATCGACGCCCAGCGCGACGGCGACGCGCTCTTCTTCTCGCGCGACCTCGACATCGGCGGCGATCTGGAGGCGGTGGTGTGCCTGCGCAACGCGATCGACGATGTCGAGGGATCGATCGCGGACCGGGTGGCCGACGCGCTGGGACCGGCGAGCCGGATCGCCTGGACACTGCTGCGCCGGCGCCACGCCCGGCCGGGCCGCGGGGGAGGCCGATGACCGGCAGCCCGGAGCTCATCTGTCCGGCGGGAACCCCCGCGACGCTGCGCGCGGCGGTCGATGCCGGGGCGGACGCCGTCTATTGCGGCTTCCAGAATGCGACCAACGCGCGCAACTTCTCCGGCCTCAACTTCACGCCCGACGAGATGCAGGCAGCGGTCGGCTATGCCCATGCGAGGGGCGCGAAAGTGCTGCTCGCGCTCAATACCTTTCCCCCGGCGGGCCGGTTCGACCTGTGGCAGCAGGCGGCCGACGACGGGGCGGCGATGGGCATCGACGCCTTCATCGTCGCCGACATCGGGGTCGCGGCCTATCTGGCCGATCATCATCCCGGTTGCCGATTGCACCTGTCGGTGCAGGCGGCCGCCTCCAGCCCCGAGGCGATCAGCTATTATTGCGAACGGTTCGGCGTCCGGCGCGTCGTGCTGCCCCGCATCCTGACGGTGCCCGAAATCCGCCAGCTCAAGTCCGAGATTCCGTGCGAGATAGAGACGTTCGTGTTCGGCAATCATGGCCTGATGGTCGAGGGCCGGTGCAGCCTCACCAACTATGCCGTCGGCCGCTCGACCAACATGGACGGGGTGTGTTCCCCGGCTTCGGAGGTCCACTATCAGCGGGCGGAGAACGGCGCCCTCACCGCGCAGCTGGGCTGTCACGTCATCGACCGCTTCGAGGCCGGACAGCAGGCGGGCTATCCGACGATCTGCAAGGGGCGGTATCGCGCGCCGGTGCGCGACGATCCCTATTACGCCTTCGAGGAGCCCGTCAGCCTGAACCTGATGGACATGCTGCCCAGCCTGATCGGCGCGGGCGTCGATGCCTTCAAGATCGAGGGGCGGCAGCGGTCGCGCGCCTACGTCGGCGCGGTGGTCGGCGCCTTTCGCGCCGCGATCGACGCGGTGCTGGCCGGGCAGACGCCGCCATCCGCCGACCTGATCGCGCTGACCGAGGGGCAGAAGCAGACCCACGGCGCCTTTGCGACCAAGAAATGGCGGTGACGGCGATGTCCACGGCGAAACTGACCCTCGGCCCGATCCTGTTCCACTGGGACGCGGACCGGAAGCGCGATTTCTATGCCCGGATCGCGGACGAGGCCCCGATCGACACCGTCTATCTGGGCGAGGTCGTCTGTTCGAAGCGCAGCCCCTTTTTCGACCGCCACTATCCCGAGGTGATCGAGCGGCTCGAACGCGCGGGCAAGCAGGTCGTGCTGTCGACGCTGGCGGAGGTGGTGCTGCCGCGCGAACGCCGGGCGATCACCGAATTGTGCGCGCAGGCCGATTATCCGGTCGAGGTCAACAACGCCGCCGGCCTGTCCGCGGCGAGTGGCCGGCCGCACCGCATCGGGCCGATGATGAACGTCTACAACGAACGCTCGATGGCGTATCTCGCGTGCGCCGGGGCGGCGCATTTCACCCTGCCCGCGGAACTGCCACGCGGCGCGGCCGAGGGGCTGGCGCGGACCGCCGCCGACCTCGGCGCAGCGACCGAGGTGCAGGTGTTCGGGCGCGCGTCGCTGGCGGTTTCGGCCCGCTGCTACCACGCGCGCGCACATCGGCGCACCAAGGATGATTGCCAGTTCGTCTGCGGCGAAGACCCCGACGGCATGCCGCTGCGTACCCTCGACGGTCAGGCCATGCTGGCGATCAACGGCATCCAGACCCTGTCGCACAGCTATGTCAACCTGATCGCCGAGCTGGACGAGATGCGGGCGATGGGCATCGACCATTACCGCCTGATGCCGCACAGCGTCGACATGGCGGCGATAGCAACGATCTTTGCCGACCGCGCCGCCGGGCGCACCGATGCCGCGCAGGCCGCCGAGCGGATCGAGGCCCTCGATATCGGGGCGCCCTTTTCCAACGGATTCTGGCACGGAATCGCCGGGCATCGCTATTGGCCGGCCCGGCTGCACGCCGCCTCGACCTGACGAAAAGGCGGCGACGGGAAAGAGCGAAAACGACCGGCGCGCGGCGTCCGGGCGGCCGCGCATCCTGCGCTTGATTCATATCAATCGGACGGCGATTTGCGATTGCGAAAGCCGGCCCGTTGGGCGAGCGGCAGGGAGAAACATGCCGCGGGAAAGCCGATCATGACGAAGCGCGCGATGCTGTCGAAGGACCACCCCTGCCGCAGTTGCGACGTCAGCGCCGAGGCCCTGTGCCGCGCGCTGGATGTCGAGACGCTGGCCGATTTCCGCAACCAGGGGGGCCGGCTGCACCTGACCGCCGGGCAGACGCTGTTCCATCAGGGCGACCCCGCCGACTGCGTGTTCAGCCTGACCAGCGGCGTCATCAAGCTTTACGCGATCCTGTCGGACGGACGCAGGCAGATCGTCGCCTTTCTGTTTCCGGGCGATTTCGTCGGCTTCGAAGCGCGGCAATGCCACGGCTTCGCGGCCGAGGCGATCGGCGACACGACCCTGTGCCGCGTTCTGAAGCGGCGGTTCGAATGGTTCGTCGATCATTATCCGGCGCTGGCCGAGGCACGCTATCGGCGCGCAGCCGCCGAACTGGCCGTCGCGCAGGAAAGGATGGTGACGCTCGGCCGCCAGACCGCGGCGGAACGGCTGGCGGGCTTCCTGTCGGATATTCAGCGCCGCGCCGGATTCCGCGGCCGCGACGGGGCGAACCTGGTTCCGCTGCCGATGAGCCGGGGCGACATCGCCGACTATCTGGGGCTGACCAAGGAAACGGTGAGCCGCGAACTCACCAACCTGCGCAAGGCGCGGGTCATCCGCTCGCATTCGCTGACGCTGATCGAAATCCTCGACCCACGCGGGATCGGCGCGCTGGCCTGCGGCCTCGCCGCCTGACCCCGGCCGCAGGCCCCGCGTGACGCTCCGCGCGGGGCGTCAGGCCCGGCCGGTCAGCCGCATCGCGAATAGCCGCACTCGAGGCATTTGTCGCAGCCTTCGGTGCGCTGTACCGCCGCCGCGCTGCATTGCGGGCAGATCGCGGGAACCGCGACCCGCGCCTTGGCCGGGGCGCCGTCGACCGGGTCGGGACGCGGCCCCTCACGGCCGCTCAGCGCCTCCAGATGCCGCTCGAACAGGTCGCCGATCGCCGCGAGGAGGGACGGAACGTAACGCCCCCCCATCCACGCTCCGCCCCGCGGATCGAACACCGCCTTCAGTTCCTCTGCGACGAAGGCGATGTCGCCGCCGCGGCGCAGCACCGCGGATATCATCCGGGTGAGCCCCAGCGTCCATGCATAATGCTCCATATTCTTGGAGTTGATGAAGATCTCGAACGGGCGCCGCGTCCCGCCGCTGTCGATGTCGTTGATCGTGACATAGACGGCATGGGCGCTGTCGGGCCATTTGATCTTGTAGGTCGTACCATGGAGCGATTCGGGGCGCGGCTGCAATTCGGCCTCGGCCGCGGGCGCGGCGGGTGCCGCCGGGGCGACGCTCAGCACCGATCCGGTCGTGTCGTTCGGGCGATAGGTCGTCAGCCCCTTGCAGCCGAGCAGATAGCCCTCCGAATAGATGTCGACGAAGGCCTCGAAATCGATGTCCTCGGGGCAGTTGACGGTCTTGGAGATCGAGCTGTCGATGAAGGGCTGCGCCGCCGCCTGCATCGCCAGATGGTCCGACGGGTCGAGCGACTGCGCGCTGACGAACAGCGCGTCGGGCGGCGCCTCGTCGCCCTTCACCTGCTTCCACACGCGATAGCCGTGGTCCTCCACCGCCTCCTCGCGCGTCGAACCGTCGGGCTGGCGGACCTTGCGGCTGTAGCTGTAGGCGAAGACCGGCTCGATGCCCGACGAGACGTTGCCCGCGAGCAGCGACGTGGTGCCGGTCGGCGCGATCGAGGTCAGGCAGCCGTTGCGCAGGCCGTTTTCCGCGACCAGCGCGCGGGTCGCCTCGTCGAGCGAGCGCAGGTTCGGCCGGTCGAGGATCGCCGGATCGTAGAGCGGGAACCGCCCCTTTTCCGCCGCCAGATGCGCGCTCGCGCGATAGGCGGCCTGCTTGATGGTGCCCAGCCAACGCTGCGTCAGCGCGATCGCATCGGCCGAGCCATAAACGGTGTTGCAGAACAGCAGTGCGTCGGCGAGCCCGGTGACGCCGAGGCCGATGCGACGCTTCGCCTTCGCCTCGGCCTCCTGCTGCGGCAGCGGATAGCGCGAGATGTCGATCACATTGTCGAGGAAGCGGACCGCGGTCGCGGTCAGCGCCGACAGTTCCTCCTCGTCGAGCGCGGCATGCGCCGAAAAGGGCTGCGGGACCAGCCGGGCGAGGTTGATCGAGCCGAGCAGGCAGGCGCCATAGGCGGGCAGCATCTGTTCGCCGCACGGGTTGCTCGCCAGGATATCCTCGCAATAGGCGAGATTGTTCTGCTGGTTCACCCGGTCGATGAAGATGACCCCCGGTTCGGCGACGTCGTAGGTCGCCTGCATCAGCCGCCGCCACAGGTCGCGCGCGCCGACCGTGCGATGCACCGCCCCGCCGAAGGCGAGCGGCCATTCGCCGTCGCAGGCGAGCGCCTTCATGAAGGCGTCGCTGACCAGCACCGACAGGTTGAAATTGCGGAAGCGCGCCGGGTCGCGCTTGGCGTCGATGAACGCCTCTATGTCGGGATGGTCGATGCGCAGGCACCCCATCATCGCGCCGCGCCGCTGGCCCGCGGCCATGATGGTGCCGCACATCGCGTTCCAGCTGTCCATGAAGCTGAGCGGCCCCGAAGCCTGTGCGCCGACGCCGCGAACCGCCGCGCCGGCGGGGCGGATGGACGAGAAGTCCATGCCGACCCCCCCGCCCTGCTGCATCGTCACCGCCGCCTCGCGCAGATGCGCGAAGATGCCGTCGAGGTCGTCGGGAATCGCTCCCATCACGAAACAGTTGAACAGCGTCACGTTGCGCGCCGTCCCCGCCCCCGCCAGGATACGGCCGGCGGGAATGAAACGGAAATCGGTCAGCGCCTCCAGAAACTCCCGCTCGCGGCGCGCCTGTTCGGCAGGCGCCTCGTTCGCGGCGATGGCACGGGCGACGCGCGTCCATGTCGCCTGCACGCTGTCGTCGCCGCCGCCCTCGGTCGGCTGAAAGCGATATTTCTTGGTCCAGATCTGCTCTGCCAGTGATGTGTCGAACATGCCGCATTCGCCCCTTGGCTGTTGGAAGCGAAGAGTAGGATGTTTCGCTCCGGCCGAAATTGATCCAGCGCACTTCCGGCATAAAAAGCGCCGCTCGCGCCGCCGGCGCACCGTTTCTTATTGCGAATCGTTCGCAAATATTATATCGGGAACGGGCACCCCCAGACAAAGGAAGGCAAGGCCATGGCTGCGCTTCATCCGGTTACCCCGATCGCCGACCTGTCCGATTCCGGAACGACGCTCGTCCCGGCGGCGCTGCGATGCTGGCGCGCGGCGCGCGATGCCGGCGCGCCGGTGCAGCAACGCCTGCACAAATTGCTGGCGCCGGTGCGCGGCGCGATGCTCGCCCCGGCATTCGACAGCCTGCTGATGCTGTACGAACTGGCGCTCGGCAGGCGTCTCGTCGCGGGCCAGTCGGCGGCCTTGTCCGCGGACGAGCGGATGCTGCTCGGCCTGCTCGACGGGGCAGGCGATCGCGGCGCGCGGTTCGCCGATACGGGGGCCGTGGCCGCGATGCTCGACAGTGCGGTGCGCTCGACCCGCGTGCTGCTGGCGCGGGCGCGCCGGGGTATCGGCGGAGCCGCTCTTCCCTGCTGACCCCGGCTTGCGCACGGCTATGCCGGGACCGAAACCCGGCGCATGGCAACGCCGATTGCGATAGGCGCCATTTCGAGCCTATCATGCGGCATGTCCGGAAAACCTCCCTTCAAGATCAAGATCCAGTTCCTGTGCGGCGACGAAATCGCGATGGGCCCCGGCAAGGCCGATCTGCTCGACGCCATTCAGGACCATGGTTCGATTTCGGCGGCCGGCCGCGCGCTGGGCATGAGCTATCGGCGCACCTGGCTGCTGGTCGATGTCATGAATCGCTGCTGGAACGAGCGGCTGGTCCAGACGGTGGCGGGAGGGAGCCATAATCGGGGCGCCCGGCTGACCGACACCGGACAGCAGGTGCTTGCCGCTTATCGGGCCATACAAGCGTCGGCACGCGCCAGCATCACAGGGCCGTCGTGCGATCGCCTGGCCGGGATGATACGGTCCGAACCGCTTCCCGCGGCACATCAGACCGAGACCTCATAATCGCTTGCCGCAAGCCGTATCGGGCCGCGCAAGCCGCGGATCGGTGCGGAACCGTTCGTCGGTCAGGCCATGCAGGAAAGCGACGAGCGCCGCGATGTCCCGATCGGCCAGGGGGATCGGATGGCGGCGGATGGCGTCCTCCAGGCTGGTCGCCGTGCCGTCGTGCCACCACGGGCCGGTGATCGCGACGTTGCGCAGCGATGGCGTGCGAAAGCGCCCGCGATCCTCCTCCAGCCCCGTTTGCTCGACCAGCCCCGCGTCGGACGGGGCCGGATCGCCAAGCCGATGATAGGCGGCGTCGGTCAGGTGCGGACCCGCGTGGCACGAACTGCATCCGCTGGTCCGAAACAGGCGCTCGCCTTCGCGCTGCGGCCCGGCCAGCGCGGCGGCGTCGCCGCGGCGGAAGCGATCGTAAGGCGCATCGGACGAAATCATCGTCCGCTGGAACGCAGCCAGCGCGGCGACGATGTTCGGAAGGGTGATTCGGGAATCGGGGAAGGCTCTGGCGAACGACCGGCGATAACAGGCATCCGCCTTCAGCCGCCGGGCAAGCTCCGCTTCCCGTCCCTTCATCCCCATCTCGACGGGATTTTCGCCGAGCAGCGGGGTCAGCGCCTGGATTTCGAGGCTGGTCGCGCCGGGGTCGGCATAGGTCAGCCGCGGCAGCCAGGCGACATTGGCGAGGCCCGGCGCGTTGCGCTTGCCCGCATGGTCGCCGACGCCCGACCGCGTCGCGACGCTGTCCGCGAAGCCGTGCCGCTGCTCGTGACAGCTCGAACAGGCCAGCGTCCCGTCGCTCGACAGGTCCGCATCATAAAAGAGCCGCCGGCCGAGCTCGACCTTGGCGGCGCTCATCGCATTGTCCGCGGGCACCGGTGGCGGATCGAACCCGGTGTCCTGCGGCCATTGCCAGCCGGGCGCGGCGGCCGCGACGAGCAGCAGCGCCGCCGCGGCCCACAGCCGTCTCACGGTTGCGGCGTGACCAGCAGGGTCAGGCTGTCCGAACCGTTCGCCGCGACCTGAAGCGTATAGGTGCCCGGGGTCAGGCGATAGTCGACCATCTTGCGAACCCCCGAACAGGCCGGGCCGTGGCCGTGCGCGACCGACCGCATCGCCTTGCCGTCCCGGACCACATCGACCCAGGCCGCCGACCCGAGCGCGACGCGCCAGACGCCTTCGCGGGCGACCGTGAAGCGGAACAGCCCGCCATAGCTGACCGTTCCCCCCGGCTTTTCGGGGCGGACCGGATAGGCGACCTTCGGCGTCGGCAGCAGCGTCGCGCGGACCGCGGCCCCCGGCTTCAGCGCAGCCTTTGCCGCGGTCTTCGCATTCCCCGCCGCCTTCATCGCGTCGGGCGTCCGCCAATCGGCAAGCGAGGCGGGCAGCGCCGCCGGCGGCTTTCCGGCACAGGCCGGATCGGCGCCGGCCGAGGCCTGCGCCAGCGCGCTGCCGGCGGCCAGCGGGAGAGCCAGTGGGAGAGCCAGTGGGAGAGCCAGTGGGAGAACAAGGGAAAATAAAAGCAGAGAAGGGCGCATCACATCTTTCCTCCGTGCGATATCACTATATATGGCCGTATATGGTGATTCGGTGAGAAAAAAAGGGGTAAATCATGCGGACCATACTCTCCCTCCTGCTGTCGGCAGGCTGCCTCGCGACCTCGCAGGCACAGGCGCAGGACCAGAATGCGCCGGATACCGGCGACGATCGCTTCGCCCTCGGGCAGATCGTCGTCACCGCGCCGCGAAGCGAAGGGATCGGCATCGACGGCGAAAGCCTGTCGCGCGAGGCGATCTACAAGTTCAACCGCACCGCGCTCGACGATGCGATCAACCTGATGCCCGGCGTCGTCGCGGGCAACAGCGGCGGCACGCGCAACGAACGGCTGGTGTTCGTCCGCGGTTTCGACCGGTTCCAGGTGCCGCTCTCGATCGACGGCATCCGCGTGTATCTGCCCGCCGACAACCGGCTCGACTATGGCCGCTTCCTGACCACCGACATTTCGGAGGTGCAGGTGGCGAAGGGCTATGCGTCGGTGCTCGACGGGCCGGGCGCGATGGGCGGCGCGATCAACCTCGTCACGCGGCGCCCGACCAAGGCACTCGACATCGACGTGCGCGGCATGGTCACGTTCGACAACGACGCCGATTATGCCGGCTATTCGGCGTCGGCGCTGATCGGGACGCGGCACGAGCGCTGGTATGCGCAGGCCAGCTATGCGCGCAGCTTCACCGACCATTGGGATCTGCCGGACAGCTTCACGCCGATCGTCCCGACGCTCGAAGACGGCGGCGAGCGCGATTTTTCGCGGACCCGCGACTGGCGCGCCAATGTGAAGCTCGGCTTCACGCCGAACGAAAGCGACGAATATGCAATCAGCTACACGCGGCAGGACGGATCGAAGAACGCGCCGCTGCACGTCAGCGACCTCGTCAACACGCCGCGTTTCTGGACCTGGCCGAAGTGGGAAATCGAATCCATCTATTTCCTGTCGACCACCGCGCTCGGCGACCGCGCGACGCTCAAGACGCGCGCCTATTACAACCGCTTCGATTCGATGCTGCGCTCGTTCAACGACCGGACCCAATCCACGCAGAGCCGCCCCTTCGCGTTCGACAGCCCCTATTTCGACAAGGCCTGGGGCGGGTCGGCGCAGCTCGATTTCCGGGTGAGCGACGCCGACACGCTGCGGCTCGCCTTCCATTACCGTCACGACAAGCATGTCGAGGCGCAAACGAGCTTCTCGACGGCCGGCGTGCCGTCGACCGAGCCGCGGCAGACGCAGACCGAAAACACCTTCTCCATCGCGCTCGAAAACGAGCTTGCCCTGACGACGGCGCTCCGCTTCACGGTCGGAGGCAGCTTCGACTGGCGCGACCTCAAGCGCGCCGAGGAGTTCGGTTCGCCGCTCGGAACCTCGGGCACCCCGGCGGTCCTCTATCAATATCCGCGCCGCGACGCCGACGCCTGGAACCTGCAGGGCCGGTTCGACTGGGACGCGGGCGACGCGTTGACGCTGCACGCCAGCCTGTCGTCGCGTGCGCGCTTCCCGACGATCTTCGAGCGCTTCAGCCAGCGGTTCAACACCGCCATCCCCAACCCCGAACTGAAGGCCGAACGCGCGACCAACGCCGAAATCGGCGGAAGCTGGACGGCCGGCGGCGTACGGGTCGACGGCGCGCTCTTCTACAGCTGGGTCGACGAAGCGATCTTCAGCGTCCTGACGCCGGGCTATCCCTGCACCGCATCGACCACGCCGCCCGCGACGCCGACTCCCGGCTGCGTGCTCACCAACCTCAGCCAGAGCCGGAACGTCGGCAGCGGCGAATATTATGGCGCCGAAGCGTCGCTGTCGGCGACGCTCGCGCCCGGCCTCGACCTCGGGGCCAATTACACGGTCATCAAGCGCGACCTGTCCTATGCCGCCAATCCGGGGTTCCGGCCGACCGGGGTGCCGACGCACAAGGGCCTGATCTATGCCGACTGGACACCGCTGGCGGGCCTGCACGTCCAGCCGAGCGTCGAGATCGCATCGAACCGCTGGACGCTGTTCACCGCAACGCCCGCATCGCAGCCGGCGCGCTATTACCGCACGGGTTCCTATGTGAACACGGCGTTGCGCATCGACTATGCTGTTACCGAGAAGATCGAGATCGGCGTCGGCGCGCGCAACCTGTTCGACGAGGAATACAGCCTGACCGACGGCTTTCCCGAGCCGGGGCGTTCGCTCTATCTGACGCTGCGCGCCCGCTATTGATCGGGGTTTCTCTCGCGCTCCTGTTTATCGGGCGCGATGAAGAAGAGGGCGCCGAAGGGGCGGTCTGGCGTGACGTCGGCGGCGGACCATTCGAATGTCGTCGGGGCGGTCTTTCGGGCCGCCGCGGGACAGAAGGCGACCATGTTGGCGGCGGCGCCCTTGTCGACCACCAGGCGATAGTGGGCGGCCCGGCCGTGCCGTCCGGCCGGTGCGGCCCAGCCGTGGGCGATCGTAAGGAGGTCGTAGGCCGGATGGCGGAAATAGGCCCGGCGCAGCGCGTCGTCGATGCAATAGGTCCGCGTCGCCGGGCCGCCGGGGGCTATCTCGGGAAATTCGGCGGAATTGATGTCGCTCCAATAATCGGCGACCGGGACATAGCGGATCTCGACCCGCGTATCCCCCGGTTCGAAGCGCTGAACCCATTCGAAATCCGCCTGATAGCTCCAGTCCGCGGTGTCGAGCACGAGCAGGCCGTCGGCGTCGAGCATCGCCTGGGTGCGGGCCGGAAGGCGGCGCCACGGCGCCTCTTCGTCCAAATGGTAAAGCAGGGGCACGGCGGCATCGAGCAATTGCCGCGTCACGTCCCTGCCCCGATGCAGCGCACGCCCGCGGCCGGAGAGCGCCAGCGGCGCGCCGTTCACGCGCACCGACAGGTCAAGATAGTTGAGCGGGCGCCGGTCGGCGGCAAGCCCGGCGACCTCGCCCTGCCCGTCGAGCCCGATGGCGTCGGGGCTGGCATCGACCGGCATGGCGGGCAGCACGAAGCGGAAATGGACGGTCCGGCGCGTCGATGCATGAAAGACATAGACGAGCCGGATCGAATCGAGCGCGACGTACATCTCCTGCCGTTCGACACGCATGTCGGCCGGCAGGTCGAAGGCGGGTCCCTCGGCGGCATAGCCGGCACCGCGTCCGCCATCCTCCGCCCCGGCCGGTGCGGCGGCCGCCGCCAGCGCGATCGCACCGCCGACCGCTATCCATCGGGCATGGGGCATTCGCTTTCCTCCGCATCGATCGGCGCCACGGGTTCATCGTAGCGCCTTCGCGGTCCGCCGTCGCGGACGGGGCGGAACCCGATGCGGACGCACCGGCACGGCCCCTCCCCGCGCGAGGCGGAGGCCGCGAGTGCCGTAAAATCCCATGCCGGTTCCGCATGGTCCATGACAGCGGACGATCCCGCGCCCATGGTCGGCCGACGCGAGGACAGAGTTTAGCGGGGGAATCGAGATGCATGGCAAGCCGCACCGAACGACGACGTGGTACAGCGCGGCGCTGGGAATCGCGGCCTGCGCGGGCCTGACCCTCTCCGGCTGCGGCGGCGCGCCCGACGTGCAACTGCCCGCCGACCGGACGGAAAGCGCCTCGCTCTGCTATGGCGCCACCATGGCGCTCGCGCAGGAAAAGGTCGGCAAGGGGTCCGTCCCGCTCGACACCGCGAGCCAGGCACTGCATTTCGCGCTGCTCGCCGGGACGGACGGCGACCTCGACGACCCGGCCAAGGTCGTCGGCAGGATCGAGCGCATCGGCACGCACGACAAGGGATTGCAGGACAGGTTCGTCGCCGACAAGAATGCCGCAAGCTACACCGGCCCCTGCGCCAAGGCGTTCCCGGAGACGCAGGCGAACGCGTTCAAGGGCCTGCCGCCCGATACCCGCGACACGCGCATCCAATGCTATGTGCTGTCGACCGTGCTGCTTCAGATCTTCGCGCAAAGCGACATCGCGCCCGATCCCCGCACCGCGACCTGGGTCAAGCTCAACGGCCAGCTCGAGCAATTGTCGAACAGCGAAGTCTATCCGGCGGAGGAGGACGACCATATCGGCGAGATCGCGATGCGCGCGCTGGCCAAGGCGGTGCGGCTGGGGCCGCCGGTCGCCGTGATGGCCGCATGCGGCGACCGCTATCTGAAGGATTGAGACGCGCGAACGGGGCGCGGCCATGACCTATATGACGGTCTATGACATTGCGAACGACAGCGTGGGCTTGCAGTTCCCGCTGATCGGGCTGGCGTGCATCATCGCCGGCGCGGTGATGAAATGGGGTTTCGGCAGACCGGGCTGGAACGGCTATGCGCTGATGGGGCTGGGCCTGTTCCTGATCCTGGCCACGGGCGCCGTGCCGTGGTGGGACCAGCGCCGCGTCACCCAGGCCGTGGCGCGTGGCGAGGCGCAGCAGGTCGAAGGCCCGATCCATGATTGGCGCCTGGTGCGCGTGTCCGACAAGCGCAAGAGCACGGACGCCAATATTCACAGCCATTACGAGTATTTTTCCGTTGGCCCCGTCGCGTTCCGTATCAATTGGGGCGCGCCGGAAGCGGGCTTCGCCAATCGCGGCAGCACCGAGAAGAAACCGGCGGTCCGGCTGGCGAACGGGATGGCCGCGCGCATCTGGTATGTGCCGATCGACGGCCCCGACAAGCCGCCGCGCATCGTCCGGATCGACCTGGGCGCCAGCAGCCCCGCCGATGCCGTGCGGCAGGGCGAAGGCGGCGTCGCCTTCCGCATCGTGCAGGGGCGCATCGCCGATGAAGCGAACATCCTGTCCGCCGACAGCAAGGCGCGGCTCGATACCGTATTGACGGCCTTCGACCAGCAAAGCGGACATTCGCTGGTCATCGTCACCACGCCCTCGCTCGGCGGGATCGACATTGCCCGCTTTGCCGCGACGGTCGCCGATCGCCGCGGCATGGCGGACAGCGGCATCCTGTTGCTCGTCGCGCCGAACGAACGGCAGGCGCGGATCATGGTCGGGCGCGAGTTGTCGGACCGCCTGCCCGACGCCGCCGCGCAGGCCATCATGGACAGCGTGATCCTGCCCCGCTTCCGGCGCGGCGACATCCCCGGCGGAATCGAGGCGGGCGCGGTCGTCATCACCGGCCGGGTGACGGGCGGCGCGGCGCGATGAGCCGGTTGTCGAGCCCGCCGGTGATCGTCGCCGCGCTGGTGCTGCTGCTCGCGGGCGCGGGCGCGCTCGGCTGGCTGTGGCTGCGCGACGGCCGGATGACGCCCGCCGCGATCGCCATCCTGTTCCTGCCGGTCGCGCTGTTGATCGGCGGCGTGGCCGTCTGGGGGACCGACCGCTCGCAGATCGGCATCACGGCCTGGGCGCTCACCATGTTCGGAGCGCTCGTCCCCGCTATTTACGTGATGCGAAGCGGCCCCGATGACTGGCTCGCGCAATGGCGGTTCATGGTGGCCTTCGGCGTCGCCTATTTCGCGATCATGGTCGTTTTCATGCTGTGGCTCGCCGCCTGGACGGCTTGGGTGCCGCCCGCGCCCGGCGCCATGCCGCTGCCCGAGCACCGTCTGAAGCGACGGATCGAATCGCTGGTAAATGCCGGGCTGAACCTTCGCGTCGAGCGCCCTGCGGACCAGCCGCAGCAATTGCTGGTGACGCGCGACTTTCGGGACGGCAAGCGAACGATCGGGGTGCGGCTGACCTTCGTTTCCGCCGGTCATTGCGTGCGGGCGCGCGAGGTATCGCTGGTCCGCGGCGACAAGCCGATGAACGCCGGCGAGGCGCGGATGAGCAGCAGCCTGCGCCCGCGCGACGGCACGCACCCCGACGCCGACCTGATCTATGACACCAGCCTGACGCTGACCCCGCCGAGCGAAGCGATTCGGCGCCGGATCGCCCCGCGCATCGCCGACGATCGCGTCGAGATCGCGGGCGACGGCGAAGCCGCGGCGAATCCCGCCAATCTGGCGCATGTGCTGACCGAGGTGGTCCACCAGTCGGGATGGGGATGGCAGGGCGTGTTCTTCGACTGGCAGCGGGGCTGTCGTTAGGGCGTTTCCGGACTATGTCGGATCGCCCGTCCGCTTCAGGGGGACGGGGGTGCGGACCATCGGCCTTGCGCAAGACGAGCCCCACCCCAACCCCTCCCCTGTAGGGGAGGAGCTTGAACCTGCCTCAATCAAAATCGGAGAAACTCTAAGTTTCCGTGCGTTGAATCCACACCGTTCGCCCTGAGCTTGTCGAAGCCTGTCCTGAGCGCCTGCAAGGCAGTCGAAGGGGGCCGTTCTTTCTTGAGGCGCTGAAAGAAAGAACGGTGCTTCGACAAGCTCAGCACGAACGGCTGAGAGGGTGGTGCACGCTATTCTAACCCCACGCCCTAGACACCCGCGCCGCGCAGATCCGACGGGGTCATGCCGAAGCGGCGGCGAAAGGTGCGGTTGAAGTAGGACAGGTCGCCGAAACCGCAGGCATAGGCGACCGCCGCGATCGTCCGCGGCGCCTGCCCCGGATGCAGCAGCAGGCGATGGGCGCGGTCGAGCCGCTCGCCCAGCACATGCGCCGAAAAGCTGCTTCCCTCATCCTGGAACAGGCGGCGGACATAGCGCGGGCTGATCCCGGCGCGCGTAGCCACGCCCACGATGTCGAGACGCGGATCGCACGAGCGCACCGCGATGTCGGCCTTGATCGCCCGCAGCCGCGCGGCCTTGACGCCGGGCCGCTCCGGCGCGCCATTCTCGGTTGCCGTGGCGGCGACGGCGCCGATGAGGTCGCGGATATGCCCGGCCGTGAGCGCCGCCGCCACGCCCGACGCCGCGTCGGCGCGCAGGCGCAGCATGTCGACATAGGCGTGGAGCAGCCCCAGCAGATCGCTTTGCCGCGGAACGACGCGCATCGCGAGGTCGTCCGCCCCCGACAGGAGCGCGCGCAGGTCGTCCTGCGCCACCGCGATATTGGTGAAACGGCATCGCTTCCGACACTGGATGGTACTGACCTCTCCGCCGCGCACGAAGATCGAGTCGCCGACCGCCAGCACATGCTCGCGCCCGCGCTGGCGCAGTTCCAGCGGCGCATCGGCGGTGATCAGATAGAGCATCTCCACCGGATCGGCGGCAATCAGGCGGTGCGTCCGCGTGACCTGCACCGGCGATGCGGAAACCGAGGCATAGGCGGCTCCCGGCAGCGCGCACAATGTCCCTTCGGCGTGAAAGGGCGTGTCCCTGGCCGGCTCTATGTCGAGCCGGACCATCGCCTGCCCGAATAGCTCGCGCCACATCGGCAGCCGCTCGCGCTCCGGCACCGAGGCGGTGGACAGTATCTGGGAAAAACCGGTCGCGTCCATGTCCCCTCCCGTCCAGCGCACCCTATCGCCGAAGTGCCGTCTGGTCCACCTCGCGTTCCGTCTGGTCCGAGACAGGCTTTCGGTGTCCATGGCATCACGGCGGGACAGGGAGACTCCGATGCGCGAACATCCATTGCCTGATCCGACGCCCGCCGCCCCCTCGCAGGCGTCCGGACGCTGATGCGGGAACGGGTGCGTCGACAGCGACCCGTCGGCGTATCTGCTGGCCGGACAGGGGGACACTGCCGATCGGCTTCCCTCCACCCCGGTCCGGCCGCTCCCGTCGGGCCTGTCCGTGCCTTGTGCGGCACGGGCAGGCCCCTGATCCGAACAGGCTGGAGACAGATACCATGACCCGCAAAGGGCGAACAAAGGCCGGATTTCCCAGATCGCCGACGCGGCGGTATCGGCGCATCCTGCTCGCTTCCGCACTGGCTCTCGCGGCCACGCCCGCCGCGGCGCAGGACGAGCGGCCGCGCTGGTATGGCGTCGATCATGGCGCCCAGCAGGCGCGGCTCGTCTTTGGCGTGCCCGACGGCGGCATGACGTTGCTGAACTTCATCTGCGACAAGGGCGTTCCGGAGTTGTCGGCCTATATCACCCACCCGCCGGTGCGCCTCGCGGCCGGGACGAGCGTGCCGGTCCGCCTGAGCGACGGCAGCGCGACGCTGACCTTTCCCGCCACGGTTCAGCCGCCGGAGGCGGACGGCCTGCTGCGCCTGGAGGGGCAGGTGCCGCTCGACGCATCGTTCGAAGCGATACTGGCGTCGGATGACCGGATGTCGGTTAGCGTCGCCGGGTCGTCGGCGCGCTATCCGCTGGACGGCGTCGCGGCGGCGGCGCGGCCGCTGATCGCGCTTTGCGGCACCGCCGCGCGGGCGGCGCCCGCCGCCGACGTGAAGGTCGCGGTCACGAACAGGAGCCGCCGCCGCCTCGCGCAGCTCGCGCTGCGCGAACCCGACGGCGTCGAAAGCGATTCGGACGCCTTCGGCTATGACGGGCTGGCGCCGGGGCGCACGCGGACCTTCACCATCCCCGGCGGTGCGGGCGTCTGCACCTATGAAATCTCCGTCCTGTTCGAGGAAAAGGAAGAGGATTGCTGCAGCGACCCCATCCCCATCGCCCAGCAGGATCTGTGCGACGATCCGCGCATCATCGTCCATGACTGAGCGGCACAAATCGGGCGCACGCCTCGGCGGCCTGTTTCTTTGCGCGCTGGCGCTGGGCTGCGCGGCCCCCTCGACCGCGCAGCCGGCGCCGTCCGCCACCGTTCCAGCGAGCTTCGATTGCGGCAAGGCGACGCGCGCGGTCGATCGCTTCATCTGCGCCAACGCCGCGCTGCGCTGGCAGGACCTGGCCCTGTCGCGCAGCTATCGCGCCGTGCTGGCGAAACTGGCCGGCCCGGCGCGCGCGGCGCTGGTGGCGGAGCAGCGCGACTGGGTGGGCGAGCGCGACCGCCGCTGCGCCGCCGACCGCAGCTTCGCCGAGTTGAACGATCCCGCGTCGTGGGTCCACGACCAGGCCTATGACTGCATGACGGTCGTTTATCTCGGCCGCCGCCAGGAACTGGGCGACCGCGCCGCCGCACCGGTCGCGACGCGCGTGATCGGCGAGATCGACCTTCGCCCCATCGCCCGCGCGCGACCCGAACTGGCCGAGAACGGGTGCGTGCCGATCGCGGGGATGCGGCTGTCGCCCGACGGCAGCCATGTCGCCATCCTGCTGCCCAGCCAGGAAATCGATTATCCCGATCAATTGTGGCTCTATCGCGTGGCCGACCGCAAGCTGACGCCGGTGACGCCGCGCCCCGACGCGGGTGCGAAGCATTCCCCCGATGCCGTGTCCGCGATCACCTCGCTCGCCTGGCGCGGCGGGACGCTGTTCGCCATTGCCTCGCTGTGGGGTGACGGCAGCGACGGCCTCGACGGCCCGCAGGCTTATTACGCCGCGACGGTCGCGGGCGGCCGACGCCTGCGCGACGAACCGGCCGAGGCGGACAATCTGTGGGAATCGGTGACGGGCGGGCTCGTGTATCGCGAGGACGAGTTTTCCGACGACCTCGACGCCGTGGACTCGCTGCGCGGCAATGCCGGCTGGCTGGTCTGGACGGCGGATCGCGGTCACGGCACCGTCGACCTCCATATCCGCACGCGAAAGCCGCTCGGCACGCCCTATCTGGTGGCGTGGGGCGGGTGGGAGCTGGCATCCTTCCTGTTCGACGATGCACGATCACGCCTGATCTATCCCGCCGATATCGGGATCGCGCGGTTCGACATGGCGACGCGCACCGAGCGCCGCATCGCGGGCACCTGGCGCGGCGACCAGCCCTATGCCGTGTCCGCCGATCAGGGCACGCTGCTGTGGGCGACGCGCAACGCCTGCGGCGAGGAGCATGAGCCCGACCCCGACGCGCCCGAACGCTTCTGCCTCGGCGCGATGACGGGCGGCGCCTGAGCCATGGGGTTTTTCGCCAACCTGTTCGATGCGTTCTCGAAGCCGAAGCTTGCCGACCCGGTGCAAGGCACGGCGCAGGTCGTCTCCTCCTCCATGCCGCCCTATCACAGCCGCGGTGGCGGCATGTGCGTGATGAACCTCGTCATCACGATTCCGGGTCAGCCCAGCGTGGCGGTCCGCAAGGCGAGCCTCGTCAAGCTGTCGCAATGGCCGATGCCCGGCGCAATTCTGCCCGTTCTCGCCGAACGGACCGATCCGCGAAGATATGCGATCCTGTGGGATCGAATCTCGTCCGGCGCAGAGAGCGGCGCGGAACGGGCACGGCAGATCGCCGACCGGCTCAACGCCGGGGGCCGGGCGGAGCCGGGCGCGAGCGGAAACCGATCCGGCATGCACACCAGCGTCACCGTCAACGGGCAGCCCGCGACGAGCGAGACCATCGCCGCATTGGAAGCCATGACGGGCATGGACCTGAACGGCGACGGACGGGTCGCCGGACGGGGCACGACACCCGCGGGCCAGGAGGGTGCGCAGGATGCCGAGGACCGGCTGCGCCACCTGCAATCGCTGCGCGACGGCGGTCTGATCGACGATGCGGAGTATCGGGCCAAACGGGCAGACATCTTGTCCGGGCTGTGAGAGCGCGACCCGGCAAGTGGGATGAGGCGACAGGCGATGAACGACGCGACCATATTCATGGTGGGCATGATGCTATTGGGGCCGGCGATCATATTGGTCGTGGGCCTGATCGGGCGCACGACCGTGCGCGGCATGGCCAAGGGCGCCTTGCCCGGGCCCGCCGCGCGCCGGGGGTGCGGACTGTCGGTGCTGCTTGGCATCTGCGCCTTTTGCGGCCTGATGGTCGCGACGGCGGGCGGGGCGGTCCACCCGCCGCTGGTGATGACCGCCGCGCCCTATGCCTGCGACGGGGCGCTGGAGCTTCAGTCGCGGGATTACAGCTACAAGCCGGGGCAGCAGGGCGTCTCGCGCAATATCTACTGCATCGGCGCCGACGGCGAGCGGCGCGACATCACGCTGCGCGCGATCGGCGCGGCGACGATCTATTACACGCTGATCTTCTTCGCCGTCGCGCTGGTGCTGCTGATTCTTGTCCGGCTGCTGAAGCCGCGCCGTCCCGCCGGCATCGACTCGCCGGTCCTCGCCGAGTTGCGGCAAAAAATGGCCGACAGGCTGCACACCGACGCCGACATCGTGCGCCGCCCCGCCGCGCCGCCCGACGCAGGCGGCGGGAGCGTCGAGGATCGGCTGCGCCACCTGCAATCGCTGCGCGAGGGCGGCCTGATCAGCGAAGCGGAATATCAGACCAAGCGCGCCGATATATTGGGGGGCCTGTGATGGAGCGCCGTGTCCGCCTGTGCCTTGCGGTCCTGCTCGCCGCCGCCGTCGCGGGTTGCGGCAGCCAGAAGGAGGCGGCGTTCCGCACCTTTTCCGAAGCCTATTCCTGCCCGCGCGAGCGCATGACGGTCGCGCCCGTGAAGGGCGTGACGATGCGCGATTTGTGGTTGCGCGCCAACCCGCTGCCCGAGCCCCCGGCCGATGTGCGCGCCGACCCGGCGCGCCTCGCCGTCTGGCGGCGGGCGCAGGACAAGGAGCGCGAAGGCCCGCTGCGCGGCGTCGAATCTTATGAACTGTTCCGCGTCAGCGGCTGCGGCCAGGCGGTGGACTATGTCTGCTATTGCCCGCCGCAGAGGACAGGCGCGACGCAGGGCAGCGGATCGCGGCAGGATTTCTGCGGGTGCGAAGACCCGCCCGCGCCGATCCCACAAGGGGGCGCGAATGATGAATGATCGCCGCTTTCCGGGCATCGTCCTCCTGTTGGCGGCGATGCTGGTCGCGGGCTGTGCGAGCCGGGAGCAAGCGGCGCGCGACACTTTGGCCCAGGCCTTCACCTGCCCGGTCGAACGGGTGACGGCGACGAAGGTGGAAGGCGTGCGCTGGAGCGAGGTGATGCGGCGCGCGCACCCCGTGCCCGATCCGCCCGCCGAGGTCCGAGCCGATCCGGCGCGGCTCGCCCAGTGGACCGAGCAGTATCACGGGTCCTTCTCCCCCGGTTTCGACCACAATACCGAGGGATTCCATGCCGCCGGATGCGGGCATGAGGCCGACTATCTCTGCTTCTGCCCGTTCGAGGCCCCGATCGCGAGGCAGGCCGCCTGCACGTGCGAGGCGGCAACGGTCCCGCTGTTGCCGCCTGGGGAAGGAGCGGCGCGATGAGTGATGGCGATTCCGGCATGATCCTGCGCGCGCTGATCGGGCCGGGGATCGTCGCCGCGATCTTCGCCCTGGTGTTTCTCATCGTGGCGCTGGAAAAGTTTCGCAAGACGCATCGCGCGTGGTGGTTCCGGCCGCTGGACCTCGTGCCCGCGGCGGCGGGCTGGGGGTTCGTCACCATGATGTTCGCGGTCGCGGGCGGCGCCGTCTATCCGCCGATCGTGTCGACGGTCGCCGAACCCATCGTCTGCCCGGGCGGCCTCGACACGCTGTCGCGCGACTATAGCTATAGGCCGGGGCAGCAGGGCGTCACGCGCAACCTGCTGTGCGCGGGAGCGGATGGCGCGCCGCGCGACGTCACCATCCCCGCGATCGCCGTGGCGACATTGATTTATACCGCCGCCGGACTGCTGTTTTCGGCGTTGCGGTCGATGCGGCGCCGGCGCCGCCGCATATCCAGTGCCGATCCGGAAAGGCGAGACCATGATGTCGTTGAAAATTAATCCGCTCCCCGGCGTTCTGGCCGGCGTCCTGCTCACCTCGTCCGTTCCGGCGTCGGCGGAGGAGGAGCCCGTCGTATCCGCCGCCGTGCGGCAGGAATTCGACGCCTTCCTGACCCGATTCCGCGCCGCGCTCGCGGCCGATGATGCGACCGCGGTCGCGGGAATGACGCAGTTCCCGTTCATGCCCTATCTCGATGAGGGCGGCAGCAGCGACGCCGCCGCGTTTCGCGCCGAAAGCTATCCGCGCTTCCTGGCCGCAAAGGCGCGCCGATGCCTTGCGCGCCGGAACGCCATCCACGATCGCGAGCCCGATGGCGGCGAAACCTTCGTGATCTTCTGCGGCGATCTGGGATATTATTTCCACAGGACGCAGGACGGATTCCGGTTCACCGAGGTCGGACCGAACGATTGAGGCGCGCGCGCGCCTTCGCCCGGTTCAATCGACCGCCGCGCTTCGGGGGGCGAGCAGGGTCGCAAGGAACCGCCGGTCGGACCAGCCGCTCTTGCGGCCGGCGAGCAGCGCGGCGACGTCGAGGCGGGCCTGGCGGACGATGGTCAATCCCAGCGAGGGGATGACGTACAGCCGCTGGTCGCCGGCGCCCGCGGCAACGACGAGGTCGGCGGGAAGCCCCGCGGCGGGATCGGTGATGTCGGTCGAGCGGGTGACCGGGTCGTCGGACGGCGTCGCGCGCGGGAGCCACCAGGTGAGGCCATAGGCCGGATTGGCCTCGCTCCCCTCGAACAACTCGGCAAAGGCTGCCGCGTCGACGAGCGGCTTGCCGTCGACCTTGCCGCCCATGCGGACGAACTCGCCGATTTTCGCCCACTCGGCGGCGGCGAGAACGAGGCCCTGCGGCATCAGCGGATGCCCGTCGGGCCCGTTTCTCCACTCGCCGACCGTCACGCCGAGCGGCGTCAGCAGCCGCCGCTCGACATAACGCCGCGGATCGGCGTCGCGCCCCGCGGCCGCCAGCTTGCGCCGCATCACCTCGCCGAAGATCTGCAACGGCGTCGGGCCATATTGGAAGCGGGTGCCGGGCGCCGCGGTCAGCGCGACCCGCAGCGAATCGGCATAGCCCTGCGGGCGGCCGATCGCCGAGGGCTGGCCGCTGGTCATGGCGAGCAGCTGGCGCAGCGTGATCGCCGCCTTGCCGGGATCGTCCCGCCATTCGGCGATCGTGTCGGACGCCCGTTCGTCGAGCGCGAGCAGCCCGTCCTGCACCGCCGCCGCCGCCATCAGGCCGACGAGGCTCTTGGTGCCGGACCAGAGTTCGTGGGGCCGGGCGGTGTCCTGCGACGCGCAGACGACCTCGCCATGCCGCAGGACGAGGACGGCGAGCCCCTTGTGCGCATCCGAATAGGCGATCGCCGCGGCGCAGCCTGACCGCGCACTTTCGGCCGTGGGCATGGGAACGGCGGGCGCGCTTCCGGCCGCCGCGGGAGTCGCCGCGACGGCGACGGTCAGAAGAAGAAGACGCCCGATCATGGCCTGCCCTTTCCACATGCGCTGGGTTGTGTTCGCATTTATTATCGATAATAAGTGCGACTGCAATCGAAGATTGTCCTGTCGGGCGCGCAAGCTAGGATGGGGCGTTCAACAGAAACGATCGGGGATCATGGCCGTCACGACGAGCGACGAGGACAATGCACCGACGCAGGACCGCGTCATTGCGCGGCTGCTGATCGACGACATCGTCGCGTGGCGCATTCCGCCGGGCTCATGGCTCCGCGAGCGCGAGATCGCGGCCCGCTTCGGGGTCAGCCATGCCCCCGTCCGCGAGGCGTTCCGCCATGTCGCGAGCATCGGCCTGATCAAGGTCGTGCCCTGGCGCGGCGCGTTCGCAATCGACGTCGACGATCATGGCGCGGACGAGATCTACGAGCTGTGGAAGGCGCTGTTCGGCGTCGTCTGCCGTCTCGCCTGCACGGCGATGAGCGACCGCGACGGGCGCGAGCTCATGCACCGGCTCGTCGAATATAAGGACGTGACCGAGCGGACGACGAACTCGGCCGAGCATCTGCGGGTGTCGAACCGGATCGGCCGCTTCATCGCCAAGCGCTCCAACGCGCCGCTGGCGCTCGAGCTGCTCGACCGGCTGGCGCTGCTCGCCCGGTGGCAGCACAATGTCTACACCGACGAGTTCGTCGCGGCGCATGGCGAGGGAGAGGTCGGCCGGCGCTCGGCGGTGCTCTACGAACAGCTCTGCCGCCATATCGTCGCCCGCGAGCCCGACGACGCCGACCGGGTGGCGCGCGACCTGATCGCGACGTCGCAGCAGAATTTCGCCGAGGCGCTCGCGGAGTACAAGGCGCGGCGCGGCAAGCCGAAAACGGGCCGCCGCCGGGCGCGATCGTGAAGCGCGGCGGGACCGACCGCCGCACGCTGCTGAAGGCGGGGTTTGCGGCACCGATCGCGTGGCAGGCGCCGCCCGCCATGGCGGCTTCGCCCGATGGCGCGCTGTTCGACCCTGACACCCTGTTCGCGGACGTTCGGGCCTATGCCGAAGCGGGCAACAAGCAGTCGGGCGGCGCGGGCGATCGCTGGACCGCGGACTGGACCGCGAACCGGCTTGGCGCGGCGGGCTTCGCGGTCGAGCGGCAGGCGTTCGAGGTGCCGTGGTTCGAGGCATCGCTTTGCACGCTGACGATCGGCGACCTCGCAATTGCGTCGAGCGCGCAGCCGCTCGCGGTCCCCACGCCGCCGGACGGCCTGTCCGCGCCGTTGCGGCTGGCCGAGACGGCGGGGCGCCTCGACGGCGCGATCGCGCTCGTCCGGCTGCCGCACCGTCGCTGGTCCAGCCTCCTCGAACCGGCGGCCCGGACGCCGATCGCCGACGCGATCGCGCGCGGGGCCGCCGCCGTCATCCTCGTCACGACCGGCCCGACGGGCGAGGCGCTGCTGCTCAATGCCCCCGCCGACAAGCCGCTCGCGGACAGGCCGATCGTCCTGCTGGCGCCGAAGCGCGCGGCACCCGCGATCGAGGCCGCGCGGCACGGGGGCCAGGCGACGCTGCGGTTGACCGGGCACGGCGGCCGGCGGATCGCCGAGAATATCGTCGGATGGCGCCGGGTATCGGCGGGGCGCTGGATCATCGTGTCGACGCCGCGATCGGGCTGGACCGACTGCGCCGGCGAGCGCGGGCCGGGGATCGCGATCTGGCTCGCACTCGCCCGGTGGGCGCCGCGCGCCTTCCCGCGGCACAATCTGCTTTTCGTCTGCAACAGCGGCCACGAATATGAGAATCTGGGGGTCGCGCACCTGGTCGAGGCGATCGCGCCGCCGCCGGGCGAGAGCGATTTCTGGCTGCATCTGGGCGCCAATGCCGCGACGCGCGACTGGCAGGAAATCCCGGGCCGCCTGCTGCCGCTGCCGAGCGCGGACAGCCATCGCTTCCTGATGACATCGCCCGATCTGGTCGAACCCGCGCGGCGGATCTTCAAGGGGCAGCCGGGGATCGAAATGGCCTACCCCTCCGGCGAGGGCGCGGCGGGGGAACTGGCCGAGGTCGTCCGGGCGGGCTACCCCCGCCACGCCGGAATCTTCGGCGCCCACCGTCACCACCATGCCGCGACCGACGATTTGTCGACCGTCGCGGCCGAACCGCTTGCCGCTACGGCGCGCGGCTTTCGCGATCTTCTGACCGCCGCCATTCCCGCCGACCGCTGACCGCCACCGCCCGCGCCGCGATGTTTCCGGCTTGACTCGCGCTTGCCGATTGCACAAAATTATCGATAATAATTGCACAATGCCTTTGGGAGGGATTCATGAAACGCAAGACGCATCTTCTTTTCTGCGCGACCGCGGCCTGGACCGCGATGGCCGGCCCATCCTTCGCGCAGGACGTCGCGCCCGCGACCGAAGCGGCGTCCGAGGCAGGCGACGACGGCGCCATCGTCGTCACCGCGCGGCGGCGCGAAGAGCGATTGTCGGACGTTCCGACCGCGGCTTCGGTGATCGACGCCGCCGCGCTGACCGATCGCGGCGGCGCGCAGACGAGCGGCGAACTGCTCGCCGATCAGCCGAGCATCCGCTTCAACAACCTCAGTTCGTCGGTGACCTCGGAAATATCGATCCGCGCCTCCTCGACCGCGCGCGCGACCAACGGCGACCCCAGCGTCGGCCTCTATCGCAACGGGTCCTATATCGGCGGCGGCGCCGTCGGCGGGCGCAATTTCAGCCGCCTCGACATGCTCGACATCGGCCGGGTCGAGGTGCTGCGCGGCACGCAGGGGGCGCTCTATGGCCGCAACGCCGTCGGCGGCGCGATCAACATCATCTCGGCCGAGCCCGGATTCGACCTCTCCGGCTGGGCGAGCGCCCGCTACGGCTTCGAGACCAACAGCTTCCAGATGCAGGGCGCGGTCAACGTCCCGCTCGGCGAGGGCGCGGCGGTGCGCATCAGCGGCGACCTGGTCCAGCAGGACAAGGGCTTCTTCTACAACCCCGACAACGACGTCTATTTCGACCGGCAGAAGGGGCACGGCCTGCGCGGCCAGCTTCGCCTCGCGCGCGGCCCCGTCGACATCGTCCTGCTCGCCGAGACGCAGCGGCTGACGACCCCCGCGATCCATTATCAGATCTTCATTCCGGCCGGCACGCCGGGCTTTCCCGGCGGCTATATCCAGGATCGCTTCCGCTATCCCTGGAGCACCGCGCCGCGCGCCAGCCAGGACATCGACGGGCTGCAGGCGATCGTGCGCGTCGACCTCGGCGGCGCCCGGCTCAACGCGACGACCTTCTTCCGCAAGCGGCACAGCGAATATGACCTCGACAACGACGGCGTCAGCGCCGCGGAGCTGGCGCGCGCCCGCGCCGCCGGGCAGGTCGGGCCGGCGACGCCGATCGATCCGGGCAGCGCCTCCTATGTCGTCGACACGACCGACGTGCTGTCGCAGGATTTGCACGTCACCGGCGGCAGCGACCGCCTGACCTGGCTGTTCGGCGTCGAGGCGATGCTGCTCGACAGCGACTTCTCGGTGACGACGACCCGCACGCCGACGCTGGCCAATCCGTCGCCCGGCAACGTCGCGCCCGCGCGGCTCCATTTCGAAAGCTATGCCGCCTATGGCTCGCTCGGCCTCGATCTCACCGACAGGCTCAACCTGACCGGCGAGCTGCGCTATACCCGCGACAGCCGCAGCATCAGCGCCCGGCTCTACGATCTGGGGACCGGGCTTCCGACCGGCGGACCGACCCGCGTCATCGACGACAGCATCGAAGCCGACAATCTCTCCTACAATGCGACGCTGTCCTACAAGCTCGCGCCCCGCATCCTCGCCTATGCCAAGGTCGGGAGCAGCTATCGGGCCGGCGGGTTCAACACCCGCCTGTCCGACCCGCGCGCGCCGAGCCCGGTCGAGGTGCTGTTCGGCAACGAGAACAGCACGAGCTATGAGGTCGGAATCAAGGGCCAGCCCGCCCGCCGCGGCTATTTCGCGATCGCGGGCTATTACACCGATCTTCGCGACCTGATCGCGCAGGTCGACGACGGCTGCGCCCTGACCAATCCGACCTGCCCGGTGGCCGCGGTCAGCTATCTGACCAATGCCGGCAATGCGAAGAGCTGGGGCATCGAGGCCGAATACAGCCAGGGATTCGACATCGGCGCGGGAAGCGGGCGCCTCGCGCTCAGCGGGTCGCGTCAAGGCGGCGAGGTCAAAAGCGGACGCTACGCGGGCCTCGACCTGGCGCAGGTGCCCGACTGGCTGGCGTCGGCGAACCTCAATCTGCGCTACCCGGTCGCGCGCGACGTGACGCTTACGGGGAACATCCTGGTGAGCGCGCAGTGGGGCGGCAAACAGGAACTGACGCCGACCTCGGTCGACCTCGACGACTATCGGCTCGTCAACCTGCGCTTCGGCGTCGAATTCGGCGGGTTCGCCATCGCCGCCTTCGCCAACAACGTCTTCGACAAGGTCTATTATGTCGCGCAGGCGCCGACGATCAACCGCTACAGCCAGCCGCGCGTCGTCGGACTCGAAGCCCGGTACAGCTTCTGAAAAACGGGCCGATGCCGGCCTGCACGGGCAGGCGCGGCATCGGCCCAAGGTTTCCCCAGTGGTGGGGCGGAGAAGACCGGGACGCGATCGGTGGCGGCTATTCGAGCAACGGCAGCAATTCGTCGGTCAGATAGCCGAAGCGGCGCATCTGCTGGTGATGGGCGGTCACGACCGCGCGAACCTGGCGCGGGGTCAGCCTGTCCCGCCACTGATCCGCCCGCCCCTCGCGGAAGAAGCGTTCGGCGCTGTCGGGCTTTTCGCTGAACCCCGCCTCATCCTCCTGCTGCTTCAGCGCGGCGAAGGACGACCGCTCCACGGCGGTGGCGAGCTGTTCGTGCGACGGCGAAAGCAGCAGGTGCCGAGCGAGCGCTCCGAACGCCGCGGCCGGATCGGCCAGCATGTCCTCGTAGCGCATGACGTGGATCGCGCGATGCGGCGAGCGGGTCCAGCTTTCGACATGCTGGCTCCACGATCCGTAGATCTCATAGACGCTCTTGTCCGAAACGCCGGTTTCCTTGTTGCGCAGCGCCATCTCCCCGATCGCATAGTCAATGTCGCTGCCGAGGTGGTGCGCATAGGATATGGCGACGTCGAGCGGATTGCGCACGATATAGACGGCGCCCGACGTCACCGCGAAGTTGATCGCGGGCACGCCGCGGTCGGACACCAGCGCATGGTGGGTCTTGACCATCGCCAGTCCCTCGGTGCGCTCGGCGATCTCGGCCTGCACGGCGGGGCGGATGCGCGCGATCTCGTCGCGGTCGGCTTCGGTGACCGGCTTGCCCAGATGGCGCTCGTAGGGTTTGGCCGCGATGTCCCACAGCGTATATTCGGTCATCCGGTTGATGCTCTGCGGCGCGCCCGCGTCGTCGTCCTGCAGGATCTTCAGCAGGTTGTTGAGGAACGCCCGCGTCCAGGTGTTGCCCGATTTGGGGTAGGAGGCGATCCACAGGATGCCGCTGGGCAAGGGAGACGGCCCTATCGGCTCCTCGGCGGCGGTTGCCATCACCCGGCCTAATCCAGCCGGACGTGGCGGAACCAGCCGACGCGGACCTGTTCGCCACGCGGTGTATATCCAACCAGCGTCAGGTCGATACCATAGATCGGCCAGATCGGTTCGCGCTGCTTCTCACGCAATTCGCTGGCCTGCACGATAGTCATTATCCCCAAGAGCTTTTCTTGAGGATCGCTCGCGGCCCAAGCCTCCAGCACGGTGCGGCTATGGCCCATGATCCTCGCGGCAACATCCTTGCGCCGCGCAGCCGGTGCGACTGCACATCGCAGATAAGCAAAGCGACCCCGGAGTGGCGGGAACTCCGCCAGCTTCGCCGTGGAAACGGCCGCTAGTGTATCGCCGCTATAAGCGACGATACACAATTCCGCCGCGCGCTGTTCAGCGACATCATCGGGCATTCCCATCTGGTGCCAGAACGCCTTGGCATCGGTGACGAATTGCGGATCATCGCGTTTCCAGGCCTGAGTGAATTCGATCTCTTCCATGCCGGTCATCCTAGACGTCCGCCCATCCCGGCAACAAGCGAAAGGATGGACGGCCTTCCATCATCAGAAACCGATGCCGAACTTCACATAGGCACCCCGGATTGTCCGATCGAAGGATTGCGCCTTGTCGATCCCGCCGTCGAGCACATTGAAGAAGCGTTCCCAGCGATAGCCGGCAGCAACCTTCACCCCGCCGACGCGATAGGACAAGCCCAAGCTTGCGCCGAAATTGGGGACGGTGATACGCCGCGACCGGCTGCGGTCGATCTTTTCGTCGTAGAGGTTATCCTGAAGTTCCTGCGGGAATGGTTTATTCGGTTCAAAGTGATAATAGGTCGCGTCACGCTCCTCACGGCTTGCCATCGTCTGCTTGCCGAACAGAAGGCCGCCGTTGATGCGCCAGTCGAGCGACAAGCTGCCGTCCTGCTCGTTGCCAGCCAGACGCTTCGACGCTTCCCATGACAGCGAAGGGCCGAATCCCTCGAACTTGCGGGTGCTAGCTAGCGAAGCGTTGTGCAGGCTGTGGTGGCCTGTTGGATATTTCAGTTGCTCATACTCGGCCATGTAACGATCCGGCACACCAACCATCTCGATGTCGGAGGTTGAGCGGAACTGCGCATAGGTAACGCCGAACCCGAGAATCGAAGTTCCACCTTCACCCATCAGGCCGAGTCCGACGTCCTTACCTGCCATGAAATCGACGATTTTATGATCTTCATATTGTCCGACATCGATCGTGCCGAAGTTCTCGCCACCTTCGACATAATTGGGCGCACCGCCAAAACCCAGATCGACAGTGGTGCCGTTTGTCCGCTCGGAGACCACGCCTTTTTCGTGACCATCGAAATTCCCGCCGCGATAAGCGCCCCATACATGCCAGCCACGAGGCATGTTGAATGTGACTTTTGCTTCTCGGACATGACTCGTGCCGAGGTTGGCTGTTTGCTTGGCGACGGCAGTTTCCGCAAAAGGAAGGCTCGGAGAATAGCTATCCAGGAAATCAGGCGTCAAAAGAGCATTTGCAGAGCCAAGCTCATTCAATCCCATGCCAAACTCGAATTCGACCGGATAGGACTCTCCCGGCCCGCGCTGTCGCCAGCCGCTCCCCCAGGGAAGCGAGGCTTCGCCAAAGCTCTTGTTGACGCGCAGACCATAGAGACGTGGCTCGGTCAGGAAGACGTTGGTGGTGAGGCCGCTATCGTCACTGTTGAGGAACGACCCGGTCAGCGCCGTCTTGTTGAAAACATTCTTGACATAGGCCATGATCCGCCAGCTGTCGGCGATGTTCAGGATCGCCGCGACATTGACCGTCGAATAGCCGCGTAGCCGGTCATAGGGATTGCTGTTAATTACCCGCGCCCAGCTTTTCGACTGGTAGTGATAGTCGCCATGCAGCGTCAGGTCCCAGTCGGTGGCGAGCGGGATCGTGTAGTCCATCGTCACCGTCGCCGTATAATGGGGCGCATTGGGCAATTCGTTGCCGCTCAGATCCTTGGAAAACCCCTTGCCGCCGTTCGGCGCGGACGCAGGATCGAAGCCGATATAGCCAGCATAAGCGGGGTCAACCGGCACCGGACCATTGCTGCCTTTCTTCACGGTCGGATTGGGGACATAGGGAAGACCCGTCATCGGATCGACGCCGCCATAATAAGCGTCGATGCACATGCCGTTAAAGCTGCCCCCCTGACCTTGCGGCAGGTTGATCTTGCCTCCTGCGGCAACGACATAGGCCGGGAGAATGCAGTTGGACGGAATCGTCGGGAACGGACGGACAACCACCCAATCGGCATTACCGGCGGTGCGGTCCATCAGGTCGACTGCACTCGACCCATTGGCGAGGCGGGTGTTTTGATACCCACCCTTGAAACCCAGCCGCAGACGGTCGGTCGGCCGCAAGTCAGCCTCGATCTCAAGGCCCCATATTTTCGAATCGAAATTGGAATTCACGGCCGCTCGGTTGACGATCTCCGACGTCTGATAATCTTTATAGTCGTAATAGAATGCCCCGAGGTTCAGCGTCAGCGCGCCATTGAACAGCGTGTTTTTGGTCCCGATCTCGAAGGCGTTGACATATTCGGCCTTGAAGGTTTCGGGCGCGCCCTGAAGTTCGGCGATGATCGAAGGGTCGAACTCGCCATAAGTGGCGAGAACCACCGGCGGCGGATTGGCGCCGCCCGCCTTGTATCCCCGTGCGAAGGACGCATAGAGCAAGGTGTGATCGGTGAAACCCGTATCGGGCTGCCAGTCGAGCGCGATGCGTCCGGTGGGTTCGCTCCATTTCTGGGAAACGACCTTTGCGGTCGGATATTCGCCGGTTGCTAAGCCGGCGAGCAGCCAGCTCGGAATCTGCGGCGCATCTTTTTTATCGACGGTGAAGCGCAGGCCGCCGGTCAGTTTCAGATTGTCCGTGATATTATAATAGGCTTCGCCAAACGCGGCATAGGAATGCAGCTTGTAGGGATTCCGGCTGAGGAAATAGTTGCGGCCCTCGCCGTTCAGACTGCCGATTGGATTGGGGTCGATGTAGACGCAGTTGGTAATGCTGTATTGTCCGCCCGGATCGGGTGCTGCTCCCGCAGGACGCTGGCACTCGCTGTTGTCGGAGACGCCCGGGATATAGACGTTGCCGTCGGCATATTTGCCCCATTGCAGGGCCGCAAACATGCTGAGGCTGTTGATGAAGACGTAATAGCGATCTTCGGTCTTGTAGCGCAGATAGTTGGCGCCGAGGCTGAAGTTGAACGGTCCGTCAAAATCCGACGACAGGCGCAATTCCTGGCTGAACTGCTTGGACTCGGCGGTAGACAGATCGCCCAGCAACAGCCGATCCGAGCAGCCGAGTTGCGGATCGCAGAACACGCCATTCTCATCGAGCACGCCGGGACGCTTTGGCCGCGTGCCGCCTACTCCTGTACCAACCTTTGTATCGAACGCTCCCGGCCGGGTGGTGAAACGGTTGTAATCCTGCGTCGAGAACAGCGAATCGGTACTGTAGGCGGTTTCCGAACTCAGGGTCAGCGTATCGCTGAGGTCCATATTGAGTTGCAGTTCGAAAATATCCGTCTTCGCCCGATATTCGGGTTCCAGCGTCGATTCGATGACGCGCAGGTCGCGCGATTGGAACGCGCTGGCATAGGGATCGACGTTCTGGAAAACCGGATTGCCCAGATTGCCGGTCGGTCCATAGAAAGGCAGCGCGAAACCGTTCGGCGTCTGGAACGCCTCATCCGAATAGAGCGACACCGGCAGACAGCCCTGGCTGAGATAGGTGCGGGCCCCGAAATACCCGCCCAAATCCTGGTTGACGGAAACGCCGCCAACTTCGCTCAGCCCCGGGTCTTTCTTGCACAATTGCTTGCCGCTGCGCAGGCGGTCGTCATTTTCCTGGAAATGTTCATAAATGAAATCGGCGCGTAGCCACGACGTCGGCTCGAGGCGCAGCGAGGCGCGGACCGACCACAGGTCGCGCCCGTCGATCTGCTTCCCCGTCATCTGGTTCGTGGTGTAACCATCGCGCCTGGTCAGCGCGCCCGCGAGGCGGAAGGCGACCTTGTCGTCGACCAGCGGGACGTTGATCATCCCTTCGACCCGGCGGTTCTTGTAATTGCCGACATCGACCGACGCAAAGGCGTCGGGGTGATATTCCGGCTTGGCGGAGATCAGGTTGACGACGCCCGCGGTGGCGTTGCGGCCATAGAGCGTGCCCTGCGGGCCGCGCAGGATCTCGATCCGCTCGACGTCATAAAATTCCTGCTCGAAGAAGCGGTTGCGGACGAACGGCGTGTTGTTGAACGCGATGGCCACCGCCGGATCGGTCGTCGCCGACACAGCCTGCGTCCCGATGCCGCGAATCTGGATCGTGTAGCCGGTGAAATTGGTCTTGCTGAAGGTGATGTTCGGCGCCTGACTGATCAGGTCGGGGCCGCCCGCGACCTGCCGCGTGGTCAGGTCTTCCTGGCTGAGCGCCGTCATCGCGATCGGCACCTCCTGGATCGATTCCTGGCGCTTTTGCGCCGTGACCACGATGATGTCGTCGCGATAGGTGCCCGCGTCGGTTTCCGACGTTTCGGCGGGAGCCGCCTTCGGAACGACCGAATAGGTCTGCGGCCCCGTGCGCTGTGCGACCAGCCCGGTCCCGTCCAGCAGGACGGCCAGCGCGCGGTCGGCGGTCATGTCGCCCCGCACCGCGTTGGTCTTCTTGTTCTGCGTATAGCGCCGGGCGGCGACGATCTGGATATCCGCCTGCCGGCCCAGCTCCGCGATCCCCGTTGCCGCCGCCTGCGCCGGCACGTCGAAAGTCTTGCTCTGCGCCTGCGCCGGGCTCACCGTCGCGACGCAGACGATCGCGGTCGAAGCCATCAGCGCGGCGCGGCCGATTCCAATCCCCATCATGTCCCTCCCTTGTCGGGCGCTTCCCTGCGCCCCTGCCCCACAAGAGACCCCGGCCCGGATTTTCCTTTTCCGGCGCGCCGATTCCTCAACGATCGGGCCGGCCGATGCGGATCTGCGCGGGATCGGACAGGTCGACGGGCACCCCCAGGCTGACCTCGACCGCCTGCGCGAACCCTTCGGGATCGTCGGTCCGGAACACGCCGTCGAACCGCTCCGCCGCGACGGCGGGATCGGCGACGACCAGCTGGCGGCGGTTGTAACGGTTGAACTCGGCCACCGCGCTGTCGAGCCGGTCGCCGGCGAGGTCGACCTTGCCGTTGCGCCATGCAAGCGCACGGTCGATCGCGGATGGCGCGGCCGGGGCCTGCTCGATCGCGGCATCGTCCGCGACGAAACCGCGCGACCCGGCCTTCAATCGGACGCGATGGCCCTCCGCACCCTCGGCCCAGACCTCGACCACGCCTTCGGTGACGAGCACGTCGGCGCCCCCGGCGCGGCGGCGCACCGAAAAGGCCGTGCCGACCGCCCGGATGCGCGCACGGCCCGCCGCGACGACGAAGGGGCGCCGCTTGTCACGCGCGACCTGGAACCAGGCTTCGCCCCGCTCGATCCGCACGTTGCGCGCCGCGTCATCGAGGCTGACGTCGATGGTGCTGGCGGTGTTGATCGCGGCAATCGAGCCATCGGCCAGCGGCACGCGCCGGATTTCGCCCACCGCGGTCGCATAGCTGGTGCCGCCGAACAGCAGCACGCCCCCGCCGACCGCCGCCGCGACCGCCGCGCCGCCGCCCGCCAGCACGCGCCGCCGGCTCCATCCCGCCCCGACGCCCGCATCCTCGCGCACCGCCGATTGCGCCGGGAACGGCCGGTCGAGCGTCATCCAGGCGGCCTGGGCGCGCAGCAGCGCGCCGGGATGCCTGGGATCGCGCGCCAGCCAGCGTTCGAGTTCCCGCTCCTGCGCATCGGACCAGTCGTCGCCGTCCATCCGCGCGACATAGCGCGCGGCATCGGCATCGATGTCGCTGGCTCGCCGCCCGGTCATCGCGGCCGCTCCCCGCCTTCGAAGGCGGCGAGGCGCGCTGCGCTCAGCGCTTCGCCGTCGCGCCACGCGCGCTGGACCGCCCGCACGCCCTGATAGATCTCATTCTCGACGATGCTTTCGCTGATGCCGAGCGCGGCCGCGATCTCGCGCTGCGACCAGCCTTCCAGCTTGCGCATCCGGACGATCCGGCGGCGGCGTTCGGGCAGGGCGTCGATCAGCGCCAGCAGGCGCCGATAGTCGATCCGGCTTCCCGCCTCGCGCTCGGGCGACGGGCGCATGTCGTCCTGAAAGGCGTCGATCTCGGCGATCGCCTCGATCGGCACGACCCGGGCTCGCCGCAGACGGCGGACGAGCAGGTTGCGGGCGATCGAGAAGAAATAGGCATCGGGACGGTCGATATGATCGACGCTCTCCAAGGCCGCCAGCCGCGAATAGGATTCCTGGATCAATTCGTCGATATCCTCCTGGGACGCGCGCGTGCGGGCCAGCCACGCGCGCACGGCCGCTTCGTGGGGAATGACGTGCTCGGTCACCCACGCGGCCATGCGGCGTCGCCGCTCGAACTTCACGCCCTTGGTCGTGGGCTTTTCTCCCTCTCCCTGGGATTCTATCGTCTTGAGACCATAAGAGCCACGAGCGCGAATTTTCCTTTCGCGGTCGATGAAGATTGTCCGCGCGGGCCTTCACGAAAGGTGCGACGGCCGCCGCAGCGGGGGCCGGGTTGACCGCATAACACAGCGCGCAGCACGACGCCGCATCGGGCGCCGGTCCATTCTGATCTGTCGGAAATCTGGAGCGGGCGAGGGATTCGAACCCTCGACCCCAACCTTGGCAAAGTTGCGCTGGAATCCGCCATAGCCAGAATAACAAAATTATCAGAAAAGTCAATAGGATGGAGGTAATTCATGACATGGCACTGGCGGCTACCATAGCGCTCTCCCGGCGGCGATATCGTATGTATTTTTGAGGTCGATGAAGCACCTCCAAAAAAAATTTATGCTGCTTCCCACACGCGATTCAGCACCTTCGCAGCCAACTCCGCTTTATCCTGCGGAAGGAAGCGGGCATAATGTCTCGCAACCACCTCTGGTGTGTCCTGAATGGCATAGCTTGCCTGCTCATAGGAGCCCGTCTGTTTCAGGATATGTGTCGCGAGCACGTCACGTACGCTGTGCGGGCCGTGGGGCAAAACTCCCTTGATGGCGCCCCGCTCCGTGTAGGGATTATAGATTCCGTATCGCTGGATGATCAGCCGCCAGGCTTCGTAGAAGCTGTTCTGGTCATAGGCAGCTTCTCTGCTGGTCCGTTTCGCGGTCTTCACGAAAAATGTTCCAGGGTCGGCAAAACCTCCAAGCAGTATCGGTCGATCCCGGTGGATATAGGTTTCGATATAGCCGTAGAGCCCCTCCAGATCGGGAAGACGGAACTGAAAGGGACGTCTGGCAAAGAAGGATGAGCCGGCATTTTTGAACGCCACAGCGGGGATGAAGACCTCCCACGCGCCTTCGCGCTCAAGCCAGCGCAGTTCTCCGCATTTCCGAATCTCCAACTGGCGCTCCGGTGTCGGCGGATGGCCTGGAAGGCACAACAGAAGCTGCCGTAGATTCTTCTGGCGCAAGCCCAGGTGAAGGCCCAGGCGCAGCATCAGTATCGATCGGACGGCTTCGGCCGCGGCCAATGGGTAGCGATCGGCGTCCGGCATCAACCGAATGACCTCCTGGACGATGAGGCGATATTCTCCGAGCGGGCTCTCTGCTTCGAGGATTGGTAAGATCGGTTCAAAAGGATCGCGATGCACGCGGGCGACTCTTCGGATCTCACCCACGCGAGCAAAGCCGTATCGGTAGAAGGCGTCGCAAGCTCCGTCCCAATCAGCCTGCACGGAAGCGATATCGGTTGGCGTGATCAGATCGGGAATGGGACGGAGACGGTCGGCAAGCTCGGGATGCTGACGCAACCAGCCCGTTCCTGCACGCGTCAGCGCCAGGCCAAGTTGCAGCATATTGGCTTCCCAAGCGGTAAAGAAGCCGCGGCGGCGCTCCCGCCATTGGAAATACCAGTCCCAGACCGCAGGAAAGATCAGCATGCCCATGGCCAGGCTCGTACGTGGCACACCTGCGCCCGCGACCGGGGACGAAGGCGATGACGTCAGCGCGCCGAACAACAGTCCGAGATATTCGACCTGCTGCATGGCCGTCTGCTCGTTCCATACGCCGCTGCGCAGATATCCGATCTCGGTCAGCGTGGCGGTCTTGAAGCCGACAAAGCGGGCAACTTCTTTTGCAAGGCCTGCCGGCGCATCCTTGCTCGCCACAACCAGTTCGCATTCGACGTCGTCGAGCAGGTTGCGATCCTCATCATCAGGCTTGTGGATCAACGATGGCTTTCGGCCCGTCAGTTCGGGAAAGCGTAGCGCATAACGATGCTTGAGGGCTTGCGCCTGGTAACGGCGATATTCGGTCGACCCGGTTATGACGACGCGCCGGACCCATTCCACAATCTCGGCGCGCTCAGCCGGAGACCGCCTGTCGAAATCGTCCGGCAAATGCCAGGCGAGCCGCCGCCGCTCGGACGGGGAAATGCCCTCGAGTTTGCGATGACCGCGGGCGGCATGGGCGCGATTGGGCAGCTTTGCGCGAAAATAGCCGACCGGCAGTTGATAGCGCCGTTCGATTCGGGCCAGCATGTCCAGACTGGCCACCGTGCGGGGTGTTTTGATACCGGCCGCCCATTGGGCGATCGTCTTGCGATCGGTGCGGTCATCCGTTCCCATGATCGCCTTGAGCAGACGGCCGGCGGTTTCCCCATGCCGCGCCATGTGCAGCGCCAGCGCTTCGTGGAAAGGGACGGGATCTTTCCAGCTCAACGATCGAGGTTTGGGAAATTCGATGACCGGCTGGGGTTTGCGCCTCCGTTTCCTGATTTTGTTTGCTTCACCCTGCCGTATTGCCTGTTTTCGTTCTCTTCGGAAATTTGACTTCATCTGCTTGAAAATGCCCCTCTTGAATCGAGCGAAGCTCCCTAGCAGAGGGACATTCGTTGCAGAACGAAAAGGGAGCCCAAGCGACTTTCATTGCGGGACGCGCGGATAGTTGCGCAAATAACGGAATAGTTGCGCGGTTTGGGGTCTGTGCAACCTGCATTTGCTGGGAGACATTTGGGACTATCAGAATATGAAACTTCCTGATCGGTAAGATTTATCTCGGTTGCTCACCAATAGCACTGCTATCTTCCCGATCGGGAAGAAATGCGCGTATCGGCCTTTCGAGTGGGGCCTTTCACCCCTAGCTTTTATGGTTGATAAGGCTTGAGACAGATCGCACCGAGGACGATCTTTCTAACAGGTTCTGCCTTACGCGAATTATTCCGCATTTCAGATGCGGAATAATTATTGACACCCTACGTCTGAAATCATAATTATCACGCATCTGAAATGCGGAATAATTGTCATGGCATTACATCTGGTCGGCGAAACCATCGACGCCGCAACTGCGCACCGGCGCGCGCGCGCGCAGGAAATCATTCCGGTCGTTCGTGGCATCTATCTCGACATTCGAAGCGATGCCGATCTGGAGCTGCGCACGCACGCGGTTCGCATTGCCCACTATCTTTATCCCAATGCCTATCTCTGCTCGGCAAGCGCGATCGATCTTGCTCCGACAGCCGACGGCCGCCTGTTCATCGCCGGACGGCGCAACCAGCGCACCCGGCTTCGTGGACTGGAGATCGTGCAGACACAGTCTCCGCCCCGTCCATCGCTCGACAAGGCCATCATCGGCGATCCGATGGGCGAGTTCAGCATGCAGGTGTCTTCCCCCGAGCAGCGCATGCTCGAAGCATTCCGGCTGCGCAGCGAACAGGCGAGCGCCTTTACCGAAGACATGCGGCGCAAGACTGCCGAGCGCCTGATTGCCGAACATGGCTCCGCCCAAGCAGCGGCGGATCACCTGTGGACGCTGGCGCGCGCAAACGACTGGTTTCGCGAAGGCGAGAGCGCCGAGCGCTATCTGCGCGGCAGCGACCGTGACATCCCCCCGCCCGCCAACCGGGCCGCCTTTTCGCTTGAGGTCGCCTGGCACGGCAAACCGATGGGCCAACTCGGCCATGATGGCCATGAATGGCGGTGGCGGGCGGCGAAGGGACCGAACCCGCCGCTCATTCGTGAGACGATCCCGGGTACTCTGCCGCCCTTCATCGAATCCCTGCTCCCTGAAGGATGGCTGGCGCAGGTATTGCGCGAAGAAGATCAGCGTGCGGCGCTCCGGCACGGCAAGCGCTACATGTCGAATATTACGATCTGCGTCGACAAGCGGGAACTGGCCGCGCTGCCGGTCGACATACTCGACGGCACGATTTCGAGCACTAGCGAAGGCGGGGTGTTTCGCGGTCGCTATGAAGGACCGGGCCGCAGCACGCTCGACAAAAGCTTCGAGGCCAATCTCGCGCGAATCTTCTCGCAGAGCAGTACCCCGCGCCTGTCGGGTGTCCAGATCAAGGCGCCGATGTTCCTGCACCGTGATGGCGTGCTCGTGCCGGCGATCGACCTACCCTTCACGCATATCCTGAAGCCTGCGGGGACCTCGGGCTTCGAGCAGATGCCGGTGGTCGAATGGTTCTGTCTCGAACTGGCGCGCGAATGCGGCTTCACGGTTCCCGATGCCGTGCTGGTGCCGATGCCTGATGGCATGCCGCCGGCGCTCCTGATCGAGCGCTTCGATATCAGGCATGGGAGTGACGATGATCGGTGGATGGCACTCGAGGATTTCTGCTCGATCCTCGGGGTACCCGCGGAGGACAAATATAAGGGCACGATCGAACGAATGGCGCGTGCACTCCGCAGCATATCAACCGATCCTTCGACCGATCTTCGAACGCTGTTCGCGCGCGCGCTGTTCGCGTGGTTCATTGGCGATGGCGACATGCACCTGAAGAATATTGCCGTTCTCAAGATCGCAAAAGAAAGGGCCCGGGATTTCTCGAGCGTCACAATGGCGCCCGTCTATGATGCCCTGACCACGCGCATTTTTCCCGGTCTCGAAAATGATCATATGGCGCTCAAGCTTGCGGGCAAGGATCATCGCCTGAAGCAACAGGACTTCCTGACCCTGGCGCGCACCATCGAACTTTCCCAAAGCGAAGCCCGGCAGGTCATGAGTGACATGCGCTTCGCGCTGGAAAACAAAATCCATGAGATCGCGCTACCACCGCTGATCCAGGATCGGCCGGTGGCCTTGCAGGCCGTGCGCGAGATACATGCGACTACCCGGATGCAGCTATCTGCCTTTTTTGGCGACAGCGATGCGGACGGGCGGGAGAAATGAGAAAGCTGGACCGGCACGCGAGACAAATATCGCAGCATCGAAGGAGGCCGGTTGCCACGCTATTCGTTCGACCTCACTCCATTCAAGCTTTCCCTGCACGTCATGACCATGACGCAGACGCTTCCAATTGCGAAACGAAAAACCGCGCAACGCCCTCGAAGCGAAGCGAGGTCTCGATCCGTCCAGGCACTCGAACGTTTTTCAAACGAGCAAGCCAACTAGCGCCCGCTTTGCGCCTCGATCTCGCTGTTCGAACGCGAGTGATGCCTCCCTGAAAGCGGACGGTAGTCACGTGGGCTCTCGATGACCGCTATGTCGGACACTCCGGAACGGCTCCTTTCAGGAGCGGAGTCGGGATAGCGGACGTTCCGGACGGCGAGCCGGCGTGTCAGCTTCGCGCCTGATGTCGGTCGTTTAGGAAGCTCGCCAGCGGCCTCGAAAGCAGACCTTCGAAGTTACATTGTCGATCTTTCCTTTGCGGTCCCGCTCGCTCGCTCCGCGACGATCGCAGGATCGCATGACAAGGACACACCGGACAATGGGGCTCGGGCTTGATCATTCGCTCATTGAGGGCCGAAAGCGTCGCGTTCGTATCGCACGACCTTGCCGCGAGCCTTCCGGGTACCCTCCTAGGCTTCAATCTCGCTTGACAGCTGCGACCGATCGCGGCCTTTCGGGAACATGACAGGGGATAGGGACACGCCCGACGAGGCAAGCGCTGATTGTGAATGGTTTCACCGGCCGGAGACGCTGCGCTACAAGCTGGTTGACTGGGCCTCGCGCCGGACGCGCGGCCGTATTCGGTCGCCGCATTATCGCTCGACCGTCGCTTATTACGGCACGCGTGACGAGCAGAAGCAGGCGGAGTGTCGGATAGGGCCGGATGAGCACGTGCAGGTGCACGGGTTCTGGGCGGCCGAATTCTATACGCCCGACACAATCGGCCGCCTTTATGCGGCCTTGTCAGGGCTGGAAGCGCGCGGCGCGTCGTCCTTCCGCGAACCTCTCGACCAGTGGCTGCGCACAACTAGGCATTGGCCCATGTCATCGCACAATCTCTATTTCACGCCGCCCGGCGTAAGGCGATTCTTCGACGATGGGTTCAAATGCCCCTATCCATCCTTCGCGAACCATGTTGGCGCGACCCTTTATTGCATTACGCCCTCCCTCACGATGCTGGTCACATTCTTTCGGCTAAGCGACCCCGAACGAGACCGGCTCGATGATTTGCTTCACCGAGATCATCCGACGCGGATCACGCCGCATCCCGGCGGCTCGACGTCGGTGTCCGATCCCCGCCTCGAGCAGCGGCGCCTCGTTGCCGAGCAGCGCGCGCGTTGGCTCGACGAGACGACGGGTTGGTATCGCACCCACTTTCCGGGACTACTCACCGCGGCGAGCGGGCGCGTTCCAATGTGTGCGTTCACGACCATCGAAGGGCCCAAGCCCTTCGCGCGGAAGCCGAGCCGCAACCCCCTGCTCGAGGCGCTCGGCTGCTACCACTCGCACAGTCTCTACGAAGGATCGAATGGCAACGATCACGATGCCTTCCTGCTAAATTACGGCGACAGTTTCCACGGTCCCGAGGAGATGATCCACCTCGTCGCCGAAAAGGGGAAGTTTCTTGCGCTCGCCGCGGACCATTATGGCGGTGACACGCCGCAGCTCTCCGTGCTTGACTCCGAATTTCGTCGAACCTTCGCAGCGCAGGCGCTCTGGTACGTCCTGAAATTCTACACGCGCCGCGCCGGAGCGGCGCGCGACGATGCGTCGGCTGTCATCGGCCGCGGGCGGGCGGTGAAGGCGCTTGCCCGCCTGCGCACCGACAGTGCGCGATGCATCGATGCCGCGACGATTGCCCGCGAGTTGCTAGATATTCTGGGGGACCGATGGCACGGCTTCCATGACATGGCGTTCGTCGAGCGCGCCGAAAGCCCGCGGGCGCGGCGTAACCCGACAGGACCCCACTCGCTGCGCGAAGTGACGCGCGCCCGCTTCACCGCCGACGCTAAAAGCCTGCTCGCCAATGTCCAGGAGCTCAACGCTGGCCTAAATGCTCAAGCGAACCTACTGAGCGCCCACGCCAATCTGAGGCTGCAGCCCTGGATCATCCTGCTCGCCCTAGTCAGCATGGCCGCTGGCATCGTCGCCGCTGTCCCATCAGCCAAGGAGTTTCTGGCGACGCTGCCTTGGCCATGATCTGGTCCGGGAAATGGCGACCGGCTTAGTGGGTGTAGAAGCGCGCGATCCATTGTCGGCTGGCTATTCTGACGTCGCTTCGCTCGCTCGAAAGCAGTCATTCGGTTGACCACGAACTGCCGCTTTCTCGGCGCACTCCAACATAGATCGACGATGCAACCGGCCCTGGGTGCGTTTGATCCCGGTTTTTTGGGGCGCCTCCTGCAACGTCGCAGAGGGAAATCGCGGGCAATCAATTCGCGCGGATCGCGGCCTCATGCTCTCGTACCAGCCCTTGGAAAGCTTCGAAGGCGGTATAGAACAGCTGTTGCTGTTCCTCAAGCAGGGCAACGACCTTTTCTAAATCGAGAGGTTTGTGACCACCGAACCCATAGCTGACAGTCCCTTTTCCCTTGTCAATTTTTCGGATCGCGACATGCGTGATTCCAATCACGAACCGAGGTGAAAAGCGGTGATTATACGCGTTGCGAAAATCCCGTGTGCCACGCCGAAATGTGGCGCCGTCGATCGCATCGAGCGCCTTCTTTAGTTTCTTGTAGCTACGCCACGGCTTTCCATATTGGTCGGCTACGCCTTGGTGGATATCGCGATCGAGCGGCAAGTCGTCGCGCCATTCGCGATCTTGCTTGAGCATGTTCGCCTGATGACAGAGATGGGCGGCAGCAAAGCTGAAGCGGCCTTTGACGATATAGGGCAGATTGACGCTGTTCGTCGCGATCGGATCGATGAACTCTTCCGTTGCTTCATATTGTTGCTTTTGCGGCAGCGGCGCGATCATGATGGACCAGGCGGATAATCTATGGACGTCTGTCGAAAAGCCGTTGAGCGTGTTGGCAAGCTCGCGGGCGAATTCGTCGAGCATCATCGAATAGGCCATCCAGCGTCCGCTGATCGGGCTGGGTAGGTCCGTCCAGTCGTAGGGCATATAGCGACCGGTGAAGGGCGTATTCTTCAAAGTCTGGCGAAATTGGCGATAGCGCGCGATGGACATGGCTGTGTTCTAATCGAGCGCGCCAGATATATCATGAAGATTAAACGCCAGTATCAATGCTTTCGTGAGACGAGAAGGACGGTTTTGTTGTTATGTGCCCCGGGCAAACGAACATTGGCATAGTCGGCTCATTCCGGGATAATGGATGAATGGCTGGTGTTCTTCCTTCTTGTGTAATGCCTCGGTCTTTGCGAGGCCAAGACGTTCGCCTTGCTTATGGAGAGCGTCCCGATGGCGTCATTGTCCATATCAGCCAGGTTGCTTCCGGCCTCGCCTGTGATTGTGTCTGCCCGGGTTGCAACGCTCACCTCGTGGCACGGAAGGGCAGGTTGAAAGAGCATCATTTCGGCCATTATCGAGCGGTGCCATGTAAACAGGCATTCGAAAGTGCCCTTCACAAGTTGGCGAAGCAGGTACTTAACTATCGGCGCGAACTGCTTCTGCCGGAAGTCAGAGCCGAAATCGGCGATCAGGAACTGGTCACACACAAGGAGGAAGTTCATCAGTTCGATGACGCGGTCCTCGAGCATCATCTCGATGCGATCGTTCCCGACGTTATCGTTCGCAAGGGCAACCATCAGCTCCTGGTCGAGATGTATGTGACGCGCCGATGCGGTCCGGAGAAAATTCAACGCATAATGGATTTGGGACTGTCCTGCGTGGAAATCGATCTACGCCGAATCGCGCGTGATGCGACGCACGAGCAGGTGGCAGACGCACTTCTAGGCCAGGCAGGACGATATTGGATCTATAATCCGAAACTCGCGGTAGCGCACGAGCGGCTGACCGAGAAGATTGCCCGCGAAGCCGAAGAGAAACGCATTGCCGCCGAGCGGGCGATCGAAGCCGAGCGCCGCAAACTGGCGGCGTTGGCGGAGAAAGTCGATCGTATCATAAAGCGGCCCGTGGCCTTGAAGGATCACAACACTCCGGCGATCATCGATGTTTGTGCGGGTGGTTTCGGCGATCATATCGGCCATTCATTGCGTGGTGATTTTGCGTTCACGGTACCGTCGCGCGAATGGCAGGCGCGGATCATTCAGCAGTTCATCATCTTCGCGCTTGAGCAGCGTCCAATCAACTATTCATTCCACACCACTGCGGTCTTTCGCGCGATGGAGCAGCAGAAGCTGATCCGTGCCGGAATGCCGACCTATTTCAACCCGGAGATCGAGCAGCAACTCCAGCAGCAGCTTCCCGAATTCCGGTCTCCCTACAAGACGGTAGAGGCCTTCCTTTTTCGACTGGAGTGTGACGACGTCTTGCGGTCTTCGCGGAAAAATTGGCACATTCACGAAGCTATCGAGCGCCGGTGGGAAGATCGCCGGCGTCGGCGCTGGGAACTGAACAGCCAAGAAAATCTTATCCGGGGCACCTTAGCTCGCATCTTGAAAGCTATTCCCGAGGAGGAGCAGGAGGGCTTTTCAGTCGATCACTGGTGGCGGATCCCGCATCCGGAACTCGCCATCTCCTTCAACGATGCCTTCGACCAAGATGATCGCCGGCTGACCGAGTTGAGTTTTGTGCTCTATCGAATCGAGACCATGTTGTTTCGGGGCGGCAAGATCGTGGACGATCATTTCGGACTTCCGCTCGCGGCCCAATGCGCGCGCATTGCCGAGGAGCGCGAACGGAAGGCGGAGGCAGAGAGGCGGACAGAAATCGAAAAGCAGAATCGCATTCGCGACGATCGTGTTAGGAGGCTGAAACTCTCTGCGCGCGAAGCGCTGGGGAGCGAGGCTGACGGCTGGTTATGTTCGCCGTTGGCACCCTTTGACTGCAGTCCGGAGGCCATGGCTGCACAATCGGACGACAGATATCATGTCGCGCAAGTTCAGCTGAGGCATGCGGCTCAGGAACAACGATCGCGGCAGCACCAGCAGGCCTTGCGCGCGCGACTGATGAAGCTGGTCGATACGACGCGGCGTCCCGCCCATGCCCGGCTGTTTTTGACGAGTCCCCATCCGCGTTGGCAGAATCGTCACCCGATCGAGTCCTGTGTGGATGACGCGAGTTTTGAGAAGCTTCGGCAGGCGATGGTCGAAGCGGCACGCTAAATTTCTAAGCCAGCTAATTCGTATCCGTGTGCCGGTGTGAGCGTACGACATCAGTTGAAGTCTGCTGCTCTCGTTTTGCGAGTGAAAGCCAATCGTCTCAAAACGGCCAAGTCCGGCAATCTCCGTAGTCCTGTCATATTTCGAAAGTCGGAATGCCTGCGCCGTCGCGAACCCATCTGGTAGTTGAAAACCTAGATTAGCAGGGGGGATCCACAGATAAGATGAAATATCACTCTCAGTGATATTTCATCTTGCAATCGCTCTGCGCTGCTGTATGCAGGGAGGGCGATGGTAGCTCATACTGAACCCGTCAGAAGCTGGGGCGATAAGCCCTGTGGGAAGATTGTCTTCCCGACTACCACCTGCGTCTCGGCCGGGGGCGGTGCGCCGCGCCCGCCCGGGACCGGGCGCGGCAAGCCCGAGGTACAAACGCTCCGGAACAGTGCTCTCAACAGTGCCTACGGGGGCCGGCAATTTGTCGCCGGTCTGGCCGATAGGAGAGCAATCAATGAGCCGTCATCCTCGCACGCAGCGGCACCGACCGCCTCATCCTCCTTCGCGTTGGCTCCTTCTGATGAAGGTTGTCATCGCGATCGGGCAGGTTGTTTCTTTCGTGAAGTATCTTCTTCACATGGATTAGTTGGTGACCTCGGGACAGCCGCACCATGACGAAGCGCAAGGGCCTCAATGACGCGCTTCGCCTCTTGCGTCTCTATTGCGGTTATTCGCAGACGGAGATGGCAAACAGGCTCGATGTCGCGCAATCGCTCGTCTCGGATATCGAGGGCGGCCGTAAGAATGTCACTATGGACCTTCTTGAGGCTTATAGCGCGGCGGTAGGAGTGCGCATGTCGCAACTTCTCTTCTTTGCCGAAGAAATCGAGGGCCAGCCAATCGCGGGTCGCGGGCAATTGATCGTGGCCGACAAAGTGCTCAAGCTCCTTGAGAAGCTAAAGCCCGCCGAGCGTGAAACGGCGTAAAGTATCTCGTTACGAACGCTATGCGTTCGAGGATTCGCCGTGGGTCCAAAAACTGACCCAAAAAGAGCTTGCTACACTGCTCGGTTATACCAAGGATCAGCTCGAGGCACTAATCCGCGACAAAGACAAATGGATTGGTCGCCGCGCCGAGGTAATCGCAGGCAAGAAGCGGAACCTCGCGGTCCCTTATGGGCGTCTCCGTGGCGTCCACGAGCGGTTGAAGTTCCATCTCAACAAGATTCGCCAGCCCGATTATCTTTTTAGCCCGCGAAAGGGCAGGGCTCAGCGTGATAACGCCGCACATCATGTTGGTCAGACGCAGTTTCTCACGCTCGACATTCGCCAATTCTATCCATCCACGACGGGCGAACATATCTTCCGTTGGGCACATCATGAAGCCGGCTTGCGACCCGATGTCGCCGGGATGCTCGTCCATTTGGTTGCTGTCGACGGGAAGATGCCCTTCGGCTCGCCGATCAGTCCCGTGCTGACTGCTCTCGTTCACCGACCTATGTTCGACGCGATTGCGGGTCTGTGCGCCGAGCGTGATCTCCATACGTCCCTGTGGGTTGACGATCTCACCATTTCGGGCCGCGAGGTCAGCGGCGACTTGATCGACCAGATTCGCGCGATCATGCGCAAGGCTGGGTTTCAGACGCACAAAATCCGGTTCAAGATGGGCAATCGACCGGTGATAGTCACGGGCGTGCCGATTGACGGAAGTCGCGTCACCGCGCCGCGTTCGGTGAATGAACGGATCAGGATGGGATACGCAAACCTCCGCGTGGCCGCGAACGATAATGAACGTCGGCAGGCGATCGACGCTCTCCTCAGCGCACTTGGCACATACCGCTATCATATGGGACGGGAAACCGCGGAAGGCCGGAAAGCTGCCAATCGGATGGATGCTCTGCGGAGGCGTCGAAGCGCGCTTTCAAACTCATATAGGTCGCCAGCAGGCGTTGACGCAGATCCGGCGAGCGAGACAGCAGCGTATGACGAAGAGGCGCCTCCCTGGGAGTAGCCGGCAGCCAGCCGTCATCGCCGGGCTTCGGTGCTCGCGATGTAAGCTAAATTGCGTATCGTCTTGTCTTAGCCATCCGCCGGTGGAGTGAAGCCCCATTGGCGCAGACGGCGGGCGCGCAGCGGCGACTTGGTTGCAATGCGACTCAAGGCTTCCACAATCGCTTCTTGGAGTGCAGGTCTGTCGATAAAATGCTGCTGCGAGATCTGCTGCGCAATGCGGACGAGGACCGCGAGATCGGGGCCCTCCGTTCCTTCAAACATCGCCTCATAGCCGTCGGCATCTACCGTAGCGATCAAGTCGAGGTCGATGTCCTGCCACGGTCTGCCATGCCCGATGTCGAGGAGGACCGCCTTGGGGTCGCGCTCGTCTTGGATGCTCGCAAGCCGTTCGGCAAACGCCGCCGCGAGCACAGCGTCGATTGGCTGGTCGGCCGGGAAATGATGATTTCGTACTTCGAAGTAGCGACGATCGGCTGGTTGCGCAGCAACATAGGCCTGCACAATTTCATCGGCCTGTGCGTTGCGCCCCTGCTCGCGCAGAAAGGCAATCGTTGCGTTCATATTGAGCGAATCCGTGATGGCGAGGCTTTCGCGCGCGCCCTGTTCGATGGCATCGATCACAACCTCATCGTCGTCGGTCAGCGCTTCGCGATACCGGTTCCAAGCCATGGCGAGCGGGTTGACGCGGCCCTCTCGTTCAATCCTGCCCTGCAGCTTGCCGGCTTCATCGCGCAGGCGGGTCGCATCGAAATAGCCGGCCTCAGCGGCATCGAAGATCACCGTGTCGAAATCGTCGGTCGCCCCATAGGGCATCGCGTCGAGCCGATCGCGCCAGCGCACAACCTCGTCGTCTGGACCATCTTCCCGCTCCTGCATCGCAGCCAGCAACGAATTATAGTCGCGAAGGAAGTCTAGCGATGGTGCTTGGGCGGGCTCGTAGACGGCCCAGCCTCCGAGCAGGCAGGCGGTGATCCCTTGTGAAAGCACCAATTCATGAGCATCCGGGAGTAGCTCTGCCAACTGCTGAGCGAGCCGCTCGATTTTCTTGATGACCCGTATGTTGGTGATGCCGAGCGTGACAACACCGCTGCGCAGCTGATTGCTGACGGCATCATCGCCTTCGACCGCGATCGCGGCGGCCTCGGTAGGCGAGGGGGCGAATAGGACGGCTGTGTCGACCACCTTCTCCAACAGCCGCTTGAACTGTTCACCGTCTTCTCCCTCGATCGCTTCGTCATTGAGTAACAGTACGACTTGGCACTGCCGCTGGTCTTTGAGAAAGGAAACCAGCCCGAGCAGGTCGCGTACGGAGAGCCCCGCACCCGCGCGTTCAAGGTCGTCGATACAGATGAGTTGATTGCGAACGAGCAGGAAGGCCGAGCGCGCGATCATATCGCCCACACCGCCGGCATTGAAAATGCTGAATACGGGTTGGGCCCAGCCGCGCGCGCGCCGGCCAAGCGACTTGCCCTTCTCCAGAAGGTCGCCAACGCTTTCGATATCCGGGCCAGTAAGCGCCTTAGCAGGCGCAACCGTGCCCTCGAAGATCGCGTATCGCACATCGTCTAGCGAGTTCAGCCCGAATAACGACACGTAGGAATATTTGGTGGCATGCAGCGTTTTGTCGCGCCTGGCTTCATCGAGATAATGGCGCCAGGCATAGGTCTTCCCGACCCCCCAACGACCTTTGACGCATAGCACCTCGGCCTTCTCGCTGGCGAGAAAACGGCGAATCTCTTCAATGACGAGCGCAGCAGACATGGCGCTTTCTACTTGGCACGGCATCCCCGCGGTAGGGACAAATGGGCGTCAATTTGGTTCCTGCCGAGAATCGGCTAGGGTGCTCGCGGCAACGGCCCCCGGCCGTCGTCGTGCGATCTCCCGCTCTAAATGTCGTCGTCATCCTCATCTGGAACAGAGCCGATATGCTCCGGCAGGACGAATGTCGGTTATGCACGATTGACGCCTGTAAGCGGCCTGTCTGCAATCGGCCATTGTCCACGAGCAGATGCGCATCCGCCGAGTTAAAACGATTTAGCGGTTCCGTTTAGACTGCGCTTGCGTCGTGATCTTCCTTCGTACGCCTAGACTCGATCAGGACTGCCACCCGCTCTGGATGCGAAAGCGGCTGGCGAACGATCCGATCGGTGACGGCAACGATACCGGGAGCAAGCAGTGCCTGGCAGCGGCGAACATGATGCTCTGCATAGGACATGCGCAACTGCGGGGAATCGGAGACTTGGCGGTAGAGGTCTTCCGCCGAAACCGTCGCGCCATCCCAAAGCCTATAGGTCGGCACCGAGACTCGATGCCCGTTTTTGCCTTGGATGACGCTGTTGAACGTCGGCGATCCGAACAGGCGGCCTACCCCGGACGCATCACAAAAGTTGATCCCATCGACATTGCCCGCGGCGAAGGGAAGGGCGTGTAGGACGCATGGGACCAACGTCAGGTCGGCGGCGCCTTCTCCGAGATGCTTGTTGAGTAGGTCAGGACGGCGCTTGAGTCCTCCGATTAGCCGTTTCACCTGTTTGATATTGCTGCCAATATCCTGAAACCAGCGAAATGACCGCACATCATCGTTAGCCGATAGCGACCGGCTTTTGCATTCAAAAAGAAAAACATAGGGATCCCACCGCAGTAGGATGTCGTAATCATAAGGCTCGCCATCGATCTTTTCCTCGACGGTAATTGCCTCCAATCCTTGCGCGCGAAACAATTCGATCATTGTCTTCTCAAATGCAATCCCGCGCGCGTCAAACGATGTCGTCAACGAGGAAAGTCTCGACAAGAGTGCCTGTGCGGGAATGACACTCAAAATCGCGGGGCCGAACAACATCAGCCTATCCGTGCCGATCGCGATCAAAGGCGTATCGAACAGATCACGGCTGGAGCGACTTAGTTGGGCATAGTCGATGAACCGGAGCGCAGCTGGCCGTCCCAGCCCGGACCGCTGGAGCATCTGCAACAACTCCCTGCGCGAGACGATGGGCAGCATCTCCCCCGTCAAACCCTCAGCTTCACGCGCCTTGGCGCCGGCCAGCGCATGCACGACGCAATAGCCGCGGATCCATTCAACAAGGCGCAGGCTGTGATATTTTGTGCGGTCTTCGCTGGGTTCAAAGCTCAGCGCCTCGCGAAGCGCCCAAAGAGTGTGCATCTCCTCCGTCGTGATGAAATTCGACGGCGGTAGAGCGGCTTCCATGTCCCACCCTGTCGCGACATCGGCGACCGAGCTGTATTCTATCTCTGTGTAATTCTGCCCAAGTTGATCGACGAGGCGCTGATTAGCTGTGAAGTCGATATGTCGCCATTCGAGCCCCACGGCGCCATGCCACCAGAGCTCTTCTACCCCGCTCGCGGTCAGTTCCGGAAACTCAGCGAGTTCGACAGGAGAAAGATCGCCGCCGAAGTAGCGCGCGCTTTCCTCCATGTGCTCCCAGAAGCGCCATGACCCAGCATAGCGGAGAATGGGTTCCACCGCATCTATGTCGGCGTCTCCCACCCCGACCGGCTCGTCGATGACCAAAATGCCGGCGTCGTTGAAAAGCCGCTGTCGGTACCCCTCCAGAAGAAGCGACATGGTCGCTAAGTTGACGCCAGATTCGACGAGAACCTCTGGATCCACCACTCCTTGCAAGCCATCGACCGAGAAAGCGGCGCCGTGCGGATCGATGAACGCATTCTTTTCATAGGCGCGCCTGTGGATGTCCATTAGTTCGGAATAGTGTGCGAGATAGTCCCGCGCGGTGCCGACCAGTATCGCGCTGATGCGATGGATCGAATCCATGCGCGGCGCCGCCGCATCGGATGAGGCCATGATAGTGCGGTAGCCCCACTCGATGCGACCGACGAGGCGTGTCAGCTCCTCAATCTTCGCTGCTTCCTCGTCGCCGAGGCGCGTGCGAACATGGGTGATAAGCAAGCCAAGACATTCCGCTCGCTTGCTCTCAGCCCGCGCGTTTTCATGCTTGATCAGCGGTACGCCGCCCCGTCGCATGATCTCGACGAGTCGATCGATGTCTTCGCCCCCGAGGTCGATCTGTGCGAGGTGGGCAACGAGCTTCCCGCCATTGAACTTCTGGAGGGCTTGCTTGACCGCCTCCTCGCTGAGGCGGCCCTTACGGATAAAATCTACCACGAATCTTCCCCATCGGTTCCAACCCACGCCGTTAGGGTGGAGGCAAGCGAATAGAAACGCGAGAATGCCCCAGATTGCCTCGAATTATTCTCTAGCAATAGCGCACAACCGTTCCTCGGGTTCGCGGTTTCCGGGCTCTGTGCACGAGGGGGCGGCGACTGTCTGCTTTTCATAATTACAGCCCTAAAGCTGTCCGTCTGAAATCGGCCAGAAGCGCCATAATTGGCTGCGTGTATGAACGACCGGTTTCCACGGCCAAGCGAGGCGTCGTGAATGTCGCCTTTGTCGGCGAACTCGAACTTTGTAGATTTTGGTGCCTTGGCCACGATAAACTGGGTTATTCCTGTTAGTCCCTCATAAGGAGCTTCATTCGTTCAGCCAAGCAAGACTGACATGCCAATTGCCGCTGGAGGATCGTGTCAGATATGAATTGAAGCGCAGTAAAGCATATGATCTACACACCAGAAAGCTGAGTGTCGTGATGAAGTTGCATATATGCTTGTTGATCGGCAGTATCCGACAAAGAAATAGTGGCCTGAAGTCAGGAGTCGACAATGCCATTCTGGCAAAAGCTGTTTGGAAAATCTTCGACAGGGAAACCGGGCGAGCGAACCGATGCCGAATGGATCCAGCTTGCCAAGCAGGAAACCATGCACCTGCTTAGCAAGGAATATGGCTTTGCACCTGTATTTCTGGAGCATATCCAATCGGAAGACAAAGCCAATGTCGCTGGCGAAAGTGCACCGTTGATCTACGTCTGGGTGCGTCATCTGGATGGCAAGGAAGCACTTATGGTTTCAGTCAACAATCAAAAGGTGTCTGCCACCATGCAATCGTTCATGCGTCAAGAAGACCCTGTTTTCGTCGCCACGCTGAGAGGCGTTTGCAGCGATCTCATCACTTTGACCAGCAGCGCCCTAACCGAGACGATGCAACGCACCGGAGCCGGCCCAAAAGAAATTTGTGATTCTGCGCGCGCGGATTGGGATGCTGATCGTCGGGAACGCTCGGCCCAAGATTTTCAATGATTAAACCGCTCCACATTTGCCGGATGGCTCAACTCTGGAGTGCTGGCTGAATGAAGGGAAGCTTTCGACGGTCACGAAGGAGACCCTGATCGACCGCTTTGTTCGCGACTCCTGCCGCATCAGGATGGAGGAGGGAGCGGCAGCTATAGCTTCATCTCTTCCCGAAACCTGCCAGTCTCCAACCGGCCATTTGCCCCGCTTAGCGGCGGACGTCAGGTAGACGATGTGCTCCCACCAACTAAGCGTCCTTCAATATCATCGATATTGCGGGAACGGATATCGTAATTCCGGCAGCTCATAATATCTATCGATTGTAGCCTGATCTTCGATCGTCGGCAACCGGCCGCCAGGATGACCCGCTCCTGCCCGCAGGAGATCGGTGCAGATTGTTCATATTTGCCCTATATCTTGACTTTCCTACAGATTATGAACATATCTTTTCGGGAAAAGGAGAAGTCGAGATGGCCGTAGCTGCCGCCGCCAGGATACCGGACCGCAAGGATCTGACGGGGCCGGCGTTGCGGACCTTCTTCCGCATTGCCGACGCCTGGGACCTGAAAGAGCAGGAGCAGATGCGTCTGCTCGGCCTCGAAAGCCGTTCGACCTTCCAGTCGTGGAAGCGCGGCGCGGTCGCCGCGCTCTCCAAGGACGCGCTCGAGCGCATCTCCTATGTCATGGGCATCTACAAGGCGCTACATATCCTGTTGCCGAAGACCGCCGACCAATGGGTGCGCAAGCCCAACAAGGCCGAGCCGTTCGGCGGCCGTTCGGCGCTTGACCGGATGATGTCAGGCAATGTCGCCGACCTCTATGTCGTGCGCCAATATGTCGACGGCCAGCGCGGCTGAGGCGTGGATATTCCCGTCACGCGGGTCGCGTGGAAACCCTGCTACCGCATCATCCCGAGCCGCTTTCCGCCGATCCCGCTGTTCGAGGACGTCGCCGATCCCGCCGATCTCGAGGCGGTGTATCTGATCGAGGCGATGACCAACGACCGGCTGCGTGAGGAGGCGAGCGAGCTGTCGCTCGTTCCGCCCGAAGATCGCGTGTCCGGTCCGGGCAGTTCGGCGATCATGGCCGCCTTCACGCACCTCAATTCGCGCGGCGACCGCTTCACCGACGGCAGCTATGGCGTGTTCTACGCTGGGCTGACGCTGGAGACGGCCATCGCCGAGACCCGCTATCACCGGACGCGCTTCCTGCAGGCGACGGATGAACCGGCGCAAGAACTCGACATGCGCGTCTATGCGGTCGATCTCGATGGCGCGCTGCACGACATTCGCGGTCTGCGTGACCGCCATCCGGCGCTCTATCATCCGGACAGCTATGCGATGGCGCAGGCCTTTGCGCGCGCCCTGCGCGCGGACGGCGCCGAGGGCATCGTCTATCAGAGCGTGCGCCACGATGGCGGCGAATGCGCGGCCGTCTTCAGGCCACGGCTGCTGTCGAATTGCCGGCAGGAACGGCATCTCTGTTATGTCTGGGACGGCACCGCGATCGCGACCATCTATGAGAAGCGGATGTTCGGCGCCTGAGTGGCGAAATCGCCGCTTATTTCGAGCGGCGTTGGTGGAAGTCCCAGACGCGGATGAAGTCGAGAGCTATGACAACGAACTAAGCGATCTGCTACCGCGAACCTTGACGCTAGTAGGCGGTGTCGTCCGTTTCCACGCTCGTATCGACCTGCTCGTCCTGGTCGATGTCGCCAGCTTCTCTGGCGTGCGACCGAACCTCCTGAATGCGTTCATCCATCGCCCTGGCGAACACATCGAGCATGATCCCGCAGCCAGCTGGCATAGCCGCAACCTCGTCGACGGCTTTCGGTAGTTCACTTGCCATCCGCTTCGTAACCTCTTCGACGCGGCGCACAGTGGCCCTCGCCGCCAGCCCGCTGGCCTCAGCCATACGGTGCCAATGACGGCCATAGATGTGGCGACCACGGCGCTGCCCGCCAACGGCTTGGGCATGGTTGGTCGTGATACCGTTCCAGGCAAGGCCGGACATCAGATCGTACAGCGGCGCCAGGCTCGGACCTTCAGGCTGCAGGAGGATCGAATAGTTTTTTGCATGGGAATCGACGTTGCCAATCGCGATGTTGAAGATCACCGCGTCCAGCAGGCGAGTGATATCGCGTGCGGTCATGTGCTCGCGGACCAGCGCGAACATGTCGGCAAGGCCCGGTCCGCGCCTGCCGGTGCGATTATACTCGTATTTGGCTGTCGGTGGCCGACCCAGCGCCTGGCAAAAATCCTCCTGATGGATACGCTGCGTTCCGCTTTCGCCGTCGCTGCGATCATATCGTGTGACGAGCAGGTAGCTGCGTTCACCAGCTTTGCCGGTCGTCACCGGCGCAGTGGGCAAGCCGATGCGGTTCGCCAGAACCATGCACAGCGCCTCATTCTGCACGCTGTCCAGCAGCCTCGGATTATCGGGCTTCAGAATGTGGGTCGAAGGTGCCCCATTGACTGGGATGGCGAAGCCGTCGCCTTGCAAGGCGACCGGCAACTTGTCCTGGGCGCCGGCGAGGCTCATCGACACGCCATCTTCCCCGACCAGAAACGGGCGCGCCGGCAAGTCGGTTATGATGCGCTCAAGCGCAGTCGCGTCTGGAATGGTGCGATAACCCGGTGGTCCATCCTGGCGCACGAATCCGATTGTCAATGCGCCGGCGAGATCGCCGCCGGTTTCCATGATGAGGCCGAGCACGTCTTCAGAGGAGGCGCCTAGAGCCCTCGTCATGGCGCGTAGCGGTTCGCCTTCGGGCAACAGGTTCATCAGCCATGGCAGGGCGATATCCTGTCTGTAGCCCGCCTCGCCAAGCGGCATGGTCAGCGAGACCGGAAAGCGATCAGACGCTTCAAGCCAGTCTGCCCGGTAGTCGAGCCGGGCTTCGTCCGCTTCGGCTGCGATGATCGCGACCTGTCGGCCTTCATAGTGAACGGGTAGCTGCACGCTAATTCATGTCCAGACGAAGGCCTACGGCTTTGGCGGCGGCTAGCGCCTTCCCAAGCTGCGCTGTCGCCTTACCAGCTTCCAGCTCGACGATGAAACGTTCCCCGCTATTGATGGCAAGCGCCAGTTCGCGCTGGGTGAGTCCCAGCGACTTACGGGCCTGCGCTACGGCAGCGCCAAATTCCTGTGCGTTCCGAATCATGCAATCTTCCCGAACGGTAAGATTGCATATAGGGAAACGCTGTGCAAGTACATTTCTTACCGATCGGGAAGAGTTATCTTCTGGCAGCCCCAGATATCTCGTAGCGAGATCGATTGCCCAAACCCGCGCAACTATAAATCGCCTCTTCTAACAGTGGATCGACTTAACATCAGTGATGTTAAATGCGGCACATAGTGTTAGAAAAATCGCTGTTGCGCGGCTGGAAGTGTTCACTGAAGCTGCAGAGACGTATCTCCGGGATGCGTTCAGACAGCGGCTCGTCAAACTCACAGTTGCCACCGGGAGCGCCTAATCGGTTTCCTAAGCGGATAGGAAACGGCCGCTTGCGATCGTCACATCAGTGACTTAATTTTTCGCACTTGCCCAAAAATGGTGCGGCGCACAAAGAGGTCAGGCCTTTCAGGCATCCTCTCCCAAAACTTTCCAGCCCGGTCGGAAACGGCCGGGTTTTTCTTTTGCCAACCGGGCCGCATGAACCGTCCTGTCCTCATGGATCCCGCTGTCGAGAGTTTGGAGTCGGTAGGCCGCAAATTGGCGTTGCCGATCAAAGGCGGAAGGGTCACCGAGCCTGACGGAATCAAGGAGCCTTCGGAGGGGAAGTCTTGCGTCACGGAATACGTCACGGTGCGCTGGAGCAACCCAATGCACCCTTGTTCGGTGGTGAACCCGTGGTGAACCGAGGTCATATACGCATTTCGACCGCATATGCGACCAAACGTAAGCCATTGATTTTTCTAGAAAATTGGAGCGGGCGAAGGGATTCGAACCCTCGACCCCAACCTTGGCAAGGTTGTGCTCTACCCCTGAGCTACGCCCGCTCTGGCGGCTGGCGACCGGGTGGTGCCAGCGGGTGAGGCGCGCGATTAGCATCGGCTCGGAGAGTCGGCAAGCCCTGTTTGCGCTTTTTCGCGCAAGGGTTGGCAAGCCGCCTTCAATTCCCACATAAGCGGATCGACACAGTCCGGCCCGGCGCCGCAACCGCCGCACCGGGCCCGGCAGAACGACACAAGCAGGAGCAATCATCCGTGGCCACGCTCGGTCTCAATGCGCAGGACAAGGAAGCCGTCGAAGCCTTCCGCCGCGACGTCGTCGAACCCTCGATGAGCAAGCTCGTCATCCTCGATTTCTGGGCCGAATGGTGCGGGCCGTGCAAGCAGCTCGCCCCCGTGCTCGAAAAGGTCGCCGCCGACTATGCCGACAAGGGCGTCGTGCTGGCGAAGGTCGACGTCGACGCGAACCGCTTCATCGCCAGCCAGTTCCAGGTCCAGTCGATCCCCACCGTCTATGCGATCTTCCAGGGCCAGCCGGTCGCCAACCTGACCAATGCGCGCAGCGAGAGCCAACTCAAGGCGATGCTCGACCAGCTCCTTGCGCAGCTTCCGATCGAAAGCGAGGCGGGCGCCCGCGCGGTCGAGATCGCGCCGCTGCTCGAAATGGGCGAAGCCGTGCTTGCCGAGGGCGACGGCCAGCGCGCCGTCGGCATCTTCGGCCAGATCGTCGAGATCGCGCCCGACAACGCCGCCGCGCACGGCGGGCTGATCCGCGCCATGCTGCTCGCGGGTGACCGCGAGGGCGCACAGGGCGTGCTCGACGCGCTGCCCGCCGAAATCGCCGGCGACCCCGCGATCGCGCAGGCGCGCAGCGCGCTGGCGCTCGCCGCCGATGCGCCCGACGCGGGCGAGCTCGGCGCGCGCGAAGCCGCGGTCGCCGCCGACCCCGCCGACCATCAGGCACGCTTCGATCTCGCGGTGGCGCAGATCGGCGCCGGACAGCGCGACGCGGCCGCCGACAATCTGCTCCACATCATCGCCGCCGACCGCGAATGGAACGAGGGCGCGGCGCGCGCGAAGCTGCTGTCGCTGTTCGAGGCGGTGGGGCTCGAAGACGCCTGGGTCGCGGCGCAGCGCCGCCGCCTGTCGCTGATCCTCTTCGGTTAGGCCGGGCATGGACGAAACCGCGCCCCTCACCATCCAGCGGATCGCGATCTTTCCGCTGCCCGGTGCGGTGCTGTTCCCGGGGCTGCACCTGCCGCTCCACATCTTCGAGCCGCGCTACAAGGCGATGGTGCAGGAGGTGCTGGCGCGCGACCGACAGATCGGGATGATCCAGCCGCGCCAGATCCCGGGCGAGGAGGATCGCGAGCCCCCCGCGCTCTACGACATCGGCTGCGTCGGCCGCATCGTCGATGTCGAGGCGCTCGACGAGGGGCGCTTCAACCTCGTCCTCGAGGGCGTCGCGCGCTTTCGCATCCGCCGCGAGCTCGACGTCACCACCCCCTTTCGCCAGGTCGAGGCCGAGATCGAGGCCGAAGGCGAGGAGGAGGCGGCGCTGTCCAGCGTCGAACGCGCCAGCCTCGAGCGTGAGGCGAAGCGCTTCGCGCAGCGCCAGGGCTATGTCGTCGACTGGGATTCGGTCAGCCAGCTCGACGATGCGACGCTGGTCAACGGCATCGCGCAGGTCGCCCCCTTCGACGCCGCGGCGAAGCAGGCGCTGCTCGAGGTGACGCCGGTCGGCGCGCGCGCCGAACTGGTCATCCAGTTCATGCAATTCTTCGGCCGCTTCGACAGCGACGACGGCCGCGCGACGCTGCAATAGAGTATTTTCAAGTCAGGCGGAACCGCCTGACGACTCGGAAAACGCGTTAAAAAACAATCTGGAGTGCCGGTTTTGATTGGATCAAAACCGGCACCCTAGCGGCTCAGCCCGCCGCCGCGTGGCGCGCGATGTCGGCGAGCGCACGGCGCACGATGTGGCGGTCGCTTTCGCAAAGCCGCTGCTCCGCCTCGACAGGCAGAAGATGACGGCGGACGAGCGCCTCCTCGGCGGCGAGGCGGGCGTCGGTCCGGTGCGGGGGCCGCACGCCGGGCGCCAGCCGCCGCCGCGCGGACCACGCCGCGACGAGGCGGTCGGCGGCGGCATCGGCGAGGCGGTCGGCCGCCGCCCGTTCGGTCGCCGCCTCGGCCTGCGGGTCGGCGAGCCAGCCGTCGGCCCCCTCCCCCGCCAGTGCATCGAGCGAGAACGGGACGCCCGCTCGTGCCGACCCGCCGCGCTGGCCTCCGCGCAGTCGCTGGCGCAGCGCCTGCAACTCGGCGCGGATCGGCCACGCCATATAGGTGGCGAAGCACGCGCGCCGCGGATCGTAGCGCCCGATGGCGCAGTGCAGCGCGATCGCGCACGCCTGTTCGGCATCCTCGGCGACATCGGAAAGGCCATGGGCGCGGATGAAATAGCGGATGCGCGGGGCCGCAAGCGTCATCAACCGGGCAAAGGCGCGGTCGACCCCGGCGCGGGTCCGCGGTCCGGGCGCCGTCTCCATCTTGGCGCGCGCAGCGATCAGCGCCTCCGCCGCCGCCTCGATCGCCTCGCTCTTCGCCGACATGCGCCCCTCCCGGTAACGACTGCGTTACCGGCGGGATAGGACATCATGCTGAATCGCGGCCTGCCGCGTGACCAAGGGATAATACGTAGAGCCGAATGACCCGGTCGCGTCGAGCGAAGTCATCCTGTCCGGCTTCCGCCCGGACTAGGTCAGGACCCTAGATCTCCGCCCCCGCGAGCAGGCGCGGCAGGTCGCCCGCCTCGCCGCGCGCCTCGTCCATGAAGAAGCGCTTGAGCAGCGGCATGCGCTGCACCGCGCCCAGCCCGGCGCGGCGGACGAGCGAGGCGGGGCGGCCGGGAATGCCGAACAGGCGGGTCAACCCGTCGGTCGCGAGGCTGACCATCAGATTGTCGAGACCGCGCCAGCGCTGATAGCGCGCGAGCAGCGCCGCATCGCCGAGGTCGAGCCCGATCCGCGCGCCCTCGACCAGCACCTCGGTCAGCGCCGCAACGTCGCGCAGCCCGAGGTTGAGCCCCTGCCCCGCGATCGGATGGATGCCGTGCGCGGCGTCGCCGACGAGCGCGATCCGGTCGGCGACGATCCGCGCGCTGTGGTGGAAGCCGAGCGGATAGGTCATGCGCGGCGCGACCAGTTCCATGTCGCCGAGAATGCCGCCGGCGCGCTTGCCCAGTTCGGCAAGGAAGCCGCGATCACCCAGCTTGGCAAAGGCGGGGCCGTCCTTTTCGGACACCGTCCACACGAAGGCCGAGCGATGGCGGCCCTGCTCGTCGTCGACGAGCGGTAGCAGCGCGAACGGACCCGAGGGAAAGAATATCTCGTGCGCGATCCGATCGTGCGGCTTCGTGTGCGCGACCGCGCCGATCATCGCATGATGATGATAGGACCAATTGGCGATGGTGAAGCCCGCCGCGTCGCGCGTCGGCGAGCGGCGCCCCTCGGCGACTATCAGCAGCGGCGCCGTCAGCCGCGTGCCGTCGGCGAGCGTCAGCGTCACACCGTGCGCGTCGACCGCGCGGTCGGCGACCTTCGCCGGCATGAACAGCCGTACCAGCGGCGCATCGGCGAGCGCCGCCGCGAGCGCGAGGCGAAGCTGGCGATTCTCGACCATCGTGCCGAGCGCGGGGGCATCCTCGGCGGCGACGAAATCGAGTTCGCCCGCCTGCCCGCCGTCGCTGACCTTGATCGCGCGGATCGGGCAGCCGTGCGCCGCCAGCCGGTCGGCGACGCCGATCACCCCGAACATCTGCCACACCGCGCTCGCGATCGCCGAGGCGCGCCCGTCGAAGCCCGGCGCGATCGTCGCGACCGGGTCGGCGGGGTCGACGATCTGCGACGACAGGCCGTGGTGGGCGAGGGCGAGGGCGAGGGCCTGGCCGACGAGGCCGCCGCCCGAGATCAGGACATCGCTGCGCAGGGGTTCGCTCATGCCTTTGCCCTAGACCGCAACGGCGCGATTGGGAAGCGGGCGCGCGCGAAGATCGCCCCTTTCGCGCCCCGAGGGCAGACGATGGGTTCGGCCTGAACAGGACAAACTCTGGGTAGCAGGGGATCAATTCGATAAGCTGATGCCGACCGAAGGCGTCATCTGATCTTTCGTCACCCTGAACTTGTCTGACAATTATCTCTTTTCGACAAGTCACCGTTCCCCGGCGAAAGCCGGGGTCCATGCGGGGCGGCGCCATGCCATCTGGACCCCGGCTTTCGCCGGGGAACGGCTCCTTACTTGCCTGAAGGACATATGTGCCAACTCGTTTCAGGGAGGTGAAGGACAAGCCCCCACCCCAAAGCAGCCGGTTCGAAGATCGCGGAATTTGTCCATCCGGAGCCCGCAGGTATCCGCCCCGCCCGGCGACAGGCCCCGATTCCGCGCCACGCCGTACCCCGCGCCGATCTGTCGCTGTCCTGCATCATCCGCGCGGCATAGCGTTGCCCGATGCCGCCCGCCATTCGCTCGATCCGTGCCGCGCCCCCGCGCACCTCGCCGTGGGCTGCTTGACGGCGAGTCCGGCGCATGCGCATATCGCCGGAATTCACTCTGATGGGGACCGAAACCAGCATGGCCAGCCGCAAGCCCGTCGCCGCAAAGGCCGATTGGCGCACCCTTTTCAAGCAGAGCATCGCGCGATCGCTGGTGATCGCCGCCGCCGCCGCGCTCGCGCTGTTCACCCTGTTCCTCGCGCTCGCGCTCCTCACCTACGACAGCACCGACGCGGCGCTCAACACCGCCGCGGGGGGCCACGCCGCCAACTGGATGGGCAGCACCGGCGCCTGGTTCGCCGACCTCGGCCTGTCGGTCGGCGGCGCGCCGATCGCGCTGCTCGTCCCGCTGTTCGGGCTGATCGCGTGGCGGCTGTGGATCGGCGAGCCGCAGCCCTATTGGCCGCGCCAGCTCGCCTATGGCTTCGCGGGCGTGCTGCTCGTCGGGCTGGGGATCGAGCTGTGGGCGCCCGCTTCGGGCGCGGCGCTTCCCGCCGGCTGGGGCGGACTGCTCGCGCTGATCGTCGGCGGCGCCGTCGCGCCGCTGTTCGACCAGGCGGGCGAGCCGGCGGCGGCGCTGATCCGCTTCGGCACCATCCTGCTTCTCGTCGTGCTCGGCCTGTGGCTCGCGTGGCGTGCGCTGCGGCTCGAAAAGGGCTGGCACCAGCGTTTCCGCCTGCCCGCGCCCGAGGGCGGCCGCGTCCTTGAGCCGGCGCGGCTGAAGGAGCCCGAGGCGAAGGCGCCGAACCTCGTCGAGCGCGTCATCCGCCCGCGTCCGCGCGCCGAGCCGAGCGACCGCGCGCCGCCCGAGATCGCCGATCCCGCGCAGCGCTCGGCACCGTCGAAGCCCAAGCCCAAGCCACAGACCGAGCTGTTCACCCACTACCAGCTCCCCTCGATCGACCTGCTCGCCCCGGCGCCCGAAGGCCCGACCGGCCAGGTCGACAAGGCGGGGCTCGAACGCAACGCGCGCCTGCTCGAATCGGTGCTCGAGGATTTTCAGGTCAAGGGCGTGATCACCGCGGTCCGCCCCGGCCCCGTCGTCACCATGTACGAGCTGGAGCCGGCGCCGGGCACCAAGGCGAGCCGCGTCTCGAACCTCGCCGACGACATCGCGCGCAACATGTCGGCGCTGTCGGCGCGCATCGCGCCGATCCCCGGGCGCACCGTGATCGGCATCGAACTGCCCAATGCGCACCGCGAATCGGTCGTGCTGTCGGAGATGATCGGCAGCGCGCTGTTTCAGGAGCAGACGGGATCGCTGCCGATCATCCTCGGCAAGAACATCAGCGGCGACCCGGTGATCGCCGACCTCGCGCCGATGCCGCACCTGCTGATCGCCGGCACCACCGGCTCGGGCAAGTCGGTCGGGCTGAACGCGATGATCCTGTCGCTGCTCTACCGGCTCGGCCCCGATCAGGTGAAGCTGATCATGATCGACCCGAAGATGCTGGAACTCAGCGTCTACGACGGCATCCCGCACCTGCTCGCGCCCGTCGTCACCGAGCCCAAGAAGGCGATCCGCGCGCTCAAATGGGCGGTCGAGCAGATGGAGGACCGCTATCGGATGATGTCGTCGCTGTCGGTCCGCAACCTCGCGGGCTACAACGACAAGGTCCGCGCCGCGCTCGCCAAGGGCAAGTCGCTCGGGCGCCGCGTCCAGACCGGCTACGATCCCGACACCGGCCAGCCGGTCTATGAGGAGGAGACGCTCGACTATCAGCCGCTGCCGCAGATCGTCGTGGTGGTGGACGAACTCGCCGACCTGATGATGACCGCGGGCAAGGAGGTCGAGTTCCTGATCCAGCGCCTCGCGCAAAAGGCGCGCGCGGCGGGCATCCACCTGATCCTCGCGACGCAGCGTCCGTCGGTCGACGTCATCACCGGCGTCATCAAGGCGAACCTGCCGACGCGCATCAGCTTCAACGTCACCTCGAAGATCGACAGCCGCACCATCCTGGGCGAGGGCGGCGCCGAGCAATTGCTCGGCAAGGGCGACATGCTCTACGTCCCCGGCGGCAAGCAGATCACCCGCATCCACGGCCCCTTCGTCTCCGACGACGAGGTGCGCGCGGTCGCCGACCACTGGCGCGGCCAGGGCGCGCCCGACTATGTCGAGAGCGTCACCGAGGAGCCCGAGGACGGCGGCTTCGCGATGGAGGGCGCCCCGGCGGGCGGCGACAGCGCCGAGGACCGCATGTATGCGAAGGCATGCCAGATCGTCGTCGAGAGCCAGAAGGCCTCGACGAGCTGGCTGCAACGGCAATTGCGCATCGGCTACAACAGCGCGGCGCGGCTGATCGAGCGGATGGAGGAGGAAGGGCTGGTGAGCCCGCCCAACCACGTCGGGCGGCGCGACGTGCTGACCGACCAATATGGCCATCCGCGATAGCGGAACACGGAACCGAAGCGCCCGACCGCGATTTGAACGACAGGTAAAACCGGGGTTCAGGGCGGGTTCAAGGCCCGTCGTCCAATGAAGGCCCGGATTCCACAATGACGAGAGCCAGATGACCGAACAGACCTTCCGCCGCCGCTTGACCCGCCTTGCCGCCTGGACGCTCGCGCCCGCGGCGGTCGCCGGCCTTGCCGCCGGTGCCCCGGCGCTTGCGCAGGCGTCGAGCACGCTGGCAGCGGTGCAGGCGCACCTCAAGTCGACCAGTTCGATGACCGCCGATTTCGTGCAGACCGACCGCAACGGCCAGCGGCTGTCCGGCGCGCTGACCCTCAAGCGCCCCGGCAAGATCCGATTCCAGTATCAGAAGGGCGTGCCGATGCTGATCGTCGGCGACGGCAGCGCGCTGACGATGATCGATTACGAGGTGAAGCAGGTGCAGCGCTGGCCGGTGAAGAATTCGCCGCTCGGCGCGCTGCTCGATCCCGACCGCGACCTGTCGAAATATGCGAAGGTGCTGCCGACCGACAGCAGCGACGTGCTGAGCGTCGAGGTCCACGATCCGAAGCGCCCCGAATATGGCACGATCACGATGGTGTTCATCCGCGACGCGGCGGCGCCGGCGGGGCTGCGCCTGCGCGGCTGGGTCGCGCTCGATTCGCAGAACAACCGCACCCGCATCGACCTCAGCAATCAGAAGTTCAACGTCGCGGTGGCCGATTCGGCCTTCCGCTGGACCGACCCGCGCCCGAAGAAGCGCGGCGGCCGCTGACGCGCACTCTTTCCGGCCCATCCCGCCCCCATTCCGCCCATCGTCGCGCGGCACCGGCCCGCTTTCCCCACGGGAAGGCGGGCCGATGTTCGACGAGCGGCGTTCTGGCGCCGACGAACGGAAGGCACAGGCTGGCAGGGCGCCGTTTCGTTCAGCTTGGCGACAGGGAAAAGCGGCTATTCCAACCCTCGAAGGCGCCAACACGGCTCCCGGTTTTGGGTTTCCCCCTGTTGCCCCATCCGGATGGCCCGGCACCTTCTTTCAAGAGCGTGACGAACGCTGACCTTGAGCCCCCGTCCCACCGCCCCTGGGACGGGGGTTTATGTTTTTCCGGACCATGGCTCTCGCTCTTCTTCGGGCTGCCCGGCATTGCGAACCGCATCCGCCCCCGATAGAGCCGCCGCATGACAAGCATCGCCTCCTGGAACATCAACAGCGTCCGCGCCCGCATCGGCATCGTCGAGAAGCTGCTGCGCGAAGAGGCGCCCGATGTCCTCTGCCTTCAGGAAACCAAGGTCGAATGCGGCCTCTTCCCCGCCGACATGTTCCGCCGGCTCGGCTACACCCACATCGTCACCAACGGCCAGCGCATGCACCACGGCGTCGCGATCGTCAGCCGCCTGCCGCTGGCCGACGTGCGCAAATATGACTGGCAGGCGAATGGCGAGGCGCGCCACGTCGGGGTGACGCTGCCGTCGGGCGTGCGGGTCGACAATGTCTACATTCCCGCTGGCGGCGACATTCCCGACCGGACGCTCAACCCCAAGTTCGGGCAAAAGCTCGACTTCTTCGGCCGCATGACCGACTGGGCGGGCGCGCTCGACCAGCCGACCGTGCTCACCGGCGACTTCAACGTCGCACCGCTCGAAAGCGACGTGTGGAACCACAAGGCGCTGCTCGACGTGGTCAGCCACACCCCGATCGAGGTCGAGACGCTGGCGCGGCTGCAGGCGGCGTCGGACTGGGTCGATCTCGGCCGCCGCTTCATCGCCGCCCCGACCCCGCTCTACACCTGGTGGAGCTACCGCGCGAAGGACTGGGCGGCGTCGAACCGCGGCCGCCGGCTCGACCATATGTGGGTGACGCCCGACCTCGGCGACCGCGCGCAGGCGCACCGCGTCGTCCAGCCGGCGCGAAGCTGGGAGCGGCCGTCGGACCACATTCCGCTGATCACGGAGTTCGCCTTTTGAGCGACGCCGCCGCAGCGGGCGCGCGCCGCGCGGCGCGCACGATCGACGCGCTGCGCCGCGGCTGGCCGCTGCGCGTCGGCGGCGCCGACGGGACGCTCGACCTGCTCGCGGTCGAAAGCGCATCCGATGCGGCGCTGGCCGAATTCGGCGGTGCCGACATGCTGCTGTCGGGCGAGCGCGCGGTGACGCTCAAGCTCACCAACCAGCGCGCGGCCGCGACACCGGGGCCGGTGCGGCTCGCCGGGGCGGGCGACAGCGTCGCCGCCGCGCTCGCCGTCGCCGATCCCGCGCTCGACCTCGCGCATCCGCTCAAGGGGCCGTTCCGCACCGTCGCCACCGGCGGCGAAGCGGCCGCCGCCGCGGCGATGACGATGGCGCGCCACGCCGGCCTGCTTCCCGCCTTCTTCGTGCGCCCGGCCGCCGGCGACGTCGAGGCCGAATGCACCGACGGCGACGTCGCCGCGCTGCTCGACCCCGCGCGTCTCGCGATCGCGGCGCGCGCGCGCCTGCCCGTCGCGGCGAGCGAGACCGCCGAGATCGTCGCCTTCCGCAGCCCGGAGGAGGCGTCGGACCATGTCGCGCTCGTCATCGGCAAGCGCGACGCCAACCCGCCGGTCGTCCGGCTGCACAGCGAATGCCTGACCGGCGACGTGCTCGGCAGTCTCAAATGCGATTGCGGGCCGCAGCTTCACGCCGCGCTCCACGCGATGGCCGACGCACCGTGGGGGGTGCTGCTCTACCTCAGGCAGGAAGGGCGCGGCATCGGCCTCGTCAACAAGCTGCGCGCCTATGCATTGCAGGATCAGGGCTACGACACGGTCGACGCCAACCTGCGGCTCGGCTTCCCGGTCGAGGCGCGCGACTTCGCGATCGCCGGGCGGATGCTCGACCTGCTGGGCATCGCGCGCATCCGGCTGATGACCAACAACCCCGAAAAGGTCGCGCGGCTGGAGAAGGAAGGCGTCGAGGTGGTCGAACGCATCCCGCTCGCGCTGCCGACCAATCCGCACAACGAACACTATCTCGCGACCAAGCGCGACCGGACGGGGCATCAACTATAAGCGTCATCCCGGCGAATGCCGGGATCGCTGACGGTGAATCACGACGCCAGCGGCCCCAGCTTTCACCGGGGCGAAGCCGTCCTCAATGCACGAACCGCGCCACGACGTCGCGATAGCTGCGGCTGACCTTCACCTGCGCGCCCGACCCCAGGATCAGGAAGCATTCGCCGTTGGTGTGCGGCCTGACCTGCTTGACCTGGCTGAGGTTGACGATCGTCGAGCGATGCACGCGCTGGAAATTCCGCGGGTCGAGCCGCTTTTCCAGATCCTTCATCGTCTCGCGCAGGATCAGGCTGTTGTCGGCGGTATAGATGCACATGTAATCGCCCGCGGCGTCGATCCGCTCGATGCTGTCGACGTCGACGCGGAAGATCTGGCCGCGGTCCTTGATGTTGATCATCTTTTCATAGCGGTCGGCGGCGGGCGCCTCGGCCGCCGTCTCGCCCTCGAATTCCTCCGCCGCTTCGGGCGCGACCTCGGCGAGCACGGTCTTCAGCCGTTCGACCTCGGCGGCGCCGCGCTTTTCGGTCAGCCGCTGGCGGACGCGGTCGAGCGCGTCGGCGAGCCGCTCGGGTTCGACCGGCTTGACCAGATAGTCGACCGCCTGCGCCTCGAAGGCGCGGATCGCATGGTCCGAATAGGCGGTGACGAACACCACCAGCGGGGGTTCGACCTCCATCAGCCCCTGGATCACCGAAAAGCCGTCGAACCCCGGCATCTGGATGTCGAGGAAGACGAGGTCGGGCTTGTGGGTCTTGATCTTTCGGATGGCCTCGCGGCCGTTCAGGGCGGTGTCGACAACCTCGACATCCGGGTGCGCTTCGAGCCTGAGCTGCAGGCCCTGGGTCGCCAGTTTTTCATCATCCACCAGGATGGTTCTGATCGTCATGTCGCTTCGGTTCCAATCCTTGCCTGTCCATCGGGCTGAAACGGAAACTCGATCGTCACCGTGAAACCGCCGTCATCGCCCGACTGCGCATCGAACCTGTGCTGGTCGCCGAACGCCTGGGCCAGCCGGTCCCTGATGTTCGCTAAACCCACGCCCGTCGATTCCGTTGCAATACCCGTCGTGGGGTCCGCGCCGTCGGCTGACAATCCCGCGCCGGTATCGGACACGGTAATCCGAACCTTTTGACCGGCAAGCTGTGCGGAAATGGTGATATCGGCGCCCTCTTCCTGCGGCGTCACCGCATATTTGATCGCATTCTCGATCAGCGGCTGGAGCAGCAGCGAAGGCAATCGCGCCCGCGCGACGCCGGGATCGATGTGGAAATGCGGGCGCAGCCGGTCCTCGAAGCGCATCTTCTCGATATCGAGATACAGCTTCAGCGTCTCGATCTCCTGCGCCAGCGTCACCTGCGCCGTCGGTTCGTTGGCGAGCGTGTAGCGCAGGAAGGCCGACAGGCGCGACAGCATCGCATTCGCCGGTTCGGACTGTTTGAGCAGCACCAGCGTCGAAATGCTGTTCAGCGTGTTGAACAGGAAATGCGGATTGAGCTGATAGCGCAGCATCGCGAGCTGCGCCGACGCCGCCTGCGCCTCCAGCCGCAGCACGCGGTCGCTCTGTTCCTCGAGCTGGAGGAAATAGTTGATCGCGAAATAAAGCGCCGACCAGGCGGCCAGCGTCGTCGCGTCGATATAGATGGCGACCAGCAGCAGGCCGGTGAAGCTCGTGTCGCTGTCGGGTTTCAGTATCTGGAGGAACCAGGCGTCGATGAAAGCCCAGATCGCGGTCGCGATCGCCAGCACCCCGAAGCACGCCCCCCACATCAGGATGGTGCGGCGATTGATCAGCGCGCGATAGCAGACCGACAGCAGCAGCGTCAGCGAAAAGCCCGTGACCGCCGAAACGACGACGAGGACAAGGAAATCGAAGGTCTGCCCGCCCGCGAACCCCGACATCGCGCGCAGCCCGAACCAGGCGAGCCAGCCCAGGATCTGGAGGTTCCAGAAGGCGCGAATCTTGTTGCCGAAAAAGGGCCCCGGCGAGGTCAGTCCGAACAGCGGCATGAGAGAGGCGGAGTCCGGACGATCAGCGGGCGGCGCGTGCGCGGCTCATTCGGCCGCGACCGGATCGACGCGCGCGTCGGCTCGCACCCGCGCCTGGCCGAGCGGCTGCAGTTCGGACCGATGCTTCCACAGCAGCTCCTTGTACCCCAGCGGCCTGCCGTCGTGCGCGGTGATCGTCACCGGGCCGATCGGCTGTTCGTCGCGCACGTCGACGAGCACCGGGGTCGACGGCACGCCGGCGCCCCATTTCTCGCCCCATTGCCGCAGCGCGATCATCGCGGGCAGCAGTTCCAGCCCCTTTTCGGTAAGCTCGTAGCGGACCTTGCGGCGATCCTCGGCCATCACCTCGCGCGCCATGATGCCATGGTCGACCAGCCGCGACAGCCGGTTCGACAATATGTTGCGCGCGATGTTCAGCTCGTGCTGGAATTCCTCGAAATGATGCACGCCGTTGAAGGCGGCGCGCAGGATCATGAACGACCATCTCTCGCCCATCGCCTCGAGCGCCAGCGGCAACGCGCACTGCCCCCCGACCAGATCGTTCAACGGTTCGCGCAGCTTTTCCATGGACCCAGCACTTTTTCCCATGACTCGGCACTAACGCATTATCCGTGCCAACGCCAAAAGTTTATGGCGCGCGCCGCCGCCCGGCCGATACCCCGTTCGAACGCCGCGACGCATTTTCGCATTGCAATTGACGGCGCTTGCACGACATTGACGGCAATGCTCAGGCAATATGAACTTGTCGAACGCGTGCGCGCCTACGATCCCGACGTCGACGAGGCGCTGCTCAACCGCGCCTATGTCTTCACCGTCCAGAAGCACGGCAGCCAGAAGCGCGCGTCGGGCGATCCCTATTTCAGCCATCCGGTCGAGGTCGCGGGCATATTGACCGACCTGCATCTCGACAGCGAGACGATCGTCACCGCGCTGCTCCACGACACGCTCGAGGACACGCTGACCACCCCCGAAGAGATCGAGCGGCTGTTCGGCCCCGACGTGACGCGGCTGGTCGACGGCGTCACCAAGCTCAGCAAGATCGAGGCACAGACCGAGAATGAGCGCGCGGCCGAGAATCTGCGCAAGTTCCTGCTCGCCATGTCGGACGACATCCGCGTGCTGCTGGTCAAGCTGGCCGACCGGCTGCACAACATGCGCACGCTGCATTTCATCCAGAAGCCCGAAAAGCGCCGCCGCATCGCCAGGGAGACGATGGACATCTACGCCCCGCTCGCCGAGCGGATCGGCATGTACGAATATATGCGCGAAATGCAGCTTCTCGCCTTCCGCGAGCTGGAGCCGGAGGCCTATGCGACGATCACCGGCCGCCTCGCCAAGCTGACCGCCGGCGGCAAGGACAAGGTCGCCGCGATCAGCCGCGAATTCAAGGAGCTGCTGGCAAAGAACGGCATAGAGGCCGACGTGTCGGGGCGCGAGAAGCACCCCTATTCGATCTGGCGCAAGATGCAGGAACGCCACGTCAGCTTCGAACAGGTGACCGACATCATCGCCTTTCGCGTCATCACCCCGACCGACGCCGACTGCTATGCCGCGCTCGGCCTCTTCCACCGCAAGTGGAAGATGGTCCCCGGCCGCTTCAAGGACTATATCTCGACGCCGAAGCGCAACGGCTACAAGTCGCTGCACACGACGATCATGCACCAGCAGAACATGCGGATCGAAATCCAGATCCGCAGCCGCGAAATGCACCAGCAGTCCGAATATGGCCTCGCGGCGCACTGGGCCTACAAGCAGGGCGGCAGCGGCCCCGACGGGCAGGCGGGCTGGATTCGCGACCTGCTCGAAATCCTCGAACAGACGCACGATCCGGACGAGTTCCTCGAAAACACCCGCATCGCCATGTATCAGGACCGCATCTTCGCCTTCACGCCGAAGGGCAGCCTGTTCCAGCTTCCCAAGGGCGCGACGCCGGTCGATTTCGCCTATGCGGTCCACACCGGACTCGGCGACCGGACGGTGGGGGCCAAGGTCAACGGCCGCCTCGTCCCGCTGCGCACCCAGCTCGTCAACGGCGACACGGTCGAAATCCTGACCTCGGACAAGCAGACGCCGCAGCCCGCGTGGCTGGGCTTCGCCGTCACCGGCAAGGCGCGTGCGGCGATCCGCCGCCATGTGCGGTCGAAGGAGCGCGTCGAGCTCGCGGCGCTGGGGCGCAAGATCTACGAGGAGATCGTCCAGCGCCTGCCCGGCCGCATCGGCGACAAGGCGCGCGCCGCCGCGGTCGAGCGGCTGAAGCTCGACGACGACACCGCGCTCTATGTCGCGATCGGCAAGCGCCAGCTTTCGGACAACGCCGTCATGGAGGCGCTGGTGCCCGGCATCACCGCCGAGATGAAGACCAAGCCCGGCAAGCTGCGGCAGGGCGCCGCCGTGTCGATCGCGGGGCTGACGCCGGGGGTCGCCTACAAGCTCGCCGCCTGCTGCCATCCGGTTCCCGGCGACCGCATCGTCGGCCTTGCGCGGCCCGGCGAGGGGATCGAGGTGCATGTCATCGACTGCCCCAGCCTCGCCGACGGAATCGACGCCGACTGGATCGACCTGCGCTGGCAGGAGAATAGCGAGGGCGGCAACGCGCGGCTGTGCGTCGTCATCATGAACGAGCCGGGGACGCTCGCCGAAATGTCGGGCATCCTCGCCGCCAATTCGGCGAACATCACCAATCTGCGGCTGTCGAACCGCGAGGGCGGCTTTCACACCTATGACGTCGTCGTCGAGGTGCGCGACGTCCATCATGTGATGCGCATCCTGTCGGCGCTGCGCGCCTCGGACACGGTGGTGCAGGCGGAGCGGCTTTAGCGATCATATTGGATGAACCACGCCGTGTCCCCGCGCAGGCGGGGACCCAGAGCGACGTGGCGCCGACCTTGGCTCTTCGAAGCTCCGGGCTCCCGCCTTCGCGGGAGCATGTGGCTTTGCAAGCCAAGACGATCAGGCTCTAACGGCGCCGCCCTCAGCCCGAATCGTCATCGCGAGCGGAGCGAAGCAATCTCCAGCCATCCTCCGGCCCTGCCGGGACCGGAGATTGCCGCGCTCGCACCACGAAGAAGAGGGGCGCCCCCGGGGCTCAATAACCCTCGGTCGCCTTGAGGAACCAGATGCGCTGCTGCGTCTCGTCGGCCCAGCCGTCGACGAGCCCGCTGGTCGCGATGTCGCCTTCGGCTTCGGCCGCGTCCTTGGCTTCGTGGAGCCGTTCGAGCAGCGTCTCATTGTCCTTGGCGAGGGTGCGGACCATCGTGTCGGCGTCGACCCCGGCCTTGTCGTCGTCCTTGATCGACTGATGCCGCCCGATATCGCCGATCGAACGGAGCGTCGTGGCGCCATTCTTGCGCACCCGCTCCGCGATCAGGTCGGTGGTCGCCAGAATCTGGGCCGCCTGTTCGTCGAACAGCAGGTGCAGGCTGCGGAAATGCGAGCCCTGAACGTGCCAGTGATAGTTCTTGGTCTTGAGATAGAGGGCAAAGCTGTCGGCGAGGAGCGCATTGAGCGCGTCGGCGATCGCGGGCTGGTTCTTCTGGGGCATGAATCGTCCTTTCGTTTGCTTTTCCTTCATATAGCCGAAGCCGGTCAAAAGTTCCCATGGAACCTCTCGGCCGCTGTCATCGAGAAATTCGATGACAGGCGGAAAAACGGGCGAAACCTACAAGCCGAAGGCGGTCATCGCCGCGCGCACGCCCCACAGCAGCAGGATCGCGGCGGCGCCCCATCGGATGACCGATGCGGCGCGATGCGCGGTGAGCCCGGGACCGAAAGCCAGCACGGGCAGCAGCGCCAGCACCCAGCCGATGAAGCCGCCCGCCGCGGCCCAGACGCCCGCGCCGCTCGTCGCCGCGAGCGCGCCGATCAGGACGTGGCTGCGATCGCCGAACTGGACCAGCAACAGCCGCGCCGCCAGCAGCGGCGCCGGCAGTTCAGCCTCGCGCTCCGCCAAAGATGCCGCCGCGCCGCGCCAGACGAGCGCGCCCGCGGCGGTCAGCAGGGCAAGGGCCAGCAGCAGCGCGACGACGCCCTGTCCGATCATGCGGTTGGCGATGCTCCCCGCGACCGCGGCGATCAGCGCGTTGGCGCCAAAGGCTCCGAAAGCGATGGCGACGGTGCGGCGCCGGTCGGCGCGCCGGGCCAGCAGCTCCGACAGGAAACGCCCCGCGCGCCCGTCGGCATTGGCGAGCGCCACCGCGACGAGGGCGAGCATGATGGCATCCATGACAGGCGATGTGCGGCGTCAGCGGCGCGGCGTCAATGCCCGAGCCGGGTCGCCACCGCGGCGAGCCACGCCTCCTGCGCCGCGGCGGGAAGCGGTCCCGGCGGCGCGCCGGCGGCGTCGCTCATCGCGTCGAGATAGGTGCGAATCGCGGCCTGGAAGCCGCCCGCCGCCACCGCCGATTCGAGCCGGCTCGCCAGCGTTTCGACCATCGCGAAACCATGGTCGCGCGCGAGGCGCCGGATATCGTCGACGCCTTCGACGAACTGCGACAGCGCGCAATGCGGCAGCGCGTCGGCGAGCGCGCCGATCTGGCCGGTGATCCGGCGTTGGATGTGATGAACCGGGTCGCTATGGCCGTGCATGACGCATCCCCTCCCCCTCGGGCGGATCATGCGCGCTTTTGGTTAACAGGCAGTTGAAGCGGCCGCCCCGCAGGACGGGTCAGCGATGCCCCATGGCGCTGCCGAGCGCCAGCTTGCAGCTGTACATGTCGCGGTCGGCGGCGGCCAATATGTCCGATTCGGTCATCCCGGTCCGCAGCATCGCGACCCCGAAGCAGGCCGACAGGGTGATCGCATGCCCATCGTAGACGGCGGGCGTCGCCGCCAGCACATGCTGCAGCCGTTCGACCTGCGCGCGCGCGCCGGCCTCGCTCGACTGGTCGAGGATCAGCCCGAACTCGTCGCCGCCGATCCGCGCCGCGACGTCGGTCGATCGGATCGATTCCTGCATCCGCTTCGCCACCTCGAGCAGCGCGAAATCGCCCGCGGCGTGGCCGAGGCTGTCGTTGATCCGCTTGAGCTGGTTGAGGTCGGCGAAGACGATCGCCGCGCTCTCCGCATGGCGCTCGAAACGGGCGATGCGCTGGTGGATCGCGGTCAGGAAATAGCGGCGGTTGAACAGCGGGGTCAGCGTATCGCGTTCCGACACGCGTTCGAGCTCGGCGACGGCGATCTTCAATATGCGGTTCTCGCGGCGCAGCGCGTCGCGTTCGCGACGCATGTCGCGGAGCTGATCTTCGATGGAGTCGACGGATATGACGCCGGTCCGGTCGACCGCGATCCGTGCCCCCCCCATGCTGTCCATCCATCGTCCCCGAAGCGAACCCCCGCCCCCGGCCGGGTGCCGGCGAGCTGCGTGGAACGACGATAGCCGCCACTTGATACCAATCGGTAAACGGGGTCCCAAGCCGGCGTTGCTCCCGCCTTCCCGACCCGCTAGGGGGACCGGACGGCGGTGAATCGCCGCGGCAGGGAGATTGGGGTGATGGGCGAAGCGGCGCCGGACACCGGCATCAGCGTCGGCGTGATCATGGGCAGCCAGTCGGACTGGCCGACCATGGCGCATGCCGTGCAGGTCCTCGAGGAACTGGGGATCGCGCACGAGGTGCGGATCGTCTCCGCGCACCGCACCCCCGACCGGCTCGTCGCCTATGCCCGCGAAGCGGCGGACCGCGGGTTGAAGGCAATCATCGCCGGCGCGGGCGGCGCCGCGCACCTGCCCGGCATGATCGCATCGATGACGCGCGTCCCGGTGCTGGGCGTCCCCGTCCAGTCGGCGGCGCTGAACGGCATGGACAGCCTGCTGTCGATCGTCCAGATGCCCGGCGGGGTGCCGGTGGCGACCTTCGCGATCGGCAAGGCGGGCGCGACCAACGCCGGCCTGTTCGCCGCCGCGCTGCTCGCGAACGCCGACGCCGGCCTTGCGCAAAGACTCGACGCCTGGCGCGCCGCGCAGACCGAAGGCGTCGCCCCGATTCCGGTGCGCGAGGGCTGATCGCGGATGCTGCCGCCCGGATCGACCATCGGCATATTGGGCGGTGGCCAGCTCGGCCGCATGCTCGCCGCCGCCGCCGCCCAGCTCGGCTATCGCACCCATGTCTATGCCCCCGACCGCGAGAGCGTCGCGGCACAGGTCGCGGCGATGCATACGCGCGCGGCGTGGGACGACGAGCAGCGGCTGGCCGCCTTCGCCGCCGCCTGCGACGTCGTGACCTTCGAGTTCGAGAATGTCCCCGTCGACACGGTGCGCTTCCTGTCGGGGCATGTCGCGGTGCGCCCCGGCGCGAAAAGCCTGGAGGTCGCGCAGGACCGGCTTGCCGAAAAGGCGTTCGTCGCCGGCCTCGGCGGCCGCACCGCGCCCTTCGCCGCGGTGCCCGATCGCGCGGCGCTCGACGCCGCGCTCGCGGCGATCGGCGCGCCCGCGATCCTCAAGACGGTGCGCATGGGCTATGACGGCAAGGGGCAGGCGCGGATCGCCTCGCCCGCGGACGCCGATGCGGCGTGGCAGGCGATCGGCGCGCGCGCCGCGATCCTCGAAGGCTTCGTCGCCTTCGCGCACGAATTTTCGGTGATCCTGGTGCGCGGCCTCGACGGCGAGACGCGCGTCTGGGACAGCCCGCTCAACGTGCACGAAGCGGGCATCCTGCGCGCCTCGACGCTGCCGCCGCCGCCGATCGTCCTCGACCAGCAGGCGGAGGCGCGCGCGTTGCTGGCGCAGGTCGCCGACGCGCTCGACTATGTCGGGGTGCTCGCCGGCGAATTCTTCGCGACCGACGCCGGGCCGCTGTTCAACGAGATGGCGCCGCGCGTCCACAACAGCGGCCACTGGACGATCGAGGGCGCGGTGGCGAGCCAGTTCGAAAATCATGTCCGCGCCGTCGCCGGCCTGCCGCTCGGCAGCACCGCCGTGCCGCGGCTGCCGGTGACCATGCACAATCTGATCGGCGCCGACATCGGCCGCGTCCCCGACCTGCTCGCCGACGGCGCCGCGCACGTCCACCATTATGGCAAGACCGAGGTGCGCCCGGGGCGCAAGCTCGGCCACGTCACGTGGATCGGCCCGGGCGCCGGCCCGGGGGTCGGCCCGGAGGCCGCGCCCCGATGAAGCGCCCCGACATCACGCTGATCCTCGCCCGCGCCGCCAACGGCGTCATCGGCGCGGACGGAAAGATGCCGTGGCACCTGCCCGCCGACCTGCGCCGCTTCAAGCAGCTCACCATGGGCCGTCCGATGATCATGGGGCGCAAGACCTTCGACAGCCTGCCCGCGGTGCTCGACGGGCGGCGCCACATCGTCCTCACCCGCGATTCCGACTGGCACGAGGAGGGCGCCGAGCCCGCCGGATCGGTCGAAGAGGCGCTGCGCCTCGCCAACGCGCCGCAGGCGATGGTGATCGGCGGCGCCGACATCTATCGTCTGTTCCTGCCGTTCGCGACGCGCATCGAGCTGACCGAGGTGGTGCTGGAACCCGCGGGTGACGCGACCATCGCCTATCCCGACGCCCGCGAATGGCAGGAAATCGCGCGCGAGGATCACCCGGGCGAAGCCGGACGGCCGGCCTACAGCTTCGTCACCTTCACCCGCAGGACCGGATAGGGGAGAAGAAGAATGCGCCGCTGGCTGATCGGACTTCTCGCGCTGCTGCTCGTCGCGGCGGCGGCCTTCTTCCTCTTCGCGCCGGGCATGATCGAGCGCGGCACGAACAAGATCGACGGCAAGCCGCTGCTTCAGGTCGGCGAGCATGCAAAGGCGCTGCACAAGACGCTGCCGATCGTCGACCTGCACAGCGACAGCCTGCTGTGGAGCCGCGATTTCCTGAAGCGGGCGGATCGCGGCCACATGGATCTGCCGCGCCTCGCGGAGGGGAATGTCGCGCTCCAGATCCTGTCGAGCACGACCAAGGCGCCCAAGGGGCAGAATTACGACGCCAACGGCGACGACACCGACATCGTCACCAGCCTTGTGATCGCGCAGCTTCAACCGGTGCGGACGTGGAACTCGCTGCTCGAACGCTCGCTGTGGCATGCCGAGAAACTGCATCGCGCCGTCGCCGCGTCGCAGGGCCGGCTGATGGCGGTCGCGACGCAGCCGCAGCTCGACGCGCTGCTCGCGGCGCGGCGCACCAAGGCGCCGCCGCCGGTCGGCGCGATGCTTAGCGTCGAGGGGCTCCACGACCTTGAAGGCGATATCGACAATCTGGACAAGCTCTACGCCGCCGGCATCCGCATGGCGGGGATCACCCATTTCTTCGACAATATCTTCGCCGGGTCGATGCACGGCCTGAAAAAGGGCGGCCTCGCCCCGCTCGGCCGACAGGTCGTGCAGCGGATGGAGGCAAAGGGGATGATTGTCGACATCGCGCATTGCAGCCACGCCTGCGTCGCCGACATATTGACGATGGCGCGCCGCCCCGTCGTCTCCAGCCACGGCGGGGTGCAGGCGACGTGCCGGGTCAACCGCAATCTTTCCGACGACGAGATTCGCGGGGTCGCCGCGACCGGCGGCGTGATCGGCATCGGCTATTGGGACGCGGCGGTCTGCGACACCTCGCCCGCGAGCGTCGCGAAGGCGATGAAGCATGTCCGCGACCTCGTCGGCATCGACCATGTCGCGCTCGGCAGCGACTATGACGGCGCGACGACGGTGCGCTTCGACACGTCGAAGCTGGTGCAGGTGACGCAGGCGCTGATCGACGCGGGCTTCACCGACGACGAAATCCGCGCCGCGATGGGCGGCAACGCGATCCGCGTCATCCGCGCGGGGCTGGTCCCGCTGGAACCGCCTGCGCCATGATGCCGTTCGCGCCGAGCGGAGAGAGGTGAGCGCATGATCCGCCTCGACGGCCATGCCCGCATCGCCGCCCCCCTGCGCGGCGGCGTGATCGCGCTCGGCAATTTCGACGGCTTCCACGCCGGACACCAGGCGGTCGTCGGCCGCGCCGTCCATCACGCGAAGGACGACGGCCGCCCGGCGATCGTCGCGACCTTCGATCCGCATCCGGTGCGCTTCTTCAAGCCCGACGCGCCGCCCTTCCGCCTGACCACGCTCGACCAGCGGCAGGAGCTGTTCGCCGCCGCGGGCGCCGACGCGATGCTCGTCCTCCCCTTCGATGCCGGGCTGGCGAACACCAGCGCACAGGATTTCATCACCGAACTGCTGCTCGATCGCTACGGCGCGGCCGGGGTGGTGACCGGCGCCGATTTCGTCTTCGGCAAGGGGCGCGGCGGCGATGTCGTGACGCTCGCCGACCACGCCCGCCGCCTCGGCTTCTTCACCGAGATGGTGGCGCCGGTCGACGACGCCGCCGAAGCCGTCTCGTCGAGCCGCATCCGCGATGCGCTGCGCGCCGGCGACTGCGCCACCGCCGCGCGGCTGCTCACCCGCCCCTTCACCGTGCGCGGCATCGTCCAGCACGGCGACAAGAACGGCCGCCTGCTGGGTTTCCCGACCGCGAACATCGACATGGGCAGCTATCTGCGCCCGCGCTACGGCATCTATGCCGTCACCGGCACGTTGCCCGATGGCCGCCTGCTGAAAGGCGCCGCCAACCTCGGCATCCGCCCCAGCTTCGACCCGCCCAGGGAATTGCTCGAACCGCATTTCTTCGATTTCTCGGGCGACCTCTACGGCCAGCCGATCGACGTCGCCTTCCACGCCTTCCTCCGCCCGGAGGCGAAATTCGACACGATGGACGCGCTGATGGCCCAGATCGCGGCCGACTGCGACGCAGCGAAGATGCTGCTGGCCCATGTCTGAAACCTGTTCCCCGACGAAAGTCGGGGTCCAGTAGCGACACCGCGTCCATGAAGTCCGGCTGGGTCTATATCCTGACCAACAAGCGGAACGGCACGCTTTACATCGGCGTCACCAGCAACCTTGGCCAGCGCATCTGGCAACATCGCGAAGGTCTGATCGAAGGCTTTACAAAGCGATACGGCCTCAAGACGCTCGTCTGGTATCACCATTTCGACGATCTCCGCGACGCGAGGCGCCGCGAGGTGCAGATGAAGGAATGGAAACGCGCCTGGAAGGTCGAGGCGATCGAAGCCCTGAATCCCACATGGCGCGATCTTTATCCGGACGTGATGCGTTAGAGCTCTGGACCCCGGCTTTCGCCGGGGAACAGCTCACGCCTAAAGAATTACGTTCCCCGGCGAAAGCCGGGGCCCAGCGTCCGAAAGCGAAGTTCGGCAGGATAGCACTGACAAGAGATCGGGGCTCCGCCGCCTTCATTCTCCCTTTTCTCTGCGCCTCTGCGCGAATCTTTTCCAAAGGCAGCCGCTCGCCCTTCTTTGCGCGCCCGCAAAACTGCGCTAAGCGCCCGGGCCATGACCGACGCTCCTGACTATCGCGACACCGTCTTCCTGCCCAAGACCGACTTCCCGATGAAGGCCGGCCTGCCGCAGAAGGAGCCGGCCATTCTCGCCAAATGGCTCGAAGGCAATCTCGAGGGGCAGATTCGCGAAAGCCGCAAGGGCCGCGACCAGTTCATCCTCCACGACGGCCCACCCTACGCCAATGGCGACATGCACATCGGCCATGCGCTCAACCATATCCTCAAGGACATGGTAGTCCGCACCCAGACGCTGAAGGGCAAGGACGCTCCCTACGTGCCCGGCTGGGACTGCCACGGCCTGCCGATCGAGTGGAAGGTCGAGGAGCAGTATCGCAAGAAGAAGCTCAACAAGGACGAGGTTCCGGTCGAGGAATTCCGCGCCGAATGCCGCGCCTATGCCCAGCACTGGGTCGACACCCAGCGCGAGCAGCTCAAGCGCCTCGGCATCGGCGGCGACTGGGATCACCCCTATCTGACGATGGATTACGAAGCCGAGGCGACCATCGTCCGCGAGCTGCTCAAATTCGCCGCCAACGACATGCTCTATCGCGGCGCCAAGCCGGTGATGTGGTCCCCGGTCGAAAAGACCGCCCTCGCCGAGGCCGAGATCGAATATGAGGACATCACGTCGACCCAGATCGACGTGGCGTTCGAGATCGTCGAAAGCCCGATCAAGGAGCTGGTCGGCGCTTATGCGGTGATCTGGACGACGACGCCGTGGACGATCCCGGTCAACCAAGCGATCGCTTATGGACCCGACATTGAATATGTTTTGATCCATCACGGCGACCGCAGATATCTGGTCGCCGAGGACCTCTGCTACGGGCTGTCGGTGCGCACCGGCGCCAATGAACGAGGCAGTGGCGCACCTCCGAGTGGCGAGACCAAGGTAACGATCTACAAAGGCACCGACCTCGCCGGCACCATCGCGCGCCACCCGCTTGCCAAACTCGTGTGTCCCCGCGAAGGCGGGGACCCAGGGCAGGCATCGGCTGACTCCGCCCTGGACTCCCGCCTTCGCGGGAGCACGCAAGAGGGTGGAGATGCGGCGGAACGCCCCGCGACCATCCACCCCGAAGCGCCGCTCGCCGAATTCTTCCTGCGCCCGCGCCCCTTCCTGCCGGGCGATTTCGTCACGACCGACAGCGGCACCGGCCTCGTCCACATGGCCCCCGACCATGGCGAGGATGATTTCGACCTGTGCAAGGAACATGGCATCAATCCCGTCTTCGCGGTCGAGGGCGACGGCAAGTATCGCGCCGACTGGGCGTGGCTCGGCGGCCAGGGCAGCGTCATCAACCCCAAATTCAACGCCCCCGACGGCCCGATCTGCTCCGACCTGCGCGAAGCGGGCGCGCTGCTCGCGGCGTCGGCCGACTACCGGCACAGCTATCCGCACAGCTGGCGCTCGAAGGCGAAGGTCATCTATCGCTGCACCCCGCAATGGTTCGTGCCGATGGACAAGGTGATGGCCCACATCTCGCCCAAGTCCCCCGGCGAAAAGCGCTGGGAGAATGAAGGCGGCGCAATCAACCCGGCCGAGGAAGGGCGGTGCGCCGCGCCGACGCTGCGGCAGGCGGCGATGCAGGCGATCGAGGATACGCGCTTCGTCCCCGCCAAGGGCCGCAACCGCATCGGTTCGATGGTCGAAACGCGCCCGGACTGGGTGCTGTCGCGCCAGCGCGCATGGGGCGTGCCGATCACTTTGTTCGTCGACCGCAAGACCGGCCAGTATCTGAACGATCCGCTGGTGAACGACCGCATCGTCGCGGCGATCCGCGAATCGGGCGTCGATGCTTGGAGCGATGCGCGCGCGCAGGAGTATCTCGGGCCCGATCGCGACGCCGCCGATTACGAACGCATCACCGACATCCTCGACGTCTGGTTCGATTCGGGGTCGACCCACGCCTTCGTGCTCGAAAGCGGCCGCTGGCCCGCGCTCGTCCGCCACGACGGCTCGCCCTTCCCCGCCGACCTTTATCTGGAAGGCAGCGACCAGCATCGCGGCTGGTTCCAGTCCTCGCTGCTCGAAAGCTGCGGCACGCGCGGCCACGCCCCCTATCGCGCGGTCCTCACCCACGGCTTCACCATGGATGCCAAGGGCATGAAGATGTCCAAGTCGCTCGGCAATACGATCAGCCCGATCGACCTGATGCGCGACTATGGCGCCGACATCCTCCGCCTGTGGGCGCTGTCGGTCGATTTCACCGAAGATCACCGCATCGGCAAGGAGATCCTGACCGGGGTCGCCGACCAGTATCGCAAGCTGCGCAATACGTTCCGCTACCTGCTCGGCGCGCTCGACGGGTTCAGCGAAGCGGAGCGCGTCACCGACGTCGCGGCGATGCCCGAGCTCGAACGCTACATGCTGTCGCTGCTCGCCGAACTCGATGCGAAGCTGGCGCAGGCGGTCGAAGATTTCGACTTCAACAGCTACACGCGCAGCCTCGCCGATTTCTGCAACGAGGATCTGTCGGCCTTCTATTTCGACATCCGCAAGGACGTCCTCTACTGCGACCTCGGCCCCGCCGCACCGCTCGGCACGGACACCCGCCGCGCCTATCGCAGCGTGCTCGACACGCTGTTCCACGCGCTCGTCCGCTACGCCGCGCCGGTGCTGGTGTTCACCAGCGAAGAGGTGTGGAGCACGCGCTATCCCGACGCGGGCAGCGTGCATCTGCTCGAATGGCCCGTGCTTCCCGCCCTGCCGCAGAGCGACGCGATGCGCGCGAAATGGGCGGCGATCCGCGAGACCCGGGCGCTCGTCACCGAACGGATCGAGCCGTTGCGCCGCGACAAGGTCGTCCGGTCCAGCCTCGAAGCCGAGCTCTGGCTGCCCGACGATCCGGGCGACGTCGATTATGAGGAAATCTTCATCACCTCGACTGTCCACCGGGGCGAATGGGACGTGAAGCGCACCGAAAACCACAAATGCGGCCGCTGCTGGCGCCACCTGCCGGAGGTCGCAGAGGACGGCGGCTTGTGCAATCGCTGCGAGACGGTATTGGACGGGGGATGACCGGAAAACGCTCCCCCTATCTGCGCTTCGGCCTGCTCGTCGCCGCGACGGCCTTCCTGCTCGACCAGGTCAGCAAGTGGGTCGTCATCGGCCCGCTGTCGCTCGAGGCGAAGCGCGTCATCGGCGTGCTGCCGATCTTCAACCTGACCTGGGCGGAGAATTGCGGCATCTCGCTGTCGATGTTCTCCGACTGCAACGACACGACGCGCTGGACATTGGTCGCCGTCACCGCGTTCGTCGCCGCCGCGGTCGCCTTCTGGATGACGCGCGAGCAGGCGAAGGGCGACGTCGTCGCGCTCGCGCTGATCCTCGGCGGCGCGCTCGGCAACATCGTCGACCGCGTCCGCCATGGCTTCGTCGTCGATTTCGCCGACCTGCATTTCGGGGATTTCCGGCCGTTCCTGATCTTCAACGTCGCCGATGCGTGCATCACCATCGGCGTGCTTTTGCTGGTTGCGCGCGCGCTGCTCTTGCGCGAAAAGGCGCCTTCGGCCGCTGACCGTTCGGCGAACGGCACGGCCGCGGATTAAACGGGGCGCATCAGGAGAGTTTTTCACGTGAACCGGACCACCGTCATCCTCGCCGCCTCGCTCCTCGCGACGACGCTTTCGGCCTGCGGGTCGAACAGCCTGTTCAGTCGCGACCGGCCCGACGAATTCGCGGTGTCGCGCCAGGCGCCGCTCGTCGTGCCGCCCGATTTCGCGCTGACCCCGCCCGCCCCCGGCGCCGCGCGCCCCGGCAACGAAACCACCGCGGAACAGACGCTGCGTGCGCTGTTCGGCGGCGATTCGCCGCGCAGCGCGACCGAATCGGCGATCATCGGCAACGCCGACGGCCCGCGCGCCGACGCCGGCATCCGCAGCCAGATCGGCAGCCCCGACACGCAGGTGGTCGACAAGGGCCTCGTCACTCGCGACATCATCGCCGCCCCCGAAGGCGACGGCCGCGACGCCAGCGCCGCGATCCCGGGGGCGTAGCCGCGGTCTTCACACCGTCGGATTGCAGAATTGGCAACTTTGCTATACATGTATAGCAAAGGAGCTTCGCCATGCTGGCCATCCGCCTCGACAAGGAATTGGAAGAACGGCTCGCCGCCGCCGCCAGGCGGTCGGGCCGGACCAAGACCGCCCTCGCGCGCAAGGCGATCGAGGAATATATCGAGGACCTCGAAGATATCGCGCTTCTCGAAGAAGCGTTGAATCAGCCCGACGCAGGCAAGAGCGTTTCGATCGAACAGATGCGACGCGAGCTTGGCCTGGACGCTTGAGTTCGACGCGGCGGCCCGGCGGCAACTCCGCAAGCTGCCGCGCAGCGCCGGCGAGCGCATCCTTGCCGGGCTGGAGCAGGTCGCCACACTCGAAAACCCGCGCCAGCGCGGCAAGGCGCTCGTCGGCGAACGCACCGGCTATTGGCGCTATCGCATCGGCGATTATCGCGTAATCGCAAAGATAGAGGACGGCCGAATGGTGATCCTCGTCGTCGCGATCGGCCATCGGCGCGAGATTTATCGACGCGCTTGAGATGGAAAGCGGGTCGGACTAAGCCCGCGCGCCCGCTTCCTCCACGCCCGCGCTGTTGTGGCGCAGCGCCTTCAGCACCGTGTCGACGATCTGCGGCGCGTTGAGCCCCGCGGCGTCATATTGCGCGTGCGGCGCGTCCTGGTCCTGAAAGCTGTCGGGCAGCCGCATCGTGCGCAGCTTCAGGCCCGCGTCGATCAGCCCGGCGTCGCTCGCCAGCGTCAGCACATGCGCGCCCAGCCCGCCGATGCTGCCTTCCTCGATCGTCACGCAGACCTCGTGATTCGCCAGCGTCCGGCGGATCAGCGCCTCGTCGAGCGGCTTGGCGAAGCGCAGGTCGATCACGCTGGTCGACAGCCCGCGCGCCTCCAGCGTGTCGGCGGCTTTCAGCGCCTCGGCAAGCCGGGTGCCGAGCGACAGGATCGCGACCGTCTTGCCGCTGCGCACGACGCGCCCCTTGCCGATCGCCAGCTTCTCCGGCACCGCGGGCAGCGGCACCCCGATACCGCTGCCGCGCGGATAGCGGAAGGCGATCGGGCCATCGTCATATTCGGCCGCCGTATAGGTCATGTGGACGAGTTCGGCCTCGTCGGCCGCCGCCATCACCACCATGTTGGGCAGCGTCGCCAGATAGGTGACGTCGAAGCTGCCCGCGTGCGTCGACCCGTCGGCGCCGACCAGACCGGCGCGGTCGATCGCGAAGCGCACCGGCAGGTTCTGGATCGCGACGTCGTGCACGACCTGATCATAGGCGCGCTGGAGGAAGGTCGAATAGATCGCCGCGAACGGCCGCATCCCCTGCGCCGCGAGGCCCGCCGCAAAGGTCACCGCATGCTGTTCGGCGATGCCGACGTCGAAGGCGCGGTCCGGGTGCGCGCGCGCGAACTTGTCGACCCCGGTGCCCGACGGCATCGCGGCGGTGATCGCGACGATGCGCGGGTCGCTGTCGGCCAGTTTCGCCAGCGTCTCGCCGAACACATTCTGATAGGCGGGCGGCCCCGGCGGCGCCTTCGCCTGCTCGCCGGTGATGACGTCGAATTTCTGCACGCCGTGATATTTGTCGGCGGCCGCCTCGGCGGGGGCATAGCCCTTGCCCTTCTGCGTCACCGCGTGGATCAGCACCGGGCCATGGTCGCTGTCGCGGACATTCTCCAGCACCGGGATCAGATGCTCCAGATTATGCCCGTCGATCGGTCCGACATAGTAGAAGCCCAGTTCCTCGAACAGTGTCCCGCCCATCGCCAGCCCGCGCGCGAACTCGTCGGTCTTGCGCGCCGCCTTGTGCAGCGGCTGCGGCAGCCGGCGCGCGAAGCGCCGCGCGACCTCGCGCAGTTCCAGGAACGGCCGCGACGACACCAGCCGCGCCAGATAGGCCGACAGCCCGCCGACCGGCGGCGCGATCGACATGTCGTTGTCGTTGAGGATGACGATCAACCGGTTGCCCGCCTGCTTGGCGTTATTCATCGCCTCATAGGCCATGCCCGCCGACATCGACCCGTCGCCGATCACCGCGATCGCGCGGCCGGGCTCGTCCTTCAGCTTGTTCGCGATCGCAAAGCCCAGCGCGGCGCTGATCGAGGTCGAGCTGTGCGCGGCGCCGAACGGGTCATATTCGCTCTCGCTGCGCTTGGTGAAGCCAGAAAGCCCGCCGCCCTGGCGCAGCGTGCGGATGCGATCCCGGCGCCCGGTGACGATCTTGTGCGGATAGCATTGGTGCCCGACGTCCCACACGATCTTGTCGCGCGGCGTGTCGAACACATAGTGAAGCGCGACGGTCAGTTCGACGACGCCCAGCCCCGAGCCGAGATGCCCGCCGGTCGCGCCGACGGCGCTGATCGTCTCGGCGCGCAGTTCGTCGGCGAACTGGCGGAGTTGTTCGGGCTTCAGCTTGCGGAGGTCGGCGGGGACATCCACCGTGTCGAGCAGCGGCGTATGCGGACGGTCGGTCATTTGCCGCCTCATACCGCCAAGCACCAAAACTGTCGAACGAAAAGCCGGTCCCGCTCTTCCTAAAGAGGCGGAGCCTTTTCGTCGGTCTCCACATCCGCGCCGCGCTTGACCGCGTCGATCTGCGCATAGAGGCCGCGCACCATCAGGTCGGTGAACACCAGCATCACGCCGACCATTCCGGCGAACAGCGCGACCGCGACGGCGGGAAACGGCCCGACCGCCTCCAGCCCCGCGCGCCGCATCGCCAGCGCGAGCAGCGCCGCCGCCGCCATCAGCGCATAGCCGGCAAGGCGCGGCGCCCGGCTCATGCCGCACCGGCGCCGCGGACGCGGCATGGAAAAGCGAAGGCGCGACGATCGGACATGCCGCCATGGTGGAACGAAAAGCCCGCCATCGCAAGGCGAAGCCTTGGCAGCCGGCGGGGGTGGGACGGACCGGCAACGATGGATATGCCCACCCTGCCGCGACTATTCTGAGATTTTCCCCGTGCGTCATTGCGAGCGAAGCGAAGCAATCCAGGGCGGCTTGCACCTGCTCTGGATTGCCGCGCGGCTTCGCCGCTCGCAATGACGTCCGGTGCACGCGGATGCGGGGATCGGCGGCTCGATTCCAGTCACCGCTACCCCATTGCATTGCGGCGTCAATGACTTACACATTGCGCCGAGAGGGGCACCACGACAGGAAGATAACCGTCCATGGTCGCGCCCGCCCTTCGCTTGCCATCCCTGCCGTTCCTCGCCCTCCTCGCCGCCGCGATCGGGACCACGTCGCCCGCCGCCGCGGACGAAGCCGCGCTGCCCTATGAGCTGCCGCCCGCCGACCGCAGCCTGAGCGGCGGCCGCGAACCCGGGCCCGCCGGCCAACCCGCGCCCGTCCGCTATGCGCAGGATCGCGGCGACATCGACGACTCGATCCTGCTGCCCGCCACGCGCGACCGCGACGAGGACGGCGATCGCAGATGGGCGCGCGACCATTTCGCGGTCGCCGCCGGAGTGATCAGCGTGCCGAGCTACAACGGCTCCGACGAGCGCACCGTCCTGCCCGCCTTCTATCTGCGCGGGCGCGTCAGCGGCTTCGCCTTTTCGACCCGCGGCACCAATTTCCAGGTCGACCTGATCCGGCAGAAGCGCGGCCAGCGCACCGATTTCAAGTTCGGCCCGATCATCGGCCTGCGCAGCGACCGCACCGGCCGCATCAAGGATGCGCAGGTCGAGGCGCTCGGCGAACGCAAGCTGGCGGTCGAGGCGGGATTGGCGATGGGCGTCACCCGCCAGGGCGTCTTCACCAGCCGCTACGACCAGCTCGGCGTCCGCGTCGTCGGGCTCGCCGATGTTTCGGGACGGCACGGAAGCTGGTTCGTCTCGCCGACGATCGACTATGGCACCCCGCTGTCGAAGCGCGCCTATGTCGGCGTCTCGGCGTCGCTGAACATCTATGGCAAGGGCTTCGGCCGCTATTATTACGACGTCGATCCGCTCGGCAGCGCCGCGAGCGGCCTGCCCGTCTACGACCGCGCCGGGCGCAAGGCGACCGCGGGCAAATATACGATCGGCCTCGCCGGCGCCTGGGCGCTGTCGGGCGATCTGCGGAAGGGATTCGTGCTGCTCGGCGGCGCGCAATACGGCCGCATGACCGGCCGTTTCGCCGCCTCGCCGATCGTCCGCGACGCCGGCAGCGCCGACCAGTGGGTCGGCGGCGTCGGCATCGCCTATCAATTCTAGGGGAAAGGCCCGACCCGAACCCGTTCGTGTCGAGCGAAGTCGAGACACCCATCAGTGTGGCGCCAGGCTGTGATGACTCTTTTCCGTCACCCTGAAACAAGTTGGCAATTATCCCTTTTCGACAAGGAGCTGTTCCCCGGCGAAAGCCGGGGTCCAGATGGCACAGGGCTGCCCCACGTGGACCCCGGCTTTCGCCGGGGAACAGCTCCCTACTCGCCTGAAGGGTATAAACGCCAACTTGTTTCAGAGCCTGACCCGGACCCGATCCGGGGGTCCATGGTCTGCCCTCACGTGACAGGCGACGCAAAAGGGAAGGCCCGGCCATGGATGCTGAAACGAGTTCAGCATGACGAAGGAACAGGTCAGCCTACGGAAGGCTGAACCTCACCCCGGCTTTGACCTCGATCAATGCAGAGACGTGACTCGCGCGACAGATTAGGGCATAAACCCTAGTCAGATAATATGGGAGCGGAACAGACCATGACGACAGCGATCGGGGCGGCGTCGGCCGCCGCCACCTCCACCCCCGGCACGGCCGCCGAACCGACTCACGTCGACGTGCTGATCGTCGGCGCGGGCATTTCGGGCATCGGATCGGCCTGGCACCTGCAACAGCAGTGCCCGGACAAAAGCTATGCAATTCTCGAGATGAAGGACAGTTTCGGCGGCACGTGGGAGACGCATAAATATCCCGGCGTGCGGTCCGATTCGGACCTCTACACCTTCGGTTATCGCTTCAAGCCGTGGGTCGGCGCGCCGATCGCCAGCGGCGCCGAGATCCTCAAATATCTGGGCGAGGTGATCGAGGAAAACGGCATCGGCGACCATATCCGCTACGGCCACCGCATCACCGCCTGCCGCTGGTCGAGCGACGAGAATCGCTGGACGGTCGAGGCGGTGCGCAAGGCGGACGGCGCCGCCGTCACCTTCACTGCCGATTTCCTGTGGATGTGCCAGGGCTATTACGATCATGAAAAGCCCTATATCCCCGACTGGCCGGGCCTGTCGGACTACAAGGGCCAGTTCGTCCACGCCCAGCTGTGGGACCCGGACACCGATTATGCGGGCAAGCGCATCCTCGTCATCGGGTCGGGCGCGACCGCCGCGACCGTCGTCCCCGCCTTCGCCGAAAAGGCCGCGCATGTGACGATGCTCCAGCGCTCGCCGACCTATTTCTTCTGTTCCGAGAACAAGAACGAGCTCGCCGACCGGCTGCGCGAGGTCGGGATCGACGAACCGACGATCCACCGCGTCGTGCGCGCGCAGATCATGTACGATCAGGACCAGCTCACCCGCCGCGCCCAGACCGAACCCGATGCCGTGTTCGAGGATCTGAAGGAACTGATCCGCCTTTTTTCGGGCAACCCGGACTTCCAGTTCGAACCGCATTTCACCCCGCGCTACCGCGTGTGGCAGCAGCGGCTGGCCTTCTGCCCCGAAGGCGACATCTTCCGCGCGGCGACCGAGGGCAAGCTGACCATCGTCACCGACACCATCGACCGCTTCACCGAAACGGGTGTCCGCACGTCGGACGGGACCGAGATCGAGGCCGACATCATCGTCGCCGCGACCGGCTTCAACCTGTCGGTGATGGGCGGCATCCCCTTCAGCGTCGACGGGCGGACGGTCGATTGGGGGGAGACCGTCACCTATCGCGGCATGATGATGACCGGGGTGCCCAATCTGGCGTGGGTGATGGGTTATTTCCGCGCGAGCTGGACGTTGCGCGTCGACATGATGGGCGACTTCGTCTGCAACCTGCTCAACCACATGGACGACATCGGCGCGAAGAAGGTCGAGGTCGCGCTGCGTCCCGAGGATCAGGGCATGGAAATCCTGCCGTGGATCGAGGAGGATAATTTCAACCCCGGCTATCTGATGCGCGGCCTGTCGAAAATGCCGAAGCGCGGCGACAAGTCCGAATGGCGCCACAACCAGGATTATTGGGCCGAAAAGGACGCCTTCCCGCACATCGACCTGACGGACCCCGCCTTCGTCTACGACGGCAAGCGCGCCGAACGACGCCAGGCGGTCGCGGCGGAGTAACCTCCGCCCCCTTACTCTCCTCCTTCGCCATGCTGGACCAAGTTCAGCATGGCGAAAGGCCGAGAAGCTCTCTCGCTCCCTGAACAGGACTGGTTTACACGCAAAGCCTGCCTTCTCATTCGGCCGGAACCCGCGCCTCTATTTGCTTCCACAGTATAATTCGCTACCCCCGACGCCGGTTTGCGGCAGCTTGGAAGCATGGGGAGCAACCTTGGCAATATTTACGACGAGCAACTATCCTTTGACGGCCCTGATCGAAGATATTGATCTCGGCAAGATCGGCCTCCCGGAATTACAGCGGCCTTTCGTATGGCCGAACGTCAACGTCCGCGATTTATTCGATTCGCTCTATCGGGGCTACCCTGCGGGGTTTCTGTTGTTCTGGGAAACGGGTGCGGAAGCCGAATTGAAAGGCATCGGCGTCAAAAATCAAACGGCTGCGCCGAAATTGGCCATTGTCGACGGCCAGCAGCGCCTGACATCGCTGTATGCCGTGGTGAAAGGGGCCGAGATTCTTCGCGCCAACTTCAAGAAGGAACGCATCCAGATCGCGTTCAATCCCATGTCGGGCCGTTTCGACGTGGCAGACGCCGCCATCCGCAAGGACAGGGCCTTCATCCCCGATATCTCGATCCTGTGGCAACCCGATTTCAAACCGAGCGCCTATAAGCGGGAATTCATAAAGCAACTCCGCGAGGTTCGCGAGCTTTCCGAAGATGAGGCGGACAGCATCGAAGATGCCATAGATCATCTGCGTAACCTTCTCAGTTACAACTTCGTCGCGCTGACGCTGGCCTCATCGGTGAACGAAGAGACGATCGCCGAAGTGTTCGTCCGCATCAACGGCAAAGGCAAGGCCCTAAATCAGGCCGATTTCATCATGACGCTGATGTCCGTATTCTGGGACGAGGGTCGCGCAGAACTCGAAGCGTTCGCCCGCGCGGCAATGCTGCCGTCGGATGGGCAGGCATCCCCCTTCAATCATTTCATCAAACCCTCCCCCGATCAGCTGCTGCGCGCAACTGTCGGGCTTTCGCTCAAGCGGGCACGGCTGGAAAATGTCTATGCCGCCTTGCGGGGACGGGACGCCAAGACCGGGCTTGACGATCCCGAACGCCGGGAATCGCAGTTCGCGCTGATGCGGGAAGGTCAAAAAAAGGCGCTCAACCTCGCCAACTGGCATCATTTCATGGATGCCTTGAAACTCGCGGGATACCGCAGCGAAAAAATGATCAGTTCCGGAACGACGATCATTTTCAGCTATGTCCTCTATCTCATCGGTCTCAGCGACTATGGCGTTGATCGCGTCATGATGCGTCAGGCCATCGCCGAGTTCTTCTTCATGGCGTCGCTGACGGGACGATATACGAATTCGCCTGAAACGCGGTTTGAATCCGATCTGTCGCTCATTCGCGATCTACCCGACGGCGCCGCATTTCTGGCCCGGCTACGCGAACTCTGCACGACGACGCTGACGGGCGATTATTGGACGATCACCTTGCCGAGCCAGCTCGCAACCTCGGCATCGCGAAGTCCGTCTCTGTTCGCTTATCAGGCGGCGCTCATCAAGCTGGATGCCAACGCGCTCTATAGCCCGCTCAGGATTTCCGCGATGATCGACCCTGCGGTCAAGGGCACGAAAGCGGCACTGGAACAGCACCACCTGTTTCCACGCGGCTATTTGGAAGACATGGGGATCGACGATCTGAAGCAAATCAATCAGATCGCCAATTTCGCGGCCGTCGAATGGCCGACCAATATCAAGATCGGCAAGAAATCGCCCGCGGACTACGTTCCCTCACTTGACCATGCGCTGAGCGGCGAGGAGCGCGACCGCATGTACGGCTGGCACGCGCTTCCGTCCCTGTGGTGGGAACTGCCCTATCAGGAGTTTCTAGTGAAGCGGCGCGTGCTGATGGCGGATGTCATCCGTCAGGCCTGGGAGGTTCTGAGCGCCGATGCCATACCTGCCGCCGTCGCCGCACCGATGGCGGTCGCCGACCTGATCGCAGGCGGAGAATCAGGCGCTGTCGAATTCAAATCGACCTTGCGAATGAACCTTCACACGGGGCAGGCTGACGACAAGATACAGTTATCCGCGCTCAAGACGATTGCAGCATTCCTGAATGCAAAGGGAGGCACATTGTTGGTCGGCGTTGCCGATGACGGCGAGATTCTGGGGCTGAGCGCCGATGGCTTTGCAAATGAGGACAAGCTCGGGCTGCACTTGGTCAATCTGATCAAGGACCGCATCGGAGACGTTTTCCTGCCCTATGTGCATCCTCATTTTCGGGATGAAGACGGCACAAGGGTACTGGTCATCCAATGCGAGAAAGGTCCCAAACCCGCCTTTGTAAAAGACGGCAATCTGCAGCGATTCTTTGTGCGAGGCGGCAATGCGACGACGGAATTATCCGGCGCATCGGTGATGGACTATGTGAAGCAGCGGTTCGGCTGAAACACGCATCCATCAATGGCTGGCCCGAGCAGACTGGCTTGCCGCTGGACTTGCAGACGCGCCGCGCCTATCCTCCACACATCCCCGGGGAGCCTGGCGCGCAAACGCAGGTTGAGAGCGGAATAGACCGCGACCCGTCGAACCTGATCCCGGTAACTCGGGCGGAGGGAGGGTTGGCGTTCCGCGCGGAATCCCAGGCCTTGCTCCGTAGCAATGGAGCGACTGCCATGGCCGACATCGATTCCCGCCTCGACAAGACGACCACCGCCAGCATCGGCGTCACCACCGGCCCGATCCGCGGCAGCCGCAAGGTCCATGTCGCGTGTCCCACCGGCAGCGGCATCCGCGTCGCGATGCGCGAAATCGACCTCGATCCGCATTCGGGCGAGCCCAGCGTCCGCGTCTACGACACCAGCGGCCCCTACACCGACCCGAACGCCCGCATCGACATCGCGCAGGGCCTTCCCGAACTGCGCAGCGGCTGGATCCGCGCGCGCGGCGACGTCGAGGAGGTGGCGCAGCGCGAGGTGCGGCCGGAGGACAACGGCCAGCTCGGCCCCGACCGCAGCGGCGGCGTCCCCGCCTTCCCCAATGTCCGCAAGACCGTTCTGCGCGCCAGGCCGGGCGCGAACGTCAGCCAGATGCACTACGCCCGCCGCGGCATCATCACGCCCGAGATGGAATATGTCGCGACGCGCGAGAATCTCGGTCGCGAGCGGCTGGCCGAATATGTCCGCGACGGGCAGGACTGGGGCGCGAGCATCCCCGATTACGTCACCCCCGAATTCGTCCGCGACGAGGTCGCGCGCGGCCGCGCGATCATCCCCAGCAACATCAACCACCCCGAAAGCGAGCCGATGGCGATCGGCCGCAACTTCCTCGTCAAGATCAACGCCAATATCGGCAACAGCGCGGTCGCGTCCGACGTCGCGACCGAGGTCGACAAGATGGTCTGGTCGATCCGCTGGGGCGCCGACACCGTCATGGACCTGTCGACGGGGCGCAACATCCACGACACGCGCGAATGGATCATCCGCAACAGCCCGGTGCCGATCGGCACCGTCCCCATCTATCAGGCGCTGGAGAAGGTCGGCGGCATCGCCGAGGAACTGACGTGGGAGATTTTCCGCGACACGCTGATCGAGCAGGCCGAGCAGGGCGTCGATTATTTCACCATCCACGCCGGCGTGCGGCTGCCCTACGTCCCGCTCGCCGCGAAGCGCGTCACCGGCATCGTCAGCCGCGGCGGCAGCATCATGGCGAAATGGTGCCTCGCGCATCACAGGGAAAGCTTCCTCTACGACCATTTCGACGAGATCACCGAGATCATGAAGGCCTATGACATCGCCTACTCCTTGGGCGACGGCCTGCGCCCCGGCAGCATCGCCGACGCGAACGACGAGGCGCAGTTCGCCGAGCTCTACACGCTCGGCGAATTGACGAAGCGCGCGTGGGACCAGGATGTGCAGGTGATGATCGAGGGTCCGGGCCACGTCCCGATGCACAAGATCAAGGAGAATATGGACAAGCAGCTCGAAGCGTGCGGCGAGGCGCCTTTCTACACGCTCGGGCCGCTGACCACCGACATCGCGCCGGGCTACGACCATATCACCAGCGGCATCGGCGCCGCGATGATCGGCTGGTACGGCACCGCGATGCTCTGTTACGTCACGCCCAAGGAGCATCTCGGCCTGCCCGACCGCGACGATGTGAAGGTCGGCGTCGTCACCTACAAGCTCGCCGCCCACGCCGCCGACCTCGCCAAGGGCCACCCCGCCGCCAAGGTCCGCGACGACGCGCTATCGAAAGCCCGCTTCGAATTCCGCTGGCGCGACCAGTTCAACCTGAGCCTCGACCCCGACACCGCCGAGCAATACCACGACCAGACCCTCCCGGCCGAAGGCGCCAAGTCCGCCCATTTCTGCAGCATGTGCGGGCCGAAGTTCTGCTCGATGAAGATCAGCCAGGAAGTCCGCGAGTTCGCGAAGCTGCAAAATCAGGACAGCGCGGGCTTCATCGCCGTTGAAGAGGCCGAGAAGGGCATGGCGGAAATGAGCCAGGTCTATGAAGATACGGGACGCGAACTGTATATGGGCGCGAGTGGGCGAGAACATGATTGAAACCGAAGGATAAATTAGTTATCTGATGCTCGCTAAAAGTTACGTCGCAATCCGGGGAATGGCTCAATGCAAGCTGCAGATCTTTCATATGACGGCGTCAAAAAGCTAATAGAGCCGTATGCAAATAAGGGACGATCTGAATCTGCATCGTTCTTAAATTGGTTCCTTGAAAATGTTTACCGATTAGGTGACGTAGAAGCTGATGACGCTATTTGCGATGAGCACAATGATAAAGGAATCGATGGCATTTTCGTCGACAATACGGCGCAAGAGGTCCATTTTTTCCAAAGCAAGATTACACAGAAAGATGGCCGAACGATTGGAGATGCTGATCTAAAGGCATTTATCGGAGCCTTGGATCAATTCCGCTCTTCGGATTCAATAAACAAGCTTCTTGAAGGTAACGCGAACGAGGATTTGAAAAAAATCGTTCGTCGCGAGAGACTTGCGCAACTAATTGACGATGGATACAAAATCCGCCCGGTATATGTAGGAAATCTTACAAAAGACAAAAATACGGAAGAATATCTTGAACATCAACCTGAGTTTGAGATCTATGACATACCTCGAATTATACTGGAACATATTGATTTTGATTCAGACGAAGGTGTGAAGGGCACATTTGAGTTTGACATTAGCTATGCTGGGTGCCTTGAAGTGCAGGGTGAAGGAGAAGTAAAAACATTCGTCTTTCCGGCTAAATCCTTGGAGCTGGTTAAGCTGGATGGCATCGTCGACGATAGCCTTTTCAAGCAGAATGTCAGACTCACTCTGGGAAATACAGCAGTCAACAAGGGAATTGCCGAATCTATCAAAGAGCCTGCTGAGCATAAAAACTTTCCATTGTATCACAATGGCATAACCATTCTTTGTGATGAGGCTGGCATTGAAGGCGACAGGCTGAAGGTTAAAGACTATGTTGTCGTAAATGGCGCCCAGAGCATCTCGACATTCTATAAGAATGCTAGTTCCCTTTCAGAAGATTTAAGAGTTTTTGTTAAAGTTATAGCTCTACGAAACGAGCAGCTGGCACGAAAAATTACTGTTAACAGCAATAATCAGAACTCAATTAAAGCCCGGGACCTTCGCTCTAATCACGCTTTGATGCTGCGTCTTAAAGCGGAGTTTGAGAAAGATTTTCCTGAGTATCATTTTGAAATTAAGCGCGGTGAAAGTGCTGAGAACGGCAAGCAGGTTCTTACAAACGAGTTAGCTGCAAGGCTACTTTTGGCGTTCGATCTTGATGAGCCGTATTCCGCACATCAAATTTACAAGCTCTTTGATGATAAGTATGCGGATATTTTTGGCCGCCCCGAAGTATCAGCGGCTCGGATTGTTTTTTTGCTTAAGCTATACGAGCAGATCAAAGAGCGTGTTCATGAAATTGGACACCCCCAAATGGCAGGTTATGCTCTCACGAATTTTTTCGTTCTTAATGTTTTGCGACACGTAATGGAAAAATCAGACCGAGCGTTTGCGCTGGTACGCGATCGGGCGAGGATGGCCGACGCAAGTGAGCGTCAGGCAATCTTGGATCGTGTCCCGGATGTTCTGGGCGAGCTCCTAGTCGATTTGAAATACGAAATCGGCGAAAAGGGAGATAACTTGGACTATAAGAGCGACTTAAAGAGCCCTGAAGAGGTTCGAAAGCTCCGCAATAGCTTAGTTAGCAGCTACGAAAAGGAAATGAAGAAAGGGAAGGCGACTGTCTTCGATTGACAGTTGAGGTGCCTGAGCGACTTGACGGCCTAGGCACCACCCCACACCATGCTACACCCCCACCCATGCACGCCAGGAACCCCCTCTACGTCATGGCCAAGCCGCCGCCGGAGGTTCAGGCGCAGATTGCCGCGCTGCCGCGCAACGATCCGTCGCGCGGCCCCCACCTCCTCCATGTCACGCTCATCTCGCTCTACGACCTGCATTATGCGCCGCCCGAGTGGCTGCCCGCGACCATCGCCGCGCTGGACAGCTTCGCTGCAGCGCCCTTTCCGCTCCGCTTCGACCGGATCGAGAACCGCAAGGCGGTGACGCTGCGCACGCGCGAACCGCTGGCCGAGGCGCGGGCGTTCCAGAAGGCGCTGGTTCATCATCTGCTCGCCGCGAAGGCGCCGATCCTGGACGGCACCACGCCCGAACCGCACATCACGATCAACTATCGCGGCGACCGGCTGGGCGCGCAGACGATCGCGCCGATCGGCTGGACGGTGGACGAGATCATCCTGACCGAAAGCATCGTCGGCAAGACTGCCCACGTCGAACGCGGCCGCTGGCCGCTGCGCGCCGACGCGGGCTGACGCGCGGCGGTTCGGGGGAGGCGCAGGCCTTGCCCCGCACCATCGTCGTCCGGGCAGTCGCGGGGCCCGCTTTCCTTCGTTCGCCGGCGCGGGCCGGCCCCTCTACCCCTCGACCTCCGCGGTCGCGGCGCGCTCGATCGCCGCGCGCCAGTGCGGCCGCACCGCCAGGCCGAACAGCTCGGCGAGCGCGGCCTCGATCGCGTCGGCGGTCAGATAGCGCCGCTCGCTCGACCCGTCGGCGTGGCGGATCGTCAGCCGGTTGTCGCGCAGCGCATAGCGCGCGCGGGCGGTGGTGCGCGCGGCGATCAGCTGGTGACGGAAATGCGAATCGGGATGGGTCGACGTGTACCAGTTGGCGACCTCGTAATCGATCGCGGGCGCGGGCGCGTCGTCGATGTCGTAGAGCGGCGCCCAGTCGTCGCCGATCGCGATCGACACCGCCCAGATGCCGGCCCCCGCATCGCCGCGCGCGACGCGATAGCTTTCGTGCGCGGTCGGCTGCGGCGCCGCGGCGTCCATCGCCAGCGGCTCGGGCGGCACCGCCGACCCGAAACCGACATCGGCCAGCCAGGCGCGCCCGTCGACGCGGACGCGCACCACCATATGGCTGCGCGGCGCGGGCGGCGCGGCCGGGTCGCGCAGCCAGCGCACGCGGCCGAGCAGGCCCTCTGCCTCGAAGCCGATCGCGCGCAGCACGCGCAGGAACAGGCCGTTCTGCTCGAAGCAATAGCCGCCGCGGCCGCCCTCGATCAGCTTCGCGGCCACCGCTTCGGCGCCGATGTCGACATTGCCCTCGACCAGCGCGTCGATCGCTTCGAACGGGATCGCCGCGATATGCGCGGCGTGCAGCGCGCGCAACACCGCCAGCGTCGGCTCGACCGGCCCGTCGTAGCCGATGCGGGCGAAATAGCGCGGCAACAGGTCGCCGCCCGGCGCCGGGCGCGCGGCGGCGGGGTCGTCGGAGGCTTCGAATGTCGGGCGGTACAGCATGGCAGATCTCCGTCTCGCGAATCGTCTGCCCCCCTGATGCAAGCTCAACCGCGCTTGAGGTCAAGCGATAAGGGCGCGGGGCGAAAAGCGGCCGCCGCCGGAACTTCGGGCCGCTCCCGCGTGTCTATCAGGCAGAAAGTCCGCCGTCCCGCGGCCCACCTGCAAAGGAATGTCCCATGAACAAGCTTCTGCTCGCCCCGCTCGTCGCCGCGACCGCGCTCGCCGGCGGCTGCGCCTCGACCGGCTATGGCTATGACGACGGACCGCGCCGCGGCGGCGGCTGGTATGCCGACGACCATTATCGCGACGGCGATTACCGTGAGCGCCGCCTCGGCAAGGGCGACCGCATCTATCGCGGGCGCGACGGACGCTATTATTGCAAGCGCTCCGACGGCACGACCGGGCTGATCATCGGCGGCATCGCCGGCGGCGCGCTGGGCAACGTCATCGCGCCGGGCGATTCGAAGACGCTCGGCACCGTGCTCGGCGCGATCGGCGGCGCGGTCGCGGGCCGCGCGATCGACAAAAGCGGCAACGACGACGTGCGCTGCCGCTAGGGTCAGGACGGCGGAAAAGAGTATCGGCGGCGTCCGGGCCGTGGCATGATCGCCCGCGAAAGGGGACCTGCCATGACGTTGTCTCGCCGCCTGCCAGTCTTTCCCGCGCTCGCCGGCGCCGCCTTGCTCGCGCTTGCCGCCTGCGGCTCGGGCGACGATGCCGCGCCGCCCCCCGCCGACGCGCAAGGCGTTGACGCGCAGGCCGCTGCCGACCGACCGGCGGCGCCGGCCGCGCCCGCCGACGCTGCGCCCGCTGCAGCGAAAGCCGGCGATGCGAAGGGCCTCGCCGCCTATGTCGGCAAATATCCGTTCGACAAGGTCGACGGTGTCGCATGGAACGATCATCCCGCGGTCAAGGCGGGGCTCGCCGCGACCGTAAAGGACGCGAAGGTGCTGAAGGCCATCCGGACGCTGGAAGGTCCGGCGGCGCCGATCGAGATGTACGACGGCAAGGTCATGGCCTGGGCGTGCCAGCAGCATAATTGCGGACCGCACCAATGGGCGGTGCTGGTCGATCCCGCGACCGGCGCGACCGACGTCTGCTATTATGACGAAGCGGCGTCGGCGAGCGATGCGCGCTGGTTCCTCGCCGGCGGCAAGGAGGAAAAGCGCAAGGGCAACTGCCAGTTCGGCGCCGGCTGAACCGCGGCGCTCACCCGCCTTCGAGGCTGTGCTCGAGCGTGATCTCGCAGTTCAGCAGCTTCGAGATCGGGCAGTTGGCCTTGGCATCGACCGCGATCGCGGCAAAGGCGTCGGCGTCGATCCCGGGCACCTTCGCGGTCAGGGTCAGCGCCGATTTCGTCACCGCGAAGCCATCGCCGTCCTTGCCCAGCGTGACGTCGGCGCGCGTGTCGAGCTGGCCGTCGCTATGGCCGGCGCGCGCCAGCGCAAAGGACAGCGCCATGGTGAAGCAGGCGGCATGCGCCGCGGCGATCAGTTCCTCGGGGTTGGTGCCAGGCCCGTCCTCGAAGCGCGAGGCGAAACCGTAGGGCGCGCCGTCGAGCGTGCCGCGCTTGGTCCAGATATGGCCCTTGCCGTCCTTGCCCAGCCCTTCGTAGCGGGCGCTTGCGCTGTTCACCGTCATGCTTCTTCTCCTTCATCGACACAGCAGTGCAACGGCGCCGGGGCGGCCGGGGTTCCCGCGCGGCCGGGCGGGCACGGCAATTCGCATCGCATCGGCGCGGCGCCACGCCTTCTCATGGAAGAAGAAGGCGACGGCGTTGATGCACGGCTCGATCAGTGCGATCCCGCCCGCCACCCGGACCGATCCCGTCAGCGCATAGGCGACGCCGAAGCCGATCGCGAGGTGCAGCGACAGATAGGTCAGCGTCTTCATCAGGTCGGTCGGCATCGGCGCGTCTCCAGCGGGGCAAGGGCATGGGATAGACCCGATGCACGGCGCCGCGCCAACGCACGCTTTCGCTCACTCTGATCGATTCGTCCGCGCGGCGCCGCGGTCAGCCGACGGCGGCCTCCGCCGTCTCGGGCAGGCGCCAGTCGATGATGCCGCGGCCGTGCTCCGCCAGGAAGGCGTTCGCCTGGCTGAACGGCCGCGATCCGAAAAAGCCGTTCGACGCCGACAGCGGCGACGGGTGCGGCGCGCGCAGGATCAGGTGCGGGGTGCCCGGACCCAGCCCCGGCACGTTCGCGGCCTTGCGCTGCGCGTGACTGCCCCACAGGATGAAGACCTTGGGTGCGGGGTCGGCGGCGACCGCGGCGACCGCGGCGTCGGTGAAACGCTCCCACCCCTTGCCCTGGTGCGAGGCGGCCTGCCCCGCCTCGACGGTCAGGCAATTGTTGAGCAGCAGCACGCCCTGTTCGGCCCAGTGTTTCAGATAGCCGTGGCGCGCCGGCGGGATGCCGAGGTCGCTCTGCATCTCCTTGTAGATGTTGACGAGGCTCGGCGGCACGCGGACCCCCGGCTGGACCGAGAAGCACAGGCCGTGCGCCTGCCCGGGGCCGTGATAGGGGTCCTGCCCCAGGATGACGACGCGCACGTCCTGCGGCGGCGTCGCGTCGAGCGCCGCAAACCACTCGCGCGGCCGCGGATAGATGCGCTTGCCCTTCGCCCGCTGATCGGCGAGGAACTGCTTGAGCGCGCCCATATAGGGCTGATCGAACTCGCCGCCGATCCGTGCGAGCCAGTCGGGATGAAGCTTGACGTCCGCCATGCGCGCCGTTCGACCAGAGCCGGCGCCGCTTGTCCAGCATGCTTCGCCCGTGGCGGGCATAAAAAGGGCGGCGGGATCGCTCCCGCCGCCCGATGCTTTCGTGTCGGCGCGCGTCAGAAGCGGCCGCTGGCGCGCAGGAACACCCGGCGGCCGAGATAATCATATTGCGAACCGAACACCGGCGCCTGGCCGAGGGCCGAAACGCTGGTGTAGATCGTCGACGCCCGCGGTGGGGCGGTGTCGAAGATGTTCGCCACGCCGATCGTGATCTCGAAGCGGTCGGCGACATCGCGCGTCACCGACATCGAATGATAGAAGGTCGGCGCCAGCCGCGTGTCGGGGCAGAAGGTGCCGCCGGGGCGGAAGATCGAGGTGCGGCATGCGCTGCCCTGCTCGTCGAGCAGGTCCTGCCGGTTCGAGGTGCCGCCGATCACGTCGAGACCGTAGAAGAGCGTCCACGGCCCCTTTTCCCACGCGAGGTTGAAATCGCCGACCCATTTCGGATCGCCGGCCTCGCCATTGTCGTCGATCACGAAGCCGTCGAACAGCGAGACCTTGTCCTCGATCTGCCACGTCATCTGGGCGCGGAACGCCAGCGAGCCGAGGTTGCCGAGGTCCTGATCGAGCAGCAGCGTCACGTCGATGCCGCGGTTGCGCTGGCGGTTGATGTTCACATAGGTGTCGCGCACATCGGTGATATTATGCTCTTCAGGTCCCGAAGGCGCGCGGGTGATCAGGTCGCAGAGCGGATCGTCGAGCCCGAACTCGGAATTGTAGCAGCCGCTGATGATGCTCGCGGCGCCGAGCGTCGTGATCTCGTCCTTCACCTTGATGTCGAAATAATCGACCGCGAGGCTGGTCTTGAGGCCGCTCCACAGCACGCCCGACAGATCGGGCGTCAGGACGACGCTCGCCGTCTTGGCGGTCGAGGTTTCGGGCTTGAGCTGCCCGATGCCCCCACCCGACACCACTGTCGCAGATCCCGTCGCGCCGGTGAAATTGGCTGGAACACCCGCCGCGATGCAATTGTCGTAGACTCGCTGGCTCATCGTGCCCGCGGCAAGCTTGGTCGCGGCGTTGAGGCAGATGTCGATATCCTGCTGGTCGCGGTAACCCGTCTGGTTCTCGAGGAACAGCTCGAACAGCGCGGGCGCGCGGAACGAAGTGCCCCAGGTGCCACGGAAGCGCAGCCAGTCAGTGACCTCCCAGTCGAGCCCGGCCTTCCAGGTCGCGTCGCTGAAGCTGTCCTTCACCCCGTCGCGGCGCGTGGCATCGACGCTGGTATAGCGGCCGGCGCCCGACAGCGTCAGGCGCTGGATCAGCGGCGTGTCGTGGATCAGCGGAATCTGGAGTTCGCCGAAGACTTCCTTGCTGACCGTCTTGCCGGCGGTGATCCCCGACGAAGAACGCAGCGCGGCATTGCCCGCCAGCGTCACCTCGCCCGGCGTATCGTTGATCTTGTCCTGCCGGATCTGCGCGCCGAACGCCGCGCCGACCTTGCCCGCGGGCAGTTCGAACAGGTCGCCCGCGACGGTGGCTTCGGCCGATGTCTGGGTGAACAGCGTGCGGCCGGTTTCCTTGCCGAACAGGAAAGCGCGTTCCTGCGGCGTGAAATCACCGTTCAGGACCCTGGGATCGGTGAAGTCGATGTCGATGCACGGCACGCCGCGGATCGCCGTCGTCAGCCCGACGCACGACCGGGTGCGGAAGCTCTGCGAATCGAGCGAATCCTGGTAGATGACGTCCTGCGTATATTTGGCGTCCGACCGGCTGTACTGGCCGTAGACATCCCAGTTCCAGCCCGACAGCAACCCGCCGAAGTCGCCGCGCAGACCCAGCACGCCGCGATAATAGTCGACGTCGGTGCTGAAGTCCGATTTGGTCAGAACCAGCGGACGCAGAAGGAACGCGCCGGTGAACTCGGTATTGAAGGGATCGCCGAGGTCGCCGGGCGTGCAGTTATACACCGACGGGTCGCAGAACAGGAGCGTGATGGGAACCGGCAGGGCTCCGGTTCGGGTCGAATCGCCCGTGAACTGGAATACGTCGAGCTGCTGGAAACTGTTGTTGTAGGACTTGCGATTGTTGAACAGCAGTTCGGTGTAGATTTCGACATTATCGGTCAGTTCGTACGACGCATCCAGATAGCCGGTGAGACGCGTGACCTTCGAGAACACGTCCGACATCTGCTCGAGCGGCAGATACTGATTCGTCGCGCCGGTCGACGGACCGTCGAAGTTCAGCCCGAAGAAATCGGCCGGGGCGGATATGCCGAAAGCGCCATAGTCGTTGAACGAGATGCCGACCTGACCGAATTGCGATCCATATTGTCCGATGAACAATTGCTGGCCGTTGGGGGCCAGCAGCGTCGGCCGGAACCCCACAAGGTCGCCGTCATCGTTGACGATCGGATCGCCGCTGAAATCATTGTTGGTCAGGATCAGGTTGCCGATGATGCCGTTGCACGCCGGCTTGCCGGTGCGGAAATCGACGATGTCGGCACGCGTTCCGTCCTCGCGCGTCAGATATTCCTCCTGACAGCCCAGGAACTTGCGGTCGTTCCGGCGCAGATTCTGCTGCTGGTAATAATCGACCGTCGCCAGCACATGGCCGCGGTCGAAGCGCTTGCCCCAGGTGACGTTGAAATCAATAGGTCTCGCCGCCGCCGTGTACCGGAACCGAGGTGAAGCCGCCGACCTCGAAGCCGTCGGTGTCGGTCTTGGTCAGGATGTTGACCACGCCCGCGACCGCGTCGGAGCCGTAGATGGAGGAGGCGCCGGTCTTCAGCACCTCGACCTGCTTGACGACCGACAGCGGCAGCACGTTGAGGTCGAACGACGACACCGCACCGCGAACGCCCGCGGGACCGGCGCGGCGGCCGTTGAGCAGCACCAGCGTGCGCTCGGCGCCAAGGCCGCGCAACGAGACGGTCTGCGCGTCGGCACCGCCATTGGTGACGAAGCTGTTCGAAATCGCCGACGTGATCTGGATCGAGCCCGCCGCCACCGGCGACGACTGGAGCAGGTCGGCAAGCTGGTTCTGGCCCTGCTTCTGCCCCAGGTCGGGGTTTATGATCTGGATCGGGTCGGGGCTGTTGAACTCGCTCTTTCGGATGCGTGAGCCCGTGACGATGATGGCCCCGTCGTCGCTGCCGACGCGATCCGGCGTCGCGACGGTCGTGTTGACGCGATCGGCGCAGGCATCGCGCTCGGCCTGCGTGTCATAGGCCGAGCAATCCTCCGCCTGCTGCGCCTGTGCCGGCGCGGCCGACATGGTGATCGCGATCAGCGATGCCGTTGCGGTCAGGATCGCCGACGTCCTTGTTCCAATTTTCATGCTGAATCCCCGGTTTGTCTGAATCGCACGCGCGATCCCGTGTTTTGCCCCACGACTTCGGTATAAATGCCTAACGCAGGTTGACTATCCGTTTCGCCGGAAAAAAAGTGGCGGGTGTGGCCGAAATGCGACACCTGCTTCCCATCGCTCGCCGGGCCGCCTTGCTGTGTCGCGACGGCGCCGCTAACGGTCGCACCATGAGCAGCGGAACGACAAGCCTGACACCCGACACGCCGCCGATCGGCGCTGCGCTGTCGCGTCTGGAGGCGACCGTGCGCGAGCGGCTCGATTCGGGAACCGCCGCCTCCTCCTATGTCGCCAGCCTCGCCGCCAAGGGTCCGGCGAAGATCGCGCAAAAGCTGGGGGAAGAGGCGGTCGAGACCGTCATCGCGGCGCTGGCCGAAGACCGGACGGCGCTGGCCGGAGAGGCGACCGACCTCGTCTTTCACCTGACGGTTCTGCTCGCCGAGCGGGGCCTCGGCTGGGATGCGATCGCCGCCGAACTCGACCGGCGCGACGGCGTCTCGGGCCACGCCGAAAAAGCCGCCCGACAATCATAGGAGCCCCCGACATGGCGATCGACGCGACGCTGCCCTACGACGACGGCAACATCTTCGCCCGCATCCTGCGCGGCGAACTGCCCGCGAAGACCGTCTACGAAGACGAGCATGCACTCGCCTTTCACGACATCAACCCGCAGGCTCCGACGCATATCCTGGTGATCCCCAAGGGCGCCTATGTCAGCTGGGACGATTTCTCGGCGCGCGCGAGCGACGCCGAAATCGCGGGCTTCGTTCGCGCGGTCGGAAAGATCGCGCGCGACCTCGGCCTCGTCGAACCCGGCTATCGCCTGCTCGCCAATGTCGGCCCCGACAGCGGGCAGGAGGTGCCGCACCTGCACGTCCACCTGTTCGGCGGACATGGGCTCGGCCCGATGCTCGTCCGCTAGAACGGCGTGCCATAAATATGCAACGCTCCTTATCCGTCAGATTTAAGGCTCAATGCTCTAAACGCTGATGATTTTGGATTGACCCCCTTTCGTCATTGCGAGCGGAGCGAAGCAATCCAGAGCGGTTACCGCCCACTCTGGATTGCCGCGCGGCTTCGCCGCTCGCAATGACGAGTCCATTCGATGTCATCACGCTCGAGGACAGCACCCCCACCGCTTCGCAATGATCGCGATCACAGCGATGACGCCGCGCGTGGCGGACCATGTGCGCTGCGCGGCAGCGGGTGGACTCCTGCCCCTGTTTCCAGCAGGATAGATACGCCAGCCGGCGCAGGAGAGTTGAGGCGATGATGCAGCGATGGCAGGGGCTGGGCGCACGCCTGGCCGGAAAGATGCGGCTGGCCCTGCTGGTTCCGCTCGGTCTCGCGCTCGCTGCGGCGGGCGGCGACACGGTGCCGCAGGTCACGCTCGCGACGCCGGGCAGCGCCAGCGGCGGTGACGGCGCGATCAGCCGCTTCACGCTGCGTTTCTCCGAAGACATGGTGCCGCTCGGCGATCCGCGCGCGAAGGCGCCCGCCACCGATGACTGCAAGGTTCCGGGCACCGGACGCTGGGTCGATACGCGGACATGGGTGCTCGAATTCGACGCGCCGCTGCCCGGCGGCAAGCGTTGCCACGTCGAACTGCGCTCCGACCTCGTCACCGCGCGCGGCGTTTCGGTCGTCGGCAACGGCCGCTTCGCGATCGACACCGGCGGCCCGTCGGCGCGCGCCGTGCTCGCCGGGGGGACCTATGACGGGATCGAGGAGGATCAGCTCTTCCTCGTCGCCACCAACGTCGCCGCCGACCGCGCCTCGGTCGGCCGCTTCGCCTATTGCGCGGTCGACGGGATCGGAGAGAAGATTCCGGTCGACGTGCTGCCACGCGACACCGCGGCGCAGATCTGGACCGGGCTTGGCGACGGCGACTGGTCGCGCCAGTCCTTCGCCTATGACGCCGGCCTGCCGCTGCGCCTGCCCGCGGCCGGCGCCGATCGTGACGCCGCGCTCGATCGCATCGTGCCGGTCAAGTGCCGCCGGCCGCTGCCGCCGGGCCGCGAGATGGCGCTCGTCTGGGATGCCCGCATCCAGCAGGCCGGCGTCCCCGGCCGCACCGCCGGTCGCGACCAGCGCTTCGACTATGATGTGCGCCCGGCCTTCACCGCCAAGATGGCGTGCAGCCGCGTCAATCCGCAGGCGGGCTGCAACCCGATCAGGGACGTCGTGGTCAAGTTCGCCTCGCCGGTGGCGCGCGAGACCGCACTCGCTGCGACGCTCGCCACCGCCGATGGCAAGCGCCTGACCGCGAAAGCCGACGCCGACGATGCCAATGATCGGTGGCTGACCCAGGTCCACTTCGCCGGGCCGCTGCCGCAGAATGTCGACGCGACGCTGACCCTGCCCGCCGACGTCGTCGACCAGAGCGGCCGCAAGCTCGCCAACGCGTCGAACTTCCCGCTGAAATTCCACATCGACCGCGCCCCGCCGCTGGTCAAGTTCGCCGCGAGCTTCGGCATATTGGAGGCGAAGGAAGGCGGCGTGCTGCCCGTCACGGTGCGCGGGGTCGAATCGTCGCTCGTCCAGGCGAACCTCAGGATACCGGCGACCGCGCTGAAGGTCGGCGACGACGATGCGGCGGTCGCGCGCTGGCTGAAGCGCGTCGACGACGCCGACGACACCGATTATCGTGAGGAAAAGAACGCGCGCGGCGAAGAGGTCACCGTCAATTACACCGGCACGACATCGGTGTTCGACGGCGCTCCGGCGGGCGGCGAGCGCCGCGGCCTGACGCTGTCGCCCCCCGGCGGCGGCAAGGACTTCGAGGTCGTCGGCATCCCCCTGACCGAAAAGGGCTTTCACGTCGTCGAGATCGCGAGCCCCGAACTCGGCGCCGCGCTGCTCGGGCGCAAGGCGACGCGCTATGTCGCGACCGCCGCGCTCGTCACCAACATGGCGGTGCATTTCAAATGGGGCCGCGAAAGCTCGCTCGCCTGGGTGACGGCGCTCGACACCGGCCTGCCCGTCGCGGGCGCGGAGATTCGCGTCAGCGACAGCTGCACCGGCCGCCTGCTCGCGCGCGGCACCGCCGACAAGGCGGGCCGCCTCGCCTTCCCGAACGGCCTGCCGCAGCCCGAAACCTGGTCGAGCTGCGACACGGACGCCGACCCGTCGAACAGCGAAGGTCATGCGCTGATGGTCACCGCGCGCGCGGGCGACGATTTCAGCTTCACCCTTACCGACTGGGGCAGCGGCATCCGCCCCTATGACTTCGACCTGCCCTATGGCTGGTCCGAACGCGGCGACATCCTCCACACCCTGTTCGATCGTGCGCTCGTCAAGGCGGGCGAGACGGTCAACATGAAGCATGTCCTGCGCCGCCCCGTGGGCACGGGCTTCGCGGTTCCGCAGCCGATGGCGGGCCGGCTCCGCCTCGTCCATCGCGGCTCCGACACCGAGTTCGAAATGCCCTTCGCCATCGACGCGAGCGGCAGCGGCGACACGATATGGAACGTCCCCGCCTCGGCGCCGATGGGCGACTATGACCTCGTCTTCGTCACCAAGGACAAGGATGGCGAGGACAAGACGATCTGGAGCGACGCGTCGATCCGCGTCGACGAATATCGCCTGCCGACGATGAAGGCGACGGTCACCGGGCCCAGATCGGCGCTCGTCCGCCCGACCGCGGTGCCGCTGGCGCTGTTCGTCGGCTATCTGTCGGGCGGCCCCGCCGGGAACCTGCCCGTCGAGGTGCGCACCGCCTTCACCCCGCGCTGGTCGCCGCCGGAGGATTATCGCGACTGGGATTTCGACGGCCAGCCGGTCCGCGAAGGGGTGGTCCAGCTCGACGACAGCGGCGAGGAACCCGAAGCCGACATGCCGCTCGCGCGGTCGGTGCCGATCACCCTCGGCGCCGACGGCACCGCATCGACGAGCGTGATCGTCGACCAGCCGATCGTCCGGCCGACCCAGATGGCGGTCGAGATGGACTATGAGGATGCGAACGGCGAGACGCTGACCAGCAGCCGGCGCATCACCCTCTATCCGTCGGCGGTGCGGCTGGGGGTCAGGACCGACGGCTGGCTGATGCGCGACAACGACCTGCGCCTGAAATTCATCGCGCTCGATCTGGACGGCAAGCCGATCCGCGGCCAGCGCGTCGCGGTGACCCTCTACAATCGCGAGATCATCACCGCGCGGCGGCGGCTGATCGGCGGTTTCTACGCCTATGACAACCAGATGCGCACGACGAAGCTCGATGCCGCGTGCAGCACGACGACCGACAGCCTCGGCCGCGCGAGCTGCGCGATGGCGCCCGGCGTCTCGGGCGAGGTCACGGTGGTCGCGACGACGACCGACGCCGACGGCAACGAAGCGCGCGCGGTTCGCTCGGTCTGGCTCGCGGGCGACGACGACTGGTGGTTCGGTGGCGACAATGGCGACCGCATGGACGTGATCGCCGAACAGCCGCGCTACGCCGCGGGCGACACCGCGACCTTCCAGGTCCGCATGCCGTTCCGCGAGGCGACGGCGCTGGTCACCGTCGAGCGCGAGGGCGTGCTGTCGAGCTTCGTCACGCCGCTGAAGGGCACCGACCCGGTGGTGAAGGTCAAGCTGCCCGCGACCTATGCCCCCGACGTCTATGTCTCGGTGATGGCGGTGCGCGGGCGCGTGACGGGCGGCGAAAGCTGGTTCCGCAAGATGAAGCGCGCGGTCGGCTTCCGCATCGAAAACAGCGAGGGCGCGCCGCCCACCGCGCTCGTCGATCTCGCCAAGCCCGCCTATCGCATGGGAATCGCGCGGATCAAGGTCGGCTGGGAAGGCCACCGGCTCGGCGTCAAGGTGAAGGCCGACAAGGAGAAATATGCGGTGCGCGAAACCGCGAAGGTGGCGATCGAGGTCAGGACTCCGAACGGCAAGGCCGCCGCGGGCGCCGACGTCGCCTTCGCCGCGGTCGACGAGGCGCTGCTCCAGCTCGCGCCGAACGACAGCTGGGCGCTGCTCGACGCGATGATGGGCGACCGCACGCTCGACGTGCTGACCTCGACCGCGCAGATGCAGGTGGTCGGCAAACGCCACTATGGCCGCAAAACACTCGCCCCCGGCGGAGGCGGCGGCGGTGACCTCAGCGGCCTGACGCGCGAGGATTTCCGCCCCGTCCTGCTGTGGAAGGGGCATGTCCCGCTCGACGCAAAGGGCCGCGCAACGGTCGAGGTGCCCTTGTCGGACAATCTGTCGGGCTTCCGCCTCGTGGCGATCGCGACCGACGGCGCGCAATATTTCGGCACCGGCGAAACGAGCGTGCGCACCGTGCAGGATCTCGCGGTCTTCGCCGGGCTTCCCGAACTGGTGCGCACCGGCGACACCTATGACGCGCGCTTCACGCTGCGCAACGGCACCGACCGGCCGATGGAGGTCGTCGCGACCCCGACGCTGTCGCCCGCGGTGGCGACCGGCCAGCCGCTGACCGTCACCATCCCGGCGGGCGGCGCCGTGCCGATCAGCTGGTCGATGACCGCCCCCGCCGAAGCGGGCCCGCTCGAATGGACGATCGAGGCGGTGTCGAAGAACGGTCGGCAGCGCGACCGGCTGGTCTTCGCGCAGCAGGTCGAACCCGCCGTGCCGGTCGAGACATGGGCCGCCAGCCTGCTACGCGTCGGGCCGGGCACGACCCTGCCGATCGCCATCCCGGCCGGGGCGCTGCCCGGCGGCACCGTCGACATCGCGCTGGCGGGCACGCTTGCGCCGCCGCTTGCCGGGGTGCGCGACTATATGGCGATATACCCCTACGACTGTTTCGAACAATCGACTTCGCGCGCGGTCGCGCTCGGCGACCTCGGGCGCTGGCAGGCGCTCGCGGGCGCGATGCCGACCTATCTCGATGACGACGGCCTGCTGCGCTATTGGCCGAGCAGCCGGCTGGAGGGTTCACCCGAGCTGACCGCCTATGTGCTCGCGATTACCGCGGCGAACGGCTTCGCGATCCCCGAGGCGTCGAAGACGAAGATGGTCAAGGCGTTGCAGGCGGTCGTCGAGGGACGGCTGGCCCGCAAGGGATATGGCCCCTACGATATCCGGCCGGTGCGCGTTGCCGCGCTGGCGGCGCTCGCGCGCAATAATGCGGCCAGCCCCGCGCTGGTCGCCGCGATCGACATGGCGCCCGCCGACATGGCCACTGGTACGCTCGCCGACTGGCTCGTCGCGATCGAGCGGACGCCGGGCGTCCGGGGCGCGGCCGCGCTGCGCACCGCCGCCGAGGCCGAATTGCGCAAGCGGCTCGTCTACGAAGGCACGCGTCTCGACCTCGTTGACGACGTGAAGGCACCATGGTGGATGATGACGAGCGGCGACGAGATGGCGATCAAGACGCTCGAAGCCGTGCTCGGCCGCAAGGGCTGGGAAGACGATGCGGGCCGGCTGATGGTCGGCGTCGCGCAGCGCCAGCGCAAGGGTCATTGGGACACCACCCCCGCCAACGCCTGGGGCGCGGTAACGGTGCGCCGCTTCGCCGATCTCTATCCGGCGAGCGCGATCACCGGCACCACCACCGTCCGCCTCGCGGACGCCGGCGCGTCGCAAGGCTGGCCGCTGCCCGCCGACGCCGCGCCGCTGCGCCTTCCGCTCGCCGCCGCGCCGATGACGCTCGCCCACCAGGGCAGCGGAGCGCCATGGGCGACCGTCCGCGTCCGGGCGGCGGTGCCGCTCAAGGAACCGTTCAACGCCGGCTATCGCATCAAGCGGTCGATGCACATCGTCAAGGCGGCGAACAAGGACCGGCTGACGCGCGGCGACGTCGTCAAGGTGCGGATCGAGATCACCGCGGCGGCAGGCCGGACATGGGTGATCGTCAACGATCCGATCCCGCCCGGCGCGACGATCGTCGGCAATCTCGGCGGCCAATCTGAAATGCTTGCCGGTCAGGCCAGCGGGTCGGGCTGGCAGCCAAGCTATGTCGAGCGCGGGCGCGACAGCTGGCGCGGCTATTTCGGCTGGATGCCGGCGGGCACGCACGCCGTCGAATATGTCGTGCGCCTCAACGGATCGGGCCGCTTCACCCTGCCCGCGACGCGGGTCGAAGCGATGTATTCGCCCGCGATCCGCGGCCAGTGGCCGAACGCACCGCTGACGGTGGCGGCGGAGTGATGGAGCCGGAACACATCCTTCAATCGCCGTGATGATGGCGCGCGTCGCAAGCTCGCAGTCTGACGATGACTGAACACGTCCCCCGCAAACGCCGCTGGCGCAACACCTTGCTGTGGACCGCACTCGCCACGCTCGTCCTCGTCACGATCGCGCATCGTCTCACCCGTCCGCCCGCGATGCCTGATTATGAAATGGTGCGCGCCGGCTGGCAGCCCAGCGAGGCGTGGCTCTACGACCGCGACGGCCGCCTCCTCGACAGCGAGCGCGTCGATTTCGAGCGGCGGCGGACGGCGTGGGTGCCGCTGGCGGCGATCAATCCCGCGCTGCGCGACACGGTGGTCGCGGCAGAGGACAAACGCTTCTGGTCGCACGGCGGCGTCGACTGGCTCGCGATGGCGAGCGCGGCCCGCGCGCGCTGGAGCGGCGGACGGTCGCGCGGCGCCTCGACGCTGCCGATGCAGCTCGCCGCCTTCCTCGCGCCCGAGCTCGCACAGCCGGGGCAGCGCGGCTGGCGCGCGAAGCTTCGCCAGATGCGCGCCGGGCAGGCGCTCGCATCGCATTGGACCCGCGAACAGATACTCGAGGCCTATTTCAACCTCGTGCCGCTGCGCGGCGAGGTACAGGGGGTCGGCGCCGGCACGCGCAGCCTGTTCGGCAAGCCGCCGGCGCAGATGACGCGCACCGACGCCGTGCTGTTCGCGGCGCTGCTCCCCAATCCGGCGGCGGACGCCGGGGCCCTCGGGCGGCGCGCCTGCCGCCTCGCGCGCGCCGCCGACTGCGCCCCGCTACGCGCCGCCGCCGCGACGTTGGTGTCGGGCGAGCGCGCCGCGCGCTTCGACCCCGCGCTCGCGCCGCACCTCGCCGTGCGCCTGCTCGACGCGCCGGGCAAGCGCGTGACGACGACGATCGATCGCCGCATCCAGGGCGCAGCTATCGTCGCGATGCGCCGCCAGCTCGCCGGGCTCGGTGCCGAGCGGGTGCGCGACGGTGCGGTGGTCGTCCTCGACAACGCCACCGGCGACGTGCTCGCCTATGTCGGCGGGGTCGGGCTGAAATCGACCGCCGCCGCGGTCGACGGCGCCAACGCCCGGCGGCAGGCGGGTTCGACGCTCAAGCCCCACCTCTATGCGCAGGTGATCGAAAAGGGCTGGCTCACCGCCGCCTCGATCCTCGACGACAGCCCGGTGCAGCTCGACACCGCCTCGGGCCTCTATGTCCCCAAGAATTACGACCACAGTTTCAAGGGGCCGGTCAGCGTGCGTCACGCGCTCGCCGCGTCGCTCAACGTCCCCGCGGTGCGCGCGCTTGTGATCGACGACGTCCAGCAGTTCCGCGACCGTCTGTGGGCGCTCGGCTATCATGGACTGGTCGAGGACGGCGACTATTACGGCTTCAGCCTCGCGCTCGGGTCGGCCGAGGTCAGCCTCGTCGAGCAGGCGAACGCCTTCCGCACCCTCGCCAACCAGGGCCGCTGGTCGCCGGTCCGTTTCGTGAAGGGGGCGGCACAGGGGGAGGAGCGCCGGATCGTGGATCCCGGCGCCGCCTTCATCGTCGCCGACATCATGGCCGACGCTTCGGCGCGCGCCGACGCCTTCGGCGCCGACAGCGCGCTGCGCCTGCCCTTCTGGGCCGCGGCGAAGACGGGGACGTCGAAGGGGATGCGCGACAATTGGTGCGTCGGCTTTTCGGACCGCTACACGGTCGCGGTCTGGGTCGGCAATCTGGAGGGGGATTCGATGCGCGCGGTGTCGGGCACGTCGGGCGCGGCGCCGGTGTGGCGCGACGTGATGCTCACGCTACACGCCGGCCGCCCCGGCAAGCCGCCCGCTCCGCCCGCCGATGTCGAGGCGCGCCAGGTCAGCCTGCCCGGCACGCGCGAGCCGCCGCGCCGCGAATATTTCCTGCGCGGCACCGCGCAGACCGAGATGGCGGCCGCCCCCGCCGCCGCGCGCCGCCCGCGCATCACCAGCCCGGTCAGCGGCAGCGTCTATGCGCTCGACCCCGACATCCCGGCGGGCCGTCAGCAGCTCGCGGTCGTGGTCAGCGGCGAGGTCACGGGTTTCCGCCTGATCCTCGACAAGCAGGTGCTCGGCGACGCCGACGCGGGACAGCAGATCGTGCCGCGTCCCGGTAGCCATATATTGACCCTCACCGATCCCGGCGGGCGGACGATCGATCGCGTACGCTTCACGGTGCGATAAGGGAGGTCGGCCACGAACCGCATACGGAATCGTCGAATCTACTGCGGGACGATGGAAGCGAAGTTAAGCCATTCCCCATGAAATTATGTTGCGCTGACCGGCGGAGCGGTTAGTCTGCGCCGCCAGGAGACGGGCGGCGGCCCTTGCCGCCCGACAAGGGGACACTCGCATGATATTTGGTCGTGTCAAACCGCTGGACGCCATATTGGCGACAGCGGAAAAGAAATCGTTGCATCGTTCGCTCGGCGCCTTCCAACTCACCATGCTGGGGATCGGCGCGGTGATCGGCACCGGGATTTTCGTGCTGACCGCCGAGGCAGCGCAAAAGGCCGGGCCCGGCATGATGATCAGCTTCGTCATCGCCGGCTTCGTCTGCGCCTTCGCCGCGCTCTGCTATGCCGAAATGGCGGCGATGGTGCCGGTTTCGGGTTCGGCCTATACCTATAGCTACGCGGTGATGGGCGAGCTGATCGCCTGGATGGTCGGCTGGGCGCTGATCCTCGAATATGCGGTGGCCGCGGGCGCGGTCTCTGTCGGCTGGTCGGGCTATGTCGTCGGGCTGGCGGAAAATGCGCTGGGGATCGACATACCCTCCACATGGGTGCTCGGGCCGTTCGACGGCGGGATGATCAACCTGCCGGCGATGGCCATCGCGGGGCTCGTCACCTGGCTGCTGGTGATCGGCACGCGCGAATCCGCGACCGTCAACGCGATCCTCGTCGTCATCAAGGTGGCGGCGCTGACGCTGTTCATCGCGCTCGCGGTGCCGGTGATGAACATGGAGAATTTCGAACCCTTCGCGCCGCTCGGCATCGGGGGGATCGGTGCCGCCGCCGCCTCCATCTTCTTCGCCTATGTCGGGTTCGACGCCGTGTCGACCGCGGCGGAAGAGACGAAGAACCCGCAACGCAACATGCCGATCGGCCTGATCGGCAGCCTCGCCATCTGCACCATCTTCTACCTGCTCGTCGCCGCGGGCGTCATCGGCACCGTTGGCGCACAGCCGGTCGGCATCGACGCCGCCACCGGTCACGCGCTCGAACCCGGAAGCCGCGCGCTGGCGTCGGCATGCGGCGCGATCGGCGACCAGGCGGTCGTCTGTTCGAAGGAGGCGCTGGCCTGGACGATGCGTGAAATCGGCTGGCCGCAGATCGGCAACCTGATCGGCCTCGCCGCCGGGCTCGCCCTGCCGTCGGTCATCCTGATGATGATGTTCGGCCAGACGCGCATCTTCTTCGTGATGAGCCGCGACGGGCTGCTGCCGCAGGCCTTCTCGCGGATTCACCCGAAGTTCCACACCCCGCATGTCATCACGATCATCACGGGCATTGCCGTGGCGCTGTTCGCGGCCTTCTTCCCGGTCGGGCAGCTCGCCAACATCTCCAACTCGGGTACGCTGTTCGCCTTTGCCGCCGTGTCGATCGCGGTGATGACGATCCGCCGCACCGATCCGACCCGGCATCGGCCGTTCAGGACGCCGATGATCTTCGTCACGGCGCCGATCGCGGTCCTCGGCTGCATCTATCTGTTCTTTAACCTCGATCACAAGAGCATCACGCTGTTCCTGATCTGGGCGGCGGTCGGCCTCGTCGTCTATTTCCTGTACAGCCGCTCGCGCAGCTATGTCGGGCGCGGGATCATCGACGTGCACGAGGACGATCCCGACGCGCCGCCGCAGCCGGTGCCCCCGATCCCCTGAACCGGCGATCGGAACTGGAAAGACGAAAGGGGGCCTCGCGCCCCCTTTCTCTTGCGCGCCTCTCTGCTGCGCGGGGCACCGCCGTGCGGCGCGTCAGAAGGGGGATTTGGCCGCAGTCCCCGGCCGGGTGAACAGCTTGCCGCGCTCGGCCCACAGGACCAGCGCCAGGCCGATGACGGCGCAGGCGCAGAAGGCATAGGCGAGCGGCAGCGTCGTCCCGTCGTACAATTGCCCGATCAGCGCCCCCGCCCCCGCAGCGAGCAGCGTCTTCGCAAAGCTCTGATAAGAGGAGGCGACGCCCGCCATATGGCCGAAATCCTCCATCGCGATCGAACCGAAATTGCTGCCGATGAACCCGATCAGGCCGACGTTGATCATCATCAGAACCGTGAACATCCACAGCGTCTCGCCGCCGCTCAGCGCGACGAGGATCTGTGCGATCGACGTCGCCATGAAGGCGAAGACGGCGCTTTGCGACACGCGCCGTGCACCGAAGCGCTCGACGATCGCCGCGTTCGAGAAATTCGCCGCCGCGATGCCGATGGCGACGCAGGCAAAGACCAGCGGAAACAGGCTTCGCGCGTCGAAGACGTCGGCGATGATCTGCTCGCTACTATTGAGATAGCCATAGAGCGCGGCCTGCATCATGCCCGAGGCGATCATATAGCCCGCGGCGCGGCGGTGCCGCGTCACCGTCGCCCAGCCCGCGACCATCGTGCGCCAGTCGAGCGGGCGCACGTCGGCGGGGGCGAGCGTTTCGGGCAGCCGGCGCAGCCAGAGGATCATCACCACCCCCATCACCGCGAGGACGATGAAGATCGCGCGCCAGCCGGCGACCGCCTCGACCCCCGCGCCCATCGTCGGGGCGATGATCGGCACGACCATGAAGACGAGGAAGATCAGCGACAGGCGCTTCGCCATCGCATCGCCCGAAAAGAGATCGCGGATCACCGCGACGACGATCACGCCCAGCGCGGCGCTGACCAGTCCATGCCCGAAACGCAGCGCGAGCAGCATCGGAAAGCTCATCGCGAGCCCGCAGCCGATCGACAGGATCACATAGCCGACCAGCGCCGGCACCAGCACCCCCTTGCGCCCGAAGCGGTCGGCGAGCGGGCCATAGACGAGCGAACCGATCCCGATGCCGAGCAGATAGACCGAGATCACATATTGGCGGTGGTTCGCCACCGCGACCTCCAGCCCGCGGCCGATCGCGGGCAGCGCGGGCAGCATCGAATCGATGGCGAGCGCGTTCAGCGCCATCACCATCGCCATCATGATCACCATTTCACGATCGCCGGGGAGGCTCAACCGCGGCGAAGGCTCTGTCATTTTGTGCATTGCAGCAATGTATGCACATGCCGCCGCTTTGGATAGCCCCTATCCACGTGCCGGCCGGCGAAAGACTGGGCGACCCCATAAGCAAAGGGCCGCCCCGGTCGCCCGGGACGGCCCCTTCGCCGGAAATATGGTCCGGACCGGACGGTCAGGCCTGGCGGGTGCCGGTCATCGCCATCGAACCGAAGGGACCGGCCTTGATCGTGCCGGTCAGCGTGTCGCCGTCGATGGTCGCTTCGCATTCGAGCGTCATCGGCATCGGCACCTTCATGTTCATCGTCCAGTTCAGCTTGTTGCCGTCGACCTTGCCGTTCTCGACGTCGAGCGATCCCATCGTGCCGGCGTTCTGGCCGGTGAAGCTGTCGCCCTCGCTCTTCACGGTAAAGACCGACTTCTGGTCGCCCATCGGCGACTTGGTCACGCAATCATAGCTGCCGTCGACTTGAGACATCGAAACCCTCCTACTGAAACTAATGTCAATTAGCTGGAGCCACTGTTTCGACGTTCAAACCCAGTCCGTCAAGCTGTGGTTTCACGATCGAGGCATCGCCGACGACGACATAGACGAGATCGTCGACGCTCAGCGCCTCGCGCGCCGCGGCGTCGACTGCGGGGGTGGTCATCGCTTCGTATTTCGCGGCGATCGTCTCGTAATAATTGTCGGGGCGATCGAACTTGACGATCGAGCGCAGCCCGCCGAGCACGTCGCCCGACGTTTCGAAGCTGCCGGGCAATTCGCGGACGCTGCCGTTGACCGTCCGCTCCAGTTCTGCCGCCGTCACCCCCTTGTCGCTGAGGAAGGTCTGGAGGTCGCTGCGGAACTCGCGGATCGAATCGCCGGTGCGGTCGGCCTGCACCGGCGCGACCACGACCCAGGTCAGCCGGTCCTTGTCGGCCGAGATCGCCGAACGCACGCCATAGGACCAGCCCTTGGTCTCGCGCAGGTTCATGTTGAAGCGCGACAGGAAGTCGCCGCCGAAGATGTCGTTCGCGGCGCGCAGCACCTCGAGGCTGTCGGAGCCCTTCGCGGCGAGCACCTTGCCCGCCATGATGACCGATTGCGGCGATTTGGGCCGGTCGACCAGCAGGATGCGCGGCTGCGGCGCGGGGATGGCGATGTCGAAATGCTTCTCGCCCTTCGGCGCCGCGGGCGGCTTCCACTGGCCGAGCGTCGCGTCGAGTTGCCGCCGCACTTCGGCAAGCGTGGTATCGCCGACGACGAAGATGCGGGCGTTGTCGGGGCGGATCCACGCCGAATGGAAGGCGACGAGCTGGTCGCGCGTCGCCGCCGCGACCGCCTTGGCATTCCCGAGGCCCGAGGGCGGGATACCATAGGGATGGTCGGCGCCATAAAGCGCCGGCCGCAGCACGCGCGAGGCGATCGCGTTCGGGTTGTTGAGTTCGGCCTTCAGGCGGTTGAGCTGCTGCGCGCGCACCCGCTCCAGTTCCTGCGCGTCGAAGGCCGGGTGGCGGATATAGTCGGCGAGCAGGCCGAGCGAGGCACTGAGGTTGGGCTTGAGCGCAAACAGGCTGAAAATCGTCTCGTCGGCGTTGGCGGTCCCGTCGATCTGCGCGCCGAGCCGCTCCTTCGCCTCGGCGAAGGCGATCGAATCGAGGCTGGTCGTCCCCTCGTCCATCAGGCTGAGCATCAGCGACTGGGTGCCCAGCGCATCGTGCGGGTCGGCGGCATAGCCGGCGTCGAAGCTGACCGCGACCTGCACCGTCGGCACCGCGGTCCGCCGCGCGAAGACGACCTCGATCCCGTTGCGCAGCGTCGTGCGCTCGATCGCCGGGAAGTCGAGCGCGGTGAGCCCGCTCACCGCCGGCAGCTGCGACCGGTCGGCGATCGCCGTCGCGCCCATCGCGCCCGTGTCGGGTCCGACGTCGCCGAGCGCCGCGTTCCAGTAGCGGTCGGGCGCGACAGCCGCCGCGGCCTTGCCCGCCGTCACCGCGCCGCCGCGGTTCTCGCCGCCCTCGGTCCGCTCACCGGGCGTGTAGGTGAGCGAGAAGGCCGGTCGCGCCATCCATTTGCGCGCCACCGCCGCCGCCTGCTCGGGGGTCGTCTTCGCAAGCCGGTCGAGCTCGGTCCGGTAATGATCCGGATCGTTCGAATAGAGCGCGCCCTCGGCCAGCGTCACCGCCTTGCCGCCGAAGCCGCCGACCGATTCGAGCCCGGCGATCGTGCCGCCCAGATAGCTCGCCGCCGCGCGTTGCAGTTCGTCGGCGGTCGGCCCGGTTTCTAGGAATCTGGCGATCTCGGCGTCGAGCCGCTGGCCGACCAGCGCCGGATCGACGCCTTCCTTCACATCGGCCTGGACGATCAGTATGCCGGCATCCTCGAAGGTCTGGGCAAAGGCGGCGACCGCGACCGCGACCGGGTCCTTGCGGACCATCGCATTGTCGAGCCGCGAAGAGGACAGCCCGCCGAGCACGGTCGCCGCCATCTGCAGCGGCACCGCCTCGGGATCGTTGAGGCCGGGGATCGCCCACATGCGATAGAGACGCGTCGTCGGGATCAGGTCACGGACCTCCCTGGCGAGCGGCGCGGGTAGCGTCGGCACCGACACCGGCGGCGCGGTCACCGCGGGGCCCTGCGCAATGTCGCCGAACCATTCGGTCACCTTCGCCTTCGCGGTCGCGACATCGATGTTGCCCGCGAGCACGAGCACCGCGTTGTTCGGTCCGTAATGGTCGGTGAACCAGCGCTTCACATCGTCGAGCGACGCCGAATCGAGGTCGGCCATCGAACCGATGGTGCTGTGATGATAGGGATGGCCGGTGGGAAAGAGATTCTCGAAAATCTCGTAGCGCAGCAGGCCGAAGGGATTGTTGTCGCCCTGCCGCTTCTCGTTCTGGACGACACCGCGCTGGTTGTCGAGCTTGTCCTGCGTCACCGCGCCGAGCAGATGCCCCATGCGGTCGCTTTCGAGGAACAGCGCGCGGTCGAGCGCGCCGGTCGGCACCGTCTCGAAATAATTGGTGCGGTCCATGCTGGTGGTGCCATTGAAATCGGTCGCGCCGACCTGTTGCAGCGGCTCGAAGAAATCGCCGGGCGCATTCTCCGACCCGTTGAACATCAGATGCTCGAACAGGTGCGCGAAGCCCGTCTTGCCCTTCGGCTCGTGCTTCGAGCCGACGCGATACCACACCGACACCGCGACCACCGGCGCCTTGCGATCCTCGTGCACGATCACGCGCAGGCCGTTGTCGAGCGTGAAAGCCTGCCACGGAATGTCGACCGCCTTCACCAGTTCGGCGACCGGCGCAGGCTGCGCCGCCTTGCTTCTGGCGAGCGCGGGACCGGCGGCGACCAGCGCGGTCGACAGGGCAAGGGCGGCGGCGAGACGGGAAAGACGCGGCATGGACATCCTCTCGAACGGGGAAAAACCGGCCGGCCTGCGGACCGGCCGTGCCGAACGGCAGTGTATCAATGGTGTAGGACGGCCGTGCGGGGCTTTCAAGGCCGATAGAAACGCGCCCCGCTGGCGCGCAGCGCCGCCGGGTCGAACAGCACCGGCTTCAACCTGTGCGCCACGAACAGCGGCGCCTGGTCGTTATAGTGCGGACTGTCCGGCCGCGTCGTCGCGGCCCCGAAGGGCTGGATCGATTCCGAATGCACCCGCCCGTCGCGGTCCCACGTCACGAACAGGATGAAGCTGTCGCCGTGGCGCACTTTCAGCCGCCCGTCGGGCTCGACGTCCCACAGCGTCGAGGCGCGGATCGTGTCGTTGCCGCCGTCGAGCGGCAGGTCGACGCGGCGTGGTCCCTCGCCGTGCCGCAGCCGCAGCACCGTGCCCAGCTTCGGATCGAGCGTCGCGAAATGGTCCTGCAGATGCACGACCGTCTGCTTGAGCACGGTCAGCGGGTCGGGCGCCGCGCGTCGCTGGTAATGGCGCCCGCCCGCGGGGCGCAGCAGCATCAGCGCCAGCGCATCGCCATGCCCCTTGCCGTCGAGGTTCCAGTCCCACTTGCGCAGCAGCCGCTGCGCCTCGGCCAGCGCCGGGTCGCCGCTGACGTCGAGCGCGAGCAGCCGGTCGATCCACGCCTTGGCATAGCCCGTCTTCGCATAGCTGGTGTCGTATTTGATCGCCTTCAGCCGCGCCTCGTCGATCGGCCCCGACGCCTCGAACAGCTCGATCAGCCGCGCCGCGCGGTTGGTCATGTCGTCCTCGATCCCCAGCAAGGGCGAAAAGGCCGCAGGGTCGAGCTCGTCGCCCGGCCCCGCCGCGACCCACGGCGTGTTGTTCGCGTTCATCACATAGCCCGAGCGCGGATTGACCAGCGCCGGCACCCGGTCGAAGGGCAGCGCCTTCGTCCACAAATTCGCCGACGTGTCGCCCGGCAGGACGCCGCGCCAATTATAGCCGGCGGGCCGGTCGGGGAACATCGCATTATAGAAGAAGCCGATATTGCCCCTGGCATCGGCATAGACGAAATTGGTCGCCGGCACGCCCTGCCCTGCCATCGCCGCGCGCCACTCGGCGAAATCGCGCGCCTTGTTCAGCCGGTAATATTGCGTGACCATGTTCGCCTGGTCGATCCCGGCATAGCGGATGGCGAAGGCGCCCTTGGTGCCGACGATCACCGGCCCGTGGACCGAGCGATGGACGGTGCGCGGAACCGGCAGCACGAAAGGGCCATATTTGACGCGCAGCCAGACCCGCTTCGTTTCCAGCGGCACCCACTTCCCGTCGAAGCGGTAATTCTCGCCACTGTCGTCGAGCGCCAGCCGGTAGACGTCGATCAGGTCGGGCCGGTTCACCGTGTTGGTCCAGCCAAGATACTTGTTGTGGCCGAGGAAGGGATAGGGCGACCCCGGGAAATTCGCTCCGGCGAAATCCCAGCCCTCGCCCGAATGGACGACCAGTTCGTACCAGGCGACGCCGCCGGTCCACGGCTGGTGCGAGTTGGAGACGAGCCGCGTCGCGCCATCGGTCGAGCGCGACGGTGCGACCGCCATCGCGTTCGAGCCATTGTCGTCGGGATCGCGCCCGACCGGGGTCAGGTCGCGCGCGACCGGCTGCCCCTTGGGGTCGAGCGCCGGCCCGCCCTCGCGCGCCAGCGGCGTGCCCTCGGCGAGCGAGCCGATCGTCGAATCGAGCCCGAAGAAGAAGGGCGACCGCAGCACGAAGCCTGCGACGACATCTTCGCCGGTGACGGGGAACAGCCCCGACAGGCGGACCTCGTCCGGATGCTTGTCGGCATAATGATTGAGCCCGGCGGCATAGGCGGTGAACAGCGCCCGCACGTCCGCAGGCAGGCGCGGCCAGTCGCGCGCGGTGGTCGCGCGAACGCCGAGCAGTTCGGCGACATAGTCGATCTTCGCCCCGTCCTCGCCCAGCATCGCCCCGGCGCGCCCGCGGGTCATCGCAAGCACCTCCTGCAGGGTCGAGAAATCATCCTCGGCATGGGCATAGGCGACGCCATAGGCGACGTCGGCATCGGTCTTGCCGAAGATGTGCGGCACCCCGAATTTGTCGCGCGCGATCTGGACGTCGGTCGGCCGGAAGGCGGGCGCGGCGGGCGCCTGCGCCGTCAGCGGCTCCCACAAGGCCAGCCCCAGCGCGGCGGCCGCCAGCAGCAGGAGCAATCCCAGCAAAGCCCGTCGCAGCATGTCCGCCATCCTTCCTGTCTTCGGCCGCGATGGTGTGGCGGGCGAACGGTGCGAAGGCAAGCGGCTGTGTCGCCTGGGGGCTTCGGAAACGATTCGCGCAGAGGCGCAGCGATCGCAGAGATTATGTTCACGCGGAGCCGCGGAGGCGCGGAGATATGGTTAGGGCCGACAGGCCCCATATTTTCCCGATCTCGGCGCCTGACGACAAGGTGGGCGAGAAGAAGCCGCTTCGCGGCAAGCGCGATTTCTCCGCGGCTCCACGGCTCCGCGTGAACCCGATTCAAACTCTCTGCAATCGCTGCGCCTCTACGCGAATCTTCCCCAACCCTGCGCTCCTCCCGGCCTATTTTCGCCGCATCTTCCCCTCTCCACGCGAATCTCGAAACGCGCCCTTGTGTTGCATAACGGCAACACTATCTCTGTCGGCAAGAAAGGGGATCCTTTACATGAACCTCGAAAAATTCACCGACCGCGCCAAGGGTTTCCTCCAGTCGGCGCAGACGATCGCGATCCGCATGAACCACCAGCGGATCGGCCCCGAGCACATCGCCAAGGCGCTGCTCGAGGACAAGGACGGCATGGCCGCCGGCCTGATCCAGCGCGCCGGCGGCGACGCCGCCCGCGCCGTGCAGGGCATCGACGCCCTGCTCGCCAAGGTACCCGCCGTGTCGGGATCGGGCGCGCAGGCCACGCCGGGGCTCGACAATGACGCGGTGCGCCTGCTCGATCAGGCCGAACAGGTCGCCACCAAGGCCGGCGACGGCTTCGTCACCGTCGAGCGGCTGCTGCTCGCCATGGTGCTCGCCGCGACGACCCCGGTCGGCAAGGCCTTCGCCGACGCCGGCGTGAAGGCCGACGCGCTGAACGCCGTCATCAACGAGCTGCGCCGCGGCCGCACCGCCGACACCGCGGGCGCCGAGGACAGCTTCGAAGCGCTCAAGAAATATGCCCGCGACCTCACCGAAGTCGCGCGCGAGGGCAAGCTCGACCCGGTCATCGGCCGCGACGAGGAAATCCGCCGCACCGTGCAGATTCTCGCGCGCCGCACCAAGAACAACCCCGTCCTCATCGGCGAACCCGGCGTCGGCAAGACCGCGATCGCCGAAGGGCTCGCGCTGCGCATCGCCAACGGCGACGTCCCCGACAGCCTCAAGGACCGCCGCCTGCTCGCGCTCGACATGGGCGCGCTGATCGCGGGCGCCAAGTATCGCGGCGAGTTCGAGGAGCGCCTCAAGGGCGTGCTCGACGAAGTCAAGTCGGCCGAGGGCGAGATCATCCTGTTCATCGACGAGATGCATACGCTGGTCGGCGCCGGCAAGGGCGAGGGCGCGATGGACGCCTCGAACCTGCTCAAGCCCGCGCTCGCGCGCGGCGAACTCCACTGCATCGGCGCGACGACGCTCGACGAATATCGCAAATATGTCGAGAAGGACCCCGCGCTCCAGCGGCGGTTCCAGCCGGTGTTCGTCGGTGAGCCGACGGTCGAGGATTCGATCAGCATCCTGCGCGGGCTCAAGGAGAAATACGAGCTGCACCACGGCGTGCGGATCACCGACGGCGCGATCGTCGCCGCGGCGACGCTGTCGAACCGCTATATCACCGACCGCTTCCTGCCCGACAAGGCGATCGACCTGATGGACGAGGCCGCGAGCCGCATCCGCATGGAGGTCGAATCGAAGCCCGAGGAGATCGAGACGCTCGACCGCCGCATCATCCAGATGAAGATCGAGGAAGCCGCGCTCGGCAAGGAAAGCGACGACGCGTCGCGCGACCGGCTTGCGAATCTGCAGGCCGAACTCGCCAACCTCGAACAGCAGTCGGCCGAACTCACCCAGAAGTGGCAGGCCGAAAAGGAGAAGATCCACGCCGAGGCGAAGATCAAGGAACAGCTCGACGCCGCGCGCGTCGCGCTCGACCAGGCGCAGCGTGCGGGCGACCTCGGCAAGGCGGGCGAGCTCAGCTACGGCACCATCCCCGCGCTCGAAAAGCAGCTCGAGGAGGCGCAGGCCGTCGCGGGCAATGCGATGCTGCGCGAGGAGGTCACCGCCGACGACATCGCCGCGGTGGTCAGCCGCTGGACCGGCATCCCGGTCGACCGGATGCTGGAGGGCGAGCGCGAGAAGCTGCTCGGCATGGAGGCGCATCTCGGCCAGCGCGTGATCGGGCAGGACGAGGCGGTGCGCGCGGTCTCGACCGCGGTTCGCCGCGCGCGCGCCGGGCTGCAGGACCCGAACCGCCCGCTCGGCAGCTTCCTGTTCCTCGGCCCGACGGGTGTCGGCAAGACCGAGCTGACCAAGGCGCTCGCGCGTTTCCTGTTCGACGACGACAATGCGATGGTCCGCATCGACATGTCCGAATTCATGGAAAAGCACAGCGTCGCGCGGCTGATCGGCGCGCCGCCGGGCTATGTCGGTTACGAGGAAGGCGGGGTGCTCACCGAAGCGGTGCGCCGCCGCCCCTATCAGGTCGTGCTGTTCGACGAGGTCGAGAAGGCGCATGGCGACGTGTTCAACATCCTGCTCCAGGTGCTCGACGACGGGCGGCTGACCGATGGCCAGGGCCGCACGGTCGACTTCACCAACACGCTGATCATCCTGACCTCGAACCTCGGCAGCCAGGCGATCGCCGCGCTCCCCGACGACGCCCCGGTCGAACAGGCCGAGCCCGCGGTGATGGAGGTCGTCCGCGCCCATTTCCGGCCCGAGTTCCTGAACCGGCTCGACGAGATCGTGCTGTTCCACCGCCTGGGCCAGCAGCATATGGGCGGTATCGTCGACATCCAGGTCGCACGCGTGCAGAAACTGCTCGCCGACCGCAAGGTGACGCTCGACCTCACCGACGCGGCGCGGAGCTGGCTCGGCCGCGTCGGCTACGACCCCGTCTACGGCGCCCGCCCGCTCAAGCGCGCGGTGCAGAAATATCTGCAGGACCCGCTCGCCGACCTCATCCTCAAGGGCGAGGTCAGGGACGGTCAGACGGTCAAGGTCGACGAGGGCGACGGGGCGTTGGTGCTGACGCCGACATAGGGAGGCCAAAGACAAGACCACCGGTCTGGATTCGATCCAGACCGGTGGTTCTGAAATCCGCTTCTACAGTATATCTTGCCGTGTTGTCAGGCCAGGCACCTGGCGTTCGATGCGCTGGAGCCTACTGCCCACTCGGGCGGCTGCGACTGAAGTCTATGATGTCGCGGGCGGCCGCGTTTCCGGCGTCTGTCAGGCGGCGCCATTCGCCGCGCGTCTTGCACACTCGCTCCTTACGAGCGAGCGAGCCGGTCACCTCGACCCGGCGGCATACCATCTCCTCGTCCGGGTCGGCCTTCTTGTCCGCAACCGGTTGCGGATTCGACGCCTGCAAGAGGGCGCTCAGGATAATGGATGCCACGTACATGTCTGCCCCTTCCGGCCAATCAGCCCAAATTACCAATGGATCGCGCCACTCGCAAGAGGCTCATCGCGCCGCCGGCTCGGTCAGCGCGTCGGCCGTCCGGCAGTAATCGGCGATGACGGCCTGCTCTTCGGGGCTCAAATGCGGGTTCCACACGTCGAAAATGAGGATGGCGCGCAGCGAGTCGCTTTCGTTCCAGGCTTCATGTTCGATGGTGTCGTCGAAAGCGAAGGGCCGGCCTTCGACCCATTCGCGCGTTTCCCCGCCGACGCGGAAGCCGCAATGCGGCGGCACGATCAGCGGCAGATGGATGATCGCCCGGGTATTGGTGACGCCGGTGTGCGGCGGAATGCGCGTATGCGGGCGCAACATTGAGAAAAAGGCGCTGGGCGCCCGGCCCGGAATATGCGCGCTGGGCGTCGCGGCGAGCGCGGCAGCGGTTTCCGGACAGCGGTCGAGGACGGGCTGGTTGGGCTGGCCATACTCCCACAGGAAGCAGGCGCTCCAGTCGGCATTGTGGTCCAACTGGTCCCACTGGCTGCCCGATGCGCCCTTGTCCATGCGGACATAGGGTCGCAGCGCGTCGCCGGGATCGGCGAGCAACGCCTCGAGTTCGGCGCGGATCGCCGGAGCGCGCGCGGCCAGATCGTCGAACCACGGAAAATGGCGGTCGTCGAAATATTCGTCGGCCGGCAGGAACGGATAATGGAGGCCCGCGCACTGGTTCTGATAGACGCGGCGACGCCCGAGGGCATGGTCGAGGAAAGCGGTGGAACGCCGGCGCGCCGTTTCATCGAGCGCCGAAATGCGCGAACCGAATTCGCGCTCGACGAAGCCCGCGAGCGCGGCCTGCTGCGCCTGGCAATAGGCGCGCGCATGATCGAGAATCTGCACAAAGGCCGGCGCCGGATCGGCGATCTGCTCGCCGAGTTGGAGCACCGCCGACCAGCGCAGAAGCGCGTCGCGCGTTTCGCTGCGCCGTTCGTGCAGTTCGGCCAGCCGGACGAGCGCGGCAACGTCGCGCTGATCGGTCTCGAGCGCGCCTTGCAGGGCCTGCCGCTCGCCGTCGTCGTCACCGAGCAGGCGGTGCGCATGCGCGAGGTTGCGCCACAGGCTTCCGGCTTGCGGATCGACCGAGACGGCGTGCGTGAACAGCCGAACCGCGGTCGCGGAATCGCCGGCGTTCAGCGCTGCGAGCCCCTGGGCATTGGCTTCGTGGGACGAAAGAGTCGACTTGGACATGACTTTCCCTACGCTGGGAACGGCGCATTGGAAAGACGGCGCTTGTCGCCCGGCCGGTCCCGATTATGGTGCGACCATGGTTTCCACACCCGCTTTCGATCCCGCCGATCCGACATGGCTTGCCCACCGCTACGACATGGCGGCGGACCGCCTGCTGTTCCGTCACGTGCCCCACGCAATGCACGCCGCGGGACCATTTCTGACCGACGAGCTCGTCGGCGGGCAGCCCGAGATCATCGCGCCGCGCGCCGCGAGCGTCGAGGCCGCGCGCGGTAACGCCGGCGCGATCCATTTCCTGTTTCATTCCGCCTTCTGCGCCTCGACGCTGCTCGTGCGGGCGCTGGACATTCCGGGTCATTCGATGGGTCTTTCCGAACCCGTCCTGCTCAACGACATCACCGGCATCCATCGCCGTGGCGAGCGCCGGGGGACGGAGCTTGCACATCTGCTCGACGATGCGCTCCTGCTGCTCGCGCGGCGCTGGACACCGGCGGAGGCGGTCGTGGTCAAGCCTTCCAACATCCTTGCGGGGTTGATGACGCCGATGATGGCACTGCGCCCCGACGCCCATGCGCTGCTCCTGCATGCGCCACTGCGCGAGTTCCTGCTGTCGGTCGCGCGCAAGGGTTTGTGGTGCCGTCTGTGGGCGCGCGAGCTTCTCGAAGGATTGCTGCGCGAAAATCTCGTCGATCTGGGGTTCGAGGCCCGCGATTATTTCCGGCTCAGCGACCTTCAGGTGGCGGCGGTCGGATGGCTGGCCCAGCAACGCCTGTTCATCGCACTGGCCGAACGCTTTCCCGATCGCGTCCGCACCCTCGATTCGGAGAGCCTGCTGGCCGACCCCGCCGCCACGCTCAAGGCGCTCGCGGACTTTTCAATGCTTCCGGCCGCAGCGGCGGCAGGGGGCGACCTGGCCGGCCGCGCCGTCTTCTCGCGGCACAGCAAATCGGGCGCCGATTTCTCGGTCGAAGCGCGAAAGCAGGAGCACGCCGCGGCGACGGCAGCCTATGGCGACGAGATCGACAAGGTGCATGAGTGGACGCTGGCGGTGGCTGACGCCGCCGCGATCCCGCTTGCCCTGCCGAACGCCCTGTTACCTCCTGCCGGGGCGCGTTAGCGCGGGACGCCTGTCCCGAGAATCGCCGGTCAAAGCGGGGGCCGCGCGAGGCGCACCGTGCTATCTGGAACCTTGCTTCATGGGGGGTCTGGAAGGCGGTATGGTCTTCACCAAAGGCGATATGGCTTTGGATCGGGAAGATGGATTGGGCCGTCCCGCTGACGTGCGGCGCTTCGAATCGATTTCCCTGACATGGCGAGGGGCGTGAATGGCGTTACCGCCCAGAAGAACCGTGCCTCCCTTTCGAGAAAAACCGTTCGAGCCATTCCTTGGCAATCGCCCATAAAAAAGGGAGCGGGCATCGCTGCCCGCTCCCGATTTTTTCGCGTATTCGCTCTTAGAAGCGGACGCGAGCCGCGGCGACGTAACGGCGCCCGATCGAATCGTAGGTCGACGGGAAGGTGTTGCCGCTGTTGTAGGTCGTCGAACCCGCTTCACCACCAACCAGCGGCGGCTTCTTGTCGAACAGGTTCTGCACGCCCACCGTCACGGTCAGGTTCTCGAGAACGTTGAACCGCGTCGTCAGGTCGAAATAATCATATGCCTTGATACGATTGAAGTTGACCTGCTTGCCGGCCAAGGTGCCCGTGCCGGCACCCAACGTACCCTCGAAGATCTCGCGCGAGTTGTCGTCGAAGCCGCGATCCGAGTAATCGCTGGCCAAGCCTTCATACTTGCTGCCGCCGATGTGGCGCCACAGCAGCGAGACGTCGAAGTCATCGAACGCCAACGAGGTACGAAGCGACCACTGCCACTCGGGAATCGGCTGACCGCAGTTTGCCGAGAAATAGCCGACGCAATCGCGATTATAGCTGCCCGGAGCCGACTGGAACTTCGACTGCTCCGTCCAGTTCAACTGGCCAGCAACGCTGAGGTTCGCAAAGCCCACGTCGCGCGAGTAGTTCAGGTTGACGTCGATGCCGCTGGTTTCCAGCGTGCCGAGGTTCGACGTCGTCAGGAACAGACCCGGCGTCGTGTTCGGATCACCGTTCAGACCACCCGTCAGCGGATCGCGACGGATCGAGGTGCAAGCGGCCGTTGACGATGCGCCTGCCGCCGGCGACGAGGGATCGGCACCGAAACAGGCCGAGATAGCGTCACCAGGAGTCGGCGACGTGATCGCACCCGTGATCTTGATGTGGTAATAGTCGACCGACAGCGACAGCTTCGGAACGAAGCTGGGCTGCAGCACGACACCCACCGTCCAGGTCTTGCCGATTTCCGGCCCGAGGTTCAGGTTGCCGCCGCCCGTGGCGTTGGCCTGACCCGAAATCGGCTGGGCGATGAAATCTACCGTGCTGGCCGGCGTACCCGGCGCGAGCTGCGCAATACAGACAGCGCGCAGTTCGCCGGTCGGGTTGGCACGAATGACGTTGCCGTTATCGTCGCGCGTCGCGCACGGATCGTCCTGCAGGTTGGTCAGTCCCGTATTCACCGGTGAGAACAGTTCGGCGATATTCGGCGCACGAACCGCCCGCGCATAGTTGCCGCGGAACTTGATGTCGCTGATGGGAGTCCAGCTGCCGCCGACCTTCCACGTCGTGGTGTTGTACGACGGGCTGCCGACCGCATCGACCTTGTAGGACGAATAGCGGATGCCGCCTTCGATGGTCAGATCCTCGAAGAAAGGCTTGTCCTGAACGAGCGGAACGATGAGTTCACCGATCGCTTCATAGACGTTGAAGCCACCATCGATGTTCGGCGCGGCGCCACCGGCACCGCCGAGGTCACCGCCAGCTGCGAGTGTATCGGACGCCTGCGACGCCTTATACTCGCGATATTCGCCGCCGACCGCGAAAGAGATCGGGTCTGACGCCATCGGGCTGGCAACGCCGAAGTCACCGCTGAGCATCGCGCGAGCCTGCGCCATCGACGTCTTGGTGCGGACCGTCGACACCTCGTTCAGGAAGCTGATCGCCTCGGGCGTCCAGCTGCTGTTGCCTTCCACGCCGAACCAGTTGATCGGAACGCAGCCTGCGGCCGTGCCGTCAAAACAGCTTGTCGTGTTGTTCGCGAGGAAGCTGTCGCGCACCCGCGAGTTCAGCGTATAGCCGCCGATCTGCTGCAGGTTTTCGGATTCGCCATAGCTGCCGAAGACATCCCAGCTGATCGTATCGGTGACACCACCACGAAAACCCAGCCGATAATCGAAGAAGTTGGTCGTGTATTCGCTGATACGCGGGCCGACTTCGGTCGCACGACGGAACAACGAACTCGTCACCGTCCGATAGGCTGCATCGCCGGGCGTCAGAGACGGATCGGCGGCGGCGGTGCAAGTCGCCGCATCAATGCCGTTCGCATCACAGAAGGTAGTGCGCAAAGCATCGTTGAGGAACGGATTGTTCAGCGGAATATCCACCCCGATGCCGAAAGCGCCGGACGGTGCGATGATCGTGCTGACGGTATTCTTCGAGAAAACGCCGCGCGTATAGACTTCCAGCGCATCGCTGATCTCATAGTTGGCGGCACCGTACATGTTGAACCGCTTGAAGGGCGTTTGGTAGACGTTGTACGGGTTGAAGTTGAACGCCGTAAAGCTGGTGCCCGGATTGAAGTCCGTGCCGGCGGCGTTGATTTGCCGCGTACCCTGCCCAGGAAGCGAAAAACGCGACGGAACCGCGGTGCCCGAACCGCCCGCGCCGCCGGAGCTGGAGCTGAGAGCATAGAGGCCATGCTCACGGCCGCCCTGATAGATGGGGTCCGATTCCTGATAGCCGATGCTGAACACGGCGTTGCCGCGGCCATCGTCGAAGTTCGCACCGATCGTTACGTCGGCGCGCAGCGTGTGGCCGTCGCCGCGTTCGGTGATCTGGTTCGAGATGTTGGCTTCGATACCCGCGAAGTTGCGCTTCGTAATGAAGTTGACGACGCCCGAGACGGCGTCGGCACCGTAGGTGGTCGAAGCGCCGCCGGTTAGGACATCGACGCGCTCGATCAGCGCCAGCGGAATGTTGTTGAGGTCGAAGCGGCCGTTCAGTTCGGCCGGCACCAAGCGGACGCCGTCGATCAGGACGACGTTGCGGTTCGAGCCGAGGTTGCGCAGGTTGACGAACGACGCGCCGCCGTTGCCGTTGTTGACCGCCGAGCCGATCGACGGCGTGACGCCGGGCAGTTCGCGCAGCAGTTCTTCGGCGACGTTCGCCTGCTGCATGTCGATCTCATCCGCACCGATGGCGGTAACGGGCGAGGCCGATTCCAGGTTCGGGTTGCGGATCAGCGTGCCGGTCACGACGATTTCCGAGCTGCTGGTCGCGCCTTCGTCCTGCGCATAGGCAGGAGCCGAAACGAGGGCGACGCCGAGCACCAGCGGCGCAGCGCCCAGCTTCAGCTTCGAATATTGGGTTTTCTTCACAGTGCAGTCCCTTGCTCTGATGGATCGAGATACCCGGGCATACACGGCGTGGACGATTCAGCGCCCCCGCATAGACACCCCGATAGCGTGCGGGATGGCCGGTCATTCATCTGGAGTAAAGGAAATTCCCGGCGCTTTCTGCCGTTTCGCCAGCGATTGTGACGTATTTGCAACAACCCGGAGACACCGCGAAACACTATGCGCCGGGGCGACCGCTTTGCGTTATTTTGTTTCAACGGTTACGATTTTGCGGCCCGGCTCCCGTCGGTCAGCGCTGCATCGGACCCGCGAGCGTGCCGGGGTCGAGCCGCGCGCCGCGCCACATCAGGCCCCAGTGCAGATGCGGTCCTGTCGCGCGGCCGGTCCGGCCCACCGTTCCCAGCACCTGCCCCTGCGCCACCCGGTCGCCGACCGCCACGTCAAGCCGCTGGCAATGCAGGAAGGCGCTGTTGAGGCCCATGCCGTGGTCGACGATGAGCAGATGGCCTTCGAGCGTGAAGGGAACCGCGGCCGCCAACACGACGACGCCGTCGGCGGGCGCGCGGAAGGGGGTGCCGGCGGGAACCGCGACGTCGGTGCCGCTGTGATAGCTCCCCGGCTTGCCCTGATAGACGCGCTGCGACCCGAAGAAGCCCGACAGGCGGCCGGTCACCGGCCAGCGGAACGTCTGGCGCCAGCCGTCCGCATCGGCCTGCACCGCGCGCGCCGCGCGAATCTGCGCCAACTCGTCGGGGCGCCTACGCTCGAACTCCGCATCGCTCGCCGCGCTGCCGCGCCAAGGTGCGTTGACATGCTCGATCCGCCACTGCCCCGCCGCGACCGCCAGCGTCCGTTCGACCCGGCGCCCGTCGGACAGCGTCGCGACGAGGCGATGGGTCGCGGGCGCGTCACGGTCGAAGGCGACCAGGAATGCCCCGTCGGCGGCGAGCGCCAGCGCTTCGCCGTCGAGCGCCAGCGCACGCGTGCCGCCGGGCGCCTGCCCGATCAGCGCACCGCCCTGGATGGCGATGCCGCGAAAATGGAAATCGGCGGGCCCGGCGACGGAAGGCGGCGGGGCGGGCGGCGTCGGGACGGACGCCTCGGGCGCGGGCGGTGGTGGCGACGGGGCGGGCGGCGCGTCCTCCGCCGCCGGAACGCAGCCGGCGACGACGATCATGCCAAGCAGCAACGGGAAGACCGGACCCCGGGGCCGCGCCCCGCGTGCCGTCATGCGCCGGACACCGCGTCCAGCATCGCCCGCGTCGCGATTGCGGCGCTCGCATAGGGTTCCTGCCGCGCCACCGACCAGTAGCGCAGTTCGTCGAGCCCGATCGGCGCGCCGCTCACCGCGCACAGCACATGGTCGCCGGGCGACAGGGTGCGAAAGCCGTTCGGGCCGTATTGCAAGCGGGCGAGGCGGTTGCGGCTGGCGATCAGCATGATTCGATGTCCGTTCGAGCGTCAATCATGGCAGAGCTTATAGCAGCTCCCGCCCCGGCGGCCACCCCCGCCGCCATCAGAACAGCTCGCCCTGCCCGCGTCCGGGCGCGGCGGGCGGCGGCTTGCGGGCGGGTTTCGGCGCGGGCGTAGGCGGCGTTCCATCGGCCGCCGCCTGCACCGGCACCTCGCCATCGGCGAACTGGAGCCGCAGATGCCCCGCCGCGCGCGCGCCGGACGCGGTCGTCACGATCGTCCCGCCGGCATCGCGCACCATCGCATAGCCGCGCGACAGCAGCGCGCGCGGGTCGAGCGAGGCGAGCAGCCGCGCCAGCCCCGACAGCCGCGCCCGGTCGCGATCCCATGCCCGTGCCAGCAGCGCCGGACGCAGCGCCGCCGACCGGCTCGCCAGCCGCTCGGCGACGACCGCGAGCCGGTGGCGCTGACAGCGGTCGAGCCTGTCCCCGGCATCGTCGAGCCGCTGGCGCTGCGGCGCATAGAGCGCCTCGCGCCGCGGCAGGTGCCGCGCCAGCGCAGTCAGCCGCTCGCCTGCCAGCCCCTGATGGCGATTCGCCGCGCCGAACATCCGCCCGCGCCACGTCGCCAGCTGCGTCATCAGCTCGGCGCGCACCGGCACCGCCATCTCGGCCGCTGCGGTCGGGGTCGGGGCGCGCACGTCGGCGGCATAGTCGGCGAGCGTTACGTCGGTCTCGTGCCCCACCGCGCTGATCGTCGGGATGCGGCAATCGGCGATCGCGCGCACGACGACCTCCTCGTTGAACGCCCACAGATCTTCGATCGAGCCGCCGCCGCGCGCGACGATGACGAGGTCGGGGCGCGGCACCGGACCGCCGGGTTCCAGCGCGTCGAAGCCACGAATCGCGGCCGCGACCTGACCCGCCGCGCCCTCCCCCTGCACCAGCACCGGCCAGACGATCACATGCGTCGGACAGCGGTCGGCGAGGCGATGGAGGATGTCGCGGATCACCGCGCCGGTCGGCGATGTCACGACCCCGATCGTGCGCGGCAGGAAGGGCAGCCGGTCATATTTACGCTCGCGGTCGAACAGCCCCTCGGCGCCGAGCCGCGCCTTCAGCTTCTCGAACAGCAGCATCAGCGCGCCCTCGCCCGCGACCTCGAGCGATTCGACGACGAGCTGATATTTGGAGCGACCGGGATAGGTGGTGAGCTTGCCGGTCGCGATCACCTCGATCCCGTCCTCGGGCCGGAAGGCGAGGCGACCCGCCTGCCCCTTCCACATCACCATGTCGATCAGCGCATTGTCGTCCTTCAGGCAGGCATAAAAATGCCCCGACGCCGCGCGCTTGGTGCCCGACAGCTCGCCGCGGACGCGGACGCGGCCGAACCCGTCTTCGACCGCGCGCTTGATCGCTGCCGACAACTGGCTGACCGTCATCGCGGGCGCGCCAGACGCCCCGGATGCCGCGGACGCATTGTCGCGCGCGCCTGCCTCGGCTAACAGCCGCGCGGGCGCTTCGCTGTCGGACGCCGGATCGGGAAAAGGGACTGCCATGAATATCCTGCTCATCGGGTCGGGGGGCCGCGAACATGCGCTGAGCTGGCAACTGGCACAATCGCCAAGCTGCGCCAAGCTCTATGCCGCCCCCGGCAACCCGGGGATAGAGGCGCACGCCGAATGCGTGCCGATTCCCGCCGACGACCTCGACGGCCTCGTCGCCTTCGTCCGGACGCACGCCGTCGACTTCGTCGTCGTCGGACCGGAGGCGCCACTCGTCGCCGGCCTCGCCGACCGGCTGCGCGCGATCGGCGTCGCGGTCTTCGGTCCCTCGGCCGCCGCGGCGCGGCTCGAAGGGTCGAAGGGCTTCACCAAGGATCTGTGCGCGCGCGCCGGCATCCCCACCGCCGCCTACGCCCGCGCCACCTCGGCCGAGGAGGCGCTGGCGCTGCTCGACGGCTTTGCGATTCCCGTCGTCATCAAGGCTGACGGCCTCGCCGCGGGCAAGGGCGTGATCATCGCCGCGACGCGCGCCGAGGCAGAGGCGGCGATCGAGGACATGTTCGCCGGCGCCTTTGGCGGCGCGGGGGCGGAGGTCGTCCTCGAAGACTATCTGACCGGCGAGGAAGCGAGCTTCTTCGCCCTGTCCGACGGCACCGACGTCATCGCCTTCGGCAGCGCGCAGGACCACAAGCGCGTCGGCGACGGCGACACCGGCCCCAACACCGGCGGCATGGGCGCCTACAGCCCCGCGCCGGTGCTGACCCCCGATCTCGAGGCGCAGGTGATGGACCGCATCGTCCGCCCGACCGTCACGGCGCTCGCCGCCGACGGCACCCCCTATGTCGGCGTGCTGTTCGCCGGGCTGATGCTAACCGACACGGGGCCGCAGCTCATCGAATATAACTGCCGCTTCGGCGATCCCGAATGCCAGGTGCTGATGATGCGCTTTCTCGGCGATTTCGCCGGATTGCTCCACGCCGCCGCGACCGGCGGCCTCGCCGAAGCGCCGCCGCCGGCCTTTTCGGGCGACTATGCGCTGACGGTGATCATGGCCGCGAACGGCTATCCGGGGCCCCCCGAAAAAGGCGGCGCTATCCGCGGCATCGCCGATGCGGAGGCGGGCGGCGTGCGCGTCTTCCACGCCGGCACCGCACGCACCGACGGCGCGATCGTCGCTGCCGGCGGCCGCGTGCTCAGCATCACCGCGACCGGCCACAGCGTCACGGAGGCGCAGGCGCGCGCCTATGCCGCGGTCGACCGGCTCGATTTCCCCAGCGGCTTCTGCCGCCGCGACATCGGCTGGCGCGAAGTCGCGCGCGAGGCGCGCTAGGGGCGGAATCGCCTGAAAAAATAGCCTTGTGCTCCCGCGCAGGCGGGAGCCCAGAACAACGAAAAGCCTGCGTGGCATTATGCCGCTCTGGGTCCCCGCCTGCGCGGGGACACAGCTCGACCGCGATGGCGCGGCACTGGACGCGCCGCGTGCCGCCGCATAAACTGACGGCAAAGCAGGGAGATCATCATGACGTGGCTACAGGAAAACTGGATCATCGCGGTCGTCGGGCTCGTCGTCGCGATTGCGCTCCTCTGGTGGCTGTTCGGGCGATCGAAAGTCGAAGAGGCCGCGCCGCCGACCGTCGCGCCCGCCGAGCCGCGCAAGCCGCTCGAACCGGCGAAGCCCGACATCGTCGCCGCCGAGCCCGCGCGCTTCAAGCCCGTCGAGCCGGCCCCGGCCCCCATCCCCCCCGCACCGCCCCCGCCGCCCGCCCCGACCGCCGAAGCGCCGCTCCCGGCTCCGGCACCAGCCGAAGCTCCGCCGCCGCCCGCCCAGCCGGCGGCGGCCGGCGACAATCTGCGGCTGCTGAAGGGCGTCGGCCCCAAGCTGGCGACGCTGCTGAACGACCTCGGCATCACGCGCTTCGACCAGATCGCGGCATGGACCGAAGCCGACATCGCCGCCATCGACCCGCAACTCGGCACCTTCCAGGGCCGCATCGTCCGCGACAACTGGGTCGACCAGGCCTCCTATCTCGCGCGCCGCGACAAGGCCGGGTTCGAGGCGAAATATGGGGCACTCGGCGGCGAACTGTAGCAGCCGGGACGCAGCCGAAAGGTGCCATTCCCGTTTTTCACATCGTCATTCCCGCGAAAGCGGGAATCCCGGGACAGGTCAGCTGACGAATGCTCTCGATCCCCGCTTTCGCGGGGATGACGAAGAAGGGGGATATCGGGAAGCCGTCCCAAAGCCGCCACCTTTCGAAAATGATCCTTTCCCACATTGTTCCGCCGTGGCCCAAACTGCCGGATGGAACGTATCACACCGGCCTCGTCCCGGCGGCTGCTTGCCGACAGCTGCCTCGCCTTCACTCCCGTGCCCTCGCGGCGGCAGCGCGCCGATGGCTGGACGCCCGAAACGCAGGCGCATTTCATTCGCGCGCTCGAAGCCATGGGTTCGGTGGGAAAGGCCGCAAAGGCCGTCGGGATGGGTCGCGCGTCGGCCTATCGCCTCCGCGACCGCCCGGTGCGACCAGCTTTGCCCCCGCATGGGATCGCGCGATTTCGATGGGGCGCACGCATCAGTGCAGCATCGCGATGGATCGCACGCTCAACGGCGTTACGACCGTTCGCGTTCTCAAGGGCGGAGCGATCGACGTCAGCGGCGGTCCCGACATGGCGGTTATCCATGCCGCCTTGCGCGGCGGAGCAAAGCCGCCCTGTCCTGCCAGGGCGACAAAGGAGACAGAATGACGGCGCACGTCCGTCTCTTTGTCGCTTTAAGAGCTACAAAAGCACGACGTCACTGGCCTTCGTCCTCCTGCGGCTTGCGGATTTCGCTGACCAGTAGTTTGTCGATCTTGCGCCCGTCCATGTCGACGATCTCGAAACGCCACCCCTTGTCGGTGAAATGCTCGCCCTCCTCGGGCAGGCGCTTGAGCACCGCGAGCGCATGGCCGGCGGCGGTCGCATAGTCGCGGTCGTCGTCGAGTTCGATCCCCAGCCGCTCGGCCATCTGGTCGGCGGGCATCGATCCGGCGATCAGCAGGCTGCCGTCGTCACGCTCGACGACGAAGGGCTCGCTGCCGATATCCTGGTCGGACGCGAATTCGCCAGCGATCGCCGACAGCAGGTCGGCGGGGGTCACCAGCCCCTCGAAATGCCCATATTCGTCGTGGACGAGCAGCATCGGCACGTCGGCCGCACGCAGGCCTTCCAGCGCGTCCATCGCGTCGATCTGATCATGGATGACGCTCGCATGGCGGGTCAGCGTCTCTAGCGCGAGCGTCTCGCCGCGGAACAGCGCGGCGGCGATGTCGCGCGCCTGCACGACGCCGACGATGTCGTCGACCGATCCGCGCGCCACCGGCAGCCGCGTGTGCGGCGTTTCGAGCAGCTTCGCACGCACCGCGGCGGCGTCGGCGGCGACGTCGATCCAGTCGACGTCCTTGCGCGGTGTCATCACCTCGCGCACCGGCCGGTCGGCCAGCCGCACGACGCCCGAGATGATCGCACGCTCGCTTTCCTCGATCACCCCCGATTTCGACGCCTCGGCGACGATCAGGTGCAATTCCTCCGCCGTCACCCGGTCCTCCGATTCGCGGTTGAGGCCGAGCAGGCGAAAGACGAGACTCGAACTGGTGTCGAGCAGCCAGACCAGCGGCGCGGCGATGCGCGACAGCCAGTACATGAAGGGCGCGACGATGATCGCGACGCGCTCGGGCGAGCGCAGCGCGAACTGCTTGGGCACCAGTTCGCCGGCGATCAGCGAGGCATAGGTGGTCAGCGCGATGACGATGGCAAAGGCCGCGCTCAGCGCTGTCTGCGGGTCGATTCCGAACAGCGCCGCCAGCCGGTCGGCGACCGGCTGGCCCAGGCTGGCGCCCGAATAGGCGCCGGTCAGAACGCCGATCAGCGTGATACCGACCTGCACCGTCGACAGGAAGCGGCCCGGATCGGCGGCGAGCTGACGCGCGATCCGCGCGCCGTTGCTCCCTCTTTTCTCGGCCGCTTGCAGCCGCGGGTCGCGCGACGACACGATGGCCAGTTCGGACATGGCGAAAACGCCGTTGAGCAGGACGAGGATCGCGATGATGGCGACGTCCGACCAGGGGAAGGGCGTCATGGGACGGGCAACGGGCGCTCCGGCGCCTGGCCCCTGCAAGGATCGGTCATGGCGCCCCTATACGGCAAAGCCGCCGCGTTGCACAACAATATGCTCCGCAAGCCGGGAACGGGTCTGGACATAGCCGCAAGAAGGCGCCTCCCCTCCCGCAAGCGGGAGGGGCAGCGAGGCTTGCCGGCTTGCTGGCAAGGCACGGCGGGGTGAGCAGACGCAACGCCGCCGGGAGAGTTGACCCGCCACCTTCCGCCCGTCGGCTCAGCCGCCGTTCAGCAAGATTCTGGAACCAGATGCGCGGCCATATGTTATCGCCATGGAGGGCGGCCGCCGCAAGACCAGCCGGCGGCGCCCATGAAAGGGAGCGACCCATGAAGAACAGGACGATCAAGCTCACCATGTTTACCGCCGTCGGCGCGCTGATGCTCACCGGCTGCGTGACCGATCCGGAGACCGGACAGCAGCGCATTTCCAAGGCCGCGATCGGCGGCGTCGGCGGCGCGCTCGGCGGCTATCTGCTCGGTGACCTCATCGGCGGCAAGCGCGACCGCACCGAAAAGATCGTCGGCGCCGGCATCGGCGCCGTGGCGGGTGCGGGCGCGGGCTATTACATGGACCAGCAGGAAAAGAAGCTGCGCGAACGCACCGCCGGCACCGGCATCGACGTCGAGCGCCAGGGCGACCAGCTCGTCCTCAACATGCCCGGCGACGTGACCTTCGACTATAACAGCGCGGTCGTGAAATCGCAGTTCCGCAGCGCGCTCGACAGCGTCGCCTCGACGCTCTCCGAATATCCCAGCACCTATATCGACGTCTACGGCCACACCGATTCGACCGGCAGCGACAGCTACAACCAGGGCCTGTCCGAACGGCGCGCCTCGTCGGTCGCCGACTATCTCGCCGGCCGGGGCGTCAACCGCGCGCGCATGGCGACGATCGGCTATGGCGAATCGCAGCTCAAATGCGCGCCCGAACGCAGCGAGGCCGATTATCAGTGCAACCGCCGCGTCGAAATCCGCATCGCGCCGGTGACGCAGAACGACGTCAACGCCGCGCGGTAAGCCACGCTCCTCCGTCCGGCCTCCCGCGCTTCGGGATGCCGGGCGGGGCCTGCGTCAGGCCAGCGTCGGGAAGCTCGCCTTCAGCCCGTCGATCACGAACTGCGCGGCAAGCGCGGCGAGCAGCACGCCGAGCAGGCGCGTAATCACCGCTTCGCCCTTGTTGCCGATCAGCCGCATCATCGGCCCCGCCATCAGCAGCGCCGCCAGCGTCAGCAGCAGCACGAGCAGCAGCGCGGCAAAGATCACCAGCGCGCGGTCGAGCCCGTTGTTCTGCGCGACGAGCAGCATCACCGACGCGATCGAGCCGGGACCCGCGAGCATCGGCATCGCCATCGGGAACACCGACACATCGTCGACCTCAGCCGCGGCCTTCACTTTCTCGGCGCGTTGTTCGCGTCGTTCGGTGCGTTTCTCGAACACCATGTCGATGGCGATGATGAACAGCATGATCCCGCCGGCGATGCGGAAACTGTCGAGGTCGATGTGCAGGAAGCTGAGCAGCGCCTCGCCGAACATCGCGAAGAAGATCAGGATGCAGCCCGCGATCGCGACCGCGCGGAACGCCATCGAGCGCCGCTGCGCCGCGCCCGCGCCGGTCGTCAGGCTGGCATAGATCGGCGCGCAGCCGGGCGGGTCGATCACCACGAACAGCGTGACGAAGGCGGAGATGAAGAGGTCGATCATGCCGCCGCGCCGGGCGCCGCGACCACGTCGTCGACGACGGGCACCATCGCCTCGCCGTCCCAGAGGCGGATGGTGACGCGCCGCGACTTGTCCGGCCGGACGGTCGAGGTCCAGCTCATCGTCTGGTCGCGCGACAGGCCGACCGCGGTATCGTCGCCCTCACCGCCGGCCGCGATCCCCACCGCCGGGCGGGCGCCGCACGCCGCCTGCTTCGATGCGATGAACTCGGGCGCTTCGCGCGGCGTCGTCAGCCCGTCGCCATGGTCGAGCACCCAGCGCAGCTCGCCCTTCAACGGGTCGCGCAGCCAGACGGTGGTGTAATAGCCGGTGCTGCCGTCGGGCTGCTGCCACGCCCCGGTCGTCGCGCCGGCGCTGCCGTCGCAGCTCGAAAAGACCGCGTGCGGCTGCCAGCGGACCGATGCCGGCGGGTCGGCGCGCCCCTTGAGCCAGGCCTTCGCATTGACCCGCGCCGGCACGAACATCACCGCGTCGGGCGCCGAGGTCTCGCGAAACGCCGTCCATTGCCCTTTGTCCTGCGCGAGCCGCGCGAAGGCGAGCTCGGCGGCGACGAAGCCGCTCGGATTCGGCGCGAGCGGCCGGTTCCGCATGTCGGACCCCGGCCCGGCACAGCCGCCGAGCAGCGCGAGCGCGGCGCCCGCGAGCCAGAGCCGCCGCATCAGAATCCCTCCGGGTCGGCGAGACCGGCGCGGCGGTGCGCTGCGACCAGCGTGTTGCGGAGCAGGCAGGCGATGGTCATCGGACCGACGCCGCCCGGCACCGGGGTGATCGCGTCGGCGACGGCGGCCGCCTCGGCATAGGCGACGTCGCCGACCAGCCGGCCCTTCGCCGCGCCGTCGGCGGGCGGCAGGCGGTTGATGCCGACATCGATGACCACCGCGCCGGGCTTGATCCAGTCGCCGCGCACCATCTCCGGCCGCCCGACCGCCGCGACCACGATGTCGGCGCGGCGGACAAGCGTGGGCAGGTCCTTCGTGCGGCTGTGCGCGACGGTGACGGTGCAGTTGGCGCCGAGCAGCAGTGCCGCCATCGGCTTGCCGACCAGGATCGAGCGACCGACGACGACCGCATCCTTGCCGCTGAGGTCGCCGAGCCGGTCCTGCAGCAGCAGCAGGCAGCCATAGGGCGTGCACGGCACCATGCCGGGAATGCCGAGCGCGAGGCGCCCGGCGCTGACCGGGGTCAGTCCGTCGACGTCCTTGTCGGGATCGATCGTCGCCACCGCGCGCTGCTCGTCGAGATGGCGGGGCAGCGGAAGCTGGAGCAGGATGCCGTCGACCGCGTCGTCGGCGTTGAGCGCGGCGAGCAGCGCCTCGACTTCCTCCTGCGTCGCATCGGCGGGCAGGCGGTGCTCGAAGCTCTCCATGCCCGCGGCGACCGTCGCCTTGCCCTTCGAGCCGACATAGACCGCGCTCGCCGGATCGTCGCCGACGAGCACGACCGCCAGTCCGGGCGCGCGCCCGATCGCGGCGCGGAACGCCGGCACCGCCTCTGCGATCCGGGCCCGCAGGCCCGCCGCGAAGGCCTTGCCGTCGATGATGTGCGCCCCCGCCGCCATCACGCGAGCCCGTTGGTGTAAGCGAAGCGCGCGAGGTAACCGAGCACCGGTCCCTGCAGGATGATGATCAGGATCAGCACCAGCATCGGGGTCAGGTCGATGCCGCCGAAATCGGGCATGATGCGGCGAAAGGGCCGGTAGAGCGGTTCGGTGATCCGGTCGAGCACCATCCACAGCTGGCCGACGAAATCATTGTGCGTGTTGATCACGTTGAAGGCGATCAGCCACGACATCACCGCCTGCGCGATGATGAACCACCACAGGACCGTCAGCAGGATGTCGACGATCTGGAGGAGCATGAGAAGCAAGGCAGGGTCTCCGTCTAGAGGCGTTGGTCCGCTTTCTTAGCGGTGAATGAGCGTGCCCGCACCCCTTGCGGTGAAAATTTCGAGCAGCATCGCGTGCGGGATGCGGCCGTCGAGAATGACCGCCGCCTCGACCCCCGCGTCGACCGCCGCCAGGCAGGTGTCGACCTTCGGGATCATGCCGCCGGTGATCGTCGCGTCGGCCTTGAGCGCCTCGACTCCGCCACGGTCGAGATCGGTCAGCAGCGCGCCGTCCTTGCCCAGCACCCCGGCGACGTCGGTGAGCAGGAAGAAGCGTTTGGCGCCGAGCGCGCCGGCGATCGCCCCCGCCATGGTGTCGGCGTTGATGTTGTAGGTCGCGCCGTCGGCGCCGAGCGCGACCGGCGCCACCACCGGGATGAAATTGTCGTTCGCCAGATTGGTCAGGATCGTCGGATCGACCGCGACCGGTTCACCGACGAAGCCCAGATCGACATGGCGTTCGATCCCCGAATTGGGGTCGGGTTCGGTCCGCCGCACCTTTTCGGCGAGGACGAGGTTGGCGTCCTTGCCCGACAGGCCGACCGCGCGGCCGCCGAGCCCGGCGATCCAGCCGACGATCTCCTTGTTGATCTTGCCCGCGAGCACCATTTCCGCGACCTCCGCGGTCGCGGCGTCGGTGACGCGCAGTCCGCCGACGAAGGTCGATTCGATCCCGAGCTGTTTCAGCATCCGTCCGATCTGCGGTCCGCCGCCATGGACGACGACGGGATTGATGCCGACCGCCTTGAGCAGCACGACGTCCTCGGCGAAGTCGCGCTGCGCCTCCGGATCGCCCATCGCATGGCCGCCATATTTGATGACGAAGGTCTGGCCGGCATAGCGTTGCAGATAGGGCAGCGCCTCGACGAGCGTTTCAGCCTTGGCAAGCAGGTCGGGCATTTTCGAAGGGTCGGTCATCGATATCATCCAGCGGTCTTTGCATCGAGGTTGCGGCCGAGAGCGACAAGGCCGGTGATCACGAACGGGATGACGAGCACCGACAGCGCGACCTTGGCGAGCATCTGGCCGCCCATCAGGTTCGCGATCGGAAACACGCCGTAAAAGGCAATGGTGACGAACAGCAGCGTGTCGACGATCTGGCTGAGCGCGCTGGCGATCGCGCCGCGGATCGCCAGCCATGTCGACGTGCCTGTCCCGACGCTGCCGCGCAGCCGGGAAAAGATGGTGACGTTCAGGAATTGCGACGTCCCGTAGGCGACGATGCCCGCCGCCATCAGGCGCGGGCTCTGCCCCAGGATCATATCGAACGCCGCCAGCCGTTCGGGCTGCATTTCGGGCGACGCGGGAAGCGCGAGCACCAGCGCCGTCAGCATGATCGACAGCACCAGCGGGACGAACCCCCACAGCACCAGCCGATTGGCGACCGATTGTCCGTGCAATTCGGACACCGCGCTCGACAGGGCGACCAGCAGCAGGAAGGCGAATATTCCGGCCTCGACCGCCAGCCAGCTTCCCAGCGCCACCTGCTTGTTCCCGAGCACGCCCGCCAGCACCACCATCCCGCCGTAGAGGATGGAGAACAGGAACAGCGATGGGGAAAGCGTGCGCGGCAACGCCGTCGATGTGGTGTCGGTCATGCCGCCCGATAGTCGGTTTTGCCAGGACAGGGAAGGCCGAGAAACACGGCTCGGCGCGCGCCCCTTGCCCCGCCGCCAAAGCCCGCTAGACAGGCGAAACAACCTTGCGGGGGACGCACTCTATCCATGGAACGCCTGATCGGTCTGCTCGGCATCGTCGCATTGCTCGCGATCGCCGTGCTCTTTTCCTCGAACCGCCGCTGGATCCGCCTGCGCGTCGTCGTCCCCGCCTTCCTGCTGCAGGCGGGGTTCGCGCTGCTGGTGATCGGCACGCCGTGGGGGCGCGCGGTCATCCAGGCGATGTCGAACGGCGTTTCCAACCTGCTCGGCTATGCGAAGGCGGGCACCGACTTCATCTTCGGCCCGCTCGCCTCGCCCGAAATGGGCGCGAACAGTTTCGCCATCGCTGCGCTGCCGGTGATCATCTTCTTCGCCTCGCTGATCTCGATCCTCTATTATCTCGGCATCATGCAGCTCGTGATCAAATGGGTCGGCGGCGCGATCCAGAAGGTGACGGGCATCACCAAGGTCGAGAGCCTGGGCGCCGCCGCGAACATCTTCGTCGGGCAGAGCGAAAGCCCGCTGGTCATCCGCCCCTATCTGGCCGGACTGACGCCGTCGCAGCTCTTCACGGTGATGACCGTGGGGATGGCGGGGGTCGCGGGCACGATCCTCGGCGCCTATGCGAGCATGATCGGCGAGCAGCTTCTGCCCTATCTGCTCGCCGCGAGCTTCATGTCGGCGCCTGGCGGTATCCTGATGGCGAAGATCATGATGCCCGACGACCCCAGGGACATCGGCATCGAACCCGTGATCATGCCCGAGGCGAGCCATGACGAGGAGAAGCCCGCGAACATCATCATGGCGGCGGCGCAGGGCGCGCAGACCGGCGTCCGGCTGGCGGTCGCGGTCGGCGCGATGGTGCTCGCCTTCGTCGCGCTGGTCGCGCTGGCGAACGGGCTGCTCGCGGGGGTCGGCGGCTGGTTCGGCCAGCCCGACCTGTCGTTCCAGGCGATCATCGGCGCGATCTTCCGCCCGGTGATGTGGCTGATGGGCGTGCCGTGGGACGAGAGCGCGTCGGTGGGCGGGCTGTTCGGCACCAAGGTCGTGCTCAACGAATTCGTCGCCTTCATCGACCTCGGCAAGATACAGGGCGGGCTGTCGGCGACCTCGGTGGCGATCGCGACCTTCGCGCTGTGCGGCTTCGCCAACTTCAGCTCGATCGCGATCCAGATGGCGGTGACCGGCGGCCTCGCCCCGAACCAGCGCCCGATGATCGCGCGGCTGGGCCTGAAGGCGCTGCTCGCGGGCAGCCTGTCGAACCTGATGTCGGCGGCGCTCGCCGGGCTTATGCTGTCCTTCACCGCGCCGCTGTAGCCGCCGCGGCGCTCCACCGCCCCTCAAAGCATCGTGCGTTAAATCTCAACCGTTTGCCCTGAGCTTGTCGAAGCCTGTCCTGAGCGCCTGCAAGGCAGTCGAAGGGGGCCGTTCTTTCTTTCGGGGACGCAAGAAGAAGGACGGTGCTTCGACAAGCTCAGCACGAACGGCAAAAAGGGTGATGCCTCTTCCGAAAGGCGCGTCAGAGCGTCATCAGGGCGAAGGCGGCGCGAAGCTCGGCGACGAACAGGCCCGGCTGTTCCCACGCCGCGAAATGGCCGCCGCGGTCGAGCTCGTTCCAGTAGACGATGTTGCGATAGCGCCCCTCGGCCCAGCGGCGCGACAGGCGCATGATCTCGTTCGGGAACAGGCTGCACCCGGTCGGCACGTCGATCGTGCCCGCCGCGAAGCCGCGGAAGCTGTGCCAATAGAGCCGCGCCGAAGAGGCCGCGCTCGCGGTGAACCAATAGAGGCTGACCGTATCGAGCATCGCTTCGCGCGACAGCGCCTTTTCGGGATGGCCGCCGACCGACTGCCCGTCGGGCCGGTGCCCGCAATCGGTCCAGCCGTGGAATTTCTCGACGATCCACGCCATCTGCCCGACGGGCGAATCGGTGAGCGCGTAGCCGATCGTCTGCGGCCGCGTCCCCTGCTGGGTCGCATAGCCATTGTCCTTGTCGCGATACCAGCCGAAGCGCGCGAGATAGCGTTTCTCCGCATCGGTGAGGTCGGCCATCGTCGCGGGATCGGGCTGGCCGACGACCATGTTGACGTGGATGCCCGCGCAATGGTCCGCATGATGCATGCCGAGCGCGCAGGTCACCGCGCTGCCCCAGTCGCCGCCCTGCGCGAAATAGCGGTCGTAGCCGAGCGCGCGCATCAGCGCGTCCCACGCGGCGGCGATCCGCTCGACATCCCATTTCGCGACATCGGGCCTGCCCGAAAAGCCGTAGCCGGGCAGCGACGGGATCACGAGATGATAGTCGGCCGACAGCGGTTCGACGACGTCGAGGAATTCGAGCGCCGACCCCGGCCAGCCGTGCGTCAGGACCAGCGGCCGCGCGGCGGGATTGGCCGACCGGACATGCAGGAAATGGATGTCGAGCCCGTCGATCGTCGCGAGGAAATTGGGCAACGCGTTGAGCCGTGCCTCGACCCTGCGCCAGTCGTGACGATCGCGCCACCAGGCGGCAAGCTCCTGCGCATAGGCGAGCGGAACGCCCTGGTCCCAATCGGCGACGGTCTCCTTCTCCGGCCAGCGCGTGCGCGCGAGCCGGTCCCGCAAGTCGTCGATCGCGGCCTGCGGGACCGCGACGCGGAACGGACGGATATCCTCGACGTGCATGTTCGCCCCCCCTCTCCGCCAGATCCTAGGGCCGCGCCGGCGCCTTGCAACCGCGCTGAAGGCCCACGCCTTTCAGGAAGCCGCGCCGGACGGTGCCGGCATAGACCGCCTCGGCATAGCGCCGCCGTTCGGCATTGGCGCCGGTCACCTCGCCGATCAGCCCGCCGAAGGGGATGACCGAGCCGGCGACGGTTCCCGCGACGCGGCCGGCGGTTTCCTCGCGCTTCTTCGCCAGGCTCTTGTCGACGCGCTCGTTGACGTCGGGGCCGAGGACGGCGTTCAGTTCCTGAACCTCGCGGATGATCGCCGCGCATTTGCCCAGACCGGCGAGCGAATAGGGATCGTCCTGAATGGCCTTCAATTTCTCCGGCGCTTCCTTGCCGTCGAAGGGTTCGGTGACCGAATCGCCGGTCTTCTTGAGCGTCGGTTCGTCGGGTGCGCCCTGCTGCGCGAACGCCGGCGCGGCGGACAGCGACAGCGCGGCGGCGGCGAATGCGAAAACCCCGGCCTTGAGCATGACATGATCTCCCTGATGACTCGGCCGATCAACGCGCGAAGGCGCGATTCGGCTCCCGCCCTGACTCGCCATATTCCGAATGGCGATCCGTCCTACCCGCGCGCGCGCAGTGCCCGCTCGGCCATCCGCGCGGCGGTTTCGCGTTCGGTCATCACGACATGATCGGCGCCACGGCGCACGAGATCATCGACCTCTTCGTCCGAATGCGCGCGCGCGACGATCAGCAGCTTCGGATTGATCGCGCGCGCGCGCCGCACGATCGCGCCCGATTCGACCCCCTCGGGGATCGCGATGAGCAGCGTCGCGGCGGTGTCGATCCGCGCCTGGCGCAGCACGCCCTCGCTCGCGGCGTTGCCGACGATCACGATCGCCCCCGCGTCGCCGGCCGCCGCGGCGCGGTCCTTCTGGTCCTCGATCACCGTCAGCGCCTCGCCGCGCCCGCACAGCAGCGTGCCGATATGGCTGCCGACGCGGCCGTAGCCGATCAGCACCGTGCGCGCCGCCTCGCGTTCGGGCGGGGGCGAATCGGGGGCATCGGGCGGCACCCCCGCTTCCTCGCCGCGCGTCCACCGGATCGCGAGCGTGAAGACGAGCGGGTTGAAGAGGATCGAGAGGATCGACCCCGCGAGGATCAGGTCGCGCGCCGCGTCGGGCATCACCTTCAGCCCGACGCCGAGCGAGGCGAGGATGAAGGAGAATTCGCCGATCTGCGCGAGGCTGGCGGCGATGGTCAGCGCGGTCTGGTTCGAATGGCCGAAGGCGCGCACGATCCCCCACGCCGCCGCCGACTTGCCGACCATGATGATCGCGACGGTGGCGATCAGCGGCCCCGGCTGTTCGAGGATCACGCGGGGATCGAACAACATGCCCACCGACACGAAGAACAGCACCGCGAATGCGTCGCGCAGCGGCAGCGTCTCCTCCGCCGCGCGGCGCGAAAGCTGCGTCTCGCCCAGGATCATCCCGGCAAAGAAGGCGCCGAGCGCGAAGGACACGTCGAAGATCACCGCAGCGCCGAAGGCGACGCCCAGCGCGATCGCCAGCACCGACAGCCGGAATAGCTCGCGCGACCCCGAATGCGCGACCCAGTGCAGCACCGCGGGCAGCACCCGCCGCCCGAACACGAGCATCAGCGCGACGAAGCCCGTCACCTTGAGCAGCACGATCGCGGTCGAGCGCAGCAGCCCCATCGCGTTCGCCTCGTCGCCGCGCGAGCCGAGCATCGCCGGGAGCAGCACCAGCGCCAGCACCATCGCCAGATCCTCGACGATCAGCCAGCCGACCGCGATCCGCCCCCTTTCGGTCTCGATCAGGTCCTGCGCCTGCATCGCGCGCAGCAGCACCACGGTGCTCGCGACCGACAGCGCGAGACCGAAGATCGCGCTGCCGGCGAACGGCCAGCCGAGCCACAGCCCCAGCGCGATGCCGAGCGCGCTGGCGACCGCGATCTGGACGATCGCCCCGGGCACCGCGATGCCGCGTACCGCGAGCAGATCCTTGAGCGAGAAATGCAGTCCGACCCCGAACATCAGCAGGATCACGCCGATCTCGGCCAATTGAAGCGCCAGTCCGGTGTCGGCGACGATTCCCGGCGTGAACGGCCCGACGATCACCCCGGCGAGCAGATAGCCGACGATCGGCGCGACGCGCAGCCGATGCGCGAGCGCGCCCATCAGGAACGCCACGCCGAGCCCGGCGACGATGGTTCCGATCAGGCTGGTATCGTGCGGCATGACCCAGCCTAAAGGGCGGCGCGGCGGCCGGTCAAGCAACTCAAGTGATTCCGTTGCGATTGGCGGAAAGCCGCGGCAAGGCATACGACGTCGCTTCGGATATCGGCCCTAGACCGTTCCCTCTTCCTTCTCCGCCTGCTGGCGCGCCCACATGTCGGCGTAGAGCCCGCGCATCGCCAGCAGCTGGTCATGCGTTCCGGTTTCCGCCACCCGCCCCTTTTCCAGCACGATGATGCGGTCGGCGCCCGTCACCGTCGACAGGCGGTGCGCGATCACCAGCGTCGTGCGCCGTTCGGCGATGCGGTCGAGCGTCGCCTGGATCGCCGCTTCGGTCCGGCTGTCGAGCGCGCTCGTCGCCTCGTCGAGGATCAGCACCGGCGGGTTCTTGAGCAGGGTGCGCGCGATCGCGACGCGCTGCTTTTCGCCGCCCGACAGCTTGAGCCCGCGCTCGCCCACCTCGGTATCATAGCCTTGCGGCAGCAGCGCGATGAAGCCGTCGATCGCCGCGCCCTCGGCCGCCGCCGCGATCGCTTCGGCGCTCGCACCCTCGCGGCCGTAGGCGATATTGTAGCCGATGCTGTCGTTGAACAGCACCGTATCCTGCGGGACGATGCCGATCGCGGCGCGCAGGCTGGCCTGCGTGACCTGCGCGATATCCTGTTCGTCGATCAGGATGCGCCCCTGCTGCGGATCGTAGAAGCGGAACAGCAGCCGCGCGATCGTCGACTTGCCCGCCCCCGACGGCCCGACGATCGCCAGCGTCTCGCCCGCCCCGACCGCAAAGCTGACCCCGTTCAGGATCGTGCGGTCGGGTTCGTAGCCGAAGACGACATTGTCGAACGTCACCGCGCCGCCGGCCACCACCAGCGGCCAGGCATCGGGGGCATCGGCGATCTCCGGCGGGGTGTCGATCAGGCGGAACATCGCCTCCATGTCGATCAGCCCCTGGCGGATGACGCGATAGACCATGCCGAGCATGTCGAGCGGGCGGAAGAGCTGCGCGAGCAGCGTGTTCACCAGCACCACGTCGCCGACCGCGAACTGCCCCTTCGACCAGCCCCACACCGTATAGGCCATCGCCCCCGCCATCGCCGCGTTGGTGATCAGGCTCTGCCCGACGTTGAGCCAGGCGAGGCTGTTCTCGCTCTTCACCGCGGCGCGCGCATATTGGTCGGCGACGTCGCGATAGCGCGCCGCCTCGCGCGCCTCGGCGCCGAAATATTTGACCGTCTCGTAATTGAGCAGGCTGTCGACGCTGCGCCCGACGGTCAGCGTGTCGAGGTCGTTCATCCGCGTCCGCAGCGCGTTGCGCCAGTCGGTGACGCGGCGGGTGAAGACGATATAGACGACGACCATCAGCGCGGTCGCGCCCGCGAGGCCGAAACTGAACTTGCTCCAGAAGATCACCAGCACCGCGACCAGCTCGATCAGCGTCGGCGCGATGTTGAACAGCAGGAAATAGAGCATCGTGTCGATGCTCTTGGTCCCGCGCTCGATCACCTTCGTCACCTCGCCGGTGCGCCGCGCGAGGTGGAAGCGCAGCGACAGCGCGTGAAGATGGGTGAAGGTCGCGGTCGCCAGTTCGCGCGTCGCGTCCTGCCCGACGCGCTCGAAGACGACGTTGCGCAGATTGTCGAACAGCACCCCCGCGAAGCGCGCGCCGGCATAGGCGAGCACCAGCCCGATCGCGAGCGCCACGCCTTGCTCCATCCCCGGCGCCATGCGGTCGATCGCGGCGCCGTAGAGGAAGCCCATCGAAAGCTGCACGCCCTTCGACGCGAGCACGATCAGCGCGGCGAGGACGATGCGCACCTTGTGTCCGCGATGCCCCGCCGGCCACAGATAGGGCAGGAAGCGCTTCAGCGTCGCAAGAACGGGCGGTTCGCGTGCCGCATCGGCAGAGGAGGTCGTGTCGGGCGGCATGAACGCCCCATGTAGGGGCGCGGGGCGCGAACGCCAAGCCACGGATAAACCGCCCTCCCTTCCCGGAAGGGGGCTCCGCCGGCCGGCCCGGTTACTGCCCCTTGCGCTCCGGCACGGTGAAGGTGCCGGTCACGCGGCCGCCGGTGCCGCCCTGCACCGCATTGCCGTCGGGGCCGCGCGCGGCGCCGCGGCCGTCGACGGTCGCGCGCCCAGAGTTGAGGTCGATCAGCAGCCGCCCGCCCGACAGGCGGTTGCCGCGCTGGCGCAGCTCGACATTGCCGACCATCGTGATCAGCCGCCGGTCGAGGTCGTAGAGGGCGACATTGCCCTTCGCGGTCTCGTCGCCCTTGGTCACGGTGACGCCGCCGGTCGCGTCGAGCCGGTTGACGTCGGTGCCGCCCTGCCGCGTGTAGGCGACGGTCATGCGCGGCGCGGTGACGGTCAGCCCGGCCTGCGTCACGCGGACATTGCCGGCGAGGACGACGCGGTCGGCGCGATCCTGCACCTCGATGCTGCCGGCCGAGAAATCGACGGGGGCGCCGCTGTTGTGATTCGCGAGCGCCTGCGCATGCGCGGCGCCGCCGCCCTGCCCCGCGGCGAGGATGGCGAGGCTGGTCAGCGCGAAGCTCGCGCCGCCGAGCGCGAAACCCTTCCAGCCGGATGACGGACGGTTCATTTGAGCACTCCCTGGTTGATCCTCAGCCGCGCGTTGCCCGACAGGCGCACGATCCGCTGGTCCAGATCGGCATAGAGTTCATCGGCGGAGAAATGACCGATGTTGAGCGTCCCGTCGACCCCCGATCCGCCGGCGAGGCTGCGGTTCTTGAGGTCGATCGCGACGCCCTGCGCATCGATCCGATAGCCGTCGGCGCTCTTGACCTGCACGAGGCCGGGCACCGACACCTTTTCGCTGTCCATGTCGTATTGCGCCTGGCGCGCGGCGATCGTCGCGGGCCCGTCGGCGAGGCGGATCGCGCCCGACAGGTCGGTCATCCGCACGATCGGCTCGGCGCTCGACTTCTGCACCGCGCTGCCCGCGACCAGCGCGAAGGGCTGCCCCTTCGCATCCTGTCCGCGATATTCGGCGCGGGTCACGCGCATCCGTTCCTGCGCCACCTCGACCTTGTCCTTGGCGAGCAGGAAGCTCACCTCGGCACGCTGGGTGAAGGGGGAGAAGACGAGCACCGCGGCGATGACGCCGATGACGACCGGCAGCGCGAAGCGCAGCAGGCGCACGACGCGGTCGTGGTTCGACCCGCGCGCCGCCCACATGCGGCGCATCGTGCGATCAAGGTCGGCGCGTTCGGACATGCTCAGCCGGCTCGCTCGCTCATCGTCATCACGTGTGCGCGAAGATGTCGACCTCGGGCCAGCCCGCGAGGTCGAGCGCCGCGCGCGCCGGCAGGAAGTCGAAACAGGCCTGCGCCAGTTCGGTGCGCCCTTCGCGCGCGAGCCGCGCGTCGAGAACGGTCTTCATCGCGTGGAGGAAACGCACGTCGCTCGCGGCATAGTCGCGCTGCGCCTCGGTCAGTTCGGCGGCGCCCCAGTCGCTCGACTGCTGCTGCTTCGACACCTCCTGCCCCAGCAGTTCGCGCACCAGTTCCTTGAGCCCGTGACGGTCGGTGTAGGTGCGCACCAGCTTCGACGCGATCTTGGTGCAATAAACGGGCGCGGTGACGACCCCCAGCGCATGTTGCAGCGCGGCGATGTCGAAACGCGCGAAATGAAAGAGCTTCAGGCGGCCGGGGTCGGTCAGTATCGCCTTCAGCACCGGCGCGTCATAGGCGCTGCCGGGGCCGAAGCGGACGAGATGCTCGTCGCCCGAGCCGTCACTGATCTGGACGAGGCACAGCCGGTCGCGCAGCGGGTTGAGCCCCATCGTTTCGGTATCGATCGCGACGGCGCCGGGACCCAGCACGCCTTCGGGCAGGTCTTCTTCGTGGAAATATACGCTCATGCGCCCGCCTTAGGCGAAGCGGCCGCGTCGCTCAATGACTGGTTTACGCGGCCGCGCCGGGCTTTCCGCGTCGCGCGGCAAAGCGTGCGAAACCGGGCACCGGCGCCGTGCATTTTCTGTTCGCAGAAGCCATTCATATAGGCTATATATTGCGCCGCAAGCGGCACGGGACGAGTCTGTGCTCATGGTGAACTGCGTCCCCGTCCGGCGCAATGAGCCGGTAAATGGGGTGTGGACGAACCGAAAGCGACTACTAGGCAATGAGTTTCAACAAGGATCGCCGCGGCCATCGGGGACGCGGCAAGCGCGATGACTTCGGCAATTTCGACAGTTTCGAACCAGCGCCCTACGGCGGCGACAGCTATGGCGGCGGCCGTGGCGGGTTCGGCGATCGGGATCGCGGTGGTTTCGGCGGCGGTGACCGTGGCGGGTTCGGCGGCGGCGATCGCGGCGGCTTCGGCGGCGGACGCGGCGGCGGCATGCCCGCGCAGGTTGTCGGCGAGGGCCAGGGCCAGGTGAAATTCTTCAACCCGGCAAAGGGATTCGGATTCATCGCACGCGACGACGGCGGCGAGGACGTGTTCGTCCACATCAGCGCGGTCGAGCAGGCGGGGCTGCAAGGGCTTGCCTCGGGCCAGCCGCTCGGCTTCACGCTCGTCGAGCGCAACGGCAAGGTGTCGGCGATCGACCTCAAGATCGAGGGCGAACCGATGCCGGTCGAGGAATTCGCGCCGCGGCGCGACGATCGCGGCGGCGAGCGCCCCGGCGGCGCGCGCGGCCGGCGCCAGCTTACCGGCGAGCGCACGTCGGGCACGGTCAAGTTCTTCAACACGACCAAGGGATTCGGCTTCATCGCGCGCGATGACGGACAGGCCGACGCCTTCGTCCACATCAGCGCGGTACAGCGCGCCGGCATGGCCGGCCTCGAAGAGGGCGACCGCGTCGCCTTCGACATCGAGGTCGACGATCGCGGCAAGTTCGCGGCGGTCAACCTCCAGCCCGCAAGCGAATAAGCCTTCGCGACAGCGAAACGACGAAAGGGCGGCCTGCGGGGCCGCCCTTTTGCGTTTCGGGGCTCCTCGCCGGCGGGTCTTGCGCGGAGCATATAGAGCGATGACTTTGGATTGACCCGCTTCGTCATTGCGAGCGGAGCGAAGCAATCCAGGGCGGTTTACGCGACTCTGGATTGCCGCGCGGCTTCGCCGCTCGCAATGACGAACTCAACCGATGTCATCATGCTCTAAATCTGCGCCGTTTCGATCGGGTGAGTCAGATATAGGGCTCGACGCTCCAGCTCGGACCCCGGCCTTAATCGCCCCAGCGCAGCGGCGGGCGCCAGCCCGCTTCGTCGACCGCGTCGCTGACCTTGTAGACCAGTCCCTTGCCGTTGAGAAACAGCTTCTCCATTTCGGGCCGGGTGAAGGGACGCGAGCCGATGCGGCCGAAGATCGCGATCTGCCCGCCGCTTTCGTCGACCGCGCGGTCGCGGTCGAGCCCCTTCGACAGCGCGAGCGCGGGCGCCGGCGTCTTCGCCCACGCGATCAGTTCGGGCGTCGGCTTCGGCGAGAAGCCGTAGAGGCCCGGATTGTCGGGGCTGGTGAGCTGGAGCACCTTGATGCCGTTCCGCCCGTCGGCGACATAGGCGAAGAGCGAGGCGTTGGTCGATCCGACGATAACGTCCTCGGCATCGCTCATCGCGCCGCCGAAGGTCAGCCCCGGCCACGCGACCGGCGCCGCGGGCCGCGTTACGTCGACGATCACCAGCCCGTCCTGCTTCGCCGCGACATAAAGATAGGTACGCGCGACATAGAGCTTGCGCGCATCGGCGAGCAGCACCGTCCCTTCGGGTACCGGCACCGGCCGGTCCATGCTGGTGATGTCGAACAGCTTCACCCCCTCGGCATCGCTCACCCACAGGTAGCGGAACTGCACCGCGCTGGCGCGTGCGTCGGTCAGCGGCAGCCGCGCTGTCACCTTCGGTTCGAGCGGCGCCGACAGGTCGACCACGACGAGCCCGCTGTCGGCGGCGATATAGGCGTGGTCGCCCGCCAGCGTGACGTGCCGCGCCCCCGCGAGCAGATTGTCGGGGTTCCAGGTCAGCGCCCGCGACAGCTTGTTGTTGCGGAATTCGCCGTCGGCCAGCGTGTCGATGTCGACGAGGATCAGCCCCTCGACGCTGTCGGTGACGACCGCATAGCGATAGAGCGGGTGCAGCGCCTGCTCGTGATTCTGCGGGAAATGCTTCCGGATGAAGTCGTTGCGTTCCATGCTGATCGGCTGGTTGGTGCCGATCGCCATGCAGGTCGCGTTGCGGGTCTTCACATGCGTGTCGTGGCCGAGCGGCGAGAAGGGCGCGCGCGTGATGCGTTCGGAAAAGCCCTTGTTGCCGATCGAGGCGACGTCATAGACGCGGAAACCGCCCTTGCCCTCTGCCACGAACATATATTCGCCGCGCTGCTGGAGGCAGTTCACCCGGCCGCTCGTCCCCTGCACGATATTGCGGAATTCCTCGAGTGCGCGGCTCTCGCCCGATCCCTTCCTGTCGAAGGTCTTGCCGCGCACCCAGTTCTTCAGTTCGCGCCCGTTCCGTTCGACGTGCAGTCGCCAATAGTCGGGATAGGCGTATTTCTGCAGATAGCTGCCGATCACCGCCTGCGGCTCTTCCCATTCGGTGACGCGCGTCGCCTGGAAACCGTCCTCCAGCCCCGACCAGACGTTGAGCCCGACGAAGTTGACGAAATTGGTGCCCATCAGCAGCAGCTGCGACATGATCGCATTATTGTCGTCGGCCGCCGACAGGTGGCAATCGGTGCATTGCTTGGTTTCCTGGCGGCGGACCGTGTGCGGGAAGTGCGGCGCGAAGGCCTGGCTGGAGAAGCCTGCGGCCGAGATCGGCGGCTGCTGCACATAGATGCGCTCGCGGTTGACGTTGGTCGACGACAGGATCAACGCCGACGACGAGCGCACCGGCGCGATGATGCCGCGCGGGTTGCCGTCGGCGTCGGGTTCGCCCGGCTTGGTGAGCTGGTGCCGGCCGAGCTGGAACATCTCGTCGCGCGCCACCTGCGGATTGTAGGTGGCGAAGTTCCGCGATTCCTCCCCTTCGAAATGGTGCGAGCTGGTCTTCCAGTTCGCCTCGATCGGCAGGTGGCAGCCGCCGCAACTCGTCGTCCACGACAGGTGGCAGGTGAAACAGGTCATGCGGTCGTCGCCATGCGCGCGATCGGCCTTTGCCACCCCTGGGCCCCAGGCGAAGCTGCCGTCGTCGGCGCCCGACCGCGACATCAGCTTGGCGCGCGCCGCCTTCGCGTTGAAATGCGGCCCCGGCGTCACCGCCTGCTTGACGAGGCTGACCTGCCATTCGAGCTTCGGGTCGACGATCGAGCGCTGGATCAGCCCCGTGACCTCACCATCGTCGTCATAGCGGAATTCGAAGCGGCGCCGGCCATCGGGGTTGCGGAGCAGCGCAAGGTTGGTGCCCTGCGGCCGCGCCGCGACATTGGAGGTCAGCAGGTTGGGCAGCGCGTCGGCGGTGCCGTGGCAATCCTTGCAACCGATCTCGATCGCATTGGCGACCTCGCCCTGGATATAGCCGTTGCCGTGCGAATCCTGCGCGAAATGGCAGTCGGCGCACTGCATGCCCTTTTCGGCGTGGATATCCATCATGTGGACCGTCTTGCCGGGGTTGAGGCCGGGAGGCACGAACTTGCCCTCGACCCCCGGCCGGCCCGGATCGGCGCTGGCGAGGCAGAGGTCGCGCTGCTTCGCATCGCTGTAGCTCGCGCAGTTCTTGCGCCATTTCTCGGGGTCGTTCGGGTCGACGATATGCGCCGTGTCGGTGCCGTAGGTCGCCATATTGCCCTCGGCATCGAGCAGATTGCCGTTGCGGTCGCGCTTGAAGACGCCGCGGAAGTTCCAGCCGTGGCCGTGATAGTCGGCGAACTGCGTCACCCTGTTCGTGTCGTTGACGTCATAGACGTCGCGCAGGAACTCGACGTCGGACCACAGCCCGCGCGGCCCCGCTCCTTCCGGGTTGCGTTCGAGCGTCCGGTGCACCTCGGCCGCGGTCGGATAATGCTGTTGCTTGTAGATGCGCTGATAGTCGGCGTCGCTCATCCCCGGCGGGCGCGGCGCGGTATTGTCCGGGCCGGGCCACAACTGCGGCGCGTCCGATTCATAGTCCCACATCGTGTAGCCGAGATAGGAATTCAGGAAGATGTTCGGCTGGTGCATGTGGCAGGTCATGCACTGCGAGGTCGGGATCGCGCGGGTGAAGGCGTGGGTCAGCGGATGCCCCGATTCGCCCCGCTCGCGCGTCGGGGCCGCCGGGTCGATCAGCGCGCCGTGGCCGCCATCATGGTTGTCGCCTTCGGGCTTCGCCTTCTTGCCGGCGATCGTCGGGTCGATCGTCGCGGTCTCTCCGTCGCGGCCATATGGGGCATAGATCAGGCTGTGCCGCGGCTCGCGGTCGTTGGCATAGACGACATGGCACCCCGCGCAGCCCGAATGGCGGTAGTCGCCGGGCTGGTCGTTGGTGCCCATGAACCACATATAGGGGTCGTTGAGACGCGTCTTGTGGATGTTGAGCACCGCGATCGCGACGCGCAGCCCGGTGCCCGGCCCACGGTTCGACTGTTTGAGGTCGGGGCGCCCCGGCTCCTCGAGCCGCTGAATCTGCCCGGTCGGGTTGGGTAGCCCGACCTCGGCGAACTGGGTGCTGACGTTGCGCCCGCCGCGCTCGAAGACGCGGAACACGTCGCTGGGCGGCATGACGTTCCAGCGCGGCAGCGGATAGATTTTGGCGAGCGCGCCGCGCTTCTTTTCCGCGTCGGTCAGGATCTTGTCGAAACCGAAGTTCGGCTTGCACGCCTCCTTATATTCCTCGGCGGTCAGCAGCGACGAGGGCGACAATACGCACGCCGCCACGCCCTCGCGCGTATAGGCTTCCCCGAACAGCGAGTTCTTGAACGGCAGAATGCCGTTGTTGTATGCGCCGCCCGCCCAGAACATCGCCGCCGTCGCCATCAGCGACCGCTCGGCCGCCTCGATCGTCTCCTGATGGCAGGCGCCGCACGCCTCGCGCGCGACGCGATAGTCGCTGGGGTTGACGAAGCGGATGAATTCGGGCGCCTCCTTGTTGAGCAGCGTATAGCTGCGCTTCGGGTTCGCCGAGGTGTCGCCCCACGCGCCCGGCAGAGTCGGCTGCGGGTGGGCGCGCGCCATCACCGCGCGGTTGCGCGGATCGTCGTAGCCGAGGCGCGGGTCGCCGACCTGAGCCGCGTCGCCGCCGTGGCAGTCGGTGCAGCCGAGCCGCACCGCGGGGCTCGCGTGCATCGTCGGCCGGTCGGTGCGGACATGGCAGCTGTAGCAGCCCTCCGACTTCGCCATCATCTCCGCCTCGCTCTGCTCGCGCGGGGCGGGCGGGGTGAAGCGATACTCGACCTTGACCGGCTTTTCTCCCTCGGACGCGCGTGCGGCATGCGGGCCGACCGCGAGCATCGTCAGCACGAAGGCGAAGAGGGCGAGGAGCGTGCGGATCATCGGCTAGAAACTCAGCACCAGATTGGCGAGGATCGACACATAGGCATCGTCCCGCGCCTTGTTTTCGAACAGGTCCCTGAACCCCTTGCCGGGGAGCAGGACCGCGGCGCTCAGGCGCCCGACGATATTCTGTGTCGCCTTGGGCCGCCAGATGCCGGCGACCGACAGGTCCCAGCCGATGTCGGTCGGGATCGACCCTTCGCTGCGCAGCACCTGCAGCGTCACGGTGTCCTGGAACCACAGATGGTTGAAATTGGTGCTGACCCGCACCTCGGGCGACAGGTCGAAATCGCCCCCCGCGCCGACCAGGATCGTGCCGGGGTTGTTGAAATTCGACTGCCCCTCTTCCTTCGACGAGCGCAGCGAATTGAGGATGCCGTTGCGACCGTTGATCGCGATCGCACGCCCGCCGCCCGCGAACGGGATCGTCTGGCGGATCCAGTAGCTGGTATCGGCGCCGGCGAAAACCGGGTTTTCGAAGATCGCGTCGAAGCCGCCTTCGACGTCGTCATAGGGATCGCCGTCGCCCGTCGCGTAGAGGCCCGAGAGGCGGAACCGCATCCAGTCCTGGTCGTAGCTGAGTTCGGCCGCCGCAAGCCCGGCGCGGATGCGGGCCGGGCGGCTGGTGAAGATGCTGTTGCGATCCCGTCCCAGCGCGGCATAGAGGCTGGCGGTCAGGTTGAGGCGCCCGATGCGCCCGTCGGCGCCATAGCCCAGATAGACGACGTCGTAGGACCGCCCGCGCAGATCGCCGAGCAGCGCCGGCCGCACGGGAAAGCCGTTATGGTCGATCTGGATGTCGCCGCGTTCGCGGTTGATGTTCCACGTCGCGCTGATCTGGCTGGTCAGGCCGACGAACGGGAAATCCTGCCGATAGAGATTGGCGGTGAGGACGAAATCGTCGCGTGGCGTCTGGGTGACGTCGTTGAGGCCGCTGTTGGTGTCCTTTTCCAGCCGCCAGAAGGCCGCGAGATTATATTGGAAGCGGTTGTTGTCGCGATTGCCGAACAGGCGGATGCCGAGCTGGCTGTCGTTGAACAGGAAGCCGCGAAAATCGCTCTGGAACGGCTGGATGCCGACGCGGATCGAATGGAAGTCGTAGCGATCGCTGTCGTTGCCCAGATGCTTGTCGACGAAGGCTTCCTGCACCCCCAGGAACGCGTCGGTGCGATGGCTGGGCCGCGACGGGCGCACGTCGAGCACGCGCCGTTCGGGCACGTCGACATGGTTGACATTATAGGCGAGCGTCAGGCGATATTCGACGTCGGGCGGCTTGAACGCGGTGTTGCCCTTGATCAGCGCGAAGCCGCCGATCAGCGTCTGCGACAGCACGACGCTGCGGTTCTTCCCGAACACGTCGAGGCTGCCCGGGCGCGCCGACGTCTGGATGCCGTTCGGGATCGGGAAGGTGCGCGGTTCGACCACCGTGTCCGAAATCAGGTTGGCGACGAAGAACCAATCGTCGCCCCTGATCGGCAGCCAAGGCACCTTGGCGCGGTCGATCGGCCGGTCGCCCTTCAGCGTGTTCTGGTGATAGGGGTCGAACCAGCGTTCCTTGACCACCCCCAGCGTCTCGATCAGCCGCCAGCGGTCGGGGATCGGAAGCTGATCCTCGATCCCCGGAAAGGCCTGCGGCGGCGGCGGCCGCAGCGCGCCGACATTGTCCTGGCTGGGTCGTTCGGGAAGGTCGGGGCGATAGCCCGGCCGGCGACGCCCGTCGAGAATCCGGGTGACGAAATCGTCGTCGAGCATTTCCTTCCATTCGACCGGCGGCGGGGGCGGCACCGGTTCGTCGGCTTGCGGCGCGGCGGTATCCGCCTCGACCGCCGGCGCTGCGGCGGTGGGCGGTGCCGAGGGGGGCTCACCGGCGGGCGCGCCCTGTGCGGCCAGGCTGGCGACGATCGGCCAAAGGCTTGCCCCCGCGCTCATCGCCTACAGCCCGTCGCAAACATTCTGCTGCGCCGTGTCGAGGAAGGGCGCGAACGGGCAGGCGATGTAGCGCAGGCGTACCGTCTTGCCGTCGGCGAGGCGCACGACGACCCGGTCGGCGCGCATTGCGGCGGGCGCATTGCCGATGCCGCCTGCGCGCGCACCGCCGTTATGCGCGCCGAGGAAGCTGATCATGTCGTCCTGGTCGATGCCGTCGCCCGACACCCCGATCGCCCCGACGAGCCGGTCGCCGCGATAGATGGGAACCGAACCCGGGAAGATCTGGATGCCGTTCTGCAGGCGGTTCATGCCCGGCGCGACATCGGGCAGCGTCGTGCAGCGCTGCGGCGTGTCGGTCGCGCTCGCTCCCGACACGAAGCCGAGGTGCTGGCCGAGGTTGCCGATGATCAGCGCCGACTGGAGCCCGGTGGAAAAGGGATTGAACTGCGCGATCGGGCGTGACAGCGGCCCGTTCGGCCGCCCGACCTCGCCATCGGGGAAATAGGGGCGCGACAGATTGCCGTTCGCGCGGTCGGGGAAGGCGATGGTGCCGGTCAGCGCCGCCGGATCGTTCAGGAAGCTGCGCAGCGCGGGAACGAACTGGCGCACGTCGGCGCTGGCGTTGGCGCTGAGTTCCGCGCCCGCCTGCGCGCCCGAAAAGAAGGCCGCGGTGCGCGCCTTCTGCAAGCTGACGTCGGTGCCGAAGATCGGCGCGTCGGGCGAGCGCACGATGCCGAGCGGCGCGCCGTGCGTGTCGACGACGCTGATCGACACCTGCGCGCGGCTGTCGAGCGGACGGCGAATCTGCGCGCGCGCGCGGCTCATCACCGCGAACGCCTCTTCCAGCACCGCGCGCACCTCGGCCTCGGTGAGCGGCGCGCCGTTGGTCGCGCCGTCGGTGCCGGCGCGGATCGGGTAGCGGTTGGCGCCGCTGCCGTCCGACAGCACGAACGCGTCGCGGTTCGAAAATTCGGCGCCGGTCGATGGCCGGATGCCCGACGCCTCGCTGCCATAAGCGGTCCCGGCGACGACCGCCGCGCCAGCATAGCCGATGACCGCGACGAGATTGCCGACGGTGCCGTTCAGGCTCGCGAAGCTCGCGCCGCCGCCCGCCTTCAGCCCCGCATAGCTGGCGTCGGAGAAGCGCAGGGTCGTCCCGTCGATGCTGATCCGGTCGGCGGCGATGCCAACCGGCGCCTCGAACCCGCGCGTGCCGGCGAGCGCGATCGCCTCCTCGGCATCGTCGTCGATGTCGAGGATGTCGGGATCGCTGCCGTAGACGCCGTCGCCCATCACGCCGATGCCGCCGACGAGCACGCCATTCTTGTAGAGCGGGAAGCCGCCCGGATCGGCGGCGAGGCCGAGCGGCGAGCGCTTCGGCCCGATCAGCGCCGCGCCGCCCGCCGCGCCGAAGCGCGCCGACAGGTCGCTGCACGGCAGCTGGCTGAACTGCACCCCGAACAGCGGCCCGCTTTCCAGCCCCACGGTGGTCGGCGCGGGCGGGAAATGCTGCTGGACAATCATGCTCGCGGTGCGGGTCGAAAAGGCGTTGCCGCCGCTCGACAGGTAGGCGCCGGTGATCGCCTTGGCGATCGCGCCGCCCTCGGCCGGGACGGTGACGTTCTGCGCGTCTATGCTGTCGCCGTTCGGTGCCGGCGAGGTCGTCGCGGTCGCGCGCGCGCCGGTCATGCGAAAGACGCCGAGGACATTGCCGACGCGGTCGGTCACCGCGATTACCGACGGCAGCCCGCGCGCCTGCGCCTCTGCAATCGCCTGCGCGAGGATCGTCTGCACGTCGGCGACGCTCAGCGCTTCGGCGGCGGGCGGGACATAGACGCCGGTCGGCGTCGGCGTGGGGACCGGGGTCGGGGCGGGCGACGGGGTCGGCGTCGAACTGCCGCCACCACCCCCGCACGAGGCGAGCAGCAGCGAGGCCATGACCGCCTGCGCGGAGGCGCGAAAAAGGGACGGGCGGAAAAGGGGCGCGCGGATCGTCATCGCCCTCACCGCAGCGCCCGGATCGCTTGCACCGCGCGGCCCAGCGCCGCCTGGAATTCGGACGGCTTGTAGCTGTTGGGGTCGGCGACCGCGGTATAGGCACGGTCGATGTCGCTGCGGATGCCCGCCGCCGCGCCGACCGTGACGCGCCCCGAAGAGACCATCGCGCCAAGCAGCGTGTCGACCCCCATCACCGCCTGCTGCGACCCCGCATAGTCGGTGAAGCGGTCGCTGACCGCCTTCGCGGCGATCGCGTCGACCATCGTGAACGTATCGGTGCCGGCGAAACGGCGCGCTGCAAAGGCGCCCTTGAGCGCCGCGACCGTCTGCGCGAGTTGCGCCGCCGCGGCGACGGCGCTCGGCCGGTCGGTCGCCATCGCCCGGTGGAACGCCGCGCTGCGCACCGCGAGCTGGTCGGCGAGCGCCGGCGCCGCGACGCGCGCCGCCGCTGACAGCATGATCAGATTCTCGTCATTATAGGGCGGCATGCCCTCGGGGATGCCGGGGCGGCCCGGATTATCGAGGCTCGTCTTCACCGGCTTCGCCTGGTCGTAGATGCGGCGGTGGCAGCTGTGGCAGTCGAGGAAAAAGAACTCGGGAAAAATCCCTTCGGTTCCGCGCTTCGACTGGAACAGCGCGAGGCTGCGTTCGAGTGCGGTCGCCTGCCCCACCGCCCACATCTGGACATGGTCGGTGCGCGCCGACGGCGCCCCGAACTTGCGCCAGCCATAATCCTCATCCTCCTGATGATGCGCCTGAAGCGAGGAAAAGAGGTCGAGTTCGAACGCGATGCGCGGGTGCCCGGCGGCCATGATGCGGTGAGTGACGAACTGTCCCTCGCCCGCCGCGCCGAAATGGCAATCGACGCATACGCCGGCGCGCACCACCGGGTCCTCCAGCTTGCGCAGGCCGGCGCGCAGGTTCGCCAGATGCTTCTCGCGCATCTCCGCCCCCGGATTGGCGTTGGTGCCGACGCCGGCATAATGGCTTGCGATCCAGCCGCCCGCCGGACCGTGGCACGATTCGCAGCTCACCCCGTCGGCGAGCGGCGCGGTGCCACGGCTGACGGCGGCGTCGCTGTGACAGCCGAGGCACATCGGCGCCCGCGCCGGATCGCCGATGCCGAGGTTGCGCGCAATGAACTGGCTGCGGCCATTGCCGAGCACCGCCCAGGCGCGGCTGTGCGCGCCGCCGGGGGTGGAGGGGTCCTGCCAGCGCATCAGCTCGTCCTGGCGAACGACGGTGCCGTCGCCTTCCATCCGGCCGTGGCAGGTCGATCCCGCGCAGGACGCGACGCCCAGGAAGCGCCCGCCGCTTTCGCCCTGCGACCGCGCGGGCGGCGCGGCGATCAGGGCCGCCGCCGTCAGCGCGATCAGCAGCGCCGCAAGGGCCGCCATCGCGGCCCACGGCCGGTCGCTGCGCCCCGTGCCAGCGTGCATCCTCATTCCCGCCATCCCCCGTTGCCCCGTTCGTGCCCTAGGGTCTGGGCCGGCGCCGCGCAAGCGGCCGGGTCGCGGAGTCGTCCTCCGTCACCGTCGATCGATCGACGTGGTCTGAAACTGCCATGGCACCTGCCCCCTGCAAATCGGGAAATCCGGTGCGACCCCTTGTTTTGCGATTTTATCGTTGACCGACCTTGATCCTCAAAGGCTACACCATCGCCGGGCAAAGGCAATATGCCTGCGATCACAGCCGGGATTTTCGAGGGGCAAAAATGAACGAGAGCAAGAAGATGACGGCCACCAACCGCGCGATCCTGATCGCCGCCTTCCTGCTGCTCGCGGGCACCGTCGGCTATGCGCTGTGGCGCGACGCGCGGTCCGCGGCCGGCGTCCCGGCGGGAATGACCGCCCCCGACGCGCCGCCATCCGACCGCCTCGCCGCGCTCGAGGCGCGGATCCGAAGCAACCCCGGCGACGCCGAGGCATGGACCGCGCTCGGCGCGGCGCGCTTCGACCTAGAGGATTATCCGGGGGCAGCCGAAGCCTATGAACGGGCCGTCGCCCTCGCGCCGAAATCGGCGGGGCTGTGGTCGGCGCTCGGCGAGGCGCGCGCCTATTCGAGCAAGCGCGACCCGCTGCCCCCCGCAGCGCTCGAGGCGTTCGAAAAAGCGATCGCGCTCGACGCGCAGGACCCGCGCGCGCGCTATTTCATGGCGGTGAAAAAGGATCTGGCGGGCGACCACCGGGGCGCGATCGACGCCTGGTTCGCGCTGCTCGCCGACACGCCGCAGGGCGCGCCGTGGGAAGCCGACCTGCGCCGCACGATCGAGCAGGTCGGCGCGATCCACAAGATCGACGTCGCGCCCCGCCTTGCCGCGACGCAGACGCGCCCGCTGAAAGCCGAGGAGATGCCCGTCGCCGCGCGCGCGATTCCCGGCCCCAGCCGCGCCGACATGGAAGCCGCCTCGCAGCTTCCCAAGGGCCAGCAGGACGCGATGATCGAGGGCATGGTCGCCAGCCTCGAAGCGAAGCTGAAGGCCGACCCGTCCGACGTCGACCGCTGGATCATGCTGATGCGCAGCCGCATGACGCTGGGCGAGACCGCGAAGGCGGCGCAGGCGCTGAAGGATGGCGTCGCCGCCAACCCCGCGGCGGCGGCGCGGATCAAGGCGCAGGCGCGGATGCTGGGCGTGCCGGGGGCATGAGTTTTCGTTTCACGCGGAGGCGCGAAACGCCTATCCCGCCATCAACGCCGCGTTGCCGCCCGCGGCGGTGATGTCGGTCGAGATCGACTTTTCCTCCGCGAAACGGTGCAGATAGTGCGGGCCGCCGGCTTTCGGACCGGTGCCCGACAGACCGCGGCCGCCGAAGGGCTGCGAGCCGACGATCGCGCCGATCTGGTTGCGGTTGACATAGACGTTGCCGACCTGCGCGCGCGCCGCGACATGCGCCGCGACCGCATCGATGCGGGTGTGGATGCCGAGCGTCAGGCCGTAGCCCGAGGCGTTGATCGCATCGATCAGCGCGTCGAGTTCGCCGCCCTTCCACGTCGCGACATGCAGCACGGGGCCGAAAATCTCGCGCTTGAGGTCGGTGACATGGTCGAGCCGGATCATCACCGGCGGCACGAAGGTCCCGCCGTCGGGCAGCACCGTCCGTGCGGCTTCGGCGATCACGCGGCCGGCGCTGCGCGCCTCGGCGACATAGGCGGCGATATTCGCCTGCGCCTCGGCATCGATGATCGGGCCGACGTCGGTCGAGAGGATCGCCGGATCGCCGACGTTCAGTTCGGCCATCGCGCCCGCGACGATCGCGATCATCGTCTCCGCCACATCCTCCTGCACGCACAGCAGGCGCAGCGCCGAGCAGCGCTGCCCCGCCGACTGGAAGGCCGACGCCACCGCGTCGCGCGCCACCTGTTCGGGCAGCGCGGTCGAATCGACGATCATCGCGTTGGCGCCGCCGGTCTCGGCGATCAGCGTCGCGATCGGGCCGTCGCGCCCGGCGAGGCCGCGGTTGATCATCCGCGCGACCTCGGTCGACCCGGTGAAGGCGACGCCGATCAAATCCGGGTGCCCCGTCAGCGCCGCGCCGACCGTTTCGCCGCGTCCGGGCAGATAGTGGAGCACGTCGCCCGGCACGCCGGCTTCGACCAGCAGCGCCACCGCGGCGTGCGCGATCAGCGGCGTCTGTTCGGCGGGCTTGGCGAGCACCGCATTGCCCGCGGCGAGCGCCGCCGACACCTGGCCGAGGAAGATGGCAAGCGGGAAGTTCCACGGGCTGATGCAGGCAAAGACGCCCTTGCCTTCGAGCATCAGTTCGTTGCGCTCGCCCGTCGGGCCGGGGAGCGCGACGGGATGGGCGAAATCGGCGCGCGCCTGCGCCGCGTAATAGCGCAGGAAATCGGTCGCCTCGCGCACCTCGGCGATCGCGTCGGCGAGCGTCTTGCCCGCCTCGTCCATCGCAAGGCCGAGGAAGAAGGCGTCGCGTTCCTCCAGCAGGTCGGCGGCGCGTTCGAGCCGTTCGGCGCGGAAGGCGCCGCCGGCGAGGCTCCAGTCGCGTTGCGCGGCGCGCGCCGTCGCGACCGCCGCGTCGACCGCCGCGGCATCGGCCTCGATCACCTGGCCGACGGTCGCGCCGGTCGCGGGATTGCGCACCGGCTCGGGCCGGCCATCCCGCGCCGTGCCGCCAACAATCGGCGCGGCGACCACGTCGCCACGCCGCGCCCCGGCGATCGCGGCCATCAGCGCCTCGGGCACCCCCGGATCGCCGAGGTCGTAGCCGCGCGAATTGCGCCGCGCCGGGTCGAACAGGTGCAGCCCGGTGGGGATGGTCGTCGGGACGCTCGCGATGCTGCGCGGGTCGACCGCAAGGTCTTCCGCGGTCACCTCGGGATCGGAGAACTGGTGCACGAAGCTGGAGTTGGCCCCGTTTTCGAGCAGCCGGCGGACGAGATAGGCGAGCAGGTCGCGGTGCGTCCCCACCGGCGCATAGACGCGCACCGGGCGCGGCGGCGGCGACAGCGCGAGGATCGCGTCGTGGGCGCCCTCGCCCATGCCGTGCAGGCGCTGCAATTCGTAATCGGCGCCGTCGAACAGTTCGGCGACGAAGGCCAGCGTCATCGCATTGTGGCTGGCGAAGGCGGGGAACAGGCAGTCCTGGCATTCGCGCAGGATCTGCGCGCAGACCATATAGTTGAGATCGGTGTGATTCTTCGCGGTGAACACCGGGAAATCGTCGAGGCCCAGCGTCTGCGCGCGCTTGATCTCGGTATCCCAATAGGCCCCCTTGACAAGCCGCATCGACAGCTTGACCCCGCGCGCCCGCGCCTTGGCGGCGACCCAGCGGATCACTTCGGGCGCGCGCGGCTGATAGGCCTGGATGACGATGCCGAGCCCGGCCCAGTCGTCGGCCAGCCCCGCGTCGATCAGCGCGGCATAGACGTCCATATGCGGTTCGAGCCGGTCGCTTTCCTCGGCGTCGATCATCAGCGGGATGTTGACCGCGCGCGCGGCGCGCGCGAGTTCGACGACATTGGGGATCAGCTCGTCGCGGACGCGGTCGCCCTGCAGATATTCGTAGCGCGGGTGGAGCGCCGACAGCTTGATCGATATGCCGTGGTTGGCGAAAGGATCGCCCGGCCGGGCATCGCGGCCGATGCGCGCGATCGCCGCGGCATAGCTGTCGTAATAGCGCCGCGCGTCCTCCGCGGTGCGCGCCGCCTCGCCCAGCATGTCGAAGCTCGCGAGCTCCGTCTTCGCCTTGTCGGCGCGCTTGACCGCGGCATCGATCGTCTGGCCCATCACGAACTGCTGGCCGAGCAGCTTCATCGCCGCGAGCGCCGCCTGCCGGATCACCGGCTCGCCCGAGCGCCTGACCATCGCCTTGAGCAGGGTCAGCGGGTTCGCCTTGCTGCCGAGCGCGTCGAGCATCAGCGTCGCCGAACCGAGCGACAGGCCGCGCGCCGAGAGCGCGACGATCAGCGGGCTGTCCTCGTCCTCGCCCTCGTTCCAACGGCGTCCGGCGATCTTGTCGCGAATCAGCGCATTGGCGGTCGCGCTGTCGGGAACGCGCAGCAGCGCCTCGGCGAGGCACATCAGCACGACGCCTTCCTCGGTCGAAAGGCGGTAGCGATTCATCAGCTGCGCGACGAGCGTCTCGCGCTCGCCCTCGGCCTTCGCCTTGCGAATCAGCGCAAGGCCACGCCGCGTCGTCGCCTCGACAGTCGCGGGCGAATCCGCCAGCGCACGCCGCAGATCGGTGACGATTTCGGTTTCGGGACGGCGAGCGAGGGCGCGAAGAGCCGCGCGGTCGGGGGCGATGGTCATGGCTCGTCATAACAGAAAGCCATTGGTCGATCTGCCCTGATATGAAGCAATTATTTTACGGTTTGACCAAAATATGGACAGAAGTTAGGCAAAATGGATGAAGAAAGACGGCATCATAGTGGAATTGGATGAGTTCGACCGCAAGATCATCGCGATCCTGGGGCGCGACGGACGCATCACCTATACCGAGCTCGCGCAACGCGTCGGCCTGTCGAAGACGCCCTGCCAGCAGCGGGTCAAGCGCCTGGTTGACAGCGGGCTGATCATCGGTTTCCGGGCGATCGTCGATCCCGCCAAGGTCGGCCTCGACCATGTCGCCTTTGCCGAGGTCAAGCTTTCCGACACGCGCGAGGAGGCGTTGCGCGAATTCAACGCGGCGGTGCGGCGGATTCCCGAGGTCGAGGAATGCCACATGATCGCGAGCGGCTTCGACTATCTGCTCAAGGTCCGCACCCCCGACATCCGCCGTTATCGCATCGTGCTGGGCGAGAAGATTTCGAGCCTGCCGCACGTCGCAAGCACCTCGACCTTCGTCGCGATGGAGACGATCTGCGAATCGGCGCGCTAGGACGGATCGTCCTAGTTTGCAGAGCCGCGTGCTTCCGCGAAGGCGGGAGCCCAGAGCTTCGAAGAGCCGGGGCCGGCGTCACATCGCTCTGGGTCCCTGCCTTCGCGGGGACACGGCGTGGTAAACTCTGTCCTGTCTGGCTTGAATCGGACCCATCCCCTGAAGGGGAGGGGCTTATCAGGCCGCCTCAACCTGGACAGGACAGATCATAAATGCCGGTTTTGATTTACGCGCTCCGACGCGCATCGGAAGCCGCAGCGAAAGGCGTCAGGGCGCCGTAGGGGTAAGCGGCTTGACCATGCGCAGCAGCGGGATGTCGACGCTTCCGACGCGGTCGATCACCGCCTCCTTCGCCCGATAGCCGCAGACACGATAGAGCGGCTCGCCCGCCATCGTCGCCATCAGTTCCGCCGCGCGGAAACCCGCCGCGGCCGCCGCCGTCTCCGCCGCCGCCAGGATATGGCGCCCGACCCCGCGCCGCGTGAAATCGGGGTGGGTATACATGGCGCGTACCCGCGCCGCCTCGTGCGCCGGGTCGAGCAGGCGTGGTTCGCGCAGCCCCGCGCTTCCGTCGTTGCCATAGAGGGTGGCGCGGCGGCTCCAGCCCCCGCACCCGGCGACGCATCCGTCGATCTCGACCAGGAAATAGGTGCCGTCCTCGACGAGCTGCCGGTCGAGCCCCATGATCGCATGGCTCGCGGCGACCTGCGCGGGATCGAGAAAACCTTGCTGCAACTCGTCGATCGCGCGGGTCATCACCCCGCGCATCGCGGCAAGATCGTCGAAGGTGGCAAGGCGGCAGGACAGGTCGGACATGACAGCCATTGGGAGAAAGAGGAAACCGCCCTGCGCCTTCGGACCGCGACCCGCAAGCCCCGTTTTCCCATCTCCTGTCAGCCTTTGTCATCATTGCGACGAACATCGTCACCGGACAGGACCCCCACCCGAATCCTAGATCGTGCCGGACCCAACGACCGGACGGATTCACCCTATGCCGAACAGATTCCTGACCCTTGCCGCGCCGATCGGGCTGGCGCTGCTCGCGCCGCTGGCCGCGCAGCCGGCGCACGCGGCCCAAGCGCCGACGACCGCCAACCCGGCCGCCGGCGCCTATGCCGAGCTTGCCGCCGAAGCCGACCGGCGTGCCGGCGATCCCGATTTCGACTATCGGCTCGGCATCGCCGCGCTCGACGCGGGCCATTATGGCGAGGCGGTGATCGCGCTGCAGCGCGTCCTTGCAGTGCAGCCCGGCAATGCGCCGGCGCGCGCCGAACTGGCGCGCGCCTATGCGATGGCGGGCGACATCGACACCGCGCGGCAGGAATTCGCGACCGTGGTCGACGATCCCAGCCTGCCCGATCCGGTGCGCCAGCGCTTCACCGGCTTCGTTCGCCAGTTCGACCGGCAGATCGGGGGCGGCGGGTCCGACGTGTCGGGGTTCCTCGACGTCCGCGCCGGCTATGACGACAATATCAACGCCGCGACCGACCTGACCACCATCGTCATCCCGCTGTTCAGCTTCCTCGGCCCCGGCACGCTCGGGCCGGGCGCGGTGGCGCGCGGCGACGAATATTACGAAATCCAGGGCGGCGTGTCGGGCGTCACCGCGATCGGCCGGCAGGACCGGCTGTTCGCCAGCGCGCTCGGCAACTGGCGCGACAATGTCGACAGCCGCGCCTTCGACCAGGCAGCGCTGACCGGCACCGCGGGCTATGCCCACAGCTTCGCCAACCGCGACGTCGTCTCGCTGTCGGGGCAGGTGCAGAAATTCTGGCTCGGCCACGACGGCTACCGCACTTCTTACGGCGTCATCGGCCAATATACGAAGCCGCTCGCCGGCGGCCGTGCGCTGACCCTGTCGGCGCAGTGGAACCGGTTCGATTACGACGGCGCGCCGCTGCGCGACGCCGACCGCTATGCCGTCGGCGTCGGCTATGTGACGCGCACGCTCGCCGCGGGCGTGTCGGGCGGCAAGGAAGAGACGCGCCGGCAGGTGGGCGACGCCGAATCGAACTGGTTCGCCGGCGCAAATATCGGCGGCGAGTTTCCCGTCGCGGCCAGGGTGGCGCTGGTCGCCGGCGCGGCCTTCGACCTGCGCCGCTACGACCAGCCCGACGCGCTGTTCCTGACCCGCCGCAAGGACGAACGGGTCGATTTGACCGCCGGGGTCAAGGTCGCGCTGACCGACGCCCTCTTCTTCCAGCCGCGCGCCACCTGGTCGCGCAACTGGAGCAACATCGCCCTTTACGATTACGAGCGCTGGACCGTGTCGGCCGGCCTCCGCCTCGAATTCTGATCCGCGGGAGAATATCGCCATGACCCCTAATCCGAAGCTTCGCCTCGGCGCCGCGCTGATGGTCACCGCCTCCAGCCTGTCGCTCGCCACCCCCGCGTTCGCCGCGCACATCCTCTTCTCGTCGAAAGGCGAGACGCAGCCGCAGATCGGCGAGCGGGTCAACCAGATCGCGGGGCTGAAGCAGGTCCGGCTGGACAATGGCGCCGTCGTGTCGGTGCTCGACACCGCCGACTATCGCATCAATGCCGACGGAACGGTCGACCTCTATGCCGGCAGCGTGACGGTCGCCGGCGGCGACGCCATGACGATCGTGCGGATGCCCGACGGGGTCGAGGGGCGCGTGAGCGGGCGCGGATCGGCGGCGAGCTTCAGCGTCGCCGCCGACGGCGCCGCGCGCGGCCATGTGCTGACCGGACAGGCGTTCATCGGCCGCGCCGACGCGCTGCGCCGCTTCGGCACCGGCGAGATGTTCGCGGTCGCGCCGGGCAGGAAGCCCGAGCTGGTCGTGTCGAACGGGGCGCAGACCACCCCCGACGCGAGCGACGATGCGGCGCAGGTCGCCGACATGGCCGCGGGCGGCCCGGCGGCGGCGGCGCAGAACGGCGTGCCGGTGACGCTGGGCGATGCGCTCGCCGCCGCGGGTGCGTCGAGCGACATATTGGCGGCGGCGCGGCGCGTCGACGCCGCGGTCGCCAACCCAGCGATCGAGCGCTTTCCGAGCGGCGACCTCGCGCGGCTGGTCGCCGCCGCGGGCGGGCTGGAGCGCGCCTATGGCGGCACGCCCTTCCCCGCCGCGCAGGCCGACATCATCCGCACCTATCTGGGCTGGCTCGCCTCGGGGCGCGGCGGGGCCGACTTCCTTACCGCCTATGCCGGCTTCCTCGGCCAGTATCTCGATCTGATCCGCTCGGGCGCGGCGCCGTCGCGCTTCGAACGCGCGAGCCTTGCCGACATCAACGCCTTCCTCGCCTATGCGGCGCGCAGCGGGCGGCTCGCCGAACTCGGCGCGCGCGACCGGACGCTGGTCGACGCCTATCTCGCCTTCCTGCGCGGGGGCGGCGATCCCGACCGCTTCGGGCAAGGCTTCACCGAACTGACGCAGGCCTATTTCGCCTTCATCCGCGGCGGCGGCGCGCCGGCCGATTTCACGCAGGCGAGCGCGGCGACGCTCGATGCCTATATCCGCTTCCTGTCCGACAGCGGGCTGGCCGACGCGCTGAGCGCGGCCGACCGCGCGCTGCTCGCCGCCTATCTCGACAAGGGCGGCCTCGCCTTCGCAGGCCAGTATCGCGACGCGCTCGACGCCTATTTCGCATGGCTGGCAAGCGGCCGCCTGCCGAGCGGCTATGCCGCGCTCGACGCGGCGACACTGCGCGCCTATCTTGAGACGCTGTCGAGCGCCGGGCTGCTGACGACGCTGGCGGGCGACAGGGCGCAATTCTATGCCGCCTATCTCGCCTTCCTCCAGGGCGGCGGCGCCCCCGACGCCTTTGCCGGCCTGCCCGCCAATGTCTTCGCGGGCTATGCGAGCCAGCTCGACGCCTATTTCGCCTTCCTCGCCGCGGGCAACCTGCCCTCGGCCTACAGCGGCGCCGACCTCGCGCAGCTTCAGACCTGGCTCGCGCAGCTTCAGGCGGCGGGCGCGCTCGACCGCTTCCTCGGCGAGCGGGCCGATTTCTTCGCCGCCTATCTGGCGTTCCTTCAGGGAGGCGGACAGGCCGATGCCTTCGCGGGGCTCAACGCAAACGTCTTCACGGGCTATGCGCAGGCGCTCGCGGCCTATTACGATTATCTGGCGCGCGGTGGCGTGCCGTCGGGCTATACTGCGCTGACGCAGGCGCAGATCCGCGCCTATCTGGCCGCGCTCGACAGCGCGGGCGCGAGCGGGGCCTTCCTCGACAGCCTCGCCGATTTCTATGCCGGCTATTTCGCGTTCGTCGCCGGCGGCGGCGATCCCGATCTGTTCGCCGGACTGCCGGTGCCGCCCGACTATCCCGCCTTCGCCGCCGCGCTCAACGCCTATGCGGCCTTCCTCGCGGGCGGCGGACTGCCCGCCGATTATGACGCGCAGAGCCTCGCGACGCTGCGCGCCTATCTCGCGGCGATCGCCGCAGCGGGGCAGACGGGCGACCTGCTCGGCGCCAATGCCGGGCTGCTCGACGCCTATTTCGCCTATCTGGCCGGCGGCGGCGCGCCCAACGGCTTCGCCGGGCTGCCCGTCTATGCCGACTATGTCGCAGCACTGAACGCCTATTACGCCTATCTCGCCGACGGCGGCCTGCCGACGGGCTATGCGGCGCTGACGCAGGCGCAGATCAACGCCTATCTCGCGGCGCTCGACGCGGCGGGCGGCTTCGCCTCGCACGCGAGCCTCAACGCCTTCTTCGCGCAATATTACGCCTTCGTGCGCGCCGGCGGCGATCCGCTGAAATATGCCGCCCTGCCCGTCTATTCCGACTATCTCGCCGCCGTGCAGGCCTGGTACGCCTTCGTTCTCGGCGGCGGGCGGCCGTCCGACTATACGGCGCTGACCCCCGAACAGGTCGAAACCTATCTGGCGCTGCTCGGCGACGCGGGCGTGCTTCAGGCGCAGCTTTCCGACACGGCGCTCGTCTTCCTGACCGACTATCTCGCCTGGCTGGGAACCGGCGCCGACCCCGACCAGTTCGCCGGCCTGCCGGTCAACACGCCCCCGGACCCGCAATATAACGGCGTCCCCCAGCCGCCGCGGCTTGCCTATGCGGGCGGCTTCAATCCGGCGACGGCGGTGGTCAATTTCGTCACCACGCTGAACGTCGGCAACGGGCAGACGGTGCCCGGCAGCGAAGCCGGCTTCACGACCACCGCCTATACGCTGGACGGCGACGGCGGCCTGACCAGCTATACGCGGGCGGGCGGCGTCACGCGCACCAGGGGGACGACGACGGTCACCGACATATCGGGCAACGCCGACATCGTGATCGGCCGCTGGAGCGACGGCGTCAACACGGGCGCGAATCCCTTCACGCTCAGCCCCGCCCAGGGATTCCACTATCTGCTCGCGCGGCCGGTCGATGCGAGCTTCGCGCTGCCGGCGCAGGGCGTCATCGCCTATGACCTGCTCGCCGCGACGCGACCGACGATGGTCGACGGCTCGCTGCCGGCGGGCGGCTTCGCCGGCGACATGGCGATCGTCCTCGGCGCCGCGCCCAAGGTCGCCTTCGACGCCACGGTGACGATGCCCGGCCTCGTCGGCCAGCCCGACCGGGCGTTCCGCTATGCGACCGCCGGCGGCGTGACCGACCCGACCCAGTCCCAGACGGACCTGACGCTGGCGAGCGGCGGCAATTTCCGCATCCTCGTCCCCGGCGTCGCCGGGGCCGATTGCCAGACGGCCAATTGCCAGTTCGACGCCAGCGGCGTCTTTGCCGGCAACGCAAACCAGCTCGGCCTGACCTATGCCGCCCATAATGATCTGGGCAGCGCCAAGGCGGCGATCGGCGCGGCGATCTTCGGCAACGGCACGCTTTCGGGCGGTCCGCCGCCCGAGCCGACCTTCGTGACCGCCAACCTTCTGAGTTCGGAGGCGCGGCTCAGCTCGACCTACGACGCCTATACCATCCACCCGATCAACCTGTCGGTCACCTCCAGCCCCAATGCGAACCAGGGGTATGAGATCGACGCGAGCGGCGCGATCGTCGGCGTGCGCACCATCGGCACCTATGGCGGGTACGACCGGATCGGCGCCGCGACGCACGCCGACAGCGGGGCGAGCGACAGCGGCGTCCTGCAATGGACGCGCTGGACCGGCGGCCTGCTCGACATGCGGCGCAACGCCGGCACCGGCGGCCGCGGGCCCGTCACGCTGTCCGACAACCAAGGCTATCACTTCATCGTCGGCGCCCCGGCCACCAACCTGCCCGCTTCGGGGCGCGTCGACTACCAGCTCGTCGGCGGCACGCGGCCGACGCAGGGCTATGGCGCGGCCGCGCCGGGCACGCTGGTCAGCGGCGCCGCGGCGGTGCAGTTCGGCACGCAGGCCAAGGTCGGGATCGACCTGGTGTTCGACTATAACAGCGATCGCTTCACGGCCCGGACCGCCGGGGGGCTCGCCAATCTGTCGGCGAGCGAGCTTTCGCTCTCCAACGGGGCCTTCTATGCCATTGGCGCGAACGGCAATGTGACGAGCACGGGCGGCACCTGCACCACCAGCTGCCGGGCGATCTGGAGCGGCTTCCTCGCGGGCCCTGCGGGCAAGGAAATGGGTCTCGAATATGTCGTCCAGCTGGGAACTTCGACCAACGAGGTGATCGGCGTCGCGGCCTTCGAGGCACAGCCCGCCCCGACCTTCTCGACCGGCGAATATACCAACCAGTATATGCTCAACGTGACCTACGCCCGGACCAACGATGCCCATTATAATTCGAAGGTCACTTACGACGCGACCGGGATGATCACCCAGTGGACGCGCAGCAACGGATCGCCGGTCGGCGTTCAGGCGCAGCATCGCGGCCCCGTGGAGGAAAGCGGCAGCGTCAACGGCGTGATCGGCTGGGCGCGCTGGCTCGACACCAATAATTTCAACACCAGCGACCCCAAGCTGCCCAAGTCGGGCAACCCGATCGTGACGGGCAGCTTCGCGTCGGCGATGCCGACCAGCGGCGGCGTCCAGTATCGGCTGATCGGCAACACGCGGCCGGTCGACCGGGCGGCCAATCTGGAGCCCGGCACCTTCACCGGCAACCTCGCGGTCGATTTCGCGACGAAACAGGTCGGTTTCGATTTCGCCGTCGCCATCGATCAATATGGCTGGGAAGTCCGGACGGCGGGCGGTGCGGCCAACCCGAACAACGGTGGCCACAGGCTGCTGGGGAGCAACCAGGTCGAGTTCGACGGCGCCGCGCTGATCAGCGGCACGACCGCCGCGAGCTGCACGACCAGTTGTTCGAGCAATGTGCGCGGTGCCCTGTTCGGGCCGGGGGCGTCGCATGTCGGGGTAGGATATTCGATCAACGACGGAAGCCTGGCGTTCAGCGGCGTCGCCGCCTTCGCGGCCCAGCCTCCCGCGCCGCCTGTGCCCTGAGGTCGCCGCTTTCCGGAGTCGGATCGAACTCTAACGGCGATTGTCATCTCCCTGACAGCCTTGGTGTGTGGGCCGCGCCGGCCGTGCCCGGCATGATCGGCGCGACCCACAGCAAGGGAGGGAATTGTCATGAAAAAGAATGTTACGCCGATCATCGCCGCCGCCGCGCTGCTTGTCGGCACCGCCCCATCGGCGATGGCCGCCGAGCCGGAAGCGGTCGCGCTCAACAAATGCGCGCAAAGCTATGGCTCCATCGCCGTGGTCGAAGGCGACACGCAGGGCTGGTCCGACTACGGCCTCGGCTCGCCGCGCGAGCTGATTAATTCGCTCGCGATCGAATCGGGCTGCTTCACCCCGCACAGCCCGGCGAGCGGCACCCCCGCCGATTTCCTGATGAACGTCGTCGCGGGGGATTCGGAAGAGGTCGACAAGTCGGTCGAGATGGCGAAGTCGGCGGCGGTCGAGGGTCTCGTCCGGTCGGGCGCCGCAACCAGCATCATCTCCAAGGTACCGGTGGGCGGCGCGCTTTTCGGCGCCTTCGGCGGCCTCGGCGGCAAGAAGAAGCGCGTCGCGGCGGGCATCAAGCTGCTCAGCCCCGCGACCGGCCAGGCGATCGTCGCCGGCACCGGCGAAGTGCGCAAGACGTCGATCAGCTTCGGCGGCGCCAACGCCTGGTCCGCCGCGGCGAACGCCAGCGGCTATGCCGGCAGCAAGGACGGCAAGATGCTGGTCGAGGCTTTCGTCAAGGCGTTCAACGCCGTCTCGGCACAGGGTTCGGCGATCGCCGCGATCCCGAAGGCCCGGCCGGCACAGGCCGCCGCGGCGTCGGCGGGAACGCAGGTCGCGATCGACACGGTGATGCGCGCGGCCCCCGCCGCCGACGCCGCCACGGTGCGCGCGTTGCGCGTCGGGACCGACCTTGTCCCCACCGGCCAGCGCAGCGGCCTCTTCATCGAGGTCAAGGACAGCTATGGCACCCAGGGCTGGGTGTCGGTCGAGGACCTTGGCTGAGCGCCCCGCTTGCCCCGGCCCCCTGGCTATGCCAGAAGGGCCGGGGTCGCTTATCCTGGGGGACGATGGCGCCAACAGCATGGAAACGCTGAAGATCCTGTATGTCGAGGATGACCAGCGCGCGGCCGGCGAGATTCAGGAACTCGCGGCGGCGCGCGGCGATACGCTCGTCTGGGAGAATAGCGGCACCGGCGGGCTGCTGCGCGCCGGGATGGAAAAGTTCGACGTCATCATCCTCGACCGCATGCTCGGCGATCTCGACGGGCTGACCATCCTCAGGCGCCTGCGCGAAAGCGGCGTCGGCACCCCGGTGCTGATGCTGTCGGCGCTCGGTCGCACCAGCGACCGCGCCGAAGGGCTCGACGCCGGTGCCGACGATTATCTCGCCAAACCGTTCGAGGCCGAGGAGCTGATGGCGCGGCTGCGCGCGCTCTATCGCCGTGCGTCGGGGCGCGAACATAGCGCGGTGATCCTCTACGGCGCGTTCGAATGCCATGTGAAGGCGCGCACCGCCTTTCGCCAGAACCGCCACCTCGCGCTCAGCCCGCGCGAGTTCGAGCTGTTCCGCTATTTCATGGAGAATGCGGGCGAGGTGGTGACGCGCGAGATGCTGCTGCGCGACGTGTGGAACATGTCCTTCGACCCGCAGACCAACGTCGTCGACGTCAATGTCGGGCGGTTGCGCCGCAAGCTCGAGGACGGCTTCGGCGCCCCCGCGCTCGAAACCATCTGGGGCTCGGGCTACCGCCTGCTCGACGGGCGCTGAGGGTGGCGGCGCGCCGCTCGATCTTCTCGCGGATCGTCCTCGCCGCGATCCTGCTGTCGATGGTGCTGCTCGCCGCGCTGTGGGCGCTCACCGACCAGACCATCCGCGCGACGGTCGCCGAATCGGCGCACAAGGCGGTCGACGTCGACCTCGCGGGGCTCGCCGACATCCATGCGACGAGCGGCCGGGCCGAACTCGAACGCCGGATTCGCGACCGGCTGGCGATCACGCCGTCGGACGGCGGCGCACCGCATTATATGCTCGCCGACGCGCGGGGACGATGGATCGCGGGCGATATCCGCACATGGCCGCGGCTCGACCCCGCGATTTCGGAAAGCGGGTCGATCCGCCTCGGCGAAGGCACGCGCGCCCATGCCCGCGCGACGCGGCTTGGCCCCGACCTGCAGCTGATCGTCGCGCGCGAGACGCGCGGCGGCGCGCCGCTGCGCTGGCGCGTCGCGCTGGTCTTCCTCGCCGGCGGCGCACTGTTCGTGCTGCTCGTCGGCACCCTCGGCAAGATCGCGGCGGGGCGGCTGCACTGGCGGATCGAGCGCATCAACGACGCCTTCCGCGATCCCGACGAAGAGCGGCTGATCGCGATGACCGCCGACGCGGAAAGCGACGAGATCGACGAGCTGGCCGGGCACAGCGCCGCGGCGCTGGCGCGGCAGAAGCGGCTGATCGAGGCTTATCGCGAAACCACCGACCAGATCGCGCACGAGATCCGCACCCCGCTGATGCACCTCGACGGGCGGCTGACCAAGGCGCTCGCCGCGGGGCCGGGCGAGACGGTCGCGGCACGGCTGCTCGAGGCGCGCGTCGACATCAAGCGGCTCGTCGCGATGCTCGAATCGCTGCTCGACATCGCCGCGAGCAAGGCGCGGCAGGGCGACCGGCACGGACTGAAGCCCGTCGACCTCAGCGAGATGGTGACGCGCATCTGCGAACTTTACGCCGACAGCGCCGAGGAATCGGGGCATGATTTCACCTGGGTCATCGAACCCGGCGTGACGATCGACGGCGAGGAGACGCAGCTCGGCCAACTCGTCACCAACCTGCTCGACAACGCCTTCAAATATGTTCCTGCAGGCGGCAGCGTGCGGCTCGGGCTCGCGCCCGGGCCGGTGCTGACGGTCGAGGACGACGGCCCGGGCGTCCCCGAGGCCGAGCGCGAGAAAATCTTCCGGCGCTTCCACCGCGTCGCGGGCACCCGGCACGATATACCGGGAAGCGGCCTCGGCCTCGCGCTTGCGCGCGCGATCGCCGAGCGCCACGATCTGACCATCCGCCTGATGCCCTCCGACCGGGGCGCCAGGTTCGTCGTGAAAGAGGGAGCGGCATGAACGGACGCCAATGGGGACGGACATGGGGCATCGGCCTTGCGGGGGCAGCGCTGTCCGGATGCGCCGCGCACGGCTCGGAGCCGCCGGCGGCGCGCACCGCCGCGGCCGCCGAATCGCGGGCCAGCCAGCTCGCCGCCGACCTCTCCGCCGCCGATACGGCGTTCGAGGCGCAGGACAGGCCGGCGCTCGTCGCGGCGCTGACGCGCATCACGCGGCGCAGCGCCCGCCCGCTCGACCCCGAGGCGCCCGACCCGGTGCCGCTGTGGCGCGCGGCGGTGCCCGGCGACGTCCCGCCGCTACGCGGCCGCGCGCTCGGCCCCGGCTATGTTCGCGGCACGCTGGCGCCGGGAGCGGCAACGCAGCTCGAACAGCTCTTCCTGTCGGGACAGGCGGCGACGGTCGCCGCCAATTCGCGGCCGCGGGACGACCTGCGGCTGCGGCTTTACGACGCCGCAGGCAAGCTGGTCTGCGAACGCGCGCCGGCGTCGGCGCGCGACTGCCGCTTCACGCCGGTCTTCACGCAGCGCTATCGGATCGAACTCAACAACGCGGGCGCCGCAGCCGCGCGCTATTATCTGGTGGTCGATTGAGGCCGTCACGGGGACCAAAAGGGGGGACGCAATGATCAGGGGAATGGGCAAGAGGCCCGCGCGCGCGGCGCTGTTGGCGGTGGGCCTGGCATGGAGCGCCGCCGCATCGGCCGCCCCCGCCGCCGCGCCCGACCGCACGCCTGACCGCACGAGGCTCGACGCGCTGATCGCGCGTTTCGAGGCCGCCGATTCGGAGGCCGACCCCGCCGTCTATCGCGCCGCCGCGGCCGACGCGCTCGCCGAGGCGCGCCGACTCTATCCCCCGGACCATCCCGAAATCGCCGCGCGCTCGCTCTATGTCGCGATGGGACGCGCGGCGGCCGGGGAGATGGACCAGGCGCTCGCGGAGGCGGACAGGATCATCCCGATCCTCGCCGCCGCCCCTGCCTATCGCGCGGACTGGCGCAACGCGCTGAACCTGCGCGCCTATATCCTCAATTTCAAGGGCGACCATGCCGCGTCGCTGGCCATCAACGAGCGGCTGGTCGCGGACTACGCCGCCAATCCCGCGGGCGTGGCGCCACGCGATCATGCCACCACCCTGTCTAATCTCGCCGCCTCCTATCTGGAGCATGGGCGGCTCGACGATGCGCTGGCGCGCAATGCCGAAGCGATCGCGGTCGGCCTGACGCTGAATCCGGTGCCGGGCGACGTCGCGATCTGGAACGCCAATCGCGTCGTCTATCTCTATTCGTCGGGGCGCACGGAGGAAGCGATCGCGACCGCACAGGAAGCGATCGCGCGCCTCGGCAACGCGATCGGGGCCGACCACCCTATGATGGCCAACCTCTATGCCAATCTGGGCGCGATCCTGTTCCGGCTCAACCGGCCGCACGATGCGATGCCGATGATCCGCCGCGCCTATGAGCTGATCGAGAAAGCGGGCGGCGGCCCCAACCAGAACAGCGCGGCGATGCGCGTGCAGTTCGCGCAGGCGCTGATCCGCGCCGGTCAATATGACGACGCCATCGCCTTTCTCGACGCCGCGACGCCGATCATCGATGCGCAGCTCGGCGCGGAGAGCGACCGCGCGCTCGCCGCGCGCGACACGCGGCTGATCGCGCTGATCGCCACCAGCCATGGCGCCGAGGCGGCGGCGCTGGCGCGCGACCTGATCGCGATCCGCGACGCGCGTCTGCCGGAGGGGCATCGCGACCGCGCCAACGCCCGCGACAATCTGGCGAAGGCGGCCTTCGCGAACGGCGACTGGGCCGCGGCGGCGGATGCCGCGCGCGAAGCGGTGGCGCTGCGCACCGGGATGCTGCCGCCCGACCATCCCGACCTGCTGCTCGGCCGCGCGCTGCTGCTGCGCGCCGAGGATCGTGGCGATGCCCGGCCGGCCGCCGATCTGGTCGCCGACGCGCGCGCGCTGTTCGACGCGCTGACCGGCAATGCCCATCTCGCGCGCGGCTCGGCGCAGGCGGAGCGGCAGCGCCCGGCCTATGGCTGGCTGGCGGAGATTTTCGCACGGCGCGGCGCGGTCGAGGACGCTTTCGAGGCGCAGCAGTGGGCGGCGCGCAGCAGCCTCGACGATGCGCTCGCCGTCGCCGCCAGCGAACGCGCCGCCGCCGCCGACCCGGCGCTGGCCGCCATCGCGGGGCAGCGCCGCCAGCTCCTCGCCGCGCGGCAGGGGCTGGAAGCGAAGCTCGACGCCAATCTGATGCGCCCGGATGCCGCCTTCGACCTCGCCGGCCTGACCCGCGAGCTGAACGGTAACCGGCAGGCGATCGCCGCGCTCGACGCCACGCTGACGCCCGATCAGCGGGCGGCGCTTCTCTTCATGCCGTCGCGGCTGGCGGATCTCGAAGCGGCGGGTTCGCACGCGGCCGCAACCGTCATGATCACCGACCTTGGCGGACCCTGGCTCGTCACCGCGGCCGGCGGCGGCAAGACGCAACAATATCTGATCGCCGTCGACGCACCGGTCGACGCGCTCGTCGGCCGGTTGCGTGCCTCGATCGACGCGGGCGAGAAGGACGCCTTCGACCGCGCTGCCGCTGCCGAACTTCATGCCCGCCTCTTCCCGGGCGCGGCAGCGAAATGGCTCGCCGCGGCGCGCAGGCTGGCCGTGATCGCCAACGGGTCGCTCGGCGCCCTACCGTTCGGGCTGCTCGTTCCCGACCCCGGGAAGCCGGGCTATCTGGCCGACCGGACGACGGTCAGCCGGATGGTGCGCGCGCCGCGCGCGGGCGACGCCGCGCCCGATGCCGGGCCGGCGGGCGCGGTGCTGATCGGCCTCGGCGGGGTCGAGAGCGGGCGCGCCGGGACGCTGATGGCGATGCGGTCGGCGGGAACGGCGCGCACGATCGACGAGCTGCCCGCACTACCCGGCGCGCCGCGCGAACTGGCGGCGCTGGCCGCAGCGCTGGGCGACGACGGCGCGCGGCTGCTGATCGGCGACGACGCCACGGAGGCGCAGCTTCGGGCGATGCCGGTACCGCACGGCGCGGTGCTCGCCTTCGCCACCCACGGCCTGCTGTCGGGCGAGCTCGACGGGCTCGACGAACCCGCGCTGCTGCTGACCCCGGCGGGCGGCGACGACGGCCTGCTCAAGCCCAGCGAGATCGGCGGGATGACCCTGCCGGCCCGGCTCGTCATCCTGTCGGCGTGCAACACCGCGGGGGCGGCGGGAACCGACCGACCGCAGCTGTCGGGCCTCGTTGAGGGCTTCTTCCTCGCCGGCGCCGAGCGGGTGATGGCCAGCCACTGGCCGGTCCGCGACGATATCGCGCGGCGGCTGTCGGTCGGCATGGTCAAGGGGATGCGCGCGGGCGAGGATCCGCCCGCCGCGCTGCGCGCCGCCATCGCGGCGGTCCGCACCGGCCGCGACGGCGAAGCCCGCGCCGATCACCCCGCGCTCTGGGCGCCCTTCGAGCTCTTCTCGCGCTGACCGCGCACGGCCCGAAGCCGCATTCTGTGGATTGACCGGCGCCCGCTTTGGCGGCAAAGGCGACGCATCGCGAAGGCAGCCGTGAAACGCACTGTGAAGCAGCATGCGAGGTAACGGCTGAGCCTTTGAAACGCGGGTGTAGCTCAATGGTAGAGCAGAAGCTTCCCAAGCTGAAAATAAGCACAGTTTTCTGCAGCTTTGGCTGTAAAAAACGCCAGAAGCCGCTCTTTAGATTTCAATGACTTAACGATAGCCTGTAAAAACTCGGCGGGCTGAATCGTGACGCATTCTCCAGATCAGCGGCAATTTCCCACTTTGTTCGAGCCCTCAGCGATTTGCTAACTTGAGCGAAACATTGGAGCGGCTACTATGGTCCAGTGACTGAGGGGGGATCTTCGAACTTTGCCTTTCTAGAGGCCTCTGACGATCGCCTATTTCGTCTTGCGAGGCTCGCGGAGCGCTACGTTTTCGATGACGCTCCGGCGGCGCTCACAAAGCTTCGATCCTTCGCAGAAATGATGGCAAAAGAAATCGCGGCAACACATGCGCTGTTGCCTCTCGGGCAGCCCTCGCTGGACGACATACTCTCGCAATTACGCCGACGTTCTATTCTACCCCAGCAAGTCGGTGACATCTTTCATCTTCTCCGAAGGCAGGGCAACAAAGCAGTCCATGAGGATGCGGGTACGCCCAGCGATGCCCTCGCGGCGCTGAAGCTGGCGCGCAATCTCGCCATCTGGTTCCATCAGGCTTACAATAATCAGCCAAGCTTCCGGGCGGGGCCGTTTGTGCCGCCTGCCTCCTCTCAAGCTGTTTCCGAAGAATTGAGAATCGAGCTTGCCGACTTGCGCGCGCAGGTACGTGCGAGCCGTGATGCCGAGGCTGAGGCGCGCCTGGCAGCCAGCGATGCGGAAACGGCAAGGCGTGAGGCATTGGAAAATGCCGATCAGCGCGAGAAGGAGCGCTCCTTCTGGGAAGCATATGCTGCGGAAACCGAAGCGAAGGCGGCGGCGGCCGAGCAAGAACTCGCGAACATTCAGAAGCAGGCAGAGGCGGAAGCGCCAGCACAACTCGACTTGCTCGCGTCAATGGCGGCGACGGCAGCCGATGCAATCGAACTCGACGAGAAATCGACGCGGGTTCTGATCGACGAGCAGCTTCGCAACGCCGGGTGGGAGGTCGACAGTGCACTGATTCGATACGCCAATGGCGTCCAGCCGGAATTCGGTCGCAACATGGCGATTGCCGAATGGCCGACGACCAGTGGCCCAGTCGATTATGCCCTTTTCGTCGACGGCGCCTGTATCGGCGTGATCGAGGCAAAGCGAGGCACAACCGACGTTCCAGGCAGGTTGGGTCAGGCCCAGCGCTACGCCCGCGATATCGTCTTAGATATCGACTCGCTGCCCTCGGGCGGTCCGTGGGTCGATGGCAACCAACGCTTTCGCGTACCCTTCATATTCGCGACCAACGGGCGGCCTTATGTAAAACAGCTCGCAGTGAAGTCCGGGATTTGGTTCTGGAATGCGCGAACGAAAGAAACACCGCGCGCACTAGCCGAATGGTTTTCTCCCCGCGATCTCATTGAGCGGCTTGAGCAAGAAGTCGGCGAGCCGATCGCCTCCGTGGCCGAGCGCGAAGTCGGCGTTTCGGGATTGCGGCCGTATCAGGAACAGGCAGTCGCGGCGGTCACCGGAGCGATCGATGAGGGACAGCGTGCCATCCTGCTGGCAATGGCGACCGGCACTGGCAAAACGCGGCTTGCGATCGCGCTGATGTACGAACTCCTTCGCGCGAAGCGATTCCGGCGCATCCTCTTTCTCGTCGATCGCAATGCGCTCGGCCGTCAGACGCTCGACGCGATGTCGACGACGGACACTTCCGGGTTTCTGAAGTTCGACCAAGTCTTTCCGGTGGCAGATCTGGCAACAAAATTCCCCGAAGCGACAACGAGGGTCCAGGTCGCAACGGTGCAGGCGATGGTCCGCCGCCTGTTCGACGAGAGCGACGGCGAGCGGCCCACGCCCGGCACCTACGACCTGATTATCGTCGACGAAGCGCATCGCGGTTACACGCTCGATGCCGAGCTTCGCGAGGATGATCTGGAGTTTCGCAGCCTCGACGACTATCTGTCAGCCTATCGCCGCGTGCTCGATTATTTCGACGCTACGACAGTAGCGCTGACCGCGACTCCTGCGCTTCACACGCGCGAGATCTTTGGCCGGCCGGTCTTTTCCTATGGTTACCGCCAAGCCGTCATCGACGGTTATCTGATCGATCATCGTCCGCCGCGGCGTATCACCACCGCGCTCAGCCAGACCGGCATCGTCTTCGAGCAGGGCGAGGAAGTCTCGATCATCGATCCCCGGACCGGACAACTCGATCTGTTCAACCTGGAGGATCAGGTCGATTTCGAGGTCGCCGACTTCAACCGCAAGGTTTACACCGAGCCTTTCAACAAGGCCGTGGCGCAAGCGGTCGCATCCGAGTGTTCGCCCGACCAACCGGGCAAGACTTTGCTCTTCGCCGCGCGCGACGACCATGCCGACATTCTCGTCAAGGCGCTGCGCGAGGCGCTGGAAGAAGAATATGGGCCGCAGCCGCATGACATGGTCCAGAAGATCACCGGCAGCATCGACAAGCCGCTCGATGCGATCAAGGCTTTCAAGAACGACCCGCGCCCCAAATATGTCGTCACGGTCGACCTGCTCACCACCGGTATCGACGTCCCGTCGATCACCAATCTGGTCTTCGTCCGCCGCGTCAACAGCCGCATCCTGTACGACCAGATGATCGGCCGCGCGACGCGCCGGTGCGACGAAATCGGCAAGGCCTGGTTCCGCATCTTCGACGCCGTCGATATCTATGCCAATCTGCAGGACTTCACCGACATGCGGCCGGTCGTCGTCGATCCGGCGCTGAGCTTCGTGGATCTGGTCCGCGACCTCGAACGCGCGCCGACCGACGCGGACCGCGCGATCGTCAGAGACCAGATCATCGTCAAGCTGCGCCAGCGGCTCAAGCGGTTGAGCGAGGAACAGCGAGAGACGATGACGCAGGTGCTGGGAAATCTGCCCGAATTGGCCGACCGGCTAAGGGACTCCTCGCCCACCGAAACGATCGCGCTGTTTCGCCAGCACCCGTCGCTCGCGACGCTGCTCGACACGCCGGACCGGCGCAAGGGCGACGGCATCTACCTGTCCGAGCATGACGACGAGCTGGTCTCTGTCGAGGATGATTATGGCGAGAAGGCGTCGCCCGCCGACTATATCTCGGGGTTCGAGACGTTCATCCGGACGAACATGAACGCGGTGCCGGCGCTGATCGCCGCGACGCAGCGCCCGCGCGACCTGACGCGCGCCGAACTCAAGGAGATCGCGCTGCTGCTCGACGCCGAAGGATATTCGGAGGCACGCCTGCGCCGCGCCTATGGCACCGCACGCAACGCCGACATCGCGGCGCATATCATCGGCTTCGTTCGCCAGGCGGCGCTCGGCGACCCGCTGGTTCCTTATGAAACGCGCGTCGAAAATGGCGTGCAGACGATCCTCGCGAGCCGCGACTGGACGCAGGGCCAGCGCCGCTGGCTGCAACGCATCGGTCGGGCGCTGAAGGATCAGCCGGTCGGCGATCCCGCGCTATTGTCCGACCCGCTTTTTGCCCAGAATGGCGGCTTCCCGGTGATCGACAAGGAATTCGACCATAAACTTGGCGAGGTGCTGATGGACCTGAACGCCGCGATCTGGGATAGCGGCGCCGCCGCATAAGGAGTGACAAGTTGAATCCCGCCAGCGATCTCGTGAACAAGCTGTGGCGCCTGTGCGCGCTGCTGCGCAAGGATGGTATCACCTATCAGCAATATGTCACCGAGCTGACCTATCTGCTGTTCCTGAAAATGGCGTCCGAGCAGAAGGACGAGAGTCGGATTCCCGAGCAATATCGCTGGCGCGCGATCACCGCCGCTAACGAGGCGGAGGTGCTGCAACGCTATCGCCAGGCGCTCGTCGATCTCGGCAATCCGGACAAGGTGAGCGACCGCTCGGTCGTCGCCATCTTCCAGAACGCGACGACCGTTGTCCGCGAGCCCGCCACGCTGCGCAAGCTGATCGATGCGATCGACGGTCTGCACTGGTTCAGCGACGAGCGCGATGCATTCGGCGATGCATATGAAGGCCTGCTCCAGAAAATGGCGGAGGAAACCAAGCGGGGCGCCGGGCAATATTTCACCCCTCGCGTGCTGATCGACGTAGTGGTCGCCCTGATGCAGCCAGAAATTGGCGAGGTCATACAGGATCCCGCTGCAGGTACCGGAGGTTTTCTAATCGCCGCTGACCAACATATGCGCAGCACGACGGACGATTATCATGACCTGCTCGATCAGCCGCGCCGTGTTGCTTTCCAGCTGCGCGAAGCGATCCGCGGGATCGAGAATGTCCCGGACACGTTCCGCCTGCTGCTGATGAATCTGCATCTGCACAAGATCGACCCGGACCATCTCGATCTGGGCGACACATTGTCACCCAAGGGCAGCGAACCGCGGTTTAAGAATGCCGACCTGATCCTGACCAACCCGCCCTTCGGCCCCGCCGGCGGACCGCCGACGCGCGACGACCTGACGATCACCGATCGCGTCTCCTCCTATCAGCTTCCCTTCGTCGAGCATGTCATCCGCGCGCTGCGGTTGGGCGGGCGCGCGGCGGTGGTGGTGCCGGATAACGTGCTGTTCGACGAAGGGCGCGGCAAGCTGCTCCGGCAACGGCTGATGAGCTGGTGCAACCTGCACACCATCCTGCGCCTGCCGACCGGCATATTCTATGCCCAGGGCGTGAAGACCAATGTGCTGTTCTTCACCCGCGCCGACGAGGAAGCGCCGACGAAGGACGCGACCGAGGCGGTGTGGATCTACGACATGCGCTCGGGCGCGCCCGCTTATGGCAAGACCAATCCGCTCAAGCCCGCCGACTTCAACGATTTCGTCGCGGCGTTCGGCGACGATCCGCTGGGCCGCGCCGACCGTACCGATACCGGCGAGGAAGGTCGCTTCCGGCGCTTCACCCGCGATGAAATCGCCGGGCTCGGCGACAACTTGAATATCCGTTGGCTGAAGGACACCAGCGACGAGGCAGAGGACGGGCTAGAAACGCCCGAGGACATCGCCGCCGCCATTGAAGGCCATCTGAAGCTCGCGCTAGAGGAAGTTGTTGCGCTGGTGGCGGAGCTGGGCGGTGAGACCGATGCGCCGGAATTGGCGGAGGCGGCAGAGTGACGTTGCCGGAGGGGTGGGGTCGCGCCCCGATCGGTGATCTGTGCGACCTGATAAACGGCAAAGCGTTCAAGCCGAGTGACTGGTCTCAAACCGGACTGCCAATCATTCGCATCCAGAATCTCAATAAGCCTGACGCCGAATATAACTTTTGTGACTTCAAGGTCGACGAGAAGTTCATCGTGGAGACCGGAGAACTGCTCTTCGCTTGGTCCGGAACGCCGGGGACGTCTTTTGGGGCGCATGTCTGGAACGGTCCTAGAGCAGTGCTGAACCAGCATATATTTCGTGTCCGTTTTGACGAACAAGCCATCGACCGTGATTTCTTCAAAAGAGCTATTAATTCGACGCTCGATGAGTTGATCGGCAAAGCGCACGGCGGAGTTGGCTTGGCCCATGTTACAAAGGGTAAGTTCGAAGAAACCACGGTGCCATTCCCTCCACACGCCGAACAGCGCCGCATTGTCGCGAAGCTGGATGCGCTGACCGCCCGCCTCGCCCGCGCGCGGGCGGAACTGGATCGGGTGCCGGTATTGGCGTCCCGGCTGAGGACGAACGTGCTTCGCGCGGTGTTCGGGCGCGGCGAGGCTGACCTTCCTGCCGGATGGCAGATAAAGCGGATCGACGAAATTGGGGACGTGCAGCTTGGACGACAACGCTCACCCAAAGATCATCATGGCCCGCACATGCATCCATATGTGCGATCGGCGAACATCACCTGGAAAGGCTGGGATCTTTCCGACGTGAAGGAGATGAATTTCTCGCCAGAGGAATTCGAGACGTTTCAGCTCCGTCCCGGAGATGTGCTTCTCAACGAAGGTTCGGGTAGCGCAAAGGAAGTCGGCAAACCGGCGATCTGGAATGGTGAGATCGAGGGGGCGTGCTTCCAAAATACCTTGCTACGCGTTCGCCCCGTCAAATACTCGCCGGAGCTTCTTCGCTACGCATTCCTGTACCTCGCACTCAGCGGGCAATTTATTGCCAACACCAAGGGCGTGAATATCATTCACATCGGTAAGGCCGGATTGGCGAAGACAAAGCTTCCGGTGCCGCGTCTGGATGCTCAAGAAGGCCTGTTGAGCGCGCTTGACGCCGCCTTCGCTCGCGCCGACCGCCTGGAGGCCGAAGCCGCCCGCGCTCGCGCGCTGATCAACAGGCTAGAGGCCGCGATCCTTGGTCGTGCGTTTCGAGGTGAACTAGTGCCGCAGGACCCTAATGACGAACCCGCCAGCGCCCTGCTCGACCGCATCCGCGCCGAGCGCGCCGCGGCGCCCAAAGCGAAGCGCGGGCGGCGGTCGAAGGTCGGCTGACCGGGGAGAAGGGGGGATGAAGTGAACGAAACGGGTTTCCGCACCTGGCTCGAGGCAAATTACGGGGCAAACACGGTTGCGACCAAGCTGTCCGAGGCTCGACAACTGGCGAAGGCCTATGGCGATCTGGATATACTTTATAGCGAGGACGGGCTGGCGTCGGTGATGGAAAGCCTGCGCTATTCCGCTGCCGACAAGGCGGAGAATCGCCCCAATCCGTCCAAGGTTCCGCTCACAAGCGATCTGTATCGCGATCTCAGCAACCTGCGGACGACCGTCAACTACTACAGAAACTATCGTGGTGGGTCCGGGGGAGGTGGCATAATGACCGACGACGAAATCCTGCAACGATTTAGCGGGAAGCCGGGCTTCAAAGAGTGGTGCGCAGGATGGTCATCGCCCGATCGTGCTGCGTTCTTCCGCGTGGCGCGCACGCTGCACGACGCGGGTGTCGACTGGTATCATGTCAACCTCGACAGGCAGGTGCGCTGTGGCCGAAAAAAGCAGAACGCCCTCGACGCCAATGAAGTCTTCATGGTCCTATCGACCATTAAAGGAAGCTGCTGGGTCCGCAAACCGGACGATCGGGCAGCGCTTGGGCTTCCCGAGGTAGGAGTTTCCCTTTCCCAATTTGCCGATGCGATCGAGGCGCATCCTGAATCTTTGGGGAGGTTTGTCGGCGGCACAGAGTACTGGCCCGACGAGCTGTCGCCTGACCCCGCGACGGAAGACGAAGAAGCTGGTTCCAACCCATCGGCTCCGACAGTCGCCGAGCCGACCAACCTGATCCTGTACGGCCCGCCCGGCACCGGCAAAACCTATGCAACCGCGGCGGAAGCCGTCAGATTATGCGGCGAACCCGTTCCGAACGATCGCGATCAGTTGATGCGGCTCTATCGGTCGCTGCACCAGAAAGGGCGGATTGGATTCGTTACTTTTCATCAGAATTTCAGTTACGAAGATTTCGTGGAGGGATTGCGTCCGGTCACGTCGGCGCAAGGCGATGACCCCAACCAAAGTACGGGTTTCAGCCTCCAGCCCCAGGATGGCATCTTCAAACTGATTGCCGATCTTGCCGCAAGCAACCGGGGAAAGGCAGTCGGCGACGCCCCCGCGATCGATCGCAGCCGGAAAATCTTCAAAATGTCGCTCGGGCGCAGTTGGGCATCCGAGGATGACGCGATTTATCAGGACGCAATCCGCGGCGGCTATGTCGTGCTTGGCTGGGGCGGCGAGGTGGATTGGTCGGACCCACGCTATGACGCATGGGAGGCGATCAAGGAACGCTGGAGGCAAGACCATCCCGACGCGAGCGGCAACGATCCCAACATGTCGCAGATGTATACGTTCCGCATCGGCATGCAGATCGGCTCTCTAGTCGTAATCTCGGACGGCAACCGCAAGTTTCGCGCCGTTGGCGAGATCACCGGTCCCTATCAATTCGTACCGGGGCCCAATGGGGAATATAACCATCGCCGCGCAGTGCGATGGCTGTGGCACAGCGAGGAAAGCCTGCCACGCGAACTGATTTACGACAAGGAGTTGAGCCAGGTTTCGGCCTACCAGATGAACAGTCGGCACGTAAACTGGGACGGGCTGGAACAGATTGTTGCCGGCGGGGACGATGCGAATGCTCGCGGGGCACCGGAATCGTTCGTGCTGATCATCGACGAGATCAATCGAGCCAATATCTCGAAGGTGTTCGGCGAGTTGATCACTCTCATCGAAACAGACAAGCGCCTCGGCATGCTCAATGCGCTCACGGTCCGTCTGCCTTATTCAAAGCAGGAGTTCGGTGTCCCCGCGAACCTCCATATCATCGGTACGATGAACACCGCCGATCGATCGATCGCACTGCTCGATACGGCGCTGCGGCGCCGCTTCGACTTTCGCGAACTGGCGCCCGATGCCGGAGAGCTTCCTGAAAAGGTGGGCGACATCCCGCTCCGTCGCGTGCTGGAGGTCATTAACGACCGCATCGAATATCTTATCGACCGCGAGCACCGCATCGGCCACGCCTTTTTTCTGGGCCGGGGCGGGCGTGACCGCGAAGCCATTGATGCGACGATGCGCAACAAGGTCATCCCTCTGCTTCAGGAATATTTCTTCGAGGACTGGTCGCGCGTTGCGTCCGTGCTTGGCGAAAAGCCCCGCAGGGGCGGCGCCTTCCTCTTATGCCGCGAACTGAGCGATCCCACAGGAAGCGATGGCGAGAAGCGCGAAAGCTGGAGCGTCCTGCCCCGCTTCGCTGATGACGCCTATGATCGGTTAATCGGCAAGGCGCCGATCGCACCCGATGCAGTGGCCGAAGAGAGCGCCGAATGACTCATCGCACGGTCCATGAATGGGGCCGTGTCTCGGTGGGTGACGACGGGTTTACTCGTAGTCAGGCCGACGCGCTCTTAGCAGCTGCTCGTGCGCATCGCCTCGGCGGCACCGATGGCACCGACATATTGTGCGACCATCATCGCCACTTGCGGGCGCGCCAGATGGTCGGCGTCATCGCGGCGCGTGGGGCCAGCCTCGAAATCCTGCCCAAGGTCGATCCGGCCATGTCGGACGATGCGCCAGCAACGGTGCGTGGCCGGTTGATGCATATGCTCAATGTTGCGCTCAGGCTCGATATTTCGGCGGGCGAGGCGTCGGCGATGTCCCATCGTGCCGACAGCCTGCTCGCCCTCTTCATTACGCTGTTCGCCGATCGGTTGCTTTCAGAAGTCCGCCGCGGGTTACCGCGACAATATCAACATGTTGAGGACGACCTCCTAGCGCTCCGGGGACGCCTCGACGTCATACGGCAGTTCACGGTTCACGCCGTTCGTCCCGATCGGCTGGCTTGCCGGTTTGACACCTTGGCTGTCGATATACCGCTCATGCAAATCATGAAGGCGTGCGTGCTATTTGTGTCGCGGTACACGCGATCGATGACGACGCAGCGTAAGCTTGCAGAGCTTCGCTTTTTACTCGACGAGGTACGTACAGTTCCCCCGAGCGCACTGCCTTGGAAGCAGGTCCGCATCGACCGGTCGAGCCGAAGGTGGAGCTCCTTGCTCGAGCTCGCGCGGCTGTTACTTGGTCAGCGCTGGCAGGAAACGCATGCCGCGCTCCATGAGCCGCCAGGCATTTCATTGCTCTTTCCGATGAACGACCTGTTCGAAGCCTATGTGGCTGCCCAGCTTCGCCGCGCGCTTGCGGATAGCGGGCTGGACATCGTCACTCAGGGCGGCCTTCGATACTGCCTCGGGCCATGGCGCGAGGACGAAGACACATTGGGAAGCAGCTTCTCAACCCGACCCGACATCTTGGTACGACGTGGCGATGATGTGGAAATCATTCTCGACAACAAGTGGAAGAATTTGACCAACGGCGTCAGTCAGGCGGATGTTTATCAGATGATGGCCTACGCCCGGCTCTATCGCGCGCCTCGCCTCATCCTTTTGTATCCGGCAGTGCCTGGCGCAAGTGATCGCACAGTCCAGGTACATGGCATCGCCGCTGGTCGTGAGCGGCTGGAGATTGTGACTTTGGCAGTGGAAAACAGCGAGAACGAATTGCGAGAGGAATTGCGACGCCTAGTTTTTCCTCGCTGCACTGCATGACGCCACGGTGCATTCTGCCTCGACGGCCTAAACGCGCCGAGAGCGGTCTAGGGCGCGTCGCGTGCGCCGCTTAAATATATTGTCAGCTATTTGCCTCAGATAGTGCTCAACGGCTGATGGGGAGAACAATGCTGGGTCCTGACAACGCGATTTGGGATGACGGCGAGTGGGTCAGTTGGGCCGAGCTTGACTACCATTACGAGCAGCACCAGCTCCGCCAGCAATATCCAAATGCCGACCTTTCGCTCGTCCCGATCTTCGAGGATCTACTTGAGACAGCCGAAGATTATTTCCATCTCACGGGGCGCCACCTTCAAGTTTATGGCGATATCGGCGAACTCTATGGCGCCATTGCCTACGGTATCCGACTCCATAGAAATTACGCTCAGGGTTCAGACGGACGGCTCGGCAATGATTTCGTCGAAGTGAAAACAATCACCCCGTTCAAGCAGAGCAATGTCGTCACTCTCAATCTGCGCCGAAATTTCAGCAAGGTGCTCATCGTCAAGATTTCCAGCGATTTCGAAGTGTCTGCGAAGATGATCGATCGAAAGTCGCGGCGCCGATATCGGCATCGGCACTCTCCGAGCTCTTTTAGAGTTCGGAAAGTTGCGGGGACGGGTGATGATCAATGTCGCCGCCAATATTCCTTCGCTCTATCGAAACGGCCAGCGTGCCGCGATCATCTGGACCGAAGATGATATCACCCGTTTTGCGGAAGCGGCGAAAAAACTGGACCGGCTTCACGTCGTTGATGGGCTGCGCCTTGCGGCCTTAACCGGACTGCGTCGCGCCGACCTAGTCACGTTGGAATGGGCGCACGTAGGGGAGACCGCGATTCGCAAGCTCGCGCTCAAGACCAGTCGAAAAAAGCGCCAATTTGTGACCGTTCCTATCATAGCTGAGTTACGTTCATTGCTCGAAGAGCTGCGCGCTCGCCCGCGAGGTGATGGAGTCGAAACCGTACTGGTGAACAGCTATGGGTTGCCATGGACCGGTGATGGCTTTGGCGGGAGCTTCAATCGTGTGCGTGATGAAGCTGATATCGTCCACGTCGACGAGAACACAAAAGAACGGAAGCGGAAGCATCTCCATGATGTCCGCGGCACCTTCTGCACCAAGCGCCTCACCGAGGCTGCGCTGACCGATGAAGAAGCCGCCGAGATTATGGGATGGTCGATCTCGCAGGTGGCCTCGATCCGCCGGATCTACGTGGATCAGAGTTCCTTGATTTCTTCGATCGCCCAGCGGATGTCGAACACGGCAGGGTGAAATCGCGATGACGCTGCGACGCTCCGTTCAAGACAATCTTTATAGGTTTGGACATATGGACTTGGCGGTGGGGGGTGAAGTCATCAAAAGGTATTTCGCTCGAGCAAATTATATAAATAGAGAATGAAGAGATATGAGCCGGCCTCTGCAACTTAACTCGATCGTAGACCTCACGCTTATGGCGGAGAGGAGTTGGGACAATAGAGCAGAGCTGGAGCTGGTTCAGTCAGAATTACGGCACCGCACGACACAGGCAGCGGCCAAGCTTCGTGACCGCGTTGAAATGTGGATCAAGGATTGTGATCGATTTTCCGCAGTGCCCGTAAATTCAAACGCAACGGCGAATGCTTCCCGGATTACGCGCAGTGAGGCGCCGGGTAACTCACAAGCGCAGCAATGGACCTATGATGCCGTCGCGAAATTGAGAGCAAAACTGATCGATCTCTCGCGTCGATCACCGCTTATAGCGTTCAAGCACACCTCGCGCAGTGCAAGCCAGCTTCGGTTTGTGGATGAGCGTCCCGACCTATTGTTCAATAGATTGAGCAACGGCAGCATGGGATTTGAGCCGCTGCCCGGTGAGGAGAAGACACCGGCGGATGAACGAACGCCTGAATTTGGCATCGCTTATGAGCGAGCGCGGCTGACCGACGAAGAATTCTTGTCCGCAACCGAGAAACTCGACGACTCGGAACGCGATGTGCGAGCTTGGCAGGATGCTGAACGAGATCTTCGTAGCCGCGTTCGAGCGCAGCTGGGTCTTCCAAAATTGGACTATGGCAAAGGTCTTGATGTCGCAGCCCTTGCCCGTGCGCATGGCTTCGACCCATCCTATGATCTCAAGCCCAGCGACGAAGGCGAGGTTGCTGCGCACCAGGAAGACGACGCGATCCGCGTTCTATTGACGCGCAAGGAACTCGACCGCCGATTGAAGTCGATCCATGATCGCGCAACAAGCCATATGCGCGAGACTGGTCATCACACCTTGCACCTGGCTTTCGGCTTTGTGCAGTGGTTCGAGGATGAGGAGTCCGATCTCGCATCGCACGCCCCGCTACTTCTTCTGCCAGTGAATTTGGCCAAGGACGATGGCCGCGCCAAGAAGGAGTATCGGCTGAGCATTTGGGAAGGGAGCCTCGAGGTAAATGTCGCGATCATCGAAAAAGCACGCGAACATTGGGGGTTGCAGCTTCCGACACTTCGTGACGGCGAGACACCGGAATCCTACTTCATCCGCGTCGAGGCTGTCTTGGCGCAGGGACAGCGGTTGAAGCTGCGCACATTCGCTACCCTTTCCGTCCTTCCGCCCATGATCCTTTGGCGAGACCTAGCGCCCGAGAAATGGCCAGATGAAGCCTTTTCCGAGCACCGATTACTCCCCGGCCTTGTAGGCGCAACAGAGATTGCCGGTGTGGATGGCGATGACACGCTGATCGACATTGATGATCCCGTTCACGAAGCACGGGTCCCCGCCCTCATTACCGACGCCGATGCATCGCAGCATCGCGCCATAATGGACATGGCTGCTGGCCGAGACATGGCGATTGAGGGGCCACCTGGAACCGGTAAATCCCAGACTATCACCAATATGATCGCGACAGCTCTGTCGCAGGGCAAACGCGTTTTGTTCGTTGCCGAGAAACAGGCTGCTTTACGCGTGGTGTCTGATCGATTGAGGGCTGCGGGGTTTGGTCCGCTGCTACTCGAACTGCACGGCGATAGGGCGAGCCGGTCCGATGTTTATGACGGCGTGCGTGAACGCCTGGACGCGCGATCGCAACTGGATGCCCGTACGTTGGAAGACAAGCGGGTCGAGCTTCGGCGTCACCGCGACTTGCTTCGGCGGTACCTCTCGTTGGTTCGGGCCTCCCTCGGCAAGATCGGGCGAAATGCGCACGAACTGGCCTGGCGCGAAATCCGTCTAAGAAATCAGTTCGACCGCGAACAAGTCACGGCAATGGAAGCGCGTTGGGCACCAAAAGATGCGGCCGATATCCACTTTTCGACAATGCGCGAAAATCGCGATCTGCTGGCGCAATTTGGTCGAGCCCTTCAAGCTGTCGATCCGGGCGACGAAACACCACGTACTGCATGGGTGTCTGCGGAACGGCTCGATCCCTTTGACCAGAGCAAAGCTTTGGACGCTGCTGCCGGGGCGGCGCGGGCAGCCGAGGCTGTCGCCAAGGCCGCAGAGAGCTTCGTCCAGCTTGGCATCGTGCTTCCCAGCCCCTCCGACGACGAAATTGGTGATGCCAGCGGACAGCTATCGTCGATAGCCCGATTCACCTGCTCGGATGAATTGGTTGTCGGCGCCGCGATCCGCGATCGCTTAGCTTCTCAAGCCCTTCTTGCCGCACAATCGAAATGGCAACATCAGCGCGATGAAATCGCCGCTGACGTAGAGAGTCCAGATACAGTGCCGGTCACTAGCGCGGAGGAAATGCGTGACGCGCTCAGCATAAACCGGTGCCCCGCGACCCTTGGCGAGGTGCGATCAGCCCAAGCTCTGAATGAGCGGCTATCGGTGTCGTTGGCCGAAGCCACGCGCGACGTAGAGCGAGTTGCCGCGAAACTCTCCGAAGGACTGAGGACGCCAGCAGAAAAGGCATGGAAAGTCGCATCGGCGGTTGCCACATTGGGGCATGTCGACCCCTACGTTAGTGCGCTACTCTCCGCCAGCCTTTTAGAAGCCGCATCAGATAGCGCCATTGCGTCCTCCGCTTCGGAAGCCACCGAACTTCTGGCAGAACGCGATAGTCTTGCTTCCGCAACTCATGCGGAGGCATTCTCGGTCGAGCCGGCCGAACTGGACGAGATTGCGGAAACGATCGAATCCACCGGCGCTTTCGCACGCCTCTTCAGCGGCCGGTACAAAACGGCGTGGCGACGTGCTGCTCGCCTCTGCGCGGAAACATCCGACCGTAACGAGGCAGCATCAACCCTACGTCGAACGGCCAGATATCTGCGCTCGCGGCGAGCGTTCCGCGAGGACGCCAAGGCACGCAGCCTATTCCCCGCATTGTTGTGGGACGACATCGCAAGCGACTTTGTTTCTCTACAGACCGCTCGCTCATTGATCGCCAAAATCGCGTCGCACCTTGCAATGCTCGATGAGTTGGGCAGCTTGCGCGACTGGCTGGCAGCAGAGGCCACCGAGCGGCAAACTTCTGCCGCCGCGTATGATCGGCTTGCAGAACTACTGAATAGTTTGATTGAAGCGGGATTCAGCCACGTTACGCTGGCCGATTTGCCATCCAGCTGTACGGAACGAGTTGCCGAACTCAAGCGCCTTGCTGAAGCTAGCCAAGCCGTCGGCGTTCAATTGAATGCCAGGTTCCAGCGACCTGCTGGTGGCACTGTCGCTGATGCCATCCTGAAACTCCATGAGGCACAGGAGGCATTCAACGAGCTAAAATCCGGCCCAATGTTCAAATGGGTTGATGACGTCGCCACTTCCCTGCAGATGCTTGAGGCCAGTCTGGCCGAAGCCGAAGCCGTTGGCGCCATTGCCGGTCCAATCGATCTCCTATCCTTGCTAAATGATGCAGATACCCCTGCCGCATTGCTTTCATCGATTTGTGGTGCGGCCACCATCCTATCGACTGCGTCGAAGGATTGGGAGGAAGCATCTGATCGCCTCTGGGACTCCACCGAACTCGACGTCCTGGATCTCTGCGAAGATATGGACTGGCGGCAAGCTGCGTCGAAACTGAGGGTGTTGGGTGACGATCGTGTCGGAGCGAGCCTTACCGCTGACCTCTTGAAATACCGGGCGTCGGTGGCCGAACGCGACCTCGCACCGTTCGCAGATGCCGCAACATCAGGTCTCATCTGCCCCGAACAATTGGACGATATGTATGAGCTGCTCTCGACATCCGCGCTTTTGCGGTCATATCTGGGAGGCGACGGACAGGAGCTTGGCCGCCTCGGCAGCCTAAAGCTAGACGATGCGCGTCGACAGTTCAAAAGGGTCGACAAGGAGCTCCATAAGCTTGAAGCATCGGCAATCGTTTCCGGTCGTTTGACAGACAAACCGCCAACCGGGATCGGGTACGGACGAAAGGCCGATTTTACCGAGCTGCGGCTTCTCGAGAATGAGATTGCGCTCACTCGGCCGCGGACTCCGCTTCGCGATGTGGCGCACCGAGCGGGACAAGCCCTTCAAGCATTGAAACCCGTTTGGATGATGTCTCCAACGTCGATTGCACAATATATTCGCCCCGGCTCGATGCAGTTCGACCTGCTCATCATCGACGAAGCCTCGCAGATGCGGCCCGAGTTCTCCGTCAGCTGCATTCTGCGCGCCGATCAGTTTGTTGTCGTGGGCGATGCCAATCAGCTACCGCCCAGTGATCATTTCCAGGTTGCGAACACCGACGATGGCGATGACGACGGAGATGGCGTCGGCATCGACGACAGCACGGAATCGATCCTGGACCTCGCCAATCAGCGGTTCCGTACAAAGCCGCGGCTTAAATGGCACTATCGATCGCAGCACGAGAGCTTGATCCAGTTCTCGAACCGAGAGTTCTATGAGCGGGATCTCGTGGTTTTCCCGAGCCCGATGGCAAATGATGACGCGTTACTGGGCGTGAAATGCTTCTACGCGCCGGACTTCTTTGCAGACACAGCGTATGAATCCTCGATCAACCAGCGGGAAGCCGAGTTGGTAATCGAGCAAGCTTTCGGATTGATGCAAACGCACCCCGAGCGCTCGATTGGCATCGTTGCGATGAATGCCAAACAGACCGAACTTATCCAGAATGAGTTTGATCGGCTGATCGTCGAAGAAGAACGCGTCCGCAAATATGTTGAAGCCTTTGAGGGCACGATCGACGAGTTCTTCATTAAGAACCTTGAGAATGTGCAGGGCGATGAACGCGACATCATTCTCATTTCGACTGTCTACGGCCCCGACAAAAATGGTGTTGTTCGCCAGAATTTCGGCCTGATGAACCGTGAGGTTGGTTGGCGGCGCCTCAACGTGCTCGTGACGCGCGCGAAGATGTCCTGCCGCCTGATTACCTCGCTCCGTCCCGACGATGTGAAGGTGACCGAGAAATCATCAAAGGGCGTCATCGCCTTCAAAAGTTATCTGACCTACGCGCATGGCGGGGCGCATTATGGTGACGGGGCCGGCGGCGAGACGGACAGTGACTTCGAAATCTTCGTTGCCGATGCATTGCGCGGAGCTGGCTACGAAATTGTCTATCAGGTTGGCGTTGAAGGCTTTCGAATCGATTTGGGGGTTCGCCACGGAAGCTGCCCGGTGGGGTTCATCGCAGGAATAGAATGTGACGGCGCGCCGTATCACTCAGGCCTGAGCGTCCGCGACCGCGACCACATTCGCCAGACCATTCTCGAAAACCTTGGCTGGAATATCTATCGGGTCTGGTCGACCGACTGGTTCGCCGATCCCACACGAGAAACGGCGAAGCTAATTGCCTGGGTTGATCGAGTTCGAGAACAAATCTCTAGTGCGCTGACCGAACAGGCGGCGCCGGTCGAGGTACGCAGGCCGAAACAGAAGGAAATGCCGACCCCGGTGGTGCCCGATCAGACAGATGATCTAGCCAGCACGGCCGCCTTAACCGATCCTGTTTCGGAGAACATAGATGCCGTCGCCGAAATTGAGGGCCCGCGTGAACCTTGTGGCAGAATGCTTCGTTCGATAGGTGACTTCGACACGTATGAGGCCATCAGAGGTCGACTATATGAAATCTGGCGAGATCAGGAAATTTTAGGCGAGGTCGAAGTTGTGAAGCGAGCAACCGCGGCGCCTCGACTCTTCGGTGATCGCGCAATGGCAGCGCAATCCGAATATGAAGGTCGGATCAAAGCGACGGGTGATTCCTTTCGGTCGTTCGATTTATACGCCGCCATGCGAGAAGTGGCTGATCGCGCGAAGTCGGCAATATAAAATGCACAAGCCGGCCTGCGGCCCACCTCGTTAAAACGATCCGCTCCATCGCCCAAGGGTGGCCGTTTCCTCAATCAAGGAAGAGTCGTAAGGTTTCAATTTGTCGAATCCAGCGTGGCTGCCGATAATATTGTCCGGAATTCATCTGCGATATCCGGGTGGCGGGATTCGAGATACGCTATGACATTACCATTTTCTAGGAGGCGCTGAAGGTAGCGGGCCGAAAGGACAAGCTGCAGGACGTCGTCGCCGAATGTCGCGTCCACAGCGCGGAAGTCCCGATTGAGGTTTTCGAGCTCGCGCTCCATTCTCGCCATCTGCTCTATCGACATGCCGGCAACTTTCTTCGGCTTGTCAGGTTTGGCGAGATCCTCCTGGCGGGCTGCCGCCAGGATCGCTCGGGCATAACTCGCCGTAAAATTGTTCATGGCAACCATAAGTTCAGCTGTCGCGAACTGCTTGTGCGGCTTGAACTTGCGCAGGATGTCGAAAACCTGCTGATTGACCGACCGGTCTTTCAGTATCTCGATGGCTTCGGGAGCGATGCCGTCGAGAAGATTGCGCCGGCGCATAACAACCTTCTCGTCCATGCCGAGGACGGCCGCGATCATTGATGCTGGCGCGCCGCGATCCAGCGCACGCGCAATCATATAATGTTCCTGCACCGTGGCGAGGCGGTTTACGCGCTTGTTGTAGGTGAACGCCTCGTCGTCATCGGACACGATGCAAGGCGCCGTCTCCATATTTTGCTCGCGCAGTGCGTGGAGCCGAAGATGGCCGTCGAGCAACATATGGCGCCCGGATCGATCGCGCGCACTCACGACCAGCGGCTCGATAACCCCAATTTCACGGATCGAGACGGCAATCCTCTCATATTTCTTCCCTGCCGTAATGCGCGCGGTCATCGGCCGCAGAGGCAATATCTTATCGATCCGAAGGGTGAGGACTTCCTGCGCGAAGGATATGCGAATGGGCGAATTCATGCCCGGCTCCCCGTCATGCCGAGCCGCTGGGCGATGGGCTGCGGAAGGCTGGCCAAGCCCTCCGCGCGTAGCAACGTCACAAAATGCTCCTCGGCGAGCAGCTTCGCCATAGCGCCGACGATGAAGGTGAGCCTGCTCTGTGTGAGCGCAGCCTTCTTCACGAGCAACTTCTGCCGCTCGACCTCCTTCTGATAGGCTCGAACGAGAGCGGCTGCGGTTGTCGGTTGCTTGCTCGGCTTGCTACTCCAGTTCTTGCCGATCCCTTTGCCAACGAGATTGCGTTGATCGACGATGCGCCTGATCGCCAAGACCTGATCTCCGGGCAATGCGCCTGCCTCATATGCCTCGGTCAGGGCGCGCTGGACTTCCGCGTCGCTCACGCGAACGATTTCCATCGCGATGGTCGGCGGCACGATGCCGCGCTCAACCGCGTCGAGCAGCCGGTCTTCGCCCTTTTCCAGCAAGGTGTTTAAGGCAGAGACATATTCAGTGCTGAACCCAACCTTCTCGGCGATTTCTCCGTTGGAATAGCCGCGATCTTTGAGCGCCCCGATTTCACGGACCAGTTCCAGCGGCGAGAGATTGAGCCGGGCCATATTCTCGACGAGGCTCATCACGAAACATTCGTCGCGCGTCGCCTCGATAACCATCGCAGGTATCTCGGCCTCCCCGAGTTGGACGAAGGCCTCCATCCGTCCTTGGCCGCAGATCAGCTGAAACCCCTCCCCCTCCGGAGCGCGTCGGACGGTGATCGGCCTTTTGAGGCCGACAGCCCGGATGCTCTCGACAAGCTCCTCGAATATCTTCCGGTTTCGCGTACGCGGATTGAGCACTTCGATGCCCGCGATCGGAATCATGACAATATCAGGCATATAGGGGACGCTCCAACTGGTGCCGCTTCAGCAGATGGTACAGCGGAGCGAGATCGTCGCTGCGGTAGGTATCGAGATGGACGCCATTGTCTTCGCCCATGCCGAATGCAGGTTTCGACCCGACATCGATCCATGGCAGAAGATAATAATCGCGCACCGTCCGGTTGTCGGGTGCGAGGCGTACAGCAACAGTGATGTCAGGTTGTAAGCCAGCGTCGAGCCGAATGCGCCAGCGCAGGGTACCCGCCGGTGTTTCGCTGCATCGCACGATGACGATCGCGAGGCTTACCTCGCGATTGACGATCAGAAGGTCAGTCGCCTCGTCGATCACCGCTTCACCGCCTATGGCTTCGATGCCGGCGCTCGTATCCGCGACCACCCCAGGGTGCATGAGCCGAAGTTGGCGGTTGGTTTCGAGATAACGGTAATCGCGCTCGGGCGTGTAGCCGATCAACTGATAGGCTCGCAGCAAGCTCCCGAACCGGTGCCGATGGGCAGCAGTCGATGGCATGTCCTCGACTTCGTCGATCACCATTCCGGAGAGAGCGCCGCGCTGCGCGAGCAGCTCGGAAAGCATTCGAAGCAGGTCATCATCGGAGAACCGGCGCGCTCGCTCAGCTAGGACCGTTTGTGCGGCCTCAAACAGGGCGGGTTCGACAATCGCCTCGAAAACGCCGACCCCGCGCACCCACATGTCGGGCGTGTTGACCACGCGCTTCTTCTTCAGCTTGAACGAGACGCGGTTGTAGACATTGTTGCCGACATATTTTTCATTGCTAAGTATCTGCCGCACGACAGCCCGCGACCATGGCTTATCAAGATCGGTCCGCTTGCCCTCACCGTTCAAAAGGGTCGCAATTTCCCGTTCGGAACGCCGCTCAATTACGAACAGCCGATATATCCGTCTGACGGTCTCGACCTCCCCATCCGGGCCAGGTACCAAAATCACACGATCGGTTTGCAGGCTCTTGTGTTCGCCCGGCTTGAGCGGAGCCTTAGGCTCATTGCGCTCGTTGACCAGATAACGACGGAGACCATAACCGGCGGGTCCGCCCTGCCGGTAGCCCAAGGTAATGAGACGGCACTGCCCCGCGAACACCTTGTTCGACAATTCGCGGCTATACTCGCCCGACATAACCCGCTTCATCGCCTTCATCATGTCCGACGTCAGACTGCCGTCATTGTCGAACTGTTCGGCACAATAATGGACGTGGATGCCGCGCTGGCTACAGATGAACTCGTAGTAGGCGCTCTCGTCTGCGTTTTGGAAACGCCCCCACCGGCTGATGTCGTATACGAGGATCGCTTCATAATCCGCCGCGCCGTTCTGCACGTCGTCAATCAGTTGGCGCAGCGCATCACGTCCTGCAATATTAAGACCGCTCCGGCCTTCATCGGCATAGGTGCGAACAATCTCGAAGTTGCGGCGTGCCGCATAGGCTTCGATCGCATCGGCCTGATTGTCAGTAGAATAGCGCTGATGGTCGGTGGACATGCGCACATACTGTGCAGCGCGTATCGATCGTAGTGGTGCGTCCTCTTCCAGCACGGAACCCTCGAATCATGTCACGGAGCTTGCACCGCCGCCGATCATCAAGGCCGTCTATTCGAAGGAGAGCGGAATGTCGTTTTCGAGAATGGGCCGAAAAGTTCGCGCAAAGGATGGAAAAGGTTTTCCAATTGATCCCGGCGCTGACACGGCCGCCACCTTCGCTCTCGTGATCGCCGACGCCTTAAGGCGCGATTTCGGGACGTCGCCGGCTAAGGTAAAACATATTGCACGACTGACAGGGGCCAACGTGCGGACTGTCCAAAATTGGATTTATGCACGCAATGGGCCAAACGGAGCTGGGCTGGTCGTTCTCATGCGGCATTCCGACGCGGTAATGGATGCGGTGCTCTCACTCGCGGGGCGCGCCGAAATTCAGGACCAAGCAAAACTTGGAAAAGCCGCGCATCATCTGCGCGTTGCCGCCGCGTCGATACTAGATTGCCTCGGCCCGGAATGACGCCACGGTGTCGAACCCCGTTGGAACTCGGACGCTTTCCAAACCCGTCATTAGATAACCTTAATGGCTGCCTCAATCCCATTGACCAGAGATACAGATCGCGGCAAAGGCATTGCTTCGATCGCTCCCGTAAAAACCATTGTAAAAAATGCGTTTTGAGTGCAGCTAAGTGATTGAAATGCGGGTGTAGCTCAATGGTAGAGCAGAAGCTTCCCAAGCTTACGACGAGGGTTCGATTCCCTTCACCCGCTCCATCTTGACGACTGCGCGCAGGCGCTGATGATTGAAAAACCCATAAAATTGACTATTTTTGGGCATTCTCTGGCTCCCGGTGATTGCCGGTGATCGCGCGCAACTGAACGATTTGGGGCCATTTCAAAGCCCCTGATTTACTGTTGTCGGCCCGATGGTCGCGCGCTTCGGCGACCGCGACGCTCGGCGTCCTCGTCGCGGCGGCCTTCGGCCAGCTCGCCATCACGATGCTGCGCCGCCTGCCGCGCGTTACGCGGTCGGCGAGCGAGACGGGCGATCAGATGCCGCCGTCGGTCACCGCATAGCCCGCCGCCTCGATCGCCACGGTGAGCGCCGCGACGCAGGCGGCGACGGCCGCGCCGTCGGTCGAGCGGATGACGAAATTGGCGCCGGTGCGTCCCTCACGGAAAAAGGGATAGCTGCCGATCGCGACGCCGGCATGATCGCGCTCGGCCGCGCGCAGGACGTCGGCAATCTCGCTTTCGGGCGCCCAGGCGCCGATCGTGTGCGCAACCAGCGGCGCGCCGCCTTCGAGCGTGCCGGTCAGCGCATCGAGCATCCCCGCGGTGATGTGCGGAACTCCCGCCATCAGGAACAGATTGTCCAGCCTGATGCCCGGCGCGCCCGACATGCGGTTGGGGATCAGTTCGGCGCCGTCGGGAACGCGCGCCATGCGCAGCCGCGCCTCGGTCAGCCCGCCGCGCGTGGTGTAATAGCGTTCGAGGATCGCGCGCGCCTCGGGATGGATCACCACCGCGACCTCCAGCGCCTTCGCCACCGCATCGACGGTGATGTCGTCGTGCGTCGGCCCGATGCCGCCGGTGGTGAAGACATAGTCGTAGCGTGCGCGCAATGCGTTCAGCGCGTCGCCGATCTCTGCCTCGTCATCGGGGACGATGCGCACTTCGCGCAGGCGAATCCCCTGCACGTCGAGCCAGGTCGCGATCTGCGCGACATTCTTGTCCTGGGTGCGGCCGGAGAGGATTTCGTCGCCGATCACCAGCACGGCGGCGGTCCAGATGCGTTCGTCGCTCATCCCCTTGCCTTAGCCTGCTGCCATGACAAAACAAGGGTGCCGGATATGCAATGAAAGGAAGGTGCGCGATGGCCGCCGAACTGATCTTCTACACCAATCCCATGTCGCGCGGGCAGATCGTCCGCTGGATGCTCGAAGAGGTCGGCGCACCCTACGAAACGCGGCTGCTCGACTATGGCACGACGATGAAGGGCGCCGACTATCTGGCGATCAATCCGATGGGCAAGGTTCCGGCGATCGTCCATGCCGGCAGGACCGTCACCGAATGCGCGGCGATCTGCGCCTATCTGGCCGACGCCTTCCCGGATGCCGGCCTCGCGCCCGCGCCGGTCGATCGCGCCGATTATTACCGCTGGCTCTTCTTCGCCGCCGGGCCGCTCGAACAGGCGATCACCGCAAAGCAGTTCGGGTTCGAACCCGACGCCGATCAACAGCGGATGGCGGGCTTCGGCTCGCTCGCGTCCGTGCTCGACGCGCTGGAGGGCGCGGTCGCGGGCAAGGCCTTCGTCGCCGGCCACCGCTTCAGCGCCGCCGATGTCTATGTCGGCAGCCAGATCGACTGGGGTCTGCAATTCGGCACCATCCCATCGCGCCCGGCGTTCGAAGCCTATGTCGCGCCCCTGCGCGAGCGCACGAGCTACAAGCGCGCGAAGGAGATCGACAATGCGCTGATCGCGGAGATGCAGGCGGCGGGTCCGGCCTGAGCGCGGCACCCAATCCGAAAGAAAAAGCCCGGCGGATCGCTCAGCCGGGCTTTCTCCTTTTGCCTTGTGCGTCCGCTTATTCGCGGTTGCCCAGCAGGTTGAGCAGGAAGGTGAACATGTTCACGAAGTCGAGGTAGAGCGTCAGCGCGCCCATCACCACCGACTTGCCGACGAAGTCGGTCCCGCGGACATAGAAGTACATGCTCTTGATCTTCTGCGTGTCATAGGCGGTCAGGCCCGCGAAGAGCAGGACGCCGATGATGCTGATCGCCAGGCTCAGCGCGCTCGACTGGACGAACAGGTTGATCAGCATCGCCACCAGGATGCCGACCACGCCCATGATCAGGAAGGTGCCGAAGCCCGACAAATCCTTCTTGGTCGTATAGCCGTAGAGGCTGAGGCCCAGGAAGGCCGCGGCCGTCGCGAAGAAGGTCGTCGCGATCGACGTCTGGGTAAAGGCCAGGAAGATCGTCGACATCGACAGGCCCATGATCGCGGCATAAGCCCAGAACAGCGCCTGCGCCGCGCCGGTCGACAGCTTATTGATGCCGAAGCTCAGCACCATCACGAACGCCAGCGGCGCCAGCATCACCACCCACATCAGCGGGCTGCCGACCAGCGACAGCGTGAAGCCCGTCGAATAGGCGAGCATTGCGACGATACCGGTCAGCAGGACGCCCGATCCCATATAGTTGTAGACCGACAGCATGTACGACCGCAGGCCGGCATCGACGGCCTGATCCATCCCGCGCGCGGTGCCAGGAAAGCCGGACGCCGCCATATTGGGGTCGTTCCAATTAGCCATTGTTGTTTCTCCATATCTGGCCAGGGCATACCGGCCATGGGGACAATATCGGCATTTCGCGTCGCCGTTTCAAGCGAAACCGGACAAGGTGCCGTCGGACATTCCCCGCCGCGTCTGTCGCCGCGCGGCGCGCGGGATGGCATCCGCCGCCGCCGGGCCTATGCTGGCGCCATGTCCACGCATCGCCTGTTCGTCGCCCTGCGCCCGCCGCGCCCGATTCGCGCGATGCTGCTCGCGGCGATGCACGGCGTCTCGGCGGCGCGCTGGCAGGACGACGACCAGTTGCATCTCACCCTGCGCTTCATCGGCGAGGTCGACCGCCATCGCGCCGAGGACATCGCCGCGGCGCTCGGCGGCCTGCACGCCTCCGCCGTGACCGCACGCATCGCCGGGGTCGGACTGTTCGAGCGGCAGGGACGAGCGCACACGCTGTGGGCCGGCGTCGAGCCGCATGCGCCGCTCGCCGCGCTGCATCGCAAGGTCGACCAGCGCCTCGCGCGCGTCGGCCTCGCCCCCGAACCGCGCGCCTTCGTGCCGCACATCACCATCGCGCGCCTGAACCGCGCGTCGGGGCCGGTCGCCGCCTTCCTCGCGCAGCATGGCGATCTGGCGAGCCCCGCCTTCGCCTTCGACCATATCGTCCTCTACGAAAGCGAACTCGGCCATGGCGGCTCGCGCTACCATCCGGTGGCGCGCTATCCGCTCGCACAATAGGTCGCGACCAGCGCGGCGGCCACTGCGCTGACATCGTCCCAGGTCGCGGCGAAACCGTCTTCCGCGCCATAATAGGGATCGGCGACGCTTTGCCCCGCGCGCCCCGGGACAAGATCGAGCATCAACGCCAGCCGCGCCCTCGCGTCGATCGGCATCAGTGCGCGCGCATCGCGCAGATTGGCCGTATCGGCGGCGAGGATCAGGTCGAAGCGACGAAAATCCAGACGCCGAAGCTGGCGGGCGCGCAGGTCGCCGATGTCGATCCCGCGGCGGCGCGCCTCTGCCTGCGCGCGCGGATCGGGCGCGCGGCCAACATGCCAGTCGCCGGTGCCCGCCGAATCGAGCGCCGCCTCGATCCGCGCCGCGGCAAAGGCCGCGCGCGCCGCCCCTTCCGCCAGCGGAGAGCGGCAGATGTTGCCGAGGCAAAGAAAAAGGATTGCGGGCCGGTCGGTCATGGTCTGTGCTGGCTCCTCGGAAGAAAATAAAGTTGAACCGGTTTTCAACTTTGCGCGCCCCCATGGCTCTGCTAGCGAAGGCGACAAAGCGATAACGGGTCAGGGAGGGGCTTGCCAGATGGTCGAAACCGCGCGCGACACAGAATCGACCGCCGGCGCTGCGCCGCTGCCCCCCTCGCGCTCCTATGCCTGGTATGCGCTCGGCATCCTCTTTCTCGTCTATGTGCTCAATTTCATCGACCGGCAGATCATCACGATCCTCGCGCCCGACCTGAAGCGCGACCTCGGGCTCGACGACGCCGATATCGGCTTTCTCTACGGCACCGCCTTCGCGGTCTTCTATGCGCTGTTCGGAATCCCGCTCGGCCGGCTCGCCGACGCCTGGCACCGCGTCCGGCTGCTCACCGCCGGCCTCGCCATCTGGTCGGCGATGACGGCGGTATCGGGGCTCGCGGCGAACAAGTTCCAGCTCGCCGGCGCGCGCATGGGGGTCGGCATCGGCGAGGCGACCGCCAGCCCTTCGGCCTATTCGCTGATCTCCGACCTGTTCCCGAAGAATATGCGCGCGACCGCGCTCGCCATCTATTCGGCCGGGCTCTATTTCGGCGGCGGCATTTCGCTGATGATCGGCGGCTTCATCGTCGAAGGTTGGAACGAAGCCTATCCGCAGGGCGGCCCCTTCGGGCTCGTCGGCTGGCAGGCGGCGTTCATGGCGGTCGGCATCCCCGGTCTGCTGCTCGCCGCGTGGGTCGCGACGCTGCGCGAACCGGTGCGCGGGCTGGTCGACGGCGTGCCCACCCAGCCTTCGCCGACGCCGTTCAAGGGCTTTTTCGAAGAATTATACGCGGTGATCCCGCCCTTCACCATCCTGTCGGCGATGGCGCGCGGCGGGCGGGCGCTGGCGATCAACCTCGGCGCGGCGGCGCTGCTTGCGCTCGGCGCGCTGGCGATGATCCGGCTGACCGGCGCAACGCTGCAATGGATCTGTATCGCCTTCGGCTATTACGCGGTCTTTTCCTGGGCCAGTTCCCTGCGCAGCCGCGACGCGCCGACCTTTCACCTGATCTGGGAATCGAAGGCGTTCCTCGCCACCATTCTCGGTTACGGCACCGTTGCCTTCATCTCCTATGCATCGAGCGCCTTCGCGCCTGTCTACGCGCTCGAGGTGCTCGGCGAGGATGCCGGCACGGTCGGTTTCTGGGTCGGCGGCTCGGGTGCGCTTGCCGGCTTCCTGGGAGTCATCCTCGGCGGACGCATGTCGGACCGCTTGCGGCTGCGCAACGAAGCGGGCCGCATCCTCGTCGTCGCCTTCGGCCTGATCGCGCCGATCGTCCCGATCGTGATCGCCTTCACGACGCCGTCGACGCCCGGCAACGGCGATTTCATCCGCTTCACCGTCTTCGCCTCGCTGGGCGGCCTGCTTGCCAGCAGTGCGCTCGGCGCCGCGGCGGCGACGACGCAGGACCTCGTCCTGCCGCGGATGCGCGGCACTGCGACCGCGACCTTCTTCCTCGCGACGACGCTCGTCGGCCTCGCGCTCGGCCCCTATATGGCCGGACAGGTGTCGGCGATGACCGGCAGCCTGTCGACCGGGGTGCTGTCGACGCTGGTCATCGTGCCTTTCGGCCTCGTCGCGCTCGTTATCGCCTATCGGCGCGTTCCCGACGCCGCCGCGCACGTCATCGAGCGAGCGCGCTCGGCAGGCGAGCCGGTTTAAGGAGTGATCATCCTCGAACAGGACATCGCCGTGTCCCCGCGCAGGCAGGACTCGGAGCGTCCCGACGCCTGCGCAGGCCTTTCGCCGCTCCGGGTTCCCGCCTTCGCGGGTGCACAAGACTCAGCAAATTTAGATGATCACGCCTCGGGTGTAGCGCAAGGCCGATCGGCAGAGCGCGAAAATCAGGCCGACGCGCTCAGCCCGCCGGTGTCGCGATCACGCCGCAGGCGACGCGCCCGCCGCTGTTGCCCGCCGGGTCGGTCCGCATGTCGTCGGGGCCGGCATGGATGACGAACGCCGCGCCATCGGCGTCGAGCAGCCCGCCCTCGCCGGTCAGCCGCGATCCGACCATGTGCAGCGTCGCGCGGCCGATCATGCCCGATTCGACGACCAGATTGGGCAGGTCGCCATGGTGGGCGCCCATCGGATTGTCGCGGCCGTGCTGCGCGCCGGTCGGGTTCCAGTGCGGCCCGGCGCTGCTGAAATCGGGCGCCGCGCACTGTCCGACCGCATGGACATGCATGCCATAGGTGCCGGGTCCGAAGCCGCGTGCCACGACCTCCAGCCGTAGACCGGACGAATCGCGGAAGATGTCGACGCGCCCGCGGTCCGCGCCGCGCGCGTCGCGCAGTTCGGCATAGGCATCGGGCGTCGGGAGGTTGCTCGACCCGCCTTTGTCCGTCGTGGCGCACCCCGTCAGCGCCAGCGCGCCGAGCGCGACCGTGCTCCAGACCAGACTATGCGCGATCCGTCGATGCTCGATCATTCCGATGCTCCCTTGCTGCCACGGTGCCGCCCGCGTGGACGGACGGCTTCGGTCCGCGATCATGCCCTCATTCGGCGCTGCTTCCAATAGCGATATGGCGGAAACCGTGCCGCAGCACCTCGTCGCGGCGATAGATGTTGCGCAGGTCGACGAGCAGGCGATCGGCCATGACCCCGCCAAGCCGGCCGAAATCGAGCGCGCGGAACGCATCCCATTCGGTGACGATCGCGACCGCATGCGCGCCGTCGGCCGCGGCATAGGCGCTCTGCTGCATCTCGACCTCGGGCATCATCGGCGCCGCGATGGCCATACCTTCGGGATCGTAGGCCGTCACCCGCGCGCCCGCGTCGAGTAGCGTCTGGACGATCGCGAGGCTGGGCGAATCGCGCATGTCGTCGGTGTTCGGCTTGAAGGTCAGGCCGAGGAGCGCGACGGTCTTGCCGCGCGCGCTGCCGCCCATCGCCTGAACGATCTTGCGCCCCATCGCGCGCTTGCGAAGATCGTTCGCCTGCACCGTCGCCTCGACAAGGCGCAGCGGCACGTCGTGGTCCTGCGCGGTCTTGAGCAGCGCAAGCGTATCCTTGGGGAAGCAGCTTCCGCCATAGCCGGGTCCTGCGTGAAGGAATTTCGCGCCGATGCGGTTGTCGAGCCCGATGCCGCGCGCGACGTCCTGCACCTCGGCGCCGACTGCTTCGCACAGATCGGCGATCTCGTTGATGAAGGTGATCTTGGTCGCGAGGAAGGCATTGGCGGCATATTTGATCATTTCCGCGGTGCGGCGGCGGGTGACGAGAATCGGTGCCTCGTTGAGGAACAGCGGGCGATAGACTTCGCGCAGCACCGCCTCGCCGCGCGCATCCTCGGTGCCGATCACGATGCGGTCGGGGCGCTTGAAGTCGCCGATCGCCGCGCCTTCGCGCAGGAATTCGGGGTTGGAAGCGACGCTGTGCGTGCGCGTCGGCGCGCCCTCGCGCAGGATGCGTTCGACTTCATCACCGGTGCCGACGGGAACGGTCGACTTGGTGACGATCACGCAGTCATGGTCGAGCGTTGCGGCCAGTTCCTCGGCGGCGCCGAAGACATAGGACAGATCGGCGTGGCCGTCGCCGCGCCGCGACGGCGTGCCGACCGCGATGAACACCGCGTCGGCACCGGCGACGGCCGTCGCCAGATCGGTGGTGAACGACAGGTGCCCCGCCGCGACATTGGCGGCGACGAGCGCGTCGAGACCGGGCTCGTAGATCGGCATGCGGCCCGCGTGCAGCGCATCGATCTTGCTTTCGTCCTTGTCGACGCAGACGACGTCGTGCCCGAAATCGGAGAAACAGGCCCCGGAAACCAGACCGACATAGCCGGTTCCGATCATGGCGATTTTCATGGGCGCTTACCTCTTGTCCTAACTGCCGTGGGATGCCCCGCACCGGTGCGGGCGGCTGGCGCGTCCTTAAGGCGAAAAAACGCAAAGAAAAAGGGCCGCGAATAACTTCGCGGCCCCGTTCTCTTTGCGGCTCGCGCCGATCAGCGATCAGAAGGCGCGGGCATATTGCTCGTTGCCGACGAAGCCGAGCTTGCCGACGCCGCTGCGCTTGATGACGGCCATCACGCGATCGACGACGATATAGCGAGCATAGGGATCGGGTTGCACCTGCAGCTCGGGCTCGACCGGCAATGTCTTGGTCTGCTCGAGATACTGGGTGAGCTGCGCCAGATCGACCGGCGTCCCGTTCCAGGTGATCGTCCCGGCCGGGTCGATCATGATCTTGTTCTTTTCCGGATCGACATTGGTCGGCGCGTCGTTGGGCACCGGCAGGTCGATCTTCACCGCGTGGGTCTGGACCGGGATGGTGATGATGAACATGATGAGGAGCACGAGCATGACGTCGATCAGCGGCGTCATGTTCACTTCCATCATCGGTTCGTCATTGCCGTCTTCCCTCACAGCTGCGGACATGGCGTTATTCCTTCAAACTAGGGGGGATCGCGCCTTTAGAGGCGGCCCAGCGTGGCCGAACCAGGCGCAGGCTCGGAAATGAACCCGATCTTCTGGAAACCGGCATATTGCATCGTATAGATCACCCCGCCGATGCACTGGTACGGCGTGTTGACGTCGCCGCGGATATGCACTTCGGGGAAATTCTCTTCGGTAATGTTCTGCACGCCGCCGATCTTCTCGATCAGATCCTCGAGCTTCTTCTGCCCGCGTTCGAGCAGCTGCCGCGAATCGACCGGGGTCCGGCCCCAATAGACTTCGCACGACGCGCTGTCGGCGTTGGGCTGGCCGTCGCCGTCGGTGTCCGCCGAGCGGACCGAGATATTGACGTTCTCGGGCTTGGTCGTCGTGGGTTCGAAAGGCACGTCGGGCAGTTTGAGGTTCACCGTCTCCAACACCACGGGAACCGTGATGAGGAAGATGATGAGCAGCACCAGCATGATGTCCACGAGCGGAATCACGTTGATTTCCGACATCGGGGCATCGTCGCTAATTTCACCTACACTCATCGCCATAGGATCAGCATCCTGTCACAAATTGATTTCGTGGGACGATCCGGCGCCCGCCGACCTGCCCTGACGGCAGGAGCGCCGGACGCCGGTTCGCCGAATCCTCAGGCCTTCTTCGGCGCCGCAGCCGGAGCAGCCGGCTTGCCGGCCGGGGCGGGCGCGACGGGGCGCACCTGGCCGCCCGACATGATCGAGCCGAGGACGTCGTTCGAGAAGGTCGACAGGCTGCGCGAGATCGCCTTGTTGCGGCTCTGCAGCCAGTTGAAGGCGAGCACTGCGGGAACCGCGACGATCAGGCCGATGGCGGTCATGATCAGCGCTTCACCGACCGGGCCGGCGACGGTGTCGATCGAGGCCTGGCCCGACGCACCGATCTTCACCAGCGCGCGGAGAATACCGATAACCGTACCGAACAGGCCGACGAACGGCGCGGTCGAACCCACGGTGGCGAGGAAGGACAGGCCGCCGTTGAGCTTCGAGTTGATGTGGCCCTGCGACCGCTCGAGCGTGCCGTGCATCCAGTCGTGCGCCTCGATCGGGTTGGTCAGCTTGCCATGCTCTTCATGCGCACGCAGGCCGTCCTCGACCACCTGGCGGTAGGCACTGTTCTTCTCGAGCTTCGCTGCGCCCTCGGCGAGCGTCGGGGCGCGCCAGAAATTGGCGGTGACCGTCTTGCCCTGGCTCATCACCTTGTTCTGCTCGAACAGCTTGGTGAACAGGATGTAGAGCGATCCGACGAACATGATCAGCAGCACGAGGAAGGTGAGCTGCGACACGATGCCGCCTTCGCACAGCGCCGGGATGAGGCCGTAGGGGCTCTCGCCCTCGCCGACGGTGCACATCGATGCCGGCATCAGGGTCATCCCCGTCGGGGCATGGCCACCCGCCGCAGCGGCATTTGCGATCAGATTAAGCATTGGTTATTCCCTCTCAAAAATCGTGATATTCATGAAAGCTGATGTTGCCTGTGGCCGACACGCGCAGGATTACTGCGGAATCTGCCACCGGATACGGTTGCTGTAGGAGCCGCCCTTCGGATTGCCCTCGCGGTCCTTGCCCGGGTTGAAGCGGGCGCGGCGCGTGATGAGCTTGCAGGTCTCGGCATCGAGGTCGGAATGGCCGCTCGACGAGGTCACGTCGCACGAGGTCACGCGACCGTCGGCACCGTAACTGACGCGGAAACCCGTCGTCCCTTCGCGGCCTTCACGCATTGCGCGCGCCGGATAGTCGTCGTTGGTCGCCCAACGCCCGGGGTTGCCCTTCGGCGTCCCTTCCTGACTGAGATCGGGGGCCGGCGGAGCCGGCGGCGCCGCAGGCGGAACATAGATCGGCGGCGGCGGAGCCGGCGGAGCCTTCGGCACCGACTGGATCACGTTCGACGTCACCGGCGGCGGAATCGGCGACGGAGGCGTCACCACCGGCGGCGGCGGCGGAAGCTTGTTGTCCGGCGGCGGCGGCGGCGGCGGTTCTTCCGGCGGCGGCGGTTCGTTGACGTCCACGACGTCCAGTTTCTCGGCGAGTTTCTTGACGATGCTGATATTCAGGCCGTTGACCAGGCCATAACCCAGAACTGCCGTAAACAGACCAACCAAGACAATCGCCACTACCCTGTTTTTAGGGTCGACATTATCACCATAAGCCATTCAGGGACGACGCTCCTTGCTAGATCATCCTGACACCAAAAATCCTTCCCGACGGGTTGGGTTGCCAACATGCCCGGATAATTTCCGATCCATTCCGCGAGACCCGACGGTTAGCAGCCGGCATGTTCTGTTCTTGCCGGACGCTTCGTCGCCCGTCCTATCGTGGTGGCGGCAAGTTCGCAAACCCTTTATCAGCGGTTAATGTGCCATAGCCCAATGCAGGGTTTCCGCGCGCCTTTCGAGCGCCCCGACAAACAGAAACGGATCGATCCATGCGCATGACTCCGCCCGCCATCGCCGCTCTCCTCGCTTTGATAAGCTCCGGAATCCCTAGCGTTTTTGCCATGGAGCAACCGGCGCCCGCAGTCGCCGCCGCCGCCAGTCCCTACAGCTATGCGGACCTCGCCGACCTCGCCGTCGCGGCGCCGATGGCGATCCACGCGCGCATCCGGAAGGCCGCGGCACTGAAGCCCGAACAGGCCCCGGGGCTCGCCGCGGGCCATGTGCGATTCTTCATCGAAGCCGATGTGGTCAGCCTGATTCGCGGCTCCGGACCGCTCGCCGCGCGCATCTCCTACCTCGTCGACCTGCCGCTCGCGGCGAACGGCAAGGCGCCGAAGCTGAAGAGCAAGCAGCCCGTCCTGATCTTCGCGCGCCCGGTCGCAAGCGGCACGACGACCGACACCGGCAGCGTCCGCCTCGTCGCGCCCGACGCGCAGCTCGCGTGGGACCCCGCGACCGAGGCGCGGCTGCGCGCGATCCTGACCGAGCTCGTCAAACCCGGCGCCCCGCCCGCGATCACCGGCATCGCCAACGGCTTCCACGTCCCCGGCACGCTGCCGGGCGAGGGCGAGACGCAATTGTTCCTCAACACCGCGACGGGCGAACCCGTTTCGCTGACCGTCATCACCGCCGCCGATGGATCGCGCCGCTGGGCGGCCGCCTTCGGGGAGATCGTCGACGGCTCCGCGGCGGTGCCGCGGCGCGACACGCTCGCCTGGTACCGCCTCGCGTGCGGCCTGCCGAAGGCGCTGCCGCTCGACAAGCTGGCGGGCACCGCGCCCGAGGATCGCAAAAAGGCCGCCGCCGACTATGCGATGATCCTCGGCGCGCTCGGCGAATGCACGCGGACCCGCGCACCCGTCGGCGGCTGATGCCGCGTAGCCGCCGCGACGGCGCGAACAGAAATTCTATCGCGCTTGTTCCCTTGTTTCCGCCGGAAAAGCCGATAGGGGCGCTGGCAACGGCGGGCGACGGCCCGCGCCATCGACGGAGTAGCCGCATGTCCCCCCTTCCCTCCCCCACCGCGTCCCGCCCTCCGCTGCGCGTGGCGCTGGCTGGCATCGGCGTGGTCGGCGGCGGCGTCGTCCGGCTGCTCGAGGCCAACCGCGAACTGATCGCGCGGCGCGCCGGACGGGCGATCGAGATCGTCGCGCTGTCGGCGCGCGATCGCCACAAGGACCGCGGCGTCGACCTGTCGGCCTATCGCTGGGAAGACGACATGGGCGCGCTGGTCACTGCCGACGATGTCGATGTCGTCGTTGAGATGGTCGGCGGCGCCGACGGCCCGGCGCTGACCCTCGCGCGCGCCGCGCTCGGCGCGGGCAAGGCGCTCGTCACCGCGAACAAGGCGATGATCGCGCATCACGGGCTGGATCTCGCGCGGCTGGCCGAGGCGCACGACACGCCGCTCAAATATGAAGCCGCGGTCGCGGGCGGCATCCCGGTGATCAAGGCGCTGCGCGAAGGCGCGTCGGCGAACCAGATCGCGCGCGTCTACGGCATCCTCAACGGCACCTGCAATTATATCCTGACGCTGATGGAGCGCGAGCGCGCGAGTTTCGCCGACGCGCTCGCCGCCGCGCAGGCCGAAGGCTATGCCGAGGCCGACCCGACCTTCGACGTCGACGGCATCGACGCCGCGCACAAGCTGTCGATCCTCGCCGCGCTCTGCTTCGGGACGAAGCTCGACATCGGCGCGGTCACCGCGACCGGCATCCGCGGCCTGATCGCCGCCGATATCCGCGAGGCCGAGGCGCTCGGCCATCGCGTGCGGCTGATCGGCATGGCCGAGCGCGACGAAACCGGCCTCTATCAGCATGTCCAGCCGTGCCTCGTGCCGGCCGACCACCCGCTCGCCTATGTTCCCGGCGCGCTCAACGCCGTGGTCGCGGAGGGCAATTTCGTCGGGCGCCTGTTCTTCGAGGGCGCGGGCGCGGGCGCGGGGCCGACGGCATCGGCGATCGTCGCCGACATCATCGACATCGCACGCGACGAATATGGGCCGGCCTTCGCGATGCCGGTCGACGCGCTCGATCGGGCCGCCACCGCCGACGCGGGCGCGCGCGTCGGCAAGCATTATGTCCGCCTGGTCGTCGAGGACCGCATCGGCGTCCTCGCCGAGATCGCGACGGCGATGCGCGACGCGGGTGTGTCGATCGAAAGCTTCATCCAGCGCGGCGACGACGCGGACGGCGGCGTCGTGATCGCGCTCGTCACCCACGCCGGCCCGGCCAGCGCGATCCACGCGGCGCTGGCGACGCTGTCGGCGTCGGACCACGTCGTCGGGACGCCGATGCACATGCCGATACTGGCGCTCTGACACGCTAGACCATGATGACACCAGACGGACTCGTCATTGCGAGCGGCGAAGCCGCGCGGCATCCAGAGCAGGCGTAAAACGCCCTGGATTGCTTCGCTCCGCTCGCAATGACGAAGCGGGTCGATCCAATGACGCGACGCGCACCACGAAGGAAAAGGCCCTGACGGCCCGAACATCGTCTTTTCGCCTTTGCGGGCTCCACGCGAAATCGAGCCCGACCTAGCGCTTCGGCTCCTCCGCCCCGGCCGGTTCCTCCGTTTCCGGGTCGGTCGCGCGCTTCGCCAGTTCATAGAGGGCGTTATATTCCGGCCCCGGCGGATAGCGACCGCCCATCGGCATCCAGTTGTACGGCAGCTTGTCGAGGCTCATCGCCTTCGCCTCGGCGCGCGGGCGTTTGGGTGGAGCCTCGCGGCCTTCGTTCGCGATCGCGCGCAGTTCGGGCGACAGGCGATGCTTTTCGGTGTCGCTGCCGCACACGGTGATCTCTCCGTCCTCGGCAGGCTTGCAGCGCCGGATCGGGTCCGTCATCTCCTTCGCCGTGGCAATTGCGTCCTCGGCCTTCGGAGCCGGAGGCCCGGCCGTCTGCGCCGACACCGCGGGCGCGGCCATGCCGATGACGCAAAAAGCCGCAAAAGCGGCACCGAATCGGGCGAAGCATTCTCGACAAGCGGCGCGGGCGACCATATGGCGCCCACCATGCCCAAGTGCGGTGACAAGTAAAGACGGAGAGTCGAAGCGATGACGAACAGCAGCAGCAACCTCGACCGGGTGCTCGTGCTCGAAATGGTGCGCGTCACCGAAGCCGCGGCGATCGCTGCCGCGAAGCTGATCGGGCGCGGCGACGAAAAGGCGGCCGACGCCGCCGCGGTCGAGGCGATGCGCGACGCGTTCAACACCCTCTATATGGACGGCACCATCGTCATCGGCGAGGGCGAGCGCGACGAGGCGCCGATGCTCTATATCGGCGAAAAGGTCGGCGCCGCCCCCGGCAGGGGGCCGAAGATCGACATCGCGGTCGATCCGCTCGAAGGCACGACGATCACGGCAAAGGCCGGTCCGAACGCGCTCGCGGTGCTCGCGATCGCCGAGGAAGGCTGCCTGCTCAACGCGCCCGACGTCTATATGGACAAGCTGGCGGTCGGCCCCGGCTATTCGCCCGACATCGTCAACTTCGACAACAGCGTGCGCGAGAATGTCGAGGCGGTCGCGCGCGAAAAGGGCGTCGCGCCCGCCGACATCATCGTCTGCGTGCTCGACCGGCCGCGTCACGAGGCGCTGATCGCCGAGCTGCGCGCGATCGGCTGCGGCGTGGCGCTGATCCCCGACGGCGACGTCGCCGGCGTGATCGCGACGACCAACCCCGAAACCAACATCGACATCTACATGGGGTCGGGCGGCGCGCCCGAGGGCGTGCTGGCGGCAGCGGCGCTGCGCTGCGTCGGCGGCCAGTTCAAGGGCCGGCTGCTGTTCCGCAACGACGACGAGCGGCAGCGCGCGCGCAAATGGGGAATCGAGAATCTCGACCGCGTCTACGACCTTCAGGATCTGGCGAAGGGCGATGTAATCTTCGCGGCGACCGGCGTCACCGACGGATCGCTGCTGCGCGGCGTCAAGCACCGCCGCGGCGGCATCCTGACCACCGAAAGCATCGTGATGCGCGCCTCGTCGGGTACCGTGCGCTGGGTCAAGGGCGAGCACCGCGAGGGGTAAGCGTCTCATTCTCCCCTCCCGCTTGCGGGAAGAGAGCATTGCTTTCTTAGAAAATCCCCGCCGCCAGTCCCTCGGCCAGCGCGGCGCCCAGATCGCGCGCTTCGGCCAGCCGGTCTTCGGGGATGGTCTTGGGCGCAAGGATCGCCTTTGGCGTCTGGGCGGCGGTGTTCACGATCAGCGAATCGGCGACACGTCGCAGCCGCCAGCCGGTGGCGATGCGGTCGAGCTGGCGCTGCGCATTCTCGCCGTCCGATCCGGCGCAGATGATCGTCGCATAGGGCCGCCCCTCCAGCCGACCGAGGCACGGATAATAGCAGCGGTCGAACATCTCCTTCATCGCCCCGGACAGCGCCGCGAGATTCTCGGGACCGACGAACAGATAGCCCTGCGCCGCCAGCAGGTCGGCCGGCTCCGCCCGTTCGGCGGGGACCAGCCGCGCCGCCGCGCCGCCGCCTTCCGCCGCCGCTTCGGCCAGCGCGCGGCTGCCGCCGGTACGACTGTGCCAAATGACAAGAAGTTTGCATTTCGGCATCGACGAATCCTCTACGCGGGGTGCGGCGTGCGGGGGCATCGGCTTGCCAACTCCCCGGGCGATGCGCAAGCTGGACGAAAAGCGAGGGGAGAATGTGATGAAGCGTGCGATCGGCCTGATACCAATGCTGCTGTGGGCGAGCGGCGCGGTGGCGCAGGACGCGGCGAGCGAGGCGACCCGCGCGGCGCAGGCCGAACTCGCCGCGCGCCTGCCGCTGAACGACCCCGCCGACATGGCGAACGCGACCCGCGGCAAGATCGCCGAGATCGCGGACGGCGTGATCCTCGGCAAGGACGGCCGAATCGTCTGGGATCGCCGCCCCTATGCCTTCCTCGCCGCCGACAAGGCGCCCGACACGGTCAATCCCTCGCTGTGGCGGCAGGCGCGGCTCAACGCGGTGCACGGCCTGTTCGAGGTGGTGCCCGGCAAGATCTGGCAGGTGCGCGGCTACGACATCTCGGTGATGACGATCATCCGCGGCGAATCGGGCTGGATCGTCGTCGATCCGCTGCTGACCGAAGAGGCGGCGGCGGCGGGCTGGAAGCTGTTCGCTGACACCGTCGAGGCGAAGGCAGGCAAGCGGCCGATCCGTGCGGTCATCTTCACCCACAGCCACAGCGACCATTTCGGCGGCGTCGGCGGCGTCGTCACCCCCGAACAGGTGCACCGGGAGAATATCCGCATCATCGCTCCCCACGGCTTTTCGGAGGAAGCGACCGCGGAGAACGTTCTCGCCGGCAATGCGATGGGCCGCCGCGCGCTCTACATGTTCGGCGCGATCCTGCCGCCCGGCCCGACGGGGCAGGTCGACACCGGGCTGGGACCGAAGCTGTCGTCGGGCACCATCGGCTATATGGAGCCGACCGAGACGGTGCCCGCCGCGGGCGCAACGCTGACGATCGACGGGCTGGCGTTCGATTTCCTCGATGCCGCCGGTACCGAGGCACCCGCCGAGTTCGTCTTCTATATACCCGCCTACAAGGCACTGCACACGACCGAGGTCGTCACGCACAACCTCCACAATATCCTGACGCTGCGCGGCGCGCAGGTGCGCGACGCGCTGCACTGGTCGAAGGTGATCGACGCAATGCTGCTCAAATGGGGCGGCACGGCCGAGGTCGCGCTCGCCTCGCACCACTGGCCGACCTGGGGGCAGGGCGCGGTGGCGAAATGGCTGGCCGACCAGCGCGACGCCTATCGCTATGTCCACGACCGCACGCTGTTCCTCGCCAACCGCGGCGCGACGCTCCACGAACTCGCCGACCAGACGGGCGAGGCGCCGGTGCAGGGCCGCGATTTCTCGACGCGCGATTATTACGGCACGCTCAACCATAATATGAAGGCGACCTATCAGCGCTATTTCGGCTGGTGGGACGGCAATCCGGCGCATTTCAACCCGCTGCCCCCCGAACAGAGCGCCGCGAAATATGTCGCGCTCGCCGGTGGTCCCGACAAGCTGCTCGCCGCCGGGAAGGCGGCGATCGCGGCGGGCGATTATCGCTGGGCGGCCGAGCTGCTCGACAAGCTCGTCTTCGCGCAGCCCGACAGCAAGGATGCTCGCGCGGCGCTGGCCTCCGCCTATGACCAGCTCGGCTATCAGGCCGAATCGGGGGCGTGGCGCAACTATTATCTCGCCGCCGCCGCAACGCTGCGCGGGACCGAGCTCGACACGCTCACCGGCAACGGCCAGAGCCGCAGCTTCGTCAGCGCGATTCCCACCGCGGTCTTCTTCGACGCGCTCGCGACGCGCTTCGACGCGGCAAAGGGCGCCGCGCTCGCCGGCACCTTCCAGTTCGTGCTGCCCGACAGCAGGGAAGCCGTCGCGGTGGTCGTCGGCGGCGGGGTCGAATTCCCGCGCCACGGCGTTACCGACCCCGCGCCGACCGCGACGATCACCATCGACCGCAAGACGCTCGACGACGTAATGCTGGGGCAGGCGCAATTCCCGGCGCTGCTCCAGTCGGGTGCGATCCGCATCGACGGCGACCGCGCCGCCTTCCTGTCGTGGTTCGCGCTGCATCCGCCCGCCGATCCGCGCTTCAATGTGGTTGTGCCTTAAGGGCGCATGCGCCTATCGAGGGGGGATGAGCGACGCCGCCATCCCCCACCCCACCGACCCCTTCGCGCCCGAGGCGATCAACGCCGTCGACGGGCTGACGCCGGTCGATCCCGCCTTTCGCCACGTGCTGCGCATCGCGACGCTGCTCAACGCGCTGCCGCTGGCGATCGCCGCGATGCTGGCCGACATCTTCCTCGTCCGCGCGATCGACGGACCCTATGGCCTGCTGACCGTGCTCGGCTGGTTGCTCGGCGGACTGGCGATCGCCATCCTGCCGTCGCGGCGCGCGCAGCGCTGGGGCTACCGCATCGGCGAGGGGCAGCTTCGCGTCGCGCACGGCTGGCTGTTCCGCACCGACACGATCGTCCCCTTCGTCCGCGTCCAGCATATCGACGTCGGGCAGGGCCCGGTCGAGCGCTGGTTCGGCCTCGCGCATCTGGTCGTCCACACGTCCGGCACCCACAACAGCACGGTGACGCTGCCCGGCCTGCCCGCCGACCTTGCCGCCGCGATGCGCGAGACGATCCGCCGCCATATCCACACTGATTTCGCATGACCGACATCGCCGCCCTGCCCACCGCGGAAGCCGAGCCGCACTGGCTGCGCCTCCACCCCGCGACGCTCGCGCTGTCGATCGCGAAGCTCGGGCCGCGCTCGCTCAATTTCCTGCCCGCGATCGCGGCGCTGGGGGTCACCGGCAACTGGGCCTATATCGTGCCGGCTTTCCTGCTCTTCCTGCTTTTCTCGCTGCTCGCGGCCTGGCTTCACTGGCTGCGCTTTCGCTTCGCGGTGGGGGCGGACGAAGTCGTCATCGAAAGCGGCGTGCTGGCGCGCCAGCACCGGACCATCCCCTTCGATCGCATCCAGGACGTCAGCATCGAGCAGGGATTGATCGCCCGCGCGCTCGGCATCGCGAAGGTCGAGTTCGAGACCGGAGCGGGCGGCGGCAAGGACCATGACGCAAGCCTCGACGCGGTCGGCATCGACGCCGCGGAAGCGTTGCGCGGCGCGATCCGCGCGCACCGCAGCAAACGGGTCGCTGCGCTTGCCCCCGCCGATGCGCCGGGCGCGGAGGATCGGCTGCTCTTCGCGATGGGCGCGCGCCGGCTGCTGATCGCCGGGCTATTCAACTTCTCGCTCGCGGCTCTCGCGGTCTTTGGCGCGGTCATGCAGTTCTTCGACAATCTGTTGCCCTTCGACTTCAACATCTTCAACCCGGTCGACTGGATCGATGTCGCCGAAGCCTATGGCCTCGACGCCTGGCTCGTCGCGCATCGCTGGGTCGCCGGGCTGGGCGCGGCAATCTCGCTGCTCTTCATCGGCTTTGCCGGCGGGGTCGCGACGATGTTTTTCACCAACTGGGGTTTCCGCCTGACGCGCGAGCCGCGCGCACTGCGCCGCACCCGCGGGCTGACGACGCGCACCGACGTCGCGATGCCGGTGCGCCGCGTGCAGGCCGCGATCCTCGTCACCGGCTGGCTGCGCGAGCGGTTCGGCTGGCACGAGCTGCGGCTCCAGAGCCTGGCAAGCGACGGCGGGAAGGAACGCGACCACCAGGTGGTGCCCTTCGGCACGCTGCGCGAGATCGATCCGGTGCTCGCGACCGTGGCGATCGATCGTCCGCCCGGCGAAACACGCTGGGAACGCAGTCACCATATCGTTGCGCTCGGCGGGCTGCTCGGCGCCGTGATAGCTGCAGTCGGCGGCGCGGTGGCGATCGCGCTCGGCGAACCGCTCGGCAGCCTCACGATTGCGGCGGCCGTCCTTCTGGCGCTGGCCGCGTTGGTCGGCGCGCGCTTCCGCCTGTGGGCCGACCTCGGCGATCGGGTCGCGATCCGCCGCGGCTGGTGGAAACCGAAGCTGACCCTGCTGCCGCACGCCTCGGTGCAGAGCATCGACCTCAGGACCGACTTCGTCCTCCGCCCGCTCGGCCTCGCGACGCTGGTGTTCGGGGTGCCCGGCGGCAGCGCGCTCGGCAGCCATGCGATCCCCGCAATCCCGATCGACATCGCGCAGGCGCTGCGCACGCGCATCCTCGCGGCGGGAGGCGGGGCATGACCGACACCGCGCTCGGCATCGCGCAGTCCATCCTCGGCCAGCCATGGCGCTGGCGGCGGACCAGCGCACAGATGGACGGCGAAAGCCTCGCCCCCGACGATCTCGTCACCCAGCTCCTGCTCGCGCGCGGGGTGCCGCGCGACGACATCGAGCGCCAGCGGACGCCGACATTGCGCGCCTTCATGCCCGACCCGTCGTTGTTCCGCGACATGGACGCCGCCGCCGCGCGGCTCGCCGACGCGGTCGAGGCGCGCGAGGCGGTCACCGTCTTCGGCGACTATGATGTCGACGGCGCGACCTCGGCGGCGCTGCTCGTCCGCCTGCTGCGCGCGCTCGACGTCCCCGTCGGCGCCTATATCCCCGACCGGCTGATGGAAGGCTATGGCCCCTCGGGCGCCGCGCTGGTCCGGATCGGCGCGGCCGGATCGCGGCTCGTCGTCACCGTCGATTGCGGCGCGCAGGCCTTCGACGCGATTGCCGAGGCCAAGGCCGCAGGGGTCGAGGTGATCGTCGTCGACCATCACCAATGCGCGACGACGCTGCCGCAGGCCTTCGCCGTCGTGAACCCCAACCGGCTCGACGAGGCGCCCGACGCGGCACTCCACGGCAATCTCGCCGCGGTCGGGGTCGCCTTCCTGCTCGGCGCGGCGCTGCTCCGCACGCTGCGCGCGCGCGGCTTCTTCGGATCGCGGCCCGAACCCGCGCTGATTGACCTGCTCGATCTCGTCGCGCTCGGCACCGTCGCCGACGTCGCGCGGCTGACCGGCTTCAACCGCGCGCTGGTGACGCAGGGGCTGAAGGTGATGGCGCGGCGCGGCAACATCGGACTTGCGGCGCTGATGGACGCGGCGCGGCTCACCAAGCCGCCGACCGCGAGCGACATGGGCTTCGCGCTCGGCCCGCGCATCAACGCCGGCGGCCGCGTCGGCAAATCGGACCTCGGCGTGCGGCTGCTCACCACCTCGGACCCGCAGGAGGCGGCCGATATCGCGCAGGAACTGAACCTCCTGAACGAGGAGCGCCGCGCGATCGAGGCCGCGGTGCTCGACCAGGCGATCGAGGCGAGCATCGCCTGCACCAACGCCCCCGTCGCGCTCGTCGCCGCATCGGGCTGGCACCCCGGCGTGATCGGCATCGTCGCGGGGCGGCTCAAGGAACGGCTGCACCGCCCCGTGATCGTCGTCGCGCTGGGCGACGACGGCATCGGCAAGGGGTCGGGCCGCTCGATCGCCGGCGTTGACCTCGGCGCTGCGGTGCTCGCCGCGAAGGAGACGGGGCTGCTCGTCGCCGGCGGCGGTCATGCGATGGCGGCGGGACTGACCGTCGCCGCCGATCGGATCGACGCGCTCGGCGCCTTCCTGAGCGATCGGCTCGCCGCCGACGTCGAGCGCGCGAGCGGTGACAAGGCGCTGCTGATCGACGCCGTGCTCGCGCCGCGCGGCATCAGCCCGCTGTGGTGCGAAGCGATCGACAGCGCGGGGCCCTATGGCGCCGGCTGGCCCGCGCCACGCGTCGCGACCGGTCCGGTGCGCATCGTCGAGGCGGGGATCGTCGGCACCGATCACCTGCGCCTGATCGTCGCGGGCGACGACGGTGCGCGTTTCAAGGCGATCGCCTTCCGCAGCGCCGAAAGCCTGCTCGGCCAGACGCTGCTCCACGCGCGCGGCGGGCGCAAGCTGTGGCTCGCAGGCCGCGCGAAACGCGACGACTGGGGCAGCCGCCCCGCCGCCGAACTGCACCTCGAGGATGCCGCCTGGGCCGACTGACCGACGCCGGCGATATTTCTGCCCCGCCGGCCACCGGCGCGCTTGACCGCAGGAACACGCGCGTCTAAGGCGCCGCTTCACCGACTGACGGCCCCTTCGTCTAGCGGTCTAGGACGTCGCCCTTTCACGGCGAAAACACGGGTTCGAGTCCCGTAGGGGTCACCAAAATCCTCTCGCGGAGGATTCCATATGTAGCGCCCGACACCGGCCGCTATTGGCGGATAAAGCTGTCGCAGCCTTCAAAAGGCCTGACATCCGGTACCTATCCCGACACAGGCCTCGCACGCACAAGAACAACGCAACGCAGCCCGGAAGGTGTCGGCGCGCGGTCGACCGTGCTGAGTGGGCGCGCCGATGATGGGTGAGCCGACTCCGTCAAAGGAGATTGAAATCGCGATATCCCGCGGCGGCGGCTTCGCTGCAAATCTCCCGATAACGACCGAGCCCGCCGATATAGACGGGAAAGGTCCGCGGCTTGCCCGGCACATTGGCGCCGGTATACCAGGTATTGGCGGTGGGATAGAGCGAGCGCGAACCCAGTTCGCGTACCTTCGTCATCCAGTCTTCCTCAGCCTCAAGCCGCGGCTCGATCGAGCGAAAGCCGTTGGCGCGCAGGTGGGCGATGCAATCGCAAACCCAATCGACATTCTGTTCGTTGAGCAGGATGAAGTTGGCGAGCGCCGACGGGCCATTGGGGCCCGCAATGACGAACAGGTTCGGAAAGCCCTCGATCATCAGGCCAAGATGCGACCGGCCGCCTTCCGCCCATTTGTCCTTCAGGCTGCGTCCGTCCTTGCCCTTGACGTCGATCGACAGCATAGCGCCGGTCAGCGCGTCATAGCCGATCGCGGCAATGATGATGTCGACCTCGACCTCACCCTGGTCGGTCCGGATGCCCTTTTCGGTGATCTCGACGATCGGATGCTCCAGGCAATCCATCAGCGTCACATTGTCGCGGTTGAACGCCTCGTAATAGCCGGTATCGAGACAGGGGCGCCGCGCGAAGATCGGATAACCCCGCGGCGTCAGGCGGCGCGCGGTATCGGGATCCTCGACGACCTCCGCAATCTTGCCGCGAACGAATTCGGCAACCACCTCATTCGCTTCGCGGTTGGTCAGGATGTCCGAGAAGAGGCCCAGGAAGGCGAGGCCGCCATACTGCCATGCCCCTTCCATCAATTCGTCCCGCTCGGCAGGCGAAACGCTGAACAGCGGGCGGTAGGTGATCGGCCGGACCCCGCCGGTCAGCGAGTGGCGCGCCGAGGCGCGCAGGTCGGAATAATATGTCTTGATGTGCGCGATGAAGTCGGGGGTGAGTTCACGATTCCGCATCGGCAGCGTGAAGCTGGGGGTGCGTTGATAGACATAAAGCTGCGCCGCCTGTTCGGCGACGACCGGAACGATCTGGATACCCGACGATCCGGTGCCGATCACCGCCACCCGCTTGCCGGCGAAGTCGACCGGATGGTGCGGCCACTTGCCCGATAGATAAAGTTCTCCGCCGAAGCGGTCGGCCCCCGGGATGTCGACCTGCTTCGGCACCGACAGCGGGCCGGTCGCCATCAGGCAATAGGAGGCTTCGAACGTCGTGCCGTCGTCGGTCGTGATCCGCCACAACGCGGCATCCTCGTCATATTCAACCGCCGTCGCGCGCGTTCCAAAGCTGATGTCGCGGCGCAGATCCAGCTTGTCGGCGACGAACCGCGCATAGGCCAGGATTTCGGGCTGCGCGGCGAATTGTTCGCTCCACGTCCATTCCTGCTGGATCTCGTCGGAGAAGGAATAGCTGTAGTCGATGCTCATCACATCGCAGCGCGCGCCGGGATAGCGGTTCCAGTACCAGGTCCCTCCGACGTCGTCACCGGTCTCGATCGCGTGGGCGTCGAGCCCCATGCCGCGCGCCCGGTGAAGCGCATACATGCCGCCGAAGCCGGCACCGATGATCAGCGCGTCGAGCCTGCGCGGCGTCGTGGCGGCCCGATCGGAAGATTGCTTCATTGATGATTCCCCGAAGAAATTTGGAACTTGCCCCGTCGTTAATCGGCTTTTGCAGGCCACCAAGCGCGGCCGCCGGTGAAGCTCGAACATCACATGCGTGAAGGCGAACGCCGCTGGTCAGGCGGCGCCGATGCGCGCCCGTGCGAGTTCCATCCCCTGGCGATAGTCGCTCTTTCCGCTCGCGTGGCGCGGCATCGCTGCGACGCGAACGATCGTTCGTGGCTGTTTGTAGACGGCGAGGTCCTGCGACAGATGCGCCCGGATCGCCTTGTCATCCGGCGCGTCGCCCGCCTCGATCAACGCGGTCACGGCGCTGCCCCATCTGGGGTCGGGAAGGCCGAAGACCATTGCGTCGGCGATGCCCGGCACGCGCTTGAGCGCTTCCTCGACTTCTTCGACATAGACTTTCTCACCGCCCGTGTTGATGCACAGGCTACCGCGACCGAGCAGGCGAAGCCGCCCGCCGGGCAGGCGCTCGGCCATGTCGCCGGGGATCGCGTAGCGCTGTCCGCCGATCGTCCGGTAGACGCTCGCCGTCTTCTCCGGATCGCCGTGATAGCCCATCCCGAACGGCGGCCGGCGCGCAAGCCACCCCTGTCCCGGCTCGTCGTCGGCGAGCACCCGGTCGCTGTGCTGGTCGATGATGACGGTCTGCGGCCCGGGCTCGAACAGGCCGGTGGGCGTCGTCCTGTCCCGGTTTGTAATGGCGTAGCCGAAGCCCGACGCCTCCGACGCGCCCAATATGTCGAGCAGCGTCAGATCCGGCAGCGCGGCGAGCAGCGCCGCCTTGACCTGTTCGGACCACATGAGGCCCGCCGAGGAAATGAGGCGCAGGGCCGAAAGATCCCATCGTCCGGGATGGGCGAGCAGCGCGTCGGCCATCGGCCGCGCAAAGGCATCGCCGACGATCAGGATGCGCGTGACGCGATGACGCTCCGCCTCGTCCCACAGGCTGGCGGCATCGAAGCGATCCGAAGGCAGGAGCACCGTCGTGCCGCCGATCAGCAATTCGGCAAGAGAACTGTTGAGCCCCGCACCATGCATCAGCGGACATGCCGGCATCACGCGTCCGGCCGTGCCTCTGCGAACCTGGGCGATATGATCGTCCATGCTTTCCGGCGTCGCGACCGCAACGGGCGATTCGAGCTGCGAGCGCCGGGCATCGGCAGAGCGCCACATCACGCCCTTTGGCCGACCGGTGGTCCCGCCGGTGTACAGCAGGTAGCCATCGTCGGGAGAACGCTCGATCCCCAGCGGTGTCGGATCCCCCTGCGCGACGACGGCGTCATAGGCGCCCGCGCCGCCGATCTGCACCGCATGAATCAGATGATCGATCGCACCACCGATCAGCGGGGCGACGATGGGCGCGAACTCGTCCTGATAGAACAGACCGGCAGCCTGGCAGTCGCGCAGCACATATTCGATCTCTGCGGTGGTGTAGCGATAGTTGAGATTGACGTGCGTCAGCCGCGCCTTGAAGGCGGCGGCGGCGACCTCGATGAACTCGGGAATGTTGCGCGCAAGGATGGCGACCCGATCGCCCGGCGCCAGCCCAGCCGCCATCATCGCGCGCGCCAGGCGGTTGGCGCGAGCGTCGAAATCCGACCAGCAGGTCACTTGGTCGCCGCGGATGATCGCGGGTCGTTCGCCGGGAACCTGCGCCGCCGTCACATCCAGGATGTCACCGAAATTCCAATCCATGGGAATTCCTACTCAGCGACCAAGGAAGACGGGCGGGCGTTTCTCGACGAACGCCGCCACGGCTTCCTGCGCGTCGTGCGATGTCGACAGCCTCGCCGTGTTGCCCTGCTCGTAGATATAGCCGTCGCGCAGCGTCATATTCTCGATCGTGCGCATGCTGTCCTTTGCAAGGCGCGTCGCCAGCGGGCTTTTCGATGCGATCACGGCCGCCATATCGAGGCAATATGGGAGGAGATCGCCGGCCGGCAGGCAGGCTTCGATGATCCCGCGCCGATAGAGTTCCGCGGCAGGCGCACGGTAACCGGTCAGCATCATGCGGCGGACCAGCGAATGCGGCAGCAGGCGTCCCGCATGCTTGCCGCCTCCCATCAAGCCGACGTCGATTTCGGGGAGTCCGAACACGGCATCCTCCGATGCCACGATGATGTCGCAGCTCGCCACCAGCCCGAGGCCGGCGCCGAGGGCCGGCCCGTTGACCGCAGCGATCACCGGCTTGGCGCAGTCGGCGATCGAATAGCCGACCTCGCGCACCACGCGGTTGCGGCGCCAGCGCGTGCCGGGCACCGACAGATCGGGACGGTTCTTGAGGTCAGCCCCGGCGCTGAAGCAACGCCCCGCACCCGTCAGGACGACAGCACGTATCTCGTCGCGATCGTTGAAGCTGTCGAAGGTGTCGGTGATCTCTTCGAGCATGGCGAGCGCGGCGGCATTGACCGGCGGATTGTCGAGCGTCACCAATGCGACGTGGTTTTCGATTTCGGTGCGGACATTGCCCATCAGGTTTCTCCCATATCGGCGGGAAGATGGCATCGTCCGTTCCGATCCCTTCGGAAAAGCCGCACCGGACGGCGAAAATCTCATCTGAGAAACTTGGCGCTCGCTCCGGGGTCCGGGCGGCATCGCCCCTGTGATATCGCACCGTCGACCGCATCGCCGGTTGCGATTTCCGCCGTAGCGTCGAACGATTTCCCGCGGTCATAACGGGGCAGCCGCATCGACGATATCGACCGGCCCCTTCCACATCCAGGATCGATCATGGCAAACGAACTCGATGGACGCATCGCGCTGGTGACCGGCGCATCGCGGGGGCTGGGCCGGGACATCGCCGCGCGGCTCGCGGCGGCAGGGGCAGCGGTCGCGCTCGTCGACCGCAAGGCGCGTTGGTCCGATGATTTTGCACGGGAGATCGAATCAACGGGCGGACGGGCGATCGCCCTCGGCTGCGACGTCTCGGATCGCGAGGCGCTCCACGCGGCCTTCGATGCCGCGGTCGAGGCGCTCGGCGGCCTCGACGTGGTCGTCAACAATGCCATGTGGACCCGCTATGCGCCGGTGGAGGAGATCGAGAAGGAGAGCCTCGATCGGATGCTCGGGGTCGGGATTGCCGGAATCGTCTGGGGAACCCAGGCGGCGGCGAGATACATGCGGCGGCGCGGCGGCGGAGCCATCGTCAATATCGCATCGGTTTCGGCGCGGATGGGCCTGCCCAACGCCATGGTCTATTGCGGGATCAAGGCAGCGGTGGAGGGGATGACGCGTTCGGCCGCCATCGAACTCGCGCCTGCGGGCATCCGCGTCAACGCGGTCGCTCCCTCGACGATCGCCACCGAAGGCGTGCGCGCGATGCTTGACGAGGCGGCCTTCGCAGCGCGCGTGGCCAGCACGCCGCTGGGCCGCCTGGGCGAAACCGCCGATATTGCGGAGGCCGTTCTCTTCTTCGCCGACAGCGCGCGATCGGGCTTCGTCACCGGACAATCGCTGCTCGTTGACGGCGGCATCTCGATCGCGCTGCGGTGATCGCTCAGCGATAGACGCCTTCGACCAGCCCGGTGACGCCCAGCCCGCGAATGACCGTGATCCGGCCCGCATCGGGATGGTCCGCGACAAGCCGGTGCCCCGAATTGGCGATGCTCGTCAGATAGAGCGTATCGAGACCCGGACCGCCGAACGCGGGACAAGAAGGATAAGGAAGCGGCAGCGGGATCGAACGCAGCAATTGGCCCTCGGGCGAATAGCAGGCAACCGCCTGCGCCAGCACCAGCGCGACCCAGATATGTCCTTCACTGTCCACCGTCGCACCATCAGGCGGGGATCCCTGGTCCCGGCAATCGACCAGATCGGTTCGCGACCCGATCGTTCCGCTGTCCCCGGCATAATCGTAGCGCCTCAATATTCCGTCCATGCTGTCGGCGAAATAGAGCCTGTCGCCATCGGGCGAGAAACAGATGGCATTGCCGATGGTGACGCCGTCTTCGAGCCGTTCGCACCCGCCGTCGGAGTCGAGCCGGAACAGGCCGCCGGCATGGACATTGGCCCCGGTGCACATCGACGCAGAGAGAAAGCGTCCGCACCGATCGGCCTTGCCATCGTTGAGCCGCGTCGCGGGTGCCATCTCGGGCTGGGCAATCGGCACCAGCTTCGCGCCACCGGGATCGAACCGATAGAAGCCGTCCGCCAGTGCGACGAGCAGCCCCTCCTTGGCGAGCCCGATGCTGCCGATCGGCTGATTCAGCACCCAATGTTCCGCATTCTGCCCTTCGGCATCGCATGCATGGAGCGTCGGGCCGGTCGAATCGACCCACCACAGCCGTTCCGAACGATGGTCCCACAATGGGCTTTCACCCAGACCGGCAACCCCGACCGGCAGCAAATCGATTTCCACGGGCATCGACACACTTCCTCTCTGCCCGCACGATAGACGGCGGCCGGATGCGCGCCCTGCAGACGAGGTCTCCAGCGCGGTTTATCGCGACTGTGATGGCGTCATTCGGCGGCGACGGCCAATTCGTCGAGGCAATCGTCCAGGTCGGGGGCCGGACGATCCTCCTGCGGATAGCGCAGACGAAACTCCGTGATCGTGTTCCGCATGATTTCCACCAGTTCGGCGCGCCGCGGAGACAGGCGCTCGGTCGTCCCGCCGATACCGATGACGAGCGGTATTCCGTGCAGGGTCTCCCCGAGCGGCATGGCGATCGAACCGATGCCGGGCACCGGATGATCCGGCCAATAGCAATAGCCCGTATGCCGTATCCAGCGGATATGCTGCATCACGTCGGGCAAGGAGATCCTCTGGCCCGGATTCAGCTCGTAATAGTTGGAATAGCGATAGATTTTGTCGATTTCGCGGTCGCGCATCTGGCTCATCAGCGCCATTCCCGAGGAGGCATCGAGCATCAACCGCATCTCCCCGGTATTGGGGGGCCGCTTGTGCGGATGGTCGGGAACCCGCATCATCATATATTGGATGAACAGGTCGTTCTGCGTGACCAGGACCACCGTCTCGTCGGTAAGCCGAAAAAGCTCGTCGATCAGCCAATGATAACCATTCGCCAGGGCAATGTGGCTGAATATCCAGCTTCCGAGAGACGCAACCTGCAAGGTGGGAAGATAGGTGCGCGTGGCCCGATTGTAATTCAGATACCCCTCGATCACCATGCTCTTGAGCAGATTCGTGGTGCTTGACTGAGGATAGCCGAGTGCCGAGTAAATCTCGTTGAGCCGTAACGGCGTGCGACGATCACGGAACAGCTCCAGCACTTCGAACGTGCGCGAAGCCGATTTGACGGGCCTGCGTTTCATCTCTCCACCCAACTGCTGCGGCATAATGCCGATCAGTCATTTGTCGCCTCGAGGCGATCTCTGCGATGCCCATGAAGGATGAATGGCAGACAGACTCCACCCAAACCGCCATGCCCGCCAAGCATATCACATATGTGATTTCGCTGAAAGCGCGACGCGACGAGACAGGCTCGTGCTCCCCGGCACCTATCCGGGCTGTCGCGGCGGACTGGGCGAGCGAAGCCTTTTCAAGCAGGCGGCGCGGATTTCTTGTCGATGAGCTTTCGCATCGTCCGCCGCACGATCCGCCACCCCTCCGGCCGCAGTTCAAACCGGTCGCGATATTCCGTGACCATTTCCGTTCCCCGCAGCGGCACGGGCAGCGCGCCGTCACCCCACGGACCATCGACAATCAACGCGATGCAATAGCCTTCCGCTTCGGTCGGACCCGTGACAGTCACGAGCGGGTTCTGGAGGAGATGCAGGTTGAAGACCTTCTTCTGGCGCGATTCGAAGTAGGACCGAATGGCATCGTGCCCGGCCAGGGTCCGCGGCGTATCGTTCACGAGTTCCCAAATGGCATCGGCCGAAAAGACCGAAAGGAACAGGTCCGCATCCCGTGTATCGAGCCCGATGCAATAGCGGGTCATCAATTTCCGGCACGCCGCTTCGATGAGCAGTTCGTCTTCGCTCCGCATGACAGTCGCTTTCCCTGATAGATCGGCAACGGTTCGAACGGACGGCGGCATCGCAAGGGTACCGCCGTCCGACCGGCCCCCTTTAAAAAGCCTTGGAAATCGAGATGGCGTAGATGCGCGGCTCGCGCAGGAACGCCCGCGCGGTCAGACCGATCGAATCATCGTTATAGAGGTAATCGGTCGTCGCACGATTGTTCGTCACATTCTTCACGTAGAATTCGACGTCCAGCATCATCTCCTCCTGCGTGAACTTGAGGCTGAGATTGAGATTTTCCCAGGCCGGCAGATAATCCACCGCGGCGTTATAGGGCCGGGCGAAAGAACTCCCCTGGCGATAATAGTCGCCGCGCAAGGTGGTCGACCAGCTGTCGCTCAGGTTCCAGCGATATTCGGCGCCAAAGGAGACGGTCCAATCCGGCGCGTTGGGCAGCTTGTTTCCGGCGAGATTGGCCGGTGCCCCTTGCGTGGGCACCAGTCCCATCGACGCATAGGTCCCGCCGCAGATGTTGAACATGGAATTCGGATTGCCCGAAATTCCCGCCACTTCCGGCGCTCCGTTGCTCCGCTGCACGATCGCGACGAAGTCCGCGAGCGCCGCCTTCGGCACGACGCACACCGAAGCCGAGCCATTCTTCACGATGGCGAGATCGGCGTCACCCTGAGTGCGATCGAACAGATCGAGCGAGGTGCCGTTCTTGATCTTCGAGTCCAGAAGACCGCCGGTGAAATTAAGGCGGAGGCCATCGAGCGGCCGCGCAACCGCTTCCAGTTCCAGTCCCATCACCCGCGCGTCGACATTCTCGGTCACATTGACCCGATTGACGAACTTGGAAATCTGATAGTCCTTATAGTCGTAATAGAAGGCCGACGCATTCAGCGACAGCGCGCCGTTCAGAAGCGTGTTCTTCGTTCCGATCTCCAGGGCATTGACATATTCCGGTGCGAAGGTCGCCCCGACGTCGGGCGTCACGGGGTTGAGGCCGCCGCCCTTGTATCCGCGCGACGCGAACGCATAGACGAGGGTCGAGTCCGTCCAGCTCAATTCCGGCTTCCAGTCGATCCCGATACGTCCCGTGAATGCCTCGAAGCTGGCCTTGAGGGCAGCCGGCACACCGGCCGGATAACCCGACCCGGGCGTAAGAAGCCGGGCCGGAATATTGTCGAGCCGCTTGTCATCCTTCGTGTACCGTGCGCCGGCCGTGAGCTTCACCGTGTCGGAAAGCTCGAAATAGAGCTCTCCGAAACCGGCGTAGGAATGCAGCCGGTAGGGCTGATAGCTCAGGAAATAATTATGCCCCTGACCCATCAGGCTCGAGTCCGGATCGATATAGATGCAGCTATTGTTGCCGATGGCACAGGAAGCACCACCGTTCGCGACATTGGCGAAGGCGGTCAGCGTGTGCGAATAATTGCCGGCGGCCTGAACCAGCCGGTAGTCCAGATAGTTTCCGCCGATGCTGAAATTGAAGGGACCGGAAAAGGACGAAGCCACCCGCAATTCGTGGAAATGCTGCTTGCTCGTCCGATCGTTCGAGTTGAGGTACATCAGCCTGTCATAGGCGCCCAACTGCGGATCGTTCACGATTCCGCCGGGATAAAGGGCGGTCGAATTGAATGCGATCTCCGGATACACCAAAAGCGCATCCTGCCGCGAAGCGGTCCTGCCGGTCTGATACGACCCCAGATATTCGACGCGGATGCTGTCCGTCGCGTCCCAGGTCAGGCCGCCCTGATAGATGTCCTGTTGCGCCACATAGGCCGGCGTGACCGGCGTGGCGACCTGGTCGAAGCCCGGGATCTGCGTCTGGCCGGCAAATACGTCGCCCGAAGCAAGGCCCGCCCGATAGGCGGCAAGGCCGAAGAATGTAGCCAGCGAATTGGGAAGCGCCGTCGCCTTCCCCGGCGTCAGCACCTCATTCGCGCAGCCCTGGCTCAGCAACCCCCGTACGATGGGATTGGTGATGTCCACACCGCCGAGCGAAGCCGGGCCGGGATCTGCGGCGCACACGCCCTTGCCCGTGGTGAGCCGGTCATCGTCCTCGCGAAAGCGCTGCCAGGTAAAATAGCCGCTGAGACGCTCGGTCGGCGTGAAGCCCAGTGTCGCGCGGAATGAATACATGCTGCGGCCGTCGATCGTGTCGCCGTTCATCAGATTGCGGACATAGCCGTTCCGGTCGAACATGCTGGTCGCCAGCCGCAGGCTCAGAACATCCTGGGCAAGCGGAATATTGACCATGCCCCGGAACTTGCGGCCGCCATGGTTGGTGAATTCGGCGTTCAGCGACGCCTCGAAGTCATCGGTCGGGCGCGCCGGAATGACATTGATCACGCCGCCCGTCGCGTTCCGGCCGTAAAGTGTGCCTTGCGGTCCGCGCAGCACTTCGAGCCGCTGGACGTCGTACAGGTCCATCTGGAAGAGGCGGTTGTCCGTGACCGGCGCACCGGCGAAATGGACCCCGGTCGCCGAATCGCTCGATCCGGAGAACGCCTTCGTCCCGATGCCGCGGATGGTGACATTGTCTCCGCGCTGCCCCTGCGCGAAGGTCATGTTGGGTACGCCCGTCTGGATGTCGAGACCGCCCTCGATCTTCTGGGCTTTCAATGTCTCGGCGCCGAATGCCGACACGGCAATCGGCACATTCTGCAGGCTTTCCTCGCGCCGCTGTGCCGTGACGACGATGTCACCGGCACCGACGGTTTCCGCGGAGGCGTTCGCGTCTTCCGCCGCCTGATACCCGAAAGCAGGACCGGCCACCATGATGGTGGCGGCCGAGGCGCTCGATAGACAAATCTTCCTGATAGAAATATTCATTTACAACTCTCCCACAGACCTTATTCCATTTGAAATTAATTGTGATCTATTCATAAGAAAGAAATAAAATTAGTTCCTATATTTCATTCTCGAAAAACGATATTTTATAAGAGAAATATACAATCGGCGCCCCCGTCTGTCGCTATCGCGCGGGAACATTCGTCCGTTATTCAAGATGTGATTATCCGTCACCTTTCGGCGCGACTCTTCGCGGCGTCATCGATGATCGACAAAAGGCCCGTGACGGCCGGATGGCATCTCAGCGGCCAATCGACGGAGGATGGAATGATCGACTGGAAAGATTATCGCGAAGCGCTGATGGGCCGGATCGGAGAGCTCGGCGCCTTGTCGCCGGACACTGTCGGCGGCTACATGATGGCAAGCGGCGCCGGCGCTAAAACCGATTGCCTCGACGCGAAGACCCGGGAACTGATTGCCTTGGCCGTGGCCGTCACGACCCGTTGCGATGGCTGCATCGCGGTCCATTCGGACAAGGCGGTAAAGGCGGGGGCCGGCAAGGGAGAAATTGCCGAAGCTCTCGGCGTCGCGGTCGCGCTGAACGCGGGCGCTGCGCTCGTTTATTCCGCCCGCGCGCTCGATGCCGTTTCGGCGGCGGAATCCGCTTCCTGACCGGACTTCATGGCAGGCCGGGCGCTCGGGCCCGGCCCGCTCGCACGCAAGCGCATCACCACTTTTCAGCGATGGTCGACGTAGCGGCTGTCGAGATGCGCGGCGCCGTCCAGGAACAGCCGTAACCCGCACAGCCTCTCCGAACCGGCCACAACCGACGCGAAACACGCCGCGTCGTCAAACATGCCCGCGCTTCTCCGGGCGGGCTCGATCGGCAGGATGAGCATGTTGCACCGCACGGGCGGATGCATCCGTCCGAGCGAGCGCCCGAGCTGGATCATCGAACCCGCCGCCGCTGCCTGGGGGGCGCTTTCCGGCTTTCCCAGAAAAGCATCCGTTCCGACGAGCAGGAGACTGCCCAAAGATCCGGTCAGCGCACGCGCCACGCCGACCATGCGCTCGAGACGAATCGTAGGCGCCAGATAGAACCGCTCGAAATCCTCGTCGGAAAGGTCGAGAAAGCGAATGCTCAGCGCCTCGTCGACAGCATCGATCACGACGAGGTCGAACGGTTCATCGCTGGTTTCGACGAAACCGTGAATGTCCGTCAGCCGCCCGGCAATCGCCTCCGCGACCCCAGATCCGTTCCCGAACACTTTCAGGGAAAGGGAGCGCGCACCTACCATAGGTCGATGCCCAAGCTGGTGCCCTCGTCGACGATAAGCATCTGGCCCCGCGCCCGCCGCCCTTCGGAAGACGCGAGATAGCGAACCGCGGCGGCGATGACATCGGGCGGCATGGGGCCATCGGAATAGATGCGGACGAGATGCGCGCGCTGTTCGTCGGACAGCGCACTCTGCATCGTCGTGTCGATCGCACCCGGTCCGACGGCGTTGACGCTGATCCCGTGGCGACGGAATTCCAGGGCCATCGACCGTGTCAGACCGACCACCGCACCTTTGGTCATGCCGTAGTGAGGGACATTGGGGCTCACCAGATAGGAAGCGGATGCAATATTGACGATGGCGCCCCCCTTCCCCATCCGCCGCACGGCTTCCTGCGACGCGATGAATATCCCGAGCATGTTGACGCGCAGCACATCTCGAAATTCGGCTTCGGAAATGGTCCCGACCACACACCGCTTTCCGGCGATCCCGGCATTGTTCACAAGCAGGTCGAGCGTTCCATGCCGGTCGAGCACAGCTGCCACTGCGTTCCGATCGGTGACATCCATGACCTCGGTCGACAGGGACGCGGAGCCGGGCGAGGAACGGGCCAACGCATCGAGGGCGTCACCGTCGCGATCCGCGGCGACGACATGCCACCCGTCTTCCACGAGCCCCTCGGCAATCGCCCGACCTATCCCGCGACCAGCCCCCGTGACGAGAGCCAGGCGCGGGCGAGGCGCCGCCGGCTCACCCTTCTTCAATGCCGAGAATCCGAGCGGCGTTGGCATAGGTGAACCTGTGCCAGGCCTCGTCGCTCCAGTCCCATCGCGCCCGGATCTTTTCCATCGCGTTCAGCGACGCAAAGGGAAAGGCGCTGGCATAGATGATCTGATCCGACAATTGCCCGTTGGCCGCGATCCACATAGCGTCGCATCCCGGATTGGTCCAATAGATCGATGGTTCGAGAAAGACGTTGGGTCGCCGGAATGCCAAGCCGAGCCAATCGAGAACCTGCGGCCACACCGCATGCGAATAGACGAATTTGACCATCGGAAAATCCGCAGTCGGCTCATCGAACAGATACGGATCGCCGAATCGACCGACTAGCGGCCCCACGGTCGTGACGACCGGAATGCCGAGTTCGGCCGCCTTTTCATACAGTGGATAGAGCTGCCTGTCGTTGGGAAGGATACGCGCGGTGAAGGGATCAATCGAGATTCCCTTCATGCCAAGGTCCCGCACGGCTCTTTCGATCTCTGCGACCGCCCGATCGCCGGACGAGACGTCGATGCCCGCAAAGCCGATGAGCACGTCCGAATACCGCTCCACGCAATCGGCGATATAGTCGTTGCTCGTCCCGAACGCGACGCCCTGATCCGACACGACCTGCCGTCCGGTGACCACCGCCCGCGTCACGCCGACGCCCTGCAGATCGGCCATGAAGTCGGCGAGTTCGACCTTGGGAGGCGGGGGGCAGCCCCAGCGCTTCCACAAGAATTCACGCCCCGGCTGATCGTAGAGCGACATAATTTCCCTGGTATTCGGGCGCGCCCGAAAATCGATCAAACCCATGATATTCTTCTCCCCTCGAATGAATGCGCCCGACCGCTCAGACGAGCGTCCGTTCTGCGTTCTTTGAATAGGTGACCAGATCCTCGAAGCGGCCGGCGCGCACCTTGCGCGGCCAGAAAGGATCGGCCAGAAGCGCCCGGCCGATCGCGACCAGGTCGAATTCGCCGCGAGCCAGCATGCCGTTCAGCGTTTCCAGCCGGCTTTTGTCGATCGCGGTATCGATCCCCGTTCTGCTGACCAGAAATTCCTGGTTCAGTCCGACAGAGCCCACGGTGATCACGGTCACGCCCGTCAGCTTCTTGGTCCACCCGGCCAGATTGAGCGTTTCGCCTGCAAATTCAGGCTCCCAGAAACGCCGCGACGAGCAATGGAAGATGGTCACGCCGGCATCGACCATGCGCGTCAGAAATGCGGAGAGATCCGCGGGGTTTGCAAAGATCCGGGCATCGTAATCCTGCTGCTTCCACTGCGAAAAGCGCAGACCGATCGGGAAGTCGGGGCCCACCCGTCGCCGGCACTCGGCCACGATCGCTTCGGCGAGCAGATAGCGGTCGGTGCCATGGGCATCCGTGCGCAGATTCACCTCTGACCAGAAGAACTGATCGACGAGATAGCCATGGGCAAAGTGGAGTTCGATGCCGTCGCAGCCCAGCCGCTTCGCATCCTCTGCCCCTTGGCCATAAGCGGCTACAAGCCGTTCAATGTCCGCGTCGGTCATGGCGCGCCCCACCGCCTGCCCGGGCGCGAACAAACCGGAAGGCGAAATGGCCTCGATTTCGGGATTGGCGCTCAGTTCGGACTGCCGCGCAGCCCCGGTGTGCCAGAGCTGCGGGAAGAACGCGCTGCCGGCAGCGTGGACCGCATCGACGATCCGCTGCCAGCCGCCGAGCGGCTCTTCTCCATGGAAACGCGGGATTCGGGGGTTCGTGATCGCGGCGGGCTCGTCGATCGCCGTCCCCTCCGAAATGATGAGCCCTGCTCCGCCCTCCGCCCGTCGGCGATAATATTGCACCACATCGTCGCCGGGCACGCCATCGGGACTGAAACATCGCGTCATGGGGGCCATGACGATCCTGTTGGGCAGATCGAGTCCTTGCGAACGAAAGGGCTCAAAAAGATGGTCGGGAATCATGCAAAACCTTCGGTTCAATCAAGTTCAAGTTCTTGGACGATCGTGCGGCGGGCCAGCCAGAAGCCTATTCCCGCGACCAGATTCGCCGGCGCGGTCAGCAGGAGCGCCCACCGCAATCCTTCCGCACTCCCGAGCGATGCCGCGAAGAGGTCGGAGAATATGCCGATGAGCAGCGGCCCGAGTCCGAGGCCCGTCAGTGTCAGGATGAAAAGCAAGATCGCCGCGGCCGTCGCGCGCGTTCCGGGCGAAACCAGCGTCTGAACCGCCGCGAAGGACGGGCCGAATATCAGGCTCGACAGGAAAACGGGAAGGATCAGAAGGCCGGCGGCGGTTGTGAAATCGGGCGCCAGCATCACCAGGACGAAGGCCGGGGAGGCCAGCATGAGAGCGATGGCCGGGACGGAGCAATAGCTGCGCAGATCGTTCCGGGCGAGACGGTCGGTGATCAATCCGCCGGTGATGACGCCGGCCACGCCGCTAAGCCCCTTTACCAGACCAAGGCTGAGACCGACCAGCACGAGCGGCCCCGTGCCGGTCGGGGCCAAGGCCGCGATTTCCTCCCCATGGACACGGAGAAAGAAGGAACTCCAGAATGCGCCTTGGCCATAGGTTGCGACGGATGTTGCAGCGCCTGCAAAGCATATCCACCAGAAAGTGCGCTTGGACCTCAATTCGATCCACGCCTCTCTGATCCCCGCCTTCGGCCCGGCCTTGAGCGAACGAAGCTCCCGCGGTTCCTTGACCGTCGCCATCAGAACGGCGGCGAGGAGAATACCGGGAACCGCCGCGACGAAGAAAGCCATTCGCCAGCCGAACGCATCGGCGACGATTGCGCCGAGACCGAGGCCCAGCAGCGTGCCGATCGGACTGCCCAGCGAAAAATAGGCGAGGGCGGACGCGCGGTTCTGGGGCGTCGTGAAATCGGCGATCAGCGAATGAGAGGGAGGCCCGCCACCCGCTTCGCCGCATCCGACGCCGATGCGCGCGAGCAGTAACTGAACGAACGAGCTGGCGAGGCCGCACAGCGCTGTAAAGACGCTCCATGCGAGCAGCGAAATCCCTATGATGACCGGCCGGTTGGAGCGATCGGCCAGTCGCGCGATCGGCAATCCCAATACCGAATAGAAGAGTGCGAAACTCAGCCCGGTCAGCATTCCCAGTTGCCAGTCGGCGAGCTGCAGGTCCTGCTTGATGGGCTCGACCAGAATGTTGATGATCTGGCGATCCAGGAAATTGAGCGTCGAGACGACTAGCAGCAATGTCAGAATATAGCGGCGGTAGAATGGCGACACGCTCGCGGCTCCGCCTTCGCCGCCTGATCTCTGGGCAGTGCCCGTTGCACGAGACATGGTCGCTCCTCTGCCATCTCAGCCATGCCTCTTGTGGGAAGGCTTGCGGACATCGTGGCGCAATTCGGTCGGCAAGTCGTAGGCCAAATCGTCTTGCGCCCCAATTTTACGAATGTGATTTTGGGGCCGGGCCCGGCGCCCGATTTGGAGCCGGCCGGGGTTGCTGCTCTACAAGCCGAACCGAATGATTGCGGCATGGCCGCCCTGAAATCGAGTGGAGGATGAAGATGGCCGGAATCGAAACCCTTTCCTGGGAACCGCTGTTCGCGATGCGGCTGGATGTCGCCTATGATCGGGCGCAACCCGTCGGCGGCGAGAACAAGCGGGGAATCTTCCCGGTCGTCGGAGGCACCTTCGAAGGCCCCAGAATGCGAGGCCGCGTTCTCGACGGGGGTGCCGACTGGGTATCCTGGCGCAGCGACGGAACGATGCTGATCGACGTGCGCACGGCCCTGGAGACCGACGACGGCGCCCTGATCTCGATGCAATATACCGGGCTGTCGACACCGACCTCGCCAGAAGCCGCCGCGCGCTTCGCCCGCCGCGAACCCGGCCCTTATGAAGACCTCTATCTGCACACGACGCCGCGGTTCGAAACCGCACATGAAAAATATGAATGGTTGAACCGCGTGATCGCCGTATCGAACGGCATGCGCACAGACGACGGCCCATTGTACCACGTCTTCGCCATCAAATGAGCCCGGCGCCGCGCGGCGCTGCCACATTTTTCCGGCCCCTCCGCAGGCGGCCGAAGCAGAGAGGACATCGATATGGAACAAGTGGAGGGGAAGGTCGCCTTCATCACCGGCGGCGCCAGCGGCATCGGCCTCGGCATGGCGCAGGCCTTCGGCGAAGCGGGAATGAAGCTGGTCATCGCCGACGTCAATGCCGAGCGGCGGGAGACGGCGGTCGGCGCCTTGTCGGAAAGCGGTTTCGCCTGCCATGGCGTCGACCTCGACGTGCGCTCTGCGGCGTCATGGAAAGCCGCGGCCGACGATGCCGAAGCCCGATTCGGTGCAGTCGACATCCTCTGCAACAATGCCGGCGTCGGGCAGGGACGACGGACCGATGGAACGCGCCTGCTTCTGGAAGCAACCGACGAAGAGCTTTTCCGGCTTGTCTTCGATATCAACGTCGCGGGGGCGTTTCTGGGCGTCCGCACGATGGTTCCGCGCATCGTCGCGCGCGGGGCGGCGGGGCACATCGTGAATACGGGATCGATGGCGGGACTGATCGCCCCGCCCGGCCTCGCGACCTACAGTGCCTCCAAATATGCGGTGACGGCGCTGTCCGAATCGCTGCGTGCGGAGCTTGCAGGCCGCAATATCGGTGTTTCGCTTCTATGCCCCGGCGGCGTCCAGAGCAGCCTCGACACCACGTCCGCCGAGCGCCGCAACGAGCAATTGGGCTCCGGTTTCGATCGCGAGGCAGGTTTTCTGTCGAACCGGCCGATCAATCCGGAGATGATGGAGCCGGTCTCGGTCGGTCGTCGCGTTCTGCGCGCCATTCGCGACAATGATTTCTACATCTTCTCGCATCCCGAATATGCCGGCCTCATCGAAGAACGCTATGCGGCGATACGGCGCGACATCGGATCGTCGGCTCAGGACGGGTATGTCGATCCGGACTGGCTGCTCGCCGCTTCGCGCAACCCCGCCTATTCCGAGGATGACCGCAGCGCCGCGACTGCTGACCTTTCCGTCCGCTAGAAGGTCGATTCACCGATGAACGAACTCGACAAGATGCTCATCGAGCGCGAATGCCACAGATTGATGGTCGATTATAATATCTATAACGACACACTCGACATCGAGGCGTTCCTGACGCTGTGGACCGAGGATTGCGTCTTTTCACGCGTCGTTCCCGAACCCGTGTTCGAGGTGTCCGGCCATGACGGTCTGCGCGCGGCGATGGATCAGATTATCGTCCACTCCGACAGGCTGCGCCGGCATCTGCTCGTCAATCCCAGGATCATCGTCCATGGTCCCGACCGTGCGGAAGGCTTCTGCATCGGCCTGGCGATCTATGGCCCGGCGGGCGATCGTTCGCTTCCGGTCGCCATGGGAGGGGTCGAGCTTGTCGGCGAATATCGCGACCAATATCGACGCACGCCCGAAGGGTGGAAGATCGCGCGTCGGGAATTGACGCGCGTGATCGATCTGGACGCACGATAGCGTCGCCGGCCTCTGCCGGCCGGCCTGCCCCTTTCCATCCGCTCAGGGCTCGCCGCCGCGGGCCGCAGGAGATTCCATGGCCGGATCCTCGCCCTATCCCATGGCATGCGACCTTTACGGCGACATCATCGACCGCCCGGGCCACACGTGGCGGAGCCTATTGCCGGGGCTCGTCGTCGTCTGCATGGCGACGCTCGCGGCCGGATTCATCGCCGACCGTTATGCCATGCCGCTGACGCTGACGGCGTTGCTGACCGGCCTTGCCCTGAACTTCCTGTCTGCCGACGAGCGGCTCGACGCGGGGCTGGCCTTCGCATCGCAATATCTGCTCCGCGCCGGCATCGTCCTCGTCGGGCTCAAGATCACTTTCGGCCAGATCGCCGACCTGGGTCCGGGCGTCCTGATCGCGACGATGATCGTCATGGCGTCGGTGATGCTGGTCGCCGTGGGGATCAGCCGCCTGCTCGGCTTTGGCAACGGCTTCGGGGTGCTCGCCGGCGGCGCCGTCGGAATCTGCGGCGCGTCGGCGGCGATGGCGATCGCATCCACCCTTGGCGAACGGCGGATCAGCCAGGCGCAGCTCACGCTGGTGTTGGTGGGGGTGTCGGGCATGAGCGCCATCGCGATGATCGCCTATCCCATCCTGCTGCACAAACTTTCGTTCGGCGACATCGACGCCGGTTTCGTGCTCGGCGCCGCCATCCACGACGTCTCGCAGGCGATCGGAGCGGGCTATTCCTTCTCCGACGCGGCCGGGCAGACGGCGGCGATCGTCAAATTGACGAGGGTGACGTTGCTCGCCCCGGTACTGGCGATCATCGCACTCTGCTTCCGGACGGAAACGGCCGGTCGACGGCGCCCCGGCGTCCCGCTTTTCGTGGTCGGCTTTTTCGTCATGGCCGGGATCAACTCGCTGGGGATCGTTCCCGGATTCGTGGGAACTCAGGCGGATCGCCTGGCCGCGGGCTTGCTGGCGGCGGCCGTGACGGCAACGGCGGTTCGTTCGCCGCTGCGGCAGTTGACCGGCAGCGGCGGCAGGCAGTTGATCGTCGTCGCCGCCGCGACGCTGACCGCCCTGGCGATCACCCTCGCCGCGGTCCGTCTGGGAGTCTGACCGGCGACGCCGCCCTTCTTAGCGATCGAGGGCGCGCCGCACGGCCGCGCGGTCGATCAGGCGCTCATAATGTGCGTTGCAATTGCGCGGCAATCGGCCGTCCAGCCGATTGACCATCCACCATTCGGCATAGAAGAGCGCCGCGTCGGCGATCGAGAATGATCCGGCGACGAACGGCCGATCCTCCAGCACCCTGTCGAACAGGTCGAAACCCGAACGAAAAATCTCGAGCCCCCGCTCTTTCACTTGTTCGGCCTGATCCCGTTCCGGGCAGAAATTCTCGGGCCGGACGATTCGCGAGAACCCCTGCATGTGCATGGTCGAAACGACATATTCGACGGCCTCGAGAACACGAGCCACACCCAGAGGATCGGCAGGCAGCAGTTGCCGTTCCGGTTTCAGGGCCGCGAGATAGGAAGCGATGGCCGGCCATTCGGTGATGACCTGACCGTCGTCGCAGATCAGCGCGGGCACCTTACCCTTCGGATTGATCGCCAGGAATTCCGGCGTTCGCTGCTCACCGCCGGGCAGATCGACATGACGAATCTCGCAATCGATCCCCAATTCCTCGATCAGCACGAGGATTCCGAGCGAACAGCTTCCTTTTGCGTGATGAAGAATCATGACCCTATTTTCCTTTTCGATGAATTTCGCGCAGGCACACCGCCGGATCAGCCCCGGCGCTGCAATGGAACTTGCCCGTCTGCGATCCAAATCACGCATGAAATAAGCCAGCCACGCGGCCGTCCGGCGGGCATTGGCAATTCCGCTGCGCTATCGGTCGATGGATGAACGCGGCCCTTCCCATCGCGCGCTGGAACCGATTCATCGCCCGATTCACCGAGGCGGTCGACGGGTGGAATCGGCGACCCGATCTCGATCGGGGCGCCAGCCTCTTGTCCGACCTTGTGGCGCGTGACGATTGGCTGCCGGCGCCCTTCGCGCTCCCCGATTCACGAAGCTACCGGCAATATCTGCTGCATCTCGATCCACGGGCGCGCTTCAGCGTCGTCAGTTTCGTTTGGGCGGCCGGCCAGTCGACGCCGATCCACGATCATTGCACATGGGGGCTCGTGGGCATGCTTCGCGGGCGCGAAGCCTCGCAGGGCTTCCATCGACGGCAGGGATCGCTGGTTGCCGGCGGCACGCAGATACTGCATCCGGGGGACGTCGCGGTTCTCGACCCCGAAACCGGTGATATTCACAGGGTCAGCAACGCCGCGGAAACGGCGTCGGTCAGCATCCATGTGTATGGCGGCGACATCGGCCGCATCGAACGCCACATCTACACCATCGACGGGCAGCGACGGAGCTTCGTCTCGGACTATTCCGCGACGCACGTTCCCGACGACTGGCCGGGGAGCCTGCCGCAATGAAATTCACGACGCCCGAAGCGATCCGTCTCGCGCTGCTATCGCAAAGGGAGATCGCATTGTTCGACCTTCGCGGAGAGGCGGCGTTCGCGACCGGCCACCCCCTGTTCGCCGCCAACCTGCCTCTGGGCCATCTTGAACAGCGCATCCTCTTCCTCGTGCCGCGGAAGGAAACACCGGTCGTCGTCTATGATGACGGCGAAGGATATGCAGCCCCGGCTTTCGATCGCCTGACGGCGATCGGCTATACCGATGTTTCGGTCATGGAGGGCGGGCTCGCCGCATGGAAAGGCGCCGGCTATGAATTGTTCGAAGATGTCAATTCGGCCAGCAAGGCCTTCGGGGAACTGGTCGAGGCCCGCCGCCATACCCCGTCGGTCTCCCCGCAGGACGCTCGCGCCCTGATCGAGAGCGACGCAGACCTGGTCGTTCTGGATGTGCGCCGCTTCGATGAATATCAGCGGATGAGCATTCCGCATGGGATCAGCGTTCCGGGTGCCGAACTCGTACTGCGCGCGCGGACGATCGCGCCCGACCCGGCAACGACGATCATCGTCAATTGCGCGGGGCGCACGCGCGGCCTGATCGGGACACAGTCGCTGATCAACGCGGGGTTGCCGAACAAGGTGATGGCGCTTCGCAACGGCACGATCGGATGGACGCTGGCCGGGCAGGAACTGAATCACGGTCACACCGAAAGTTTTCCCGACGTCGACGAAAAGGAGCGCGAAGATGCCCAGACCGCGGCACGGGCCGTTTCCTACCGCGCCGGAGTGAAGCGCCTCTCCCCCCAACAGCTCGATGCGCTGAAGGGCGATCGGTCGCGAACGCTCTATCTGTTCGACGTGCGAACCGCGGAAGAATATCGGAAAGGCCATATCGACGGGTTCGTCAACATCGCCGGCGGGCAACTCGTGCAGGAGACCGACATGTATGCGCCGGTGCGCGGCGCCCGCATCGTGCTGGCCGACGACATCGGGCCCCGCGCCGACATGTCCGCCTCCTGGCTCGCCCAGATGGGATGGGATGCCTATGTGCTCGAAGGCGGCTTCGACGGCGAATTGGCGACCGGCGATCATGAAGCCCCACGCCCACCCGCGCCCAAAGCGCCGATGATCACCGCGACCGAGTTGCACGACATGGCTGGCGATGCCGCGTGCGTTGTCGTCGATGTATCGCTCAGCACATGCTATTCGGAAGGGCATATTCCCGACGCCATGTTCGCGATGCGCAGTCGCCTGCGCGATGCGGTTGCGGCTCTCGACACGTTCGGCCGGATCGTCGTGACAAGCGAAGACGGCTATACGGCGCGCTTCGCTGCCATCGAATTGCAGCCGCTGGTGAATGCCGAGGTCCTCGCCCTAGACGGCGGCAATCGGGTCTGGCGCAGCGAGGGGCTGGCATGGGTCGCCGGAGCCGGTCAACGGCTTACCGCAGCGGACGATCGCTATCGACGACCCTATGAAGGCACCGACAACCCGGTCGAAGCGATGCAGGCCTATCTCGATTGGGAATTCGGGCTGGTGGCCCAGTTGGAGCGCGACGGCACGCACGGCTTCTTCGTTATCTGAAAATGCGGCTGCCGGGCCGATCCCGGCAGCCAGCCAGAATCGCCGCCGCGAGGAACGCGACCGCGCCTAGCGGAACGAGGCGTCGGCGAAGCGGGCCTTGTGGAAGGATGTATCTCCGAAGGCCAGCTCCAGCATCATCTGGCGTCGCAGGTGATGGCTGACCACCAGTTCCTCACTCGTTCCGACACCCCCGTGAAGCTGGACGGCTTGCTGGGTGACGGCGATTCCGCACTGGGCCACACGGACCTTTGCCGCTGCCACCAACGCCGCATCCGATGTCGTCTGCGCATATTGGGCGGTGGCGACCATCGTCAGGGCGCGCGCCTCCTCGCAGGCGAGGCTCATATCGACCAGCTTGTGCTGCACCGCCTGGAATGTTCCGATCGGCGCGCCGAACTGCTGGCGCGTCCGGACATAGTCCAGCGTCGCCGCAAGAGCGGCTTCCATCGAACCGACCGATTCCGCCAGCACGGCGAGAATGGCGCGATCCATCGCCAGATCGATCCGATCGGTCGCCTCCCCCATCTTTCCGACGGGGGTGGCAGAGACTCCGCGGAGCGCGAGCGAGGCATGCCGATGCCCATCGACCGACCGGAATCGCCGGACGTCGAGTCCGTCCGCATCGCAGGGCACGAGAAAGAGGCCGATGCCGTCCCGGCTGCCGACGCTTCCCGACGTGCGCGCCGAAACGAGAAACCAGTCGGCGTCGGCGCCATCCTCGACATGGATCTTCGTGCCGGACAAACGGACGTCGCCGCCATCGGCGAGCGCTTCGGTGCGGATCGATGCGGGGTCGAATCCGCCATCCTCGATCAACGCGGCGGCGATGCGGATCGCACCGGCGCCAAGCTGTTCGAGCAATACTGCGCAATGTTCGCCGCCGTCGCGCATCAGCGCCGGCGCAAGGACGCAATGGCTGGCATAGGCATCGGTCATCAGGTGTCGGCCGATGCCTTCCATGATCGCCATGACCTCGACCGGCCCGCCGCCCAGTCCGCCCTCGCTCTCGGAAATCGGCAGCGCCAGCCATCCGAGTTCGGCCATCGTCGCCCAGCGGCGGCGACCGCCCGCGGGGCCTTCGGCCAGGCGCTTCAGGCGGTCGGCGGCGTTCCATTCCTCTTCGCCGAAACGCTCGACGCTGTCGCGCAGCATCTGCTGCTCGTCACTATAGGCGAACTGCATCGGCCCCTCCCCTTCAAAGCCCGAGCGCGCGACGCGCGATGATGTTGCGCTGAATCTCGCTCGACCCACCATAGATGGTCGTGACACGCGAGAAGAGCGCGCCCTGAAGCGCCAGCGGCATGTCGTCGGACAGACCGCCGTCATCGAGCGATTCGAAATGCTGCGCTTGCGGCCCGAGCGCTTCGATCCACAGGGCCATCGCCTGCTGTATGAGTTCGGACCAACGCAGCTTGACCATCGATCCGCGCGGCCCCGAATCCGCGCCCGCCGCCGCGTCGGCCATCAGGCGCAAAACCATGGATTGCACTCCCAGCGCCTCGATCTCCACCTGCGCCAGCTTCGCACGAAAGCCGGGCTGTTCGATCAACGGACCCGTGCATGTCCGCCGCCGCGCGGCCGCGGCGCGCACTGCGCGCAGCGTCTGCGGCAGGAACATCGCGGTCGCAGCGGCGACCATCCGCTCGCGGTCGAGCAGGACCTTGCCGTAATTCCAGCCCATGCCCTCCTCGCCGACCAGGTTCGCGGCTGGAATGCGGACATCGTCGAGGAACACCTCGTTCGTGTGATGTTTTTCGTCGAGCGTGCGGATCGGGCTGACCCTGATGCCGGGGGTGTCCATGTCGACGAGCAATAGCGAAATGCCCTGTTGCCGCCGCGTTTCGCTGGAGGTGCGCGCCAGCACGAACATGCGGGTCGAGACATGGGCATAGCTGGTCCACATCTTGTGGCCGTTCAGGATATAGGTATCGCTATCGCGCACCGCCCGCGTGCGTAGCGCCGCCAGATCCGATCCCGCGCCCGGCTCCGAATAACCCTGGCACCACCAGTCCTCGCCGCTGACGATGCGCGGCAGATAGAAATCCTTCTGCGCCTGGCTGCCATAGGTGAAAATGATCGGTCCGATCAGTTCGAGCCCTTGGTGATATTGCGAAGGTGCATCGGCGGCCGAAGCTTCCGACCAGAATATGTGGAGCTGCTGCGGCGTCCAGCCGGTACCGCCATATTCGGTCGGCCAGGTGGGCGCCCCCCAGCCGCGGTCGGCCAGGCAGCGTTGATAGGCGGTCAATGTTTCGGGCGGCAGCCGCAGTCCGGCACGCACCGTCGTTTTCCATGCGTCGGGAATGGCATTCGCGAAAAAGGCGCGGACCTCTCTTTGGAATTCCCGGTCTTCGGGGGTCAGGGCCAGATTCATCGGCATCTCCCATCCTGCTTGGGGTGCCCATAGCCACGGCCGCCGCCGCCTGGCTCGCGGTCCGGCGGCGAGAGCGCCAATTTCGCAAATGTGATTGTCGGGGCACGCATCATGCCCTGCTTCGCTTGCGCGCCGCAGCACGCGATCAGGTCGCAGTCCGGCTTTGGAAGGAGAGAGACGATGCTTGGCGCGATGCAGGCGCACCAGCTGACGACCGCAATGCTGATCCAGCATGCCGCGACCAATCATCCGCTCCGCGAGATCGTGTCGCGCGGCGAAGACGGAAGGCTGACCCGGTCGAACTGGCAGACCGTGGAAAGCCGCGCACGCCGCGTCGCAGCGGCGCTGGCCGGCCTGGGACTTCGTCCCGGAGACCGCGTCGCGACGCTGGCGTGGAATCGCCTGCCGCACCTTGAGCTTTATTATGGGGTCAGCGCGGCCGGGATGGTGTTGCACACGGTCAATCCGCGTCTGTTTCCCGAACAGATCCGCTATATTCTTGACCATGGCGGCGCGCGGGTGCTCTGCGTCGATCCCGACCTGTTGCCACTGGTCGAACCGATGCTGGCCGACCTGCCGAAGATCGAACGGGTGATCGTCCTCGCGCCGCAGGCGGCGATACCGGCAACGACGATCACCACCCCCATCGCCTATGACGGCCTGATCGCCGAAGCGCGCCCGATCGAGCGCTGGCCGATCATCGACGAGAATTCGGCGAGCGCATTATGCTATACGTCGGGGACGACGGGGAATCCGAAAGGCGTCCTCTACAGCCATCGGTCCACGGTGCTGCATGCGATGAGCGCACTCGCGGCCGACTCCATGGCGCTCGCCGCTGCCGATTCGATCCTTGTCGTGACGCCGCTCTTTCACGTCAACGCGTGGGGAATTCCCTATTCCGCGGCGATGGCGGGCGCGAAGCTCGTCCTTCCCGGCTCAGCACTCGATCCCGTCTCGCTTCATGATCTGATGCGCGACGAGGGCGTCACCTTCTCGCTCGGCGTCCCGACGGTCTGGCTGGCCTTCCTCGATCATCTGCGCCGCGAGCGATCGAGCGACGAGCGGGCGGCCCTCAGGCTCAACCGGGTGTTCACTGGCGGCGCCGCGACACCCCGTGCATTGATTGAACAATTCCGCACGCTTCTGGACGTCGAGACGATACAGGCGTGGGGGATGACCGAGACGAGCCCCGTCGCCACTGTCTGCCGTCCGCTGGCTCATCATGCAGACCTGCCTTCGCACGCGCAGATCGACCTGCGTGCGCTGCAGGGGCGCGCGGTATTCGGCGTCGAACTGCGAATTGAGGACGAAGAAGGCCGCGAGCTGCCGCGAACCGGCGAGCTATCGGGTCTGCTCAAGGTGCGCGGCCCCTGGGTGCTCGACGCTTATCACGGTCAGGCACCGGGAAGCGCAGTCGATGCCGACGGCTGGTTCGATACCGGCGACGTCGCCCGGATCGACGCCGACGGGTTCCTCCAGATCACTGATCGCGCCAAGGACGTCATCAAGTCGGGCGGCGAATGGATTTCGTCCATCGACCTCGAAAATGCGGCCGTCGCGCATCCCAAGGTCGCCGAGGCGGCCGTGATAGGTGTCGCCCATCCCAGATGGCAGGAAAGGCCGCTGATGCTGATCCGGCTGCATCCCGGCGAAAACGGCAACCGGGCGGAGATTCTGGACCATCTCGCCGCGCATGTCGCGCGCTGGTGGCTTCCCGACGATATATTGTTCGTCGACGACCTGCCGCACACGGCAACGGGGAAACTTCTCAAGACCGAATTGCGAGCGCGCCACGGCGATCATTTCGCCGATCGCGGCAATATCGATCAGGAGCCGTAATGGGCTGGCCTTTCGATAGCGGCCGGTTGGTTCACCAGAGCCCCTCTCCTAGGGATTCCGAATGACAGTTCGCTGCGGATTGAAAAACTCTACCCGCAGATTTCGATAGCGCGCTGCCCTTACGCTTGCAGCGTCCCCTGCGACGCGCGGGCGTCGAAATAGCGGCGGACCTCTTTCCGGAACTCCTCGGTCAGGCGCGACGGACGCGATACGTTCGACACGGCGAAGGCATATTCGTGCATGATCGGCGGATCGAAGGGGCGCGTTACCAGTGCCGGGTCCAGATAGGGCTTCACGAGCAGTGCATTCAGGATCGCCATGCCGTTGCCGCGCGCCGCGAGCGCGCACGCCGATCCGTGGGTGTGCGTTTCGATGGCGACCACCGGGCGCAGGCCGAAAGCCGCGAAGGCGGCATCGACCTGCGTGCGCCAATAGCGGCCGGCGCCGAGCAGGATCAGCGGATGCTGGCCGATGTCGGCGGGCGTGACGGCGGCGAGCGCTGCCAGCGGATGATCGCGGCGCATCACGCACACCGAACCGTTCGCCACGATCCGCTCGACCGCCAGGTCGCTCTCGTCGATCGGCAGCTTCACGAAGCCGCAGTCGACGTAGCGCATCGCGATCATCGTCCGCGCGGTTTCGACGCTACGCGAATCGATGTTGAATTCGACCCCCGGAAAGCGCTCGCGAAAGCGCGAGACGATATCGGGCAGCACCCCTTCGGCAAAGCTCGGCGGCGCGACGATGCGGACGGTTCCGGCCGAATAGCCGGCGATATCGCGCACCAGGCTGTTGAAGCGATCGAGGCTGGCAAGCGTCAGCTCGACCTCCTGCAGCAGCTTGACGCCGTCGGCGGTGGGAACCAGCTTGCCGCGGTCGCGATAGAAGAGGTCGAAGCCCACCTGTGCCTCGAGCTGCGCGATCAGGCGGCTGACCGCGGGCTGCGACAGCGAAAGCCGCTTGCCGGCGGCGGTCGCGGAGCCGGTTCGCATAATCTCGGCAAAGACGCGCAGCGCGCGGAAGCTGACATCCTTGTCGGGCTCGACGCCCGCGGGTGCCAGCGGCTTGGGCATCTTCAGCCTGCCCTTGCAGGAACGACGGGCAGCAGGAGGCACGACCCCGCGCGCGGTCCCAGATGCACGCTGTTTTCGGCCGCGACCGGCGACAGGCCGGGCACGCGCCAGTCGACATTGGGGTTGATGTCGAAATGCGGGAAATTGCTGCCCGCGATCTCGACGCGGATGCGATGCCCCTTCGCGAACAGGTTGCTCATCGGAAAAGAGGCGATCCGCACGCGATAGACCTTCCCGGGCTCCATGGGTTCGGGCGCCTCGAACGAATCCCGGAACCGCATCCGCAAGATGCCGTGCGCGATATTGAGCGCATAGCCGTCCGGATAGTCGGCGTTCGGCGGATAAACATCAACGATTTTGATCGTGATATCGGTGTCGGCGGCGGTCGAGCTCACGAACAGATCGGCGACCGCCTGTCCCGTCAGTTCGACGTCGGCATCGAGCGCCGGGGTTTCGAAGACGAGCAGGTCGGCCCGATCGGCGAGCGGCCGCCAGGGCGCCCGCGATCCGAAGAAGGCCGGCGCCTCGCGTTGATCGAAGCCGCCTGCCTCCATCACCGGCGCGCCCGACGCGATGGCGCCGCCGATCGTCGGCACCGGGTGTCGGGGGTCGTGGACGAAGCTGCGGCGGCCCGGCGCGGCCGGAGGCTGTGCGCGGAGGCCGCCGTCGGGATGCAGGTGGAAGGGCGTCATCGCCATGTCGGGTGGCGGCCACGCCGGCGCGGTGCGCCAGCGCCCGCCGTGGTCGAGCCGCCCGCTCGGCAGCCGCCGTCCCGACCCCCCACCCATGGTGAACAGATAGACGGGTTCGGGCAGCGGATCGGCGCCCTCCCGCTTCAGGTGGCGGTCGAACCAGCGCCGGCGCAGCGCGACATAGTCGCCGAACAGATGATCGAGCGTCGATTGCGGGCCGAAATCGGCATCGCCGGACCAGGTGAGCGAGCGCTTGCCGTGGGTCCACGGCCCCATGATCAGCTTCACCGGGCCGCGCTTGCGCTGCGACAGCCCGACGAAATTCTCGACCGCGGTCAGCGCATAGGGATCGTACCAGCTCGACATATGCACCATCGGCACGTCGGCGAAGGCGTCGTACCAGCCGCGGGCATAGATGCCGCGCTGTTTCCAGAAGTCGGAGAATCCCTCCTCGTTCCACTGTTCGAGGATGAAATCCTCATATTCGGGGGCGGCGCTGATCGGCGAATGGCCGGGCCGCCATTTCTCGACCCCGATCCACCGGCGGATGTCGACGGCCTCGAGCGCCGCGCGGCGCGCGGGATCGGCCATCGTCTCGGGCGCGAGCTGCGCGTGTTTCAGCGCCCAGGTGAGCTGCTTGAGCTCATAGGCGCCGCCCTGACGGATGCCGCTGTGATAGGCGCTCGAAAAACCGCCCGAATCGAGGAACATCGCGGCGAGACCGGGCGGGTCGAGCGTCGCGAGCGCCGCCTGGACATGCGCGCTGTAGGACAGGCCGAGCGTGCCGATCCGGCCGTTGCACCACGGCTGGCGCATGATCCACGCGAGCGTGTCGGCGCCGTCCTCCGCCTCCGACAGATATTTGCGGAACATGCCTTCGGAGGCATAGCGGCCGCGGCAGTCCTGAAGCACGAAGGCATAGCCGTTCGCCGCGAAGATCCGCGCGATCTCCGGCTTCGAAAGCGGCACTTCGTCGGCGACGGAGAAGTCGGCATGGTTGGTACCGCGCTTGTCATAGGGGGTGCGTTCGAGCAGCACCGGCAGCGGGGCGTCGATCGCGCCATCGGGAAGATAGACGTCGGTGGCAAGATGGACGCCGTCGCGCATCGGCACCATGACGTTCGGAATGAGGACGCCGGTCACGGAAGCGGCATCGCATAAGCGGCCGGAGCGCCCGGCCCGACCGGCAGTTCGAGGCCGGTCCACAGGCCGACCAGACACAGGCCCGTCAGCCCGATGGCGATCGAGAAGGGCAGCATCAGCGCGATCAGCGACCCGACGCCGAAATCGGCGCGCCAGCGCTGGGCGAGGACCAGCACCAGCACGAAGTTCGACGCGACGGGGGTGACGATGTTGAAGATCGAATCGCCCATCCGATAGGCCGCGGTCGTCATCTCGGGCGAGACGCCGAGCAGCATCAGCATCGGCACGACGATCGGCGCCATCGCGCTCCACTTCGCCGACGCCGACCCGATGACGAGGTCGAACACCGACGACATCAGCAGCAGCAGGATCAGCATCACCGGCGTCGCGAGCTGCTGCGCGCGCAGCCAGTCGGCGCCGTTGATCGCCATCACCGGGCCGAGGTTCGACCAGGCGAACATCGCGATGAAATGGGCGGCGAAGAAGGCGATGACGAGGAACGGGGTCATCGTCGCGAGCCCCTCGGTCATCATCTTCACGACGTCGCGGTGCGAGCGGACCGTGCCGACCGCGGCGCCATAGATCCAGCCGCAGACGAGGAAGAGCAGCATGAAGCCCGCGACGAGCGAGGAATAGAAGGGTTCGAGGCGCGCGGGCCCCGTCGCGCCCGCATCGATCAGCGGGCTATAGCCGGGCCACAGCGCCAGCACCGCGAAGGCAAGGGCGATGACGAGCGCCGCGATCCCGGCGCGACGCAGGCCCTTTCGCTGGCTCGCTGGGTCGGCGATATCCTCCATGTCGCCTTCGGGCGGCGGATCGGTCCAGACGCCGAGCCGCGGTTCGACGATGCGGTCGTTCACCAGCCAGGTGATCGGGATCAGGATCAGGCCGAGCGCCGCGGTGAAATACCAGTTGCCGAGCGGATTGAGCATCGGGGCGGGGCCCAGCAGCGCCGCCGCCGATTTGGTGATCCCCAGCATCAGCACGTCGAACTGTCCCGGCAGCAGATTGGCGGCGAAGGCGCCCGAAATGCCCGCATAGGCGATCGCGATGCCCGCGAACGGATGCCGCCCCGCCGCCGCGAAGATGATCGCCGCGAGCGGGATCAGCACGACATAGGCCGCGTCGGCCGCCTGATGCGACAACAGGCCGATCAGGAAGATGGCGGGGCTGAGGAAGCGGTTCGACACGCCCCGCATCGCGCGCGTCATCAGCGCGGTGAACAGCCCCGACCGCTCGGCGACCGCCGCGCCGAGCATGACGACCAGGATCAGCCCCAGCGGCGGGAAATCCGCCATCGTCTCGGGCATCAGGGTCAGCAGCTTGCGGACATTTTCGGCCGACAGCAGGCTGCTGGCGGTCAGGGTCACGCCCGTGACCGGGTGGACCGCACTCCAACCCAGCTGCGCCGCCGCGACCGACACCGCGACGAGCAGCGCGATCAGGCCGAGGAAGATGAAAACCGGGTCGGGAAGGGCATTGCCCCAGCGCTCGACCCGGTCGAGCCATTTCTGCGTCTTGCTGTTCGCTGGCATCGCCGACCCGCCCCGCAATCCCGTTTCGGTGGCCGCGCCGGGGTGCCGGCGCGGCCGTCCGATCACATCTTCACCGAGAAGCTGGCGTAGAGGAAGCGGCCACGCGCGTCATAGGTATAGATGTCGTAGTTGATCGGCGCATTGGCGTAGGAAGCCGGCGGCGCCTTGTCGAACAGGTTGTTGACCCCCAGGCTGAACCGCGCCGCGTCGTCGGCGATGGCGAAGCCGATTTCGAGGTCGGTGTAGATGATCGACCGCGTCCGCGCATCCTTCACCGCATTCACGACGTCGGTGGTCGGACCGATGTAGCGCGCGCGCAGCGTCGCGTCGGCGGTGTCGCCGGTCCAGCCGAGCGACGCCTGTCCCTTCCAGTGCGGATAGGTCGCGCGCGGCGAATCGCCGCGCCCCGCGCGTTCGTCGACGATCGGGGCCCCGCCCGCCGGATTGGGCGCGGTCGTCTTGAACGAATGGAGCCAGGAGGCGTCGGCCACCGCCGAGATGCGCCCGATGCCGGTGCTGAAATCGTAGCGCAGCGTCGCATCGACCCCGTCGGTGGTGATCGAGTTGAGGTTCTGCGCCCCCTGCAGCAGTTCGAGGATCGCGCCGGTTCCCGCGTCGCGGCTGACGAGGTCGCAGAAGACGCCGCCGCGCACCGCGCAGAGCTGCATGATCTGGGTCGGCGTCTGCGACGCGATCGCGTCCTTGATCTTGATCTTGTAGTAATCGACCGTCAGCGACAACCCGCGCACGCCGCGCGGCGAGATGGCGATCCCGGCGCTGAACGTATCGGCGGTTTCGGGCTTCAGGCTGGTGTTGCCGCTGATGACGCCGGGGATCAGACCGTTGAGATTATAGTTGATCTGATTGTAGCCCGCCGGCACGCCCGCGCAGCCGGGCAGCCCCGGATTGGCCGCCGCGCCGCCGTTGCAGGGATCATTGCCCTGAAAGCTCGTCTGGCGCGCGCCCTGATAGAGTTCGAGGATCGACGGCGCGCGGAAGCCCTGCGAATAGGTGCCGCGGAACAGGATATCCTCGATCGGACGATAGCCGACACCGGCCTTCAGCGTCACCTTGTTGCCGACGGTCGAATAGTCCGAATAGCGGCCGGCCAGGCTCAGCTCGAGGCTTTCGGCGAAGGGCTGGTCGCGGAAGATCGGCACGTTGAGCTCGGCATAGGCCTCGTGCAGGTCGTAACTGCCGACCGTCGCGGTGCGCGTCTGCGAGGTGGTCGTCGCATATTGCGACGCCAGGAAACGCGACGCGGCGTTGACGTAGGCGTCGGGGGCGTCGAAGCCGCGGTTCTGGCGGTATTCGTAGCCGACCGCGAGCGCGACGGGCCCTGCCGGCAGGTCGAACAGGTTGCCGGTGACGTTGAAGACGGCGTTGTAGAGCTCGGTGCGATTATACTCGCGCGTCGTATAGCGGATATAGGCCGCCTGCGCCTCGGTCATCGGGGCGAACAGGTTGATCGGCACGCAACCCGCCGTCGCGGCGCAGGTCGCGGGCGAGCCGAGACCGAGAAACAGATTGTCGTAGTTGATGCCGTTTTCCGCCATCGTGTGGATGCTGTTCTTCGCATAGGAACCGAAGACGTCCCAGCGCCATTCGCCGCCGCCGATCGTGACGCTGCCGTCGACGCCGACCGACAGGCGGATCGTCTCGACATCCTGCACATTGTTGCGGTTGCCGACGTCGGTCATCACCTTGCGGATGCGCCACGCGCTGTTGGCGCCGAAGGCGAGCGCATTGGCGGCCGGCACGCCGTTGGCGGTGCCGAAGGGATTATACGCCTGATTGTTCGGGATCGCGAAGCCGCGCACCGTTCCCGCGGTGCCGCCGACGTCGAGCAGCACGGGCGAGAAAAGCTGGTTCGACTTGCGCCGGTTGTAGACGCCGTCGATCCGGATCGTGACGTCGTCGGCCAGTTCATAGTCGAAGCGGCCATAGACGCCGTAGCGTTCCGACGGCCCCGCCGAATAGATGCCCTGCGCCTGCGTGTTGTAGGCGTCGCCCGGCAGCGCGCCGACGTGAAAGGCGTTGTCGGCCAGATTGCCCGCGCCGATCGTCGCGCCCGGATTGAGCACGATCGGATTGGCGGAGCTGGCGAAGCCCGCCGCGGTGCCGAAATAGCCGTTGTTCGCGAGGCCGGGCAGGATGAACAGACCGTTGGGGTTGGTGCCGACCGCGGTCTGCGGCACCAGCGTCCGCGTCGTCAGTTGGCGCGCGTCGGTGCGGATCGCGTGCGTTCGCGAATAGCTGCCCGACAGGATGATCGAGGCGCGGTCCCAGGTCTTGCCGACCGTCAGCTTGCCCCCCAGTTCGGCGCCGTCGCCGTGGCTGGTGATTCCGGCGCGGACCGACCCGCGCAACCCGTCGAACGGCTGCACCGTCTTGATGTTGACGACGCCCGCGATCGCGTCGGCGCCATAGATCGCCGAAGCTCCGTCCTTCAATATCTCGATGCCGTCGATCATCCCCTGCGGCATGGTGTTGAGATCGACGAAGTCGCGGAATCCGCGCTGGCCGACGCCGTCGACCCAGCGATGGCCGTCGACGAGCACGAGGACGCGATTGCCGCTGCCCTCCGCACCGCCCAGATAGCGCAGGTTGATCGAGCTTGCGCCGTAAGACGTGCCCTGCGTGCCGTTCGAATTGAGGCTGACCCCCGCCGACGGCAGCTTCTGGAGCAGGTCGCCGATCGACGAGGTGCCCGACTTGATGATGTCCTCCGACGTCAGCGTCAGGATCGGCCCGACCGAATCGGCATCCTTGCGCCCGATGCGCGACCCGGTGACGATGATGTCGCCGCCGCCCGACGCCGTGGCCGCTTCATCGCCCGATGCCTGTGCCTGCGCGAATGTCGGCCAGGCCAGGGCGCCGAGGCTGATTCCGGCGGCGGCGGCCAGTTTGGCCAGATGACGGCGCCGAGCGAAGCGAGCGGATGCGATGATCATGATGTCCCCCAGGTTTGTGATTCGCGCATCGGCTTAGGAGGAAGCGCGGCGGCGAAAAATATTATGACGCTCGCGGATGCAGTCATAACGAAAGCGCATGAGATTGCCCCGATCCAAACAATCTTTGTATGGCTGATATCAAAGGGGGATGAGTCATGGGGTCGACCGGTTTCGATACGCCAACGCGGCGGCAGCTGCTGAAGGCCGGTTTTCCCCTGATATTCCTGCCGGTCGTGGCGGGAGCCGGGCATCGCCCGCTGCGCATCAGCCTGCTCGGCCAATCGCTGATCAAGACCGATCTGCGTCGGATCGGCTGGCGGGGCCTGGGCGAATTCCGGCGGATACTGGCGGGACGCGACCTCGTCTTCACCGACCTCGAAACGGTGATCGGCGGACCGCTGGCCGGCCGGTCGACGCGCCCGGCGGACAGCGAGGTGCTCCATGTCGCCGAACCGGAGGTGATCGACTGCCTGCAGGCGATCGGCGTCAATATCGTCGCGACGTCGAACAACCATGCCTGGGACCTCGACACCGGCGGCATCGTGTCGACGATCGAGGCATTGCGGGCGCGCGGGCTGGCCTTTGCCGGAACGGGCCGCGACCTGGCGCAGGCCAGCGCGCCGGGCGTCGCGGGGCGGGTCGCGCTGGTCGCGGCGGCGGCGGGCGCGATCCGCGACGGCGCCGCCGCGACCGCGACGCGGCCGGGCGTCAACGAGCTCCGGCGCGAACCGGACGGGGCGCTGGTCGCGGCCGACGTCGAACGCTATCTCGGCGCCATCCGCTTCGCCGCGACCGGCGGCGCGGCGGTGATCGCCTATCTCCACAATCATTATTGGGAGCCGCGCAAGTCGGACACGCCGGCGTGGCAGCGCGATCTGGCGCGGCGCGCCGTCGACGCGGGCGCCGCGACCTTCGTCGCGCACGGCGTTCCCGAACTGCAAGGCATGGAATTTCATCGCGGCGCGCCGCTGTTCCACGGGCTGTCGTCCTTCATATTCCAGTCCGAAAAGCCCGACGGCGCCTATGGCCCCGAGGCGTGGCAATCGGCGATCGCCGAACTCGACCTTGTCGATGGCCGGGTCGCGGCGACGCGGCTGGCCCCGGTCCAGCTCGACGCCCGGGGTCTCGTCCATGAGGGACAGCGCGTGCGCGGCAGTCCCCGGCTGGCATCCGCCGCGTCGGCGCGGTCGATCGCCGACCGGCTGGGGGCGCTCAGCGACCGGCTCGGCGCATCGGCACGCTTCGGGCCGCCCCAGCGGTCGCGCCGCGGCGGCTGGACCGTCAAGGTCGATCCGTCCTAGCGCGCACCGCGCTCAGGCGGCGGGGGGCGGAAAGGCGGGCGCCTTGCTGACCATCGCGGGCAGCGGCCGGCCCATCACGCCGGTGAACCAGCCCGCCGCCTCGACCGCTCCCGGCAGCGCGAGCCCGGTCGCGACGCCGCTGCGTTCGAGCATATAGGCGACATCCTCGGTCGCGACATTGCCCGCCGCGCCCGGCGCGAAGGGGCAGCCGCCGAGTCCGCCGAGCGCCGCGTCGACGCTCGCCGCGCCCTCGCCGACCGCCGCCCAGACATTGGCGAGCCCCGATCCCCGCGTATTGTGGAAATGCACGCGCACCGGCAGCGGCGCGATCGCCTCGCGCACCCGACCCACCAGTTCGGCGACCTGCGCCGGGACGCCGACGCCGATCGTGTCGGCGAGCGCGACCTCGCGCGGCGCCGCATCGGCGGCGCGCTTCGCCATCTCGACGACGCGCGCCGCGGCGATCTCGCCCTCGAACGGGCAGCCGAAGGCGGTCGCGATGGTGATCTGGCCGCCGCGCCCCGCCGCTTTCGCCAGCCCGACGATCTTGGCGGCCGCCGCCAGCGATTCGGCCGAACTCTGCCCCTGATTGCGGATTCCGAACGTGTCGCTCGTCACGCACACCGCACCCAGCTCGTCGATCCGCCCGGTCGCCAGCGCGCGCTCGGCGCCGCGCCGGTTGAGCACCAGCCCGATATAGGTGACGTCGTCGCGGTCGGGGAGCAGCGCCACCAGCTCCTCGGCGTCGGCGAGCTGCGGCACCTTCTTCGGGTTGACGAAGCTCGTCACCTCGATGCGCCGCACCCCATAGGCCAGCGCGCGGCGGACGAGTTCGGCCTTGTCGGCGGTCGCGACCACCGCCGCCTCGTTCTGCAGTCCGTCGCGCGGCCCGACCTCGACCATCTCGACCTTGCGAAACCCCGTCATCGCCTGCCCTTCCGCATTCGCCATCCCATTGGCGGTTGAAAAATACATAGCACTCTAAGTATATTGAAGCCAAGGGGGGACGACGGATCGCGTCCGGCACCCTATCATGAACCGACATCGATGCCGAAAGGAAGATCATGACTGCAACGGGGAAGAGCAAGGGGCCGCTCGACGGCATTCGCGTCGTCGAGATGGGGCAGCTGATCGCGGGTCCCTTCTGCGGCCAGCTGCTCGGCGACATGGGGGCCGAGATCGTCAAGCTCGAACCCCCCGGGACCGGCGACCCGATGCGCCATTGGGGCCAGGGCGACAAGCCGAGCTGGTGGCGCGTGATCGCACGCAACAAATATTCGGTCGCCTGCGACTTGCGGTCGGCCGAGGGGCAGCAGCTGGCGCGTGACCTCGCCGCCCGCGCCGACATATTGATCGAGAATTTCAAGCCCGGCACGCTCGAGAAATGGAATCTCGACCCCGCCGACCTGCGTGCCGCCAACCCGCGGCTGATCGTCGTGCGCGTGTCGGGTTACGGCCAGACCGGCCCTTATGCGGCGCGCGCCGGCTTCGGCGGCATCGGCGAGGCGATGGGCGGGTGGCGCGCCATCGTCGGCTATCCCGACCGGCCGCCCGCGCGCATGGGCGTCTCGATCGGCGACACCCTCGCCGCGACTTACGGCTGCATGGGGGCGCTCGCCGCACTCCACCACCGCGAACGGACGGGCGAGGGACAGATCGTCGATTCGGCGCTCTACGAAGCCGTGCTGCAGGTGATGGAATCGACCGTGTCCGACTATTCGGTCAGCGGCACCCGGCGCCGGCGCACCGGATCGACCCTGCCGGGGATCGCGCCGTCGAACGTCTACCCGTGCCGCGACGGCGAATATCTGATCGGCGCCAACGGCGACGCCATCTTCGCCCGCCTCGCCGCGGCGATGGGGCGGCCCGAACTCGCAGTCGACCCGCGCTATGCGACCCATCTCGCGCGCGGCGCGCATCAGGAGGAACTCGACGCGCTGATCGCCGCATGGACCGCGACGCTGACCGTCGCCGAACTCGAAGCGAAGATGATCGAGGCGAGCGTCCCCGCCGGGCGCATCTACGACGCCGGGGAGATGATGGCCGACCCGCATTTCGCCGCGCGCGAGGCACTGGTCACGGTGCCCGACGCCGAGTTCGGAACCGTCACCATGCAGGGCGTCTTTCCGAAGCTGTCGGCGACGCCCGGCAGCATCCGCCGCCCCGCCCCGGTCGCGGTCGGACAGGACACCGACGCGGTGCTTGAACGCTGGCTGGGACGCGAGGAATAGGACGCCAGCGCATTGTCATCGCGAATGGAGCGAGGGATAAGGCGCCCCCAAACGACCCGTCATTGCGAGCGGCGCAGCCGCGCGGCAATCCAGAGTAGCGTAAACCGCCCTGGATTGCTTCGCTCCGCTCGCAGTGACGCAAGCGGGTCTATTCAAAATCCCTACGCTCCGGAACGGCGGAACCGTCACCCGATCTCGTAGAAGACGTGCCGCACGCCGAAGCTGGTGACCTCGCCCACCCCGACCGTGAGGGTGCCGTTGAGCCAGCCATAGGTCTCGCTCGCCGTCTCGAACACCGCGGCGATGCGCAGATAATAGCGCGACGGATCGACCGGCGGCTTCGCGGGGTCGGCGAACAGCGCCCGGACGTCGTCGGGGATCAGGCTGCGTCCCGTATAGGTCAGGTAGATGAGGTCGCCCTCGTCCGTCTTCCACACCGCGCGCGCGTCGAAAGTACCCACCGCCGCGTCACCGATCCGGCCCGAGCGCGGCCAGTTGCCGCCGCCCGGCAGCACTTCGCCGGTGATTCGCGGCCCCAGGATGCGGCCGCCGGTGACATAGCCGACGCGCTGCTCGCCAAAGGGCGACGTCCCGATCGCGATGATGCCGCCGCCGACATCGAACTCCACCGTGCACAGGTGACGGCTTTTGAGTCCCGCCGGAACCGGTGCCTTATCCTGCTGCGTCATGCTGAATCCTCCTGCCAAAGCTATGGACAGTATAAAACCATTAGTATACTAAGGGTCAATCAGATTGACGGACCCCGAAGGCTATCGGGATGCCGAAACAACGAAAAGGGAGGGTGCACATGAAGTTTCTTCATCCGATTCTGCTATCCGGCGTGGCCCTGGCCGCGATGACCGCGGGCGCGGCGCCGGCGATGGCGCAGGCCGCGGATGCCGCCGACACCGCCGCGACCGGCAGCGAGATCATCGTCACCGCACAGAAGCGCGCGCAGAATCTGCAGGATGTGCCGATCTCGATGGAAGTGGTCAGCGGCGAACGCATCGCCGACTTTGCCGCCGTCGATTTCAAGGCGGTACAGAATTACGTCCCCAACGTCTTCGTGCAGCAGACCAACGGCAACGACACAATCTATATCCGCGGCTTCGGCTCGCCGCCGCAGAACTTCTCGTTCGACCAGGCGGTCAGCGTCTATATGGACGGTGTCTATGCGGGCAAGATGCGCCAGGCGCTCAATCCCTTCTTCGACGTCGCGCGCGTCGAGGTGATGCGCGGGCCGCAGGGTGCGCTCTATGGCAAGAACACGCCGGCGGGCGCGGTCAGCGTCGTCAGCGCCGGTCCGACCTCGTCGTTCGAGGGCGGCGTCACCGGCACCTATAATTTCGATCTCGAAGGCTATGACCTGACCGGTTATGTCTCCGGCCCGGTCAGCGACACGCTGAGCCTGCGCGTCGCGACGCGGCTCCAGAATCAGGAAGGCTATATCCGGAACGTCGCGACCGGCCGCGACGACCCGCGCAACAAGCTGCAGCTGTTCCGCGTCAGCGCGCTGTGGGAACCCAGCGACAGCTTCGACATGTCGGCGAAGCTCGAAATATCGAACTACGACCGCATCGGCGGGCTCGGCGTGTCGAGTCCCGTCAACACCAGGCAGCGCCCGAAGCTGGAGCGCTATACCGAGGAATATCCGCTCGGCCGGGAAGGTTATAGCAACCGCTCGGTGCTCGGTTCGGTCATCGCCAATCTCAACGTCGGCGACCACACGCTGACTTCGATCACCGGCTATTCGTGGTTCAACGGCGACGTCACCAACTATTTCGACCAGCAAACGCCCGCGGGTCCGGTCGTCGAAAATTCGGTCGCCAACAAATATCCCGAGAATTTCCACCAGTTCTCGCAGGAACTCCGCCTGCTGTCGCCGACCGGCGGCACGCTCGAATATGTCGTGGGCGCCTATTACGACACCGCGCGCTACAATGTGGATCCCTTTCTCTACTACGACCTGCGCGCCTATAATCTGGTTTCGCTGAACCAACTCTATTTCCACCAGAAATCGCGCACCCTGTCGGTGTTCGGTCAGGCGACCGTGCGTCCGGTCGAAGGCGTGCGGATCATCGGCAGCCTGCGCTACACCAACACGCACAAGGACGGGACGTTCAGCGGCAAGCTGCTCGACGGCCAGATGTTCCGGCCGCTGACCACGGCCAGCGGTTCGATCAGCGAAGGTCTCACCGATCCGTCGATCACGGTCCAGTACGACCTGTCGCGCGACCTGATGGTCTATGCGGTCTATGGCCGCGGGTCGAAGTCGGGCGGCTTCGTGTCGAACACCTTCGGCACCACCGACGCGACCTTCGTCTACAAGCCCGAACGCTCGCGCAACTGGGAGGCGGGCATCAAGTCGACGCTGTGGGACGGCCGCGCGACGCTGAACATGTCGGTCTACAATACCAAGTTCACCAACCTCCAGACCTCGGGCTACGACCCCGATTCCTCGTCCTACATCACCAAGAACGCGGCGTCGGCGACGGCGAAGGGCGTCGAGGCCTCGCTGCGCATCGCGCCGAGCCGCTATTTCGACATCACGGCGTCGGCCGCCTATCAGGACATCAAATATGATCGCTATCCGGACGCCCCCTGCCTGGCCGGCATGACAGGCCCGATCTGCGATCTCAGCGGGCGCCGCCTGCCCTATACGTCGAAGTTCACCGGCAACGTCGCGGTCCACGGCCGCGTCGACGTCAGCGACTACAAGCTCGACGGCACGGCGGTGCTCGGCGGCCGCTCGGGCTTCTTCGACTCCGACGACCAGAGCCCGCTCTACGGCTATCAGGGCGGCTATGCGAAGCTCGACCTGCGCCTGCAATTCGCGCCGCAGGACGACAGCTGGCACATCGCGCTGGTCGGCAAGAACCTGACCGACAAGCTGACCACCGGCAGCGCCTTCCGCCTGCCGGTCCCGATCACCACCTCGGAACGTTCGATCCTGTTCGTCGAACCGCCGCGCAACATCGCGATCGAGGCCGGAGTGAAATTCTAAAACAGGGGGCAGTCCCTGGGGTGAAGGCGGCCCCCTCCGCATCTGCGGAGGGGGCCGTTTTTTCATGGTCTGTGGGGATTCGGCGTTCGGCGCGCTGCCTCATCCGTTCGTCATGCTGAACTTGTTTCAGCATCCATGGCCGGACCTCTCCTTTTGCGCCGCCTTTCAGGTGAGGGCAGACCATGAACCCCCGGATCGGGTCCGGGGCAGCTCTGAAACAAGTTCAGCATGACGAAAGGGACAAACCGTCCCGAAATCCGAATCCCCACAAACCGCGGAGTGCGTTCGGTTTTGATCGAATCAAGATCGGCACTCCATATTATTGTTTTGCCGCGTTTTCCCAGTCGTCAGGCGATTCCGCCTCACTTGAAACACTCTAGGCGGCCGGCGTTTCATGCCCCCATTGCCGCGTGACGACGCCCTGCTCGCGCCGCACGGCGACCCAGTCGCCGCCCGCTAGTTCGTCGTCCTCGATCAGGTCGATCACCGCCGCGGCGATGTCTTCGGGCTGGCAGCGTTCGTTGTTGGCGAGGATCGGGGCCATCCAGTCGGCGGCGCGGTCGCCGCCGGTCGTGTGGAGGATCGGCGTGTCGGTGAGACCGGGGAGCACCCCCATGACGCGGACGTTCCAGTCGGCCTTCAACGCCGCGCAGCAGCGCGTGAACATCATCGCCCCCGCCTTGGTCGTCGCATACATCGCATCGCGAAAGCCGGGGCCGAGTGCGACAGTCGACACGGTGTTGACGATCAACCCGCCGCCGCGCGCGCGCATCGCCCGCGCCGCGATCTGCGTCGCGACGACCAGCGAGGTCAGGTTGACGTCGACGATCCAGCCGATCCGGTCGACGGGCATTTCGGGAAAGGCGTCGGGGCCCGACACGACCCCGGCATTGTTGTGCAGGATGTCGGCATCGCCCTGCGCACCGAACCACGCCTCGACCGCCGCGAGGTCGGCAAGATCGAGTCGATGCGGAATCGCGCGCGTGCCCAGCGCCGCGACCTGCCGCGCGCTGTCCTCCAGCCCCGCGCCGTCGATGTCGACGAGCGCGATCTCCGCCGCGCCGCGCCCGGCGAGCATCAGCGCGGTCGCGCGGCCGATGCCCGACGCCGCCCCGGTGACGATCGCGCGTTTTCCCTTGATGTCCATGATATCTCTCCCGCTGCCGCGCCCAGTCGACCGTAAAGCGCGTTGACAGATAAACTTAAATACCTAAGCATTCCGGCGAAGCAAGAATCACGTTTCGGGGAGAGCCATGACGCAAGCCACCGCGCTGGAAGCAGGCGCCGCGCCGCCCGATCGCGGCCTCGGCCTTCGCCGCACCGTCGCGCTCGCGATGCTGTTCCTCGTCGGGACGATCAACTTCCTCGACCGCCAGCTCCTCTCTGTGCTCGTCGAGCCGATCCGCGCCGAGATGCAGTTCAGCGACACCCAGTTCGGGCTGCTCACCGGCCTTGCCTTCGCGCTCTTCTATGCCGCGATGGGCGTGCCGGTGGCGATGATCGCCGACCGCTGGAACCGCGTGAAGCTGGTCGGCATCGCCTGCGTGATATGGAGCGTCTTCACCGCCGCGTGCGGCATGGTGTCGAATTTCTGGCAACTGGCGGTGATGCGCTTCGGCGTCGGCACCGGAGAGGCGGGCGGGACCGCGCCGTCGCTGTCGGTGCTCGCCGACTATTATCCGCCGGCGCAGCGGCCGTTCGTGTCGGGCCTCTTTACCCTCAACGGGCCATTCGGGGTCTTTCTCGGCACGGCCTTCGGCGCGTGGGCGGCCGCGCACATCGGCTGGCGCCAGGCCTTTTTCGCGGTCGGGCTCGTCGGGCTTGTCGTCGCCCCGCTGCTCGTCTGGCTGGTGCGCGAGCCGCCGCGCGGGCAGATGGACGCGCCAGCGCGCGTGCCGGCGGACGCCGGGACGGCCGCCGACGCCAGCCCGACCTTCGCCCAATGCTTCGCCGCCTTCGTCCGCCGCCCCTCGCTGCGGATGGTGCTGGTCGGCAGCGGGCTCGCGGCCTTCGTCAGCTATGGCATGCTCAACTGGATTCCCGCCTTCCTGATGCGGACGCAGAAGATGCCGCTCGAGGCGATGGCGACCTGGTATGCGAGCGCCGCCGGGCTTACCTTCGGCATCGGCATCCTCGGCGGCGGCTGGCTGGTCAGCCGCTTCGCGCGCCGCTCGACGCGGGCCTATGGCACGATCCCGGCGCTCGCGACGCTGATCCTCGTTCCGACGCTGGCGGCGGCGCTGCTGGTCGACGACTGGCGGCTGTCGCTGGCGCTGATGCTGCTGCCGATGGCGGCCTGCACCGTCTATGTGGCGCCCGCGCTGGCGCTGGTCCAGAACCTGACCCCGCCGGGTTCGCGCGCGACGTCGGTGGCCCTGCTGCTGCTGATGTTCAACATCGTCGGGCTGGGGCTCGGGCCGCTGTTCGTGGGCATGGTCAGCGACGCGCTGAAGGCGGTGCATGGCGACGAGAGCCTGCGCTGGGCGCTGCTGAGCATCCTGCCCTTCGCCGCCGCGGCGGGGGTCGCGCAATATGCGATGGCCCGCCACCTCGAGGGCGATTTCGCCGAGTGACCCTATTTTCAGGAAATGATCGGGAGACGATGATGGCAGAACAGGACGATATCCGGGCGATGGCCCAGCGCTTTTTCGACGCGATCGAGGCCGGCGACATAGAGACGATGCAGGCCAGCTTCACCCCCGGTGCCGAGATCTGGCACAACAGCGACGAGGCGATCGTCACCCCCGAGCAGACCGCCGCGACGCTGACCGGCATGGTCGCGCGGATCAAGGACCGCGCATATGCCGAACGCCAGCTCCACGTCTTTCCCGGCGGCTTCGTCCAGCAGCATGTGCTGAAGGGCCGGCGAGTGCACGACGACGTCGCGGTGCGGCTGCCCTGCGCAATCGTCTGCCGCGTCGAGGACGGCAAGATCGCGCGGCTCGACGAATATTTCGATTCGGCGCATGTTGCCGCATTCCGCAAATATGCCGACGCCTGAGGAGGACGCCATGCCCGTGCTGCGCCAGGTCCCCCGGTCCGAAGTGACCGACGAGACCGTCATCGCCTATTATAACCGCCTGTTCGGCGATCGCGACCCGGTCGCCGAGCCGGGCACCGCGACCGGCACGCCCGGCGACTGGTGGACCGTCTATGCGCTTGCGCCCGACATCTTCAAGCATGCGGTCGACGGCTTCGCGGTCTATCGCCATCCGGCGCGCAAGATCGATCCGGTGCTGCGCGAGCTCGGCCAGACGCGCGCGGGCTGGGTGAAGGGCAGCCAGTTCGTCTTTTCGCAGCATTGCAAGTCGCTGCGCGGGCTTGGCGTGTCCGACGAGAAGATCGCCGCCATCCCGCATTGGGCGGTCGCCGACTGCTTCGACGAGCAGGAACGCGCCGTGCTCGCCTATGCCGACTGCCTCAGCCAGGCGGGCGGCCGCGTCCCGCTCGCGGTGTTCGACAAGCTCAAGAGCTTCTGGGACGACGAGCAGATCTTCGAATTCACCTACATCACCTGTCTTTACGACATGCACGCGGTGATCACCCGCGCGCTGCGCATGGAATATGACGCGCGCGAGGAGCCGATCGTCGAGATCGCGGCGCCCGAGGGCTTCAACGCCGCCGACTTCCTGAGCGCCCCGGCGCGCAAGCCCGAATGACCGGGCGAAAGGGTCGTGCGAAGGGACACGGAGCCAACCGTCAAGTTAATTGACGGTTGGCTCCGAACATGCTAGGAATCGTGCCGAGAGGATGGCGATGCAATTCTATAATTCGGTCGGCCCCAACCCCCGCGTCGTGACCCTGTTCATGGCGGAAAAGGGGATCGACATCCCCACGGTCGAGGTCGATCTGCGCGGCGGCGAGAACCGGCGCGCGCCCTATAACAGCGCGGTGAACCCCGCCGGGCAGACCCCCGCGCTCGCGCTCGACGACGGCTCGGTGCTGACCGAGATCACCGCGATCTGCGAATATCTGGAGGAGCTGTATCCCGCGCCGCCGCTGATCGGCACCACGGCCGAGGAACGTGCACGCACGCGCATGTGGGTGCGCCGCGTCGACCTCAAGATCTGCGAGCCGCTCGCCAACGGCTTCCGCTTCGCCGAAGGGCTGCCGCTGTTCGAATCGCGGATGCGCTGCGTGCCGGAGGCGGCGCCGGGGCTGAAGGCGATCGCCCAGGACGGGTTGCGCTGGCTCGATCCGCTGATCGCCGGGCGCGACTTCATCGCCGGCGACCGGCTGAGCCTCGCCGACCTGCTGCTTTTCGCCTTTCTCGATTTCGGTGCCACGGTGGGCCAGCCGCTCGACCCCGCCTGCACCAACATCGCGCGCTGGTTCGCGGGGATGAAGGCCCGCCCCGGCGCCAACCCGAACTGACTACAGCCGATTGCACGAAGGAGACGGATCATGGCTGCAACCAACAAAGAATTCGAATTTCGCGGCGTCAACCACCTGGCGCTGGTATGCAAGGACATGGCGAAGACGGTCGAATTCTATCGCGACGTCCTCGGCATGCCGCTCGTCAAGACGCTCGACCTGCCGGGCGGGCGCGGACAGCATTTCTTCTTCGACCTCGGCAACGGCGACAGCCTCGCCTTCTTCTGGTTCCCCGAAGCGCCCGAGGCGGCGCCCGGCATCGCGGCGCCAGAGGCGCTGCCGACCCGCGGCAACTTCATGTCGGCGCACGGGTCGATGAACCACATCGCCTTCAACGTGCCCGCCGAGAAGTTCGAGGAATATCACCAGCGGCTGATCGACAAGGGCATCGACGTCACGCCGATCCTCAACCACGACAATTCGGAAACGCAGGTCGCCGACAGCTTCGACGACAGTGTCTATGTCCGCTCGATCTATTTCTTCGACCCCGACGGCGTCTGCCTCGAATTCGCGGCGTGGACGATGGCGAACGGCGAGTTCACCGACGCCGACGTCGCGCACGACCCGCGCCAGGCCGACGGCACCCGGCGCGAGGGATTCGTCCTGCGCAACAAGGCGCTGGCGGCGAACGACGCGGCGCTGGCCGGCGAGATGACGCCCGCCGAATAGTCCCGGGTCCACTGGGAACCCCCTGTGGCCCGGCCGCGCGCCGGGCCCTTTTTTTTTTGGGGGAATCATCGAATGCCAAAACGCCAAATTGTCGTCCCGGCGAAAGCCGGGACCGCTGTCGCGCCGGCGTCAGCCTTTCAGGCGGTCCCGGCTTTCGCCGGGACGACGGAAATCGGTCCCCGCCACGACGCCGTCAGGGTCGGAAAGCCTTTATCCCACCGCGCGGTCGCGGCCTTCCCAATAGGGCGCGCGCAGTTCGCGGCGCAGCACCTTGCCCGACGGGTTGCGCGGCAGCGCGTCGATGATGTCGATGCTTTTCGGGGCCTTGTAGGCGGCGATGCGCTCGCGCGCCCAGGCGATGACGTCGTCGGCCGCCACCTCGGCGCCGGGCGCCGGGACGATCAGCGCCTTCACCGCCTCGCCCCACTTGGCGTCGGGAACCCCGATCACCGCGACGTCGGCGACGCCGGGGCAGCCCATGATCGCGCTTTCGACCTCGGCCGGATAGACATTCTCGCCGCCCGAGACGATCATGTCCTTGATCCGGTCGTGGACGAAATAATAGCCGTCGGCGTCGCGATAGCCGACGTCGCCGGTGTGCAACCAGCCGTCGACGACCGTCTCGACAGTCGCTTCGGGCCGGTTCCAATATTCCTTCATCACGATGTCGCCGCGGATCGCGATCTCGCCGATCTCGCCGTCGCCGAGCGGCCGGCCCTCGCCGTCGAGGATCGCCATCTCGGCCCCCGGCCACGGCTGGCCGCAGGAGGTCAGCTTGCCCGGCAGGTCATGCGCCGCGGGCGACAGATAGGAACCGCCCCCCGCCGATTCGGTCATGCCGTAGAATTGCACGAAGTCGCAGCCGAAGACGGCGCGCGCGCGGCGCAGCACATCCTCGGCGATCGGCGAGGCGCCATAGGCGATCGAGCGCAGCCGCGCATAGTCGCCCGTCTCCGCCCCCGGCTGCTGCAGCATCATCTGGATCATCGCGGGCGCGAGGAAGGCGTGCGCGACGCGTTCCTCGCTCAGCATCGCGATCGCATCGCCCGCGGCGAAATCCTTGACCAGCACCAGCCGCCCGCCCTGCGCGAGGCCGGAGAAGCTGACGTTCGTCCCCGCGACATGGAACAGCGGCATGACGATCATCACCGTCTCGTCCTCGTCATAGGCGAAGCCGTCGATCTCGGTCGCCATCTCGAGGAAGCGGCGATAGGTCCGGTTCGCCAGCACCACGCCCTTCGGCCGCCCGGTGGTGCCGCTGGTATAGAGCTGGAGCACGTCGTCGCCCAGTTGCGGTTCGTCGGCGGGCGGCGTCGCGGGCGCGTCGCCGATCCAGGCGTCGAGCGATTCGAACGCCGGATGCGCACCATAGAGCGCGACGAGGCGCGGCGGGTTCGGCAGTCCGGCGACCGCGGTGAGCGCGGTGTCGAAGAAATCCTCGCCGACGAACAACAGCTTCGGCCCGGCATCGCCCAGGATGAATTCGATCTCGCCCGCCGCGAGCCGGCAGTTGATCGGCGCCAGACAGGCGCGCGCCCGCGCGGTGCCGAAGAAGAGCGGATACCAGGCGTCGTGATTCTTGGTCAGCACCGACGCGCGGTCGCCCGGCACGACGCCCGCCGCGATCAGCGCGTGCGCGACGCGGTTCGACTGCGCGTCGAGCTCGGCGAAGCGCGTCTCGCGGTCGCCGAATTTCACTGCGACGGCGTCACCGCGCTTGCGCGCCTGCGCCGCCGGTATGTCGGCCAGCGTGCGGATGGCATCCAGGTCAATCATTTCGCTCTCCCACCGTCACTTTGATCTTGAGTTAGATAGAATACTAAGTAAATATTTGACTAGTCCAAAAAGAGAGGATTTGCCTTGGTCGATCACCCCATCCTGCCGACAACCATCGTCGGAAGCTACCCCCAGCCGGACTGGTTGATCGATCGCGAGCGGCTCAAGGCCAGCCTGCCGCCGCGCGTGCGCGCCGAAACGCTGTGGCGCATCCCCGATCCGTGGCTCGCCGACGCGCAGGAAGCGGCGACGCTGATGGCGATCCGCGATCAGGAGGAAGTCGGCATCGACATCGTCGGCGACGGCGAGATGCGGCGCGAAAGCTATTCGAACCGGCTCGCGACCGCGCTGTCGGGGATCGACCGCGAACGGCACGGCACCGCGATCGACCGCACCGGCAATGCGAACCCGGTGCCGCTCGTCTCCGGCCCGATCCGCCGCGTCGCGCCTATCGAGGCGCAGGACGCCGCCTTCCTGCGCCGCCATTCGACGAAGCCGGTGAAGCTGACCCTCCCCGGCCCCTTCACCATGACCCAACAGGCCGAGAACGGCTATTATCCCGACGCGCGGTCGCTGGCGATGGACTATGCCGACGCGGTGAATGCCGAAGTGCGCGACCTGTTCGCCGCCGGGGTCGACGTCGTCCAGCTCGACGAACCCTATCTCCAGGCGCGCGCGGGCGAGGCGCAAGGCTATGCGATCGAGGCGATCAACCGCGCGCTCGACGGGGTCGAGGGCACGACCGCGCTCCACATCTGCTTCGGCTACGCGATGGTCCACCATGGCGCGGGGGCGACCGGCCCCAAGCCCAAGGCCTATGATTTCCTCGCCGAGCTCGAGGCCTCGGACATCGACGTCATCTCGATCGAAGCGGCGCAGCCGGGGCTCGACCCCGCGATCCTCGCCGAGCTGCCGTCCAAGACGATCATGTACGGCGTCCTCGACCTCTCGATCCCCGAAGTCGAGACCCCGGAAGTCGTCGCCGGCCGCATCCGCGAGGCGCTGCGCTACGTCGACGCCGACCGGCTGTGGATCGCCCCCGACTGCGGGATGAAATATCACAGCCGCGAGCATTCGCTGGCCAAGCTCAAGGCGATGGTCGACGGCGCGGCGCTGGCGCGCGCGGAACTGAAATAGCTTTGTCGTTCCCGCGAAAGCGGGAATGAAAAGGCGTTATGGCGCCGCAAATCACCCGTCGACGAATTCCGTCAGCAGCGGCACCACCACTTCGGGCGCCTCGATGGTGGTCAGATGCCCCGCGCCGGGCACCACCGCCAGCCGCGCGCCGGGGATCGCGTCGGCGATCTCCTGATGATGCGCGCGGCTGGTGATGCCGTCCTTCTCGCCCCAGACCAGCAGCGTCGGCACCGCGATCTCGCTGAGCCGCGGGCGGCTGTCGATGCGCGCCATGATCGCGCGCTGCTGCGCGAGGAAGGTGTCGGCGCCGGTGTCGGCCGCCATCTGCCGCGCGATGCCGAGCAGCCGTTCGTCGCCGCGCTTCTCCTCGGGGAAAAGGATCGGGATGCGTTCCTCGACCACCTGGTCGAAGCGCCCGCTTTCCACCAGGTCGATATAGCCCTGCCGCCGCGCCGTCTGCGCCGGGCCGTCGGCCGAGGCGAGCGTCGACAGCAGCGCGAGCCGCGCGACGCGTTCGGGCGCGCGGCGCATCACCTCGAAGGCGACGAAGCCGCCCATCGCGTGCGCGATCAGCGCAAAGCGCGGCGGGGCGTTGTCGAGCAGCCGCTGCGCGAAATCCTCGATCCGGTCGTCGCTGCGGTTGTCGGCGAGGATGACCTCGCGATCGGCCCACGCGTCGAGCAGCGGCTGCCAGACGGCGTCGGTCAGAAGCTGGCCGGTGATGAGGACGATGGGGAGAGTCATGGGTTCATTCCTGAAGCTTCGTCATTGCGAGCGGAGCGAAGCAATGACGGACAAAATCATACCACCCGATGCAGCAACGCTTCGCCAGCGCCGAGCCGGCGGATATTCTCGTGCGCGACCGACAGGCTGCGCACCAGCGTCTCGGGCGTCAGCCACGCGATATGCGGCGCAAGCACGACGTTGGGCAGCGCCAGCAGCGGATCGCCCGGCGCCACCGGCTCGCGGTCGAACACGTCGAGCCCGGCGCCGCGCAGATGCCCCGAGGCGAGCGCCTCGACCAGCCGCGCCGCATCGACCAGCTCGCCGCGCGCGGTGTTCACCAGCACCGCGCCTTTCTTCATCGCCAGCGGATCGACGGCGCCGCGCGTCTCGTCGGTCAGCGGCATGTGCAGCGAGACGATGTCGGCTTCGGCGACGATGCGCTCCAGCGGCCAATAGGCGTAGGGCGCGTCGCGGCGGCTGCGTGCGGTGTAAACCACCTTGGCCCCCAATGCCGCCAGCACCGGCGCGAGCAACTGCGCCGAATGGCCGAAACCGACCAGCCCGACCGTGCGCCCCGCCACCTCGCCGACACTGTCGAGTTCGGCCGGGTCGGCGCTCCACCCCTCCCTGGCGCGCGTCCGCGCGTCGAAGAAGCAGGTGCGGCGCAGCACCGCCATCATCAGCGACAGCGCCATCTCGGCGACCGCCTGGCTGTTGGTGCCGGGCATGTTGCACACCGCGACGCCGTGGCCCTGCGCCGCGTCGAGCGCGATCGTGTTGACGCCGACCCCCAGCTTCTGGATCAGCTTCAGCTTCGGCGCCGAGGCGATGAAGTCGGGCGTGACGGGAGTCAGGACGTGAAGCAGCGCGGTGATATCGGGCGCCACCGCGTCGAGCGGGGCCGCCTCGTCGACATGCACCACGACGCCGGGGCCGAAGACCGCGTCGACCGCGTCGCGAAATCCTGGGCTGGGGCGCGCGTGGAGGACGATCATGCCGCGACGGTCCCGATCGGCGCGGCAAAGGCACCGAAGCCCGCGAACACCGCGTCGGCGCCCATCGCCTCCTCGATCCGCAGCATCTCGTTCCACTTCGCCATGCGTTCGGAACGGGTGAAGCTGCCGACCTTGAGCTGGCCCGCGTCCCATCCGGTCGCGAGATGCGCGATGGTGACATCCTCGCTCTCGCCCGAGCGTGCCGAGACGATCGCGCCCCAGCCGCGCGCCACCGCCGCGTCGAGCGCGGCCTTCGCCTCGCTCACGGTGCCGACCTGATTCACCTTGATCAGCGCCGCGTTGCACACCGCCGCCTCGCCCGCGCGCTCGACGCGCTCCGCATTGGTGACGAGCACGTCGTCGCCGATGATCTGCACCCGGTCGCCGATCGCCGCGGTCACCGCCGCCATCGCCGTCCAGTCGTCCTGTCCCGCCGGATCCTCGATCGACAGGATCGGATAGCGCTTCGCCCATTCGACGATCCGCGCCGCCATCGCCTCGCTCGTCAGTCGCCCGTCGTCGAGCGCGAGGCTGTAGCCCGATGCGTCGCCCAGCTCGTTCGCGGCGATGTCGAGCGAGATGAACACCTCCTCGCCCGCGCGGTGCCCGCTTGCCTCGATCGCCCTGGTCAGCGTGTCGAGCGCATCCTCGTTCGATTCGAAATTGGGCCACCAGCCGCCTTCGTCGGCGACCCCCGACAGCGGGCCCTTCGCCTCCATCAGCCGCCCCGCGGCGCGATAGACGTCGTCGGTGATCTCGAGCGCGCGGCGGAAGCTGCCCGCCTTCGGGCACATTACCATGAAATCCTGCACGTCGGTGCGCCGTCCCGCGTGCGCGCCGCCGCCGAAGATCTGGATTTCGGGCAGCGGAATGCGCGCCGGACGCCCGCCCGCCAGATAGCGCCACAGCGGCTCGCGCGCATCGGCCGCGGCGGCGTGGAGCACCGCCATCGACACCGCGACCACCGCATTGGCGCCGAGCCGCGCCTTGTTCGGCGTCCCGTCGAGGTCGCACAGCGCCTTGTCGACCGTCGCCTGATCGTGCGCGTCCATGCCGGCGATCGCCCCCGCGATCTCCGCGCCGATTCCGGCGACCGCGCCATTGACGCCATAGCCGCCGAACGCCGTGCCGCCGTCGCGCAGGTCGATCGCCTCATGCGCCCCGCGCGAGGCGCCCGCCGGCGCGATCGCGCGGCCGACCGCGCCCGATTCGAGCAGCACCTCGGCCTCGACGGTGGGCCGGCCGCGCGAATCCCAGAGCTGGCGACCGGTGACGGAGGCGATACGCGAGGTCATGCAAAAGTCCTTTTCCAGTTGGCGACGAGCGCGTCGACGGGCGCGGGATCGCGCAGCAGCGCCCGCGCCTGATCGCGCACGATGCGCTTGTGTTCGGGGTCGGTCAGATAGGGGGCGGGCGACTTGCCCTCGACACGCGCGAGCAGCAGCGCGGCGGTCAGCCGGCCGGCGCGCAGCAGCAGCCCGTCCGGCGCTTCCCAGTCGATGCCGGCGCGATAGGCCGCGACCAGCGCCGCCGCCGCATCGCCCAGCCGCGCATCGTCCAGCCACACCGCCTTGAGCAGCAGATGCGTCGTACAGAAGGCCAGGTCGAAGGCCGGATCGCCATAGACCGCGCATTCGGCGTCGAGGAACACCGGGCCGTCGGCGGCGACGAGGATATTCTTGGGACTGACGTCGCCATGCACCAGCGCGATCTTCGCCGCCGACAGTGCGTCGGCGAGGTCGCGCAGCACCGGCGCCAGCTCGGCGTCGTGATCGGCGACGTGCAGCAGAAAGGGATCGACGCGCAGCGCACGGAACATCGCCTGGGTCGGAAAGGCGTCGCGGTCGGCGGCGCTGTTCGCGGTCGCGGCGTGCACCGCGGCGATCCGCGCGCCCACCATCGCCGCGAAATCCGCATCGACGCGTCCCGCGATCAGTTCGTCCTTCCACACCGGGCAATCGGGCAGGAAGCGCATCGCGAAGCCGTAGTGCGGCAGCTCGGCGAGCACCTCGGGCGCGATGCGCGGATCGACGCCGCGCGCGCGCTTCAGCCAGCGCACCTCGCTCGCGCCGCGCTCGACCGGCGCGTGCCACTCGGCGGCGACGCGGAGCTGTTCGAGCGGGCGCTTGACGACGATCGGGCCCACCGCCGTCTCGACCTTCCACACGTCGCACGACACGCCGCCGGTCAGTGGTTCGAGCGCCGGCGCCTCCGTCCCGATCAGGCCGGCGCCGCGCAACCCTTCGACGATGTCGGCGCCGGCCGTGTCCACTTACAGCTTCTCCCGAATCCACGCGCCGACGAGGTCGGCGGCATTCTGCCGCTCCTCGATCGAATCCTCGAAATAATGCGCGCCCTTGATCAGTTCGAGCTGCTTGTCGTCCGAGCCGAGGAAATCGAAGATCTTGCGCGCATCGCTCGGGAAGACGCCGGTGTCGGCGGTTCCCTGGACGACCAGCGCCGGGGTGTCGTGCTTGGCGAGGTGCGGCTGGCCCTGGCAGGGGGAGGTTTCGAGGCTCCACATGTTGAGCCACGTCCGAATCGTGTTCGCGCGGCCGATGCTCGGCGAGCGGTTGGCGATCGCGGGGTCGCCGCGATAGCACCAGTTGGGCTTGCGGTCCGACGGATCGATCGCCGGATCGACGCAGCGGATGTCGCCCCAGCAACGGAACATCGGGAAGATGCGGTCGGGAATCCCGGCGTCGTTGAGGCGCTTCAACTCGGCCTTCGCCCAGTCGGTGATCCGCTGGTTGCGCGCGCGCTGCGCGGCGCGATATCTGGCGATGAATTCCTCCGAATAGGGCGGACCATTGTCGGGGTTGAACGGGTCGAGCGCGGGATCGGTCAGCGTCGGGTCATTCTCGTCGATCACCGACGCGTCCATCCAGTCGGTCAGCACCTCGGGCCGGCCCTGGTGCGCGTTGAAGCTGATATAGAGGTCGCCCTTCACCAGCTGCGCGAGCGCGTCCTGCCCGGCGGAGGACAGCCGGTCGGTCAGCGTCGGCGCGATCGCCTCGGCCTGATAGGCGCCCATCAGCGAGCCGCCGCCCGAATTGCCGAGGATGACGATCTGTTCGACCCCGGCCTCTTCCTTCAGCCACTTCATCCCGACGCCGATGTCGAGCACCGCATGTTCGAGCAGGAACTGGTCCTCCATCCCGCGATAGCGCGTGTTCCAGCCGAGGAAGCCGAAGCCCTGCCGCGCGAAGTAGGGCGCGATATAATGTTCGGAGAAATCGACGTTGTAATGGGTGGCGATGATCGCGACCTTCGGGCGCTTGCCCGCCTCGGTCCAGTAGATGCCCTGGCACGGATGCCCGCCGGCCTGGATGCGCGGCGCGGTCGGCGACACCCTTCCGATGAATTGCGCGTCCAGTCCTTCGATCCCGTTCGGGTCCATTAGTTTCTCTCCTGCTGGTTATATCTCACCATCGTCATCCCGGACTTGATCCGGGATGACGATGGTGGGGAACATATCAACGGCTGACCTCGAAAGGCAGTTCATAGCCCTCCAGCCCGGCGCGGATCGCCCTCTTGTCGATCTTGCCGGTGGGGCCGAGCGGGATGGCGTCGACGAACAGCACGTCGTCGGGCATCCACCATCGGGCGATCTTGCCGTCGAGAAAGGCCTTGAGATCATCGGCCGAAGCCGTCGCGCCGGGTTTCAGCTCGCACAGCAGGATCGGCCGCTCGTCCCATTTGGGATGCGCGACGCCGACCACCGCGGCATTGGCGACCGCCTCGTGCCCCATCGCGATATTCTCGATCTCGATCGAGCTGATCCATTCGCCGCCCGATTTCACCACATCCTTGGCGCGGTCGGTGATCTGCATATAGCCTTCGGCGTCGATCGTGCTGACGTCGCCGGTGTCGAAGAAGCCCTCGTCGTCGAGCACGTCGCCGCCCTCGCCGCCGAAATAGCCCGCCGCGATCGTCGGTCCCTTGATCATCAGTCGTCCGGGCGTCCGGCCGTCGTGCGGCAGGCGGTTCCCCGCATCGTCGACCAGCTTCATCTCCAGCCCACAGAGCAGCCGGCCCTGCTTCAGCTTGTACGCCATCTGCTCGGCGTCGGACTTTGTCGCGACCGATGCGTTCGGGACCGAAACGGTACCGAGCGGCGATGTCTCGGTCATCCCCCAGCCCTGGATGACGTCGACGCCATAATCGTCGCGGAAGGTGCGGATAATCGATTCGGGGCACGCCGAGCCGCCGATCGTCACGCGCTCCAGCGTCGTGAAGCACTTGCCGTTTTCCTGCATATATTGCAGCAGCATCTGCCACACGGTCGGCACTGCGGCCGAATAGGTGACGCCCTCCTGCTCGATCAGGTTGTAGATCGATTCGCCGTCCATCCGCTGCCCCGGCAGCACCAGCTTCGCGCCGACAGCAGGCGCCGAATAGACGACGCCCCAGGCGTTGGCGTGGTACATCGGCACGACGAGCAGCACCGTGTCGCGCGCCGACAGCGCGAGCGCGTCGCGCTGCAAGGTCATCAGCGCGTGGATGTAATTGGAGCGGTGCGAATAGAGCACGCCCTTCGGATTGCCCGTCGTCCCGCTGGTGTAGCACAGGCCGCAGGCGGCATTCTCGTCGAACCCGCCCCACGCATAGTCAGCCGGATGATCCGCGATCCAGTCGTCGAAGGCGACGGCGGGAAAGCTCGTCTTCGGCAGCGAGGCCGCATCGCAGAAGAAGATCACCTTCTCGATCGACGGCACCTGCGGCAGCAATTCCTCGACCAGGTCGGCGGTCGCCGGGTCGGCGATCAACAGCCGGTCGCCGGCATGGTTCGCGATATAGGCGATCTGTTCGGGAAACAGCCGCGGATTGAGCGTGTGAAGCACCGCCCCCATCCCCGCCGCGCCGTACCAGGCGGCAAGGTGGCGGGCGCCGTTCCAGCCCATCGTCGCGACGCGGTCGCCGGGCGCGATCCCCTCGGCGGCGAGCGCGTTCGACACGCGCCTGGCGTCGGCGTGGACGGCGGCGTAGGTGGATCGGGTGACGCGCCCCTCGGCATCGCGCGACACGATCTCGCGCGCGCCGTACCAGGCCGCCGCATGATCGATGATGCGATCGACGGTCAGCGGCACATTCTGCATCAGTCCGTCCATGGGCCCGCGGTCCTCCCTCGTTGGTCCGGCCTCCTTGCATCCCCGGCCGGTAAAAGCATAGTATACTAAGTATCTCCGGTTTGCAACGCCGCTCTGCCTTGCTTCGCCCCGCCCCTTCTTCTAGCGTCGCGCCGCCGGCGTCCGACCGGGAAACAGGGGTTCATCGCGGCATTCCATGCGCACCAATCAGCTCATCATCGCACTCTTCCAACGCTTCTGCTGGCTCGACGAAGGGTTGCAGTCGCGGCTTCACGATCGCGGCTGGCCCGACATCAGCAGGCCGCAGTCGATGATCATGACCAACATCGCCAGCGGTATCGTGCGCCCGTCGGACATCGCACGCAACCTCGGCGTGTCGCGCCAGGCGATCCACAGCACGATCAACCAGATGGTCCGGCTCGGCGTCGTCCGGCTGGAGGTCGACCCGCGCGACCGCCGCCACATGATCGTGTCGCTCACCGAACTCGGCGCGCGGATGCGCCGCGACGCGCAGCGCGCGATGGACGCGCTCACCGGCCAGCTCGCCGAAAAGCTGGGGCAGGAGCGCTTCGACGCGCTGCTCGAGGCGCTCGAGGCCGACTGGGGCGACAATATCGAGCCCCAGCCCGACGCCGCCGGACGCGCCTGACCTCGACGTCCTAGCCCGCCAACGCCCCGGCGACCGCGACCAGCCGCGCCGCGGTCATGTCGACCAGCGACGCGGGCAGCGCATCCTTCAGCGCGCCGTCGGCGTCGAACGCCGCATGGGCGTTCGGCACCAGCACCTGTTCGGGAATCACCAGCGTCTGCACGGTCGAGAGGATCTGGCGCAGGTGCGCGAGCGCCCGCAGCCCGCCGAACGGACTGATCGACGCCGCCATCACCGCCGTCGCCTTGCCGCGATAGGCGGTCAGCGCGACGAGCCCCTCTTCGCCGGTCGGGCGCGACGCCCAGTCGATCGCGTTCTTGAGCAGCGGCGGTACCGACCCATTATATTCGGGCGACACGAACAACAGCCCGTCCTGCGCCGCGAACAGCTGCTTGAGGCGCAGCGCGTCGGGCGGAAAGGCCTCCGCCTCCAGCGCCGCCGAATAGAGCGGCAGGTCGAAGGTCGCGAGATCGACCTCGACCACCTCGGCGCCGTGCGCCGCGAGCCGGGCCGCGGCGAGCCGGGCGAGCGCACGGTTGAACGATCCGGCGCGCGTGCTGCCGGCGATGACTGCGATATGGGTCATGGTCCCTCCCGATCGAAATTGGTTAGTGTTCTAACCTTCAATCGGGGCGGGGGCAACCGCCGACGAACGGATCAGGCGCTGGCGTCCGACAGGATCGTCAGTTTCGCCGTCTCGTCGGCAAGGTTGGCGATGACGCGGCGCATCAGTGCCTGCAGCTGCGCGACCTCCTCGTCGCTCATCCCGCGCGTCGCGATCTGGTGCACCTCGGCGTTGATCGGCGCGAGCAGGATTTCCAGCTTCTTCGCGTGCGGGGTCAGATAGATGAAGGTCTTGCGCCGGTCCGCGTCGGTCTTGCGGCGCGTGATGAAGCCGGCCTTCTCCAGCCCTTTCAGCGCGACCACCGTCGTCGGCTCGCGCATTCCGACCCGCTCGCTCAACTCGCGCTGGGTGATGCCGTCCTCGCGCCACAGCTGGCGCAGGAAGCGCCACTGGCCCGACGATACGCCGTGCGACAGCGTGCCGCGTTCGAGCAGGCGCGAAAAGGAGCGAAAGGTGATGCGGGCGAGATAGCCGATGCTGTTTTCCGGATTGGTGAAATATTCGGCCGGATAGCGCAATGTCGGATTCGTCTTGGCCAATGCTCTTCCCCCGTCGGTCCGCCGGTCGCGCGGGCCCTGTCTGATCGAACGAACCTGAAACCGACCGTAGGGGCCTATGATTCGTCCGGCAATAGTTTCGGCGCGCCGGCAGGGTTGGACAGCGCCGCCGATCCGATATACTTAGTATCCTAAGTTCAAAGGATGGGCCATGCTAAAATTCGATCGGCTGACCGCGACCGCCGCGCCGCTCCCACTCGCCAATGTCGACACCGACATGGTCATACCGGCGCGTTACATGACGTCGCTCACCCGCGACGGGCTGGGCCGCCACCTGTTCCACGAACTGCGCTACCGCGACGACGGCGCCGAGCGCGATTCGTTCATCCTCAACCGCGGCCCGTGCCGGAACGCGCAGATATTGATCGCCGACCGCAATTTCGGCTGCGGCTCGTCGCGCGAGCATGCGGTGTGGGCGCTCACCGATTTCGGCATCCGCTGCGTCATCGCGCCCAGCTTCGGCGACATCTTCGCGAACAATGCGCGCAAGAACGGGCTGTTGCTGATCCGCCTTCCGGACGCGCTGTGCCAGCGGCTGCGGCGCGAGGTCGAACTGGCGCAGTTCGCGCCGATCACCGTCGACCTCGCCGAGCAGCGCATCGACCTCGCCTCCGGGGAATCGCTGGCCTTCACCGTCGATCCCGACGACCGGCGCACGCTGATGGAGGGGCTCGACGACATCGACCGCACGCTGCGCCACGCCGCCGCAATCGCCCGATTCGAATCCGCCCGCGAGGCGCGTTCGGTTGGGGATTCGTGAGTATTCCGGTTTCGACGGGGTTATCCCCATCTTCGTCATGCTGAACTTGTTTCAGCATCCATGCCCCCCGAAACAAGTTGGCAATCGTCCCGGTCCGGCACGGATCGTTCCCCGGCGAAAGCCCGGGTTCCACGCGGGGCGGCGCCCATCTGGACCCCGGCCTTCGCCGGGGAACAGGCCCTTGCCTGACCGATGGGCATATAGGCCAAACGCGATGAGGGTGGCGCAGCGAAGCTGAACGCCGGCGCACCGCTCAGCGCGGCGCGTCGAGGTCGTCGGGCGCGGCGATCGCGCCCGCCACCGCGCTCGCTGCCGCAAGCGCCGGGCTCATCAGGTGGGTGCGGCCGCCGCGCCCCTGGCGATTCTCGAAATTGCGGTTCGACGTCGCCGCGCAGCGCTCGCCGGGACGCAGCCGGTCGGGGTTCATCCCGACGCACATCGAGCAGCCCGGCTCGCGCCAGTCGAAGCCTGCGGCGCGGAACACGGCGTCGAGTCCTTCCGCCTCGGCCTGTCGCTTGACCAGCCCCGATCCGGGCACCGCCATCGCGCGGACGTGCGGCGCGACGCGGCGCCCGCGCAGCACCGCGGCGGCGGCACGCAGGTCCTCGATCCGGCTGTTGGTGCAGCTGCCGATGAACACGCGGTCGAGCCGTTGCCCGGCGATCGGCTGCCCGGGCGTCAGGTCCATATAAGCGAGCGCCCGCGCCGCGGCGGCGCGCGCCTCGGCGCTGGCGAAGCGCGCCGGGTCGGGGACGTGGCCGCCGATTCCGACCACCTGTGCCGGATTGGTGCCCCAGCTCACCATCGGACCGACGGCGGCGGCATCGACCCACAGCTCATGGTCGAAATGCGCGCCCTCGTCGCTCGCCAGCGCGCTCCAGCGCGCCAGCGCCGCGTCCCACGCCGCCTCCGCCGGCGCTGCCGGGCGCCCCTTCAGATAGGCATGGGTCGTCGCATCGGGCGCGATCAGCCCGGCGCGCGCGCCCATTTCGATGCTGAGGTTGCACAGCGTCATCCGCGCCTCCATCGACAACGCGCGGATCGCCGACCCGGCATATTCGATGACATGCCCGGTCGCGCCGTCGACCCCCAGCATCGCGAGCAGGTGGAGCGCGAGGTCCTTCGCGTGGACGTGCGGCGCCAGCACGCCGTCGACCGTGATCCGCATGTTGCGCGAGCGGCGCTGGCGGATCGTCTGCGTCGCGAGCACATGCTCGACCTCGCTCGTCCCGATGCCGAAAGCGAGCGCGCCGAAGGCCCCGTGGGTCGAGGTATGGCTGTCGCCGCACACGATCGTCATCCCCGGCTGCGAGCGTCCCTGTTCGGGGCCGACGACATGGACGATGCCGTTGCGCGGGTCGCCCATCGCGAACTGCTCGACGCCGAAGCGCGCGCAATTGTCGGAAAGCGCCTCGATCTGCGCGCGCGCCTGGCCGTCGGCGACCGCGGCGGGCCCGCCCGCCTGTCCTTCGGTCGGGACATTATGATCGGAAAGCGCGAGCGCCAGCGCGGGCCGCCGCACCGGCCGGCCGGCGGCGGCGAGCGCGGAGAAAGCCTGCGGCGAGGTCACCTCGTGCAGCAGGTGCAGGTCGATGTAGAGCAAGGTCTCGCCATCGTCCTCGGCGACGACGTGCGCGTCCCATATCTTGTCGTAGAGCGTGCGCGGCGCGATCATCGGCGGGTTGCCTTTCCGCGCCGGGCGCGCGCGGCGAAGCGACTCGGGCGCAGCGCGCGCCGAGCCGCCGCCATCCTTTCGTCGCCGCCTTTCGATTCTCGCACCGTCGCGCTCCCCCGACGCGCCTCCCGCCCGCCGGGCGGAGTCGCGCAAAATACTTAGATATCTAACTTGTAGCCAATCCACCCCCGATGTAGCAAGCGCTTTTCCGGGGATTTCCCCTTTTTCAGCCTGATAATACTTAGCACTTGAAGTATATTTTTCCTATGCTAATGGAGCCGTGGGACGTGAGGATCGCAGACCCGTCGGCGCCGGACACAGGCCGGGGTCGCATCGCGAGTGAAGAGGCAAAAAGCCCCCAGGACTCCCGTTCCACCAACGCAGCGGCCGTATGACGGTTCGCCGCGCAAATGCGCGGGCGGGCGCGTGCGTCCGCCCATCAGGGAGGACATGATGAAAACCGCATTTCTGTTTCTTTCGGTCGCCGCCGTCGCGCTGACGAGCGCGCCCGCCCACGCTCAGTCGGCCGACGAGGGCGCTTCGGGCGGCGGCTTCGGTGACATCGTCGTCACCGCGCAGCGCCGCAGCGAGAGCGTGCAGGACGTGCCGATCTCGATCTCCGCCTTCAACAGCGAGATGGTCGAATCGAGCGGCAGCACCAATATCACCAGCCTCAACGGCATCGCGCCCAACGTCGTGCTGCAAACGCAGGGGCTGGTCGCCAACGTGCCGATGATCTCGATCCGCGGCATGAGCACGGCGGACCCCGATCCCAACGCCGATCCCAAGGTCAGCACGATCATCGACGGCGTCTACATCCCCTTCGTGTCGAGCACGATGCTCGACCTGTTCGACGTCGAGCGCATCGAGGTGCTGAAGGGTCCGCAGGGCGTGCTGTTCGGCAAGAACAACCTGGCCGGCACGATCAACGTCATCACCGCGCGGCCGACCGACGATTTCGGCGGCGAGGCGCGCGTCACGCTCGGCTCGTTCGGGCTGAAGCAATTCCGCGGCAAGCTCAATTCGGGCCGTTTCGCCGACGACGCGCTGGCGGCCAAGGTCTCGGTCAATTTCCGCGACTATAACGGCTACGCCCGCAACGTGATCACCGGCAACCGCCTCAACGGCGCCAATGTGAAGTCGGTGCGCGGCGCGCTCAACTTCGACCGGGGCGGCGCTTTCGATTCGACGATCGTCGCCGACTGGCTGAAGCAGAAGACCACCGGTCCGGCGCCGCACGTCCTCGACAATGGCGATGCCAACTGGGATCTGCTGCCCGACGTCGTCAAGACCGACGTCCGCAAGGCGGCGGTGCTGTTCGATCCCTATGCCAACACCGAAACCTATGGCGGGTCGTGGACCTCGAACCTCGACGTCGGCTACGGCACGATCACCTCGGTGCTCGGCTATCGCCACCTGACCTATGTCACGCGCGGCGATTTCGACGGACTGATCGATCCCCGTCCGGCGCTCGATGTCATCCGCGATTTCTCCGGCGAATCGAAGAGCGGCGAGCTGCGCTATGTCTCACCGGCGGGCGAGCCGGTCGATTTCGTCGTCGGCCTCTATTACCAGACCGACAAGTGGCGGCAGTTCAATACGGTGTTCGCAACCCCCACGACGACGACGTTGGCGCAGCTGCACCAGAACACCGAAAGCTATGCGGTCTTCGCGCTGGTCAACGCGCATCCGGCCGACGGGCTGACGCTGTCCCTCGGCGGCCGTTTCAGCCATGACAGCAAGAAATACGACATCGCGACGCAGGTGCGCACGAACACCACCTCGGTCGGGAACCTGACCGGGGATGCCTATACCCAGGCGGTGATGCAGTCGCTGCTCAGCGGCGCGCAGCTTTCGTCCTTCGCGACCAGCCTCAAGGCGTCGTGGTCCGAATTCACCCCGCGCCTGACCGTCGAATATCGCGTTTCGCCGAGCGCGATGGTCTATGCCAACTATTCACAGGGCTACAAGGCAGGCGGCTTCAACTCGCGCGGCACGATCGCGGAGAATGTCGGCCCCTATAACCCCGAATATGTCAACGCCTTCGAAGTCGGCGCGAAGACCGACCTGTTCGACCGGCTGCTGCGCTTCAACGTCGCGGGCTTCGTCAACAACTACCGCGACCTTCAGGGGTCGGTGACGAAGATGGGCGCCGTCCGCGCGGAGAATATCACGACCAATATCGCCGCGGCGAAAATCTACGGCTTCGAGGTCGAGACGCTGCTGCGTCCGGCGGACGGCTTCACGATCGGGGCCAATCTCGCCTATCTCCACGCGCGCTATACCGATTTCTGCGCGGACACGAACGGCGTCTTCACCAACGGGGCGCCCGAACCCGGCCAGTGCGGTCCGGCGCAGCCGATCCTGATCAACGGCGTGCCCAACGGCACCTTCGCGGTCCCCACCGATTCGTCGGGCCTCGACCTCGCCAACGCGCCCAAGTGGAGCGGCAGCCTGGCGGTCGACTATGCGATCCCGATGTCGTTCGGCGAGATCAAGCTGCACAGCGACGCGCGCTATTCGTCGCGCTTCAACACCTGGGGCCGCAGCAACCTGCCCGGCTATTACCGCGACGAGGTCGTGCTGCTCAACGCGAGCGTCGCGGTCGCGGGCGAGGACGACCGGTGGAAGGTCACCCTCTACGGTTCGAACCTCACCGACCAGAAGGTGATTTCGGGCGCGACCAACGCCGGCGCGACCCCGATCTCGCAATTCTATCAGCCGCCGCGCGAATTCGGGGTCGACTTCGCGGTCAAATTCTGACGGCCATGTCCCGCGGCGCGAACCGGCGCCGCGGGATTTTCTGTTTCTGCAAAAGGACCTATACGGGAGAGTCTGATGACCTGGGATCTGGATCGCCGCACGTTCGTCGGCATGGGGGCGCTCGCCACCGCGGGGCTGGCGCTGCCGGCCTATGCGAAGAACGGCCGGAAGCTGAACGTCCTGATGATCGTCACCGACCAGGAACAGAGCATCGCCAGCTATCCCAGGGGGCTGCTCGAAAAGCTGCCCGCGCACCGCGAGCTGCTCGAACGCGGGATGCTGGTCGAAAACTACCACGTCCACACCACCCCCTGCACCCCGTCGCGCTCGACGATCTTCCAGGGGCACCACACCCAGCAGACGGGGCTGTTCCTCAACAGCGACAACGCTCCCTATCCGGTCGCGGCGGAGACGATGCCGACGCTCGGCCACATGATGCAGGCCGCGGGCTATTACACCAGCTACAAGGGCAAGTGGCACCTCAGCCGGATCAACTTCGACCGCAACTGGACGCGCATTCCGGGCGGCATCTATCCGACCACCGAGCATGCGATGGAGAAATACGGCTTCCACGACTACGGCTTCGACGGCGAGGAGGTCGGGCTGACCTGGGACGGCTATCGCGCCGACCGGTTCGTCGCCGGCGACGCGGCGCGCTCGATCTTCGACTATGCGCAGCGCGACAAGGCGGGCGGCAAGCCCTGGTTCCAGGTCGTCGGGCTCGTCAATCCGCACGACATCATGTTCTATGACGCGACCGGCAAGCAGGCCGAAAGCCGCCCCGATCCCAACATATTGGGCCCTCTGCGCCGCGAGCCGGGCGACCCGCTCTATGCGGTCGACAACAAGTTCGACCTGCCCGAAAGCTTCTACAAGGACGATCTGTCAGGCAAGCCCGAGGCGCATCGCGCGATCGTCCGCCTCAACGACCTCTTCTACGGCGCCATGCCCCACGACGACGAGGAAAGCTGGCACCGCTTCATCAACTATTATTACAACTGCCTGCGCGACGTCGACCGCAGCATCGGCCAGCTGCTCTGGGCGCTCAAGGAAAGCGGTCAGATCGACAACACGATCATCATCTACACCAGCGACCATGGCGAGCGCGCCGGCGCGCACGGGATGCGCCAGAAGGGCGCGACCATGTACCGCGAAGAGGTCAATATCCCGATGATCGTCGCCCACCCCGATTTCGCGGGCGGGCGCACGACACGCGGGCTGATGGGCGCGATCGACCTCGCCCCGACGCTGATGAGCCTCGCGGGGCTGTCGGCGGACGAGCAGAAGACGCGTTTCCCCCGCCTGCCCGGGCTCGACGTCTCGGGGCTGCTCGCGGCACCCACCGCACCGACCGAGCGCGACCGGCAGGGCCATCTCTTCAACTATGCGGTCGCCCATTATTGGGAGCCGACGTCGGTCGCGGCCGACCGCGCCGCCAACCTGCCGTCGGGCGAGCCCGATTACGGCAAGCGCTTCGATCTGTCGAAGCGCCGCCTGCACCGCGGCATCCACGACGGCCGCTACAAGTTCGCGCGCTATTTCGCGCCGGCGCATCACCACACGCCGACCGACTGGAAGACGCTGACCGCGATGAACGACCTCGAACTCTACGATACGAGCTCCGACCCCGGCGAGATGGTCAACCTCGCGAACGACCCGAAGCACAAGGCGACGGTGCTGCGGCTCAACAAGATGGTCAACGCGCTCGTCGCGCGCGAGGTCGGGGCCGACGACGGCCGCGAATATCCCGGGCCGACGGAGATGTACAACCAGCCCACCTGACCCCCGCACCCCTGCGATCGCTTCGGATCGGCGCCGGAATCGAGCGAATCCCGCTGGGCTTTGCCGGCGCCCGCCCGCAGCATCGCGAACGTGAGCGACAGCGGCGGCCATATCCATCTCGTCCTGCCCGACCCGGTCGAGCGCGCGGCCTGTTTCCGGCTGCTGGCGCGCGGCGCCAACCGCGTGGTGCGCAGCTTCGCCAGCGCCGACGCCTGGCTGGAGGCGCAGGACGGCGCGCGCGGCGGCATCCTGCTGCTGCGCTGGCGCCAGCCCGGCCCGACGAGCGGCGCCGCGCTGCTCGACCGGATCGCCGGGCGCGGCGACCTCATCGCCTTCGTCGCCGCCGAGCGGCTCAGCTTCGACGAGGCGCGCGCGATCCTGCGCGCGGGCGCGCGCGACCTGCTGCCCGCGCCGCTCGACCCGTGGCTCGTCCGCCGCACAGTGGAGGCGGCGCTCGACGAGTGGCGCGAACGCGAACGCGCCGCCGCGCGGCACCGCGAGGCCGCGGCCCGGCTCGCCGCGCTGACCCCGCGCGAGCGCGACATATTGGAGGCGGTCGCCGCCGGGCTCGGCAACAAGGCGATCGCGCGGCGCTTCGACCTCAGCCCGCGCACCGTCGAGGTGCACCGCGCCAGCATGATGCGCCGCGCCGGCGCCGCCAGCGTCGCCGAGTTGCTGCGGCTGCATTTCACCGTCGAGCAGGAGGGCGCGCGCGGCCGCAATCCGGTCCATTTCGGCGCAGGCGCGGCCGGCGGCGCCGCGCCCCGCCTATAAGGAGATCGAACGGCGGTCCGCCCTTGAGTTGGTCCCCATCGGCGTCGCCGTTCGTCTGCACGGGCCCAACCCCACCTGGACCGTGCGTCCCACGCGTGCCGGCGGAGGAGGTTCCACCTCCGCCGGCCGCAACCTAAAGCGGCGTGCCGTAAATCTGTATCACTCCCAATCGTTCGGATTCATGGCTCGATGCTCTACCCCGCCACCAGCGCGCGCTGCTCGGCGCGGCCCATCGCCAGCAGGATCGGATCCGACGCCTGCCGCTGCGCAAAGGCGGCCTTGCTCGTCAGCCCCTGCCAGCCGATGCCGATCAGCGCCTGCGCGATCGCGCCGCCCAGCGTGTCGCCGGGACCCGGCAGGATGACGACGTCGGGCGCATATTCCTTCACCGCCACCTGCACCGACAGCGCGAAATCATAGGGCGCGAGGATCTGGTGTCCGAAGCTGTAGTCCCACAGCATCGCCGGGTCGGCCGAGAAGCGCCGCCAGATATGCCCGCGCCCATCGACCAGCGGCAGCGCGGGCCGGCCGAACAGCGCCGCCGGCAGTTCGGCGCGCGCGCGTTCGGCGCTGCCCGCCATCAGCGGCGTGTGGAACGGCCCGTGCCCGGCGAGCCGCAGCGGGTCGCGGCCCGGCGTCGGCGGCGCCTCTGCCAGCAGCGCGGCGAGCCCGTCCTCGTTGCCCGCGAACACCAGCATCCCGGCAAGGTCGATCGACAGCGCCAGCGCATGCCCCGGCCGCGCGTCGATCGCGGCGGCGAGCGCGAGCAGCGTGTCGCGCAGCCCCGGCACCGGCCGCCAGTCCGCATCGACGATCTGGAGCAATATCTGCCCGCCCGGCCCGTGCGCCTGGCTGTTGAGCCCCATCGCATTGGCGATGCGGAAACCGTCGGCGACCGACACCGCGCCGCCGATCGCGAGCGCGCTGTACCAGCCCATCGAATTGCCGAGCGCCGCGACGACGTCGTAGCGCTCGCGGTCGATGCTCAGCCAGTCGAGCAGCGTCGCGGCATAGATCAGCGGCGCCGCGACATCGCCGCGCATGTGCGTCGCGACGCTGAAACGGTCGGCGCCGTCGAGTTCGCTCACCGTCGGCTGCCCGCGCGCGCGGCGCTGCGCGTCGAAATCGGCGATGAGGTCGGCGAAGCGTGCGCTGTGCAGCCGCGCGATGCTGCCCAGTTCGCCCTTGCCATAGGTGCCGCGCCCCGGCGCGACAACGATCGCGGTCTTCTTGTTCGCGGTCATCCTGCCCTCCGTTCGTGCTGAGCTTGTCGAAGCACCGTTCTTCTCTTTCTTCTCTCTTCGGTTCAAAACAAGGGCCGCCCTTCGACAAGCTCAGGGCGAACGGATTTGAGGATCAGTCTCTGGAAAGAAGCTCCCGCGCCGCCGCGACGATCGAGTCCCGGCTCGGCAGCGTCAGCGTCGCCGCCTTGCCCAGCGGGATGAAGCTGTCGTCGGCGGCGATCCGCGCGAGCCGCTTGCCCGGTGCGCGCTCGGCGAACAGCGCCATCAGCGCCTCGCTCTGCGATCCGGTGATCCGGCATTCGTCGACGATCAGCACCCGCTCCGCCGCGCCGATCGCGGCGAGCAGCGCGTCGGCGTCGAGCGGCGCCAGCCAGCGCAGGTCGATCACTCGCGCCGCGACGCCCTCGGCGGCGAGCAGCTTTTCCGCCTGCCGCGACAGATAATATCCGTTGCCATAGGTGACGATGGCCAGGTCGGTCCCGTCGCCATGCACCCCCGGCTCGCCCAGCCGGATCGGCGCGCCTTCGCCCGGCGCCTCGTAGACGCTGGTCCACAGCCCGTCGCCCTCCGCATGCAGGTCGCGGGTCATGTAGAGCGCGATCGGCTCGACGAACACCACCACCCGCTGCTCCTCGCGCGCCAGCCGCACGCATTCGCGCAGCATCGCCACCGCGTCGCGGCCGTTCGATGGCACCGCCAGGATCAGCCCCGGAATGTCGCGGAACACCGCCAGGCTGTTGTCGTTGTGGAAATGACCGCCGAACCCCTTCTGATAGCCGAGCCCGGCGATGCGGATCACCATCGGGTTCGCATATTGGCCGTTCGAGAAGAAGCTGAGCGTCGCCGCCTCGCCGCGGATCTGGTCCTCGGCATTATGGACATAGGCGAGAAACTGGATCTCGGGCATCGGCAGGAAATCATTGTGCGCCAGCCCGATCGCGAGGCCGAGGATCGCCTGTTCGTCGAGCAGGGTGTTGACGACGCGCGCCGAACCGAAGCGCTGGTGCAGCTTTGCGGTGACGTTGTAGACGCCGCCCTTCGGCCCGACGTCCTCGCCCGCGACGACGATCTCCTTGTGCGCGAGCATCAGGTCGGCGAGCGCCCACGACAGCAGCCGCGCCATGTGCATCGGCTTGTCCATCTGCGCGGCGTCGCCGCCGAACAGCGCCGCGCGATCCTCGGCCGACGGCGTGTTCGCCCGCGCGCGCGCGCGCCTCGGCGGGATCAGGCTTTCCATCACCCCGGCGGCGGTCGTGATCTTCGGCCGCCGGATCGCCGCTTCGGCCTGCCGCGCCAGCGTCGCGCCGATCTCCTCATAGGCCTCGGCGACCTCGGCGGCCGTCATCCAGCCGCGTTCGGTCATCAGCGCCGCGCCCGCCAGCAGCGGATCGCGCGCCTCGTCGGCCTCAATCAGCGCTTTCGGCAGATAGGCGCCCTGCACGTCCGACCCGGCATGGCCGTAAAGCCGCACCGTGCGCATGTGGAAGAACACCGGCTTGCGGGTGCGGCGCGCGAAGTCCGCCGCTTCCCTCGCCCCGGCGTAGGCCGAGACGAGGTCGCTGCCGTCGCACGCAATATAGTGCAGCCCCGCGCGCTGGCGGAACTGCGCCGCGATCCAGCCGTCAGGGGTGCGCGTCGAAATGCCGATGCCATTGTCCTCGCACAGGAAGATCAGCGGCAGCGGCGTCCGCTGATACGCCGCCCAGCCCGCGGTGTTGAACGCGCCCTGCGCGGTCGAATGGTTGGCGGAGGCGTCGCCGAAGCTCGCGAGCACCACCGCGTCGTCGGGCAGCGGCAGGCCGGTGCGCCCCAGCCGCCGCGCGATGCCGATCGAAAAGGCGGCGCCGACCGCCTTGGGCAGGTGCGATGCGATCGTCGAGGTCTGCGGCGGGATGGAAAGCGGCTTCGACCCGATCACCTTGTGCCGCCCGCCCGAAATCGGGTCCTCCGCCGACGCCGCGAAGCTCAGCAGCATGTCCCAGTCGGGGGTCTGCCCCGGGAGCTGGCGCGCGCGGTGGAGCTGGAAGGCGTTCGAGCGATAGTGGAGGAACGCCATGTCGGTGACGCGCAGCGCCGCCGCGACCGCGGCATTGCCCTCGTGCCCCGACGACCCGATCGTGTAGAAACCCTCGCCGCGCGCCTGCAGCGCGCGCGACAGCCGGTCCATCTGGCGGCTGGTGAGCTGCGACAGGAAGATGTCGGTCGCCTCGGCGCGCGACAGGCCGACGGCGCCGGGATCGGGGGCATCGGCGCGATCGGGCAGCGCGCCCGCCGCCAGCGCCGCGAGGAATTTTTCATGCACCGCCTGTGCCGCGTCCACGCCGATCCTCCTGCTGCGCCTTCGCCATCCGGTTACGCCTGCAACCATCGCCGCCTTTGCCGTGCGGTCCCCGGCGGCGCAAGCATCTCTTGCCTTGCCGCGCCGCCTCGCGCTACCACCTGTCGCGATGAGCGAGCGGCGCGGGGCCTGTTTTTTCCCATGATGGCATTGGCAATCGCCCAGGCGTCGGCGGCCGCCCGGCCCGCTGCCCAATCCGCTGCGGCGCCCGACCGGGGATGGCTGCTCGATCCCGAACTGATCGGTCCGGGCTTCGGCCAGACGATGGCGTCCGGCAGCATCCAGACCAGCATCCCGCCCCCGCCGCCGGTTCCCGAAACGCCCACATGGCTGTTGGCGATCGGCAGGGCGCTCGCCCGCTTCTTCGAATGGAGCGCGCCCGCCGGCACGCCTTTGCTGTGGATCGCGGTGGCGCTGCTTGCGCTGGTTCTCCTCTATCATTTCGTTCCCGCCTTCGCGCGCCTTGTCGATGCGCTGCGCCGCCGGCGCGGCGACGCGCCCGCGCCCGACCCGGTGGGGACGGCCGAGGCGGGCGCGGCGCGCGCGCTGCTGGCGGAGGCCGACGCGCTCGCCGCGGCGGGCCGCTATGCCGAGGCGGTCCACCTGCTGCTCTTCCGCAGCGTCGAGGACATCGCGGGCCGCCGTCCCGGCCTCGTCCGGCCCGCGACGACCTCGCGCGCGCTCGCGGGAGCGCGCGACCTGCCCGGCGCGGCGCGCGACGCCTTCGGGCGCATCGCCCGCGCGGTCGAGATCAGCCTGTTCGGCGGCCGGCCGATCGACGCCGCCGCGTGGGAGCAATGCCGCACCGCCTATGCCGAGCTGACCGTCCCGCGCGCCTGGGCGCGGACATGAGCGCGGCGCCGGATGCCGAAGGCGGCTTCGATCCGCGCCTGATCGCGGGGGTGGTGGCGATCGGCGTCGTCGCCTTCATCGCGCTGTGGGCGCTCGTTGCGCTCGGCCCCCAGCTTTCGAGCGGCAACGACGGCGGCGGCCACGCCCTGTCGCGCGCGGCGCCGGGCTATGCCGGGATCGTCGACCTGATCGAACGCGCGGGCGGCGAGGTCGAGCTGCGCCGCCAGCCCGGTCCGCGCACCGGCTATGCCGACCAGCCGCTGCTGATCCTGACCCCGACGCATCGCACCCGGCCGGACGAACTGCGCGCGCTCGCCGACCGGCAGGGCGGCCGGCTGCTCGTCATCCTGCCCAAGTGGCAGGCGATGCGTACGCCCGGGCAGGGCGGCAAGCCCGGCTGGGTCGCGCAGGCCTATCGCAGCGCGCCCTCTTCGCGCCTGGTCGAGGCGCTCGTCGGCCCGGTGCGCATCGATGCCTCGAAGGCGGGGCCGCGGGCGGTCGCCGCCGACGTCGCGGGGCGCCGCTTCACCGCGCATCTGCCGGACCGCGCGCAGACGGTCGCGGGCGATGCCCTCGAAACACTGGTCGCGGCCCCCGACGGCGGCGCGGTGCTGGCGCGCGCGACCGACCGCGACCTCTATATTCTTGCCGACCCCGACCTCGTCGACAATCTCGCCTTCGCCTCGCGCCAGAGGGCCGAGGGCGCGGCGCTGCTGATCGACGCGGTCGCCGAGGATGCCGACGCCGACGGCTTCGCCTTCGACCTGACGCTGAACGGCTTCGGCGGCCAGCGATCGCTGCTCCGCTTCGCCTTCGTGCCGCCCTTCATCGGCATCACCCTGTGCCTGATCGCAGCGGGGCTGCTCGCGCTGTGGCAGGCCTGGATGCGCTTCGGCCCGACGCTGCGCCCGCAGCGCGCGATCCCGGTGTCGAAGGCGGCGCTGATCGCGAACAGCGCCGACCTGATCCGCCAGGCGCGGCGCGAACTCGACGGCGCCGACGCCTATGTCCAGAGCCAGCGCCGCGCCATCGCGCGGCGGCTGCACGCGCCCCCCAGCCTCGACGCCGCGGCGACCGACGCCTGGATCGACCGCCGGATGCGCACCGACGGCCCGCGCTTCTCGGCCCTCGCGCGGCGCCTGCCGCTGGCGCGGAGCCGGCACGATTTCCTTGCAGACGCACAGGCGCTGCATGCCATCAGGAAGGATCTTCTCCGTGACAGCTAGTTCCATCGACAACGTCCGCGCCCTCGGGGCCGCGATCGAGGCAGAGGTCGCCAAGGCGGTGATCGGCCAGGCTGATCTGACGCGCATGGTGACGATCGCGCTGCTCGCGGGCGGCCACGTGCTGCTCGAAGGCCCGCCGGGCACCGCCAAGACGCTGCTCGCGCAGGCCTTCGCGCGCGCGGTCGGGCTCGATTTCGGGCGCATCCAGTTCACCCCCGACCTGATGCCGGGCGACATATTGGGCTCGAACCTGTTCAACTTCCAGACGTCGAGCTTCACGCTGACCAAGGGACCGATCTTCACCGAGTTGCTGCTCGCCGACGAGATCAACCGCACCCCGCCCAAGACGCAGGCGGCGCTGCTGGAGGCGATGCAGGAACGGCGTGTGACGCTGGGCGGCGAGCCGCACGCGCTCAGCCCGCGCTTCACCGTCCTCGCGACGCAGAACCCGATCGAGCAGCAGGGCGTCTATCCGCTGCCCGAGGCGCAGCTCGACCGCTTCCTGTTCAAGCTGGTCGTCGATTATCCCGACGCCCACGCCGAACGGCGCATCGTCACCGAGCATGGCGGCCGCTTCTGCAGCCCGGCGGTCGCCGATTTCGGGGTCGAGCGGATCGCCGACGCCGACGCCATCGCCGCCGCGATCGACGCCATCGCGACCGTCCGCCTCGCCGACGAGATCGTCGACTATATCGTCCGCCTGATCCGCGCGACGCGCGCCAGCCCCGACCTCGAATGCGGGGCGAGCCCGCGCGCCGCGACCCTGCTCGCGCGCGGGGCGTGCGCCGCGGCGGCGCTCGACGGGCGCGACTATGTGATCCCCGACGACGTCCAGCGCCTCGCGGCGGGGGTGCTGCGTCACCGCGTCATCCTGTCGGCGGCGGCCGAGATCGAGGGCCGCGACGTCGAACAGGTCGTCGCCGCGCTGCTCGAACGCGAAGAGGTGCCGCGGTGATCTACCCGACCCGCCGGGCCATCTATCTGCTGCTGCTCGGCGCCCCCGCGGCGCTGCTGCTCGGGCTGGCGCGGCCCGAGCTGTGGCTCGTTGCGCCGGGATGGATCGCGGTCATCCTTGCCTGCCTCGCGCTCGACGCGCTCGCCGGGCCGCATCCGCGCCGGCTGGCGCTCGACGCGCGGATTCCACATCAGGCGGGGGTCGGCGACCCGTTCGAGCTGGCCTTCACCGCAGCGGGCGGCGCGGTGCCGCCGCGCGCCGACATGGCGCTCGCGCTCGACGAGCGGTTGGCGCCCGGCGGCCGCATCGCCGCGACGATGCGCGCGGGCGGCGCGGGCGCGATGGGCGGGGCGCTGTCGGCGACGCTGACCCTCGCGGCGGCGCGGCGCGGGCCGGCGCCGGTCGAGGCGCTGTGGCTGCGCTGGACGGGGCCGCTCGGGCTCGCATGGAAACAGCGCCGCTTTCCGATCGGACACGTCATCGCAGTCGTCCCCAGCCTGCGCGCGGTGCGCGAGGAGGGGGCGCGGCTGTTCCGGCGCGGCGACTGGTTCGGGCTGCGCCGCCAACAGCTGCGCGGCGAGGGCAGCGAGTATGAGGCGCTCGCCGAATATCATCCGGGGATGGACCGCCGCGCAATCGACTGGACCGCCTCGGCGCGCCACGGCCGCCTGCTCGCGAAGGAATATCGCGTCGAGCGCGACAACCGGCTCGTCCTGGCGATCGACGCCGGGCGGACGATGGCGGAGCCGGCGGGCGGCATGCCGCGCGTCGACCGCGCGGTGTCGGCGGCGATGCTGCTCGCCTATGCGGGGCTGAAGCTCGGCGACCGGATCAGCCTCTTCTCCTTCGCCGCGCAGCCGCAGGCGCTGACCCCCGCCTACATGCACACGCGCGATTTCCCGGCACTGCAGCGCGCGGCGAGCCGCATCGACTATGCGCCGGTCGAAAGCAATTTCACCCTCGCACTGGCAACGCTGTCGGCCGGGCTCGACCGCCGCTCGCTGATCGTCCTATTCACCGAATTCACCGATGCGACCAGCGCCGACCTGATGATCCGCGCCGCCGGGCGGCTGGTGCGCAAACACCGGCTGCTGTGCGTCGTGCTGCGCGACGAGGAGCTGGAGAGCGAGGAGCGCCGCCGCCCCGAACAGGCGTCGGACGTCACCCGGTCGAACGTAGCCGCCGCGATGCTGCGCGACCGCCAGCGCGTCATCGCGCGGCTTCAGCGGCTGGGCGTCGAGGTGATCGAGGTGCCCGCCGACGCGATGGGCGCCAGCGTCGTCGAGGCCTATCTGGCGATCAAGCGCCAGGGCAGCCTGTGATGCCGCCCGCGATCCCGGCCCCCGAAGCGCTCGCCCGGCTCGACACGCCGAATTTCTCGACCAGCCGGTTCCGCGCCGAGCGCGAGACCGACTGGATCGCCTTCGAAACCCTGCTCGGCCGGCTCGAACGCAAGGGCGCGAAGGCGCTGACCAGCGACGAGCTGCTGCAACTGCCCTCGCTGTACCGCGCGACGCTGTCGTCGCTGTCGATCGCGCGCGCGACCAGCCTCGACCGCGCGCTGCTCGACTATCTCGAATCGCTGTCGATGCGCGGCTATTTCCTGATCTATGGCGTGCGCGAGACGCGCTGGAGCCGGGTGCGGCGCTTCTTCCGCACCGACTGGCCCGCCGCGGTGCGCGCGCTGTGGAAGGAGACGCTGATCGTCGCGCTCGTCATCCTGCTCGGCGCGCTGACCAGCTGGACGCTCGTCGCGCACAATCCCGAATGGTATTTCAATTTCGTGCCCGAAGAGATGGCGGGCGGGCGCGACCCGCGCGCCACGGCCGAATTCCTGCAAGCGACGCTCGGCCACGGCAAGGCGGCGGACGAACAGCAGAGCGGGCTGCACATCTTCGCGACCTATCTGTTCACGCACAACAGCCGCGTGTCGATCCTGTCCTTTGCGCTCGGCTTTGCCTTCGGCGTGCCGACGATGATGCTCGAATATTATCAGGGGATCGGGCTCGGCGCGATGCTCGCGCTGTTCGCGGGCAAGGGGCTGGGGGTCGATTTCGGCGGCTGGCTGTTCATCCACGGCACGACCGAGCTGTTCGCCGCCGCGCTCTCCGGCGCCGCCGGGCTGCGCATCGGCACCGCGATCCTCTTCCCCGGCGCGCGCGGCCGGCTGCAGGCGGCGTCGGAAGCGGGGCGCACCGCGGGCAAGGTGATGGTCGGGGTGATCCTCATGCTGCTCGCCGCCGGCCTGCTCGAAGGCTTCGGGCGGCAGCTCATCACCGACACGCTGCTGCGCTACGGCATCGGGACGGCGATGCTGCTCTTCTGGCTCGCCTATTACTACCTCCCGCGGCGAAAGGACGCCGCATGACCGCCGCCGCGCGCCCGCGGCGCGACAAGGTCCGCGCCTTCGTCACGCCCGAGGGCGTCGACCTCGAACTGCGGATCGCCAGCGCATCGCTGCGCTTCGGGGCGTTGCTGATCGACCTCATGCTGCTGCTCGCGGCGCTGGTCGCCTTCACGCTGCTCATGGTCTGGGCGGGCTTCGCTTCGAACTCCGACCTGATGATCAGCATCTGGCTGCTCGGCGCCTTCGTGCTGCGGACCTTCTGGTTCGTCGGCTTCGAACTGGGCCAGCGCGCCGCGACCCCCGGCAAGCGCGCGATGGGTATCCGCGTCGTCGCGCGCGACGGCGGGCGGCTGACCGCCGATGCGGTGATCGCCCGCAACCTGATGCGCGAGCTGGAGATTTTCCTGCCGCTGATGATGATCGGGTTCGGCGCGGCGGAGGACATGGTGTCGGGCTGGACCGCGCTGGCGGGGGTGCTGTGGTCGGCGACACTCAGCCTGTTCCTGCTGTTCAACCGCGACCGGATGCGGATGGGCGACCTGATCGCGGGCACCTGGGTGGTGATGGCGCAGCGCGCGAAGCTCGACCGCGACATGGCGGCGGGGGCGGAGGCGGGCGACGCCCTGCGCTTCACCGATGCCGAGCTCTCGGTCTATGGCATCTTCGAACTGCAGGAGCTCGAACGCGTGCTGCGCGGGCGCGACGCGCGGGTGATGCGCGAGGTCGCCGACACGATCCGGCACAAGATCGGCCGGCCGATCGCCGAAGAGGATGACGTCTTCCTGCTTTCCTATTATCGCCAGCTCAAGACCCGGCTCGAACGCAAATTGCTGTTCGGCAAGCGACGCGAGGATAAATATGCCAGCGACTGACACCCTCTCCCTTTCGACCAGCGAGACGCTCGCCCGCCGCCGTTCGGTGCGCGCCTTCACCGACCGGCCCGTCGACCGCGCGCTGCTCGCGCGGATCTTCGAGAGCGCGCAGCGCGCGCCGTCGGGCGGCAACCTCCAGCCGTGGCAGGCGACCGTCGTCACCGGAAAGCGCTGGCAGGCGGTGCAGGACGCGGTCGCGGCGCGTATCGCGATGGGACGCGAGGGGTTCCAGCCCGAATATGACATCTATCCCCGGGGGCTCACCGATCCGTGGGACAGCCGCCGCTTCGGCGTCGGCGAGGCGCTCTACGCCTCGCTCGGCATCGCGCGCGAGGACAAGGCGGGGCGGATCGCCCAGTTCCAGCAGAATTACCGCGGCTTCGGCGCGCCGGTGATGGTCTTCCTCCATTGCTCGCGGATCATGGGACCGCCGCAATGGGCCGACATGGGGATGTGGCTGCAATCGGTGATGCTGCTGCTCGTCGAGCACGGCCTAGCGAGCTGCCCGCAGGAATGCTGGGCGATGTATGGCGCGACCGTGCGCGCCGAACTGGGGCTGGACGACGGGCAGATATTATTCTGCGGGCTGGCGATCGGCCACGCCGACGAGGAGGCGCCGGTGAACCGCTGGCCGGTGCCGCGCGTTGGGCTGGACGAAGTCATCGACTGGCAGGGATTCGACGCATGAACCGCCCATCCATCCGCTTTCGTTCCGCCGCCGCCGCGACGCTGCTGCTCGCGGCCGCCGGCTGCACCGCGATCCCGGCGCCAGAGGCGCCGCCGCCCGCGCCCCCGCCGCCCGCCGCGGTGCCGCCGTCCCCTGCGGCGCCGCCGCCGGCCGCGGCGTGGGACGCACGCGCGCTCGACGGCGGCGCGTGGCGCTACGACGCCGGCAGCCGCACAGCCCGCTTCGTGCCCACCGGCGGCGCCGGCCCGCTGCTGACGATGGCGTGCAGCGGCGGCGCCATCCGCCTGACCGCCGGGCTCGACGGCCCGGTCGCGCTGCGCACCAGCGCGGGCACCGACCAGATCCGCTTCGACGGCGGCAGCGCGACGGTGCCGAACCGCGACATCCGCCTCGACCGCATCGCCTTCAGCCGCGGCCGCTTCGCGCTCGAAGGCGCCGGCCGCGCCCTGACCCTGCCGGTGCAGTCCGAAATCGGCCGCGTGATCGAGGATTGCCGATGAAGCGCGCTCGGAAATGATGCGCTATCCCCGCTTCCGTTCGTGCTCAGGGCAAACGGCGCATTAACGGCGCGCTGCTCCACGGCCTGTGGGGATTCGGGTTTCGGCATGTTCCCACATCCTTCGTCATGCTGAACTTGTTTCAGGGTGACGAATGGGAAAACCATCCCGGACCCGGATTCCCGCAGACCGTAAAGGGATTCATATATTAGGAGCCGTCCTTGCGAGCGCGAAGCCGTGCGGCAATCCGGAGCAGGCGGTAACCGCTCGTCGGCTCGTCATCCGCGCCGCCTGCCCCCGCGCTGACACGGCAAGGCAAACCGCCCCGCGCCCGCGCACCGTCTCAAAGCCGCAAAGGATACAAACCGGACCCACCGGTACGAGCTTTTTGTCGCTTTAAGCCCCCAGCCGCACCGTGCCGCCGCGAATCCAACCCCAGCGACACGGGCCCTGATATTCGCGCGCCGCGGGCACCGGCTTGCCGACGCCGCACATGTCCTTGTCGGTGCCCGGCGCGATGAAGACGACGCCGAACCAGGCATCGTCGTCGGTCGCCTCGCACAGCGACACCGGCGCGCCGCCAGCCAGCTTCGCCTTGACCGCGCGCGTCTCGCCCGGCGCCCAATAGACGTCGGTGCCGCCGTCCTTGACGCGGCTGACGCTCGAACAGGCGGGCAGACTCGGCCCTTCGGTGCCGACCATCACCGGCCGGCTGGCAATCGGGTCGCCGGCCACCGCCGGGGCATTGTCGGCGGGCGGCGGCGCCGGCTTGGAACAGCCGGCGACCGGCAGCGCGATCAGCGCCAGCGCGCACAGCATCGAACGGGGAGCATATGTCTGTCTCATGCCGCGAAATTAGCCGTCCTGCGGCGTCGGTGCAACGCCCCCCGGCGCCGCGGCAAGAGGCGCATTTTCGCTTGGGTTTTGCCCCCCCGGACCCTATATGATCGACATGATGGACACTGCAGAGACGAACGCGCCGGACCACGGCGGCAAGCATCCCAACACCAATGCCTATGGCGCCGATTCGATCAAGGTCCTCAAGGGCCTCGACGCGGTGCGCAAGCGGCCGGGCATGTATATCGGCGACACCGACGACGGGTCGGGCCTGCACCACATGGTGTTCGAGGTCAGCGACAACGCGATCGACGAGGCGCTGGCCGGGCATTGCGACCTCGTTCTCATCACGCTCAACAGCGACGGGTCGGTCAGCGTCGAGGACAATGGCCGCGGCATCCCGACCGGCATCCATCCGGAAGAAGGCGTATCGGCGGCCGAGGTCATCATGACCCAGCTCCACGCCGGCGGGAAGTTCGAGAATACCAGCGACGACAATGCCTACAAGGTGTCGGGCGGCCTGCACGGCGTCGGTGTCAGCGTCGTCAACGCGCTGTCCGAATGGCTCGAACTTACCATCTGGCGGGGCGGCGAGGAGCATTGGATGCGCTTCGAGCATGGCGACGCGGTCGCGCCGCTGGTCGTCCGCGGCCCCGCGCCGGCGGGCAAGAAGGGAACGCGCGTCACCTTCCAGGCCTCGACCGAGACGTTCAAGAACGTCACCGAGTTCGATTTCGAGAAGCTCGAACATCGCTACCGCGAACTCGCCTTCCTCAACTCGGGGGTCCGCATCAAGCTGGTCGATGCGCGCAGCACCGAGCATGTCGTCCACGACCTCTTCTACGAAGGTGGCATCGCGGCGTTCGTCAAATGGCTCGACCGCAACAAGACCGCGCTGCTTCCCGATCCGATCGCGATCACCTCCGAACGCGACGGCATCGGCATCGAGGTCGCGCTCGAATGGAACGACAGCTATTATGAAAATGTCCTCTGCTTTACTAACAACATCCCGCAACGCGACGGCGGCACCCACCTCGCCGCCTTCCGCGCCGCGCTGACGCGCACGCTCAACAATTATGGCGAGAAGTCGGGACTGCTCAAGAAGGAGAAGGTCAGCCTGACCGGCGACGACATGCGCGAGGGGCTGACCGCGATCGTCTCGGTCAAGCTGCCCGACCCCAAATTCTCGTCGCAGACCAAGGACAAGCTGGTCAGCAGCGAGGTGCGCCAGCCGCTCGAAAGCCTGATGGCCGACCGCATGACCGAATGGCTCGAGGAAAATCCGGGCCATGCCAAGGCGGTAATCCAGAAGGTCGTCGACGCCGCCGCCGCGCGCGAGGCGGCAAAGAAGGCGCGCGAGTTGACGCGGCGCAAGGGCGCGATGGACATCGCCAGCCTGCCCGGCAAGCTCGCCGACTGCCAGGAGCGCGATCCCGCGAAATGCGAGCTGTTCCTTGTCGAGGGCGACTCGGCGGGCGGGTCGGCCAAGCAGGGCCGCGACCGCCACGTCCAGGCGATCCTGCCGCTGAAGGGCAAGATTTTGAACGTCGAGCGCGCGCGCTTCGACCGTATCATCTCGTCGAAGGAAGTCGGGACGCTGATCCAGGCACTCGGCACCGGCATCCGCGACGAGTTCAACGTCGAGAAGCTGCGCTATCACAAGATCGTGATCATGACCGACGCCGACGTCGACGGCGCGCATATCCGCACGCTGCTCTTGACCTTCTTCTACCGCCAGATGCCGGAGATCATCGAGAACGGCCATCTCTACATCGCCCAGCCGCCGCTCTACAAGGTCGCGAAGGGGCGCAGCGAGGTCTATCTGAAGGACGACACCGCGCTCGAAAACTATCTGATCGACGCCGGCATCGACGCGCTGCTGCTCGAAACCGCAGGCGGAGCGCGCTCGGGCAAAGACCTGCGCGAGCTGATCGAGCACGGGCGGCGGTTGCGCGCGCTGATGCGCTACGTGCCGCGCACCCTCGACGCCGGCCTGATCGAGGCGCTCGCCTTCGCGGGCGCGCTCGATCCCGAGCTCGACGCCGCGGGCCGCCACAGCGCCGCCGAAACCGCCAGCCGCTGGCTGAACGCCGCCGAGCGCGCGCTGACCGGCGGCAACGAAGCGGTGTGGACGATCGCCGCGGTCGAGGGCGGCGGCTATACGCTCGAACGCCGCTGGCGCGGGGTCAGCGATCATCATGCGATTGACCCCGCCTTCCTCGCGAGCCAGGAGGCGCGCCGCCTCCACAAGCTCGCCGCCGAGCAGGTCGAAACCTATGCGCGCCCCGCCCGGCTGGTGAAGGCGGGCAGCGCCGCGGCCGAGGTCGAGGCGGGTCCCGACGACGAGGAGACGGAAGCCGCCCGGACGCCCGCCGCGCGCGCGACGCCGGTCACGCGCCCATCCGAACTGCTCGATGCGATCTTCGCGCACAGCCGCCGCGGGCTGGCGATCAGCCGCTACAAGGGGCTGGGCGAGATGAATGCCGAGCAATTGTGGGAAACCACGCTCGATCCCGCCAACCGCTCGCTACTGCGCGTCGAGGCCGAACAGGCCGACATCGCGCACGACATCTTCGAGCGGCTGATGGGCGACGAGGTCGAACCACGGCGCGATTTCATCCAGACCAACGCGCTGTCGGTCGCCAATCTCGACGTCTGACCGGTCCACCGCTGGCCGCGAATTCGAACCGATACGACGCCGGCCGCTTGCACCCCGCGGGCGCCGCTGCTTGATGCCGCCCACGTCAAAGGGGAAGGTCTGCATATGCGGCGTTCGATGGGATTGGCCCTGGCCTTGCTGTTGGCCCCGTCCTTGTGGTCGGCCGCGCCGGCGATCGCGCAGGATCAGGGTCCGGGCGAAGCCGACGCCGACGACGGCACCGAGATGGGCAGCGGCGTCGCCAGCTATTACAGCGACGAACTCGCCGGGAACCGCACCGCGAGCGGCGAACCCTTCGATCCCGACGAACTGACCGCCGCGCACCGCACCCTGCCCTTCGGCAGCAAGGTGCGCGTGACCAACATCGCCAACGGACAGAGCGTCGTCGTCCGCATCAACGATCGCGGCCCCTTCGGCCGCGGCCGCGTGATCGACGTCAGTCACGCCGCCGCGAAGGAGATCGGCATACACCGCTCCGGCACCGCGCGCGTCAACATGACCTTGCTCGACGACTGAGCGGTCGACCGGTCAGGCCGAACGGCCGATAAGCTCCTCCCCTCTCAGGGAGAGGCTGGTTTCAAAAAGACAGGCGCCGCCGACAGGATCCGAACATCGCTTTTCATCTATATATTTTCAATTTCCTGCAAATATTATAGATATGCGAAATCATATGATTCGCAGGAGAGACGGAAAATGACCGAACAGCACCGTCCCAAGGGACTTTCGAGCGCGGTCAGCTATCGGGACAGCAAGGCCGCCTTCCGCTGGCTCGAGGCGGCGTTCGGTTTCGAGCCGCTGTTCGTGCTGCTCGACGCCGACGGCAATCTCGCGCACAGCGAGATGGGCTATGGCGATTCGGTGGTGATGGTCGGCAACGAATGGTCGGACGATCACCGCAGTCCGAAATCGATCGGCGGCAAGAATACGCAGTCGGTGCATGTCCAGCTCGGCGCCGGCGAGGACATCGACGCGCATTGCGACCGCGCGCGCGCCGCGGGCGCCGACATCATCGCCGCGCCCGAGACGCAATTCTACGGCGATCGTACCTATCGCGTCAAAGACCCGGAGGGGCATATCTGGACCTTCGGCGTCACCGTCGAAGCCAAGACCGCGGAGGAATGGGACGCCGAGGGCGGTTTCACCACCAAGACGCGACTCGACGATTGAGCGCCGCGCTCGACCGCACCCTCGCCGCGCTCGCCGATCCGCAGCGCCGCCGCGCGGTCGAGTTGCTGCGCGAGCGGCCGCGCAGCGCCGGCGATCTCGCCGGCGCGCTCGGCCTCGCGCCGCCCGCGATGAGCCGCCATCTGCGCGCGCTCAAGGCCGGCGGGCTGGTCGAGGACGCGCATCCCGATTTCGACGCGCGCGTGCGCATCTATCGCCTGAAGGACGGCGCGACCGACGAACTCAAGGCCTGGCTCGCCGAGACCGAGGCGCGCTGGGCGCACCAGCTCGCGGCGTTCAAGACGCATGTCGCAGGACAAGGCGCATGAGCGGCGCGGCTGTTATCGTCGCGCTGCGCGTCGCCGCATCCCCGATGACGGCCTTCACCGCCTTCACCCGCGACATCGGCCGCTGGTGGACGAGCCACCCGCTCTTCTCGCTGACGCCGGAAGGCGACGGCGAACTGCGCTTCGATCCTCCCGGCCCCGGCGGCCGCCTCGTCACCCGCTTCACCGACGGCACCGAGTGGGAGATCGGGACGGTGCGGCACTGGTCGCCCGGCGGACGCCTCGCCTTCGGCTGGCGGCTGCCCAGCTTCGCGCCCGACCAGACCACCGAGGTCGAGGTGCGCTTCGAAGCGGTCGGCGCCGAGACGCGGGTAACGGTCGAGCATCGCGGATGGGACGGCATTCCGCAGCATCATGCCGCGCGGCACGGGTTCGAGCTGATGCTGTTCCAGCACCGGCTGGGCGAGCATTGGCGAAGATTGCTCAAGGAGTTGAGCGAACTTCTCTGAACCGGTGCTGGCTTTGGGGTGCGAAGCGGACGTTAAGCTTTGCCGCGCATAATCCACCATCAAGTCGAAACTGCGAGGTGCAAATTATGATCGCGGTCATTCTATTTGCGGTTCAAACGCTGCCAGCGCCCCCTCGCGAACTTCCAATAGCGCCTGTCGAGTGGCTGGATCGTTACGACCACTGTTTGCACGTGAATGCTGCGGCGGTGCTCGATGGACAAGCAGTACGAGATCAAACAGAAGCGGCCAGGCGGGCCGTAGTCAGATGTTGGCCGGTCCGTGCGAGCGCTCGCAGCAAAATCATTTCGCACCTTATGATGGACGGTCGTCATAATGACGGCAACAATAGCCAAGAGATTGCAGATCGGCTGTTGAACAATACTGCAAAAGCCTTCGCAGCGGATTTCAGCTTGCCTCTTTCCAAACTGGGACCGCTCGATTCCAAGTGAGATGCGGCCGCAATCGGTCGAAAGCGAAGATCGGTAGCGCGGCCGTCGGTCCGGGGGCTTGCCCCCCGCCGTCCGCGGCGCCACATCCGCTGCATGGCCCTGCCGCCCCCCTTCGCCGACTGGTTCGCTGCGCGCGGATGGCGGCTGCGCCGGCACCAAGCCGCCATGCTCGCGGCGGCGGAGCGCGGCGAGCATGCGCTGCTCGTCGCGGCGACCGGTGCGGGCAAGACGCTCGCGGGCTTCCTGCCCAGCCTGACCGACCTTGCGGGTCGTCCCAGCGACCGGCTGCACACGCTGTACGTCTCGCCGCTCAAGGCGCTCGCCGCCGATGTCGAGCGCAACCTGCTCGGCCCGATCGCCGCCATGGGCCTCGACATCAGCGTCGAGAGCCGCAGCGGCGACACCAGTTCGGACAGGAAGGCGCGGCAGCGCGCAAAGCCGCCGAACATATTGCTGACGACACCCGAATCGCTGTCGCTATTGCTCTCCTGGCCCGACAGCTTCGCGATGTTCGCCGATCTGAAGACGGTGGTGATCGACGAGATACACGCCTTTGCGCCCGGCAAGCGCGGCGACCTCCTGTCGCTCGCCATGGCGCGGCTCCAGCGGATCGCGCCTGGCCTGCGCCGCGTCGGCCTGTCGGCCACCATCGCCGACCCCGACGCCTATCGCGCCTGGCTGGCGCCCGACGCCGATGCCGGGGCGGTGACGCTGGTCGAGGGCGAGCCCGGGGCCGATCCCGACATCCGCATCCTGCTGCCCGAAGGCGCGGTGCCGTGGGCCGGCCATTCGGGGCGCTATGCGGTGCATCAGGTGATGGCGGAGATCGCGAAGAACCGCACGACGATCATCTTCTGCAACACGCGCGGGCTCGCCGAGCTGATCTTTCAGGAACTGTGGAAGGTCAACGACCTGTCGCTGCCGATCGCGATCCACCACGGCAGCCTCGACCGCGAGGCGCGCCAACGCGCCGAGACGGCGATGGCCGAGGGGCGGCTGCGCGCGCTCGTCGCGACCGCCAGCCTCGACCTCGGGCTCGACTGGGGCGACGTCGACTGCGTGATCCAGATGGGCGCGCCCAAGGGCTCGTCGCGGCTGCTCCAGCGCATCGGCCGCGCCAACCACCGGCTGGACGAGCCGAGCCGCGCGCTGATCGTGCCCGGCAACCGCTTCGAATATCTGGAGGCACGCGCCGCGCTCGATGCGGTCGCGGCGGGCGAGCGCGACGCCGACCGCTTCCGCCCCGGCGCGCTCGACGTGCTCGCGCAGCATGTGATGGCGCTCGCCTGCGCGGCGCCGTTCGATGAGGCCGAACTGCTTGCCGAGATTCGCACCGCGACGCCCTATCGCTGGGTCGATGCCGGGCTTTTCGCGCGCCTGCTCGGCTTCGTGCGCGACGGCGGCTATGCGCTCAAGAGCTATGACCGGTTCCGCCGCCTCGCCCCCGACGGGCCGGGGCGCTGGCGGGTCGCGCACCCCCGGCTCGCGGCGCAGCATCGACTCAACGCCGGGATCATCGTCGAGGCGCCGATGGCGGCGGTGCGGTTTCGGAACGGGCGGCGGCTGGGACAGGTCGAGGAATATTTCGCCAGCACGCTGACACCGGGCGACACCTTCGCCTTCGCCGGGCTCAGCCTGGAGGTGGAGGCGATCCGCGACACCGACCTGATCGTCCGCGCGACGACGCGCCCCGCGCGCATCCCCAGCTATATGGGCGCGCGGCTCGCCATCTCGACCCGCCTCGCTGACCGGGTGCGGGCGTTCCTCGCCGATCCGGCAAGCTGGCGGCGCTTTCCCGAAGACGTCCGCTTCTGGCTGGAGATGCAGGCGCTGCGGTCGGTGCTGCCACGTCCCGGCGAACTGCTCGTCGAGACCTTTCCGCACGAAGGCGCGCATTATCTCGTCTGCTATCCGTTCGAGGGGTGGAACGCGCACCAGTCTCTGGGGATGCTGCTGTCGAAGCGGATGGAGCGCGCGGGGCTGCAGCCGCTCGGCTTCGTCGCCTCCGACTATGCGATCGCGCTCTGGTCGCTGAGGCCGGTCACCGATCCCGAGGCATTGTTCGACGCGACGATCCTCGAAGGCGAATTCGTCGAGTGGGTCGAGACATCGCACCTGCTGAAACGCGCTTTCCGCGAGGTCGCGGTGATCGGCGGCCTCATCGAGCGTCAGCATCCGGGCAAGCGCAAGACGGGCAAGCAGGTGACTTTCTCGACCGACCTGATCTTCGACGTGCTCCGCAAGTACGAGCCCGACCATCTGCTGCTCGAGGCCGCCTGGGCCGATGCGCGCGAGCGGCTGACCGACGTCGCACGGCTCGGCGACCTGCTCGACCGCGCGGCCGGAACGATGGTGCACCAGCGGCTCGACCGCATCAGCCCGCTCGCAATCCCCGTCCTCGTCCTGATCGGCCGCGAGAATGTCGCCGCCGCCGATCTCGACGATGCGCTGCTCGGCGAACTCGCCGACACGCTCGCCGAGACGGCGATGGGGCCCTAGGGCCACACGAAAGGCGACTCCTCGTCCCGCTTGCCGCGGCGCCGCCGCAGGCGTAGACTGGTATCAAAAGAAGGATGCCGCCATGCAACACGCCGCCGCCCGCGCGCCGCTTTGGATCCTCCTGCTCGCCGCCCCCGTGCTGCTGGGATCGACCCCGCCGGGCGCGACGATCCCGACGGCGCCGATCGTGCCCGCGCCCCCGACCGACGGCATCGCCGACCCGGCGACGACTACGAGCGAGGTCACGCCCTTCATCCAGCCGTTCGACCTCGACGCGACGCGGCGCATGGCGGTCAACGTCATGGTCGGCGGGCAGGGGCCCTTTTCCTTCCTCGTCGATACCGGCGCCGAACGCACCGTGATCGCCAAGGAGCTTGCCGAGCGGCTCGGCCTGCTTCCCGGCGCGACGCTACGCCTCGCGACGATCGGCGGTTCGGCGACCGCGCAGAGCTATCGCGTCGCGGCGCTGCAGATGACCGACCTGCACATGAGTGGGTTCGAAGCCCCGGCCTTCGCCGGCCGCCATATCGGCGCCGCGGGGCTGATCGGCGTCGACATGCTCGAGGACCGCCGCGTCCTCATCGATTTCCGCAAGGAAAGCATGGCAATCCTCGAGACCCGGCGCCGGGCGCGGCCGATCATCCGCGACGACGATGCGATCGTCGTCACCGCGCGCAACCAGGCGGGGCGGCTGATCCTCGCCGACGCGCGGCTCGACGGCCACCGCGTCGACGTGATCGTCGATACGGGGGCGCAGACCAGCGTCGGCAACCTCGCCTTCCAGCGGCTCGTCGCCAACCGGAAGCAGAACCGCCTGCCCTTTCTTCCGGTGACGCTCAACGCGGTGACCGGCGAGCCGGTCGCGGCGATGCGCACGATCGTCCGCCGCATCTCGATCAACGGGATGGAGGTCAACGACCTGCCGGTCAGCTTCGCCGATTCGCAGGCGTTTCGCGCGCTCGATCTCGCGGAGCGTCCGGCGCTGCTGCTCGGCATGGACAGCCTGTCGCTGTTCGACCGGGTCGAGATCGATTTCCCGAACAAGCGCGTCGTCTTCGACCTGCCCGAACGCGCGAGCCGCGACCCGGCGCTGCGTTATGCCGCCGCGAGGATCGCTGCCGGGAGCTGATCGTCGCAGCCTGTCGCCCGGCGCTTGCCGCCGCCCCGCCGCCTTGCCATAGCCGCGCGATGGCGCCCGCCCCGCTCGCCCCATCGCCGTCCGCTCAACCGACGCTGGACTTCGCCGGCCACCGCTTTGCCGTGGCGGGCGACCGCGCGCTGTTCTGGGCGCGGCACGGCGCGCTGATCGTCGCCGACATGCACCTCGAAAAGGCGCGCTGGTATGCCGCGCGCGGCCAGCCGCTGCCGCCCTATGACAGCATCGACACGCTCGACCGACTCGCGCGGCTCGCCGCCGACACCGGGGCGCGGCAGATCTGGTGCCTCGGCGACAGCTTCCACGATCCGCAGGCGGCGCGCGCCGTCGCACCGGCGATCGCCCGGCGGCTCGCCCGCCACGCGGCACAGGCGCGGCTCGTCTGGGTGGCGGGGAATCACGACGGGCTGAGCGGCGACGCGTGGGGCGGCACCGTCGCCGACGAGCTGGTCGTCGACGGCATCGCGCTGCGCCACCAATGTCTGCCCGGCGAAACGCGGCCCGAGATTTCGGGGCATTTCCACCCCAAGCTGCGCCTCGCGCTGCGCGGCCGCAGCGTATCGCGCCCCTGCTTCGCCGCCGACGACCGGCGCCTTATGCTGCCGGCCTTCGGCAGCCTCACGGGCGGTCTCGACGTCCGCGACGCGGCGATCGTGGAGCAATTTTCCGGCCCCTATCGCGCGATGCTCGTCGCACAGGGACGGTTACTCGCTTTCCCGTGCCGCGACGCCGCCGGATATGACGCTACGGCATAGGGGACTTCCCCTAAATTCCGCCCGGCGTGCCCCGGCGCGGCTGTGGCGAAAAAGCATCACTCGTTGCAAAGAAACGCGCAAAAGCGCGAGCTTGACTGGAACGCGGAAGCGATCGGGCTATGATCGCGCGGCAACGAGAACAGAAATTCTCTGAGAGGAGTGCCCCAAATGAAATCATCTTCCCTTCTGTCTGCCCACCTGCTGCGCACGAGCGCGCTCGGCGTATCGCTGGCGGTCGCCGCGGTTGCCGTTCCCGCCTTCGCGCAGGACGCCGCGCCGCAGGATCAGGCGACGGCGGACGATAGCGGCGACGCACCGATCATCGTCACCGCGCAGGGCCGCGCGCAGCTGCTGTCCGACGTGCCGGTCGCCATCTCGGCGGTCAGCGCCGAGACGCTGCAGAACAGCGGCGCCAACGACATACGCCAGCTCAACCAGGTCGCCCCATCGCTGCTCGTTTCGTCGACCGGTTCGGAGGCCAACGGCTCGGCGCGCATCCGCGGCATCGGCACCGTCGGCGACAACCCCGGGCTCGAAAGCTCTGTTCCGGTGTTCATCGACGGCGTCTATCGTTCGCGCTCCGGCATCGGCCTCAACGAACTGGGCGAGATCGACCGGGTCGAGGTGCAGCGCGGGCCGCAGGGCACGCTGGGCGGCCGCAACTCGTCGGCGGGCCTGATCAGCATCTATTCGAAGAAACCCTCCTTCACCTTCGGCGCCAATGGCGAGGTCACCTACGGCAACCACGACTATTGGCGCCTCGGCGGCAGCGTCACCGGGCCGATCAGCGACACGCTCGCGGCGCGCATCGACGGCGTGTGGGTGAAGCGCGACGGTTTCTACAACGACGTCAACAACAACACGCAGATCAACAACCGCGACCGCTATTTCCTGCGCGGACAGTTGCTGTTCGAACCGACCGATGCGCTGTCGCTGCGCCTGATCGCGGACTACACCAACCGCGACGAGCGCTGCTGCGCCGCCATCTATGTCGACAACAGCGTCAATCCCTACATCGGCAACCTCAACAACCCGAGCCCGACGGGTGCCGCGACCGCGACGACCAACAACATCACGCGGGTGCTGATCGACCTGGGACAGCCCGCCGCGGCGCTGACCCCCGGCTACAACCGCGACATCTATGTCACCCCGGGCCGCAGCTATGCCGGCAAGACCAAGGATTACGGCTTCTCGGGCCAGATCGACTATGACTTCGGCGGCGCAACGCTGACGTCGATCACCGCCTATCGCGAATATCGCTCGGGACAGGCGGGCGACCTCGACTATGGCGCGGTCGACATCCTCTATCGCGCCGACGACAAGGACGCCTATCGCCAGTTCCACACTTTCACCCAGGAACTGCGGTTGCAGGGCGAAGCCTTCGACGGCAAGCTCGACTGGCTGATCGGCGGCTTCTACGCGAACGAAAAGCTGACGGTGCGCGACAATCTGCGCTTCGGCGACGATTACGGCCGCTTCGCCAACTGCCGCCTCGTTAGCGGCAGCGCGCTTGCGGGCCTCTATTCGCCGGGTCAGGCAGGCTGCGTCGCGGGGGGTATCGACAATCCGCTCGGGGTGGGCCGCAATACGATCCTCGGCGCCTCGGGCCCTTCGGGGGCGGATATCGTCGCTGCCTTCTCCGCGCTCGACGGCCTCAACGACCTCGGCTCGATCAACGACCGCTATCGGCAGAACGGAACGAACTGGGCGCTGTTCACGCACAATATCTTCCACATCACCGACACGCTCGATCTGACGCTCGGCCTGCGCTACACGCACGACAAGAAGAAATTCTCGGCCAGCTTCACCAACGACAACACGGTCTGTACGACGATACAAGGTCTCGTGCTCGACGACCTGACGAGCGCTACCAGCAATGCGACCGCCAAGGCGCTGGCGGGCGCGCTGATCGGTCTCGGCTGTCAGGGCAATGCTACCGCCGAGCTCAATGGCGTGTCGATCAGCGACCAGCGCAGCGAGGACAAGTTCACCGGCACCGCGATCCTGTCGTGGAAACCCACCGACGATCTGATGACCTATGCCAGCTATTCACGCGGCTACAAGGCGGGTGGTTTCAACCTCGACCGCTCGGCGCTGAAATCGCCGATCGTTCCGTTTGGCGGTCAGGCGGGCGCGCAGGCACTGGTCAGCGGCCTCCAGTTCGACCCCGAACTCGTCACCAGCTACGAACTCGGCGCCAAATATTCGGGCGGTCCGTTCAGTGCCGGGCTGACCCTGTTCCGCACCGACTTCAAGAACTTCCAGCTCAACACCTTCAACGGCTCGACCTATATCGTGCAGACGATCAACGGTTGCTCGGCCGATCTCGGCGGCGGCGACCGCGACCAGAGCAAGTTCACCGCGAACGGCGCCCCGCTTCCCGGCGCGCCCGCCAATACGAATCCCGCGGCGGCCGCGACCGGGGCCTGCGTCGCGGACGACGTGACCTGGGGCGTGCGCTCGCAGGGCTTCGAACTCGAAGCCTCGCTGATCCCGGCACGCAGCTTCCGCATGACCGCGGGGCTGACCTATGCCCGGACCAAGTATAACAAGAATCTGGTCGGCAACTCGTCGGGCACGCCGCTCGACCAGGCGCTTCGCAAGCTTCCCGGCGACAATATGTCCAACGCGCCCGAACTGGTCGCGACCGGCAGCATCGCCTGGACGCCCGACATCGGCAGCAGCGGGCTGACCGGGCTCGTCTACGTCGATGGCCGCATGACCAGCGACTACAACACCGGCTCCGACCTCTTCCCGCAGAAGGAACAGGACGGCTATGCCATCTTCAACGCGCGCCTCGGCGTGCGTGGCCCCGACGAGAAATGGGGCATCGAGTTGTGGGCGCAGAATATCTTCAACAAGCAATATTCGCAGGTCGCCTTCAACTCGCCGTTCCAGGAAGGTGCGACGACGGCCGATTTCGCCGATCCGCAATATCCGGGCGGCCGCCAGATCTTCTCGATGTTCCTCGCCGAACCGAGGACCTATGGCGTGACGCTGCGCGGCAAGTTCTGAGCCGCAAGGGGGTCGGGGCGGCCGCGGCCGCCCCGATTGGAAAAGGCGGGGCCGGCGCGCCCCGCCTTTTTCTTTTTGTCAAACTGGCATTCGTGGCAGCTGTGGCAGAAAAGACGCGCCCGCGGCGCAAAACCGCTACGGAAACGGGCGGCCTCTGGTCGCTCCACGCCATTTTGATATGCTCCTTCCTCGCAGAATGAAAAGATATTGCGAGAGGAGGACCACCGATGAAAGCCAAGCGTTTTTCCGCGTCCCACCTGCTTCATACCAGCGCGCTAGGGGTATCGCTGGCGGTCGCCTTCGCCGCGACTCCGGCGCTCGCGCAGGCGCGCGGCGGCGAGGGATATGAGGATCCCGATTCGATCATCGTCACCGCGACGCGGCGCAGCGAGATGCTGTCCGACGTGCCGATTGCCGTATCGGCCGTGACCGGTGAGACGCTGGAAAAGACCGGCGCAACCGACGTGCGCGCGCTGGGGCAGGTCGCGCCGTCGCTGCTCGTGTCGGGCGCGACGAGCGAGGTCAATTTCACCGCGCGCATCCGCGGCATCGGTACGGTCGGCGAAAATCCCGGGCTCGAAAGCTCGGTCGGCCTGTTCATCGACGGCGTCTATCGCAGCCGCACCGGCGTCGGCCTGTCCGAACTGGGCGACATCGAACGCGTCGAGGTGCTGCGCGGGCCGCAGGGCACGCTGTTCGGCCGCAACTCGACCGCCGGGCTGATCAACATCGTCACCAAGGGGCCCGAACTCGGCCATTTCGGCGGCAAGGGGTCGGTCAGCTACGGCAATTATGATTACTGGCGCATCGACGGGTCGCTGAACGCGCCGCTCGGCGACAAGGCGGCGCTGCGTCTCGACGGCGTGTGGCAGAAGCGCGACGGCTTCATCAGGAATGCGACGCCCGGCGAACCCGACATCAACGACCGCGACCGCTGGCTGGTGCGCGGGCAGATGCTGTTCGAACCGAGCGACAGCATCAGGCTGCGCCTGATCGCCGATTACAGCGAGCGCGACGAGAATTGCTGCGGTGGCGTGCTGCTCGGCCCGGTGCGCGGCCTGACGCGCGGCGCCGACGGCTTTCCGGTCGCCGGACCCAACACGCTGCTGCCGCTGCTCCAGCTTCTCGGCGCCAACCATCAGGTGCCGCCCCCGGGAGAGAGCTTCATCCGCACCCAGGCGACCACCCCCGGCATCACCTATCGCTCCGACACCAAGGACTGGGGCGTTTCGGGCGAGTTGACGTGGGAGCTCGGCCCGGCGACGCTGACCTCGATCACCGCCTATCGCGACTACAAGAATGCGCAGGGGCAGGACGCCGACTTCAACGCGCTCGACATCCTGCACCGCACCGACCTCGACCGCCGCTTCCGCCTGTTCACGCAGGAACTGCGGTTGCAGGGCGATGCGCTCGACGGGCGGCTCGACTGGCTGATCGGCGGCTATTTCGCCAACGAGAAGCTCGATGTCGACGACGACATCGTCTATGGGGCCGATTACGAGCGCTTCGCCAACTGCCTTGCGGCGGTGACGCTCGCGCCGACGCTGGTCAATCCCGCCTCGGCCACCTGCTCGAACCTGCCCGCGACCTCCTTCCCCGGCTTCCAGGGGATCGCGGCGCTGCTCAACGCGCCGCGCCTCAACGGCACGGGCGCCGCCGATCCGAGCTTTCACCAGCGCAGCACCAACTATGCGCTGTTCACCCACAACAGCTTCGATCTCGTCGAGGACCGGCTGACGCTGACGATCGGCGCGCGCTACACGCACGAAAAGAAGACGCTGGCCGGCGACGCCAATTTCACCAACACGCTGTGCCCGGCGATCGTCAATTCGTCGCTGCAGGCGCTTGCGAGCCTCGCCTGCGTCATCAACGGCACCGCGCCCGACCTCGTCAAGGGCGCGCCGGGCACGCGCTTCAGCGATAGCCAGTGGACGGGCACCGCGGTGCTGAGCTGGAAACCGACGCCCGACCTGCTCGTCTATGGCTCGGCGTCGAAGGGGTACAAGGCCGGGGGCTTCAACCTCGACTTCTCGGCGCTCGACCGGCCGTGCAGCACCACCGCGGGGTCGCCGGCGCAGAACGCCGCCTGCACCGCGCTGCTCGCGCTTCCCGCCAACACCCCGGCCAATGGGCGACCCGAGGCGAGCGACCTGCAGTTCGCGAGCGAAAAGGTCGACGCCTACGAACTCGGCATCAAGTGGGACGGGCCGGGGATCGACGTCAATATTGCCGCCTTCTGGCAGGAATACAGCAATTACCAGCTCAACACCTACAATGGCGTCAATTTCGAGGTGACGAACATCCAGGCGTGCAAGGACGACCTCGGCACCGGCCCGACCGACAACAGCGCCCTTACCGGCGGCTGCGCGGCCGACCGGCTGAAACCCGGCGTCGTTGCCAAGGGGCTGGAGATCGAGACCTTCCTGCGCCCCGCGCGCTATCTGTCGGTCAACATGGGGCTGACCTATGTCGACACCCTCTATCGCCGCAATCTCGTCGGCACCGGGGGCCGGCCGCTGTCGCCGGTGCTGTTCCAGCTTCCCGGCCGCGGCGTGTCGAACGCCGCCAAATATGTCGCGACCGCGAGGATCAGCTGGACGCCGCCGATCGGCGGGTCGGGGATGAGCGCGCTCTTCTATCTCGACACGCGCCTGCAAAGCGACACCAACACCGGCTCCGACCTCGACGTCGAGAAGATCCAGGACGGCTTCGCGGTCGTCAACGGCCGCGTCGGCCTCTACGGTCCCGACCGGCGCTGGGGAATCGAACTGTGGGGGCAGAATCTGCTCAACAAGCGCTACTACCAGATCGGGGCCGACATGCCGTTGCAGGGCAGCGGCACCTTCCGATCGGTCGCGGCACCCGCGTCGCTCGGCTTCCCGGAGACGGCGAGCCAGCTTTTCGTCGGCTTCCCCGGCGAACCGCGCACCTATGGCGTGACGCTGCGCGGCCAGTTCTGATCCGGCGCAATCGCGCTTCAACCGCCCGTGCGCCATCCCGCGCGCGGGCGGTTTTCTTTTGCTTTTCGCCTGTCCTTGCATAGGCTTGCGCGATGTTCGCGATCGACTCCCTGCTCGTCAAAATCGCCCTGATCGGCGTCATCGGTATCGGCGCGCAATGGGTCGCCTGGCGGACGGGACGGCCCGCGATCGCGCTCATGCTGCTCGCCGGCATCGTCGCCGGTCCGGTGCTGGGCCTGATCGACCCGGCAAAGGATTTCGGGGCGCTGCGCGAACCGATCATCAAGCTCGCGGTGGCCGTCATCCTGTTCGAGGGCGGGCTCAGCCTGAAATTCCGCGAACTGCGCCATGCCGGCGTCGCGGTGTTCATGCTCGTCTTCGTCGGCGTGCCGGTCGGCTGGGCGCTCGGCACCGCGGCCGCCTATTATGGCGCGGGGCTGCCGTTCGAGCTGGCGGCGCTGTTCGGCGGCATCATGGTCGTCACCGGCCCGACGGTCATCGTTCCGCTGCTGCGCACGCTCAACATCACGCCGCGCGTCAAGCACATGCTGAAATGGGAAGCGATCGTGAACGACCCGATCGGCGCGCTGCTCGCGGTCGGCATCTATTCCTACATCATCCACGGCGGCAGCGACGCGAACGGCGTCGGCATCGTCACCGACGTCGTCGCCGCCAGCCTGCTCGCGATGCTGATCGGCGGCGCCGCGGCCTTCGCGCTGACCGCAGCCTTCGTGCGCGGCTGGGTGCCCGAATATCTGAAGGCGCCAGTGCTGCTGACGACGGTGATCGCGGTCTTCGTCCTCTCCGACCTCATCATGCACGAGACGGGACTGATCACCGTCACGGTAATGGGGGTGGTGATGGCGAACCGCGAGACCGATTCGAGCCATATGCTGATGCGCTTCAAGGAGGATCTGACCGTCCTCCTCGTCTCGGGCGTGTTCATCATCCTGTCCGCCACACTCGACTGGACCGTCGTCCAGAATTTCCAGCTCCGCTTCCTGCTCTTCCTCGTCCTGCTGCTCTTCGTGGTGCGGCCGCTGACGATCATGACCGCGCTGCTCTTCACCCGCATCCCCTTGCGCGAGCGCCTGTTCGTCGCCTGGATCGCACCGCGCGGCATCGTCGCCGCCGCCGTGACCGGCCTGTTCGCGCTACGCCTGTCGGATTATGGGGTGCCGGGCGCGGAGGCGCTGGTGCCGCTGTCCTTTGCGGTGGTCATCGCGACGATCTTCGCGCACGGTTTCACCGCCGCGCCCTTCGCGCGCTGGCTGGGGCTCGACCGCGGCAAGGGCGACGGGGTGCTGCTCGTCGGCGCCAACGGCTGGACGATCGCCTTCGCCGAGTTCGTCAAGGCACAGGGCCGCGCGGTGCTGGTCGCCGACACCAGCCAGCTCGCGCTGCGCCGCGCGCGGCACGCCGACCTGCCCGTCTATCACGGCGATATCTTGGACGAGACGCACGACGACCATCTCGACATGGGCCGCTATCAGCAGCTGATCGCCGCGACCGACAACGACGCCTATAACGCGCTGGTGTGCAGCGAGCTGGCGCCCGAGGTCGGCCACGACCGGGTCAGCCGGGTGATCGCCGAAGCGCCGCAGGGCAGCCGGCGGCGCGGGCGCGTCCTGACGCTCGCGGGCACGCCGATCGAGACGCAGCTCGACCGGCTGCAGGCGGGCTGGACCTTCGGCCGCACCCGGATCACCGAGAAATTCCCCTATGCCGATTTCGTCGCGCGGATGAAGGCGTCGGGCGGCGACAGCCTGATGGTCGCGCGGCCGTCGGGCGACCTCGCCGTCTTTTCCGCCCAGCACCGGCCGCCGGTCGAGCCAGGCGACACGATCTGGACCTTCGTCCCGCCCGACGACCCGCGCACGCGGATCGAGGCGCGCGAGGCGGCTCCCGGAACCGGTCCCTGAATTAGACTCTGATGACTTTGGATTGACCCACTTCGTCATTGCGAGCGGAGCGAAGCAATCCAGGGCGGCCTGCGCACACTCTGGATGCCGCGCGGCTTCGCCGCTCGCAATGACGAGGCCGTCTGATGTCATCATGGTCCAGCTTAGCGCGCCCGCGCCGCCTGGTGCGCGATGTCGGTCATCAGCTTGCGGAACAGCACCGCCCCCGCGGTGCCCGACGATTTGAGCGCGCGCTCGCAATCGAGCAGCCGCGTCATCAGCCGCGCGACACGCAGCGAATCCCAGATGTGGAGCTGCGCCGTCACCGCATCGCGCTCCTTCCAGAAGACGCCGCTGCTCCGCGCCGACACCACCGTCGCCGGATGTGCGCCCGCATCGACCTCGGCGCGCAGCCGCGCGAGCTGTATTGCACGGATGCCGAGCGCGCGGATGATGCGGATTTCGGCGACGCCGATCGCCGCCGCCTTCGCCAGCATGTCGGGCAGGTCGCGCACCTTGCCGCCGAGCGCGACGTTGATGCACGCGCTGACGTCCTCCTCGTGCGTCGCGGCGCCCAGCGCGGCGATGTCGGCCGCCGTCACCTGCCGCTGCCGGTCGGGCGCGGCGTCGAGGTAGAGCGCGATCTTCTCGATCTCGCGCCGCATCAGCGCCTGGTCGCCCGACACGAGATCGACGAGCAGCTGCGCATCGGCGTTGGACAGGCGCAACCCCTGATCCTGCGCCGCGTCCATCGCGATGCCGACCAGCGCGCGCCGGTCGGGCTGGTAGCAGATGGCGGCGACCGCCCCCGCCGCGCCCTCGACCAGCTTGACGAGCTTCGAACGCGCGCTCACCGACGCGCCGGTCGCGATCACCGGGTTGATCACGGTGTCGGCGGCGAGCAGCGCCTCGACCGCCGACAGGCAATCGTCGCCGCTGCCCGCGATCTCCAGCCGGATCACCCGCGCCGGCGAAAAGAGCGACATCGACGCCGCCTCGGCGGCGAGCAGCGCCGCATCCTGCGACAGCTGCGGCGAAGCGAGGTCGAGCCGCTCGGCCTCCGCCCCCGCGAGCCCGACGAGATGCGCGGCGACCGCGCCCATCGTCGCCTCGTCGGGACCGGTGAGCAGGACGAAGCGGACCGCGGGATCGAGGCGCGTCTGGCGTTCGAGGTCGGCGGGCTTGAGCGGCTTCATCGCCGCTCAGCGCGCCGGCGGGGGTGCCGGGGCAGCCGCGGCCTGCCCGCCGCCGCGGCTCGCGAACACCGCGACACGCGCGACGATCTGGTCGGCGATGCCCTGCGCGAGCCGTTCGAGGGTCGAGGATTCGGCGGCGATCGTCGCATATTCGCTGCCGACGACGTCGATCCCCGCGTCGGCCGCGGCGGTCGCGTCGAGCAGCACCTCGCCCGACCCCGCATCGACGAGCTGGTAGCGCGCGCGCAGCGTCCGCCGCTCGCGCGTAACCGCATCGTCCGAGCGGACGCCGAAGCCGGTGATCGAATCCTCGAGCCGCACGTCGAGCCGCAGCCGCGCGCCCGCGCCCTGCCCCGCCTGCGTCGGCTGGAGCCGGTCGCGCAGCGCGTTGCGGACGAGCCAGCCCGAATGCCCCTCGATCGGCGCGACATCGACATCGGCGAGCGTCCGCGCCACCGCGCCCTGGCTGCCGTTCGCATAGAGCGGGCGCAGTCCGCAGCCGCCGAGCAACAGCGAGGCGGCGACGAGCGAGAAGGTCAGGAGGCTACGCATCGGGGGAATAATGACCGCAATCCCTGTTCGTGTCGAGCCCGTCGACCGCCAGCAGGGGGCCTCCGACCGAAGTCGATGCAAGGTAGCGGCCCTTTCGCATTCAACGAAGCCGGAGAGTCGGCAACATCCATCTTCAGGGAACGATATTCACCAGCCGATCGGGGACGACGATCACCTTTTTCGGCGATGCGCCGCCGAGCAGGTCGGCGATGCGCGGCCGCGCCAGCGCCGCGGCCTCCGCCGCCTCCTTGTCCGCGCCCTTGGCCAGCGTCATCGTATCGCGCAGCTTGCCGGCGATCTGGATCGCGATCGTCACCTCGTCGTCGACGAGCAGCGCCGGATCGGCGGCCGGCCATGCCGCGTCGGCGACCATCGCGGCGCTGCGCCGGCTGTCGGGAAGCGCCGCCCACGCCTCTTCGGCAAGGTGCGGCATCATCGGCGCGACGAGCAGGATCAGCGTCCGGCACGCCTCGCCGCGGGTCGCCGAGGGCTTCGCCTTCTCGATCTCGTTGGCGAGCGCGTGGATCTTCGCCACCGCCTTGTTGAAGCCGAGCGCCTCGATGTCGGCGGCGACCCCGGCGATCGCCTGGTGCAGCTTGCGCGCGAGCGCCTTGTCGTCGCCGCCGTCGCCGACGGCCTCGGTCTCGCCGAAGATCCGCCACAAACGCTGCACGAAGCGCCACGCGCCCTCGATCCCCGCCTCGCTCCACGGCAGGTCGCGCTCGGGCGGGCTGTCGGAGAGCATGAACCAGCGCGCCGCGTCGGCGCCATATTGGTCGAGGATGGCGTCGGGATCGACGACATTCTTCTTCGACTTCGACATCTTGATGACGCGGCCGACCGCGACCGGCGCGCCGTCTGCGTCGAGCGTCGCGCCGTCGGCGGTGCGCGTCACCTCGTCGGGGGTGAAATAGAGTGGGGGCATCCCCTCGCCCTGCGCCCGGCTATAGGTTTCGTGCGTGACCATGCCCTGCGTGAACAGGCTCGCGAACGGCTCCTTGATCTCGACCATCCCCAGCCGTTCGAGCGCGCGCGTCCAGAAGCGCGCATAGAGCAGGTGGAGGATCGCATGCTCGATGCCGCCGATATACTGGTCGACCGGCAACCAGCGGCGGATGACCTCCGGGTCGAACGGCCGATCCGCCGGTGCGCTCGCAAAGCGCAGAAAATACCAGGAGGAATCGACGAAGGTGTCGAGCGTGTCGGTCTCACGCTCGGCGGCGCCGCCGCACGACGGGCAGGCGACATGCTTCCACGTCGGGTGGCGCAGCAGCGGATTGCCGGGGACCGAGAAATCGACGTCCTCGGGCAGCACGACGGGAAGCTGGTCCCTGGGCACCGGCACCGTGCCGCACGCTGGACAGTGGATGAAGGGGATCGGCGTTCCCCAATAGCGCTGGCGCGACACGCCCCAGTCGCGCAGGCGCCACACGGTCGTGCCCTTGCCCCAGCCTTCATGCTCGGCGCGCGCGATGATCGCGGCCTTCGCCTCGTCGACGGTCATGTCGTCGAGGAAATGGCTGTTCACCAGCCTGCCGGGGCCGGTGTAGGCCTCGTCGCCGGCAAAGACCTGTTCGGTCTCGTCGCCGTCGGCGATCACGCGGTGGACCGGCAGGCAATATTTGCGCGCAAAATCGAGGTCGCGCTGGTCGTGCGCCGGGCAGCCGAAGATCGCACCGGTGCCATAGTCCATCAGCACATAGTTCACGACCCACACCGGCAGATGCCAGTCGGGGTCGAGCGGATGCTGGACCGATACACCAGTGTCGAAGCCCATCTTGTCCGCGGTTTCGAGCTGTTCGGCCGAGGTGCCCTGGCGCCGGCATTCGGCGATGAAGGCCGCGAGTTCGGGCGAATCCTTGGCGAGGCGCTCGGCGAGCGGATGGTCGGGCGCGATCGCCGCGAAGCTCGCGCCGTACAGCGTGTCGGGGCGCGTCGTGAAGACGTCGAACCCCGGCGCGCCGCCCGCGAGGCGGAACGAGAATTCCAGCCCCTGCGACTTGCCGATCCAGTTCTCCTGCATCAGCCGCACCTTGTCGGGCCAATGGTCGAGGCTCTTGAGCCCGTCGAGCAGATCGTCGGCAAAGGCGGTGATCTTCAGGAACCACTGCGACAGCTTCTTCTTCTCGACCGGCGCGCCCGACCGCCAGCCGCGCCCGTCGATCACCTGCTCGTTGGCGAGCACGGTCATGTCGACCGGGTCCCAGTTGACGTAGCTTTCCTTACGCGTGACCAGCCCCGCGGCGAACAGATCGAGGAACAGCGCCTGTTCCTGCCCGTAATAGTCGGGCTCGCAGGTCGCGAGCTCACGGCTCCAGTCGATCGCGAGGCCGAGGCGCTTCAACTGCGCGCGCATCGCGGCGATATTGTCGCGCGTCCAGCCGCCGGGGTGGACCCCCTTTTCCATCGCCGCATTCTCGGCCGGCATGCCGAAGGCGTCCCAGCCCATCGGGTGGAGCACCGCGTGCCCGGTCATCCGTTTGAAGCGCGCGAGCACATCGCCCATCGCATAGTTGCGGACGTGCCCCATATGGATGCGCCCCGACGGATAGGGGAACATCTCGAGGATATAGGCTTTCGGCTTGTCGCCGCTATCGTCGGTGGCAAAGCTGTTCGCGGCCTCCCACGCCGCCTGCCAGCGGGCGTCGGCAGCCAGGGCGCCAAAGCGCGATTCGCGGGTCATGTCCTGTTTACCCCGTTGTCTGTCGGTTGGCGCGGGTCCGCGCCGGAGAATTAGCCTTCGAACGCGCTGCGGCGCAGGTCGCGGGCGCGGGTGAGGATGATCTCCTCCAGCTTCTGCACCGTCGCCGCCTGCACCGGCGCGTCGACCCAGCCGCCGCCCTGCGCGACCTGGCGCGACGCGGCGACGCGCAGCGCGTCGGCGCGCAGATCCTGGTCGAGGATCGAAACCGTCACCTTCATGCGCTCGTTCGGGTTGCTCGGATTGGCGTACCAGTCGGTGATGATCACCCCGCCCGACGAATCGGCCTGGAGCAGCGGCATGAACGACAGCGAATCGAGCGACGCGCGCCACAGATAGCTGTTCACGCCGATCGTCGTCACCTGCGACGCGGCGAGGTCGGCCTTGGGCCGTTCCTTCCCGCCGCCGCACCCCGCGAGGCCGAGCGCCGCGACGCCGAGCAGGGCAAGCGCCGCCGGGCGGCGGCCGAGCCGGGCAAGGAAGGAAAGCTGGGGCATGCCGAATACCTTATCATGGGGCGCCGCCGGGCCGGACGGCCGGCTGCGCTGCGGGAATTGCAAGCGTCTCTATCGCCGTTGCCGCCGTCCGGCAAGCGCGGCAATGCGCCATCCGCCGCGGTCCCGACTGTGGTCATCGTGCAACAATCCGGGCAAAAGCGGGCATGGGACGATCGGGCGAAGCGGAAACGCTGGCAATCCGGCGGCAGCCGTCCTATCTGAAGATTCGATTGGGGTTGGAGTCGCAGGATAATGGCGCGGAAACCGCGACATTTTTGGAGGGGTAGCGTCGTCGTTCTGGCGACCCTTTCGCTTGCCCTGCCCCCTGCCCTCGCCGCGATGAGCCGCGCCGACCGCATCCGCGACACAACGCTGTCGCAGACCCTGCTCGGCCAGTTCACCCCCGCGTCGGGCGATCCGCGCCTGATCGCGCGCTACGCCCGCATGTCGGAAGAATCGCGCCGCGCGTTCAGCTTCACCCCCGCGATCACCGACGACAGCCGCAAGAATCGCGCGATCACCGTCGTGATCCGCGCCCGCGACGAGGCGTCGAGCGCCGCGCGCACCGCCGCGCTGGCCGCCGGGCGCAGCAAGACACCGATCGGCATCGCCCCCGTCGCCTATGATCTGGGCGCATCGGTCGGCTTCCAGAAGTTCGTGACCCCGGCGCTGCCGAGCGGCACCGACCTGCGCAACCTGCCCGTCGCCAAGGCGCCCGAGCAGGAAGAGGCCAAGTCGCGCTTCGCCACCCGCGTCATCAACCGCGCCAGCGATCCGGCGGGCGCGACCGACCGCATCACCGCGCCGGGCGACAACCAGAGCGTCGATGTCGTCAGCAGCTATCGCCTGACGAAGAATCTCGATGTCACCGCGGGCGTGCGCTATCGTACCGACGACCGCTTCCAGCCGCTGACCGATTCGCGCCGCGACAGCCAGGCGGTCTATGTCGGGACCGCGTTCCGCTTCTGACGCTGCCGGCGCTTCGCCGCTTTCATCTTTCCCTGATCATCCCACGCGTCGATCGCCGCCCAGCCGGGTACAGCGATGCCGCTGCCCGCCGCGCGGCGCCGCAGCGCGCGCGCGCGCGCCGAGGTCATGCCGCCGAGCGCGACCGCCCGCCCGCCCGCCAGCCGCGCTAGCCGCAACCACTCGGCGGCGGACAGCGTCGGCGCACCGGGGTGCGAACGCGTCGGGTGGAGCGGCGAGACGAACACCGCCTGCGCCCCGGCGCGGCGCGCGGCGCGCGCCTCGGCGCGGTCGTGGACAGCCATCGTGCGGACCAGATCCAGCCGCCGCGCCTGCGCCGCCGCGCTGTCGCCCTGCCGACGCAGATGCACGCCGTCGGCGCCCCAGCGCCGCGCCAGCGCCGGCGGTCCCGCGAGCAGCAGCGACAGCTGTCGCGCCCGCGCGATGCGCGCGAGGTGCCGGAACAGGCGCCAGCGCGCACCGGGCGCCAGCCCGTCGTGCCGCACGACGATACCGCTGCCCGGCGGCAGCAGCGACGCCAGCCGCGCGAGCGGCGTCGCGGCGCGTTCGTCGGTGAACAGCCAGACACCGGAAAGGCGGGCACCGCGTGGCGGGGGGTGGCGTCGAGGCATCGCTCTTCCTATAGGCGCGTCGGGGCAGCGCGCAACGCGCACGCCACCCGGAGGCGAACGGAATGGACCAAGCGGCGGAGCGGCTAGCGGAAGTGCGAGGCAACATCGCGGCGGCGGCGAAGCGCGCCGGCCGCGAGGCCGACGCCGTCTGCCTGATCGCGGTGTCGAAGACGCACGACGCCGACGCCATCCGCCCGCTGATCGCCGCCGGCCAGCGTCATTTCGGCGAGAATCGCGTGCAGGAGGCCGCGGCGAAATGGCCCGCGCTGCGCGCCGAGGCATCCGACGTCACGTTGCACCTGATCGGGCGGCTCCAGTCGAACAAGGCCGAGGATGCGGTGACGCTGTTCGACGCGATCCACTCGGTCGACCGCCCGTCGCTGGTGCAGGCGCTGGCGAAGGCGTGTGACCGGCTGGACCGGCGCCCGCGCCTCTTCGTCCAGGTCAATGTCGGCGACGAGGCGCAGAAGGGCGGCTGCGCGGTCGCCGACCTGCCCGCATTGCTCGCCGAGGCGGCGGAGGCCGGATTGCGCATCGAGGGGCTGATGGCGATCCCCCCGGCGGACCGCGAACCCGCGCCCTATTTCGCGCTGCTCGACGAACTCGCCGAACGGCACGCGCTGCCGCTGCGCTCGATGGGGATGAGCGGCGATTATCCGACCGCGGTGATGCTGGGCGCGACACACGTGCGCGTCGGCACCGCCCTGTTCGGGGCGCGGGACTAGAATCCGACGACAGGAGTCCAGCCGATTCGTGTCGAGCGAAGTCGAGATACGAGCGGATTAGTGATGATGTTTGGATGAACCATGCCGTGTCCCCGCGCAGGCGGGGACCCAGAGCGGTGTGGCGCCGGCCTTGGCTCTTCGACTCTGGGCTCCCGCCTGCGCGGGAGCACGCGGCTTTGCAAGCTAGGACGATCATGCTCTAGGAAGACAGCAGCGTCGGGGAGGAAAGCGAGATGGACCATGAACAGACAGCCGACCTTCCCTATCTGAAAAAGGTGGTCGGCGCGTCGATGGCTGGCACTGTCGTCGAATGGTATGAATTCTTCCTCTACGGCACCGCCGCGACGCTGGTGTTCGGCAAGCTCTTCTTCCCCGACACCGGCAACGAGCTCGACGGCATCATCGCGGCCTTCGCCACCTATGCCGTCGGTTTCCTCGCCCGGCCGCTGGGCGGGGTGGTGTTCGGCCATGTCGGCGACCGCATCGGCCGCAAGGCGCTGCTCCAGCTCAGCCTCGTGCTGATCGGCGTGTCGACCTTCCTGATGGGCTGCCTGCCGGGCTTCGACAGCATCGGCTATTGGGCGCCGGCGCTGCTGGTGCTGCTGCGCTTCGTGCAGGGCTTCGCGCTCGGCGGCGAGTGGGGCGGAGCGGTGCTGCTCGTCACCGAGCACAGCCCGAACCGCAGCCGCGCCTTCTGGGGCAGTTTCCCGCAGGCGGGGGTGCCGCTCGGCAACCTGCTCGCGACCGCGGTGCTGCTGATCCTCGCGGCGACGCTGTCCGACGCGGATTTCCTCACCTGGGGCTGGCGCGTCGGCTTCTGGCTGTCGGCGGTGATCGTCGTCATCGGCTATTATATCCGCACCCAGGTCAGCGACTCGCCGATCTTCGAGGAGGCGCGGGCGCACGCCGAGGCCTCGGCCGGATCGGGCTATGGTCTTACTGAGGTGTTTCGCCACTATCCGCGCGGTGTGTTCACCGCGATGGGTCTGCGTTTCGGCGAGAATATCGTCTATTACATGGTGGTCACCTTCTCGATCACCTATCTCCACCACCGCGAGATCGACACGACGCGCATCCTCGCGCTGCTGTTCGCCGCGCACATCCTCCACGTCGTCGCCATTCCGCTGGTCGGCGCGCTCGCCGACCGGATCGGGCGCCGGCCCGTCTATATCGCCGGGGCCGCGCTCACCATGGTGTGGCCGTTCCTCGCCTTCCCGATGTTCGACACCGGCGCCACCGCGACGATCCTTGCCGCGATCATGCTCGGCCTCGCGATCCACGCACTGATGTATGCGCCGCAGCCCGCGATCATGGCGGAGATGTTCCCGACGCGCATGCGCTATTCGGGCGTGTCGCTCGGCTATCAGGTGACGGCGATCGTCGCCGGGTCGTGGGCGCCGCTGATCGGCACCGCGCTGCTGCGCGAATATGACAGCTGGACCCCGATCGCCGCCTATATCGCCATCGCCGCCGCGGTCAGCCTGCTGTCGGCGCTCGCGATGCGCGAGACCAGGGGGGCATCGCTGCTCGCGCTCGACGAAGCCGACCGCAACCGCCCGGCGGCGGCGGCGCGCTGATCGGCCCTTTGCCCGAAGACGCGCCCTAATCGTTCGAGAAGCGGCCCTCGGTCACTTCGCGGACGATGCCCGCGCGGATGGTGAAATCGCCGAAATGCTCGCCCGGCTGCCGCTCGGCGGCATAGCGGCCCAGCGTCTCGTCGAGCGTCTCGAGGATCGCCGCCTCGCCGATATTCTCGCGATAAAGGCGCCCGAGGCGCTGGCCGTGGAAACCGCCGCCCAGATAGAGATTATATTTGCCCGGCGCGCGGCCGGTCAGCCCGATCTCGGCGATATAGGGGCGGGCGCAGCCGTTGGGGCACCCCGTCATGCGCAGCGTGATCGGCTCCTTCTCCAGCCCGTGGCGCGACAGGATCGCCTCGATGCGGGTGATCAGGCTGGGCAGATAGCGTTCGCTGTCCGCCATCGCGAGGCCGCAGGTCGGCAGCGCGACGCATGCCATCGCATTGAGCCGCAGCGTGCTGCGCGCGTTGAGCGCGGCGAGCCCGGTCTCGGCGAGCAGCGCCTCGATCGCCGGCCGGTCGGCGGCGGCAACGCCGGCGATCATCAGATTCTGGTTGGGGGTCAGGCGGAAATGCCCCTTGTGGACGCGCGCGATCCGTTCGATCCGGTCGAGCAGATCGCGGTCGAGCCGGCCGTTCTCGACGAACAGCGTATAATGGTGGACGCCATCGTCCGATTCGGTCCAGCCATAGCGGTCGGCGTTCGAGGTGAAGGCATAGGGGCGCGCGGGGTCGAGCCGCCCGGCGCGATCCTCGATCGCCGCCTTGATCCAGTCGAGCCCCTTGTCGTCGATCGTATATTTGAACCGCGCCCGCGCGCGGTCGGCGCGGTTGCCATAGTCGCGCTGGACGCCCATCACCGCCTCGGTCACCGGATAGAGCCGGTCGGGGGTGATGAAGCCGATCACCGACGCGGTGCGCGGATAGGTGTGCGGCGCCTTGTCGGTGCGCCCCATGCCGCCGCCGATCGCGACGTTGAAGCCGGCGATTCGCCCGTCCTCACCGACGATGGCGATATAGCCGAGGTCCTGGGCATAGATGTCGATGTCATTGTTCGGCGGGATGACGAAGCCGATCTTGAATTTGCGGGGCATGTAGGTGCGCCCGTAGAAAGGCTCCTCGGGGCCCGAGGCCGCGACCCGTTCCTCGCCGTACCAGATTTCGTGATAGGCGCCGGTCTTCGGGATCACATGGTCGCTGACCGCCTTCGCCAGATCGGCGAGTTCGGCCTGCAGCGCGGGGAATTCGGGATAGACGGTCGCCATCACGCCGCGCGAATCGTCGCCGCACGCCGCCACCGTGTCGAGCAGCACCTCGTGCAGCCCGCGGATCAGCGGGACGAGGTCCTGCTTGAGCACCCAGTGGAACTGAAAGGTCTGGCGCGTGGTCATGCGCAGCGTCTCGCCGCCGTGCGCGCAGGCCAGTTCGGCGATCTTCAACCAGCGTTCGGTCGTGCAGATGCCGCCGGGCAGGCGGACGCGGATCATGAACTGAAAGGCGGGCTCCAGCTTCTGCCGGCGGCGCTCGTCGCGGACGTCGCGGTCGTCCTGCTGATAGATGCCGTGAAACTTCATCAGCTTGATGTCGTTGCCGGGCACCGCGGAGGTGATGCGGTCGAGCAGCCCGAGCGCGATCGTCCCGCGCAGCTGGTCGCTTTCGGCCTTCAACGTCTCGTCGGGGCTCAGCCGGTCGAGCGGCTGCGACACGTCCTGGCTGCGGTCGGTGGGGGGAAGCAGGTCCATCGGGCGGTTCCTCAATAAATGTCGCGCTGGTAGCGGCCGTCGCGCTGCAGATCGCGCAGATACTCCTCGGCATCCTCGGTCTGGACGCTCGCCTGTTCGGCGATCAGCGCGACCAGCGCGGCGTGGACGTCGGGCGCGAGCCGCGCCGCGTCGCCGCAGACATACAGGTGCGCGCCCTCCTCCAGCCAGGCATGGACGTCGCGCGCCTGCTCGCGGAGGCGGTGCTGGACGTAGAGCTTCTGCGCGCCGTCGCGCGAGAAGGCGACGTCCATCCGCGTCAGCGTGCCGTCGGCCAGCCATTGCTGCCATTCGGTCTGGTAGAGGAAATCGCTGCGGAAATGGCGCTCGCCGAAGAACAGCCACGCCCGGCCGCCGCCGCGCGCCTCGCGCTCCTGCAGGAAGGCGCGATAGGGGGCAACGCCGGTGCCGGCGCCGATCATGATGATCGGCCGCCCCTCGGGCGGCAGGCGGAAATGCGGATTGGCCTGGATATAGACGGGAACCACCGAGTCGATTTCCACGCGGTCGGCGATCTGGCCGGAGGCAACCCCCGACCGCGGCTGGTCGTGCAGCGCATAGCGCACCGGCGCGACGGTGATATGCGCCTCGTCGGGGCAGGCGGCGAGGCTGGACGCGATCGAATAGAGCCGCGGCTGGAGCGGCCGCAGCCCTTCGGCGAAGCGCTGCGGATCGACGCCTTTCAGAGGAAAGGCGCGGACGATGTCGACGATATGGTTGGCGTGGAGGAAGGCCGCGCGCTCGCCGCTGTCCATCGCCGCGAACACGTCGCCCGTCCCGGTCAGCGCGCCCCAATGGTCGAGGAAGCGCAGCGTCGCGGTCGTCACCTCGAGCGACGTCGCCAGCGCCTCTTCCAGCGTCGTCGCCTTGCCCTTGAGGGTCAGCGGCGCGCCGCCCGGCAGGTCGAGCGCGGTCAGCAGCGCCTCGACCGCCGCCGGGTCGTTGCGCGCGACGAACCCCAGCGCGTCACCGGGCTGATAGCTGAGCCCCGACCCCGCGAGCGACAGCTCGACATGCTGGGTCTCCTTGCTCGACCCGCGCCCCGACAGGCGGATCTTCTCGATCACCGTCGCGGGGAAGGGATTGCGCTTGTCGTGACCGGCATCCGGGGCGGGCGCCGGCGCCGCACCGGCCGGTGCGGCCGGCACCGCGGGTGCCGCTTCGGCCTGTTCGGCGGCGAGCAGCGCCAATATGTCGACGCTCCATTCGGCCGCGGGCTCGTCGAAATCGACGTCGCAGTCGACGCGCGGGCGCAGCCGCTGCGCCCCCAGCGCCTCCAGCCGCGCGTCGATCCGCTTGCCGGCGCCGCAGAACTGCTCATAGCTCATGTCGCCGAGCGCGAGGACGGCATAGCGCAGGTCGGGCAGCGGCGGCGCCTTGCGGCTCTCGACGAAATCGAAGAAATCGGCCGCGGGCTGCGGCGGGTCGCCCTCGCCATGGGTGGCGACGACGATCAGCAGGTCCTGCTCGTCCTTCAGCCGGCGCGGCTTGTAGTCGGCCATGTCCGACAGCACCGGAGCGAGGCCCTGCGCGGTCGCCGCGGCGGCGAGGCTCTTCGCCAGTTCGGCGCCGTTGCCGGTCTCGGTGCCATAGAGGATGGCGAGCGTGCGCGCCGCCGGGCGCGGCGCGGCGGGGGCCGGCGGCGTCAGCGGCGCCGCACCGCCGCCGCGCGCCAGTCCCAGCGCCAGCCCCGCGAAATAGCCGCTCGCCCAGCGCGCCTGCTCGGCAGTCAGCGTCGCGCCCAGCGCCTCGACCAGCCCGGCCTGCTCGCCCGTCAGCAGGGCAGGGGCATGCTGCGGTGCCGTCATGATTTCAGCCGTCATCTCTCTCGACCCTTCGACGATAGGGAGGCGCTTCGCGTCCGGCTGCCCACTCGTATGCGGCGCGGCAGCGAGGCGAGCGCAATGGCGGCGCAGATCGCACGGCGGGCGGAAAACTGGCAAAGGAAATGTTGGGAATCCGCGGCGATAATAAGTTGGGATCGGCCAAAGGATTCTTTACCGCTTCAATAAGCAGCAAAAATTTTTATGATGATGTTCAATATATTTCCTGTTTAATGCTCCGATCCCGCAGTCATCACGGGATTCAATATTTGATTTGCGCCGCCCAACAATATCTAGGTTCGGTCGCCTGCTGCCTTCTGCGATGGTCGCCGCCATTGCCAAGGAGAGCTGACATGTCGATTTTGCTGGGACAGACCGCACCCGATTTTGAACAGGAAAGCACCGCGGGGACCATTCGCTTCCACGAATGGCTCGGCGACTCGTGGGGGCTGCTGTTCAGCCACCCCAAGGATTATACGCCGATCTGCACCACCGAACTGGGTGAGGTCGCGCGGCTGCGCGGCGAGTGGGACAAGCGCGGGGTCAAGACGATCGGCCTGTCGGTCGATCCGCTCGACTCGCACTTCGGCTGGGCGAAGGACATCGAGGAAACGCAGGGGCAGAAGCTCGACTATCCGCTGCTCGCCGATTTCGACGGCAAGGTCTCGGCGCTCTACGAGATGATCCATCCCGATTCGGACCCGACCTATACGGTGCGCTCGGTGTTCGTCGTCGACCCGAACAAGAAGATCCGGTTGATCCTGACCTATCCGCCCAGCTCGGGCCGCAATTTCGCGGAGATATTGCGGGCGATCGACAGCCTCCAGCTCACCGACGCGCAGCCGGTGGCGACCCCGGTCAACTGGAACCCCGGCGATGCGGTCATCATCTCGCCGAAGCTGTCCGACGCGGATGCGAAGCAGCGCTTTCCGCAGGGATTCAAGACATTGAAGCCCTATCTCCGCTCGGTCGAACTCGAAGCCTCGGCCTGACGCGTAACGGCGGGTCCGCATCGGCCTGGGGTGCGGACCCGCTATTGATATTCGACCGTCACCGGGATGCGGCCGCGATAATCGCCGTCGTCGAGCCCCGCGACCTGCAGGCGGCCGCCGAAGCGAAAGCGTAGCCGGCCGTCGGGACCGAGCCGCGGCGCCGGCGGCAGGTCGGTGACGAGCCCGGTGACGCGCGCCGCGCGCCCGCTGCCGCTTTCGAGGTCGACCGTCGCCGGCAGCACGACGCGCACCGCCGCGCCCGGCTCGCCGCGCACCGATACCACCCCCGACAGCGCGAAACCCCCGAGATCGAAGAGCGCGCCGCGCAGCCGCCGCGCGCCCGATACGGGGTCGATCTCGACCTCGCCGCCCGCGGCGCCGACCGCGACGCGGCCCATGTCGAGCTGCGTCTCGATCTCGACGCGCAGCGGCGTGTCCGCGGTTTGCCCGATTCGCGGCGCGGCCCCGGCTTCGGCGCCGGGCGCGCACAGCAGGCATTGCGCCGCCGCCGGCGCCGCCGCGAAAGCCAGGATCGGAACGAGGGCGAGGGGCCATCTCACGCCCCACCCTGCCACGATCATGGTTAAGTGCGCGTAAAGCCGCCGCGTCGCAAAGGGGGGCAGCCCCCCGCCCGCCCCCTTGCGACGCGGCGGCGGCGGGCCGATATATGCGAGCGGAAGGCCGCGCCGCCCCGCCGCGCGCACCCGCAAGGAGAGCCCCGATGACCGACAACCGAACCGCCCTCGACCCGATGGCGCATCATGTGCTGCGCGAAAGCGGCACCGAGCGCGCCTTCACCGGCAAATACAATGATTTCAAGGGCGACGGCATCTATCGCTGCGCCGGCTGCGGCGCGCCGCTGTTCGACAGCCGCACCAAATATGACAGCGGCTCGGGCTGGCCGAGCTACACCGCCCCCGCGAACGAGGGCGCGGTCAGCGAGCATCGCGATACGCGCCACGGCATGACGCGGATCGAGGTGCGCTGCGCCGCGTGCGAAGGCCATCTCGGCCATGTCTTTCCCGACGGCCCCGGCCCGGCGGGCCTGCGCTATTGCATCAACAGCGCGGCGCTTGACTTCGCCGAGCGTGGACGGGATGAGGCGGAGACCGGCGCGGGCTGACCAGGGTCAGGACCCTACATCCCTCGCGCCCGAGGGGCCGACGTCAACGGGCTGTGACTGACAGGGCGCAGCGAGGGAAGGAACACGGACTTTGCGCCGCGAACGACAGCCGGCTTCGTCGGGAAAATCCTCGTCTTCGGGCAAGACGCCCCGCTCGGGCGCGGCGGCGCTGCCGCGCTGGCGGCTGTGGCTGCGCCGCGCCGTCCGCTGGGGGCTGGCGCTCGCCTTCGTCGGCGCGGTCGCGCTGGCGGTCGCGGTCGGGCTCGCGGTGCAGCGGATGCCCAGCTTCGAGGCGCTCAAGAAATCGCCCGCCGGCCAGACGGTGCGCATCCACGCCGCCGACGGCACCGTCTTCTTCTCGCTCGGGCCGAACTACGGGCGCTGGCTGACGCTGCGCGAGGTGCCGCAGGTGATGCAGGATGCGATGGTCGCGGTCGAGGATCGCCGCTTTCGCTATCACCCCGGCCTCGACCCGGTCGGGATGACCCGCGCGGCGGTGTTCGCGGTGCGCACCCATGGCACCGGGCGGCGCATGCAGGGCGCCTCGACGATCACCCAGCAGCTGGCGCGCAACATCTTCCTGTCGAACAGCTACACCTGGACGCGCAAGGGGCGCGAGATGGTGCTCGCGCTCGCGCTCGAATGGAAATTCTCGAAGGACGAGCTGCTCGAGCTCTATCTGAACAAGGTCTATTTCGGCGGCGGCAGCTATGGCGTCGACGCCGCGTCGCGCCGCTTCTTCGGGCATAGCGCGACCCAGATGTCGCTGTCGGAGGCGGCGGTGATCGCGGGGCTGGTCAAGGCGCCGTCGCGCTATTCGCCGACCGCCGACGCGCAGGCGGCACTGGGCCGCGCCGGCGTCGTGCTCGAAACGATGGTCGACGCGGGCTTCATCACCCGCTCGCAGGCCGCCGGCGCCGAGCCCGCCAACGTCCAGCTCGCGCAGGAGACGGGACAGAACAGCGCGCGCTATTTCACCGACTGGGCGCTGCCGCAGCTCGACATGCTGATCGACGAGGGCAACGAGCCGCTCGACGTCTACACGACGATCGACCTCGGCATGCAGCGCGCGGCGACCGCGGCGATCCAGGCCAACGCCCCCGGCGGCGTGCAGGGCGCGCTCGTCGCGCTCGACCGCGACGGCGCGGTGCGCGCGATGGTCGGCGGCACCGATTACGTCACCTCCAACTACAACCGCGCGACGCAGGCGGTGCGCCAGCCGGGGTCGGCGTGGAAGCTGTTCGTCTACATGGCCGCGCTCGAGGCGGGCTACAAGGTCGACGACCAGGTGGTCGACGAGCCGGTGACGATCAACGGCTGGAGCCCGCGCAACTCGTCGGGGCGCTTCGCCGGACCGATGAGCCTGCGCACCGCCTTCGCCTATTCGGTGAACACCGTCGCGGCGAAGCTGGGCGACGAGATCGGCTTTTCGTCGGTCGCCAACATGGCGCGCCGGCTGGGCATCACCACCCCGATCAACACCCACCCGTCGATGGTGCTGGGCAGCGCGGAGGTGCGCGTGATCGACATGACCGCCGCCTTCGCCGCGGTCGCGCGCGGCGGCGTGTCGGTGCAACCCTATGGCATCACGCGGGTGACCACCGCCGACGGCCGCCTGCTCTATCAGCGCCCCGCCGAGCGCGGGCAGGTGCTGGTCGATCACTGGGTCGCCGCCGGCATCACCGACCTGCTCCAGACCGCGGTCAACACCGGCACCGGCAAGGCGGCGCAGATCGGGCGCCCGGTCGCGGGCAAGACCGGCACGACGTCGAGCAACAAGGACGGCTGGTTCCTCGGCTTTTCGAGCGGCATCACCACCGGCGTGTGGATGGGCCGCGACGATGCGAAGCCGGTCGGCGGGCTGCAGGGCGGCCGCGCACCGGCGCGCGCCTTCGCCGACTTCATGCGCGTCGCGGTCGCCAAGCGCCCGATCGAGCCCTTCGATACCGAGGTCAAGCTGCCCGAATGGCAGCTCGAAGAGGATGGCGAGGCCTATTTCGGCGCCCCCGAGGAGGACGGCGCGCTGGTCGACGAGAACGGCATGCCGATCGAACTGCCCGCGCTCGGCCCGCCGCCCGAAGAAGGCGCCGCCGCGCCGCCGCCCCCGCCCGCCGACGGCCCGGTGCTGAACCAGCAGTGGATCGAGGAGCAGACCGGCCGCCGCCCGCCCGCCGACCCCGGCGCGGCGCCCAGGGCCGTGCCGCAGCTCAAGGCCCCGCCGGCCGCCGCCCCGAAGATCATCGTCCCCCTGCCCAAGACCCCGGCGCGCCCGCCGAACGGCGAGGGCGACCGGACGGGGTGACGTTCGGCAAGGACGTCCCCACGAGCGGCGAAACCGCGCGGCAATCCAGATCGGGCGTCGGCCGCTCCGGTCAGCCGAAGCGATAGCGGTGCAGTCCGCGCCCTTCGCGGCGCAGCCAGGCGCGCGCGGCGGCGACGTCGCCGTCATGCAACGCCGCGACGAGCGCGTGGAACGCCGGGCCGTGGTCCATGTGCGCGAGGTGCGCGACCTCGTGCGCGACGGTGGCGCGGCGGACATGGTCGGGCGCCAGGATCAGCCGCCAGCTATAGCGCAGGTCGCCCGCGGCGGTGCAGCTTCCCCAGCGGCTGCGCGGGTCGCCGACCCCGACGCGGCCGACGCGCAGCCCCGCCGCCGCCGCGATCGCGCGGCTTTCGCGCTCCATCAGCGCCAGCGCCTCGACCTTCAGCCAGCGCTCGACCCGTCGCCCCACCCCGGCGGCCGGACCGCCGACATGCAGGGCATCGTCCGCCAGCCGCACCGCGCGCGGCGCGGAGACAGACCAGAGGATGCGCCGCTCGACCCCGAACAAGGGTAGCAGCGTGTCGGGTCCGACCGTCACCGGCGCCGCTGCCTTGCCCACCTGTTCGGCGAGCCAATCCTGCTGCTCGCTCGCCCAGCGCAGCGCCTTGGCGCTGTTCCCGCGGCGCGGCAGCGTCAGCCGCAGTTCGGCGCGCGCGGCGTCGAGGACGAGGCGATAACGCCGCGCGCGGGCATGGTGGACCAGCCGCACCGGCCAGACCTCGTCGCCGATCCGGATCTGCGGCGCCTCCGCCGCGCGATCAGACGACGCGTTCCACAAGATGGTTCTCCAGCGGCCCGGCGAAATCCTCACCGACCGTCCAGCCGACGATCGATTCGCCCGCGCGGTGCACCGCGTCGCGGTCGCCGCACACGAGATAGTGCCAGTCGGGCAGCGGCCGCCCCTCGGCGCGCAGTCGGTAGGCGCAGCTTTGCGGCAGCCATTCGATCTCGGCGACCTTGGCCCTGGTCAGCGTCAGGCAGTCGGGGACGTGGCGGCGGCGGTGCCGATAGTCGCCGCACCGCGCGGTCGTCAGGTCGAGCAGGCGGCACGCGACATTGGTCGGATAGATGCGGCCCGTGTCCTCGTCCTCCAGCTTGTGGAGGCAGCATTTGCCGCAGCCGTCGCACAGCGCCTCCCACTCGCCGGCGTCGAGGCTGGCGAGCGGCGCCTCCCAGAAGCGGCGCGCGGGCGCTACTTCACCCATTTCGCCAGCTCGGCGGCGACCTCGGCCGGCGCGCCCTCGTCGCCATCGGTCGACGGGTCGTCGAGCGGCAGCATCGCGAGCGGCTTGTCGTCGGGGTCCATCAGGAAGGCGATCTGGCTGTGCGCCATCAGGTAGCGGTCGGGCGCCGATCCAGCGACCTTGTTGTAGACGACGGCATAGTCCTTCGCGACCGCCGCGATCTGTTCGGGAGTGCCTGTGAGGCCGAGCAGGCGCGGGTGATAGCGCGCGACGAAGGGCTTCAGCGCCGCGGGCGTGTCGCGCGCCGGGTCGACGGTGACGAACAGCGGCTGCACCTTCGCGCCCCGCGCGGGGTCGGCCTTCTCGAACTGCGCCAGCCCGCGCATCAGCTTCTGCAGATCGACCGGGCAGATGTCGGGGCAATAGCTGTAGCCGAAATAGACGATGCGGTATTTCCCAGCGAAATCGCCGTCGCGCACCGTGCGGCTGTCCTGGTCGGTCAGCGTGAAGGGCCCGCCGATCCGCGCCCCGGCGAGCGGCGGCTGCGCCTCGGGCGCCTTGGCCGGGCCGCCGCACGCGGCGAGCGCGGTGCAAAAGACGAGCATCAGGCTTGCGCGGAGCAGGCTTCGGGCGATATTCAGGCCGTTCATCATCGGGCCAGCCTTGCGGGGCTAGACGCCGAAAATCAACCTTTGTCGTCGCTGGGGGGGACGACGATCCTGTTCGGGGGTTCTTCGATCATGTCCAGGCGCGCGTCCTTTCGCTTCGCTTCCACCCTGCTGATCGCGGCGACGCTGGGGACGCTTGCCGTTCCGGGCGCGCAGGCGCAGTTCCGCGGCGGCTATGCCTTTCTGCAGGCGGTCGAGAATCGCGACGGCAACAAGGCGACCGACGCGTTGAAGGATGATTCGACGCTGATCAACGCGCGCAACCCCGACACGGGGGAGACCGCGCTGGCGATCGTCGTCAAGCGCCGCGACGCGACCTGGCTGCGCTTCCTGCTCGGCAAGGGCGCCGACCCGGCGATCGCCGACCGGCAGGGGGTGACGCCGCTGATGCACAGCGCGCTGCTCGACTTCACCGACGGGGCGGACGAACTGCTGAACCGGAACGCGCCGGTCGACCAGACCAACCGCCGCGGCGAAACCGCGCTGATCCTGGCGGTGCAGGCAAAGAACAGCGCGATGGTCCGCCTGCTCGTCCGGCGCGGCGCCAACCCCGACAAGGCCGACCATATCGCGGGCATGTCGGCGCGCGACTATGCGAAGCGCGACGACCGCAGCGGCCAGCTCCTCGCACTGCTCGACGCCAAGCCCGACGCGCCGATGCGCGACATCGGGCCGGTCTTCGGGCCCAAGTGACCCGGCCGGCTGCGGGACTTTCCCTGCCTCGCACTTCTTCCAGCACGGTGTCGTTCCCCGGCGAAAGCCGGGGTCCACGCAGGGCAGCGCTACGCCATCTGGACCCCGGCTTTCGCCGGAGAGCTGGCCTGAGGGGCATGGCCCCGACTTGATCCGGGGTGAGGAGAAGCATTCGCACGCCCTCCAAAACCCGACAATGCAGTATCAATGTGATATCCGCATTGACATTCACACCACAGTGTGAAAATTGCCCTCCATGTCCACGCAACTCATCGAGCGCATCCGCGCCATCGTCGATGACGGCAGCATGTCCCGCTCAGGGCTTGCGCGCGCCGCCGGTCTTCATGCCAACAGTCTGCGCGACCTCGAATCGCCCGGCTGGAACCCCACCGCCGAAACGCTGCGCAAGCTCGAAAGCTGGCTGACGCACGGCAGCGACCTGTCGCCGATGGCGACGCCCGAGGAGATCATCGCGGAGGCGCGCAACGGCCGCATGTTCATCCTCGTCGACGACGAGGACCGCGAGAATGAGGGCGACCTCGTCATCCCGGCGCAGATGGCGACCCCCGACGCGATCAACTTCATGGCCACCCACGGGCGCGGGCTCGTCTGCCTGACGCTGACCCGCGAGCGCGTCGAACAGCTCGGCCTCGAACTGATGAGCCGCAACAACGGCACCCGCCACGAAACCGCCTTCACCACCTCGATCGAGGCGCGCGAGGGGGTCACCACCGGCATTTCGGCGGGCGACCGCGCGCGCACCGTCTCGGTCGCGATCGACGCGGGCAAGGGCCGCGACGACATCGTCACCCCGGGCCATGTCTTTCCGCTGATCGCGCGCGACGGCGGCGTGCTGGTGCGCGCCGGCCATACCGAGGCCGCGGTCGACATCAGCCGCCTCGCCGGGCTCAACCCCTCGGGCGTGATCTGCGAGATCATGAACGACGACGGGACGATGGCGCGGCTCGACGACCTGATCCCCTTCGCGCGGCGCCACGGGCTCAAGATCGGGACGATCGCCGACCTGATCGCCTATCGCCACCGCAACGACCGGCTGGTCGAATGCGTGTCCGACGAACCCTTCGAATCGGATTACGGCGGCGACTGGCGGCTCAAATCCTATCGCAACAAGATCGACGGATCGGTGAACCTCGTACTGCAGAAGGGCGTCGTCGATCCCGAGGCGGTCACGCTGGTACGGATGCATCCGGTGTCGATCTTCGACGACATCATGGGCCGGCCGGGGCCGCGCAAGCGCCGCCTGCAGCGCTCGATGGAGGCGATCGGCGCGGCCGGCGCCGGCGTCATCGTGATGCTGATGCGCCCGCTGCCCGGCTCGGCCGCCGCCGATGCCAGCCCGCCGCCCGCCGGCGGCATGGACCTGCGCACCTATGGCATCGGCGCGCAGATCCTCGCCGACCTCGGCGTCCATGCGATGGAGCTGCTCACCCCGTCGCACACCAATATCGTCGGGCTGGAAGGCTATGGCCTGTCGATCGTCGGCGAGCGCGCGATCCCGGGGGAGGCGGCCTGATGGCGCATGTCCTGATCGTCGAAGCGCGCTTCTATTCGCATCTCAACGACATACTGCTCGACGGCGCGCGCCGCGCGATCGAGGCGGCGGGGCACAGCCACGAGACGGTGACGGTCCCCGGCGCGCTCGAAGTGCCCGCCGCCATCGCGCTGGGCGCGGAGACCGGGCGCTTCGACGCCTATGTCGCGCTCGGCGTCATCATCCGCGGCGAGACCTATCATTTCGAGGTGGTGTCGAACGAAAGCGCGCGCGGGCTGATGGCGCTGACCCTCGACGGGCTGGCGATCGGCAACGGCATCCTGACCGTCGAGGACGAGGCGCAGGCGCTGGCGCGCGCCGACCGGACGCGGGGGGACAAGGGCGGCGGGGCGGCGAAGGCCGCGCTGGCGATGCTCGACCTGAAGGAAAAATTCGGCATTGGCTGACCGGCCGCCCCCCAGCCGCTACGCGATCGTCGAGCGCGGCGGGCGGCTGGTGGTGCTCGACCGCGACACCGGCCGGACGCCGCCGACCGCCGCCGAGCGGATGGCCGAGCACGACCGGCGGATGGGCAACGAGCCGATCCGCCCCGCCGCGCGCGCCGTCCCCGAAATCCCGGCGCCTGCCAAAATCCCCGAAGCGCCCCCGCCGCCCGCACGACCCGCGGCCGATCGCGCGGTCGCCGCCAAGGCGAATCGCAAGCAGCCGTGGACGAATCGCGACGCAAGGCCCGCTGCTTCGGCCGCTCCCGCCCGCGCGTCACGACCCGCCGCCGTCGCCGCAAGCGGCCGCAAGACGATCGTCACCGGCAAATGGTGGGACGCGAAGGGTCCGCGCACGATCGCGCTCGGCCCCAGGGGCCGGCAGACGCTGTCCAGCGGCTTCACGACGCTGGCCCTCGTCCTGCTGGTCGTCGCCATCGCCGCGCTGTTCATCGCGCCGCTGGTCGCCTTCGCCGGCGCCTTCCTGCTCTTCCGCTTCGGCGGGCAGATACTGGGTCCGATCGGTGCCGGGATCGTCGACAGGGCGGTCGCCGCGCGCGATTGACCCCACGTCGCCCCTGCGAAAGCAGGGGCGACGCGCCTTTCCGGGTCAGGCCGCGACCAGCGCCGGATAGTCGATATAGCCCTCCGGCCCCGGCGAATACCAGGTCTGCATATTGTCGGGCGCCCATGCGGCGCCGGTGCGGATACGCTCGACGAGGTCGGGGTTGGCGATGAAGGGGCGGCCGAAGCTGATCGCGTCGGCGACGCCGCTTTCCAGCGCCGCCTTCGCCTGGTCGACGTCATAGTCGCTGTTGAGGATCAGCGGCCCGGCAAAGACCTTGCGGATCGCGGGCGACTGCTTGGGCACGTCGGTGCGGCCGAAGGTGCCGTCGGGGCCCGGCTCGCGCAGTTCGAGGAAGGCGATGCCGAGCGCGTCGAGCGCCGCCGCCGCCGCGGGGAACAGCCGCTCGGGCGCGCTGTCGTCGACGCCCTGCGAATCGCCGTTGGGCGACAGGCGCACGCCGACGCGGTCGGCGCCCCACACCCCGATCAGCGCCGCGGTGACCTCGCCGAGCAGGCGGATGCGGTTCTCGACCGGGCCGCCATAGGCGTCGTCGCGCAAATTGGTCCCGTCGCGCAGGAACTGGTCGATCAGATAGCCGTTGGCGGCGTGGAGCTGGACCCCGTCGAACCCGGCTTTCTCCGCATTCTCCGCCGCCTTCACATAATCGTCGATCAGACGCGGAATCTCGTCGAGGCGCAGCGGCCGCGCCTCCTCATATTCGCGCCGTCCGACCGGCGTGTGCGCCTTGCCCGGCGCGGTGGTGGCAGAAGCCGACACCGGCGGGCGGCCATCGTTGAACACCGAATGGACGACGCGACCCATGTGCCAGAGCTGCGCGACGATGCGCCCGCCCGCGGCATGCACCGCCTCGGTCACCGGCTTCCAGCCCTCGACCTGCGCGTCGGTCCATAACCCCGGCGCCGACGGCCAGCCGAGCCCTTCCTGCGAGATTCCCGTCGCTTCGGAGATGATCAGCCCCGCCGAGGCGCGCTGGCGATAATATTCGACGGCCAGCTCGTTCGGCACGAAGCCGGGGCCGGCGCGGCCGCGCGTCAGCGGCGCCATGACGATGCGGTTCGGCGCCGCGATGGCGCCCAGCTTGATCGGATCGAACAGCGTTGCGGGCATGATTCCTCCACTATCCACTTTCTGCGCGACGGCCCCGATGGCCGCCGCTATGGGCAGCGAAGCTATGGACGCTCCGGTGCCGGCACAATGCTAGGTAGCAAAAGAAAATCTAAATGACAGCGAAGATGGACAGCGGCGACGGCAGCGGGCAGGCGAAGGCGCGGGCGAACCGCTGGGCCTTCGCCGCGCTGCTCGGCGGCAATATCGCGCTGTCGCTGGGCGCGATGCTGGTGCGGCTCGCCGACGACGTCGGCCCCACCGCCTCGGCCTTCTGGCGGATGACGCTCGCGCTGCCGCTGTTGCTGCTTTTCGCGTGGCGCGAGACCGGCGGGCGGCTCCCGCCCCGACCCGCCGTCATGGTTGCCGCCGCGGCGGGCATCTTCTTCGCACTCGACCTCGCCGCCTGGCATGTCGGCATTCTCCAGACCAAGATCGCCAACGCGACGCTGTTCGGCAATTGCGCGAGCCTGCTGCTCGTCCTGTGGGGCATTTTCCTGACTCGCGAGCTGCCGCGCGGCTGGCAGGCGCTGGCGATCCTGCTCGCCTTCGCCGGCTCGGCGCTGCTGATGGGGCAGAGCTACGAGCTGTCGCCCGCCTATCTCGCCGGCGACCTGCTCAGCCTGCTCGCCGGGATGCTCTACACCGGCTACGTCATCCTGATGAAGCAGGTGCGCGGCACGCTGGAGCCGTGGACCGCGCTCACCATCGCGTCGGCGGTGTGCGTGCCTTTGCTTCTCGCGGTCGCGCTCGCGCTCGGCGAACCGGTGATGCCGGGCGACTGGACGCCGCTGGTCCTGCTCGCGCTGACCAGCCAGATCGTCGGACAGGGCCTGATGATCTGGTCGCTGCCGCGCTTCACGCCACTGGTGATCGGGCTGACCCTGCTCGTCCAGCCTGCGGTGGCGGCGCTCGCCGGCTGGCTGATGTTCGGCGAGCGGCTGGGGCCGATCGACCTGTTCGGCGGCATGCTCGTCGGCGCCGCGCTCGTGCTGATTCGGTTGCCGAGCCGCCGCGTGGCGCCTATCTGATGGTCATGGTCCAGTCCCCGTCCGCCGCCCTGCCCGCCGACCCGACGCTTGACGAGATTCGCGCCGCGCTCGCCCCGCTGATCGCACGCAATGCTGCGTTCGACGGCTTTGGCGACGCCGCGCTCGCCGATGCCGCGGCGCGCGCGGGCGTCGATCCGGACGTGGCGCGGCTCGCCTTTCCCGGCGGCGGCCGCGACATGGTCGACGCCTGGTTCGCCACGATCGACGCCGCGATGGCCGAACGCTGCCCGCCCGAGGCGCTGGCGACGCTCAAGATCCGTCAGCGGATCACGACGCTCGTCGAAACGCGCCTCGCGCTGATCGCGCCGGATCGCGAATCGCTGCGCCGCGCGCTGGCACTGCTCGCGCTGCCGACCAACGCGCGCTTCGCGGCCCGGCTCGGCTGGCGCGCCGCCGACCTGATGTGGCGGCTCGCGGGCGACACCGCGACCGATTTCAACCATTACAGCAAGCGCACGATCCTTGCGGGCGTCTATGCCGCGACGATGGCGGTGGCGCTGAACGACGAGAGCGAGGATTTCGCCGACACGCGCGCTTTCCTTGCGCGCCGTATCGATCAGGTGATGCGTTTCGAGGGCTGGAAGCACCGCCGCGCCGCACGCCGCACCGAACGCCCGAGCCTCGCCCGCTTCGTCGGCCGCCTGCGCTATCCGGGGCGCTGACCGCACCCAACAAAGGGCTGGCCTTCCCCCGGGGTTATTGATAATCGCTCGCAATGCTTGCGAAGCTCGATTCCTCTCCGCTCGGCACCGCGGTGCGCATCGCGCGCATCGACTGGACGTCGATGACGCACGACGAAGGACGCCGGCTGCGCGAATTCGGGCTGATGGAGGGCTGCGAGGTGGTGCCGATGCACCGCGGCAGCCTGTTCTCGCGCGAACCGCTCGCGCTGACCATCGGGCGGATGAAGGTCATCATCCGCGGCAAGCAGGCCGCGGCGATCGAGGTCGAACCGACGACGCCATGACCGGCCCGCTCCCCACCGTCGCGCTGGTCGGCAATCCCAACGCCGGCAAGTCGAGCCTGTTCAACGCGCTGACCGGCGCGCGGCAGAAGATCGCCAACTATCCCGGCGTCACCGTCGAGCGCAAGGCGGGCCACGCCAGCTTCGCAGACGGCCGGCCGCTGGCACTGGTCGACCTGCCGGGCAGCTACAGCCTGACCCCGTCCAGCCCCGACGAGGCGGTGACGCGCGACGTCGTGCTCGGCCGCCAGGCGGGCGAGACGCGTCCCGACGCGCTGATCGTCGTCGTCGACGCCGCCAATCTCGACAATCATCTCTGCTTCGCGCTCGAACTGATCGCGCTCGGCCTGCCGACGGTGATTGCGCTCAACATGGTCGACCTTGCCGAGCGCGACGGGCTGACGCTCGATCCCGACCGGCTGGCGCGCGAGCTGGGCGTGCCGGTGGTGCCGACCGTCGCGGTGCGGCGGCGCGGGATCGCCGAGCTGCTCGCCGCGGTCGATGCCGCGGTGCAGGCGGGCCGCGCGCAGGATGAGCCGCAGCCGCCGGCGGCAGCGCCGTCCGACGCCGCGCTCCACCAGCGCGCCCGCGCGCTCGCGCGCGCCGCGATCCTCGCCGAAACGCCGGTGCGCCGCTGGACGCAGCGCATCGATGCGATCATCCTCCACCCGGTCGCGGGCTTCCTGATCCTGCTCGCGCTGATGTTCGTGATGTTCCAGGCGGTCTATGCCTGGTCGGAGGCGCCGATCGGCTGGATCGAGGACGGCATCGCCGCCCTGCAGGGCGCGGTGACCGCCGCGCTTCCCGACGGCTTCGTGCGCGGACTGATCGTCGAGGGGCTGCTCGCCGGCGTCGGCGCGGTCGTCGTCTTCCTGCCGCAAATCCTGATCCTCTTCCTCTTCATCCTGCTGCTCGAGGCGTCGGGCTACATGACCCGCGCCGCCTTCCTGATGGACGGGCTGATGGCGAAGGTCGGCCTGTCGGGGCGCGGTTTCATCCCGCTGCTGTCGAGCTTCGCCTGCGCGGTGCCCGGAATCATGGCGACGCGGTCGATCTCGGACGAGAAGGACCGGCTGACGACGATCCTCATCGCGCCGCTGATGACCTGTTCGGCGCGCCTGCCCGTCTACACGCTGATCATCGGCGTCTTCATCCCCAACCGCGGCGTCGCGGGGACGCCGATCGGGATGCAGGGGCTGGTGCTGTTCGGCCTCTATGTCGCGGGGATCGTCGGCGCGCTCGTCGTCGCCTTCGTGCTGCGCCGCACCGTCGTGCGCGGCAGCGCGGCGGGCTTCATGATGGAGATGCCGCGCTATCAATGGCCGCGGCTGCGCGACGTCGCGATCGGGCTGTGGCAGCGCGCGTGGATCTTCCTGCGCCGTGCCGGGACGATCATCGCGATGACCACCGTCGTGCTGTGGCTGCTGCTCACCTTTCCGCAGGCCCCGGCGGACAGCGACGTGCGCCAGGTCGACTACAGCATCGCGGGCCGCATCGCCAGCGGGCTGGAGGTCGCGGTGCGGCCGATCGGCTTCAACCACGACATCGCGCTCGCGCTGATCCCGGCGATGGCGGCGCGCGAGGTCGCGGTGTCGGCGATGGCGACCGCCAATGCGATCGACGCCGACGACGACGAGGAAGCCGTCGCCCAGTCGCTCGGCGAGCGCCTCCAGGGCCGCTGGAGCCTCGCCACCGCGCTCGCCTTCCTCGCCTGGTTCGTCTTCGCGCCGCAGTGCATCTCGACCATCGCGATCACGCGGCGAGAGACCAACGGGTGGAAATGGCCGCTGTTCATGGTTGGCTATTTGTTCGCGCTCGCCTATGCCGCTGCTGGTATCACTTATTGGACGGCCGTCGCCTTCGGACTCGGCTGATCCCCAACTTGGAAAGCGGAACGGAGCGGCGATGGCAGGCAGCGTCAACAAGGTTATCCTGATCGGCAATCTGGGCGCCGATCCCGAAATCAAGTCGTTCCAGAACGGCGGCCGGATCGCCAATATCCGCATCGCCACCTCCGAAAGCTGGAAGGACCGGATGACCGGCGAGCGCAAGGAGCGCACCGAATGGCACAATGTCGTCATCAACGGCGACGGGCTGGTCGGCGTCGTCGAGCGCTATCTGAAGAAGGGCAGCAAGGTCTATGTCGAGGGGTCGCTGCGTACCCGCAAGTGGCAGGACCGCGACGGCAACGACCGCTATACGACCGAGGTGGTGATCGCCGGCATGGGCGGCGCGCTGACGATGCTCGACGGTGCCCCCGGCGGCGGCGGATCGCGCGGCGGCGGTGACTGGGGCGGCGGCGGATCGGGTTCGGGCGACAGCTGGGGACAGGGCGGCGGCGGTTCTTCCGGCGGCGGCGGCTGGAACCAGGGCGGCGGCGGATCGGGCGGCGGTGGCGGCGGCGGCGGACGCCCGCCCTTCGACGACGACCTCGACGACGATGTTCCGTTCTGATCGACTATAGAGGAAAGCAGGCTTCGCCATGGCGGGCCTCGATTTCGCACCGCCCCTGACCGCTCCCGACGTCGCACGCGGCGTCTGCCGGCTGTTCGCGCAGGCAGGGCTGGTCGCGATTCCGGAGGTGCCGCTGCCCAACGGCCGCCGCACCGACCTCACCGCGATCGACGCGCGCGGGCATATCACCATCGTCGAGATCAAGGTCAGCCGCGCCGACCTGCACGGCGACGGCAAATGGCCCGACTATTGCGACTGGTGCGACCATTTCTACTGGGCGCTCGCCGCGGGGCTCGACCCGGCGATCCTCGACACCGCGGCCTATCGCCCCGAAACCTCCGGGTTGATCGTCGCCGACCGCTACGGCGCGACGGTGGTGCGCGAAGCGGCGCGCTGCACGCTCGCCCCGGCGCGCCGCAAGGCCGAACTGCTGCGCATCGGTCGCCTCGCAATGCGCCGCTCGATGATCATGGCGGACCCCGAACTGGCGGCGGCGTGGGTCGAGAGGTGAGGGCGGTGCCCGGATAATCTCACGCAAAGGCGCGAAGGCGCAAAGAAAGAAGAATCTCACACAAAGACACAAAGAGGGCGGGCATAGTCGTGGCGTCGCCCTTGATCATTGAACGGCCGGACTTTGTCCGGCCAATCTCCAATGAGCTGCCTCTTGCCCGGGAACGTGCAACGCAGCGGCGCACGCCCTCTTTGTGTCTTTGTGTGAGATTATCGCGAAATCGAAGCCGTCGGCGCAGCTCTTCTTTGCGCCTTCGCGCCTTTGCGTGAGATTTATCGGAAACCCGCGTTCACCCCCGCGCCTGCATCCGCGCAAGGTAGCGCGCGAGGATGTCGATCTCGAGGTTCACCGGCCGCCCCGCCGCCGCCTCGTCGAGCGTCGTCATCTCCTGCGTGTGCGGGATGATGTTGAGCGTGAAATGCGCGGTCCCGTCCGCCTGATCGGTCACCTCATTGACCGTCAGCGACACGCCATCGAGGGTGATCGAGCCCTTGGGCGCGATATGCGGCGCCAGCGACGCGGGCGCCTCCACCGTCACCTTGACGCTGTCGCCGACCGGCTCGACCGATACGATCCGCCCGACCGCATCGACATGGCCGGTGACGATATGCCCGCCCAGCTCGTCGCCAACCTTGAGCGCGCGTTCGAGGTTCAGGCGGCGGCCCGCGTCCCACATGCCCGGCGCGGTGCAAGCCAGCGTTTCGGCGCTGGCGTCGACCGCGAACCAGCCACCGGGGCCGTTGCCGCCGTCATCCACGCCCTTGTCCACCACGGTCAGGCACGCGCCCGAACAGGCGATCGACGCGCCAAGATCGATCCCGCTCACATCATAGGCGGTGCCGATGACCAGCCGCGCGTCGCCGCGGTCCTCGCGGCTGCGGATGGTGCCGATATCGGTGATGAGTCCTGTGAACATGGCGCGGTCATTCCTTCCTGATGCGCTCGTAGACGTCGAGCCGGTCGCTGCCAAGCAGGCGGCTGTCCACAAGGCTCCAGCGCCCGTGCGCCGCCGCCAGATCGGCGAGACCGATGTCGCCGAGCGCCGCCTTGCCGCCGCCGATCAGGATCGGCGCGCGATAGAGCAGCAGCCGGTCGACGCGGTCGGCAGCGAGGAAGGCGGAGGCCGCGCGCGCGCCGCCCTCGACGAGCAGCGAATCGACGCCCGCAACCGATTCGGGCGAAGCGACCGCCGTCCAGCCTTCGGGCGCCGTCCCGCCGCGCGTCAGCAGCAGCTTCTTCGGGCTCCGCGCTTCCAGACCCGGCAAGCGCACGTCGAGGCGCGGCGCGTCGGCCAGCAGCGTCCCACGCCCGACCAGAATCGCTTCGTGCCGCGCGCGCTCCAGATGACCGTGCGCGCGCGCGCGCTCCCCGGTGATCCAGCGGCTCGACCCGTCGGCGAGCGCGATGCAGCCGTCGAGCGAGGTCGCGAGCTTCAGCGTCACGAACGGCGCCCCGCGCGTCTGCCGCGTCCACCACGGCGCCATCGCGGCGCGCGCCGCGTCGGCGAGCACGCCGGTCCCGACCGCGATCCCCGCGGCGCGCAGCCGTGCGGTGCCCTGCCCGTCGGTGCGCGGGTCGGGGTCAATTGCCGCCACGACGACGCGCGCGACCCCGGCGGCGATCAGCGCGTCGGTGCAGCAGGGGCCGCGCGGACTGGCGTGCGCGCAGGGTTCGAGGCTGACGTAAGCGGTCGCGCCGCGCGCCGCGTCACCCGCCGCGGCCAGCGCCATCGCCTCGGCATGCGGCCGCCCGCCGGGCTGCGTCCAGCCGCGCGCGACGACCCGGCCGCGCTGCACGATCAGGCACCCGACATTGGGATTGGGCGCCGCCGTCGGCCGGCCGCGCTGCGACAGCGCGACGGCGGCCGCCATCCAGTCGGCATCGGTCGGGGCGGGCGGCATCGGCGGCTAGGGTTGCCGGGGCGCCGTCGCGGGTTTCGGCCCGCGCGCCGCGCGTTCGGCGAGCGTCGAGCGCGTCGGCGCGGGCTTCTTCGCCAGCTCGTCGGCTTCCTGGCCGAGCGTCTCGCGCGTCAGCTTGTCGGCCTCGCTCGAATCATAATCGACCCCCAACAGGTCGGCGAGCTTCTGATATTCGGCGCGGCGCCGGGCATTCTCGCGCGTCGTTTCCTTGGCGCGCGCGACCCAGTCGGCGCGGATATCCGCCTCGCTGCGATCGGCCTGCCAGTTCTCGAAATAGATGATCTGCCGCTCGGGCTTCTCATAGGGGATCAGATATTGCGAGACGCCGTGAAAGATCACCCAGGTCAGCGCGATCGCGACCCCCCACATCGTCCAGCGATGCGGGCGCGGTTCGCGGATATAGGCCCAGAAATCGCCAAGCCCGCCGCCGACATCCCAATTGTTGAACATTCCCATCGTCCCAATCTAGGCGATATCGCCTCGATTTGCGAGGGGGGCAGGACGAATGCACGCCGCAAAAGCCCCGGCACGAACGATTGCAAAAAATGCAACAATAGATGCTCATTTCGCAGTTGCACAAATCATTGTGCAGTGCAATATCACACTTGCCTTTTAGGCATCCTCTCCCAAAAACTTTCAAGGGTCGCCCTCGGGCGGCCCTTTTTTTCGTCCGTGTCGAATTGCCTGCGACGGCCGGATCGGACGACGTGGCCGCGCGCCCCGACTCGCCCGGAAGGTGCCGGGGAAATCCGGCAGCATATACTCCAAAGACTTGAAAAACCGCTAATCTTGCAGCGGGGTCCGCGTCTCGAACCGGCGGACCTCGGCGATGAAGCTGCCCGGCAGCGGCGTCGGCTGCCCGCTGTCGAGGTCGAGATGCGCATAGCTGATCTCGATGTCGGCAAGCCGCTCTTCGTCGCGCGCGATCGCGCAGTGCAGCGTGAAGCTGGTCCGCTCGAAGCGGCTGATCCGCGCCGCGATGGTGATCAGGTCGTCGAGCCGCGCCGGAGCGTGATAATCGATCTCGCTATGCGTTTCGCGGATATCTGTACCATATTGGTGAAAATAGGGGCCCGGCTGACCTTCGCCCAGCGCGCGGAAATATTCGGTCACCCCGATGTCGGCATAGACGAGATAGATGGCGCTGAAGACGCTGTTCTGCCCGTCGATCTCGTTATAGCGCACCCGCACCCGTTCGCGGACGCGGAAATCGGCGAGCGGGACGGCCCAGTTGTCGCGGTCCATCGCGGCCTCAGGCGGCCAGCGCCGCGGCGCCGCGATCGATCGGCGCGCAGGCGGCGGCCAGCCACGCGCGGTCGGCCTCGTCCATGCCGGGCGCCAGCTTTTCGAGCACCTGCGCATGATAGGCGTCGAGCCAGTCGGCCTCGGCGGGCGAAAGCAGCGCACCCTCGACCAGATCGCGCGCGATCGGGGCGAAGGTGATCGTCTCGAACCCCAGCATCTCCTCTTCGGCGCCGGCGATCGTCTGCGGCACGACGATCACCAGATTCTCGATGCGGATGCCGAAATGCCCCGCCTTGTAATAGCCGGGCTCGTTCGACAGGATCATCCCGGCGTGCAGCGGTTCCTCGGTCCCCGCCTGCCCGCCCGACGGCTTGGCGATGCGCTGCGGTCCCTCGTGCACCGCCAGATAGGCGCCGACGCCGTGCCCGGTGCCGTGCGCATAATCAACCCCGTCGGCCCACAGATATTGCCGCGCGAGGATGTCGAGCTGGCTGCCGCGCGTGCCCTTGGGAAAGCGCGCGGTGGCGAGCGCGATATGCCCCTTCAGCACCTGGGTGAAGCGGCGGCGCATCTCGGCGGTCGGCCGGCCGATCGCGATCGTGCGCGTGATGTCGGTGGTGCCGTCGGCATATTGGCCGCCCGAATCGACGAGGTAGAGCGTGCCGGTCTCGACCGCGCGATTGGTCGTCTCGTCGACCTTGTAATGCGGCAGCGCGCCGTTCGGCCCCGCGGCCGAGATGGTGTCGAACGACAGGTCCTTCAGCGCGCCGCTCTCCTCGCGAAAGGCGCGCAGCTTCGCCGCAGCGGACAGTTCGTCGAGCCCGCCCTGCGGCGCGTGCGCCTCCATCCATTTCAGGAAGCGCGCGACCGCGACGCCGTCGCGGACATGCGCGGCGCGGGTACCGCCCAGCTCGGTGTCGTTCTTGATCGCCTTGGGCAGCACCGCCGGGTCGCGGTGGCGCTCGATCCGAGCCCCCGCCGCCTCGAGCGCGGTGAAGATCGCCGCAACCGCGCGGTCGGGATCGACCGCCACCTTCTTGCCCGCCAGCTCGGCTAGCGCCGCCTCGAAGGCGTCGCGGTCGTGGATGCGCACGCTGTTGCCCAGATGCGCGCGCACCGTTTCGGTGATCTTCTCGGGCGCGATGAACAGGTCGGCGGTGGCGTCGGCATGGAGCAGCGCGAAGGCCAGCCCGACCGGCGTATGGGTGACGTCGGTGCCGCGGATGTTGAAGGTCCAGGCGATCGAATCGAGCGCGGTCATCACCGTCGTGTCGAGTCCCTTCGCCTTCAGCCAGTCGGCGATGATCGCGCGCTTGTCGGCCGCCGACTGCCCCGCGAGCGCGGTGTCGTGGACCGCCACCGGCGCGGCGCTCGGCACCGGCCGCTCGTCCCACACCGCGTCGACCGGATTGCTGTCGACCGCGACCAGTTCGGCGCCCTTGGCCGCGAGAGCATGCGCGAGCCCGCGCGCCCAGTCGATGCCGTGCAGCCACGGGTCATAGCCGATCCGCTGCCCGGCGCCGACGTTGGCGCCCAGCCATTCGGCAACGCTCGACTGCGGCACCCCGACATAGTCGTAGAGCGTCCCGTCGACCTGGTCGCGCACCTGCACCGTATAGCGGCCGTCGACGAAGATCGCCGCCTTTGCGGGCAGCACCGCCGCGGTGCCCGCCGAGCCGCCGAAGCCGGTGAGCCACGCGAGCCGCTGCGCATAGGCGCCGACATATTCGCTCATATGCTCGTCGCTGATCGGCACCACGAAGCCGTCGAGGCCGCGCGCCTTCAACTCGGCGCGCAGGCGGGCGAGGCGGTCGGCATGAACGGCGCTGGACATATGGCTTTCCTTGTTCCTACATCGCGGCCGATCCCCGCTGTCGGGGCGGTGCCGCGGGAGTTTTTGCGATGCGCGCTATTTGGGCGTTTCTGGCGGCAATTGCCACCCTGCTTGTCGGGACCGTTCCCGTTTTCGCCGAAGAGGAAGAAAAAGCGTTGACCCAGCCCGCCGTCCCCCTGCCCTCCGCGCCCGTCGCCGAGCAGCGCCCGCATACGCTGACCCTGCACGGCACGACGCTGTCCGACCCGTGGCACTGGTTGCGCGACGAAAGCTATCCGGTGGTCGACGACCCCGACGTGCTTGCCTATGTGAAGGCCGAGAACGCCTGGTTCGACGCGGCAATGAAGCCGCACGAGGGGCTGGTCGAAACGCTGTTCCAGGAAATGAAGGGCCGCATCAAGGAGGCCGACGCCAGCGTGCCGCAGAAGGACGGCGACTGGCTCTACTGGATCGAATTCGAGGAAGGGGCGGAGTATAAGAAATGGTACCGCCGCCCCGTCGCGGGCGGCGACGCGCAGCTGATCCTCGACGAGGTCGCGCTCGCCGCGGGCAAGGAGTATTTCCGCCTCTCCGACATGGCGGTCAGCCCGAACGGTCGCCTGATGGCCTATGCCGTCGACGACAATGGCTCCGAACGGTTCGAGGTGCGCTTCCGCGATCTCGAAACCGGCGCCATGCTGCCCGACGTCATCCCCGGCACTTTGTCGTCGCTGGTGTGGACCGCGGGCGGCGACGCGCTGCTCTATGGCCTCGCCAACGAGAACTGGCGCACCGACAATGTCCATCTGCACCGGCTGGGCACCCCGGTGGCCGAGGACAAATTGCTCTACAAGGAGGCCGACATCGGCTTCGGCGTCGGCATCGGCAAGACCGCCGCCGACAATTACATCGTCATCGCGACCGGCGACAACGAAACGAGCGAGGTCTATCTGCTCCCCGCCGCCGATCCGGAGGCGAAACCGCTGCTCGTGTCGCCGCGCCGGAAGGGTCGCGAGTACAGCGTCGACGAGCGTGAGGGCACGCTCTACATCCTGACCAACGACGACCATCCCAATTTTCGCGTCGCGACCGCCAGCCTCGCGGCGCCCGGCGAATGGACGACGCTGATCGCGGGGTCGGACCACAGCTACATCACCGGCCTGTCGGTCTTCCGCGACTATTTCGTGCTCGAAAGCCGCGAGGACGGGCTCGATCAGGTCGACGTGCGCCGCTACGACGCGCCGCTGACGCCAGGGCGCATCGCCTTTCCGGAGGCGACCTACGTCGCGGGACTCGGCGACAATCCCGAATATCATCAGGACAAGATTCGCATCGATTATGAATCGATGGTCACCCCCGACACCGTCTACGACTATGACGTCGCCGCCGGCACGCTCGAAACACTGAAAGTGCAGGAAATCCCTTCGGGTTATGATGCAAGTCAATATGTAACCGAATGGGTTAATCTTCCCTCGCGCGACGGGCGGACGATGATTCCCGCCTCGCTCGTCTACAGGAAGGGCACGCCGCGTGACGGCAGCGCGCCGATGCACCTCTATGTCTACGGCAGCTACGGCTATCGCGTCGCGCCGGGCTTCTCGACGACGCGGCTCAGCCTCGTCGATCGCGGGATGATCTATGCGATCGCGCATGTCCGCGGCGGCGACGATCTCGGCCGCGCATGGTATCTCGCGGGCAAGACCGACCGGCGCAAGAATACGTTCCACGACTTCATCGACGTCGCAAAGGGGCTGATCGCGAAGGGCTATACCAGCGCGGGCAGGATCTCGATCGAGGGCCGCTCGGCGGGCGGGCAGGTGATGGGCGCGGTGTATAACGAGGCGCCCGAATTGTGGGGCGCGGTGCTCGCGGGGGTGCCCTTCGTCGACGTGATCAACACGATGGTCGACGAAACGCTGCCGCTGACCCCCGGCGAATGGCCCGAATGGGGCAATCCGATCACCGACAAGGCGGCGTTCGACTATATGCTGTCGTACAGCCCCTACGACAATGTGACGGCAAAAGCCTATCCGCCGATGCTGGTGTCGGCGGGCCTCAACGACCCGCGCGTCACCTATTGGGAGCCCGCCAAATGGGTCGCGAAGCTGCGCAGCGTCCGCACCAACGACGCGCCGCTGCTGCTGCGCACCAACATGGGCGCGGGCCACGCCGGCAAGTCGGGCCGCTGGGGCGCGCTGCGCGAGGATGCCGAGGAATATGCCTTCGTGCTGACCCAGCTCGGGGTGGAGAAATAGGGCTTTTTCCGGGACTCCCACGCAAAGGCGCAAAGAGGCCGAAGCGCGAGCTCTTTAACCTGTCGCCGCGCAGGCGGGGACCCAGAGCGTCCTGACGCCGACGCTGGCCTGTGTCGCTCTGGACTCCCGCCTTCGCGGGAGCACGTGGGTTTTCATCCGATCGGGCTTCATGTGATGGCTACGCGTCTTCGCGTGAAATAGAATTATCGCGCCAGAAATCCCCGCGCCGCCAGCTCGGCCTCCAGCCCCGCCGCATCGCTGAACAGATGCGCCGCGATGCCCGCGGCTTCGGCGCCCGCGACATTGGCGGCATTGTCGTCGACGAACAGCGCGCCCGCCGGGTCGATACCGAATCGCTCGATCGCGAGGGCATAGATCGCCGCGTCGGGCTTGGTCAGCCGCTCGGTGCCCGACACGATGATGTCGCGGAACCGGTCGAACACCGGCTGCGTCGGGCGAAAGGCCTGCCAGAATTCATGCCCGAAATTGGTGATCGCGAACAGCGGCACTCCCGCCTCGTCGAGCCGCGCGACAAGGTCGAGGCTGCCGGGCACCGGCCCCGGGATCGTCTCGTTGAAGCGCGTCGCATAGGCATCGATCAGCGCGCCGTGCGCCGGGAATTCAGCCTTGCGCTCGGGCACCATCTCCGCAAGCGGGCGCCCCGCGTCGTGCTGGAAATGCCATTCGGAGGTAACGACGTGGGTCACGAACCATTCCAGCTCGGCCGGGTCGTCGATCAGCTTGGCGAACAGGTGGCGCAGGTCCCAGTCGAACAGCACCTTGCCGACGTCGAAGATCACGCTTTGGCGGATCATGGCCACTCCCGACACGCGAAAGCGCCGCCGGAAGCATCCGACGGCGTCACGCTGGCTCGCAGATGCGCGGGGACCCGTGGTCCCGGCAAGGCCGTCAGCCCTGGCGCGCCTTGAAGCGGCGGTTGGTCTTGTTGATCACATAGGTCCGGCCGCGGCGACGAATCACGCGGTTGTCCCGATGGCGGTCCTTCAGCGACTTCAGGCTGTTGCGAATCTTCATGATCTTTTCCGTAAAGGTCTGAGCGTTGTCACGCGAAGGCGCGCACCTATGGCGAAGCCGGCGAAAAGTCAACCGCGCCGCCGCCGATCAGCCCGGAAAAGATTCGCGCAGCGGCGCAAAGATCGCAGGGAAGCCGGCGAACCGCTTCACCCGACGCGCCCGATTGCGACCGAATGAAAAAGACGGGCCGCATTGCCGCCCATTTCCTCTCTCCGCGATCTTTGCGCCGCTGCGCGAATCATCCAAAGATCACCGACATGGCAGCGGGGCCGCGGCAACGTCCCGCCTACCCTGCCAGCGCTTTCTGCCGCCGCCGCTGCACCGACGAGCCATAGCCCATCGCCTCGCGATATTTGACCACGGTGCGCCGCGCCACTGCGTGGCCCTCGGCCGCCAGCTTCTGCGCGATCGTCTCGTCGGACAGGATCGCCTTCGCATCCTCGGCCTCGATCAGCGCGCGGATCCGGCTCTTGATCGCCTCGGCCGAAACCGCGCCGTCGCCGTCGGTCGCCGCGATGCCGCTCGAGAAGAAATATTTCAGCTCGAACAGGCCGCGCGCGCACGACAGATATTTGTTGCTGGTGACGCGGCTGACGGTCGATTCGTGCATCCCGATCGCCTCGGCGACCTGCCGCAGCGTCAGCGGGCGCATGTGCGCGACGCCGTGGAGGAAGAAGCCCTCCTGCTGCCGGACGATCTCGCTCGCCACCTTGACGATCGTGCGTTGGCGCTGGTCGAGCGCGCGCACCAGCCAGTTGGCGCCCGCGAGCTGTTCGGACAGCCACGCCTTGCTCTTCGCCGCCGCCCCGCGCGCCAGTTCGCTGTAATAGCGGCGATTGACGAGCAGACGCGGCAGCGTGCCGCTGTTGACCTCGACCGCCCAGCCCTGCGCGGTGCGCTGCACGAACAGGTCGGGGACGACCGCCTGCGCCGCGCCGCCGCCGAAGCGCAGCCCCGGCTTGGGGTCGTAGCCGCGCAGCTCGCGGATCATGTCGGCCAGATCCTCGTCGTCGACCCCGCAGATGCGCCTGAGCTGCGGAAAGGCGCCCTTCGCCACCAGGTCGAGGTGCGCGATCATCGTCGCCATCGCGGGGTCGTAGCGGTCGGCCTCGCGCGCCTGGATCGCGATGCATTCGGCGAGATCGCGCGCGCCGACGCCCGAGGGGTCGAAGCCCTGCACCCCCGCCAGCACCGCCTCGACCAGCGCCAGCGGCACGCCGAGCCGCTGCGCGAGGTCGGTGAGGTCGGCACGCAGATAGCCCGCCTCGTCGATCAGCGCGACGATCTGTTCGGCGACCATCGCCTCGATCCCGTCGAAGCGCTCGCCGACCTGCGCGAGCAGATGGTCGTAGAGCGTGCCCTCGGCGCCCGCGAAGCTGTCGAAATCGACGGCCTCGCCCGATCCCGACAGCCCGACGCTGTCGCTCGCGCTGTCGTGGTGGAAGCGCTCGTCGAAATCGACGTCGAGGTCGCTGCCCGCGTCGGAGGCGAGCGTCGGTTCGGCGTCGGGGCCTTCATCGGCGGCCTCGGGCGCCGCCTCGCCCGCCTCTTCCCCGCGCTCGTCGCCCGCCCCGTCGCCGTCGGCTGAGGCGGTGTCGAGCAGCGGATTGCCTTCGAGCGCCTCGGCCAGATAGGCCTCGAGTTCGAGGTTCGACAGCGCGAGCAGCTTGATCGCCTGCTGAAGCTGCGGCGTCATCACCAGCGATTGCGACTGGCGGAGATCGAGGCGCGGACCCAACGCCATGACCGGCTATGCGATCAATATGTCCGTGTGTCCCCGCGAAGGCGGGAACCCGGGGCGTCGACGCACAACGATGCATGAAAACGCTCTGGGCTCCCGCCTTCGCGGGAACACAGGGCACTTCGAGGGGCCGCCGAATCCCTCACAGCGAGAAGCCCTCGCCCAGATACAGACGGCGCACTTCGGGGTCGGCGACCAGTTCGGCGGGCGATCCCGCGAGCAGCACCTTGCCGTCATAGATGATGCAGGCGCGGTCGACGAGGTCGAGCGTCTCGCGGACATTGTGGTCGGTGATCAGCACCCCGATGCCGCGCGTCTTGAGGTCGGCGACGAGGTCGCGGATGTCGGCGATCGAGATCGGGTCGATCCCCGCGAAGGGTTCGTCGAGCAGCATGATCGACGGGTTCGCCGCCAGCGCGCGCGCGATTTCGGCACGCCGCCGCTCGCCCCCCGACAGCGCCATCGCCGACGCGCCGCGCAGCCGCGTCAGCCCGAATTCGTCGAGCAGCTCGTCGAGCCGCTGCTGGCGCGCCAGCCGGTCGGGCTCGGCCAGTTCGAGCACCGCGGCGATATTCTGCTCGACCGTCATGCCGCGAAAGATCGAGGTTTCCTGCGGCAGATAGCCGAGGCCCAGGATCGCGCGGCGATACATCGGCAGTTCGGTGATGTCGGCGCCGTCGAGCATGATGCGCCCCGCGTCGGGCTTCACCAGCCCCATGATCGAATAGAAGCAGGTCGTCTTGCCGGCGCCGTTCGGGCCGAGCAGGCCGACGACCTCGCCCTTGCCCACCGACAGCGACACGTCGGACAGCACGACGCGCTTGTCGTAGCTCTTGGCGATCGACACGACCGCGAGCCCGTTGCCCGCCGCCGCATCCTGCTGGACGTGCGAGACATGCTCGGCGACGCCATGGTCGCCTTCGGCCAAAGGTGCAGCAGTGGATTCGTCGGTCATAGGCAGGTCAGATCCCTTCGGGCCCCCGCCGGGGCGTTAGCGCAGCGACGCGGCGACCGTCAATCTGGCAGGGATTTTGCAAGGACGATTCCCGCCCGCTCGCGGGAAGGGCTAGAGAGGCTCGCGAGCTTGCTGCCTAGCCGCAGCGGGGCGGGCATCGACGGCGCGGCCTTGACCCAACCGGTTGCAGCCATGGCCTGTGGGAACCCGGCCCGCGCACATTCTTCCTCTTCTTCGTCACCCTGAACTTGGTTGGCAATCATCCCTTTTCGACAAGGAACTGTTCCCCGGCGAAAGCCGGGGTCCATGCGAGGCAGGCGCACGTAGCTGGACCCCGGCTTTCGCCGGGGAACGGCTCCTGACCTGCCTGAAGGACATATATGCCAACTCGTTTCAGAGCCCGCCCCGGACCCGATCCGGGGGTCCATGGCCCGCCCTCGACCAAAAGGCGGCGTAAGACCGATGTCCGGCCATGAATGCTGAAACGAGTTCGGCATGACGAACGAACGGGGCAGTGCGCCGAAACCCGAATCCCCGGGCCATAAGCCCGGCCGCGCCGAGCCGGGTCTCACGACCCCTCGCGCCAGCGGGAGGGGAGGGGATCAGTGCGCCGCTTGCGGCCCTCTTTCCACCCCCGACTGCGCGAGCTGGTCGTCGATCGCCGCGAGCAGCCGCGCGAGCGCCGCCTCGTCCCGCGCCTCGGCGCGCGCGACGAGCACGTCCTGCGTGTTCGACGCGCGCAGCAGCCACCAGCCGTCGTCGGTCAGCACGCGCGCGCCGTCGGTGCGGTCGACCTGCGCGCCCGCCGCCGTCAGCCGGTCGAGAACTTCGTCCACAATGGCGAATTTGCGCGCCTCGTCGACCTGGAAGCGCAATTCGGGGGTGTTGACCATCGCCGGCATCGCGTCGCGCAGTTCGGTGACGCTCCTGCCCAGCCTGGTCGCCGCCTCGATCAGCCGCACCGCGGCATAGGGCGCGTCGTCATAGCCGTAATAGCGGTCGGCGAAGAAGATATGCCCGCTCATCTCGCCGGCGAGCGGGCTGCCGGTTTCCTTCATCTTCGCCTTGATCAGGCTGTGCCCGGTCTTCCACATCAGCGGCGTGCCGCCCAGTTCGGCGACGCGGTCGAACAACGCCTGGCTCGCCTTGACGTCGGCGATGATCGTCGCGCCCGGATGCTCCCTGAGCACTGCGGCGGCATAGATTTGCAGCAGCTGGTCGCCCCAGATCACGCGGCCCTGGCCGTCGATCGCGCCGATGCGGTCGCCGTCGCCATCGAAAGCGACACCGAAATCGAGGCTTCTCTCCGCGACCAGCTTGCGCAGATCGGCGAGGTTCGCCTCGACCGTCGGATCGGGATGGTGGTTCGGGAAATGGCCGTCGATGGTGGTGAACAGCAGATGATGCTCCCCGGGCAGCCGCGCGGTGAGCTTTTCGATCACGGTGCCCGCCGCGCCGTTACCGGCGTCCCAGCCGATGCGAAAGGCGCCGCCGGCGAATCCCTCGACCAGCCGATCGACATAGGCGTCGACGATGTCGATGCGCTGCGATCCGCCCTCGCCGCTGTCCCAGTCGCCCGCGGCGGCCATTTCGCCGATCCGCCTGATGTCGGCGCCGAAGAAGGGGCGTCCTTGAAACACCATCTTGAAGCCATTGTAATCGGGGGGGTTATGGCTGCCGGTTATCTGTATGCCGCCATCGACGTCTTCGGTTGACGCGGCGTAATAGAGCATCGGCGTCGGCCCCAGCCCGACGCGCAGCGCATCGACCCCCGCCGCGTTGATCCCCTCGACCAGCGCTTCTTCCAGCATCGGCGACGACAGCCGCCCGTCATAGCCGACGGCGATGCGCCGGCCGCCCGCGCGGCGGATCAGCGTCGCGAAGCTGCGGCCGATCGCCCGCGCATCGTCGGCGGTCAGCGTGTCGCCGACGATGCCGCGGATATCATATTCGCGCAGCATCGTCGGGTGAAAGACGTGGGCGGCAACGGGCTCGGAAACGGCGGTCATCAACAATGCTCCTGCGCGAAGGGGTTAGGCGACGGCGAAGAGGTCGCCATCGGGATGAAACCGCTCGCGCGCCGGAAGGTTCAGTCCCGCCATCGCCTCGCGCAGTTCCTGCCGCGCGACGACATGCCCCATCCCCATGCCGCCGAGATGCGCCTTGTCGAGCAGCGTCAGCCCGGCCGGGAACAGCTCGCGATAGATGACGCGCTCGCCGAGCCCCGGGATGACGCGAAAGCCGACGCGCCGCGACAGCTGGTTCAGCGCTTCGCCGACGCGCCGCATGTTGTGCGCGTCGACATGCTGCAGACGATTGCGCAGGATGATCCAGTCGATCGTCCGCCCGTCGCTCTTGGCGCGCGCCTTGCGCGTGTCCCAGATCAGCTCCGAATAGAAGCTGGGGCGCACGACCTGGAACGTCTCGGGATCGACCTGGCCGATCAGGTCGAAATCGATGAAGCTGTCGTTGATCGGCGTCACCAGCGTGTCGGCGCTGGTCGCGATGTGCCGCGCGAACGGGTCGTCGCGCCCCGGCGTGTCGGCGATCAGATAGTCGGCGTCCTCGGCCAGCCGCGCGACCTGTTCGTCGAGTTCCTCGACCGTCGAACCTTCGAACACCTCGAAATGCGGGATGGGCAGTTCGATGCCGCGGCGCTTCGCGGTGCTGGTGCGGTTGTCGAGATAGCGGTGAAAGGTGCGCTGGCGCGGGTCGAGGTCGATTCCGGCGACGCGCCACCCCATGCTCGCCAGCGCGACCGCGAAATGCACCGCGCAGGTCGACTTGCCCGTCCCGCCCTTTTCATTGGCAAAGATGATCCGGTGGGGGGCTGGCTTCGTCATGAGCGTTGCGATTTTCCTGTCGGCGCGGCATGGCGGCCGCATGGGGTGGCGTATGGACGCCGCCAATATCGGAGGGCGGGCGGCCGTGCAAATCATCCGTGATATCGCCACGCTTCGTCGCGCGGTCGACGCGCTCAAACTGGGGCGCAAGAGCGTCGCGCTGGTCCCGACGATGGGCGCGCTGCACGCGGGGCACCTGTCGCTGGTGCGGATGGCGCGGCGCGTCGCCGACCATGTCGTCGTGTCGATCTTCGTCAACCCGACGCAGTTCGGCCCGAACGAGGATTTCGCCGCCTATCCGCGCGACGAGGCGCACGACGCCGCGCTGCTGGTCGAGGAAGGCGCGGCGCTGCTCTGGGCGCCCGACGTCTCCGTCATGTATCCGCCCGGCCATGCGACGCATATCGCGGTCGCCGAACTCGGCGCCGATTATTGCGGCGCGGCGCGGCCGGGCCATTTCGACGGCGTCGCGACCGTCGTCGCCAAGCTGTTCAACCAGGTGCGCCCCGACATCGCGATCTTCGGCGAAAAGGACTGGCAGCAGCTTGCGATCATCCGCCGCATGGCGCGCGACCTCGACTTCGCGATCGATATCCTGGGGGCGCCGATCGCGCGCGATCCCGACGGGCTCGCGCTGTCGTCGCGCAACGCCTATCTGACTGCCGAGCAGCGCGCGGCCGCTGCCGCCTTTCCCGCCGCGCTGCGCGCCGCGGCGGCGGCGATTGCCGGCGGCGGCACGGTCGCCGCGGCGCTCGCCGATGCCGAAGCGGCGATCCGCGCGGGCGGCTTCGCCAGCGTCGACTATGTCGCGCTCGCCGACGCCGACAGCCTCGAACGCCTGACCGAATATCGCCCCCCGGCTCGCCTGCTCGCGGCGGCGCGCATCGGCACCACGCGCCTGATCGACAATCTGGCGGTCGAGTAGCACCGTCGCCCCAGCGAAAGCCGGGGCCGATGTCGGCGTTTCCCGTCATCATCGCGTAAGCCGATAGCGACCCCGGCTTTCGCTGGGGCGACGAATCTTTCGGGAGAGCATGGTTTGAAAACCCGCGGATTTCGGCGCCCGCTGCTACTAATCCCCAAAAAACCGACGCGTCGTTAACGCTTTGTTGACCATAAGCCGCAACTTTGGGGCCGAGGTCTCCATGTGGGGTGGAGGCGACAGGGGGTTATCATGGCGAACAGTCTGAAGTCTGCCCAATATCTGATCGAAAGCCGGTTGCTCGACGCCGCGCGCGGCGATGCGAGTGCCTATTTCGACCTGGGCGTCGCATTCTCGACCGGCACCGGCGGGGTCGATGTCGACCTGATCCAGGCGCACAAATGGTTCAACCTCGCCGCGCTCGGCGGCAATGTCGAAGGCCAGCAGTGCCGCGCCGACGTGTCGAACGAAATGAGCCGCGACGAAATCGCCGAGGCGCAGCGCCAGGCGCGCGCCTGGCTCGACGAGACCGCCCGCCGTCCGGCCGCCCGCCGCTTCGCGGCCTGACGTCTTGCCCGGTCTGCGTGGGCGTTCTTGAAACTCACGCGAAGGCGCGAAGGCGCGAAGAAGAAAATCTCACACGAAGACACGAAGAGGGCGCGATGCGCCTCGATCGTTGCGCCGATTTCGACATCGGTTGGAAAAGGGCCGGACAACGTCCGGCCAGATAATCTCCGATGATGATCGCGAGACGGAACGGCAGAAACCGCCCTCTTCGTGTCTTTGTGTGAGATTATCCGAAAACCGGCCTTGCAATTCTCTGCGCGCCTTTGCGTGAGATTCAATCCGCCCGCCGGAACGGCATATGGCCTTCCAGCCATTCCATTTCCTGCATCTCGGCCGCGCGCTCACGCTCCAGGAAATCCGCCACCGCGCGCCGGAACCCCGGGTCGGCGATGAAATGCGCCGACCAGGTCGCGACGGGGCCGTAGCCGCGCGCGAGCTTGTGCCCGCCCTGCGCGCCCGCCTCGACGCGCGCCAGCCCGCGCTCGATCGCGACGTCAATCGCGCGGTAATAGCAAAGCTCGAAATGCAGATAGGGGATGTCGGCCACACAGCCCCAATAGCGGCCATAGAGCGTGTCGGCGCCGATCAGGTGCATCGCCCCCGCGACCGGCGTATCGCCGTCATAAGCGACGATCAACAGCACGCGATCGGCCATCCGCGCGCCGATCAGGTCGAACGCCGCGCGCGTCAGATAGGGGTGCCCCCATTTGCGCGCGCCGGTGTCCTGATAGAAGGCCCACATAGCATCCCAGTGCGCGGGGCCGATCGCATCGCCCGTCACCTGCTCGATCCGCAGCCCCGCCACCGCGCGCGCGCGCTCCTTGCGCAGTTGCTTGCGCTTCGCGGAGGTCAGCGTGGCAAGGAAATCGTCGAAGCTGCGATAGCCGGGATTGGCGAAATGGAACTGGACGTCGCGCCGCACCAGCCATCCCGCCGCCTCGAACAGCGGCATCTGTTCGGGCGCGACGAAGGTCGCGTGCGCCGACGACAGCGCGTTCTGCCGCACCACCGCCTCGGCGGCGCGGATCAGCAGCCGCGCGTCCTCGTCCCCCGCCGCCAGCAGCCGCGGCCCCGGCACCGGGGTAAAGGGCACCGCGATCTGCAGCTTTGGGTAATAGGCGCCGCCCGCGCGCGCCCACGCGTCGGCCCAGCCGTGGTCGAAGACATATTCGCCCTGGCTGTGCGTCTTCAGGTAAGCGGGCGCCGCGGCGACCAGCGCGCCCGCGCCGTCGGCAACCAGCAGCGGCGCCGGCTGCCAGCCTGTCCCCGGCCCGACGCTTCCCGATTCCTCGAGCAGCGACAGAAAGGCATGGCCGACGAAGGGATTGGCGCCCCCCGCCAGCGCGTCCCACGCCGCCGCTTCGACCGCGGCGACCCCGGTGCCGAGCGAAATCGTCCGCGCGGGCGGGTCGGCGTCGGCCATCGGGCCCGCTACGCCGGCCGCACCGCCACGATGGCGTCGACCTCGACCGCCGCGCCCAGCGGCAGCACCGGAACGCCGACCGCGCTGCGCGCATGGCGCCCGGCCTCGCCGAACAGCGATTCCATCAGTTCCGACGCGCCGTTCGCGACCTTGGGCTGCTGCGTGAAGCCGGGATCGCTGTTCACGAACACGCCCAGCTTGACGATCCGTTCGACGCGCGACCAGTCGCCGCCGACCGCCTTGCCCACCTGCGCGACGATCATCAGCGCGCAGCGGCGCGCGGCGTCATAGCCGTTCGCCTCGTCCATGTCGGCGCCCAGCCGCCCGGTGACGAGCTGCCCGTCGCGGAACGGCAGCTGCCCGCTGACGTGCAGCAGCCCCCCCTGCTCGACGACGGGCACATAAGCGGCGACCGGCGCGGCGGGCGTCGGCAGGTCCAGGCCGAGTTCGGCAAGCTTGGCGGCAATATCCATCATACATCCTTCCATGGGTTGTCCGGTCAAAGGGGCGGGGCGGGCAGGTTGCCGGCGATGCGCGCGAGGATCCACTCGCGCGCCACGGCCCACTCGTCGATGCGCGCGTGCGCGTGCGTGGCGGCGGGAATCCGGCCGGCGATCGCGGGCTCGCCGACCATGTGCAGCCGCCACACGCCCGGCGCCGCGGCGGCGACCGAATGGTGGTGGTTCGGCAGGTCGTCGATGAACACCGTGACGCTCGGCGCGCGCTCCTCGATCAGCCGGCGCACCGGTTCGCCCTTGCCGCCGCGACTGCCGATCACCGGCGCGTCGAGGCCCAGCGCGGCGAGCTGGTCGGCGCGGCGCTGCTGGTGGTCGGGGCCGACGTTGGTCAGGATGACGATGTCGGCGACGCGCGCGATCGCGGCCATCGCGGCGACCGCGCCGGGGATCGGATATTGCCGCGCCATCTCGGTGCGGAAGAATCCGTCGAGCAGCGGCCACACCTCGGCCGCCTCCAGCGGCGTGCCGCAATCCTTGCGCTTCAGCGCATTGGCGAAGCTCGTGTCCTCCATGCGGAACAGCACGCCGTGCGCTTCGTCGACCCACTGCGCGAAGGGCACGACCATGTGCATCAGCACCTCGTCGCAATCGCTGATGACGAGCGGGCGGGTCATGCTTCCTGTCCTTCCTGTCCTTCCAGTCGGCGCGCCGCGGCGGCCAGCGCGTCCGGCTCTATATCGAGTGCCGCGGCGCAGGCGACAAGGTCGGGCTCGTACGCGGTCAGGAAGGCGAGCACCGCCGCCAGCGTCGCGCGCTGCCCCAGCGCGGCGCGCAGGCCATCGGGCGTCAGCCCGGTGGTCGCGAGCAGCCGCTCGGCGCGCGGCTCGTCGCCGACGATCCAGCCGAGCGCCCGCAGCGCCAGCGCCGCGTCATCATCCCGCAAGAGGCGATCCTTCCATGGGAAGCAATTGTGTCCGGCCGCCGATTCGCCTAAACGAGCCGCGGACGCAAGCGGGGAAAGCGGCAGATCATGGGAAAGACCGTCCTGGTCGTCGAGGATAACGAGCTCAACCTGCGCCTGTTCTGCGACCTGCTCAACGCCCATGGCTACAGCGCGCACCCGGTGCGCGACGGCCGCGATGCGCTGGCGAAGGCGCGCGAGATCGCGCCCGACCTGATCATCATGGACATCCAGCTTCCGCACGTCAGCGGGCTCGAACTGATCGGGCAGGTCAAGGCCGACCCGGCGCTGCGCGCGGTGCCGATCATGGCGGTGACCGCCTATGCGGGAAAGGGCGACGAGGAACAGATCCGCGCGGCGGGGGCGGAAGCCTATGTCTCGAAACCCATATCGGTGATCCGCTTCATCGAAAGCGTCGGCGCCTTCGCCTAGGACTGTCCCATCAATCGATGTGTCCCGGCGCCGAAGACGGCTTCCGATGCCCCGGACTGGGACATGACGACCCTGGATTGGCCCACTTCGTCATTGCGAGCGGAGCGAAGCAATCCAAGGCGGTTTACACCGCTCTGGATTGCCGCGCGGCTTCGCCGCTCGCAATGACGGGTCGACCGGAGCGTCATCCAAAGACGGCCGCTCCAGCCCCGCCCGCGATCAGGCGAGGACGGAACGCCGCGCGGTCCGGCGCAGGCCCGCCGGCGCGGGCTGCCGCTGCCACGGCGAATCATAATGAACCGCCACCGCGGCGGTCGATGCTTCGATCATCATGGTCCAGAACTGGCCGATCGGGCCCGAACGGGATGCGTTGCGAGTCATGTCGTATCTCCTGAATCGATCGTTGCGCGCAAGGAGGAGGGAGGGGAGGGGAGAAGCCCTTGGCGCAGCCAGGTATCTACGCCATCGGGCCCGGCCATTGGCGCCGATTTTGATCATGGCGGCGACCAAAATTCGCGTTATGACGCAGGGAATGCGAAAAAAGATCGACCTCGACCGTTTCGACCGCCGGTTGCTCGAACTGGTGCGCGCCGACAATCTCGAACCCGCGCGGACTCTCGCCGACAAGGTCGGGCTGTCGGTGTCGGCGGTACTGCGCCGGCTGCGGCGGCTGCGCGACGAAAAGGTGATCGTCGCCGACCGCGCGATCGTCGACCCAGCGCTGACCGGATCGGCGCTGACCATGCATGTGCTGGTGCGGATGGAACAGGCGGGCGCGCAGACGATGGACGGCTTCGCGCGCGAGATCGCGCGCCACCCCGAAATCACCGGCGCGTGGGACGTGACCGGCGAGGACGACTTCCTGCTGAAGGTGCAGGTCGGGTCGATGGAGGAATATGAAGCCTTCACGCGCCGCGCGCTCGGCGAGGACAGGGGCGTGCATTCCTTCACCACGCTGATCGCGATCCGCACGATCGTCGAGGACGACACCTCGCGCCGCCCGCTGCGCGACCTGTGACCGCTCACCAGAGCGCCGGCTTCGCCACCATCAGCCAGAAGACGCCGACCAGCCCCAGAAACGCAGGCCAGCCGAGCAGGAACCACAGCCGCATCGTCCGCTCGTAATCCGGCCCCAGCGGCCGCCCGGCGCGCGCCGCCGCCTCGGCAAGCCGCTGCGCACGAATCTGCAGGCCGACGACCGGCGCCCAGCAGGCAAAGGCCAGCGCATAGAGCGCATATGTCGCGAGCAGCCACGGCTCGGTCAGCGGATAGCCCGCGTGATGCGCGAGCCACAAGCCGCTCGCCGGCTGCACGACGCCGCTGGTGCCGGTGAAGATCCAGTCGGCGCGCACCACCATGCGGCCGACGGCGGCGATCGTCGCCGGGTCGCGGATTCATGCGGATTTCGTGCGTTCATCCGATCTCCCGTCCCGCTTGCGGGAGGGGTCGGGGGTAGGCTCGAACCCTTTCGCAAGGCCGCTGCCCCCACCCCTCTCCTGATGGGGCGGGATACGATTCAAGCCCAACAGGACGGCCCCGGAAGCCGCCCCGCACCGGCGGGCACGAAAAAGGGCGGCTCGCGGCCGCCCTTCTGTCCATCGTCCGGCCTTTGCCGGATGACGCGCCGTCGAACCCCGCGCGCCATCGGGCGCGCCGGGCGCGGCGTCACTTGATCTTGGCTTCCTTGAACTCGACGTGCTTGCGCGCGACGGGATCGTATTTGCGCACCGCCATCTTCTCGGTCATCGTGCGCGGGTTCTTCTTGGTGACATAGAAAAAGCCCGTGTCGGCGGTGCTCACCAGCTTGATCTTGACGGTCGTCGGCTTGGCCATGGCCTCATGTTCCTCGAACTATTGACGCATCCGCCGGCCCGTCCGGCGCATGCGGCGGGACGATGGCCCCGGCGATTGCTGAAAAACAAAGAGGGCCGCGTCGCACGCCGCCCCCCTTCATCCCGGCGCCCTTGGCGGGATTCGGCGCTTATGTCAAGCGAAAGCCGGGCCGCGGGAGGTTGTCCCGGCTTGGGAACGCCCAGTTATCGTCCGCGTGGCCGGATCGCCCTTGAATGGAGCATCGCCGTGTCCCCGCGCAGGCGGAGACCCGGAGCGTCGTCGCGCCAACGCGGGCTCTTCTGCGCTCTGGGCTCCCGCCTTCGCGGGAGCACATGGCTGTTCGCCCAAAGACAATCACACTTCGAGCGCCCCGGCAAAAGCCGGGCGGTGCCTGTCGCAGGGTCCGGTCATGGATGCTGAAATCAGTGCCGCATGACGGACAACGATGCAGCGTGGGAACGGGGCAGACGCCATCCGCCCCGCTCCCCGCAGGCCCGCCGCCGTCAGGCGTCGCGGATCTGGAAACGGACAGTCATCTCCTTCCAGCTCTCCTCGGGCACGCCGCCGCGCGTCGCGGGCTTGAAGCGCCATTTCGACAGCGCGCGCCTGCGCGTCGCCTCGAAGAAGGCGGGGTCGTCGGTGCTGACCAGTTCGACCGCCTTGACCCGTCCGTCGGTGCCGATCAGCACGCGGACGCGGACGACGCCCTCGACCCCGGCGCGCTGCTCGCGCGCGGGATAGTCGGGCTGGAACGTCCCGGCGAAGCGCGGATCGACCGCGGCGGCGACGAGCGCCGGGCGCGGCGGGACCGGCGGATCGACCGCGACCGCCACGCCCGCCCCGCTGCCCGACGGCGGCGTCAGCGGCGGCGCGGGCGGCACCGACGGCGGGTCCGCCGCGACCGGCGGCAGCGGCGAGATCGTCGTCGTCATCGCCGACGGCTGCGGCTCGGCCTGCGGCGGCTGCGGCTGGGGTTCGGGCGGCGGCGCCGGGGGCAGGGTGAAGCTCTTCCACGGCACCGGCGCGCTCGTCGGCGTGCGCTCGATGATCATCGGCGACAGTGCCACCGCGACGACGAGCGCCGCGGGCACGCCAAAGGCGAACAGCGCCGCCAGCGGGTGGTGCCCGGCGCCGGGGTCGTAGCGCGCGCCCGGTGCCGGGATGGCGGGGCTGCCGGCGGGGGCAGGGGCGCGCTCCGGCGCCGCCGCGAGGGCCGAAATCAGGGGTATCAGCGTCATGGCATCTCTCCTTGCCTGTGCCGACCCGGCCCCGCCGCGTATCGACCGCCGCTATCGGTCGGGTCGATTGATGTGATAATATAACGTCACTGCAAATGTCAATGGAGAGGCGGGGAGGACAAGATGCCGGGACACTCCGCCGCCGCCCGTCACCCCGGACTTGATCCGGGGTGACGAAGAAGCAGGCGCCTTCAAACCCAAAGGGCGTCGTACCGCGCCCCTTTCAATGCAGGACAGGGGCGGACAGCCGCCCCGTCTATGCCGCCGACAGCCGCGCGATCGCCTCGTCCCTTGCGATCAGCGGCAGCAGCTCGCCCATGTCGGGCCCGTGGTCGCGCCCGGTCAGCGCGCGGCGCAGCGGCAGGAACAGCGCGCGGCCCTTCGCGCCCGTCGCCGCCTTAACCGCGCCGGTCAGCGCGTGCCAGGGATCGGCGCTCCAGTCGATCGCCGGCGCCGCCGCTGCCGCTGCTGCGAGCACCGGCCGGTCGGCCGCGTCGGGCGCGGGCGGCGCGAAAGGGCCGTCGAACACCGCCACCCAGTCGGCCGCCTCCGCCACCGTCGCCAGGTTTGGGCGGATCGCGATCCAGCGCGCTTCGTCGATCGCCGCGGGCAGGCGCGGCGCGACCGCGGCATAAGGGGTGTGGTGGAGGATCTTCTGATTCAGCAGCGCCAGTTCGGCCTCGTCGAAGCGCGCCGGGGCGCGGCCGAAGCGCGCGAAGTCGATGCCCGCGATCAGCGGCTCGAGCGTCGTCACCGGCTCGACCGGGTCGCTCGTCCCCAGCCGCGCGAGCAGCGCCGCGAGCGCGATGGGCTCGATCCCCGCCGCGCGCCAGTCCGCCATGCCGAGCGCGCCGAGCCGCTTCGACAATTTGCCCTCGGTGCCGACGAGCAGCGCCTCGTGCGCGAATTCCGGCGGCTCGGCGCCGAGCGCTTCGAACATCTGGATCTGCGCCGCGGTGTTCGACACATGATCCTCGCCGCGCACGACGTGCGAAATGCCCATCGCGATATCGTCGATCACGCTCGGCAGCAGATAGAGCCAGCTTCCGTCGGCGCGCCGCACCACCGGGTCGGACAGCGTCTTCGGCTCGAAATGCTGCGGCCCGCGAATCAGGTCGGTCCATGCGATCGGCGCGTCATGGTCGAGCCGGAAGCGCCAGTGCGGCGCGCGCCCTTCGGGCACCGGCGCGCCCTCGGGCTGGCGCTCGTACACCGGCGGCAGCCCGCGCGACAGCAGCACCTTGCGCCGGATGTCCAGCTCTTCGGGCGTCTCGTAACAGGCATAGACGCGCCCCGCCGCCTTCAGCCGCGCGAACGCCTCGTCATAGAGTGCGAAGCGCGCCGACTGCCGCTCCTCGCCGTCGACGTCGAGCCCCAGCCACGCAAGGTCGGTGCGGATCGCCTCGACATAGTCCTCCTTCGACCGCTCGCGGTCGGTGTCGTCGATACGCAGCAGGAAGCGCCCGCCATGCTTGCGCGCCCACAGCCAGTTGTGCAGCGCGGTGCGGACGTTGCCGACATGGAGATTGCCGGTCGGCGAGGGCGCGAAGCGGGTGATGACGGTCATGGTGCGCGCCTATAGCGGCTTTGCGGGGCCGGTGGGAATATATGGTTCGCGCCGACGAGCGGCGGTGCCCGGCGATTCTTGCGCGCAGAGGCGCAGAGATCGCGGAGAAAAGAGAAGAAGAGAAAAAGGGGGTCACACGAAGGCGCGAAGAGGATGTGGCCGACGGGCCCCTGTTTCAGACTCACGCTGCCGCGGAATTCGGCGGATAGGAAAGCCGCTTCGCGGCAAAGGCGGCCTCTTCGCGCTTTCGCGCCTTCGCGTGAACCGGATTCTCTGCGTTCTTTGCGCCTCGGCGCGAATCGTTCCGAACGTCGACGGCGTTTACACCCCTGAGACAGGGACGCTGGTGATCCCCGGCGAAAGCCGGGGTCCATGCGAGGCAGCGCTGTGCCATCTGGACCCCGGCTTTCGCCGGGGAACGCTCACCTGTCGGAAGGGGATCATTGCGAACGTCGTCCTACCCCGTCCGGAACCCGTGGGTGATCGGATAGCGCCGGTCGCGGCCGAAGTTGCGCGTCGACAGCTTGACCCCCGGCGGCGCCTGCCGCCGCTTGTATTCGGCGAGCATCAGCAGCCGCTCGATCCGCGCCACCGTCGCGCGGTCGAAGCCGTGGCGCGCCACGACGTCGTCGACGCTCGCTTCCTCCTCGACCAGCATGTGCAGCATCCGGTCGAGGTCCGCATAGGGGGGCAGGCTGTCCTCGTCCTTCTGGTCGGGGCGCAGCTCGGCGCTCGGCGGCTTGGTGATGATCGAATCGGGCATCACCGGCGCGCGCGGGTTGCGCGACAGCCGCGGGACATGCGCGTTGCGCCACCGGGCGATGGCGAACACCGTCGTCTTGTACGCATCCTTCAGCGGGTTGTAGCCGCCCGCCATGTCGCCATAGATGGTCGCATAGCCGACGCTCATCTCGCTCTTGTTGCCGGTGGTCAGCAGCATCGGGCCGAACTTGTTCGACAGCGCCATCAGCGTCACCCCGCGGATGCGCGACTGGATATTCTCCTCGGTCGCATCGACCGCGCGGCCGGCGAAGCTGTCCGCCAGCATCGCGTCGAACGCCTCGACCGCGGGGGCGATCGCGATGGTGTCGAGCCGGCACCCGATCATCTCCGCGCAGCCCCGCGCATCGTCGAGGCTTTCCTGGCTGGTGAAGCGGCTCGGCAGCATCACGCACCAGACCTTGTCCGGCCCCAGCGCATCGGCGGCGATCGCGGCGCACAGCGCCGAATCGATCCCCCCCGACAGGCCGAGCACGACGCCGGGAAAGCCGTTGCGCGTCACATAGTCGCGCAGGCTGACGATCATCGCGCTGTAAATGTCGGCGGGGTGCGCCTCCCATTCGGCGAGGTCACCGGGTTCGCACACCCAGCCGTCCGCCCGCTTCGTCCAGCGCGTGACGCGATCCTCCTCCGCCCAGTCGATCAGCCGGTGCGCGGGCGCCCCGCCGGCGTTCAGCACGAAGGAGCAGCCGTCGAACACCAGCTCGTCCTGCCCGCCGACGCGGTTGAGGAAGATCAGCGGCAACCCGGTTTCGGCGACGCGCGCCGCGAACACCTGCGTCAGGCGGCGGTCGTCCTTGTCGATCTCATAGGGACTGCCGTTGACCGAGATCAGCAGCTCGGCCCCCTGTGCCGCCAGATGCCCGCACACCGTCGGCAGCCAGCCGTCCTCGCAGATCGGCAGGCCCAGCCGCACCCCGCGCCACGTGACGACGTCGGGCAGCGGGCCGGGCGCGAAGACGCGCTTTTCGTCGAAGGTGCCGTAATTGGGCAGCTCGTGCTTGCGCCGCGTCGCGACCACCCGCCCCGCGTCGAGCAGCGCGACGATATTATAGAGCCGCCCGTCGTCGCCCCGCTCGACCGACCCGACCAGCATCGCCGGACCGCCGTCGCCGGTCTCGGCCGCCAGGTCGCCGAGCAGCGCCGCCGCGCGCCGGGCCAGCGCGGGCTTCAGCACCAGATCCTCGGGCGGATAGCCGATCAGCTGCAGTTCGGGAAACAGGATCAGGTCGGCGTCGGGGTGCCGCGCGCGCGCCGCGCGCATCGCATCGACGTTGGCGGCGAGGTCGCCGACCGCCTGCGTCATCTGCGACAGGACGATGTTAAGCTGTTCGGTCATGGCAGGGGTTTAAGCGCAACCGCCCCGATTTCAACCGCCGAGCGTCGCCGCGTTCGCGACCGCCCGCCCGCCTTTACCCCCTTCCCCTTCGCGTGCCCGCTGGTTAAGGGGCGCGCATCCTTCCCCACACGGCGACAAGGGGCCACGCATGAAACTCATTTCCGGCAACAGCAATCTTCCCCTGGCCCGCGCGATCGCCGACTATCTGGAATTGCCGCTCGCCGACACCAGCGTGCGCCGCTTCGCCGACGAAGAAGTGTTCGTCGAGATTCACGAGAATGTCCGCGGCCAGGACGTGTTCGTCATCCAGCCGACCAACTATCCGGCGAACGACAATCTGATGGAGCTGCTGATCATCACCGACGCGCTGCGCCGCGCCTCGGCCAAGCGCATCACCGCCGTCATCCCCTATTTCGGCTATGCCCGGCAGGACCGCAAACCCGGCCCGCGCACCCCGATCTCGGCCAAGCTGGTCGCCAACCTCATCACCACATCGGGCGCCGACCGCGTGCTCGCGATCGACCTGCACGCCGGGCAGATCCAGGGCTTCTTCGACATCCCGACCGACAACCTCTATGCCGCGCCGGTGATGAGCGCCGACATCCAGGCACGTTTCGGCGACCGCAACCTGATGGTCGTCTCGCCCGACGTCGGCGGCGTGGTGCGCGCCCGCGCGCTCGCCAAGCGTCTCGACAACGCGCCGCTGGCGATCGTCGACAAGCGCCGCGAGCGCGCCGGCGAATCAGAGGTGATGAACATCATCGGCGACGTGTCGGGGCGCTTCTGCATCCTGATCGACGACATCGTCGATTCGGCGGGAACGCTGTGCAACGCCGCCGCCGCGCTGAAGGCGCAGGGGGCAGAGGGCGTCGTCGCCTATTGCACCCACGGCGTGCTGTCGGGCGGGGCGGTAGCGCGCGTCAACGCGAGCGAACTGACCGAACTCGTCATCACCGATTCGATCATGCCGACCGACGCGGTCAACGACAGCGACAAGGTGCGCGCGCTGACCGTCGCGCCGCTGCTCGGCGAGGCGATCAAGCGCATCGCCGACGAAACCAGCGTGTCGTCGCTGTTCGATTGAGGCGCGACATTTTCGAGATTCCGTTCATGTCGAGCGAAGTCGAGACACCCCGAAGACGTATACGACCGATGAGCGTCTCGACTTCGCTCGACGCGAACGGGAAATGGAGGTTTCCGGCATGACCCTCGAATCCGACATCGCCCTCGCCCATCGCCTCGCCGACGCCGCGGGCGCGGCGATCCGTCCCTTTTTCCGCGCCGCCTTTTCGCACGAGGCGAAGGGCGACGACTCGCCGGTCACCGAGGCCGACCGCGCCGCCGAGGCCGCGATGCGCCGCCTGCTCGATGCCGAAGCGCCGCGCGACGGCATCATCGGCGAGGAATATGGCGCCGAGCGGCCCGACGCCGCGCGCCAGTGGGTGCTCGACCCGATCGACGGCACGGTCAGCTTCATGGCCGGCCGGCCGATCTTCGGCACGCTGATCGCGCTGTTGCACGACGGCTGGCCCGTGCTCGGCATCATCGACCAGCCGATCGCGCGCGAACGCTGGGTCGGCGCGACGGGGCAGCCGACCCTCTTCAACGGCCGTCCCGCCGCGACGCGCGCCTGCCGCAGCCTCGCCGACGCGGCGCTCGCGACGACGGGGCCGCAATATTTCAGCGATCACGACGGCGAGCATTTCATGGCGCTCGCGGCGAAGACCGCGCACAAGCGCATGTTCTTCGGCGGCGACTGCTACAATTACGGCCTGCTGGCGAGCGGCCATGTCGACCTGGTGGTCGAGGCGGGGCTGAAGCTCCACGATTTCGCCGCGCTGGTGCCGGTCGTCGAGGGCGCGGGCGGGACGATGTGCGACTGGAACGGCGATCCGCTGAACGCCGACAGCGACGGCCATGTCATCGCATTGGGCGATCCCGCGCGGCTCGAAGATGTTATCGAGGGCCTCGCCTGCCACCATTAGGGCCAACGCCCAGGGAGAGAAGACCATGGCGTTCGACGGAAGCTGCCATTGCGGCGCGGTGACCTTTACGGTCGAAGGCGACATCCCCGACACGGCGATGAGCTGCAACTGCTCGCACTGCCGGCGCAAGGGGTTTCTGCTGACCTTCGTGCCGATCGACAAGTTCCGGCTGACGAGCGGCGCCGACAAGCTCGCTTCCTACAAGTTCAACAAGCATAATATCGACCACCAGTTCTGCACCGACTGCGGCTGTCAGGGTTTTTCGGTCGGCACCGGCCCCGACGGGGCGAAGATGGCGGCGGTCAATCTGCGCTGCGTCCCCGCGACCGACCTCGATTCGCTGACGATCCAGAAGGTCGACGGGGCAAGCTTCTGAACCTCGTCATTGCGAGGACCCCGGACTCGATCGGCAATCCTCCCTTTTCGACACGTCACTGTTCCCCGGCGAAAGCCGGGGTCCATGCGAGGCAGTGCTGTGCCATCTGGACCCCGGCTTTCGCCGGGGAACGGCTCCTGACTTGCCTGAAGGGTATATGCCGACTTGATCCGGGGGACGTGGCAACCCGCAGCCTCCGGCATGCGGAAGCCTCGATGGCTGGAGATTGCTTCGCTTCGCTCGCAATGACCGGACCTTGAGCGAGACTTGCATTTCGGCGCGAATCCCGCTAGGCGCGCGCCTTCCGATTGTGTCGGCTGGCTGAAAGGGCTGCCAGGCCGATACGCAAACGGACTTCCAAAGGAGACCAAAATGCCCAAGCTCAAGACCAAGAGCGGTGTGAAGAAGCGCTTCAAGTTCACCGCCTCGGGCAAGGTGAAGCACGGCGTCGCCGGCAAGCGCCACCGCCTGATCTCGCACAATGCGAAATATATCCGCACCAATCGCGGCACCAGCGTGCTCAGCGATGCCGATACCGCCCATGTGCGCCTCTGGGCGCCCTACGGCCTGAAGTAAGGAGCGGACCCCATGTCCCGTATCAAACGCGGCACGACCACGCGCGCCAAGCACAACCGGGTTCTTGCCCAGGCGAAGGGCTATTACGGCCGCCGCAAGAACACGATCCGCATCGCCAAGCAGGCGGTCGAGAAGGCCGGCCAGTACGCCTATCGCGACCGCAAGGTGAAGAAGCGGAGCTTCCGCGCCCTGTGGATCCAGCGCATCAACGCCGCGGTCCGCGCCGAAGGCCTGACCTATTCGCAGTTCATGCACGGCGTGAAGCTCGCGGGGATCGAACTCGACCGCAAGGTCATGGCCGATCTGGCGATGAACGAAGGCGGCGTGTTCACCACGATCATCGCCCAGGCGAAGGCGGCGCTGCCCAAGGCCGCGTAACGCCGGATCGAGCCATCGAATCGCAAAAGGGCGGTCCCATCCGGGGCCGCCCTTTTTCGTGCGCGCGGCGCAAAGAGAGACGGCGCGGAGCCAGGCCCCGCGCCGTCTCGACGATGATCAAAGCGATACACCGCCCCCCTCCCTCCGAGCCGCTAAGCCGTGGGTCGCAGAAAGCCGACGGCCGGTGGAAGTGTTCCCATCCTCTGGCACAAGCCGCGCCGAAGAAGCGTGACATATGCCGTCCGGAACATGACAATAATTGTAAGAACCCGACAATCGGGTCGCTTAGCTTGTTGTTTTTTTGCGCATCCGTCCGCAGAAGCGACAGGGCATGACCGACGCGATGCAACCGCAGGGGCCGGGCGCCGATGTGCGCGTGACGACCCGCTTCTTCCCGGTGTCGGAGGCGCTGCGCCCCTATGCCAGCATCATCTATCTGACCGACGTCGCCGCCCCGCCGGGGGTCCGCGTCGACGATTATCTGCACCCCGAATGGGCGAACATGCGCTTCATCGACGGCACCGCGCCGCTCGCGGCGATCGGCGGCGGCGTCCCGGCCCCGGCGCCGCGCTTCATCGCCACCGGCCCGACGAGCAAGGCGAGCTATTTCGCGGCCGGCGCGATGCGCGTCTGGGGGATCGGCCTGTTGCCGATGGGTTGGGCCAAATATGTTCCGATGTCCGCCGAGGCATTGGCGGACCGTTTCTGCGACGGCGAAGCGCACCCCGCCTTCGCCGCCTTCGCGCCGCTCGCCGCACGGCTGCCCCGCGCCGCGGACGTGGAAGAGGCGGCGCGGACGATCGACGCGCATTTCGCCGCGCTGCTCGGCGCCGCGCCGCGCGACGACCCGGCGATCCGCGCCGCGCACGGCGCGCTCGTCGACGAGGAACTGGCGAGCGTCGCCGACCTCGCGGCCCGGCTCGGCCTGTCGGCGCGCTCGGTCGAGCGGCTGAGCCGCCGGGCGTTCGGCTTTCCGCCCAAGCTGCTGCTCCGCCGCCAGCGCTTCCTTCGCAGCCTTGCCCGCTTCATGCTCGACCCGACGATGGCGTGGATCGACACGCTCGATCACCACTATCACGACCAGGCGCAGTTCACGCGCGACTTCCAGCGCTTCATGGGGATGAGCCCGCGCGCCTACGCGGCGCGGCCCAAGCCGATCCTCGGCGCCGCCGCCCGCGCCCGCGCCGCCGCCGCGGGCGAAGCGGTGCAGGGCCTGCACCGGCCCGGCGCCTGAGCGCTTCGGGGTTGACCCGCGCGCCGCCTTCGGTGCAAGCGGCGGCGGAACGACCCGGCATCCGGAAACCACCATACAGACGATCGCGCGCGCCTCGGCGGGCGGCCGCCGCAGGACGAACGAAGATGAGCGAATATCAGGCTATGCAGGCCCAGCTTGTGGGCGACATCGCCGCGGCCGCCGACCTCGACGCGCTGGAGGCGCTGCGCGTCGCCGCGCTCGGCAAGGCGGGCAGCGTGTCGGCGCTGCTCAAGACGCTGGGCGCGATGAGCCCCGAGGAGCGGCAGGAGCGCGGCCCGCAGATCCACGCCCTGCGCGAAGCCGTCACCGGCGCGCTCGCCGCGCGCAAGGCCGCGCTCGAAGCCGCGGCGCTCGAGCAAAGGCTCGCCGCCGAGCGGCTCGACATGACGCTCCCCGCCGACGCCGCCCCGCAGGGCAGCGTCCACCCGGTCAGCCAGGCGATGGACGAGCTGGCGGAAATCTTCGCCGACATGGGCTTCGCGGTCGCCACCGGGCCCGAGATCGAGGATGACTGGCGCAATTTCACCGCGCTCAACATCCCCGAGACGCATCCCGCGCGCGCCATGCACGACACCTTCTATTTCCCGCCGCAGATGGCGAACGCCGACGGCCGTCCGATGCTGCTTCGCACCCACACCTCGCCGGTGCAGGTCCGCACGATGATGAGCCAGCAGCCGCCGATCCGCATCATCGCACCGGGGCGCGTCTATCGCAGCGACAGCGACGCGACCCACACGCCGATGTTCCACCAGGTCGAGGGCCTCGTCATCGACCGCGGCATCCATATGGGCCACCTCAAATGGACGCTCGAAACCTTCCTCAAGGCCTATTTCGAGCGCGATGACATCGTGCTGCGCCTGCGCCCCAGCTATTTCCCCTTCACCGAGCCGTCGGCGGAGGTCGATGTCGGATACCGGCAGGAAAAGGGTCGCCGCATCGTCGGCGGCAGCGGCGACGACGAAGGGCATGCGTGGATGGAACTGCTCGGCAGCGGCATGGTCAACCGGCGCGTCATCGCCAATTGCGGGCTCGACCCCGACGAATGGCAGGGCTTCGCCTTCGGCGCCGGCATCGACCGGCTCGCGATGCTCAAATATGGCATGGACGATCTGCGCGCCTTCTTCGACGGCGACCTCCGGTGGCTGTCCCACTACGGATTCGGCGCGCTGAGCGTTCCGACGCTGTCGGGGGGGATTTCGGCATGAAGATCACCCTCGACTGGCTCAGGGAGCATCTCGACACCGATGCGACCGTCGAGGCGGTGGTCGCGACCCTCAACCGCATCGGCCACGAGGTCGAAGGCGTCGAGAATCCGGCCGAGAAGCTCGCCGGCTTCCGCGTCGCGCGCGTCCTGACCGCCGAGCGCCACCCGCAGGCCGACAAGCTGCAGGTGCTCACCGTCGACGCCGGGCCCGACATCAACGCCGGCGCGCCGTTGCAGGTCGTGTGCGGCGCCCCCAACGCGCGCGCCGGCCTCGTCGGCGTGCTCGGCCTGCCCGGCGCGGTCGTCCCGGCGAACGGCATGGAGCTGAAGGTCTCGGCGATCCGCGGCGTCGAATCGAACGGCATGATGTGTTCGACGCGCGAGCTCGAACTCGGCGACGACCATGACGGCATCATCGAGCTGCCCGCCGACGCCCCCGTCGGAATGCCCTTCGCCGACCATGCGGGCACGAACGATCCGGTGATCGACATATCGATCACCCCCAACCGGCAGGACTGCATGGGCGTGCGCGGGATCGCGCGCGACCTCGCCGCGGCGGGGCTGGGCACGCTCAAGCCGCTCGCCGTCCCGACGATCCTCGGCGAAGGCGAGCCCGCGACCGGGATCGCCACCCACGACCCCGAAGGCTGTCCCGCCTTCTATGGCCGCACGATCGCCGGCGTCACCAACGGCGCCGCGCCCGAGTGGATGCGCCGCCGGCTCGAAGCGATCGGCCAGCGCTCGATCTCGGCGCTCGTCGACATCAGCAACTATGTGATGTTCGACCTCGGCCGCCCGAGCCATATCTACGACCGCGCGACGCTGACCGGACCGCTCGTCGCGCGCCGGGCGAAGGCGGGCGAAAGCGTCGTCGCGCTCAACGGCAAGAGTTATACGCTCAACGACACGATGACGGTGATCGCCGACGATGCCGGCGTCCACGACATCGCCGGCATCATGGGCGGCGAGCATAGCGGGTGCAGCGAGGCGACGACCGACGTCCTGCTCGAAATCGCCTGGTTCACCCCGGAGCGTATCGCGCTCACCGGCCAGGCGCTCGGCCTCGCCAGCGACGCGCGCAGCCGCTTCGAGCGCGGCGTCGATCCGGCTTTCCTCGACGACGCGACCGCGATCGTCACCGGCCACATCCTGGCCATTTGCGGCGGCACCCCCTCGGCGGTGACGCGCGCCGGCGCCCCGCCGGTCGCCGCGCGGCACGTCGATTACGACCCGGGGCTCGCCGCGACGCTGGGCGGCGTCGCGATCGACCCCGCGCGCCAGCGCGAGATTCTGGAAGCGCTGGGCTTCACGGTCATCGAACAGGGCGCACGCTGGCAGGTCACGGTGCCGAGCTGGCGCCGCGACGTCGACGCCGCGCCCGACATCGTCGAGGAAGTGGCGCGCATCCACGGCTTCGACGCCATTCCCTCGACCCCGTTGCCGCGCAGCGACGGGGTGGCGAAGCCGACCGCGACGGCCGACCAGATGCTCGAACGCCGCCTGCGCCGCGCCGCGGCGGCGGCGGGTTTCCACGAGGCGGTGACGTGGAGCTTCGTCAGCGAGCGCGAGGCGGCGCCGTTCGGCGGCGGCACCTGGGCGCTCGCCAACCCGATCAGCGAAGATCTCAAGGTGATGCGTCCGTCGCTGCTGCCGGGCCTGCTCGCCGCGGCCGCGCGCAACGCGAATCGCGGCGCGGACAGCATCCGCCTGTTCGAGATCGGCCGGCGCTATCTGGCCGATGCCGAGCACCCGACGCTGGCGCTGCTGATGGCGGGCGACCGGCGTGCGCGCAGCTGGCAGGCGGGCAAGGCGCAGCCCTTCGACGCGTTCGACGCCAAGGCGGCGGCGCTCGCGCTGCTCGAAGCCGCCGGCGCCCCCGCCGACCGGCTGCAGGTGATGGAGCCGGTCGCCCAGGGCGCGATCTGGCATCCCGGTCAGGCGGCGACGCTGCGGCTCGGTCCCAAGGCGGTGCTCGCCGAGTTCGGCGCACTCCACCCCGCGTTGACGCGGCATTTCGACGTCGACGGGCCGGTGATGGCGGTGCAGATCTTCCTCGACGCGATCCCGGCAAAGCGCGCGAGCGGCCCGGCCCGCGCGGCCTTTACACCGCCCGCGCTGCAGGCGGTGCGCCGCGACTTCGCCTTCCTCGCCCCCGAAACGCTCGCCGCCGCCGACCTCGTCCGCGCGGTGAAGGGCGCCGACAAGGGCGCGATCACCGGAGCCCGCCTGTTCGACCGCTTCGCCGGCCAGGGCGTTCCCGACGGACAGGTCAGCCTGGCCGTCGAGGTCGAACTGCAACCGGCGGAAAAGAGCTTCACCGATGCCGATCTGAAGGCGATCGCCGACAGGATCGTCGCCGCCGCCGCAAAACTGGGCGCGGTGCTGCGGGGATAGGCCGGATCAGGCGGCGACGGCATTCTCGCTGCGGCTCGCGGCGGCTTCGAGCAGGCGCTTTTCCAGCGATCTCACGCGCGCCGCGCTGTCGATCTTGTCGCCGATCAGGTCGGTGACATAGAAGGTGTCGACCGCGCGCTCGCCATAGGTGGCGACATGCGCGCTGTGCACCGTCACCTTCGACTGGAACAGCGCATAGGCAAGCTGGTTGAGCAGCGCCGGGCGGTCCTGCGCATTGACCTCGATCACGGTGAAGCGGTTCGACGCCTTGTTGTCGATGAAGACGTTCGGCGCGACGCGAAACGCCTCGGCGCGGGTGCGCGGCAGCGCGCGCGCCTCCAGCTTCGGCAGCAGCTTCTGGCGGCCCGCCAGCGCATCCTCGATCGCCCGTGTCAGGCGGACGATCTGCTCCGCCTCGGCAAAGGGGCGGCCGAGCGGATCCTGGACCAGGAAATTGTCGAGCGCGAGCCCGTCGCGCGTCGTGTGGATACGCGCGTCGATGATGTTGCCGCCGGCGAGGTGGATGCCCCCGGCGATGCGATAGAAGAGCCCCGGATGGTCGGCCGCGAGCACCATCACCAGCGTCGCGCCGCGGTCGTCGTCGGGCACCGCCGCGATATGCAGCGGGGCGCCGCCGGCCTTCTGGATATGGATCAGGTTCGCCGCGATCACCTCGACCGGCTCGGCGATCCAATAGCTTTCGGGAAGCCGCCTGGCGAGCCGCGCGAACGCCTTGTCGTCGAGCGCAAGCAGGCGCTGCGCCTCTTCCTTCTTGCCCGCGATCCGCGCCGCCCGCCCGCGCTGCTTGTGGCCGAGGCGCAGCACCTCTTCGGCGGCGTCGAACAATTCGGCCAGCAACTGCCGCTTCCAGCTGTTCCACACGCCGGGGCCGACCGCGCGGATATCGACGACGGTGAGGACGAGCAGCAGGCGCAGCCGCTCGGGGCTCTGGACGACCTGCGCGAAGTCGAGGATCGTCTTGAAATCGGCGAGGTCGCGCTTGAACGCCGTCGCCGCCATCAGCAGGTGATGACGCACCAGCCACGACACCGTCTCGGTCTCCGCCTCGGTCAGCCCGAGCCGTGGGCAGACGCGCAGCGCGAGTTCGGCACCCAGGATGCTGTGATCGCCGCCGCGCCCCTTGGCGATGTCGTGGAGCAGCACCGCGACATAGATGACGCGCCGCGACTGGACATGCTGCATGATCGCGGTCGACAGCGGATGATCGTCCTTCAGCCGGTCCTGTTCGATGTCCGAAAGCAGGCCGATCGCGCGGATCGTGTGCTCGTCGACCGTATAATGATGATACATGTCGAACTGCATCTGCGCGACGACGCGGCCGAAATCGGGCACGAAGCGGCCGAACACCCCCGCCTCGTTCATCCAGCGCAGCACCGTTTCGGGGTCGCGCGGGGACGTCAGCACGTCGAGGAACAGGGCATTCGCGCGCGCGACGCGGCGCACGCCCTGCGTCTCGATCAGCTTGGCGTCGTGGCGCGCCTGGCGCATCGCCTGCGGGTGGATTTCGAGGCCATGCCGGTCGGCGAGCGCGAAAATCTCGATCAACCGCACCGGGTCCTGCTGAAAGAAGTCGTCCGACGGCAGCGCCAGCCGGCCGCGGTCGAGCACGAAACCGTTGAGCTTGCCCGGCCGTCGCCGGATCGTCGGCAGGAAGCGGCGGCCGCGCGCCGCGAGCTGGTCGTCGAGATGCGCGAGGAAGGTGCCGGTGAGGTCGCCGACGCTCTTCGCATGGAGGAAATAGAGCTGCATGAACCGCTCGACCGCGCTCTTGCCCGGGCGCTCGGCGAACTGCATCCGCGCCGCGATCTCGCGCTGGACGTCGAAGGTCAGCCGGTCCTCGGCACGCCCCGCGAGCATGTGGAGATGGCAGCGGACGGCAAGCAGAAAATTCTCGGCGCGCGCGAACTGGCGCAGTTCGCGGCTGGTGAGCAACCCGGCGTCGACCAGTTCGGGAACGGTGCGCACGCGGTGGATGAACTTGCCGATCCAGAACAGGGTGTGAAGGTCGCGCAGCCCGCCCTTCCCCTCCTTCACATTGGGTTCGACGACATAGCGCGAATCGCCCATCCTTTTGTGCCGCTCGTCGCGCTCGGCGAGCTTGTCGGCGACGAAGGCGCGCGCATTGCCTGCGACCACCTCGGCATCGAAACGCGCCGAGGCCTGATCGTAGAGCGCCCGGTCGCCCCACACGAAACGCGCCTCGAGCAGCGCGGTACGCACCGTCAGATCCTCCTTCGCGGCGCGGATCATCTCGTCGAGCGAGCGCGACGAATGGCCGACCTTCAGCCCGAGGTCCCACAGCGTATAGAGCTGCGCCTCGATCACCTGCTCGGTCCAGCTCGTCTGCTTGAACGGAGTCAGGAAGCCGATGTCGACGTCGCTGAACGGCGCCATGTCGCCGCGGCCATAGCCGCCGACCGCGACCAGCGTCAGCCGCTCGCCCGCCGACGGGTTGCTCGCCGGATAGAGGTGGTGGATCGTGAAATCGTGGCTCAGGCGGACGATCTGGTCGGTCAGAAAGGCGGTCGCATGCGCCGTCACCCGCCCTGCCGACGGATGGAGCAGCAGCCGGCGGCCGATTTCCGCGCGCCCCGCGTCGAGCGCCTGCCGAAGCAGCGCGACCATCGCGCGGCGGCGCTGCCCGGTATCGCCCGTCTCGGCCGCCAGCGCGTCGAGCCGCCCCGCCAGCGCGCGTCGGTCGATGATCGCGCGGCGGTCGTCGAGATGGGCGAACAGGTCGGTCACAGGTGCATGCCGAACATCACCTCATCCGTTCGTGTCGAGCGAAGTCGAGACACCCATCGGTCAGGCGCTACCATGATGGGTGTCTCGACTTCGCTCGACACGAACGGGGACTGAGGGCGGCTCCGAAACATATTGTCATCCTTCCCCCATCACGATCTGCTTCAAACGATAGAGCGCATCAAGCGCTTCGCGCGGCGCGAGCGCATCGGGGTCGATGACGGCGAGCGCCTCGCGCAGCGCGTCGGGCTTCGCCGCGGGCGCCTCGGCGATCGTCGCCGCGAACAGCGGCAGGTCGTCGAGCCCCGCGGCGAGGCCGCCGGTCGCCTCGCGGCCCGCCTCCAGCTTCGCGAGCACCGCCTCGGCGCGCTTGACGACGCCCGCGGGAACCCCGGCAAGCCGCGCGACGGCGAGGCCGTAGCTGCGGTCGGCGGGCCCCTCGGCGACTTCGTGCAGCAGGACCAGGTCGCCCTGCCATTCGCGTGCGCGGACATGGTGAAGCGACAGCGCGTTCAGCGTTTCGGCGAGCCGCGTCAGCTCGTGATAATGGGTCGCGAACAGGCAGCGGCAGCGGTTCGCCTCGTGCACCGCCTCGACCACCGACCAGGCGAGCGCGAGCCCGTCATAGGTCGAGGTGCCGCGCCCGACCTCGTCGAGGATCACGAAGCTTTGCGGCGTCGCCTGTGCGAGGATTGCCGCGGTCTCGACCATCTCGACCATGAAGGTAGAGCGCCCGCGCGCCAGATTGTCGCTCGCCCCGACGCGGCTGAACAGCCGGTCGACGAGCCCCAGCTTCGCCGACGCGGCGGGCACGAAGGCGCCCGCCTGCGCCAGCACCACGATCAGCGCGTTCTGGCGCAGGAAGGTCGACTTGCCGCCCATGTTGGGGCCGGTGACGAGCCACAGCCGGTCGGCCTCGGACAGCGAGACGTCGTTGGGCACGAAGCGCTCGCCGTTTTTCGCCAGCGCCGCCTCGACCACCGGATGGCGCCCGCCCGACACGTCGAGGCACGGATCGTCGGCCATGTCGGGACGGCACCAGTTGTGGCTCATCGCATGGTCGGCGAGCGCCGCGGCGACGTCGAGCCGCGCAAGCACGTCGCAGCTCGCGGCGATCGCCTCGCGCCGCGATACCGCGGCCTCGGTCAGCGCTTCGAGGTGCGCCGCCTCGGCGGCGACCGCATGCACCCCCGCCTGCGTCACCCGGCTCGCCGCCTCGTGCAGGTCGGACGCGTTGAAACGCACGACGCCCGCGAGCGTCTGGCGGTGGGTGAAGCCCGATTCGGGCGCCATCAGCGCGTCGGCATGCTTCGCGGGCACCTCGACATGATAGCCGAGTACGCCATTGTGGCGGATCTTGAGCGAGGCGATGCCGGTGCGGTCGCGATAGCGCGCCTCCAGCGCCGCGATCGCCTTGCGCCCGTCGCGCGCGGTCTCGCGCAGCGCATCGAGCGCGGCGTCATAGCCTTCGGCGATATAGCCGCCCTGCGCGGAATCGACCGGCGGCGTCTCGATCAGCGCGCGCGACAGTTCGTCGACCAGCGCGCCATGCCCGTCGAGCCCGGAAAGCAGCCGGGCGAGCAGCGGCGGCAGGTCGGGCCGCCGCGCGAGCCGTTCGCGCAGCAACCGTGCGCCGCCGAGCGCGTCGCGAAGCTGCGCGAGGTCGCGCGGACCGCCGCGCCCCGCGACGAGGCGGCCGAGCGCACGGCCCGCATCGGGCAGCGCGCGCAGCGCAGCGCGCAATTCGCCGCGCCACAGCGCGTCGCGCGCGAGTGCATCGACAAGGTCGAGCCGGTCGAGGATCGCGCCCTTGTCGGTCAGCGGGCTCGCGAGATCGTCGGCGAGCAGCCGCGCGCCGGCCGCGGTCACGGTCCGGTCGATGGTGCCGAGCAGGCTGCCGTCGCGCGTTCCCGCCATCGTGCGGACGAGTTCCAGGCTTTCGCGCGTCGCCGCGTCGATCGCCATCCGCCCCGACGCGCTGTGCCGCACCGGCGGCTGGAGAAAGACCGCGCCGCCGGTGCCGACATGGTCGAGATAGGCGGCGATCGCGCCCATCGCCGCGATCTCGCCGCGGGTGAAGGCGCCGAAGCCGTCGAGCGTCTGGACCGCGAACAGCGACTCGAGCCGCTTCTGCCCGGCACCGCTCGAAAATTCGCCGGCCGGGCGGCGCACCACCTGCCGCGCGGTCCAGGCGGGAAGCGCCTCGGCGGTTTCGCTCACCAGCAGTTCGGACGGCGCGAGCCGCGCGAGTTCGGCGTCGACCTGATCGGGGCGGACCGCGACGACTTCGAAGCGGCCGGTGGAAATATCGGCGGCGGCGATCGCGATCTCGCTTTCGCTGCCGACCTGCGCGAGCGCGGCGAGCCGGTTGGCGCTGCGCCCTTCGAGCAGCGCCTCCTCGGTCAGCGTCCCCGCCGTCACGAACCGCACGATGGCGCGCGCGACGAGCGCCTTCGACCCGCCGCGCGCCTTCGCCTCGGCCGGGGTTTCGACCTGTTCGGCGATGGCGACGCGGTGTCCGGCACGGATCAGCCGCGCAAGATAGGATTCGGCCGAATGGACCGGCACGCCGCACATCGGCACCGGCTCTCCGCCATGCTCGCCGCGCGACGTCAGCGCGATGTCGAGCGTCGCGGCGGCGGCCTTCGCATCGTCGAAGAACAGCTCGAAGAAATCGCCCATGCGGTAGAAGAGCAGGCAGTCGCCCGCCTTTTCCTTGAGCGACCAATATTGCGCCATCATCGGCGTCGCGGCGGGGGCGGCGTTGCTGTTGGCGGCGGTGCGGGCGGTTGCGGACATCGAACCCTGCTTAGTGATTGAGGGCGGCATGGCAAGTTCGCGCATGGCTATCGCGGAAGAGTGGGACGGATGACCCCTGTCCCGCGAATCTTTTTCGCTCAGCCCGGTTACAATCGCCGCCGGTGACGCTAGGGGATTGGGAAACGGCGCGGGCCTTGAACGAACCCAAGGGGAAAAATATGGACAGCGGCAGCAAGGTGCAATTTTCGGACCGCGAGGCCCTGCTCTACCACGAACACGGCCGACCCGGCAAAATCGAGATCGTCGCATCGAAACCGATGGCGACCCAGCGCGACCTGAGCCTCGCCTACTCCCCCGGCGTCGCGGTCCCGGTCAAGGCCATCGCCGACGACCCCGCCACTGCCTATGATTATACCATCAAGGGCAACCTCGTCGCCGTCATCTCGAACGGCACCGCGATCCTCGGCCTCGGCAATCTGGGCGCGCTCGCCTCGAAGCCGGTGATGGAGGGCAAGGCCGTCCTCTTCAAGCGCTTCGCCGACGTCGATTCGATCGACCTCGAGGTCAAGACCGAGGACCCGCAGGCCTTCATCGACGCGGTCGAACTGCTCGAACCGAGCTTCGGCGGCATCAACCTCGAGGATATCGCCGCGCCCAACTGCTTCATCATCGAAGCGGCGCTCAAGGAAAAGATGAATATCCCGGTGTTCCATGACGACCAGCATGGCACCGCGATCATCACCGCCGCCGGCCTGATCAACGCCTGCCACCTGACCGGGCGCGATCTCAAGGACATCAAGGTGGTCGTCAACGGCGCCGGCGCCGCGGCGATCGCCTGCACCGAACTGATCAAGGCGATGGGCGTCCGCCACGAAAACGTCATCATGTGCGACCGCAAGGGCACGATCTACCAGGGCCGCGCCGAAGGGATGGACCAGTGGAAGTCGGCGCACGCGGTGCCGACCGAGGCGCGCGACCTGATGCAGGCGCTCAAGGGCGCCGACGTCTTCCTCGGCCTCTCGGCCGCGGGCGCGCTCAAGCCGGAGATGGTGAAGGACATGGCGCCGGCGCCGATCATCTTCGCGATGGCGAATCCGGACCCCGAAATCTCGCCGCCCGACGCGCGCGCCGCGCGGCCCGACGCGATCATCGCGACCGGGCGCTCGGACTATCCGAACCAGGTCAACAACGTCCTGTGCTTCCCCTTCATCTTCCGCGGCGCGCTCGACGTGCGCGCGACCGCGATCAACGAGGAGATGAAGATCGCCGCCGCCTACGCCATCGCCGACCTCGCGCGCCAGCAGGTGCCCGAAGAGGTCGCGGCGGCCTATGGCGGGCGCGCCGCCAGCTTCGGCCCCGAATATATCATCCCCTCGCCCTTCGACCCGCGGCTGATGGAAATCGTCCCCGCCGCGGTCGCGAAGGCGGCGATCGACAGCGGCGTCGCGCAGCGGCCGATCGCCGACATGGCCGAATATCGCACCCGGCTGCGCGCCCGGCTCAACCCGACGACCTCGGTGCTCACCCTCGCCTATGAAGCGGCACGGGCGAATCCGAAGCGCGTTGTCTTCGCCGAGGGCGAGGAAGAAGTTGTGCTGCGCGCCGCGATCCAGTTCCGCGACGGCGGCTACGGCATTCCGGTGCTCGTCGGGCGCGAAGGGCTGCACGACATGCTGCGCGACATGGGCGTCGCCGACCCCGAAAGCTTCGAGGTCCACAACAGCGTCAATTCACCGCACGTTCCGCAGATGGTCGAGATGCTCTACGAGCGGCTCCAGCGCCGCGGCTATCTGCGCCGCGACATCGAACGGATGGTCAACCGCGACCGCAACATCTTCGGCTCGCTGCTGCTCAAGCTCGGCCTCGGCGATGCGATGATCACCGGCGTCACCCGCACCTATTCGCAGACGATGCGCGAGGTGCGCCGCGTGATCGACCCGGCCGAGGGCAAGACCGCCTTCGGCATCCATGTCCTCGTCGGCCAGCATCACACCATCTTCATGGCCGACACGACGGTCAACGAACGCCCCTCGGCGGAAATGCTCGCCGACATCGCCGAACGCACCGCGCAGGTCGCGCGGCGCATGGGGCATGAACCGCGCGTCGCCTTCCTCTCCTATTCGACCTTCGGCAACCCGCCGGGGTCGTGGCTCGACAATATCCGCGACGCGGTGCACATCCTCGACGAACGCCGGCCCGAATTCGAATATGAGGGCGAGATCGCGCCCGACGTCGCGCTCAACGCGAAGGTGATGGCGAACTATCCCTTCTGCCGCCTGTCGGGACCGGCGAACGTGCTGGTCATGCCGGGACTGCAATCGGGCAATCTGTCGGCGAAGCTGCTGCGCGAACTGGGCGGCAGCGCCGTCATCGGCCCGATGCTGATCGGGATGGAAAAGCCGGTGCAGGTCGCGACGATGGCGTCGCCGGCGTCCGATCTCGTGACGCTGGCCGTGCTCGCCGCCGGCGGCATCGCGGGGTAGGACCCGGCGGCCCCCCCCCCCGCATACCGGCGGCGGGGAGGGCGAGAGCCTTATTGGCCGGGCGTTCCGCCGCCCATGCCCGGCGCCCCGACGGCGCCGATATTGCCGAAGATGTCCTCGAAGAAGCTGCGGCTGCGGCCCAGCGTCGGCGTCTTGTCGCCATTGGGATTGATCTTGCTGACCTGGTCGAGCCCGGTGCGATCGACCGCGGCGACATTGCCCGCGGGATCGAAGCGGACCCGCAGCACCTGCTGCGCGACCGGGCGCGGATTGGCGAAGGCCAGCGCCCGCGTCTCGCGCGACAGATAATAATATTCGTTGTTGCTGAACTGGCCGACGAAGGTCGGGTGGCCCAGCGTCCGTTCGACCGATTCGCGATTGTCGACCCCGGGGGTGATCGCGTCGGTCAGCACCGGGTCGACCACATAGCCCTGCCGCCCGCGAAGCTGCGTGCAGCCGCTGGCGGCCAGCGCGACGATCAGTCCCACCGCCAGCAGGCGCAGGCGGGGGGCGGCAAGGACAGGCTTGGCTTCGAACATCAGCAATCTCCGTCGCGCGCAGTCCTGACCTCGCCCCTGGCCGCCCGCCCCGGCGACCGACGCAGGCCGCTGCGCATCTCCCGCGCCTCTTAACCGCAAGCAGGCGCGGCGCACAAGCCGCTTGTCGCGCGACGACCCCGGCGCGCCCGGCGACAGCCGCCCCCTTTTCCGCGCCGCCGATTACGCCTAAGCGGGCGGGATGATCTCGCTCCGCAAGCTCTTTCGGCCCGACCCCGACCCGCGCGAGGCGCGCCGCCCGCTGTGGCAGGCGGTCGTCGCGACGGCCCGCGCCCCGCACTGGTATGTCGAGGGCGGCGTTCCCGACACGCTCGACGGGCGTTTCGACATGATCAGCCTCGTGCTCGCGCTGGTTCTCCACCGGATCGACGAAGAGCCGGAGCAGACGATCGCCGGCGTCCAGCTCACCGAATTGTTCGTCGCCGACATGGACGGCCAGATGCGCCAGATCGGCTTCGGCGACATGGTCGTCGGCAAACAGGTCGGGCGGATGATGGGGGCGCTCGGCGGACGGCTGGGCGCCTATGCCGCGCCCGACGGCTCGCCCGAACTGCGCGCGGCGCTGGTCCGCAACCTGTGGCGCGGGCAGGCACCCGTCGAAGCCGCGCTCGCGCATGTCGAGGCGCAGGTGGCGGCGCTGCGCACGGGGCTCGCGGCGATGCCCGTCGCCGCGCTGATCGCCGCCGACCGGCTGCCCGGGGACGCGGCCGGAGACGGGGCATGAGCACGACCGAATTTTCGCACTTCGTGACGCTGGCCGAGGCCGGGCAGGGGCGCCGCATCGCGATCGAGGCCGACGACGCGGCGCGCGCGCGCATCGCCGCGCGGCTCGGGCTGGTCGCGCTCGACCGCTTCACGCTGACGGCCGAGATGCGCGCGGTCGCCGGCGGCATCGCCGCCAAGGGGGCGGTCGAGGCCGATGTCGTGCAGTCGTGCGCCGCGACCGACCTGCCGGTGCCCGCGACGCTGCGCGAAGATTTCGACCTGCGCTTCCTGCGCGAGGTGGAGACCGGAGACGCGGTCGATGAAGAGATCGAGATCAGCGGCGAGGATTGCGACATATTGCCGCTCGACGGCGACCGGATCGATCTGGGCGAAGCGGCGGTGCAGACGCTGTCGCTCGCGCTCGACCCTTTCCCGCGCCACCCCGACGCCGACCGCATCCTCGCCGAAAAGGGCGTGTTGAGCGAGGAACAGGCGGGGCCTTTCGCGGCGCTCGCCCGGCTGCGCAGCAAGCCCGACGCCTAGAGCGGCGTGCATCGTGCATCGAATGGACTCGTCATTGCGAGCGGCGAAGCCGCGCGGCAATCCAGAGTGGGCGCAAACCGCTCTGGATTGCTTCGCTCCGCTCGCAATGACGAGTCCATTCGATGTCATCATCCGCTAAGCCGGCGGATTAAGGGGCCGGTCGGTCACGCCCCCTGAACTCCCCTTCTTCTCTGCGATCTCAGCGCCTCTGCGCGAATCGAATCCAGCGAAAATCGAACCCGCCATTCGGCCTAATCCTTCGGCGCTTCCCTGACGAGATCGGCGACCGCGGCGTCGAGCCCTGGCTCGCGCGCCGATTCCCTATCTTCGGCGTCCGGCTTCGCCTCGTCGTCCCTGTCGTTCCCGCGCTCGACCGCCAGCGCGCCGCCGAGGGCGTTCGCCAGCCCGGCGAGCTGTTCGCCGATCACCGCATCGACCGTGGGCGCAATGTCGGCGATCTTGAAGCGCATATAGCCGCCGACGACATAGTCGAAGCGGATCGCGCTGCCGGTCGGCATCTCCTTGATCTGGATCGTCAGCGTGCCGGTCAGCGCCTCGCCCTGCAACGGGCCCAGCGCGCCCGACAGGCGCAGCAGCTGGTTGGGCTTCGCGAACAGGATGCGCGCATGCTGGACGCTGCCCATCCCCGACCCCGCGTCGGGCAGCTTTTCGCAGAAACAGCCGCCGGCCTGCGAATCGAGCCAGAAATTGGCGGCATCGCCCGACCAGCTATGCTCCTTCGACCACCATTTCTGGGGCATGCGAAGCATCGCCCATACATCTTCGGGGCTCGCCGCGACCTGCGCCGTGTGCGCGACGGTGAAGCCGGCATCGCCCTGGTCGATCACCTTGGCCTGCGCCGGCGCGGCAACGATCGCCGCGGCGAACAACACCCCGGCGAAACAGCTTCTGCGCTTCATGTCCCATTCCCCCAACCCCGGCGCCGCGCCCGATCGGCGGCGATACCGTGCGGACATACTGGCTTTTCCGCGCGGAGGAAATCACCCGAGTCGAAGCGGCGCCCGATTCAACCGCACCATTGCGCCACGACGCGCGCGGTCAGCGCATGGCAGTCGGCCCCGGCGAAGGGGAAACTGCCGCTGAGCGCGAGGCGAAGTTCGGGCGACAGCAGTTGCTCGAGCCGCCGCCGCGCCCGCAGGCAGCGCGTCTTGACCGTCGCCGGCGAGATGCCGAGCAGCGCCGCCGCATCCTCCACCGACACGCCTTCGATCTCGCGCAGGACGAAGGTGGTGCGGAATTCGGACGGAAGCTGCGCGATCGCCGCCTCCAGCATCTCGCGTATCTGGTTCTGCGCCAGTTCGGCGTCCGGCTTGCTGCCCTGCATCGATCCGCGCATCAGATGATCCCGATAATCGTTGAGGTCGACGACCGACGTCGCATCGAGCCGCTTTCGCCGGCGCTCGCGCGCCCGGGCGCGGCCCAGCGCCTCGTTGATCGCGATCCGCGTCAGCCAGGTCGACAGCGATGAGCGGCCCGCGAAGCTGCCGATCGCCGCGAAGCCCCGCATATAGGTGCTTTGCACGACGTCCTCGGCCTCGGCGCGTTCCTTGAGCACGCTCCAGGCGACGCGAAACAGCCGCTGATTGTTGCGCTCGGTCACGATCCGCACCGCATCGCGGTCGCGCGCGGCGATCCGCGCCGCCAGTTCGACGTCGGACAGGGTGCCGGGATCGGTCCGGGTCTGCACCGTCATCCGTCCATCCTCCCACCATTGCCCCGACACGGCAAAGACGCGAGCAGTTCGCGGCGAAGCGCGGCGTCGGCGCCGAACTCGCCGAGCCAGCATTTGGTAACCAGCGAAACGCCGTGCTGCCGAACCCCGCGCGTCGTCATGCAACCGTGCGTGGCCTCTATGATCACCGCAACCCCGCGCGGTTGCAAGGCCTCGTCGATCGCCCCGGCGATCTGCCGCGTCAGCCGTTCCTGCAACTGCAGCCGCCGCGCATAAGCATCGACGAGCCGCGACAGCTTGGAGATGCCGACCACCCGGCCTCGCGGGCGATAGGCGACGTGCGCGACTCCGACGATCGGCGCCAGATGATGCTCGCAGGTCGAAACGAGCGGAATCGAGCGCAGCAGGACGGTTTCGTCATAGCCCGCCGCATCGCCGAAGCTGCGGTCCAGCAGGCGATGCGGATCGACCCGATAGCCGGCGAACCATTCGCGATAGGCACGCGCCACCCGCGCCGGCGTATCCGCCAGCCCCTCGCGTGCAGGATCGTCGCCCGCCGCGGCGATCAGGGTGCGGACCGCCGCTTCGACCGCGGCCCGCGATGGCGGCGCCTGCGTCCCGCACGGGGATTCGCCCGCCGCCATCGCCACCGGTTCGGGATCCGGATCGTACATCTCCATTCGCGCCTCCAGCCTCGTGACGCCCATTGGATGCCGCGCCGCGCGACAGGTTCCCGGGAACCTTCTCGCCGCGGCGCCATCCAATGGCCGCATTCGAACAAGGAGAAGCACGATGCTCAAGACATTCCTGCGGATCGGCGCCGCTGCGGCGCTCGCCGTCGGCGGCACGGCCTGGTCGCACGACGCGGCGAAGCCCGGCGACGCGCAGATCGCCCACATCGCCTACACGGCGGGGCAGATCGACGTCGACGCCGGCAAGCAGGCGCTCGTCAAATCGAAGAACCCGGCGGTGCGGGCGTTCGCCGAAGAGATGGTGCGCGACCACGGCGCGGTGAACGAGCAGGCGCTGGCGCTGGTCGGGCGGCTCGGCGTGACGCCGGAGGCCAATGCGACGAGCGCCGCGCTGACCGCGCAGGCGGCGCAGAAGCACGACGAACTGGCGAAGCTCGACGGCGCCGCCTTCGACCGCGCCTATGTCGCGAACGAAGTCGCCTATCATGCGACGGTCAACGGCGCGCTGCGCGACCTGCTGATTCCGTCCGCCAGCAACGGCGAGCTGAAATCGCTGCTCGAAACCGGGCTGACGCTGTTCGGGGAGCATCAGAAGCACGCCGAGCATCTGGCCGCGAGCCTCCGGTGAGGCGCGCGCTCCTCTGCACCCTCGCGCTCGCCGCCGTGCCGCTGCTCGGCGGCGCGGCGCCCGCGCCCCGCGTGCACCAGGTCGTGATCGACAAGATGAAATTCGGTCCCGTGCCGCCGGGGGTACGGGTCGGCGACACGATCCTGTGGATCAACAAGGACCTGTTCCGGCACACCGCCACCGCACGCGACGGCAGCTTCAACGTCGATCTGCCGGCGGGAAAGAGCGGCAGGACGCTGCTCAAGCGGCCCGGCGCCGTCCGCTTCTATTGCATCTATCATCCGGGCATGACGGGGACGCTGACCGTCGGGCGCTAACGGCTTTCAGGTCCGAACGCCGGACGAGCCGCAGGACCGGGTGGGCCGGTTCTAGACCGTGATGCCATCGAATGGACTCGTCATTGCGAGCGGCGGAGCCGCGCGGCAATCCAGAGCGTGCGGTAACCGCTCTGGATTGCTTCGCTCCGCTCGCAATGACGAAGTGGGCCAATCCAGAGTCATCGGAGTCTAGCCGCCGAGGATCGCCTCGATCGCGCCGTTCACCGTTTCGATCGGCGCCATGCCGTCGACCTTGCTGACGATACCGCGCGCTTCGTAGATCGGCAGGATCGGCGCGGTCTTGGCGCGATATTCGGCCATGCGCGTGCGCACCGTCTCCTCATTGTCGTCGGGGCGCCGCTTGAACTCGTGGCTGCCGCAGACGTCGCAGGTTTCCGCGACCTTCGGCTGCTTGTGGCGGTCGTGATAGCCTTCGCCGCACTGCGCGCAGGAGAAACGCCCGGTGATGCGGTCGACGAGCGCATCCTCGTCGACGACCAGTTCGATGACATGGTCGAGCTTGCGGCCGCGCGCCGCCAGGATTTCGTCGAGCGCGGTCGCCTGCGCCGCGGTGCGCGGATAGCCGTCGAAGATGACCGACGTGTCGCCGCCCAGTTCGTCGAGCCGCTCGCCGATCAGGCCCGAAACGATCTCGTCCGACACCAGCCCGCCCGCGTCCATCACCGCCTTCGCCTGCTGGCCGGTCGGCGTGCCCGCCTTGACCGCGGCGCGCAGCATGTCGCCGGTCGAGAGCTGGATCATGCCATGCTCCTGCTCGAGCCGCGAGGCCTGCGTCCCCTTCCCCGCTCCCGGCGGGCCGAGCAAGATGATGTTGCGCGTCATGAAAGCCCCTCTTTGTTCCCTGATCCGTCGCGGTGGCCGTAACCGACGCCTCAGCGGCGTGCAATGCCGCCTTTCAGTTTGGCCTTCTTGATCAGGTCGCCATATTGATGCGCCAGCATGTGGCTCTGCATCTGGGTGATCGTGTCGATGGTCACGTTGACGACGATCAGCAGGCTGGTGCCGCCGAGGTGGACGGGCAGGCCGGCGTTGGCGATGAAATATTCGGGGATGAGGCAGATCAGCGCCAGATAGGTCGCGCCGATCACCGTGATGCGCGTCAGCACGAAATCGAGGTAGGCGGCGGTGTTCTTGCCCGGGCGGATGCCGGGAATGAAGCCGTTCTGCCGCTTCAGATTGTCGGCGGTTTCCTCGGGATTGAAGACGACCGCGACATAGAAGAAGCAGAAGAAGATGATGCTCGCGCCATAGAGGCCCATGTAGAGCGGCTGTCCGACCGCCAGATACTGGTTGAGCGTGATCAGGAAATCGCCCCACACCGATTCGCCCGACACGCGGTTGCCGAGCATCTGGGTGATGGTCAGCGGCATCAGCAGCAGCGACGAGGCGAAGATCGGCGGGATCACGCCCGCGGTGTTGACCTTGAGCGGCAGGTGGCTGCGATCGGCCTGCATCACCCCGCGCTGGGTCGCGCGCTTCGGATACTGGACGAGGACGCGGCGCTGCGCGAGTTCCATGAAGCTGATGAAGGCGATGATCACCGCGCCGCCGACGAAGACGAGCAGGACGGTGCCGCCGCCCATCGAACCTTCGCGGACCTGCGTGAACATCTGGCTGAAGCTGCGCGGCAGCTGGGCCAGAATGCCCGCCATGATGATCAGCGAGACGCCATTGCCGATGCCGCGGCTGGTGATCTGCTCGCCCAGCCACATCAGGAACAGCGTGCCGCCGACGATGCTGATGACGGCGCCGACGCGGAACAGCATGCCGGGATCGACCACGGCGCCGACGCCCTGGCTGGCGCCCAGCGTCTCGAGCCCCACCGCGACGAAATAGCCCTGGATCGCGGTCAGCCCGACCGTGCCGTAGCGCGTATACTGGTTGAGCTTGGTGCGCCCGCTCTCGCCCTCTTTCTTGAGCGCGGCGAGCGTCGGCGACAGCGCCGCGGCAAGCTGCACGACGATCGAGGCGGTGATATAGGGCATGACGCCGAGCGCGATGATGCTCATGCGCTCGAGGCTGCCGCCCGAGAAGGTGTTGAACAGGTCGAGCACCCCGCCCGACGCCGCCTGGCTGTACAGCTGCGACAGCGCGACCGGGTCGACGCCCGGCAGCGGAACATAGGACAGGAAGCGAAAGACGATCAGCGCACCGATCGTGAACCAGATGCGGTTCTTGAGCTCCGTCGCCTGGCCGAACTTCGAGAAGTTCAGGTTGGCAGCAAACTGGTCGGCGCGAGAGGCCATGCTATCTTTCCTCAGTGGCGGACCGCGCCCCCCGCGACCCGGGCGCCTATGTGCGTTCGCTCAGGCCGAAGCGCAAGGGGAAAGGCCCATTTGGGGTGCGATCTTCACAGCGCCCCATCTATCCGTTCGCATCGACGTGTGTCTCGACTTCGCCCGACACGAACGCGAATCTGTCGTCTCTAAATGGCGAGGGGGCGGTCCGGATCCGAACCGCCCCCTCGCAATCCCTTACTCCGCCTTCGCTTCCTCGGCGGCAGCGGCGGGCAGTTCGACCTTGCCGCCGGCCTTCTCGACCGCGGCGACCGCGCCCTTCGACGCGCCGGCGACCGCGAAGCTCAGCTTGGCGGTCAGTTCGCCCTTGGCGAGGAGGCGGACGCCGTCCTTGCCGCCGCGCGCGACGCCCGCGGCCTTCAGCGCGGCGTGGTCGACGGTCTTCTTCGGGTCGAGCTTCTTGGCATCGACCAGCTTCTGGACCTGCCCCAGGTTCACGATCGCGAAGTCCTTCGCGAAGATGTTGTTGAACCCGCGCTTCGGAATCCGCATGTGGAGCGGCATCTGGCCGCCCTCGAAACCGTTGATCGAGACGCCGCTGCGGCTCTTCTGGCCCTTCTGGCCGCGGCCGCCGGTCTTGCCCTTGCCCGAACCGATGCCGCGTCCGACGCGCATCCGGCCCTTGCGGGCGCCATTGTTGTCACGAAGATCGTTGAGCTTGATAGTCATTGCACTCGCTTTCGCTGTTTTCGCGCTATGGACCGTTCCCCTCGGGGGCTAGTCCGGTTCGATTTCACTCGACGGCTGAAAGCCGGGATAGGGCCCGGCCTTCTCCATCACGATGGCCTGGGCGACGTAGCCGCGGCCATCGACCTGGGTGATCGACGGGCTGCCGTGAAGCTGCCATCCCCGGTTGAGCAGACCCTCGACGCGCGCGCAGAAGGCGCTGTCATCGGGTCCGGTCAACAGGCGATAGAGCTTCATCGGTGCGTCAGCCCTCGATGATTTCCACCATGTGCGGAAGCTTGCGGATCATGCCACGCACTTCCGGGGTGTCGACCAGCTCGACCTCGCGGTTCATCTTGCCCAGCCCGAGGCCGGTCAGGATCTTGCGCTGGTCCTTGGGCCGGCGGATCGGCGAGCCGATCTGGCGGATCTTGATCGTCTTGTCGGCCATCGTCTTACTCCGTCACCGCCGCGGCTTCGGCCTCGGCCACGCGGTCGGCCGCGCCGCCCCGCTTGATCAGGTCCGAAACCTTCTTGCCGCGACGCTGCGCCACCGACTTGGGGCTGGTCTGTTCGCCCAGCGCCTCGAAGGTCGCGCGGATCATGTTATAGGGGTTCGAGGTGCCGACCGACTTGGTCACCACATCGGCGACGCCCAGCGATTCGAACACGGCGCGCATCGGGCCGCCGGCGATGATGCCGGTCCCCGCGGGGGCCGAGCGCACCGTGACCTTGCCCGCGCCGAAATGGCCGCGGCCGTCATGGTGCAGCGTGCGGCCGTCGCGCAGCGGAACGCGGATCATCGCCTTCTTCGCGGCGGCAGTCGCCTTCGAGATCGCCTCGGGCACTTCGCGCGCCTTGCCATGGCCGAAACCGGCGCGGCCCTTGCCGTCGCCGACGACGACGAGCGCGGCGAAACCGAAGCGCTTGCCGCCCTTCACCGTCTTCGACACGCGGTTGATGTGGACGAGCTTCTCGATCAGCTCCTCGCCGCCATCCTCGTCGCGCGGACGGCGATCGTCGCGGCGGCCACGGCCACCGTCACGACCCCCGCGACCGCCGTCGCGGCCGCCACGGCCACGGCGGGGAGCGCCGGTGTTTTCGGTCGTTTCGACCGCGCCTTCGACGTTCTGTACTTCGTCAGCCATGCTTAGAACTCCAATCCGCCTTCGCGCGCCGCGTCGGCCAGCGCCTTGATGCGCCCGTGGAACAGGAAGCCGCCACGGTCGAACACGACCTGCGTCACGCCCGCCTTCTTGGCGGCGTCGGCAAGGCGCTTGCCCACCTCGGCAGCGGCCTCCGCGGTCGCGCCGGTCTTGCCGCGCAGATCCTTGTCGAGCGTCGAGGCCGCGGCCAGCGTCTTGCCGGCGGCGTCATCGATGAGCTGCGCATAGATATGGCGGCCCGAACGGTGCACCGACAGGCGGGGACGCCCGGCGGCGCGCAGACGGAGCGCGGTGCGGACGCGCTGGCGACGTTTTTGGAAAGGGGTGAGATGTGCCATGGCTTACTTCTTCTTGCCTTCTTTGCGGAAGATGTACTCGCCGCGATACTTGATGCCCTTGCCCTTATAGGGTTCGGGCTTGCGCCAGCGACGGATCTCCGCCGCGACCTGGCCGACCTTCTGCTTGTCGATGCCGCTGATCTCGATCGTCGTGTTGTCCGGCGTCTTGATCTCGATGCCCTCGGGCACCGCATAGTCGACATCGTGGCTGTAGCCGAGGTTCAGCTTCAGGTTCTTGCCCTGCGCGTTGGCGCGATAGCCGACGCCGGTGATCTCGAGAACCTTGGTGAAGCCCTCGGTCACGCCCGTGACCAGATTCTGGACCAGCGTGCGCTGCATGCCCCAGAAGGCCCGCGCTTCGCGGCTGTCGTTCGCCGGCTGCACCGAAATGCTGCCTTCGCCGACCTCATATTTGATGATGTCGGACAGCGGCATCGCCAGCGTGCCCTTGGGACCCTTGACCGACAGCGTGCCGCCATCGATCGCGGCGGTGACGCCGCTGGGAATCTCGACTGCCCTTTTACCGATGCGAGACATCAGAACACCTCCGCCAGCACTTCGCCGCCGACATTATGCTCGCGCGCCTCGGCATCCGACAGGACGCCGCGCGGGGTCGACACGATGGTGATGCCCAGGCCGTTGCGCACGATCGGCAGCTCTTTCGAGCCCGAATAGACGCGGCGGCCGGGCTTGGAAACGCGCGCCACATGGCGGATCGCGGGCTGGCCCTCGAAATATTTCAGTTCGATGCGCAGGCCCTTGTGCTGGCCCTTCGCGCCCAGCGCTTCCTCGCTGTAGCCACGGATATAGCCTTCGCGCTTCAGCACGTCGAGAACGCGGACACGCAGCGTCGAGGCGGGAGTCAGGACGCTGTCCTTCTTCGCCTGCTGGCCGTTGCGGATGCGGGTGAGCATATCACCCAAAGGATCGGTCATTGCCATCTTGCGTGTTCCTTACCAGCTCGACTTCACAACGCCGGGGATCAAGCCCTTGTTGGCCAGATCGCGCAGCTGAACGCGGCACAGCCGGAATTTGCGATAATAGGCGCGCGGACGGCCGGTCAGCTCGCACCGGTTGCGGATGCGGGTCGGGTTGCCGTTGCGCGGAATCTCCGCCATCTTCAGGCGCGCGATCAGGCGCTCGCCATCGTCGAGCGAGGTGTCGGCCGCGATGGCCTTCAGCTTCGCGTAGCGACCGGCATATTTCTTCACCAGACGCTTGCGACGCTCGTTCTTGTTCACCGAACTCAGTTTCGCCATGACTTAAGTTCTCTTTCCTTATTGAGAGAGCACGGCCTGATCCCGCGGGATCAGGCGGCTTCCTTTTCCTTGGCCTCGATCGGGAAGGGGAAGCCGAACAGCCGGAGCAGTTCGCGGGCTTCGTCGTCCGTGCGGGCGGTGGTGGTCACGATCACGTCCATGCCGCGCACCGAATCGATGCGGTCATAGTTGATCTCGGGGAAGATGATCTGCTCTTTCAGGCCCATGGCATAATTGCCACGGCCGTCGAAGCTCTTCGGCGACACGCCGCGAAAGTCGCGGATGCGCGGCATCGCGATGGTGATCAGCCGGTCGAGGAATTCGTACATCCGCTCGCGGCGCAGCGTCACCTTGCAGCCGATCGGCATGCCTTCGCGCAGCTTGAAGCCGGCGATCGACTTCTTCGCCTTGGTGATCACGGGCTTCTGCCCCGCGATCAGCTCCATTTCCGAAGCGGCGGTATCGACCTTCTTCTTGTCCTGGACCGCGTCGCCCACGCCCATGTTGAGCGTGATCTTCTCGATCTTCGGCACTTCCATCGCATTCTTGTAACCGAACTTGTCGATCATCGCCTTGACGATGTTGTCGTCATAGAGCGACTTCATGCGCGGGGTGTATTTGTCAGCCATTGATGGTCTCCCCGGACTTCACGGCCACGCGGACCTTCTTGCCGTCCTTGGTTTCGAAGCGGACGCGCGTCGGCTTGCCCGACTTGGGGTCGGCGATCGCGACCTTGCTGACGTGCAGCGGCGCTTCCTTGCGTTCGAGGCCGCCCTGCGGGTTCGCCTGGCTCGGCTTGCGGTGGCGGGTGATGACGTTGACGCCCGCGACGACGACCTTGCCGTCCTTCGGCAGGCTCTGCGTCACTTCACCGGTCTTGCCCTTGTCCTTGCCGGACAGGACGACGACCGTGTCGCCCTTCTTGATCTTGGCCATCGACATGGTCAAAGCACCTCCGGCGCCAGGCTGATGATCTTCATATAGCCGCGGCCGCGCAGTTCGCGGACGACGGGGCCGAAGATACGGGTGCCGATCGGCTCTTCATTCTTGTTGACGAGCACGGCGGCGTTGCTGTCGAAACGGATCACCGATCCGTCGGCGCGGCGCACGTCCTTGGCGGTGCGGACGATGACGGCGCGATGCACGTCGCCCTTCTTCACCTTGCCGCGCGGCTGCGCTTCCTTGATCGACACGACGATCACGTCGCCGACGCCGGCGGTGCGACGCTTCGACCCGCCCAGCACCTTGATGCACTGGACGCGCTTCGCGCCGCTGTTGTCGGCGACTTCCAATTGTGACTGCATCTGGATCATCGATGCATTTCCTTCTTCCTTGGCCTACCGGGCCGTCCCGGCGGTTCCGTGAAACTCTTACGCCTCGACTTCGGCCGCGGGGGTCGAAGCGGGGGCCGCCGTCGCCTTGGTGGGGGTCTCGACCTTGTCGAGCACCTTCCAGGTCTTCAGCTTCGAAATCGGCTTCGTTTCCTCGATGCGGACGGTTTCGCCAGCCTTGAAGCTGTTGTCCTCATCGTGGGCGTGATACTTCTTCGAGCGGCGGATGATCTTGCCGTAGAGCGGGTGCTTGACCTTCCGCTCCACCTTCACCACGACGGTCTTGTCGCCCTTGTCGGACACCACCGTGCCGGTCAGAATGCGCTTCGGCATGACAGTCTCCTTACTTCGCGGCAGCCGCGCGGACGCGCGCGGTCTGCTCGGTCTTGATGCGGGCGATGGTGCGCCGCACGTCCTTGACCCGCGAGGCCTTTTCGAGCTGGCCGGTGGCGGCCTGGAAACGCAGGTTGAACGCCTCGCGCTTCAGCTCGCCCAGCTCTTCGGAGAGCTGGTCGTCGGTCTTCTTGGTCACGTCTTCACTCTTGGCCATGGCCCTCAGCCCTCCAGGTGCGAGGTGTCGCCGAGGCGGGCGACGACCTTGGTCTTGATCGGCAGCTTCATCGCCGCGCGCTCGAACGCCAGCGCGGCCACCGGGCCGGGGACGCCGTCGAGTTCGAACAGGATGCGGCCCGGCTTCACGCGCGCGGCCCAATATTCGGGCGCGCCCTTGCCCTTGCCCATACGGACTTCGGCGGGCTTCGACGACACGGGAAGGTCGGGGAAGACGCGGATCCACAGGCGGCCCTGGCGCTTGATCGCACGGCTGATCGCGCGGCGCGCCGCTTCGATCTGGCGGGCGGTGATGCGCTCCGGCTCCATCGCCTTCAGGCCATAGGAGCCGAAGTTCAGCGTCGTGCCGCCCTTGGCGAGGCCGTGGATGCGGCCCTTGAAGGCCTTGCGGAACTTGGTTTTCTTCGGTTGCAGCATGTCAGCAGTCCTTAGCGGCGTTCATCGCGCGCCGGGCGAACGCCCGACGTCTGCGCGTCGAGCATCAGCCGGTCGGTCGCCATCGGGTCGTGGCCGAGAATCTCGCCCTTGAAGATCCAGACCTTGATCCCGCACACGCCATAGGCGGTGTGGGCTTCGGCCTCGGCATAGTCGACGTTGGCGCGCAGCGTGTGCAGCGGCACGCGGCCCTCGCGATACCATTCGGTGCGCGCGATCTCGGCGCCGCCCAGACGGCCGGCGCAGTTGATGCGGATGCCCTCGGCACCGAGGCGCATCGCCGACTGCACCGCACGCTTCATCGCGCGGCGGAAGGCGACACGGCGTTCGAGCTGGTCGGCGATGCCCTGCGCGACGAGCTTGGCGTCGACCTCGGGCTTGCGGATCTCGACGATGTTCAGCGACACGTCGCTGCCCGTCATCTCGCCCAGCTTCTTGCGCAGCTTCTCGATGTCGGCGCCCTTCTTGCCGATGATGACGCCCGGACGGGCGGCATAGATCGACACGCGGCACAGCTTCGCGGGACGCTCGATCACCACCTTCGAGATCGCGGCCTGCGGCAGCGACTTGAAGATGAACTTGCGGATCTTCAGATCCTCGACCAGCATGCGGCCATAGTCCTGCCCTTCGGCGAACCAGCGGCTGTCCCAGGTGCGGTTGACCTGCAGGCGCAGGCCGATCGGATTGCTCTTCTGGCCCATCTTACGCCTCTTCTTCCTGTTCGCGGACGACGATGCGGATGCGGCTGAACGGCTTTTCGATCCGGGTCGACTTGCCGCGGCCGCGCGCATGCCAGCGCTTCATCGTGAACGCCTTGCCGACGCTCGCTTCCTTGACGACGAGCGCGTCGACGTCGAGGTTGTGGTTGTTCTCGGCATTGGCGACGGCGCTGGCGAGAACCTTGCGCACGTCGACCGCCATCGCCCGCTTCGAGAAAGCGAGGATGTTCATCGCATCTTCGACGCGGCGGCCGCGGATCAGCGCGGCGACGAGGTTCAGCTTCTGCGCCGAGCCGCGAATCTGCGTGCCGACCGACAGCGCCTCATTGTCCGCAACGCGGCGGGGGGACTTTTCCTTGCCCATTAGCGTTTGCCCTTCTTGTCGGCCGCGTGGCCGGGGAAGAAGCGCGTCGGCGCAAATTCACCCAGCTTCATGCCGACCATGTCTTCATTGACCGACACCGGCACGAACTTGCGGCCGTTGTAGACGTTGAAGGTCAGCCCGACGAACTGCGGCAGGATGGTGGAGCGACGCGACCAGGTCTTGATCGGGGCAGAGCTGCCGCCGTCCTGGGCCGCTTCGGCTTTCTTGAGGAGATGAAGGTCGACGAACGGACCCTTCCAGACCGAGCGTGCCATGGCTTACCTCTTCTTCTTCGCGTGACGCGACCGGATGATCATCTTGTCGGTCGACTTGTTGTGGCGGGTGCGGGCGCCCTTGGTCGGCTTGCCCCACGGGGTGACCGGGTGGCGGCCGCCCGAGGTGCGGCCTTCGCCGCCGCCGTGCGGGTGGTCGACCGGGTTCTTCGCGACGCCGCGGGTCAGCGGGCGCTTGCCGAGCCAGCGGCCGCGACCTGCCTTGGCGAGGTTCTGGTTGCCGTTGTCGGGGTTCGACACCGCGCCGACGGTGCCCATGCACTCGCCACGGATGTAGCGCTGCTCGCCCGAGCCGAGACGCACGATGACGAGACCGCGATCGCGGCCGACGACCTGCGCATAGGTGCCGGCCGAGCGGGCGATCTGGCCGCCCTTGCCCGGCTTCATCTCGATGTTGTGGACGATCGTGCCGACCGGCATCTGCGACAGTTCCATCGCATTGCCCGGCTTCACGTCGGTCTTCTTGCCCGCGACGATGGTGTCGCCGACGGCCAGGCGCTGCGGCGCCAGGATATAGGCGAGCGTGCCGTCCTGATACTTGACCAGCGCGATGAAGGCGGTGCGGTTCGGGTCGTATTCGAGCCGCTCGACGGTTGCCGGCATGTCCCACTTGCGACGCTTGAAGTCGATGAAGCGGTACTTCTGCTTGTGGCCGCCGGCAATGCCGCGCGAGGTGACATGGCCCTTGTTGTTGCGGCCGCCGGTCTTGCGCTTGCCTTCGGTCAGCGCCTTGACGGGCTTGCCCTTCCACAGCGACGACTTGTCGACGAGGATCAGGCCGCGCTGCGCGGGGCTGGTCGGATTATAATGCTTGAGTGCCATTTTCTTTGCCTTCCCCTGACGCTCAGACGCCCGAGGTGACGTCGATCGACTGGCCTTCGGCCAGGCGGACGACGGCCTTCTTCACGTCGCTGCGGGTGTAGGGCTTGCCCTTCCAGCGCTTGGTCTTGCCCTTGGTGACCAGCGTGTTGACGCTGAGCACCTTGACATCGAACAGCGCCTCGACGGCGGCCTTGATCGCCGGCTTGGTCGCGTCGTTGGCGACGCGGAAGACGACGGCGTCGTTCTCGCTGAGCAGCGTCGACTTCTCGGTGATCACCGGCGACAGGATCACGTCATAGTGACGCGCATCGATGGTCTTTGCCTTAGCCATTGCAGCGGGCCTCCAGCTTTTCGACCGCCGCGCGGGTCAGGACCAGCGTGTCGGCACGGATGATGTCATAGACATTGGCCCCGATCGCCGGCAGCGCATCGACGCCGACGATGTTGGCCGAAGCCTGAACGAAGCTCTCATGCACGGCGTCGCCGTCGATGAAGAGCGCGCGGCCGCCAAGCTCCAGCTTGCCGAGCTTGCCGGCGAGCGCCTTGGTCTTGGCATCCTTGAGCTCGAGCGTGTCGAGGACGACGAGCTTGCCGCCCTTCGCCTTGTCGCTGAGCGCCATCTTCAGGCCGAGGGTGCGGATCTTCTTGTTCAGCGAATGGCCGAAGGTGCGGGCCCGCGGGCCGTGCGCCTTGCCGCCGCCGATGAAGATCGGCGCCTTGCGATCGCCGTGACGCGCGGTGCCGCCGCCCTTCTGGCGACCGAACTTCTTGCCGGTGCGGGCGACTTCGCTGCGCTCGCGGGCGGCGCGGGCGGGGCCACGGCGCTTCTCGAGCTGCCAGGCGACGACGCGGTGCAGGATGTCCGCACGCGCATCGACGCCGAAGACGTCGTCGTTGAGGTCGATGTCGGCGCCAGCCTTGCCATCGAGGGTCTGAACCTTGACCTTCATGATCAGGACTCCTGTGCGCCGTCGGCCGCGGGTGCTTCGACCGCTGCGTCCGCAGGGGTTTCAGCCGGGGCATTGTTGCTGTTCGCCGCGCTCTTGATGCCCGCCGGATAGGGGGCCTCGGGGTGGCGCGGCAGCTTCACCGCATCGCGGACGAGCAGCCAGCCGCCCTTCGAGCCCGGGACCGAGCCCTTGACGAAGAGGAGGCCGCGCTCGGCGTCGGTGCGGACGATTTCCAGATTCTGCTGGGTGCGGTTGCGCGCGCCCATGTGGCCGGCCATCTTCTTGTTCTTGAAGACGCGGCCCGGATCCTGGCGGTTGCCGGTCGAACCATGGGCACGGTGGCTGATCGAGACGCCGTGGCTGGCGCGCATGCCGCCGAAGCCCCAGCGCTTCATCGCGCCGGCAAAGCCCTTGCCCTGCGTGACGCCCTGGATGTCGACGATCTGGCCGGCGACGAAATGGTCGGCCGACAGCTCGGCGCCGACGTCGAGCGTCGCGTCGTCGGCGACGCGGAATTCGACGAGCTTCGCCTTGGGCTCGACCTCGGCCTTGCCATAGGCGCCGCGCTGCGGCTTGGCGACGTTCTTCGCCTTCGCCGACCCGGCACCCAGTTGAACGGCCACATAGCCGTCGCGTTCCTTATCGCGCACGGAGACGACCTGGCAGCCTTCGAGGCTCAGGACGGTGACCGGCACGTGGCGGCCGTCGTCCTGAAACAGGCGGGTCATCCCCATTTTCTTCGCGATCACGCCAGTCCGCATGATCCATACTCCTAACAGAGGCCGGGCGGACCATTCCGCGCGGCTTGCGGGACCCCTTCGGGACATGTCCCGACGGAAACCCTCCCAGCCCGAAATTTCGATGCGTCGCCCCGTCCGGGCTGAGGTGCCGCCTGCCCCGGTGGGGTGGTGCGGCGAGACGGGGGACGCAGCCCGGTCTGGATGCTTCCGATGGAAGCGACCGGCGGTATCCACCCTATCGTCGGTCCGGATCGCTCCGGACGTGTGCCGGCGCCGTGGCGCCTGGCCGATAGAGACCCCGGATCGAGTCCGGGGCTGCGCTGGCTTATGCCAGCTTGATCTCGACGTTCACGCCCGCGGCGAGGTCGAGCTTCATCAGCGCGTCGACCGTCTGCGGGGTGGGCTGCACGATGTCGAGCAGCCGCTTGTGGGTGCGCACCTCGAACTGCTCGCGCGACTTCTTGTCGATGTGCGGGCCGCGGTTCACGGTGAACTTCTCGATACGCGTCGGCAGCGGGATGGGACCGCGAATGAGGGCGCCCGTCCGACGCGCCGTGTCGGCGATGTCGGTGGTGGCCTGATCGAGCACGCGGTGATCAAAGGCCTTCAGGCGAATGCGAATATTCTGCGTTTCCATGACTGTTCCAGTCGAATCCCGTCTGACGATGCGAAAGAGCCGAAATGGCCTGTCCCGAGTCCCCGCGGGGAGACCGGAGAGGCCATCAAAACCTGTAAGCTACGAGCCGCGCGACTCGTCCGAATCGCGCGGCTCGCGGCCCTATATTACTTTGTGATCGACGCCACAACCCCTGCGCCGACCGTGCGGCCACCTTCGCGGATCGCGAAGCGCAGGCCCTGGTCCATGGCGATCGGGGCGATGAGCTTGACCGACAGCTGGACGTTGTCGCCCGGCATCACCATCTCGGTGCCCTCGGGGAGGATGACCTCGCCGGTGACGTCGGTGGTGCGGAAGTAGAACTGCGGACGATAGTTGGCGAAGAACGGCGTGTGACGGCCGCCTTCGTCCTTCGACAGCACATAGACTTCCGAGGTGAACTCGGTGTGCGGGGTGATCGAGCCGGGCTTCGCGAGGACCTGGCCGCGCTCCACCTCGTCACGGCCGACGCCGCGGATCAGCGCGCCGATGTTGTCGCCGGCCTCGCCCTGGTCGAGCAGCTTGCGGAACATCTCGACGCCGGTGACGGTCGTCTTCTTGGTGTCCTTGATGCCGACGATCTCGACTTCCTCACCGACCTTGATGATGCCGGTCTCGACACGGCCGGTCACGACGGTGCCGCGGCCCGAGATCGAGAACACGTCCTCGATCGGCATCAGGAAGGGCTGGTCGACCGGACGTTCCGGCTGCGGGATCCAGCTGTCGACGGCTTCCATCAGCTTCAGGACGGCTTCCTTGCCGATGTTGTCGTCGCGGCCTTCGAGGGCGGCGAGCGCCGAACCCGCGATGATCGGAATATTGTCGCCGTCGAAGTCGCGCTTCGAAAGCTCTTCGCGGATTTCGAGCTCGACCAGCTCGAGCAGCTCGGGATCGTCGACCTGGTCGACCTTGTTCAGGAAGACGACCATGGTCGGAACGCCGACCTGCTTGGCGAGCAGGATGTGCTCCTTGGTCTGCGGCATCGGGCCGTCGGCGGCCGACACGACGAGGATCGCGCCGTCCATCTGCGCGGCGCCGGTGATCATGTTCTTCACATAGTCGGCGTGACCCGGGCAGTCGACGTGCGCATAGTGGCGCGCATCGGTCTCATACTCGATGTGCGAGGTCGAGATGGTGATGCCGCGCTCGCGCTCTTCGGGCGCCTTGTCGATGTTGGCGAAATCGACCGCAGCGCCGCCGCCACGTTCCGAAAGAACCTTCGAGATCGCCGCGGTCAGCGAGGTCTTGCCATGGTCGACGTGACCGATGGTGCCGATGTTGCAGTGCGGCTTCGTCCGCTCAAATTTAGCCTTGGCCATGTTTCTTGAACCTTCTTGTTCGCGTGTTGAGTTGATCAGTCCCGGACGAGCCTGCCTGAATCAGGCGCCGCCCTTAGTAGGTCTTGCCGTGCGAGGCAACCCCCGCACGGCCGGCGGCCGGTCAGGCCATCTTCGCCTTCACTTCCTCGGCGACGTTCGTCGGCACTTCCTCATAGTGAGAGAATTGCATCGTGTACTGGGCACGACCCTGGGTGAAGCTGCGGAGCTGGTTGACGTAGCCGAACATGTTGGCGAGCGGCACCATCGCCTCGACCACCTGCGCGTTGCCGCGGGTGTCGGTGCCCTGGATCTGCCCGCGACGGCTGTTGAGGTCGCCGATCACGTCGCCCATGAATTCCTCGGGCGTCACCACCTCGACCTTCATCACCGGTTCGAGCAGCTTGATGCCGGCCTTCGCCGCCACCTCGCGCATCGCCGCGCGGCCGGCGATCTCGAACGCCAGCGCCGACGAGTCGACGTCGTGATAGGCGCCGTCGATCAGCTTGATGTCGAAGTCGATGATCGGGAAGCCGATCATGTGGCCGTTCTCCGCCGATTCGCGGAAGCCCTTCTCGACCGCCGGGATATATTCGCGCGGAATGTTGCCGCCCTTGATCTCGTCGGTGAAGGTGACGCCGCTGCCGCGCTCGCCCGGGGTGACCTGCACCTTGACGCGGCCGAACTGGCCCGAGCCGCCCGACTGCTTCTTGTGGGTGTAGTCGACCTCGACCGGCTTCGCGAGCGATTCGCGGTACGCCACCTGCGGCGCGCCGACGTTCGCCTCGACCTTGAACTCGCGCTTCATGCGATCGACGAGGATGTCGAGGTGAAGCTCGCCCATGCCCTTGATGATCGTCTGGCCCGATTCATGGTCGGTCGAGACGCGGAAGCTCGGGTCCTCGGCGGCCAGACGATTGAGCGCGACGCCCATCTTCTCCTGGTCGGCCTTGGTCTTGGGTTCGACCGACAGCTCGATCACCGGCTCGGGGAATTCCATGCGCTCGAGGATGATCGGCGCGTTCGAGGCGCAGATCGTGTCGCCCGTCGTGGTTTCCTTGAGGCCGGCGAGCGCGACGATGTCGCCCGCATAGGCTTCGTCGATGTCCTCGCGGCTGTTCGCATGCATCAGCAGCATGCGGCCGATCTTTTCCTTCTTGTCCTTGACCGAGTTCAGGTAGGTGCCCTTGCTCAGCGTGCCCGAATAGATGCGGGCGAAGGTCAGCGAGCCGACGAACGGATCGTTCATGATCTTGAACGCGAGCAGCGACAGCGGCGCCGAATCCGACGTCTCGCGCGTGTCGGGTTCGTCGTTCGCCGGGTTGATGCCCTGGACGTCGGGAATGTCGAGCGGGCTCGGCAGATAGTCGACGACCGCGTCGAGCAGCGCCTGCACGCCCTTGTTCTTGAACGACGAGCCGCACAGCACGGGGACGAACGCCTGCGCCAGCGTGCCCTTGCGGATCAGCGCCTTCAGCGTGGCGACGTCGGGAAGCGTGCCCTCGAGATAGGCTTCCATCGCCGCATCGTCCTGTTCGACGGCCAGTTCGATCAGCTTTTCGCGATATTCGGCGGCCTTGTCCTTCAGCTCGTCGGGAATCTCGATATATTCGAACTCGGCGCCCAGGCTCTCGTCCTTCCAGACGATGCCGCGCTCTTCGACGAGGTCGACGAGGCCGATGAAGTCGCTCTCCGCGCCGATCGGCAGGTAGAGCGGCGCCGGAACCGCGCCGAGGCGGTCGATGATCGTCTGGACGCAATAATAGAAGTTCGCGCCGGTGCGGTCGAGCTTGTTGATGTAGCACATGCGCGGCACGCCGTATTTCTCGGCCTGGCGCCACACGGTTTCCGACTGCGGCTCGACGCCGGCAACGCCGTCGAACGCGGCGACCGCGCCGTCGAGGACGCGCAGGCTGCGCTCGACCTCGATGGTGAAGTCGACGTGGCCGGGGGTGTCGATGATGTTCAGCCGATGGTCGCGCCAGAAACAGGTGGTCGCGGCGGAGGTGATCGTGATGCCACGCTCCTGCTCCTGCTCCATCCAGTCCATCGTCGCGCTACCCTCGTGGGTTTCGCCGATCTTGTAGTTCTTGCCGGTGTAATAGAGGATGCGCTCGGTCGTCGTGGTCTTGCCGGCGTCGATGTGCGCCATGATACCGAAATTGCGATAGCGTTCGAGCGGATGGCTGCGGGCCATGGTCTTTTCCTTGGGTTTTGGGGGAGGCTTTGGGGCCGCCCCCGATATAGGAAGATGTGTTACGATTGCGAGACGCGCGATGCGTCCGCGCGCTTAATCAGCGGAGGCCAACCGGCCCCGCCGTTACCAGCGGTAGTGGCTGAAGGCGCGGTTGGCCTCGGCCATGCGGTGCGTGTCCTCGCGCTTCTTCACCGCGTTGCCGCGATTGTTCGACGCGTCGAGCAGCTCGCCCGACAGGCGCGCGGCCATCGTCGTCTCGCTGCGGTTGCGCGCCGCGGTGATCAGCCAGCGGATCGCCAGCGCCTGCGCGCGGTCGGGGCGGACCTCGACGGGGACCTGGTAGGTCGCACCGCCGACGCGGCGGCTGCGGACCTCGATGCTCGGACGGATGTTGGCGAGCGCTTCGTGGAACACGCCGAGCGGTTCCTTCTTCGCGCGGGCTTCGACCGATTCGAGCGCGCCATAGACGATGCGTTCGGCGACGGACTTCTTGCCGTCGAGCATGACGCTGTTCATGAACTTGGACAGCACGACATCCCCGAAACGGGGATCGGGCAGGATTTCGCGACGTTCGGGACGGCGACGACGAGCCATGGGATATTCCTTTGCAACAGCATCCCGGCGCAAGGCGCTCGCGGGACGATCAAATAGCGATGAGGAGGCGGTGCCTTACTTCGGCCGCTTCGCGCCGTACTTCGAACGGCTCTGCTTGCGGTCCTTCACCCCCTGGGTGTCGAGCACGCCGCGCAGGACGTGATAGCGCACGCCGGGAAGGTCGCGCACGCGGCCGCCGCGGATCAGCACGACGCTGTGTTCCTGCAGGTTGTGGCCTTCGCCGGGGATGTAGGAGATGACCTCGCGCTGGTTGGTCAGGCGAACCTTGGCCACCTTGCGGAGCGCCGAGTTCGGCTTCTTCGGGGTCGTCGTATAGACACGGGTGCAAACGCCGCGCTTCTGCGGGTTCGCTTCCATCGCCGGGACCTTGGACTTCGCCTTCTGCGGCGTCCGGCCCTTGCGGACCAGCTGGTTGATCGTGGGCATGAATGCTTCACCTTTTCGTGTCCGCATCCCTCCGTTTCAGGGGGGAGCGAACGGTTACTCTACCGCGGTGGATGAAGCTTCGTCCCGTCGTGAGAAAGGCCGACCTGATAACAGCAAAAGACCCCGGCGGATCGCTGCGATCTTCCGGAGGCTCCATCCGCGCCAGCAATGTTCAAGCGCTGTTGTGACTCGAAAGGACGGACATCCGCCGTTTTCGAACCGGGCGCCCCTAGCGGCGATTCCCCCGCCGGTCAAGAAGAACCGTCTTGCGCCGATCGCGTCGCTGACGGCTTGTCGGCGCGCTATTCCGCCGATAGCCCCGCTGCATGACCGCGACGCGCCACGCCAGCTTTGCCCCGCACGTCGCCGCCGACGCGCGGCTGCTGATCCTCGGCAGCCTGCCCGGCGCGCGCTCGCTGGCCGAGCGGCAATATTATGCGCATCCGACCAACCAGTTCTGGCGCCTGCTCGGCGCGGTGATCGACCGGCCGCTCGCGCTGCTGCCCTACGATCAGCGGCTCGCCGCGCTGCGCGCCGCGCACATCGGCCTGTGGGACGCGATCCACAGCGCCGAGCGGCGGACCAGCAGCGACGGCGACATCCGCGAGGCACGGCCGCACGATCTCGCCGCGCTGGTGGCAACGCTGCCCGACCTGCGCATGATCGGATTCAACGGCGGCAAGGCCGCGGCGATCGGACGGCGGCAATTGCCGCCGCTGCCCGGCGTGACGCTGATCGACCTGCCGTCGAGCAGCGCCGCCCACACCATCGGCTTCGACGCGAAGCTCGCGCGCTGGCGGGCGCTCCGCGCCGCGCTTGCCGCCGCCGCCCCGAAGCCCTAAGCGCCGCGCCATGGCCCCGCCCCCTCCTCTGCCCATCGACCATATCGACAGCTGGATCTTCGATCTCGACAACACGCTCTACCCGCCGTCGGCGAAGCTGTTCGACCTGATCGACGCGCGCATGGGCGCCTTCATCATGCGGCTGCTGGGCTGCGACGCCGCGGAGGCGCGGCGGGTGCAGAAGCGCTATTTTCACGATCACGGCACGACGATGGCGGGGCTGATGCGCCATCACGGCGTCGATCCCGAGGATTTCCTGACCGACGTCCACGCCATCGCGCTCGACCGCATCGGCCCCGACGCGCGGCTGCGCGCCGGACTCGCGCGGCTGCCGGGGCGGCGGCTGGTGTTCACCAATGCCGATGCCGACTATGCCGCGCGCGTGCTCGACGCGCGCGGGATCGCCGACCTGTTCGACGGCATCTGCGACATCCGCGTCACCGGCTATGCGCCCAAGCCCGACACCGCCGCCTATACGGCGATGATCGGCCATCTCGGCGTCGACCCGGCGACCAGCCTGTTCGTCGAGGACATGACGCGCAACCTGACCCCGGCGAAGGCGCTGGGAATGACCACCGTGTGGCTGGACAACGGCAGCGAAAGCGGCCATCGCGACCACCGGCCGGAGCATGTCGATTTCCACGTCACCGACATCGCCGACTGGCTCGACAGCTTGCCGCAATCTTGGGGATTTTCATGACGACCGACCTGCAGAAGACGATCGAGGCCGCCTGGGATGCGCGCGACACGGTGGGCGTGACGACGCGGGGGCCGGTGCGCGACGCGGTCGAGGCGGCGCTCGGCGGGCTCGACGACGGCAGTCTGCGCGTCGCCGAGCGCGACGATGCCGGAACATGGCAGGTCAACCAGTGGCTGAAGAAGGCGGTGCTGCTCTCCTTTCGTCTCAATGACATGGCGCTGATCGAGGGCGGCCCCGGCGGCGCGACCTGGTGGGACAAGGTGCCGTCGAAATTTGCCGGCTGGGGCGACAACCGCTTCCGCGACGCGGGCTTCCGCGCGGTGCCGGGCGCGATCGTCCGCCACGGCGCGCATATCGGGAAGGGCGCGGTGCTGATGCCCAGCTTCGTCAACATCGGCGCGCGCGTCGGCGAAGGGACGATGGTCGACACCTGGGCGACGGTGGGAAGCTGCGCGCAGATCGGCGCGGGCGTCCACCTGTCGGGCGGCGCCGGGATCGGCGGCGTGCTCGAACCGCTGCAGGCCGGCCCGGTGGTGATCGAGGACGGCGCCTTCATCGGCGCCCGCGCCGAGGTTGCCGAAGGGGTGATCGTGCGCGAGGGCGCGGTGCTGTCGATGGGCGTCTACCTCGGCGCCTCGACCAAGATCGTCGACCGCGCGACGGGCGAGGTGTTCGTCGGCGAGGTGCCCGCCTATGCGGTGGTCGTCCCCGGCTCGCTGCCCGGCAAGCCGCTCCCCGACGGCAGCCCGGGTCCGTCGCTCTATTGCGCGGTGATCGTCAAGCGCGTCGATGCGCAGACGCGCGCCAAGACCGCCATCAACGAGCTGCTGCGCGACTGACGCCGCGACCCTCCGCCCGCCGCCCGTCGACGCCCGACGGGCGTTGGTAGACAAGCGCGTGCACCCTCCCTATTGCGAACTATTCGCATGAAGCGCGCGACCTCCTCGTCGAGGGCTGCGACGGGGGAGGAAAAGTGCCAGCCTGGATTCGCATCTCTTCGATCGCCGTGACGGCGTCGTTGTCCGCCCTGCCCGCCGCCGCGCAGGAGGTGACGGGCGACGACCCGCCGCCGATCGCCACGCCCGTCGCGGGCGCGCAGCGCTACACGCCCGGCGATCTCGCCCGGTTCGCACCGCGCACCGCGCTCGACATGGTCGAGAAGGTTCCCGGCTTCCTGATCGTCACCGGCACCAACGGCGGCGAGCGCGGGCTGGGGCAGGCGACCGAGAATGTGCTGATCAACGGCGAGCGGATCGCCAGTAAGGCGACCGACGCGCGCACGGCGCTGGCGCGCATCGCCGCCAGCGATGTCGCGCATATCGATATCGTCGACGGCGCCAGCCTGAACGTGCCGGGGCTGACCGGACAGGTCGCCAATGTCGTCCTCGTCGCCGGCCGCCAAGGCGGCGGCGGCTTCAAGACGACGCTGCGCTGGCAACCCGAATGGCGGTCGCGGCTCGCGAACAACTGGCTGAACGGCGAGATTTCGACGACCGGGCGGATCGGCGGCACCGGCGTGACGCTCAGCCTGAAGAACGAGGCGACGCGGCAGGGGCATTGGGGCCCGGAGCGCGTGTTCGACGGCGCCGGCGCCCTGCGCTTCGTGCGCGACGAGCACGCCAGCTATTATAACGATCCGCCGCGCCTGTCGGCGGCGCTGACGCGCACGACGGCGAACGGCAACAAGTGGAACGCCAGCGTCGGCGGGCAATTGCAGCGGATCGACAACCGCACCCGCGGCGAATCGGTCCAGCCGGGCATCGGCCGGGTCGACGAGCTGTTCACCGTGACCGAGGACGAATATAACTACGACATCGGCGGCGATTACGAACTCGGTCTCGCCGGCGGGCGGCTCAAGCTGATCGCTCTCTACCGGTTCGAGCACAGCCCCTTCGTCGATACCTTCATCGTCGATCGCGCGGTGGGCGGGCGCAGCGGCGAACGCTTCAGCCAGACCGCCGACGAAGGCGAATCGATCCTGCGCGGCGAATATGGCTGGCGCACCGCCGGCGGCACCGACTGGCAGGTCGCGCTCGAAGGCGCCTACAACACGCTCGACGTCGATGCCGAATATGCGCTGCTCCAGGCCGACGGCAGCTTCCTTCCCGTCGCCTTCGGCGGCGAGCGGACCGAGGTCGAGGAAAGACGCGCCGAAGCGTCGCTGACCTGGGGCCGGGCGCTGGCGCCCAACCTGACCGCGCAGCTCAACCTCGCCGCCGAATATAGCGAACTGACCTCGTCGGGGCCGGGCGGGCTGACGCGGCGCTTCGTCCGGCCGAAGGGCAAGTTCGCGCTCGCGTGGAAGGTCGGACCGGCGACGACGATCAACTGGCTGCTCCAGCGCCGCGTCGACCAGCTCGACTTCTTCGATTTCGCCAGCTCGGTCGACGTCGCGAACAATCAGGGGAACACGGGCAATGGCGAACTCGTCCCGCCCATCGTCAACCGCACCGAGCTCGAGGTGGTGCAGGACATGGGCCGCTGGGGCCATGCGTCGATCGCTCTCGCCTATGCCTATGCGCAGGATCTGGTCGACCAGATCCCGCTGTCGCCGACCGAGGAGGGGCGCGGCAACCTGCCGCCCGCGCATCTCTATCGCATCACGACCAAGGGGACGCTGCTGCTCGATCCGCTGGGGTGGCGCGGCGCGCGGATCAACGCCGACGTCACCTGGCGGCGCAACCGCGTGCGCGACCCGCTGACCGGCGCGTGGCGCGAGCAGAGCTTCGGGCAGGATTATATCGCCGACCTCAGCCTGCGCCACGATGTGCCGGGAACCGATTTCGCCTGGGGCGGCGGCTATTCGGACGAGCGCCTCAGCCCCGGATTCCGGCTCGACACGATCCGGCGCGAATATACCGCCGGCCCATTCGTCACCGCCTTCGTCGAGCACAAGAATGTCGCGGGCTTCACCGTCAAGCTGTCCTACCGCAATCTCGCGGAGCAGAAGGACGGCTACGACCGCACCGTCTTCGTCGACCGGCGCGACGGCCCCGTCGCCTTCGGCGAAAGCCGGCGGCGCGCCTATGGCCGCTATTTCCAGCTCACCGTGACGGGCCAGATATGATCCGTCCCGTTCGCGGCGCGGGGCCGGCTCAGCGCTCGCTCAGATAATAGCGTTCGCCCGGCGTCAGGTCGGCCGCCAGATCATAGACGATCGGCTGGCCGGTCGGGATTTCGAGGCCGGTGATGTCGGCGTCCGAAATGCCCGACAGATGCTTGACCAGCGCGCGCAGGCTGTTGCCGTGTGCCGAGACCAGCACCGTCTTTCCGGCCTTGAGTTCGGGCACGATCGCGCTTTCGTAATAGGGCAGGACGCGCGCGATCGTGTCCTTCAGGCTCTCGGTCGCGGGCACCGCGATCCCGGCATAGCGCGGATCGTGCGACAGGTCCCACGGCGAGCCCGGGTCGAGCGGCGGCGGCGGGACGTCGAAGCTACGGCGCCAGATCTTCACCTGATCGTCGCCGTGCTTCGCCGCGGTCTCGGCCTTGTCGAGCCCGGTCAGCCCGCCATAGTGGCGCTCGTTGAGGTGCCAGTCCTTGGTGACCGGCAGCCACAGCCGCCCCATCGCCTCGAGCGCGAGGTTCATCGTCTTGATCGCGCGCGTCTGGACCGAGGTGAAGCCGACGTCGGGCGCGATGCCCTTCGCCTTCATCAGCTCGCCCGCCGCCCACGCCTCGGCCGCGCCCTTTTCGGTCACATCGACATCCCACCAGCCGGTGAAGCGGTTCTCGAGGTTCCACTGCGACTGGCCGTGACGGATGAGGATGAGCTGCGGCATGGTCTGTCCTTCGGCTGGAGGGGATTCGCGGCCCCCTTAGCGCGGCTTTTCGCGGAACGCCAATGCCCCCTTGAAATGGTTTCAGCCGTTACCAGATTGATCGCATCCGGTCGCCGGAACGGGACCGGACGGTGGCCGCGGCGGGTTTTGCCGCAGCCCCATGACTTCGCTTGGAAAGGAAGGAATGACCCATGCGCAACAGTTTTGACTGGACCCCCTATCGCCGCTCGACCGTCGGTTTCGACCGGCTGTTCGATTTCCTCGAGAGCAGCGGCTCGGCGGAGAATTATCCGCCCTTCGACATCGAGAAGGTCGCCGACGATCATTTCCGCATCACCATCGCGGTCGCCGGCTTCAAGGAAGACGAGATCGACATCACCGCGCAGCAGAACATGCTGGCGATCACCGGCCGCAAGGCGCCCGCCAGGGAAGGCGAGGAACGCAGGCTGCTCTACAGCGGTATCGCGACGCGCGCCTTCGAGCGCCGCTTCCAGCTCGCCGACTTCGTGCGGGTGGACCGTGCCGACCTCGCCGACGGGCTGCTGACCATCGACCTGGTGCGCGAGGTGCCCGAGGCGATGAAGCCGCACAAGATCGCGATCGGCGACAGCAAGCCGACGCTGGTCGAGAACGGCAGCAAGCAGGCGGCCTGACCCGCCCGCTCATGCCCTTGTGCCCCTCCCTCTCGGGGCATGACGAACGGGGCCCGGTCTTCCGGGTCCCGTCTTCATATCTACAGCATCCGGTCGAGCGTCTCGAGGCACGCGCGCGCCAGCAGCTTGGAACGGTCGGGCGACCAGCCCTGCACCGGGTCGGGCAGGTCGCGGTTGTCCTTGAACGGCATCTCGATCGTCATCGACACCGCGCCATGGCGTTCGGCGAGCTGGGTCGTCGACATCGACAGATTCGCCCGCCCCGGCGCCGAACTCTCGTACCCGAGTTCGGTCTGGAAATCGGGCGTCGCGGCGGCGAGCGCGGCCTGGAAGGCGAGAAATTTTTCCTGCTGTTCGGGCTTCAGCGACGGAATGCCCTCGAACCCCGCGAGGAAGACCGCGGGAATCGCCTCGTCGCCGTGAACGTCCATCGCCCAGTCGACCCCCGATTCGTCCATCGCATTGCGGACGCACAGCACTTCGGGGCTGCGTTCGGCGGACGGCGCGTGCCATTCGCGGTTGAGGTTCACCCCGGCATGGTTGGTGCGCAGGTGACCGCGGCGCGAGCCGTCGGGATTCATGTTGGGCACGATGTGAAAGCGGCACTTGCGCCGCAGCGAGCGGCCGTGCGGGTCGGCGGGATCGGTGAGCATGTCGAGCGCGCCCTCCATCCACCATTCGGCCATGCTCTCGCCCGGATGCTGGCGCGCATAGAGCCAGACCTGCACCGGCCCCTCGCCCATTTCGAGGCAGTCGATCGGCTGCCCCTCCAGGCTGGTGCCGAGGCAGCGATAGGCGACGCCTTCGCATTCGGCGGCCGAGGCGATCAGGTCGTGATGCCGCTCCATCGAATAGGGCGCGAAATAAGCGATCCACAGCAAGGGCCCCTCGGCCGTGTGGCGGATCGTCAGCGTGCCGCCATCGGTTTGGGCTTCATAGCCGGTGTCGAGCCGGAACCAATGTTCGCGGTCATAGCTCGCGCAGGCGGCATAGCCCGGCCAGCCGTCGGGATAGGCCGAATCGGCAAGGCCGGTGATCGCCAGGTCGAGCGCATCGCCCGCGGCGCAGGCGACGCGGAAATGGAACCACTGGAAAAAGTCGGACTCGCGGTCCTTGCGAATCGAGAGGCGGGCGGACGTGCCGGCGAGCGACTCCACGACGATATTGCCGCTGTCGAAAGCGGCGTTGATGCTGATGGTCATGGCACCGTGATAGTGCGTCCCGATTCGCCGGGGAACCCCCTGAATAGGGCCTCCGCCAGTTTGGCCGCGGCAAGCGACGGCTGCGCCGCGGGCGCCTTCACCGGCACCGCGGTCTCCGCGCGCCCTTCCCACAAGGCCTGCCCGCTCGCCCCGTCGTCTATGCGCACGCTGAGCTGCAGGTCCTGCATCTGCCGCGCGCCCCCGCCGAGGTTGAGGCCGATGCCGAGCCCGACGCCCGAGCCGTAGCTGCCCGTCGAGCCGCCGACGCCGACCGACACGGGCGAGCGCTTGCCCGCGGTCTGCCGGTCGCTGCGGTCGAAGCCGATGCGGACCTTCAGCGGCGCGGCCGCACCCGAATCGGCCGCGACCAGCCCCAGAAGCTGCAATTGCCGCTCGACCGCGGTGCGATAGCTCGCCCATTCGAGCGACGGCTGCGCCGAACCGATCGTCGCCGCCGGATCGCCGAGCGGCGCGGGATCGACGGCATAGCGCGTCCCCGGCGCCCAGCCGGCGGCGGCGTTGGCGTGAAAGCGGGTGACCTCGACCGGCGGCACCGCCGTTGCGCAGCCACCGAGAGCAAGCGCCGCTGCGGTCAGCAGGGCGACGGAAGAAAGACGCATCATCGCCGCACCATGCGCGATGAAACATGGCTTGGCAATGAACGGCGCGCAGCGGTGGACGGCCAGATCGAATATGGCCGCAAAGACCCCAATCCCCTCCCGCAAGCGGGAGGGGAGACGATGGCCGCACCGAACCCGAACGAACCCGCTGCCCATGCAGCGGCGTCCCGGTCCGCCTCAACGATAGAAGATGTGATTGTCGATCGCGGCGATGCGCGTCTTGCGCCAGCCCGGCGAAACGTGGCGCGCGTGGAAGAAGAGCGCGCCCGGCGCGCGGTTCGACCAGCTGCCGTCGCGGGCGATCTGCGCGATCGAGACCGCGTTCGCCCATTGCGCGCCTTCGCGGATCTTCGGCATCCGGCCGCCGCGGACGAAGCTGAACTGGCTCTTCTGATGGACGACGCCGCACAGGCTGGTCGGGAAACGGCCCGACTTGGCGCGGTTGATCACGACATGCGCGACCGCGAGCTGGCCGGCGAGCGATTCGCCGCGCGATTCGAAATAGACCGCCCCGGCGAGGCAGCGCAGTTCGGGGTCGAGCTCGGCCGGGCGCGGCGTCGCCGCGACCAGCGCGGCGAGCGAATCGGCCTGCGGCGCCGGCTCGTCCTGTTCGTCGATCGTCTCGGGGGCTTCGACCGGAGAAACCGGATCGGTCGAAGCTGTCGCCATCTCCGCTTCCGGCGCCTCGGCGGCGGGCAGGGTGATGGCGGGCGGGCTCGCGTCGGCGATCAGGTCGCTCGCGAAGCCCGGTTCGGCCAGAACCAGCATGGCAAGGGCGGTCATGCCCACGGCGGCCGTGCTGGCGGCGTTCAGAATGCGACTCATAAGGTCCGTCAAAAGGGCGGCTGAGGAACCGAACCATGACAAACAGGTGGGGGGTCATCGACCCGATACCGCCTGCGGTCCTCATCCGACTGCGTGTCCGAACCGTTCGACCGGGCGCGTCGGACAAACCGATGCAACCCGCGGGACGACCTACGCGTTAAACGTGCGGGCGACCTATTGTGCGGTGCAACAGAGTCAAGTTAACGCGCCCCACTCCGCGACGAGTCGTGGCGCATCCGCGATATCCAGTTCGACGATCCACAGGTCGGGATCGGCCTTTCGCCGCCGCTCGCAATAGTTTTCGCGCTCTTCACCATCGGCCGGTCCGACCGCTTCCCAGCGATAGCCGCCATCGAGCGCGAAGCGCCGTTCGAGCAGCGGGCCCGGCTGGCCGCGGTCGCTGCACTGGACCAGGATCGCCCCCGCATCGGCGTCGCCGCGCGCGAGGACGGCCGCGAAACCGCCCGCCGCCTGCGCCTCGCGCAGCAGCAGGTCGACGAGGAAGCGGCTTTTCAGCCGCGGCATCGAATCGGCCGGGAACGGTACCGGGCGCGGCCGGGTGCCGCCGGTTTCCGGCAAGGCAGCGTTCCCCGGTGAAAGCCGGGGTCCACGGGTCGCAGCACGACATCCACGGGATTCCGGCTTTCGCCGGGAAGCACGCGCTTGCGGGCCCGCAAGCCGTACAGGCCGACGCCGACGGCGTCAGGCCGCGTCGCGCGTTTCGGTGTCGGCGAGCAGCGCATAGAGCGCTTCGTCATTCTTGGCGCCGCGCAGCCGTTCGGCGACCTTTTCGTCGCGCAGCATCCGCGACACGCCCGCCAGCGCCTTCAGATGATCGGCGCCGGCGTCGAGCGGCGACAGCAGCACGAACAGCAGGTCGACGGGCAGGCCGTCGACCGACTGGAAGTCGATCGGCCGCGCGAGTTGCAGGAACAGGCCGCGCACCCCCGACAGGTCGGCCAGCTTGGCGTGCGGCAGCGCGATGCCGCGCCCGAAGCCGGTCGAGCCGAGCCGTTCGCGTTCGAGCAGCGCTTCGCTCACCTCGCCGGCGTCGAGCCCGAGCGCGCGGCTCGCAAGGTCGCCGATGTAGGGAAAAAGCGCCTTCTTCGAATCGAGCTGGACGTGCGCGCGCACCGTCGCGGGATAAAGAAGGGAAGAAAGGTTCATCGGTCTTGTCAAATCTGCATGGTCGCGGGGCAACGCCGTCCCGCCGTCCTGATGGCAACGATCACGGATCGGTCGTAAGGCCCCGCCATCCGGGTTCAGGGCTTCGTTGGGCGCGGCCCTTAGGCCGGATGGCGGAGAAAATCCAGCCCCTATTGCGGTTCGACCCATCCGATCGTGCCGTCGGAGCGGCGATAGACCATGTTGTAGGTGTCGGTCCGGCTGTTGAGGAACAGCAGCGCATTGGTGTTGCGAAGGTCGAGCATCATGACCGCGTCCGACACGCTGCTGGTCGGCACGTCGACGCGCGTTTCGGCGATGATCGCCGGGGCGTCGCCCGCTTCCTCCTCCTCGCTGCCGGCCTCGAACACGGTGTAACCGGCATTGCCCCGGATCTCGTCGAGGGTCGGCGACGGCTGCGTCGGCGTGCCGCGATCCTTGAGCCGTCGCATATAGCGCCTCAACTGCTTCTCGATGCGCTCGGCCGCATTCTCGAAGGCGACATGCGCATCCTGCGCCTGTCCATGACCCTTGAGGACCAGCCCCTGCATCACATGCGCGACGATGTCGCACTGGAAGCTGTCGTGCGGCCCCTTGCCGAAAATCGCATGCGCGCCGATCGCTCGAGAGAAATATTTGTCGGCAATCGCGTTCATCCGGTCCGAAACACGCGCTTGCAGCGCTTCACCGGTTTCGATCTGGTGGCCAGAGACGCGGATTTCCATCTTTCTTCTCCTTCCAGTGTCGGTGACGGCGCTGGGAGCCGCCGTCACGGGCTATCGTGCCACAAAGGTTGATTGAGTGCGGCGACGAATTCGGCATGGCGCGCCAGCTCGACCGCGGTGGCGGCGTGCGGGCGCGGCTCGCGAAACGGGCGGGACGGGGCGGCGGGTCGCATCGACAGGCCCGCCGCCATCGCGGCGGACTCGGCGCCCAGACCAAGCCCGATCTGCCGGCCGCCGGTCATCTCGATATAGAGGTGGGCGAGCAGCTCGGCGTCGAGCAGCGCGCCGTGCTTGATGCGGTGGCTGCGGTCGATGCCGTAGCGGGTGCAGAGCGCGTCGAGGCTGTGCTTGGCGCCCGGATGCAGCTTGCGCGCCATCTGCACGGTGCAGCACATGCGGGCGAGGTCGAGCGCCGGGCGCCCGGCGCGTTCGAGTTCGGCGTTGATGAAGCCGAAGTCGAAGACGGCGTTGTGCGCGATCATCGGCGCGTCGCCCAGGAATTCGAGCAGCTCGTCGGCGCGCTCGGCGAACAGCGGCTTGTCCGACAGGAACTGGATCGACAGGCCGTGCACCGCCTCGGCCTCGGGCGGCATGTCGCGTTCGGGATGGAAATAGGCGTGAAAGGTCCGGCCCGACTCGCGGCGATCGACCAGCTCGATGCATCCGATCTCGACCAGTCGATGTCCCGATCTGGGGTCGAGCCCCGTGGTTTCCGTATCGAAGATTATCTCGCGCATCTGATGATCCAATCTGGACCCTATCGGGCGCGGAAACAAGAGGTGATGGCCCGAATCTGGCGATGCGTCTCGCTTTTCGGACGGCCGGTTTCGATGACGAAGTCGGCGCGCGCGCGCTTGACCCGGTCGGGCACCTGCAGATGGCGGATCGCCTTGAATTTGGCGTTGGTCATGCCGGGCCGGCGCAGCACGCGCTTGCGCTGCATCCACAGCGGCGCGGAAACGACCGCGATCGCCCCGACGCGGTGCCAGCCGCCCTTTTCGAACAGCAGCGGGATGTCGAGCACGACGACGGGGCGCGCGCGGTGCCGCGCCAGGAAGCGCTTCTGCGCGCGGCCGACCGCGGGGTGGACGATCGCCTCGAGCGCCGCGAGTTCGTGCGGGTGGCCGAGGACGCGCGCACCCAGCTTCTGCCGGTCGACGCCGCCCGGCCCGGTGGTGCCGGGAAAGCGCGCCTCGATCGCCTCCACCAGCGCGCCGCCCGGACCCTGCAGCCGGTGCACCTCGGCGTCGGCGTCGAACACCGGCACGCCCTCGCGCTCGAACATCGTCGCCGCGGTCGACTTGCCCATGCCGATCGACCCGGTGAGGCCGAGGATGAAGGGACGGCGCAGCCGCGAACCGGGGCGCTTGTAATGCGTCATGCGGTCAGCAGCGCGCGCAGTTCGTCGTCGCGGCCCTCGGGCGGCGGGCGGCCGAAGAACAGCTCGAAGGCGAGCGCCGCCTGCCCGATCAGCATGTCGAGCCCGTCGACCGTGTCGAGCCCGCGCGCCTCGGCGGCCGCAAGCAGCCCGGTGCGCAGCGGCGCATAGACGAGGTCGTAGACGATCGCTCCCTCGGGCAGCGGCGCCAAGTCGAGGGCGAGCGGCGGCTGGCCGGTCATGCCGAGGCTGCTCGCATTGACGAGCAGCGCCGCCGGCGGCAGCGGCGCGTCGAGCGCGACGACATCGCCCTTGAGGCCGAACGTCGCGAGCAGGCCCATCGCTTTCAGCGGCGAGCGGTTGAGGATGGTGACCGGCCCGACCTTCGCTCGCGACAGCGCGAACAGCACCGCACGCGCCGCTCCGCCGGCGCCGACGACCGCGACCGGCGCGCCCTCGAGGTCGAGTTCGGCAAGCGGGGCATAGAAGCCCGCGGCGTCGGTGTTGGTGCCGATCAGCGCGCCGTCGGGCTGGCGCACCACCGTGTTCATCGCGCCGATGGTGCCGCGGATATTGCCGGGGTCGTCGACCAGATCCATCACCGCGACCTTGTGCGGGATGGTGACGTTGCAGCCGCGCCAGTCGGGATCGGCGCGGCGCTCGGCGATATAGGCGGCAAGGCCGTCGGGGCGGACATGCGCGCGCCGGTAATCGCCCGCGATGCCCAGCGCCTCCAGCCAGAAGCTGTGGATCAGCGGCGACTTCGAATGCGCGATCGGATCGCCGATCACCTCCGCATAAGGGGGCGCATAAGGGATTCCGCTCATGCCGGCGCCAGCCCGGCGGCGCGCAGCCATGCCATCAGCGGCAGCATCGGCATGCCGACGATGGTCCAGGGGTCGCCTTCGACCCGGTCGAACAATTGCACGCCCGCTCCCTCTATCTCATAGCAGCCGACGGTCCAGCGGATGCTGTCCCAGTGGCGCGCCACATAGGCGGCGATGAAGCCCTCCGACAAGGGGCGCATCCACAGCTTCGCCTCGCCGACCGCGCGCCACACCGGCGCGCCGTCGCGCGCGGCGACCGCGGCGCTGAACAGCCGGTGCCGCGTTCCCGCCATGCGGCGCAGGTGCGCGGCCGCCTCCTCAGGGCTTTCGGGCTTGGCCAGCATCGTCCCGTCGTCGAGCGCGAGGGTCGAATCGGCGCCGATCACCGTGACGCCGGGCAGCCGCGCCGACACCTTGATCGCCTTCGCCTCGGCCAGCGCGTCGGCGATGTTGCGCGGCGTCTGCCCGGCCGCGCGCAACGACGCGGTCAGCGCCTCCTCGTCGACATGCGCGGGGGTGGTCTCGAACGCCAGCCCGGCGGAGCGCAGCATCGCGGCGCGCCCGCTGCTCTGCGAGGCGAGGACCAGTTCCGTCATGCGGCGCGCCCCGCGCGATCCTCGGCGAGCTGGATCACCGCCGCGGCGGTCTCCTCGATCGAGCGGCGCGTCACGTCGATCACCGGCCAGTCGTTGTCGGCGAAGATGCGGCGGGCATAGGCGATCTCGGCCTTCACCCGCTCCTCGTCGACATAGGCGGTCTCGGGCACCTGGTTCAGCGACAGCAGCCGGTTGCGCCGCACCTGCACCAGCCGGTCGAAACTGGTGGTCAGCCCGACGACCAGCGGGCGTTTCAGCGTGAACAGCGCCTCGGGCGGCGGCGATTCGGGGACGATCGGGATGTTCGCGGTCTTGTAGCCGCGATTGGCGAGATAGATGCTCGTCGGCGTCTTCGACGTGCGCGACACGCCGGCGAGCAGGATGTCGGCTTCCTCCCAATTGTCCCAGCCGATGCCGTCGTCGTGCGCGACGGTGAACTGGATCGCCTCGACCCGCGCGAAATAGGCCGCATCGAGCACATGCTGCCGTCCGGGGCGCGCCTTCGCTTCCTGTCCCAGCATCCGCGACAGCGCGTCGGTGACCGCGTCGAGCGCCGGGACGAGCGGCAGCCCCTGCGCGCCGGCGCGCCGCTCGAGGCTCGCGCGCAGGTCGCCGTTGACCAGCGTGAACAGGATCATCCCCGGGCTCGCCTGCACCTCCGCCATGATGCGGTCGAGATGCGATTCGGAGCGGACCATCGGCCAGAAATGGCGCACCACCTCGACGTCGTCGAACTGGGCGATCGCCGCCTTGGCGATATTTTCGAGCGTCTCGCCGGTGGAATCGGATATGAGGTGCAGGTGGAGCCGGTCCATCGCCCTTCTTGTCCCCGCGCCGCCGGAAAAGGCAAGCGGCGAAGCACCGCGGGCCGGCTGTGGACAAGTCCGGTACAAGCCGGGGGGCGAAGCGGGACAGCGATTCCATCCCCGGCCACGCCGATTCCGTCCCGCCGTTTATCCACAGGGGACGAATCTTGTCCACAGGCTGTGAAGAACGGGGACGACCGCCGCCGACTCCGCGGCGGACGGCGGCGGCCGGGGAGTCAAGATGTTGGCAAAAGGGGTGCTGGCGCCTAAAGCGCACTTATCCGCCCGCCAACAATCCACCACAATCCATTTATACTTGTTTTGATAGAAGAAAGAGGGGCCGCGTGAAGGCGACACCGAAGAGCTTGCTGGCGACGCTGCGCGGGGTGCGGCAGGAACGGCCGTCGCTGTGGCTGATGCGCCAGGCGGGGCGTTATCTCCCCGAATATCGCGCCCTTCGCGAGACCAAGGGCGGCTTCCTCGAACTCTGCTACGATCCCGAGGCTGCGGCCGAGGTGACGCTGCAGCCGATCCGGCGCTTCGGCTTCGACGGCGCGATCCTCTTTTCCGACATCCTCGTCGTTCCGCACGCGCTCGGGCAGAATCTGTGGTTCGAGGCAGGCGAGGGGCCGCGCCTCGCGCCCGCGCTCGTCGACACGACGCTCGCCGCGCTCGAAGCGGCGCCGCAGCGGCTCGACCCCGTCTATGCGACCGTCGCGCGCGTCGCCGCGGCGCTGCCGCCGGAGACGAGCTTCCTCGGTTTCGCGGGCAGTCCGTGGACCGTCGCCACCTATATGGTCGCAGGGCAGGGGTCGAAGGACCAGGCCACGGCGCGGCGCATGGCGTTCGGCGATCCCGCCGCCTTCCAGGCGATCGTCGACGCGATCGTCGAGCTCAGCGTCGCCTATCTGTCGGGACAGGTCGAGCAGGGGGTCGAGGCGGTGCAGCTTTTCGACAGCTGGGCCGGCAGTCTGTCCCCCGCGCAGTTCGAACGCTGGGTGATCGCCCCCAATGCCGAGATCGTCCGCCGGTTGAAGGCGCTGCATCCCGATACGCCGGTCATCGGCTTTCCGAAGGGCGCGGGCGGCAAGCTCGCATCCTATGCGGACGAGACCGGCGTCGATGCGATCGGGCTCGACGAGACGGTCGATCCCGCCTGGGCCGATGCGGCGCTGCCCGCGCATCTGCCAGTGCAGGGCAATCTCGACCCGCTCGCGCTCGTCGCCGGCGGCGCGGCGCTCGACGCGGCGGTCGACCGCATCCTTGCGGCTTTCCCCGATCGCCCCCATATCTTCAATCTGGGCCATGGCATCGTGCCCGATACGCCGATTGCCCATGTCGAACATCTGATCAGGCGCGTGCGAGGCGGGTAGGGCAATGACGGACTGGGTCGGATTTCTGGGGGCGACGATGCTGTGGATGAAGGCTGCGCATGTGATCTTCGTCATCTTCCTGATGGCGGGGCTGTTCATGATGCCGCGTTTCTTCATCTATCATCACCAGTGCGCGGTGGGGTCCGAAGAGGACCGCAAATGGATCGAGCGCGAGGACCGGCTGCGCCGGATCATCCTCAACCCCTCGATCATCCTCGTCTGGGTGTTCGGCCTGCTGCTCGCCTTCAACGGCGGCTATTGGAGCGAGGGCTGGTTCCACGGCAAGCTGCTGCTCGTGCTGCTGCTCTCCGGCTATCACGGCTGGCTGGTCGGCTATTTCAAGAAGCTGCGCAAGGGCGAGCGCCCGCTCAGCGAAAAGCGGCTCCGCCTGCTCAACGAGGTGCCCGGCGTCGCCGCGGCGATCATCGTCATCCTCGTCATCGTCCGGCCCTGATCGGGCAATTGCTTCGCCGCTCGCCAAGGTCTGTGATTCGGTTTCGGCGCGGTTTTTCCCTTTCGTCACCCTGAACTTGTTTCAGAGCCTGCCCCGGACCCGATCCGGGGGTCCATGGTCTGCCCTCGCCTGAAAGGCGGCACAAAAGGGAAGGCCCGGCCATGGATGCTGAAACAAGTTCAGCATGACGAACGGATGAGGCAGCACGCAGAACGCCAATCCCCACAGACCATAAAGCCGCAAAGGACGCAGAATCGCCATGCGCATGCGGGGTTTTTGTGGCTTTAAGCGACGGCGACGCGGCCGTCGCCTCGCCTCGTCCGACGCGACCGCCATGCCGCCGCCCGATTGCCCCCGATCGACTTGGCCCGATTGACTTGGGCAAAAGCCGGATATAGGGGCCGATCAACCCCGTCCCGCGCGGGCGGCGCGTCGTGCGCCGATGCTATCGTGAACGGTCGTCCCCCGACCGGATAGGCGCATCCGGTGCGCTGAATTGCCATATCCCTGTCCCGAATTTCATTTCTGGAAAATCCATCCATGCATCTCAAAGAACTCAAGACCAAATCGCCCGCCCAACTCGTCGAAATGGCCGAGGAACTGGGCGTCGAGGGCGCATCGACGCTGCGCAAGCAGGACCTGATGTTCTCGATCCTCAAGGAACTCGCCGAAGAGGGCGAGGAAATCATCGGGTCGGGCACGATCGAGGTCCTGCCCGACAGCTTCGGCTTCCTGCGCAGTCCGGAGGCCAATTATCTCGCCGGCCCCGACGACATCTACGTCTCGCCGAACCAGGTCCGCAAATACGGCCTGCGCACCGGCGACACGGTCGAGGGCGAGATTCGCGCGCCGAAGGACGGCGAACGCTATTTCGCGCTTACCAAGCTGACCGCGGTCAATTTCGACAATCCCGAAGCGGTGCGCCACCGCGTCAATTTCGACAATCTGACGCCGCTCTATCCGAACCAGAAGCTGTCGCTCGACGCGCTCGACCCGACCGTCAAGGACAAGTCGGCGCGCGTGATCGACCTCGTCAGCCCGCAGGGCAAGGGCCAGCGCGCGCTGATCGTCGCGCCGCCGCGCACCGGCAAGACGGTGCTGCTGCAGAACATCGCCAAGGCGATCACCGACAATCATCCCGAGGTCTATCTGATCGTCCTGCTGATCGACGAGCGGCCCGAGGAAGTCACCGACATGCAGCGCAGCGTCAACGGCGAGGTCGTCTCCTCGACCTTCGACGAGCCCGCGACGCGTCACGTCCAGGTCGCCGAAATGGTGATCGAAAAGGCGAAGCGCCTCGTCGAGCACAAGAAGGACGTCGTCATCCTGCTCGATTCGATCACCCGCCTCGGCCGCGCCTACAACACCGTGGTTCCCAGCTCGGGCAAGGTGCTTACCGGCGGCGTCGATGCCAATGCGCTCCAGCGGCCGAAGCGCTTCTTCGGCGCCGCGCGCAACATCGAGGAGGGTGGCTCGCTGTCGATCATCGCGACCGCGCTGATCGACACCGGCAGCCGCATGGACGAGGTGATCTTCGAGGAGTTCAAGGGCACCGGCAACAGCGAGATCGTGCTCGACCGCAAGGTCGCCGACAAGCGCATCTTCCCCGCGCTCGACGTCGGCAAGTCGGGCACCCGTAAGGAAGAGCTGCTGGTCGAAAAGGACAAGCTGTCGAAGATGTGGGTGCTGCGCCGTATCCTCATGCAGATGGGCACCGTCGACGCGATGGAATTCCTGCTCGACAAGATCAAGGATTCGAAGACCAACGAGGATTTCTTCGAGTCGATGAACCAATAGGCCGCGCGGATGGCCGTCGTCGAACATGCGCTGCTTCCCGTTCGCGCCGGAAGCGAGGCCGCGTTCGAGGCGGCCATCGCGCAGGCGCGGCCGTTGATCGAGGCGTCGCCGGGCTTTATCTCGCTCGAGATCCGCCGTCCGGCGGGAACCGGACAGCCCTATCTGCTGTTGGCATTGTGGGAGTCGGTCGCCGATCATCGCGATGGCTTCCGCCAGTCCGACCGCTACCGGCAATGGCGTGCATTGCTGCATCCTTTCTATGACCCCGTTCCCGAGGTCAGCTATTTCGGAGACCCGCTGTGATCCTGGAAATCCTTGCCCAAGCAGGTGCCGTCGCCGCCACGGGCTTCGGCGGACCGGGCGGCATCTGGGCGCACATCGTCAACGATTTTTCGAACATCACCGAACCCGCGGCGCTGTCGGCCTTCCTGCAGGTGCTGATGATCGACATCGTGCTGGCGGGCGACAATGCGATCGTCGTCGGCGCGCTCGCGGCCGGTCTGCCGGCGGACCAGCGGCGCAAGGTGATCTTCATCGGCGTCATTGCGGCGCTGGTGCTGCGCATCGCCTTCGCGCTGATCGTCACGCAACTGATGCAGATCGTCGGGCTGATCTTCGTCGGCGGCCTGCTGCTGATCTGGGTGGCGTGGAAGATGTGGCGCGAACTGCGCGCCGGCGCCCATTCCGCGGGCTCGCCCGAGATCGAGGGCGACGAGCATTCGGGCCTGAAGCCCGCGAAGAGCTTCCTCGGCGCCGCCTGGGCTGTCGCGATCGCCGACGTCAGCATGAGCCTCGACAATGTCCTCGCGGTCGCCGGCGCGGCGCGCGAGCATCCCGGCATCCTGATCGTCGGGCTGATCGTCGCCGTCGCGCTGATGGGCATCGCCGCCAACATCATCGCCAAATATATCGAGCGCTATCGCTGGATCGCCTATGTCGGGCTGGCGGTGATCCTCTATGTCGCGGTCAAGATGATCCACGAAGGCTGGGTCGACCCGAGCGTCGGCGTCGGCACGCTGTTCGGCTAGAATATTCTCTGGTCAGCGGAATCACCTGACGTTTCGGAGAATGCGGAAAACCAAGGAAAATATGGAGCGCTGAACGATTCAACCTGATCGTTCAGCGCTCGATGGCCTGAGGGGATTCGGGATTCGGCGCGCTGCCTCATCCGTTCGTCATGCTGAACGCGTTTCAGCATCCATTGCCGGACCTTCCCTTTGCACCACTTTTTAGAGCATCGTGCGTTAAATCTGCATCACCCTTTCAGCCGTTCGTGCTGAGCTTGTCGAAGCACCGTCCTTCTTCTTGCGGCGCCAAAAGAAAGAACGGCCCCCTTCGACTGCCTTGCAGGCGCTCAGGACAGGCTTCGACAAGCTCAGGGCAAACGGTTCAGAAGGTGAGGGCAGACCATGGACCCCCCGATCGGGTCCGGGGCATGCTCTGAAACAAGTCGGCATATATGTTCTTCAGGCAGGTCAGGCGCTGTTCCCCGGCGAAAGCCGGGGTCCAGATGGCACAGCGCCGCCCCGCATGGACCCCGGCTTTCGCCGGGGAACGGTGACTTGTCGAAAAGGGATCATTGCCAGATAAGATCAGGGTGACGGAAAAGAGAAACCGTGCCGAACCCCGAATCCCCACCGACCATGGACAAGGCCGCCGCGCCGTTTCATCCTCTGCCGATGGCGGATGATGCGATGGTGCCGATTGCGTGGATATTGGGACGCGGAGAGATGCTGACCGTCGCCGCCATGCTCGATGCGGCAGGGATTATCGTCCATGTCGGTGGCGAGCACTATGCGAGCGTGTCGCCCGAGGTGCTGGCGATCGGCGGCTTTCGACTGACCGTTCCCGCCTGGCAGCATGAGGATGCCTCGGCGGTGCTGTCGGAAATGCTCGCGGCGCCCGCGCCCGAGCCCAACACTCATGCGGCGCGCGCTCTCGGGCGGTTCGCCTTGGCAGCGGCCGGAGCGCTGGCTCTGTTCTCGCTGCCGTCCCTGTTGGTCTTTGGCCTGAAACCCTTGCTCGCGATCCTTTCCGCGCCACTGCTCCTGTTGCAGGTGCCGGTCAATATGGAGGGACGGAGCGAATATCATTTGCGTGCTGGCCCCGCTTGAACCGGGTGCCTTGAACCAGCCGCGATCACGCCCATTTTGGTTTTCATGCCCCAGCTCCACATGACCCGCGTCGCCGTCGGCTGCCCCGATTATCCGGCACTCGCCGCGCGGATCGCGGCATGGGACGAGGGGGGCGAGGTGCGTTTCACGACGCGGATGCGGCCGAAGCGCGCCGACGAACTGATCGGCGGCAAGCTGCATTTCATCATCCGGCACACGCTCGTCGGCCGGGTCGAGATATTGCGCTTCGAGGATCGCACCGATGGGCGGCTCGACATCGTCTGCGTGGCGAAGCTCGAGCGCGTGCATCCGCAGCCGAAACGTGCGCATCAGGGCTGGCGCTACCTGGCCGACGCCGATGCCCCGGCGAGCGCCGAGGACGGCAGCGGCGTCGCCGACCTGCCGCCGCACCTCTATCGCGAACTGGCCCAGCTCAGCCTGATCTAGGGCATCGAGCGTTAAGCAGGAACGCGATTTTGCTCTCGTCGTCACCCCGGACTCGATCCGGGGTCCCGCTTTTCCTGCTGACTTTGGATTGACCTCTTTCGTCATTGCGAGCGGAGCGAAGCAATCCAGAGCGTGTGCGAACCGCCCTGGATTGCTTCGCTCCGCTCGCAATGACGCGTCTTTCCCACGTCATCATGATCTGGCGCACGATACTCCAGCCTTTATCCCGGCGTTCCCTCCATCGCCGCCCCAAAGCTGTCGGCGCGTGCCATCGCCCAGTAACGCGCGCTCGCGACCGACCCCGGATCGTCGAGCAGGATGCCGCGCGGGTAGAAATTATAGATGCGGTCGATCGAATCCGAGCGCGCCGAATTGAGCCGCTCGTGCAGATGGTGCGGGCGGATCCGCCACGGGCTGTCGAGCCCCATCGCGCAACTGATGTCCCATAGCGCGGAGACGGTCGCGGCCTGGAAGCGGTGGACGCGGGCCGCCTTGTCCTCGACCACCAGCCCGCGCTGGCGGCCCGGGTCCTGCGTCGCGACCCCGGTCGGGCACAGATCGGTATGGCAGCGCAGCGACTGGACACAGCCGAGGCTGAACATGAAGGCGCGCGCGGCATTCGACCAGTCGGCGCCGAGCGCGCAATGGACCGCGAGTCCCGCGCCCGAATGGACCTTGCCCGACGCGGCAAGGCGGATCTCCTCCTTCAATCCGCAACCGACGAGCGCGTTGCGCACGAAGATCAGCCCCTCACGCAACGGCATGCCGACGCGGTTCGAGAATTCGACCGGCGCCGCGCCGGTGCCGCCTTCGGCGCCGTCGACGACGATGAAATCGAGCCGGATTCCGGTTTCGAGCATCGCCTTCATGACGGCATAGATTTCGTGCGGCTGGCCGACGCACAGCTTGATGCCGACGGGTTTGCCGCCCGACAGCTCGCGCAGCCTCGCGGCCCATTCGACCATCCCGATCGGGGTGGCGAAGGCCGAATGCGCGGCGGGGGAGATGCAGTCCTCCCCCTCCGGCACGCCGCGCGTCGCGGCGATCTCGGCGCTGACCTTGGCGCCGGGCAGCACGCCGCCATGGCCGGGCTTGGCGCCCTGGCTCAGCTTGATCTCGATCATCCTGACCTGATCGTCCTGTGCGCGGTCGCGGAACCGGCCGGGGTCGAAGCGGCCGGTCGCGTCGCGGCAGCCGAAATAGCCGCTGCCCAGTTCCCAAACGATGTCGCCGCCGTGGATGCGATGATAGGGGCTGAAGCCGCCCTCGCCCGTGTCGTGATAGAAGCCGCCCCGGCGGGCACCGAGGTTGAGCGCCTCGATCGCCTTCGCGCCGAGCGAGCCGAAGCTCATCGCCGAAATGTTGAGCAGCGCGGCGTCATAGGGCCGCGAACATTGCGCGGTGCCGACGCGCACCCGCTGCGTCCGGTCGGCGGCGACCACGGGCGCGATGCTGTGGCTCATCCATTCATATTCGTCCGAATAGACGTCGAGCTCGGTGCCGAAGGGATGCGCGTCGAGATCGCCCTTGGCGCGCGCATAGACGATGTCGCGCTCGCTGCGGGTAAAGGGGCGCCCGTCGAACGGGCTTTCGACGACATAGGCATAGAGGAAGGGACGCAGCGCCTCGAACAGCCAGCGGATATGCGCGATCAGCGGATAGTTGCGGCGCAGCGTATGGCGCCGCTGCCCGGCGTCGTACAAGGCGACGACGAGCAGCGGCACCCACAGGATCAACGTCCAGCGCGCCGGTCCCCACCACGCCGCAAGCGCGATCGCGGCGCAAAGGACGGGAAAGGCGATCCAGCGAAGCATCGGACGGCCGCGCGATCAGCCCGCCTGCGCGGCGAGCATCGCGGCCATTTTCTCCCATACCTTGTTGATGGCCTTGAGCGGACGGACCATCACCTTGAAATCCTGTATCTTTCCTTCGTCGTTCCAGCGGATGATGTCGACGCCGTTGATATGGATGCCGTCGAGTTCGCTCGCAAACTCGAGGCAGGCCTGATCGCCGTCGACGATTTCGCGCAGATAGCGGAAATGCTCGCCGCCGAGCACGTGGCTGGCGGCGTGCAGATAGGCGAAGACCTTGTCGCGGCCCTGCTGCGGCGTGTGGACGACCGGCGAATGGAACACCGCATCCTCGGCGAGCAGGTCGCGCAGCGCCTGCGGGTCGCCGCCGCCCGCCATATAGGCGTGCCAGGCGGCGAGCCCCGCAGGACCGCTCATGCCAGCGCCTCGGCGAAAAAGGCGCGGGTGCGCGCGTCGGCCTGCCCGGCGCCCTCGGCGTCGCGGCGGTTGCCGCTGGTGGCGGCGAAGCCATGGTCGAGACCGGGATAGTCGTGGAGCGTCACCTTGGGATGCGGGTCGAGCGCTTCGTGAATCTTCTGCTGCGCCTCGGGGCCGACGAAATGGTCGGCGGTCGGGATATGCAGCATCAGCGGGTTCGAGATCGCGTGGCTTTCGTTCAGCATCGTGTCGATCATCACGCCATAATAGCCGACCGACGCGTCGATATCGGTGCGCGCGGCCGCCATATAGGCGAGCCGGCCGCCCAGACAGAAACCGACGCAGCCGACCTTGTCGACGCCCTGATCGCGCAACCAGCGGATCGTCGCCTCGATGTCCTTGACCCCGTCGTCGGCGTCATACTGGCCGAAATAGCCGAGCGCCTGCTGAAATTCGGGCTCGACGTCGGGATCGAGTTCGACCCCGGGGGCGAAACGCCAGAAGATGTCGGGCGCGATGGCGAGATAGCCGAGCGCGGCCCAGTCGTCGACCTTCTGCCGGATGCCGCCATTGACGCCGAAAATCTCCGGAATCACGATGATGGCGCGCGAGCTTTCGGCGTCGGGGCGCGCGATATAGGCGGGAATCCGGCCCTCGCCGTCGAGCGCGGGGATTTCGGTGTTGGTTGCGGACATGGGAGGTCTCCTGACTCTTGCTTCTTGCCGGTGAAGAGGCGAAGCTAGCGGTCGCGGCAGCGCGGCTCAAGCCAAAGCGCGGCTTTCGGGCGGGAGACACTTTCGGTGGGAGACGGGCGATGAAGTTCAATATCGAGGTGGATTGCACGCCCGAAGAGGCGCGACGCCTGTTCGGGCTCCCCGATCTCGAACCGCTGCACGATATTTATCTGAGCCGCGTCAAGGAGTTGATGGCCAAGGGCATCACCCCCGAAATGGTGCAGGCGATGGTCAAGAGCTGGGTGCCGATGGGCGAATCGGGCCTGGGACTCGTCCAGTCGCTGCTCGGCCAGTTCGGCGGCGGGTTGATGGGGGCCGGCGCGAAGCCGGCGCCCAAGGCCGATCCGGACAAGACCGGCGGGGGACGCAAGAGCTGATCGACCCCGAAGCGAACGACACGATCTTTGCGCTGTCGAGCGGGATGCCGTCGGCGGCCATCGGCGTAGTGCGCCTCAGCGGGCCGCGGGCGGGCGCGGCTCTGGAGGCTCTGGCGGGGCGATTGCCCGCGCCGCGCCGCGCGTCGCTGGCACTTCTTCGCGACCGTGCGGGCGGCCCGCTCGATCGGGCGCTGATCCTGTGGTTTCCGGGCCCCGCCACCGCGACGGGCGAGGATCTGGCCGAACTGCACCTGCACGGTGGGCGCGCCGTGATCGCCGCGGTCGAGGCGGCACTGGCCGCGCTGCCCGGCCTGCGCCGCGCCGAACCGGGCGAATTCACCCGTCGCGCCTTTCTCAACGGCCGGATCGATCTGGCCGAGGCCGAGGGGCTCGCCGATCTGCTCGCCGCTGAGACCGAAAGCCAGCGCGTCCAGGCACTGGAGATGGCGAGCGGGCACGTGTCGCGCGCGGTCGAGGACTGGCAGGCGCGGCTGCTCGCCCTGATGGCGGGCGCCGAGGCCGAGCTCGACTTCTCGGATGAAGACGATGTCGACGATGGCGATGCGACCGCGCATCGCCTGACCGAAGCGATGGCGACGCTGGCGGCGGACCTGAGTGCGTGGCTTGCCCGTCCGGCGGCGGAGGTGATCGCCGAGGGTCTGTCGGTGGTGATCGCCGGACCGCCCAATGCCGGGAAATCGACGCTTATCAATGCCTTGGCTCAAAGAGAGCTGGCGATCGTGTCGCCGGTGGCGGGCACGACGCGCGACGTGATCGAAACGCCGCTCGCGCTCGACGGCATCGCGATGCGCTTTTCCGATACGGCCGGGCTGCGCGGCGCAGGGGCCGATGCGATCGAGACGATCGGCATCGACCGCGCGCGTGCCGCGGTCGATGCGGCGGACATTCTGCTATGGCTCGGGCCGCCGAAGGATGCACCCGATCATCCGCGCTGCATCCTGATTGCGGCGCAGGCGGATCGCTGGCGCGGCGATGCGGCCGCCGAAGCCGATGCGGCGCGTTGCGACGTCGTCCTGTCGGCCGCCACGGGCGAGGGGATGGAGGCGCTTCACCGGCATATCGTCGAAATGGCGCGCACCCTGCTTCCGCGCGAAGGCGAAGCGGCGCTGCGCCAGCGCCAGCGCGCGGCACTTGCCGAAGCGAGGAACTGGCTGACCATCGATACGGCGTCGCGCGAGGCGGGCGACCTCATCCTGCTGGCGGAACGGCTGCGCCTCGCGGCGGCGGCGCTCGACCGCATCACCGGGCGCGCCGGCGTCGAAGAGATGCTCGACGCGCTGTTCGGCCGTTTCTGCATCGGCAAATGATGTTCCACGTGGAACAAAAGGCAGAAATAAGACGCCGATGGATTTGAACTTCGCTTTCCGCTAAGAGCCGCGACGATCATGGACAGCAGCAGCAATTTCGATGTCATCGTCGTCGGCGGTGGGCATGCCGGGACTGAGGCCGCCGCCGCCGCGGCGCGGCTCGGCGCGCGGGTGGCACTGGTCAGCTTCGACCCGGCGCTGATCGGCACCATGTCGTGCAACCCGGCGATCGGCGGTCTCGGCAAGGGCCATCTGATGCGCGAGGTCGATGCGCTCGATGGCTGGATGGCGCGCGCCGCCGATGCGGCGGCCATCCATTATCGCATGCTCAACGCCTCGAAGGGCGCGGCGGTGCAGGGGCCGCGCATCCAGGCGGACCGCGCGCGCTATCGCGCTGCGATCCAGAGCTTCCTCGCGGCCGAAGTCGGCATCGCCGTCGTTTCGGGCGAAGCGGCGGCGCTGATCCGGTCGAGCGACGGATCGCGGGTCATGGGGCTCGAACTCGGCGACGGATCGGCGCTCGCGGCGCGGGCCGTCGTTCTGGCGACGGGCACTTTTCTCGGCGGGCGCCTGTTTCGCGGCGAGGAGCAGAGCGAAGGCGGTCGTGTCGGCGAAGCGGGCGCGCATCGGCTCGCCGAACAGCTCCGGGGTGCCGGCCTGCCGATGGCGCGACTCAAGACCGGGACGCCGCCGCGACTCGATGGACGGACGATCGATTGGGCGCGGCTCGAAGAGCAGCCTTCCGACGATGGGGACTGGACCTGTTCCACGTGGAACAGGGGCCGGACGGTTCCGCAGATATTCTGCGCGATCACCCGGACCAACAGGACGACGCATCGGATCATCGCCGAGAATCTGCATCGCTCGCCGCTGTTCACCGGCGCGATCGGCGCCAAGGGTCCGCGCTACTGTCCGTCGATCGAGGACAAGATTCATCGCTTTGCCGATCGCGACGGGCATCAGGTGTTTCTGGAGCCCGAGGGGCTCGACACGCCCCTCGTCTATCCCAACGGGGTATCGACATCGCTTCCCGCCGAAATCCAGCTCGCGCTGTTGCGGACGATGGAGGGGCTCGAGCGGGTCGAGATGACCGTGCCGGGCTATGCGGTCGAATATGATCATATCGATCCGCGCGCGCTCGACCGGACGTTGCAGGTCCGCAGCATCGACGGCCTCTATTGCGCCGGCCAGATCAACGGCACGACCGGCTATGAGGAAGCCGCGGCGCAGGGGTTGGTCGCTGGCGCCAACGCCGCGCTGGCTGCGCAGGACCGCGACCCGCTGATCCTCGACCGTGCCGAATCCTACATCGGGGTGATGGTCGACGATCTGGTGCTTCAGGGCGTGACCGAACCCTATCGGATGCTGACCGCGCGCGCCGAATACCGGCTCCGGCTGCGCGCCGACAACGCCGCGACGCGCCTGACGCCGAAGGGAATCGGTCTGGGGCTGGTGCGCGCGGAAACCGCGCAACTGTTCGAAGCGCGCATGGCGGAGCGTCGGCGCGCCGAACAGCTGCTCGACGAGCCGGTGGCGACGGCGGATTATCACGCACTCGGAATTGCCATTCCGGGCGATGGCGTCGGCCGCACGCGGATCGACCTGCTGCGCTTTCCCGGCGTCACGATGGCCACGCTTGGCGATCTGGCGCCTGAACTGGCGGGGATCGATCCGGCGGTTCTCGCGGAACTCGCCGAGGACGCGCATTATGCGCCCTATATCGCGCGGCAGGAAAGCGAGTTGCGCGCGCTGGCCGCGAACGAAGCCATCCTGCTCGATCCGGCGCTCGATTATGCCGCTATCGGCGGCCTCTCGCGCGAGATGGTCGAGCGGCTGTCGCTGGCACGGCCCGAGACGCTGGGACAGGCGGCGCGCATCGACGGCGTGACGCCGGCGGCGCTCACCGCCATTCTGGTGCACAGCCGCCGCCAGGCCGCGTGAGGAACGAAACGCCATCGCTGCTCGTCGACGGCGAGCAGGCGCGGGCCTGGCTCGCCGCGGTTTTTTCTCCGTCGGCGCGGCAATGGGAGCGGCTGGAGCGCTTCGCCACGATGCTGGTCGCGGAGAACGACCGGCAGAATCTGATCGCTGCTTCGACGATTCCGGCGCTGTGGGTCCGGCATATCGCCGATAGCGCGCAACTGCTTGCCCTCGATCGCGAGGGAAAAGGCCAGTGGATCGACCTTGGCAGCGGGCCGGGCCTGCCCGGCCTCGTCGTCGCGATTCTCAGCGAGCGGCCGATGCTGCTGGTCGAGTCGCGCAAGCGACGCTGCGCCTTTCTGCGCGATGTGGCCGAAGCGCTCGATCTGGCGCATGTCGAGGTGGCCGAAGCGCGTCTCGAAGCGGTCGCGACGCGCCCGGCGGCGACGATCAGCGCTCGCGCTTTCGCTCCGCTCGACCGATTGATCGCGCTGTCCACGCGTTTTTCCACCGCAAACACGCGCTGGCTGCTGCCAAAGGGGCGAAATGCGGTTAAGGAACTGGCGTTGCTCCCGTCGGCGTGGCAGAGAATGTTCCACGTGGAACAGAGCCTGACCGATGCCGACAGCCGAATATTGGTCGGTGCTGGAGCAATCGGCGCAAGACAGCGAGGGAAGCGATGATCCGGATCGCCGTGGCGAACCAGAAGGGTGGGGTCGGCAAGACGACGACCGCGATCAACCTCGCGACCGCGCTGGCGGCGACCGGCTGGCGCACGCTCATCATCGACCTCGATCCGCAGGGCAATGCGTCGACGGGGCTGGGAATCAGTCAGGCGCAACGCGAATGCTCGAGCTACGAGCTGCTGCGCGGCGACGCGGCGCTGGCCGAATGCGCGGTGCGCACCGCAGTGCCGCGGCTCGACATCGTTCCCGCGACGGTCGATCTGTCGGGGGCCGAGATCGAGCTGATCGAATATGGCAACCGGCTGCATCGCTTGCAGCAGGCACTGTCGAGCGCCGAGGCCGGACAATGGGACATCTGTCTGATCGACTGTCCGCCGTCGCTCGGCATGCTGACGCTCAACGCGCTGATCGCCGCCGAGTCGCTGATCGTGCCGCTGCAATGCGAATTCTTCGCGCTCGAGGGGCTGAGCCAGCTGCTCACCACGGTCGAGCGCGTGCGCGGGCGGTTCAATCCGCAACTCTCGATCATCGGCGTCGCGCTGACCATGTTCGACCGGCGCAACCGGCTGACCGATCAGGTGTCGGACGATGTCCGCGAATGTCTGGGCCCCGTGGTGTTCGAAACCGTCATTCCGCGCAACGTGCGCCTGTCGGAGGCGCCGAGCCACGGGCTCCCGGCGCTGATCTATGACCATCGCTGCGCGGGTTCGGCCGCCTATATCGCGCTGGCGCGCGAGCTGATCGACCGCCTTCCCAACATTCGCAAGGCCGCTTAAATGACGGAAAAGAAAGAGGAAACCGGACAGGTCCCGGCGCGCAAGCGGCCCTCTGGGCTCGGGCGCGGGCTGAATGCGCTGTTCGGCGACGCCGCGGTCGAAGCGCCGGTGCTCGCGGCGCCCGGCGCGGCGGCGCGGGCGGCGCCGATGTCGGGCGACGCGGTCCAGCAGATCCCGGTGGGCTCGATTCGCCCGCTTCCGGGCCAGCCGCGGCGGCATTTCGACGAGGCGGCGATCGTCGAGCTCGCCGAATCGATCGCCGCGCGCGGCCTGCTCCAGCCGATCATCGTGCGGCGGGCGCCCGATGGGCAGGGGTATCAGCTCGTCGCGGGCGAACGGCGCTGGCGTGCGGCGCAGCGCGCCGGTCTGCACCAGATACCGGCGCTGGTGCGCGACCTCGACGATGCCGCGACCTACGAGATCGCGCTCGTCGAGAATATCCAGCGGCAGGACCTCAACGCGATCGAAGAGGCGAGCGCCTACCGCAAGCTGATCGAGGATTTCGGGCACAGCCAGGATGCGCTCGCGAAGCTGGTCGGCAAGTCGCGCAGCCATGTCGCGAATCTGATGCGCCTGCTCGACCTGCCCGCGGCGGTGCAGGATCTGGTCGGCGCCGGTGCGCTGTCGATGGGGCATGCGCGCGCGCTGATCGGCGCGGACAATGCCGAGAGCATCGCGCGCAAGGTGGTGAAGGACGGATTGTCGGTACGCGCGGTCGAGGCGCTGGTGCGCGAGGCGAAGGGCGGCGGGCGCAAGGCGCCGCTCGAATATAAGAGCATGGACGGCACGCGCGATCCGGACATCGTCGCGGTCGAACGACATCTGTCCGAACTGCTCGGCATCGGCGTGGCGATTCATTATGCGGGGGGCGGCAAGGGCGCGTTGACGCTGAAATTCGCGTCGCTCGACCAGCTCGACATGATCTGCCAGCGCCTGTCGGGCGAGGCGATCTGAAGGCGCGTCCGCCGGAACTTCCGGATTATCCGCCCGGCGGGTCGATCCAGCGTTCGTCCCATTTGCGCCCGATCTCGTTGGGCACGGGCTTCATGCCGGTCGGATAGGCTTCGATCGGGTCCTGATCGGGCGCGACCGGCGGTTTCGGCGCGCGCAGGATTCCGGCCCTGGTCAGATGATAGACATAGGCCTTTTCATGATCGGTAACGGGCGTCTCCTTGCCCCAGGCGACGTCCTGAAACTGGCGCTGCGCCGCGCTTTTCGGGCGCCTTTCGCGCTTTCGCAGCGCGTCGTAGAAGCGCAGATACCGGCTCAGCAGCCGTTCGTAGAGAGCGATTTCCTCCTGCGAAGGCACGGTCGGAACTCCCGCATCGCGTGGCCTCCGCGGTTCGAGTCGCGGAAAACCGCCATGGATCGACACCGTCGCACTTATCATATCCGGCCGGCCGGGTGAACGGTGCGGCGCCGCCGGGCGGCAAACGGCCGATTGCTGCCAATCCCTTCCGCGCCGTTAACCATGGTCGTTGAGCAAAGCCTGAACGGGTGATCCGCTAAAGGGGTCGGCGAATGGGGTGGGATTTCCATTCGACTATCGACTGTTCAAGGGACCAAATCATATGCGCACCATTGGAATGAAGCGCGCCCTCGCCGGCGTCGCTATTGCTGCCCTCGCGATGAACGCCCAGGCGGCACAGGCCGCTTCGGCCACGGGACAGGCCAAGGCCAAGATCCTTCGCCAGATCCAGCTCACCGCCGGCAGCCCGCTCGACTTCGGGACGATCATCAGCGGTTCGACCGCCTCGACCGTCGCGATGACGACCGCGGGGACGCGCACTTGCGGTTCGGGGCTGTCCTGCCCGGGCACCGGCACCGCCGGCAGCTTCGACATCCAGGGCACGAACGGCGCCGTCGTGACGGTATCGGGCGATTCGAGCGTGACACTCAACGGCTCGATCAGCGGCACGATGACCGCGGCGCTCACCTATTCGGCGAACACGGTCACGCTCGGCGCGAGCGGCGGCAACTTCCAGGTCGGCGGCACGCTGAACGTCGGCGCCAACCAGGCGTCGGGCGACTATGCCGGCACCTATAATGTGACCGTCAACTACCAGTAACAGCGTCGGCAAGGGAGCGGGCGGCTCCCAGCGGCCGCCGATCCGAACGGCCGCGTGGGGCATCAGCCTCGCGCGGCCCTTTCCGCATGCGCCGAACCCGCGCCCGTGCCCGGCCGTCATGGTTAGCGAAATATCAACCATCGTGGCGCAAAGCCGGATGCGACCAGACGGTGCGGTGGGGACTGCGCCGGACAACGATTGTGGGGATCGTATCCATGCTGCGCCTTTTCGGGCCATTCCTGTGCCTTTTCATGGCGGCCTTCGCGCTGCCCGCGACGCCCGTTCTTGCGGCGGGCGACCTGCTCGTCGCACCGACGCGGCTCATCCTCGACGGCTCGCGCGGGGCCGAGGTCGTGCTCAACAATATCGGCAGCGAGCCCGCGACCTATCGCATCAGCCTCGAGGTCAAGCGAATGGCCGCCGACGGCGGACTCGACGAGATCGCCGAGGCGGAAGCGACGCCGGCGGAAAAGGCCGCGCTCGCGATGATCGCCTTCAGCCCGCGCCGCGTCGTCCTGCCGCCGAACCAGCCGCAGGTCATCCGCGTCGGCGTCCGCGTGCCCGAGGGCACGCCGCCCGGCGAATATCGTGCGCACATGCTGTTCCGCGCCGTGCCCGAAAGCGTCGCCGCGACCGCGCCGAAGGCGGCGGGCGAAAGCGTGTCGATCGCGATCACGCCGATCTACGGCATCACCATTCCGGTGATCGTCCGCATCGGCGATCTGGAGGCATCGGCGACCATCGGCGATGCCCGGATCGGCGAGACCCGCGACGGGCCCGCGTTCGAATTCGATCTGACGCGCTCGGGCACGCGATCCGTCTATGGCGACATCGAGGTGACCCGGCGAGGCGAACCGCAGCCGCTGCTCGTCGCGCGCGGAATCGCCGTCTATCCCGAGGTCGATGCGCGCACCGTGTCGCTGCGCATTCCGCCCGACCTCGCGGCGCAGCTTCGGGGCCCGGTGCATATCCGCTACACCGAGGATCGCGAGGTCGGCGGCGCGACGATCGACGCGGCCGACCGGGTGGTGCGATAGGGCGGACCGGCCGCCGGTTCGGCGGATCGAGCCATGTTCACGCGCGCCCTGACGCGATGGCGGCCGGCGATCCTCGCGCTGCTCGCGCTGGTCGGATGCACGCCCGCCGCGGCGCGTGCCGCCGAAGACGGCGGGGTCGCGGCCGCGTCCGATGGCTGGGTGCCGAACGAGGACGACAGCTGGCTGTTCGACTTGCGCTCGGGCGCCTATCGGCTCGGCGGCGGCGTGCGCGGCTATCAGACGCCACAGGGGATCTGCGTCGATCTCGGCGACATGGTGCTCGCGCTCGACCTGTCGCTGCGTATCGATCGCAAGTTGCGCCGCGCAACCGGATGGGTGTTCGACGAGCGGCGCACGCTGACCATCGACCGCGAGGCGGGGGAGGTGCGCGCGGGCAGCCAGCGCCTGCGCATCGCTCCGGGTGCGATCCGCGACACCGCGGCAGGGTGGTGCGTCGATCTGGAGAGCCTCGACACCTGGCTCGGCCTGCCGATCGCCGCCGACCTGTCGAACGCGGTGCTGCGCATCGACGCCGCGGAAAAGCTGCCGTTCCAGCTCGCCGCCGAGCGGCGCGCCCGCGCGGCCGCGCTCCGGCCGCAAGTGTCGTTCGATCTCGCGAGCCTGCCGCAGGCGCGCCGCCCGTACCGCGCATGGACCCCGCCGTCGGTCGATGTCGTCGCCTCGGCCGGTGCCGCCGCCGACTGGCGGGGCGGCTCGCACGTCCAGGCGCGCTACGAGGTTTTCGCCGCTGGCGAGGCGCTCGGGCACAGCGTCGATGCGCGCCTGTCGTCGGACAATCGCGGCGTTCCCGACAGCCTCCGTCTGCGCCTCTATCGCACCGATCCGGAGGGGCGGTTGCTCGGTCCGCTCCGGGCGACCCATTATGCGGTTGGCGACGTCGGGCTCCTGTCGACCGGACTCGTCGCGCAGTCGGCGCCGGGGCGCGGCGCGGTGATCACCAATCGTCCGGTCGAGCGTCCCGACAGCTTCGACCGGACCGATTTTCGCGGCGATCTGCCGGCCGGATGGGATGCGGAGCTCTACCGCAACGGCCAGCTGCTCGCCTTTGCGACCCCCGGTGCGGACGGCCGCTACGAATTCCTCGATATACCGCTGCAATATGGCTCGAATCGCTTCGAGATCATATTGTACGGCCCGCAGGGCCAGATTCGGCGTGAGATCAAGCAGTTGCAGGTCGGCATCGACTCGATTCCGCCGCGGCAGACCTGGTATTGGGCGGGGATTGCGCAGGAAAACGCCGACCTCGTCGAATTCGGCGGACATCATGCGACCTTTCGCCGCGGTTGGCGTGGCACGCTGGGGCTCGAGCGCGGCCTCGACGCGCGCACCTCGGTCGCCGCCTATGCACACAGCCTGATGATCGAGAATGTCCGACGGACCTATGGCGAGGTCGCGCTGCGCCGCGCGATCGGCCCGACGCTGGTCGAGGTCGCGGGCGCCTATGCCGGGGATGGCGGATCGGCGGCGCGCGCCAGCTGGCTCGCCGCCTTCGGCGAAACCTATGTGCGCGCGGATGCGATGCGCGGGTGGGGCGGTTTCGTCTCGGATCGGTTCGCCGGGTCCGTCAGGGGCCTGTACCAGCTCTCGTTCGACCAGGCGGTGGCGCTGGGGCGGACGGTGCTGCCCCTCCACGTCGATGCGCGGCAGGTCGACCGCTGGACGGGCGTCTCGAGTCTCGAGGCGACCGCGCGCGTCTCGGCCAATCTGCGCGCGATCAGCCTGACCGGCCAGCTCGACTGGGTCCGCAGCCATAACCCCTTCGGCACGGACCCGCCTGACAATCTCAGCGCGACCCTGCTCGCCAATGCCCGGATCGGGCGCATCCGCCTGCGCGGCGAGGCGCGCGTGGCGCTGGCGGGCGACAACGACGCCACGCGCATGGCGCTGATCGGCGAGTGGGCGGGCAAGGGCGATGCCGAGTGGCGGGGCGAGTTCGGCTATGATCGCGGCTACGACCGGGTGCGGGCCGGGATCGGTTACACACGGCGCTTCCGGCGTTTCCAGCTTTCGGGGTTCGGCGAGGTGGCGAGCGACGGGTCGGTGGCGGCGTCGTTGTCGCTCGCTTTCAGCTTCGGTCCGAAACCGGGCGGCGGCTGGCGGCTGTCGAGCGAAAAGCTGGCGAGCCGCGGGCAGGTGCTCGCCGATATCTTCCTCGACGACAATGGCGACGGGGTGCGCCAGCCGGGCGAGAGCGCGATGGCCGGCGTGCCGCTGACCGCGGGCCGGGTCCACGCCGATGCCGCGACCGACGCGGCGGGGCAGGCGATGATCGACGGGCTCGAACCCTTCCGTCCTGTGATGATCGGGATCGACGCCGGCAGCCTGCCCGACCCCTATGTCCAGTCGGCGCTGCCCGGCATCGTCGTGACGCCGCGTCCCGGCGTTGCCACGCGCGTCACGCTGCCGATGGTCGCGGCGGGGGAGATCGAAGGCATGGCGCTGCGCGACGGCGGCCCGGCGATCGAGGGGCTGGGCCTCGAACTGATCGATGCCGAAGGGCGCGTGCGCGCGACGACGCTCAGCGAGTTCGACGGCTATTTCCTGTTCGAAGGCGTTCCCTATGGCCGCTACACGGTACGGCTCGATCGGACATCGGCCGCCGCGCTGCGTCTCGACCCCGGTTTTGCGATTGTCGCCTCCCCGGGCAAGGCGGCGCCGCGCGTGCGGCTCGGCCCATTGGCGCTGAAGCCGCTGCCTCGCGCATTGGCAGGGCCCGGCGCGGCCGCGCCGGACGGCGAGGCCAGCGACGGATCGCCCTGATCACCTGAATTTGAAGTTCGCCACATCGATTTCGTCATCGCGGACTTGACCCGGGATCCCGCTTTTCTTCCGTTCGTACACGAAAGGAAACGGGGGACCTCGGGGCAGGCCCGGGATGACGATGACGCCATCGGTGGGCTCTCCACCGCCCGCCCCGCCTGGCCCGGATCAGCAGCGGCTGTTGCGATCGATCTCGCGACCGAGAAGCGCACCGCCGGCCGCGCCGATGATCGTACCGGGCGTGCGGTCGCCATAGCGGTCGATCTCGCGTCCCAGCAGCGCGCCGGCGGCGCCCCCGATGATCAGCCCTGTTGTTCCTCCGCTGCGGCAGTGATGGCGGGAACGGTAATATCGGCGGTCGCGATAATGATCGCGCCTATAATCGCGGCGATAGTCGCGCCGGTAATCGCGGTAGCGATCATTGTCGCGATGTCCGTAATAGCCGCTCCGGTGGTGGCGGTCGCGCGCGTCGGCGTCGGTCGGCACGGCGGCCGCGGCGCTCGCGCCGATCAGCGCCGCCAGGGCGAATTTCTTCATCCAGAACATGGTCGTCCTTTCCTGTCGGTCCCCGCGGGACAGATTGGAACCGCGATGCTGGCGCCTGGCTGAACCCGCCGGCACCATGCGGCCGATCGCGTCTCGCTTCGTCGCCCGGCGGGCGCATTTCGTCGCGTTCGACCGCCGAGGAGGCTCTTTGTCGATGGGGCAGACCATGCCTATGGAATGCGGATATCGGCGTGGTTCCTCTTTGCGTCACGCTGAACCTGTTTGGCGATTGTTTCCGGCAAGGAACCGTTCCCCGGCGAAAGCCGGGGTCCAGATGGCACAGCGCCGCTTCGCATGGACCCCGGCTTTCGCCGGGGAACAGGCCTCAACTGCTTGAGGGGCACCAACCCGTTTCGCGGACCATGGTCTGCTCCCGAATGAAAAGCGGCGCAAAGTGGAAGGCCCAGCCATGGACGCTGAAGCAGGCCGGCCCGAGGAAGCCTGAATTCCCGCGGGCATAGGGTGGCCACGCCCCAAATCCTACCGTCCCGTTAACCAGTTTTTAGGGCCGCTGCGCCACAGCGGTGGGTGAACATGGGCTGCGTGGGGAATTTCGATGCCTGACAATCAGAACGGGCCGACCAGCGCCGACGTCGCGATCATCGGCGCCGGGCCGGCGGGATTGACCGCCGCCTATCTGCTCACGAAGCAGGGCTATCGGGTGACGGTGATCGAGAAGGACCCCGTCTATGTCGGCGGGATCAGCCGCACCGTCGAGCATGACGGCTTTCGCTTCGATATCGGCGGGCATCGCTTCTTTTCGAAGAGCCGGGAGGTCGTCGACCTGTGGAACGAGATTCTGCCCGACGATTTCATCCAGCGCCCGCGGATGAGCCGCATCTATTACGAGGGCCGCTACTATTCCTACCCGCTGCGGGCTTTCGAGGCGTTGTTCAACCTCGGCATCGTCCGCTCGGCGCTGTGCATGGCGAGCTATGCGAAGGCGAAGCTCTTGCCCAACCGCACCGTGCGCAGCTTCGAGGACTGGACGGTGAACCAGTTCGGGCACAAGCTCTATTCGATCTTCTTCAAGACCTATACCGAAAAGGTGTGGGGGATGCCGTGCGACGAGATGTCGGCCGACTGGGCGGCGCAGCGCATCAAGGGGCTCAGCCTCGGTGCCGCGGTGCTCGACGGCCTCAAGCGCAGCCTTGGCCTCAGCAAGGCGCCGAATGACGGCATGGCGGCCAAGACCCTGCTCGAAACCTTCCGCTATCCGCGCCTCGGCCCCGGCATGATGTGGGAAGCGGCGCGCGACAAGGTGATGGCCGGCAGCAACCATGTGTTGATGGGCCACGGCCTCAAACAGCTTTCCCAGGACCAGAAGACCGGCCGTTGGCGCCTGACCGCGAGCGGTCCCGACGGCGATGTGGTGATCGACGCCGATCATGTGATCAGTTCGGCGCCGCTGCGCGAACTCGCGGCGCGTCTCCATCCGCTTCCGGCCGCCGCGCTGACCGCGGCGCCCAGCCTCAAATATCGCGACTTCCTGACCGTTGCGCTGAAAATCCGGTCGAAGGACCTGTTTCCCGACAACTGGATCTATATCCACGACAGCAAGGTCAGGGTGGGCCGGGTCCAGAACTTCCGCAGCTGGTCACCGGAGATGGTGCCGGATCCCGACCTTGCCTGCGTCGGCCTCGAATATTTCTGCTTCGAAGGCGACGGGCTGTGGTCGTCGAGCGACGCCGATCTCGTCCGCCTCGCGACCGACGAGATGGCGATCCTCGGCCTGTGCAGGGCGGAGGATGTCGTCGGCGGGGTCGTGGTGCGGCAGGAAAAGGCCTATCCGGTCTATGACGATGATTATGCCGCGCATGTCGCGGCGCTGCGCACCGAGCTGGAGGCACGCTACCCAACGCTGCACATGGTCGGGCGCAACGGCATGCACCGCTACAACAACCAGGATCATGCGATGATGACCGCGATGCTGACGGTGCGCAACATCGCCGCCGGCGCGCGCGTCTACGACATCTGGGGCGTCAACGAGGACGCCGAATATCACGAGAGCGGCGCCGAGGGCGAAGGCGCGGCCCTGGCCTCGGTCCGTGCCGTTCCGGTCCGCGCCGCGCGGGCGGCCTGATGGCCAGCCGGGCGGAATGACGTCATGCCGCAACCGCTCGCCCTTCTGATCGGCGCCGTCCGCCGCGGCGATGCCCGGTGGATCGGCTATCTGTTCGCGAGCGTGCTCGCGCTCGGCTGCGACGCCGGGCTGTTCCTGCTGCTGCTCGGCGCCGGGTTCGAACCGGTGGCGGCCTCGGCGCTCGGCTACGGCCTCGGGATCGCGGTGCACTGGCTGGTGTCGAGCCGCCTCGTCTTCGCCGACAGCGCCGCGGCGCGCGGGACGGACGAGCGGCAGCGGCAGAAGATGCTGTTCGTGGGCTCGGCGCTGGCCGGCCTCGCCGTCACCACGGCCGTCGTCGGCATCGGCATCGGCTGGGGGCTCGACCCGCGGATCGCAAAGCTTGCGGCGATCGCGATCAGTTTCCAGACGACCTATCTGCTGCGCCGGCACATCGTCTTCCGTCCGGGCCGCGCATGAGCGCGGACGATCGCCGGCCACGTTTCGGAAACTGGCTGACGCCGGTCCGGTTCGCGCTGCTCCTCTGGGCGCTCGCGCACGCCATGATCTTCGCAAACCACTGGCCAGAAACCACAGCCCTCCTCCTCGGCGATACCGACGATGCGATGCGGATGGTCCAGGTACGCGACCTTATCGCCGGACAAAACTGGTGGGACCTCGCCCAGTATCGCGTCAATCCTGCAGGCGGCGGCGTGCTGATGCATTGGTCGCGGATCGTCGACATTTCGCTCGCGGGCGGAATCCTATTGCTCAGGCCCCTGATCGGCCAGCCCCTTGCTGAACAGGTGGTGATGGCGCTGTGGCCACCGCTGCTGCTCAGTGCCCTGTTCGTCGCCGTCGCGCTCGGCTTTCGAGGCCTGTCGGACCGGCGCATTGCCTGGGCCGCACCTTTAAACCTGACCTTCTGCATCTATATCATCGCGCAATTCCGTCCGTTGCGCATCGATCATCACGGCTGGCAGATTCTTCTCGCGATGCTGATCCTCTGGCACGCTCTGCGTCCCGCGAGTCGTGGCGTAGGCCTGCTCGGAGGGTTGTTTGCGGCGATGCTGCTTGCGGTGTCGATTGAGGGGGGGGTGTTTGCGGGGTGTTTTGCGGCGATCGTGGCGTTGCGCTGGGCGCTGGGCGGGGGTGCGGCCGACCGGGCGCGGCTGATAGGTTACATGACGGGACTCGCCGGCGGTGCGGTCCTTCTCCAGTTCGCGACGCGCGGGCCCGGCGGCCTCGTCGGGCGCTGGTGCGATTCGCTGTCGGCGCCCTATCTGGTGGCGCTTGTCGTCGCGGCCGCCGGCACCGCCGGCGTCGTCGCGCTGCGACCGGAGCGGCGCATCGTGCGTTTCCTGCTGCTCGGAGCCGTCGCGGCCCTCGCAGCGGCCGCGCTGGTCGGCACGGCGCCGGAATGCGCGCGCGGTCCCTTCGCCACGCTCGACCCGATCGTCGTCCAATATTGGTACCGCACCGTCCTCGAAGGCCAGCCCGTCTGGGCGTCGGGCGGACAAAGCATCGTCTTCGTCGTCGTGCCGTCGCTGCTCGGGCTCGTCGGGACGCTGCTCGCCTGGCGCAGCGCGCGCACCGCGGCGGAACGCCGTGACTGGATCACCATCGCCATCGCGCTGACCGCCGCCGCGCTGCTGTCGCTGCTGGTGCTGCGCAGCGTATCGACGGCGCATCTTTTCGCCTTGCCCGGCTGCGCCTGGATCGGCCTGCGCATATGGGACCGCGCGCGGGCGCTGCGCGCGATGCCGCTGCGGCTGGCGGCCTCGGTGCTCACGATCTTCAGCCTGCCGCTCCTCGCCAGCATGGCGGTGGCGGTACCGCTCGCCATGGCCTTTCCCTTCTTTCGGTCCACGGATCAGGGTGCCACGTTCGATTCGGTGGAAGTGGCCTGCCTCGATCCGGCCAATATCGCGGCGCTCGACCGGCTCGACCCGGCAGTGATCCTCGCACCGATCGACCTTGGCGCGCCGCTGCTCTTCTGGACGCACCACAGCGTCGTCGCGACGCCGCATCACCGCAACCGGGAAGCGATGGCCGACACGATCCGCGCCTTCGTCGGCGATCCGGACGCGGCCGAAACGCTGGTCCGCCGGCAGCGGGCGACGCTGGTGGCCGTCTGCCGCGGCGCCAATGATTTCGGCCTGTATCGGCGCGGGCGCCGTGACGGGCTCGCCGCGCAGCTTGCGGCCGGGCGGCCGCCCGCCTGGCTCGAACCGCTGCCGATCGGTGCCGGGACCGGGCTCGGCGTCTGGCGCGTCAGGGCGCTGCCACGCCAGCCGTAGCCCGCGCGGCCGGGCCGGGGGTCAGTAGCGTTCGAGTTCGACCTGCATGTGGCGATAGCCGTGGACGAAGCAGGCATTCACTCGCTCGGGCTCGGCCAGCACGTTCACGCGCAGGCGCCGCTTCTGCATCTCGGAGATCAGCGCAGTGAGTTGAAGTTCGGCGACGCGGGCGCCGACGCAGCGGTGGATACCGTAACCGAAAGCCAAGTGGCGGCGCGCATTCTCGCGATCGACGATGATTCGGTCGCCGTCGGGAAAGACGCTCTCGTCGCGATTCGCCGAGGCGTACCAGAGCGCGATCTTGTCGCGCTTGCGGATCTGGTGTCCGAACAATTCGGTATCCTCGGTCGCGGTGCGGCGCATGTGCGCGAGCGGGGTCTGCCAGCGCAGGATTTCGTGCATCGCATTGACCGCGAGATCGGGGTCGTGATTCGCTTCGAGCTTCGCGCGTTCCTCGGGGAACTGGTGCAGGCCATAGGCATAGGCCGACATCGAATTGCGCGTCGTATCGTTGCCGCCGACGATGAGCAGGATCAGGTTACCCATGAATTCCTCGTGGCTCATGTGGCTCATCGCGTCGGACTGGAGCATGATCGAGATCAGGTCGTGCTGCCCCGGATTCTGTGCCTTGCGGTCCCACAGCTCCTTGAAGGCGGCGCCCATTTCATAGGCGATGGCGAGCCGCTGCTGCCGTTCCTCGGCGGTATTGAAGCTTTCGATGTCGCCCAGCGCGTCGGACCAGGCGGTCAGCTTGTGGCGTTCCTCCCACGGGAAATCGAAGAGGATCGCGAGCATCTGCGTCGTCAGTTCGATCGACAGCTTCTCGACCCAGTCGAACGGCTCGCCGACCGGAAGCGAATCGAGCACGTCGCTGGTGCGCTTCAGCGTGTCGGCGCGCATGCGCTCGGTTTCCGAGGGGCCGAAGGCCGGTGCGACGGTGCGGCGCTGCGCGGTATGCTGCGGCGGGTCCATCGCGATGAACATCGGCATCGGGACCTCGCCCTCCTGCAGATGCTCGATGCCGTCGCCCGCGACGGTGATGCCGCCATATTCCCACGAGGAGGAGAATATCTTGGGCAGCGCCTCGACGTGCTGGATCGGCTTGTAGGTCGTCACCGACCAATAGGGGCCGAACTTCGAATCCTCGCAATAATGGATCGGTGATTCGGCGCGCAGGCGCCGCATCGGTTCCTGCCAGCGATCCTCGCGCCACAATTCGGCGCGGGAGACGTCGAGCGGATTCACGGTTTCGGGGGCTTCGCGGATCACGGTGGCCATGGGGGCAGCTCCTCTCGCGGCCGTCTTCGCGCGGCCGATCGGGTTGCAGAATGCCACTGTTTACAGCTTTGTCAACGACCCTGGGGGAAAGACCCTAGGATCGATCTTCATGACGCGCAGAGCGCGCTGGAAAAGGCTTTTCGCGGACATATGCGGCCGGTGCCGAGGCGGCTGCGATCGGTCCGGTCTTTCCATCTTTGTCCTCCAATGGTGGAATCAAAGTTCTTGTCATCATCGTCGCCCCGGGCTTGCCCCGGGGTCCCGCTTCCTTTCGCGCACGGACCGAAGAAAAGCGGGATCCCGGGTCAAGCCCGGGATGACGGAATCGATGTGGCGAAGAGGGTCAATCCCATGTCATGGCGCTGCTCCGCGTGGACCCCGGCTTTCGCCGGGGCACGGTTCCGTGCCGCGTCGATTCGGTCCTCGCGGGTGATGAAGCGGCCCGTTCGAAGTCAGCGCAGCCGGCGCTTCCAGAATCGCCAGTCGCCGCGCCCGCTGAGCACCCCCGAACGGAAGAGGCGCACCGAAAGATAGACGACGAGCGCGACCCACAGCGCCTGCCAGCCGAGCGCGAGCAGGTGGATGCCGCGCGCCTCGTCGGTCGCCGCCCGCGCCGCCATCGCCAGCGGCGAGGAGAAGGGGAATATCTGCGCGAAGGTCGCGAGGCCGCTGCCCGGCGCGCTGGCCCCGGCCGACGACAGGCTGAACATCGCGACCTGGAAGATGGTGATCGGCAGGCTGAGCATCTGGATTTCGCGCACCGTGCCCGCCTGCGAGCCGATCCCCAGGAACACCGCGCCGAGCAGCAGGAAGGCCATGACGAAATAGGCGAAGCCGATGGCGAGGAAGAAGGGCCAGCCGGTCGCCGGCGCGGTCGCCAGCGCCGGAACGGGCGCCGCGCCGGCGGCGGCGAGCGCCGCGGGGTCGAGCCCGGCCGCATAGATCAGCCCGGCCACCACCGCGATCGCCAGCCAGAAGGCGATGAAGAGGATCGCGACCCCCAGCATGCCGAGCAGCTTGCCGAGAAACACGCCTTCGAGCGGCACCGCGGCGGCGAGGATCTCGATCACCTTGTTGCCCTTTTCCTCGGCCAGCGAACTCACCGTCTGTCCGGCGAGCAGCAGGGTCAGGAGGAAGATCACGAACACCGCGGCAAAGCCGATCGATTGCTGCAGCGCGACGCTGGTGCCGCCGCTGGCGAGCGCCTCGAAACGCGGCGTGACGGGCGGCGGCGGGCCCGCCGCGCGGCTGTGCAGCGCCTCGCCGGCGAGCAGCGCCAGATAACGGCCGGCGCTGCCGCCCGCCTCGCGCTCGACGATATGCGGGGCGGCGAGCGCGCCGATCATCACCGCATAGGTATCGCTGCCCTTTTCATGGGCGATCGCGACCGGGTCGGCGTTCGCGGGCGTGGCGGCGCGCAGTTCGAGCGTCGCCGGCGGGCGCGGCATCGCGGCGCGCAGGCGCGCATCGGCGGCGCGCAGCGCTTCGAGATCGGCGGCATCGGCGACCGCGACGATGCGGCCGGTGCCGCGCGCGCTGTCGGCAAGCTGTGACGCGCCCATGCCCCCCGCCAGCCCCATGCCGAGCATGAACAGCGGCGCGAGCAGGAAGAGCAGGAAGGTCGGCGTCGCGACGATCGCCAGAAAGTCGCGCCGCGCAACGACGGTCATCGTGCGAAGGAAGGGGGTCATGCGGCTGCCTCCTCGATCGCCGCATCCTCTGCGTCGGCGTGAAAGCCGGCATCGACCTGGCGGACGATGTGGACGAAGGCGTCGTGCAGCGCCGGGCGGCTGATCGACAGGCCGGTCACCCCGAACCCGCTCGCGGTGATGCGGGCGAGCAGCGGTTCGACGTCGGCATCGCCGATCGCGAAATGCCACGCCTCGCCATGCGGTTCGGCGCCGGCGGGGAGCAGCGCGCGAATCGCCGATGCCTCGGCCGCGACGCGGGGGGTGTAGCGCACCTGCATCGGCAGCAGCGCGCGCGCATCGTCGACGCTGCCCTCGAAGCGCCGCTGCGCGCGCGCGATGATCGCGATCCGGTCGCACAGCCGCTCGGCATGCGCCATCACATGGGTGGAAAAGAGGATCGTCGCGCCGCGCTCTCGCTCGCGCCGCACCAGCGCTTCGAGTCGCTCCTGGTTGACCGGGTCGAGACCGGAGAAAGGCTCGTCGAGCACGATCAGGTCGGGCGCATGGACGATCGAGCCGATGAGCTGGACCATCTGCGCCATGCCCTTCGACATCTTGCGAATCTTTTCGTCGATCACACGTTCGAGGCCGAGTTCGGCCATGAAGGCGGCGGCGCGGCGGCGCCCTTCGGACCAGTGAAGCCCGCGCAGCGCGCCCATGAAGGCGATGGCTTCGCGCGCCTTCATGCCCGGATAGAGCCCGCGCTCCTCGGGCAGGTAGCCGATGCGGTGGCGCACCGATTGCGGCGTGTGGCCGCCGAGCAGCCGGCTGATCCCGGCATCGGGATCGATGATGCCCAGCATCATCCGCAGGCTCGTCGTCTTGCCCGCGCCATTGGGGCCGAGCACGCCGTAGATGCTGCCCGCCGGCACCGCGAGACCGACTCCGTCGACGGCCTTGAACGCGCCGAAATATTTGGTGAGGCCGGTCGCCTCGACGCTGCAATCGCTCAAAATCCGGTCCCCGATCCCAATGCCGCGACACTATGGCATGGCGCGTCGGCTGTCGTATAGGGCCGCAATGGTTTCAGACGCCTTGCCAACGCCCGAAGGACGGCTCGAAGACCGGCTCGAAGCGGTCGCGCGCGCGCACGGCTTCGCGGCGTTCGGCATCGCCGACGCCGGGGCGGCGCCGCAGACCGCCGCGCGGCTGAACGCCTGGCTGGCCGACGGATGCCATGGCGACATGATCTGGATGGAGGCGCGCGCCGCCCAGCGCGGGTCGCCGCGCGGCCTGTGGCCCGAGGTGCGGTCGGTGATCGCGCTCGGGATGAACTATGCCCCCGCCGTCGATCCGCTGGCGCTGGCGGCGCATCCCGATCGCGGGCGCATCTCGGTCTATGCGCAGGGCACCGACTATCATGACGTCGTGAAAAAGGCGCTGAAGGCGGTCGCGCGCTGGCTGGTCGCCGAGGTGCCGGGCGCCGAGGTCAAGGTGTTCGTCGACACCGCGCCGGTGATGGAAAAGCCGCTCGCCGCCGCAGCCGGGCTCGGCTGGCAGGGCAAGCACAGCAATCTGGTCAGCCGCGATCATGGCAGCTGGCTGTTCCTCGGCGCCATCTATACGACGCTGGCGCTCGTGCCCGGCGCGCCGGGGCGCGACCGCTGCGGGCGCTGCCGCGCCTGCCAGGACGCCTGTCCGACGCAGGCCTTTCCGGCACCCTATCGCGTCGATGCGCGGCGCTGCATCTCCTATCTCACGATCGAGCATGCCGGGCCGATCCCGGTCGCGCTGCGGCGGGCGATCGGCAACCGCGTCTATGGCTGCGACGATTGCCTCGCGGTATGCCCGTGGAACAAGTTCGCGGACACCGCGCACCGCCACCGCGCCTTCCTGCCGCGCGCCGAGCTGGCGGCGCCGTCGCTCGCCGACCTGCTCGCGCTCGACGATGCGGGGTTCCGGCAGGTGTTCGCGGGATCGCCGATCAAGCGCATCGGGCGCGACCGCATGGTGCGCAACGCCGCGATCGCGGCGGGCAACAGCGGCGATCCGCGCTTTCGCCCGCGCCTGACCGAATTGACCGGCGATGCCTCGCCCGTGGTCGCCGAGGCGGCGGCGTGGGCGCTCGCGGCGCTGGCGTCGTGACGTCGCGCCAGCGTGTTGGCAAGTCGGGCGGAATCGCCTGATGACCCGGAAAACACGGCAAAACAAGAATCCAGGGTGCCGGTTCTGATCCGATCAAAACCGGACGCACGCTGACGCGTCAGCGGCGCAGCGCGCCGATGCAGCCGTCGACATTGGTGTCGCGCCCGTCGGGGGTGCGCGCGTCGACATGGGTGGCGACCGGCGTCGCGCCGACGCGCGGCGGATAATAATAGACGTCGATCGTGCACGCCGAGCCGGCGAACTGCAGCTTGCGGCCCGCGCCTTCGGTGACGTCGAGCCGGGGCTTTCCGAACAGGCGGATCGTGCTGTCGGCGTCGCGGCCGACCAGGTTGTTGTTCTGGGTGATGCGGGGCGTGCTTGGCGGAAAGACGGTCGGCGTCGGGGGCGCGGCCGGACGCGGCACCGCGGTGGCGGCGCAGCCGGAGAGCGTGACGGCGAGCGCGGCGGCGGCGAACGGGCGGTGGCTGCGGATCATCCTCGGTCCTTCATGGTCGGCGCCCGCCGGGGCAGGTGGAGCAGGTGGACGGCCATAGCCGCGCTCGCGATCGGCGCCAACAGGTTGACGACGGGGACCAGGAAAGATGCGGCGGACAGCAGGCCCGCCGTCCAGCGCGCGCCGCGATCGAAGCGCGGCCGGTCCGGATGGCGCGCGAGCACCATCGCCTCGAGATCGCGGCCGAGCAGCAGCGCGTTGACGCCGAGCGCGAGCAGCACCGTGCCGACCCCGGTGACCAGCAGCAGGATGTAGAAGGGCAGCGCGACGAGGTTGCCGGCGATCAGCCGGCCGAGCGAGGCGAGCGCGAGGCGAAGGCCGCGACCCCAGCCGACCGGCACCGCGCGCCCCGCGGCGGCGGGATAGTGGCGCCCCTCGACCTCGGCAACGATTCCGTCGGCGAACAGGCCGACGACGACGATCGCGGCGGCGCGGAACAGCAGCCAGCTTCCGGCGACGAGCAGCAGCACCAGCAGCGCGCTGGCCATGTCGGTGCCGCTTTCGCCGAGCCACCGCCCGTGATCGAGCAGCCGGCGCGCGGCGAACAGGATCGCGGCGCCGGCGGCCACGAAGAGCAGCAGCGTCAGGGCGAGGCTGAGCGCGAGGATGCGCAGCACGCGCGCGTTTGGCAGGTCGCGGAGCGCGAGCAGAAAGGCTTGGACGGCGCGGGCCATGGCGCAGCGATGGCGCGGAGCGGCGGGCCGCGTCAAGCGCCGCGCTTGCCTTGCGCCGCGCAGCCGCTTAAGGCGCGCGCAGTTTTCCCCGCAAGACAGGATCATCCATGGCCTCCACCGCCCGTTTCGACGTCGTTGCGATCGGCAACGCGATCGTCGACGTCATCGCCCGCGCCGACGACGCGCTGATCGCCGCCGAGGGCCTGGCCAAGGGATCGATGCGGCTGATCGACGCCGCGGAGGCCGCGCGCCTCTATGAAGCGATGGGGCCGGCGGTCGAGATGTCGGGCGGCTCGGCGGCGAACACGCTCGCGGGCATGGCGGCGCTCGGGCGCCGGTGCGCCTTCATCGGGCAGGTCGCCGACGACCAGCTCGGCGGCGTCTTCACGCACGACCTGCGCACGCTGGGCGTCGCCTACGACACGCCGCCGCTGGCGGGCGGGGCGCCGACCGCGCGCTGCCTGATCCTCGTCACCCCCGACGGCCAGCGCACGATGAACACCTTCCTCGGCGCCAGCCATCTGCTGGGCCGCGAGATGATCGACGAGGCGCTGATCGCCGCGTCGGACATCCTCTATCTCGAAGGCTATCTGTGGGATCCGCCGCTGTCGCGCGCGGCGATGCGGCGCGCGATCGACGTGGCGCGCGCGGCGGGGGGCAAGGTCGCCTTCACCCTGTCCGACGCCTTCATCATCGACCGCCACGGCGAGGATTTCCGCGCGCTGATCGCCGAGGGGCTGTTCGACATCCTGTTCGCCAACGAGGTCGAGATCTGCGCGCTGGCGGAGGAAACCGACTTCGAGGCCGCGGTCGCGCGCATCGCGCCGCAGGTGCCGCTGCTCGTCGTGACACGCAGCGAAAAGGGCGCGATCGCGCTGACCGGCGGCACGCGCACCGAGGTGAAGGCGGAACCGATCGACGCGGTGGTCGACACCACCGGCGCCGGCGACCTGTTCGCCGCGGGCTTCCTCGCCGGCCATGCCGAGGGCCGGCCGGTCGCCGACTGCCTGACGATGGGCGCGGTCTGCGCGCGCGAGATCATCGCGCAGGTCGGCCCGCGCGCGCAGACCGACCTCAAGGCAAAGGTCGCCGAACGCCTGGCATAGGCCCGGGGCCGACTCAGCCGGCGGGCGCTTCCGTCGGTTCGGGGTGCTTGCGGAACAGCGCGCGGTCGGCGGGACCGAAGCCGCGCGTCCAGATCAGCCAGCCGTAGATGCCGAGGATGAAGGGGATGCCGAACAGCAGTTCGGCCCACTCGGGCAGCTTGGTCGCCCCCCAGCCGAGGATCGCCGCGCCCGCGGTCGCCCAGACGAGCGCCCAGCGCAGGCTGTTGACCGGCGCGTGCAGGATGCGCGCGAGCAGCCACGCCTTGGCGACCGATGCGAAGCCAAGCGCGAGCATCAGCGCGAGTGCGACCGCGGCGGCATAGTGGATCGGAGCGAGGCCCATCGACCGGGCGACGAGGATCAGCGTCACGCTGAGCGCCGCCTGGAGCGCCAGCGTCGCGAGGCTGATCAGCAGGTTGCGGTGCCGCGCGACATAGACCAGCGCCGCCTCGCTGACCACCGCGGTCGCGGCGACGACCTCGGCCGCGAGCAGGAAGGCGAGCGCGGTGGTGCCGCTGACGAATTCGGGGCCGACGAGCCCCATCACCGCCTCGCCCGGAATGCCGAGCGCGAGCGCGACCCCGGCCTGCGCGGCGATGATCCAGAAACCGACCTGGCTGACCTGCGCGGCGACGGCGCCCAGCCGCTTTTCGGCGAGGTTGCGGGTGATGACGGGGCCGAGGATCGGTTCGAAGCTGGTCTTGAGCTTCTGCGGCAGCGAGGCGACCTGCTGCGCCATGTAATAGATGCCGTAGATGGCGGGCGAGGTGAACTGGCCGAGGATGAAGAGATCGAGCCGCCGCGTGCCCCATTCGATCGCGTCGGCGGCGGCGAGCGGCGCGTTGCGGCGCGCCAGCGAGATGAGCTGCGCGGGGTGCGGCCGCCAGACGCCGGGCCCGCCATAATGGCGAACCATCGGGACGAGCGCGGTGAAGAAGGTCGCGATCATCGCGGCGGCGTAGGAAAGGATCAACCCGTCGCGCAGCGAATAGAAGGCGAAGCCGAACGCCGCGAAACTGATCACCCACGGCTCGACGACCGAGCGCGCGCGCACCGTCGCGCCGATGTCGTAGCGATAGGCGCAGGCGGCGAGCGCGATGTCGGCGCCGGCGATCGCGAACACCGTCGTCGCCATCCAGCGATCCCAGCCCGCGACGTCGCCCGCGGGGAACATGAGCTGCGGAAAGGCGAAGAGGATCGCCGAGCCCGCCGCCGAGGCGAGGAAGGCGACGAACATGCCGTCCCACACGACGATGCGATGGTCGGCGCCGGGGGCGCTCAGCTGTTCGGCGAGCCCGCGCTTGAGCCCGAGCGTCGCGAGTTGCGCGACCAGTTCGATGACGAGCACGGCGAAGGCGAAGCGCCCGACCGCCTCCGGTCCGTACCAGCGGCCCGCGAAATAGAGGAAGGGCAGGCGCGCGACGAGGCGCAGGAGGAAGCCGAGAAAATTGGTCCGCCCGCCCTTGGCGAGCGCCGCCGCGTCGGCGTCGGCCAGCGGCGCAGGCGGCACGGCCGAATCGGGGGTGCGCGTTGCCGCACTGTCCGTCTGGCTCAAGCCTGGCGCCCCTTCTGCTTTTCCCCGCGCACCGGTTTAGCGCGCTGCGGCGGGGCAGGCAATTGCGCGCGGCATGTCATCGGCGGTGTCTCACGCGCCTTCGCGTCGCAGCGGGCGGCTGAGCAGGGCCTGAATGGCCTGGGTGACCCCCGTCTCGCCCGCGACCAGCCGCGCGACGGTGTCGGTGATCGGCATGTCGATGCCCCCGGCGCGGGCCGCCTCGGCGATCACCGGCGCGCTGAACGCGCCCTCGGCCACGGTGCGGCGGTCGCGCATCAGGACGGCGGCGCTTTCCCCGCGCCCGAGCCCCTGGCCGAGCGCGAAATTGCGCGAATTGGACGAGGTGCAGGTGAGGACGAGATCGCCGAGCCCGGCCAGTCCCGCGAGCGTTTCGGCCTGGGCGCCGCGCGCGAGGCCGAAGCGCGTCATCTCCGCGAAGCCGCGGCTGATCAGCGCGGCGCGCGCGTTCAGCCCCAGCCCGGCGCCGTCGACGATGCCGCAGGCGATCGCGAGGATATTCTTGACCGCGCCGCCGATCTCCGCACCGATCATGTCGGTCGAGGCATAGGGGCGGAAATGCGGGCGCGCGAGCGCGCGGGCCAGCGCATCGGCGAGCGCCGGATCGGCCGCGGCCAGCGTGATCGCAGTCGGCAGCCCGGCGGCGACCTCGTGCGCGAAGGTGGGGCCCGAGAGGACGGCGAGCGGCCGGTCGGGAAACAGAGCGTGCGCGATGTCGACCGGAAAGGCGAAGCTGCCCGCCTCCATCCCCTTGCTGCAGAAGATCAGCGGCGCGGTGTCCGTCGGCAGGTCGGCCAGGACGGCGCGCAGATAGGGCACGGGCACGACGACCAGCAGCGCGTCGAGGCCGGCGAGGTCGGCGAGAGCGCCGGTCGCGCGCAGCGACGGCGAGAGCGGCGCGCCGGGCAGGAAGAGCGGATTGCGATGCTTGGCGTTGATCGCCGCCGTCACCTCCGCCTCGCGCGCCCACAGCAGCACCGGGGCGCCGTCGGCCGCGAGCAATTGCGCGAGCGCGGTCCCCCACGCCCCCCCGCCGACAACGCCGAAGCGGGCGAAGGACGTCATGCCTTCACCCCGGCGCCGCGCACGGCCTCGGCGGCGGGATCGAGCGGCCAGCGCGGGCGCGCGGCGACGTCGAGCGGGTCGGTCAGCCCCGCGGCGAAGCGCTCGGCGCCCGCCCAGGCGATCATCGCGCCATTGTCGGTGCACAGCCATAGCGGCGGCGCGACGAAGCGCCTGTCGAAGCGGTGCGCGAGGTCGGTGAGCGCCGTGCGGATCGCGCCGTTGGCGGCGACGCCCCCCGCGACGACGAAGGCGGTGGCCCGGGGGCAGGCAGCGAGCGCGATGCGGCTGCGGTCGACGAGGCAGTCGACGACCGCCTGCTGGAAGGAGGCGGCGAGGTCGGCGGTGCGATGCTCGCCCGAAGCCGCGGCGCGCGCGACCGCGCTCTTGAGCCCGGCAAAGGAGAAATGCGGCTCGGCGCTGCCGACGAGCGGACGCGGCAGCGGCACCGCGTGCGGGTCGCCGTCCTGCGCGATGCGTTCGACCGCCGGTCCGCCCGGATAGCCGAGCCCGAGCAGCTTCGCGGTCTTGTCGAACGCCTCGCCCGCCGCATCGTCGATCGTCGTCGCGAGGCGGCGATAGGCGCCGACGCCCTCGACGAGCAGCAGCTGGCAATGGCCGCCCGAGACGAGCAGCAGCAGATAGGGAAAGGCCAGCTCCGCATCGGTGAGGCGCGGGCTGAGCGCATGGCCTTCGAGATGGTTGACCGCGATCAGCGGCTTGCCCGCCGCGTGCGCGAGCGCCTTGCCGGTCACGAGCCCGACCATCACCCCGCCGATCAGGCCGGGACCGGCGGTCGCGGCGATCGCGTCGACGTCTGCCAGCGCGAGTCCCGCATCGGCGAGCACGGCTTCGACGAGCGGGGTGAGGCGGTCGACATGCGCGCGCGCCGCGATCTCCGGCACCACGCCGCCATAGGGGCGATGCTCGGCCTCCTGCCCGGCGACGCGATGCGCGAGGATGCGGCGGTTCGTGTCCACCAGGGCGGCCGCGGTTTCGTCGCAGCTCGATTCGAGGCCGAGGATCAGGGTCATATTGCTGCGCAACCCATACCCGCCCCTTTATCGGCAGGGCAAGCCGCGCTAGCAGGCCGCATGACTTCGATCCCGCTTCCCACGCCCGCCAGCCCGCTGCGTATCGGCACCCGCGCCTCGCCGCTGGCGATGGCGCAGGCGAATCTCGCGGCGGCGGCGCTCGTCGCGGCGCACGGCCTCGACCCGCGCGCGCTCGAAATCCTGCCGATGACGGCGACCGGTGACAAGATTCAGGACCGCGCGCTGGCCGAGGTCGGGGGCAAGGCGCTGTGGACGCGCGAACTCGACATCGCGCTCGATGCGAAGGTCATCGACATGGCGGTGCATTCGCTCAAGGATGTCGAAACGCTGCGCGACGAGCGCTTCTTCCTCGCCGCGATGCTCGAACGCGCCGATCCGCGCGACCGGATGGTGGTGCCCGACGGCGGCACCGCGCGGACGATCGCCGACCTGCCGCACGGCGCGCGGCTGGGGACGAGCAGCCCGCGCCGCGCGGCGCAGGTGCGGCGTATCCGGCCCGACCTCGAAACCCCGCTGCTGCGCGGCAATGTCGCGACGCGGCTCGCCAAGCTCGCGGCGGGCGATGCCGATGCGACGCTGCTCGCCGCGGCGGGACTCGCGCGGCTCGGCATGGACGCGATCGGGACGGCGCAGCCGATCGACCTGCTGCTGCCCGCGGCCTCGCAAGGCGCGATCGGCATCGAATGCCGGGCGGAGGATGCCCCGCTGCGCGCGCTGATCGCCGCCGTCGATCATGCGCCGACGCATGCCGCGGTCGCCGCGGAGCGCGCGTTCCTCGCGGCGCTGGGCGGCGACTGCCGCTCGCCGGTCGCGGCGCATGCGCGCTGGCTGGACGATGGCGCGCTGCGCCTCGATGCCGAAATCTATTCGGAGGACGGCGCCGATCATGTCGCGGGCTGGACGCAGGTGGCCGGCCCCGCCGATGCCGCGGCGCTGGCGCGGCGCCTGCTCGACGAGGCGCCCGATGCGGTGCGACGGCTGTTCGCGGCATGACGGCGGCGCTGCCGCTGCTGGTGACGCGCGCCGACCCCGGCGGTGCGGCGACCGTGGCGCGCGCGCGGGCGATGGGGCTCGACGCCCGGCACCTGCCGCTGTTCGCGGCGCGCGCGCTGGGCTGGACGGTGCCCGATCCGGACGATTTCGACGCGCTGCTGGTGACGAGCGCGCAGGCGATGCGGCTGGCGGGCCCCGGGCTGGCGCGGCTTGCCGCGCTGCCGGTGCATGCGGTGGGGGCGCCCTCGGCCGCCGCCGCGACGGCGGTGGGCCTGCACGTCGCGGTCACGGGGGACAACGACGGGCAGACGCTGATCGATGCCATGCCGTCACGGGGCGCCCGGCGCGTGCTGTGGCTGTGCGGGCGCGATCATTCGCCGCTGGTCGCCGGTGCGACCGTGCTGACGCCGCTTCCCTGCTATGCCGTCGATCCGGTCGATCCGCCGTCCGAATGGGCGGCGCTGATCGAACGGCCGGCGGTGCTGCTCGCCTATTCGGGGCGCGCGGCCGAGCGAATCGCGGCGCTGACCGAGGGCGCGCGCGATCATCTGGCGCTGGTCGCGATCAGCGAATCGGTCGCGGCGCGCGCTGGCCGGGGATGGCGCGCGGTTTCACTCGCCGCGCGGCCCGATGACGCCGCGATGTTGGCAGAGGCGCATGCTTTGTGCCACAAGGGCGCACACAGGGTCGTCTGAAAGAAGAATATGGCAATCGACAGCGACAAAATGGCGCGCGCCGAACCGAGTGTCCAGGGCCGGGGGCCGTCGTTACGGATGCTCGCGGTCGGGGCGCTCCTGCTGCTGCTGATCGGCCTGGTCGGCGGCGGCTGGGCGATGAGCCGGCTGATGACCGGCCGGCAGGCGCCGCCGGTGGCGAAGGTCCTCGAAGCGCCCGTTCCCGGCGGCGTGCCGGTGGCGGGCGGCGCCGACGAGGCGGCTGCGCCGGCCGCGGCGGCGAGCCAGCCGGCGCTCGTCGTCGCGCCGGTCGACGGTGCCAATGCGCTCGCGGCGCGGGTCGCCGAACTCGAACAAAGACTGTCGCGCATCACGATCGAGGCGGCGTCGGCGTCGGGCAACGCCTCGCGCGCGGAGGGGCTGCTCGTCGCCTTCGCGGTGCGCCGCGCGCTCGATCGCGGCCTGTCGCTCGGCTATCTCGACGCGCAGCTGCGCCTGCGCTTCGGCGACGATCAGCCCAATGCGGTCAAGACGATCATCGACACCTCGCGCGACCCGATCACGCTCGAACAGCTGCGCAGCGACCTCGACGGTCTGGCGCCGCAGCTCGTCGGGCGGAGCGACGGCAACGGCAATCTGTGGACCGGCATCAAGCGCGAGTTCGGCGAACTGTTCGTCGTGCGCCCCGCGGGCAGCCAGTCGACGCGCGCGTCGGAACGGCTCGACCGGGCGCGCCGCTATCTGGCGGGCGGGCAGGTCGACAAGGCGATCGAAGAGGTGCAGGCGCTGCCCGGTGCCGAGGCGGCGACCGAGTGGCTGATCGACGCGCGCCGCTATCACGAGGCGCGCCGCGCGCTCGACCTGATCGAAACCGCGGCGATATTGGAGCCGCGCGACGGCCAGGCCGCCGCGATGGTCCGCAAGCAGGCCGAAACCACGCCCTAGGATTTCCGGGCCGCACTCCGAAGGAACACCGCCATGGCTCTCGCCGACCCGCCGATCCCCGGCCGCGCGATCATCGGCATCAGCGCCTTTGCCTGAGATGAAACCACTTGAAGGTCTGCGCGTCGTCGAGCTGGCGCGCGTTCTTGCGGGGCCGTGGTGCGGGCAATTGCTCGCCGACCTCGGCGCCGAGGTGGTCAAGGTCGAGCGGCCGGGCGCGGGCGACGACACGCGCCACTGGGGGCCGCCCTTCGTCACGGACGAGGACGGCGCGAATCTGGGCGCCGCTTATTATCACAGCTGCAACCGCGGCAAGCGCAGCGTCGCGATCGACATCGCGACCGCACGGGGGCAGGCCGAGGTGCGCGCACTGCTCGCCGACGCCGATGTCGTGATCGAGAATTACAAGGTCGGCGGGCTGGTCAAATACGGGCTCGATCCCGCGCGGCTGCGCGCCGATTTCCCGCGCCTGATCGTCTGTTCGATCACCGGCTTCGGCCAGACCGGTCCCTATGCGCACCGCGCCGGCTACGACTTCATCGTCCAGGCGATGAGCGGCTTCATGTCGCTGACCGGCGAGCCCGACGGAGCGCCGCAGAAGGCGGGGATCGCCTATGCCGACATCTTCACCGGCATGTATGCGACGGTCGCGATCCTCGCGGCGCTGCGGCGCCGTGACGTCACCGGCGCGGGCGCGCATGTCGACATGGCCTTGCTCGACGCGCAGGTCGCGGTGCTCGCGAACCAAGCCGCCAATTATCTGGCGAGCGGCGTGGCGCCGAAGCGCATGGGCAACGGCCACGCCAATGTCGTGCCCTATCAGGCGTTCGCGACCGCCGACGGCCAGCTCGTCGTCGCGGTCGGCAACGACGGGCAGTATCGCAAGCTCTGCGCGATCCTCGGCGAGCCGCAATGGGGCGACGACCCGCGCTTCGCGACCAACGCGGCGCGGCTGGCCAACCGTGCCGAGCTGATCCCGTTGCTCGCGGCGAAGATCGCGACCTGGGAAGCGCAGCCGCTGTCGCTCGCGCTCGAGGCCGAAGGCGTGCCCGCCGGGCCGATCAACGACCTCGCCGGCGTCTTCGCCGACCCGCAGGTGATCGCGCGCGGCCTGCGCTTTCGCCCCGAGGGGGCGTCGATCGACGGCGTTGCGAGCCCGATCGTCATCGACGGCAAACGCATGGTCGCAGCGACCGGTGCGCCGCCGCTCGGCGGACGCCCATAGAAAAAGGGGCGCCGCCATGGACGCCCCTTCCCCCCTTTTTGACGGTGCGGCGGGTCAGAACTTGACCGTGCCGGTGACGAAGACCTGCCGCGGGTTGCCGTAGAAGGCGGTCAGCACGCCCTCGTCGCCCAGCGTCGAGACGCCGGCGGCGTTCTGATAATTATAGCCCGAGGTGATATAGCGCTTGTCGGTCAGATTCTTGCCGTGCAGCCCGATCGAATAATCGCCGCCGTCGGCGGTCCAGACGAGGCTCGCGTCCCACAGCACATAGCCGGGCTGGTCGAGCGCCGGGATCGGCACCTCGAACTGATGCGTCTTGCTGCGATAGGTGAGGCCGGTCGAGGCATCGACCATGCCGCCCATCGCGGGGATGCCCGCCGCGAGCGACCCCATCGCCGTCCATTTGGGTGTATTCTGGAACGTGCGCTGGTTGGCGACATCGTCGCCGGTGGGGCCGATGAAGCGCTTGTACTTGGCGTCGATATAGCCGAACCCGCCGTTGAAGCGGAAGGTCGAGCCGGCACCCGCGAAATCGCGCGCGAGGATGGCGTTCGCCTCGGCCTCGATGCCCTGAAGCCGCGCCTTCGCGGCATTGGTGGTGATGCCGCAGAAGGTCTGTACCCCGCCGACGGTGCAGCCCACCGAGCCGGGAATCTGCACATCCTTATAGTCCATGTAGAATCCGGCAAGGCTGAGCGTCAGGCGGCGGTCGAGCAGCGAGCCCTTGTAGCCGATTTCGTAGCTGTCGACCTTTTCGGGATCGAAGGCGAGGAAGTTGTAGATATCCTCGTAGGTGCGGCCCGCCGAAGGGTCGCTGATCGGCGCCGACGTGCCCGATCCGCGGGGGTCGAAGCCGCCGCCCTTGAAGCCCTTCGAATAGGAGGCGTAGATCATGTTGTCGGCGTCGGGCTTGAAGCTCAGCGAAGCGCGCGGGGTGAATTCCTTGAACGTGCGCTCGCCCCGGAAATCGGTCGCGACCGCGATCGCGATCGGGTCGAGCGTGCCGCCGAATTCGGGCGACAGGCCGGTGATCCGGTTCGCCTTGTAGATGAAGGCGTTGCGCTTGTCGTTCGTATAGCGGCCGCCGACCGACAGGCTGAGCTGGTCGGTGAAGTCGATGGTGGCGTCGCCGAAAACCGACCAGGTGTTCGTCCGCACGTCGCCCGCCGTGTAGCCGTTGAGGCCGGGAAGCCCATAGAGGCGGTCGCCGGACAGCCCCAGCAGCACGTCGAACGAGGTCGCCGCCTTGGCATCGAGATAATAGAAGCCGACGAGGCCGTGCAGCCGGTCGCCCTCATAGAGAAGCTGGAATTCCTGGCTGAGCTGCTCGTTGCGATAGACGGCGGGCACGTCGACGTCGACCGACGGCAGCGCGTCGAAGTCGATCGGCGTGAAGCTGGTGTCCTTGCGCCACGCGCTGATCGACCGCAGCGTCACCGTGTCGCTGAGTTCGGCCGAGACGTTCATCGCGAGGCCATAGGCCTTGACGTCCTGCCTGGGGTCGTTGAGCCCGGCGCGCGTGTCGTAGACATTGTCGAGCACCGGCGCGCCCGAGACGAGCCCGGGGATCAGGCGGTGGCCGTTGCGCGGATCGGACTTGTCGCGCGTGTAGTCGCCCGAGATGCGGATGAGCACCGGCGCGCCGTTGCCGCCCATTTCGACCGTCGCGCGGCCGGCCCAGACGTCCTTGTTGTAGTTTTCCAGCCCCTTGATGTTCAGATTGTCGCCGAAGCCGCCGCGCGACAGGCGCGCGACCGAGCCGCCGACGCGGACGATGTCGCTGATCGGCGCGCTTGCGGTGACGACGAGGTCGGCCTGCTTGTAGGTGCCCAGCGTGCCGCGGATGCGCAGCTCGGGCGAATCGGGGTTGAGCGCGCGCGTCACATATTTGACGGCGCCGCCGATCGTGTTGCGGCCATAGAGCGTGCCCTGCGGACCGCGCAGCACCTCGATCCGCTCGACGTCATAGATGTCGAGAACCGCACCCTGCGGCCGGTTCAGATAGACGTCGTCGAGATAGATGCCGATGCCCGCCTCGAACCCCGGCACCGGGTCCTGCTGGCCGACGCCGCGGATGAAAGCGGTGAGCGTCGAATTGGTGCCGCGCGAATTTTCGAGCGTCGTGTTGGGCGCCATGTTGGCGACGTCGGTGATGTCGATCGCCCCGGCCTTGGACAGCGTGTCCGCCGACAACGCGGTGACGGCGATCGGCACGTCGATCAGCCGTTCGTCGCGGCGGCGCGCGGTGACGATGATTTCGGCGCTGTCGTCGTTGCTCGCGCCTTCGTCCTGCTGCGCGAAGGCGGCGGGTGCGAAGGCGAGCAGCGACAGCGCGCTGGTCGCGCAGACGGCAGTGCGGAGGCGGCGGGCGAACGGACGCATGTGACTCTCCCATGGACGGACGGCCCCTTGCCGTCCGTTTGATTTTTCGGGGCTGGCGCTTGCCAAGCCGCGAGCCACCCAATAATGAAAGTTGAACCGGGTTTCAACTTTGAACTTCGGTCCCGGTTTTTTTGCTTGTCAGCGATGCATAAAAGCCACGATGCAGAAAGGCCGGAGAATGGGGAGATGGAAGGCAGTCATGGATCGGGCGCAGACGGCGGGAGCCGAAGCCGGCAATCCGGATAACCCGGGCAATCCGGATAAGGCGCCGCGCACCGAGCGCGGCCGGCGCACGCTGCGCAAGCTGCTCGACGCCGCGGCGGTCGAGTTCGGCGAGCGCGGTTTCCACGACGCGTCGATCAGCGGCATCACCCGCCGCGCGGGAACCGCGCTCGGCAGCTTCTACACCTATTTCGATTCGAAGGAGGAGATCTTCCAGGCGCTCGTCCGTTACATGAGCGAGCAATTGCGCGATCATGTCACGCCGATCGTCCAGGCCGCGCCCGACGAGATCGCCGCCGAGCGCATCGGCCTCGAATCCTTCCTCGGCTTCGTGCGCGAGCATCGGGAAATCTATCGCATCATCGACGAGGCGGAATTCGTCGATTATGCCAGTTACCGCCGCCACTATGAAACGACGGTCGAGCGTATCCGCCAGCGGCTGGCGAGCGGCGCGGCGCGCGGCGAGATCCGCGCCGATGCCGGCGAGGTCGCCGCCTGGGCGATCGCCGGCATGAACGTCTTCCTCGGCATGCGCTATGGCCTGTGGGACGCCGACGCCGATATCGAGGCGGTCGCGCGGATCGCGAACGACCTGCTGGCGAACGGGCTGGCGAAGCGCGATTGACGCGCCGGCGCGGTCCGCGCGCGGCGCCTCCTTTAAGGCCTGCGGGGATTCGGCGTTCGGCACGCTGCCTCATCGGTTCGTCATGCTGAACTTGTTTCAGCATCCATGGCCGGACCTTCCCTTTTGCGCCGCCTTTCAGACGAGGGCGGACCATGGACCCCCCATCGGGCCCGGGGCAGGCTCTGAAACAGGCTGGCATCTATACCCTTCAGTCAGGTCAGGCGCTGTTCCCCGGCGAAAGCCGGGGTCCAGATGGCATAGCGCCGCCCCGCATGGCCCCCGGCTTTCGCCGGGGAACGGTGACTTGTCGAAAAGGGATCGTTGCCGGACAAGGTCAGGGTGACGGAAAAGAAAAACCGTGCCGAAATCCGAATCCCCACGGGTCTTACAGCAGGAGCGAGTTCGGCGGCAGTCCGACGAGCGCGCGGCCATGCAGTTCGGTCGCGACGTCGAGGTCATAGACGATGTGGCTCTGCATGACCTGCACGTCGCGCAGCAGCCGCTGCATCGGGTTGTCGAGCGCATGGACGCTTGATCCCACCGCCTCGCAGCACGTCCGGACCGCCTCGACGCATTGCTGGACCGCGATGGCGATTTCGGCGCGAAGGCGGATGCGCTCGGTCGTCTGTTCGGGTTCGTCGATTTCGCCGATCGCCAGATTCTCCTTCGCGGCCCAGCGGATCGTGCGCTCGGCGGATCGCGCCAGCAGGTCGGCGCGCGCGAGGCGCATCTGCGCCGCGGGCTTTTCGACGCTGGCGTTGCCGCTGCCCATCTTGACATGGTTCTTCAGCCGCTCGCCGCACAGCGCGATCGCCTGCCGCGCGGCGCCGAGCGCCGGGATCGACGCGGTCACGCACAGATTGGGCAGCATCGGCGACCCGTAAAGGCCGGGGCCGTAGAGCGCGCGGCCGTTGCCGCGCCCCGAACGGACCGGCTGCACCGCGAACTGATAGCCGGCGGGGACGAAGACGTCCTCGGCGACGATGTCGTTGCTTCCCGTCGCCGCCATGCCCGCCATGTGCCACGTGTCGATCACGCGCACCTGATCGGCGGGAAGCAGCATCATGCGCACGATCGGCGGCGCGCCTTCCCGCGCCTCCAGCGCGTTGAGCAGCACCCAGTCGGCGTGCATCACCACCGTGCCCCATTTCCAGCGGCCGGACAGGCGATAGCCGCCCTCGACCGGGGTCGCCGTTCCCGGCGGTGCGGCGACGCTGGGGGCGATGACATAGGGGGTCCTGCCCCACACCTCGGCCTGCGTCGCTTCGGGCAGCTGCGCGATCAGCCAGTTATGCTCGGCGGCGAAGCAGGCGGTCCAGCCGGTCGAGGGACAGGCCTCGGCGATCGGCAGCGTCGCGCTGATATAGGTGTCGGGGTCGAACTCCAGCCCGCCGAAACGCCGCGGCACGTAAAGATAGAAATAGCCACTGCGGCGCAGTGCATTCCATACGTCATCGTCGGGGCGCCGCTGGCGCTCGGCCGAGGCCGCGCGCTCGGCGACCAGCGGCTTCAGCGCGCGTGTGCGCTCGATCAGTCCCTCGGGGGTGATCGCGTCCAGCTCCTCGCGGCTCAGATAATCGTCGCCCGCCGGAATGCGGCGATCGGCCAGGGGTTCGGTCATCATCCTCTCCTTCCAATTTCCGGAGCGAGTCATAGTCACGCGCTCTATAATGTCAACTTAGTTGACTAATATTATAGGGGATGGCAAGGGAGCACGATGGAAAAGCCGCAAACCGCTCAGGAGATCGCCGCCGCGCTGCGCCTTGCGCTGCGCGGGCTGGTGCGTCCCGTCGCGGTGCTCACCGCCGAGCATCGCGGCGTGCGCCATGCCATGGCCGCCACCGCTTTCTGCGAGGTGAGCATGGATCCGCCGTCGATGCTGGTGTGCATCAACCGGTCCAATGCCACCTATACCGCAGTGGCCGAGGGAACCGAGATCGGCCTCAGCCTGCTGTCGGAGGAGCAGGAAGAGGTGTCGCGCCGCTGCGGCGGCGGCGCGGCGGGCGAGGACAAGTTCGCGGTCGGCGAATGGCTGCTCGAGGCGGGCAAGCCGCCGCGGCTCGCCGACGGCTGCGCGGCGATGGTCTTGCGCATCGCCCAATGCGTCGACCACGGCACGCATGTCGTGGTGATCGGCGAGATCGTCGATATCGCCCACGGTGCGGCCCCGGCGCCGCTCGCCTTCCACGACGGCGCCTATTTCTTCCCGCTGACGCAGGCCGCGCTCAACCTGGTTGCGCAATCGCGCAAAACAGGCGAAGCGGACGGGATGAACGACGGTTATCTGATGATGGATCTGATGCGCGCCTTCTACTGGTTCGACGAAGGGCTGCAGTCGGCGCTCAAGGCGCGCGGCTGGCAGAGCATCTCGCGGTCGCAATCGTTCACGCTCGCCAATATCGCGCTCGGCATCCACCGGCCGTCCGACATCGCGCGCAACCTCGGCATCTCGCGCCAGGCGGTGAGCAAGATGCTCCAGGAAATGGGCGAACAGGGGCTGATCACCGTCGAACCGGACCCCGACGACAAGCGGGCCTCGCTCGTCGGTTTCAGCGAAAAGTCCGCGCAACTGCGCGCCGACGCGCTCGAGATTCTCATGCAGCTCGAACGCACGATCGGCGAGCGCATCGGCGCCCGCGCGCTGAAGGCGCTGCGCGCCGCGCTCGGCCAGGACTGGGGCGCGCTGCCCGCCTAGCGCCGGTCTCCAGCCAATATCCTGCTTGCCGGTCGCGCGCGCCTGCTGCGCCGCGCCGTCATTGACACGTCGCGCTGTCCCGATAATATTGTCAATTAAATTGACAAGAGGAATCATGGGATGAGGGTGAGCAACGCGCTCGTCCGGGCCGCGCGGGCGGCGCCGGACAGGATCGCCGCGATCGAGGGGGAGCGCGCTCTGACGTGGCGCGCGATCGCCGATCGCGTGGCGCGCATCGCCGCCGTCCTCGCCGATGCGGGAATCGATCCCGAGCGGCGCGTCGCGGTCCTCGCGCACAACGGCATCGCCTATTTCGAGGCCTGGTACGCGGTGCCGTGGTGCGGCGGCGTCCTCGTGCCGCTCAACACGCGGCTCGCCGTCGCCGAACTCGATTTCCAGCTCCGCGATGCGCAGGTGGGCCTTCTGCTTCACGATGCGGCGCTCGCGGGCGCGGCGGCAGAGCTGCGCGCGCGCGGCGCGGTCGCGCGCACCCTTTCGCTCGATGCGGAGCTGCCGGCACTCGCCGCGGCGGCGGAGCCGCGCGCCGAACATGACGGCGCATGCGAACTCGCGGGCATCTTCTACACCGGCGGCACGACCGGGCTGCCGAAGGGCGTGATGCTCAGCCACGGCAATCTGACCGCGATGGCGATGAACCTTCTCGCGCATATCGATTTCGCCCCGGGCGACGTGCTCTTCCATGCCGCGCCGATGTTCCACCTCGCCGACATCGGCACGCTGTTCGGCACCATGGCCGCCGGCACCCATGTCTTTCGCCCCGCCTTCGATTGCGGGGCGATGCTCGCCGATTTCGCGCGCTTCGGCGTCACCCACTGCTTCACCGTCCCGGTGATGATCGAGCGGCTGACCCGCGAAGCCGCCGACCGCGGGCTCGACCTGTCGCAGCTGCGCTACCTCGGCTATGGCGGGTCGCCGATGGCGGCCGCCTCGCTCGAAAGGGCGCGGCGCCAGTTTCCGGGGATTCGCTTCGTCCAGGGCTATGGCCAGACGGAATTCCCGGCCGCGACCTTTCTGTCGCCCGCGGATCACGCCGCCGACGCCGATCCCGCGCTGCTGCGCTCGTGCGGCCGGCCCTGCGTGGGGTACGACATCCGCATCCTCGACCCGCAGGGCCGCGAATGCGCGCCGGGCGAGGTGGGCGAGATCGTCGGGCGCGGCGACAATGTGATGATGGGCTATCTCGGCCGGTCGGAGGAAACCGCCGAGGTGCTGCGCGACGGCTGGCTGCACACGCGCGATGCGGGCTATCGCAACGCTGAAGGCTATCTCTTCATCACCGACCGGCTGAAGGACATGATCGTCTCGGGCGCCGAGAATGTCTATTCGATCGAGGTCGAAAATGCGCTGTCCTATCACCCGGCGGTCATCGAAAGCGCGGTCATCGGTCTGCCCGACCCCGACTGGGGAGAGCGCGTCCACGCGATCCTGGTGGTGGCCGAAGGCGCCGAACCCCCGTCCGGAGCCGATCTCGACAGCATCTGCCGCGAACGGATCGCCGGCTACAAGATTCCGAAAAGCTATGAATTCCTTGCCGAACCGCTTCCGCGGTCCGCCGCCGGCAAGGTGCTGAAGCGGGCGCTCCGCGATGCGCGGGTCGGCGATGCGCCATGACCACGACCACGGAAAGGACAAGCGACCCATGCTCGACACACGGACAAGGCCGTTCGATCTCACCCGGTCCGAAACCTTCCGCGACGGTCATCCCTTTGCCGTCTATGACGCCATCCGGGCGGCGGAGCCGGTCTATCGCAACCCCGGCGACGGCCGATTGCCGCCGATCTGGGTCCTGACGCGGCACCGGGACGTCGAGGCCGTTTCGCGCGACACCGCGAATTTCACCTCGACCCAGGGTTTCCGGGTCTTCGAGCAGGGCGGCGTCGCGGCCTTGAAGCCGCATATCCGCGAAGCGATCACCAGCACGCTGCTGACCATGGATCCGCCCGACCACACGCGGATCCGCCGGCCGATGCAGGCGCATTTCCTGCCGTCGGCGCTGCACCGGCTCGAAGCCCGGATCGACAGCTTCGTTCGCGACATGGCGGCGGCGCTGCCCGCCAACGCGGAAATCGAGTTCGTCACGCGGGTGGCGGCGGTGGTTCCCATTCGCACGCTGTGCCTGCTGCTCGACATTCCCGAGGCCGACCGGGCGCGCGTCTTCGACTGGACGAACCGGCTGGTCGGCACGTCCGACCCCGAATATGGCGCGAGCGCCGAGGATTCGAACGCCGTGTTCGAGGAGGTCTTCGATTATGGCACCCGGCTTCTCGAACGCCGTTCGGCCGAGCCCGGCGACGACCTGCTGAGCCTGGTGGCGCAGATGTTCGGCGGCGAAGAGGCAGGGATGCGGAACGTCCGGCGCGGGATGTTCACCCTGCTGCTGGCGGCGGGCAACGAAACGACGCGCAATTCGCTGTCGGGCAGCATCGTCGCGCTGAGCGCCGCGCCCGACCAGCGGCGGATGCTCGCCGAAAATCCCGATCTGATCGCGCGGGCGATCCCCGAACTGCTGCGCTTCGTCACCCCGGTCATCCAGATGATGCGCGTCGCCCGGTCGGACGTCGAGGTGGGCGGGCAGCCGATCGCGGCCGGCGACCGCGTCGCCATGCTCTATGGCGCGGCCAATCGCGACCCCGAAATGTTCGACGATCCGCACCGGCTCGACATCGCGCGGCCGAACGCGGCGCGCCATCTGTCGTTCGGAATCGGCATCCACCATTGCCTCGGCGCGCGGATCGCGGCGCTGCAACTGAATGCGATCCTGCGCGCGCTGCTGGGCCGGTTCCCCGAAATCGGCGCGGTGCGGGACCCGGCCTATCTTCAGAGCAATTTCGTGTGCGGGATCAAGCATCTCGCCGTTCATCTGGGGCCCGAGCGGCGCTGAAGGGATCGTCGGTTCCCGCGGCGTCGCGGTAGCCCGCCCCGCGTCTCGTCAAGCGACTTAACCTTTCGGCGGCTGCCGTGTATCGCCGGGCCGGGCCGGGCGGCAGGGGACTTGCGTCGTGATCGAAACCGAATTTCTGTTCGTATCCCTGATGGAGGGGTTCGAATGGTTCGACGAAAGCCTGCAGCGCAGCCTGAAGGCGGCGGGCATTCCGCAACTGTCGCGAACCGAATCGATGATCATGATCCACGTCCAGATGAACATCGTGCGCCCCGCCGAAATCGCGCGCAACCTGCGCCTGACGCGGCAGGCGGTCCACCTGACCATCGGATCGCTCGTCAAGCGCGGCGTTTTCGAGCTGCGCCCCGATCCCGGCGACAAGCGGGTCAAGATCGTCGCGCTCACCGAAAAGGGACGCTGGATGCGCAAGAATGCGAACCGCATCGTGCGCGAAGTGACCGACGTCCTGGCCTATCGCATCGGCCAGCAGCAGATCGATGCGCTGCGCAGCGCCTTCCGCCAGCCGTGGGGCGACCCCGTCACGCTCGATTCGAAGCCCGACCCCGAAGCGCCGCGCGATCAGGACTGATCGAAGCGCGGCGCTCGCTTTTCGAGGAAGGCGGCCCGGCCTTCGCGAAAGGCGGGCTCGTTCCCCAGCAACAGCTGGTTGCGATCCTCCATCGCGAGTGCCGCCTCGAAACTCGGCGCGTCGAGGCTGTGGTTGAAGCATTGCTTCGTCATCCGCAGCGCCTCCGGCGCGGTCGCGCGCATCGCGGCGAGATAGGCTTCGGCGGTCGATTCCAGCGCCTCGGGCGCGACGACGTCGGACAGCAGGCCCAGCGTCAGCGCGCGGTCGGCGGACAGGTCGCGCCCGGTGAACAGGATCGATGCGGCGGGGGAGGCGCCGATCAGCCGCGGCAGCAGATAGCTCGCCCCGACGTCGCAGCCTCCGAGGCCGACCTTGATGAAGGCGGCGTTCATCCGCGTGTCGGGGGTCGCGATGCGGATGTCGGCGGCGAGCGCGAGGACGAAGCCGCCGCCGGCCGCCGCGCCGTGCATCAGCGCGAGGATCGGCTGCGGGCAGCGGCGCATCGCCAGCATGATGTCGCGGATGTCGCGCTGGACGTCCATCGCCTCGGCGAGCCCGCCCTCGGCGAAGCGCCGCGCCTGGTCGCTCGCCAGGTCGAGCCCCGCGCAGAAAGCCCGGCCGGCGCCGCGCAGCACGACGATGCGGCAGTCGCGGCGGCGATAGAGCCGCTCGAAATAGTCGCGCAGTTCGGCCGTCAGCCGGTCGTCGAGCGCGTTGAGCCGCCCGGGCCGGTTGAGCGTCACCCATTCGACGTCGCCGCGCCGCTCGATCAGCAGGGGTGCATCCGTGGTCATGCCCATATCCTGTCGGCCGGCCCGCTCAATAGCCGGCGAGATGGCCGTTGCCGCGCAGTTCGTAGCTGAAGGTCGAATCGAGATAGGGCAGCATCTGCTTGTCCCACGCCGCGAACTCGGCCTTGAGCGCGTCGAAGACGTCGGGGCGGACCGTCCGGAGGTTGGCGACCTCGCGCGGGTCGGCGGCGACGTCGAACAGGAACTCGTGCCCGCTCATCGCCAGATATTTCATCGCGCCGCGCATCGCCGCGCGCTGGTCCTGCGCCTTGTGGCGCCAGAAGAGCAGGCGGTCTGGTCCGGCGCTTCCGGCGGCGAGATCGGGCAGCAGGTCGCGCCCTTCGAGCCCGAGCCCGGCGGGCGCCTCCGCCCCGGCGGCGGCGAGCAGGGTCGGCACCCAGTCCATGGTGATGTTGGTCAGCGCGCTGCGGGTGCCGGCGGGGACATGGCCCGGCCAGCGGAAGATCGTCGGGACGCGGATGCCCCCTTCGAGCAATTCGCCCTTCATGCCGCGGAACGGCCAGACCTTCGAGAAGCGCTCGCCGCCATTGTCGCTGGTGAAGACGACGATCGTGTTGCCGGCCTGCCCGCTCGCCTCGATCGCCTCGAGAATGCGGCCGACGCCGTCGTCGAGGCTCTTGACCATCGCCGCATAGACCGCGTTGCTGCCGCCGTCATAATGGAAGGAATCGCGGATCGTCTTCGCGACCGCCTCGTCCTCGGGCCCCTCCCACGGCCAGTGCGGCGCGGTATAATGGACGCTGAGCAGGAAGGGCTGCTTCGCCTGCGACAGCCGCGCCATCTCGTCGACGCTGCGCGCGGTGATCAGGTCGGTCAGATAGCCCTGGCGATGAATCTCGGTCTCGTCCTCCCACAGGTCGTGGATGAATTTGCCGCGGATCGTCATGCCGTGCTGGAAATAGTCGGCGCCGCCCTGATAGATGCCGAAGAAGCGGTCGTAGCCGCTCTTGAGCGGGCCATATTGCGGCAGGCCGCCGAGGTGCCACTTGCCGACCAGCGAGGTCGCATAGCCCGCGCGCTTCAGCAGGCTGGGCAGGGTGGCGACCGACGGCGGCAGGCCGAGGTCGGGATGGACCCCCAGCGGCTCGTCGAGCCCGCCCGGCAGGCGATATTGATAGCGCCCGGTCATCAGCGCGAGGCGCGTCGGCGAACAGACGCTCGAATTGGAATAGGCCCGGTCGAGCGCGATCCCGCCCGCGGCGAGGCGATCGAGATGCGGCGTCTGGAAATCCTCGCGTCCGAAGCAGCCGAGATCGGCAACGCCCAGGTCGTCGGCGAGGATGAAGACGATATTGGGCGCATCGCGCCGGGGGGATCGCGCGAAACCGGTCGCGCTCGCCATGCCGGCGACGACCGATGCCGCGCCTGCCTTCACCATGTTGCGCCGCGACCACATAAGACCTCCTCTTCCCGTCGATCCCCGTTTCTTTCCGGCTCCGATCGCCGCACGGGATAACGTAAAAAACTTTCACATACGTCATGGCGATCCGATTGATATGTCTCGCCAAATATGTCGGATTTCCGGCATTTATGCCGCTCGTCCAACGTGCGGACCACTGTAAAAAATGTCAAGCTGCTTTACAATACTTAGACTTCAATCTAAGCTTCTCGCACAGGAATGCCAGAGGGGTCCGCCCCCGGGCAGTCGTGCAACGAAGGGGCGGCCCGATCGAAGGAGCCGGTTCCGAAAAGGGAGATGAGGGATGCAGGGAGTGACTGTCCGCACGGTTCGTCGTCGTGCTCTTCTGATTGCTTCGGTCGGCTCGGTCGCGCTCGGCGCGCCCGCGTTCGCGCAGCAGGCTGCCCCCGGAGCGGCGAGCAGCGACAATGTCATCGTCGTCACCGCGCAGAAGCGCGAGCAGGACATCCAGGACGTGCCGATCTCGATGTCGGTCGTCGGCGGCGAACAGCTCGCCGACATGGGCATCAAGGATTTCAACGAGCTCGATCGCTACGTCCCCAACCTCTATGTCCAGACGACGCCCGGCAACAATGCCTTCTACATTCGCGGCATCGGCTCGCAGCCCGGGAACCTCGCCTTCGAACAGACCGTCGGCCTGTTCGTCGACGGCATCTACGGCGGTCACGCGCGCCAGTTCCAGGCCCCCTTCCTCGACGTCGAGCGGATCGAGGTGCTGCGCGGGCCGCAGGGCGCGCTGGTTGGCAAGAACACCAGCGCCGGCGCGATCAGCGTCGTCAGCGCGAAGCCGACGCGCGATTTCCGCGGCCAGATCGACGCCAGCTATGAATTCGAGCTGGGCGGCGGGCGGCTGTTCGGCATGGTGTCCGGCCCGGTGTCCGACCTCGTCAGCGTCCGCCTCGCCGGCCAGTATGAAAAGTCCGACGGCTATGTCCGCAACCTGATCCAGGGCGGCAACGAGACCAAGCGCGAGGCCTGGTTCGGCCGCGCCTCGGTGCTGCTCGATTCGGGCGGGCCGGTCGATGTGCTGGTCAAGGTCGAGGGCGGCAAGGTCGACCTGACCGGCAACCCCGTCGAACGCTTCCTGACCCCCAACGACCCCGACCTCGAACGCTCGACGAGCGGCTTCCCGGGTTTCGTCGACAAGGATTACGACAACACGAAGAATTTCAACGCCTCGGCGACCGCCAATATCGAGATCGGCGACCATGTGCTGACCTCGATCACCGGCTATTCCGCCTACAGCTTCGAGAAGCGGCTCGACGCCGACTTCGGTCCCAGCCCCAGCTTCGCCTCGTCCTTCGGCGAGAATTTCGACCAGCTGTCGCAGGAAATCCGGCTCGCGTCGCCGACGAACGGCGCGCTCGAATATATCGTCGGCGGCTATTTCCATGTGAACGACTACGACCTGTTCCAGACCACGCTGATCGCGTTCGGCCCGTTCGACGGCCGCGCCGACCGCGTCTTCCGACAGGAGAACGTCGTATGGTCGGGCTTCGGCAGCGCGACCTGGCACATCGGCGACACGCTGCGGCTGATCGGCAGCCTGCGCTACACCTATGACCGCAAGATCGCGGATCAGACGCGCGCAAACACCGGCGTCGTGCAGCCGACCTGGCTCGCCACGCCGCTGTCGGGCAAGCGGATCGAGCGCGAATGGGATCCGTCGGCCGCGATCCAGTGGGACGTCGGTCCCGATGCGATGCTCTATCTCTCCTATGGCCAGGGGTCGAAGGCGGGCGGCTTCATCGGCGCGCAGTCGACGACGACCGCGGCGCAGTTCGAGATCGAGCCCGAAAGCGCCGAAACGATCGAGGCGGGTGCCAAGGTGGCGCTGTTCGACCGCCGGCTGCGCTTCAACATCTCGGCCTATCGCACCATCTTCAAGAATCTCCAGGTCAGTTCGTTCGACGCGGTCTCGACCGCCTTCATCACGACCAATGCGGGCAAGGCGCGCAGCCAGGGCTTCGAAAGCGATTTCATCCTCGACGTGGCCGACGGCGCCTCGCTCACCGGCTCGCTCGCCTATCTCGATTCGACCTATCTCGATTTCCTCGGCGCGCCCTGTCCGTTCGACAATCCGACCTGCGTCCCGGCGAACAACAACGCCGCGGGCCGCCCGTTGCCGCGCGCGCCGAAATGGAGCGGAACGCTGTTCGCCGATATCGCGCTGCCCGTCAGCGGCGCGATCGACTTCATCGCCAACGGCGGCATGACCTTCCGCAGCAACACCTATCTCGAGGAAAGCTACAACCCCGACGCGGTCCAGCGCAGCTTCGCCAAGCTCGACCTGCGCCTCGGCGTCCGCTCGTCGGACAAGGCGTGGGAACTGGCGCTGGTCGGAAAGAATCTGACCAACAAGCTGACCGGCTCGCACGCCTTCAACACGCCGCTGGCGGCGGGGATCATTTCCAAGTTCATCAATCCGCCGCGGACGATCGCCGTCCAGGCGAAACTCAACTTCTGACGCGGCGGGGGCGGACGTGACGGTCGCGGCGGCTCCATCGCCGGCTCCTTCGGCAGACGCGGCAGCGGGGGCGACCGGGCGCTTCGACCTGGTCGATCCCGACTGCTTCCGCGCCGGCCACCCGCATGCCGCCTATGATGCGCTGCGGCGGCAGGGGCCCGTCGTGCCGGTCGAAGGCGCCGACGGCGAGCGGCTGTGGCTTGCCACCGATCACGAGGCGATCCGGGCGATCAGCGCCGACAGCGCGCATTTCAGCACCGCGCGCGGCTTTCGCGTCCACACCGCGCACCGCGCGTCGATGGACCCGGAAATCGGCAAGGTGCTCAGCCGCTTCATGCTGTCGATGGACGAGCCGGAGCATGCGCCGTTCCGCCGGCTCGTCACGCCCTTCTTCATGCCGTCGGGCATCGCCGCGGTCGAACCGCTCGTGCGGCAGGGCGTCGACCGGCTGATGGCCGGACTCGCCGGCCGCGACCGGGTGGAGTTCGTCGAAGAGATCGGCGCGCGGGTGCCGATCAGCACGATCTGTGCGATCATCGGCGTGCCGCCCGAGGACGAATGGCGCGTCTTCGAATTCACCAACGCGGTCTTCGGCACCGACGACCCCGAACTCGCGCCGTCGAAGGCGGTGGCGAACGAGCGCTACCTCGCCATCTTCGACTATGGCTGGTCGCTGCTCGAAAGCCGCCGCCGCGAACCGCGCGACGATGTGATCAGCTGCATCGCGCACGCGACGCTGCCCGACGGACGGCCGCTCAGCCGCACCGAGCAGGTCAGCTATTTCTCCAACCTGATCGCCGCGGGCAACGAGACGACGCGCAGTTCGCTGTCGGGCGCGATCTGGCTGCTCGCGAACCATCCCGACCAGCGGCGCGCGCTGGTCGACGACCCGGCGCTGATCGCGCGCGCGGTGCAGGAGATCCTGCGCCGCTTCAGTCCCGTCATCCACATGGCGCGGACCGCAACGCAGGATGTCGAGGTCGGACCGGCGCAGGTCGCGGCGGGCGAGCGCGTCGCGATGCTCTATGGCGCGGCCAATCACGATTCCGCGCTGTTCGCCGATCCCTATGCGCTCGACGTCGGCCGCGCCAACGCCAACCGGCACATCGCCTTCGGCTATGGCATTCACCACTGCCTCGGCTCGCGGCTTGCGATGCTCCAGCTCGCGCTGATCCTCGAGGCATTGCTGCGCCGCTTTCCCCGCTACGAGGTCGTGTCGGACCCCGCCTATATCCGTTCCAATTTCGTCCTCGCCATGAAGCGGCTGGACATATCGCTGTCGCCGGGCGGCCGCTGACGGCATCGCGCAAGGAGGCCCTATGACATCCATCGAACCCAGGCCGATCGTCGGCGTCCACCACGCCGCCTTTCGCTGCCGCGATGCCGAACAGACGATCTGGTTCTACCGCGACGTGCTGGGGCTCGCCGATCCGACCGGCATCATCGTCGAGGAGGTGCCCGGCAGCGGCGCCGACGATCCCTATCTGCATGTCTTCTTCCGCATGCGGAACGGCGAGCATATCGCCTTCTTCGACGCCCCCGGATCGGCCGACCCGGCGTGGTTCGCGCGCAAGGACAGCTTCGACATGCACTGGGCGTTCGAGGTCGGGGGCGAGGACGACCTGATCGCGATGCGCGACCGCATCCGCGCCCACGGCGTCACCGCGCACGGACCGATCGACCATCATTTCGTCCGCTCCATCTACATGTACGACCCCAATGGCATCCAGATCGAGCTGACGTACCGCACCGCCGATCACGACCGCATCCTCGACGAGGAGCAGCGCAACTTCGGGCAGACGCTCGCCCGGTGGAGCGAGCGCACGCGCGCGGCCAAGGAAGCGAAATTCGGCGCCGAGGCGCTCGACCGCCGCAGCCGCGGCGACGCGTGAGGGGGAACCGACATGAAATATGAACGCATTCCCTATCTGGTCGTCTTCGACGAGGTCAGCGCCTTCAAGGACACCTATGGCGGGCAGATCGGCAAGGTCGCGATCGAGGCGCATCTGCTGAAGCCCGAGGTGCCGTCGGACAGCGTCGTCATCTTCTCGCACCCGATCGGCGGCGGCGCCTGGCTGCCGCTGGTCAGCACGCTGGCGAAGCGCGGCGTCCACACCATCTATTGCAACACCCGCTATCGCGGCAACGACACGGCGCTGATCATGGAGCGCGCGGTCATGGATTTCGCCGCCTGCATCCGCGATGCGAAGGAACGGCTGGGCTACAGCAAGGTCTATCTCGGCGGCTGGTCGGGCGGCGGCGCGCTGTCGATGTTCTATCAGGCCGAGGCGCAGGACCCGCGCGTCACGCACACACCCGCGGGCGATCCCTACGACCTGACCGCGGCGAAGTTCATTCCCGCCGACGGCGTGCTGCTGCTTGCCGCGCATCTGTCGCGCAACCTGACGCTCACCGAATGGCTCGATCCGTCGATCACCGACGAGACGCGACCCTTCGACCGCGATCCCCGGCTCGACCTCTATGCCGCGGATGGACCCAGGCCGCCCTATTCGGCGGCGTTCGTCGCCGAGTATCGTGCGGCGCAGATCGCGCGCAACCGGCGCATCACGGCGTGGGCGAAACAGGAACTGGCGGCGCTTAAGGCGGCGGGGCTCGCCGATCACGAACGCTGCTTCACCGTGCAGGGGACGATGGCCGATCCGCGCTTCCTCGACCCGACGCTCGACCCCAGCGACCGCAGGCCGAACTGGTGCATGCTGGGCGACCCGAAGGTCGTCAACGACGGCCCGGTGGGCCTCGCCCGCTTCACCACGCTGCGCAGCTGGCTGTCGCAATGGGCCTATGACGAATCCAACGCCGACGGCCTCAAATGCGCCGCGCGCATCGCCTGCCCGATGCTGGTGATCGAGAACAGCGCCGACGACGCCTGCACGCCCAGCCACGCGGCGCGGCTGATGGACGCCGCGGTCCATTGCACCAAGGACCATCATGTGATCGAGGGCGCCAACCATTATTATTTCGGGCAGCCCGAACTGGCGCAGCAGGCCGCCGACATCGTCCACGACTGGATCGCGGCGCAGCGGTGAAGGCCGATATTTCGGGATGGTGTTCGGCGGTATGGCGCACCCGACAGGATTCGAACCTGTGACCTCTGCCTTCGGAGGGCAGCGCTCTATCCAGCTGAGCTACGGGTGCCGGTAGAGCGCGGCCTCTAGCAAGAGCGTGGCGTGCCAGCAATGGTCTATCGACCGTTGTGCGGCATTGGGCGAAACAACCCGGCGATGGCCGTCCGCCGACTGTCCCGCCCGCGTCTGCGCTGGTGACGTCATGGCATCGCGGCGGCCGGCGGCGCGGTCAGCCTTTCGGCAGCGACCAGCTTACCGTGAGCTGTGTCGCGCGGCGCGGAATGTCGAGCTTCGCTTCGGAGAAATTGACCTTCTCGTTGGGCGGCAGCGTGCGCACGGGCGGCTTGATCGTCCAGCTGTAGACGATCGTTCCCTGCGCGTCGCGCAGTTCGGCGAGGATCGGGGGCACCGTCTGCGCGCGGTCGGTCGGGTTGATGATCGTGCCGCTCGCCGCGAAATAGATGGTGCCGTCGGCAAGCTCGCGATGATCCTGATTCGGCGGCAGTTCGATGACCAGATCGGGCTCGGCGGCGGTGCCCGGCAGGCCGAGCCCCTGCGCCCAGCCCGGCAGGCCGAACAGGTAGAGGCCGGCGGTCGCGCCGATCATCAGCACCGCGGCCGCCGCGGCGACCAGCGTCCAGCGCTTTGCGGGATTGCGGCGCGGACGGCGGAAAGGCAGCGGCTCCTCGGCCGGGGGCGCGGCGGGGCGCGAGGGCGCCTCTGCGGCGAAAGCCTGCGGCGGGGGCGGCGCCGGATCGGCGGCCGGTTCGGCCGGTGGCGCGGCGGGGACGCCGGCGGCGGTCTGGGCTGGCGGTGCGGCCGGCTCGGGCTCGACGGCGGGCGGCGGCACGACAATCCTTTCGGCCTGCGCGGCGGCCGCCGCCGGCTCCTGGAACCAGCTGTGGCGGCAGTTGGCGCACCGCACGGTGCGGCCGTTCGGTCCGATCGCCGTATCGGGAACGACGTAGCGCGTGTGGCACGAAGGGCAGGCGAGGATCATGGCCCCTCTAAACACGCTGAGTCGCGCGCTGGCAAGCGCCGCGTGGCGGGCCGCGCGCTGCCGGGGCCGCAAACGGCACCGCTAAGCGCTTTACGTCGCGGGGAAGGCATGCAACAGGCAGCGGATGAGCGCCGAGGCTCCCTTCTTCCGCAACCCGGCGGGGCGCGATGCCGCGCGCCGGTGACGCCATGACGGACGCCGCGCCCCCGCGCCCCGGCGGCGCGATGGTCGAGTTCAGCGGGGTCGGGCTGCGCTACGGTCCCGACGCCGAAATCCTGTCCGACATCAGCTTCAACCTCCAGCCCGGCAGCTTCTATTTCCTCACCGGCGCGTCGGGCGCGGGCAAGACGTCGCTGCTCCGCATGCTCTATCTGGCGCAGCGGCCGAGCCGCGGCATCGTGCGGCTGTTCGGCGAGGATCTGGTGGCGATGCCGCGCCATCGCCTGCCCGGTTTCCGCCGCCGCATCGGCGTCGTCTTCCAGGATTTCCGGCTGATCCCGCACCTGAGCGCGCGCGACAATATCGCGCTGCCGCTGCGCATCGCGGGGGTGAGCGAAGAGGATCTGGCGGGCCCGGTCGGCGAGATGCTGAGCTGGATCGGGCTCAGCGCGCGCGCCGACGCCTTTCCGCCGACGCTGTCGGGCGGCGAGCAGCAGCGCGTCGCGATCGCGCGCGCGGTGATCGCGCGGCCGCAACTGCTCGTCGCCGACGAGCCGACCGGCAACGTCGACCCGGACATGGCGATGCGGCTGCTGGGGCTGTTCGAGGCGCTCAACCGGCTGGGCACCACCGTCGTCGTCGCGACGCACGACATCCACCTGATCAGCCGCATCGACAACGCCCAGATGATGCGGCTCGAAAAGGGACGGCTGTCCGACCCCACCGGCGCGCTGCGCTATCCGCCCAATCGCGCGTGACGTCATGATCATCCCGCGCGTTCCCGTCCAGCACCGCCGCCTGCTTCCCGACCGCCGCCTGACGGGGCCGACCCCGTGGGTGATCGCGATCCTGATGATGCTGACCTTGCTCGCCGCCGCCGCCGGGATCGGGCTGGCGCGATCGGCGAACGCGATCGGCGATGCGATCGCCGGGCGGGTGACGGTGCAGATCGTCACGGCGAATCCCGTGGCGCGCGCCGCACACGCCGCGGCGCTGCGGCGCCGTGCCGCGGGCGAGCCCTATGTCCGCGCGGCGCGCGCGGTCGAACAGGACGAACTGCTCGCGACGCTCGGGCAATGGTTCGGCAGCGAGGGGGGCGACGACCCGGTGCTGAAGTCGCTGCCGCTTCCCGCACTCGTCGACATCGACTTCGTCGGCGGCGGCGACCGCGCGGGCCAGCTGGCGCGGCTGCGCGCGCTGGTCGCCACCGAGGCGCCGGGCGCGCGCATCATCCCGCACGCCGAATGGCTGGGCCCCGTCGCGCAGCTGATCCGTTCGCTCGCCTGGGTGGCCGGCGGGCTCGTCCTGCTGATGATCGTCGCGAGCGCCGCGGTGGTGATCATGACGGCACGCGCCGCGCTCGGCACCCATTATGCGACGATCGAGATGCTGCACCTGATCGGCGCGACCGATCGCCAGATCGCGCGGCTGTTCCAGCGCCGGATCGCGATCGACACCGCCTATGGCATCGCGCTCGGCAGCGCGGTCGCGGCGGCGATCCTGCTGCTGATCGGCTGGCAATGGTCGGGCGTCACCGCCGGCCTCGCCGCGACCGCCTCGCTCGGCCCGGCGGGCTGGGCGCTCTTGCTGGCGCTGCCCCTATTGGCTATCGCGCTAGCCGCTCTGACGGCGCGCCAGACGCTGCTCGCCGCGCTCAAGAAGATATTATGATCAAGCGCCTGATATCGCTCCTGTTCCTGGCCTGGGTGCTCGGCTTCGCCTGGTTCGCGCTGCTGCCGCCGATGCCCGCGCCGCCGCAGAAGACCGACGCGATCGTCGTGCTCACCGGCGGCCCCGGGCGCATCGACCGCGCGCTCGACCTGCTCGAGGCGGGACAGGCGAAGCGCGTCCTGATCAGCGGCGTCGCGCGCGAGGTCAAGCCGAAGGAGCTGGCGGCCGAATACCGGCGGCCGCAGGCGCTGTTCGACTGCTGCATCGCGCTGGGGTTCGAGGCGGAGGACACGCGCTCGAACGCGACCGAGGTCGCCAGCTGGGTTGCGCGGCGCAACTATCGCAGCATCCGGCTGGTGACGACCGACTGGCACATGCGCCGCGCCCGCTACGAACTCGGGCGCGCGCTCGGCGACAAGGTGACGATCCTGCCCGACGCGGTGCGCAGCCAGCCGAGCTTTTCGACGCTGTTCCGCGAATATCACAAATTTCTGGCCGGGCTCGCGGGCGGCCTGCTCGGCCTGTGAGATACGCGCTCGCCCTTGTCCGGTCGATCCTGTTCTGGATCGCCTTCGTGATCATGAGCAGCATCTGCTCGATCGGCGCGGTCGTCGCGCTTCCCGTCTCGCACCATGCGACGCGCTGGTTCGTGCGGTTGTGGGCGCAGTTCCACCGCCTGATCTGCCGTTTCATCCTCGGCCACCGCGTCGTGGTCGAGGGCGCGATGCCCGACACGCCGGTCCTCTATGTCTTCAAGCACGAAAGCGCGTTCGAGACGATCGAACAGCCGATGCTGTTCCGCTGGCCCGCGGTGTTCGCGAAGGAGGAACTGTTCTCGATCCCCGTCTGGGGGCAGGCGGCGCGCTTCTATGGCCTGATCCCGGTCGACCGCGACGGCGGCGGCAAGGCGATGCGCGCGATGCTCGCCGCGGCGAAGGCGGCGCTGGCCAACGGGCGGCCGCTGGTGCTGTTCGCCGAGGGAACGCGCGTGCCGCACGGCCAGGCGCCGTCGCTGCGCGCGGGATTTGCGGGTATGTACCGGATGCTGGGCGTGCCGGTGATCCCGGTCGCGGTGGACAGCGGCATCGCCTATCCGCCGCACCGCTGGGTCAAATGGCCGGGCACGATCACCTACCGGATCGGCGAGACGATTCCCGCCGGCCTGCCGCGCGACGAGGCGGAGGACCGCGTCTGGCGCGCGATCAACGCGCTCAATCCGCCCGCGGCGCTGGAAACGGCATCGGAATAATTGTCGCCCAGCGAAAGCCGGGGCGACGATGGAGTTCAGTGCTTTCGCCCGAAATCGGGGGCGGGATCGTCCTGTCCCTCGGCGATGATCGAGCGGCGGATCGCGCGGGTGCGGGTGAACCACGCCTCCAGCTTGTCGCCGTCGCCGCGGCGGATCGCCTGCTGGAGCACGGTCAGATCCTCGTTGAAGCGCTGGAGCGTCGCCAGCACCGCGTCCCGGTTGGCGAGGAAGACGTCGCGCCACATCACCGGGTCGCTCGCGGCGATGCGCGTGAAGTCGCGAAAGCCGCCGGCCGAATATTTGATCACCTCGCTCTCGGTCACCTCTTCGAGCTCGCTGGCGGTGCCGACGATCGTATAGGCGATCAGGTGCGGCAGATGGCTCGTCACCGCGAGCACCAGATCGTGATGCGCGGCGTCCATCGTCTCGATCCGCGCGCCGAGCGCCTGCCAGAAGCCGGTGAGCGCCGCGACCGCGTCTGCGGGGGCGTCGGCGGCCGGGGTGACGATGCACCAGCGCCCCTCGAACAGCGTCGCGAAGCCCGCCGCCGGGCCGCTGTTCTCGGTCCCCGCGACCGGGTGCGCGGGAATGACGAGATGATCGGGCAGCGCCGCGCGCAGTGCCGCGCCGACGCCGCTTTTCGACGACCCGACGTCGGATATGATCGCGTCGGGCTTCAGCCCCGGCGCGCAGGCGCGTGCCGCATCGGCCATCCGCCCCACCGGCACCGCGAGGATGACGAGGTCGGCGCCCGCCACCGCGTCGGCCGGATCGTCGGCGATCCGGTGGCACAGGCCCAGCGCGCGCGCCTCGGCGCGCACCCCGGCGCTGGCGTCGTAGCCGGTCACCGTCACGTCGGGCAGCTGCGCCATGACCGCGCGCGCGATCGACGAGCCGATCAGCCCGAGCCCGACGACCGTCACTGCCCCGATAGCGCGCGCCACGCGGTTCAGCCTTCGAGCGCGGCGCGGATCGCCGCCGCGAGCCCACGCGTCTCGTCCTCGGTGCCGACCGTCATCCGCAGCGCGTGCGGCAGGCCCTGTCCGGGCAGCCAGCGCACGATATAGCCCGCCTCCATCAGCCGCTGGTACATCGCCTCGGCGGTGACGTCGCCTTCGAACAATACCAGCAGGAAATTGGTCGCCGACGGCACGACGCGGACGCCGCGGTTGCCGAAACCGTCGAGTTCCCGCGCCAGCCATGCGCGCCAGCGGGCGTTGTGGGCGCGGCTGGCGGTGACGAAATCCTCGTCGCCCAGCGCCGCGATCGCCGCCGCCTGTCCGCAGCGCGTGACGTTGAACGGCAGGCGGATGCGGTGCAGTGCCGCGATCACCTCGTCGCTGGCATAGCCCCAGCCGATGCGTTCGGCGGCCAGGCCGTGGATCTTGGAAAAGGTCCGCGTGACGAAGACGTTGGGGGCGCTCTTCGCCAGCTCCAGCCCGCCGTCGTCCTGCTGCGGGTCGAGATATTCGGCATAGGCCTGGTCGATGACGAGCAGCACGTCGCGCGGCAGCCCCGCGTGCAGCCGCGCGACCTCTTCGCGCGTCGCGAGCGTGCCGGTCGGGTTGTTGGGGTTGGCGAGATAGACGACGCGCGTCCGCTCGGTCACGCGGGCGAGCAGCGCGTCGACGTCGGTCGCATAATCGCGGTCGTCGGCCTCGACCGGCGTCGCTCCGACCCGCCGCGCCGCGATCTCGTAGACCGCGAAGCCATAGCGGACATAGAGGATCTCGTCGCCCGGCCCGGCATAGGCGCCCGCGGCGAGGTGGAGCAGGTCGTCGGACCCGGTGCCGTAGATGACGCGCGCCGGGTCGAGCCCGAACTTTGCCGCGATCGCCTCGCGCAGCGCTGCGGCGCCGGGGTCGGGGTAGCGCGACAGCGCGTCGGCGTCGGTGGCGGCGGCGCGAAAGGCGGCCCGCGCCTTTTCGCCGGTGCCGAGCGGATTTTCGTTGGCGCTGAGCTTGACCAGCGGGCGCCCGTCGGCCCCCGCCGACTTGCCGGGGACATAAGGCGCGATGCCGCTGATCCACGGCTTGGGGGTGAGGGGAGCGGTCGTGTCGGTCATGCCGCGCGGTTTAGCGCCTGCGCGCCCCGAGTCCAGCACGTTGACAGCCTTCGTGCGCGCGCCTAGCCCCGCGCAAACCATGGCGAGCCTTCTCCACCAGTTCCGGCATCAGGATGTGACGATCGACCGGCCGCTGCCGCTCGACAGCGGGCAGCAGCTTGCGTCGGTGACGATCGCCTACCAGAGCTATGGTACGCTCAACGCCGACCGGTCGAACGCGGTGCTCGTCTGCCATGCGCTGACCGGCGACCAATATGTCGCGTGCGACCATCCCGCGACCGGCAAGCCCGGCTGGTGGGCGCGCATGGTCGGGCCCGGCAAGCCGATCGACACCGACCGCTATTTCGTCCTTTGTTCGAACGTGCTGGGAAGCTGCATGGGGACGAGCGGGCCGGCGACCGTCGATCCGGCGACGGGCGCGCCCTTCGGCATGGGTTTTCCGGTGATCACGATCGCCGACATGGTGCGCGCGCAGGCGATGCTGCTCGACCATCTGGGCATCGCGCGGCTGCATGCGGTCGTCGGCGGATCGATGGGCGGGATGCAGGCGCTCGCCTGGGCTTCGGCCTATCCCGAACGGCTCGTCTCGGCGATCGTCATCGCCAGCGCGGCGCGTCATTCGGCGCAGAATATCGCCTTCCACGAAGTCGGCCGCCAGGCGATCATGGCCGATCCCGACTGGCAGGGCGGCCAATATTATGCCGCGCACGCCCCGACCAAGGGGCTGGCGGTGGCGCGCATGGCCGCGCACATCACCTATCTGTCGGAAGCCGGGCTGACCGAGAAGTTCGGCCGGCGCCTGCAGGCGCGCGATGCCAAGAGCTTCGGCTTCGATGCCGATTTCCAGGTCGAATCCTATCTGCGCTATCAGGGGCTGGCCTTCACCGACCGCTTCGACGCCAACGCCTATCTCTACATCACGCGCGCGATGGATTATTTCGACCTCGCCGAAGCGCATGGCGGGCGGCTCGCCGCGGCCTTCGCCGGCGCGGGCGACGTGCGGTTCACGCTGGTCAGTTTCGACACCGACTGGCTCTATCCGACCGCCGAATCGCGGCGCATCGTCCAGGCGCTGCAAAGCGTCGGCGCGGCGGCGAGCTTCGTCGAACTGTCGGCGCCCTTCGGCCACGACAGCTTCCTGCTCGACGTGCCCGCGCTCGATCGCCTCGTCGCCGGCGCGCTGCGGAACGGCGGCTGACGATGGCGCTGCGCCCCGACCTCGCCATCATCGCCGATGCGGTGCCGGCGGGAACGCGCGTGCTCGACGTCGGCTGCGGCGACGGCACGCTGATCGCGGCGCTGCGCGACAAGGGCGTCGACGCACGCGGGCTGGAGATCGACCCCGCCAACGTCACCGCGGCGATCGCGCGGGGCCAGTCGGTGGTGCAGGGCGACGCGAACCACGACCTCGGCGAATATCCGGCGGGCGCCTTCGATTATGCGATCCTGTCGCAGACCTTGCAGACGACCGAGCGCCCCGACCGGGTGATCGAGGAACTGCTGCGCATCGCGCCGCACGCCTTCGTCAGCTTTCCCAATTTCGCGCACTGGCGCATCCGGCTCGCGCTGCTGTGGAACGGGCGGATGCCGGTGACGCGGCTGCTGCCCGTCGCGTGGTATGAGACGCCGAACATCCACCATCTGACGGTCAGCGATTTCCGCGAGCTGCTGCGCGAGCGCGGCATCGTCGTCGAGCGTGCCTGGTATCTGTCGGGCGACCGGCCGACGAGCGCCGCCGCGGCGAGCTGGCGCGCCGAGCACGCGATCTTCCTGATCTCGCGCGGCTGAAGCGGCGCGCTCCCGGTGCGACCGATGGCCTGCCTGTTCCCCGGCGAAAGCCGGGGTCCAGATGGCATGGCGCTATCCCGCGTGGGCCCCGGCTTTCGCCGGGGAGCGGTTCCTTGTCAAAAAAGGGGGTAATTGCCACCCGAGTTCCGGGCGACACCGCCGGAAACGGCGCTGGGCAAAGCGGAATCCCTGCCATGCCTATACCGGCAGGGCGCGCTCGTTCTTGAGCGTTTCCATGGCGAAACTCGCGCTCACGTCGCTGAGCGCGACCTTGGCGATCAGTTTCTTGTAGACCCGATCATAATCTTCCATGCCCGCGACGTGCAGCTTGAGCAGATAGTCGGTGTCGCCCGCCATGCGATAGATTTCGACGATTTCCGGGTGCGCCGACGCGGCCTCGCGAAAGCGCGACAGCCAGGCGAAGCTGTGATCGCCGGTCTTGATCGCGACGAACACCGTCAGCCCCAGCCCGACCGCCTGCGGATCGAGCAGCGCGATCCGCCGCGTGATGACGCCCTCGGCCTCGAGCCGCTTGACGCGCCGCCACACGCTGTTCGTCGATAGCTGCACCGCCGCGCCGAGCTGTTCGAGCGAAAGCGAGGCATCCGCCTGTAATTTGCGAAGCAGGCGGCGATCTGTCTCATCCAGTTCGACCATATGGGGATTTATAGGAATATCTTCCCGGATATGCCAGCATAATCGGGGAATTCTGCGATGATTTCATCGCACCCGCTTTGCTAGGCCCGTCCTGTCGAAATCTGGAGGACGCCGCCATATGAATGCTGTTACCGCCCTTCGCTCTCCGACGGTCGCCACCGGTTTCGGGCTCGATGCGTTGATCGGCAACACGCCGCTGATCCGGCTCGACCTCACGGTCGCGGGGCGCGCCCGCCGCATCTTCGCCAAGGCCGAGTTCCACAGCCTGACGGGATCGACGAAGGACCGGATGGCGGCATCGGTCATCCTGCGCGCGCGCGAACGCGGCGAGCTGGCGCCCGGCCAGGAAATCGTCGAGATGACCAGCGGCAACGCCGGCATCGCGCTGGCGGCGATCGGCACCAGCCTCGGGCACAAGGTGACGATCTTCATGCCCGACTGGATGAGCGAGGAACGGCGGGGCCTGTTGCGCTCCTTCGGCGCCAACCTGCGGCTGGTGAGCCGCGACGAGGGGGGCTTTTGCGGCGCGCTGGACCTGAGCGAAGCCTATGCGGCGGAGCGCGGGGCGTTCCTGACGCGGCAGTTCGCCAATGCCGACAATGTCCGCGCGCATCGCGACGGCACCGGGACCGAACTGCTGCGCCAGCTCGCCGCGCTCGGGCTGCGGCCCGATGCCTTTGCGGCCGGGGTCGGGACCGGCGGCACCGTCATGGGGGTTGCCGAATGCTTCGCGGCCGCGGGGATCGCAGCGTCGGTCCACCCGGTCGAGCCGCTCGAATCGCCGACGCTTTCGACCGGGCACAAGGTCGGCCATCATCGCATCCAAGGCATTTCCGACGAGTTCATCCCGCCGATCGTGCGGCTCGACCGGCTCGCGCGGCCGGTGGCGATTTCCGACAGTTGCGCGATCCGCATGGCGCAGCGGCTGGGGAGCGAGCTCGGCATGGGGGTCGGCATCTCGAGCGGCGCCAACCTGCTCGCCGCGATCGAGGTCGCGCGCGATCTGGACGAGGCGGCCGTGGTCGCGACGGTCTTCTGCGACAACAGCCTGCGCTATCTGTCGACCGACCTCGCGCGCGCGGAGCCGGCCCGGCCGGGCTCGATCGTCGGCGACGTCCGCTTCGACCATGTGTCGATGATCCGGGCTTGCTGAGGCGCGAAGCAAGCGAGCGCCCGCTTTTCTTCCCGCAAATTTATGCGCTTGTGGGACAAGATCGCACGTCGATATAGTCCCGTCACGGGGTGGCGCCATCGCCGACGGCGCGTCCGGCAACGCGGGAGAGAGTTTCGATGAGCTACGGTCGCCCTGGAGTCCTGTTTCTGGCGCTCGCGGCGCCGCTCGTTGCGCAGGTGCAGGCACAGGCGCCGGCGAACAGCGCCGACCAGCGGCTTCGCGCGCTCTATGAGGCCGAATGGGCGTGGCGCGGTACCGAGCTGGGCCATTGGCGCGGCGACGACGAGACCGGGCCGCTCGACCATTTCCCCAGGGTGGATGCCGCAAGCCAGCAGGCGCGCGTTGCGCATTGGGCGGACATTCTGAAGACGCTCGACCGGATTCCGGTCGACCGGCTGTCGCCCGAGGAACGGATCAACGCCGCGGTGTTCCGCACCAGCCTGGAGGCGTTCGTCGCCAACGGGCGCTTCCGCACCTGGGAAATGCCGTTCAACGCCGACAGCCAGTTCTGGTCGGGCATCGCGGCGCGCACCCCCTATCGGACCGAGGCGCAATATCGGCGCTACCTCGCCCGTCTTTCCGACCTGCCGCGCTATTTCGACGAGCAGATCGTCAACATGCGCGCGGGGCTGAAGCGCGGCTTCAGCGTGCCCGGGGTGACGCTGGCGGGGCGCGACAAGTCGATCGAGGCGCATATGGTCGCCGACCCCGAAGGCAATCCCTTCTGGGGGGCGTTCGCCGATCTGCCGGCCGCGATCCCGGCGAGCGAGAAGGCCGCGATCCAGGCCGAGGCGAGGCAGATCATCGCGCAGAAGATCGTCCCCGCCTACGCGAAGCTGCTCGAATTCTATCGCAACGAATATCTGCCGCAGGCGCGCCAGACGCTGGCGGCCGAGGCGATGCCCGACGGCAAGGCCTTCTATCAGGCGCAGATCCGCGAATATACGACGACCGACCTCACCCCGGAGCAGATCCACCGCATCGGCCTCGAAGAAGTGGCGCGCATCACCGCCGACATGGAGAAGACCCGGGAAGCCGCCGGGTTCAAGGGCGACCTCAAGGCGTTCATCCATTTCCTGCGCACCGATCCGCAATTCTATGCGCAGACGCCCGACGAGCTGATGGGGGTATCCGCCTATACCGCCAAGCGGATGGACGGGCTGCTCCGCACCACCATCGGCTTCCTGCCGCGCTACCGCTTCACCATCCGGCCGGTGCCCGATGCGATCGCGCCCTTCTTCACTGCGGGCCGCGGCGGGCGCGAGGCGTGCCTGATGAACACCTATGACCTGCCGTCGCGCCCGCTGTATCAGATTCCGGCGCTGACGCTCCACGAATGCACACCCGGGCACAGCCTGCAGGGGGCGATCGCGATGGAGGCGCCCGTTCCCGACCGGCCCGAGTTTCGCAAGCAGACCTATTTTTCGGGCTATGGCGAGGGGTGGGGGCTCTACACCGAATGGCTGGGCAGCAAGATCGGCATCTATCGCACGCCCTATGAGGAGTTCGGCCGCCAGTCCTACGAAATCTGGCGCGCCTGCCGTCTCGTCATCGACACCGGCATCCACCATTATGGCTGGACGCGCGATCAGGCGATCGCCTACCTCGCCGATCACAGCGCGCTGTCGCGGCACGAGGTGGAGACCGAGGTCGACCGCTATATCAGCTGGCCGGGACAGGCGCTCGCCTACAAGCTGGGCGAGCTGGCCATCCGCCGCCAGCGCGCGAAGGCCGAGGCGGCGCTGGGTCCCGCCTTCGACCAGCGCTGGTTCCACGACAAGCTACTGAGCCTCGGGTCGGTGCCCCTCGACGTGTTCGAGCAGGAAATGGAGCGCTGGACCGCCGAGGGCGGCAAGAACCCCTTCCCCGGCGCGGTCTGATCGCGCCGCCGGCCGGCCGAAGCAGGACGGCCGGGACCGAACGGGCTCGAACGGCGCTTTGTCAGCTGGCCGCGAGGCGGAGCAGGCCGTCGATGTCGATATGGTCCGACAGCGCCTCCGCGATCGAGTCGAGCGCGGCGTCGACGTCGGCGCCATGGTCGTGCGCGCGGGCCGCGACCCCGATATGGGCGAGCAGCGCGCGGCGGAGCGCCGGCGCGGCGAACAGGCCGTGGAGATAGGTTCCCATCACCGTTCCGCCCCGGTCGATCGCGCCGTCAGTGCCGCCTCCGTCGAGCCTGGCGAAGGGCGCCGCGGTGCCGGGACCGCGCGTCTCCCCCATGTGCATCTCATACCCCTCGACCAGGACGCCCAGCGCTTCGCCGCGGACGCGGCGCAGGACCTTCACGGGGGAGAGGGTGGTCGTCACGTCGAGCAGGCCGAGCCCGTCGACCTCCGACGGCCCCCCCTCGATGCCGTGCGGATCGGCGATGCGGCGGCCGAGCATCTGATAGCCGCCGCACAGGCCGACGATCAGACCGCCGCGCCGATGATGCGCGCGGATGTCGATGTCCCAGCCTTCGGCGCGCACCGCCGCGAGGTCGGCGATCGTCGCCTTCGATCCGGGCAGGACGACGATCGCGGCCTCGGCGGGGATCGGGCGGCCGGGCGGTACCATGACGAGCTCGATGCCGGATTCGAGCCGAAACGGGTCGAGGTCGTCGAAATTGGCGATGCGCGGCAGGATCGGGCAGGCGACGATCCGGCGGCCGCTGTCGGGCTTGGAGCGCCGGTCGAGGACCACCGCATCTTCGCTCGGCAGGCGGGCGGCGGCGGGCAGCCAGGGAACGATGCCGAAACCGCGCCACCCGGTCCGCGCCTCGACCGCGCGATAGCCGTCCGCGAACAGCGCGGGGTCGCCGCGGAACTTGTTGACCAGAAAGCCGCGGATCATCGCGGCATCGGCGGGGTCTATCACCGCGCGCGTGCCGACCAGCGACGCGATCACGCCGCCGCGGTCGATGTCGCCGACCAGCACCACCGGCACCCCCGCCGCCCGCGCGAAGCCCATGTTGGCGATGTCGCCGGCGCGCAGGTTGATCTCGGCGGGCGATCCCGCGCCCTCGACGAGCAGGAGGTCGCATTCGGCGCGCAGCCGGTCGTGGCTCTGCATCACCTCGGTCAGCAGTGCGCAGCGTGCTTCGCGGAAATTGTTGCTGCCCAGCGTGCCGCGCACCCGGCCGTGGACGATCAGCTGCGAACTGCGGTCGGCCTGCGGCTTCAGCAGCACCGGGTTCATGTCGCTGTGCGGTTCGACGCGGCAGGCGAGCGCCTGAAGCGCCTGCGCGCGGCCGATCTCTCCGCCGTCGGCCGTCACCGCGGCGTTGTTCGACATGTTCTGCGGCTTGAAGGGGCGGACGCGCAGGCCGCGGTTGGTCCAGGCGCGGCACAGCCCGGCGACGAGCACCGACTTGCCGACATCCGACCCCGTGCCTTGCAGCATCAGCGCGCCGCTCATTCGCGGCTGCGCCCCAGCGCGGTGATCGTCGGCCAGGCGCCGCCAAGGTCGACCTCGGCCTCTATGCCATAAACGGCGCGCAGATTCGCGCGCGTCAGCACCGCGGCGGGCGGACCGTCGGCGACGATCGCGCCCTTGTCGATCAGCAGCAGCCGGTCGCAATAGCGCGCCGCCATGGTCAGGTCGTGAAGCACCGCGATGACGAGGCCGCCGCCGTGCGCTTCGCCGCGCAGCAGGTCCATGACGTCGATCTGGTGGCCGGGATCGAGGCTGGCGAGCGGCTCGTCGGCGACCAGCATCGGCGCTTCGACCGCCAGCGCGCGGGCCAGAAGGATGCGCGCGCGCTCGCCGCCCGACACGTGGGTCGCGTCGCGATCCCGCAGGTCGAGCACCCCGGCGCGCGCCATCGCGCGCTCGATCGCGGCGAGGTCGTCGGCGCCCGGGCGCGACATCGGGCCGAGGTGCGGCAGGCGGCCGAGCCCGACGAGCCGCTCGACGGTCAGCGGCCAGTGGAGCGTCTGGCCCTGCGGCAGATAGGCGGCGCATCGCGCGAGCGTCGCGCGCGGCATCGCGGCGACATCGACGCCGTCGATGCGGATGCGCCCGGTGCTCGGCACCAGCGCGAGCAGCGCGCGCGCCAGCGTCGACTTCCCCGCGCCATTGGGGCCGACGATGCCGGTGAGCGTGCCGCCGGCCAGCGCCGCGCTGACGTCGCGCACCACGCGGCGCCGCCCGAGGCGGACATCGACATGTTCGAGCGTCAGCGTCACCACAGCCGGCGCTCGCGCATCAGGTGGAACAGGAAGACGGGCACGCCCAGAAAGGCGGTCACGACGCCCAGCTTGAGCTCGCTGGTCGTGTCGATCAGCCGCACCGCCAGGTCGGCAAGCGTCAGCAGCGCCGCGCCGCCGATCGCCGAGGGCAGCAGGATCGCCGACGGGCTGCGGTCGGTCAGCGGGCGGATCAGATGCGGGACGATCAGCCCGACGAAGCCGATCGCGCCCGACACCGCGACCGCACCGCCGACCCCGATCGCGGTGCCGAGCAGCAGGCGCAGGCGCGTGCGGGCAAGGTCGACGCCGAGCGCCTGCGCGCCGTCCTCGCCCAGCGTCAGCGCGTCGAGCGCGCGCCCGTTCCACAGCAGCAGCGCCATCCCGGCGCCGATGCACGGCAGCGCCGCCCATAAATGGCCGAACGAACGATTTTCGAGGCTGCCCATCAGCCAGGTCATGATCTCCATCGCCGCGAAGGGGTTGGGCGACAGGTTGAGCGCGAGGCTGATGCCCGCCCCCGCGAGGGTGCCCACGGCGATGCCGGCGAGGATCAGCGTCAGCGGGCTTTCGGAGCGGCCCGCGAGCGCGAAGAGCAGCGCGAGCGACAGCAGCGCACCGGCGATCGACAGCAGCGGCAGCGCCGCCGGGTGAAGATTGGCGAGCCCGAAATAGAGCGCGGCGACCGCGCCGAGCGCCGCGGCGTTCGAGGTGCCGAGCACCGAAGGCTCGGCGAGGGGGTTGCGCAGATAGCCTTGCAGCGCCGCCCCCGCGAGCCCGAGCATGGCGCCGACCGCGAGCCCGACCAGCAGGCGCGGCAGGCGCAGGTCGAAGAGGATGACGGTCGCGACATGATCGCCGCGGCCGGATGCGGCGGCAAACAGGCGGGCGAGCGGCAGGTCGACGGTGCCGAAGCACAGCGAAGCTGCCGCCGCTCCGCATGTGAGCCCGAGCAGCGCCAGCGTCAGCCGCCGGGGCGATCGGGTGTCGCGCATCGTCATCGGCGCGCGCCGTCGTGGCGCTGGATCTGCCCGGCAAGGCGGTGCACGGCCGCCCCATAAGCGGGGCCGCCGCAAACGGTCCACGCCTCCGGCACGCTGAGCCGCGGAATGCCCCGAAGCGCGGGGTGATGCAGCATCTCGCTGCCCTGATCGGTGATGGTGTCGCTCGCGCTTTCGACGATCAGGAAATCGGGGTTCGCCGCCACCATCTCCTCGAGGCTCAGCTGCGACAGCGGCGGCTTGCCCAGCTTTGCGGCAAGATTGACCAGCCCGACGCGCCCCATCATCTCGTCGATCAGCGTCCCCGTCCCGGTCATGTAGCCGCGCCGCTGGTAATAGGCGGCGACCCGGCCGCGCCCCGGGCGGGGCACACCGGCAAGGTCGCGCTCCATCCGCGCGATCAGAGCTTCGCCGCGCGCCGGATGGCCGAGCGCGGTCGCGGTCAGGCGGATCGTCCGGCGGATGACGTCGAAGCTGTCGGCGGTCGGCAGGTCGAGCGTCCGAAAGCTGCCGTGCGGCAGCGCTGCGACCGCCGCGCTGCCGCTCGCGGGCATGCCGACGACCAGGTCGGGCGCCGCGACCAGTATCTGCTCGGCCGTGTTGCGGATCAGCGGCAGCCCGCGCGCCGCCGCGGCGGCCGCGGACATGCCGGGGTCGGTCGCATTGCGCGTCAGCCCGGCGATCCGGTCGCGGTCGGCAAGCGCGAGCAGCAGCTGGTCGGCGCACAGGTTGAGCGATACGACGCGCTGCGGCGCGGCCGGCGGCGTCGCCGGCGCCGCGCGGCCGCCCTGCTGCGCCCACAGCGCGCCGCCGCCGGCGAGCAGCAGCGCGAGCGCGGGCAGGGCGGCGTGCGGGGTCAAGCGGGTTCCTCTTCCCTCAGAAGCGCAGGCGGACGCCGCCATAGGCGGCCCGGCCCGGCGTCGCGATGCTGAAAATCTCCTCATAGTCGACCCCGAGCAGATTCTCGACGCGCCCGAAGACCGAGATGGCGTCGGTCACCCGATAATCGGCGCCAAGGTTGACGAGCACATAGTCCTTCATCGCAACCACGACCGGGACATAGCTGGGGTCGATATAGGCGAGGTCGGTCGTGCGGCCGTTGTAGCGCAGCGTCAGGGTCCCCGCAAAGCGCTGGTCGCTGCTCGACACGGTGGCGTTGAAGCTGGCGATATGCTTCGGCCGCCGCACTTCGGGCGCGCCGTTCTCGCGCGCCTTGATCCAGCTGTAGGCGAGGTCGAAGCGAAGCTGCGGCAGCGGCCGCGCGCTGGCGAAGGCCTCGATGCCGTGCTGCTTGCTCGTCGTCGCGCGGTTCGCCGGAGTCGCGGTGAAGTCGGGCGCCGGATAGTCGGTGAAAATCTCGTCCTTCAGCGTCGAATCGAACCAGGTCGCCCCGACCGTCGCCCAGTCGCCGGCGCCGAAGCTCTGCTCGATCCCCGCTTCCCAGCCCTCGGACTTTTCGGGTTTCAGGTCGGGATTGCCGATGTAGCGGCCGTCGATATAGCCGAACAGCTCGAAATAGCCCGGATTCTTGACCCCGGTGCCATAGGCGCCGCGGATGCGTGTGCCGGTCGGAAGGCGATAGCTGCCCTGGACGCGCCACGTCGTCGCATCGTCGAAGCGGTTGTTGTCGTCGTGGCGCAGCGACGCGCCGAGCGAGAGCGCGCCCGCGGTCAGCTCATATTGGGCGACCAGCCCCAGATTGTCGGTGTGGCGTTTTCCCTGAAAGGCGCCCGGCGTCAGCGTGCGGAACGCCTCGCGCTCGACGTCGACCGCGCCGGTCAGCCGGTGGGCGATCGCATCGGTCCCGAAGCGGATGCTCGAGGTCAGCGATCCCTTGTAGCGCTGTCCCTTGCTGCCATAGTCCAGCCCGAAAGGGGAGCGGCCGTGGCGCGCGGTGTCGGAAAGCTGCCCCGACAGGCTGGTCACCCAGCGCCCGTCGAGCGCGGTCAGTTCGGCCGCCAGCAGGGCATGGAAGGATTCGGTCTCGACATGGACGCCGGGGCTGTCGACGATATAGCCGAAGCGCGGGCTCGTCGTGTCATATTCGCTGTCGTTGTTGTCGGCGTCGCTGAAGCCATAGCGCAGCACGGCGTTCAGCCGGAAGGCGTCACTCGGCGTCCAGCCCAGCTTCGCGCTCGCGCCGACCGTCTGCATCCCGACGTCGCGCACCCCGCCGCGCGCGGTCGGATAGCCGCTCGCGCCGTAATAGGTGCCGGTGATCGCATAGTCGAAGCTGTCCGATGCGCCCGCGGCGCGGGCGCTGCCGGCGACGGTGCCGAACGACCCGCCCTCGATCCGGGCGCTCAGGCCCGGCGCCTCGCGCCCCGACAGGGTGATGTAATGGATCACGCCGCCGATCGCGTCGGAGCCATAGAGCGACGATTGCTGGCCGCGCAGCACCTCGATCCGCGCGGCGGGGTCGGCGAGCAGACCGCCGAAATCGAACTGGCCCTGATAGGGGTCGGCGACCTCGATGCCGTCGACCAGCACGAGGACGTGATTGGCTTCGCTGCCGCGGATGCGGATATCGGTCATGCCGCCGAGGCCGCCGGTGCGGCTGACCGCGACGCCGGGCACGTCGCGCAGCACGTCGGAAACGATGCGCGTCTGGCGCTGTTCGAGCGCTTCGCTGTCGATCGCCGTGACCGAAGCGCCGAGCTGGTCCGCCCGGACCCCTTCGCCCGAACGCGAGGCGGTGACGATGATCGCGTCGCCGGGGCGCGGGTCGGCGGCGGCATCGCCGGTCTGGGCCAGCGCCGGCGACGTCGCCGCCAGCGCCACGATGGAAAGGCCGTATTTCAACATGGGAGTCCCCCACGCGCCGAGAGCGAAGGCGGGGACCTGCCGAGCCGCGTGCGCGATCGACCGGCGCACGGGCGGCGGGCTGGCGCAAGGCGCCCGCGTTTCGTGCCCCGAAGCGGCCCCGGCCGCTGGGTCGTCGCTCGACGGAGTTCTCCGTGCCCGGGCCTTTCCCTGGACCGAGGCATTGAGCGACCCACGCCGGCAGGTCTCCTGGCTCGCGGGTCGTCGCTTGATGCACGCCTTCCCAGGTCGCCCCAGTGGCAGACCCGGTCGGGGACCGGGTCGGTGCATCGCGCTCGCCGCTTACAGTTGCAGGGACAGCCCCGGTTTCGAAGGTCCAGTCGGACCCCCTTACCGCGTTCCCTTTTAAGCCCCATCGGGGCACCGGCGCGATCAATGCAAGGTTGCCCTTGCGGCGCCCGCCCATAGCGCCTCGGCATATTTTGGCAATCGGCTTTTGCGGGGCCTGCGCGCTTGCTCGAACCGTCCGCCGGGACTAGGAGCGCGGCGTGGCCGATCTTTCCGCCTTCCGCCGACCGGGCTGGCTGCTGCTGCCGGTGCTTCTCGCGCTGCTCGCGCGAGTGCTGGTCGCGCCGGGCTGGATGATCGGGCCCGATGCCGGGGGGTCGATCACCGTCCGCGTCTGTTCGGACCCGTCGAACCCCGGCGGGACGATGACCATCCCGGTCCAGACAGCGGGCGATCATCCCGACGGCGAGGGGCAGCAGCATTGCCCGTGGGGCGCGCTCGCGGTGGCGCCCATCGTGCCCGATGCCCCGGCGCTGCCCGCGGCGCCGGCGCCGGCCGCCCCCGCGCCGCCGGCGATCCCCTCGCTCGGCTTCGCGCCGGGCATCGCCTCGCCGCTTCCTCCCAGCACCGGCCCGCCCGCCTTCGCCTGATTCAGACCGATCGCCGGCCGTGCTTTCGCGCGCGCCGGCCTTGCCTGATTTTCAGCGAAGGATTTTCCATGACCCGTTCCGTTACCCGCGCGGCGCCCCTGCCGGCGCTCGCCCTCGTCCTGTCCTTTTCCCCGGTGCCCTTTTCCCCGGCCGCTCACGCCGAGGAGGCGACGATCATCGTCACCGCGCCGACGCTTGCCGACGCCGCACAGCAGCGCGCGGCGCGGACCCCCGGCGGCACCGACGTCGTCACGCATCAGGATTATGCCGACAAGTCGATCGTGTCGCTGCGCGATACGCTCGCCTTCTCGCCCGGCGTCTACCTCCAGCCGCGCTATGGGCAGGAGGTGCGCCTCGCGATCCGCGGCTCGGGCATCTCGCGCGGTTTCCACATGCGCGGCATCACGTTGTTGCAGGACGGGGTGCCGATCAACCTCGCCGACGACAATGGCGATTTTCAGGAGCTGGAGCCGATCTTCTTCGACCATCTCGAAGTCTGGCGCGGCGCCAATGCGCTGCGCTTCGGTTCGGGAACGCTGGGGGGCGCGATCAACGGCGTGACCCCGACCGGGCGCACCGCAGAGGGCGTCTATCTGCGCGGCGACGCCGGCAGCTTCGGCCTGCTTCGCGGCCTGGTTTCGGCGGGCGTCGCCAGCGGGCCGGTCGACGCCTGGGGCGCGGTCAGCGCCGACACGTCGGACGGCGACCGCGACCATGCGCAGCGCCGCAGCCTGCGCTTCCACGGCAATGTCGGGCTGACGCTCGGCGACGGGGTCGCAACGCGCTTCTATGCGAGCCTCAACCGCATCCGCCAGCAACTGCCGGGCGCGCTGACCGAGGCGCAGGCGCTGACCGCCCCGCGCGGCGCCAATGCGGGCAGCGTCGCGGGCGACCAGCGGCGCGACATCGACTCGCTGCGCCTGCAGAACCGCACCCGCTTCGACCTCGGCACCGCGACGCTCGAGGTCGGGGGTTTCGTCAACGCGAAATCGCTCTTTCACCCGATCTTTCAGCTGATCGATCAGAAATCGACCGACATCGGCGGGTTCGCGCGGCTCGACTATGCCGCGGGTCCGGTCGAGGTGACGCTGGGGGGAGAGATTCGCCGCGGCAGCACCCACGCGCGGCAGTTCGTCAACGTTGCCGGCCGGCGCGGCGCGCTGACCCTCGACGCCGATCAGGAGGCGCGGACCGCGAGCCTCTATGGCGAACTGCGCGTGCGGCCGGTGCCGCCGGTGACGCTGATCGCGGGGGGCGTCTATGCCGATGGCATGCGCAAGCGGCGCGTCGGCTTTTCGGCGACCCCGGCCGCCGACGGGCGCGTCGCCTTCGACGCCTTTTCGCCCAAGTTCGGCGTGCTGGTCGAACCGGCGGAGCATGTCCAGATCTTCGCCAACTACAGCCGCTCGGCCGAATTTCCCGGTTTCGGGGAGGTGTTCCAGTCGATCGGCATGCCGCCCGCCAGCGCGCTGATCGCCGACATCCGGCCGCAGCGCGCCTGGACGGCGGAGATCGGCACGCGCGGAACGATGGGTCCGGTGCGTTGGGACGTCGCCTGGTATCGCGCGGCGATCACCGGCGAGATGCTGCAATATACGGTGAACAGCAGCATCCCCGCCGCGACCTTCAACGCCGACCGGACGCTGCATCGGGGGGTGGAGGCCGGGCTGGAGCTGACCCTCGCACCCTGGCTGCGGCTGCGCCAGACCTATGCCTACAGCGACTTCCGTTTCCGGGGCGACGCGCAGTTCGGCGACAATCGCCTGCCGGTGGTGCCGAGGCATGTCTATCGGGCGGAGGTCCGCATCGGCGGCGAGGCGCTGCACATCGCGCCGACGCTCGAATGGGTGCCGCAGGGACCGTGGGCCGATTATGCCAACCGGGTGCGCACGCCTGGCTATGCACTGGTCGGCCTGACCGGCGGCGCGCGCATTGCCGACGGGATCGACGCCTTCGTCGACGTCCGCAACATCGCCGGCAAGAAGGCGATCGGCGACGTCAGCGCGGTGATCGCCGCCGATGCCGCATCGGCGATCTATTACCCGGTCGAGCGCCGCGCCGTTTCCGCGGGCTTGCGCGCCCGCTTCTGACGCCGTGCTCCCGCACGCTCCTTCCGGCCGGGGAAGGGGCGTGCGGGAGCGACGGAACCTTGACGCGGGCCCGCGACTCTAATGGAAGGGGGCAAAACGAAAAGGAGAGCAGGCGATGACGAAGCAGTTCAGGATCGGCGACCATGTTCGCTGGAATTCGGAGGCGGGCCATGTCTCGGGAAAGATCATCAAGGTGCACACCGCCGACTTCGACTACAAGGGCCACACCCACCGCGCGTCGAAGGACGATCCGCAATATGAGATCAAGAGCGACAAGACCGATCATGTCGCGGCGCACAAGGGCGGCGCGCTCGAACGCATAGATGGCTGAGGTCGTCCCCTTCTTCACCATCGGTCATTCCAGCCGCTCGTTCGACGCGTTCGCCGGGCTGCTCGCGGACGCCGGCGTTCGCCACCTCGTCGATATCCGGCGGATGCCGAGATCGCGGTCGAACCCGCAGTTCAACGAGGACGTCCTGCCTGATGCGCTCGCGGCGCGCGGCCTGTCGTGGGAGCGCATCGCGGCGCTCGGCGGCCTGCGCAAACGCGAGCGCGAGGTGCCGCGCGCGCTCAACGGCTTCTGGACCAACGCCAGCTTCCACAATTATGCCGACTATGCGCTCGGCGCCACGTTTCGAGAGGGATTGGCGCATCTGATCGACGTCGGCCGCGAGCGCCGCTGCGCGATCATGTGCTCGGAAGCCGTCTGGTGGCGCTGCCACCGCCGCATCGTCGCCGACTATCTGATCGTGTCGGGCGCCGCCGTCGCGCACATCATGGAGCGCGGCCCGGAGCCCGCGCGGCTGACGCACGGGGCGATCCCGCGGTCCGACGGTTCGATCGTCTATCCCGCCCCCGCGCCGGAAAAAGGCGTATAGCGCGGGCGGCGCAGGCGCGCGACTCGGCGATCGGCAAAGGGGAGAGAAGGCGGCAATGGACGAGGTGAAGGCGGACGAGCCGTTCGAAAGCCTCGTCGAGGCCGTTCGCGCCTGCCGCATCTGCCGCGACGCGCCGCGCTACGGGCCGCCGCTGGGTCATGAGCCGCGCCCGATCCTCCAATTGTCGGAAAGCGCGCGCATCTGCATCGCGAGCCAGGCCCCGGGCATAAGGGCGCACACCAGCGGCCGCCCGTTCGACGACCCGTCGGGGGTGCGCCTGCGCGAATGGATGGGGATCGACGAGGCGCAATTCTATGACGCCTCGCGCGTCGCGATCCTGCCGATGGGCTTCTGCTTTCCCGGCGTCGGCGCCGGAGGCGACCTGCCGCCGCGGCGCGAGTGCCGCGAGATCTGGCAGCACCGGCTGTTCGCGCGGCTGCCCGACCTGAAGCTGCTGCTCGTCATCGGCGGTCATGCGCTGCGCTGGCATCTGGGTGCTGAATGGGCCCGGCGCGGCGTCACCGAAACCGTGCGCGCCTGGCGCGAGATCGGCGCCGCCGGCACATCGCCGCGCATCGTCCCGCTGCCGCACCCGTCGTGGCACAACAATCGCTGGCTCAAGACCCACGGCTGGTTCGAGCAGGAACTGCTGCCCGAGCTGCGGCGCGAGGTGCACGCCCTGCTGGCCAGATCGGGCGCGGAGCCCTTCTCGGCCGGCGGGCCGGGAAGGGACGATGGTCAGAAACCGAAGGCGATCCCGACCCGGCCGCCGGTGGTGCCCTTCACCGTCGATCCGGCAAAGCCGCCGCTGACGTAGACGCGTGGAGTCAGGCGCACGACGGCGGCGCCCGAGAAACCCTGTTCGCCCTGATAGGTGGCGAGGTTGAACGAGACCGAGACATTGCTGTCGGGGACGATCATCGTCCCGCCCATGGCCATCGCGGTGACGATACCGCCCGTCGCTTCGCGGAAGCGGCGGTCGTTGCCGATGCTCAGCGCGTCGATCCGGCCGTTCAGTGCGCTGATATTGCTGTCGAGAGCCCCGATCGCCGAACCGACGTCGTGATAAGCGGTGCCGCCGACCGCATAGCTCGGCGCGCTGACCGCGCCCGTCGCGGCATTGTAGGCCGCGCCGCCGCCGAGCGCGGAGGCGAGGCCGGCGCCGGCGGTGTCGCCGCGTAGCACGGCGATGTTTGCGGTCGCTTGCGCGGCGCTGGCGCTGGACTGAGCGGTCGCCGCGCCGGCGAGCGCCGTGTCGGCGGTGCCCTGCGCCGTGGCGGCGTTGGCGAGTGCCGAGTTCGCTGTCCCTTGCGCGGCGGCCGCTTCGCTGCGGGCGATGTCGGCGGTCGACTGCGCAGCCGCCGCGCTGGCGACGGCGGCGTCGGCGGTCGCCTGCGCCGTGCCCGCGCTGCCTGCGCCCGCCGTCGCGGCGGCAAGCGCGGCATTGGCCGTGGTCTGCGCGGCGGTCGCCTTCGCGTCCACGACATCGAGCTGCGCCTTGTTCACGGCATCTGTCGCCTGCGTCCCGGCGGCGACGTTGACGAGCTGGCGTTGGAGGGTTGCCGTCCCGACCGAAACGCTGTTCGCGCGATCGGCGACCGCCCCGACGCCGAGCGCGACACTGCCCGCGGCCGTGGCCTCCGCGCCATAGCCGACCGCCGTGGCGCTGATGACCGTTGCCTTGGCCAGTGTGCCCAGCGCCGTCGTGTAAAAGGTGGTGGCCTCGCTCAATCTTCCGACGGCTGTCGCATCGTCGCCCGCCGCCTTGCTGTTGGCGCCTACCGCCGTGCTGGCCGAGCCGGAGGCTTCGCTCAGATAGCCGAATGCAGAGGCGCCGGCCTTGCTGGCGATGGAACCGCCTCCTGCCGCGACCGCGTAACCCGCGGCGTTGGCGGCGTCTCCGAGGGCAACCGAGTCGATCCCCGTGGCCCCGGCAGTGCGGCCGATCGCGATCGCGTTGATCCCCGTGGCGCTCGCGGCTGCCCCCGTCGAATTGATCGCGACATAGGGATTGACGGCGCCCGCCGCCACGGCGTCGAGCTGCGCCTTGTTCACCGCATCGGTCGCCTGCGTGCCCGCGGCGACATTGGTGAGCTGGCGCTGGTAAGCCGCCCCGCCGAACGAGACGCTGTCCATGCGGTCCGCGATCGACCCCGCACCGATCGCTACACTGCGCTCGGCGGATGCCTGCGCATTCTGGCCTAGCGCCGTGGTGCCTTCCGCCGACGCATTGGCGAGCATTCCGAACGCGCTCGCATATTCGGCCGTGGCCTCGCTGAACGCGCCTGCCGCCGTAGTGTAATCGGCGGTCGCCTTGCTGGTGTTGCCGAGCGCGGAGCTGTTGAAGCCGAAGGCCTGGGTCGATACGCCGAGTGCGGTGGCGCCGCTGCTGGTGGCGCCGGAGTTCTGCCCCACTGCGGTGGTGAAGGCGGCGGTTGCGTTGGAACTCTTGCCGATCGCAGTGGCGTTGGTCGAATCAGCGTTCGCCAATTGGCCGACGGCGGTGCTGTTGGCCCCGGTCGCGCGGCTCGATTGGCCCAGCGCGGTGCTGCTTGCGGACGTGGCGCGGGCGTTGCGACCGACCGCCGTGCTGCGCTCGCCGCTTGCTTCGGTCGCCTGACCCAGCGCGGTGCTTTCTTCGCCGGTTGCCGAGCTGTTGCTGCCCACGGCGGTGCTGACGAGGCCGCTCGCGACGCTGACTTCGCCGCATTCGGTGCTGCCGCTCACGTCATCGGCGTTGCCGGATATGCCGTCAGGGCCCGCATTGACATTGCATTCGGGGGTGACGTCGGCTCGCGCCGGGGCGGCCGTCAGCATCGCGATGACGATGGCCGGAGCGGCTGCGGCGATCAGCAGGTTCAATTTACGCATATTCTCTTCCCTCCTATCGGGCGAAGGCCATCGGCCCCCACGGTGGATGTCTCGACCCGGCGGGCGGACGTCTGTCCTGGCGCCTCTTCCCGTTTCGCGCGCGGCGCGCTTGCCTTGCCCCTGCCGACCTGCGAAGAACGGCGGACGCCTGACAGAGAGCGAGACGGGAAATTTCCGAGGAAGCGGACACGCCGGCCGAAAAAAATGGGGCGGAGGGCCCGGACGCGCTGATCGCGGGGCTTTACGGCGAATTGCGCGCCATCGCGCGGCGCGAGCATTATCGCGCCGGACAGCCGCAGACGCTCCAGACCACGGCGCTGATCAACGAAGCCTATGTGAAGCTGCGCAAGGCCGACGGCTGGGACAGCCGGTCGCATTTCCTAGCCTGCGCGGCGACCGCGATGCGGCACATATTGATCGACGCGGCGCGCGCGCGGCTCGCCTCGAAACGGAATGCGCCGACCTACAGCTTCACCCAGAGCCTCGACTCGCTCGCCGCCGCGGTTCCGGAGGACGAACAGGTCGTCCGGCTCGGCGAGGCGCTCGAAGAACTGAAACGGCTCGACGCCAACCTCGCGCAGGTCGTCGACTGCCGCTTCTTCGCGGGGATGGACGAGAAGGAGACCGCGCTGGTCCTCGGCGTCTCCGACCGCACGATCCGCCGCTGGTGGGTGCAGGCGCGCGCGTGGATCCACCACGAGATGGCGGCGGCCTGATCCTGCCCTGAGCGAAAGGACCTGGCGCGCCGATGATCGTCGTTCAGCGGCTCAGTCGACCTTGCCGTCGATCGGCCCTTCCTGGAAGTGCGGCGTCCCTTCGACGGGACGCGTGTCGCCCTGCTTCGTTCGCCAGACCTTCAGCTTCTGGCGAAGCGACCGCAGGACTGTTTTGTAGCGCGAATCCGCCGCCAGATTGTTGCGTTCGGCGGGGTCGGCCTCGAGGTCATAGAGTTCCTCCGCCGGACGCCGGTAATAGCTGTTGACGATCTGCTGAGCGGCGGGATCGGTCGAACGACGCCACGACGGGAAATAGCGTCCCGAATCGTCGATGTTTCGCACATATTGGTCGATGTGCGTCGTATAGACATATTCGGGGTGCAGGTTGGAGATATACTTCCACTTCGGCGTGCGCACGCTACGCATGGGATAGACGTTGACGTTGCCGTCGTTGTTGTGGGTCGCGTAGATCGTCTCGCGACCGCGCCACGTCGATCCGGGCTTGAGCGCTCGTGCAAAGGATTGGCCGTCGAGTCCGTGCGGCGGCTTGCCGCCGGCGACATCGACCAGCGTCGGCAGGATATCCACCCAGCTGACCATCGCATTCGTGCGCGTTCCCGCGGTGACCTTTCCCTGCCAGCGGACGACCATCGGAACGCGGGTCCCCGTGTCATAGAGGTTCCACTTCCCGAACGGCCACTGCGCGCCATGATCGGAGGAGAAGAGCACGAACGTATTCCGGCCCAGCGTCGCGTCAACCGTGGTCAGAACGTCGCCGAGTTCCTGGTCCATTCGGGAAACGCCGGCATAATAACGTGCGCGCATCTCGCGCGTCATCGGCGTGTCGATCGTCTTTTCCGGCAGGCTCAGCGCCTCGGGCCGATAGCCCTCGTTGCTGCGCGGCCACGGGACATGGGGCCAGTTGCTGCCGACGAAAATGGCGAGCGGGCGCTTGCTCGTCCGTGCCTTCAGCCAGCGCACGGCCGAGGGAATGCCCTCGGGATCGTGATAGGTGTCATGTTCGAAATGGTCGAAGCCATACAGGCCCGTCTGCCGGTAATGCGACACCTTGCCGAAGGCCACGACCTCATAGCCCAGCGACTGGAGATAGGCCGGCAGCTTTCTTATGTCGGCGTCGGGTGCCTTCTGGTTCGCCTCGGCGCCGTTGCGCGCCGGCATCAGGCCGGTCAGCAAGGCGGCGCGGCTTGGTGCACAGGCCGGCGAGGCGACAAAAGCCTGATCGAACGCAAGGCCGCTCGCCGCGAGCCGCGCGAGATTGGGCGTCCGCGCGTCGGGGTCGCCATAGGGCGCCGTGTCGAGGTAACCGAGATCGTCCGCAAGGAAGACCACGATGTTGGGACGCGCGGCGGATGCTTCCCGAAGCTTCGCCGCCGCCTGGGTCGACTGCGGCTTTTGATCGTAGGCGCCGGCGGATGCCGCCAGCATCGCGGCGGCACACAGCAGGGTCGATCGCATGACCATGTCGGTGATGCGGATTCGCGGAATTGCGATCTTCAACATTCCTCTCCCTGCGCGTCGACGATGCTCGTTCATTATTAAAGATTATCTATATTATGGCAGTTCCGGTGTCAACCGAACGGGAAGGCAATCCGGGCTCATTGGCCCCAGGGGCCGCCCGTGGCTCGACAGCATCCCCCGGTATAGATTATAAATGCTTGACTGGTTTCCCTCATGGGTCTCTTTCCAGGACTGGAATGAGGACAGCGCATCCCCTGCGCCACCGTCCTTCCCACCTTCCCTGACGTGGGCACACCGCGCCAGTTCGATGGCGTAACCCATATGCTTGGAGATTATTTTCGTGGCCGCTTCCTCTTCGAATCCCACTCGCCCCCTGGCTTTGCAAAGCGCCCCGCAGGCGGCGGCGCAGGCTCTACGCGAGGCCATCATCTCCGGCGAGGTCAAAGGCGGCGACCGCATCCTCGAGCAGAAATGGTCGACCAGACTCGGCATCGGCCAGCCGACGCTTCGCGAGGCGATGCGCGAACTCGAACATCAGGGCCTGCTTCGCCGGACGCCCCAGCGCGGCACCTACGTCGCGGAACTCAGCCCCGAGGACTATCGCCAGATCCTGGAAGTGCGAATCCCGCTGGAAGCGATGGCCGTCGGGCGTGCGGCCGAGCGGCTGACCGATGAGGATGAGAAGGAACTGGGCGAAATCGTCACCGCGATGGTCGAGGCCGGGCAGAAGGCCGACATCAAGCGATTCCATGATTGCGACGTGATGTTCCATCGCAAGATATGGGAGCTCTCCGGCAATTCCTACCTGCGGGACCTGCTCGAGATGATCACGTTTCGCCTGTTCGTCTTTGCGGTGGTCGGACGCTGGGAGGAAAATCCGAATTCGGCAAAGGAACGGCACGCCTCGGCGGATCAGCATGTCGGCATTTTCGAAGGCATCCGGACGCGCGACGCGGAGGCTGCGCGCCGGGCATTCGTGACGAACACCGTGGGCTATTGGAACAGCCGCTATGCGCTGTGCCTTTGCGAGGAGCATCTTCTGAACGAGGCCGCCCTGTAATCGCGTCGATTTTCAAGATTATAAATTATCTATTGATTCTGCTCCCAATCTGTTAGACCGCGCCGAGGGTCTGCGAGCCCGTCATGGAGGGCAGCATCGGGAGATTCGAGCCTTGAAGATCGAGTGTATCGAGACATTCGTCGTACCGCCGCGCTGGCTCTTCGTTCGCATCGAGGCGACCGGGGGAATCGTCGGCTGGGGCGAAGCGAGCCTCGAGGGCTTTGCCGAACCGGTCGAGGCCGTGTTCGAGGCGTTGCGCGATCGTTTCATCGGCGCCGATCCCCGCGCCATCGAGGACATCTGGCAGATCGGCTATCGCGCGGGCTTCTATCGCGGCGGCCCCGTGTTGATGAGCGCGCTGTCGGGTCTCGATCAGGCGCTCTGGGATCTGAACGGCAAGCTTAACGGCCTTCCGGTCTGGCGGATGCTGGGCGGAAAGGTGCGCGATCGCGTCCGCGCCTATGCGTGGATCGGGGGCGATCGACCCGACGAAATCGGCGAAGCCGCGGCCGCGAGGCGCGCGCAGGGTTTTTCCGCCGTCAAAATGAACGCGACCGCCGAACTCGGCCGGCTCGAAGCACCCCGGGTCCTCGACGAGGTCGTCGAACGCGTCCGCGCGGCGCAAGCGCAGGGCCTCGACGTCGGTCTCGATTTTCATGGCCGCGTGCACCGCCCGATGGCGAAGCAGCTCGCGCGGCGTCTCGAACCGCTCGGGCTGCTGTTCATCGAGGAACCGCTGCTCAGCGAAAATCTGGAAGGGCTGGCCCAGATCGGCCAGCTGACCTCTACTCCCATCGCCTTGGGCGAGCGGCTCTACTCGCGCTGGGACTTCAAGCGCGTCCTGACATCGGGCGTCGTCGATATCATCCAACCCGACCTCAGCCATGCCGGAGGGATCAGCGAGGTGCGCCGCATCGCCGCGATGGCGGAGGCTTATGACGTTGCGGTCGCGCCGCATTGTCCGCTGGGGCCGCTGGCGCTGGCATCGTGCCTCCAGCTTGCCGCCTGCACGCCCAATCTGGTGTTGCAGGAGATGTCGATCGGCATCCACTACAATGTCGGCGCCGATCTTCTGACCTACATCACCAACAAGGCCGCGCTCAGCCCGGTGGACGGCCATCTGGCCCTGCCCGAGGAGCCCGGGCTGGGCGTGACGATCGACGAAGCCGCGGTGCGGGCAGCCGCGAAGGAAGGCCATCGCTGGCGGAACCCCGTCTGGCGTCATGCCGATGGAGGCTTCGCCGAGTGGTGACGATGTCGAACCGGCGGAGCCCGCCCGTTCCACGCTTCCTGCAATAGGGACTGCCGACGGCGCAGCGAAGGGCGCCGGCCTCGTCCTGTCTGCTTGAACTCTTCCCTTCGCCGGTGGCTTTCGACGGCCGGCCGCGCGGCGACCTATTGCCGCGTGCCGGCCGGCAAAACCCCTGACAGCACCCGCCGCAGCGCGGGGCCGAAGGACGTGAGCCTCTGGGCAAGGATGAACAGCAGCAGCAATCCGCCGATCGCGATCTTGGCGACCCAGCTCGACCAGCTTCCCTGCAGCGTGATGTAGAGTTGGATGAGCCCCAGGATCAGCACGCCGATCAGCGTCCCGAGAACGCCGCCATAGCCGCCCGTCAACTGCGTCCCGCCGATGACGGTCGCCGCAATCGCGTCGAGTTCGCCGCCTATCGCCGCCAGCGGGTAGCCGGACCGCGTGTAGAGCGAATAGAGAATGCCGGCCGAAGCGGCCATGAAGCCCGACAGCGCATAGACGGCGATCGTCGTATTGCGAACCGGGACCCCCAGCAGTTCGGCTGCACGGGGATTGCCCCCCAGTGCATAGATGTTCGCGCCAAACCGGGTGCGGCGCAGTATGATGGCGACGACGGTAAAGCTCAGCAGCATGATCAGCGCGCTGATCGTGAGCTTGCCGTGCCCCGGCAGCGGAATCGCGGCCTGGCCCAGCGCGTCATAGAAGGGGTGCACGATCGGCACCGATTCCTGGGTCAGAAGAAAAGCGGCGCCGCGCGCGACGAACATGCCGGCAAGCGTAACGATGAAGGGTGGCGCGCCGAGTTCGGCTATCGCCAGCCCCTGAAGGGCCCCGAAGCCCATTCCGAGCATGAGCGCCAGACCGAAGGCAAGGAGCGGATCCATGTCATGCTGCGTGATCATCACGCCCAGGAAGACGGCGACGAACGCCAGAACGGAGGCGGCGGAAAGATCGATCCCGCCGGTTATGATCACGACGGTCATGCCGATCGCCATCAGCCCGAGAACGGCATTGTCGGTCAGCAGATTGCCGAGAACGCGCGTCGACAGGACGAAGGGGAATTGCAGCGCACAGACCGCGAAAAGCAGCAGCAGGACGCCAAGGGTTATCGCGACCGTGCGATCGATACGAAAGGTCATGCGATCTTCTTTCGATGGCGGCGCTGCTGGAACCAGTTGCGTGTCCGCGGGGCTTGGACGATCAGCAGGATCGAGATCAGCGTCGCCATGACGATGAGGTTCATCTGCGGCGGAAAACCGGCCAGCAGAATGCCCGTCTTGATGGCTTGCAGCGTCACCGCGCCGATCAGCGTCTGCATGTAGGAGAAGGAGCCGCCGAGCAGCGAGGCACCGCCGAGGACGACCACGAGGATGGCATCGAGTTCGAGCCAGAGCCCGGCATTGTTGGCATCGGCTCCGCTGATGTCGGCAGCGGCAAGCAGCCCGGCAAGCGCCGCCGTGACTCCGCAAATGGCATAAACGGATACCGTGACCATCTTCGTGTTGATGCCGATCAGGAACGCCGCGCGCGGATTGGTGCCTGTCGCCTCGATCATCAGGCCGAGTGCCGTCCGCCGCATGAGTGTCATCAATAGCGCCGCGACGACCAGCACGACGATGACGGGCGCAGGAATTGTGAGGAACGATCCCGACACCAGTGCGTCGAAGGCGGGATCGTTGAAGGTGATGATCTTGCCGCCGGAGATCAGCTGCGCAATTCCGCGCCCGGCGACCATCAGAACGAGGGTCGCGACGATCGGCTGCAGCCCGAGAAAGGCGACGAGGATGCCGTTCCAGATACCGCAGGCCAGACCGGCGGTCAGGGCGAGTGCCATCGCGACATACCAGGGCTGCCCCGAGGCGACGGCGTCGGCCGCGACGGTGCCGGCGATCGCCATGATCGCCCCGACCGAAAGATCGATGCCGCGCGTCGCGATGACGGCCGCCATGCCGAGCGCGAGGAGCGCGACCGGCGCGCAGCGGATGAATACGTCGACGAAACTTCCCGCCAGGCGACCATCGACGAGCTGGATCGCAAAGAAGCTGGGCGAGACGAACCAGTCGATCAGCAGCACCAGTGCGAGGGCAACCAGTTGCGGAGCGAGGCGGGACAGCCCCTTTGAAATTCCGTTCATCGACTTGTCGCTCCGGCGATTTCGGCCACGATCCGGCCGACGGACATCGGCCGGCCCGAAAGCAATCCGACCTGCCGCCGATCGCGCATGATGCTGATGCGATCGCTGTATACGACCAGCTCTTCGAATTCGGAGGAGATGACGTAGAGGGCCATGCCCTCGTTCCGCAGCTCCTCGATCAGCCGGATGATCTCGGCATGCGCGCCGACGTCGATCCCGCGCGTCGGTTCGTCCAGGATGAGCACGCGGGGTTCGGTGGCGAGCCAGCGCGCGAGCAGCACTTTCTGCTGATTGCCGCCGGACAGTTCGCCGATCGCTTTCTCGGCATCGGACGTCTTGATCCTGATCGCTGCGATATATTCGTCGGCCAGCGCCTGCTGCTTGGCAAAGGGCAGTTTGCGCAGCCAGCCGCGCTTCGCCTGGAGCGCCAGACAGATGTTGTCGCGGATCGACAGGGTCGCGAAAACGGCGTCCGACTGGCGGTCTTCGGGGCTGAAGGCGAGCCCGTGCCGCGCGGCCTGCGCTGGCGAGTCGATCCGGACGGACCGTCCCGCGATCTCGATCTCCCCGGCGTCGGCCCGAACCGCTCCGAACATCAGGAGTGCGGTCTCGCTTCGCCCCGAACCCAGGAGGCCGGCGGCGCCGACGGCTTCGCCGGCGCGCAGCTCGAGATCGAAGGGTTCGACCATGCCCCGCCGTCCGAGCCCCCGAAACCGGGCGACAAGCTCGCGCTCGCTTTCGCTCTCCTCGACGGGATGCGCGATCGCCTCCTCGAGATGCTTGCCGATCATCAGCGACACAAGCTCGACCTGGGGCAATCGGGGCGTTTCGAACGTGCCCAGCGAACGGCCGTTGCGCAGCACGGTTATGCGATCGGACAGGGTATAGACCTGGTCGAGGAAATGGGTGATGAAGACGATTCCGGTGCCGCGCGCGGCGAGGTCGCGCACCAGCGCAAAGAGGCGCTCGACCTCCTGCGCGTCGAGGCTGGCCGTGGGTTCGTCGAGGACCAGCACCCGCGCCTCCGCCCGAACCGCGCGCGCGATGGCGACGAGCTGTCGTACCGCGACCGGAAAGCTGCCGAGCGGCCGATCGACGTCGATATCCAGACCGAGGGACGACAGCGTCTTCTCGGCCTCGCGCCGCATGGCCTTGCGGTCGATGAGACCGAAGTGCTTCGGCTGATAGCCGAGCAGCAGATTTTCGGCGACGCTCAGATTGGGCAGCACCATCACTTCCTGATGGACGGCCCAGACGCCGGCACGCTGCGCCGCGGCGCTGTCCGCGAAGTCGATTTCGGCGCCTTCGAACCGGATCGTCCCGCCGCTGCGCGCTTCGGCGCCGGTGAGGACCTTGATCAGCGTCGACTTGCCGGCGCCGTTCTCGCCCATCAGCGCATGGACTTCCCCCGCGCGCAGACCGAAATCGACCTCATCGAGCGCGACGGCGCTCGGATAGCGCTTGCACAGCTTGTCCGCCTCCAGCAGCACCGCATCCGTGTTCACTTCAGCGCAGACCTAGTAGAGGTTCTTGCGGCGCTCATATTCGGCGGCCGCCGTGTCGGGCAGGTATAATCTGGTTTCGGTCTGATGCCATTTCTCGGGCTGGGTGCCGTTCTTCTTGAACGCCGCCAGCATGTCGAGCGCCGGGGCGACCATTTCAGGGGTCAGCTCGACGGTGGCGTTGGCGTCGCCTTCTGCCATCGCGCGGAAGATGTCGGGGACGCCGTCGATCGACACCGTCAGCACATCCTTGCCAGGCTTCATGCCGGCCTCCTTCATCGCCTGGATCGCGCCGATCATCATGTCGTCATTATGCGCGTAGACGGCGCAGATATTGGTGGCGCCGAGCGCCTTGACCGCGCTCTCCATGACCTCTTTCGCCTTCGAACGGGTGAAGTCACCCGACTGGCTGCGCACGATCTTCAGGTTCGGCGCTTTCGAGATCGCCTCGTCGAAGCCCTTCTTGCGCGCGACCACCGAACTCGATCCGACCGTGCCCTGCAGTTCGACGACGGGGCAGTTGCGCCCCGCGACGCTCTTCACCAGCCAGTCGCCGGCCATCCGGCCTTCGAGGACCTGGTCCGAGGTGACGACCGACAGATAAAGGCCGGGATCGGACGTCTCGATCTGGCGATCGACCAGGATGACGGGGATATCGGCGGCCTTGGCCTCGCGCAGGACAGGGTCCCAGCCGGTCGATACGACAGGCGCCAGCAGGATGCCGTCGACACCCTGCGCGATGAAGGCGCGAACCGCCTGGATCTGATTTTCCTGGCGCTGCTGTGCATCGGCGATCCGCAGGTTGACGCCGCGCTTCTCCGCCGCGATCCGCGCGGCCTTGGTTTCGGCCGAGCGCCAGCCCGATTCCGATCCGATTTGCGAGAAGCCGACGACGAGCTGATCGCCGCCGCCGCTTTGCTGTCCGCACCCGCCGAGGGCAAGCGCGGCCGCGGCGATCATGACCCTGGAAGGACCCAGACAGCGCGAGACGGCCGTAGCGAAAGGGTAGTGAAATGCGGTCATGGCGGATTCTCCCAGGCTCTTGCGCTCGATGGTACAAGTCGATCCCACAGAGATATAGAATATCTATAATTTGCCTGTCAACGGCGATCGCCATGCGATCATGCGCGCCAGCCCACTGCGGAATCATCCACGTCCGGCGTTGCGCGGCGGTTTCCCGCCCGTCACTTTCTGAACGGAACGACGAACAGCTTTTTCTTGTTGAGCGACAGGCCATATTGCCTGTTCCAATACTCCACCGTGTGCTCGACGAATGCGCGCTGCGCCTTTGCCGGGTCGCCCGTTCTGATGCCGGCGACTATGCCCTCATGCTGTTCGATCGCGGCCCGGCGCTCGTCGGCCGCCTTCGGGTGGCCGGGCCATCGACCGACGACGGAGAAGACGAACAGCCTGATCGTGATCGTCTCTAGCAGGTCGCGAAGATAGCTGTTCCCGGCCAGATCCCAGATGCGGCGGTGGAACATGACGTCGCAATCGTGAAAGCGGCGGGTGTCTGTGTCATGTTCGGATGCCGCCATCCCGGCGATCAGATCCTCCAATTCCCTCTCGGCCTCGGGCGTCAGGTGCGCGGCGGCCAATGCCACCGCCATCGCCTCGAGCGGAATGCGCACCTCCAGAATCTGCCGGTAATCATCGGGGCTCAGTTCCGCGACGAAGGTTCCGCGCTGCGGCGTCTTGCGGAGCAGCCCCTGATGTTCGAGTTCGCGCATCGCTTCGCGCAGGGTCGGCTGTCCGATGCCCAGCATCCGCGACCATTTCTGTTCGAGAATCCGCTCGCCGCCTTTGAGCTCCCCCGAAATGATCGCCTCTCGCAGCGTCTGCGCTGCTGCTTGTGGGGCGCTGGGCAGCGCAAGAGGGCCGATCGCATTCGGGGACTGGTCGCTCACTCTCTCTATCTCCCACCTCTGACCCTGACCGCATTGAAAGAATATAGTCTGCGATCAAAGTCCACACCAATACCGAAAAGACGGAATGGCGCATGGCAGGGTAGTATATTTCCGTGGAAGGACCGGCCCGGGGCGAGCGGCCATGCGCGAGCTACGCCGGCGAGCGGCTTTCGCGAAGCTTCCGGGCGAAGGCATCGGCGCGCGCGCTCACTTCGCCGGCGGTGAAGCCGGGCTTGTACAGCGCCGATCCCAACCCGAATCCGTCGGCCCCCGCCGCGAGCCATGGCCCCATCGTTTCGGGCTGGATTCCGCCCACGGCAAGGACAGGTAGCGATCGGGGGAGCACGGCGCGGTGGGCCTTGAGAATATCCGGCGATGCGGCTTCCGCAGGAAACAGCTTCAATCCCGTGGCGCCCGCCTCGATCGCGGCGAAGGCTTCGCTCGGCGTCTGATAGCCGGGGAGCGATATCATTCCCGCCTTGACTGCGGTCCGAACCACATCGCGATTGGTGTTCGGCGCGACGATCAGCCTGCCCCCCGCTTCCTTCACGCGGTCCACATCGCCGACCGAAACGACTGTCCCGGCGCCGATCAGCGCGCGCGTTCCGAATGCGGCCGAAAGCCGGGCAATGCTTTCGAACGGAGACGGCGAGTTGAGCGGAACCTCGATCAGTCCGAAGCCTGCACCGACCAGCGCCGCGCCGACCGCTTCGACTTCGTCGGGCGTCACGCCGCGCAGAATGGCGACCAGGGGGAAGCGGCGGAGTTCCTGATGGAAGCGGTCGGCCATGGTCATGTGCTGAGTTCACTTATCCTGGAAATGCCCGCAACGAAGGCGGCATGGCTGTCGACGACATGCGGCTGCGCCCCCATCGCCATGATGGCGGCACCATAAAGCGCCGCGAGTTCCGCGTCGGCGAGAAGATGGACGATGCTGTCCCGACGGACATGCGCGCCGACGTCGGCACCGATCAGCAGGCCCGATACGAACGAAGCCGCGGCGTGCGGGGGGCGCAAGTTCAGCAGGCTTGCCGCGCGGACGCCGAACAGCGATCCCAGCATATCGCCCCTGCGCGCTTCTTCGACGCCTTCGAGGAAGGCATCGCCCGGCGCGACTTCGCCTGCCATTTCCGACCCGATGAGCGAGTGCGCCTTGAGCAGCCCGAATAATTCGCCCGTCATCGCGGTCGTGAAAGCATGGATCGCGCCGTCATCGATGTGCGCCCATTTGCAATGCGTGCCCGGCTGGCAGAGCAGCGCGGCTTCGGGCACCAACTGCGCGGCGGCGGCCCCCAGAAGCTGAACCTCCTCGCCTCGCATGACATCGCCGCGGCGGTCGGTGCGATCGGAAACGCCGGGCACGATCGCCACGCCCGGCAAGGGGCGGACCAGCGCGGCCGCCAGCTTCTCGATCGTTGCCGGCGTCGGAACATAACCGGCTTCGACCCATCCGCGGTTCGATCCCACCATGCCGGCGAGCAACATCCGCAGGTCGCCATACCGAGCCCGTATCGCGGCGATCTCCTTCTCATATTCGCCGGTCTCGACGCTCAGGATGCCCTTTGCGTCGCGCTCGGTCGAAACGACCTTCCCGCCGTCGATCACGTAGATCCGGCGGTTCGTCGTCCCCCAGTCGACGGCAATGAACCGATTCACGATAGTCTCCGCGACACGGTCGTGCCCCCCCGGTTTCGGCGAAAAGGCGAAACCTCAGCGATCATCGCCGGACGGCACCGGGATGGCTTCGGCAAGCGGCTTCGCCGTGCCGAAGTCGGGTGTCCCGTCGGGACGCCAATCGACTTTCTGCATCCGGATGGTCCGGCACGACCAGCCGCACCCCGGCGTCGAGACGGCATGATAGACATTCCATATCTCGCGGTCGTCGATCGTCGGCACCAGCACGTTGTGCCCCGGCCCATAGACGCCGCCCGCGACATTCTTCGAGAAGACGCAGCCGTCGGATTTCGTCCACGACGCCTGGTCGGTCAGCGCTCCGCTGCCCTTGTAGGTGAGCAGGCCCAGGCAATAATCGTCGGTCATGCTGTGGCTGGCCGAGAAGACGATCATCAGCCGGCCGTCGCGATACAGGGGTTGCGGCCCTTCGTTGATCGGCTCGCGCCCGATGCGTTCCCACGCAGCCGTCGGCGCCGAAAGCAGGTGGCGTGGGCCGGTGATGGTCCACGGGTTGGACATGCGCGCGATATACAGATTCTGCCCCGTATCGGGCACATCCCCCACCCATCCCGACCAGACGAAATAGCGCTCGCCGGCATGTTCGACGACCGATCCATCGATCGCCCAGCGATCCGAGACGTCGGCGATCTTGCCCTTGAACCTATAGGGGCCGGTCGGCGACTCGGCTTCGAGCACATGCATGCGCCGACTTTCGTGGACGCCATTCCTGGCCGCGGCGACATAGATGTAGAATTTGCCGTCGAGCGCCACGATCTCGGGAGCCCAAAGATCGTTGAGGTCGGAGCCGTTCTTGAAACTTCTCCAGACCTCGACCCCTTTCGCGGACCGCAGCCCGGTCAGCGTCGGCGATTTGAACACGCGCATGACGCCGCGCCGCGTCTGGACGAGATAATAATGGCCTTCCCACGGCAGGATGGAAGGATCCTGCCCGCCGCCGTCCAGCAGGGGGTTATGGAACGTCGCGTCTCGCGCGGCGGCGTCGGGCATCGCCGGCGCCCCGATCGCGGCGAAAGCCATCAGAAGCGCGGCGCCGACTGCCGAAAGGTGGGGCCGGCACGTCCGGCGTTCCTTTGCTCCCCGGTTTTCGCTGTCCATGGTTCTTCCGTCCTTTTCGCTGCCGGCATACCGCGTCGGCATCGGTTCAGAATGTCGCGAGCCAGCCGCCGTCGACATAGATCGTCTGTCCGGTGATGAAGTCAGCGCCGCTGCCGGCAAGGAACCGGGCCAGCCCCGCGATGTCTTCCGGCTGTCCCCATCGCCCGAGCGGGCATCGGTCCCGGACCCATGCGTCGAAATCGGCGTTCGCGGCCAGTTCCTTGTTGAGATCGGTCTCGATATAGCCGGGTGCGATCGCATTCACCAAAATGCCGTGCCTTGCCCATTCGACGGCCAGCGCCTTGGTCAGTTGGCCGACGGCGCCCTTCGACGCGGTATAGGGGGACGTCCCGGGCCTGGCGGCGGCGGTCATCAGCGAAGCGATATTGATGATGCGGCCGCCGCGGCTCTGGCGGATGAGCGCCTGGGCAAAATGCCGGCTCAGCTCCCACATTGCGGTCACATTCAGCGCCAGGACGTCGTGCCAATCCTGCAGCGACAGATCGACCGCATTGCCGCGGCGCGACATTCCGGCCGAGTTCAGCAGGATGCCCGGCATGCCGGCGGTTGCGCAGACGCCTTCGAACCAGGGCGCGATATCCTCCGTTCGGCTCAGATCGAATGCCTCGACATGGATCGAACGACCCGTCTCGCGCAGCCCGTCGGCGGCGCGGCGCAGATCGTCCCCGTTTCGCCCGACGAGAATGATGTCGGCCCCTCCCTCGGCGAGCGCTCGCGCACATGCGAGACCGATTCCGCGCGTGCCGCCGGTGATCAGCGCCAGATCACCCCTCAGCGCAAAGCAATCCATCACTTGTCTCGCGACAGGTTGATGATCACCTTGCAAGCCGCGCTGGAATGGAATTGCTCGAAGGCCGCGGACACGTCGTTCAGCGAGAATTCGTGCGAGACGATCTTGGCCGCCGGCAGCGTCATCGCCAGTTCGATCGCTTCGTGGAAATCCTGCCTTTCATAGACGCGCGAACCGATGAGTTCGAGCTCCTTGAAATTGATCGCCTGAAGATCGACCAGCGCGGGCTTCTTGAACACGCTGAGGTTCACGATCACGCCGCGCGAACGGACAAGCGCGGTCATTTCGTGCGCCGACGTCGGGTGTCCCGCACATTCGAACAGCAGGTCGGCCCCGTTGCCCGCGGTCAGTTGCATCACCCGCTCGTGGAGTTCGCTACCTGCCGCCTCGGCATCGAGTCCCAGTTCGCGGGCGAGCGAGAGGCGGGATTCCACGACGTCGCTCACCACGACATGCGGAATGCCCTTCGACTGGGCGACGAGCGCCGTGAGCAGCCCGATGGGCCCCGCGCCCAAAACGACCGCGACATCGACGCCTGTCAGATCGGCGCGCGCCACGCCGTGAACGGCGACGGCCAGCGGCTCGATGAGCGCACCGACCTGCGGCGACATCGTCGCCGGCAGCTTGATGAGGGCATCGATCGGCAGTTTCACATATTCGGCCATCCCGCCGTCGACGTCGAAGCCGAAGAGGCGCAATTCGCGGCAGACATGCGCGTGGCCGTTCTGGCAGGCATGGCATTTCCCGCAAGAGATGAGCGGGTACATCGTCACCAGGTCGCCGACCGCAAGATCGTGCGAGCCCTCGCCGATCTGCGCAATGCGCCCGCTGATCTCGTGCCCCAGCGTAAGCGGTGCCTTGGCGCGCGGATGGGTGCCCGCGACGATACTGATGTCGGAGCCGCAGAATCCGCATGCTTCGACCCGGATCAACGCCTCTCCCTCGCCAATGGCGGGGATATCGACATTCTCCGGCACGATCTGGTTGGGACCCCTGTAGCGAGCTGCAAGCATTGGATTATTCTCCAGTTACTGGGCCGTGAAGCCGCCATCGAGCATCAGGATGGCACCGGTGAAGAAGGTGGCGCGGTCGCTGGCCATGTAGGCGTAAAAGCTGGCGACTTCGTCGGCCGCACCGATACGGCCGATCGGATGCGCCGAACGAAGCATGTTCCAATAGGCATCGGGATCGCCCGATGCCGCGGCCGAATTGTGCACGATCGGCGTGTCGATGGTGCCGCAGGCGATGGTGTTCACGCGGATGCCGTGCGGCGCATATTCGACTGCCATCTGCCGGGTCATCTGATGGAGCGCTCCCTTGCTCGATGCATAGGCGCCCTGCGTGGGGATACCGACCTCGCCCGAAATCGAACCGCTGACCAGGATGAGGCCGCCGCCCTGGTCGATCATCACCGGGATGACGTGGCGCGCTGTCCAATAGAGACTCTTCACATTCGCATTCATCACCAGATCCCATTCTTCCGGGGTATGGAGATGAAGCGGCTTGACCACGCTGATCGCCGCGTTCGACACCATCACGTCGATCCGCCCGAAATGGTCGAGCGCGGCCTTCGTGAAAGCGATGGCCGTCTGCTCTTCGGCGACGTCGCCGCGGACGATGACCAGCTTGCCCGGCCAGGTTTCCTGGGCACGCACCAGCTCTTCGGGAACCTCGGCGCGGCGAAACACCGCGACCACGCCCGCCGCGCCGCAGTCCAGATAGGCCTGCGCAATGGAAAGGCCGATCCCCGACGATGCGCCGGTGACGATGGCAACCTTTCCTTCCAGCGATATATTCATCCTTGTCCTTCCGAGATTATTGTATTTTCAGCCGAATAGGGACCATCAGGGATGATCCTGCCGGCGATAGACCCAGGGCTCGTAATAACGCAGCTGCCGGAACGCCGATGGTGCGCCGGCCAGACTCAGCGCCATCCTGAACATGTCGGGATCGCCGACATTGTTGACCATCATGTCATAGTGGCACGGCACCGCGACGCGGGGCCGCAGTTCCTTGATGATCCGGGCGGCATCGGTTGCCGTCAGATTGTGAAAGCCCCCGTTGATGCAGATTGCGCAGATATCGAGGTCGCGCGGCAGCAGCGCGCCCAGCCGGTCGGCGAAGGCGGTGTCCCCGGTATTGAAGAAGCGAAGCCCGTTCGGAAACTCGATCAGCGTGCCGGTGTGGTTGAGATCGGTATCGTCGGTCGGCAGCGCGAAGGTCGCCGTCAGGGTCGTCCCGTCGGGCAGGTCCAGCCGCTGGCCCGGATGGACAAGCATGCACTGCGCCTCGTCGACCCCGCACTCGGCGAAGATGCGCAGCGAATCCCACGGTCCCACAAAGGCCTTGATGCGCGATCGGTCCAGCCGCCGGATCGTTTCGGGGTCCGCGTGGTCGTCGTGCGAATGCGTCGTGATGAAATAGTCGACGTCCAGATCCTCGGGCTCGACGAAGACGGGAAGCTGCCGGTCGAGACGGAACGGACGGTCCGCGAAGGTCGTTGCGCAGCTGTTGCTGAGATAAAGGTCGATGCCGAACAGCGTTCCGCTCGACCCTTTCAGAACGAATCCATTCTGTCCGAAATACCAGATGGCGATGGCGTCCTCCGCGACGACATGGTCGCGGATCGCCTTCATATAGTCGCGGCTGCCGACCAGGCGGTCGACAACCATTCGTATCGGTGATGTGCGGTCGAAGGGGTCGTTTCGTGTGAAATCATAGCGGCAATCATCGCGCTTCCGGTCGTCCGGCCTGTCTTTGAATCCGCTCATGGCGTTTATATAGATTATCTATATTTTGTGCGCAAGCGTCATATGAACAGACCGGCCGTGGCGCGATCATCGGTTGCGCCACGTGATCTGCATCGTGGTGAACGAGCGTTGCGGCAGTTCGTAGGTCGCGCGGCCATCGCCATCGAGCTTGAACGTCGACGTCTCCGGCGCGATGTTTTCGGGATTCGACGCCGTGTTCAGCGCCGTGCCACGATCGTTGCCAATCATCGTCACATCCACGTCGGCACCCGCGGCGCGGCGACCGAAGTCGATGTCGTATGCGATCGCGTCCTTCGCGGCATTGACAAGGTGCAGGGAGATGCCCGCGGCATCCTGGAATGCCGTCGCTTCGACCTGCTCGTCGTGCCCGTTGATGTCGATCTTCAGGACATTCGCGCGTTGTGACCCGGCGATCATCCGGTGGACGTGATAGGGCGGCTGCACCCAGACCTTGCCCTGATCCATGAAGATCAGGCCCTGGTCCCAGCCATTGTCGTTCTGACCATCGACCTGAAGCCCGTTCGCCGAAGAGATCAGATCGATATAAGGGCGCCGCTGAAGTGCCGTGATGGCATAGGCATTGGCCAAGGCGCGATCGAGGTCGTGGCTGGTCGCATTCAGCTCGAAGACCACGACCTTGAAGCGTGCCCCGGGTGCCAGTGCGCGGAGCGAGGATGCATAGCTGTCGAGCGCCAGAATTTGGCCGTGCAGATTGCCTTCCTTCCGAATCCGGCCGGGATCCTGAATGTTGCGGGTCCACAGGTGAACGTCGAAGTCGATTTCGGCGTTCCATTTGGCCGCCAGTTGCAGAAGTTTCTGGTGCGCGGCGAGGCTTTTGATCTTGCGAGCGCCAGTGAAGCTGAACGGATCCTCGATCACATCCTCAAAGGTGAAGTCGCCGACGACAAGGCGGATGTCGCGATCATAGGCCCAGATCGTTTCGGCCAACGCCTCGAACTTCGCATAATAGGCGTCGTCGACCGCCTCCTCGTTGCCGAGCTGGATGCGGCGCACCTTATATGGCTGGGGATGGCCATCGGCGATCCGCTGCGCCCCCCACCGGGTATTCGCAGAGCCATAGAGATAGTCCATGAGGTCGCGGATATCAGCGGCGGATTCATCGATGTTGAGTGACGGAACGGCCTCGATCCCCAGTGCTTCCCCCAACTGGAGAAACTCGAATATTCCAAAACCGTTCGATTCCTGCGGATACCAGAAACCGCGCGTGACCGGCCGCTGCACGGGGTCGCCGATCATCGATTTCCATTTATAGTCCGACACGTCGCCGCAGCCGCCATTGGCGCAGCCGCCGAAGCGGATGGCCTGCAGACCCTGGCGCTCCATCGCAGCCGCGACATCGGCGCGGACCGGCAAATTCTTGTATCGCCCCCACGCGCCGGGCTGAACGAGGACGTAGCCGACGTCGACGGTACCCGCCATCCGGGTTTCGATCGCAAATCGCGCGTGCCGATCATTTTGCGATGGCATCAGGCCGAAATCGAGCGTCTTCCATTCACCGGACGTGACCTGAAGCACCTGCTGCCCATAGATGGTCTTTCCATCGGCGCTTTGGAACGAAAGGCGCACGGAAATCGGCTGGTTCGACCGCAGGACGATCTTGCCCTCATAGGATTTGCCGGCGACGATCGACAAACCCTGCCGATTGAGCCCGCGGTTCTCGATTCCGGCCCAGGTGTCGCCGCCCACGCGTTCGATGCGCTGGCTTTGCTTGCCCTTGAACGGCGCGGTCGCGATCAACGAATAGCTCGTGCCCGGCCCGCCGCCGCTCGCGCGCCAATGCGCACTGATCCCAAGCGACCGTTCGGGTTCGGCGAACGCCTCGCCGAAGATCATCTGGCTGTAGAGGCCGCCATAGATTTCATGGTTCACGTCTTCCAGGCCGACCGCGACGCTGGTTGGCGTGCGCCCGATCACCTGATCCAGAACGACGATCGATCGGCCGTTTCTGGGCGCCGCGGCCGGCGCGTTCTCTGCCATGGTGGACCATGCGGGAACCGCGACAATCGACGTCAATGCCGCGAGTGTCGCGAGATACAACAGGGCGTTGGGACGTTTGATATTCAACGGATTCGTCTGATTCATCTCGCCCCTCCACGCGAAGGCCGCTCCGCCGGACATCGTTGTTCCGGCTGGCGCGCCTGTCTGCAGCCGCTCCCGGCTAGATATTTATCTATAATAGATTATAGATAAATGGCAATTGCCAACCGACAGGGTGAAGGGCGGCGTTGACGACGACCTTAAACCAGACTTTTCAATATATTGGTTCCAACGCGTTTCGAGATCATCCGAGCAGTGATGTCGACGCGAATGTGCCGCGCCTGCATTTCGCATTGCAGCAAGCTGGTCGCGAGCGAGACTGGCGCGTCGGTCTTCCGCCGGCAGGACATGCCTGGCCGGGCGGCGACCGGTGGCTTGGCAATGCCCGCGTCGTGGAGATCCCATTTTCATGAACGGGCATCCCACGCGTCGGTCGGCAGCGAACATCAACCGCATGTTCGCCATTGCCATGCTTTGCGATCGACGCGCATGCAGCCGCGATCCCGCTGTCGGCTCGGGTGATGCGTCGGAGCTTCGAGGGCTTTGCACCGTGCCAGATTCATCGATGTGCTTGCTGAATCGGGTAGGTCGCCGTTGGCGATTCGACAGAGAAAGTTCGCACCCAAATGGCATATCTCAATATTTATTATCTTTATTTTATGGGTGAAAAGTGAAAGGCGTGCACCAGTGTTCGTTCATATAACCATGATATATGAGTGACTTATTATCTTTCCGCACGCGGCATCGGATCCGATTGAGCCGGGCGCGCCACAGTCGGGTTGACATTTCCACTAGATTATAGATTATCTCGAATATCAAGGTGGAGGCACTGTCGACGACCTCCGCCAAATGATTTCGATCAGCCAGGAGGAGGGGACCATGAGGAAGTTGGGGAAATTGCTTGCGTCGATCGCGACGACGGCGAGCATCGCCGCAATCGCCACGGCAGCGCAAGCGCAGAGCGCTGAACAGTCTTCCGCCAACACGCCTCGACCCGGCACGGCCGATCAGGTCCCCGGCACCCGGATGAGCGCTGACGATGTCGAATACAACACGGACATCGTCGTGACCGCCAGCATCCGCCGCAGCCTCGAGGAAGCCGCGGGGATCAAGCAGGACGCGCTCCAGGTCGTCGACTCGATCGTTGCGGAAGATATCGGCAAGTTCCCCGATCCGACGACGGCCGCCGCGCTCCAGCGCGTGCCGGGCATCCAGACGGAGGTCGGCGCCGACAATGAGATTGCCGGTGTTCGCATCCGCGGCCTCAACGACATCCTGACCACGATCGACGGGCGCGAAGTGTTCTCGACGACGGGCCGCAACTTCGACCTTCAGGATCTGCCGGCGACCGCGCTGGCGCGAGTCGACGTCATCAAGACGTCCACGGCCAATCTCATCGAGGGCGGAATCGCCGGGCTGATCGACCTTCAGCTCAATAAGCCGTTCAAGTTTCGCCGCCCGGCACTCGTCATGACCGCACGCGGGAACTACGCGGTCAACGACGGCAAGTTCAACCCGCAATTCGCGATTCTCGCGACCGACCGCTGGCAGACCGGGATCGGCGAGATCGGCGCGCTCATCAACGTGTCATACCGCCGCAGCGACTTCGACCGGCCCTATCTCTATGAAAATATCAGAAGGTCGACCCGCGCCGCGCCGTTCAATCTTCCTGGATTCGCATCGCAGAACGTAGCGGGTGGCGTCAGCCAGAACGGGACGTTCGACCGCACCCAGGCGAACGCCGCGCTGCAGTGGCAGGCATCGCCTTTCGTGCAGGTGTACCTCGACGGCATCTATACCAACTACCACTCCAACAACGCGACATATTTCATGGAATCGCAGCTGTTCAGCGGCGGTACCCAGATCTCGAACGTCAAGGCCACCGATAACTGCTTCCTGGCCCTCGTGAACCCGGGCGGGCAGGCAGCCGGCGCCGCCGCGGTCGCCAACGGGACCGCCACTCAGGAGCAGCTTTGCGAGATCGACAGCGCGACCTACACCAACCCGACGGCCTTCGCGAGCACGCAGGCGCGTTATCAGAACCGGGACAATTATGTCTTCGGCGGCGGCGTGAAGTTCGATCGCGGGCGCGGCCATTTAAAACTCGACGTCGCGTACCAGAAGTCCAAGGACGTGACCGAACTGTTCATTATCGATATCGGCAAGCGGCTGCCGGAGGTGCTGGTCGAAAGCAATACCCCCGACGGCGGACGCTATACTTTTACCGGCAATCCGCTCAATGATCCGGCGGGCTTCGCTTTCCGCAACGGTCTCAACCAGAATTTTCAAAAGTCGGTCGGGGAGCTGTTCCAGGCCCGGATCGATGGCAGCTTCGATCTCGACGGGCCGCTCGAGGAAATCCAGTACGGCGTGCGTTTCGCCAATCGCAGCGCGGCATATGATCAGGCCCTCGTCAACACGCAGGCCCCCGGCGGCGACCTCGCCACGCTGCTGAGTTCCGTCAACCTGCCCGCCGACTTTCTCGCGCCCACCGTCGGCATCCCCGGCATCAACGACGATGCGCCCTGGCTGTCGCCCAATCCCGACTATCTCCGCTCTGCCGCGGGACGCGATGTGCTGCGCGGCATATATCACGTCGCGCTGGGAGATCCGTCTTATGCCCCCGATCGTCACTTCGACGCCCGCGAAAAGACGATGTCGGGCTATGGGCAGATGCGCTACGCGTTCGATCTGGGCGGGGCGGTCAGCCTCGACGGCGCCTTCGGCGCCAGGGCGACCTGGACCGACCGGCGGATAGCGGGCGCCGGCCTCGTCACCACGGGCGGCGTTCCCACCGCAGAGAACCGCGTGGCGAAAACCTCCGACTTCGACTTCCTGCCCAACGCATCCATTCGTGCACGCTTCGGTGGCGGGCTGCAGGCGAGGCTGGTCTATGCCAGGGCCATCCGTCGGCCCGACTTCGGCTCGCTCAATCCCGGACTCACCTACATTCGCAATTTCAACCCCAACGTGCAGCCGAACGGCAGCGCGGGCAATCCCGACCTGAAGTCGCAGAAGACCGACAGCTATGACGCGACGCTCGAATATTTCTTCAAAAAGGGATATCTCGCGGTCGGCGGTTACTACCGCAACATCACCAACCGTGTGGTGAACAGGGGGTCGCTCGAAACCATCGACGGCTTCGATTACATCATCTCGCGACCGCGCAACATCGGCGAGGTGACGCTCAAGGGTGTCGAAGCGGGTGGACAGATGTTCTTCGACTTCCTCCCCGGCCCATTGTCAGGCCTCGGCGCGCAGGCCAATTTCACCTATGCTGATTCCAAGGTCGGCGGCGACGATCCGCTCGCCGGCTACCAGTTGATCGGCGTCAGCAAGTATAATTTCAACGTCGGCCTGCTGTATGAAAAGCACGGCCTCTCGGGACGGCTGATCTACAATTACCGCTCGACCTGGATCACGCAGGACGCCACCGGCCTCGCGGGCGTGCGGCCGCTCGACGATGGGCAGGTCGCGAATGGAACGCTGCCGCGCTTCTTCCAATATGTGCGCCCGGGCGGACGCCTCGATTTCGGGATCGGATATGATCTGACCAAGCAGATTCGTATCGACGTGGGCGGGACCAACATCCTGCGCCACAAATATCGCAGCTACTTCCTGCCGGGCGGCTTCAACGGCGACACCCGGTGGGACGACGCGACCTACACGATCGGCATCCGGGCCAGAATCTAGGGTCCGGCGATCGAATCCGGCAACGATCGAGGTGAGAGAATGGGCTTGGCACGACGCATAGCGCGCGGGGCGCGGGCGCTCCTCGCAACTGCCGCGACGCTGGCGGCCGGGGCGGTCGTCCACGCTGCCCCGGCTGGAGTCCCGGCCAAACCCGCACAGGCCGCGACGGCGCGTCCCAACGTGATCGTGATCCTCATGGACGATGTGGGTTTCTCCGACATCAGCAGCTACGGCGGTGAGATCCCGACGCCGAACATCGACGCGCTGGCGGCAAACGGGCTGCGCTTCACGCAATTCTACAACACCGCGCGGTGCAGCCCCTCGCGGGCGTCGCTACTGACCGGAACCTATCCCCATCAGGCAGGCATGGGCGGGCTGGAGGAGATCGCCGTTCCGGGTTCGCAGGGCCTGCACGGCAGGCTTCTCGACCGGGTCGTGACGATGGGAGAGGCGATGCAGTCCGCCGGCTATTTCACGGCCATGGCGGGCAAGTGGCACCTTGGCATGTCGCGCGGCGTCAACCCGTGGGAACGCGGCTTCGATCGCTCGCTGACATCGCCGAAGGGCGCGCTCTACTTTCCCGACCAATCCGAGCAGGGAGCGAAGGCGCTCTATCTCAACGGGGAGCGACTTCCCGTCGCATCCCCCAGGATCGGCAATGGTCACTGGTACTCGTCCGACCTCTTCGTCGATTGGGGCGAGAAATTCATCGACGAGGCTCGAGCGCAGCGCAAACCCTTCTTCCTTTACCTGCCGTTCGTCGGCGCCCACTTCCCGATCATGGCGCCGCCGGAGGACGTTGCCCGCTTCCGCGGCAAATATATGCAGGGATGGGACACCCTGCGCGCTGCCCGGCTGGAACGGCAGAAGCGGCTGGGCATCGTCGCTCCGGGCGAGGCGCTGCCGCCGCGACTGCCCAACACATACGACTGGGACAAGCTATCGCCCGAAGATCGCGACCGGTTCGACGCGATCATGGCAACCTATGCCGCCTCGATCGCCCGGATCGACAAGGCCGTGGGCGATCTCGTTGCCGGCCTCAAGGCACGGGGAGAACTCGACAACACGTTGATCCTGTTCCTGTCGGACAATGGAGGGAATGGGGAATCGGGTCCGGATGGCCGGTTGATCGGGGGGCCGCCCGGATCGTCGACCTCGGTGGTCTGGGCGGGCATGAACTGGGCCACGCTCCAGAATACGCCGTTTCAGTATTTCAAGCACCACACCGAGGAGGGCGGCATCGCGACGCCCCTGATCGCTCACTGGCCGAAAGGCATCGACGCGCGCCTTGATGGCAGTCTGGTCCGGACGCCCACGCACCTGATCGACATCATGCCGACGGTGCTGCAGGCGAGCGGCGGCCGCTACCCCCGGCAATTCAAAGGGCATGAGATCGTCCCCATGCAGGGCGTCAGCCTCATGCCGTCGTTCCGGGGCAAGGCGATAGCGCGCGCGACGCCGATTTTCTGGGAGCATGAAGGCAACAAAGCCGTTCGCGATGGGAAGTGGAAGCTTGTCGGCCGTTTCGAACGGCCGTGGCAGCTCTATGACATGGACGAGAGTCGGGCGGAAACGCACGATCTGGCCGCCCGGCATCCCGACCTCGTCCGCCGCATGGCCGAGCAGTGGAATCGCTGGGCTGCGTCGAGTTACGTCGATCCGTGGAGCGAGGCATACGACATCTGGATTCGTGAGAACCCGCCTCGCCAGAACTGGGGCGCGAGCGAAACGCCGCAGCGACCAGGCGCGATGAACGCGATGACCGATACATTGGCCAGGACGCTGAAGGCGCGGTCCGACGCCAAGCCCCTTCCTGACGTGCCGGTCGTCCCGGACTGACGTCGAAACGCCATCGTCTGCTGGGGCCTGCGCACAGTTCGCAGGCTCATATCCCGAGCGGAGATCACCCGCCTCTTGTCAAGCAATCGAGAGAATGGAGCACGTCGATGAAGTTCAAGCGGGTCGTGGGAGCGGTTTCGGTTCTGGCGCTGCTGGGAGGTTGTGGCGGAAGCGGGGGCGACAGCGGGGGCGGAACCGTCACTGTGCCGCCGACGCCCACGCCAACGCCTACCCCCACACCGGTTCCGACACCGACGCCCGTGGCCGGTGAACCGGCAACCCAACCGATGACGACGATCAATAACGCGACCATGTCCGGTTACTTCGAGGACCCGGTGAGCGTGCGCCTCGCACAGTCCGGAGGCAGCACGCGCCTCATCTTCTCGGGCACGACCAAGGCCACGATGAGCTGCAACTATCCCGTCACGCCACGATGCTTCAGCTGGACGCCGCTGACCGTGAACGCCGGATCGCTCGCGTCCCAGATCAGCGCGGCCGGCGCATCCATCACCAATTTCCAGAATCTCCATGCCTTTCAGGCGGACGATCGCAGTTGGCACGCGGTGCTCGCCATCGGCGTTAACACGCCCGCGCAGCCCGACCACTGGACTGTCCTCGTTCATGCCCGTCCCGTGAGCGACGATGGCGGCGATGCCATGCCGCTCGCCTGGACGGCAGATACCGTGCTGTCGGGCTCCTTTTCGCAGCGCGTAGACGGCAATTACGACGGCAAATATTATCAGGAGGGAGACCAGCTTTATCTCCTCTACGTCAAGAATTTCGCGCCGAAGCCCACGCTTCGCAACGGCATTGTCATCCAGCCGATGGCGTCTCCGACGCAGCCCGCAGCGACCGGCCCGACCACGCTGCTGACGACGGGGACCGCCGCTGGCCCTCTCGTTTCGGAAAATTACGCGAACACCCAGGCCAAGCTGGTCGAGGCGCCGTTCATCGCCAGGATCGACGGCAAATACGCCTTGTTCTATGCCACAGGCGCTTATCGCGAAGCGGATTACAAGACGGGGGTTGCCTGGTCGGACACGCTGCTTCCAGCGCCGGGCGGCAGCTACCGCAAGGTGCTGCAGCCCGATCCCCAGAATGTCTGGGGGTCGGGAGCCAGCGAGGTGCTGTATCTGCTTCAGTCACAGAAGGCCGCGTGGCCCAACTACACCGCCAACTCGCTGTTCAGCCCGGGCGTGCCTTCGGTCGCGCTGTCGCCGACCTCGGTCTGGACGCTGTACTTCGCGGGTTATGACCCCAACGACCGGGCCTTTCTTTCGCCGGGCGTGGCCGATCCCAAACGCCGACGTCCCTATTATGTCGACCTGACGGTTTCGATCCCGGCCGGGCAGACCGTCGTCGGCGCCACGGATGCCGAGCTTGCGGCTTGGCTCCGGCCGCAGGCGCGCTAGCGCAGGCTGAGCGCACCGACACGCCTTTCGGCGTCAGGCCCTGCAATGGTTCCGCTTGCCGGCGATCGGCGCGGCCGCATCGCCTTCAGGGTCTGGAGATACATCGAAACCCGATATGGCTCGTTGCGCTATCGACCATTTGCGGGTGACGAGCCGATGGGCGGTAGCGCTGACAATAATTTGCCGCGCAAAGGTGCGATCCGCCCTTCAGAACCTTTCTGCCGATGCGGAGACCAGGCATGTCGGGATCGTAGCTGCCGCCCAATGTGCCTCCGCGGGGATTCACGGGGACGCAGCAAGGTTTCCCTGCCGCCCGATCGAGACCTCCGGCATACCAGTCCCGTGTCCATTCCCAGACATTTCCGATCATGTCGAACAGGCCATGGCCATTCGCAGGATACGACCGCACTGCCGTTGTACGATATCCGTCGGTTCTGAGGTTGGAGAAGGGAAAGGCGCCGCGCCAGTAATTGGCGAGGATCGTGCCACCCGGCTCCAGCTCGTCGCCCCACGCATAGGGCGCTCCATCCAGGCCCCCGCGGGCGGCGCATTCCCACTGCGCCTCCGTCGGTAGGGACTTGCCGGCCCATTTTGCATAGGCGGCGGCGTCTTCATAGGCGATGTGGACCACCGGGTGATCCTCCAGCCCCGACAGGTCGCTGTCGGGACCGAGCGGATGTTGCCAGTCGGCGCCGGCGACGAATGCCCACCATTGCATGGGGTCGTCGAGCGGCACCGGGGCCCTGCTGCGCTGGAACACCAGCGACCCCGGCGCCGCCGCCGCGGGGTCGAGACCGGGATAGAGTTCAGCGGTCGGCGCCTTTTCCGCAAGCGTCCGATAGCCGGTCGCGGACACGAAGCTGGCGAACGCGCGGTTGGTCACAGGGGTTTCGTCGATCCAGAACGGATCGACATACACCTCGCGGGTCGGACGCTCTTCTTCGTAGAAGGTATCGGACCCCATCGTGAAACGAGTGCCAGCGACCATGCGCATGCCCGGCGGTGGTTCGCGATGCCCAGACATGGCAGAAAACTCCGGCTGCTCGCGGAAGGCCGCCGCTATGACCCCATCGTCGATTCCCAGTCGCCCCAGGGACTGTGATATGTTCCGATCGGACTTTGCGTTTCCCGATAGTGGCTCAGTCCGGCTTGTTCCAGATATGTCGCCCCCGGCAGGAAAGCATCCCCCGTCCGGCGCAGCCACATCTGCAGTTCGGCTTCCATCTCGGGCATCAGCGCTTTTCCGGCAGCTGTGCCTATCAGGTTGCTCTTTTGATACGGGTCCCGTTCGTTGTCGTATAGCAGCCAGGGACCTTTGATCGATCGCACATAGGTATGACGTTCGGTGCGCACGCCGCGGAAGGAATCCATCCCGTGCAGCCGCAACTGGAGGGTCGAAACCGGATTGGTGATGAGAGCCGATTGCGGCCCGCCGCGCGAGCGCCCCGACACCATGACACTCGAAAGATCGATGCCCTGAATGCCCTCGGGAACCGGAATATCCGCCAGGCCGAGGAGGGTGGGCATGACATCGGGCTGGCCGATCGGCGTCGTGATCCGTTTGCCCCGGCTGCCGAGCTTCCTGGGATAGCGGATCAGGAGCGGAACGCGGATGGCCTCGTCCCAGGGATATAGTTTCCCTTCGAGCCCCTGGGAGAACATCATCTCGCCATGGTCGCTGGTGAAGACGAAGATCGTATCCTCACCCAGGCCGCTCGTCTCCAGCGCCTTGAGCAGTCGCTGCACGCAGTCGTCCAGCGCCGCGGCATGTGCATAATATCCCTTGAGGCCTTCGACCGCACGCTTCGCGAAGCTGGTCGGCACGTTCGGGCGCAGCTGGATATCGGCGTCTGCGAACATGTCCTTGTAAGTTTCCGGCGCCGTGAACCAGGGGAAATGTGGCGGCCCCACCGACAGCATCAGGAAAAAGGGCCTCGCATCCGCTTTCGCCCCGTCGATGAAATCGATGGCGTCGCTCGTCTGGGCAAAGGGGGCGTATCCGGGCCAGAATTTGGGCGTCGGATCGTTCCCGGTGAAATATCGTTCGTGATTATATTCGTGATCGACCTCGTTCCCCTTCCAGTAATCGAAGCCGAACCGCTGGTCCGCGGGCACATATTTGTTGCGCCTGCCATATCGTCCGTCGGGACTTCCGTGCAGGTGCCATTTGCCGATGTAGCCCGTGCGATACCCGGCCTTCTGAAAGGCTTCTCCCAATGTGTCGGTGTTGGGTTTCAGCTGGACGTCATTGATGAAGACGCCGTGCTTCAGGGGATATTGCCCGGTGATCAGACTCGCGCGGGCCGGGCAGCAGAGCGGAAGCCCCGACACGGCGTTCGTGAAATTGGCGCTTTGCGACGCGAGCGCATCGAGAACAGGCGTTCTGGCGTTGGGGTCGCCGGCGTAGCCCGTGGCTTGCGCCCGCCATTGATCGGTCAGCAGGAAGACGACATTGGGCCTTTTCGCCGGGCCCGCGAACGCCATCGAGCTCAGCGACGTGGCGGAAACGGCGGCTGCGGAAGCCTTGATGAAGGCACGTCTTTGCATCGTCTCTCTCCGTCTGGACAGAATCTGGAAATCAGTTCTGGATTTGCATGGTGGTGAAGGAGAGCGGGGGCAGCGTGTATGATGTGCGGCCCGCTTCATCGAGCCTGAGACCGCTCGCCTCCGGCACGATGTTGGTGGGATTCATCGACGTGTTGACGGCGGTGCCCCGGACGCCTCCGAGCGTCATGATCCGGACATCCGAATTGGCCACGCCGCGGCCGAAATTGATCGCGTAGGTGGCGGCCTCGCTGGACGCGTTGACGATGTTCAAGGAGATGCCGCCCAGATCCCTGAACGCCGTCGCTTCGACCTGGTCGCCCGCGCCCGTGATATGCGTTCGTATCACGCTGATCCGCTGGGATGCGGCGATCATCTGGTGCACATAATAGGGCGGCTGGGCCCACACATTGGACTGATCCATGAAGATCAGCCCCTGATTCCAGCCGTTGTCGTTGTGGCCGTCGACCTGCAGCCCATTGGCGGAGGAAATGACGTCGATGTAGGGACGCTTCTGCAGCGCGCTGATGGCATAGGCGTTGGCGAGGGCGCGATTGAGGTCGTGGCTGTTGGCGTTGAGTTCGAAGACGACGATCTTGAATCTGGAATCCTTCGGTCCGATCGCGCGCAGGGCCGCCGCATAGCTGTCGAGCGCCGCGATCTGGGCCTTGAGCGTGCCGTCCTTCGTGTTCCACCCGCCGTCCCTGATGTTGCGGGTCCACAAGTGGACGTCGAAATCGAGCTCCTGTCCCCGGCGCGCGGCGAACTCCAGCAGCTTCTTGTGGGCTGCGAGGGTCTTGACCTTGCCGCCGCCGGTGAAGTTGAACGGATTCTTGATCTCATGTTCGTAGGTGAAGTCGCCCACCACCAGGCGAATGCGGGGATCATAATCCCATATCACCTCGGCAAGGGCGCGAAACTTTTCGAAATAGGCGTCGTCGACCGCTTCCTCGTTGCCGAGTTGGATTCGCCGCACCTTATAGGGCTCGGGATGGCCATCCGCGATCCGCTGCGCACCCCATTTGGTGCTCGCCGGGCCATAGAGATAATCCATCAGGTCCCGGATATCCGCGGCGGATTCCTCGATGTTGAGCGAAGGAACGGCCTCGATGCCCAATGCTTCGCCGAGCTGGAGAAACTCGAATATGCCGAAGCCGTTGGATTCATGCGGGTACCAGAATCCGCGCGTCACGGGCCGGTGCACGGGGTCGCCGACCATCGACTTCCATTTATAGTCCGACACGTCGCCGCAACCGCCATTCGCGCATCCGCCAAAGCGAATGGCCTGCAAGCCCTGATCGGCCATGGCGCGCGCGACGTCGGCTCTTACCGGCAAATCCTTGTAGCGTCCCCAGGCGCCGCGCTGCAGAAAGACATAGCCGATGTCGAGGGTGCCGGCCGCCTCGATCTCGACGGCGAGGCGACCATGATCGTCGCTCTGGGATGGTTTCAGGGTGACCGGATAGGCGGCCCAGCCGCCGGATTCGGGTTGGATGATCTGCTGGGCGTAAATGGATTTTCCATCCGCGCTCTGAAGCGAGATCCGCACCGGCAAGCGGCCGCTCGATCGCAGCACGATGGTTCCCTCATAGGGTTTCCCGCTGACGAACCCCATTCCCTGCCGGTTCAGGCCGCGGTTCTCGACCCCGCCCCATTCCCCCGCCTGGACTCGACCGATTTGCTGACTCTGCTTGCCCTTGAAGGGTTCGGCATCGATCAGCGAATAGTCGATCCCCTGACCGGTGGCACGCCACATGCCGCTGATTCCCGGCGTCCGTTCGGGTTCGGCGAATGCTTCGCCGAAGACCATCTGGCTATAGATTCCCCCATAAATCTCATGATTGACGTCTTCCAGGCCTACGGCGACGCTTGTCGGTCCCCTGAACAGGATATCGCCGACAACATTGATCTCGCGCGCCTCTTTGGGTGCCTGGCTGGCAGGCTCGGTCGCTGCGGCGATACCGTGCATGGCCGCCAAACCCATCGGCGATGCCAGGAGCAGCGCCATGGCCATGGCGGAGAATGGGTATCGACGCATCAGTTTCTCTCCCAAACGTGGCGGCGCCCCTGTCGACATGACGTCGGCTTGTCCGGCGCAGCTCTCATGTCCGATACTCTATTATAGATTATCTTTATAATAGCAAGTTTGGTCGTCGTCTAAAAAGCGTTCGGCTGACGACAGCCATCGGCATCGCAATCACCAATGCTTTTGATCTGAATCGACGGTGGTCCGCGGCGAGTTGCCATTGCGGCCCCCGGCACCTCATGTCGGCGATAAGCGCGAGCCCAGCTGCGCTCGCAGCGCGGGGAAGGATTTCAGGTAGGAGGCGCCCGCCGCGCCCTCGGCCTGGAACAGCGCTGCGGCGCGGTCGGTTTCCTGTCGCGCCTCGGCGAGCCTGCCCTGCCTGAGCAGCGTCACCGCCTTCGCGCGGGCGAAGATCGCCTGCGGCAGGCCGGGTTTGGGCAAGGCGTCGATCAACGGCTGCGTCTCGGCGATCGTGCGGCGCGCGCCCGCGATATCGCCCGATTCGGCCTGCGCCTCGATCAGCCCCGCGGCGATGATCAGCGTCGGCGCCGCACGCGGGCTCAGATATTGCGCCGCCATCGGGCGCGCCTCGGCGAGGACTGCCTTCGCCTCGGCATATTTGCCGAGCGCCAGCCTGGCGCGGCCGAGCTGGAGCAGGTCGACCGCGAGCCCCGCCGAACGGCCGAAGGTCGCGCGCCGCTGCGCCGCCACCCGCGTGACGATCCGCTCGGCGGCGGCCGGCTGGTCGAGCTTGAGCAGGCGCACGGCCTTCAACTGGGCGATGGTCAGCCCCTGCATGCTCGCTTCCTGCCCGGTGCGGCGGATCACCGCCTCGGCGCGGTCGAAGATCGCGGGCATCGCGTCGAGCTGGTTCGCCTCGGCCATATAGACCAGCAGGTTGTTGTAGGTGGTCAGCAGGTCGCGGTGGTTCTCGGCATAGACGATGTCGGCATCGGGCAGCGTGCGGATCAGCAGCGCGATCGCATCCTCCAGCCGCCCGGTGCGCCGCCACAACTGCGCGCGCGCGAGGGCGATCTCGACCAGTTCGCGGCGGAAATGCGCGGGGTCGGCGCGGAACACGGGCTCGGCGGCGTCGATGTTGGGGCCGATCTCCTCGGTCCGGCCGAGGCCCCCCGCGGCGGCGGCGGCGCGCATGCGAAGCTGCGCGGTCGCCACCGGGTCGCCGCGTCCGACGCCGCGCGCCAGCGCCTTTTGGATCAGCGCGTCGGCACCCGCCGTATCCTCCAGATTCACATAGAGGTCGAACAATGTGACGATCAGGTCGGCCGATTTGGAACTGGTGTCTAGCGAGGCGGCAAGGCGGGTCGCGGTCTGGTCGAGCATCTGCTTGACGGTGACATTCTCGCTGTTCGCATCCTCGGCGGTGTCGCGCACCATCACGGTCAGCATCCGGTTGATCGCCTCCGACCGCCGCGCCTCGGCGATCGCGAGGTCGCGCTCGACCGCGGTCTCGCGCGCCTGCCATGCGATGCCGCCCGCGCCGACGAGCAGCGCCGCGAGCACCGCGGCGGTCGCCGTGACCCCCCAGCGATAGCGGCGCAGAAAGCGGCCGAGCATGTAGCGCGTCGATCCGTCGCGCGCATGGACGGGCAGATATTGCTGGTGGCGTGCGATGTCCTCGGCCAGCGCGCTGACGCTGCGATAGCGCTGCGCCGGGTCGCGCCGCATCGCCTTCAGGACGATCGCGTCGAGGTCGCCCGCGATCCGCCGCGCCGGCACCGGCGCCTCGCCACGTGCCGCGGCGCGGCTCGGCAGTTCGGGGTCCTCATAGAGGACGCGGCGGATCATCATCGGCACCGACGCCTTGCCGCCGCGCCAGGGGCTCTGCCCGCTGACCAGTTCGTAGAGGAGGACGCCGAGCGCGTAGACGTCGGTCGCGACCGTCGCTTCCTCGCCGCCCAGCTGTTCGGGCGCGGCATAGTCGGGGGTCAGCATCGCCTGCGTCGTCGCGGGCAGCGCCGCGCTGTCGTCGAGCAGCTTGCCGATCCCGAAGTCGAGCAGGCGCGGCTTGCCGCCCGCGTCGATCAGGATGTTCGACGGCTTAATGTCGCGGTGGACGACAAGGTTGCCGTGCGCATAGGCGAGCGCGTCGCAGACGGTGCGGAACAGGGCGAGCCGCGTGTCGAGGTCGGCGCCATGTGCGGTGCACCAGGCGTCGATCGGCTGGCCGTCGACATAATCCATCGCGATATAGGGCCGCCCGTCGGGAGCAACCCCGGCGTCGATCAGCCGCGCGATCCCGGGATGATCGAGCCGCGCGAGCAGCCGCCGCTCGCGCGCGAAGCTCTCGGCACGCTCGGCGGCGTCGACGCGCAGCAGCTTCAGCGCGACGCGCTGGTCGAAATCGGCCCCCGTGCGATACGCGAGATAGACCTCACCCAACCCGCCGCGCCCGATCGGCCGTTCGACGGTGAAGCCGCCGGTCGCCTGCCCGGGGGCGAGCGAGCCGAAGCTTGCGGGCGCCGACTCGCCCGCCGGCGACGGGGGCGCCAGCGACGGCGGCGCGCCGTCCAATATGCCGTTGCCGCGCGCGGCGAGCAGCAGGCGGCGCGTCGTTTCGACGATCCCCGCGGATTGGGGTGCCTTCGCGAGGCGCTGCGCCTGCATGTCGGGCGGAAGGTCGACCAGTTGCTCGAAGAGGCGCTGGACGGCCTGCCAGTCGTCGCGTTTCAACGCCTCCATCGCCCCTCCTCCGATCGTCCGGTCCCGATCGTCCGGCGCAGTTGATCCGAAGATGCGGCGCCGCGCAATCGCTTATTTGACCGTGACGGGGCCTTGATCCCACCCGTGCTTGCGGCACAATGGCCGCCGGTCGATACGGACAGGGAAGGGGTTGGCTATGATGGCGAGGGGCAGATATTTCGGCATGGCGGCGGCGCTGTTCGGCGCGTCCTTCCTTTCCCCCGTGCAGGCGGGCGGGGCAGCCCCCGCCGCCTATGATGTCGTGATCCGCGGCGGCACCATCTATGACGGGTCGGGCGGCGCGCCGCTGGTCGGCGACGTCGCGATCCGCGGCGACCGCATCGTCGCGGTCGGCACGGTCGAGGGGCGCGGCGCGCGCGAGGTCCGGGCGGACGGCATGGCGGTCGCGCCGGGCTTCATCAACATGCTCAGCTGGGCGACCGAATCGCTGATCGCCGATCCGCGCAGCCAGAGCGACATCCGGCAGGGCGTGACGCTGGAGGTGATGGGCGAGGGCTGGTCGATGGGTCCGCTCAACGCGACGATGAAGGCGCAGGAGACCGAACGCCAGGGCGACATCCGCTTTCCGATCGAATGGACCACGCTGGGCGATTATTTCGCCTATCTCGAAAAGCGCGGCATCGCGCCCAATGTCGCGAGCTTCGTCGGCGCCGCGACGGTGCGCGTCCACGAATTGGGCGAAGGCGACGTCGATCCGACCCCCGAACAGCTGGACCGGATGCAGGCGCTGGTGCGCCAGGCGATGGACGAGGGCGCGCTGGGCGTCGGCAGTTCGCTGATCTATGCGCCCGGTTCCTATGCCGAGACCGACGAGCTGGTCGCGCTGATGCAGGCGGCGGCCGCTTGCGGCGGCATGTACATCAGCCACATGCGCTCAGAGGGCGACCGGGTCGAGGAAGCGGTCGACGAGCTGATCGAGATCGCGCGCCGGTCGGGCGCGCCGGCCGAAATCTATCACCTCAAGATGGGCGGGCGCGCCAATTGGGACAAGCTGGCCCCCGTCATCGCGAAGATCGAGGCGGCGCGCGCGGCGGGGCTGCGGATCACCGCCGACATGTACACCTATACCGCCGGCGCGACCGGGCTCGACGCCGCGATGCCGACCTGGGTGCAGGCGGGCGGGCTCGAGGCGTGGATCGAACGGCTGAAGGACCCGCAGGTCCGTGCGCGCGTCGCCGCGGAGATGCGCGCGCCGGGCGATGACTGGGAGAATCTCTATTTCGGCGCCGGGGCCGACAAGATGATCCTCACCGGCTTCAAGAACCCGGCGCTCAAGCCGCTCACCGGCAAGACGCTCGCCGAGGTCGCGGCGATACGCGGCACCTCGCCCGAGGATACCGCGATGGACCTGGTGGTCGAGGACGGTTCGCGCGTCGGCACCGTCTATTTCCTGATGTCCGAGGACAATGTCCGCCAGCAGATCCGGCTGCCGTGGATGAGCTTCGGCTCGGACGCCGCGTCGCAATCGACCGAAGGCGCGTTCCTGAAATCGGGCGCGCACCCGCGCACCTACGGCAATTTCGCGCGGCTGCTCGGCCGCTATGTGCGCGACGAGAAGCTGATCCCGCTCGAACAGGCGGTGTATCGCCTGACGACGCTGCCCGCGACCAACCTGGGGCTGAAGGAGCGCGGCGCGCTCAGGCCCGGCTATTACGCCGACGTCGTCGTCTTCGACCCGAAGACCATCGCCGACCGCGCGACCTTCGAGGCGCCGCACCAATATGCGGTCGGGGTGCGCGACGTGTTCGTGAACGGCGTCGCGGCGCTGCAAGGCGGCGAGCCGACGGGCGCGACGCCCGGCCGCGCGCTGCGCGGCGCCGGCTTCGGGACGTGCCGCTAGAGGGTTTTCACGTCAGGCGGAACCGCGAGACGATTCGGAAAACACGGCACTCCAGGGCCGGGTGCCGAAAGGGAACCGCACCCCGTCCTCGCGCATTGCCCATGGGTCAAGCTCATGGGAGGATGCATGCCCGCCCGCGCCTATTGGAAGGGGCAGATCCGGCTCGCGCTGGTGTCGATCCCCGTCGAAATCTATCCGGCGACCCGGTCGGGCGCGAGCGTCAGCTTTCGCCAGATCCACGAACCGAGCGGCAAGCCGGTCAAATATGAGAAGGTCGTTCCGGGCATCGGACCGATCGACAAGGACGATATTGTCAAGGGCTATGAGCTGTCGAAGGGCAGCTACGTCCTTCTCGACGAAGAGGAGATCGAGGCGGTCAAGCTCGAAAGCAAGCGGACGCTGGAGCTCGTCCAGTTCGTCGACGCGGGCGAGATCGACATCCTCTATTATGAAAAGCCCTATTATGTCGTCCCCGCCGATGAACTGGCGGAGGAGGCCTATATCGTCCTGCGCGAGGCGCTGCGCCGCACGCGCAAGGTCGGCCTCGGCCAGCTCGCGCTGCGCGGCGAGGAGCAGCTCGTCGCATTGCGCCCGTGCGGCAAGGGCCTCGTCCTCGAAGTGCTGCGCTACGCCGACGAGGTCAATCGGGCGGCGAATTATTTCCGCGACGTCGGCGCCGCGAAGCCCGACGCCGACCTGCTCGACCTGGCCGAGACGCTGATCGACAGGAAGAGCGGCCGGTTCGACGCGAGCGACTATCACAATCATTATGTCGACGCGCTGAAGCGGCTGATCGCCAAGAAGGCCAAGGCGAAGGGCCGCAAGGTGCTGGAGGATGTCGAGGAGCCCGCCGCCGCGCGCGAAGGATCGAACGTCATCGACCTGATGGCGGCGCTCAAGGCGTCGGTCGGCGGGCGCAAGTCGGCGCCGGCGGCAAAGACGAAGACCCCGGCGCGCAAGGCTTCGACGCGCCGCGCGCCGGCGAAGAAGCGCGCCTGACATGGCGCGGCGCGCCGACCCGCTCGCGCAGTACAAGGCCAAGCGCGACTTCGCCGCCACCCCCGAGCCGGCGGGGCAGGTGGCGAAGGGAAAGGCGGCAAAGGCGGAGGGTGGGCGCTTCATCGTCCAGAAGCACGACGCGACGCGTCTTCATTATGACTTCCGCCTCGAGGCCGACGGTGTGCTCAAGAGCTGGGCGGTGACGAAGGGACCGAGCGCCGATCCCGCCGACAAGCGGCTCGCGGTGCGCACCGAGGATCATCCGCTTGCCTATGCCGATTTCGAGGGCGCGATCCCCAAGGGCGAATATGGCGGCGGCACGGTGATGCTGTGGGACCGCGGCACTTGGGCGCCGGTCGCGGGCAAGAGCGCGAAGGACATCGACCGCGGCCATCTGCACTTCACGCTCGACGGCGAACGGATGAAGGGCGAATGGCTGCTCGTCCGCATGAAACCGCGCGCGGGCGAGAAGCGCGAAAACTGGCTGCTGCGCAAGATCGACGACGCCCATGCCGGCGGCGGCGACGAACTCGTCGGTCGCCATCTGACGAGCGTCCTCACTGGCCGCACCATGGCCGAGATCGCGGGCGACGCGGGCGGTGCGCAGTCGCTGCGCGGTGCGAAGGGCGCCGCCTTCACGCAGAAGATGAAGGCCGCGGCGAAGCATAATGCGGCGGTCGCGAAGCGCCGCGCCGGCGGGGGCAAGCCGCCCGCCTTTCGCAAGCCCCAGCTCGCGACGCTCGTCGATGCGGTGCCGGGCGGCAACAACTGGTTCCACGAGATCAAATATGACGGCTATCGCGCGCTCGTCGCGGCGGCGGGGAGCGCGGTGCGCATCCATACCCGAAACGGTCTCGACTGGACCGACAAGTTCGCGCCGCTCGCCGCGCAGTTCGCCGCGCTCGACCTGCCGCCGTGCCTGATCGACGGAGAGATCGTCGCCTATGACGGTGCGGGCAATCCCGATTTCTCGTCGCTGCAGGCGGTGATCAAGCGCGGCCATGGCGCGCAGGATGCCGATACGGCGCTGAACTTTTTCGCCTTCGACCTGCTCGAAGAGGATGGCAAGTCGCTGGCGAAGCTGGGCAATCTCGAACGCAAGGAACGGCTCGAAGCGCTGCTGCGCGCCGCCGCGCCGCCGATCGCGGTCGCCGACCACGTCATCGGCGCGGGCGAACGCTTGTATACGGCAATGTGCGGCGCGGGGCAGGAAGGCATCATCTCGAAGCGCGCCGACGCTCCCTATGCCGGCCGCCGGACGCGCAACTGGGTCAAGGTCAAATGCACCCGCCGCCAGGAATTCATCATCGTCGGCTGGAAGCCGTCGGCGGCGAAGGCGCGTCCCTTCGCCTCGCTGCTCCTCGCGCAGCGCGAGGGCGACGCGCTGGTCTACAAGGGAAACGTCGGCACCGGTTTCGACGCCGCGACGATGGCGATGCTGGCGCGCAAGTTCGCGAGCCGCGCGCGCAAGACCCCGCCGCTGGCGGTCGAACGCGCGGCGGCGCGCCACGTCCGCTGGCTGACCCCCGACCTCGTCGCCGAAATCGCCTTCGCCGAATATACCGCCGGCGGTTCGGTGCGCCACGCGAGCTTCGTCGGTCTGCGCGAGGACAAGGAGGCGAAGGACGTGACTCCGGAGACGAAGCAGGCGGCGCCGCGCCCGACCGCCGACGTGCGGATCAGCAACCGCGACCGCGTCATCTTTCCCGAATCGAAGGCGACCAAGGGCGACCTCGCCGACTATTATGCCGTGGTCGCGCCGATCATGCTGCCGCACATGGCGCGCCGCCCGGTCAGCCTCGTCCGCTGTCCGCAGGGACGCGCCAAGCAATGCTTTTTCCAGAAGCATGATTCGGGATCGTTCGGTCCGCAGGTCCACCATGTCCCGATCCGCGAGAAGGACGGCGGGGTCGAGGATTATCTCTATGTCGAGGACGCCGGCGGCATCCTCGCCTGCGTCCAGATGGGGACGATCGAATTCCACGGTTGGGGCAGCCATGTCGACACGCTCGAAGCGCCCGACCGGATGGTCTTCGATCTCGACCCCGACGAAGGGCTCGATTTCGGCGACGTCCGCAAGGCGGCGGCCGACCTCCATCGCCAGCTTTCCGACATCGGCCTGATCAGCTTCGCGATGCTGTCGGGCGGCAAGGGGGTGCATGTCGTCGTGCCGCTCGACCCGGGGCCGGACTGGGATGCGCACAAGGATTTCGCGAAGCGCTTCGCCGAAGCGCTCAGCCTCGCCGAGCCCGACCGTTTCACCGCGACGATGAGCAAGGCGAAGCGCAAGGGCAAGATCTTCATCGACTGGCTGCGCAACCAGCGCGGCAGCACCGCGATCATGCCCTGGTCGGCACGCGCCCGCGAAGGCGCGCCGGTCGCGGCGCCGATCGGCTGGGATGCGCTGGCGGACATCGACAGCCCGCGCCACTGGACGATCGCCGACGCCGATGCGCTGCTCGAACGCGCGGCGAGCGCCGAGCTCAAGGGCTGGGGCTTCGCGCGCCAGACGCTTCCCGATTTGTGAGGGCTAAAGGGCCACACCACAAATATGCGCCGTTTGCCCTGAGATTGTCGAAGGGCCGTTCTTTCTTTCAGCGCCGCGAGAAGGGCGGTGCTTCGACAAGCTCAGCACAGGCGGAGTAGGTGGTGAAGATTACAAATACGGCAATCTAGGGTCAGGACCCATTAATTTGCCGTTCGAGGCGTCGAAATGGCGAAGATATCGGGCTTGGGCGGACGCAGCGGGTAGCATCGCTACCCGCAAGGCCGCGCGGGCCTGAGGTCGAAGCCATTTCGACGTCCCTGCGGGATTTGACCGATTTCGTCCATGGCTTCGTCGGCAAGTCTGGAAATATCGACATATTCCTACGCCTTGCCTCCTCGCCCTGAACGAAATCGCTTCAAACCTCGAACGGAAAATTAATGGGTCCTGATCCTAGCGTTCGGCGCCGCCGCCGAGTGCCTGATAGAGCGCGACATAGGCGGTGAGGCGGTCGGCGCGCAGCTGGATCAGCGCGAGATCGACCGACAGCAGGGCGCGCTGCGCGTCGATCTGTTCGAGGTAGGGCGAATAGCCGGCGCGATAGCGGTTGGTGGCGTGGCGCAGCGCGTCGGCGACCGCGGTCCGTTGCGCGACCAGCGCCTGTTCCTGCGCGCCGAGCCGGTCGATCACCGCGAGCTGGTCCTCGACCTCGCGAAAGGCAGTGAGCACCGTGCGGCGATAGGCGAAGGCGGCCTGATCGCGCTGCGCGGTCGCGGCGTCGAACTGACCGTGCAGCCGCCCGCCCTGGAACAGCGGGGCGAGGATGCTGCCGCCGACCGACCAGATGCCCACCGGGTCGGACAGCGCCGACGAGATCACCGCGCCGGCCGACGCCGACAGGCGAAGCTGCGGCAGGAACTGCGCGCGCGCTGCGCGCAGGCTGGCGTCGGTCGCGGCGAGCGCATATTCGGCCTGCGCGATGTCGGGCCGGCGGTGGACGAGCTGCGACGGCAGCATCGCGGGGACGGCGGGCGTCGTCAGCGACCCGAAGCCCGCGCCGCGCGCGATCGCGTGCGGGGTCTCGCCGGCGAGCAGCGACAGGGCGTTCTCCTGCCGCGCGATCGCCGCCTCGATCGCCGGAACCTGCTGCTCGGTCGCGCGATACTCGGCCTCGGCCTGCCGCAGTTCGAGCTGCGAGGTATAGCCCGCCTCGGCACGGTCGCGCGCGATGCGCAGCGCCTCGCCGCGCGATGCCAGCGTCTGTTGCAGCAACTCGCGCCGCGCGTCGAGCGCGAGCAGGGCGATATAGCCGCTTGCCGCCGCCGCGCTCACCGACAGCGTCGCCGCCTCGTGCGCCGCCGCGACCGCCGCGGCGTTGGCGCGCGCCGCCTCGACCTGCGCGGCGTTGCGGCCGAACAGATCGACTTCATAGGCGGCCTGGAAGACGGGCTGCGCGGCAAAGCCCTCGGTCGCGACGCCCAAGGGATTGAGGCTGCGCGATTCGGCGCCCGGCGCGCTGGCGCTCAGCGACGGCAGCAGCAGCGATCGCGCGACCCTTTCCTGCGCGCGTGCTTCGGCGACGCGCGCCGCGGCGATCTCGAGGTCGCTGTTGTTCGTGCGCGCGCGTTCGACCAGCACGGCAAGCTGCGGGTCGCCGAAGCGGTTCCACCATTGCCGGTCGATCGCGCCGCTCGCGGGAAGGTCGGTGCGCCAGTCGGCGGGCGGCGCGACAGCGCTCGCTTCGGGGCGCGGGGTGATCGGCGGTGCGCAGGCGGCGAGCAGCAGCGGCAGGGCCAGCACCGCGCGCGGGACGAGGCGCATCGTCACGGTCGCCCCGTATGCACGGTCGCGACGACCGACATGCCGGGGCCGAGCCGCTTGCTCAGCGCCTGGCCGTCGTCGATGCGGATGCGCACCGCGATGCGCTGCGGCACCTTGACGAAATTGCCCGATCCGGTGTCGGGCTTGATGAGGCTGAACTCGCTGCCCGCGGCGGGGGCGATGCGCTCGACATGCCCCTTCAGCTTCGCGCCGCCGAGCGCGTCGATGCGCAGCGTTGCGGACTGGCCGACGCGGATGCCGGCGGTCTGCGCCTCCTTGAAATTGGCGACGACCCAGTGACGCTCGGGAACCAGATACATCAGCTGCGTGCCCGGGCTGACGAGCTGGCCGACGCGCACGCTCACCTCGCTGAGGCGCCCGTCGCGCGGGGCGCGGATGGCGCTGTTCTGCAGGTCGATGCCGGCGAGCTCGCGCTGCGCCTTCGCGTTGGCGACGCCCGCTTCCAGTCCGCCGCGTCCGACGCCGACCGAGCGCAGCTGCTCGGCGGCGATCGCGCGCTGCGCCTCGGCCTGGCGGACGGCCGCCTCGGCCTGGCGGAGCGCGGCGAGTGTCTGGTCGCGCTCGCGCAGCGACACCGATCCTGCGTCGACCAGCTCGTTCACGCGCCGCATGTCGGCCTGGGCGCGGGCGAGCTGCGCGCGCGCGCTCGCCGTCGCGGCGTCCTGAAGCCGTACCTGCGCCTCGGCCGAGCGCAGGCTCTGCGCGCTGTTGTCGAGGTTCGCCGATTGCGCGGCGACGCTCGCGGCGCCCTGCGCGACGCGCTCGCGATAGATGCGGTCGTCGATGCGGACGAGCAGCTGGCCCGCCTTCACCCGCTCGAAATCCTGCACCAGCACCTCGGTGACATAGCCGCCGACCTGCGGCGCGATGATCGTCGTCTGGCCGCGGACATAGGCGTTGTCGGTGGTCTGACTGGCCGGGCGGAAGGGCGGCAAACCCCAGGCGTAGAGGATGGCGAGCGCACCGACCAGCACGAGGCTGCCGAACAGCAGGATGCGGCCGCGCGACCGCTCGGGCTTCCAGCCCTCTTCGGGCGGGAAGGCAGGCGGCGCGGGTTCGCTGGCCGGCGGCGGTGCGGTGGGCGCCTCGGCCGGCGCGGGCGTCTTCGGGTCGTCGGTCATAGGTTGGCAGCCCTCATCTTCTGCAATGCCTCCAGCTCGGCGGCGAGCGGATTGTGGCCGCGCCGCCGATCGTAAACCCAGCGCGAGAGCATGATCAGGAACGCGATCCCCGCCAGCGATCCGATCACGAAGAACACGTCGTTGAAGGCGAGGATGGTCGCCTCGCGCGCCGCCTCGCGCACCACCTGCGACGCGGCGGTCGCGCTGCGCAGCGCCGGGTCGGAAATGCTGCCGGTCAGGCCGGCGGCGATCGTCTCGATCCCGCGCGCAAGGTCGGGGTTGGTCGTCGCCAGCGTCTGGCCCAGCGTCATCAGGTGCGCCTTGGTGCGCAGCGTGTGAAAGGCCGACAGCGCCGCCACCCCGGCGAGCCCGCCCAGCGTCTGCGACAGGCTGAACACGCCGACGAAGCTGACGAGATAGGACGGTCCCTTGGTCAGCGCGCGCAGCAGCCCCTCCATCAGCATCGGTCCCATGAAATAGACCGCCGCGAAGGCGATCGCGGCCTGCGAGAAATAAAGATTCACGGGACCGGTGCGCAGTCCCGAATGGGTGTCGAGCCAGGCGCCGACCGCGATCACGCCGAGCGAGACGAGGGTCGGGCGGCGCAGGTCGGTGGGATCGAGCCGTGCGATCGCGAGCAGGGCACCGAGCAGCGTCGCGGCGGTGAGCACGGCATAATAGGTGACGAGCTGGTCGTTCACCAGCCCCACCGTCGAGAGAAGGCCGGTGGCGCCGAAATTCTGCTCGGAGGTCAGGACGCGCACCAGCGCGCCGGTCAGCGCGAATTTGACGAGATCGCGGCTTCCCATCCAGCGCGTCTGCAGCATCGGATTGGCGCGGTAATGCTCGATCAGGAAGGCGAAGCCGATCAGCACCACCGCCGCCGCGAGCGCGCCGCCCAGCCACGGCGTCGACCACCACTGGATGCGACCCTGGACAAGGAAGGCGCACAGCAGCCCGACCCCGACCGCGAGCATCGGAAAGGTGACGAGGTCGAGCTTCTCGAACGAGCGCATCGTCTCGCCGGGCGGCAGGTGGAGGATGTTGACGAGCCCGACGGCGACGAGCGACAGCGCGAACTGAAAGATGAACAGGTTGGCGATGTCGCCGTCGGCGAGCAGCAGCGGCGACATCGCGCGCGCCAGCGGCACCGCGACCTGCGTCAGCCCGATCGCGAGCAGGAAGCCCGCGATGCGCAGCTTCTGCGGCAGGCCCTGCATCATGTAGAAGGCGGCGAGCGTCGACAGCCCGCTCGCCGCGATCCCCGACACGCCGCGCGCGACGAGCTCCATGCGATAGCCCGCGTCGAACAGCTGCACGAAATTGGCGATCAGCAGCGCGATCATCACCGCGCGCACGAAACGCTGGATACCGAACTGCTGGCGCGACTTGTAGAGCAGGATGCTCATGCACGCGTTGGTCATGTTGTAGGCGACCGTCACCCAGCCGGCGTCGACCGGGGTCAGGTCGAGATGTCCCTGCATCGCGGTCAGGTTGGCGATCAGCAGCCCGTTCTGGAAGCCGCCGACGATCGCGAGATAGAGGCCGATCAGCAGATAGAAGATCTGGCGGCGCAGCGGATGGTCGGGCGACGCGGGCGATCCCGGCATCAGCGGGCGCTCGTGCGGCTTGAAGACATAGCCGCCGGCGGGCGGCGCGGGCGGGGCGGCGGGCTCAGCCATGGCGCAGCCGCGGCTCGATCAGCGTCGCGTAGAGCGCGGCGCGGAAATCATTGTCGTTGGCGAGTTGGGGCGCGAAGCCGGCGAGCATCTCGCGCCGCACGACGCTGACCGCGACGCCATAGGCGAAGCTGAGAAGGAACATCTCGGGGACCGGGGTGGCGATCCGCCCGGTCTCGTTCGCGCGCCGGATCAGCGGCAGGAAGTGATCGAGCAGCGGGCGCGAGACGTGGTCGAACACCCAGGCGGCGCGTTCCGGATCGTGACCGGCGTCGCGCAGCAGGAAGCGCGGGACGGTCTCATTGGCGCAATAGAGGTCGACGAGCGCCTCCATCGACGCGGCGAGGGGCGAAGCGGCCGCGCTCGCCTTGGCCGCCGCGGTGCGGCGCAGCATGTCGATCTTTCCCGCGCCGACCGCCTCGACCACCGCCTTCCACAGGCCGAGCTTCGACCCGAAGCGATAGGCGATCATCGCGGGATCGACGCCCGCGTCGGCCGCGATGTCGCGCAGCGCGGCGGCGTCGAAGCCGAGGTCGGCGAAACGCCGCAGCGCGGCGCGCCGGATCGTCCGTTCGGTGTCGCCGCGGTCGGCGGGCCGGCGCCCGCGACGCGACGCCGCGCCTGTCGTTGCTGCTCCATGCATCGATCGGGAACCTTCTCGCTTGCCGCATGGTTCCGATAGCGCAATCCGCGTATTAATTCAACATATGATGAAATAGGCGGTGGAATCGGAAGAGCGATGGCGCGAGCGGGGGCATTTCGAACTCTATGCGGCCATTCGATCGCCCCTCCCGCTTGCGAGCGGCGGGGGTGGGTCGGCACCGTTGCGGTTGCCCACCCCGCTGCGGCTAGCGAACGAGTTCGCAAGCCTCGCTGCCCTCCCGCAAGCGGGAGGGGTATGAGTATCCGGCCGCGCTATCCTATAGGATTCACTGCCGCGGCGTGCCATCGGTTGATATGGCGGCGCGTGTCGGACCATGTAACGGTTACATCCGCGAGTCGCGGCCCGCCAAACTTGATTTCGGGACCCGATGCTCTATGCACGGCGCCGTGCAGGGCGACCCCGACAATTACATCAGCCTCCTTTCTGCCGCGCAAATCGAAACGTTGCGGCACGTTTTCGAGCACAAAAATTCCAAGGAAATCGCGCGGCTGATGAACGTATCGCCGCACACCGTCGATGAACGGGTTCGACGATCGCTAAGAAAACTCAATGTTTCCAACAGGGTAGAGGCGGCGACCATCCTGGCGCGTAACGGTGTCTTCGGTCAGGTTACTCCCTATCAGCCTTTGACATATCAATTGGACGACCTAGGCGATGGTCCGCCCCCCGCCGATGCGGGACCGGGGCGCAGTCGGCTCGGGCGGATATTCGATATCGGCACGCCGTTTCCTACCGCGTCCCAGCCGGCCAACCGGCATGGGTTGATGGAAAGGATCATCTGGCCGATCCTGATCGCCTTGGCGACCATATTGGCCTTTTCCGCCCTCTATTCGATCCTTGTCGGCCTCGGTCGGGTTCTGACCTGATGTCGAACCGAATGCTGCGGGGGGGTCCGTCGGCATTCTCTTTCAAGGACCAAAGATCATGCTGAACGAACGCCTTTCCGCAGCGCAGAAGATAGCCGCCGAGCTGCACCGGGCCGAAGACGCGATCGACGAAACGATGATCCGCATCGCCCAGCTCGCCGCGACGCTGCCTGCGGCGCGCCGCGAAACCAACATGTCGGCGATCGTCGGCCAGGAAGCGGTGGCGAAGATCGCCAACGCGCTCGCCGCCGCGGGGGAGGTTCGCCAGCTGCTGATCGATGCCCACCAGGCGCTGACCGTGACGCAGAAGCAGGTCGGCCTCGGCACCCGCATGTTCGGTGCCGGGGTGAAGCCCGCCAGCGCGACGCTGGTCGACGAGGGCGCCGACGGCGCGGCGGATGCCGACGTCGTGGCGCTGCCGCTCGCCCGGGCGTCGTGAGCCCGGCGCAGGGTTGACGAGGTCCCATGGGGTCCGTGGCGCTCTATTATGCCGTTCTGCTCATCACGGTGGCCGTCGCGGTTCGACGCGGCGGTCCCCTTGAACGCGGGGCAGCCTATACGGCATTGATCGCCTCGGTCCTCACCAGTCTTGTCGCACCCGCCCCGACCTGGACGAGCATCGAATATAATATCTTCTTCATCGACGTGCTGGTTCTGCTGAGCTTCTGGTTCATCGCCCTGAAGACGCAGCGTTTCTGGCCCTACTGGATCACCGGATGGCAGTTGATCGCCATTTTCGGACATATCCAGAAGATGATGTTTCCGGAGATATTGGCGCGGCCCTATTCGCTGCTTTCGATCTACATATCCTACCCGATCCTGCTTCTGATCCTTTATGCATCGGGTTCGTCCAGACGGAGCGAGGTTGCGGCCTGACGGGATGAATCCCAGAGGGTGGATGGCATCGCATGCAGCAATTTTCGAACCATGACATTGCCGAGCTGCGCTCGCGCATCGACCAGATCCATGCGCTTCTCGCCGCACGCGGCCCTGAGGCGGATGGCGGTCCCGACGCGCCGACGGCGGCCGCGGCGAATGTCCGGCTGCTCGACCAGCTGGCCTTTCACATCCAGATCCGGCGGCTGCGCAAGGGGCATTTCGGCGACGAACCGCTTTCGGGGCCGACGTGGGACATGATGCTCGACCTGATGGTCGCGCAGACGAGCGGACGCAATCTGAGCGCCAGCGACCTCGCCACCGGCGCCGGGGTGCCGCTGTCGTCGGGGCTGCGGATGATCGCGGCGCTCGAACGGCTCGGCCTCGCGCACCGTTCGATCGACGATCGCGACCGCCGCCGGTCGCTCGTTCGGCTGACCGAGAAGGGCATCGAGCGGATGGCGAGCTATTTCGAGGAGATCGCGCTCATCCGGCAAACGCGCCGGACCATCGCGATGTGACGCGCGCTCCGCGCGCCGCTCATTCGGTGCGCGCGCGCATCATCGCTTCGATCTTCGCCATCGCGTCGCGCTTGATCTGGCAGACGCGCGCGGCGCTGACGTCGAGCGTCCGGCCGATTTCCTGCAGGTTCAGCTCCTCGAAGAAATAGAGTTGCAGCACCATCTGCTCGCGCTCGTTCAGCGCGGCAATGCAGTCGCGCAGCGCGGCGAGCAGGTCGCTCCGCTCGCACAGCTCGCCCGTTGCCAGCGCGTCGTCGGCGATCAGGACGCTCCCGTCCTCCATCATCTCGTCGAGCGAGGCGGAGCGGCGCTGCGCCGCATTCTGTTCGAACATGAAATATTCCTCTGCCGTCATGTCGAACGCCGCCGCCATTTCGGCGGTCGTCGGCGCGCGCATATATTGCTGTTCGAGCGCCGCGCGCATCGCGCGCAGCCGCTTGTTCGCGACCATCGCCGACCGGCCGACATCGGCCTCGCGCCGCAGCTGGTCGATCATCGCGCCGCGAATCCGCGTCGTCGCATAGGTGGCAAAGGCATAGCCGCGCTCCTCATAGTGCCGGCTCGCCTCGATCAGCGCGATCAGCCCGGTCTGGATCAGGTCCTCCAGCTCGTTCGTCCGCGCCACGCGCGAAAAGACCTGCCAGGCGATCTTGCGCACCAGCGGTGCATATTCCTCGACCAGCGCCTCGACGCTGCCCAGGTAGGCGTGCGGACGCAGCGGCTGCGCCGACCCGGAGAAGTGGGCGGCGGGCTCAATCCTCATGCTGATGCTCCTCCATCGCTGCGGCGGAATCGCCGGTCAGGCGCGGCACTTCGGCGCCGATCGTCGCGACGATCTCGGTCGCCTTGTTCGCCGGGATTTCGAGGTAGGAAATGACGGCGACGTCGGGGAAGGTCGCGCGCACCAGCCGCGACAGCGCCGACCGGCACAGCGGCGAGGCGACGAGCGCGAAGCTGCGCGTCGACAGCAGCAGCGGTTCGACCGCCTGCCCGATCTGCTCGATGATCTTCATCGCCATGCCATGCTCGAACGGCCATTCGGCGCCGGGGTTGGCACGCACCGACTGGTTGAGCAGCATCTCGACGTCGGGGCTGAAGGTGACGACGGGCAGGGGCATGCGCGATGGCACGATCGTCTGGATGATCAGCGCGCCGATACGCTGGCGCACCGCCTCGACCAGCTCGACGTCGCCGAGCTGCTGGCCGGCGAGCGCGACCATCGCCTCGGCGATCTTGCGGAAGTCGCGCAGCGGCACGCGCTCGACGAGCAGCGCCTTGCACAGCGCCGCGACGCGCGGCAGCGCATAGCCCTGCGGACAGAGATTCTGCGCCAGCTGCGGATAATGCGCCTTCAGATGGTCGATCAGCGCCTGCGCGTCGTCGATGCCGAACAGCTCGGCCGCCGATGCGATGATGCTGTTGTTGAGATGCGTGGCGACGACGGTTGCCGGATCGACGACGGTATAGCCCGCCGCGATCGCGTCGTTCTGCGACGCCTTGGGTATCCACAGCGCGTCGAGCCCGAAGGTCGGGTCCTTGCATGGCCGTCCGGTGACCTTGGTGACGAGGTCGCCCGAATCGAGCGCGAGCATCTCGTGCGGGAACACCTCGTCCTCGCCGACGATCACCCCGGCGATCGAGATGCGATAGGCGTTGCCGGGCAGCGACAGGTCGTCCGCGACCTTCACCGCGGGAACGACGAAGCCCAGTTCGCGCGACAGCTGGCGGCGGATGCCGGTGATCCGGCCCATCAGCGGCGCGCCCTTGCGGTCGTCGACCAGCGCGACGAGCGCATAGCCGATCTCGAGCTGGCACGGCCCGATGTCGCTGACGTCGGCCCATTCGATGTGGTGCGGGTCGGGTGCGGGCGCCGCGGGGGGCGGCGCGGCCTCTGCCTCTGCGGCGGTGCGGCGCATCTGCCAGCCGATCGCGAAGGCCAGCGCCGACGCGGGCAGGATCAGCATCTGCGGCATCGCGGGGACGAGGCCGAGGATGAACAGGATGCCGCCGACCGCCATCCAGACGTGCGGCGAGGCGAACTGGCTGCCGATCTGGCCCGACAGGTCGTGCGGCGACGCGACGCGGGTGACGATCGCGGCGGCGGCGATCGACAGCAGCAGCGCCGGGATCTGCGCGACCAGCGCGTCGCCGATCGCCAGCGTGACATAGGTGGCGCCGGCTTCCGAAAAGCTGAGCCCGTGGCTCGACATGCCCAGGATCAGCCCGCCGACGATGTTGACGAACAGGATCAGCAGGCCGGCGACCGCGTCGCCCTTCACGAATTTCGAGGCGCCGTCCATCGAGCCGTAGAAATCGGCCTCGGTCGCGACCTCCTGCCGGCGCGCCTTGGCTTCGTCGGGGGTCAGCAGCCCGGCGTTGAGGTCGGCGTCGATCGCCATCTGCTTGCCGGGCAATGCGTCGAGGGTGAAACGCGCCGACACTTCGGACACGCGTCCCGCGCCCTTGGTGATGACGACGAGGTTGATGATCATCAGCACGACGAAGACGAACAGGCCGACGACATAGTCGCCGCCGATCAGCACCCGGCCGAAGGCTTCGATGACGTGGCCGGCGGCGGCCGTCCCCTCGTGCCCGTGGACGAGCACGACGCGCGTCGAGGCGACGTTGAGCGCGAGGCGGAACAGCGTCGCGAGCAGCAGCACCGTCGGGAAGGAGGAGAAATCGAGCGGCTTCGACGCCGACAGCGCGACCATCAGGATCGCGAGGCTGATCATGATGTTGCCGATGAAGCTGATGTCGAGGATCGTCGGCGAGACCGGGATCACCATCAGCGCGACGAGCACCAGCATCGCCACCGGCAGCGCGGCGGCGCCGGCCATGCGGCCCGCCTGGCGCAGGTCGAAACCGGCGATCATGCCGCGCCTCCCAGCGAGGCGAGGCGCCGATAGGTGCGTGCGGCGAAGTCCATCGACAGTTTCTGGGGCATCGGTTCGATATCCATCATGGGCAGCGGCGCCCGGCCGCCTTCGACGCCCGCCGAGCGGGCCATACGCAATTGCCAGCCCGGTGCGGCGGCGGGCCCGGCGGGAAGCGCGGCGGGGCCGCCGTCCTCGTCGAGCTTGGCGCGGAAGCGCTCGCGAATCTCGCCGAGGCTGCGCATGCTGCCGTCGCCGGCATAGAAGACCGAGCGGTTCGCGGCGGCCGCCTCGGACAGCATCGTCGCGCCCGGTTGATCGGGGTTCGCCTCCCACGCGGCGAGGAAGCGCACCGCGCCCGCGCTGCCGAGGAAATGGGCGAGATAGAGGTCGACCGGCTCGGCGCTGCGGCCGAGCCGTCCTTCGATGGCGGCGCGATTGTCGGCGGTCAGCGCCGCCGCCATGCTCGACGCCGCGGCGGGATCGTCGCGCAGGTCGAATATCTGCTGGCGGAGCGCGGGATCGGCGACGAAGAAGCGCCCCGCGCCGTCCTGGCCGATCGCGCCCGCCGCCCAGTCGAGCCCGTGCCCGGCGCCGTGCCGGCGCAGCGTCGCGAGCCACGTCTGTTTGGTGAACTGGAACAGCCCGCGCGCCGACGAGGTCGATGCCCGGGCGGTCGGGTTGAAGCGGCTTTCGACGCGCGCGACGTCGACCAGATAGTCGAAATCGACCCCCGTGCGCGCCGAGGCGCTGTGCATCGCATCCATGACGGGAAGCGGGCTTCCGGTCGGGGGCAGAGAGGGATTGATGGACGTCATGCTGTCGGTTCCGCTGGTTCGCGAAACCCGAAGCAATCATCGTGCCATTTTCAAATATGGCCGTGTATTATATGGTTATCAATAGGTTAGGGCCGCGCCCTGCGCCGCCATGCCACGGATCGCATGGTTCCTGTCAATCCTCTGACGCGTCCAGTTCTTCAGGATGTTGACGCGGATCGCCGCCGCTTCGAGCTGGCCGAGCGTCCGGGTGATCAGCAGGCGCGCGCGTTGTTCGGCGCCCGCCGGGATCGTGCTGTTGCGGAACAGGATGACCGCGGTCGCCAGCGCCTCCGACGCGGCGATGATCGCGCCGGGGTCTTGCCCGTCGAGCGCTTCGACCAGCGTGTCGAGCCGCGCCTGCATCTCGTCCATCTGCATCAGCATGACGTATCCTGGCGCTGGTGGAAATCGAGCATCGCGCCCGCGATGGCGCCGGGATCGACCGTGTAGCGGCCGTCGGCGATGGCGCTGCGCAGCGCGGCGACGCGTTCGGCGTCGACCGGCGCGTCCTGCCCCGCGAGGTCGCGGGCGAGCCCGGCGAGGCGCGTGACGGGAAGCGATTCGGCCGCAGGACGGACGGACGTCGGTGCCTGCGTCGCAGCAGGCGCGCTGCCGCCGATCCTGCGCGCGGTGCCGATGCGGACAACGCCGCCGACCTGCAGCCCGATCTTGCTGTCACCCGACATCTTCGCCTCCATCCTGTGCCGCCGAAAAAGCGACGGAACCGTCTGTGCCTGTCTTAACGGCGAGCGCGGCGACGGATTAAGCGGAAGTTGTGAAAAAGTTAAAAAAGGACCGGCCCGTCGGATGCGTCGGGTCAGTGACGCAGGGACCAGGGCCGGTGTCACGCCGCTCCGGGTCCTGTCTGCGCGGAGACACGTCATGTGTCATCCAGAGAGACCCTGAACTTGTTTGGCGTTTATACCCTTGAGACAGGGACGCTGGTGATCCCCGGCGAAAGCCGGGGTCCATGCTAGGCAGGCGCACGTAGCTGGACCCCGGCCTTCGCCGGGGAACGCTCACTTGTCGGAAGGGGACAATTGCCAACTTGTTTCAGGGTCCATGGTCCACCCTCGACCGAAAGACGGCGAAAAAGGAAAGGCCCGGCCATGGATGCGGAAACGAGTTCAGCATGACGACGGCGCAGGCCCGCCTGTGGAAAGGCCGAATCCTCCCGGACCCTAATCGGCGAGGCGGGCGCGGCCGGGGCCGGTGACGACGGCACTCAACACGCTCTTGGCATCGGCGCCGCGCAGCGCGATCGCTTCGCCGACGCGGCCGTCCTCGGCGGCGACCGCGGTATAGGCGATCGAGAAGCTTTCGGTGTCGATCGAAACGCGGACATGATCGCCGCGGCGGATCACCGGCGCCGCGGCGGCGGGCCTGGCACTCTGCGCCGTGATCGGCATGGCGCCGGCCGGACCTGTCATCGGGACGCGCAGCCGCCAGCCGAGCGAGGGACAGCGGACCGCGAGCGTCTGGCTGTCGATCGCGGTGATCGACGCCTGCTCGGGACAGCGGGCCAGCTTGATGCGGCGATCGATCGGGGCGGCGCTGCGGCCCATCGCGTTCGCTACCATCGCGGTGAGCGTGTCGATCGTCTGCCAGTCCTCGGTCGCCTGCTGCGCGCTCGCGGCCGGGATCGCGGCCAGTGCGAGCGCCAGGCCCGCCATCGTCTTCCCCTGCATGACCCATCTCCTTCGTCGGTCCCAAAATGCTGGCCCCGCGCGGTGCAGGAAGCGTGCCAAGGACGCGCCGCCGCGCTTTCCCGCGCCCGCGGTGCCGCCGCCGTCAAACTTTTGACGAGCCGCCGTGCCGGGCGCGGTCGGCCGCCGAAACCTTCGCTCAGGCGTTTGAAAAATGGCCGTAATCGGGAATTGGCATGGGCATTGCATTATGTCCTGCGTGTTTTTCCGCATGCCGCTCCGGTCCGTCCGGTTCGAACGGCAGGCGGCGAAAGAAGGATGATGATGATGGCTTCGGAAAAGCTTTTCGGCCTGCATGCGACGGCGCTTCAGCTGCGCAGCCAGCGCATGATGCTGATCGCGTCGAACATCGCCAACGCCGCGACGCCCAACTACAAGGCGCGCGACCTCGATTTCTCCAAGGCGCTCGACCTTGCGCAGCAGCAGGGCGGGTCGGCCGGGCAGGCGCTCGAAGGCGCGGTCGCCTATCGCGTGCCGGTGCAGTCGTCGCTCGACGGCAACACCGTCGAGATGGCGACCGAGCAGACCGCCTTCGCCGAAAATGCGCTCGCCTACCGCTCCAGCCTCGCGTTCCTGCAGGGCCGGATCGGCACGCTCACGCGTGCGCTGAAGGGCGAATGACGATGAGCGGCTTTTCGATCTTCGACATCAGCGGGCGCGCGATGTCGGCGCAGCTCGTCCGGCTCAACACCACCGCGTCGAACCTCGCCAATGCGGGGACCGTCGCGGGCAGTGAAACCTCGGCCTTCCGGTCGATGAAACCGGTGTTCCGCACCGTGATGGACGATGCCGGCCGGGCGACTGTGCAGGTCGACCAGGTCGCGACGTCGAAAATGGCGCCGACGAAGCGGTACGACCCGAACAATCCGCTCGCCGACAAGGACGGCAACGTCTGGGAAGCCGCGGTCGATAGCGCCGCCGAACTGGTCGAGATGGTCGAGACCGCCCGCCAGTATCAGAACAATGTCCAGGTCCTCGAAACCGCAAAGGGCCTGATCAACGAAACGCTGCGGTTGGGACAATAAGCGATGACCAGCACCTCTGCCGTCAACGGAAGCAATATCGCCGTCGTGCCGAAGAACAGCGGCGCCCAGCTCGGCCAGCAGGATTTCCTGCGGCTGATGACCGCGCAACTGTCGCAGCAGGACCCGTTCAACCCGGTCGACAACCAGCAGATGGTCGCCCAGATGGCGCAATTCTCCAGCCTGGCCGGGATCAGCGAGACCAACACGACGCTGAAGAGCATCGCCGACCAGCTCGGCGCGCAGACCGCGCTGCTCAAGGACATCAAGGCGGCGCAGATCGCCGCGACCCCCACCACGTAATCCACGCAGGAAGGATAAGAGCATGTCATTCTATACGTCGCTTTCGGGCCTCAAGGGCGCCCAGACCGACATGTCGGTCATCTCGAACAACATCGCCAACGCCAGCTCGACCGGCTTCAAGCGCAGCCGCGCGCAGTTCGGCGACCTGTTCGCCTCGTCGCCGACCCAGTCGACGCGCATGGTCGCGGGCCAGGGCCAGCGCCTCAACGGCATCATCCAGCAGTTCACGCAGGGCACGCTCGAGGCGAGCGAGAAAACGCTCGACCTGGCGATCGCCGGCGAGGGCATGTTCGTCGTCAAGGGCGAGCCGCCGCGCGAGCAGGTGAGCTATACCCGCAACGGATCCTTCACGCCGACCGCCGATGGCCATATCGTCGATACGACGGGCCAGAAGCTGCAGCTGCTGCCGGTCGACGCCAATGGCGAGGTGACCGATCGCACGCTCGGCGGCATGACCGACATGATCCTGCCGACGGGCGCCCCTTCGGACCCCACCGCGTCGCTGGTCAACATCTCGATCGGGCTCGACGGGCTCGTCACCGCGACCTTCGCCAATGGCGAGGACCAGATGCTCGGCAAGGTGGCGATGGCGACCTTCCCCTCGATGGAAGGGCTGCGGCCGATCGGCGACGCGCATTACCAGTCGACGGGCGAAAGCGGCCAGCCGACGATCGACGCCGCGACCAACGGCCCGATGGGGACGATCCGCTCGGGCGCGCTCGAACGGTCGAACGTCGACATCACCGAGGAACTGGTGCTGCTGATCGCGGCCCAGCGCAACTTCCAGGCGAACGCCAAGGCGATCGAGGGCGCGTCGACGCTGACGCAGACCCTGATCAACATGCGGTCCTGACGCCGCCGTCGCCGCCTGCCGGGAACTGATCCATGGACCGTCTCATCTATACCAGCCTCACCGCGATGCGGGGCAGCATGGCCCGGCAGACGGCGATCGCGAACAACCTCGCCAATGTGCAGACCCCGGGCTTCCGGGGCGAGATGGCCGAGGCGCAGAGCCTGTGGCTGCACGGCGCCGGTTTCGACGCGCGCGCCATGGCGTCCGAAGAGGTGGTCGGCGCCGACATGCGCGCCGGCACCATCGCGGCGACGGGGCGCGACCTCGACATCGCGATGCAGGGCGACGCGATGCTGGTGGTCCAGGCGCCCGACGGCGAACAGGCCTATACGCGGCGCGGCGACCTCCAGCTTTCGCCGAGCGGCCTGCTGACCACCGGCGACAATCATCCGGTGCAGGGCGCACAGGGTCCGATCACCCTGCCGCCCGCCGATTCGGTCAAGATCGACGCCGAAGGGCGCATCTGGGTCGTGCCCGCGGGCGGCGACCCCGAGAACCCGCAGGAAATCGACCGGCTGCGGCTCGCGACCCCCACGGGGTCGGAGATCGTCAAGGGACTCGACGGCCTGTTCCGCGTGCGCGGCGGCGGCATCCTGCCCGACGATCCGGAGGCGCGCGTCGTCACCCGTTCGCTCGAAGGATCGAACGTCACCGCCACCGCCGCGCTCGTCGAGATGATCGAGGCGAGCAAGCAGTGGGATTCGCAACTCAAGCTGATCAGCGACGCGCGCGACATGGATAGCGCGACCGCCAACCTGATGCAGCTCCCCCGTTAAAGGAGACAGACGATGAGCTTCGGTGCCTTGCACGTCGCGCGAACCGGGCTGGATGCCCAGAGCTTTCGCATGCAGGTGATCGCGAACAACCTCGCGAACGTGAACACCACCGGCTTCAAGCGCGACCGCGCCAATTTCGAGACGCTGGGCTATCAGATGATGACCCAGCCGGGCGCGCCCTCCTCGTCGGAGAACCGCTATGCGGTCGGTCTCAACCTCGGCACCGGGGTCGAGCTCAGCGGCACTGCGCGCATCGACACGCAGGGCACGCTGAACGCCACCGGTAACGCGCTCGACATGGCGATCGAGGGTGCGGGCTTCTTTCAGGTCCAGCTTCCCGACGGACGCACCGGCTATACCCGCGCGGGCAATTTCTCGATGGCCGCCGACGGCACCATCGTGACCTCCGACGGCAAGCCGCTGCAGCCGCAGATCCAGGTGCCTGAGGATGCGACCGGCATCTCGGTCGCCGCCGACGGCACCGTGTCGGCGACCGTCCCCGGCCAGGCCGAGGCCACCGAGCTCGGCCGGATCGAGATCGCGCGCTTCGTCAATCCGTCGGGCCTGCAGGCGATTGGCGACAATATCCTCGTCGAAACCCAGGCTTCGGGCGCGCCGCAGGTCGGCGCCGCGGGCGAGGAGGGGCGCGGCATCCTGCGCGCGCAGATGCTCGAGGGATCGAACGTCAATGTCGTCGAGGAACTCGTCGACATGATCGAGACGCAGCGCGCCTACGAGGTCAATTCGAAGATGATCCAGGCCACCGACGAGATGATGAAAAATGCGACGCAGACTCTCTAGCGCGCTGATCCTGCTGGTCGCGGCGCTGCCCGTCGCGGTGGCGGCGAAGGACCGGGTTCCGGAGGACGCATTCGCGCCCACCGCGCCCGTTCCGCCGCCTGCCGCGCCGGCCAACGGCGCGATCTTTCAGGGCGGCTATGTCGCGCTCACCTCTGGCGGGCGGGCGGGGCGCGTCGGCGACATCGTCACCATCCAGCTCGTCGAGCGCACCATCGCGTCGAAGAGCAACGCCGCGGGCACCCAGCGCGGCGGCAGCATCGGCCTGTCGCCGCCGTCGACCGGTCCGCTGTCGCTGTTCAACCCGAGCGACATCGGCATGGGCGGCGATCAGGCGTTCAAGGGCAAGGGCGAGGCATCGCAGTCGAACCAGCTCGCGGGAGAGATCAGCGTGACGATCGCCGAAGTCTATCCGAACGGCACGATGCTGGTGAAGGGCGAGAAGCTGCTCACCCTCAATCGCGGCGACGAGCGGGTCCAGATCTCGGGCATCGTCCGCGCGATCGACATCGGCCCCGACAACCGCATTGCATCGACCCGCGTCGCCGACGCCAACATCCGATATGTCGGCAAGGGAGAGATTGCGCGCGCCAGCAAGCAAGGCTGGCTGCAGCGCTTCTTCTCCATCATCAGCCCCTTTTAAAGCGTGAAGGAATCCGCCGTGGCCCAGCGTCCCACCCTGTTCGCCCTCTTCGCCTTGCTGCTCGCGAGCTTCGTTTTCGCGGCGCCGGCGCATGCCGAGCGCATCAAGGACATGGGCCAGTTCCAGGGCCTGCGCGCCAACCAGCTCACCGGCTACGGCATCGTCGTCGGGCTCGCGGGCACCGGCGACGACAGCCTCGACTATGCGACGCTCGGCATGAAGGGCGCGGTGTCGCGCTTCGGCCTGACGCTGCCCGCCGGGATCAACCCGGCGCTCAAGAATGCCGCGGCGGTGATGATCACCGCCGAACTGCCGCCTTTCGCCAAGCCCGGCCAGCGCCTCGACGTCACCGTCTCGGCGATCGGCAAGGCCAAGAGCCTGCGCGGCGGCACGCTCGTCCTCGCGCCGCTCTATGGCGCCGACGGCCAGATTTACGCGATGGTGCAGGGCAATCTCGTCATCGGCGGCCTCGGCGTCGATGCCGCCGACGGGTCGAAGCTGACGGTCAACGTGCCGTCGAGCGGCCGGATCGCCGGCGGCGCGACGGTCGAGCGCGCGGTCGACACCGGCTTCGCCTCGGGCGACTGGCTGACCTTCAACCTGCACCAGTTCGACGCGACCAACGCCAAGCGCGTCGCCGACGCGATCAACGCCGCGATGCCCGGTTCCGCCTCGATGATCGACGGCGCCAGCATCGCGATCCGCGCCGCCGGCAATGGCGACGAGCGGATGCGGCTGATCTCGCGGGTCGAGAATCTGACCGTCCAGCGCGCCGAGCCGCCCGCGAAGGTGATCGTCAACGCGCGCACCGGGACGGTGGTGATCAACGGCGCCGTGCGCGTCGGCACCGCGGCGGTGACGCAGGGCAAGCTGACGGTGTCGATCAAGGAATCGCCGACCGTGGTCCAGCCCGCGCCGTTCAGCCGCGGCCAGACGGCGATCGAGCCGTCGAGCGACATCGAGGTCAGCGAGGCCTACCGCCCGGTGATGATGGTGCAGCCGACCGCGTCGCTGTCCGAGCTCGTCGATGCGATCAACCGCATGGGCGTGCCCCCCGGCGACCTCGTCGCCATCCTCGAGGCGCTGAGCCAGGCCGGCGCGCTCACAGCCGAACTGGTGATCATATGACGGCTCCTCTTTCTTCAATCGTGCCGACTGCTGCGCCGGCCGCCGCCGGCGGGGGCGACGGCGGGCTGCGCAAGGCGGCCGAGGCCTTCGAGGCGGTGATTCTGCGCCAGCTCATGGCATCGATGCGCCAGGCGAAGCTCGGCGACGACATCTTCGGGTCTAGCGCGACCGACAATTTCCGCGAGATGGCGGATTCGAAAACCGCCGACAGCATCGCCGCGATGCGCCAGTTCGGCATCGCCGACATGGTCGAGGCGCAGTTCCGCGCCCGCGCGGCGGGAGGCGTGCAATGAGCGACCTGCTGGCCATCGGCGCGAGCGGGCTCAAGGCCTATTCGCGCGCGCTGTCGACGATCGGCGACAATATCGCCAACGCCCAGACGCCAGGCTATGCGCGGCGCACGCTCGAGCTCACCGAAAACCAGGCCGCGGGCGACATGCCGCTCTATCGCAGCGCGATCAAGCCGGGCGGAGTGCAGATCAGCGGCGTCACCCGATCGGTCGATGCCTGGCTGATCGAGGATTCGCGCATCTCTTCGGGCGATGCCGAACGCTCGGCGACGCGGCTCGACTGGATGAACCGCGTCGAGGGTGCGCTGAGCGACGAGACCAACGGCATCGCGACCGGGCTCACCCGGCTGTTCACCACCGCCGACCAGTTGACCGCCGATCCGAACAATCTGACGCTGCGCAGCCAGTTCCTGCAGGCGGTCGACGATGTCGCGTCGGGTTTTCGCACCGCGGCGGGCCAGCTTTCGGGCATGGCCGACGGCATCGCCGGCGCGGCGACGAGCGAGGTCGAGGCATTCAACGCCAACCTCGACGCGCTCGAACAGATCAACATCGGCCTGCGCAAGGCGCGGCCCGGCTCGACCAACGAGGCGAGCCTGCTCGACGAGCGCGACCGGCTGCTCGACCAGCTCTCGTCGCAGGCGGGGGTCAGCGCGACCTTCGACAATCATGGCGCGGTGACGCTGCGCGCGTCGGGCAGCGGCGACCTGCTGGTCGGCGGCGGCGTGGTCAAGCCGATCGCGGTGACGAGCGCGGCCGACGGGCGGCTCGCCTTCACTATCGGCGGCGCGCCTTTTCCGAATGCGACCGGTTCGCTCGCGGGACTGGCCGAGGCGGCGAACCACGTCGCCGACCAGCGCGCCGGGCTCGACACGATGGCGGCGCAGATCGCGGGCCAGCTCAACGCCGCGCATCAGGCGGGGCTCGATGCGGGCGGCAATCCCGGCGCGGCCCTGTTCACCGGCACCGCAAGCGCGGCGACGCTGACCGCCGCGCCGCTCACCGCGAATCAGGTCGCGGCGGCGGATGCGACGAGCGGCAACGGCACCATGCTCGCGCTCGGCGGGATGCGCGGCAACGGCGATCCCGAGAGCGCCTGGTCGGGGCATCTCGCCACCCAGGCGCAGACGACCGCTTCGGCGCGGGCGCAGGACGCCGCGGCGACGACGCGCCGCGACGCCGCGGCCGCCGCGCGCGGCGCGGTGAGCGAAATCGATCTCGACCGCGAGGCGGCCGATCTGCTGCGCTTCCAGCAGGCCTATTCGGCCGCGGCGCGGACGATCCAGGTCGCGCGCGAAACCATCCAGACGCTGCTCAGCTCACTTTAAGGGAAAGGCGGTCGCCATGATCAACGCCGTGGGCAATCGCATGACGCGCGAGATCGCGCGCCAGCAGAAACTCGCCGACCAGCTCGAACGCACGCAGGTGCAGATCTCGACTGGCAAGCGGCTCCAGCGCATGTCCGACGACGCCGTCGCGGCGCGCCGCATCGCGACGATCGGCAAGACGCAGGCGAGCATCGACGGATGGACCGCGAATCTCAACACGGCGACCGCGCTCGCGTCGCAGGCCGACGGCGTGCTCAAGACCGCGAGCGACCTGCTGGGCCGCGCGCGCGAGCTGACGCTTTCCGCATCGACCGGGTCGATGAGCCCGACCGACCGCGCGACGGTCGCCGCCGAACTGGGCGCCATCGCCGACGAGCTCGACGCGCTGGCGGCGACCCGCGATTCGAACGGCGAGCCGCTGTTCGCCGGCGGCGCGGCGCGCGTGATGCGCTTCGATTCGGACGTGACCTTCGCGCCGGTGCCCTCGGCCGCCGATGTTTTCGTCGTCGGGGGCAACAGCCTGTCGACCGGCCTGCGCGATGCCGCCGCCGCCGTGGCGGCGAGCGACAGCGCCGGCATGGGCGATGCGCTCGACGCGCTGTCGGCGGCGATCGGCCATGTCGCCGACCAGCATGCCGCGATCGGCCTGTCGGCCGGGCGGCTCGAACGGATCGGCGACGGGCTCAAGGCGCGCTGCATCGCGCTCGCCGACGAGCGCTCGGCGGTCGAGGACACCGACCTGTCGATCGCGATCGCCCAGCTCAACGCCCAGGACCTGACGCTCGGCGCGGCCCAGGCGGCCTTCGCTAAGATCAACCGCCAGACCTTGTTCGATATTTTGAACTGATCGCCCTCAATATCCGGCGCGCGCTGCCGTTAAGCATAACGCGCCCCCCTTTTGCCGGACCCCCTGGCCCGATTGGAGTTGACCCCGCATGTTTCCCGTTATCGGCATCGTCGTTCTGATCCTGCTGGTTTTCGGGGGCTTTGCGCTGACCGGGGGCAACCTGGGTCCCGTCATGCATGCGCTGCCGCACGAGATGCTGATCATCGGCGGCGCCGCGGTCGGCTCGCTGATCATCGGCAATTCGGGGCAGGAGCTGAAGGCGCTCGGCGCCGGGCTCGGCAAGGTGTTCAAGGGGCCGCAGTACAAGAAGCAGGACTATCTCGACTGCATCCTGCTCGTCTCGTCGCTGATGAAGATGATGCGGACCGAAGGGCCGGTCGCGGTCGAACCGCATATCGAGGACCCCGCCAGCTCGCCGCTGTTCCAGCAATATCCGAAGCTGCTCAAGGACAAGACGCTCGTCCACCTGATCTGCGATACGCTGCGCCTCGTCGTCGTGTCTTCGGGGACGCTCGATCCGCATGCGGTCGAGGAGGTGATGGACCATGCGGTGAAGACGCACCATCACCACGCGATCAAGCCCGCCGACGGGTTGCAGAACCTCGCCGATGCGCTGCCCGCGCTCGGTATCGTCGCGGCGGTGCTCGGCGTCGTCAAGACGATGGGCTCGATCGACAAACCGCCCGAGATCCTGGGCGCGATGATCGGCTCGGCGCTGGTCGGCACCTTTCTGGGCGTGCTGCTCGCCTATGGCCTCGTCGGCCCGTTCGCGACACGCGCGCGCGCGGTGATCGAAAGCGACGCTGCCATCTACCAGACGGTGAAGCAGCTCATCATCGCCTCGCTCCACGGCCATCCGCAGCCGCTGGTGATCGAGGCGGCGCGCTCGGGCGTCGCGCATGACAACCAGCCGAGCTTCGCCGAGGTCTTCGACGGAATGCGGGGTCGCTGATGGCCGCGCGTCCCAACACCCCGCTGCGCCCGATCATCGTCAAGAAGGTGATCGAGGAGGCGCATGGCGGTCATCATGGCGGTGCGTGGAAGGTCGCTTATGCCGACTTCGTGACGGCGATGATGGCCTTCTTCCTGCTGATGTGGTTGCTCGGCGCGACGACCGAGAAGCAGCGCAAGGCGCTCGCCGACTATTTCGCGCCGACGATCGTCAAGACCAAGCAGGAAAGCGCCGGGTCGAACGGCATGTTTGGCGGCGATTCGATCATCGCGGCCGACAATTATCCGCACCGCTCGGGCCAGACCGGAACGCGCTCGATCACCATCCCGCGCGACGTCGTCGGCGGGCCGAAGGAGGCGTCGGGACGCGAGCAGGATCGCGAGAAATTCCAGCAGGTCGCCAAGTCGCTGCGCGAACGGGTGCAGAAGAAGGGCGAGTTGCGGCGCCTCGCGCGCAACCTGCGCTTCACCGAAACGTCGGAGGGGATGCGGATCGACGTCGTCGACGACGCCGACTTCTCGATGTTCGTGATCGGAACCAGCCAGCTTACGCCTGAGGGCGCGCGGTTGTTTGCGGAGATCGCGGCGCCGATCGCCGAGGCGCCGAACCAGCTGATGATCCGCGGGCACACCGATGCGGCGCCCTGGTCGGCGCAGGGCGGCATGAACAACTGGCGGCTGTCGGTCGACCGGGCCGAGGTGACGCGCCACTATCTTCAGTTCCGCGGCATCGCCGCCGAGCGCTTCGCGCGCATCGAGGGGGTCGCCGATCGCGAGCCCTATGTCCCCGCCGACCGACTCGATCCGCGCAACCGCCGCATCTCGATCACCCTCGGCTGGCGGACCGCCGCTTATAATTAGTGCCAATCTGGCAGCATATCGGACGGTTAAGAACGCAATTGCGTTCCTATTACTTTCATTATGGCAATATCCCTTTGTTTTGAAGGGGTTATATCGTGATGGATAATCTTTTGTTTACCACTTTCCTCAATCTCTTGCCCATCGCAGAGGCGCCGACGGGGGGCGCGGTGGAGACGAAAATGACCGAGGGTGGGCACAACAAGACAGCGGCGGCGCTGGAGGCATCGATCATCGGCAGCAGCCCGGCGATCTGCCAGCTTCGCGACATGATCCGGCGCGTCGCGCGGTCGAACGCCTCGGTGATGCTGTGCGGCCCGTCGGGCTCGGGCAAGGAACTCGTCGCCCGCGCGATCCACGACGAAGGCGTCCGCGCCGGCAAGGCCTTTGCCGCGATCAACTGCGGCGCCATTCCCTCCGACCTCATCGAATCCGAACTGTTCGGGCATGAAAAGGGCAGCTTCACCGGCGCCCACGCCCGCCGCATCGGCCATTTCGAGGCGAGCGACGGCGGTACGCTGTTCCTCGACGAAATCGGCGACATGCGCTTCGACATGCAGGTGAAACTGCTCCGCGTGCTCGAGGAGCGGACGATCGTCCGCGTCGGCAGCAGCGAGATGCGCCGCGTCGACGTCCGCGTCATTTCGGCGACGCACCAGGATCTGGGCGCCGCGATCGCCGAGGGCAAGTTCCGCGAGGACCTGTTCTTCCGCCTCGGCGTCATCGTGCTCCAGGTTCCCAGCCTTGCGAGCCGGGTCGAGGATATTCCGGCGCTGATCCGCCATTTCCAGCGCAAGATGCCCGCCGAGGCCAAATGCCGTTACGACGATGCCGCGCTGGCGGTGCTGCTGCGCCACGACTGGCCGGGCAACGTCCGCGAGCTGCGCAATTTCGTCGAGCGCGCCAGCGTGCTGCACGGCGGCGAGACGCTCGGCGCCGACGATGTCGCGCGCCTTCTGAACCCCACCGCAGCGCCTGCGCCGCGGCCGGCTGTCCCCAGCAGCTTCGCCGCGGTGCAGGCCAGCGCGGACGACGCCGCCTTCCACGCCGCGCATCCCAAGACGCCGGCGCCGGGGCGTCCGATCGACCTCAAGCGCGAGATCGAGACGATCGAACTCGAACAGATCCACGTCGCGCTCGACCTGGCCGACGGCATCATTTCGGAAGCCGCGCGCCTGCTGACGCTCAAGCGCACGACGCTGATCGAGAAGATGCGCAAATATGGGGTCCACCAACAGGCGGCGTAATCGCCGTACACCGGTTCAGCACCGCTGAAACAAGGGGCTCTGGTCCGCCCCTGCCCAGTCGCCCGGTCGCCCGTCCCCACCCAGGGCGGCCGGGCGCAAGGACGTGTCGGGCCGCCCCGTCAGAGCGCCGTGCGTTAAATTGGCATCATCCCAATTCCGAACGGGACGGTAGGTCAGATCAAGGTTTGTGGGGATGCGGGTTTCGGCACGGTTTCTCCCTTCCGTCACCCTGAACTTGTTTTAGGGTCCATGGTCTGCCCTAGAATGAAAGGCGGCACGAAAGGGAAGGTCCGGCCATGGATGCTGAAACGAGTTCAGCATGACGAATGGATGAGGCGGTGCGCCGAAACCCGAATCCCCACAGGCGATAAAGCATCGTGCGTTAAATCTGCATCCTCGAAAGAAAGGGCGACCGCCTTGCAGGCGCTGAAATAATATTACGCGACCGCTTAGCGCAACTGCCGCCAGGCGGAGCTGATCGTCAGGATTCCGTCGAGCAGTTCGACGAGGTCGGACTCGCTGTTCGCGGCGACCGCGGTATCGAGCTTGCGGCGCATGCTGCGATAGACGCGCGACAGCGACGCGGCGACGTCGCCCCCCGCCTCGTGGTCGAGCCCGGCGTCGAGCGCGATCAGGATCGCGCGCGCGCGGTGCGCGGGTTCGGTGGCCGAGATGCGCTGGCCCTGCCGCACCATCGCGGCGAGCACGCCCACCGCCGTCTCCAGCTCGTCGTAGAGCATGGTGACGAGTTCGACCGGGTCGGCCGACTCGGCGCGGCTTTCGTTCTGCAATCTGCGATATTGTCCGGCCGCCCGGACGGTCGATGCGGTCGCTGCCACGGCGGACGTCCCTAATTCTTATACTGGTTGTTCCACATCTCGATCTGCTGTTCGAGATAGGATTGCGTCGCCTTGAACGCGGCCAGCTTGGCATCGAGCGCGCCATACTGTTTCTCGAGCCGCTGGCGGTAGATGGTCTCGCGCTCCTCGACCTTCTCGAGCTGCTCGGCGAGCGACGCCCGGCGGGCATCGAGCATCGACGTGGCGCGGCCGAGTACGCCGTCGCTGGCGACCGCCTTGTCGCGGATCGCGTCGAGCACGAAGGCGATGCCCGGATCGGTGGCCTCGGTGTGGGTGGCGTCGCGGCGCGGGTTGAACAGCGCCTCGACCGCGCCCGGATCGGTGGCGAGCGCCTTTTCGAGCTTGGCGCTGTCGAGCGCGAGCAGACCGTCCTTGGTCAGGCTGATCCCGATGTCGCTCAGCTTGTTGATGCTGCCGTGGCTGGTCAGGGTCTTGCTGACCAGGCTACCCAACTCGCTTTCGAGCTGGCGCAGCGACGTCGTTCCCCCCGCCAGGCTCGCCGCCGAGGTCAGGCTTTTCTTGAGCTGGTTGAAGACGTCGACGAAATCGCCCGCAGTCTGGCGGATCATGTCGAGCGGCCGGCTGGCGCCGATGTCGACCGGCTGGCCGGGCGCCGCCTTCTTGAGCGTCAGCGACAGGCCGGGCAGGACGTCGTCGATCGTGTTGCTCGGACGGCTGAACGCGACGCCGTCGATGGTGAATTGCGCGTCGGCGGCGCTCTGCCCCAGCGTCATGGCGCCGCCGCCGCCATAGCCGAACGCGGCGAGCGCCGGGTCGGCGCCCGCGTCGGCGGATAGGGTGAAACCGTTCGCGGCGCCGCTCGCGCCCTTCAGGATCAGGCGATAGCCTCCCTCGTCGGCGACGATCGACGCGGTGACGCCGCTGCCGCTCGCGTTGATCGCAGTGGCAAGGCCGTCGAGGCTATCGTTGGCGGCGTCGATGGTGATGCTGTGGTCGACGCCGCCGACGCTCAGCGTCATCGTCCCCTGGCCGATCGCGGCGGTCCGGTCGGCGACGACCCCCGAATAGGCGGTCTGCGCGCGCGCGAGCTGCGACACGGTGACGGTGGCGGCGAAGCTGTCGGCCTGAAGCCCGGCGCGCGCGCTGAGGCCGAGCATGCTGTCGTCGGAGACCGTCGGGCTGCTGCGCAGCGCGCCGTCGGCGATCATCTGGCTCAGCGAATCGGCAAAGCCCTCGAGGTCGGACTTCGCCTGCGCGACGGCGCTGATCCGCGCCTGGTTCTGTTGCGTCATCGTCGCGATGCGCGCGATCTTGGGCTCGCGCGAGGCGTTCGACAGGTCGGTGACGAGCTGCTTGATGTCGAGGCCCGAGCCGAAGCCGAGGCTGTTGGCGATTGAACTGACCATGATGCGTTTCCTTCGCTCTGCTTAACGGCGGCGCGCGCGATTCCTTAAGCGCGCCGGCGGCGGTCAGGCGGCGCGGCGGCCGTCGGGGTCGAAGCGGTGCGAGGACGGCACGTCGACCGCGGGCTGCGACCGCCCTTCGGCGACCGCGCGTTCGAGCTGGAAGACGAAGGCGAGCACCGTCGCCACCGCGACGAACAGTTCCTCGGGAATCACGCGGCCGGCGCGCGCGGTGAAATAGATGGCGCGGGTGAGCTGCGGATATTCGAGGATCGGCACCGCGGCCTCGCGCGCCAGCGTGCGGATCGACAGCGCGACGTCGCCGCGCCCGCGCGCGACCACGACCGGCGCGGCATCGACCCCGGGACGATAGCGCAGCGCGACCGAGAAATGGGTGGGGTTGGTGAGGACGACGGTCGCCTCGGTCACCGCCTTGCGCGCCGATCCGCTCAAAATGTCGTGGGCGCGCTGGCGCTGCGCCTGCTTCAGTTCGGGGGCGCCTTCGGTCTGGCGCATCTCCTCCTTCACTTCCTGCTTGCTCATCATCAGCTTGCGGTTGCGCTGATACCATTGCGCGGGAACGTCGATCAGCGCGATGACGACCAGCCCGCCCGCCATCGCGAGCATTGCCCGCGCGACCGCGCTCCCCGCCAGCCCCAGCGCGGCGTTGAGGTCGGTCGACGCCATCGTCATGATTGCCGGCAGGTTCACCGCGATCAGCTGATAGCCGATGGTGCCGAGCAGCAGCACCTTGGCGATCGACTTGGCGAGCTCGATCAGCCCCTGCATGCCGAAGATGCGCTTGATACCGCTCAGCGGATTGATCCGGCTGCCCTTGAAGCCCAGCGCCTTGCCGCGCCAGCCGAGCGAGCCGAGCATCGCGGGGGCCGCGATGCTCGCGACCAGCGCGAGCGCGAACAGGCTGGCGAGCGGCAGCAGCATCTCGACTCCGTTGCGCAGCACCGCCTCGCCGGGCGCGAAATGCGCGACGTCGTCGGCGTCGAGCGTCAGCCCGCGCCGCACCAGCTCGCCCGCCGACCGGACGAGCCAGCCGCCCGCCGCGAACAGCCACCCCGCGCCGGCGAGCATCATCAGCGCCGTCGCCAGCTCGCGCGACATCAGCACATCGCCTTCGCGCGCCGCGTCGGCGCGTTTCTTCGGCGTCGGCTGTTCGGTCTTCTGGTCCTTTTCGGTGGTGCCCGACATCGCGTCAGCCCGCCGCGATCTGCCGCGCCATGTCGAGCGCGTCGGACAGGAAGCGCGCGATCGCCTCCGCCATTACCGGGGTCGCCATGGCGAGCAGCACGACGCCGGCGAGCAGCGTCGCGGGCAGGCCGACCGCGAACAGGTTCATCGCCGGCGCCGAGCGTCCGATCACGCCCATGATCATCTGGACGAGGATCAGCACGAAGCCGACCGGCAGCGCGATCGTCAGCCCCGCGGCGAACATCAGGCTCGCAAAGCGCAGGATGCCGCCGATCGCGGCGAAGGAGGGAAAGGCGTTGCCCGGCGGCAGCGCAGTATAGCTGTCGACGATGATGCCGACGAGCAGCAGGTGGCCGTCGGCGGCAAGGAAGAGCGTGGTCGCCAGCATCGAGAGGAACTGGCCGATCGCCGAGCTGGCGGTGCCGCTCAGCGGATCGATCATCGACGCGAAGCCGAGGCCCATCGCGTTGCTGATCGTCTCGCCGCCGAGCAGCGCGGCGGCGAGCCCCATCTGGAGCACGAAGCCGATGCCGAGCCCGATCACCACCTCGCCGGCGACGAGCAGGAAGCCGGGCAGCGAGACGATTCCCTCGGCGGGAAGCGCAAGGCCCGAGGCGGCGACCGCGGGCACGCCGACCGCGAGGGCGACGATCAGCCGCAGCTGTACCGGCACATTGGCCGCGCCAAACACCGGCGCCGCCAGAAAGGCCGCGCCGGGGCGGATCATCCCCAGCATCCAGAGCTGGAGCATTGCCTCCACGTTCGGGATGTCGGCGGGGTCCATCGCGGCGCTAGCGGACGAGATTGGGTATCTGGGCGAACAGATCGCGGGTGAAGTCGGTGAGCAGCACGAGGATGCTGCTGCCGAAGATGGCGAGGCAGACCGCGGTGATGATCAGCTTCGGCACGAAGCTGAGCGTCTGTTCGTTGATCGAGGTCGCCGCCTGCACCATGCCGAGCAGCACGCCGACGACGAGCACCGGAATCAGGATCGGTGCGGCGGCGAGCGCCAGCACCCACAGCGACTGCTGCGCGACCCCGATGAAATAGTCCGCTTCCATGGGCAGGCCCTCAGGTTCCGAAGGAGGAGGCGAGCGAGCCCATCGTCAGCGCCCAGCCATCGACGAGGACGAACAGCAGCAGCTTGAAGGGCATCGATATGACCGTCGGCGACAGCATCATCATGCCCAGCGACATCAGCGACGAGGCGACGATCAGGTCGATGACCAGGAAGGGCAGGAAGATCAGGAAGCCGATCTGAAACGCGGTCTTGAGCTCGCTGGTGACGAAAGCGGGGAGCAGGATCGAGAAGGGCACGTCCTTCGGGCTCGCGTAGGTCGGCGCCTTGGCGATCTTCGCGAACATCATCAGGTCGGTCTTGCGCGTCTGCTGCATCATGAAGCCGTGCAGCGAATCGCCCGAACGGACCAGCGCTTCGCCGATATCGATCTGTTCCTGGCCATAGGGGGTGATCGCGACGCGGTTCACTTCGCTGATCACCGGCTGCATCACGAACAGCGACAGGAACAGGCTGAGCCCGACGAGCACCTGGTTCGGCGGCGTCTGCTGGAGCCCGAGCGCGTGGCGCAGGATCGACAGCACGATGATGATGCGCGTGAAGCTGGTCATCATCAGCAGCAGCGACGGCAGCACCGTCAGCAGGCTCATCAGGATGAGGATCTGGAGCGACAGCGTCAGCGGTCGCCCGTTGCCGCCGATCTCGCCGACCGCGCGGGTCAGCCCGTCGGCGGCCTGTGCGTGCGCGGCGGGCGCCGCGGCGAGCAGCGCGACGCCGCCGGCGATCGCGGCGGCACGCAGCCAGCGGATGCGGCGGCGGGTCGTCCCGGCCGGATCAGCCGACATGAAAATCGCCCTGGCTGTTGTCGGCGAGGCGAGTGACCTGGCCGCGCGAGACCGAGAGCAGGATCCGCTGCCCGGCGAATTCGACCACGGCGAGTTTGGTGCCGGGGCCGAGCGGCAGCACGCCGACCATCTCGATCGGCCGCTCCTGCCTCGCTCCGGCCAGCGGGCCGCCCATCTGGACGCGCTTCCACAGCCACAGGCTGCCCCACGCCATGCCGCCGACCAGCGGCAGCAGGATCAGCAGACGCAGGAGATATTCGAGCATCAGGCCCTCCGCTCGAAACCGCCGAGGCGATTGTCGGGGGCGACGACGTCGGCGATCTGGATGCCGTAGCGGCCGTCGACGCTGACGATCTCGCCCTTCGCGATCAGCGTGCCGTTGGCATAGATGTCGAGCAGGTCGTTCGCGGCGCGGTCGAGCTCGACGACGCTGCCCTCGGTCATCGCGAGCAGTTCGGCGAGCGTCATCGAGGTCGAGCCGACCTCGACCGAAACGCGCAGCGAAACGCCCGCGAGCAGGTCGAAATTGGGCGCCGCGCCGATGCCGGCATCGCGGCGGTCGCGGCGCGCGGCGGGCGGGGCTTCTTCCAGGTCACTCATGGTCCGATCCTCTTTCGATTCGGTCGATCAATATGGCGGCGTTGCCATTGGCCTCGCCGATGCTGCCGACCGCGAAGTTCCGGCCGGCTATGGTTATCGGGACATGACGCGATATGGTTAACGGAATGATATCGCCGACCTGCAGCGACAATAATTTCGTCAGGCTGATCTCGGGCCGCGCGAGGACCGAGCGCACCGGCAGGCGCACCCCGCGCAGCGTGCCGTCGAGCTTCGCCGCCCACACGGGGTCGATCGCGGGATGGTCGTCGATCTCGGGAACCGGCTCGGCGCCCGCGATTCCGCGCAGCGTGGCGAGCGGATAGGCGCAGACGATCGTCTGGCCGTCGAACGGCGCGCCGCGTAGCGTGAAGCGCTGGACGAGCAGTTCGTCGTCGGCGCGCACCGCCGCGAGCTTCGCCGGATCGCAGGTCACGCAATCGAGTTCGGGTTCGATCCCCATCGTACCGCGCCATGCGACCGCGAGTTGCCGCCCCATGTCGCGACCGATCCGCGCCGCGAATCGCTCCTCGGCGTCGGTCAGGTCCTCGCGATCGCCCGCGAGCTGGCCCTTGCCGCCATAGAAGATGTCGACGAGCTGGAGGACGAGCCCGCGCCCGGCGCCGAGCAGCACCGGCCCCTTGAGCGGCGGCGCGTGATAGCGCCAGTGGATGCCGGGCGCGATCGCCCCGCACCAGTCGGCGAAGCTCATGTGGCTGGCCGCCGCGCGCTCGACCTGCACCAGCGGCGCGCCGAGCGCGCGGATCAGGTCGCGCAGGCTGCGCGCGAACTGGTTGGCGATGCCGTCGAGCGCCGGAAAGGCATAGCTGCCCTCCGCCTTGCGCAGCAGCAGCGACGCCCTGGCTTCGGGCGCGGTGGTCTGGGCGGCCTGCGTCACTGGATCACCAGGCTGGTGAAATAGACATTGTCGATGCCGCCGAAGCCTTCCTTCTCGCGCAGCACCTGGTTGATCGCGCCGGTGAGCTGACGCTGAAGCTGCTGCTTGCCGCCCGACGTCGACAGCAGCGCGGGGTCCTGCTCGGCGAGCACCATCAGCACCGCCGAGCGGATCGGCACTTCCTGGCGCTTGATGTTGGTGATGACCTTGCCGTCGTAGAAGGTCGACAGGCTGATCCCGACCTGCAGGAAGCCCGACCCGTCCGCCAGGTTGGTCGTGAAGCTGTCGGGCATCGGATAATAGGTGATCTCATATTTGCGCGGATCGATCTGGAAGCGGTCGTTGGGAACCGACACGGTTCCGACCTTCAGCGGCGCGTTCTTGCCGCCCTCGCCTTCGCCCTCGGCCGCGGCTTCGCTGCCGGCGCTGCGCAGCACCAGCTTGGGATAATGATCCTCGGGCTTCGCGGCCTCGCTCGCGAGTCCGCCGCCCAGATAGATGCCGGCGCCGGTGCCCGCGCCGATCAGCACGACGGCGCCGATGCCCAGCATCAGCATCTTCTTCATCTTGCCGCCCTTCTTGGGCGTCTCGGTCTGTTCCTTGGACATGACCCTTTGTCCTTTCCTGATCAGGCGAACCGGCCGCGGCGATCGGCGGCTCGGTCGGTGTCGCGCGGCTCGGCGCGCTCGGTGGCGGTTTCGATGAGATGGGCGGTCTGGCCGGCGGGCTGATCGCCGCGGCCCTGGCCCTGCTGCGACTGGCGTCCGGTCTCGCCGGGGGTGCAGGTGACCTCGGCGCCGGCGACGCGCACGCCCTGCTGACGCAGATCCTCGACCAGCCGGCCCTGCGCGGCGTGGACGATCGTCGCGGTCGCCTCATGCTGCGTGTCGAGCTTCAGCGTCACGCCTTCGTCGCCCTGGTGCATCGCGACGTCGAGCCGGCCGAGGTGACGCGGCATCAGGCGAAAGGCGATGTCGCCATCGGACGATTTGGTCGCGGCGATGTCGGCGGCGAGCTGCGCGATCCAGCGATCGTCGCTGCCCATGTCGAGCGTGCGCTCGGCGACCGGGACGGGCTGCGCTGCCGGCGCGACACCCGTCGCGGCGGGGGCCGCCGGCTGGGTGAACAGCACCGTCATCGAAGCACCGCCATCGGTCGCGGCGGGCTTCGGCGCCTGCGAATCGGCGGTTGGCGTCGGGTCGGGGCGGACGACGGCCGGCGTAACCGGGGTCGTGGGTGCCGCGTCGCGCGGTCCCGCAAAGTCCGGCGTTGGCGCCGCGGCGGCAGCGCCGGGCACCGGTGCCGCAGGCGCCGGAGTGGCGGGCACAGGCGCGGAGGCGGCAGCCTGTGCCGTGAAGGGCGTCGTCGTCGCGGCGGTCGGCGTTTCGGTGTCGAGGGTCGTCAGGACGGCTCCGTCCGTTTCACCTTCGACCGCGCCGGCGGGGGCGCGAGTCGGTGCCGCATCGCGGCCGTGCTTGCCGGCAAAGACGGCGAGCAGGCTGGCGGCGGCTTCGGCGGCGCGCCGGTCGGCGGCGACGGGGTCGCCCTCGGCCTCGACGGGCCGCGCACGCGGCGGTGTCTTGCGGGTCGGCGCGGTTTCGGCCTCACCCTCGGCGACCTGCGTTGCGGGCGCCGGAGCGGGCTTTCCGGCGAAATCGGGTCGCGGACTTTCGATCGACACGGGGTGATCGGCCACGGGGGCCGCGGGGGCGGCTTCGGCCGGGGCGGCGTCCGCTTCGCCCGGTACGACGGGCGTTGGGACTGGCAAGGCGGTTTCGGCGTCCGCGATCGGCGCCGCCGCCGCGTCGGCAACGGGCGTGGCGGACGGCGCAGCGGGCGATGCCGTGACGGCAGCGCCCGGCATGGCGGCGATCAACTCGTCGAACCCGCTCTCGCCGTCGTCCGCCGGAGCCTGGCCGATCGCCGCGAGGATCGCGGCAAGGCCCGGCTGCGTCGGTGTCTGGAGCAGGGCGGTGCTCATCATGCGGCGCCCCCCTCGATCAGGCGCAGGCTCATCGCACGGCGGCGGAAGGGACGGTTGGCGTCGCTGCGGCGTTCCATGTCGGCCTCGTCGGAGCGGCGGCTGCGTTCGTAGAGGCGCACCGCCGATTCCTCCTTGATCATCGCATGTTGCGCGCGCACGCCCATCTCGTCGCGGCGGGCGCTCGCGTGGCTGAGCGGCGCGGCGAGATTTTCCTTCGCCATGTCGAGCCGCATGCCGAGTTCGCCGACCGAATTGAGCGCGCGTCCCGCGACCGCGCCCTTCGCCATCGCGAGGTCGACGCGCAGCGTCTCGAGCCGCTGTGCCAGTTCGACGAGGCTCGCCAGCTCGCCCTTGGCGCGCGCCAGATTGGCCTCCGCCATCTGATGTTCGACGGAGCGCACGCGGATGATGCGTTTGCGGCGTGCGGTACGGGCGTTCATGCGGAATATCCTTCGACAAGGGACTGACGCGAGGTCTGGAAATCGACCTGCGCGGCGGCGGGTTGGGAAACGAATGCGAGTTGGTCGGCGCGGCGCGCGATGGCGGTGTCGAGCACCGGGTCGCTGCCGGCGACGTAGGCACCCATCAGCATCAGGTCGCGATTCTCCTCATAGGCGGACCAGAGCTGGCGAAAGCGCGCGGCGGCGGCGGCATGGTCGGGATCGACCGAATCGGCCATGGTGCGCGACAGCGAGCGCGCGACGTCGATCGCGGGATAGACACCCTGTTCGGCGAGCTGGCGCGACAGGATGATATGGCCGTCGACGATCGCGCGGGCGCTGTCGACGACCGGATCGTCGATGTCGCCGCCGTCGGCGAGCACGGTGTAGAGCGCGGTGATCGAGCCGCCGGTCTGGCTGTCGTTGCCGGCGCGCTCGACGAGCGAGGGGATGAGCGCGAACACCGAGGGTGGGTAACCCTTCATCGTCGGCGGCTCACCCAGCGTCAGCCCGATCTCGCGCTGCGCGTGCGCGACGCGGGTCAGGCTGTCGATCAGCAGCAGCACCTTCTTGCCTTCCTGGCGGAAAGCCTCGGCGATCGCGGTCGCGCGCATCGCGGCGCGCAGGCGGAGCAGCGGCGGATGGTCGGCGGGAACCGCGACGACGACCGATTTCTTGCGCACCGCAGGGGGCAGCTTGGTCTCGACGAAGTCGCTGACCTCGCGGCTGCGCTCGCCGATCAGCCCGACGACGATCACGTCGCATTCGGTGCCGGCGATCATCTGGCCCATCAGCACCGACTTGCCGACGCCCGATCCGGCGATGATCGCGACGCGCTGACCCTCGCCGACGGTGAGCAGCCCGTTGATCGCGCGCACGCCCATGTTGAGCGGCTTCGTCACCCGGCCGCGGCGCAGCGGATTGACCTTGCGGCCGGCGAGCGGCCACTGGAATTGCGACTGCACCGGCGGGCGGCCGTCGAGCGGATGGCCCTGTGCGTCGATGATGCGGCCGAGCAGCGCCTTGCCGACCGCGACCATGCTGCTCGCGCCGTGCGGCTCGACCGGCGCGCCGGTGACGAGCGGCATGTTGGCGTCGAACGGCAGGACGAGGCTGCTCTGGCCGCGAAAGCCGACGACCTCGCCGTGAATCGGATCGCCCGTCGCCGACCTGATGCGGACATTGCTGCCGAGCGGCATCGGGAAACCCGATACTTCGAGCATGATCCCTTCGTGCGCGACGAGCGTGCCGATGCGCCGCGGGGAGGCGTGCGTCAGGTCGATCGGCCCGAGGAGCTGATGCGCGGTCATGGCGAGCCGGCGCGTCATGCGGCGGCGTCCTGGCTGCCCAGCGCGGCGCGCAGTTCGTCGAGATAGACGGCGCGGCCGTGCTCGATCCAGCCGGTCGATGTTTCGATACGCACGGTGCCACGCATCATCGCGGCGTCGGCCTCGATCGGCAGCGCGATGCCGCTGTCCGACAGCAGCACGGCGTCGGCGGGGTTGACCCACAGCGTGCGCGCCTTGTCGGCCTCGGCGACCATCGCGGCGGCGATGTCGGCCTGCGTCTGCAGCCATTCGGCGTCGATAGGCGCGCTCTCGACGATCTGGCGGACCAGTCGCTCGACCGTCTCGGCGATGAGCTGCGCCAGTTCCTCGCTCGGTTCGTCCTGCAGCGCTTCGGCCGCGGCCACGAGCGCGAGGAGCTGATGGCGCTCGACCGCAAAGCCGGCCTCGGCCAGACGCTGGCCTTCGGCCAGGCCGCGCGCGAACGGATCGTCGGCGGGCTCGGTCTCGGCGGGTTCGGGCGCGGGCGGCGGGGCCTCGGCGGCGCGCGGCGCGGGGCCGAGGTGCAGCGGGCGAAAGCCGCCGCTGCGCGCCTGGGCGGCCGCGAGCAGGACGGGCGTGAAACCGGTTTCGACGGAGCGATCAGACATAATCGTCGGCTCCGCCCGCGATCACGATATCGCCGTTCGCGGCCATCTGGCGGACGATCTGCATGATCGCCTTCTGCGCCTCGTCGACGTCGGTGCGCTTGACCATCGTCATTTCGGTCATCTCGTCGCGGATCGTTTCCGCCGCGCGCTTCGACATCGTCGACAGGCAGAGGTCGGCCATCGCCTCGTCCGAACCCTTGAGCGCGAGCGCGAGCTGGGCGGCGTCGACCGCGCGCAGGATGGTGCCGAGGCTGCGCATGTCGAGGTCGCGCAGATTCTCGAAGATGAACATCTCTTCCTCGATCGTCTGGGCCAGCTGCTTGTCGTGCTTCTTGAGCGCCCGGATGGTGCGCTCGGACAGGTGACGGGGCATCACCTTCATGATCTTGGCGACGTCGCTCGGCCCGCCGATCGGCTGCTTCGCGACGCGCTGCCCGCCGACATTGGCGGCGGAGAGCACCGCTTCAAGATCCTCGATCGCGGCGACCGGGACGGCGGTGAGCTGCGCCGCGCGCAGCACGAGGTCGGCCTGGAGCAGTTCATCGAGCGATTCGATCGCGCGCGCCGCCACATCGGGAACGAGCACCGACAGGATCAGCGCGCCGACCTGCGGATGTTCGCTCGCGAGCAGTGCGCTGATCGCCTCGACGTCCATCCAGCGCAGCATCTCGAGCGATGCGGCGCTCGACTGCGGCGCGACGGCGGAGAGGATATTGTCGGCGCGGACGTTGCCGACCGCCTGGTTGATCACCGCGCGGATGCGGGTGTCGGCACCGACCGCGAGCGCGCTGACGTTGCGGCTGCGCGTCACGAAGCGGTCGAGCGCCTGCTCAATCTGCACTTCCGACGCGTTCGCGGTGTCGAACATCGACTTGGCGAGCTGGCGCACCTCGTCGGGATCGAGATGCTTGAGGATCGTTGCCGCCTCGCTTTCGTCGAGCAGCATCAGCAGGATCGCCGCGGCCGACGACCCGTCGATCGCGGGACGGACCTCCACCGGCGGGGCGATCTCGGCGTCGAGGACATCAGCCACGGGCCGCCTCCTGCATCAGCTGGCGGACGACGAGCGCGGCGCGCTGCGAATCCTGGCGGACGAAGGCGCGCACCAGATTGGCGCGTGCTTCATAGCTCGGCGCCGCCTCGATCATCTCCAGCGTGATCTCGCGGTTCGCGCGCTGCGCATCGGGCGCGGCGAGCGCGGGACCGCCCTCGGTGGCGGCGAGCAGGCTTTCCTCGATCGCCGCGTCGCGCTCGGCACGCGCGGCGGTGCGCGCCTTCGCCGCCTTGATCAGCGGCCGGCCGACGAACAGGAAGGCGAGCAGGGCAGCGAGGATCGCGCCGGCCTGCTTGACCAGCGGCAGGAACCAGGCCTGATCGTAGAAGGCGGGGGCGCTGTCCTCGACCTTGGCGAAGGGGCGCTGGCTGATCGCGACCATGTCGCCGCGCGTCTGATCATATCCGATCGCGCCCTTCACCAGCCCGTCGATCTTGGCGATGTCGCTTTGGCTCAGCGCCTTCTGTCCCTGGTTGAGCGCGACCGCGACCGAGACGCGGCGCAGACGACCCTGCGGGCTGTGCGTCACCGAAATCTCGCGGCCGACCTCATAGGCACGGGCGGCATTCTCGTTGCTCTGCGTCGAGGCGGCGGGCGCCCCGGCCGGCGCCGCCTCGGGCGCCTGCGACAGGGTGGTGGCGGGCGGCGGCTGGTTCGACAGCGCGCCGGGGATGCCGACCGCGGGCGGGGTGCCTTGGCCGCTCACGGTGCGCGTCACCTGTTCGCTGCGCAGCGCGCGATCATTCTCGGGAAAGCTTTCGCGCGTCGCCTGGCTTTCGGACATGTCGATGTCGGCGTGAACCTCGACGCTGTAGTTGCCGGCGCCGAGCATCGGGCCGAGCAGCGTTTCGAGCGCGCGGCGGAAGCGGTCCTCGATCTGCGTCTGGAGCTGAAAAGCCTTCATGTCGCCGCTCGTCGCGCCGTCGGACAGCAGCGCGCCGCGCTGGTCGATCACCTGCACCTGATCGGCGTTCATGCCGGGCACCGACGAGGCGACGAGGAAGCGGATCGCCTGCACCTGCCCCTCGGACAGCGAGCGGCCGTTCTGCAGCGTCAGCATCACCGACGCGGTCGCGGGCTTGTCCTCGCGGACGAAAAGGCTCGGCTCGGCGGCGGCGATATGGACGCGCGCGCTGCGGACCGCGTCGATCGTCTCGATCGTCCGCGACAGGTCGGCCTCGCGCGCCGAGCGCAGCGTTTCGCCCTCGATCGCGCGGCTCGATCCCATCGGCAGCGCGGCGATCAGGCTGTCGCCGCTCGGCTGCGCCCGGGGCAGGCCCTGGCCGGCGAGCGCGATGCGCGCCTGATAGAGCTTGTCGGCATCGACGGTCAGCGCGCCGGTCGCGGGGTCGATGCTGTGGGCGATGCCCTGCGTCTGCAGCGCGTCGGCGACCGCCGCCTTGTCGGCGTCGTCGAGCCCGGCGAAGAGCTGGGTCTGCGGCGCGGCCGAGGTCATGAACCAGGCGAGCGCGGCGATGCCGATCGCGGTGCTGGTGGCGATCGCGGGCAGCGCGCGCTGGACCGCGGGCTGGCGGATGAATTGCTGGACGGGCGCGAACCGGCCGCCCGTCGCGGGGACGGGCAGGCGGTTGGCGGTTTCGACGGGGGTCAGGACTTGGGCTTCGGCCATGGGTTACACCGGCATGTTCATGATGTCGCGATAGGCGGAGAGCAGCTTGTTGCGGACCTGCAGGGTCGTCTCGAAGCCGAGCGAGGCCTTCTGCCGCTCGATCATCACGCTGACGATGTCGTGCGTGTCGCCGCGTTCATAGGCTTCGCTGACGTCGCTCGCCCGATGCTGCTGGGCGTTGACCTGTTCGAGCGCGGCCGAGATCGCCGACCCGAAATCGGGCGTCCCTTCCGCGGCGCCGCCCGCGTCGATGCCGCCGCGGCCCGCGGCGCGCTGCAGCGCCTGGTTCTGATTGAGGATCGAACTGCGCATCTGCAGCAGTCGGCTCTGATCGATGGTGCTCATTCGCTCTCATCCGGTTCCGTCGTGGCGCGGCGCGCCGCACGCCAAAGAACAATGCAAGGCGCGTGCCAGAATATTTATCGGCTGATTTTCAGTGATTTGATCGGATGCCGACAGGCTTAACGCCGCGTTCGACATTTTTTTGACACCGCGGCTTAATCCGACCCGCGCTCCGCCGTTACTGGCTTCGTGACCGCTCGCTGAGCCCTCACTCCACGGGAACGGCCTCTCGGCCTGAAAGGACTAACATGACTGTCATCAACACCAATGTGAGCGCGCTGCGGGCCCAGAACAGCTCGCGTGTTGCCAATCAGATGCAGGCCACTGCGATGGAACGCCTGTCGAGCGGCAAGCGCATCAACAGCGCGAAGGACGATGCCGCCGGCCTCGCCATCGCGACCCGCATGAACGCGGCGTCGCGCGGCATGAGCCAGGCGATCCGCAACGCCAACGACGGCATCTCGCTGGCACAGACCGCCGACAGCGCCGCCGGCAGCGTCGCCGACATCCTCGTCCGGATGCGCGAACTGGCGCTGCAGGCCTCGAACGGCACCTTGGGCGACAACGACCGTAAGGCACTCCAGACCGAATTCACGGCGCTGACGGACCAGATCAACGACGTCGTCAATCGCACCACCTTCAACGACAACAAGCTGTTCGGCGCCAACCCCGCTGCTGGTGGCGGCGCCGAGGTCATCACGCCCGCCAGCTTCGACATCCAGACCGGTCTCAACAAGACCGAGACGGTGACCATCAAGCTTGGCGATCTTCACGCCAACGCGCTGGGCACGGGTGCGACGGCCACCGCCACGCCGGCGGCCGGCAAGTCGGTTGCCGACATCGACCTGTCGCTGGCGGCGTCGACGGCATCGAAGTCCGATGCAAAGGATGCGCTGAAGATCCTCGACGACGCGATCCAGACGGTGGCGACCGAGCGTGCCAACCTCGGTGCGCAGCAGAACCGCCTCGATGCGGCGGTCAACAATCTGACGTCGGGCGTCACCAATCTGGCCGACTCGAAGTCGCGCATCGAAGACGCCGACTTCTCGGCCGAATCGACCAACCTCGCGGCTGCCGGCATCCTCGCCCAGGCCTCGACGGCGATGCTCGCCCAAGCGAACCAGAGCCAGCAGGGCGTGATGAACCTGCTGCGCTGATATCGCAGGATTGATTTTCAGGCCGACTTTGGTTGGTCCCTTATTGGCCTGATCCAGACGCCCCGGTCTCCCCACGACCGGGGCGTCTTTTTTTGATGTATCGGCTTAATCCGCGCAGCATCCCGCCGTTACCTCATCCGTGACCGCTCGCCGAGCCATCACACCACGGGAATGGCCTCTCGGCCGGAAAGGAACAACATGACTGTCATCAACACCAATGTGAGCGCGCTGCGCGCGCAGAACAGCTCGCGTGTTGCCAATCAGATGCAGGCCACCGCGATGGAACGCCTGTCGAGCGGCAAGCGCATCAACAGCGCGAAGGACGATGCCGCCGGCCTCGCCATCGCGACCCGCATGAACGCGGCGTCGCGCGGCATGAGCCAGGCGATCCGCAACGCCAACGACGGCATCTCGCTGGCACAGACCGCCGACAGCGCCGCCGGCAGCGTCGCCGACATCCTCGTCCGCATGCGCGAACTGGCGCTGCAGGCGTCGAACGGCACCCTGGGCGACAACGACCGCAAGGCGCTCCAGACCGAATTCACGGCGCTGAAGGACCAGATCAACGACGTCGTCAATCGCACCACCTTCAACGACAACAAGCTGTTCGGTACCAACACCGGCGCGAACACGGCCACCACCGCCGCAAGCTTCGATATCCAGACGGGTCTCAACAGTGGTGACGAGGTGACGATCACGATCGGCGATTTGCATGCCAACGCGCTGGGCACGGTTGCGACGGCAGGCAATACGCCGGTTGCCGGTAGCTCGGTTGCCGACATCGACCTGTCGCTGACCACCGTGACGGCTGGTAAAGCCGACGCCAAGGACGCGCTGAAGATTCTCGACGACGCGATCCAGACGGTGGCGACCGAGCGTGCCAACCTCGGTGCGCAGCAGAACCGCCTCGACGCGGCGATCAACAATCTGACTTCGGGCGTCACCAATCTGGCTGACTCGAAGTCGCGCATCGAAGACGCTGACTTCTCGGCCGAATCGACCAACCTCGCGGCCGCCGGCATCCTCGCCCAGGCCTCGACGGCGATGCTCGCGCAGGCGAACCAGAGCCAGCAGGGCGTGATGAACCTGCTGCGCTAAGGCGCCGCAAGACTGATTTTCAGGCCGACTTTGGTTGGTCCCTTATTGGCCTGATCCAGACGCCCCGGTCTCCCACGACCGGGGCGTCTTTCGTTTGGATTCGCGCGGTGGCGCCGGGGCCATGGGGGTGGAGCCTGTGTAAGGCTTGTGTGTCCCCGCGCAGGCGGGGACCCAGAGCGATCCGACGCCGACCTTGGCGCTATTCGCTCTGGGCTCCCGCCTGCGCGGGAGCACGGGGCTTTTCAGTCGGGGACGTCGCCCGGCGCGAACCGTATCCCTGCCTTTGCGCCGCTGCGCGAATATTCTCAGCCTCCATGCGGTCAATGGAAATCGCGTGATTTGGGCAGGATGCGGACGTTGCGCGGATGGCCCGGGCGCGGCATCGGCGCCTGCGGCGCGGCGTTGCCCAGCGCGTCGAGCATCGCGGTGCGATCGACGATGCGGCTTGCCATCAGGTGGACGACACCTTCGCGGCTGCGTTGCACCTCGCCCTCGACCAGCATCAGCCGCGACGCCATGACGGCGCGGCGATAGCGCTCGAAGTGGCGCGCCCACAGCAGCACATTGACGATCCCGCCCTCGTCCTCGAGCGTGATGAAGATCGCGTTCCCCTTGCCCGGCCGCTGGCGGATCAGCACGACCCCCGCGGTGCGGACGATCCGCCCGTTCTTCGCCGCCGCGGCCTCCGTGCAGCTCAGCACGCCCTCGTCGGCGAAGGCGCGGCGCAGAAACGCCATCGGATGCCCTTTCAGCGACAGGCGCGTCGTCTGATAATCGGTGAGGACATGCTCGACGAGCGGCGTCGGCGGCAGGTCGGCCTCCGCCTCCGGTCCCAGCTCGTCCGCCCCGGCGGCGTCGAACAGCGGCAGCACCCCCTGCCGCACCCGCCGCGCGTTCCACAGCGCCGGACGCCGTTCGAGTTCCATCGAGCGACACGCGTCGGCCTCCGCCAGCAGGCGCAGCGCGCGCGGCGGCAGGCCGGTCCGCCGCGCCAGATCTTCGACGCTGACGAACGGGGAGGCGAGGGGAGTGGTGCGCACCTCGACAAGCCGCTGCGCCCACGCCTCGCGGAACCCGTCGACCTGCCGGAAACCGAGCCGCAGCGCGAGGCGGCCGTCATCCCGGCGTTCGAGGCTGTTGTCCCATCCGCTGGCATTCACGTCGGCCGCACGCACTTCGACCCCATGCGCGCGCGCGTCGCCGACGAGCTGCGCGGGGGCGTAGAAGCCCATCGGCTGCGAGTTCAGGATGCCGCAGGCGAAGACGGCGGGGTGATAATGCTTGATCCACGAGGAAACGTAGACGAGCCGCGCGAAGGACTGGGCATGGCTTTCGGGAAAACCATAGCTGCCGAAACCCTCGATCTGCTTGAAGCAGCGTTCGGCGAAATCCTGTTCATAGCCGCGCCGCACCATGCCGCCGATCATCTTTTCGCGGAAATTGTCGATTGTACCGACGTTGCGGAAGGTCGCCATCGCACGGCGCAGGCCGTTCGCTTCCTCGGGGGTGAAGCCCGCCGCGACCATCGCCAGCTTCATCGCCTGTTCTTGGAATAGCGGAACGCCGAAGGTTTTCTTGAGGACGTCGCGGAGCTCGTCCGGATCGTGAGGAGGGGCGGGAGAAGGAAATGTGACCTCCTCCTCCTTATTCCGCCGTTTCAGATAGGGGTGGACCATGTCGCCCTCGATCGGGCCGGGGCGCACGATCGCGACCTGCACGACGAGATCGTAGAACTCCTTGGGCTTCAGACGCGGCAACATATTGATCTGCGCGCGACTTTCGACCTGGAAGACGCCGATGCTGTCGCCCTTTTGCAGCATCTTGTAGACGGCTTCGTCCTCGCATTCGATGTCGACCTCCAGCGTCCGGTCGCCCAGCCCATGCTCGCGCATCAGATCGAAGCATTTGCGGATGCAGGTCAGCATGCCGAGCGCGAGCACGTCGACCTTCATCAGCCCGAGCGCGTCGATGTCGTCCTTGTCCCATTCGATGAAGGTCCGATCCTCCATCGCGGCATTGTGGATCGGCACCAGTTCGTCGAGCCGTCCTTCGGTGAGCACGAAGCCGCCGACATGCTGCGACAGGTGGCGCGGGAGGCCCAGCAATTCGCCGACGAAGCGGTGCAGCCGCTCGATCTCGCCGTTTGCGGGGTCGAGCCCCGCTTCGACCAGCCGCTCGACGGGCACCTCCTGGCCCCAGCTTCCCCAACTGGTGTCGGCGAGCCGCGCAGTGACGTCCTCGCTGAATCCCAGTGCCTTGCCGACCTCGCGGATCGTGCTGCGCGCGCGGTAATGGATCACGGTCGCGGCGATCGCGGCGCGGTTGCGGCCGTAGCGATCGTAGATGTGCTGGATCACTTCCTCGCGCCGCTCATGCTCGAAATCGACGTCGATGTCGGGCGGCTCGTCGCGCTCGGCCGAGATAAAGCGCGAGAAGAGCAGTTCGTGCTTCATCGGATCGACCGAGGTGACGCCGAGCAGGAAGCAGACGATCGAATTCGCCGCCGATCCGCGCCCCTGGCACAGGATCGGCGGCTTTTGCGCACGCGCGAAGCGGACGAGATCGTGAACGGTCAGGAAATAATGGACATAGTCGCGGCGCCGGATCAGCCGCAGCTCGTTGCCGACCAGCCGCCGGACCTTGGGCGGCAGCGGCGTCCCATAGCGTTCCACCGCCGCCGTCTTCACCAGATGGTGGAGATAGGCGAACGGCTTCCATTCCGGCGGTACCGGCTCGTGCGGATAGTCGTAGCGCAGTTCGTCGAGGCGAAAGCCGATGCGGGCGAGCAGCCGGCCGGTTTCGCGGATCGCCCGCGGATAGGGCTGGAACAGGCGCCGCATTTCAGCCGGCGTCTTCAGGTGGCGCTCGCCATTGGCGTGAAGCAGCCTGCCCGCCTTGTGGACGGTGGTGCCCTCGCGGATACAGGTGACGATATCGTGCAGCGGCCGCTGCTCGCGCGTCGCATAGAGCGCGTCGTTGGTCGCGAGCAGCGGGACGCCCGCCGCGGCCGCCAGCCGGGCGCGGCGTTCGAGCCGCCGCGCGTCGGCGCCCGACCGCGGCATCGTCGCTGCGAGCCACACCGATTTCGGTCGCGCGCGCCGCAGTGTGCGGAGCAGCGCTTCGTCGCCATCCATCGCGATCAGCAGCAGGCCGTCCGAATGCGTGAGCAGATCGTCCAGATACAGAGTGCAGCCGCCCTTCTGCGCGCGCAGGTTGCCGGTCGACAGCAGGCGGGTCAGCCGCCCCCATCCATGCCGGCTGACCGGATAGGCGACGATATCGGGCGTGCCGTCGGCGAAGACGAGCCTTGCCCCGACGACGAGACGGAATCCCGCCACGGTTTCGGGCTGCTTGACCTCCAGCTCCTTCAGGAACGCCCAGGCGCGCACCACCCCCGCGACGCTGTTGCGATCGGCGATGCCGATCCCCGCCATGCCGAGCTCGATCGCGCGCGCTACCATCTCTGCGGGATGCGAGACGCCGCGCAGGAAGCTGTAGCCGGTCGCGGCGACCAGTTCGGCGAAATCCGGTTCGGGGGCGGGGGTCTCGCTCATGCGAACAGCCCGTGGATATACCAGCGTGGTCCCTCCTTTTCGTCGTAGAGGCCATGGCGGAACAGCCAGTAGCGACGGCCCTGCACATCCTCGACGCGATAATAGTCGCGCGTCAGTCCCCTGTTGTCGCGGCGGCGCCACCATTCGGCGGCGATGCGCTCAGGCCCCTCGTACAGGCGCACCGCGTGCAGCGCGCGGCGCCAGCGAAAGCGCTGCGGCGGCCCGTCGGGCACCTCGGCGATCACCTCGATCGGCTGTGGCGGGTCGAAGAGGTAGAAGGGGCGTTGGGGCGGCTCGCCGTCGGGCGTCGCGGGCCAGGGCCGCGGCGGCGCGGCGTCGGTCGCGGGCAGTTCGAGCTGCGCCTGCTCGGGAATATGGGTGTCGGCGGGGCGGAGGCGGCGCACGCGGCCACGCCCGAGCCGCACCGCGAGCCGGTCGGCCAGGTCGTCGATCGCCGCGCGCCGCACCGCCCCGCCTTCGAGCCGCAGCTGGCTCGCACCGAGCGCCTCGAGCCGCGGCACCGCCAGCCGAATCATGTCGAAGCCGAAGCCGGGATCGATCGGGTCGCGCAGGCCGTCGATGCGCTCGGCGAACAGCCGCATCACCAGCGCCGGATCACGGGTCGGCCGGCCGGTCTCGACCGCGATCGTCCGGGCAAGGCCGTCGCTGCGGAAGAAGGTGGCATGGAACGCGCGGCCGCCCTGGTCGCGCGCGGCCATCGTCCCGGCCGCCTCGGCCGTCAGTTCGGCGAGCACCGTCGTCGCATGTGCCGTGCTTGCGACCGGTTCGGCGAAACGGCGCGCGGCGGCGACGGACGGCGGCGTCCGGCGCGGCGCGAGCGGGCTCGGCGCATCGCCGAGGATGCGGCGCAGCTTGCCGGCCGCTTCGGCGCCGAAGCGCGCGGCGATCGACGCCATCGGCCGACTCGCGAGATCGCCGATCGTCCGCAGTCCGGCGCGCAGCAGCGCGCGCGTCGCCTCGCCTTCGAGGTCGAGCGCCGCGACGGGCAGGCGCCGGACCGCCGCCGCTTCGTCGGGCGCGGGCGGGGCCGGGTGGCGCGTCAGCGCGCGGGCGGCATCGGCGGTGGGGCCGAGCGCGGCGCGCACCGTCATCCCGAGCCGGTCGAGCCGCGCCTCGACATCGGCGACCAGCGCCGCTTCGCCGCCGAACAGGTGCGCGCACCCCGCGATGTCGAGGATCAGCCCGTCGGGGGGATCGAGCGCGACGAGCGGCGTGTAGCGCCCGCATCCCTCGGCGATCCGGTCGAGCCAGAGCAGGTCGCATGCCGGATCGTGCGCGATCACGGCGAGGTCGGGCACGCGCGCCCGCGCGTCGGCGAGCGGCAGGCCGGGGACCAGTCCCAGCGCCTCGGCATCGGCGCCGATGCTCGCGAGGCACAGCGCCCCGCGCCGCTTTTCGGCGAAGACGAGCGGGGCGTCAGGCGGCCGCGGCGCGGTGCGCGACAGACGCTCGGCGGGAAGATAGGGGAAGAAGAGCGCCAGATAGCGCCGCGTCCCCGAAGGCTCGTTCGTCACGGTTCCACTCCAGCCGCCAGCGCGCGCCCGCAGGGCCGGCGCGCCAGCGCAGCAATTCCAGGTCGAAGGCGGGCGCCCCCGGCGCCTGCGCCTCCAGTTCGCGGGACGGCGCGGCGGCCAGGCGCCAGCGCGTCTCGGCGACGCTCGGCATCGGCTCGGCGGCGAAGCGCAGCAGCAGCAGCACCGTCCCCGCGTCGCGCGCGCCGAGCGCGAGCCGCCGCCCCGCGGTCAGGTCGAGCGCCGCCAGCGCGCCGCGGCTTTCGACGACGACCGCTGCCGATCCGGGGCAGCGCACGGCGTCGTTGGCGGCGGCGAGCAGCGCGGTCGCATCGCGCGTCTCGACGAGCAGCAGCCGGTTCGGATCGCCCCCCAGTTCGGCGAGGCCCGGCGCATAGAGATGCCCCTCACGCCGCGCGCCGTCCGCCGTGCGCAGCCACAGGACCGGCGCTTCGCCGGGCCCGCGCAGGGCGAGCAGCGCGGCGAAGGCGGCGGCACTGGCCGCATCGAGCGCGTCGGCGGCGAAGATTTCATGCACCCGCCCCATCGCCAGCCCGCCGCCGAGCGCGGCGTCGAATCCCGCATGCCCGCTCGCCAGCCACGCGCCGTCGCCGGGCGGCTCGCCGGCGGCGGCGATCCGGGCGATGCGACGGCGCAGCCCGGCGAGAGGGGAGGACGACTCGCGCATAATATGTTCTCTATATGTTCTATTAGCGCGTGAGTCCCGCCGCTTGTCAAGACGGCGGGTGTGGGGGCGGTGACGCAGTTTGACCTTGAGAAGTGCGACTACCCTTCTCGTCACCCCGGGCTCGACCCGGGTCCCGCTAAAAGACGGTGAAAAGCGGGACCCCGGGTCGAGCCCGGGGTGACGATGATGACAAGAACTTTGATTCCACCATATCAGGTCGGCGCGAGGCTTGCTGCGCACCATCGCGTGAATATTCTAACGCGCCGCCGCGTCGTTCCCCGCTCCGCTGTCGCCACCCAGTGCGCGGAACAGCGCGATGCGCGTCTGCGCGAGCAACAGGCGCGTCGCGGTTTCGCTGCGCCGTGCGCTGTAGAGGCTGCGCTGCGCGTCGAGGCTGGAGAGGAAGCTGTCGACGCCGCCGCGATAGCGTGCCTCGGTCAGCGCCGCGGTGTCGGCCGTCGCTTCGCTGTTCGCCGCCGCCGCGCGAACGCGCTCGGCGATCGTGCCCTGCACCGCGAGCGCGTCGGCGACATCGCGGAACGCGGTCTGGATCGCGCCTTCATAGCTGGAAAGCGCCGCGTCGCGCTGCGCCTCGCTCACCGCGACGCCGGCACGGCGGCCGCCGAAATCGAAGATCGACGCGCTCGCATCGGCGCCCGCCGACCAGTTGAAGGCGCCGCCGTCGAACAGGCCCGACAGCGCGTCGCTCGCGAAACCGACGAGGCCCGTCAGTGAGATCGCTGGAAACAGCCGCGCGCGTGCCGCGCCGATGTCGGCATTGGCGGCGCGCAGCCGATATTCGGCCTCGATCACGTCGGGGCGGCGCAGCAGGATTTCGGAGCGGACCCCGGCGGGGGGCGCGGCGATTCCGGCGCTAGCCTCGGCAAGGGTCGCGGGCAGCAGCGCGCGGTCGACGTCGCCGCCGACGAGCAGCCGGATCGCATTCTCGTCCTGCGCCAGCGCCGTCTTCTGCTGGGCGATCGAATCCTCCGCGGTCGCCAATATCTGTTCGGCCTGGCGCAGGTCGGTGCGCGGCGCGATGCCGCCGTCGAGCCGGGCCCTGGTCAGCCGCACCGCCTCGCGCGCGTTGGCGGCGGTGTCCTCGGCGATGGCCAGCAGGTCGCGGTCGGCGCCATAGGCGGCCCAGGCGCCAGCGAGATCGGCGATCAGCGCGAGGCGTACCGTGCGCGACGCCGCCTCGGTCGCCAGCGCGCGGTTACGGTCGGCTTCGGTCGCATTGGCGAGGCGGCCGAACAGGTCGAGCTCGAAACCGGTGATCCCGCCCTGCACGGCGAAATCGCCGCTGCCCCCGCCGGCGCCGCGATCGGCATAGCCGGCCCCGGCGCTTGCGCCGATCGCGGGAAATTGCGCCGCGCGCGTCACGCGCACCTGCGCCCGCGCCGCGGCGACATTGGCATAGGCGGTGCGCAGGTCGCGATTGGCCGCCAGCGCCTGCTCGACGAGCGTCTGCAGCCGCGGGTCGGTGAAGATCTGCGTATAGGACAGGATCGGCAGCGCCGCCTCGCTCTGGGCGAGATAGGCGTCGCCCACCGGCCAGCTTTGCGGCACCGGCGGCGTCGGCAGCACCGTCTGCGGCGCGAGCGAACAGCCCGCGAGCAGCAGCGGCAATGCGGCGAGAACGAGCGGCGCGCGCCTCATACCGCTGCCTCCCGCCCGGCACCGCGCTTGCCGAAACGGGCGCGCAGCGCCGCAAACCCGTCGCGCACCCCGCGCCGCACGAGAACGAAGAACAGCGGGATGAAGAAGATGGCGAGAAAAGCGGCGGTCATCATGCCGCCGATCACCGCGGTGCCGATCGCGACGCGGCTGTTCGCGCCCGCGCCGGTCGCGAGCGCCAGCGGCAGCACGCCGAAGATGAAGGCGAAGCTCGTCATCAGGATCGGGCGCAGACGGATGCGCGCCGCCTCGACCGCTGCCTCGATCACGCGCTTGCCCTTCTTTTCCTCCTGCTCGGCGAACTCGATCATCAGGATCGCGTTCTTCGCCGCGAGCCCCATCGTCGTCAGCAGGCCGATCTGCAGATAGACGTCGTTCTGCAGCCCGCGCAGCGACACCGCGAACACCGAACCGACGAGCCCGAGCGGGATGACCAGCAGCACCGCGAGCGGGATCGACCAGCTTTCGTAGAGCGCCGCGAGGCAGAGGAAGACGACGAGCAGCGACAGCGCGTAGAGCAGCGGCGCCTGCCCCGACGACAGCCGCTCCTGATAGGAGGCGCCCGCCCAGGCAACGCTGGTACCGGGAATCTCGGCCGCCATCCGCTCCATCTCGTCCATCGCCTCGCCCGAACTGGTGCCGGGGGCCGGCTGGCCCGAGATTTCGAAGGCGGAGACGCCCTGGAAGCGCGAGGTGCTGCTCGGCGTCGTCGACCAGCCGATGTCGGCAAAGGCGGAGAAGGGTGCCATCTGCCCGTTCGACGAGCGGACATACCATTGCCCGATATCCTCGGGCCGCGCGCGATAGGGGGCGTCGCCCTGGACATAGACGCGCTTGACGCGCCCCTTGTCGATGAAGTCGTTGACGTAGCGCCCGCCCCACGCGGTCGCGAGCGTGCTGTTGACGTCGCTGTTCGACAGACCATAGGCGGTCAGCCGCTGCGTATTGATGTCGATCTTCAGCGTCGCGACGTCGGGAAGGTCGCTGAGGCGCACCGATTGCAGCTTCGGATTGGCGTTCGCCATCGTGAGCAGCCGGTCGCGCGCCGCGGCGAATTGTTCGTGGGTCATCCCGCCGCGATTCTGCAATTCCATCGTGAAGCCCGACGTGTCGCCGAGCCCGCGCACCGCACCGGGGACGAGCGCGAACACCTGCGCATCGCGCAGGCCCGACAGCGCCTTGCGCGCGCGCTGGGCGATCGCGTCGGCGCTGTTCTCCTTGCCCGGCCGGTCGTCCCAATGGACGAGGTTGACGAAGCCCTGGCCGGTATTCTGCCCCGACGCACCGCCCCCGCCGCCGCCTGCGATCAGGAAGGCCGACTGCACATTCGCCTTCTCCTCCGTCAGCAGATAGCGCTCGATCTGGTCGCGCACTTCCAGCGTCCGCGCCTGGGTCGCGCCGGCGGGCAGGCGGAACTGGATCGAGACGCGGCCCTGATCCTCGTTGGGCAGGAAGCCGCCCGGCAACCGCACGAACATCGCTGCGAGCAGGACGAGGAGCAGCGCATAGACGGCGAGAAACAGCCACTTGCGGTCGACCACGGTGGTGACGTTGCCGACATAGCGGTCGACGGTGCGGTCGAAGCGCGTGTTGAAGCCGTCGCGGGCGCGGATCATCGCGGCATGCAGGCGCGGGAAGCGGTGCGGCCGCTCGCCGCCGTGCGTGCGGGGCTTGAGCAGCGTCGAGGTCAGCGCCGGGCTCAGGATCAGCGCGACGAGCACCGACAGCGCCATGGCCGAAACGATGGTGACCGAAAACTGGCGATAGATGACGCCGGTCGAACCGCCGAAGAAGGCCATCGGCAGGAACACCGCCGACAGCACGAGCGCGATCGCGATCAGCGCGACCTGCAATTCCTTCATCGACTGGATCGTCGCCTCGCGCGCCGACATGCCGGGATTTTCTTCCATCAATCGCTCGACATTCTCGACGACGACGATCGCGTCGTCGACGAGCAGCCCGATCGCGAGGGTCAGCCCGAACAGGGTCAGCGTGTTGATGCTGAAACCCAATATGTAGAAGACGGCGAAGGTTCCGAGCAGCACGACGGGCACTGCGATCGCCGGGATCAGCACCGCGCGCCAGCTTTGCAGGAAGACGAACATGACGAGGACGACGAGCAGGATCGCCTCGAACAGGGATTTCTGCACCTCGTTCACCGACAGCTTGATGAAGGCGGTCGAATCGTTGGTGTAGCTGTAGGCGAGGCCGTCGGGGAAGTCGGCGGCCAGTTCCTCCATCCGCGTCTTGACGCGGTCTGCGGTCTCGAGCGCGTCGGCCCCCGGCGACAGCGAGATCGACATGCCCGCGCCGGGATGGCCGTTGATCCGGCTGATCGTCGTATAGCTTTCGGCGCCGATCTCGACCCGCGCGACATCCTTGATCCGCACCGTCGATCCGTCTGGAAGCGTCTTGAGGACGATGGCCTCGAACTCTTCGGGGGTCTGCAATCGCGACTGGGCGGTGACGGTCGCGTTGAGCATCTGGCCCTGCGGCGCGGGCAGACCGCCGACGTCGCCCGCCGCGATCTCGCTGTTCTGGGCGCTGATCGCATTGATCACGTCGCTCGGCATCAGCGACACCGCGGCCAGCCGCTGCGGGTTCAGCCAGATGCGCATCGCGTGCGGCGCGCCATAGACATTGACGTCGCCGACGCCCTCGACGCGCGACAGCGGGTCCTGGATGTTCGACGCCATATAGTCGGACACGTCCTGGTTCGACCGCGTGTTGGTCTCGTCATAGACGCCGACGAGCAGCAGCGAGTCCGAATTGGACTTGGTGACACGCACTCCCTGCTGCTGCACCTGCTGCGGCAGGCGGGAAACGGCGGTCTGGATCTTGTTCTGGACCTGGACCTGCGCGATGTCGGGGTCGGTGCCCTTGGCGAAGATGGCGGTGATGCTCGCCTGCCCGCGCGAACTCGACTGCGAGCTGAAATAGAGCAGGCCGTCGATCCCGGTCAGCTGCTGTTCGAGAACCTGCGTGACGCTGTTCTCGATCGTCTCGGCCGACGCGCCCGGATAGGAAGCGCGGATGTTGACCTGCGTCGGCGCGATGTCGGGATATTGTTCGAGCGGCAGCGCGCGTAGTGCGCCGAGTCCGCCGAGCATGACGATGATCGCCAGCACCCAGGCAAAGATAGGCCGGTCGATGAAGAGGCGCGACATCGGCTGCTATTTTCCTTCGTTCGCATCCTTGCCCGCGGATGCCCCCACGCGCTCCGGGCTGCTGGCGGGGACCGGCTTCACCTGCGCGCCCTGCCGCAAGTTGCCGACCCCCTGCGTGATGACCCGGTCGCCCGGTTTCAGCCCATCGGTGACGACCCAGTTGGCGCCGACGGTGCGTTCGGCGACGACCTTGCGCCGCGCCGCCTTGTCGTCCTTGCCGACGAGATAGACGAAGGCCGATCCGTCGAAGTCGCGCTGCACCGCGGTCTGCGGCACCAGCATCGCCTTCGGATCGACCGCCTGCTCGAACAGTGCGGTCACGAACATGCCGGGCAGCAGCAGCCCCTGCGGATTGGGGAAGCGCGCGCGCAGCGTCACCGTGCCCGTCGCCTCGTTGACGGTGACTTCGGAGAATTGGACCGTCCCCACGATCGGATAGAGGCTGCCGTCCTCGAACCGCAGGCGCACGGCGGTGCTGCCCGGCTGCACCCCGCCGGCGGCGAGCGAGCGGCGCAGCGTGGTCAGTTCGGCGGCCGACTGCTGGATATCGACATAAAGCGGATCGGTGCGCTGGATGACGGCGAGCGGTTCGGCCTGGTTCGCGCTGACGAGCGCGCCGGGCGTCGCCAGCGACCGGCCGATGCGGCCGCTGATCGGCGCCGCGATCGCGGTGTAGCGCAGGTTGATCCGCGCCGTGTCGAGCGCGGCGGCGGTCTGCGCCACCGCGGCGCGGGCGACGCGCGCAGCGGCGAGCGCGTCGCTGTAATCCTGCTCGGCGATCGCCTGCATCTTGGCGAGCGGTTCGAAACGCTTCGCTTTTTCCTCCGCCGCCTGCGCATTGGCCCGCGCGCTCGCCAGATTGGCCTCGGCCTGCGCGACCGCGGCGCGATAGAGGCTCGCGTCGATCTGGAACAGCGGCTGGCCCGCGCGCACCATCGCGCCCTCGGTGAACAGGCGCTGGCGGATCAGGCCGTTCACCTGCGGCCGCACCTCGCTCGTTTCGAAGGCGACGGTGCGCCCGCCGAGCTCGGTTGTGATCGGCACCGCCGCGGTGGTCACGACCACATAGCCGACTTGCGCGGCCTGCCCGCGCTGGCCGGAATCGTCATCCTTGTTCGCGCAGCCGGTCAGCAACAGAATCGCTGCGACCAGGGTCCCGCTCAGGGACGGCAGCCTCTTGTGGGGCATAGTCGATAAATCTCGTGTCGATCCGCGGGGAGGGAGCGGGAATTCGGGCCTATTCAACCGATTGAACCGAAGGAAGCAAGGGAAATAGCCGCTGTGCGACAATTTGCGACATTTTTATCGTCCGGTCAGGGAACGAGCAACTTCCGATGCGCCTGCACCGCGCCGTCGAGCCAGTCGATAAAGGCGCGAATCCGCGGTTGCGGCGCGATATCGCGGTGGAGCGCGAGCCAGAAACTGCGGCCGATCGTCTGGTCGGGCCGCACCCGTACCAGCGCCGCATCCTCGGCCGCCAGGAAGCAGGGCAGCACCCCGACGCCCGCGCCGCTCGCGATCATCCGCCGCTGGGCGAGAATCGACGACGACCGCACGGTCGCGCGCAGCCCCGGCTCGATCTCGTCCAGATAGTCGAGTTCGGGGGCATAGAGGATGTCGGGGACATAGCCGACCACGGGCAGGCCGGCGCGCGCCAGCGGCGATTCCTCGACCGCCGCCTGCCAATCGGGCCGGTCCGCGGGCGCATAGAGGCCGAGGCTGTAGTCGGCGAGCTTGCGCGTGATCAGCGGGCCTCTTCTGGGCCGCGCGAGCAGGATCGCCATGTCGGCCTCGCGCCGCGAGGGGTTGAGGAACCCCGACGAGGCGACGAGGTCGATCTCCAGTTCGGGGTGCGCGGCGGCGAAGGCGGCGAGGCGCGGGGCGATGAAGCTGCTGCCGAAGCCCTCCGACACGCTCAGGCGAAGCTGGCCCGACAGCGCCGCGCCGCCTTCGCCCGCCGAATCGACGCGTGCCGCCGCCGCCGCCATCGCCTCGGCATGCGGGACGAGCGCGCGGCCCGCGGCGGTCAGCGCGAATCCCGTCGGCGCGCGCTCGAACAGCGTCTGCTGCAACGCGCGTTCGAGCGCGCTGACCCGCCGGCTCACCGTCGTCGCGTCGACGTGCAGCGCCTGTCCGGCGCGCGCCAGCGTGCCGTGCCGCGCGACCATCAGGAAATATTGCAGCCCATCCCAGTCCATACCCCTGCAGATATGCAGGATCAAACTGCAAGTCTATCCCTTGCAATCGCCCCGCCGTTGGTCTGTGGCGAAAGGCAAGGACAGACGGGAGACTCGACCATGCGACAGATCGACCATCATATCGTCGGCGGTGCCGGCGGCAGCTTGCGCCACAGCGACATCTTCGACCCCAACAACGGCGGCGTGCAGGCCGCTGTCGCGCTCGGCGACGCCGCGCTGCTCGACCGCGCCGTCGCCGCGGCGAAGGCGGCGCAACCCGCTTGGGCGGCGGTGAACCCGCAGCGCCGGGCGCGCGTGATGTTCGAATATAAGCGGATCGTCGAATCCCATCTCGACGAACTGGCCGAGCTGCTGGCGAGCGAGCATGGCAAGGTCGTCGCCGACGCGCGCGGCGACGTGCAGCGCGGGCTCGACGTCATCGAATTCTGCTGCGGCATCCCGCATGTGCTGAAGGGCGAATATACGCAGGGTGCGGGCCCCGGCATCGACGTCTATTCGATGCGCCAGCCGATCGGCATCGGCGCCGGCATCACCCCGTTCAACTTCCCGGCGATGATCCCGATGTGGATGTTCGGCCCGGCGATCGCGACCGGCAACGCCTTCATCCTCAAGCCCAGCGAGCGCGATCCGAGCGTGCCGGTGCGCCTCGGCGAACTGATGCTTGAGGCCGGACTGCCCGAGGGCATCCTTCAGGTCGTCCACGGCGACAAGGAAATGGTCGACGCGATCCTCGATCATCCCGACATCGGCGCGGTCAGCTTCGTCGGCTCGTCGGACATCGCCCATTATGTCTATAATCGCGGCGTGTCGAACGGCAAGCGCGTGCAGGCGATGGGCGGCGCGAAGAACCACGGCATCGTCATGCCTGACGCCGATCTCGACCAGGTGGTGAACGACCTGACCGGCGCCGCCTTCGGCTCGGCGGGCGAGCGCTGCATGGCGCTGCCGGTCGTCGTGCCGGTGGGCGAGGACACCGCGAACCGGCTGCGCGCCAAGCTGATCCCCGCGATCGAGGCGCTGCGCGTCGGCGTGTCGACCGATGCCGAAGCGCATTACGGCCCCGTCGTCTCGGCCGCGCACAAGGAAAAGGTCGAAGGCTGGATTCAGAAATGCGCCGACGAGGGCGCCGAACTCGTCATCGACGGCCGCGGCTTCACGCTGCAGGGGCATGAGGACGGCTTCTTCGTCGGTCCGACGCTGTTCGATCATGTCACCCCCGACATGGAAAGCTATCGCGAAGAAATTTTCGGCCCGGTGCTCCAGATCGTCCGCGCCCCCGATTTCGAGAGTGCGCTCGACCTGCCCTCGAAGCACCAGTATGGTAACGGCGTCGCGATCTTCACCCGCAACGGCCACGCCGCGCGCGAATTCGCGCAGCGCGTCAAAGTCGGCATGGTCGGCATCAACGTGCCGATCCCGGTGCCGGTCGCCTATCACACCTTCGGCGGCTGGAAGCGCTCGGCGTTTGGCGACACCAACCAGCACGGCATGGAAGGCGTCAAATTCTGGACCAAGGTCAAGACGGTCACCGCGCGCTGGCCCGACGGCGGCGGCGACGGATCGAACGCCTTCGTCATCCCGACGATGGGCTGACGACGGCCACGCCGATGAAACCGGACCCGGCCGCCGGGCATTTCTCCTGCGAAGGAGAAAGACGATGAGACTTGGAAACGGCAGCGCCTCCTCGACGGGGCTGGGCTTGATGGCGGCCACGCTGCTGCTTGCCGCGTGCAGCGGCGGCAACGATGAGCAGCCGCCGGTCGAGACCGCCGAAAAGGCGGCGCCGGCACCCGTCGCCCCGGCTCCGTCCGCCCCGGCCGAACCCATGCCCGCCGACGCCGACCTCACCTATGCGGCCGACCCGGCGCTGGCGCCCCCCGCCGCTCCTGAGGCGGGCATCGGCAGCGGTGCCAAGGCGATTCCCGACGCGATCCAGGGTCGCTGGGCGCTCGATGCCGGGGATTGCGCCGCGCGCGCCGGTACCGATCTCACCGCGCTGGTCATCGACGCGAAGACGCTGCGCTTCTTCGAATCGGCCGGCGATCTCGCCCGCGTGCGCGAGCGGAGCGCGAACCGCATCGTCGCCGATTACAAGTTCAGCGGCGAAGGCGAGCAATGGGACCGGCTGATGCTGCTGGCGCTCGTCGACGGCGGCAAGACGCTGGTGCGCCGCGACTACGGCGAGGGTGCGGCGCCCGAGCCGATGCGCTATAGGCGTTGTATGCCCTGACCGGGGAAGAGAGAAGGGAAACAGAGACATGGATATTCGTTGGATCGCCGCCGCCCTCGCCCTGCCGCTCGCCGCCTGCGCGAGCGCCGATGGACCTGCCGAATCGACGCCGCCGCCCGCCGCGATGACCTGCAACGCCGATGCAGGGCAAGGCTTCGTCGGCCAGACCGCGGCGCCCGACCTCGGCGCCGCGGTGCTGAAGGCGACTGGCGCGCGCACGCTGCGCTGGGGCCCGCCGCGCTCGGCGATGACGATGGACTATCGTCAGGACCGGGTGAATGTGATGTACGACGACGCCTACAAGATCACGCAGGTCACCTGTGGCTGACTCTTTCCCGTCATGCTGACGAAAGTCGGCACTTGTTGTAGCTGACCTAGTTCCGAATGGATGCTGACTTTCGTCGGCATGACGCAGAGACGAGTGATGATGACCGACCAGTTCCAGCTTACCGACGACCAGCTTGCCATTCAGGACATGGCGCGCAAGTTCACGGCCGACGCGATCACGCCCTTCGCCGCCGAATGGGACGAGCAGGGCCATTTCCCGCGCGACGTTATCAAGGCGGCGGCGGAGCTCGGCTTCGCCGCCATCTATGTCGGCGAGGAATCGGGCGGCATCGGCCTCGGCCGGCTCGAGGCGGCGCTGATCATGGAGGCGATGGCCTATGGCTGCCCCGCGACCAGCGCCTTCGTCTCGATCCACAATATGGCGAGCTGGATGATCGACAGTTTCGGCGGCGATGAGGTCAAGGCAAAATATCTCCCCGACCTCGTCACCATGGACCGGATGGCAAGCTATTGCCTGACCGAGCCCGGTTCGGGGTCCGACGCCGCGGCACTCAAGACCACCGCGAAGCTGGAGGGCGACCACTATGTCGTGAGCGGCACCAAGCAGTTCATCTCGGGCGCCGGGGTCAACGACATCTATGTGACGATGGTGCGCACCGGCGCGCCGGGGCCGAAGGGTATTTCGTGCCTCGTCATCGAAAAGGACATGCCCGGCGTCAGCTTCGGTGCCAAGGAGCGCAAGCTCGGCTGGAACGCATCGCCGACCGCGCAGGTGATCCTCGACAATGTGAAGGTGCCGGTCGAAAACCGGGTCGGGGCGGAAGGCGACGGCTTCCGCTTCGCGATGGCGGGGCTCGACGGCGGGCGGCTCAACATCGGCGCCTGTTCGCTCGGCGGGGCGCAGCGCTGCCTCGACGAGGCGATCGGCTACACGAAGGACCGCCAGCAGTTCGGCCGGCCGATCGCCGATTTCCAGAACACCCAGTTCACGCTCGCCGACATGGCGACCGACCTCGAAGCCGCGCGCGCGCTGCTCTATCTCGCCGCGGCGAAGGTCACCGCGAACGCCCCCGACAAGTCGCGCTTCTCGGCGATGGCGAAGCGGCTGGCGACCGACAACGGCAGCGCCGTCGTCGACCGCGCGCTCCAGCTTTTCGGGGGGTATGGCTATCTGAAGGACTATCCGATCGAGCGCTTCTGGCGCGACCTGCGCGTCCATTCGATCCTCGAAGGGACGAATCAGGTGATGCGGATGATCGTGGGAAGGGACCTGCTGCGCCAATGACCGAAGATGTATTGATCGGCGTCGAGGGCCGCGTCGGCCGCATCGCATTGAACCGCCCGAAGGCGATCCACGCGCTCAACCTGCCGATGTGTCAGGCGATGATCGACGCGCTGCTCGCCTGGCGGGACGATACCGCGATCGAGGCCGTCGTCATCGACCATAGCGAGGGCCGCGGCTTCTGCGCCGGCGGCGACATCCGCATGCTCGCGGAAAGCGGGGCGAAGGACGGGCGCGAGGCGCGGGCCTTCTTCCACACCGAATATCGCCTCAACCACCTGCTCTTCACCTATGCGAAGCCCGTCGTCGCCTTCATGGACGGCATCACCATGGGCGGCGGGGTCGGCATTTCGCAGCCCGCGAAATATCGCGTCGCGACCGAACATACGCGCTTCGCGATGCCCGAGACCGGGATCGGCCTGTTCCCCGACGTCGGCGGCGGCTGGTATCTGCCGCGGCTGGAGGGGCGCGTCGGTGCCTTCCTCGCGCTCACCGGCGCGCGGCTCGACGGGGCCGAATGCCTCGCGCTCGGCCTCGCCACCCATTATCTGCCGTCGGCGAATCTCGACGAGGCGAAGGAACGCATCGCGCAGCACCCCGACCGGATCGGCGGCATATTGGGCGAGCTGTCGATCACCGCGCCGCCCGCCGCGATCACCGGCCAGATCGACAAGATCAACCGGCTGTTCGCCAGCGACCGCTACGAGGATATTCTCGCCGCGCTGGAAAAGGACGGCGGCGAATGGGCGCAGAAGGAATTGGGCGCGCTGCGCACCAAGAGCCCGCAGACCTGCAAGGTCGCGCTGCGCCAGCTTCGCGAGGGTGCGGCGATGCCCGATTTTGCCGCCGAGATGCGCCAGGAATATGCGATCGGCAGCCGCGTCGTCGTAATGCACGACTTCCTCGAAGGCGTCCGCGCGCTGATCGTCGACAAGAACAACAGCCCGAAATGGGACCCGCCGACGCCCGAAGCGGTGACCGACGAATGGATCGACGCGATCTTCGCGCCTTTGCCGGAGAAGGATCAATGGACCCCGCTCACCTAACTTCGTCACCCCGGACTTGATCCGGGGCCCTTCAGGCCTCGCCGGGAGGAATGGATGCCGGATCAAGTCCGGCATGACGAAATATCTGGAGAACAACGAATGACCTACGAAACCCTCCTCGTCGAGCAGCGCGGCGCGGTAACGCTCGTCACTCTCAACCGCCCGCAGGCGCTGAACGCGCTGAACAGCAAGGTGCTCGACGATCTGATCGCCGCCTTTGCCGCTTTCGAGGCCGATACGGGGCAGCGCTGCGCGGTGCTCACCGGATCGGGCGACAAGGCCTTTGCGGCGGGCGCCGACATCAAGGAAATGGCCGACAAGCCAGCCGCCGATTTCTACCTTCAGGATTTCTTCTCGAAATGGACGAGCGACTTCGTGAAGAAGGTGAGGAAGCCTTGGATCGCCGCGGTCAACGGCTTCGCGCTGGGCGGCGGCTGCGAACTGGCGATGATGGCCGACTTCATCATCGCGTCGGAGAAGGCGAAATTCGGCCAGCCCGAGATCAAGCTCGGCGTCGCGCCCGGCATGGGCGGCTCGCAGCGACTGACCCGCGCGGTCGGCAAGGCGAAGGCGATGGAGATGTGCCTGACCGGCCGGATGATGGATGCCGAGGAAGCCGAACGCGCAGGGCTGGTCGCGCGCGTCGTGCCGCACGAAAGCCTGATCGACGAGGCGCTCAAATCGGCCGCGCTGATCGCGTCGATGCCGCCGATGGCCGCGATGGTGAACAAGGACATGGTCAATGCCGCGTTCGAGACGACGCTCGACCAGGGGCTGATCTACGAACGCCGCCTGTTCCAGATCCTCGCCGCGACCGAGGACAAGGCCGAAGGCATGGCCGCCTTCATCGAGAAGCGCGAAGGCGTGTGGAAGGGGCGGTGAATTTAGTTCCCCTCCCGCTTGCGGGAGGGGTTAGGGGAGGGCCTGTTTCCTCTCCGCTAGTGCAATGTTCGGGATAGGCCCTTCCCCGGCCCCTCCCGCAAGCGGGAGGGGAGATCAAATGAAAATAGCCTTCATCGGACTCGGCAACATGGGCGGCGGGATGGCCGCGAACCTCGCGAAGGCGGGCCATGAGGTCCGCGCCTTCGACCTCAGCGAGGAAGCGCTCGCGCGCGCGGTCGAGGCGGGCTGCGCCCGCGCCGCGTCGGCCGCCGAGGCGGTGACGGGTGCCGAGGCGGTGGTGACGATGCTCCCTGCGGGCCAGCATGTCGCCGGCGTCTATGAAGCCGACGTCTTCCCGAACGCGGCCCCCGGAACGCTGCTGCTCGACTGCTCGACGATCGACGTCGCGACCGCACGGGCGAATATCGAGGCGGCGACCGCGAAAGGCCTCGTCGCGGTCGACGCGCCGGTGTCGGGCGGCATCGCGGCGGCCAATGCGGGGACGCTGACCTTCATGGTCGGCGGCACCGACGAAGGCTTCGCGCGCGCGCAACCGATCCTCGCGAAGATGGGCAAGGCGGTGATCCACGCGGGCGACGCGGGCGCGGGGCAGGCGGCAAAGATCTGCAACAACATGCTGCTCGGCGCCTCGATGATCGCGACCTGCGAAAGCCTTGCGCTTGCGCAGAAGCTCGGGCTCGATCCGCGGAAATTCTTCGACATCGCCAGCGTCTCGTCGGGGCAGTGCTGGTCGCTGACCAGCTATGCGCCGCTCCCCGGCGTCGGTCCGACGACACCCGCCGACAATGGCTACAAGGGCGGCTTCGCGGCGGCGCTGATGCTCAAGGACCTGCGCCTTGCGATGGAGGCGGCGCAAAGCGTCGACGCCGACGTTCCGATGGGCAGCCGCGCGCGCGAACTCTACGAAGCCTTCGTCGCGGCGGACAAGGACGGCCACGACTTTTCGGCGATCATCCAGACGTTGCAGGGCTGACGGTACCCCATTTGACGCGGGTGACGATGAACGTGATGGGCCGCTCATTCCCGGCACGCGCGGTTCAATAAAAATCCGCCGTTTCGCCGCCATCGCGGCGGTCGGTGCGATGCACCTGCGTCGGCGCGTCCTTTCGGCCGGTCCGCACCTCGACCCGCCCGTTCACCCGCCGCACCTCGGCGGGGGCGAGGATACGCGCCCGCGCGACGCCGACCGCGGTCGGTTGCGGCACCGGTGCGGCAGCCGGGGTGCTCGCGGCGAGCGACAGGGCGGCGACGAGGAGCATGGCGGTCATGCTCTACCCTGACGGCAGCGCTTGCCAGCGCTTTAACCCTGAATCGCAAGATTTCGGCAGGGCGGGGAGGGCTGCTTTGACGAAGGCGGCGCCATTTGCTCCGCATCGGGACGAATCGGAGCGCGATGCCATCGAATGGCATCGTCACCAGCGAGCGGCGACGCCGTGCGGCAATCCAGAGTAGCGTAAACCGCCCTGGATTGCTTTGCTCCGCTCGCAATGACGAAGTGGGTCAATCCAATATCATCATGCTCCAACGCCCCTCTTCCGAAGAGGAGGGGGGATTCGTGTCAAAATCCCGCCTTCGCCGCCGCCTTTTCCTTCAGCAGCGGTGCGACCTCGAAACCGTGTTTTTCCAGCGCCGCGGCGATCTTGTCGGTGCCTTCCAGCCCGGCCCAGAACATCGGGCCGCCGCGATAGACCGGCCAGCCATAGCCATAGATCCACACGACATCGATGTCGCTCGCGCGCTGCGCCTTGCCTTCGGACAGGATCAGCGCGCCCTCGTTGACCATCGGATAGAGTGTGCGCTCGACGATCTCATGATCGCTGATCTCGCGCTTCTCGACGCCCGCTTTCGCGCGGAACTGCTCGATGATCTCGGCGACGCGCGGGCTCTCCGACGGGTTGCGCTTGTCGTCATAGTCATAGAAGCCCGCCTGCTTCTTCTGGCCCCAGCGGCCCTCGGCACACAGCGCGTCGCGGATGCTCTCGATCCGGTTGGGGTCGCGGTGCCAGCCGATGTCGACGCCGGCAAGGTCGCTCATCTGGAACGGCCCCATCGGCATGCCGAAATCGACGTGCACCTTGTCGACCTGCGCCGGGGTCGCGCCTTCGAGCAGCAGCTTCTGCGCCTCGATCTGGCGCGGCGCGAGCATGCGGTTGCCGATGAAGCCGTGGCATACGCCTGCGACCACCGCGACCTTGCCGATCTTCTTGCCGATCGCCATCGCGGTCGCGAGGACGTCGTCGGCGGTCTTGTCGCCGCGCACCACCTCGAGCAGCTTCATGACGTTGGCGGGCGAGAAGAAGTGCATGCCGAGCACGTCGCCGGGGCGGCCGGTCGACGCGGCGATCTCGTTGACGTCGAGATAGCTGGTGTTCGACGCGAGGATCGCGCCGGGCTTGGCGATCTTGTCGAGCTTGCCGAAGATCTCCTTCTTGACGTCCATATTCTCATAGACCGCCTCGATGATCAGGTCGCAGTCGGCGAGCGCCTCCAGTTCGAGCGCCGGGGTGATCAGGCCCATCATCTGGTCGACCTGTTCGGGCTTGAAGCGGCCCTTCGCGGCGCTCGAGTCGTAATTCTTGCGCACCACGCCCAGCCCGCGGTCGAGCGCTTCCTGCTGCATCTCGACGATCGTGCAGGGGAAGCCCTTCTGCAGGAAGTTCATCATGATGCCGCCGCCCATCGTGCCGGCGCCGATGATGCCGACCTTCTTCACGTCGCGCAGCTTGATGTCCTTGGGCAGGCCGTCGATCTTCGCGGCCTGGCGCTCGGCGAAGAAGATGTGGCGCTGCGCCGCCGACTGGCTGCCCATCATCAGCTTCATGAACTCCTGCCGCTCGAAGGCGAGCCCTTCCTCGAACGGCAGCCGCGTCGCCGCCTCGACGCAGGCGAGGTTGGCATAGGGCGCCTCGAAACCGCGCCAGCGCTTGGCATTCTTGGTCTTGAGCTGCTCGATCACGCCGACGTCGCCGAACACCGCGCGCTCGCGGGTCGGGCGCGGGCCGTCGGCGATCTTCGCGCGCGCGAAAGCGATCGCGTCGGCGGCGAGGCTGTCCTCGCCCGCCAGTTCGTCGACCAGACCCATCTCCTTCGCCTTGGGGGCGGGGACGGGATCGCCGAGCGAGGTCATCGTCGCTGCGGCCTCGACCCCGACGACGCGCGGCAGCCGCTGGGTGCCGCCCGCGCCGGGCAGCAGTCCCAGCTTGACCTCGGGCACGCCCAGCTTCGCCGACGGAACGGCGACGCGATAGTGACAGACGAGCGCGGTTTCGAGACCGCCGCCCAGCGCCGTGCCGTGGATCGCCGCGACGACGGGCTTCGACGCCGCCTCGATCATGTTGAGCACGGCGTTGAAATCGGGACCGCGCGGGGCCTTTCCGAACTCGCTGATGTCGGCGCCGGCGATGAAGGTGCCGCCGTCGCAGCGCAGCACGATCGCCTTGACGCCATCGTCGGCGAGCGCCGCCTTGAAATTGTCCTCGAGGCCCTGGCGGACGTGCCAGGACAGCGCGTTGACGGGCGGATTGTTGACGATGATGACGGCGACGTCGCCGTCCTTCTGCATCGTGACGCTGACGGGGGTATCTTCGGACATGGGAGAACTCCTTGGTCTAATGGTCAATCGTCGATCGCGGCGTGGACGAGCGTCTTGACCTCGCGCCGCACGGGATAGGTGGAAGAGGGCATGAGCTGGGTCATGAAGACCATGCACATCTCTTCGACCGGATCGACGAAGAAACCGGTCGAGAACATACCGCCCCAATAATAATCGCCCGCCGAGCCGGGAATGCCCGCATGCGCGGGGTCGAGCGTGACCGCGAAGCCGAGGCCGAACCCGACCCCGGCATTCTCGTCCTCGGAAAAGATGCCGACGCTGTGCTGCGTCAGGTCGCCGCCGCCGACCAGGTGGTTCGCCGTCATCAGGTCCAGCGTCTTGCGGCTGATGATTCGCGTCCCCTCCAGCTTGCCGCCGCCGAGCAGCATCAGGCAGAAACGGTGATAGTCGTGCAGCGTCGAGGCGAGCCCGCCGCCGCCCGAATGGAAGCTGCGCGCCTTGGCCCATCGGCTGCGGTCACCGCTGTCGAACGGCTTCATCTTCTCCTTCGGGTCGAAGGCATAGCAGTCGGTCAGCCGGTGCTGCTGGTCGGCGGGCACCTGAAAGCCGGTGTCGGCCATGCCGAGCGGATCGAAGATGCGCTCCTTGAGCACCGCGGCGAAGGGCTTGCCCTCGATCCGCTCGATCACCGCGCCCAGCACGTCGGTCGCCATCGAATAGTTCCAATGCGCGCCCGGGTCGAATTGTAGCGGAATCTTCGCCAGCCCCTCGATGAAGCCGTCCATCGTGTAGTCGGCGTCGAAATCGTCGATCTTCGTCTTGCGATAGGCGGCGTCGACCGGCGTCCGCTCCTGAAAGCTGTAGGTCAGCCCGGCGGTGTGGCGGAGCAGGTCGACCATCAGGATCGGCCGCGCCGGCGGCCGGGTCAGGAAGGGGACGTTGCCGCCCCCCGCGACGAACACGCCGGTGTCCCTGAACTCGGGGCAAAATTTGACCAGCGGGTCGCTCAGCGCGACCTTGCCTTCCTCGACAAGCGTCATGAAGGCGACCGAGGTGATCGGCTTGCTCATGCTGGCGATGCGAAAGATCGCATCCTCCTTCAGCGCCGATCCGGGACGGCCGTCGCCGATGCACGACAGATGCGCGATCTCGCCACGCCGCGACACCAGCGTCGCGGCATGCGGCAGGCGGCCCGTCTCCACATATTTGGCGGACAGAAAAGCTGGAATGCGATCTAGCCGCGCCGTGTCGAAACCGTGACCCATATCGTCTCCGTTCTAGTGCGAGGTCTGGCCGAGAAGCTGGCGCGTCACCGGGTGCGAGCTGGTGAGGCCGCCGTCGACCGCGATCGCCTGTCCGTTGACATAGCTCGCCTGGTCGCTCGCGAGGAAGAGGGCGACGTTCGCCAGCTCCTCGGGCTGCCCTGCGCGCTTCAGCGGATTGAGCTGGCCGATCTTGTGGGTGACGCCCTTTTCCTTGGCATAGTCGAAGGTCGGCCGGGTCATTCCTGTCTCGGTCAGGCCGGGGCAGATCGCGTTGACGCGGACATTGGCGCTCGTCATCTGCTGCGCCGCGGTCTTGGCGAGGTTGATGACCCCCGCCTTCGACGCCGAATAGGCGGCCGGGCCCGCGCCCGAATTGATCCCCGCGACGCTCGCGGTCAGCACGATCGCGCCGCCGCGGCCCTGGTCGACCATCGCCTTGCCGGCGTGCTTCACCATCAGCGCCGGGCCGATCAGGTTGACGCGCAGCGTCTCGGCGAAACCTTCGGGCGTGATGTCGAAGATGCCGCCCATGTCGCCGATGATCCCGGCGTTGGCGAAAGCGATGTCGAGCCCGCCGTAAGTCTCCTTGGCCGCCGCGACGAGCTTCGCGATGTCGGCCTCGACCCCCGCGTCGATTTCGAGCGCGATGGCCTCGCCGCCCGCATCCTTCACCGCCCGCGCCGTGTCATGCACCGCCGCCGTCTTGTCACCGATGACCAGCTTCGCGCCCTCGGCGGCGAAGCGCAGTGCGCTCGCGCGGCCGATGCCGCTGCCCGCGCCGGTGATGATCGCGATCTTGCCGTCCAAAGCGCCCATATTCAGCCTCCGCTCGATGTGTTGCCGCCGTCGATGACGATCGTCTGGCCGGTGGTGAAGCCTCCCGCCGGGCTCGCGAGGAAGACCGCGGCACCCGCGATCTCGTGCGGCTCGCCGATGCGGCGCAGCGGCGACCGCCGCGTCGAAACCTCCAGCGTGTCAGGGTTCTCCCACAGCGCGCGGGCGAAATCGGTCTTGATCAGACCCGGCGCGATGCAGTTCACTCGCACGCCGGCGGGGCCGAACTCGTCGGCCAGATTGCGGGCCATCTGCATGTCGGCGGCCTTCGAGATGCAATAGGCGCCGATGATCGACGATCCCTTCAGCCCGCCGATCGAGCTGATGATCGTGATCGACCCCTTGCTCGCCGCCGTCATCGCCGGGGCGCACATGTGGATAAGCCAGTGGTTCGACAGAATGTTGTTGTCGAGAATCTTGCGGAACGCATCGTCGCTGATCCCCGCCGACGGACCATAATAGGGATTGGAGGCGGCGTTGCAGACGAGCGCGGTGACGGGGCCGAAGGCGGCGACGGTTTCGTCGACCAGATGCTGCAGGTCCTCCTTCGAGGAGATGTTCGCGGCGACGGCGATTGCGGTGCCTGCGCCGTGTTTTGCGTTGATCGTTGCGGCGACGGCGTCGCAGGCGTCCTGCTTGCGGCTCGAGATCACGACCTTTGCGCCGTGCGCGGCCATCGCCTCGGCGATCGCCTTGCCGATGCCGCGCGACGATCCGGTGATCAGCGCGACCTCGCCCTGCATGTCGAACAGATTCATGCGCCGGCCTTTCTGGCAAACTCCCACGCCCGCTGCGCGAGCGGCAGGACGCGTTCGGACATCTCCTTCGCATGGGCGGAGGAAGCGGTGCCGTCGATGACGCGCTTCTTGATCCCCTGCATGATGCCCGCGAGGCGGAAGAAATTATAGGCGAAATACCAGTTCATGTCGGGCACGCTGTCGCGCCCGGTCGCCGCGCAATAGCGCTCGACCACCTCTTCGAGCTCGGGAATGCCCAGCGCCTTGCGGTCGAGGTCGGCGACGCCCGACCGGCCGCCGTTCTCGGTCACCCACGCCATGGCGACATAGGTGAAATCGGCGAGCGGATCGCCGAGCGTCGACAGTTCCCAGTCGAGCACCGCGCGCACCTGCGGCCGATCGCTGGCCCAGATCATGTTGTCGATGCGATAGTCGCCGTGGACGACGCTGGTGCGCGTCTGTTCGGGCAGCGTCGCGGGCAGCCACGCGATCAGCTGCTCCATCTCGTCCATCGTCTCGGTTTCGGACAGCCTGTATTGCTTGGTCCAGCGGTCGACCTGACGGCCGAAATAATTGCCCGGCTTGCCGAAATCGGACAGTCCCGCCGCCGCGACATCGACGCCGTGCAGCGCGGCGAGCGTGTCGATCATCGCGAAATAGGTGGCGCGCCGATTCTCCGGCGTCGATCCCGGCATCGACCCGTCCCAGATGGTGTGGCCGTCGACCATGTCCATCACATAGAACCAGCTTCCCACCACGCTTTCGTCGGTGCACAGCCCGTACTGGCGCGCGACCGGGAAGCCCATCTTGTGGAGCCCCGCCTGCACCTTGTATTCGCGGTCGACCGCGTGCGCCGAGGGGAGCAGCGGACCGAAGGGCTTGCGGCGCAGCACATAATTGCCGGACGGCGAGGCGATCCTGTAGGTCGGATTCGACTGGCCGCCGGCGAACTTGCTCTGCGTCAGCGGTCCCTGAAAGCCTTCGACATTCGCTTCCATCCACGCCGTCAGCTTCGCCTCGTCGAGGATGTCGGCGCCCTCGGGCGCGACGGTGCCGGAGAAAAGTTTCTGTGCGTCCATTGCTGTCGTCATGCGGGCCTCCTTTCCCGTTCGGGCTGAGCAAGGGGATGGAGGGTCACTGATCGAACACGATCACCGACCGCGCGGCATCGCCCTTCTTCATCCTGTCGAATCCCTCGTTGATCTGCTCGAGCGGAATCGTCTCGGCGACGATGCTGTCGAGGTCGAGCATTCCGCGCAGGTAGAAATCGACCAGTCGCGGAATGTCGACCGGGAAGCGGTTGCCGCCCATGATCGCGCCCTGCAGCTTCTTGCTCGCGAGCAGGTCCATCGCGCCGAGCCCGACCTGTTCATTGAGCGGCATCATGCCCAGGATCGTCGCGGTGCCGCCGCGGCGCAGCGACGCCACCGCGAGCTTTGCCGAAGCCGGGCGCCCGACCGCCTCGATCGCATGATCGACGCCGCCCCTGGTCATCTCGACGATCTGCTTCGCGGCATCGTCGGCGAGCGCGTCGACCGTGTCGGTCGCGCCCAGCTTCATCGCCAGCTCGCGCTTCTCGGGCACCGGGTCGGCGGCGATGATGCGCCCCGCACCCGCGATCTTCGCGGCGTTGATCGTCGCGAGGCCGACGCCGCCGCAGCCGACGACCGCGACCGTCTCGCCCGGCGTGACCTTGCAGGCGTTGAAGATCGTGCCCGCGCCCGTCGTCACCGCGCAGCCGATCACCGCGGCGCGGTCGAGCGGCATGTCCGGGTCGATCGCGACGCAGGCATGTTCGTGGACCAGCATCACCTCCGAAAAGGCGCTGAGGTTGAGCATCTGGTTGACGGGCGATCCGTCGGGCCGCGTGATGCGCGGCGCCGAGCCGGCCGGTCGCCGCGTGTCGCCGCCGAGGCACAGCGACATGCGGCCCGACACGCAGAATTCGCAGTGGCCGCAGAAGGCCGACAGGCAGGTGACGACCGCGTCGCCGGGCTTGACCGTGCGCACCTCGCTGCCGACCGCCTCGACGATCCCCGCCGCCTCGTGGCCCGGGATCGCGGGCAGCGGGTGCGGATAGGCGCCGTCGATGAAATGCAGGTCCGAATGGCACAGGCCGCAGGCGGCGGTGCGGATGCGCACCTCGTGCGGGCCGGGCGCGTCGACGACGATCTGCTCGATGACGAGCGGCTTGCCGGGTTCAATCAGGACGGCGGCTTTGGTCATTCTATGCTTCCCTCATTGCCGTTCGTGCCGAGCTTGTCGAAGCACCGTTCTTCCTTCTCATGTAGTCAAAAGAAAAGAACGGCCCTTCGACAGGCTCAGGGCGAACGGTTCAAGATTTAACGCGAAACCCCGACGTCGCCCGACGAAAAGCCCGGGTCGTTCAGCGCCGCCGAATGCTTGGCAAGCTCGATGCGGGCGATGGCGCGCGCGTGGACCTCGTCCGGCCCGTCGGCCAGGCGCAGCGTGCGCTGCCCGGAATACATCTTGGCGAGGCCGAAATCCTCGCTGACGCCGCCGCCGCCGTGCGCCTGGATCGCGTCGTCGATGATCTGCAGCGCCATCGACGGCGCCTGCACCTTGATCATCGCGATCTCGGCCGCCGCCGACTTGTTGCCGACCTTGTCCATCATGTCGGCCGCCTTCAGGCACAGGAGGCGCGTCATCTCGATATCGATGCGCGCGCGTGCGATGCGCTGTTCCCAGATGCTGTGCTCGGCGATCGTCTTGCCGAAGGCGACGCGCGACTGGAGCCGCCGGCACATCTTCTCCAGCGCTTCCTCGGCGACGCCGATCGTGCGCATGCAGTGATGGATACGCCCCGGCCCGAGCCGGCCCTGCGCGATCTCGAACCCGCGGCCCTCGCCCAGCAGCATCGCCTCCTCGGCGTTGACGCGCACGTCCTTCAGTTCGATTTCCATATGGCCGTGGGGCGCGTCGTCATAGCCGAAGACGGGCAGGTGGCGCAGAATGTTGATGCCCGGTGCGTCCATCGGCACCGCCAGCATCGACTGCTGCTGGTGGCGCTTGGCGCCGAAGTCGGTCTTGCCCATCACGATCGCGACCTTGCAGCGCGGATCGCCCGCGCCCGACGACCACCATTTGGTGCCGTTGATGACATAATCGTCGCCGTCGCGTTCGATCCGTGTCTCGATATTGGTCGCATCGGACGAGGCGACCTGCGGCTCGGTCATCAGGAAGGCCGAACGGATTTCGCCGTTCATCAGCGGCTTCAGCCATTTTTCCTTCTGCGCCGCGGTGCCGTAGCGATGGAACACCTCCATGTTGCCGGTGTCGGGCGCCGAGCAGTTGAACACCTCGCTCGCGAAGCCGACGCGCCCCATCTCCTCGGCGCACAGCGCATATTCGAGGTTGGTGAGGCCGGGACCCTCGAACTCGAACGTCTCGTCGACATGATGGTGCGCGTCGCTGCGCGGCGGCATGAACAGGTTCCAGATGCCCGCGGCCTTCGCCTCGGCCTTCAGGTCCTCGACGATCTGGATCACCTTCCAGCGATCGCCTGCCGCATCCTGCTCCTTGTAGGTCGGGACGGCGGGCCGCACCTTGCGTTCGATGAATTCGCGCACCCGGCCCTGCCAGTGCTTCTGCCGATCGGTGAGGTCGAAATCCATCGCAGCTTCCTTTCCCTTTACGTTCACGTAAGCCTATGGGCCGATTCGCCCCCCTTTGCCAAGTCCCGCGGCGCAGAAAATTGCCCGAAGCGCAAAGCGCGCGCAATCTTCCGCTACGGTGTCGGCCCCTCGCGCCTGGTCGACGCGAGGGCGGCGAGGCGGGCCTCGTGGCCGGCCCGGTCGATCGTATAGCGGCGCAGCAGCAGCGCGGCGATGATGGAGATCAAAACCATCGCGCCCGCGAAGGCCCACGCCAGCGCCGTGGCGGTGCCGGGCGCCAGATCCTCGGGCCGGACGCGGTCGCCGAGCCCGGCGAATACGACGAGTTCGCCGACCAGGAAGATGCCGAGCGCCTGCCCGAATTTCTGGGTCATCAGATAGCCCGCGAAGAAGACCCCCTCGATCCGCGTTCCGTGCTCGACCTCGTGCGCCTCGACGATCTCGGCGACCATCGACGAGGCGGAGATCGTCGCGACGACGAAACCGAGCAGCGACACGGTCATGAAGGCCAGCAGCAGGATCATCGACGGCCAGCCGCCCAGTTCGACCCACCAGCCGAGGTTGCGCGCGGCATAGGGCAGGAATCCGACCGCGCCGCTGAACAGGATCGCGCCGACCGCGGTGTCGCGCTTGCCGAAGCGGCGGTGCGCGCGGCCGACCGCGAAGAAGGCGCCGAACACCGCGACGGCGAGCCCGGCCGGATACCAGGCGAGCTGCGCGTCGCTGAGCTGCCAGACATAGAGCATCATGTAATTGACCGACGCGATCATCGTCGCATAGCCGGTGACGAGGAACAGCGCCCCGCTCGTCAGCGCCAGGAAGGCGGGATTGCGGAAGGCGAGCGCGATGTCGGCGAGCATCGCGAGCCCGTGGCGCTGCACCGGCGGGCGCGGCGGCAGCGTCATGATCCGCCGATGCTGCCCGGCCGCCGAACCCAGCGTCGAGACGAGGATCAGCACTGCGCCGAACAGCCCGAAGGCGGCGTAGCCCGACGGATCGAGCAGGCCGTTCTGGCCCGGATCGTCCGATTTCAGGAAATAGCCATAGGCAAGCGCGGTCGCGAGCAGCCCGCCGAGCCAGCCGAACAGGAAGCGATAGCGCATCAGCGCGGTGCGCTCGTCATAGTCGTGGGTCAGCTCGGCGACGAGCGAGATCGACGGAATCTCGCACGCCGATACCAGGATGCGCACCGCGATCAGGTTGAGCGCGAGGCCCAGCGTCGAGTGGGTCGCGATGTCGGGCGACAGCCACAGCAGCGTCCAGGCGATCGCCATCGGCACTGCGGCGCCATAGAGCCACGGCAGCCGCCGCCCCAGCCGCGTGCGCGTCGCGTCGGTCAGGCGGCCGATCAGCGGGTCGGCGAGCCCGTCGACGAACATCGCGCCGATCAGCACCAGCGACACGATCCGCGGGTCGAAGCCGAGCACCTGGTTGTAATAGATCATGAAGAAGGTGGTGAGCCCCGCCTCCTTCACCCCCAGCGCGACGCTGCCCAGCCCGTGCGCGAGCTTGATCCGCGTCGGCAGCAGGCCCGCAGGCGGCGCGGCGGTCATCGCTGCTCCTCTGCCGCCGCCTGCGCGCCGGCCAGCGCCGCGACGCGCGCCTCATGGTCGGCGCGGTCGATCGGATAATAGCGGAAGATCAGCGAGGAGACGACCGCGAACAGGATCACCAGCACGCAGTAATAGAGCGAGAAATCGTCGATCACCGCCTCGGGAACCTTGGCCGGGTCGGCCTTTTCGGGGATGCCCGCAATGTCGACGAGCAGCCCGGTGACGAAGATGCCGAGCCCGGTCGCGCATTTCTGCATGAAGAAATTGCCGGCGAAGAAGGTGCCCTCGCTGCGCCGCCCGGTCTCGACCTCCGACGCCTCGACGATGTCGGCGATCATCGACCCGCCGGAGATCATCACCGCGACGCTGAACAGGTTGGCGAGGAAGAAGAAGACGAACAGGCCGGCGGTCGAGGCGGTGCTGCCCTCGACCGGCCAGGCGCCGAAATGGCGCAGCAGGAACGGCGTGACCCAGAAGGCCATGCCGATCAGCCCGCCGGCGATCGCGGTCGCGCGCTTGCCGAAGCGGCGGTGCGCCGGGCCGACAAGCAGGAAGGTGCCGACGACGCTTGCGAACAGCACCCACGGATAGAGCATGAAGGCGCCGGGCGAGAAGCGCCAGATGAAGATGTAGAGGTAGTTGGAGATGGAGAAGGTCACCCCCTGGCTCGTATAGGCGATCGCGCCCGCCGCGAGCAGGACGAGGAAGGCCGGATGGCTCAGCGCCTCGCGAATCTCGCGAAAGGCGGTGCCGATGCGCAGCGCCGACGGCTTGCGTTCGGGCCAGCGCGCCGCCCAGCGATGCTGCCCGGCGGCGGAGACCAGCACCGTCACCGCCATCAGCAGCCCGCCGAACAGGCCGTATTGATAATAGCCCTCGACCTGCAGCAGCGACTTGGCGAGAAAGACGTCGTAGGCGAGGAAGAGCATCAGCAGTCCGCCCGCCCAGCCGAACAGGAAGCGATAGCGCATCAGCGTCGTCCGCTCGTCGTAATCGCGCGTCAGTTCGGGCAGCAGCGCGACCGACGGCACCTCGCAGCACGACACGAGGCTGCGCACGATCACCGCGACGATGACGAGGTGCCAGAAGCCGGGCGCGGCGTCGGCGCCCGGCGTCCACAGTGCGAACCAGGCGAAGGCGAGCGGGATCGGCGCCAGATAGAGCCACGGCAGCCGCCGGCCCCAGCGCGTGTGCGTCTGGTCGGACAGGTAGCCGATCACCGGATCGACGAAGGCGTCGAGCACGAGCGCGAGCATCAGCGCGAGGCTGACCAGCTTCGCGTCCATCCCCAGCACCTGATTGTAGAAAAGCAGCAGGAAGGTCGAGAAGCCGTTGTCCTTCACGCCATAGGCGATGCTGCCGAGGCCGTGATAGAGTTTGAGGCGCAGCGGCAGCCGCGCCTCCGCCGCGGCGGCGGTCACGCGGCCGCCCCGGCCTTCGCCGCTTCCTCCATCGCCGTCAGCGCGTCGAACATCCCCGGCTCATTGGGGTCCCAGGCATGGCGCTGGCCGATCGTCAGCCCGCCGTCGACCAGCATTTGGGTGCCGGTCATGAAGCCCGCGTCCTCGCTCGCCAGATAGGCGACCGCATTGGCGATGTCCTCGGGCTGGCCGCCGCGCGCGACGGGCTGCGCGTGCGCGCTCATGTCGGCGATGATCGCCTTCGCGGCGTCCTTGCTCGCTTCGGGCACTTCGAGCGATTCGGTGAAGATGTTGGTGTTGATGAAGCCGGGGCAGATCGCGTTGACGCGGATGCCATATTGCGCGAGGTCGGTCGCCGCGACCTTGGTCAGGTGCAGCACCCCCGCCTTCGCCACGGCATAGGCGGTCGGCGAATAGCCGGCGCCCAGCGCCGCGACGCTCGCGGTGTTGACGATGCTCGCGCCCCCGTTTTTCGTGGAGGGGCGGCCCTTCATGTGCGGCGCGGCATAGCGGATGCCCATCGCGACCGATTTCAGCAGCAGGTCCATCGTGCGGTCCCAGCCCTCGGGCGTGATCTCGTCGATCGGGGCGCGGTCGCCGCCCGCTCCGGCGTTGTTGAAGACGATGTCGATGCCGCCGGCCTTTGCAGCCGCGGCGTTCATCAGCGCCTCGATGTCGGCCGGCTGCGTCACGTCGCAGCGGATGAAGTCGATCCGGCCGTTCGAGGCGGCGGCGAGCGCCTGCCCGCCGGCTTCGTCGATGTCGGCGGCGAAGACGTGGGCCCCTTCGCTCGCCAGTTTCAGAACGGCGGCCTTGCCGATGCCCGATGCCGCGCCGGTGACGACGGCGACCTTGCCTGCGAATCGCATGATTGTCTGCTCTCCCGTTTTCTTTTGCCACCCAGCTTAGGCGCACGGGAAGGCGCGTCAACGGCTCGCAAACCGACGCTACGGCGCCGTAGCGGCAGCTTGTCGCATCCAAGTTGACGCTTGCGTAAACTTGCCGAGTCCTACTAGTTTGCGCGGCAGAAGAGGAGCCTGTGAAGATGAGCGATCCGGACGCTTTCCGCGCCGAGGTGCGTGCCTGGCTGGAAGCCAATTGCCCCCCCGAAATGCGCGAGCCCGTGCGCGACGAGGACGACGTCTGCTGGGGCGGACGCAAGTTCGTGTTCAAGAACGCGGCGCAGAAACAGTGGCTCGAAGCGTGCGTCGCGAGGGGCTATACCGTTCCCGACTGGCCGAAGGAATATGGCGGCGCCGGCCTCAGCCCTGAAGAGACGAAGATCCTGCGTCAGGAAATGAAGCGCATCCATGCGCGCTCGCCGCTCGACAGCTTCGGCATCTGGATGCTCGGCCCGGCGCTGCTCAAGTTCGGGACCGAGGAGCAGAAGGTTCATTATCTGAACCAGATCGCGCGCGGCGAAATCCGCTGGTGCCAGGGCTATTCGGAGCCCGGATCGGGCAGCGACCTCGTCAGCTTGCAGACCTTCGGTGAAGACAGGGGCGATCACTGGGTCGTCAACGGCAGCAAGATCTGGACCAGCTACGCCGACAAGGCCGACTGGATCTTCTGCCTCGTCCGCACCGACAAGGCGAACAAATATCAGGGCATAACCTTCATGCTCTTCGACATGGAGAGCCCCGGCGTCACCACCAAGCCGATCCTGCTGATCAGCGGCAATAGCCCCTTCTGCGAGACCTTCTTCGACGATGTGAAGGTGCCGAAGACGCAGTTCGTCGGTGAGATCAACCGCGGCTGGGACGTTGCCAAATATCTGCTCGGCCACGAACGCGAGATGATCTCGGGCGGCGGCGCGGGCGGCGACATGGTCAGCATCGGCGGCGCCTTCGCGAAGGCGATCGGCCGGAACGACCATGGCGAGCTCGACGACCCGATCCTGCGCGCCGAAATGGCGGCGTTCGACGTCGACGTCTTTGCCTATCGCGCGATGGGCGAGCGGTTCATGGACATGTGGAAGACCGGCCGCGCGCATCCCGCGTCGTCGAACATGATGAAATATGTCGGAACCGAGCTCAACAAGCGCCGCCACGAACTGGTGATGGCGGGCGGCGGCAGCGAGGCGCTCGAATGGGACAGCGAGGACAGCAAGGGCGGCGCCCGCGCGCGCACCTGGCTGCGCACCAAGGCCAATTCGATCGAGGGTGGGACGAGCGAGGTCATGCTCAACGTCATCGCCAAGCGCATCCTGGATCTGCCGGGGGCCTGACATTTCCCCCTCCCGCCTGCGGGAGGGGCAGCGAGGCTCGCGAACTCGTTCGCTAGCCGTAGCAGGGTGGGCGGACGCGACGCCGTTGGCTCACCCCTAACCCCTCCCGCAAGCAGGAGGGGAACTGGAGACAAAATATGCCGCTCTATCACAATGACGACCAGGCGATGCTCAAGGACAGCGTCGCGCCCTTCGTGGCCGAACAGGCGCCGGTCGCGCACCTCCGCCAGCTTCGCGACAGCGCCGACGCCACCGGCTTCTCGCGCGACCTGTGGGCGCAGTTCGTCGAAATGGGCCTGCCCGGCATGCTGGTGCCGGAGGCGCACGGCGGCCTCGGCATGGGGCATATGGAAGCGGGCATCGTGCTCGAGGAGATCGGTCGCAACCTGACGCCGTCGCCCTTCCTGTCGACCAGCGTCGGCGCGGTCGCCGCGCTGGCGAAGGCAGGCGGGACGCAGGCCGACCGCTGGCTTCCCGCGATCGCGGCGGGCGAGGCGATCGTCGCGCTGGCGATCGACGAGGGCGCCAAGCACCGCCCCGACCGCATCGCCACGACCGCGACGCGCGCCGGCAACGGTTTCCGCCTCGACGGGAAGAAGAGCTTCGTCCTTCACGGCCATGTCGCCGACATGAGCATCGTCGCGGCGAAGACCGACGGCGGCCTCACCCTGTTCGCGGTGCCCAGGGATGCGAAGGGGCTGACCGCCGACCCGCGCCGTCTGGTGGACAGCAGCCTGGCGAGCCACGTCACCCTCGACGGCGTCGAGGTCGACGCCGACGCGGTGATCGGAGAGGTCGACGCGGGCGAGGCGGTGCTGAATGCCTTGCTCGCCGCCGCCCGCACCGGCGCCGCGGCCGAGATGGTCGGCGTCGGGCAGGGCGCGATGGACATGACCGTCACCTACCTCAAGGAACGCAAGCAGTTCGGCAAGCTGATCGGCGAGTTCCAGGCGCTCCAGCACCGCGCCGCGCATCTCTATGGCGAGATGGAAGTCGCGCGCGCCACGGTGATGAAGGCGCAGCAGCTTCTGGATGAAGGCAGCGAGGGCGCGAAGCTGATGGTCTCGGTCGCCAAGGCGAAGGCCGGCCGCGCCGCCAATCTCGCGGTGCGCGAGGGCGTGCAGATGCACGGCGGCATCGGCATGACCGACGAATATGACATCGGTCTCTACATGAAACGCGACCGCGCGCTCGCCGAATATATGGGCGACGTGCATTACCACATCGACCAGGTCGCGCGGATGAACGGATACTAAGTCCGCCCAGGAGTTTTCAAACCCCGTTCGCCCTGAGCTTGTCGAAGGACAGTCCCTTCTTTCGGGCGTCGCGGGGAAGAACGGTGCTTCGACAAGCTCAGCACGAACGGAAGAGAGATAATCCTATGAACCTTCAGGACATGTTCGGCCTCGACGGCCGCATCGCGCTCGTCACCGGCGGCTCGCGCGGGATCGGCGCGATGATCGTCGAGGGTTTCCTCGCCGCGGGCTGCGCGCGCGTCTATATCTCGGCGCGCAAGACCGCGCAGGTCGAGGCGGCGGTCGAGGATTTCAACAGCCGCTACCCCGGCAAGGTCGTCGGCCTGCCGGTCGACCTGTCGACGGTCGAGGGATGCCGCGGCCTCGCCAAGGAACTCGAGGCGCGCGAGGAGCGGCTCGACATCCTCGTCAACAACGCCGGCGCCGCATGGGGCGAACCGTTCGAGGGCTTCCCCGAGGCGGGGTGGGACAAGGTGATGGACATCAACGTCAAGTCGCCCTTCTTCCTGACGCAGGCGCTGCACGGTCTGCTCAAGGCCGCGGGCACGGCGGACCGGCCGGCGAAGGTCATCAACATCGGATCGATCGACGGCATGCGGCTCAACCCGTGGGAGACATACAGCTACCACGCGTCGAAGGCGGCGATCCTCTACCTCACCAAGCGCCTCGCTGCGCGGCTGGTGCAGGATCATATCATCGTCACCGCGATCGCGCCGGGCGCCTTCCAGTCGGACATGAACAAGGCGGCGCGCGACCATGGCGACGCGGTCGCGCAGAGCATTCCGACCAGGCGCATCGGCGTGCCGGAGGACATGGCCGGCGCCGCGATCTTCCTCGCGTCGAAAGCGGGCGACTATGTCGTGGGCGACACGATTGCGGTCGACGGCGGGCTGGTCCACGGCGACCTGAAGACGAGCATCGACGCCTGACCTGTCTCGTCACTCCGGACTGGATCGGTAATTGTCCCTTTCCGACAGGTAAGAGCTTGTTCCCCGGCGAAAGCCGGGGTCCATGCGAGGCAGCGCTATGCCATCTGGACCCCGGCTTTCGCCGGGGAGCTCTTACCTGTCTGAAGGATATATGCCGACTTGATCCGGCGTCCATTCTGCACTCGCCTTGCAGACAAGGCCCGTCGCCCCAGCGAAAGCTGGGGCCGCTGGCAATCGTGAAGGGCTATGGCGATCCCAGCTTTCGCTGGGACGACGATCAGCCGCTGTTCCGCAGCGCCGTCGCGATCGCGTTGATCGTCAGCTGGATGCCCTCGGCGATGCGCGGGTCGGTCTCGCCCGCCCGGTGGCGCTTCATCAGTTCGATCTGGAGCAGGTTGAGCGGCTCGATATAGGGCAGACGCAGCCGGATCGACGCTTCGAGAGCCGGATTCTTCTCCAGCAGCCGCGACTGGCCGGTGATCCGCAGCAGGCCGTCGTGCGCGCGCTGCCAGCCGTCGCGGATGCGCGCGAAAATCGCCTCATGCCCGTCGATATGGCTCGCGAGCCCGGCATAGCGCGCCGCGATCCCCATGTCGGACTTGGCGAGCACCATCTCCATATTGTCGAGCAGCGCCGCGAAGAAGGGCCAGCCCGCCGCCATCTCGGCGAGCAGCGCCTGGTCGGGGAAGGCGGCGAACGCCTCGCCCGTCCCGTACCATCCGGGCAGCATCGTGCGCGCCTGCGCCCAGCTGAACACCCAGGGAATGGCGCGCAGGTCCTCGATCGCGCTGCTCTTCGTCCGGCTCGACGGGCGCGACCCGATCTTCAGCGTCGCGATCTCCGCGATCGGCGTCATCGCGCGGAAGACATCCCGAAAGCCCGGCGTGTCGTAGACGAGCCCGCGATAGGCGGCGAAGGCATGGTCGGAGAGCGCATCCATCGCGCCCGCGAAGCGCGCCGCATCGGCCGCGCTCTTCGCGTCGGGCTCGAGGCTGGCGAGCAGGCTGGCCGACACCATCGCCTCCAGATTGGTCGCGGCGCTGTCGGCGGTGCCATATTTGGCCGCGATCACCTCGCCCTGTTCGGTGATGCGGATGCGGCCCTGCACCGTGCCCGCGGGCTGGGCGCGAATCGCCGCGAAGGCGCTGCCGCCGCCGCGCCCGACCGCGCCGCCGCGTCCGTGGAACAGCTGCATCGCAGTGTCCGCCGCCGCGAACACCGGGGTCAGCGCCGCCGATGCCTGATGCAGTCCCCAGGTCGAGGTCAGATAGCCGCCGTCCTTGTTCGAATCGGAATAGCCGATCATCACTTCCTGCGACCCGCGCGCGCCGACGCGCTGCGCGATCTCGGGCAGCGCGAAATAGGCGGCCATGATCGCGGGCGCCTGATCGAGGTCGGCGATCGTCTCGAACAGCGGCACGACCATCAGCGCGTCGTCGGCATCGCCCGACCACAGCCCCGCTTCGCGTGCGAGGACATGGACCTCCAGCAGGTCGGACAGGCTTTCGGCCTTGCTGATGATCCACTGGCAGATCGCCTCGCGCCCCAGCCGCGCGCGGATCGCGGCGGCGGCGTGGACGATCGCCAGTTCGCCCGCCGTTTCCTCGCTCCACCGGTGCCATGGCGCGGCGAGCGGCCGGTCGACCGCCAGTTCGCGGCGCAGCAGCGCGACGCGCGCGTCTTCGTCCAGCGCCAGATAATCGCCCTCGACCCCCGAGACGCGCAGCAGTTCGGCGAGCACGCGTTCGTGCACCGCGCTGTTCTGGCGCATGTCGAGCGTCGCGAAGTGGAAGCCGAAGACCTCGACCGCGCGGATCAGCCGCCCCAGCGCGCCGAGCCCGCCGAGTTGCCCCTCGCCCCCCGCCGACAGCCCGTCGGCGAGGGTGACGAGGTCGCGGCGGAAATCGGCGGGCGCGGCATAGGGCTCGCCCGCCAGCATCGACGGGCGCGGCGGCGGGTGGCCGACGATCGCGACATGGGTGGCGCACAGCCGCGCATAGATGCCCGACAGCGCGCGGCGATAGGGTTCGTCGCTGCGGCTCGGCGCCTCGTCGCCGCTCGCATCGGCGAGCGCCGTGACCGTTTCGGGCACCGGGGCCAGCGTCTGCGATACCGACAGCTCGGTGCCGAGTGCATGCACCGCGTCGCAATAATGGCCGAGCACCGCCGCCGCATTGCGTCCGGTCGCCGTCTCCAGCGTTTCGGCGGTGACGAAGGGATTGCCGTCGCGGTCGCCGCCGATCCAGCTTCCGACGCGCAGGAAGCTCGCGGGGCGCCGCCCCAGCTCCTTTTCCCAGCGCGCATAGAGCCGCGGCACGACGGGCAGGAAGACGTCGCGCAGATAGGTGAGCGCATTGTCGATCTCGTCGGCGACGAACAAGCGTTCGGTGCGCAGCGGCCGCGTCTGCCACAGCAGCGCGATCTGGCGGCGGATCGCCGCTTCGACGCTGTCGCCCTCGGGCGTTTCGTCGCGCCGCGCATCGCGCAGCCGCATCAGTTCGGCGATGCGGTTCTTGTGGTCGAGCACCGACTTGCGGCGCACCTCGGTCGGGTGGGCGGTCAGCACCGGGGCGACCAGCGCCCGCTCCAGCAGTGCCGCCACCGCATCGCCGTCGATTCCCTCCGCCGCCAGCCGCTCGAGCGCCGCCGCCACCGTCGCCCCGGGCTCGGCGGCGACGCCCTGCCGGTCCTCGGCCAGGTTGGCGAGCATCGAAAAGAGCATGAAGCCGCGCACGAAGGCGATCGTGTCGTCGAGACTCAGCGCGTCGAGCCCCGGATCGATCGCCTCGGCCCCCGCGATGCCGCGATGCCGGTCGACGCTCGCCGAACGGATATATTCGGTCCGGCGGAACAGCGTCTCGCCGCCCTGCGCGCGAATGACCTCGCCCAATATCCGCCCGAGATAGCGGATGTCGGGATTCTGGCTGATCTGGATCGGCTGGTTCATGGCGCCTTTGCTGCACCTGCGAAGGGGTGCGGTCAAGCGGCGCGTCGCGCGGTCAGCGCATGCGGACCAGATTCAGCGTCCCCATGTCGACCCGCGCCTTGCCGGCGAAATCGACGCCGTTGTGCGTGTCGGTGATGAACATCAGCCGGCCGTCAGCATCGCTGATCCGCGCGGCGACGGCATAGGTGTGGCGCGGGTCGAGGCGGTTCCGGTCGACGGTCAGCGAGAAAGCGAACGGCACCTGCCGGCCGTCGGCGGTGAAGGCCTGCCGTGCCAGCGTGCGCGCGGGGGCGTCGGCGAGGCTGACGTCGTCGAGCCGGATTTCGACCTGCGCCGTCGGCGGCAGCGCGATGCGCTCGCGATAGGCGATGCTACCGGTCACCGTGACGGGCTCTTCGGACGGCATGATCGTCGCGCAGGCGGCAAGCGACAGGGCGGTGAGGCTGAGCGTGACGGCGCGGGCGATGGGAACCACGGCTGTTCTCCTGCGAAAAGGCTGCCGGCCGGCTAGGGCGGCGCGAATGAACCCCGGCTGACCTGTCCCGATACGCGCCGTTCAGCCTTCCAGTTCCACGTCCCAGTACAGCCAGTCGATCCAGCTTTCGTGCAGATAATTGGGCGGAAAGCCGCGGCCATGGTCTTGAAGCTGCCAGCTTGTCGGGCGCCACGGCTGGCGGTGCAGCGGCATGTGCGCCTGCGCGGGGGTGCGGCCGCCCTTCTTCAGGTTGCACGGCGCGCAGGCGGTCGCGACATTTTCCCAGCTCGTCCGCCCGCCCAGCCGGCGCGGCACGACATGATCGAAGGTCAGATCCTTGCCCGATCCGCAATATTGGCAGGCGAACCGGTCGCGCAGGAACAGGTTAAAGCGCGTGAAGGCGGGATATTGCGACGGTTTCACATATTGGCGCAGCGCGATCACGCTGGGGATCGGCATGGTGCGCGTCGGCGACCGGATTTCGCGCTCGTAATTCTCGACGATGGTGACGCGGTCGAGGAAAACCGCCTTGACCGCGGTCTGCCACGACCACAGGCTCAGCGGATAATAGCTCAGCGGCGTATAGTCGGCGTTGAGGACCAGCGCGGGACAATGATCGGGATGGCGGGCAAGATCGGGATGGAACATGGCTTCGCTGCGCAACCCCCTGTGGTGCGGGATGGCGCGCCACTGCCTTTCCCGAGTGACAGCAGCATTACATCACGCAACGGAATCCGACGTCAAGGGGGCATGTGCCGCAATATGTGGCAAGTTCCCTGTCGTTTCGCCACAGCATATGGATAAGGGCGCCGTTCGATGCTGACCCGCTTCGCCCCCAGCCCGACCGGCGAGCTGCACCTCGGCCACGCCTACAGCGCGCTGCTCGCACACGATGCGGCGCGCGCGGCGGGCGGCCGCTTCCGGATCCGTATCGACGACATCGACGGCAGCCGCTCGCGCGAAAGCCATGTCGCGGCGGCGCTCGCCGACCTCGCCTGGCTCGGGCTGGCGTGGGACGGGGCGCCGGTGCGCCAGTCGGCACATCTCGACGCTTATGCCGCGGCGCTCGCCGATCTGGCGGCGCGCGGGCTCGTCTATCCCTGTTTCTGCACCCGCGCCGATATCGCCGCGAGCCTCGCGGCGCCGCACGGTCCCGCCGGCCCCCTCTATCCGGGCACCTGCCGCCGCCTGACCGCCGCCGAGAGCGAGCGGCGCCGGGCGGCCGAGCCGCATTGCTGGCGGCTCGACATGCGGCGCGCCGCGGCGCTCGCGGGTTCGCTTCGCTGGGAGGAAGAGGGGCAGGGGGTGCGGCTCGCCGATCCGGCCGCGCACGGCGACGTCGTGCTCGCGCGCAAGGACGCGCCGGCCAGCTATCATCTCGCGAGCACGATCGACGATGCCGCGATGGGGGTGACGCACGTCGTGCGCGGCGCCGACCTGATCGCCTCGACCGATGTTCACCGGCTGCTCCAGGCGCTGCTCGCCCTGCCGACGCCGCGCTATCGCCACCACGCGCTCGTCTGCGGCGCCGACGGCCGGCGGCTCGCCAAGCGCGACGGCGCCGCGACGCTCGCGATGCTGCGCGAAAAGGGCGTCGACGGGGGCGCGCTGGCGAATGATTTGCGCGCCGGGCGCCTTCCCGCTGGATATTCGCTGCGGATGGTCTAAATAGGGGGGATGCAGATTCTGCTCGTCCTCGCGGTCGTCGTTGCGGCCGGTCTCGTCCTCTTCTCGCTCGCGCGGGGTCTCATCTATTTCGCGCAGGGGCATCGCGCCACGACCGAAGGGGCGATCCACGACAATCAGGTGATGCAGAACCGGATGATGATGGCCCGCATCAAATGGCAGGCGATCACCATCATCCTGCTCATCATCATCGGTGTGACGGCGGCCGGTTCCTGAGCGCTTCGCCGTATGCGGCACCGGCCCACACCCCCACCCGGCCTCCCAAACAGCGTAACATGGCGTTGGGAGGCCGGGTGGGGGCATGGGCCGGTGCCGAGCTCTCCATAGGAATCCCATGGTCAAGCTCAACAAGATCTACACCCGCACCGGCGATCGCGGCACGACGGGGCTCGTCGACGGCTCGCGCATTGCCAAGTCGGCGCCGCTGATGCAGGCGGTCGGCGATGTCGACGAAGCGAACAGCGCGATCGGCATCGCGGTCGCGGCGCTGCCCGCGGACGGCAACGAAGCGACGATGCTGGCCCGCATCCAGAACGAATTGTTCGATCTCGGCGCCGACCTCGCGACCCCCGCCGATGCCGAGCACGGCTTCGGTCCGCACGATATGGCGCTGCGCATCGTCCCCGGCCAGATCGAACGGCTGGAGGCGGAGATCGACGCGATGAACGCCGCGCTCGATCCGCTGCGCAGCTTCATCCTGCCCGGCGGCGCCGAAGCGGCGGCGCGGCTCCATCTCGCGCGCGCGGTGACGCGCCGCGCCGAGCGGTCGGCGGTCGCGGCGGGGGCGGACCGCGCCCTCAACCCGCTCGCGCTCGCCTATCTCAATCGCCTGTCGGACCATCTGTTCGTGTTGACGCGCCACCTGAACGCCGCGGCGGGCGGCGACATCCTCTGGAAACCCGGCGCGACGCGCTGACGCGTGGGACCTCCCTCTTCGGGAGGACGCGATTATCTTTCCGATAAGCCTGTTCCCCGATGAAAGCCGGGGTCCCGATGGCTTGTCACCGGCGCGCGATCCGGGCCCCGGCTTCGCAAGAGGGCATCTAATAATGTTCCCTATATGTTCTTTACAATCGCTGCCTATCCGCGCATAGTTCCCCGCTCGCGAAACCGAATCGCCCTCTCGCGGATTGTCTCGACATGGCCAGCCGAATAGATGTTTCGTCCGCTTCGCTTTCCGGTGTCTCCGATCTAGCGCGGCGCTTCGCCGCGACGCGGCAGCTGACGCTCGACCTCGCGGCGCCGCTGTCGGACGCCGATGCGAGCGCACAGTCGATGCCCGATGCCTCGCCCGCCAAATGGCATCTCGCGCATACGACATGGTTTTTCGAAACCTTCGTGCTGCGCGATCACCAGCCCGGCTATCGGCTGTTCGACGACCGCTACCCCTATCTCTTCAACAGCTATTACGAGGCGGAGGGGCCGCGCCACGCCCGCGCGCGCCGCGGCCTGCTGACGCGTCCGTCGCTCGATCAGGTGCGGGCTTGGAGGGGCCATGTCGATGCGGCGGTGCAGGCGGCGCTGCCCGGCCTGCCGCCCGCCGCGCACGCGCTGATCGAACTCGGCATCCAGCACGAGCAGCAGCATCAGGAATTGCTGCTCACCGACATCAAGCATCTGTTCGCGCAGAACCCGCTCGGCCCCGCCCTGTGGGAGTTCGAACAAAGATTCGCGTATGAAGCCGCGCGCTTTTCCGCGCCTTCCGCATCCGCACCCGACCCGGCGGGCGCGCTGACCTGGGTTACCGGCGCGGAGGGCATCGTGGCGGTCGGCCACGACGGCGACGGATTCGCATTCGACTGTGAAATTCCGCGCTTTTCCGTGCTTCTGACGCCGCACGCGCTCGCCAGCCGTCCGGTGACCAACGGCGAATGGCAGCAGTTCATCGCCGACGGCGGCTATCGCACCGTGTCGCTGTGGCTCAGCGACGGCTGGGCCTGGGTGCAGGCGCAGGACGTCGACGCGCCCGCCCATTGGCGCGACGGGCGCTGCTTCACCCTGTCGGGCTGGCGCGAGATCGACCCGGACGCGCCAGTGACGCACATCAGCCTCTTCGAGGCCGACGCCTTCGCGGCCTGGGCCGGCGCGCGGCTGCCGACCGAGCATGAATGGGAAGCCGCCGCCGCGCCGCTCGACCCGGCAGCGGGGCAGCAACTCGACGCGGCGGGGCCGGTGCAGCCCGCGGCACAGGCCGCCGCCACCGGACTGCAACAGATGTTCGGCAGCGTGTGGGAATGGACCGGCAGCGCCTATCGACCCTATCCCGGTTTCCGCCCCGCGCCCGGCGCGGTCGGCGAATATAACGGCAAGTTCATGAGCGGCCAGTTCGTGCTCAAGGGCGGCAGCTGCGCGACCCCGCGCGGCCATGTGCGTGCCTCCTACCGCAATTTCTTCTATCCGCATCAGCGCTGGCAGTTCACCGGTCTGCGCCTCGCGCGGGACCTTTGACATGGGCGTTGTCCGTCATCTGCGGCAGGTCGATGCCGATGCCGCCGGGGTCGACACCGCCTTTCGCGCCGACGTCCGCGCCGGGCTGTCGCAGGCGCAGAAGGCGATTCCGGCGCGCTGGCTCTACGATGCGACCGGTTCGGCGCTGTTCGAGGATATCACCGCGCTCCCCGAATATTATCCGACGCGCAGCGAGACCGACCTGCTGAAGCGCCATGCCGCCGCGATGGCCGCGGCGATCGGCCCGGGCCGCGCGGTGGTCGAACTGGGATCGGGCAGCGCGACGAAGACGCCGCTGCTGCTCGATGCTATCGCCCCCGCCGCCTATGTGCCCGTCGATCTGTCGGGGACGATGCTGCGCGACAGCGCCGCCGACCTCGCGGCGCGCTTTCCCGGCCTTCCCGTCTATCCGGTCGAGGCCGACTTCACCCAGCGCGTCCTGCTGCCGCGCGAGATCGCGGCGCTGCCCAAGCTCGGCTTCTTTCCCGGATCGACGATCGGCAACATGGTCGCGGCCAGCGCGGTCGACCTGCTGCGCAACTGGCGCGCGGCGCTGGGCGACGGCTCGCGCCTCCTGATCGGGATCGACCGGATCAAGGACCGCGCGACGCTGACCGCCGCCTATGACGATCCGGCGGGGGTCACCGCCGCTTTCAACCGCAACCTGCTCGAACGCATCAACCGCGAGCTGGAAGGCGATATCGCGATCGAGAATTTCCTTCATCGCGCGGTCTGGAACGATGCGCAGGCGCGGATCGAGATGCATCTCGTCGCCGCGTGCGACATGACGTTCACCGTTGACGGGCAACGCTATCGCATGGCGAAGGGGGAGACGATCCACAGCGAGAACAGCCACAAATACGGCCCGCGCGACGCCAGCCTGCTCCTGCGCGCCGGCGGCTGGACCCCGCTCGCGACGTGGGACGACGCCGATCCCGCCTTTGCGCTGATCCTCACCGAGGCGACCGAGCCCCGCTCCGCCCCTTGACGGCGCGATCGCTTTTCCCGACTGACGTCCGGAAACGCACCGGCCCACTGCCCCATCGGCCTCCCGACGACAGTGTCTCGATGGGAGGCCGGGCGGGGCAGCGGGCCGGTGCCGCCAATCGGAAAGGGCAGCATATGATCGTCGGCGTGATTGGGGCAGGGCAAATGGGCGCGGGCATTGCCCAGGTATCAGCGGGTGCGGGGCACGATGTCCTGCTCGCCGACGTCGACCTCGCGCGCGCCGAGGCTGGCAAGGCGGGCATCGCCAAGGCGCTCGGCCGCCTCGTCGCGAAGGAGAAGATGACGCAGGACGCCGCCGACGCGTTGCTCGCCCGCATCGCCCCCGTCGCCGATCATGCCGCCTTCGCCCCCGCCGACCTCGTCATCGAGGCGGCGACCGAGCGCGAGGAGATCAAGCGCGCGATCTTCGCCAGCGTCGGGCCGCATCTGTCGGACACCGCGATCCTCGCGACCAACACCAGCTCGATCCCGATCACCCGCCTCGCGCAGGCGGCGCCCGACCCGGCGCGCTTCATCGGCGTCCATTTCTTCAATCCGGTGCCGGTGATGGGGCTGATCGAGCTGATCCGCGGCCTTGCCACCAGCGACGCGACGCTCGCGGCGGTCGAGGCCTATGGCCGCGGCCTCGGCAAGGAGATCGTCCACGCCAACGACGCGCCGGGCTTCATCGTCAACCGCGTGCTGATGCCGCTGATCAACGAGGCGGTGTTCGCGCTGGGCGAGGGCGTCGCGACGATGCGCGACATCGACGCCGGCTGCCGGCTCGGGCTCAACCATCCGATGGGGCCGATCACGCTCGCCGACTTCATCGGCCTCGACACCTGCCTCGAGATCATCCGCGTGCTGCACAGCGGCACCGGCGACCCCAAATTCCGCCCGGCGCCGCTGCTCGTCCAATATGTCGAAGCGGGATGGGTCGGCCGCAAGGCCGGGCGCGGCTTCTATGACTGGACGGGGCCGGAGCCCGTGCCGACGCGGTGACGGCCGCCATGACCGACACGCTTCTCCCGCTTCTCAAATCGACCTTCGGCTTCGACGCCTTCCGCGGCCGCCAGGCCGAGGTGGTGGAGCGGGTGATGGCGGGGCGCCACACGCTCGCGGTGATGCCGACCGGGGCGGGCAAGTCGTTGACCTACCAGCTTCCGTCGGTTGCGCTCGACGGCTGCGTGATCGTCGTTTCGCCGCTGATCGCGCTGATGCACGATCAGCTGCGCGGCGCGCGGGCGGCGGGAATCCGGGCGGCGTCGCTGACCAGCGCCGACGCCGACCATGCCGACACGCGGCAGGCCTATCGCGAGGGGCTGCTCGACCTTCTCTACGTCGCGCCCGAACGCGCGACGGGCGAAGGGTTCCGTGCGCTGCTCGACTCGCGCAGGCCCGCGCTGTTCGCGATCGACGAGGCGCATTGCGTTTCGGAATGGGGGCATGATTTCCGCCCCGACTACCGCCTGCTCAGGCCGCTGCTCGACGCCTTTTCCGACGTGCCGCGGCTCGCGCTCACCGCGACCGCCGATCGCCACACCCGCGCCGACATCCTCGTCCAGCTCGGTATCCCGCAGGACGGGCTGGTGCTCGCGGGTTTCGACCGGCCGAACATCCGCTACCGCGTGATGCCGCGCGTCGGCGCGCCGAAGCAGCTTGCCGCCTTCATCGCCGCCAACCCGGGGCCGGGGATCGTCTATTGCCCGACGCGCGACGGGACCGAGCGCATGGCGGCCAGCCTCGCGGCGGCGACGGGACGGCCGGTTGCCGCCTATCACGCCGGGCTCGATCCCGAACGGCGCGCGCAGGTGCAGCATGATTTCGTCGCGTCGGAGGACGGCATCGTCACCGCGACGGTCGCCTTCGGCATGGGGATCGACAAGCCCGACGTGCGCTTCGTCGCGCACGCGGGTCTGCCCAAGTCGATCGAGAGCTATTATCAGGAAACCGGGCGCGCGGGCCGCGACGGCGACCCGGCCGAGGCACTGATGCTGTGGGGCGCCGACGATTTCGCGCGCGCGCGGATGCGTCTGTCCGAACTGCCCGAGGCACGCATCGCGAGCGAGCGGACGCGGCTCGATGCGCTCGCGGCGCTGGTCGAGACGGTCGAATGCCGCCGCGCGCTGCTGCTGCGCCATTTCGGCGAGCACCCGCCCGAACGCTGCGGCAATTGCGACAATTGCCTCGACCCGCCGCGCCAGCTCGACGCGACGGTGCTCGCGCAGAAACTGCTCTCCGCCGTCTATCGCACCGGGCAGAGTTTCGGCGCGGGACATGTCGAGGCGGTGCTGACGGGGCGGAGCGACGAACGCATCGTCCAGCGCGGCCACGACAAGCTGTCGGTCTTCGGCATCGTCGCGGGGGAGGAGGCACGGCTTATCAAGCCGCTGGTGCGCAGCCTGATGGCGCGCGAGGCGCTGGCGACCACCGAGCATGGCGGGCTCATGCTCGGCCCGGCGGCGCGGCCGGTCCTGAAGGGCGAAGCGCCGGTACTGATCGCCGAACCCCCAGCGCGGCCGGCGCGCCGCGCCGGCCGCGCCGACCGGGCGGCGGCGAATCCGGTCGGTGATCCGCTGTTCGAGGCGCTGCGCGCGACCCGGCGCGAGCTGGCGGCGGAGGCGGGAGTGCCGCCCTATGTCGTCTTCCACGACGCGGTGCTGCGCGCGATGGCGAGCGAGCGACCTTCGACGCGGGCCGAACTGGCGACGATCCCCGGCGTCGGCGCAAAGAAGCTGGAGGCGTGGGGCGATGCCTTCCTGGCGGTGATCCGGCAGCGTTGAGCGTGAGAAAGCGAACTATATGTCATCGTCATCCCGGATCAAGTCCGGGATGACGAGTGGGGCCGGGCAATGTCCGCTCACCACCTCCCAGCCGCCGCGCTGTCCGCACCCTTGCCCGACAGGATCGCAGACCGCGCACCTTCACGCTTGTCAGCAAATGCGGCTGGCCTATACATCGCGTCATGAGCGATTTTCGTCCCCTGACCGACCATTACAGCGTCGCGCCGCAGATCGACCTCGAGGATGTCGCCGCAGCGAAGGCGGCGGGCTTCGCGCTGGTCGTCAACAACCGTCCCGATGGCGAGGACAGCGCGGCGCCGCAGGGCGATGCCATCGCGCACGCCTGCGCGGCCGAGGGGCTGGCCTATGCCGCGATCCCGATCGGTCATGCGGGGTTCAGCCACGCGCAGCTCGACGCGCTCGACATGTTGCTTCGCGACGCGACGGGGCCGGTGCTCGCCTATTGCCGTTCGGGCACGCGCTCGACGCATCTGTGGGCGCTGACGCGCGCGCGCGCCGGCGACGATGTCGACGCGATCTGCGCCGCCGCCGCGCGGGCGGGTTACGATCTGGCGGCGCTGCGTCCGATGATGGACGCGCTGGCGGGCGACGCGTGACGGCGGGCGCGCTGATCCAGCTTGCCGCGTCGCTGGTCGCGGTGCTGTTCGTCGCCTGGCTGGTGAAGGCGATGGGGCTCGGCGCGGACCCGCGCATCGCCGACGCCGCCCACGCGATCCGCCTCGCCGAGGAAGCCGAGACGGGGTTCGGCGGGGTCGACGTCGCGCGCGACCGTGCGGGATATGCGGCGATCGTCCGCAATGCGGAGGGGCGGATGATGCTGGTCCGCGCGCACGGCAATCATTTCGCGGCGCGTGCCGTCGATGCCAACGTGATCGGGCGGCTCGACAAGAATTTCCTGACCCTCGCCACGCCCGAGCGGACCTTCGGCGCGGTAACGCTCCAGCTCGGCAAGGACGCCGGGGTGTGGGCGGCGCGGATGCGGGCGCTGTCGGATCGCGCGGCGGCGCCGCCCGCGGCGGAGCGGATCGCCGCCGCCGCGGCGGGCGCGCCGGAAGGGGCGGCGAGCCATGGATAAGCTGCCCGATCCCGTCGTCTATGCGGTTCCGGCGTTCATCCTCCTGCTGATCGTCGAGATGATCGTGTCGATGCGCCGCGACCGCAGCCGCTATGAAGCGCGCGACACGCTGACCTCGCTGATGCTCGGCACCGGCAGCCAGGTCGCCGGCGCCTTCGTCGGCGCGGCGGTGGTCGGCATGGCGGTGTGGGTCTATCAATATCGCCTGTTCGACATCGGCCTCGACCTGCGGCACTGGTGGTGGGCGTGGCTGCTCTGCTTCCTGCTCGACGACCTTGCCTATTACGCCTTTCACCGCAGCGCGCACCGCGTGCGCTGGTTCTGGGCGAGCCATGTCATCCACCACAGTTCGCAGCACTATAATCTTTCGACCGCGTTGCGGCAGACGTGGACCGGCTTCTTCAGCCTGACCTTCCTCTTCCGCCTGCCGTTGTTCCTGATCGGCTTTCCGCCGGCGATGGTCTTCTTCTGCGGCGGGCTCAACCTGATCTATCAGTTCTGGATCCATACCGAAGCGATCGGGCGGATGCCGAAATGGTTCGAGGCGGTGATGAACACGCCCTCGCATCACCGCGTCCATCACGGGGTCAACCCGCGCTATCTCGACGCCAATTACGCCGGCGTCTTCATCGTCTGGGACAAGCTGTTCGGCAGCTTCGTCCCCGAACGCGACGACGATCCGGTGCGCTACGGCATCGTCAAGCAGCTCGGCAGCTTCAACATCCTGTGGGCCGCTGTTCACGAATGGGTCGGCATCGCCAAGGACGTATGGGCCGCGCCGTGGCGGCACAAGCTCGACTATGTCTGGCGCGAACCCGGCTGGAGCCACGACGGCAGCCGGCTGACCAGCGACATGATCAAGGACCGCTGGCGCGCGCGGCACGCGGTGGAAGAGGGGGCGGAGTAAGCGCCATCGCTTCGCGAGCGACGCGTAATGGGCTTGCCTCGCCATCTAATGACATTCATGTAAGTCGCGATGGACCACCGAGCGGGTGGCGAGGGGAGCGGCATATGGATCAGTTCGACATCATCGTCATCGGCGGCGGCAGCGCGGGAAGCGCGGCGGCGGGGCGGCTTGCCGCGGATGGAAGGCGGCGCGTCTGCCTGGTCGAGGCGGGCGGGTCGAACGACAGCGTCCGGGTGAAGACGCCGGGCTTCATGCCCTTCATCCCCAAGGCGTCGAACTGGCAATATGACACGGTGCCGCAGCCCGGGCTGAACGGGCGCGTCGGCTATCAGCCGCGCGGGCGCGGGCTCGGCGGGTCGAGCGCGATCAACGCGATGGTCTATATCCGCGGCAACGCCTTCGACTACGACCAGTGGGCCGAACTGGGCGCGACGGGGTGGAGCTATGCCGACGTGCTGCCCTACTTCAGGCGCAGCGAGGGCAATGAGCGCGGCGCCGACGATTTTCACGGCGGCGACGGGCCGCTGAGCGTCATGGACCAGCGCTGGCCCAATGTGACGAGCCGGCGTTTCGTCGAAAGCGCCGCGGCGTTGCAACTGCCGCGCACCCCCGATTTCAACGGGGCGCAGCAGGAGGGTTTCGGCCTCTATCAGGTGACGCAGAAGGCGGGCGAGCGCTGGTCGGCGGCGCGCGCCTATGTCGAGCCGCTGCACGGGCGCGCCAATTTCGATATCCGGACCGGTGCGCTGGTCGAGCGGATATTGATCGAGGACGGGCGCGCGACCGGGGTGGTAATCCGGCGCGGCCGCGGGCGCGAGACGCTGCGCGCCGCGGGCGGCGTGATCCTGTCGGCGGGGGCCTTCGGCAGCCCGCAGATCTTGATGCTGTCGGGGATCGGCCCTGCTGCGCATCTGCGCGAGCATGGCATCGACGTCGCCCTCGACCGCGCCGGGGTGGGCGCGAATCTGCAGGATCATATCGACTATGTGTCGAGCTGGGAGACGCGCTCGACCGAGCCGTTCGGCGACAGCCTCGGCGGCACGTGGCGGATGGTGAAGGCGATCGTCGAACATCGCCGCAGGCGCACCGGCATCATGACCACCTGTTTCGCCGAGGCGGGCGGCTTCTGGAAATCGCGCCCCGACCTGCCCGCGCCCGATATCCAATATCATTTCGTCCCCGCGATGCTCGAGGATCACGGCCGCGCCAAGGTGAAGGGGCACGGCTTTTCCTGCCACGCCTGCGTGCTGCGCCCCGAAAGCCGCGGCAGCGTGACGCTGGCGTCCGCCGATGCCGCCGCCGCGCCGCTGATCGATCCCGGCTTCCTGACCGACGACCGCGACATGGCCGTCCTGCGCGCCGGGGTGCGGATGATGCACCGGATCGTCGCCGCGCCGCCGCTGTCCGGTTATGCCGGGGCCGACCGCCATCCGATCGACCTCGACGACGACGCGGCGCTCGACGCGCTGATCCGCAGCCGCGCCGACACCGTCTATCACCCGGTCGGCACCTGCCGCATGGGCAGCGACGCGGACGCCGTAGTCGATCCGACGCTGAAGGCGAACGGGATCGAGCGGCTGTGGGTCGCCGACGCGAGCGTCATGCCGCGGCTGGTCAGCGGCAACACCAACGCCCCGAGCATCATGATCGGCGAGCGCGCGGCCGATTTCGTCGCTGCGGCGCTGGGCTGACCGGCGCTACCGTCGATTCGGCGAATCGCTATACGGCGGCACGGCAAGCGCCCGCAAAAAAGGGCGTTTCCGGCCCTGCGGATGGGCAAGGCAAAAAAAGAGGGCCGGAACTTGCGTCCCGGCCCAGCCTTTCAGGCTCTCCCCTCCTGAAACTCATGACAGGCTGAATGCCATATTAATGAGGGGATGAAAAGGCCTAATTTGCAGGCAATGCTGCACCCGTCTTGTGCAGCGGCCCCGTGCACAAAAAACGGCCGGGACATCCGTCCCGGCCTGAGTGGTTCGCAGGAGGAACCTCGTCGGACCCCGCCGCCTTTTTCGAAGAGGAGAGCGTGCGGCGGCGGGTGTCCTGTCCGGTCGATCAATAGGTGTAGGCGCGCTCGCCATGCTCGCCGAGGTCGAGCCCTTCGCGCTCGACCTCCTCGCTGACGCGCAGCCCGGTGAGCGCCTTGGCGACGGTGATGGCGATGGCGGTGCCGACGCCGGCCCAGACGATCGTCGTGCCGACCGCCAGCACCTGCGTGACGAACTGGCCGCCGATCGCATAATCGGCCCCGCCGGGCCCGCCGAGACCGGGGGCATAGACGATGGCGGTGCCGAGCGCCCCGACGATGCCGCCGACGCCGTGGATGCCGAAGGCGTCGAGCGAGTCGTCGTAGCCGAGCCGCGGCTTGAGGACGGTCACCATGTAGAAGCAGATTACCGACGCCGCCGCGCCGAGGACGATGGCGCCGAACGGCCCCGCGTTGCCGGCGGCGGGCGTCACCGCGACCAGCCCGGCGATGATGCCCGAGCAGAAGCCGAGCGCCGACGGCTTGTGCCCCGCGATCTTCTCCGCGATCATCCAGAACAGCCCGGCCGACGCGGTGGCGACGAAGGTATTGATCATCGCCAGCGCCGCCGAGCCGTTTGCTTCGAGCGCCGACCCGGCGTTGAAGCCGAACCAGCCCACCCACAGCAGGCCGGTGCCGACCATCGTCAGCGTCAGCGCGTGCGGCGCCATGATCTCTTTCTGATAGCCGATGCGCTTGCCGAGGATCAGCGCCGCCACCAGCGCCGAGACGCCGGCGTTGATGTGCACGACGGTGCCGCCGGCGAAATCGAGCGCGCCCATTTCGAAGAACAGGCCGCCCGCCGCCCACACCATGTGCGCGATCGGGAAATAGACGATCGTCAGCCAGACGATGCCGAACACCATGACCGCCGCGAATTTCATCCGCTCGACCGTCGCGCCCAGCACCAGCGCGAGGGTGATCGCGGCAAAGGTCATCTGAAAGCTGATGAAGACATATTCGGGCAGCTTGAAACCGTCGCTGAACGTATCGGCGAGGCTGTCGGCGGTGACGCCCGACAGGAAGAACTTGCCCCACGCGATGAAGGCATTGCCTTCGGGACCGAAGGCGAGGCCGTAGCCGTAGCAGACCCAGACGAGCATCGCGAGGCAGGCGGCGGCGCCGACCTGCGTCATCGTCGACAGCATGTTCTTGGTGCGCGTGAGGCCGCCGTAGAAGAGCGCGAGGCCGGGCAGGATCATCGCGAGCACCAGCACGGTCGCGGTCATCATCCAGGCGACGTCGCCCTTGTCGACAACGGCTTCTACAACGGCTTCGGCGGCTTCGGGCGCGGCCTGCTGCGCCCAGGCGGGTATCGCGGCGATCAGCGCGAGACCGGCGGCGCCGGTGGCTGCCGCCATTTTCTGTGCGAACGTCATATCAGTCCCCTTGGTCATTTTACAGCGCCGCCTCGCCGGTCTCGCCGGTGCGGATGCGCACCGCCTGGCCGACGTCGAGCACGAAGATCTTGCCGTCGCCGATCGCGCCGGTGGCGGCGCTTTGCTGCAGTGTTTCGACGACGCGCGGTGCGATTCCGTCGTCGCAGACGAGCTCGATCCGCACCTTGGGCACCATGTTCGCCGCATATTCGGCGCCGCGGTAGATTTCGGTCTGCCCCTTCTGCCGTCCGAAGCCCTTCGCCTCGGTCACGGTCATGCCGGCGATGCCGAGCGCGGTCAGCGCCTCGCGCACCTCGTCGAGCTTATATGGTTTGATGATCGCCAGGATCAGCTTCATGATGCCCCCTTTCGCTTGTGGCATCATGCTGCAGTGCAACAGCCGTGCCAGATCGGACACGACACGGGATTCGCGCGACATTTTATGTCAAGCTTGGGATTGCGATAACATCATTCGTTCGAAAAATAAGCAGCATGTCGCATATATGCCTAAAATTTAGGCTATCTCCGCGAGATGTGTCGCCGGAGCCTCGTCATTGCGAGCGGAGCGAAGCAATCCAGAGCAGTTACCGCACGCTCTGGATTGCCGCGCGGCTTCGCCGCTCGCAATGACGAGTCCATTCGATGTCATCCCGCTCGAGGCGGAACGACGGTGGCTGGAGGTTGCCGCGGCTCCTGCGGGAGCTCGCAATGACATAGCGGGTGTCCCGCGCGATCCGCCGGTTTCGGCGGGGGTGCGCTCAGTCGCCGGCCTTGAACCGCGCCCAGATCGGCAGATGGTCGGAGGCGCGCGCGGCGAGCGGGCTCTGGTGGACGCCGGCGTCGACGGCTTCCAGTTCGGGCGAGGCGAAGATGCGGTCGAGCCGGGCGACCGGGCGGCGGCTGTGAAAGCTGTGGCCGGTGTCGACCGGCCGGTGCTGCGCGCCGAAATCGGCAAGGCAGCCGCCTGTCGCGCGCCATTCGTTGCAATCGCCCATCAGGATCGTCGGCAAAGGCTCGCCCTCGGCGACATGGCTCAGGATCGCGCGCGCCTGCTGGCGGCGACGCAGGCCCGATATGTCGAGGTGCATGCCGACGACGCGCAGCCGCGTGTCACCGATGCGCACCGTCGCCGCGACCGCGCCGCGCGGTTCGAGCGTCGGCAGGTGCAGCGAATGGCTTTCCTCGATCTCGACGCCCCGGCGCACGAGCAGCGCATTGCCGTGCCAGCCGAGGCTGAGCGGCCGGCCGTCGAGCGCGACCGGAACATAATCGCTATGATCCTCGAACATGTGCGGCGGAATCGCGCTGGCGCGGGTGCCAAAGCGGCGGTCGGCCTCCTGCAGCGCGACGATGTCGGCATCGAGTTCGCCGAGCACCGACAGCACGCGGCCGGGATCGCGGCGGCGGTCGAGCCCGATGCCCTTGCGCATATTGTAACTGGCGACCTTGATCATCGGCGGAAGCGTCTGTCTTTCATGGGGCTGTCATCAACACGAACGGGAGTGAGATGGGGTTGCATCTAGCCGACGTCAAATTCCCTGAGCAGTGCCCGCGCCTCGGCGAGTTCCTCGTCGAGGACCATCACCCGCACCGGGATCATCAGTCCGACGCTTTCGGCGATGTTCATTCCGGCGTCGAAGCACACCGCGTGCACCCCCGCGCTTTCGAGCCGCCCGCGCAGCAGCTCGGCCTCGGCTCCGTTCGGCAGGCGGATCAGTTCGACCAGCGGCATCAGGTGGCTCCCTCGATATAGCGGTCGGTCGGCCGCGTCGGCAGGCCGTCGATGCTGCGCGTGCGGCCCTGATGTTTCTCGACCCATTCGCCGGCATCGGCCTGGCGGTGATATTTCTGCAGCGTGTCGCGCTCCTGCTCCAACGCCATCCGCGGCACGCCCCAGCCACAACTCGTCTGCACACTGTCGACGGCGATGTCGAAAATCTGCCGCGTTCCGGGGAGCAGGGTGAAATGGCGTGCCAGATCGTCCCATCCGGCATCCTGCGGCAGCACGGCGCGGCCCCGGCCATAGATGCGCAGGATCAGCGCGCTGCGGTCGAAGGCGCAGAACATCAGGGTGATGCGCCCGTCGGCGGCGAGGTGGGCGTGCGTCTCGTTGCCCGACCCGCCGAGGTCGAGCCATGCGACCCGCGTCGGCGACAGCACCCGGAAGCTGTCGGCATAGCCTTTGGGCGACAGGTTGATCCGCCCGTCGCGCGCCGCCGTCGCGGTGAAAAAGACCGGCTGCTTCGCGATGAAGGCGATGTGCCGGTCGGTCAGCGCGTCGAAAAATTCGGCCATATCGGATGCTCCGGCGGGACGGAGGCGGATTCCGTCACCAATTGCTGCCTTCTTCTATCGCGGCCTGCTCTTCAGGGCGCGTCGCGCGACCGAGCGCGGCGTTGCGGTGCGGAAAGCGGCCGAAACGGTCGATGATCGCGAAATGCTTCTGCGCATAGTCGAGGAAGATCGGATCGGCGAGTTCGCCCATCAGGCGCAACGATTCGCGCTGGTCGGCGATGTCCTCGCTATGTTCGAACGGCAGATAGGCGAACTGGCGCCGCGTATCGGGCCACGCCTTGTCCCAGCCGCGCTCGACGATGCCGCGCGCGATCGCGCGGGCGAGACTGTCGGTGGCGAAGGCGTCGGCATGGCCGCGAAAGATGTTGCGCGGCACCTGATCGAACAGGATGGCCGCGGCGAGCGCGGTATCGGGATCCGACAGGAAGGCCGCGGCCGGCTGCGACCGCAACGCGGCGTGCCAGTCGGCCGCGCGTTCGCGCACCGCCGCATCGAATTCGGGACCGCCGCCATACCAGTCGGCCATGCCGTGGGCGTCGAACCAGAAGCCCAGCAATTGCTGCGCCCAGTCGGCAGGCGGCGCGGGCGGCGGCCTGTCGTCGTCGTCGGTCATGGCGGGGTCCTTTCGGGTGACGGTCTCGTGATGGCGGGCGCACTCTGGATTGCCGCGCCTTCCGGATCAAGCCGGCGCATATCCCTTCCGGATATCGACTGTCCGGTTCCCCGGCGCAAGCCGGGGTCCAGGTCAGGTAGCGCGGCGTATCGGACCCCGGCTTGCGCCGGGGAACGACACCATGCTCGAAGGAGCGTCCTTGCGGGCGCGGGCGGCGTCAGTCGGATGCGGCCCGGCGATAGGGAACGAATTTGCCGAGGCCGACGAAACCGCGATAGAAATGGCTGGTGCGGTCGTGCAGTTCGACCGTGTCGATGCTGCACAGCCGCCCGGTCGGCAGCTTCGTCACCAGCACGACGTCGTCGTTCAGCGATTCGGCGCCGGTGGTGGGCCGGTTGACCCACAAGGTGCCGCCGATGCGATAGACGATTGCGGTCTTGTCGATCACCTGCGAATCGCTGACCGAGGACAGGGTGATGCAATCCTGCGGCTCGCCGGCGGTGCGGCCTTCGAGCAGTTTGGCGAGCTGTGCATCGGGCGCGAGCTTCTCCTTCGCGACGGCTGGCGTCGCGGCGAGCGCCGTGGCGGCGATGAGGACGGGAACAAGCGAACGCATGGCTCGACTCCTTAGGTTGTTATACCTCACCCTCGGTTCGCTCTAGCCGCATCCGCGTGAACCGGGCCTGACTCGCCGGTCAGCACGCTCCGTCGGGCAATGGTATGCCGAGCGGCCCCTTGCACTTCTTCTTTTTGGGCTTTTCGGCCGGGGCGCTCGCGTCGCCGGCACCGCCTGCCGCACCCATGCCCCCGAAATCGGCGCCGATCATCAGCATGGTATGCGAACGGAAGCGCACCTTCGCGGTCCAGTCGATGTTCCACACCGCATTGCCCGCGGGCCTAGGCGGATAGGCGAAGTTGGCTTCCGGCCCGAAGGCGTTGAGGTTGCCCATCAGCATCTCGCCCGACGCCTTCTTGACCTCGGCGGGAATCTGGCAGCTCGTCTGCGTCGGCGGCATCACGATCTTCTTCGCGACCAGATTGGCGACGACCGAGGGCGGCAGCCAGTCCCACAGCCCGCCGCCGAATTCGCGCGCACTGCTGCTCGTCCACCACACCATGTCGCCGCCGGCGCCGCCGCGGTCCATGCCCCCGAAGGCCCAGGCGACATAGCCGGTCGCGGGCGCAAGCTGGTTCCAGCGGATCAGGATCGACCCGTCCGCCTGCTGCGCGGTCGAGGCATTCAGCGCCGGCATATAATCCTGCGCGAGGGTGAAGCTGATGTCGGGGCCGACATTGCCCGCGATGCGGTGCGCGCCGATCAGCGACGAATCCTTCGGCGGCTGCTTCGACGATTTGCTGTTCGGCCATCCGACATAGGATTTGCTGTTGCCCGTCGTCACCTCACGAATGCGCGGGACGGTGGAGGTGAACAGGTTCGGCGGCATCTGTCCCGCCGCCAGTTTCGCGAAGTCGATGATCACCGGCTGTCCCGGCCCGGCCTTGGCGCCGCAGCCCCAGAACAGCAGCATCCGGCCCTTCGGACGCTCGAACCCGTCGGGCATCGCGTCGCTGGTTTCCTCGCGCGGCGCCCATTTGCCGGGCTCGGGGCCGAGCAGGGGCACCGACTTGCCGAGCTTCGCCTGCGGCTCGAAATAATGGTCGGCGCGCACCGGCGGGCTGGTCGGCGCCTGATTCGACCCAAGCCGGAGGTCGAGCGTATGCGCCACCTTGCTGTCGGGACCGCCGCCGAACATCATGCCGAGCGCGCTGCCCATGCCGCCGCCGCCGGCCGCCATCGCCGCGAAGCCCGACGCGGTCGCGACGTCCATCTCATAGCGTTCCTTGGGGCCGCTCGTCTTTTGCGCCGATCCCGGAACGGCGGCGAGCATCGTGGCGATTGCCGCCACGGAAACGAAATGCAGACTCGAACGCATGTCAATCCTCCCCTGTCATCGGGATCAATCCCGGCGGATGGCGCGGCCCGAATATTCTGTGCTTCATGGGCTTATAGGCTGACCGGTCCGAAGCGCCAAGCCAATGACGCACATCACAGGGCGCATTGTTCAGGGGGATGGGGCGGGGCTGGCCGTCAGGCCGTCCCGCCCACCGTCAGGCCGCTGACCAGCAGCGTCGGCTGGCCAACGCCGGCGGGGACGCTCTGGCCGCCCTTGCCGCAGATGCCGATGCCCTCGTCGATCGCCATGTCGTTGCCGATGCCGACGACCTTGGTCAGCACGCTCGGGCCGTCGCCGATCAGCGTCGCGCCCTTGATCGAATCGCCGATCCGGCCGTTCTCGATCCTGTAGGCTTCGGTGCAGGAAAAGACGAACTTGCCCGACACGATGTCGACCTGCCCGCCGCCGAAGCTCTTGGCGAAGATGCCGGTCTTGACGCGGCTCAGCAGTTCGGCGGGATCGTCGCTGCCGCCGCGCATGAAGGTGTTGGTCATCCGCGGCATCGGCGCGTGGGCAAAGCTTTCGCGGCGACCGTTGCCCGTCGGCTCGGCGCCCATCAGCCGCGCGTTGAGGCGGTCCTGCATATAGCCCTTGAGGATACCGTCCTCGATCAGCACCGTCTCGCCGGTCGGCGTCCCTTCGTCGTCGATCGACAGCGAGCCGCGGCGGCCGCCGCCGACCGGGCTTTCGAGGCTGCCGTCGTCGACCACGGTGACGCCGGGGGCGGCGACGCGCTCGCCGATGCGGCCCGAAAAGGCGCTGGTGCCCTTGCGGTTGAAATCGCCCTCCAGCCCGTGGCCGACCGCCTCGTGCAGCAGCACGCCGGGCCAGCCGGGGCCGAGCAGCACGGTGAACTCGCCCGCCGGGGCATCGACCGCGCGCAGGTTGACGAGCGCCTGGTCGAGCGCCGCGTCGATCGCGCGGTTCCACTGCGCCTCCTCGAACAAATGGTCGTACATGTAGCGGCCGCCGAGCCCGAAATAGCCGCTTTCGCGCCGACCGTTCTCTTCGACGACGATGCTGACGTTCAGGCGGACGAGCGGCCGGATGTCGGTGGCGAGGAAGCCGTCGGCGCGGACGATCTCGACCACCGACCAGCTTCCCGCAAGCGCGACCGACACCTGCGCGACGCGCGGGTCGCGCGCGCGGGCGGCGGCGTCGACCTTCTGACAGAGGTCGACCTTCTTCGCGAAGGGAATGAGGTCGAGCGGGTTCGCCTCGTCATAGAGGTGGCGGTTGGTGCGCGGCGGCGGCGCGGCGTGCGCCTGCCTCGCGGGGTCGAGCAGGGCCAGCGTCTCGGCGGCGCGGCGGATCGCGCCGGCGCTGATGTCGCTCGCATGCGCAAAGCCGGTCATCTCGCCCGACACGGCGCGCAGGCCGAAACCGGCATCGGTCGAATAGTCGGCGGTCTTGAGCCGCCCGTCGTCGAAGCCGAAGCTCTCGGTGGCGCGATATTGCAGATAGAGTTCGCCGTCGTCGGCCTGGGCGAGCGCTTCGCGCGCAAGGCGCTGCGCAAGGTCGGGGTCGAGCGCGTCGGCGCGATAGAGGAAGCGGCGGGGGTCGGTCGGGCTTGTCATCGCCCCGATATAGGCGGGTCGGCGCGCCCGCGAAAGGGCGCGATCCGAATTTGGCTGCCGACCTTAGTCGTGATCGGCGACGCCGCCGATCAGCACGAAGCGACGGTCGCAATAGCCGCAGTCGATGAAGCCGTCGTCGGGATCGATCTCCAGCCACACGCGCGGGTGGCCGAGCGCGGCATGGGTGAGGCCGTCGCCTGTGCCGTCGCAGGCGATGCGGGTTTTCGAGACGCGGAGCGTTTCGGGGGCGGGGGCAGCGTTGGTCATCGCCGGCGCCCATAGCAAGCGCGGCGGGCCTCGGCAATCGGCTGCGGACGGTCAGAGATAGTCGAGCGTGATGGTGAAGCTGCCGCTGTAATCGCCCGGTGCCTGATTCGCGTTGACCTCGAGCGTCGCGCCAACCGGAAAGTTGAAATTGCCGAGCGTGGAGGTGATGCGAAAGCGCGTCGGCGCGGTCGACAGTATCGCGGTCGGCGTGCTGCCGATCTCGAAATCGCGCACGCGCATCCGCTGGCCGGGCCCGGTGATCCAGATGCTGTTGGCGCCGAGCGAGATGTTGACCTGCCGGTTATAGCTGCCGAGACCGGCGAAGCGCGCCGGTTCGCCGCCGCCGCCGGCCAGCGTGACGCCGCCGGTGCGCGTGCGCGCCCCATCGGGGGCGACGCGCACCGTTCCGGCGCCGTTCGACGCGACGATGTCGCCGAAATCGAGGTCGCTCACCTTGAAGAAGGACAGCGGCCGCAGCACGATGGCGTCCGCTTCGCCCTGGGCGCTGGCCTGGGCGAAGGCCGGCGCGCCGATGGCCGGGGCCATGGCGAGCGCGCAGGCGGCGATGCCGCGCAGCAGGGGCTGCGGGGATAGGGTGTGTCTGGTCCTCACCCGCTTTCCTCTAGCGTCGATGTCGGAAAATAGCGTTGCCCATCGTGGTAAAGAAATGCTTGCTGCCCAGCCCCTTTCGTCCGCGCGGGGCGAAGGCTATGGAGGCGCGATGAGTGAAGCCGCGATCCGCATCGACGCCGTCTCCAAAATCTATGCCGGCGGCAAGCAGGCGCTTGACCATGTCAGCTTCGAGGTGCCGCGCGGGCAGATATTCGGCCTGCTCGGCCCCAATGGCGCGGGCAAGTCGACGCTGATCAACATTCTCGCCGGGCTGGTCAACAAGACGAGCGGCCGTGCGAGCATCTGGGGCTTCGACATCGACGCCGACCCGCGCAATGCCAAATATTCGATCGGTATCGTGCCGCAGGAGATCGTCTTCGACCCCTTTTTCACGCCCTATGAGACGCTCGAGATCCAGGCCGGGCTCTATGGTGTGCCAAAGGCGCAGCGTATTTCGGACGAACTGCTCGCCGCGGTGCACCTCGCCGACAAGCGCGACGCCTACGCCCGCACCCTGTCGGGCGGGATGAAGCGCCGCCTGCTCGTCGCCAAGGCGATGGTCCACTCGCCGCCGATCATCGTCCTCGACGAACCGACCGCCGGGGTCGACATCGAGCTTCGCCAGCAGCTCTGGGACTATGTCCAGCGCCTCAACGACCGCGGCGTCACCGTGGTGCTGACCACCCATTATCTGGAAGAGGCCGAGGAGCTTTGCGATCGCATCGCGATCATCAACCACGGCCGGCTGATCGCCAACAAGCCGACGCGCGAGATGGTCGACATGGCGCGCGAGAAGGTGGTGGTGGTCACGCTCGACCGCGACGTCACCGTGCTGCCGTCGCACCCCGCCTTCGACCGGGTCGAGCGCGAGGGCGAGCGAGGGCTCGCGATCGCCTACAACAAGGACCGGATGAACGCGGGCGAGGTGCTCGCGGCGGTGAACGCGATGGGGCACGGCATCGTCGACGTCTCGACGCGCGAGGCCGATCTGGAGGACGTGTTCCTGAACCTGACGCGGGCGGCGAATGGATGAAGGGCTATCCCCTTTGCCGTTCGGGCTGAGCTTGTCGAAGCCCCGTCCTTCCTTTAGCGCCAAAGAAGTACGGTCCCTCGACAAGCTCGGGACGAACGGAAGATAAGGATGCGCTGTGGCTCTGTCGAATAGCGATCACGACGTCATCATCATCGGCTCCGGTGCCGCGGGGCTGACCGCGGCGATCAGCCTGGCCGACCATTGCCGGGTGCTCGTCCTCGCCAAGGGCAATCTGACCGGCGGGTCGACCGCCTGGGCGCAGGGCGGGATCGCGGCGGTGCTCGACGCCGGCGACACGTTCGAAAACCATATCGAGGACACGATGGTCGCGGGCGCGGGGCTCAACCGGCGCGAAACGGTCGAGTGCGTCGTCGAGAATGCGCCGCATGCCATCGAACGGCTGATCCAGATGGGCGTCCCCTTCAACATGGAGAAAGGCGCGCTGCATCTGACGCGCGAGGGCGGGCATTCGCACCGCCGCATCGTCCATGTCGACGACGCGACCGGCTGGGCAGTGCAGGCGGCGCTGCTCAAGACGGCGGAGGAGCACCCGAACATCACCCTGCTGCCGGGGCAGGCGTGCATCGACCTGATCACCGGCCGGCACGAGGAACGCTATTCGGGGTCGGGCCGCGTCTGGGGCGTCTATGCGCTCGACGAGGCGACCGGGCAGGTCCACGCGCATGTCGGCCGCGCGACGATCCTCGCCAGCGGCGGGGCGGGGCGCGTCTATCAATTCTCGACCGCGCCGCGCGGCGCGACCGGCGACGGCATCGCGATGGCGTGGCGCGCGGGCGCCCGCGTCTCCAACATGGAGATGATGCAGTTCCACCCGACCTGCCTCTACAATCTGGAGGTCAAGAATTTCCTGATCACCGAGGCGGTGCGCGGCGAAGGCGGGATATTGAAGCATCCGGTGACCGGCCACCGCTACATGCCCGATTACGACCCGCGCGCCGAACTGGCGCCGCGCGACGTCGTCGCACGCGCGAACGACGACCAGATCAAGCGCTACGGCCTCGACTATGTCCACCTCGACATCAGCGACCGCGATCCCGCTTTCGTCGCGGGGCATTTCCCGAACATCCACGAAAAGCTGCTGACGCTCGGCATCGACATGACGACGGGGCCGATCCCGGTGGTACCGGCGCAGCATTATACGTGCGGCGGAGTATTGATCGACCTCGCCGGGCGCACCGACCTGCCTGGCCTCTACGCCGCGGGCGAATGCACCGAAAGCGGGCTGCACGGCGCGAACCGCCTCGCGTCGAACAGCCTGCTCGAATGCTTCGTGTTCGGCGAGGCGGCGGCACGCGACATCGTCGCACGCTGGGACGAACTCGACGCGCCCCCCGCGATCCGCCCGTGGGACGAAAGCCGCGTTACCGATTCGGATGAAGAGGTGGTCATCAAGCAGAACTGGACCGAGATCCGCCGCTTCATGTGGAACTATGTCGGCATCGTCCGCACGACCAAGCGGCTCGAACGCGCGCAGCACCGCATCAACATGCTGACGCACGAGATCGAGGATTATTACGGCCATTTCCGCGTGACGACCGACCTGATCGAACTGCGCAACCTGCTGCAATGCGCCGAACTGATCGTCCGCAGCGCACTCCACCGCAAGGAAAGCCGCGGGCTGCACTATACGCTCGACTATCCCGACATGCTGCCCGAGGCGGTCGACACGGTGCTGGTGCCGTAATAATCTCACACAAAGACACAAAGAGGGTGGGGCATGCGGCCGGACGTCGAGGAGATCGCTCGCATCGTGGTCGACTGCGGGTATCACCTGCATCAAAACCTGGGGCCAGGGTTGCTGGAATCGGCCTATGAAGCGATTTTGTCAGATCAGTTGGTGCGCCGCGGTCTGCATGTCGAACGGCAGAAGCCGATTCCTATCCGATACGACGGCCTCGAACTGGCCGAAGGCTTTCGGGCCGATCTGATGCTCGAAGGCAGGCTGCTGATCGAATTGAAATCGGTGGAGCGGCTATTGCCGCTCCACAGCAAGCAGGTCCTGACTTACTTGCGTCTTCTCGACTTGCCGCTCGGCTTATTGATCAACTTTGGCGGAGTCACGTTCAAGGAAGGCGTTCGCCGGATCGCAAACGGAGACCTGACGCGGTAAAGCCGCCATCTTTGTGTCTTTGTGTGAGATTTTCCCTACCTGAATCCCTCGCTCAGAAACCGCTCCGCCAGCGCCGCGTGGAGCGCCGCGCCGCTTGCCATGACCTTTTCGTCGAGCACCATGCGGTTCGAATGCAGGCCGCAGCACGACCGCCAGTCGCTGCCCGCCTCGCTCGCGCCCAGCCAGAACATCGCGCCGGGCACCTTTTCGAGGACGTAGGAAAAATCCTCCGCGCCCATCACCGGATTGTCCATCGTCAGCCACGCCGCCTCGCCGAACGTCGATTCGACCACCGACTGGCCGAAGGCGACGGCGCGGCTGTCGCAAATGGTGACGGGGAAGCCTTCCTCGATATCCACCTCGGCGGTGCAGCCGTGCGCTTCGGCGATCGCGGGGGCGAGGCGCTTCAGTTCCTGCGCGACCATCGCGCGGCAGTGCGGCGACAGGGTGCGGATCGTGCCGAGCATCTCGGCCGTTTCGGGGATGATGTTGTACGTCGTACCCGCCGCGATCTTCGCGACGGTAACTACCGCGGGGTCGAAGACCGAGACGCGGCGCGTTACCATCGTCTGGATCGCGGTGACGATCTCGCAGGCGACGGGAATCGGGTCGACCGCGTCCTGCGGCATCGAGGCATGGCCGCCCGCGCCTGTGACGGTGATCTGGAGCACGTCGGACGAGGCGAGCAGCGGCCCGGCGCGTCCGGCGAAGACGCCGTGCGGCGCGTTGGGCATGATGTGGAGCGCGAAGGCGGCATCGGGCAGCGGATCGAGCAGGCCGTCCTCCAGCATGAAGCGCGCGCCGTGATGCCCCTCCTCGCCCGGCTGGAACATGAACATCACCGTGCCGGCCAGCCGCTTGCGCGCCGCGCACAGCAGCTTTGCCGCGCCGACGAGCATCGCGACATGGGTGTCGTGCCCGCATGCGTGCATCGCGCCGCTGGTTTCGGACGTGAAATCGAGTCCGGTGTCCTCGACCAGCGGCAGCGCGTCCATGTCGCCGCGCAGCAGCACGGTGCGACCGTTGGCGGGGCCCCGGAGGATGGCGACAAGGCCGGTGGTCGACGGCCCCTCGCGCAGTTCGAGCGGCAATCCGGCGAGTGCATCCTTGATCTTCGCGAGCGTCTTCGGATTCTGCAGGCCCAGTTCGGGTTCGCGGTGGATCGCGCGGCGCAGGGTGACGAGGTCGTCGAGAAGCGTCTCGGCTTCGGTGGGCCAGCCTCGGGCCATGTCGGTCATTTTGATACGTCTCCAGACGAATGATGCGCGGCGAAACGGCAATGCTGCGCCGCGCGGACTCGCGCGTCAAGCCGTACCGCCGCGCCGCGGGATGCGGCTGGCATCGACGATCGAAAATTGGGGCTCGATTTCCGCGTCGCGGCGCTTAAGGTCGCGCCCCATGACCAGAACCATGCTCCTCGGCAGCCTTGCCGCCCTCGCCCTTGTTTCCGTTCCCGCCGCGGCGCAGTCCTCGCCCGAGGCGGTTGCCGAGGCCGCGCTCAAGGCCGCGCCGGTATTCGACGGCCACAACGACGTGCCCTGGGCGCTGCGCGGGCGCGTCGGCAACATGATCAACGATTTCGATTTCCGCGACACGCAGCACACCGCGAAGCCGGGCGCGACGCCGCCGGTTCAGCCGATGCACACCGATCTTGCGCGGCTGCGCAAGGGGCGCGTCGGCGCGCAATTCTGGTCGGTCTACGTCCCGTCGAACGACGATGAATCCGAAGCGGTCGTGCAGACGCTCGAACAGATCGACGTGATGAAGCGGCTTATCGCGCGCTATCCCGACGACCTCGCTCTGGCGACGAATTCGGCCGAGCTCGAAAAGGCGATGAAGGCGGGTCGGATCGCCGGCATGCTGGGGATGGAAGGCGGCCAGTCGATCGCCTCCTCGCTGGCGGTGCTGCGCGACATGTATGCGCTCGGCGCGCGCTACATGACGCTGACGCACGGCCGGGCGACCCCGTGGGGCGACAGCGCCACCGACGCGCCGGTTCACGACGGGCTGACCGATTTCGGGCGCCAGGTGGTGCAGGAGATGAACCGCCTCGGCATGATCGTCGACCTCAGCCACACCAGCGAAGCGACGATGAAGGACGCGCTCGAAGCGTCGCGCGCGCCGGTGATGTTCAGCCATTCGGGGGTGCGCGGGATCAACGATCATCCGCGCAATGTCCCCGATTCGGTGCTCCCGCTCGTCAAGGCGAACGGGGGTATCGTCATGGTCGTGCTGCTGCCCGGCTTCCTCGATGCCGACGTCCGCGCACACGGCCTGTCGCGCACCGCCGAGCAGGCGCGGCTGAAGGCGCAGTATCCGGGCGATCCCGCCGCGGCGAAAACTGCGCTGGCCGAATGGGACAGGGCGAACCCCGCGCCGACGACCGATGTCGCGAAGGTGGCCGACCATGTCGACTATCTGAGGAAGGCGATCGGGGTCGACCACATCGGGCTCGGCGGCGACTATGACGGCATGGATTCGGCGCCGGTCGGGATGGAGGATGTGTCGGGCTATCCGGCGCTGTTCGTCGAGCTGGCGAAGCGCGGCTACACGCAGGCCGAGCTTCAGAAGATCGCCAGCGGCAACATGCTGCGCGTGCTGAAGGCGGTCGAGACCTATGCCGCGAGCCGGAAGGGGCAGCCGCCGATCGAAACCCCGGTCGCGAAATAGCGCTGCGCGCTATGGTCGGCGTGCGCGCTCGCGGGCGTGCCGTCGCCCGAACGGCCATTCGATTGCGCCGCTCGTCCATAGCGCCCACCAGATGATCAGAGGTTGTGCGGCAAGGCGCGGCGCGTGATAGCCCCAGCCCAGCGTCGTGCCGCCGATCGCGATATGATGAACCGCATGATGCACATTGGCGGGCCAGACGCACAGCGCATAGAGGGCGAGCGCCCAGCCGGCCGTCCGGCGCATGGCGGGAAAAAGCAGCCCCGCTGCCCCTGCGATCTCCGCAACGCCGGTCGCCGCGACGACGAAAGCGGGCTGCGGCACCCACGGCGGGGTGATGGCGAGGAAGGGCGCGGGTGTCGCCAGATGTCGGTAGCCCGCATAGGCATAAGCGAGCGCGAGCAGCCAGCGCAGTGCCGCGCGGGCGTGCTCCATCAGCGGCCGATCGCGGCGAGCATCGCGTCGACGCTGGTGAACTTCTCGCGCGGATTGCCGTCGAGCGCGGCCTTGACCTCGGCGTCCTCGATCCGCCGCCAGTCGCGGAAGGTGACGGGCGTCACGCCGCGGCTCGCGAGCAGCGCGTCGAGGCCGGGCCGCCCCGCCTTGCCGGCGCCGCGGCCGATGTCCGCGAGCACCATCTCGGCGATGTGCATGCCGTCGGGCTTGTTGGTGCCGATCGTCCCGCTCGGTCCGCGCCGCGCCCAGCCGACGCAATAGAGGCCGGGCAGGATGCGCCCCTCGTCGTTGGCGAAGCGGCCGCGGCCATGCTCATAGGGGACGCCGGGGATCGGCGGCGTCTGGTAACCGATGCAACTGATCACCAGCCCCGCCTCGATCGCGTAGCGCTCGCCGGTGCCGTGGCTGCGCAGTTCGGCGTCAAGTTCGGTCTTCTCGACGATCACGCGCCCGACGCGGCCGTCGTCGCTGCCGCTTCCCTCGATCGCGACCGGCATCGCATAGAAATCGAAATCGATCGTCACCGGCTTGGCGACCGGGTTGGCGGCGAATTGCCGCAGGTGCGTCACCGACTTGCGCATCCCGGGTTCGAGCATCGCATCGTCGCCCTCCTGCGGCAGGTCGGCGGGGTCGACGCGCGGGCTGGCGCGCTCGAGATGGCCGAGCTCGCCAAGCTCCTTCGGCGTCATCGCGATCTGGTGCGGGCCGCGGCGGCCGAGGATGTGGATATGCCGCACGTCGCTCGCCGCCAGCGCCTCGCGCGCGTGCGCGACGATGTCGCTGCCGGCGAACTCGGCGGGCGTCTTGGCGAGGATGCGCGCAACGTCGAGCGCGACATTGCCGTTGCCGATCACCGCGACGCCGGGGGCATCGAGCGGCGGATTCAGGTCGGCGAAATCGGGGTGGCCGTTGTACCAGCCGACGAAGGCCGCGCTGCCGATCACGCCCGGGCGGTCGGCCCCCGGAATCGCGAGCGGCCGGTCGTGGGGCGCCCCGGTGGCGAGCACGACGGCGTCGTAAAGATCGGTCAGTTCGTCGATGCCGACATCGCTGCCGACCGCGACATGGCCGACGAAGCGGACATTGTCGGTCAGCGCGACGCCTTCATAGCGCCGCGACACCGCCTTGATCGACTGATGGTCGGGGGCGACTCCGGTGCGGATCAGGCCATAGGGGACGGGCAGGCGGTCGATGACGTCGATCGCGATATCGTCGGCTTTCTGCAAGGTTTCGGCGGTATAATAGCCCGCCGGGCCCGACCCGACGATCGCGACATGACGCATCAGTCCACCTCCATCGGCGGGGCCTGCACCCGTAGAGCGGCCCCATTGTTATCGACGCGATGCTAGCGGCGATTCGCGCGAGGGCAAGCGGACTTGTGTATGAGCTTACCGGCCTTGACAGGTAAAGTCGCGCAATCATATCGCGCCGGCCGGTCGCCGCTTGCGATCTTCGACAGCATGGATCAGTAGCTTTCGGAAAGCTCATCCTCTGCTACGTTTCGGTCGATCGGGATCATGGCGAAAAATGCTGTCGAGCAGTGCGAGTGCCTCGCATCCGGTCGGACCGTATATTGATATCGTCCGCATTGCGCTGACGACTTTTCCCCGGCGCGAACGGCATCGCGTAGACGCCGCCGAACAGCACCGCCGCGAGCACGAATAAGTTGAGCTTCATCATGTCGTGACATTCGGTGTAACGGCGTGCACCGCGTTAGCAACATGATGAATTTACCGACGAAATTGGCAAACTATGCCTTTATCGGAACTGTTGCGGCGGCATAGGCAATGGCGGCACCCTGTACACTTGGAACTTTGGTCCCGTTCAAACTGATCTCGCCGCTTTTGATAGCAATGCCGGTCGCCCCGGTGATCGCTCTGCCGATCGACACGATATCCGTCGACAGGTTCGTGTAATCGAAGCCAGATCCGAAGCTTCCTTCGCAGTTGATGAAAGTCACCCCGGCGCAGTTATAGAGCCCATAAGTCGTCGCGGCGTTGGCGATCTTCATCCCGCTGATGACGAGGTCGCTGGAATTGTCGATGGCGACTTCGCCGTAACCGTCGCCAAAATCCCATTCACCGCCGACGTTTATGCGACCTTTCACCCCCGTCGCGATCATGCCGTTCTTAATTTTGGCCGATCCGATTTCGACCGTGATCTTGCCGCCATAGGAAGCTACCAAGCGCCGCCCGGCGCTGCCGCCGCGTATGTCGCCGTCCGAGCTCTTCAACTCGCCCGTTACTTTGCCGATCCTGAGCACGGCGCCTTCCGGCGGGGATAACTCATGATTCCCATCGTCGAGGTCGCGCTGGACGAAGATGGCCTTGAAAACTCTGTCCACCGCACCGCATTCGGCGAAGTCGAGCGACCCGATTGATAGTTCACGCCACTTCGATGTCATGTGAACAGGAAAGCTTGCGTAATTCCGCAGCCGCATCTCGCCGATCGAAAGCATGTCGCAGTTCCGGAGCGCCAGTGCGATCGCGCCGGAACCTTGGTGGCTCGGATAGGGTACGCTGCTGTTCGCGAGCCGCGATCCGTCGAGGTCGAGTCGGCCAATCCCGACGCTTTTGTTGATGACGCCGGAGTCTGCTGAGATAACCGAAACCTGCGAGCCGACCAGGAAGCCGATGTCCGCTTCCACCGCTTGATAGGTACCAGCCGCATCATTGGGTTCGACGTCCAGATCACGGAAGCCGACCGCTCCCTTTTGAATGATACCTTCGATCCGTGCTTCGGCGCCAACCAGAGCGACAATGCAGCGATAGATATTGCGACCGCTTACGACGCCCAGACGCAAATTTCGGACCATCTCCGCTTCGTTAGTGCTGCGACCATAGGTGTAGAGGACATCGCCGAGGATATCCTCTCCATACACGTCGCCAATTACGATATCCTTCGCGGACATCACTGCGATGCCGTGCATATAGCCGTCGACACCGACCGGTAGGTCGAGAGCATCGCGGTCTATATTACCTTTCAGCCGCCAGCTTCCGATGTCGATATTGCTCGCTGTGTCGGGCACGGTGATGATTGGGTGTGCGTGGTTATCGACCAGCAGTCCGTCCCATTGGTGGAGCCAAACGCCTTTGCTGCTGATTTTGAAATCACGGCCATCGATCGTCAGCTCGCCTACCCGATATTTCGCGCCGGGCACAAGCAGGGTCAGGCCAGTACCGTTTATTTCCGCGAACGCCGTGTGAAAATCGGCCGTCGCATCATAGTCGGATTTTCCTGCGAGGATCGCGGCGTGCTGGCCTGCCGGAACATAGTCGAACATTGACGGATTGTCGGCGTTCCTTCGATCCCGCGTGTTAACATGATTCTGAACGCTACCGCCCCCATCGGCTGCGATACGGTGCGCCAGCATCGGTATGCCCTGCGGCCCCGCACCCAACGCCGCACCAAACAGTCCCCGCGAATCCCACACGGCCCATGCGCCGGCCGCCATCAGCATATCCCGGCGTTTCAGCTTTCTGTCTCGATATTCCATGATGTCACCATTTTTTCCGGCCTTCCAGGATCCAACTCCGGCGCGATCTGATCTGTCTTCGCTAATCGTGGTAATCTCGTATAGTACTCCATCTGTACGCACGTCGATTTGTGCCGTGACGACGTCGTCGAGTTGTGCTTCCATCACGCTCATATTCCCAGCAACCGACATTTTCGGATTGTAGCTCTGTTCCAGCGGGGTACGGCGATGGATGCGATAGTCGGTGTCCGGCGTCAGATCGGATCTTAGCTAGCGCATCCTGCATCTCGCGGCTAATACCGGAGTTCGCTCGATAGCATTAGGGTGACGGCCTATTGCTTCCGTCGGCCGCTACCAGCACGCAATCAGGTCGCGCGAGGACCTAATATCGAACAGATTCGCCGCGACCCGCTTGAAGGCGGTGCTCGATGGCTTCGTCGCATAGTGTTGATCGAGTCCGAGCAACGCTTCCCCGATCCCTACAAGAATCGTGAGCGCGCACTACGCTGAAGCAAGATCGCCGCGACTATAGGTGCTTCGAATGCTGAATTAGACGAACCGATACGAGTCGTGGTGCAATCGTCACAGGATCATCGCCGAACCCTCTTGACCCGCGCTAATCCGCCGCTTATCTGCCCCCGCTCCTGCCCCGTCGTCTAATGGTAAGACTACGGATTCTGATTCCGTCTATCGAGGTTCGAATCCTCGCGGGGCATCCATCGCAAATGCTGCATGATCGAATGCCCGGCCCGCTGCGGAATCGGGCGCCGCGGTCGCCATGGGAATCTCCCGCCGGTGCGGAGGTTCAGGCGGGCACCACGCGGACCGGAATCGATTTGGCCGCTGGCGTGCCGCTCATCCGGTCGTAATGGTCGAGCGGCAGCAGCGGATTGAGTTCGGGGTAATAGCCTGCGACCGCGCCGCGCGGCATCGGATAGTCGATGATCTTGAGCGCATCGACCCGCCGCCGGACCCCGTCGGTGCTGATCGTTTCGAGCGCGACGGTCGCGCCCTTTTCCAGCCCGCGCGCGATGCGGTCGTCCGCGTTCATGAACAGGATCATGCGATCGTTGTAAACGCCGCGATAGCGGTCGCTGTAGCTGTAGATCGTCGTGTTGAACTGATCGTGCGAACGCACCGTCGCCAGCCTCAGCATCGCGGGGTCGTCGACCCGCGCGTCGACTTCCAGACCCGGCAGCAGCAGGAAATTCGCCTTGCCGTTCGGGGTCGGCCAGACCAGCCGCCGCGGCGGGATGTCGAGATGGAATCCCTTCGGGCCGCGGATCCGCGCCGGGAAGTCGGCGTAGATTTCGGGATAGACGTCGGCGATCCGGTCACGGATGAGGTCATAGTCGTGGATATAGGATTCCCAGGGAATCCGGCTGTCGGGAAGCGTCGCCATCGCGATGCGGCAGACGATCTCCACCTCGGATTTCAGATGGCCGCTTGCGGGTTCCAGCACGCCGCGCGACGCCGTGACGTTCGACATCGAATCCTCGATCGTGACGAACTGCTCGCCCGCCGCCGTCTCGATCCGTTCGGAGCGTGCGATCACCGGCAGAATGAGCGCGTCGCGGCCATGGACGAGGTGGCCGCGGTTGAGCTTGGTGGCGATGCCGACGGTCAGCGCCAGCCCGCGCATCGCCGAATAGGCCAGATCGGTATCGGGCACGGCGCGGACGAAATTGCCGCCCATGCCGATGAAGACCTTCGCGGTGCCCTTCAGCATCGCCTCCACCGATTCGACGGTGTGGTGCCCATGCTCGCGCGGGGGTTCGAACCCGAAGACATCGCGAACGCGGTCGAGATAGGCCGGCGACGGCCTTTCGTCGATGCCGACGGTCCGGTCGCCCTGGACGTTGGAATGGCCACGGATGGGGGAGATTCCGGCGCCCGGCCGCCCGAAATTGCCCTTGAGGAGAAGGATGTTCGCGACCTGCTGGACGAGCTGCGAACCCAGTTGATGCTGGGTCAGTCCCATGCCGTAGCAGATGATGGTCGCCTTCGAGCGGATGTAGATTTCGGCGCATCGCCGGATCTGGGCTTCCTCGACGCCCGAATGGGCGACGATGTCGGCCCAGTCGAGCGCCATCACCTCGTCGCGCACCGCCTCCAGGCCCGACGTATGCTCGGCGATGAAGGCGTGGTCGAGGACCGGCTCGCCCTGCGCCTCGCGCTCGAACATGACCTTCATCATGCCCTTGAGTATCGCCAGATCGCCGCCGATCCGGACGTGGACGAATTCGCTGGCGATCGGTGTCGAACCGAATGTGGCCATCTGGACGACGTCCTGCGGCTCGGTGAACTTGATGAGCGCGCGTTCGGGCATCGGATTGATCGCCACGATCGGGATGCCGCGTTTGCGCGCCTCGACCAGATTGGTCATCATGCGCGGCGAATTGGTGCCGGTATTCTGTCCGATGATGAAGATCGCCTCGGCATGCTCGAAATCCTCGAGCACGACCGTGCCCTTGCCGACCCCGATGGACGGCGTCAGGCCCCGGCTCGTCGGCTCGTGGCACATGTTCGAGCAGTCGGGAAAATTGTTGGTGCCGAACTGGCGCACGAAGATGGAATAAAGGAAGGCGGCTTCGTTGGGCGTTCGGCCGGACGTATAGAATTCCGCTTCATGCGGGCTGTCGAGCGCTCGCAGATGCTCGCCGATCAGCGCGAAGGCCTCGTCCCATGGGCAGGGCACATATCTGTCGCTCGCCGGATCGTACCGCATCGGCTCGGTGAGGCGTCCCTGCATTTCGAGCCAATAGTCGGATTTCTCCATGAGCGCGGTGACGCTGTGCTCGGCGAAGAACTCGCGCGTCACCCGGAACTTCGTGGCCTCATGCGCCAGCGCCTTCGCGCCGTTTTCGCAGAATTCCAGCGTCTTCTTGCAGTCGGCGTCGGGAAAGGCGCAACTCGGGCATTTGAAGCCGCCCGGTTGATTCATGGCGAGCAGCGCGCGCGACCCCTTGGTGACGACGCTCTGTTCGAGGAGCACCTTGGCGGTCGCCGCGGCCGCGCCCCAGCCTCCGGCCGGGCGGTCGTAGGGCTTGTAGCGCAGAGTGTCGTCAGCCATGATCAGCCATGTCCCATATGTCGGGGCAACTAAGCACGTCGGGCGCTCCTTTTCCACCGGCTATCGCATCCCGGTTTTGTGCGAGAATGGGGAAGCTGCGACCGCGCGCGCCGAACCACGGCCGGTCCGCCAGACGATGCGTGAACGAGGTACGACGATCTTGCCCGAATTACGGACCATCGAACTTGCGGTGCGCCGGATCGGCTTGGCCGATCCGGGCGATTCCGAACTGCGACGCAGCATTCCGATCGAGATGCCCGTCTCGATCGAGATTTGCGGAATCGGCTATGCGGTCATGATGGCGACGCCGTCCGATCTGCGGGATTACGCCCTCGGTTTCGCGCTCAGCGAGGGCATGATCGAGCGGATCGACCAGATTCTTTCCGTCGATGTTCACGCAGTCGAAGGGGGCATGGTCGCCCGCATCGCCTTGCCCGCCGAACATGCCGACCGGGCCTTCGATCGCGCGCGGCTGCGCGTCACCGAAAGCAGTTGCGGCATCTGCGGGATGGAGAATATCGCCCAGGTGCTGAGGCCGCTGCCCGAGGTGAAGGCGCGGATCGCGACCGATCGCGGCGCGATCGCCCGCGCGCTGGCGGCGCTGCACGATCATCAGCCGCTGGGGCAGGCCACGGGCGCGGTGCACGCCGCGGCATTCTGTACGCCCGACGGCGTGATCCTGCGCGCCCGCGAGGATGTCGGGCGGCACAATGCGCTCGACAAGCTGATCGGGGCGCTCGCCGGCGAAGGCATCGACCCCGGCACCGGTTTCATCCTGCTCACCGCGCGTTGCAGCTACGAACTGGTGGAAAAAACCGTTCGCGCCGGCTGCCCGGTGCTGGTCACCATCTCTGCGCCGACCAGCCTCGCGGTCGAACGCGCGGCGAAGGCGGGCCTGACGCTGGTCGCGCTCGCGCGGCCGGACGCAGCGCTCGTCGTCTGCGACCGTCACGGCAATATCGGATGACGATGCCGGAATCCGCCAGCCTCATGCCCCGCCGGTAGAATTCGGAAAGGCCAGACGAGCCTTCAGGCCCCCGAGCGGACTGTCGGCGAGGATCAGCTTTCCGCCCATCGCGGCCATGGCGCGGTCGGCGGCCGCGAGGCCGAGGCCGGCGCCGCCGGGCCGCTGCGCCGCTCCGACCTCCAGCCGCCGGAACGGCAGGACGGCTTCCGCGCGCAGGTCGGGGGGAATGCCGGGTCCGTCGTCGTCGATGTCGATCGCTATGCCTTCGGGGGCCGTGTGCAGCGATACGTCGATCCGCTGCGCATGACGGCGGGCGTTGTCGATCAGGTTGGTGATCGCGCGCTTCATCGCGACCGGCCTCGCCATCGTCTCGAACCTGTCCGGCCCCTGATAGCGGATGTCGGCCCCCAGATCCGCGGCCGTATCCACCGCGGTGGTCACGATGGCCGCAAGGTCGACGAGCCGGGGCGCTTCCTCATCGCCGCTGCGGAAATAGGATAGCGTCGACCCGATAAAATGTTCCATCTCGCGAAGGTCCACGGCCATCGCTTCGCGCGTCTCGGGGTCGTCGATCAGCGATGCGCGCAGATGCAGGCGCTGGATCGGCGTGCGCAGGTCGTGCGACACGGCGATCAGCGATTGCGTATGATCGTCCATCGTCCGGATCAGCCGCGCCTGCATCGCGGAAAAGGCGGCGGCGACGCGGCGGACCTCGGGCGGCCCGTCGATGCGGAAGGCGCCCGTGCGGCCGTGCCCGGTCGCGTCCGCAGCTTCGGCGAGATCGCGCAGCGGCCGAATGAGCGCGCGGACCATCAGAACCGCGACCAGCAGCACGCTCAGCGTAAGCAGCAGGTGCATAGCGACGACCATGTTCGGACGCGGCGGGGCGCCCAGAAAGGGGCTGATGCGAAACGTCACGAACGAGCCGTCGACAAGACGGCGCGCGCCGAGAAGGTCGCGCCGCCCCGGCGCGGTGGAGGGAATCAGCGTCAGCCGCAACTCGCCCGCGGCCAGGCTCGGTTCGCTGCGGGTCATCCGGTCGCGCATCGCGCCGAGCCGGACCGGCGCCGCGCCGATGTCGGTGATCACGGTCCGCGCCACCCAGTTGAGTGTCATGCCGTCGCCGGCGAGCGCATGCATCGCACGCCCCCGGTCGGGCACCGGCGCGGCGAGCGCGACACGCTCCGCCTCGACCAGCCGCGCGGCGACGCGGCGAACCTGGTCCGCCGAAACGAGTTCGGGTTCCTGCCAGCGGTGCAGCGCGATGTTGCCGAGCAGTTCGAGCAGCAGCGCCGCCGCCACGACGAGCGCGATCCGCCCGACCATCCCCATCGATCGCAGATGCCGCATCGCCATCGTCAGTCGGCGCGGACGTCGACCGCGAGCATGTAGCCGCCGCCGCGGATCGTGCGGATGATCGGCCGCGATTTCCGCCCGTCCCCCAGCTTGCGGCGCAGGCGGCTGATCAGCACGTCGATGCTGCGGTCGTTCGGTGTGCCGATCCGGCTGCGGGTCATCTCGATCAGCCGTTCGCGGCCGATCATGCGCTGCGGATGGCGCAGGAGCGCCAGCAGCAGTTCATGCTCCGCCGCGGTCAGCTCGACCTCCGCGCCCGACGGCGAAATCAGTTCGCAGCGCCGCGAATGATAGCGCCAGCCGGCGAAGTCGAATTGCTCCGGCGCCGGAATGTCGAGCGGCACGTGCGGGTCGCTGACGCGGCGCAGCACCGCGCGCACCCGCGCGAGCACCTCCGCCCGGCCGAACGGCTTGGCGATATAGTCGTCGGCGCCCAGGTCCAGCCCTGCCACGCGGTCGCTTTCCTGCCCGCGAGCGCTGATCATGATGATCGGAACCTGGCTGCGCGCCCGCACCATGCGGCAGATGTCGAGACCGCTTTCGCCCGGCAGCATGATGTCGAGCAGGACCAGATCGACCGGACGCTCGGTCATGGCGGCCTCCAGTTCGCGGCCGTCGGCGGCGCCGGTCACGTCGTAGCCGCATTCGCGCAGGATGCGGGCGAGCAGCGTGCGGACGCCCGCATCGTCGTCGACGATGACGATGTGGGGCGGGATAGCCGGTATCCGGACCGGCCGGTCGCCTGGCGCCAATTGTAACAAAGTGTTGCTCCTGCCTGTCATTCGCGCATTCCGGATTGACCGGACGCCCGCTTGGCATCAGGTCGCGCCCCGACATTCTTGCTAATTATTCGCAATATCGGGGGAATACAATGACCACTATTGTTCGCGCTCGCACGCTCCGCCTCGGCGAAGGCGCAGCCCTGTCCGTTCTGGCCGCGCTGATCGCCGTTCCGGCCGGCGCGGTCGAGGCGGACGACCAGTCCGACGCCATCGTCGTCACCGCGGCGGGCTTCGAGCAGAAGATCACCGATGCGCCCGCCAGCATCACCGTGGTGACCGAGGCGGAGCTGCGCCAGCGTCCCTACATCACGCTGATCGACGCGGTGCGCGACATCGAGGGGGTCGACGTCGGCGAGACGTCGGACAAGACCGGGCAGCGGACGATCAGCATCCGCGGCATGGGGTCCGACTATACGCTGATCATGATCGACGGGCGGCGTCAGAACAACCATGGCGACATCTATCCCAACAGCTTCGGCGGCAACCAGTTCAATCATATTCCGCCGCTCGACGCCATCGAACGGATCGAGGTCATTCGCGGTCCCGCCTCGACGCTCTATGGCGCCGACGCGCTGGGCGGGGTGATCAACATCATCACCAAGAAGGTTCTCGATCGCTGGAGCGGGTCGGCGACGATCGGCCGCAGCATCCAGGAGGACACGGCCTTCGGCGACGACATGACGTTCGACGCCAATCTCAGCGGCCCGGTGGTACCCGGCATCATCGGCCTGAAGCTGCGCGGCTCGATCTACAAGCGCTATCCGTCGGAGCCCGATTTCGCGCCGGCGGTCGACCCGGCCGGCGTATCGCACGTTCGCGGCCTGGGTTTCGGTACCGGCGGCAAAACGGTGAAGAACACCAACCGCAGCTATGGCGGCTCGATCAGCTTCACCCCCTCGCCCGACCACAGCTTCGTCTTCGACATCGATTATTCGAAGCAGATCTATGACAACACGCCGATCGTCGATCCCGACACCGGCGCGATCACCTATCCGCTCGGGACGCTCGACGGGATCGAGAGCATCTGGCGCGCGAGCGGCGGCGTCGTGCAGCCGCGCGTCGGCTATACCGAAGAACAGGTCTTCGACCGGCTCAACTGGGCCGTCACGCATCATGGCGATTGGGGCTTCGCGCGCAGCTTCGTCTCGCTCGCCTATGTGAAGACGAACAACAAGGGCCGCACCATGCCCTTCTCGGTCGCCGAGCGCCTGCTGCTGCAACAGATGTACAGCGGGACCGGCGCCTATGCCGGGCTGACGACTGCGCAGCGCCGCGCGCTCGCCGAGTCCACCTTCCTGCCGCGCCCGCTTCGCACGCTGGAAAGTGCGCAATATACGCTCGACGCGCGCGTCGACATCCCGGTCGAGAATTTCGCCGGCCGGCATCATTTCGTGATCGGCGGCCAGTATATCGACGGGGCACTCGACGACGGGGTCTTCGGCCTCGAAGCATCGATCGGCGGGATCGAGGCCGTGCAGGACCACAAGATCTGGTCGCTGTTCGCCGAGGACAACTGGACCATCGTCGACGGGTTCACGGTCACCGGCGGGCTGCGCTACGACGACCATAACCTGTTCGGGGGGCATCTCAGCCCGCGCCTCTATGCCAATTTCGAGATCAACCCGACCCTGACGCTGAAGGGCGGGGTCAGCACGGGCTACAAGACGCCCAAGACCACCGATCTCTACGACGGCATTCGCGGTTTCGGCGGTCAGGGCACCAGCCCCTTCATCGGCAACCCCGACCTCAAGCCCGAGACCAGCGTCAACAGCGAGATCGCGCTCTACTGGAACCCGTCGCCGCACAGCGGCATCAACGTCACGCTGTTCCACAACAAGTTCAAGGACAAGATCGCTTCGACAGTTGTCCAACCCTGCGCGGTGACCAATTTCGTGCGACCCTGCGCCAATCTCGGCGACTATTGGGCCGTGCTGGGGCTCGGCGGCACGATCAGCGTGCCGATCAACATCGACAAGGCGCGCATCAAGGGCGCCGAGGTGGCGGGGCGCTACCAGTTCTTCCCCGGCCTCTCGATCCGCGCCAACTACACTTATACCGACAGCAAGCAGTTGACCGGCAATTCTGCGGGGCAGCCGCTGACCCAGACGGCAAAGCATATGGCCAATGCGACGCTCGACTGGCAGGTAGCGGATGGCCTGTCGGCGCAGCTTTCGGCCGAGCATCGCTCGCGTCGATATCGTGGTCTTGATGGGAGCGGCAATCATCTTTTCTACAAGAGCTATCAGGTGCTGAATCTGGGTGCGCAATATCGCATCAACGATCACCTGACCTTCGCCGCGCGCGTCAACAACCTGCTGGATCAGGACTTCCGCGCCTATGATGTTGATTTCGGTGTCCCGGATCCGGTGAGCGGTGCCTACTCGCCGACCTACGTCGATCACTACAACAACAAGGACAAGGCGCGCAGCTACTGGGTGAGCCTGAACGCGCGCTTCTAGGACAAGGGGGGCAGGCCCCCGTCGAGAGCAAGGCGAACGCTCCGCCGGTCGGCCGATCCCTTTGTTGGGATCGATCGACCGGCGGCTCTTGTTTGGGGCGCGCTCGCCTTGAACGAGACATCTTCGTGTCCCCGCACAGGCGGGGGCCCAGAGCGTTTTGACGCCGACAAGGGCTTTCGGCTGCCCTGAACTCCTGCCTCTGCGGGAGCGCATCGTTGTCCGCAGTAACGATCACTCCTCGCTTTCGCGCTGGACCCGGAAGCCATTCAGTTCGCCGACCGCATCCGTGAGCAGGGTCAGTCTACCGATGCGCGGGCGCGAGAAGCTCCGATTCCCGAACCGCCGCCACTCCCCGATCGCGAAGAATCCCCGGCCGCCCGCCTCACGATCGGCAGGGCTGCGAAGCACAAAATCGCTCCATGAGAAATTTATTCACGCGCGTGATAGTGAATGTTGACTCATTCGAGAATGTGACGGATAAGAATGGCGGTTCGGCGGCAACGACCGCCAACGGGAGGGAGAGTTTGTATGAAGGCTCAGCTTTTCGCGTCTGCCTCGGCGGTCGCCCTGTTCGCGCTTCCGGCCTCGGCCATGGCGCAGGTCACGGAGGATGAGGCGCCCGCCGCGCCCTCCGCGCAAAGCAATCGCGGCGACAACGACATCATCGTCACGGCGACGCGCCGCACCGCGCGGCTTCAGGACGTGCCGCTCAGCGTCTCCGCCTTCGGGCAGGAGGAACTCGATGATCTGGGCATCGTCGGTTACGAGGGCATCGCCCAGAACACGCCCGGCATCGTCGTCAACCGGCCGACGCAGAATTTCAACAATTTCACCAGCCGCGGCATCAACACCAACGGCTACAGCGCCGGCTTGCAGAGCGCGGTCGCCATCTATGTCGACGAACTGCCGATCTCGGCGAACGGCAACTCGACCATCCTCGATCCGAATCTCTACGACGTCGAACGCGTCGAATTCCTGCGCGGGCCGCAGGGGACGCTGTTCGGCTCCAACTCGCTTGCCGGCGCGATGCGGATCATCACCCGCAGTCCCAACCTCAGCAAGTTCGAGGGATCGGCGAGCGTCGATCTGGGCGTCGTCGGTTCGGGCTCGCTGCGCCAGCGCTACAATGCGATGGTCAACCTGCCGATCATGACCGACGAAATGGGTCTGCGCGTCTCGGGCTATTATCGGAACGAGGACGGCTGGGTCGACAATATCGGCACCGGCATCAAGGATTCGAACAGCCTCGAAGCCTTCGGCGGACGCGCGATCCTGCTGATGCGGCCGAGCGACCGGATGAAGGTGAAGCTGCTCGTCTCCTACGAGAACAGCAAGCCGGCCGATTCGGCGCTGACCAACCCCGCCCTCGGCAAGTTCGTGCGCAACTCCGACCGTCCCGACCTGTTCCAGGGCAAGCTCACCAACTATAATATCACGGTCAATTACGAGTTCGATTTCGCCGAGCTGATCAGTTCGACGACGCTGTCCGACTATGACGCGTCCTTCTATGTCGACCTCGCCGGGACTTTCGCGCAGGCTTTTCCCTTCGCGCTCGACGCCTATGGCTATGACGATCTTTTCGTTCAGGAGACACGGCTCGTGTCGCGCACCTCGGGGCCGATCGAATGGGTTGCGGGCTTTTTCTACTACGACAAACGGCGGACCGTCGATTTTGCCTATCGCTCGTCACTCGAATTCATCGCCCAGCGCAATATCATCGGCATGGAAGATGAGTATTACCAGCGTTTCAACAGCTATACGGACCAGAGGGAGATCGCCGGCTTCGGCGAGGTGACGGCGCATCTCAGCGACAATTTCTGGGTCACCGGCGGGCTGCGCTACGGTAAGACGGACGTCCAGAGCTTCACCCGGGGCGGCGGCTATAATTATGTCGTCGCTGCGCTTCCGCAGTTCGGCTATCTGGCGGTCGGCGCCACGCCCGGCTGGAACAATGTCGTCATGCGCCGGGACGCGATTCCCTACGCCGAAGGGCTGAAAGTGTCCGACGACCGCCTGTCGTGGAAGGCTAGCGTCTCGTGGAAACCGGTGCCCGAACTGACCGCCTATGCCACGGTGTCGACGGGTTTCCGTACCCCGGTGGTCAATGCGCGCGCGGGGCTGGTCAGCACGATCAACCCCAGCGACATCGTCATACCCGACGGCGCGAAGTCGGACAGCGTGACCAATTATGAGGTCGGACTGAAGGGGCGCTGGCTGGGCGGCAACCTGACCGCCAATCTCGCGGGCTATTATATCGACTGGAAGAATATCCAGGTCCAGGCGAACCGCGTGTCGGATTCGATCCAGTTCGCGACCAACATCGGCGCTGCGGAAAGCTATGGCCTCGAGTTCGAAGTGATGGCGCGGCCGCTTTCGGGGCTGAGTCTCGTGCTCAACGGCTCGTTCAACGAGGCGAAGGTGACGAAGCTGTCCGCGATCGAGGCGGCAATCTCCGGTGCCGAGCTGGGCACCCGGCTTGCCTCGCCGCATTTCCAGGGATCGGGGACGCTGCGGTACGATTTCCCGATCGGCAACGGGAAAACCGCCTTCGGGTCGGTCAACGTGTCGCACGCCGGGTCCTTCCCGAACCAGTTCCCGAACGTGCCGGGCAATCCCAACGCGGTCAGCCCGACCTACGACCATACCGAGGCGTGGACCAATGTGAACCTGTTCGCCGGGGCGAAGCTCGGGGCGTTGAATCTGACCGCCTATGTCGAGAATCTCTTCGACGACACATCGATCACCTATGTCCACCCCGAAGCCTTCCTCGACGGGCGCTACGCCCGGCTGCGGCCGCGCACGATCGGCGTCCGCGCCGACTATCGCTTCTGATCGGCGCCGGAAGAAGGAAGCCGCCCATGCGTCGCCTGCGGACCCTCGCTCTCGTTCTGGCCGTCCTCCTTCCGGGGGCGGCGGCCGCGGCCGCGGAACCGGTGGTCGATGCGCCCGCGGGCGTCGTGCGCGGCGTGCAGGACCGCGATCTGCGCGTCTTTCGCGGCATCCCCTATGCCGAGCCGCCCGTCGGCGAGCGCCGCTGGCGCGCGCCCGCACCGCTGCCGCGTTGGGACGGTGCCCGCGATGCCACGCGCTTCGGCGCCGCCTGCATGCAGCCGAAGCCGCAGGCGCCCAGCATCTATGGCTGGGACCTGCCGGCGATGAGCGAGGATTGCCTGTCGCTCAACATCTGGGTGCCGCAGGATGCGCGCGGCGCGCCGGTCTTCGTCTGGATCCACGGCGGCGCGCTGGCATCGGGGTCGGGCGCCGACCCCATTTACGACGGCAGCGCGCTCGCGCGGCGCGGCATCGTCGTGGTGTCGATCAACTATCGCCTCGGCATGTTCGGCTGGTTCGCGCACCCGGGGCTCAGTGCGGAATCGCCCGACCATGTCTCGGGCAATTACGGTCTGCTCGACCAGATCGCGGCGCTCGAATGGGTGAAGCGCAACATCGGCGCTTTCGGCGGCAATGCGGGCAATGTCACCATCGCCGGGGAATCGGCGGGCGCGCTCAGCGTCATGTATCTGATGGCGGCTCCGGCGGCGCGCGGGCTGTTCCACAAGGCGGTGGCGCAGAGCGCCTATATGGTTTCCGCGCCCGGCCTGCGCGACCGGATCAACGGCATGGTCCCTGCAGAGGCGCAGGGCACCGAACTCGCGGAGAAGCTCGGTGCCGCCGACATCGCGGCGCTGCGCGCGTTGCCGGCGGCCGACATCCCGGCCCGGGTCGCCGCGACGGGCTATTTCCCCTTTCCCAATATCGACGGCAAGACGCTGTCGCGCCAGCTCGTCGACACCTTCGATCGGGACGAACAGGCGCCGGTGCCGATCCTCGCCGGCTTCAACAGCGGCGAGATTCGCTCGCTGCGTTTCCTGCTGCCCAAACCTCCCGCCGACGCGGCCGCCTATGAAGCCACGATCCGCGCCGCCTATGGCGAACTCGCCAACGCCTTCCTCGCCCGCTATCCGGCGAAGGATATCGGCGAAAGCATGCTCGCGGCGACGCGCGACGCCATGTATGGCTGGACCTCGGAGCGGCTGGTGTCGAACCAGGCGGCGCTGGGGCAGGGCGCCTATTTCTATCTTTTCGACCATGGCTATCCCGCGACCGCGCAGTGGAATCTCCACGCTTTTCATGCCGCTGAGCTGCCCTACGTGTTCGGGACCGCGGCGCGGACGCCGCCCCTGTGGCCGAAGATTCCGGACAGCCTGGCCGAGCGCAGGCTGATCGCCGCGATCGGCGATTACTGGGCCAGCTTCGCAGCGACCGGCCGACCCATTGCAAAGGGCGGGCCCGACTGGCCCGATTATGCCGACAATCGCGGCTTCCTGCACATCGCCGACACGCCGCGCGCCGGGCACAATCTGTTTCCCGGTACGGCGGCGCTGCACGAGGCGGTCGTCTGCCGCCGCCGTGCCGCCGGGGACGTGCCGTGGAACTGGAATATCGGCGTCGCGTCGCCGCCGCTGCCGCCGAAGACCGAGGGCTGCCAATGATCGACGGTTCGATGCAATATTACGGCCTGACGCTCGACAAATTCCTATCCCACGCCGCCAAATGGCACCCCGATGCCGAAGTCGTGTCGGTGACGGCGGCGGGCGGCGTGCGGCGGACCGGATACGCCGCGCTGCACGACCGCGCGCGCGGTGTGTCGGGCGCGCTGCGCGCTCTCGGCATCGGCCGCGGCGACCGCGTCGCGACGCTCGCCTGGAACACGCAGGGGCATGTCGAGGCCTGGTACGGCATCATGGGCATGGGGGCGATCTGTCACACGCTGAACCCGCGCCTGACCGCGGCGCAGCTTTCCGCGATGCTCGTGCAGTCGGGGGCGGTGCTGCTGCTGGTGAGCCCCGACCTGCTGCCGCTGGCGCGCGAGGCGAGTGCGAACCTGCCGGCGCTGCGGCGCATCCTGCTGCTCGACATCGACGCGGACGAAGACGGCGCCGATGCCTTCGACCCGCTGGTCGCGGCCGCGCCGCGCGACGCGGTCTGGGGCGATTTCGCCGAGGACACGCCATCGGGGCTCTGCTTCACCTCGGGCAGCACCGGCGCGCCCAAGGGCGTCACCTATACCCATCGCGGCTGCTATCTGCACACGATGCGCCAGCTCCAGGCCGACGTGCTGGGGCCGACCGCGCGCGACGCGATCCTTGCCGTGGTGCCGATGTTCCACGCTAACGCCTGGGGTTTGCCGTTCGCGGCGCCCGCGGTGGGGGCGAAGCTGGTGCTTCCGGGGCGCCAGAGCGACGGCGCGCATCTCGCGCGGCTCATCCGCTCCGAAGGCGTGACCGCTGCCGCGGGGGTGCCGACCGTCTGGCTCGGCCTCGTCGAGCATCTGGAGGCCGAGGGCGGCGACGTGCCGTCGCTCGAGCGTATCCTGGTCGGCGGGTCGCCGATGCCGCCGGCGCTGATGGACCGGATCGAGCGCCGTCTCGGCGCCGAGGTGCAGACGAGCTGGGGGATGACCGAATTGTCGCCGCTCGGCACCGCCGCGCCGCCGGGCGATCCGCATCGCAGCGCGGCCGTTTCGGGCCGTCCGGCGATCGGCATCGACCTGCTCGTCGCCGACGCCGACGGCCGCCCGCTGCCCGAGCAGCGCGGGACCGAGGGGCATCTGCGCGTGCGCGGCGGCTCGGTCGTCGAACGCTATTTCGGCCAGAGCGAACCCGCCACCGACGCCGACGGCTGGTTCGACACGGGCGACCTCGCGCGGATCGACGACGCGGGTAACCTCGTCATCACGGGCCGCGCGAAGGACCTGATCAAATCGGGCGGCGAATGGATCAATCCGGCGGAGATCGAGGCGATCGTCGGCGCGCTGCCGCAGGTTTCGCTCGCCGCCGTCATCGGGCGCCCGCATCCCAAATGGGGCGAGCGGCCGGTCCTGCTCGTCACCTGCGATGCGGCGATCAGCGACGCCGAACTGCTCGAGCCGCTCGCCGGGCGGGTCGCGTCCTGGTGGGTCCCCGACACGGTCGTGCGCCTCGACGCGATGCCGCTCGCGCCGACCGGCAAGATCGACAAAATGCAATTGCGGCTCGATTACGGACAGGTGTAGGCCGAAAGGCCCCGCCGCCCTGCGAACGAAGGTTTCGAGAGGAATAGAGATTTGGAGTCCAAGGCAAAGAGTCGGACGAAACGGCCATCGAAAGCGGAGCAGCGCGCCGAAACGATCGAGCAGATTCTCGACACCGCCGAATATCTCTTTTCGCGCAACGGCCTTTACGGGGTGACGCTCAAGGATGTCGCCAAGCGGGTGGGCGTGCATCACACGCTGCTCAACTATTATTTCGAGGACAAGAAGAAGCTGTTCGATGCGGTGTTCGCCCGCCGCGCGGTGGTGACGAGCGAGCGCCGCATGAAGGTGCTCGACGATTACGAGCGGGCGTCGGGGGGAAAGCCGACGATCGAGGGCGCGCTCCATGCCTTTCTGGACACCGACCTCGACCTTTACATCGAGGGCGGCGAGGGCTGGCGCAACTATGGGGCGCTCAGCGCACAGGTGGCCAACACGCCCGAATGGGGCGCCGGGATGATGGACGCCCATTTCGACCCGGTCGTGCTGCGGCTGATCGGCATATTGAAGAAGGCGCTGCCGGAGGCGGCGGAGGAAGACATTTTCTGGGGCTATCACTTCGTCACCGGGGCGCTGATGCTGACGCTTGCGCGCACCGGCCGCATCGACAAATTGTCGCAGGGACTCTGCCGGTCGGACGATTATGCGGCGGTCAAGCAGCGCATGGCGCGCTTCATGGCGGCGGGCTTTCGCGATATCTGCGAACAGCGCGCGAAAGACGGGGACTAGGGCATGATGACGTGGAAAAGACTCGTCATTGCGAGTGGCGAAGCCGCGCGGCAATCCAGAGCGTGCGGTAACCGCCCTGGATTGCTTCCCCCGGATCAGGTCCGGGGTCGCAATGACGAAGTGGGGCAATCCGAAGTCATCAGAGTCTAGCAAAGGGCAGGCGGGCGCTTTCCTGTCTCCCGTCCGTTTCAATTTTCATTCACTCACAAGTGAGTTATAGTAATTCGGATAGCGAGAGGGCAGGATGACGAAGGCATTGCAGGACCGGGTGGCGATCGTGACGGGCGCGGGCGGAGGGCTCGGCCGGGCGCATGCGCTGATGCTGGCGCGCCATGGCGCGCGCGTCGTCGTCAACGACAGCGACGGCGCCGCCGCCGAGCGCGTCGCTGCCGAGATCGAGGCCGCGGGCGACCGGGCGATGGCGGCGCCGGCATCGGTCACCGACGCGGAGCAGGTCGCGGCGATGGTCCATGCCGCGACCATGGCCTGGGGCGGCATCGACATATTGGTCAACAACGCTGGCATCCTGCGCGACAGGAGCTTCGCCAAGATGGACCTCGCCGACTTCCGCCTCGTCGTCGACGTCCATCTGATGGGCGCCGCCACCTGTTCCAAGGCGGTGTGGGACCAGATGCGCGAGCGCCGCCACGGCCGCATCGTGATGACGACATCCTCGTCGGGCCTCTACGGCAATTTCGGGCAGGCCAATTACGGCGCCGCAAAGATGGCGCTCGTCGGGCTGATGCAGACGCTCGCGCTCGAGGGTGAGAAATACGGCATCCGCGTCAACTGCCTCGCGCCCACCGCGGCGACCCGGATGACCGACGGCGTGCTCGCGCCCGACGCGCTCGCCCATCTGGCGCCCGAGGCGGTGAGTCCGGGCCTGCTCGCGCTGGTCGGCGACGATGCCCCGACGCGCACGATCCTGTGCGCGGGCGCCGGTCATTTCGCGACCGCGAACGTCACGCTGACCGACGGCGCCTTCATCGGCCGCGACGACGATGCCGCGCTGCGCGTCATTTCCGAATGGGACCGCATTTCGGATCGGCGGGGGGAGATCGTTCCCGCTTATGGTTTCACGCAGGCCGAGCGCGAACTGGCGAGCGCCGGCTTCACCGCGCCGACGATGGCGGTTAACCGCTGACAACCCCCGGGAGCAGGGCGGACGGGCCGGTGAAAGAGCCCGCCGCCGCTGCCGGGAGAAAGGGAGAAGGATATGGCAACCGACAGCGAAACCCTGCCCGCCGAAGGCAAGGGCCAGAACGAGACTCTCGTTATCGCCGCCTCGTCGCTGGGGACGGTGTTCGAATGGTATGACTTCTACCTCTACGGCCTGCTCGCGAGCGCGATCTCGATGCATTTCTTCGCGGGCGTCAACGAGACGACGGGGTTCATCCTCGCGCTGATGGCCTTTGCCGCCGGCTTCGCGATCCGGCCGTTCGGGGCGCTCGTCTTCGGGCGGGTCGGCGACATTGTCGGGCGCAAGAACACCTTCCTCGTCACCATGGCGATCATGGGGCTGTCGACCTTCGCGGTCGGCTTCCTGCCGTCCTACGACACGATCGGAATCGCCGCGCCGATCATCCTGATGCTGCTCCGCCTGCTCCAGGGGCTCGCGATCGGCGGCGAATATGGCGGCGCGGCGGTCTACATCGCCGAACATGCCCCGCCGGGGAAGCGCGGCTTCTACACCAGCTTCATCCAGACGACGGCGATGATCGGCCTGATCCTCGCATCGACCTTCGTCGTGTCGCTGCGCCTGTTCATGGATGCCGACAGCTTCAATGCCTGGGGCTGGCGCCTTCCCTTCATCTTCTCGATCGTGCTGCTGTCGATCGCGCTCTGGATTCGGCTCCAGCTCGAGGAAAGCCCGGTCTTCCAGCGGATGAAGCAGGCGGGCGCGACGTCGAAGGCGCCGCTGAAGGAGGCCTTTGGCGAATGGCGCAACCTGAAGATCGTGCTGATCGCGCTGTTCGGGGCGGTGGCGGGGCAGGCGGTGATCGGCTTCGCCGCGCATCTCTATCCGCTTTTCTACCTTGAAAAGATCGCGAAGGTCGACGGGGCGACGTCCAATTTCCTCGTCGCCACCGCGCTGCTGATCATCATTCCCAGCTTCGTCTTCTTCGGCTGGCTCAGCGACCGGATCGGGCGCAAGCCGATCATGATGACCGCCTGCGTCATCGCGGTCTTCACCTATTTCCCGCTCTACAAGGCGCTGGTCGCCGCGGCCAATCCGGCGATGGCGGCGGCGGTCGAGCATGCGCCGGTGCAGGTCGTCGCCGATCCCAGCGAATGCTCGTTTCAGTTCGACCCGATCGGCAAGAACAGCTTCGACCGGACGAGCTGCGACATCGTCAAGGCCTATCTGGCGCGCGGCGGGATCAACTACGCCAATGTCGATGCGGCCCCGGGCACGGTCGCGACGGTGCGGATCGGCGAGGAAAGCCACACCGCGCCCGACCCCGCGAAGCTGAAGGGCGAGGCAAAGGCCCAGGCGATCGCGGCGTTCCAGGAAGAAGTGCATGCCGGGCTTTCGCGCGCCGGCTATCCCGCCGCCGCCGATCCGGCCGCGGTCGACAAGGGACGGGTGATCGCGATCCTCTGCGTCTTCGGTCTGCTCGCGACGATGGTCTATGGCCCGCTTGCGGCGCTGCTGGTCGAACTGTTTCCGGCGCGCATCCGCTATACCTCGCTGTCGCTGCCCTATCATATCGGCAACGGCTGGATCGGCGGCTTCATGCCGACGATCGGCTTCGCGATGGTCGCGGCGACGGGCAATATCTATCAGGGGCTGTGGTATGCGGTGGTGATCGCCGCCATCACCGCGGTCGTCGGCATCTTCTTCCTGCCCGAAACCTACAAGCGCGATATCGAAGCCTGACGAGGGAGAAGGGCCGTGGCCCAAGCGGACGGATCGATAGGGCGGCGCGACCTGATGCGGGCGGCCGCAGGGGCGGCGGCGGCGCCCGCGCTACTGGGAAGCGCGCCGGCGCTGGCGGCGCGACGGCCGGCGCCGCCCGGCTTCCTCTGGGGCACCGCGATCTCGGCGCATCAGAGCGAGGGCAACAACACGAACAGCGACGCCTGGCTGGCAGAGAATGTCACGCCGACCCTGTTTCGGGACCGGTCGGGCGACGCATGCGACAGCTATCATCGTTTCGACGAGGATTTCGCGCTTGCCGAACGGCTGGGTTTCAACTGCTATCGGTTCGGCATCGAATGGGCGCGCATCGAACCGAGCGAAGGCCATGTCTCGAACGCCGTGCTCGACCATTATGCGCGCATGCTGGAGGCGTGCCGCGCGCGCGGGTTGCGGCCGATCGTCACCCTTAACCATTTCACGACGCCCCTGTGGTTCGCCGCCCGCGGTGGTTTCGAGGTCGACGACGCGCCTCGTCTCTTCGCGCGCTATTGCCGTACCGTCGCCGAGCGGCTCGGTGGCCTGATGCATCTGACGACGACGTTCAACGAGGCGAACATCGGCCTGCTGGTCGCGCTTTTCCCTGGGTCCGAAGCGGCGATGAAGCTGACCCGCGAAGCGAATGCCGCGGCCGTGGCCGCCACCGGGTCGCCGCGCTTCTCGCGCCTCGCCTTCGCCGATCCCGCGATCGCGACCCCGATCTTGCAGGAAGCGCACCGTCAGGCTTATGACGCGATCAAGGCCGCGCGGCCCGACCTGCCGGTGGGGATCACGCTGACCACACAGGATATCCAGTCGACGGGCGCGCCGTCGCTGGTCGCGCATTACGAGCGGCAGCTGTACGGCGACTGGATCGACGTCGCGCGCACCCATTCCGATTTCTTCGGCGTGCAATGCTACACCCGCCTGCGGTTCGACGAGCGCGGGATGGTCGCGCCGCCGGCGGGCGCCGAACTGATGCTGTCGGGCTATGAATTTTATCCGCAGGCGCTCGCGAACACGATCCGATGGGCCCAACGCGCGATCGGCAAGCCGATCTATGTGACCGAAAGCGGCGTCGCCGTGAACGACGACCGGCGCCGCATCGCCTTCATCGACCAGGCGCTCGACGGGGTGAGGGCCTGCCTCGACGAGGGGATCGCGGTCCACAGCTATATCTATTGGTCGCTCCTCGACAATTTCGAGTGGACGTCGGGCTATTCGATCCCCTTCGGGCTCGCTGCGGTCGACCGGCAGAGCTTCAGGCGCACGCCGCGGCCGAGCGCTTGGCACCTGGGCGCGATTGCCCGCGCCAATCGTATCTAGCCCGCTGCCGCCAGCAGCAGTTCGCGAAAAGCCGCCGCCGCTGCGGCGACGCTTGCCGCGTCGACGCAGCGTTCGTCGTCGCCCTCGACATGGTGGAAGCGATGGACGCCGAAGACTCCCGCCACCGATGGATAGCCTGCCGCGATGATCGTGGTCAGCTCGCCCGCCGACAGCGTTTCGCTGGAATAGGGGTTTTCAAGTCCCGCCAGTCCCGCGAACAGCCGGCGCGCGGCGGGTAGCAGCGGCGGACTGGTGACCAGATAGCGCTGCGAATCCGCGCCGCTCAGCGGGGCCAGCCCGAACAGCCCTTCGTGCCAGTCGCGCGCCGCGACATTGGCGCCGAGGTGGAGCCAGAAATGCGTCTCCGCCGGTTTCGGCGCCACCGCCTTCAGCGATTCCTCGGCGCCCAGATTCTCATATTCATGCCCGCTGTTGCACAAGAAGGCGAGGTCGTGGTCGGGCAGCAGCGCGGGGGCGGCGCGGGCGAGGTCGAGCCACGCCGCGATGCCGCCGCCGCGCTCGCCGGCGCAGCCGAACCAGCCCGAACGCGGCGTCGATATGGTGATCCAGCGTCCCTTGCCGCGATCGAGCCGGCCGATGACGTTGAAGGCGGGCCGGCGGCCGCCGCGCCCGGTCAGCGTTACCGTGGCTATGTCGTGTCGCATCGCCGCGTCGAGGAAGGGGGCGGCCCGGGCGGGCGCGAGCAGGCCGACCGGGCCTGCGAACATCGGCGCGCGGCCATCGGCGTTGAGCGCGATGACGCCGCCGGTCGGACCGTTGGTGACGATCACCGCGGCTTTCGCTCCGCCTGCGAAGGCCGCTTCGACGGGTGCGCGTACCGGTTTGGCCAGCGCCGAGGACCAGCGGCCATAGGGCAGATCGACCAGCGCGACCGCCCCGGCCAGCGGCGCATCGGCGCGGCCGTGGGCATCGACGCGGACCAGCGGCCCCGATACGCCGCCTGCGGGCGTCGGGATCACGATCGGCTGGGGATGGAGCGGCGCGCGCGCGTCGCCGGCGGCGATCTCGCATCTGCCCGGTTCGAACCAGGGGACGGACAGGGCCGGCTTTTCGGTCGCGAAACCCGCGCGCGCCAGTTCGTCCGCGAGCCAATGACCGCAGGCGTCGTCACCGGGGCCGCCCGATTGCTTGTTGCCGAAGCCGATGTAGGTCGCCAGATCGGCGGCGATCGAGTCGGACGCGCCTGCGTCATGGGCCGCTGCGGCTGGGGCGGTGAGGGGCAGCGCCGCCGCCCCGACCAGGAAGCCGCGTCGCGTCGGGTCCGTCATGCTGCACCTCTCCCGTCGTCCGTTCGTCCGCACTTGATATTCACTCTCTTGTGAGCGTAAATCGGTGGGCGGGCGATGGCAAGCATCGCCGCCGGGAAGAGGAACGAAAGACATGCTGCTGTCCGGACGGGCCTTCGCCCTCGTCTTCGGCGCTCCGCTGCTCGGCGCCCTGGCCGCATTCGCCGTTCCCGTCGCCGCCGCGTCCGGCCGACCGGCGGCCACCGTCGCCGAGGGCCGGGTCGCCGGCAGCCTGGAGGACGGGGTCCGGGTCTTCAAGGGACTTCCCTATGCGCTGCCGCCGGTCGGGGCGCGCCGCTGGCGCCCGCCCGCTCCGCCCGCTTCGTGGCAGGGCGTGCGCGAGGCCCACGCCTTCGGCCCCGATTGCGTGCAGCCGCCCTATCCCGCTGACAGCGTCTATTTCGAGCCGCCGCGTCCGACGAGCGAGGATTGCCTGACGCTCAACGTCTGGGCGCCGCGTAACGCGGCGCGCGCGCCGGTGATCGTCTGGATTCACGGCGGCGCGCTCCAGCATGGCGGCAGCGCTAGCCCGATGTACGACGGGCGCGAATATGCGAAGCGCGGGATCGTCTTCGTGTCGATCAACTATCGCCTCGGCATCTTCGGCTGGCTCGCGCACCCGGGGCTCAGCGCCGAAGCGCCCGATCGTGTTTCGGGCAATTACGGCCTGCTCGACCAGATCGCGGCGCTCGAATGGGTGAAGCGCAATATCGCGGCGTTCGGCGGCGACCCGGCCAATGTCACCGCGATGGGCGAATCGGCGGGCGCGCTCAGCGTCACCTATCTGCTCGCCGCCCCGCGCGCGAAGGGGCTGTTTGGCCGCGCGATCGTCCAGAGCACCAATATGCGCGCGGTTCCGCGGCTGCGCGATCCGGCCTATGGCCTGCCGTCGGCCGAAGCGATCGGCGCCGCCTTCGCCGAAAGCGTCGGCGCAAAGGATCCCGCTGCTCTTCGCGCCCTCGACGCCGAAACGCTGACCGCCGCGGCGCTGCGTGCGCGCTTTGCAGCGCAGCCGACGATCGACGGGGCGCTGCTTCCGGCGCAGATCGTCGACGTCTTCGATCGCGGCGAGCAGATCAAGGTGCCGGTCCTCGCCGGCTTCAACAGCGGCGAGGTGCGGAGCCAGCGCGGCCTGGTGCCGCCGGTGCCCGCCGATGCGGCGGCCTATGCCGCGGGAGCCGCCCGTCGCTACGGCGATCTCGCGCCGGCCTTCCTGCGGCTCTATCCCGCGTCCGACATGGAAGAGGGCCTGATCGCCGCGATGCGCGACATCGTCTATGGCTGGGCCGTCGAGCGGCTCGTGCGACAGCAGACCGCGGCGGGCGCCCCCTCCTATCTCTATCTGTTCGACCATTGCTACGACACCGCGCGGGCGCGGAAGCTGTGCGCGTTTCACGCCAGTGAGATTCCCTTCATGTTCGGCAGCATCGGCCGCGCCGGCGCGCGGGCGCCGAACTGGCCGGCGGCTGTCGGCGAGGAAGACCGCCGGTTGGCCCGCCGGATGGTCGATTACTGGGCGAGCTTCGCAGCGCGCGGCGTTCCGTCGGCGGCGGGCGCCCCCGCCTGGCGCCCCTATGGCGAGGCGGAATATTTCCTCGACCTCGGGACGATACCGATGCTGCGCCGCGACCCCGTGCCGGGCATGTTCGAATTCCGGGAGGAGATCATGCGGCGTCAGCGCCGGAAGGGCGAACAATGGTTCGTCAACACGGGGCCCGTCGACGGCGAATAGCGCCCGTTTCCGCGGGCTGCCGCGGCGCGGCCGGACAGAGGACGGGATGCCCGCCGCCCCGTGCGGCGATCCGGCGACTTTGGCTTGCCTCATTTCCGATTGGCCCGCTATGCATCGATGCAAGACGATATCTCAGGGCGCTGCCGGGCACGATTCCAGCGATAAGGATTCGCGATTTGACAATCCCCTCCGCCGTCGATGGAGCCGACCTGCAGGACGCTTTCCTGTCGGCTCCGTTCGTGGACGACGGATGGGAAACGGCGCTGAAGCTGCTGGCGGACCGGACGGGTTCCAGCCGGGCCCATATGCTGGGGCTGGGTGGACCGGCCGCCCTCTTCAACCTGATGCCCGACGTCGATGATTCCTACCAGCGCGAATTCCTCGAAATAGAGGGGTGGCGGCCCGAGGTGAACTGGCGGGTCGCCGTCACGGGCCGGTCGCTGCAGATCCTGAGCGAGGAGGATTATGATCGCGCGAAGGAGCGCCATCCCTCCGACGCCTATGAAGAGCATATCCGCCGCTGGGACGGGCTTTTCGGATGCCAGACCAGCCTGATCCGCGATGACGATCTGCTCATCGGCCTTGCGGTGCTCCGTTCCCGCAAGGACGGCAGGACGAACCGGCGGGACCGCGACGTGTTCGCCGCCGGCGCGGCCCATGCGCTCGCCGCCGTTCGCATGCAGCACGCGATCGCGCATCGCGGTGCAGGAATAACCGCCGACGCCTTTCATGCGCTGGGCGTCGCGGCTTTCCTCGTGGGGTGGAACGGCGGGGTCGCCGGCCTTTCGCTGGAAGCCGAAGCGCTGTTGCGGCAGGACGATCCTCCTCTGACGCTGCGCAACGGCCGGCTCGCCGCGACGCGAAGCGACGTTGATCGGGCATTGCGCGCGGCACTCGGTCAGGCGCTGGCCCGCCAACCGCACGCCGGCCCGATGGAACAGATATGGCTCCATTCCCCCGGTTTCCCGGCGAACATGGCGCTTTGCGAGATATTCCGCCTTCCGCGCCGCGAATGGGACTTCGGCTTCGATCCCTGCCTGCTCGTCGTCGTGCGCCCCGCGTCGGAGATTCCCGCGACGCGCCTTGCACCGCTGCGGGCCGCCTTCGGCTTGACCCGGTCGGAAGCCGAGATCGCGCTGCGCCTCGCCAATGGCGAGGACCGGGACCGGATAGGCGCCGATCGCGGCACGAGCGGCGAGACGATCCGATCCCAGATCAAGGCCTTGCTGCGCAAGAGCGACACCGGCCGGGAGGCGGAGTTCGTCTCCCTCGTCAACAGGCTGCTGGGCTAGCGGTCTAGCCGGCGGCTTGTGGGCAGGTCCCCGCGATGGCGTGGCCCGCCATGACGTGCTGGGCGAAGAGGCGCGAATCGGTGAAGGAGCGGTTGACCGCCCCCGAATGGTCGAGCCCCGGATAGACGTGCCATTCGATTGTCGATCCGGCGGCGCAGGCCCCGTCGACGACCGATTTCTGCATCGCGGCCGGCGTGTCGACATCCTCCGCGCCGGTGCCGATGAACACCGGCGTCGCGATGTGCAGCGTCGGATAGCCGGCGTGGGTCAGCATCGGCGCATAGGCGCGCCAGAAATCGGTCTTGAAACTGTTGGTGCGGGTCAGCCCCGCCTCGACCACCGCACCGAACATATCGACGACGCAGGTGTCGGCCGCACGCCGATAGAGCGGCATCGCGCGATCGGTCAGCACCGCCGTGGGATCGTATCTGGGATCGATCTGCTCCGCCGCGGAGGCGATGTAGAGCAGATAGGCGATCAGACGATCGACCTTGTCCCCGTCGCCGCCGCTCGTCGCGCCCGCGACGGCGAGGTTGGGCAGGCCGGTGGCGATCGTCCCGCGCACATTGACGTCGGGTGCATAGTCGGCGGCATAGCCCGCCGTCGCGAAAGCCGCGCCGGCGCCCTGCGACTGGCCGACGAGCAGCACCTTGTTGGCGAGGCCGAAATCGCCCCCCAGCACCGCGCGCACCGCGTCGAGGGTCGAATAGGCGGCGGCGCGGCTGTTGAGATAGGGATGCGGCCCGGGCCCGCCGAGCCCCTGATAGTCGGTGGCGACGATGGCATAGCCCTCGCCCAGCCAATGGTCGAGATAGGTGCGGTCGCGCGCCGAGCGCGGGTTGCGCGACGGCGCGCAATCGTCGCCGATGCCGACGGTGCCATGCGCCCAGGCGATCAACGGCCAGCCCCCCGCGGGCGGCGTGCCCTTGGGGATGAACAGCGCGGCGGTCACCGGCACCGTGCCGCTGCCGACGACGCCGTCGGTCGAACCATAGCGGATCGCGAAGGCCTGCGCCGCGCCGTCGAGGCCGAACTCGGGCGCGAGCGGGCCGCTTTCGATCAAAGCGCCCGCTGCCGGTGCGGGCGCCGCCTGCGCGGCGGGCGCCTGCGCCGCGAGCGCCGGGGTTGCCGCTGCGAGGCCGAATGCGGCGAGAACTGCCGCCGATCGCATCCATTTCGACATAATCTGTCTCCTGTCCCGTTCTTCAGAAGCGCGCGGTGGCCGCCAGATAATAGGTGCGGCCGAGCACGTCATAGGTGCTGGCGTCGGTCTGGCCGAGCACGCCGCTGACCACCGGCGGCGTCTTGTCGAACAGATTGTTCACCCCGAAGCGCAGGCTGAAGCGCTCGGCCGGGTCGACGCGCAGCGACAGATCGAAATAGTCGTAGGCCTTGACCCCCGGCGTCGTGCTCGCCGCGTTCGTCACCTTCGACGCGTCGATCATCGCGCCGACGTGCCGCCAGCGCACCAGCGCGTTGAAGCTGTCGGTGCCGAAGGTGAAGGAGGTCGTCGACCGCCAGCGCGGCAGCGTGGTTCCCGATCCGATCGTGCGGCCGAAATCCTGGAACGGCCCGCCGGGAAGGTTCTGGATCTCGAACTTGTCGAGATAGTTGATCACCGACGAAATGCCGAAGCGCCCCGACCCGTCGCCGGCCCCGATATCGGCAAGGCGCACCGACCAGTCGAGCTGCACGTCGACCCCCGCGGTCTTGTAGCCGCCGAGGTTCAGATAGGGTTGCAGCGCGTTGGTGATGCCGCCCGAATTGACGTCGCGGCCGATCAGCGCGCAGAAGAAATTGTTCGCGTCATAGCCGGGGTTGCTGCCGTCGGCGTTGAAGCATTTGTTGAGCGACACCGATACCGGGATCGTCGCGATCGCGTCGTCGATCGCGATATTATAATAATCCACCGACGCGCGCAGGTTCGACAGCCAGGGCGAGGCGGCGCGCGGCGACAGCACGGCGCCGACCGTCCAGGTGTCGGCCTTTTCGGGCTTCAGGTTCGCGTTGCCCGACAGGAAGGCCGCGACCTGCGTGACGTTGTTGATATAGGAGTCGGCGAGCACATCGGGCATTCCCTGCGCGACGCAGATCGCCCGCACCTGCGCCCCGTTGGCGCCGGTACGGAACGCGCTGCGCGTATCGCACGGATCGCCGGCGCCGTTGGTGACCGAACCGATGGTCGGGAAAAGGCCGGTGGTCGCGGTATAAAGCTCGCCGACGTTCGGCGCGCGGATCGCGCGCTGATAGCCGCCGCGCAGGCGCACGCCGTCGACGACGGTCCAGTCGACATCGACCTTGTAGGTCGAAACCCCGCCGCTCTGCTTGTAGTCCGAATAGCGATAGGCGGCGTCGATCGTGAGTTCCTGAATCAGCGGAATGTCGTGGAGCAGCGGGATCAGTAGTTCGGCATAGGCTTCCTTCGCGCTCGTCGAACCCGCGGTCGGCGAGGTGCGCGCGATGGCGACGATGTTGCCCGTGATCTGCTCGGGATCGGGGGTGAAGGCGAATTCATTGTGGCGATAGCCGACGCCCGCCGCGAAGCGCAGTTCGCCCGCGGGAAGCTGCGCGATGCCGCCCTGCAGGTTGAACTCGACCACGTCCTGCTTCGTTTCGGTGCGGTTGCGCGTCACGCCGCTGATGAAGGCGACGCATTCGGGCGAGTTGGTGACCGCGAATGGATTATAGCCGCCGGAGCAGATCGACGCGCCGCCGTCGGCCGCCGATGCCAGTTGCTGCACCTTGCTGGTGAAGACCGAGCCATAGGAGATGTCGTTGACAATGCTCTTGCCGGTCGATCCGTACAGCTCCCAGGTGACGCCGCTGCCGCCGAAGGACCCCGATGCGCCGCCGAGGATCTGCCACGTCGTCGCCTCGTGATCGACGCTGCGCGGACCGGCTTCGCTATAGCGCTTGGTCACGACGACCGGCGCGGTCGGGTCGGTGCGCGAATCGAGGATGGGGTTCAGCGCGGCCGGGATGAAGGGATTCGACCGCGGAACGCGGATCGTCCACAGCCCGGCGTTCGGGGCGGGGTCCTGGATCGTCGTCGAGGTATAGTCGGTATAAAGGCCCTGGACGAACAGCTTGATGTTGTCGCTCGCCTCGAAGGTCGCGCGGCCGAAGGTCGAGATGCGCTCGAGCGGAATCTGCGTGTAGGTCGTCGACGGCACCTGCAGCAGCGCCTGCCCGTTGTTGTAGAGATAGGGTTCATTGTCGCGATAATTATAGACGCCGCGCCCGTTGGCGAAGAGCGTGCCGTCCGCATTGACCCCGATCCCCGACGAGGGGAGCACCGATCCCGGCGCGACGCCATAGGCGGCGAAGGCTTCGTCGAGCTTTTCCTGGCTCGCGGGGTTCGCGCCCGGGGTGAAGATGCCGAACGGGATCGTCCCCGACACGCCCTGATTCCGGCGGAAGAAGGCGCGGCTGTTGATGTTGACCGCATCGCGGTCGGTGTAGGCGGCACCGACGATGATGCGGCCGCGGCCGTCGGCGAAGCGCGTGCCGGCGCCGATCGAAATCTCGCGAATGCCGCCGTCGCCGCGCTCGGTCAGCGTGTTCTGGCCCGAAATCTCGATCCCGTCGAGATCGCGCACCTTGAAGTTGACGACGCCGGAGATGGCGTCGGAGCCATAGACGGCCGAGGCGCCGCCGCTGATGATCTCGGTCCCGCCGACGAGGATCGATGGGATGGTGTTGATGTCGATGACCTGGCTCGAGTTCGACGGCTGCAGGCGGCGGCCGTCGAGCAGCACGAGGTTGCGCTGCGCGCCGAGGCCGCGAAGATTGAGTGTCGCCTGCCCGGTGGCGTTGAGGTCGTTCGAGAAGGCGGTCGAGCCGGCCGAGAATTGCGGAAGCTGGTTGAGCGCGCCTTCGAGCGTTGCCTGTCCGGTCGCCGCGACGGCGTCGGCGCCCAGCGTGACGATCGGGCTCGCCGCCTCGAAGTCGCGCCGCGCGATTCGCGATCCGGTGACGACGATCTCGCTCGGAGCCGCCCCGGCCGTCGCTTCGGCGCCGCCCGGCCCATCCTGCGCGAGGGCGGGGGCGCCCGTGAGTGCCAAGGCCGACGCCGAAACCACGAGCAACAATTTGCGATTGTCCAACATTTTGAAGAGCCCTTCCCTGTTTGCCGGCAACGGCGGTGCGGGCTTGGCCGATCGGGCGCGCCCCTCGTCATTATCGGTCGCTGCCATGCATGATTACGATACAATCATGCATCGAAAGGGGCTTTGGCGTAGAATCGGTGCAGGTGTCAAGCCTCGAACGGGGGAGGGCGGGGGCCCGAACCGGCAGTTGCGGGCGAAGCCCTTGACCCGGCGCGATATTACGATACATCTATGTATCGATATTATTCGTTCGCCTGGAACGGTGCGATCGGGCATTGCGAGTGCGGTGGAGATGGAAGTCACGATATTGGGCGACAGGGACACGACGGCGGGACGGCCGCGGCAGGCCGAACTCGACGAGCGGATCAAGGCCAGCGCGGTCGCCATATTGGGCGAGTTCGGCTTCGCCGGCCTGTCGATCAATCGCGTCTGCCGGCACGCGGGCGTCCCCCGCCCGACCTTCTATCGCCGCTGGCCCTCGGCGATGGCGGCGCTGGTCGATGCGTTCAACGACCGCTTCGACGACGCGCTGCTCACCGATACCGGCGATGCGGCGGCCGACCTGCTCGCTTTCGCGACCGCCGTCCGCAACCGCTACGACGATCCGGTCGTCGCCACCTGCCTGCCCGCCATCTACGAGGCGCGGCGGGTCGCGCCCGATCTGATCGCTCCGATCGCCGATGCCCAGCGGATGCGGCGCAAGGCCAATGTCGCCATTCTCACCCGCGCGCTCGCCGCGCAGGACATCCATCCCGTGCTGCCGCCGTTCGAGATCATCTTCACCCTCGCTGCCGCGATCGACCAGGGCTATCTCGCCGGCCGGCCGCTCGGCGACGATTTCCTCCAGCGCCTGGTGATCGCACTCCTGCGCTGAGCAAGCCCGCCGCCTTTCCATCCCACAGCGGAGACCGCCCGATGCACAAGATATTGCTGACCCTGACCGCCGGCCTCGCGGCGCTTCCCGCCCTGGCGCAGCCCGCACCGACCGCTCCCGGCTTCGACGTCGCCGCCGCGCTGGCGCGCATCGACGCGACGATCGACAGGCAGTATCCGCATCTCGACGCGCTCTACAAGGATCTCCACGCGCATCCCGAGGTCGGCTTTCAGGAGGTGCGCACCGCCGCCCTGCTCGCGGCCGAGATGCGCAAGCTGGGCTTCACCGTCACCGAAAAGGTCGGCCAGACCGGTATCGTCGCGATCCTGAAGAACGGCGAAGGGCCGACCCTGCTCGTGCGCACCGAAATGGACGCGCTGCCGATGGAGGAAAAGACCGGTCTCCCCTATGCCAGCCGTGCCCAGCAGACCGTCGACGGCAAGCTGAGCTTCGTCGACCATAGCTGCGGCCACGACAGCCACATGGCCTGGTGGGTTGGCGCTGCCGCGGCGCTCGCGGCGATGAAGGACCAGTGGAGCGGCACGCTGATGTTCATCGGCCAGCCGTCGGAGGAAAATGTCAGCGGCGCGAAGGCGATGATCGCCGACGGGCTGTTCACCCGCTGGCCCAAGCCCGATTTCGGCTTCGCCGCGCACGTCGGTCCGATGCCGGTCGGCACGGTGGTGGTGAAGGACGGCGTCGTCAGTTCGGCCTCGGACGCGATCGACATCACCTTCCACGGCGTCGGCGCGCACGGATCGATGCCCGACAAGAGCATCGATCCGGTGATGATGGGCAGCCGTTTCGTCACCGACGTCCAGACGATCATCAGCCGCGAAAAGGATCCCAAGGCGTTCGGCGTGGTGACCGTCGGGGCTTTCGTCGCGGGGACGGTCAACAACATCATTCCCGACCACGCCGACCTGAAGCTGACCCTGCGCTCGCATGACGAGGCGACGCGCAAGCTGCTCGTCGAAGGCGTCGAGCGCACCGCGCGCTCGGTCGCGACGATGGCGCGCGCGCCCGAACCGACGATCGCGCAGCCGACGGGCACGAACGCCGTCCGCAACGACGCGGCGCTGTCGGCGCGGTCGGCGGCGATGCTGACGACGGCCTTCGGCAAGGATGTGCAGTTCGTCCCCGCGAGCGCGGCGGGCGGCACCGCCAGCGAGGATTTCTCGGCCTTCATCGACGAAGGCGTGCCCTCGGTCTTCTTCGCGATCGGCGGCTACGATCCGGCGATGATCGCGCGGTACGAGGCGGAAGGAAAACCGCTGCCGGTCAACCACTCACCCTATTTTGCACCCGTGCCCGAACCGACGATCAAGCGCGGCGCCCAGACGCTGGCGCTCTCCGCGATGATGACCCTGGCGCGCCCCGATCCGCGCAAATGACGCCGTTCGCAACCGCGATCCAGCCCACTAAAGCGAGCCGAGTAGGATCGTTTTCACGATCGCTAACTGTATTTAGCCGAAGCGGGATTGAAAGATCATCTGTCTACTGGGCTCGCACGGGTCGAAATGGCATTGCATAACTGATGGGCCGACCTGTCTCTGGAATTAGAGAACTTAATATCGGCGCTCTCGGGTTCGTGGGCACACCTTAATGTATAATTTGCTGGAGATTGCCATTTGAAGCATCCGATTTATTGAGTTTATTTCTTGTGGAGATAAAAACCCCTCCTGGAGAGCCCAGAACACGCTATAGATGAATAGAGCGAGCGTGAGACGGCGAAGCCGCGTCACAATCACCAGTACCGACGAAGCGGCGACCGCGCTCTCAAAGCAAGAGGCGATCCCAACACTAAGACCATTCTCCGAATTGAGCCGTTGACGAGGGAGCATCTCTTTGAAAGACTGGCCTTGATCGAAGCGGGGGGCGATATGCGCTGGCGATTGGGGTGGGGGTGCGCGGCGGCGTTTGCAGTCACGAGTTCGTTAGCTTGGGCCTCCGAAACCACGACCTATGTCTATGATGAATTGGGGCGCCTGGTCGCCGTCAACAACAGCGGCGGACCGCGCAACGGCAAATCAGCGCTCACCACCTATGATCCGGCCGGCAATCGCACGGCGCAGGCGGTGGGCGTGCCTACGCTTCCGCTCATCAACGCCGCGGTCTTTTCGATAACGGGCCCAGGCTCATCCGTGGCCGAAGGGGACGTCGCGGTCTTTACGGTAACCAAGACCGGCACAGCATCGAGCGCACTGAGCGTCAACTATGCGACGGCGAACGGTACGGCCGCGGCTCCGGGCGATTTTGCCGCGGCGGCGGGAACGCTGACGTTCCTTGCCTGGGAGACCGTCAGAACGATTTCCGTTCCGATCATCGACGACGGCATCGGGGAAGGCGCCGAGACCTTTTCCGCGCAGCTGAGCGGAGCAAGCAGCGGCGCCTCGATCGGAACCGCATCGGCCAGCGCCACGATCGCCGCGAGCGCCCCCGCCAACCAGCCGCCCGTTCCCGTCACCGACGGCGCCACCGTGAAGGTGTGTGAGTCCATCATCAAGAATGTAGTCGCGAACGACACCGATCCCGAAGGCAATTATCCGCTGTCGCTGGTTTCCGTCACCGTCCTCGACACCGCCAAGGGCAGCGCCTTCGTGTCCGGAACCACCAACGTCTATTTCACCGCCTATGGCGCGACCGGATCGGCGCGGGTCGATTATGTCGTGAAGGACAGTCTAGGCGCGACAGCCACCGGGCGGCTCAATGTGACGATCACCTCCGGATCGGGATGCAGCTGATGACCGTGCGCACCATTCTCCTTTCCGCGCTGATCATATCGGCCGGCACCACCGCCAGGGCCGCCGCCCAGGATTTCCGCGACAACTTTCCGGACATCAAGACGTCGAGCCCGCACGGGGTCAACCTGCAAAGCGGCCAGTTCTTCTTTACCGAGACCGATATCAAGATGAGTTCGATCGAGGTGCAGCGGACCTATTCGGGCAAATACAGCAATTCCGTGTGGTCCTTTTCGCCCACTGCCTATCCTTCCGATCAATATGCGGATCATCCGGCGTTCGGCATCGCATCGAACCTGCGCGGCTATCTACATCGCAAGACCGAAACAACACCATCGCTGACGGTGAACAAATTCGTCGTACATGTCGAAGGGAAGGTGCTGGAATTCCAGATCAGCCCTTCGGGAACCTTCCGCCGGTGGACGGTCGCGACCAAGGGATGGTCGCTTTACCGGTCGGGCAGCGACATCATGCTCAAGAACAAGCTCGGCACCGTCTATCGCTTCGTCCTTCATTCGGGACTCAACAACCCCGGCGGCACGCCAAGCGACTATGCGGCGCGCCTGCTGTCGAGCGTTACCGCAGCCGACGGCACCACGCTCGACTATGAATATAACGCCACCGCGAACCTGATTTCGGTTTCGAGCAACCGGGGCGAGCGCGTCAATTTCCAATATAATCCCACCGCCAATCGCATCACCGCCTGCGGCTTCAATCTTGCCGTCACCTACGCCACCTCGGCGACGAGTTGTGCGTCGGCGGCGATCCAGGTGCATTATGATTTCGGGACCAGCGCTAATGGTGCGCGGCAGATCACGTCGGTGACACGCGCCGACGGAACGGTTGTCGGCTATCAGTTCGGCACGCACATGATGACCTGCATCCAGATTCCCGACAGCTCGACCTGCCGGATCACTAATGAATATTGGCCGCTCCACAGTCCGACCGGCGGCGTGTCGGTCGGCAATTCCCCCGACCAGGTGACGCGACAGATTCTGGCCGACGGATCGATCTGGAACTACGAATATGATTTCTCGGCCTTTGCGGGGGATGCGCCGCCACTGGCGCCGCGGGACCTGACCCCGGGGAACAAGCGCTATACGACCGGCGCGATGATCGATCCGCTGGAGCGGCGGACACAGGTGGATTTCCTGGTCGGGTTTCCGGAAATCCTGTGGGAACCGACCGGCAAGACGGTCATCGACCACACGGGCGTGAACTTCAATCTCGTTCCTGTCGGTGGCACGTCGGCGACGCCCTTTTCCTATACGCATTTCTCGATGGTGCCGACCGGCATCGAGAATCCGGAGGGCGACCGGCTCGACTTCGGCTATGACGATGCCGGCAACAACCTTTGGCAGCGTTCGACCGCGAAGCCCGGCGGAAGCGAGCCCGCGATCATCGTATCACGCAGCTATCCGACCGCGGTGCCCTATGCCACCTACAGCGACACCAGCATCTGCTATTCCGTGCCGACGGTCCTGTGCGGCCGGCCCACATCGCAGACCGACGCGCTGGGCAACCAGACGACCTACTCCTATGACACGACGCATGGAGGCGTGCTGACCGAGACCGGCCCGGCGGTGGGCGGGGTGCAGCCGCAGACGCGCTATACCTATGTTCAGCGCAATGCGATGGTAAAGAATTCGGGCGGCGGCTTCGTCGCGGCGACCCCGGCCATCTGGCTGCCAGCCTCCAAAAGCACGTGCAAGACCGGCGCGGCGTCGGGAGCGGGCTGCGCGATTCCCGGCGACGAGGTGACGACAACCTATGATTATGGTCCGACGACGGGCGCGAACAATCTGCTGCTGCGCGGGATGGTGGAGGATGCGACCGGCCCGACGCCGATCCGCACCTGCTATACCTATGACGCACTGGGCAATAGGCTGAGCGAGACGAAGCCCGCGCCCGGGACGAGCTGTCCATGAGGGGGCGGCGTGCGATGGCGGGACTGGTTCGGGGCCTGTTGCTGGGCGTAGCGGCTGGTGCGGGTGTTTTGTCGGTTCCGGCGCTGGGCCAGAGCGCGCCGGCGGACAATATGGTGGCGGCGCGCTATGACGCGATGGGGCGCGTCACGGGAACAATCGCGCCCGATCCGGACGGATCGGGGCCGATCAAGTTCGCGGCAGTTCGCAACAGCTATGACGCGCAGGGTCTTCTCATCAAGGTAGAGACGGGTGAGCTTGCCGGGTGGCAGTCGGAGGCGGTGGCGCCGGGAAGCTGGACGGGCTTCACCGTCTTCCGCACGGTGGACACGACCTATGACCTGATGGGTCGCAAGCTGAAGGATGTGGTGAGCGCAGGCGGGACAGTGCAGTCGGTGGTGCAGTACAGCTACACCGCCGCGGGCGAGCTGGAATGCACGGCGGTGCGGATGAACCCGGCGGCGTTCGCCAGCCTGCCCGCCTCGGCCTGCACGCTTGGGACGGAGGGAACGCAGGGCAAGGACCGCATCACGCGCAACGTCTATGCTCCTTCCGGGCGGCTGCAAAAGGTGCAGCGCGCCTATGGCACGCCGCTGCAACAGGATTATGTCGCCTACACCTATACGGCGAACGGCAAGCAGAAGACGGTGACCGACGCGAACGGCACGACCGCGGGGTTCGACTATGACGGGCACGATCGGCTGAAGCGCTGGTACTTTCCATCGAAGACGACCGCCGGCGTGTCGTCAGCGACCGACTATGAGGAATATGGCTATGACGCGCGCGGCCAGCGCACGAGCCTTCGCAAGCGCGACGGTTCGGTGCTGACCTATGCCTATGACGCACTCGGGCGGATGACGGTGAAGACGGTTCCCGCGCGCAGCGGCCTTGCGGCGACACACACGCGCAGCGTCCATTACGACTACGACCTGCGCGGTCTCCAGCTCGCGGCGCGCTTCGACAGCAGCAGCGGGGAAGGCGTGACCTTCGCCTATGACAATCACGGGCGGCTGGTGACGGGGACGCAGGCGCTGGACGGGGCGGCGCGGACGCTGAGCCACCAGTGGAACGACGACGGTCTGCGCACGCGGGTAACGCGGGGGGACGGCAATTATACCGCTTATGGCTATGACGGTCTGGACCGGCTGACGACGATCCACAACAATGCGGCGCTGCTGGTGTCGCAGGCCTATAATGCGAAGGGCGAGGTGACGGGGCGGACGCTGCCGGGGGCGACGACGGCACTGAGCTATGACGCGCTGTCGCGTCCGGCGAGCCTGGCGCACGACATGGCGGGGACGGGGAGCGACCTGACGTTCGCCTATGGCTACAACGTGGCGAGCCAGATGGTGATCCGGTCGCGGAGCAACGACGCCTACATCTACGGCGGGGACGTGGACATTGCGCGCAGCTATGCGGTGAACGGGCTCAACCAATATGTGTCGACGTCGAGCGGCTCGGCGTTCTGCTACGATGCGAACGGCAATCTGACGGCGGACGGCAGCAGCGTGTTCCTCTACGATGTCGAGAACCGTCTGGTGGAGGCGCGGGCGCAGGGGAGCGGCAATACCAACTGCGCCGCGCTGCTGTACACGGGCACGCTGCGGGCATCGCTGCGCTACGACCCGCTGGGACGTCTATACGAGACGACCGGCGCAAGCGGTCTGGTGCGCCATGAATATGACGGGGACGAGCTTGTCGCGGAATATGACGGCGCGGGAACGATCCTGCGGCGCTACACGCACGGGGCGGGGTCCGACGACCCGGTGGCGTGGTTCGAGGGGTCCGCGATGACGAGCGTGGCGCAGCACATGCTGTTCGCGGACCATCAGGGGAGCATCGTCGCGGCGGCCGACGCGAGCGGAACGCCGGTGGGGATCAACCGCTACGACGAATGGGGCGTTCCCGACGCGACGAACATCGGCAGGTTCCAGTACACGGGGCAAGTGTGGCTCTCCGACCTCGGCATGTACCACTACAAGGCGCGGATCTACTCGCCGACCCTCGGGCGGTTCCTGCAGACCGATCCCATCGGGTATGACGATCAGATCAACCTATATGCATACGTCGGGAATGACCCGGTTAACAAAACCGACCCAAGTGGGCTGTACACTTGTGAGACAACGAAAGCCTGCGAGCTTGCTAGACAGCTTCGTCGAGAACTACGAGCCGAAAAATTTGCGTCTCTTGGAAACAATAGAGTTGTCAGGCATGCGGCTTCTATAATGAGAATGATGGGAACTGAAGGAAAAGAAGGTCCTAAAATTTCCCTCGGTGACTTAGGAGGTAGAGATTATGGGTCTCATTCAAAAGGATTTATAACTATTGATATTAATAAAATAAATAGAAATCCCGGAGAAGCAAACTCTACATCAGTGCTTGGGCATGAATTAACTCATTATGATCAATGGAAGAGTGGGAGATTTCAAGGCAGAAGTTCTGAAGACTATTGGAGAAGAGAGGGAGAGGCGCTCTCCAATGAGGCATTTATAGATGCAATCACATATCGAAACTCCAGCTTGCATCAAGTTGGAGATACAGGTGCGCAAACCTATGATAGAATAAAGAGCTTTTTAGGGACTTTTTACTGCCTTGGAAGCAGCATGCCTTTGCATATAAGAACATGTAGGGCGGGTGCCGCAAAGGCGCTAGGAGAATAAAATGTCAATGAAGGAGGTTTCTTATCTTCTTGTTGCTTGTTTATTATCTGCCTGCCGAGGCAATAATTCGGATCAACGTATCGCGTTGGACCAGGTTGTGGATTCCAATAATCAATACTCTTCGCGAAGATTGTGTTGGAGTTCACAGAATGGCGTCACAAAAGTTGGTATTGTCATGTATGATAGCAGAAGCCCAGCTGCAATATTTTTAACTTCTCCACGATGTTATTTATCAAAACGTGTTTATGAAAAATATCCTATATCGGATTTTATGTTTCGACCATCCGAGATTAAATTTAAAAATAAGAAATTTATAGCAAAAAATATTGATGGATTTGATTCCTTTTTGGAAATAAAAGAATGGCCGGTTAGGATATTGGCTGCTGAAGTCATCTTAACCTTTCAAAAAGAAGAAAATTTTTCGGAAGAAAACTTTCCGGCTGTTCAGGTTATCCGATACCAAGATATGCCTAGGGAGATTTTTGGGAAATTCCTAAGTGATCCGGCCGAAAGATCCGCGTTTGTGGATCAATATCTAGAAGGTCAAAAGATCGGAATCTTCGATCACAGTGGTTACCGAGATGGAGATCGAAACTGAGACATTAAGGGTGAGTCCGATAGCGTTTTCGGCGACACAAAGCGCTACTTCCCAATCTCAATGATCTACGATTGGGAATTATGGCAACGAATACGGTGTTAATCGTACAATATTTTTCCATATGGAGATAAGCCGACGGCCCGGTAGCGTGATTCGAGGGCAGTGCGACGACGAATGGGGTGTTCCGGACGCAACGAACATCGGCAGGTTCCAGTACACGGGGCAAGTGTGGCTCTCCGACCTCGGCATGTACCACTACAAGGCGCGGATCTACTCGCCGACGCTCGGGCGATTCCTGCAGACCGATCCCATCGGGTATGACGATCAGGTCAACCTATATGCATACGTCGGGAATGACCCGGTCAATGGGCGGGATCCGGATGGCACCTATACTTGTTATGAAAACTCCGAGAAGGCCTGCGATGGCGTAGATAGAGCTTTAGCCGACGCCCAGCGCGTGATTCGAAGTTCGCAGATATACGAACATGGCCTTCGAAGGTCGCTCAGGGCAGCAATGAGCGAAATAGGAACTCGCGGTGATGGCAATGGTACATTCGTCGCCATGGCCAACCTCAGCGAATGCGTTTCAGCGTGTGCATTCGTGGGTAAGAGTGAGAATCGTTGGGTCGTTTTTTCGCCTAGCTTCACCACTTCTGCGAGCAATGCAGAATTTTCGGTCACGGCCCTTCATGAGTTTCGCCATGTTTACGACTTTCGACAATGGGGAAATAATAATCCTCGAACATTACAAGATTGGTATAACACGGAATACGGAGCAACTTATCTTAAAGCCGTCCTTGAGTCAGTGTTGGGCCTGAAGCCTTATGGTGCTGACGCGGGACTGACGCCAGCGCAACGGGCAAGGAATCACAGCTATAAGGTGGCTTGTGGTCAACATGCGAAGAATGAAAGAGAAGCTGGACATTTTCCGCCTAGTCCTTGTCCAATTAGGTAGGGCTCGAATCAATGAAAATAGGGAATTTATTCATTTTATCCATAATATGGATCGCAGTTTCATCATGCTCTATAGAAAGAGAGGGATGCGAAAATGGAAGTCATAGATATACTGGGTACGTATATAGTGATAGTTTAGAATTTTTTCTGTTCATAAAGAATAATCCATATCCTTATTATTATCAACTACCAGATTCTGGAATATATTATAAAGAACTCGATAATATTTTCAAAAAAGGAGTTGGGTACAGAAACGGTGCAGAAATACACTTTTGCGGAAAAATTAAAAATGATGAGAAGGAAGGTAAAGATATACAACGAAAAACTATTATAGTTGATCGGTTATCTATAATACGGGAAATAAGGATGGATAAAATGATAGATAGTTTTTATGAAAGCGAAGAGCTAGACTTGAAAAAACTAAAAAAATAAATTCTCTCGCCAAAATAAAGAGGAGCAGAGCGTGGCCTAGAGGCCGACGCGAGCGGGACGCTGGTGGGGATCAACCGCTACGACGAATGGGGCGTTCCCGACGCGACGAACATCGGCAGGTTCCAGTACACGGGGCAAGTATGGCTGCCGGACCTCGGCATGTACCATTACAAGGCGCGGATCTACTCGCCGACCCTCGGGCGGTTCCTGCAGACCGATCCCATCGGGTATGACGATCAGGTCAACCTATACGCTTATGTCGGGAATGGCCCGGTGAACATGAGAGACCCGACTGGTTTGGACTCTTGCGAGACGGTAGCACCGGACGGAGAGGCGGGCGGACGAATACCGAATTGCATTGGTGATCCCGATGGACCATCGACGCCTGCTGAGGAAGCCGAGAACATACAAGATGAGATTGTTATCACAGGCAAAAGAATTCGTCGTCCGTCAACTTCTTCAGCAAGCTCGGTCCGCAGTAGCTTCCGATTAGAAGGGGAAGTTGGTTTCAAAACTGAAGGGGGACAGTTCGATGCGGTACCTCTAGTCCCAGCTTGCCAAGTTGGGCGCACAGATGCTTATCGTTATCCAGATGGCTTCATCACTGGTAATGAGTCCTCGATAGGGCATACTCATGGATCAGGCCACGAAACCGGGCTGGGATCGCATGACGCCTATGCAGCGTTAGTACATCCTAGCGGAATCAGCATTCAAGCGGATCGTAGTGGCGTCAGAGGTATTGCCAGAACATCCACTGGAAGTGCCATCGCGATTTCTGCAAGAGGCGGTTGGGTTGATGCAGGACGTCGCGGCACGAGCGCAGCAGTTCGGGCGTTGGCTAACGCGACCTCGAACTCTGGTCAGTCAAGCGGAGGCAACGATGCAGCTTCGAACCCGTGTAATTAAAGCCCAGACTTCCCTTCTTGGCCCGCTGTTATTGGCGGGTTGCGTTAGTGCTCAGTCCTACGAGCGGCAAGAGACTGACCATTCGGCTATTGATGTTGAACGGCTCGAAATTGCTGGGCTGCATGCGACAATCCCAGAGGGGCAGGGGGTCAATCTACGAGCGAAAATCGATCGGACTGAGTATGGATCGTTCGCACTTTTTCCGAAAGGAAAAGTCATAGGCGAGGATGATGCTGGAAAATGTATCGACTTGGTTTATCCGCGAACCATGAGAGGTAAGATTGCTCGTAAATCTGGTAAACTGAGAATTATCCATGGCCATTTTGTATATTTAGGGCTCCTCCCTGCCTATACAATGTCCCTGGATATTGAAGGAATATCGCACAAACAGGTTTGCCAAGTATTCTCGAATATTAATCAATATCCATATTTCGTCGTTGAATCGATAGACTGAGTCGAGAACCGCCTGGTGGAGGCGCGGGCGCAGGGGAGCGGCAATACCAACTGCGCCGCGCTGGCCTATACCGGCACGCTGCACGCGAGCCTGCGCTACGACCCGCTGGGGCGTCTATACGAGACGACCGGCGCAAGCGGTCTGGTGCGCCATGAATATGACGGGGACGAGCTGGTCGCGGAATATGACGGCGTGGGGACGATCCTGCGGCGCTACACGCACGGGGCGGGGTCCGACGACCCGGTGGCGTGGTTCGAGGGGTCCGCGATGACGAGCGTGGCGCAGCACATGCTGTTCGCGGACCATCAGGGGAGCATCGTCGCGGCGGCCGACGCGAGCGGAACGCCGGTGGGGATCAACCGCTACGACGAATGGGGCGTTCCCGACGCGACGAACATCGGCAGGTTCCAGTACACGGGGCAAGTGTGGCTCTCCGACCTCGGCATGTACCACTACAAGGCGCGGATCTACTCGCCGACCCTCGGGCGGTTCCTGCAGACCGATCCCATCGGGTATGACGATCAGGTCAACCTATATGCATACGTCGGGAATGACCCGGTCAACCGGGTTGATCCTACCGGCGTGGAGTCGCCGTGCATTACGACGGGAACGGCTTGCGTCAACTCAAGCCTGACATGGAGCGATATCGCCGATCGCGCCCTGACCGCTCTAACGATAGTTGCCGTCGCCATCGATGTTTTGGGTGGGCCAACACCCGACGTCGGAGCAGCCGCTGTTGCTGCACAAACACACGAGCTGAGCGACTTGCCAACAATGCTGCGAACGGTACTCGACGCGAAAGAGAAGTGGCGACTGCTCTGCGCCGTGAAAATCCTGGAGCGAGAATCCAAGGGCAAAGCACTCTGCGAAATAGTAAGGGTGAGATCGTTCGCGATCCGAAAACTGGAGAAGCTAAGCGGGTCGATCATGCCGTCATACGGGATGGAAAAGCTCGTACCGTGGAGACGACCAGCCCTACTGCTCGAAAGGACCAACAACTTGGCCAAGGAGGAACGCATACGCGATGCTGGCGGAGATCATATTCGTGATCGTTCGACGGGACAATTGTGCCAAGCATCGAGCGTAAGTGAAGTAAGAAGATGCCAATGAAAAAAATTGATTATAAGCTGATAGATATGCCCACACGCTTGGGACGATCGGTCCTAAAAAAGGACCAGGATAATCCAGAGATCTGGGTTAGAGACGAGAAGTGGAATGAGCAAACAAGGAATATATATAGCAATCTGTTATCATTTTTTAGGAATAATGACTTACTAAAAAAGGATATATATTATTCATCAATAGATAATGTTATCGTCATGAATAGATAATGTTATCGTCATGTTGAGTGATCTTAATGATGAAGGCCAAGCCTTAGTTCAATCTGGTGCCGACGACAGATGAATAGCATCATTTGACAAACCAGGAAACACTAAGCCTCCATCAGATTTAAGTTCTCTTAAGATAGAGTTAGATAGCATTCGCCTAAAAAGAAATAAAAGTAAAGTAAATAGGAAAAAATTTCTATAGAAATATACCTAATTGACGAAGATCTGTTAGGCGCCATTTTATTTATAATTCGCCTCGCTCTTTCCAGTGTTCCGCAATTATGTGGTGCAGCGGAGTCCGGCTTTACGAGACGAGCAGCGCGAGCGGACTTATTTGCCATGAACATGACGGCGGCGGGACGATCCTGCGGCGCTTCACGCACGGGGCCAGAGCTGGCGACCTGTTAGCATAGTTCGGGAGGTCTGCGATGATGAGCGGGGCGCAGCGCTTGCCGCTGGTGGATCATTGTGATCTCGGTCAACGAACGTATCATCCCTTTTCCACGACGTTTCCAGTGCGTATGCTGATACATGATGCACTTATTTCTCTGCTGCCGCGAACGGAGTATTGGATAGAACCAGCCCAAGTAGGTTAAACCGAATCCGAGAGCACGGAACTGTCCTCTCTGCCTTACAGCGCCGTGATGACACTTATTGCTTGCGCACGTGGGGTAGCTGTAATTGAACCGGTAATCACCGATTTCCCTGATACGTATCCGGTAACGGATTCTTTTCCCAGAATTGGAAGCATAATTTTTCATCGTTATCCATAAATTATTGATTCTACTTATCCCAAAGGACACGCTATTCAGTGTCTGTCGTTTGTGACATAATCGCGTCTGGGGGGCGTCTTGATGGGTAGGCAGAGGGCGGTGCTGTTGTCGTCGTGCGGTGGTGCGGCGTTGTTGGTGGCGGCGGGGGCCGGGGCGACCGAGACGGTCAGTTATAGCTATGATGCGCTGGGTCGGCTGACGACTTCAACGGTCAGCGGCGGCCCGAATGCGACGGTCGGCACGGCGACCTGCTTCGACGCGGCGGGGAACCGGACACGCTACACCGTGGGAGCGGGAGTCACCGCTTGCGGCTCGACGCCGACGCCTACCCCCACACCGACGCCGACACCCGCGGCGCCGGTCGCGGTGGCCGACAGCGTCAGCGGACCATGTGGTGGCGTGCGCACCTACAATGTCGTCGCGAACGATTATGATCCGAACGGGCATACACCGCTGACCCTCGTCTCGGTGACGCATAATTCCGTCGTCGATGCCTCGGTGATCAGCAGCACGACGGTGCAGTTCGTCGGCTACGCGCCGGGCAACACGAGCGTGCTGTCCTATGTGGTGAAGAACAGTGTCGGCGGAACGGCGACCGGATCGATCACCTACAAGACGACCGGCACGACGAGCACATGCTACCAATGATCGGGGCGCGGCGGCAGGAACTTGACGGCAAGCGGGGGGTAAAGGTGGACAAGCAAGGGGCACGGCATGTCTTCATTCGGGCGGCGGCCTGGGCCGCAGCCGCCCTGCTGGGCGCCGCGGCGACCGCGCCGGCGTCGGCGCAGACAACCGCGACGGTGATCACGCCGCTGGAGACGCAGCCCGACGTTAACAACGTCAATATCGGAACCGGACTGATCCGGGTCGACGTCCCGACCCTCTCGGTTCCGGCGGCGCCGCGGCTTCGCTTCGATGCGCTTCAGAATGCGGTGCCGCATCTTCGCGCCGACATCTGGGGCGGCATGGGCAGCTATATCGAATCGTCGATCGCCGTTCACACGGGCGGATCGACGTCTGAACTCTTCCGATGCCGATATGACGACGTCTGTACCAATGAGAAATCGAACGGCGCGCTGATCGAGGGCAATATCGTCGACGGCGGCCCCTATCAGTTCACCGAGAGCGGCAGCGGCGCCGTCTATAATTACAACTCGCTTCAGCTCGACAGCGGCACGACGCAGCGGCGGGTCTGGTATTACGCCTCGAGCATCACCTACCCCGACGGCGAGATCATCTCCTTCACCTACAACAAGCAGACCTATTCGAGCGGCGCGGGACCGATCCATCACCGGCTGGCCCGGATGAGCAGCAACATCGGTTATGCGATCGAATTCACCTATGAGGGCAGCGACGTCAACTATCCGTCGTGGACCTGGATCCGGCAGGCCAGGCTCTATGCCATCGCAGACCCCGGAACGACATTGGGGCAGCTCGACTATACCGCGACGGGCACGATCACCGACCTGTCGGGCCGCACCTACACCTGCTCGGGCTGCAACAACGGCATCCGCAGCGCGCCCGAATGGTCGACGGTCAGCCTCACACTGCCCGGCGAATCGGGGACGCACGTGACCGTGACGCCGACTCCCGTTCCCGCGGGCGGGGGGAAGAATGTCGTCGCGTCGGTGGTCCGTGACGGCGTGTCGTGGACTTATACCTACGGCAATCTGCAGGCTGCGCCGGAACCCACGGGCTATACTTACGACAATGTCGTGGTGAACGGCCCGGCCGGCTATCATGTCACCTATGCGATCCGATCGGCGGGAAAAGGTGTGCGGCTGATCGAATCGGCGGTCGATTCGATCGGCCGGACGACCGCCTATAGCTATACCAAATTTCGGCCGACCCTCGTCACACTGCCGGAGGGCAACAAGGTCAGCGCGACCTATGACGACTATGGCAATATCGTGTCGAAGATCAGCTATCCCAAGCCGGGCTCACCGTTGGCGGCGGTGACTGAAAGCGCCGCCATCGACACCGTCGCCTGCGCCGCGCAGCTGGTGCTCTGCTTCCGGCCGACCTCCTACACCGACGGCCTCGGGCGGACGACCGACTATGTCTATGACAACAGAGGCCGGCTGATCCAGCGGACCGACCACGCCGACAGCGCGGGGGTACGGCGCGTCACCTATCTGAGCTATGGCGCGTCGTTCACCGCGCCGATCCTCGTCCGCACCTGCGGGCTCGGCACGACCTGCGGGACGAGCGCCGAGTGGAGGACCGAATACACCTATGTGGGCAAGACCGCCTTGCCCGCGACCGAAACGGTGATCGACGGCGCCGCGGGAACCTCGGCGACGACGGGCTACAGCTATGATGCCGCGGGCCGCCTGCTGGTCCAGGACGGGCCGCTGGCGGGCACCGACGACGCGCGTTATTTCCGATACGACATATTGGGACGCAAGACGTGGGAGATCGGCCCCGCCAACGCCGACGGCAGCCGCCCGGCGACGCGCTACACCTATCGTGCGTCAGACGACAAGGTGACGCTGGCGGAGACGGGAACGATCCCCGACGCGACCAGCAGTGCGCTGACCGTCGTCAGCAGCGTGCAGACCGATTATGACGCGCGCCGCAATCCGGTCCGGACGGCGACCGTGGCGGGCGGCACGACCTATCGGGTGACGAGCGCCTCGTTCGACGACCGCGGCCAGCCGATCTGCCAGACCGTGCGCATGAACCCGGCGGCGTTCGCGTCGCTGCCGTCCGACGCCTGCACGCTGGGAACGGCGGGCGCCGACGGCCCCGACCGGATCATGCGCGGCACGCACGACGCGGCGGGGCAGCTGCTCAAGATCCAGAAGGCCTATGCGACGCCGCTGCAACAGGATTACGCGACCTATACCTATACGGCGAACGGCAAGCAGGCGTCGGTGAAGGACGCGAACGGCAATCTGGCGACGCTGGCCTATGACGGGTTCGACCGCCTGTCGCGCTGGACCTTCCCGTCGCAGACGGTGCCGGGACAGGTGAACGCGGCGGATTACGAGGCCTATGGCTATGACGCGGCGGGCAACCGCACGTCGCTGCGCAAGCGCGACGGGGTGACGCTCTACTATCAGTACGACAATCTGAACCGGATGACGGTGAAGACGGTTCCGACGTCGGCGAGCGGGGCGGCGGGGTACAGCGTTCATTACGCCTACGACCTGCGCGGGCTTCAGACCTGGGCACGGTTCGGCTCGTCGGCGGGCGAGGGGGTGACCAACGCCTATGACGGCTATGGCCGGCTGACCTCGGAGACGACGACGCTGGGCGGGGTGAGCCGGACGATCGGCTATCAATATGACGCGGCGGGGAACCGGACGCGGGTGACGCATCCCGACGGCACGCGGTTCGACACGGTGTACGACGCCGGCGGGCGGATGCTGACGATGGGCTGGACGAACGGGCTGGGGACGACGCCGTTCCTGACGCTGACCCACGACACGCTGGGCCGGCGGACGCAGCGGGCGCAGGGGGCGAGCTGGACCAGCTACGGCTATGATGCGGTGTCGCGTCTGGCGGCGCTGGGGCAGCATTTTGCGGGCGGCACGGGGAATGCGGCGACGGCGCTCGGCTATAATGCGGCGTCGCAGATCGCGACGCGGACGCGCGACAACGACGATTATGCCTTCACCGGCTATGTGGCGGCGGATCGCGCCTATGCGGCGAACGGTTTGAACCAGTATACAAGCGCGGGCCCGGCGGCGTTCACCTATGACGCGAACGGCAATCTGACGGGCGACGGGACGACGAGCTATGTCTACGATGCCGAGAACCGTCTGGTGAGCGCGACGGGTGGGACGACGCTGTCCTATGACCCGCTGG